>Ga0308165_1000002_pt1 | contig 1297922 bp, 1078 predicted proteins | sample PhyWR2_FD_201032 | JGI IMG/M metagenome (GOLD analysis project Ga0308165, IMG submission 201032) | Phyllosphere microbial communities from UC Gill Tract Community Farm, Albany, California, United States - DLSLW.R2 | ecosystem: Host-associated > Plants > Phyllosphere > Unclassified | place... | reverse complement strand
TCGAACATGCCGGCAAAACCGTCAAGCTCGTTGGTCAGTATGTCTGTGAGAAAACGGTTCACACTAAAAACAATAAGAGAATGTGGTTTGGGACTTTTATAGATGCTAAAGGAAATTTCTTTGATACGGTTCATTTTCCCAATTCTACAGCCACTTATCCATTCCGTGGTCATGGTTGTTACCTCATTTCAGGAACTGTGTTGCTCGATTTCGGATCTCCAAGCATTGAGGTTAAACAGTTTGCCAAACTTCCTATCGCAGAGAATCCGGTAATGGGGTGATGGTTGAAATTGTGATTTTAGAAGCCGGATGAAAAGAGGGTTACATTTGCAATAGCTGGGTAAAAATGTGACCAATCAATGAAGGAAATATCATCAAAACAACCATAAATATACCTTATTTCATATAGAGGGCAACAATTATTTTGGCCAATAATGTTCAGTCTTACTTAAACTTATCTTTTGATTTCAATTGGTAATATTCAATCACTTTTTGAGAAAATGCTTCTCCACGTTCTCTAAGTGCTTTTGTTTTGTCAGTTAATTTTTTGCCACGTATGCACCAGAAACAAGATTGAGATAACTCCTAAACTGATTAATACTGCTCTGTCTCATTAGGGAACATATTTGCCTTTACATCCGAGATATAGTTTGACACCGCCTGTGTCATTATTGTAGATAAATCTGCATACTTTCTAACAAACTTTGGCTTAAAATCCTTATTCATGCCCAGTAAGTCTTGAATGACGAGTACCTGTCCGTCACAGTATTTTCCTGCACCAATACCAACGGTCGGGATTTTAAGCTCTCTTGAAAGTTTTTCCGCTAAACTAGCTGGAATTTTTTCGATTAATAACGCGAAACAACCAGCTAGCTCTAAAAGCAAGGCATCTTTGATCATTTTATCCGCGGAATCTTCAGTTTTACCTTGTAATCCATAACCGCCCAATTGATTTACAGATTGTGGAGTAAGTCCCAGATGTCCCATAACAGGTATGCCTGCAGAAATAATTGCCTTTACGGAATCCAAAATTTCTTCCCCGCCTTCTACTTTTACTCCGTTCGCTCCGCTCTCTTTCATGATACGAATTGCTGATTCCAGAGCATCTTGAGGATTTGCCTGATAGGTTCCGAAAGGTAAATCCACCAGTACTAATGCATCCTGTGTACCACGAACAACACATTGTGCATGGTAAATCATATTATCCAGTGTTATTGGTAAAGTAGTTTCGAAACCTGCCATAACATTTGCCGCAGAATCTCCCACCAAAATGATATCTACCCCAGATTGGTCCAAAATACGTGCCATTGTATAATCATAGGCGGTTAGCATTGCAATTCTTTCCTGCTTTTCTTTCATTGCACGGATAGTAGATATAGTTATTTTTTTTGACTTTTGATGTGTAGACATTTTTTTCTTATCAGTTCGCGGTTTATATAATAACACTTAAATAATCTTAGACAGCAATTTTAATCAGTCCATCTATTTGTGTAACCAGTTACGCAAATTGTGTATTTCTACTTTGAAAAGCAAATTTTTGTCTTTTAAGAACCCTTTTTTAGAGTTACTGGAGATAGTCAAGTCGAGATTAATGCGGATAGATGCCAAATTGACCCGATAGTCAAAATTTTTTGGCATTAAAAAACATCAATTTTTGTATTAACGATAGAATTTGTTTTTAGGTCAAAATTGCAAAGACGAATTGATCTTATACCCCCAAATGAAAACGGGGCCAAGCTTTCGCTTAAACCCCGTATCTAAATTAACGCTCTCAAGCGCTAATGTAATAATTATTTTAACATTGAAAACTTAAATTCAATGTGTTTAACACAATTTATTTACTTTTCAATAGCTCGTTCTTCTCACGTTCACTGGCTAGCAACTTTTCATAAAGTTTTTTATTTTCCTCGTAAAGTTCAATAACCTTCTCAAGTGGATTGAAGGTAACTTGATAGCCGACGTTAGCACCGCTATTGTTTGAATTCTCGTAGTTATTCTGGATGTTATAAATCATTTTTTCCTCATCAAAATTTCTAATGGAATCGGCGGGCAAACCTAGTGCTGAGGCGATCTTATCCAACGTCGAATCTTCAACATCTTCCGTCTGCTCTATTTTACTAATCGCCTGTTGAGTGATCCCAAGTTCAGCGGCAAGTGCTTCCTGTTTCATTCCCCTCAATTCACGGATGCGTGCAATCTTTTTTCCTAAATGTATACGGGTATTTTTTTCTGAGGTTTCCATATTCCAAATATATTTAAAATTTATTGGTCGTTAAAAACTACAGTTTTTTTGCTTCAGCCCTAGCATGTTTCTTTTAGTTTAAAACTTTATAAACGAATTGTTTTTATGCCTTAAAAAAAAAGGCAAAGCTTTCGCTTCACCCTGTATCTAAATTATCGCTCTCAGACGCAGTTTTATTTACCTTTCAATAGCTCATTCTTCTCACGCTCACTGGCTAATAGTCTTTCATAAAGCTCAACAATTTTTTCTATCGGATTGAAATTGTTTTGGATAGAATTATCATGAAAATTATTGATATTATTAAAGATCGTTTCCTCAGTAAAATGTTTAATTCCTTCAGCAGTAACTCCTAATGCTTTTGCTACCTTTTCAAGCGTATTCAATTCTATATCTTCCGTCTGCTCTATTTTGCTAATCGCCTGTTGAGTGATTCCCAATTCAGCAGCAAGTGCCTCTTGTTTCATTCCTCTCAGTTCTCGGATGCGTGCAATCTTTCTTCCTAAATGTATACGGGTATTTTTTTCTGAGGTTTCCATATTCCAAATATATCTAAAATTTTTTGCCCGTTAAAAACAACCGGGTTTTTGTATTATACAGCGTACAGTTGTTTTTAACGGTACTTATTTCCGCAGATATTTACATGGCATTGAGCAGATTCCCTGTTATCTGGAAAATTCAATAAAGTCGAAAGACTAAATGTTCGGTTTTCCATCATCCAAACTATCCCAGTTATTTTCAAATATGGAGGTTATTATGGATCACCAAGTAAAAATTATTCCGGAGTATCGGTATTTTAAATTGCCCTTTTTGCCCGAAACCAGGATACTACAACGCGAAACTTTACTTAAAGCAACTACTTTACAAAAGAAGAAACGTGGTTTGCGGGTTTTTATTAAAGAACTGTCTTTTGTTAATGAGGTACTCACCGCTAAGGTTTGCGTAGAAGAAGAACCTGCAGAGTATATTTTTTTCAGGGTTACAGCCAGTTATTTGTATATTTCTTGCAGCGTAGATACGGATGAAACCTATCTGAGTGCTTACGCAAGTTTGTATCTGGATAATTTACTTTTGTATCGCGATGAAATGGATTTTAGCCGATATTATTATCCGGATACTTTTGATGAAGATACGGGCAAATCTAACTATTTAAAAATTTCGAGAAAGGACAATTGTCTTTCGATAATGCTTAAACAGCGATATCAAAATCTGTTCAAGCCAGGGGATAGGCTTCCTCCAATTCATTCCAGCGCTACGAAAAGGACAGCTAAACCGCCTAAATTACTTGAAGACCTTTGTCCGGCGAAAACGGGTCTAACTATCGTTTATTGTTTTTTAGATGCGCAAAACTTTAACCTCACAATAGATGACTGTAAAGAAATTGAGCTCCTGGTGCCGATGTTGGTTTATTTTAACTCGAACTCTGGTGCCTTAACTTCCTTGATCAGTTACATCACGCCGAGAAGCACTGAACCACATTTGGATTTAATGGACGGTCAGATTCACTTAAATAGCATATGTGCTCAAATGTGGCTCAATAGCAAACACCATCTTGAGAATACAGTAAGTCCTCAAAAAGCAGGAGATTATATGAGTCGTTTAAGGCGTATGTTCGACTTTTGGGAACAGGTTTTGCCCTTACTGTGTTTCACTAATTCCCTTCAATACTGCCCATATTATCATTTACGTTATGTAAAAGGGAAACCTAAAAAAATGAATTTGTGCAGTTGTACTTTTTCTGCTGAGATCCCCAAATTAGTCTTGCTGTTAAAAGATAAAGGTGATTATTTCGTGTTGGAGTTGAAGTTTTCTATCTACGCGCAACGCCTAAATTTCTATGCCGGATTAACCAGTTCACTATTTATTGCTTCAAATACTGAACCCAAACATTTCTATCTTCTTGGCTGCATTGAAGATGCAGAACTGTACAATTATTTCAAAAAGATCGATTTTCGATTGCCCATTTTAAAACGGCATTACAATAGTTATTTTGCGAGTTTCGCCGAGCGGCTAAACGGAGATTTAGTATTGTGTTAGCTTTTTAACCTGTAATTGTCTCGTTTGTTTAAGTGAGCAATTTTTAGATTGGTGTATGGGTTTTCAGGTTGTTGCCATATGTAGAGTCTGTTTGCATTGCGGATAGTTGCTACAGCCCCAGAAATTTCCCTTAGCAGAGCTTCGCGTCACCATAAATCCGTCACATTTGGGGCACTTTTGCCGATTTGCCTGCGCGCCTCCGATATTGTATTTTGTAATTAATTCTTCCAAAAATTTGCTCATATTTTGTGGATTGTATTGTAGGTATACTTGATGACGCGCCCTGGTTATAGCGACATAAAATAAACGTCTTTCTTCTGCATTTTCGAACTTATCTCCTTCGTGCAACAGGTGATTTAGAATTGGATCATCAGCCATTTCAGAAGGGAAACCGAAAACGCCGCTGTCTAAGTCCAACAATATGGCAACGTCACACGTCAAACCTTTACAAGCATGCGCTGTAAAGTAGGAAAGCTTTAATTTTGGAAAAGCTTTTTGCAATTCACGTAAGTCTGCTGGCGCATTATGATGATATCGGCCAATTAAAAATACAATACCTTTGGTATGATGGGTTGAAATTTTATCAAGCGTTTGTTTCAAATGATCAAATTTCTGCAGATCTCTTTGCGCCTTATTGCCATACGTATTTTGTGGACTCAGCACAAACGAAGGTAATTTTGCTTTAAAAGGCGAAGTAAGTTTCTTTTTCAGCTGCGCAGGATTGGATTCTATAAATCTACTGCTTACATTAAGAATTTCTTCATTAAACCGATAGGTTTGCAGCACGGCGTTTTCTGCAGTAACGCCAAAGTGTTCAGTAAACTGCGTAATGATACTGATATCGCTACCAGTGAAACGGAAAATAGATTGCCAATCGTCGCCTACAGCATAAAGTTTTGCCCCTGGGTTTGCCAGTTTCAAGGCCTTTATCAGATCATATCGACCCATCGACATGTCCTGAAACTCATCTACTAAAATATACTTGTATCTTTTTGAATATTCGCCATTGGTTATATAGCCCGTTGCATGGTTGACCATATCATTATAATCAATCGTGTTTGTACGCGTGAGTTCTTGCTCATAAGCTAAATACAGCGGTTCAAATACCCCGAGAAACACCTCAAATCGCTGATCTATTGGCTTGGACTTTAACCGTTCAACATTGCTGTTATTGGATTTCATCAGATTAAGGAATGTGTAGATGAGGTCCATGAAGTTTTCATAATCATCCAACTCTTTTATCTTGACCAAAATTTCGTTTGGATCCCGTTTCTTTAACACAACTTCGTAATTGTCGAGATGTATTTTTAGCGCTTTGAGTAGAGTACCGTTGCGGTTCTGAAAAGAGTACGTCTTAATCAGGCGGGTGCCATATTTCTCATGAATCAATTCTTTCCATTGCATCCCGCTTTGATATTGTTCGGTAGCAGTCTTGTAGGGAGGTCTGCATTTAAAGTATGTTGGTACATTACCTTGTTCGTCTATGCCATAATGCTCATGATAGATGTCATATTCAGGCAGGAAAAAGTCGGGATAATATGCCCCAAATTCAGGATTTTGATCTTCTGGTTTTAACGGGTAACCCCGCTCATATTCAAATTCTACCTGATGAAGGTAAAGGAAATTGGCAACCATCACCTCTTCTAAACTCTTACACTCGGTACCATTTAAACTTGTATTACGGAAGGCTTTTTCATGCTTGATAAAATCATTTTCCGACTCAAATTCAAAATCATCCCTCGGTGGCCGGGCAAAAAAAGAGAGAAAATTGACGGCCTTTTGGGTAAATTCCGGATCGGACAGAAATAGTCTGTCAAACTCCCGTTGCAAGAATGCCTTTATTTTGTAGTCCTTACCATCAAAAGCTATTTTTTTTGGATAGGGGCTACAAAACCTGCCGACCATATTTCCAAAACCATTAAAAGTCTTAAAAGTAATTCTTCTGGTCAGTTCATCGTCTCGTATAAAGTTGCAGGTACGGTCAAACATTTCTTCTACTGCTGTATTTGTAAAAGAAATAACCAATAGCTCTTCGGGCCTTGCCAAATTCTTCTCTAATATATATGCAATCTTTGCACTGATCGTTGTGGTCTTACCTGTACCGGCTCCGGCAATAACCAGGTTATTGTCTTCATCACATACTACTGCCCGCATCTGATCTGTAGAAAGGGGATAGGCTTCCAAACCACACAAAAAATTTTGAAATTCCGAAATTTCATGCGGAATAAATCTTTCGTTATAGGTCTTTCTGTTTTGTTCTAAGTTCTCATGTGCTAAAATAAATTCCTCAATAATGGTTACTTCATCTGGATTTAAACCACATTTTCGGAAAGACTTCGGAACCGCTTCCAATAAAAACTGGTGGTCTGCTTTGAGCATTAATAAATCATGATTCGAAAAATATGACGTCAGGTTTTGTTTTCGCTCTAACGCCCTCATCGCCAAAATGATTTTAGGAATCAGCATTCGGATGTTTTCTTTTCTCTCCGATTCTTCATGACGTAATTTGAGCCAATAAATAAATCCACCTGAAAGAAAAAGTAGGAGGTACCACCAAAAAGAAGGCAGTCTATTAAACCAATTCGGATTTTTGTAAGGAGAGTTCTGTTGAGGCATTAATAGGAATGATTCGTCAAATATAACATTTCACTTTATTTAAAATCGGATGGGATTTTATGCACAGTTATTTATCCAGCGAGTAGTAATGCAAAAGTTAAATATTTTTTTGTAACGAATTTTTATTTTAAATTTCTGATTATCAAATGGATATTGAGCTTATTATTATGAAAGAATATTTTAAACCTATTCAGCCATTTAGAAAACGAATGCATCCTTATGATATTGGAAATTCTTATTCCTGGTACAAAACCCATTACGATAAACATTTTTTAAACGTTGTGTACGATACCGATGAACAAGAGTTTGATGCTCTATATCATTATCATTTGACGTACTTCAGAGCTATTAATAATGGTTCAGATGATTCTGATTTTTACGACCATGTAAAAGATCTGACTGAAGATGGTATTGTGGATCTTTTAAAGAATGATAAACCTGGATTTTTCTTTAATCGACATGGTAAAATCAATGAAAGAAAAATTAAATTACGGGCTTTCCTCAATTATTTAAATAACAGTTATTATAATGAGCAAACAATAGAGGCTAAAGATGAGATAATTTCAAAACAAGTTTTGGAAATAGAATACCTCAACAAGAATCTGATGGAGTTAAAATTACAGCTTGAGGACACTCGAAAGCTTGATACTGAAGATTACATTAATATCCCAGATGGTCATTTACTCAAAATTTTGGATCTTTTTCAAAAAATACAAGATGTCAAAATTGATTCAGATAAAGAGCTGGTGTTTTCCCAAACCCAGATCGTATGGGTAAAAATGGTTTGCAAATATTTCCGACACAATCACAAAGAAATAAATTTTGATACCGTAAGACGGTATTTTCCAGCCAACAGAAACGATCCAAGCAGACGGTCAGCATCTATCCCTATTAAACATAGTATATTCCAGATAACTCTTTCCAACAAACGGTTTTAACATTTATCCAATCATTCTCCTTGTCAGTTGTGTTACTCCCTCGTGTAGATAACTGATTTTTCTGATTACTCACAGTACCATTCTTACCATGCAACTCCCTACGGTAATCTTCGAATCCGAATAATTCACACATTTGATTTAAAAATCAAATCATATGGAAATATTCAACCGACAAAATTTAGGTATATGCAAACGTGATATCGTATATGTGAAAATGCATGAACACTTATTAAAAAACATTGATATCCAAAGTTTAGAACGGCTTTTATCTAAAATCAAGCTATCTGGCAAAATACTTATTTCGCTGGCGATGCTCAATCCATTAATCTATAAAGTACTCGTTTTCTTGATGCTTCGTATTAGGATTTATTTTAGTCGTTGCGAAATAGGTTATATCAAACAACAACAAATCAAACTTTAGATTTTTGAAAAAATGAGGTTAGATCTTATTACGAACGAGGATTTATCACAATTCAAAGTGGATTTGATAAATGCCATTGAACAACTAGTAAAAGCTGGAAATACGCCACAAAAAAAGTGGCTAAGAAGTGCAGAGGTGAGAAAGCTGTTGAAGATATCTCCAGGCACTTTACAAAACTTGAGAAAAAATAGAGTACTCGCTTTCACTAAAGTGGGAAGTATTTTCTATTACAAATTGGACGACATAAATGCCATAATGGGAGGTAAAGAAAAATGAATAGTTTTAGATCTGAAACCGGGGCACATTATCATTCTTTAATACATCGTATAAGGTATGATGAGAAGATTAATATAGCTCATCTCGCCTTATTTGCGGCATTAATCATTTGTTGGACCCAAGAAGGAAAAACAAATACCTTTTCAATAACCCGAAAAATTTTAATGTCTTTTTCTAAAATTTCCTCAGTTGCCACTTATCATAAATGTATTAGGGAATTGGATCAGCTTGGCTATATTATTTATCAGCCGTCTTTTCATCCCAAAAAAGGGAGTCTTGTTACATGGGGTAACCGAGGTAATAAATTATAAATATTTTGCAGGTTTTGCGATAAGTTCTTTTGTCTTTCCTCCCGGATGAACTTTAGCTAAAGCAAGGATTATAAAACTCTATAAATCATCAGGTTTGAAGCCTATTCGCTTTCTACCGGGGTTAGGAAGCTTTGGTTTATCCAATAATTCATCAAGATATTTGAATACAATTTCCATATTCTTATCTTGATTATCTAGCTTCTTTTTAATCTTTTCAATTTCAAGTTTGATTTCAATATTATCATTTAACATGCTTCTGACCTTTGTGAAAATTCGGATAATCTGAATATTCATTTGAACAGCTCTTGGACTTGATAATACGCTGGGAAGCATGGAAACCCCTTGCTCTGTAAAAGCCATAGGTAAATATTTGAGGTTTGTTCCTGATACCAAGGTGCCAGTTTGGCACCTTGCATTATAATATTCCTCAGCCGTGATTTCGAACATAAAATCATCGGGAAAACGCTCTATATTTCTTCTTACTTGTCTTTTGAGCTGTTTGGTTTCAACGCCATATAGGTTTGCAAGATCTGAATCAATCATAACCTTGTACCCCCTGATCATATAAATTTGGTTAAGCACCAATTCATCAGTAATGATAAGATTATCCATTTAGTTTTTTATTATTAAGTTTTTGAGCTAATTTTTCTCTTAGTCGGGCCATATCAGCTCCAACCTTAATGTCTACAACTTTAGCGTATTGCTGAGTTGTTCTGATGTTGGTATGGCCCAGCATCTGGGACACGCTTTCTATTGGCACTCCGTTTAATAGTGTTACCGTTGTTGCAAAGGTGTGGCGGGCAATATGGGTTGTTAACTTTTTATCAACGCCGCATATTGTTGCTATTTCGTGTAGATACTCATTCATCCTGTGGTTACTGAGAACAGGCAGTAGCCTATTCCCGTCGCACTTGGGATGATCTGCATACTTGTCTAATATGATTTGTGCCTGTGGGAGTAGCGGTATTGCAGAGCGTGTGTTTGTTTTTTGCCTCACTTTGACTATCCACTGCTCACCGTCAATACCTTTATTAATATGGTTTTTTCTTAAATTTTTAACGTCTGTATATGCCAGACCGGTATAGCAGCAGAATAAAAACATATCGCGAACCGTACCAAGTCTTTCAGAGCAGAAAACTTTTTCAGTAATTTTCTGAAGTTCGTCTTCGTCCAAAAAAAATCTGTCGGTTTTCTTTGTTTTGCCTTTATACCCTATAAATGGATTATGATCAATTAGTTTATTATGGTGACTAATGTTTATAATCTTACCGACGCTTTTTAATACTTTAACGGTATAATTGTTCGAGCACTTTTTTACTGAGCGGATGTAAAAATCAAAATCGCTTATAAATTTTTGATCTACCTTCTTCAGATCAAGGTCTTGCAGTTTGTATTTTTTTTGGATGAATTCCTGCACATGTTTTCTAAGGACCAAAAAACGCTTCAAGGTACCCGGAGCATAGTCTTTTCCAACCAAAGACCTCATTTCATCATTATGTTCATCGATTACATCGAGAATAGACAATATATTAATTTCCTTTCCCTGGAATTTTGCTTTGATTGACGCAATTGAAATTTCTTCATTTGCATTTAACAGTGACTTGTAGGCATCATAAACCTTTCGTTGCAGCTGATCTAACTGGAAATTCAGAGTCATTGATTCTTCTTTTTTGCCGCTTGCTCTACCGGAAAACGAGTTCCACAGGTTCGGATGGCAGGATCGTGCAGTAGAAATTTCTGCTCGTTTACCGTTGAGTGTCAGTCGGATATAAATCGGCGCTACATCTCCGTCATAGTTTTTTTGTCTTTTCAGATAGAAAAGCACACTAAAATTGGTTTTCATAATGATAACATTAAGGGTAAAACAAAATTAGCATTGCAGTAAGACCTTTACAAGATGTGCGGGAGGTGAACGGCTTGTAATTCAACTATTTAAGCCGATTTGGTGAGTAAATTTAAAATTAAGCTCAACTCACCAGTTTACTCACCAGACTATGCCAAAACATGCTTAAATCATGCATAAAATGGCATTTTGGTAAAAAACAAAAAACCTGCAAATATCTGATTTGCAGGTTTTTAGCGTTTTTTGATACTGATTTTGTGATCCCGCTGGGATTCGAACCCAGGACCACTACATTAAAAGTGTAATGCTCTACCAGCTGAGCTACGGAATCATTCCTTTTGTTTAAGGAGGTGCAAATATAGAAAGTAATATTATTTTAACAAATTATTTAAATATAAAAAATATGGTGAAGTTGCAATGGCTTGATTCACAATTTGTTTTTTTATCGGTCTAATAAAAAAACTTTTGGGAACACACCTCCTCAGGTGAACAGGCACCTTAAATGTACCCGCGCAACAATTCCATTGGGCGATAGTTTAATCCGATTTTTACTGCAATAATACCTGTTTTAACCTTTTTGCTTAGTAATGCTTTGGCTAGGTTTACATAATCTTAATCGACCGGATATACAGGAAACTGACCTTTCTGTGTTTCTAAAGAGTTGGCCAAATTAAAAAACTATTGAGCTAAGCCTAAATGAATGCAGTGCAACAGAACGAAAGTAAATTCCATCAGCAGCAAAACATTAAAACCGTTATTGCAGCCTCTGCAACCGGAAGCCTGATTGAATGGTATGATCTTTTGCTGGCCATTATCTTATCGCCTATACTTAGCGAGAAGTTGTTTCCACCAGGCGATTCTAAGTTTCTGGAAACCCTTGCAATTGTAGTGTCGTCATACCTGATCCGTCCGATTGGTTCATTAATATTTGGTTCAATTGGAGATAAAAGCGGCCGGAAAAAATCATTTCTGTTGTCTTTGGTTTTAATGGGCGGCGCAACTTTTCTCATAGGTTGTTTGCCGTCTTTTGCGCAAATCGGGTGGTTTGCGCCAATATTACTGCTTATTTTCAGGCTCTGCCAGGGCATGGCGGTAAGCGGCGAATATGCAGGAGGTATAATATATGTAGCAGAGCACGCACCAAAGAACAAGCGCGGTTATTACACAGGTTTTATTCAGGCCACAATTCCTATAGGTTTGTTGCTTTGCCTTTCTGTTGTGTATACGACGCAATATCTTATGACGGCAGAGTCATTCAACGCTTATGGATGGAGATTGCCATTTTTACTTAGTGCCATATTGGTCATTGTAAGTTATTTTATTCGAAAAAAACTTGGTGAAAGTCCGGTATTTCGACAATTACAAAGCAATGGTGAAACTTCCAAAACGCCACTAGAAGACACATTTACAACGCCAGGTAACGCCAGATTGATGTTGCTGGCAATATTCGGTGGAAATGCTGCCCAGGCTACAGTAATGCAGGCAGCACAATTTCTGACGTTGTTTTTTCTGCAACGCACCGCATTTCTCGAACTAAAGACCTGCATCTTAATACTGGGTATTGCCACTTTTTTTTCCGTTCCTTTTTTTCATTTTTTTTCGGCGTTGAGCGATCGAATTGGTCGAAAGAAGGTTTTACTAGCCGGCCTGGTATTAAGTGCAGTCTTTATGCCCATAATATTTTACGGCTTTTCAATAATCGGTAATCCCGAACAGTTAAATGTTGTACACAGTATTTCTTTGTCAGCAACCGTAAAATTAGTTTGCTTATCCTTTCTGCTTTGTTTCACCAGTGCAATGGTTTACGGACCAATGGGCATTTTTATGTTGGAATTATTTCCGGCAAAAATCAGATACACCAGTATGGCCTTTTCTTACAATATTGGAAATGGGGTTTTAGGTGGTTCAACAACTTTAATCGGCGAATTTTTACGTAGGGCATCGGTTTTTACTGTTTTTCTAACATCCTTTATTAGTCTTATTTACCCACTAATTCTTATATGTACTGCCATAATTGTAAATGCAGTATGGGTTCCTGAAACCTATCAAAATAATTTGTATAACGAAGAAATATAAATCAGTAGCCATGAAACTTGTATCCTTCAAATCCGGAAACGAAACGAGATTAGGTGCCTATGTAAACCATACGGTATATGATCTTAATCAAATATCACCGGAAATTCCTGATAACATGTCAGATTTTTTAAAAGACTGGGAAAATGCTTTTCCGAAGGCGGAAGCGGCACTATTGAATTTAAAAGTCGACGGCATTCCTGTACGTGATGCTGAACTGATGGCACCAATTCCTGAACCACATTCCTGTAGGGATGGCTATGCATTTAGACAACATGTAGAATCTGCAAGAAGAAACCGGGGCGTGCCAATGATTGAAGAATTTGATCAGTTTCCGATTTTTTATTTCACCAATCACAGCAGTATTCAAGGGCCAGGACCAATATTTTGTATGCCGGATCATTTTGAAAAACTCGATTTCGAACTGGAAATAGCGATAGTAATCAATAAAAAAGGACGAAACATTCCTGCAGCAGATGCACATAACTACATTGGTGGTTATATGATTATGAATGATATGAGCGCCCGAACGCTTCAAATGGAAGAAATGTTACTGAGTTTAGGTCCGGCTAAGGGAAAAGATTTTTGCACCGTAATTGGTCCGTGGTTGGTTACACCGGATGAACTTTCGGCATATGAGATTCCGGCGAAGGCTGGACATATTGGCAAAAGACATCAACTGGAGATGACCTGTAAAGTAAACGGGAAATTGCTAAGTCGCGGTAACGTAGCCGATATGGACTGGACATTCAGCGAGATTATTGAGCGGTGTGCTTACGGAACAGACATTTTTCCGGGTGATGTTATTGGGAGTGGTACAGTGGGTACAGGTTGTCTTTTAGAACTCAATGGAACAGCAAAATTATATGATCCGAGTTATGAGGCACGTTGGCTTAAACCGGGCGATACAGTAGAAATGGCAATAGAAGAACTCGGCGTTTTAAAGAATGTCATTATTGCGGAACAATCAAAGTTTTCATTGCTTGCAATAAAAAAATAAAAATATGTATGTTGATTTCGATAAATTAAGCGTCAGAGACGTGCAGCACTATCTGCAACATGCAATTGCACCACGACCAATCTGTTTTGCCAGCACTATAGATACGAAAGGGGAAGTTAATCTGAGCCCCTTCAGTTTTTTTAACGTTTTCTCTTCCAACCCTCCGATAGTAATTTTCAGTCCGTCGCGCAGTGGCCGCACCAATACATTAAAACATACACTGCTTAACGTGATGGAAGTTCCTGAAGTTAGCATTAGCATTGTAGATTTTAATCTTATTCATCAAATGAATCTGAGCAGTTGCGAGTATCCCGAAGGTGTAAATGAATTTGTTAAATCTGGTTTAACCATGGTTCCGGCCGATCTGATTAAACCGCCGATGGTAGCTGAAAGTAAAATTAAAATGGAGTGCGCGGTAACGGAAATAAAAGCCTTAGGCGATAACGGCGGTGCCGGAATGTTGGTTTTTGCAAAGGTATTGCGCATGCATATTGACGACACTGTATTAGATAGCCATAATTTTATTGATCCATTGAAAGTGAGACAAGTTGCAAGAATGGGTGGCGACTGGTACGTTGATGTGCGACCGGAATATATGTACAAACTCGAAAAGCCAGTTGCAGAGCTGGGTATCGGAATTGATCGGCTGCCTGAGAAAATCAAGCTGAGTAAAATTCTTACAGGAAATCATCTCGGTCAGTTGGCAAATATTTCTGAAATACCGATTCTGGATCCTAATTTTTCGGCTCCCGATCATTTGATGAATAAAACGTTTAGCGATATACCGGAAAAACAGATCATTCATTATTTACTTGCCGGAGATGTTCAATCTGCATGGCAGATTATACACCGAATGTAATCCGCTAAACATTCGTTTTGGTTGTTTTTACATAAGGGCATATTGCTACATGAAATAACTAATCGCTGCGGTAAAGTTTAAATACTTGTTTTAAGCGGGATTTTGCTTGAATGTTTAGTTCTATTTGTTCACCAAAAAATGAACACTATTAAAGCACTTCTAAAGTCGGTAAAAGGATATAGCCTTACAATTACAAATGCAAGAGAGATTAATCTTCTCTCTAATATAAATAAATGTGTCAAATATAGATAGAGCAAGTATTTTCAGGGCTTTTAATAATCGCAATTACAGTCTTTTTTATTTCGGGCAACTTGTTGCAAGAATTGGGATTTGGATGCAGAGAACTGCAGTAATATGGGTATTATATTCAACTACGCAATCTACGATGATGGTTGGCCTGGCAACTTTTGCCGAGCAGTTTCCTTCTTTTATATTTTCACCACTTGGGGGTATTGTTGCTGATAGATTTGATCGGTACCAGGTTCTGGTTGTGACACAGATCGTAGCCGCAACCCAAGCAGTCTCCTTAACTGCTTTTTATTTTGGCCATTATCAACAGGTTTGGCTGATATTGAGCCTTAGTGTATTGCTTGGTATTGCTAATGCTTTTGATGTGCCAGCAAGGCAGGCGATGGTAAATGATCTGGTCGAAGATACGTCAGATTTATCTAACGCTATTGCGATGAATGCTTCATCTAATAATCTGGCGCGGTTAATTGGTCCGGCTTTATCTGGTATCGTATTGGCAAATTTCGGAGCGGGAATATGCTTTGCAGCAACCGCAATTGGTTTTATGTTTGTTTTGGCTTCTGTATTTATGATAAAAGTGCGTAAAAACATTACGCCCCGCAAGCCAGATACACTCGTTAAAGACCTTAAAGATGGGTTTTTATACGCAAAGAATAACCGTGAAATAGCATATACCTTAATGCTATTGGCCTCTGTATGCGCACTTATTGTTTCTTATAATACATTAATCCCAACATACGCTCAGGATATCTTTAAAGGAGATGCCTCAGTATTCGGATACATCAATGCTTGTGTAGGGGTAGGAGCAATAACCGGTACATTTTATATGGCTTCGCTAAAGTCTGGAGCAAACTTAAAAAAAATACTTTTTGGCAGTTTGCTAATTTTGGGTGTAACACTCATGTTGTTTGCCTATACAACTCATCTTCTTTTTGGCTTAGTCTTATCAGCGGTTTGTGGTTTTGGTACCATGCTAATTGTGCCGGTATGTAATACCATTGTTCAAACTGTTTCTGTTCCGGAAATGCGTGGCCGGGTAATTAGTTTGTTTGCTATGGCGGCTTTCGGCACTTTGCCTTTGGGAAGTCTGCTCGTGGGGTGGGTCTCAAAATTTATTGGTCCTGAAAATACCATTTTTATTCAGGGGATTTTTGCTATCCTGCTTGCCGCGTTATTCTCCCGCTTTCTGTTAAAGAAATCAAAAAATCGTTAATATTTAAACTCTAAAATATGAAAACTTCAAAAGCATTATTGGTCATGGACATGCAAATGGGATTGCTACCATCAATACCGGATCACGAAAATTTAGTTACGCGCACTGCAGTTGCTATAGCTTCCGCACGTGCAGCAGAACTTCCCGTTATTTATATTGTATTAAACTTTAGACCGGGTTTTCCAGAAGTTAGCGCGAGCAATAAACTTTTTTCAGGTTTAAAGCAAATGTTTGAAAACCATGATCTGAGTCTTTTTTCCTCTATTCATGAGAAAATAGCCCCGATAAATGGAGATGTTATTGTTCAAAAGAAAAGAATCAGTGCGTTCACGGGCAGTGACCTTGAAATTGTTTTACGCGCATTAGAAATTAAGGAATTGATTTTAGCGGGCATTGCGACAAGCGGCGTGGTACTGTCAACATTCAGAGAGGCAATTGACAAAGATTATACTGTAACTGTAGTTTCAGACTGCTGTGCAGATCGCGATTCGGAAGTTCACAATGTTTTAATGAACAAAATTTTTTCCGCTCATGGAAGCGTGATCTTATCTTCAGATTTGTAATTTTTTATTGTTTATTAATAGCGTTTAATATGCTATGAAGATTTTACTTTGGCAACTTCAAACCTACAGGTAGGCTTAAAGTCGTCAAAGTTTAAGGAGATCTCTCATTCAGTTATCAGATAAATCAGATCTGATAGAATAATTTCGCATTATCAGAAAAGATCTGTTGTTTTTCTAATATGGTGAACCCATGAGTGTATTTTTTTACCAATTGAAACCAATCCTGATAAGGTCTGCTTAGTAACACCACGGGCCAGTCGCTGGCATACATTACGCGTTGCGAGCCAAAATGTTTAAATATGACATCAAAACATTTAAATACGTCAGTTTCACGCCAGTGCTTCCAGTCGGCTTCAACAAGTAAACCGGAAATTTTACAGTGCACATTTGGGTTTGAAGCCAAAATTTGTATCTGCTTCTCCCAATCGGTAAGATTATGAGATTTTAAGTCGGGTTTTCCGCAATGATCCAGAATGAATGGTTGCTCATTTACTTGCTCAACCATCTTGATAATGTCTTTCAGCTGATCGTGATAACACAATAAGTCATAAGTGTAGCCGAAGTTTTTTAGCTGTTTTAAACCATTTATAAAAGATGCAGACAGAAAAAAATCAGATTGTTCTGCCTGAAGCACATGACGCCAACCCTTGATTTTTTTAAAATGACTCCAGTAATTAAGGCGCTCCGAAATATTGTCGTCTCGTAAATTAACCCAGCCAACAATACCTTTAATTAACTCATTATGTTCCGCCAATGAAAGCAGAAAATCATTTTCTTGTTCGGTCTGATTGGCTTGTACCGCAATACAGCCTGTAATTTTGAGGTCATGGAAAGTGCGCAGGATATTTTTTGGCGAAAAATCTTTCCGAATGGCCTGCATGTCTTCATTAATCCAGCTGTCTCTAACAGGATCAAAATTCCAGAAATGTACGTGAGTGTCAATCATAGGTTTAAGGTGCGTTTAAGGCGTTGGGTAATTCTTAACATGCTGTTTACTGCTGCCCAGTCCATCAATTCCGAGCTCTACAACATCACCTGGTTTTAAATACCAAGGCTCTGGTTTTTGCCCCAGGCCAACACCTGCAGGTGTTCCGGTTGTAATTACATCACCGGGAAGTAATGTCATAAACTGACTTATGTAAGAAACCATGAAAGGTACATTAAAAATGAGATTGGAAGTGCTTCCGTCTTGGAGTGTTTTACCATTTACAGTAAGCCATAAACGTAGGTTGTGTACATCTTCAATTTCATCCGGCGTTGCAATGAAGGGACCAAGTGGCGCAAAAGTATCACAACTTTTTCCTTTTACCCACTGGCCATTTCTTTCAAGCTGAAAAGCACGTTCGCTGTAGTCGTTGTGCAAAACATAACCAGCAACGTGATCGAGAGCATTTTCTTCGGAAACGTAACTGGCTTTTTTTCCGATAACGATAGCCAGCTCAACTTCCCAATCGGTTTTTGTGCTGTTTTTGGGAATAATTAAATCGTCATTGGGACCTACAATGGCAGAGGTTGCTTTGAAGAAAAGGATAGGTTCTGTTGGAATTGCGGCATTAGTTTCTGCAGCGTGGTCTTTGTAATTTAAACCTACACATATAAGTTTTGATGGGCGTGCAAGTGCAGCACCTAGTCTTGTATTTTTGGATATTTCAGGTAGCGATTTGCCTTCAATTGCTTTTTTTAATTTTTCAATTCCGTTTTCACCGAAAAACTTTTCATCGTAGTCGTGCACAAATTCCGATACATCAAAATAAGTATCATTCAATATTATTCCGGGTTTTTCTGCGCCTGGTTCGCCAAATCTGATGAGTTTCATGTAGTGTATTTAATTTAGTTATTTAGAGTTGTAAATCCGCCGTCAATCGGATAATCGCAGCCTGTTATGAACGATGCTTCGTCGCTGCACAGATACAAAGCCAAAGCCCCAATTTCCTCTGGTTTTGCCATACGGCCGATGGGTTGTGTTTTAGATAATTTGTCGAACATTTCATCCACGTTATCGGGATAGTTTTTAGCCAGAAACCCATCTACAAAAGGCGTATGTACACGTGCCGGTGAAATCGAATTGCATCTGATATTCTCTCCAATGTAGTCTTTAGCTACGCTCATTGTCATGGCTTTAACTGCGCCCTTTGCCGTGCTATAGGCAAAACGGTCTGGTAAACCAATCAAAGCGGCAATAGAAGCCAGGTTAAGCACAACTCCTCCGCCAGAAAGGCGAAGTTGTGGAATTCCGGCATTAAGGCAATTGTATACGCCCTTTACGTTTACACGCATAACGCGATCAAAGTCTTCTTCGCTCGTTGTATCCGCTTTACCAACGTGGGCAATGCCTGCATTATTTACCAAAATATGAATTGGCCCAATTTCAGTAAACAATTTGTTTACTGCAGAATGATCGGACACATCACAAGCGTAGGCAAAAGCTCTGCCGCCGGCATGCTGAATTTCATTTAGTGTATTTTCAGCTTGTTCCAATCCGAGTTCCACAATGTGGATTTCGGCACCTTGTTGTGCTAAAACTGAGGCAATTGCCCGACCAATTCCGCTTCCGGCGCCCGTAACAATAGCTTTTTTTTCTTTAAGAGAAAACATATCAGGGTTTTTATAGACTATGGAGGTTAGATATTTGTTGAATTATCAACCGATGCTCTTCCGTTACTTCAATGATAAACGATTTGAGGCATCGGTGCAAATTAAAAATAAATAGCCGCATCAAAATTATACGTTCTTAGCTAAATTCTATCGAATATTGCCATCTACAGATCAAGTCTAAACTTCCGGAATGTAACAGTTTTATTATGCAATCGTTGCCAAAGCAATATCGTATTAAAAAATGAAGAGATATTACAAGAAAGTCCACACCGACCTGCCTATATTTGAATTCGATCTAACTAAATATCGCAGCACGCTTTGCTTGTTGCACCGAAAAATAATTGAATGAGAAGTTTCCCATTGTTTGCTTTTACATACGTATTACTATCTGTTTCCTCGGTTCTGGCACAAACCACGCAAAAGATCTTATTGCCTTTAAAACCATCGGTACGGATGGAGTTTGCTGCTGAACGTTTATCTGCCGCACTCAAAAAAAACGGTTATTCAGCAATCATTCAGCCTTTGGCTAAGTTTGCGCCTAAACAAAATACCATTGTACTGGGAAGCATTCAGCGTAATCTAACTTCAAAAATTCCTCCGGGTTTAATTGAACAAGCAAGGAATGCAGGAAAAGAAGGTTTTACTATTGCTTATGGTAAAGATGGAGAATTATATATCATTGGCGCAGACGATTCTGGTGTGTTATATGGAACACTCGAATTGATAGAACGCCTGGAAAATGAAAAAAAGATTCCTGCGAAGCTATCAATTACTGACCATCCGGAAATGGTGCTTCGGGGAACGTGTATTGGCCTTCAAAAACCCGATTATCTTCCGGGTCATGACGTATATGAATATCCTTATACAGAGGAAACCTTTCCGTGGCTCTACGATAAAAAGCTCTGGATCAAATATCTGGATATGATGGTCGAAAACAGGTACAACTCTTTGTATCTCTGGAATGGCCATCCTTTTTCATCTCTATTGAGGTTAAAAGATTATCCTTATGCTGTTGAGGTTGATGACGCAACTTTAAAAAAGAATGAGGAAATTTTCAAGTTTCTGACTCATGAAGCAGATAAACGCGGAATATGGGTAATTCAGATGTTTTACAACATTATTATTCCGAAACCTTTTGCAGATAAACATGGCTTAAAAACGCAAGATAGAAATCGCCCAATTGTTCCGATTATTGCAGACTACACCCGAAAATCAATTTCCGCGTTTGTAGAAAAGTATCCTAACGTAGGCTTAATGGTTGCTTTAGGTGAAGCTATGGAAGGAGTTGGACAGGATGACATTGACTGGTTTACAAAAACAATTATTCCAGGTGTAAAAGACGGTTTAAAGGCTGCCAATATTAAAGAAGAACCGCCTATTGTTTTGCGTGCGCACGATACGGATGCACCTGCAGTAATGAAGGCTGCACTTCCCCTGTACAAAAACCTGTATACAGAAAATAAGTTTAACGGTGAAGCCTTAACGACTTATACACCTCGTGGTGCATGGGCAGAGCTGAACCGGAAACTTGCCGATATTGGGACGGTTAATATTTCTAATGTGCATATTCTGGCCAACCTGGAACCTTTCAGATATGGTTCTGCAGATTTTGTACAGAAATCTGTTCTCGCTATGCGCAATATTTATAATGCCAAAGGTTTACACCTGTATCCGCAGGCAAGTTACTGGGACTGGCCATATACAGCAGATGCAACAAAAAAGCGTACGCTGGAAATGGAACGAGACTGGATCTGGTACAAAGAATGGGCGAGATATGCATGGAAGCCAAATCGCGATCGCAATGCTGAAATCCAATATTGGAGTACTAAACTGGCCACCAAATTTGGCGCTGACAGCAATGCCGGAAAACTTATTCTCAATGCTTATGAAGAATCTGGAGAGATTTCTCCAAAACTGCTTAGGCGTTATGGAATTACTGATGGTAATCGACAAACGCTTACGTTAGGTATGTTAATGACACAACTGATTAATCCATTTCGATACGGTTTATTTACTTTAATGTACGAGTCTGAAGCGCCTGAGGGTGAAATGATTATAGAGTATGCGGAAAAAGAATGGAAAAAGCAGGGGCATATTGGTGAGACACCTGTACAGGTAGCAAAAGAAGTAATCGCCCATGGCAAAAAAGCTGTCGAATCTATTAACCTAGCTGCACCATTGGTAACGAAAGACACGGCAGAATTTAACCGCCTTAAAAACGACATGTATTGTTATGATGCTATGGCAAATTTTTACGCAGAAAAAGTTAAAGCTGCGCTTTGGATTTTGCGTTACAAATACTCGAATGATGTAGCTGATCTGGAGAAAGCTTTGCCATTTCTACAGCTTAGCGTTAAGCATTACTCAGACCTGGTTAACCGTACCAATGAAACCTACTTGTACGCCAACAGCATGCAAACCAAGCAACGTAAAATTCCGATGCGCGGTGTTGACAAAACCTTTATCCATTGGAAAGAGATGCTGCCGGTATTCAACCAGGAGTTGAATCATTTTGTTAAAAGTATAGACTCATTGAAAAACCTGAAAGGCAAGCAGAATGAGACCGTTAAAGCCTATGCAAATGCCGATGTAAAACTACTCGGTGAAACTCAAACTTATGTATTAGGAAAAGGTGCTGAAGTATTTTTAGACCGCAATGCGCCTGTTAAAGATTTAGCGGAACAGTTGTTAGGATTGAAAGGAATTAAGCTTTCGGAAAACGATCAAAGCAGGAACGGATCATCTATACAATTTAGCACAAAAAAACCGGTAAAAGTATTGGTTGGCTTTTTCAATCAGAAAGACCCGAAATTTTTACCGCCACCGCAACTTGAAATTGATGCGAGTGCGAACAACTTCGGACAGTCTGAAATTAAGATTTCCAATGCGTTGGTGTTAAGCGGCTTCCCGCCGGTAAATGTTCATGCATATTCTTTTCCAGCCGGAACGCATACGTTAACACTGGGTAAAGGTGCTTGCTTAGTTTTAGGATTTATTGACGAGAAACAAGAATTAAGAATATTCAATGCCGGACTAGATGGCAAAGGAAAAGACATAGATTGGTTATTTGAATGATACAGTTGAGAAAATATTTACTTGGGGGGATTTTAATCTTACTCACAAATGTGGGCTTTGCACAGCAAAAAAAGGATACAGAGAAGCTGAAACATTATGTAGACTATTTTAATTCTACAGATTCAGAAGCGGTTAAAAATTACATTCCAAATGCACAGGCTTTTGAATGGCTTGCGGCGCAGGCACCTCTATTTGAGTGCCCGGATTCTGTTTTGGAACAAAATTACTATTTCAGGCTTTGGACTTTTCGTAAGCACCTTGTAAAATCGCCTGATGGTTTTATCTTCACAGAATTTATTGAGCCGGTAAAACATGCAGGTAAATACAATTCTATAAGCTGTGCGCTTGGTCACCACATTTATGAAGGCCGCTGGCTTAAAGACAATAATTACCTAAAAGAGTATATCAAATTCTGGTTATACAACGCAGACGTTGGCGAAACCAAACCGCGGTTTCATCAGTTTAGCAGTTGGATTGATGATGCTATCCTCCAAAATGAACTTGTAAAACCCGATGTTGCATTTTTAAAAGATATTTTACCGGCACTTGATGCAGATTTTGATAAATGGGTTCAGGAACGCCAGCTGAAAAATGGCCTGTTTTGGCAACACGATGTGAAAGATGGAATGGAAGAATCCATCAGCGGATCTAGGAAAGACCAGAACCAACGTCCAACCATAAACAGTTACATGTACGGAAATGCGGTTGCATTAGCTAAAATATCTGAACAAACCGGAAACCTTATTCTTGCAAAAAAATATCGGGAGAAAGCTGATATTCTAAAAAAGCTTGTTCAGGATAGTTTATGGAATACAAATTCAGATTTTTTCGAAACGAAGAAATCCAAAAATAAAGGCTTTGCTAACGTGAGAGAGGCAATAGGTTTTGTTCCATGGGATTTTAATCTGCCGGATGATTCCAAAAAATACGCCAAGGCATGGAATCAGATTCTAGATACTGCAGGATTCAATGCACCCTGGGGTTTAACAACAGCTGAGAGACGCGATTCGACTTTCCGTACACGTGGCTCGGGGCACAGTTGCGAGTGGGACGGAGCTTTATGGCCATTTGCAAGTTCTCAAACGCTAAAAGGTTTGTCCAATTTACTGAATAACTACAAAAGCCACGGGAAGATGAATGCGCAGGTGTTTTACAACAACCTGCATCAGTATGCGGCATCACACGTCAAAAACGGGAAGCCATATATTGGCGAATATCAGGATGAGAAAACCGGAGAATGGTTAAAAGGCGACAATCCGCGCAGCAGCTTTTACAATCATTCTACCTTTTGCGATCTTATTATCAATGATCTGATCGGTATTAAGCCACGCGCAGATGAGGTTCTTGAAATTCGTCCTTTGGTTCCGAAAAATAAATGGCATTGGTTTAAGCTAAGCCAAATCTCTTATCATGGTAAAACAATTTCAATTTTGTGGGATAAAACCGGCAAGAAATTTAATCAGGGAAAAGGCTTTTGTGTTTTTGTAGATGGTATTAAAATTCATCAGTCATCAGCATTAAAAAATCTGGAAATTCCCCTTAACAGCACAAAAATATAATATGTTTTCTTCTACATTTAAGCCTTCGGGGATAGCTGCACTGCTAATTTTCTTCATTTCGTTATCTGGCAATACCTTTGCTCAATCTTACTTCAATGTGCTGAAATATGGTGCGAAGAATGACAGCAGTAAATTGGCAACAGCTTCCATAGGAAAAGCGATTGATGCTGCTGTAAAACAAGGTGGAGGAACGGTTTATTTCCCGGCAGGAAAATATTTAACTGGCCCTATTCATTTAAAAAGCAACATTACAATTCTTATAGATGCGGGTGCTGAACTGCACTTCAGCGATAATTTTGACGATTACCTTCCTATGATAAAAAGTCGCTATGAAGGTGTAGATGTGACGTCATTCTCGCCACTGTTTTATGCCTACAAGGCAGAGAATATTTCCATTATTGGGCGGGGTTTAATAGATGGGCATGGAAAAAAATGGTGGGATTTCGTAGAAGGTTACAAAGAGGGGCAAACACGTAGCAAATGGCAACATCTTTTTGATGAAGCAAACAAAGACATTGTTTTGCCAGACGACCCAAGGCAGATGAAACGCGGTTTTTTACGTCCGCCATTTATACAGCCAATGTATTGCAAAAACGTGTTAATAGATGGTATCACCATTAGAAATTCCCCTTTCTGGACCATCAACCCAGAGTTCTGCGAAAATGTGAAAGTACATGCTGTAACCATAAATAATCCACATTCGCCTAATACAGACGGCATCAATCCTGAATCGTGTAAAAATGTACACATTTCAGATTCTCATATTAGTGTTGGCGATGACTGTATTACCATTAAATCAGGAAAAGATGCGCCAGGTAGAAAAATGGCTGTCCCGGCAGAAAACTATACAATTACCAATTGTACAATGCTGTCTGGTCACGGAGGCGTAGTTATAGGCAGTGAAATGTCTGGTGATGTACGTAAAATTGTAATTTCCAACTGTGTATTTGATGGTACAGACCGCGGAATCCGGATAAAAACAGCACGGGGAAGAGGCGGCATTGTAGAGGAAATCCGTGTAAGTAATATTGTAATGAAAAATATTAAGCAACAGGCTATCGTGTTGGACATGCAGTATGCAAAAACCAGTTTGGAAGCAGTTTCTGAGCGCACACCACGGTTCAGAAATATTCATTTCAGTAACATTACGGGCGATGTAAACCAAGCCGCTTATTTGAATGGTTTAGAAGAAATGCCTGTTGAGAACATCAGTTTTAACGATATTAATATGAATGCACAAACCGGTTTTAGCATTGCGAATGCCAGGCAAATTGAATTTCACAATGTACAAGTAAATGCTAAAATTGGTTCAGCGCTTAAAGGCGATAATATTGAACAGTTAACAGTAGACGGGCTCAAAACCTACAGTCCGAATGCATCTGCGGTTATTGATCTGAAAAATGTAAACGGGCTATTTTTGTATAATGCATTTCCAATAGCGAATACTATAAAGTATTTGAAACTGGGCGGTTCAGGCACCAAAAATATTACCTTGGGCAACAATAATTTCGGTGGCTCAACAAACATGGTCAGTAAAGATACTGAAGTTACCGGAAGCATTCGGGTACTTTCTGGCGACAAAGGACAATAAAAAAATGAAACTTTCAATTGTAAAATTACTCTTAACCACATCCCTAATCTGTGCTTTCACGGCGATAAAATCGCAGCAGAAAGAAGAACTCTGGTATACCAAACCAGCTGAAAAATGGACTGATGCCTTGCCAATTGGTAATGGTAAATTGGGCGCAATGCTTTTTTCGGGTGTTGCCAATGACCATATTCAGTTTAATGAAGAAACTTTGTGGACAGGTAAACCGAGAAATTACAATAAGAAAGGTGCATCAAAATATCTCTCTGAAATCAGGCAGTTGCTTTTTGAGGGAAAGCAAAAAGAAGCCGAAGCTTTAGCCCAAAAGGAATTCATGGGACTACAAAGTGAAGCCGGAGACCGAGATAGTTGGGTGACGGAGATGAAATCCGGGAAAGGCATTACCGGCAATCCTGCGGCGACTAATTTTGATGATACAAGCTGGAAAATGATTTCAGTTCCTGCATTTGACGGATGGGAAACTGCCGGACTTCAAAATATTGATGGCGCGGTCTGGTTTCGTACAACATTTAACTTACCACAAAACTGGACAGGTAAAAACCTGGTTTTAGATCTTAACCGCATCCGCGATCAGGATTTTACTTATATAAACGGTCAGCTGGTTGGTAATACAGACAACACTGAACCACGGTTGTACACAATATCTGCAAAAGCGTTAAAGCCAGGTAAAAATACAATTGCCATTCAGGTCTTAAACTATTATGATAAGGGTGGAATTTTAGGGTATAAAGACACAACAAAGAAAATTGGTGTGTACCCTGCAGGTGAATCCATGGCGAATGGGATTTCATTAGTTAAACAGTGGAAATATAAAATTCAGAATACCAATCCACCGGCGGTAGCACAATATCAGGCAAATTATCTGCCTTTTGGCGACTTAAATTTGAATTTTAAATACGGTAAGTTGCCGGTTACAGGTTATAAACGTTCACTCGATTTAAGAACTGCGATGGCTACAACATCTTATCGCGTAAATGATATCGAATATCAGCGTAGATATTTTGCAAGTCAACCCAATCAAGCCATTGTTATTCACCTGACGGCTAGCAAAACTGGTGCAATTAGTTTTGATGCTGCACTGTCTACAGTTCATTCAAATGCAGAAATAAAGATGTTGAATAGACATACAATTTCCATGAAACTAGCCGTAAAAGACGGTGCGCTTAAAGGTGAAAGCAGATTAACTGCAGTGTTGAAAAAAGGAAAGATTTCAGTTTCTGGAAACAAACTTGCGATATCAAATGCAGATGAGGTGACGCTTTACCTTACGGCAGGAACAAATTTTATCAATGCGAACGACGTTTCAGGAAATCCTTCTACAGCAAATGATTGGGCATTACAACATCTGGAAGGTAAAGCTTATGCTGAAATTGTTCAGGCACACCAGCAGGAATATCAGAAGTACTACAATACCTTCCAGGCAGATTTTGGGCATTCAGAAAATGAGAAATTACCTACAGATTTACGTCTGGAGAAATTTGCTTCTGCTAATGATCCGGGATTTATGGCGTTGTACATGCAATACGGCAGGTATCTGTTAATATCGAGTTCTCGTCCCGGTACTCAAGCTGCCAATTTACAAGGCATTTGGAATGATCTGCTAAGTCCGCCTTGGGGAAGTAAATATACAACCAATATTAATCTGGAGATGAATTATTGGCCATCCGAAACATTAAATCTCGCGGCATTGAATGAGCCTCTATTTAAAAAAATTGAAGGTATGTCTGTAACGGGAGCAGAAACAGCGAAAGAATACTATAATGCCGACGGTTGGCTTTTACACCACAATACAGATTTATGGAATGCTACAGCACCAATAAATGCCTCTAATCATGGTATATGGGTTGTAGGCGGAGCGTGGGTTAGTCAACACCTTTGGGAACACTACTTATATGGAAAAGACATTTCTTTTTTGAAAGCCGAAGCCTATCCATTAATGAAAAAGTCTGCTCAGTTTTTTGTTGACTTTCTGATTAAAGATCCAAAAACCGGGTGGCTGATCAGCACGCCTTCCAACTCGCCTGAAAATGGTGGACTGGTTGCCGGCCCAACAATGGATCATCAGATAATCCGTTCGCTTTTTAAAAAATGTATTGAAGCGTCAAAAGTTTTAGATACAGACGCGGATTTCAGAAATATTCTGGAAGAAAAAGTAAAACAAATTGCCCCGAACCAAATTGGAAAATATGGGCAACTGCAGGAATGGCTTACCGATATTGACGATACCACAAATAAACATCGCCACGTTTCACATCTTTGGGGCGTTTATCCTGGCAATGATGTTTCCTGGGATAGCGATCCGAAAATGATGCAGGCTGCAAAACAATCTCTTTTATATAGAGGTGATGAGGCTACAGGCTGGAGTTTGGCCTGGAAAATCAATTTCTGGGCACGTTTCAAAGATGGCGATCATGCTATGAAACTGGTTAAAATGCTTATGCGTCCGGCAGGTAACGGTGCAGGTTCTTATGTTAATTTGTTTGATGCGCATCCACCATTCCAGATCGATGGAAATTTTGGTGGCGCTGCAGGTATTGCAGAAATGCTTATGCAAAGTCATCAGGGGTATATAGAATTGCTGCCCGCCTTGCCAGCTAACCTTCCTAATGGTAAAGTAAAAGGATTACGGGCTCGCGGTGGTTTTGAACTCGATATGGAATGGGCAAACGGCGTGCTCAAATTACTTACTGTACATTCTAAAGTTGGTGGATCTTGTATAATCCGATATAAAGGCCGGGAAACTGCTGTTGTTACCGAAGCCGGAAAACAATATAACTTTAATGAAAATCTAAAATGATCCGTGAATACCGTGTACTTTTATTAATTGTTTTTTGTTTTTGCTGCACAAAACTTTATGCACAGCAGGCTTTCAGGAGAGATATTTCTCTTAACGAGAGCTGGCACAGTACCACTGATGACGCAAATATCAATGCGTATAAAGGATTTGAAAACGCTGCATATCCAACAAAGAACTGGAAAAAAGTAACGGTACCGCACAATTGGGATCAATACGAAGGCTATCAGCGTAAATTACATGGCAATAAACATGGTTTTGCCTGGTATAGAAGAAAATTTTCGGGACCTAAATCTTCTCCCGGAAAACGTTATTTCCTGTTTTTTGAAGGCATCGGATCTTATGCAACTGTTTGGCTAAACGGCAAAAAAGTAGGTTTTCATGCAGGTGGCAGAACAACTTTTACATTGGATGTAACTGCGGAAATTAAACTCAATAGTCAGGAAAATGTGTTGGCTATACGGGCAGATCATCCGGCAAATATCCAGGATTTGCCCTGGGTAGACGGCGGTTGTTCAACAGAGCGCGGTTTTTCGGAAGGTTCACAGCCAATGGGAATTTTTCGTCCGGTACATCTAATTATAACAAGTTCAGTTCGCGTAGAACCCTTTGGTATACACAGCTGGAATGACAACCAGATTTCAGAAAAATCAGCCGAATTAAACATCAATACAACGGTTAAAAACTATTCAGACAGAAAAAAATTCATCACTATAAAAAATGAATTGCTAGATCGTGAAGGCAAGTTAGTTCTTGTGCTCCGGCAGCAGGTCACACTTCTTGCTGGGCAGCAAAAGGAAATCCATCAGGAAACGGGGAAGATTGATCATCCTCATTTATGGTCGCTTGAAGATCCGTATTTGTATCAATGGAAAACTACTGTGGTAGATGGAAATCTTCCGGTAGACGAAATTTTTACGCCTTACGGAATCCGTTGGATCAGTTGGCCGATTGGTGAACAGGCCAGTCAAAAACGCTTTCTACTCAATGGGAAACCTGTTTTTATAAATGGTATAGCAGAATATGAACATTTAATTGGACAAAGCCACGCTTTCACCCATGCGCAAATTGAAGCTCGCGTGAAACAGGTAAAAGCAGCAGGTTTCAACGCGTTCAGAGATGCCCATCAACCTCATAATCTCTTGTATTCAGATTCATGGGATCGGGAAGGGATTTTATGCTGGACACAAATGGCCGCGCATATTTGGTATGATACGCCTGCATTTCGAAAAAATTTCAAAACTTTACTTACAGATTGGGTTAAAGAGCGAAGAAACAGCCCTGCTGTAGTGCTATGGGGCCTCGAAAATGAAAGCACTTTACCAGAAGATTTCGCCAGAGAATGTACTGAACTCATCCGGAAATTAGATCCTACGGCATCGTCGCAACGTAAAGTAACCACTTGCAACGGAGGAAAGGGAACAGATTGGGATGTTCCTCAAAACTGGACAGGAACTTATGGAGGTGATCCGCAAACGTACGGTGAAGATCTTAAACGTCAGGTTCTAGTTGGAGAATATGGCGCCTGGCGAACAATAGACCTTCATCAAACTGATAGCGCTGGTAAAGTTTTTACAGAAAATAAGATGACAGATTTAATGGAAACCAAAGTGCGTTTGGCAGAAAAAGCAAAAACGGAAACCGCGGGACATTTCTTCTGGCTGTACAATTCGCACGACAATCCGGGAAGGGTTCAGGGCGGAGAAGGACTCCGGGATCTCGATCGGGTAGGGCCAGTAAACTACAAAGGAATGTTTACACCCTGGGAAGAGCCAACTGATGTCTTTTATATGTTCAGGTCTAATTATGCACCGAAAACTACTGACCCGATGGTGTATATTGTATCACATACCTGGCCAAACCGCTGGACAAATCCTGGTATTAAGGATAGTATTGTGGTATATTCCAATTGTGATGAAGTCGAATTATTTAACGATGTAGATGGTGTTTCATTGGGGCGCAAAAAAAGGGGAGAGATTGGTACTCATTTTCAATGGAATAAACCTGACATTAAATACAATGTATTGTTCGCCATTGGCTATGTAAATGGAAAGAAAGTTGCCGAAGATAAAATTATACTTAACAGTTTACCGAAATCTCCAAATTTTGCGAACTTGTTTGCTGGAGACGGTGATATTCTGAAAGCGGAAAAAGGTTATCAGTATCTTTATCGATTGAATTGCGGTGGAGCAGACTATAAAGATAAATACGGTAATATCTGGTTGGCCGATCAGCCGTCTGAGAATAAACCGGAATTCTATGGATCTACGTCCTGGACGGAAAAGTTTCCGGGTATTCCCGCTTTCTTTGCCAGTCAAAGAAGAACATTTAGTCCGGTGAAAGGTACGCGTGACTGGAAATTGTTTCAATCTTTTCGCTATGGACTAAATCAGCTCAAGTTCAGTTTTCCAATTGTTAAAGATGGCGAATACCTTGTGGAGCTCTATTTTATTGAGCCGTGGCTTGGTATTGGCGGAACACGGGACGCCCGAAATATGCGTTTGTTTGATGTAGCGATAAACGATAAGACGGTTTTAAAAAACATCGACATCTGGGCTGCTGTTGGTACAAATACCGCGTTCAAAAAAACTGTTAAAGTGCATGCAAAGGCTGGTCAGCTAACTGTTTCCTTTCCCCACGTAAATGTAGGCCAGGCGGTCATCTCTGCAATTGCAATTGCATCTGCTGATCAAAGTATTAAACCCGAGATTAAACGCAACTCCGTATTCGAACTCTTAGGTGCTAAAAACTATAAAGCCAAACAATGGCTAGATATTGGCGATTATCAATACACTTCTGATCGTGTAGAATTTACAGAATTGCCGCCAAACCTATTTGGTGCAGAATGGGTTCAAAAGACCGATTCGAGATCAGATTTAGCATGTACTTTTAGAATCCATTCAGAAGCAGACGTATTTGTTGCAGCAAAGCCCGAATATAGTGGTCTGGCGGGTTATGAAAATACAAATACCTTTATTCGCAACAGTTTAAATCAGCATTTTGCAGTTTACCGAAAACGGTTTAAAAAAGACGAAAAGGTGGAAATGAATGGTGGATTCGAAATGCTCGCAATAGCTCCACCAAGCGAATTGCCTCCTGCGTATGATTTAAAAACCGTTAAAAGTTACAAAGCCATTGAAGCTGCCTTACTTGGACATTATACTGTGAAAGAGAAGCTGCAAGACAAAGAAAGGGTAATGTTTAAGGCCGAGAATGACGTGGCTTTGGAGTGGACAATTGGCGTAGGCGTTGCCGATACCTATTCATTGACTATAAAATACCACAATCCGCATGATGTTTCATTAAGTGGTAAACTTGAATTCAGATCTGCTGATGGAACTTTAATGAAAACCGAAAAGCTCGAGTTTGCCCCCACAAAGGTTGGGAAATGGAATTACATCAATACCAACACAGGAAGTATGATTAACGCCGGAAGTTATAAAGTTAAAATTATCGGGATAAACAGTAAAGATTTAGCGCTGGATGCATTAGACGTTCAATAAGATAATATTATACAATACGTGGCAAAAATCTCATATTAATGTTCATATTCATACATGCATATTTGTTTTAACCAAATTAATAATAAAGCCAAAATATGATGAAAGGTCTTCCATTTTTCGATCTGGCAATCATTTTTATTTACCTGGCTGGAATGATATTAGTTGGTGTTTATTTTTCGCGAAAGAATAAAAATTCGGAGCAGTTTACTAAGGCTTCGGGCCTCATTCCCGGATGGGCAATAGGTTTATCTATTTATGCAACTTTTCTAAGCAGCAATACATTTTTAGGTGTTCCGGGAAAAGCATTTGGTGGTAACTGGAATGCTTTTGTATTTAGTATTTCTATGCCTTTGGCTGCATGGATTGCATCCAGATATTTTGTTCCATTTTACCGTAATACTGGCGAAATTTCTGCATACACACATTTTGAAAATAGATTTGGTGCATGGGCGCGGGTTTACGCCGTAATTTGCTTTTTGTTAACACAACTTGCAAGGATGGGTTCTATATTTTTCGGAATTGCGTTGAGTTTACAGGCACTTACAGGGTATTCCATGCAGATGATTATGATTGTGATGGGGATATGCATCATTATTTATACCGTTCTCGGTGGGATAGAAGCCGTCATTTGGACAGAAGTTGTTCAGGCAATCGTGAAAACGCTTGGTGCATTGCTGATTCTCTATCTTATTATCCGCAATATGGATGGTGGTGTGAAAAAAATTATTGAAATCGGGCAGTCCTCGAATAAATTTAGCTTAGGAAGTTTTAAGCCAGATTTTATTGGTTCGTCATTTTGGGTGGTGCTCCTGTATGGTTTTTTTATCAATCTGAATAATTTTGGGATGGATCAGAACTATGTACAGCGTTATCACACAGCCTCGTCTGAAAAGGCTGCTGCTAAATCTATCTGGTTGTGCGTTTGGTTGTATATACCTGCCTCACTGTTGTTTTTTATTATAGGATCTTCGCTCTTTGCATACTACAGTGAACATCCGGAGTTGGTTCAAACCATAAAACATCAGGTTGCAATAGAACGTTCGCCTGCGGGTGCAAGCTTTACGCAGATTAAATCTGTGCAAGATCAGCTCGTTCCAGCCGATTATGGCGATAAAATAATGCCTCATTTTATGGTGAGCAAAATTCCTGTAGGACTTGTAGGACTAATTGTCTCTGCAATACTTTCTGCAGCGATGAGTACCATTAGTTCTGGAATGAATGCATCTGCCACCGTTTTTTCGGTAGATATTTATAAACGGTACATTAAGCCCGACCTGAAAGACAGAGAAAATCTGTCGTTGTTACACATAAGTACCATTGCTTTTGGTCTTTTGGGGATGATTGCCGGCATTGCGATGATTGGCGTTAAAAGTATCCTGGATGTATGGTGGCAACTCTCGGGAATTTTTGCTGCTGGCATGCTCGGACTGTTTCTCCTCGGAATTGTAAGTAGACAAACGAAAAACCACGAAGCTATAGTTGCCACTATAATTGGCATTTCGGTTATTATATGGATGACATTTTCAGCATTGCTGCCTCAGAATTTAGAAACGCTTCGGTTTCCGTTGCATCAAAATATGATTATCGTGGTCGGAACGCTCACCATTTTTTTAACTGGAATCTTGCTCAGTAGAATAAAAAAGAAGCGTTAATAGTTAATTACAGATCTAAAAACTTATCAATACGTAATGGAACACGCTCAGAAAGGGTTTATCCCTGTTATGCTTACGCCTTTTTTAGACAATGGCAATATAGATTATGCTGCACTAACAGAACTGACAGAAATCTACCTGATGGCTGGAGCTTCAGGTTTATTTGCAAATTGCCTGTCTAGCGAAATGTTCGAACTTACAGATACAGAACGTATTTCTGCCATTAAACATGTAATGAAGGTAGTAAACAGAGCTGTTCCGGTTGTAGCAACCGGAACTTTTGGCGGCCCGATTTGCAAACAGGCTGATTTTGTTAAAGCAGTGCATGATACTGGTGTGGAGGCCGTTATTGCTATAACCAGTTTACTGGCTGATGAAGCAGACAACGATGCTACTTTTGAGGCGAATGTATTTGATTTACTTCATCAAACCGGACAGATTCCTCTGGGTTTTTATGAGTGTCCTGTGCCATATAAACGCATAATTAAACCAACGCAACTGGCTAATTTTGTATCTACCGGAAGAGTTATTTATCACAAAGATACTTCACTTGACATTAATCAGATTAAGCAGAAATTGCAATACACAAGTGGATACAAATTCGGTCTTTATGATGCCTACATGGGGCATGCGGTTGATTCGCTTAAAGCGGGATCGGCGGGTTTATCTTGTATTCAGGGCAATTATTTTCCAGAACTGATTGTATGGCTGTGTGATCATTTTGACGATGAAAAACTGAAATATGAAATAGCAGCTGTTCAACAGTTTCTAATTGATAACATGGAGGTGATGCATAACGTTTATCCAATAGTGTCTAAATATTTCCTTCAAAAACGCGGTTTAAATATCGGAACGTTTACGCGCAGAAATGTTGGAACATTAACAAATACCGTAGTAAAAAACGTAGAAGCGTTATATGACGATTATACAGTACTCCGTAACAACTTAAACATTGAAGTATTTATTTAAAGATCAAAATCTTTGTGTTTTGCCACGGAAGCACAGAAACACGGAGTCATGAATTTATCCATTCTTTAAGTATTGACGGCTTTATTAATGTAACAGAAGACAATTTCCGTGTATTCCGTGGCTGATAATTTTCAGATTATCGTTTGAAGTATAAATCTTCTCAGTGCTACTCTGTGAATTTCTCCGTGCCCTCCGTGGTTAAAAGATGAAAGCAAATTCTCTCTCTGGTTAACTCAAATATTTCCGTTTATAATCTAACGGAGTCATACCTGTTACTTTTTTAAAGTGTCGATAAAAATTAGACACATTATTAAAACCAGAATCAAAACAAATGACCTCTGTAGGCAATTTATTTTCAATTAGAAACCTGCAGGCATGGCTTACCCGTATTTCGATCAAAAAATCATAAAATGTTTTCTTTGTCATCAACTTAAAATAGCGGCAAAAAGAAGTAACACTTAAATTGCTTAACGAAGCGACTTCTTCCAGCGTAATATCTTTTTTATAATTGCTCAACGTGTAATCGCAAATTTTATTAATCCTCAGTGTATCTGATTCATTGGATTGAAAAAAAGTATTTTTACTCGTTACAATTGAAGAAAATTCATCTGTTTCTGCAAGATGTTTGAGAATAGAGAGGAGAATAATAATCCGGTCTAAATGTGTAGCAGCCAAAGCCGAACGCATCAGTTCTATAATTTTATCTTTAGTTTTTCCGTAAATAAGCATTCCGCTTTTGGCTTTTTCGAAAAGTTTTGGAACCAGATAAGCCTCCGGAAGCGTAAATATATATTTGCCCAAACAATCTGGTAAAAAATGCATAACCATTGCTTCGGTACTTAATGCTGGGTTATTTTGAAAATATTCCTCTTTACACCTCCAGGTATGCGGAAGGTTTTCACCAAGCAAAATCATTTCATCTGGCGCAAAATTCCCAATATTATCCCCAATAAAACGTACACCTTCACCTTTAATTACGTAATGCAGTTCGAGCTCAGGATGGTAATGCCAGATATTGCCAAAGTCTGGTTTTACATCATGGCGAATACTGAACGAACTTTGCAAGGTTATCGGAACTTTATGAAAATGAGCCTTCATATAAAATTTAAAAATTGGTTAGACTGAATGAGAATTTATTCAGAAACTTGCTAAACAAGAAGGGCTAATTTATGTAGTATTGTGATAATATCCTATATTAACTGGATAAAAAACACCAAAAAAATGTCTTTTTGATTGTACAATTTTGTGAAAAGGCCACTCAGCCTATAACCAAAGTATAAACCGAATATTATTTTTATATAAAAAATATATTCATTAATAAATTTATGAGGTCAGAAAAATCCTCTGAAATTAGTATATTTAAACTGATGCTAAACGGCGAAAAGCATGGTAAATTTGAAATTGCAGATTTTGTGCAACGAGAGTTTATAATGTGTACATAAAGATTCGGCGTAAGGTGTTTTAAATCTGTATATCCAGAAAAAATAATTTAACGATTATAAGATGAAATTAAGATTAATAGTATTGTTTGCTGTTGCACAAGTAAGTTTTGCCTTTGCACAAAATACGCAAACCCCGGAAGAGAAAGAGAAATATGAACAGGTAATTACCCAGCGTGCAGATAAAATTGTTCAAACGCTGGCATTAAATGACGAGCGTAAGCAAACTGCTGCGAGAGATATCATCAAAGATCAATACAGTGATTTGAATGATATTTATGCAGACCGCGATTTGGAAATTGCATCAGCTAAAACGAAATATGCGGAAGATAAAACGGCAAAAGAAGCCGAGTTGGCAAAGATTAATACGGATGTTGAAAAATCGTTAAGTAAACTGCATAAAAAATACCTTTCAAAATTGTCTTCAAAATTAACAGAAGAACAAATTGAGCAGGTAAAGAACGGAATGACTTACAGCGTTTTGCCACTTACATATCAGGCATATCAGGAAGAAATCCTAACATTAACTGCAGCGCAAAAAAGCCAGATTTATACCTGGTTGGTTGAAGCACGTGAACATGCAATGGATGCGGAATCGTCTAATAAGAAACATGCCTGGTTCGGAAAATATAAAGGGCGTATCAATAATTATCTTTCCGCTCAGGGTTACGACCTGAAAAAAGAAGGAATTGAATGGGAAAAACGCATTAAAGCAAAGAAAGAAAACACACTTTAATGATTTTTATCTTCAAAACAGCAAGAATTAAAATCGCTTAGCAAAGCCAAAAACAACAGAATATAACCGCATTTATACACGGTTATATTTTTTTGAAATTTTTTATTTAAGAATATTGTATTTATATATGAAATTATATTTATATTAGATGATGGCTTTGTGACAGGCATTTAGTTTATGAGTTCAACGAAATGTTTGTGGTAAAATCATACAAAAGCTGGAGAAAATAATATTCAATAGCACAAGAAAAAGCATAAAAATTTGAATTAACTATACATTCTAACCAAAACGACACAATCAGATTTTAATCGAAAACGGAACGATATTTCAGTTAGTCGCTAACTTTGAAATTCTCTCCGCTTCGAACTTCAGAAGATTTTATATGAGACCGATCTTTTGAAAACATTTTTATTCCGAAAGCAAATCCCCCTTAACCGTTATTGCCGATCCAGTTTTTTACGAACAATTGCATCCAAATCAATCCAGGAGAAAGTACCTTACTGTTAAGGCCAGAAAAATAGAAATAAACTCTAACCAAAATAAATATGAAATTAAATTTTTTACGTAAATCTGTACTGCCATTGCTGCTTATGCTCCTGGCGTGCACATTAACTTTTGCACAGGGCAGAAAGGTGACGGGAAAAGTTATCGATCCGTCTGACGGTTCGGGTATTCCCGGTGTTAATGTCAGCATTAAAGGTGTGCCAAGTAATGTAAGTACGAACGGAGATGGGGTCTTTACCATTCAGGTGCGTTCTGACGCAGATGTGCTGGTGTTTTCCTTCATCGGTTATGTTCGGCAACAAATCACCGTTGGTACTCAGGCTAACCTAACCGTTCGTTTGGTATCAGACAATAAAAACCTCGATGACGTTGTGGTTGTCGGTTACGGAACGCAAAAGCGTGCAAATTTAACCGGTTCAGTTGTAGATATTAAAGCTTCAGAAATTGAAGACATTCCGGGAACAAACGTTGCAGCAGCGTTAAGCGGCAGATTGCTGGGTGTTGGCGTTAGTGGTGGTATTTCCCGTCCGGGTTCTACAGCAAAAATCACCATTCGTAATCCAAACAATATTTTCTCTAAAGATGGCGGTTCAACAGATCCTTTATATGTTATTGATGGTGTAATCCAGGTAGACGGACAAGGAAAACCAGACGCTACGAACTTTGGTAACTTAGATGCTTCAGAGATTGAAAGTATGTCTTTCCTGAAAGATGCATCTGCAGCCATTTACGGTACACGTGGTGGTAATGGCGTTGTATTGGTTACAACTAAACGCGGTAGAACCGGAAAACCGAGAATTAGTTACAGCGGTTCTTATGCCATTAACGATGAAGCATATCGTACAAAAATGATGAGCGCTTACCAGTTTGGTCAGTATATGAATATCATGAATGGTCCTAACGGTGGAAATAAACCAGCCGGAGTTGATAATTTCTTTACAGATGATGAACTGGAATATTTCAAAGGCATAGATTATGACCGTTTGGAAGACGCATGGAAATCATCTTACGATTGGAGACAAACATTAAGCGTTAGTGGTGGTGCAGACCGAGCAACGTATTTTGCCAACGTATCTTACAATAAACAAAATGGAAATTTAGCCACGTTAAACTACAACCGTTGGAATTTTAGAGCAGGAACAGATGTTACCGTTGCAACAAATTTTAAGGTTGGGTTACAGGTTTCTGGAAACACCGGAGATTTGGTTAAAACATTCAATAAAGTTTCTGGCGAAGGGGTAGAAGATGATTATAAAAATCTTTTGCTCGCACCACGTTATGTACCAGATTATGTAAACGGATTTCCGGTTAAACTGCCCGGAACAACCAGTGATTTATCTAAATATCACTTTGGCGAAATTGCCCGTTTAAATAACCTTGCTACAACAGAAACCAATTTATTTACCATCAACGGTTATGCAGAATATCAGGTTCCGTTTATCCAGGGATTGAAAGCGCGCGTTAACTACGCCAGAAATACGGGAAATTCTGTGGGCAGCCAGGTTGGAACGTTTTACACTTTGTATGAATTTAATCGTTTAGGTGGTAACAAACACATTTATGACGGCGCTACGGTTTTAAGTTCGCTTAAAGTAACCAATGGCGATCGTTTATATTATGCAAATACCAACCAGAAAAGCGAACAAACCAACTTTGTGATGGATTATAGCCGCGATTTTGGTAAACACTCTGTTAGCGGTCTATTTACTGTAGAGCGTTCAGAATCCAGCAATCAGCAACAAGTTGTGTATAAAGCAAGTCCAATTGCAGCAACAAATGGCCAGTTTAGTTCAGCCTTTGGCGCAATAGACGGATCAACTTCAGCAAATGAAGCCGGTACTTTATCTTATGTAGCGCGTGCAAATTACGGTTACGCCAATAAATATCTTGCAGAGTTTTTATTCCGTACCGATGCATCAACCAAATTTGCACCAGAGAATTACTGGGGTCAGTTTTACTCAGGATCAGTAGGTTGGGTAATTTCTGAAGAAAGTTTCTTCAAAATTCCGGCAATCAATTATTTGAAAATCAGATATTCTGCCGGTGTTTTAGGTAATGACCAAACAAAACCATGGTTGTGGAGACAACGTTATACCACACAAGATGGTAAAGGAGCAGTTTTTGGTGGCAATACTGCAAGTTCTACAGGCTTGAAAATGGAGGCTTCGCCAAATCGTGATGCAACCTGGAGTACAGAATATAAAAATAACGTTGGTCTTGATATCCGTTTCTTAAACAATCGTCTTTCTGCTAACATAGAAGGTTATTACAACGCAGCGCGGAACATTCTGATTGAAAATACAGCCAACATTCCTTTTACCGTTGGTGGTACAAGTGCATCAGAAAATTTTGGTTCAGCAAATTACTTCGGTTATGAGCTGGGTATCAACTGGAACGATAAAATTGGCTCAGATTTCAGTTACGGAATTGGTGCACGTTTTGGCTGGAGTGATGATAAAGTTAAAATTGGCAACTTCAACGCAAATGACGCCTTAAAACCTTGGTTGGCAAAAGCGGGTCAATCTTCAGATAATGGAAAATGGGGTTACGATTACTTAGGCATGTTTAAAACTGCCGATGAAGTAACCAACTATATCAATCAATATAAAATTACGCAAGTATTCGGTGTGCCGGCCGCGCAGCTAAAACCTGGAACTTTATACTATCGCGATGTTAGAGGTCAGCTTCAATCAGATGGAACTTTTGCTGGTCCTGATGGAATTATCGATGAAAACGATCAGATCCAACTCACTAAAAAAGCGAATAACCATTACGGCTTCGGGATTACACTTAAAGCTGGTTACAAAGGATTTAGTGTAGATGCTGTAATTGCCGGTTCATTTGGCGGTTGGGCAGAAATTGATGAAAGAAAAGCGTTAAACGTATCTATCGCCAGAAACTTCACCAGCTTACCAGACATTTGGGGCAATATCTACGATCCGGTTTTGAATCCATCAGGTACAATGCCGAATCCAAATTTTTCAGACATCAACCTGACACCAACATCTAATTTTTACAAAGTGAGTGCTTTCAGAATGCGCATTCCAAGTTTCAATGTCAACTATACTTTATCTAAAAAATTGGTAGAAAGATTGAAAATAAACAATGCACGAGTATTTTTCTCATCATTGAATGCAGCCACATTGTACAATCCATATACGTATAAATCGCCTGATAACGCTTGGGATGCTTATCCAAACCTGCGTACATTCTCGCTTGGTCTTAACGTAACCTTATAACATTAGCAATTAAAAATTAGACATTCAATAATCTCTAAAAAGATGAAAAGAAATAAAATCGTATACGTAATTGCAGCGCTTGTTTTAACTATGGCAAGCTGCAAGGACACTTTTCTTGAAGAAAAGAGAGATCTTTCCGGATACAACGAAGAGGTTTTTAAAGACGCTGCCTTGGCGCAGGGATATGTAGATTATGTGTACGGCTTGTTTTTGCCTGCAAATAATGCACAGGCACTCTCGTGGAATTTGGCCACAAACAATGATAATTTTGCCCGTACAACAGATGAATTTGCCGGCGAAACCGATTGGAATAAAGTTTGGGCTACCATTAGTTATACGCAAACTCACGCGCTAAACTATTTGGGTGCTAGAATTACCACCAGTATTGTTAACAATCCATACACACGCTTAAAGCAAATCAACATCTTCATTGCAGAAATTGATAAATACGGATTACCGGAAGATACGCGCAACAAATTAAAAGGACAAATGTTGTTCTGGCGCGCATGGCAATATTTTGATCTGGTTAGACTATACGGAGGCGTTCCTTTGGCATTAACCCCTCAGGATCCAATTCTTTCAGAAGGAACAGCTTTACAAATTCCCCGCAGTTCAAGTTCAGATTGTATTAAGCAAATCATTGCCGATCTGGATCTTGCGCAAACACTTTTACCCGGCAAATGGGGAAGTACAGATTGGGGCAGAATTACCAGCGGCGCTTGTGCAGCAATGAAAGGTAAAGTATTGTTAACCTGGGCAAGTCCACTGTTTAACCGCAACGATGATCTTTCCCGTTGGGAAGAAGCCTATAAAGCAAATGCCGCTGCAAAAACGCTACTTGAAGCAAACGGTTTCGGTTTATTTAAAACTGGCGGAACAGCAAATGGAACTGCCTGGGGAAATATGTGGTTTACCGAAGTAAATAACCCTGAAGCGGTAATTGTTTATGGATTCAACAATTTGGCAATTGGCGGTACTACAACAAAAAATAGCGGATGGGAGCAGGCTGCGCGTTCTAAAGAAATTAATGGCGGCGGTTCATTATCGCCAACAAAACAAATTGTAGATGCTTTTCCAATGAAAGACGGAAAAATGGCTGGGTCATCAACTTATGTTTACGATGCAAAAAAATTCTACAAAAACCGCGATCCACGTTTCTACAAAACTTTTGTATACAACGGCGCCATTTGGCCATACAGAGAGAATACAAACTTCAAACAATGGACATATAAATGGTATAAAACTGCAGCAGAAACAGTTCCAAGTTTAACTACAGAACTTAAAGGTGCAAATTCGAGTGCCATTTATTTAAGCAAAGCGACAGATCCGAATGCAAGTAATGCCAATGGCAATTTCCAGCAAAACGGAATGGACTACATGGAAATGCGTTTTGCAGAAGTTGTATTGAATCTTGCAGAATCTGCTATCGGTTCGAATAGATTGGGAGAAGGTTTGGAAGGCATAAAATCCATTCGTGAACGTGCCGGCGTCGAAAACCTGGACGGAGCATACGGACTTTCTGGTTCTGTAAGCAGAGACCAGTTGTTTGCAGCGGTGATTAACGAAAGAAATATCGAATTCGCTTATGAAGGCAAACGTTTCTTCGATTTAAGAAGATGGATGTTATTTGAACAAGGTTCACCAACTGCTGCGCGTCTTGGTTTTAAACCATTAAACGGCACCAGAAGAACCGGCTATTTTATTACCGTAAAATCTGCCGCAGGTGTTAAATATGTTGGGACTAATGATCCGATGATTAAGCCAACTACTGGTAATGCACCAATTATCGATAGAGATCCGGCAACGTATCCAACACCAAACGGAAGCGCAAATTATGCCGCATATCTGGATTATTTGTATGACAATATTTTTGTCATCACAGAGAAAGACGATTTGGATAAAACCAATCCGGCAGACTGGAAATTTACCTGGTATCCGGCATATTACTTCTTCGGTTTGAATGAAAATATGCTAAGTGCATCGCCATATCTGGAGCAGACAACTGGCTGGAACAGTCTGAAAGGAGCCGGTACTTTCGATCCTTTGAAATAAGAAAAAAATAACAATCTCAATAACGCTCTCCAGGATGAATGCTCATCATCCTGAATTTTTTAAATTTGGTTTTAAGGAAGCATGGATTTGCTTCCTTTTTTTATTTAAGAATGTTACATTTATATATGAATATTTTATTTACCTTGTATCATGGTTACAGAAATAAGGAAATGAGGTTTCATATTTTCGTAACCAATGATAATTTATTATAAAATCTAACTAAATTAATGGCATTGATCGCCAAGATTGCCTGGTAAATTTGAAATATTATATACTTTCTAACCACAATATTTAAACAAGACCAACCAAAGAAATGAGCCATTTTTCTAAGATCTGTATTTTAGAATTTTCTCGAAGAACTAAAAAATGCTTCTAACTCTTTGTGCCGTCAACGAGCAAAACACACATGAAAAAGAACTTTTTAAACCTGTTTGCAACAACAGTATTAATGCTCTCCGCAAGTTATTCATTCGCTCAATACCCAAAAATTCCGGAAGACGTGAAAAAATCTTCAGATTCTATGATGAAAGCGGCTTACCAGCAATCTGATATTGCCTGGGAAAAAGCCAAGCCAATTATAGAACAGGAAGCTAAAATGGGTAAACCTTACATTCCCTGGGCGGGAAGACCTAATGATTTGCCACAGTCCGAATTGCTTGCTTTTCCTGGCGCAGAAGGCGGTGGCGCATACAGTTTCGGTGGTCGTGGTGGCCGCGTAATTGTAGTTAAAAATTTAAACGATAGCGGTCCGGGTTCACTTCGCGATGCTTGCGAGCAAGGTGGGGCAAGAATCGTGGTTTTTAATGTAGCCGGAATTATTCGTCTTAAAACTCCGTTAATTATCCGCGCGCCGTATATCACGATTGCCGGCCAGACTGCACCTGGCGATGGTGTTTGCGTTGCCGGAGAATCGGTTTGGTTAAATACACACGATGTTGTGGTGCGTTTTATGCGTTTCAGACGCGGCGAAACTTATGTTGGCCGCAGAGATGATGCCATTGGCGGAAATCCTGTTGGGAACATCATGATCGATCACGTATCTGCAAGTTGGGGTTTAGATGAAAATATGTCTATGTACCGCCACATGTATAACGACAGTACAGGAAAAGCCGAAGAGAAACTCGGAACCGTAAATATTACCATTCAAAATTCTATTTTTTCTGAAGCCTTAGATTATTGGAACCATGCTTTTGGCTCTACTTTGGGTGGAGAAAATTGTGCATTTATGCGAAATCTATGGGCAGACAATGGTGCCAGAAACCCCTCAATTGGATGGAATGGCATTTTCAATTTTGCAAATAATGTGGTTTTCAACTGGAATAACCGTTCTACAGATGGCGGCGATTACACCGCTCAGTATAACATTATGAATAACTACTATAAACCCGGTCCGGTTACAGATTTAAAAGATCCGATTTCTTACCGTATTTTAAAACCTGAATCTGGTCGTAGCAAATTGCCTTATGTAGTTTTCGGAAGAGCGTATGTGAATGGAAATATCATTGAAGGAAATGAAAAAGTAACCAAAGACAATTGGGATGGCGGCGTTCAGGTAGAAGACAAAAAAGGAAACTTAATGTCTTTTGAAAAAGCTTCGCCGTATTTCGCAGCCATGAAAGCAGCAAAACCATTTCCAATGCCAAAAATTTCTATAATTCCAACACTTCAGGCAAAAGAGTTTGTTTTGACAAACGTTGGTGCAACTTTACCAAAACGAGATCCGGTTGATGTTCGTGTGATTAAGCAGGTAAAAACTGGCATAATTGAAGTTCATCCAGATGCAAAACCCTCTGCTTTTCAGTTTGAACACCGCAGATTAGCAGCAGATTCATATAAACAAGGTATTATCACAGAAATTGCTCAGGTTGGTGGTTATCCTGAATATAAAGGTTCACCGTACAAAGATTCTGATAACGATGGAATGCCAGATGCTTATGAAGTTAAAAACGGCTTAAACCCAAAAGATGCCAGCGATGCCGCAAAAATTACCAAAAGCGGTTATTCAAATATTGAAGTATATTTAAACAGCGTTGTTCCGGTTTCTATTGTAAAGCCAAATTAAAATGCGTAAAAAACACTCTATTTTCGGTCTGGCATCCCTTTGTTTCCTCGGGAACATGGCGTTTGCACAATATCCGGTTATCCCGGAGGCAATGGAAAAACGTGCCGACTCTTTACTGAAAAGTATTGAAGATAAATCGGAACAACAATTCTTAAAAGTTAAACCCATTGTAGATGCAGAAGCCAAACAAGGTAAACCTTACATTCCTTGGGCGGCAAAGCCGCATGATTTGCCACAGTCTAAATTGGCTGCATTTCCCGGCGCCGAAGGCGGCGGTGCCTATTCTTTTGGCGGTCGCGGAGGCAAAGTTTACGTAGTTACCTCACTCGCAGATGAAGGTGCGGGTACATTGAGGGAAGCCTGCGAACAAGGCGGTGCGCGTATAATCGTATTCAATGTTGCCGGAATTATCCAATTAAAAACACCATTAATTATTCGCGCACCTTACGTTACCATTGCCGGACAAAGTGCGCCGGGCGATGGCATCTGTATCGCCGGAGAATCTGTCTGGATCAATACGCATGATGTTGTGATTCGCTATATGCGTTTCCGCAGAGGCGCAACAGATGTTACACGCAGAGATGACGCCATTGGCGGAAATCCCGTTGGAAATATTATGATAGATCACGTTTCTGCAAGCTGGGGTTTAGATGAAAACATGTCTATATATCGCCATGTATACAATAAAGGCGATGGATCAAAACCAGAAAAGCTGCCAACAGTAAATGTGACCATTCAAAACTCTATTTTTTCTGAAGCTTTGGATACTTACAATCATGCTTTCGGGAGTACAATAGGTGGTTTAAATAGTACTTTTTTACGCAATCTTTGGGCGTCTAACATCAGTAGAAATCCATCTGTTGGGATGTATGGAGATTTTGGCTTTGTTAATAATGTAATTTTCAATTGGTGGAACAGAAGTGCAGATGGCGGCGATAATGCATCGTTTTACAGTTTCATTAATAACTACTACAAACCCGGACCAATTACACCTGCAGGTGAGCCAATTTCTTATCGTATTCTGAAACCAGAATCTGGCAGAGACAAGCGTTACACAAATGATTTTGGCCGTGCATATGTAACCGGAAATATTGTTGAAGGAAATGAGAAAGTAACCAAAAACAATTGGGACGGTGGCGTACAACCAGAAAGTAAACGCGAAAAGCAAAAACTGCTGGATTCCATCCGTACCGATAAACCTTTGCCAATGGCGAAAGTTTCTGTTATCGACACAAAAAAAGCATATGATTATGTGTTGAACAATGCAGGTGCATCATTACCGCGCCGTGATGCTGTTGATCTGCGGATAATTAAACAGGTAACAACCGGAAAAATAGAACACGTGGCCGAAGATAAATTGCCAGCTAAACAAAGTTATGTGAAGCGGCGTTTACCAGCCGATTCTTATAAACAAGGCATTATTTCTGATATTGCGCAGGTTGGCGGTTATCCCGAATACAAGGGAACGCCTTATGTTGATACCGATCACGACGGTATTCCGGATGAATGGGAAAAGAAAAATGGTTTGAACCCGAAGGATGCTAAAGATGCTGCTAAAATTTCGAAATCTGGTTATGCCAACATAGAGGTTTATCTAAATAGTTTAGTGGATTTGGATAAAGTTAGGCCTTAAAGAAATCGTCATTGTGAGGCACGAAGCAATCTTAAAGCGCTGGTTAAATAGCGAATGTAGTAGGATTGCTTCGTGCCTCGCAATGACGGATAATGAGAATACAAGGCGCCCAGCAGTGACGAATAAAAAAGAATATACTTCAGTTTTTTCGTGACTTTGTGGTCAAACAATTAAAATATGTCTAGAACGAATCACATACCAAAAGAAGCACAAATAAAAACCCTTGCACTTATGCTCATTGGGATTTTGTTTGTACATACCTCTTTTGCGCAAAAAACAAAACCTATAGAACCGCCAAAACCTATTTTTAAAAACAAAGATGGTAAACTGAGCTATACGGCAGATGCATTGGGAAACAGAATCCCCGATTTTTCCTATGCAGGATATATGGCCGGAGAGGAACCAATTCCGGATGCATCTATAAAAATTTTGGTTCCTAAAACTTCTGGTGATGCAACTTTACGTATTCAGTCTGCTTTAGATTATGTTGCCCGGTTACCAATTGGTAAAGATGGTTTACGCGGTGCTGTTTTGCTTGAAAAAGGCATTTATGAGGTTGCCGGAACATTGAAAATTTCGGCCTCAGGCGTAGTTTTACGCGGCAGTGGAATGGATGAAAACGGTACAGAAATACTGGCCAGAGGGTTAGACCGCATCGGCGTGATTCGTGTTTTAGGCAAAAATAATCGGACTGTAGAAACAGCCGTAGACATTACAGATAATTACGTTCCTGTAAATTCAAAACAATTTACTGTAAAAACAGGAAACACATTTAAAGTTGGCGATCGTATTATAATTCAACGGCCATCTACAAAAGAATGGATTGAAACCCTTAAAACAGTAGAATTTGGTGGCGGCGAAAGTGCTTTAGGTTGGAAACCGGGCACGCGCGATATTTTCTGGGATCGGAAAGTTACCGCAATTTCTGGGAATACCCTGACTATTGATGCGCCAATAACTACAGCATTAGATGCTAAATTCGGCGGAGCAAAAGTGTCAAAATATTCCTGGCTTGGCCGGATCAGCCGTTCTGGTGTAGAAAATCTGGTTCTTGAATCCGATTTCAATAAAAATAATCCGAAAGATGAATATCACCGCTGGACAGCTATCTGCCTTGAAAATGTAGAAGACAGCTGGGTTCGTCAAATTGTATTTAAACATTTTGCCGGTTCTGCGGTCAATGTACTTGAAACCGCAAAACGAATTACCGTTGAAGATTGTAAATCATTATCGCCCATTTCTGAAATTGGTGGCGAGCGCCGAAATACTTTTTTCACCAGCGGACAGCAAAATCTTTTTCAACGTTTATATGCAGAAAATGGTTACCACGACTTTGCTGTTGGTTTCTGTGCTGCTGGTCCAAACGTATTTTTACAATGTCAATCTGAATTGCCATTCAGTTTCAGCGGCGCAATAGACAGTTGGGCATCTGGTGTTTTGTTTGATATTGTGAATGTAGATGGCCAGGCCTTGAGTTACCTAAACCGCGGACAAGATGGTCAGGGTGCAGGTTGGAGCGCTGCCAATAGCGTATTTTGGCAATGCAGTGCTGCACGTGTAGACAATTATTCTCCACCAACGGCACAAAATTGGGCTTTTGGAACCTGGGCACAATTTTCTGGAAACGGATATTGGGACATGTCTAATGAACAAATTCAGCCCAGAAGTTTATACTACGCTCAACTTACGGATCGCATTGGAAAAGATGCCGAAAAACGTGCTTTTGTTTTGCCTGTAGAAACAGAAGCGTCTAGTAGTCCGCCGGTAGATGTTGCACAAAACCTTACCAAACTTGCCTATAAACCTGCGCTTACTGTTTCTGAATATATCGATGAAGCATCTACAAGAAATCATATTTCGACTGAAAATACCCAGGCAAAAAGTATTGATAAAATTGGATTGAACAAACCCGAAACTAAAGCTGTAGCGGGAAAAATGTACATTCAGAATGGTTGGTTGCTGCGCGGCAAAACACTAATGCTGGGCAATCGGCAGGATGTACCCTGGTGGAATGGAAGTGCAAGACCTTATGGTCTGAAAAATACCAAATTTCATGTAACACGCTTTGTACCCGGACGTGAAGGAAACGGACTGACAGACAACCTCGAAGAAATTACTGACTCAATGAAAAACGGCTCGGTAAAAATCCTCGATCACAATTATGGTTTGTGGTACGATAGGAGAAGAGACGACCATGAACGCATCCGAAGAATGGATGGCGAAGTCTGGGCGCCATTTTATGAATTGCCTTTCGCCAGAAGCGGCACTGAAAAAGCTTGGGATGGTTTAAGTAAATACGATATTACGAAATACAATTTATGGTATTGGGACCGCCTGAAACAGTTTGCAAATCTTGCTGATCAGAAAGGACTAGTACTTATTCATGAAAATTATTTTCAACACAATATTATTGAAGCTGGCGCGCATTATGCAGATTTTCCATGGCGTACAGCAAATAATATCAATAACACCGGATTTCCGGAACCTGTGCCGTATGCTGGCGACAAACGTATTTTTATGGCTGAGCAGTTTTACGACATCAGCAATCAAAACCGGCGCGCAATTCATCGTGCATATATTCGCAAATGCCTGGAGAATTTTGATTCCAATACAGGTGTAATTCAACTAATTGGCGCAGAATTTACAGGTCCGTTGCATTTTGTTCAGTTCTGGATAGATACCATTCAGGAATGGGAAAAAGAAACGGGTAAACATCCAATTATCGGATTAAGCGTAACGAAAGATGTTCAGGATGCGATTCTTGCCGATCCGGAACGTGCGAAGGTTGTCGATTTAATTGATATCCGTTACTGGCATTACCAGGCAGACGGAAAAGCATATGCTCCACTCGGCGGACAAAACCTCGCCCCGCGCCAACATGCACGTTTACTGAAACCGAAAAAAACGTCTTTTGAGCAAGTGTACCGTGCAGTTTCAGAATATAAAAATCGTTTCCCCGAAAAAGCCGTGATTTATTCTGGCGATAGCTTTGATGCTTTCGGATGGGCGATTTTAATGGCCGGTGGCTCACTTTCTAATGTGCTTACGCTTGATCAGAATTTGCTTGCGACAATTGCGGAAATGAAACCGATGGAAACGTCAAAATTGGGAAAAGGCCAATATGGTTTATACAATGAAACAAAATCTTACTTGCTGTATAACAATACTAATGCAGCATTAAATCTCGATTTAACGAATTCGAAAGGAAAATATGCGCTGAAAGTTTTTGATCCGAAAACGGGAAAAATCATCAGAGAAGAAAAAATAAACGGTGGCAAAACCGTAGCAATTTCCAAAGTAAATGCTTCAGACGAAGTCATCATCCTCAATAAAATTTAATATGACGCAAAAACCTCTATTGTATTTTTTTTCAATGCTGTTGTTCTTCGCATTTGGCTGTAAAGACAAAGGCAAATTTGGCGATAAGACCCTGAGCGTTTCAGAAAACGGTCGATTTTTAACCACGGGTGATGGAAAACCATTTTTCTGGCTTGCCGATACCGGCTGGCTTTTATTTGGCAGATTAAACCGAGATGAAGCCAATCAATACCTGGAAGATCGTAAACAAAAAGGATTCAACGTAGTTCAGGTGATGCTTCTGCATTCCGTTCCTTCAAGAAATATTTATGGAGATTCATCTGTGGTCAACTCAGATGTTTCTAAACCGCTTATTACGCCAGGCAACGACCCGAAAGATTCTGTGGCATATGATTATTGGGATCATGTAGATTATATTGTAGATAAGGCAGCCGAAAAAGGCCTATATATGGCGCTGGTTCCGGTTTGGGGCAGCAATGTTAAAGAAGGCAAAGTGACCGAAGCGCAAGCCAAAGTTTATGCAGAATTCCTGGCAAAACGCTACCGCGATAAATGGAATATCATTTGGCTCAATGGCGGAGATATTAAGGGCAGCGATGGCCTGAAAGTATGGACCGCAATCGGGGAAACACTTAAATTGAATGATCCCGATCATTTGGTTACTTTTCATCCGCGTGGAAGAACGGCTTCTTCAGCATGGTTTCATAATGCGAAATGGAACGATTTTGATATGATTCAATCAGGACATCGCCGCTATGATCAGGATACAACGGCAAAAGAAAAACTGCATTTCGGCGAAGACAACTGGAAATATATTGAAGCAGATTATAAGCTCACACCAGTTAAGCCAACTATAGATGGCGAACCTTCTTATGAAGATATTCCACAAGGTCTGCACGATCCGAAAGAACCTCGGTGGACAGCCGCAGATGTGCGCCGTTATGGTTATTGGTCTGTTTTTGCAGGAGCTTTCGGTTACACTTATGGCCACAATTCTGCAATGCAGATGTACAGAAAAACAGATCTCAAACCCGCTTACGGGCCAAATGACGAATGGAATGTCGCCATTAATGCACCAGGAGCTAAACAAATGCAATACCTTAAAGATCTGATGCTCTCTCACGATTATTTTAATCGCGTACCAGATCAAACCTTAGTTGCCGGTACCAACGGAGAAAAATATGAACATATTTTAGCTACTCGTGGTGAAGATTATGCACTGGCTTATACATATACGGGCAGAAATTTTAGTATCAATATGGGCAAAATTAAAGGCAGCGAAGTTTCAGCAAGTTGGTTTGATCCGCGTACAGGTAAAACCAGTATCATTGGTACATTTAAAAATACTGGTGTACAAGAATTTAATCCACCAGGAAATCCAGTAAATGGAAACGATTGGGTTTTAGTATTGGAAAGCAAATAATTTGGAAAACCTTGTTTAAACGCAACTACATATCACTTTTGCGCCGCGCTTTTGCCGGATTGCTTGTACTAAGCTTGTTTTCTTGCACACGTGAAGCATATATTTTTACGTCTTTTCATGAACCGGCAACTGATGGTTTACGCTTGTTGTACAGTTACGATGCTTTGCATTGGACAGATTTGAATAAAACTTTTTTAAAACCGGAAGTGGGCACACAAAAAGTAATGCGTGATCCTTCCATTGTTCAAGGACCAGATGGCACATTTCACTTGGTGTGGACATGCAGTTGGAAAGGAGACAAAGGTTTTGGTTATGCATCATCCAAAGATCTGATACATTGGAGTACGCAGAAATTTATTCCTGTTATGGAAGATGAACCTACAACGGTAAATGTTTGGGCGCCGGAAATTTTTTATGATGATGAAGAAAAACAATTTGTAGTGATTTGGGCATCAACCATTCCGTTTCGTTTTAGCAAAGGTCAGGAAGAAGAAAATAATAACCACCGGATGTACAGCATCACAACAAAAGATTTCCTTTCCTTTTCTAAACCTAAGCTTTTTTTGGATCCTGGTTTCAGCGTTATTGATGCGGTCATTGTAAAACGTGCAAAACAAGATTACGTACTGGTTTTGAAAGACAATACACGTCCGAACCGCAATTTAAAAGTTGCGTTTAGCCAAAGCGCACTTGGTCCGTATAAAAATGTTTCCGGTCCATTTAGCCCGAATTTGACCGAAGGTCCGACAGTGATTAAAAAAGACAACAACTGGCTTATTTATTTTGACGCCTATGGACAAAAGATTTATTCGGTATTGAAAACCGGGGATTTTAAAACTTTCGAAGACATTACAAAGGAAGCATCGATACCGGAAGGACACAAACACGGAACGATAATTAAGGTGAAAAAAAGCGTGGTAGAAAGACTGAGAAAGTAATGAATCAGCCTCGTCATCATTGCCAGGAGGCACGACAAAGCAATCTTTCATGTTAGAACGAGAGCTTTAACGAAGGAGATTGCTTCGCTCCGATGAAAAATCGGAAGCTCGCAATGACGGTGAAGGGAGAAACTTTAAGCCTACAATAACAAAGTGAAAATTATACAGAATAAAAATAACCAGAAATGAAACCAATAAATTTACTTACCACCGCACTTTTACTGGCTGCAACGCAGCAATGCGTTTCAGCGCAAGATACAGTAAGGTATACGGGTAAAACATTGGTTAACGCCGATTATCACCACGGACAACTTTCGCCGGTTGTAGGCGTGCACAATATCCAGACCTTCCGTGCAAATCGCGAACATCCGGAACTGGCCGAAAATTTCGGTTGGACATACAACCACGCGCCAATGCTAGCGTATTGGAACAATACCTTTTATGTAGAATATCTGAGTGATAAAATAGGCGAGAGCATCCCGCCAGGACAAACACTTTTACAAAGCTCAAAAGATGGTTATATCTGGAAAAAGCCAGAAGTTATTTTTCCGGTTTACCGCATTCCGGATGGTACAACTAAAGAAGGCCGCACAGATATAGCAAAAGATCTTGATGCGGTGATGCACCAACGCATGGGCTTTTATGTATCTAAGAAAAATGTCTTTCTCGTTCTTGGATTTTATGCGATCAGTTTTGATGCCAAAGACGATCCCAACGATGGGCATGGAATTGGCCGTGCAGTACGCGAAATACAAGCCGATGGAAAATACGGGCCAATTTATTTTATCCATTACAATCCAGGATATTCTGAAAAAAACACCAAATATCCATACTTCACGAAAAGCAAAAGCAAAGCTTTTGTTGATGCTTGTAATGAATTGTTAGCAAATAAGTTAATGACACAGCAATGGAATGAAGAAGCCGATAGAAAAGACCCATTGATTACTTTGCAAAAACAATACAAAGCTTTCAGTTATTACCACTTAACAGACGGACGTGTAGTTGGTTTGTGGAAAAATGCACTTACTGCCATTAGCAACGACAATGGCAAAAGCTGGCCAGAAAATGCAAGTCGCGCGCCGGGATTTGTAAACAGTAACGCAAAAATTTGGGGTCAACGTACCTCAGACGGTGACTTTGCAACTGTGTATAATCCATCAGAATATAGATGGCCACTCGCCATTTCAACAAGTAAAAATGGTTTAGATTACACCAACCTGTTATTGGTAAACGGAGAAATCTCGCCAATGCGTTACGGTGGAAATTACAAATCTTATGGTCCGCAGTATGTGCGTGGAATTGAAGAGGGAAATGGAAAACCAGCAGACAACAAACTTTGGGTAACCTACAGCATGAATAAAGAAGATATTTGGGTTTCTTCTGTACCTGTTCCGGTTAATACCGAAGTAAGTGCGCATGTAAATGACGACTTCGAAAAAATGCCTGCAGATAAAGCGCTGGATTTCTGGAATATCTATAGCCCACTTTGGGCACCGGTAAAAATTGAAAATGGCGCGTTGGTTTTAAGAGATAAAGATCCTTTTGATTACGCCAAGGCTGAACGTATCTTTCCGGTTTCAGATAAAATTGTAACATCATTTTCGGTAACACCTGGTCAGGATAATTTCGGTTTATTAGAAATTGAATTGCAAAATGAAAAGGGAATGGCGGCCGTACGCCTCACTTTTGACAGCGCTGGCGTTTTTAGTGCAAAAGCAGGTGCACGTTACAAGAATTTCATGAAGTACAAAGCCAATGAAAAATATGATGTAAAAATTAAGCTCAATACCAATAATAGATTCTATACCATAACGATAAACGGGAAAGATGCGCTTACAAGTTTGGCTTTTCAGCCAGTTGTAAATGTATCGCGTATTGTTTTCCGAACAGGAGATATTCGTCGTTTTCCAGATATGGATACGCCTGCCGATCAAACTTATGATTTAAAAAATGCAGGTGAAACAGAAAAAGAAACAAGATACAGCATCGGGTATTTAAAAACGGAGGGCTTTTAATATGAAAGTTAGTCAGAAGAAATTTCAACCTAAATTTAATTTCGAGTTTTTCGTAAAGATGCTGATGTTTATTGGTCTATTCAATTTGACAACTACAGCAAGCGCAAAAATTCTTTTGCCACAAATTTTATCCAGTAATATGGTTTTGCAACGCAATAAACCCATTAATATTTGGGGATATGCTGCACCGGGCGAGAAGATAGAAGTTCATTTTGCGGGAGATCGGCGCGAAACACAAGCCGATAAAAACGGCAACTGGCAAGTGGTATTCAGAGCACTGCAGGCAACAAATGTTCCGCAGAAAATTGTTATTTCCGGTACAAATACCATAGAACTGGAAAATATTCTGATTGGCGAGGTTTGGCTGTGTTCAGGCCAATCCAATATGGAATATGCCATGCGAAAATTGGCGAAAATCCCGACACCAAAAAAAGAACATTTAGGTTTTCCGTCTGATGAAGTGGAAAAAGCCAGCAATCGGGAAATACGCATTTTTTTGGTGAATCGTAAAACTTTAATCAAACCAGATTCTATTCATAAAAGCTGGAGCCTTGCACAAGATTCCGCACTGCGATCATTTTCTGCAGTAGGTTATTTTTTCGCAAAGGAAATTCAGCAGCGGCTAAAAATTCCGGTGGGCATTATTTCCTCTGCAATTCCTGGCAGTGCCATTGAACCATGGATTTCTCCTGGAGCATTTACTTCAGATGCTTATTTTAAAGATCAGAAAGTAGGAAACGATCCGGGGAAATTTTATACAACTATGATAGAACCACTGGCGAAATTTAAGATTGGGGGCTTTTTGTGGTATCAGGGCGAAACAAATTGTTTTCTGAACGAAAAAATTACGTATTCGTATAAAATGAAAACGCTCATTAATCTTTGGAGAACAGCGTGGAAAGATCAGAACCTCCCATTTTATTATGTTCAGATTGCGCCTTTCAATTACTCTAAAACCACAGGCAAAGTTCCCGTTGATGAAAATACAGAACCCGAATTTTGGGAGGCGCAACAGCAACTTTTACGCTTGCCCAATACCGGAATGGTTTCTACCAATGATTTAACTGATGGCAATGAAGACTTGCATCCAACTTACAAATGGGAAGTTGGCCGTAGGTTGGCAATTTTGGCCCTTGCAAAAACATACAGGCAGAACATCGCATTCTCGGGTCCGCAGTTTAAATCTGTAGAATTTAAAGAAAACAAAGCAGTGCTCACTTTCGATTATTTAGCGAATGACACACCTAAAGATTTATCAGGATTTACGATTGCAGGCGCCAACAACATTTTTGTAAAAGCTACTGCACAAATAGAGAATGGCAAAATTGTAGTACATGCGCCAGAAATCAATAAACCCATCGCTGTGCGCTACAACTGGACAGAAAACCCTTGCGGAGACCTATTCGGAAATGGCTTGCCAGCATTACCATTCAGAACAGATAATCCATTGACCGCTCAATTCAATTTTCATTAATGAAATTTACAAGCATCTTAACCCTTTTATTTACGAGCCTCTTTATTGCTGCCTCAGCTCAGCAAACCGAAAAACTTATGCTTTCCGGAACCGGAAATGACCATACCGTAAACTGGGATTTTTATTGTTCTGAAGGCGCCAATTCTGGTAAATGGACTAATATTCCAGTACCATCAAATTGGGAACTTCAAGGTTTTGGTAAATATGATTACGGCTTTGCAAAAGAGTCTAATAAAGGCAAAGAATACGGTTTATATAAACATAAATTCCAGGTTCCCACGCAGTGGAAAGGCAAAACCATAAATATTGTTTTTGAAGGATCGATGACAGATACCGAAGTGAAAATTAATGGCAAATTGGCTGGAGAAATTCATCAGGGATCATTTTATGTATTCAAATACGATATTACGGCTTTGGTAAATGCCAATGGCGATAATTTACTTGAGGTTAAGGTTTCAAAGCATTCTGCGAATCCATCTGTAAATGAAGCAGAACGTAAAGCAGATTTTTGGATTTTCGGGGGAATATTCCGGCCGGTTTATCTCGAAGCATTGCCCACAATACGCATTGAACAAATTCAGCTTGATGCACAATCAAACGGACATTTTCTCGCCAACATTACAACAGTTGGCGATGCCGATAAAATTTCTGTCGAACTAACGGATGCAAAAGGCAAAAAATTTGGAAACTTTACCTCGACAATTGCAGGTCAAACCACCAAAATAGAACACGATTTTAAAAGCCCGCAACTTTGGTCGTCAGAATTTCCGAATTTGTATACAGCGGTTTTTAATCTGATTAAGAACGGAAAAATCATCCATCAGGTAAAAAAGAAGATTGGATTTCGCACCGTTGATGTGCGTCAGCGCGATGGCGTTTACGTAAACGGTGTAAAAATGAAATTCAAAGGCGTAAACAGACATAGCTTTTATCCTTCATCAGGCCGTACGACCAGTAAAAAAATCAGCATTGCTGATGTTTTATTGATGAAAGAAATGAATATGAATGCCGTTCGGATGTCACATTATCCGCCAGACGGGCACTTTCTAGACGTTTGTGATTCACTCGGTTTATTTGTGATGGATGAGCTTGAAGGTTGGCATGGAAACTACGATACCAAAACCGGAACAAAGTTGCTGAAAGAAATGATGCAGAATGATGAAAATCATCCTTCAATTATTTTTTGGGCAAACGGCAATGAAGGCGGCCACAATCTGGAACTTGATCATCTTTTTCCTGAAAACGACATTCAGAAAAGACCAGTGATTCATCCCTGGGAAATCTTCGGTGGATTCGAAACCACACATTATCGGGAATTTAATTACGGAATAGGCAACTACGATCATGGCCACAATATTTTAATGCCAACAGAATTTCTACACGGCATGTGGGATGGTGGTCATGGTGCTGGTATTGAAGATTACTGGAATGCAATGTGGCAAAATCCGCTTTCTGCAGGCGGTTTCCTTTGGGATTTTGCCGATCAGGCGGTAGTACGCACAGATAAAAATGGTTTTCTGGATACCGATGGAAACCACGGACCAGACGGTATTGTTGGTCCATATCATGAAAAAGAAGGAAGCTTTTTTACCATTAAAGAAGTTTGGAGCCCTGTTTTTGTAGAGAAACGAGAAATTACGCCGGCTTTTGATGGCACTTTTACATTAGAAAATCGCTATGCTTTCACCAACCTAAACCAATGTAGCTTCACATGGAAATTGAAACGATTGGATTATAACCAAACAGATGCTGTATTCAAATCTGGAAAAGCAATTGCGCCAAACCTGAAGCCATTTGAAAAAGGAACGCTAAAAATTGATTTGCCTGCCGATTGGAAAACTTTCGATGTGTTGTATCTTACAGCCGCCGGAACAGATGGAAAAGAACTATTCACCTGGAGTTTCCCGATTGCCTTACCCAAAAGCGATGCATTTAAACTTGTGCAGAAGCAAGGTTCAACGAAACCCAGCTGGAAAGAAACCAGTACAGCATTTGAAGTTACGGCAAACGGACTAAATTTCAGTTTTGACAAACAAAGCGGCTTGTTATTAAGTGCCAGAAATGCAAAAGGATTACTGCCTTTTTCAAACGGTCCAATTATTCAGGAAGGCGTAAATAATTTTAAAAACTTTAAAGCGAATTTACAAGGAGATACATTAATCATCGCCTCTACTTACGATAAGAAGGAAAGTTATAACACTTTGAAATGGAGCATTTATCCATCTGGCTGGATTCAAATGCAGGTCAATTACTTTCCGGCAGAATACTTTACCACTTTTGTTGGATTAAATTTCACGTATCCAGAAAGCGAAATTAAAAGTGTATCGTACAAAGGAAACGGTCCTTACCGGGTTTGGAAAAACCGGATGAAAGGCACGCAGTTTGGCATTTGGAAAAAAGATTATAATGATTCTGCAACGGGTGAACCACCATGGGATTATCCAGAGTTTAAAGGCTATTATTCCAATTTGTATTGGTGTGATTTTATCGGTAAAACCCAGAATTTCAGTGTAGTTACCGATAGGGAAGATCTCTTTCTACGGCTTTTTACGCCAGAAAAATCAAAGGATACGGAATACGATAATATGAGTCCAACTTTTCCAAATGGCGATATTTCATTTATGAACGGAATTTCTGCTATCGGAACCAAAACTCAGAAACCTGAAACTACCGGGCCTATGGGTATGAAACACGTGTTTTACGACTTTGATAAAGCGCCGGGCAGAGCATTAAACATGACATTGTATTTTGATTTTTCTGTGCACGCTTCAACAGAGCAACTTAAAAAATAACATCCGAAAACTGAATGAACTTTAAAACCTATATAGCGATAATTAGCATCTTTTTGTTGCCGCTTAAACAAGCGGCTGCGCAAATCGCTTTGCAACATACAACCTGCGAGATGCTTGAAAATCCGTTGGGTATTGATGTTCAAAAACCACGTTTTGCTTGGTACATCACAGCAAAAGAACGCAATGTATTGCAAACGGCTTATCAGGTTTTGGTTTCTTCCTCCTCAGAGAAACTGGCCGCAAATGATGGCGATTTGTGGGATTCTCAAAAAGTAAATTCTTCTGAGTCTATTCATGTCACTTACAATGGAAAGGCGCTTAAAAGCAGAGAAAAAGCATATTGGAAAGTAAAAATATGGACAAATGCTGGTCAGAGTGAATGGTCTTCGGATAACTCGTTTTCTATGGGTTTGCTTTTTTATAAAGATTGGCCAAAAGGCTGGATTGGTTTTGACCGCGCTTTCCCCTGGGATAATATCAAAACAGATTCTCGTTTGTCGGCACGTTATTACCGCAAAGAATTTCAGAGTACAAAAAATATTAAATCTGCTACAGTATCAATCATTGGTTTGGGCTTGTATGAACTGTATATAAACGGCCGCAAAGTTGGCGAAGATGTACTTTCGCCCTCTGCAACAGATTATACTAAAAATGTTAAATACAATACTTACGATGTAACAAACGATCTCCGAAACGGCAAAAATGCAATTGGAACAGTTTTGGGCAGCGGACGTTTTTTCGCTATGCGGCAGCACAGCAAACCATATAAGATTAAAACTTTTGGTTTTCCTAAAGTGCTGCTAAATCTGCATATCGAATTTACTGATGGCACAAGTAGCAATATAGATACTGACGAAAGTTGGCGTGGCACAGCAAACGGTCCGATACGCAGCAACAATGAGTACGACGGCGAAGACTATGATGCGACGAAAGAAATGCCGGGTTGGAATGCCGTTGGCTTTGACGACAGTAAATGGCTAAAAGCCGAATTTGTGCAAGAACCAACCGGAACAATTGAAGCGCAGATGAATGAGAATATGCGCGTAATGCAAACGCTAAAACCAGTTTCTATTTCAAAAATTTCTGGCAATCGTTACATTCTGGATATGGGACAAAATATGGTTGGATGGTTACAGATAAACGTTAAAGGGCAAAAAGGAGGACAGGTGAAATTGCGTTTTGCAGAATCGCTTCAAAACAATGGAGAACTGTTTACAGCAAATCTGCGCGATGCCAAATGTACGGATACCTATACTTTTGGCGGTAAAATAGAAGAAACCTGGCAGCCCACATTTTCTTACCGCGGTTTCAGATACGTGGAAATATCTGGCTTAAATTATGCGCCTTCTACGAAAGATTTTAGCGGGAAAATGATTTACGACAATATGAAAACCGTTGGCAACTTTGAAACGTCAAACGCCTTGTTAAATCAAATTTTTAAAAATGCCTGGTGGGGAATTGCCGGAAATTATAAGGGAATCCCGATTGATTGTCCGCAAAGAAATGAACGTCAACCGTGGCTTGGCGATCGCGGTGCAGTTGCACTTGGCGAGAGTTTCCTTTTTGATAATGGCAGGTTTTACACGAAGTGGCTCGAAGATATTCGCAATGCGCAAAAAGAGGATGGTGCTATTCCGGATGTTGCTCCAGCATTCTGGCGTTACTATAGCGATAACATGACCTGGCCCGGCACTTTTCTGCTCATTGCTGATATGGTGTACAAGCAAACCGGTGATGTAAATGCTCTTCGTGACAATTATCCGGCAATGAAAAAATGGCTCGCATACATGAGCGATCGTTACCTGGAAGACGGTATTCTTACTAAAGACAGTTACGGCGATTGGTGTATGCCGCCAGTGACAATTGAAGCCGGAAGAGGCAAAAGTGCCGATAAAAAATATCCATCAGCACTGCTTTCAACAGCATATTATTTCCATTTTATGCAAATGATGATGGAATTTAGCCATATTCTTCAACAACAAAGTGACTACAATGATTTTCAAAAACAGGCAGAAACTTTGAAAGCTGCCTTCAATAAAAAATACTACAATAGTAAAGGTTACTATGCCGATAATGCACTCACGGATAATATTATTCCACTGTATTTCGGACTCGTACCTGACAACAAAACCGATCTTGTTTTCAAAAATATTGTGTTCACCGTAGAAGTAACGAACAAAGGCCATCTAAGCAATGGTTTAGTTGGTGTGCAATGGTTAATGCGCTGTTTAAACGATTATGGAAGGCCAGATCTTGCTTTTACAATTGCAACGCAGAAAACTTACCCGGGTTGGGGTTATATGATTGAAAATGGCGCAACAACCATTTGGGAATTGTGGAATGGAAATACTGCCGATCCGAAAATGAACTCTCAAAACCATGTGATGATGCTTGGTGATCTTTTAATCTGGTACTACGAAAACCTGGCGGGAATAAAAAGCGATCAACCTGCTTTTAAAACGGTTATAATGAAGCCAGAAATGGTTGCGGGTTTAGATAAAGTTAATGCAGATTTTATTTCGCCCTACGGAAAAATTAAAAGTCAATACAGTAGGACAACTAAAGAGTTTAACTGGCAAATTTCTATTCCGCCCAATACACGTGCAACAATTTACATTCCGGCAGAGAAGCGGACGCAGGTAGCTGAAAAAGGAATTAGAGACATCAAATTCATCAAAATGGAGAAAGACCGTGCAGTTTTCGAAATCGGGTCGGGCGATTATGCCTTTTCAGTTCAGAAATAATACAAGTAAAATATCAAAATATAAAACAAGAGATATGAAAAGCTTTTTAAAATTTGTTCTTATAGGCGCGGCACTCTTCAGCACAGCTAATGTGTATAGCCAATCTGCAGAAAGCAACAATTCTGATTTGCAAAAAAAAGCTCAGGATTGGGTTTCTGCGCTACAGATTAACGACGCGCAGAAAAGCGCGAAAATAGAAAATGTGATTGTTAGTCATTTAACTGCAGTAAAAGACTGGCACAATGCACATCCTTCATCAACAGTTCCAGATGGGATTAATCCGGTTACAGGAAATAAACTGACTGATCTGGATAAACAAATCATCGCAGATTCTGCAATGCCAGCAACAGTACATCAGTCTTTAATGAACGGTTTAAAGGAGAATCTAACTCCTGAACAGGTTGAAACGGTCCTCGATAAATACACCATTGGCAAGGTCGCATTTACAATGAAAGGCTATAAAGCAATTGTTCCGGATTTAACCGCCGAAGAAGAATCTAAAATACTTTCGTTCTTGAAACAGGCACGAGAGCAAGCTATAGATTATAAAAACATGAAAGAGATTTCAGCCATTTTCGAAATCTACAAAACTAAGTCAGAGCAAATGTTAAATAATAATGGACGCAGCTGGAGAGCACTTTATGCTGCCTACACTAAAAAAATAAAAGAAGAAAAAGCTGCAAAACAGAAACAATAGAAATTCTTTGATCCATATAAGATATGTAAGAACATGAAAGCCAGGGCACAAAATTTATATGCTCTTACATGTATTACAGTTAAACAAAAAAAACCATATAAGGCACTTAAGAACATGAAAGCTAGGGCACAAAATTTATATGCTCTTACGTGTCTTTACAGTTAAACAAAGAAAAACCATATAAGACATATAAGAAAATGAAAAGCTGCAATAGAAGCTTAGATGCTCTTTCATATCTTATATGGTTCAATTGAAGAAGAAAATAACCATATAAGACATATAAGGAAATGAAAAGCTGCAGAAGAAGCTCAGATGTTCTTAAATATCCGTATGGTGAAATAAAAGAAAAAAATAACCATACAAGACATATAAGGAAATGAAAAGCTGCAACAGAAGCTTATATGTTCTTACATATCTTATATGGTTCAATTAAAGAAAAAAATAACCATACAAGACATATAAGAAAATGAAAGCTCAGATGATCTTACATACTTTATATGGTTCAATTAAAGAACAAAATAACCATATAAGACATGTAAGAAAATGAAAGCTCAGATGTTCTTAAATATCTGTATGGTGAAATAAAATAGTAAAACTTAAATTATGTTTAAAAAAATTATAACCATATCAATTGTATTTTTCACACTCAGCGGTAAAGCTCAGGTTGAAAAATGGCAATCGGGAGTCGTTAAACAAGAGTATTTATATGAAACGGCGCCCTTTCCATCGTGTCACTCTGCCACAATTGCCGAAACGCCAACCGGGTTAGTCGCTTCGTTTTTTGGTGGCACAAAAGAGCGGAATCCTGACGTTGAAATTTACATTAGCAGGTTTGTTAATGGCAAATGGCTTGCGCCTTTTTCTGTTGCAAACGGCATCCAGCCGGATGGGAAGAGATTGCCTACATGGAACCCGGTATTATATCAGATTCCCGGCGGCAAACTTTTGTTGTTCTATAAAATCGGGCCAAAACCATCAGAATGGTGGGGAATGATGAAAAGCTCAACAGATGGCGGAAAAACATGGTCGGAGGGCGAGAAACTACCCGACGGTTTTATTGGTCCGGTAAAAAATAAACCTGTATTACTGAGTAATGGCAATCTCTTCGCACCATCAAGTATAGAAGGAAATGGCTGGAAAGTACATTTTGAAGTGAGTAAGGATGACGGGAAAACCTGGAGAAAAGTTGGCCCGCTAAATGAAAATGGTATAAAAGCCATACAACCAAGTATTTTACAATACGGGAATGGCAAGCTACAGATATTGGCACGCACGGCAAATCGGGCAATTGCGGAATCATGGTCTACGGATAATGGCGAAACCTGGACACCTTTAACTAAAACAAACTTACCCAATAACAATTCTGGTACAGATGCAGTTACACTAAAAGACGGCAGGCAGGTTTTGGTTTACAATCATGTCTTGCCGCCCGGAGATTTGGCTAAAGGTGCGCGTACGCCACTAAATGTTGCGGTTTCTAAAGATGGCAAAAATTGGTATGCTGCGCTGATACTGGAAGATTCTCCAATCAGCCAATATTCCTATCCGGCAGTAATTCAGACCTCTGATGGTTTACTGCATTTCATCTACACGTGGAGAAGGCAAAAAATAAAACACGTGGTCGTTGATCCATCGAAACTAAAACTTAAAAAAATAGAAAATGGCATCTGGCCGAAACTTAGCGGATATACCGCACCAGTGATCACAGAAACGAAAAATGAAGAACCATGAGCATGAGTAAATTTTCTATCAGTATTATAAATTCGGTCTCAATGGATAAATGCCTGAAAATTAAGTCGAACCTATCGCGCAGAATTACGGGAATATTAACCTTGTTTTTTTTGACTTTGGCTCTTCACGTTTCTGCCCAAATTCAAAACTCAGACAATGGATATAAAAAACCATTGTTAGATGTTCTGAAAGAAATTGAAACACGTTACGGCGTCAAAATTAAGTACTCAGAACCTCAGGTGAAAGAAAAATGGGTTAACGACGCAATTTGGCGTTTCCGCCCTGATGTTGACGAAACATTAACAAATGTCCTTTTGCCGCTTGATCTTAAAGTAAATAAAGAAAAACCGGGCGTATACAAACTAAAAGAATACGAATACTACCGTTGGGAAGTTCAGGATGGTTGGAATTATCTGGATAGTTTGGCATCAAAATATAGCGATCGTGAAAGTTGGGAACAACGCAAAAGCCTAATCCAACCACAACTGTACGAAGCTTTACTTTTGTCTCCATTGCCTCAAAAACCCAATTCAAAACCGGTTATAACTTCAAAACGAATATTTGATGGATACACAGTAGAAAATATTGCTTTAGAAATTCTTCCTGGCGTTTGGGTTAATGGTTCGTTATATAAGCCACTTATAATCAAAGGAAAAATACCTGTTATATTAAGTCCGGATGGACATTGGGACAAGCAACGTTATCGGGCAGATTGCCAGATTCGTTGTGCAACGATTGCAAGAATGGGAGCAATGGCGTTCAGTTATGATTTATTTGCCTGGGGCGAATCTCAGCTTCAGTTTAAGTATGAAGATCACCGCAGAAGTTTGGCGCAAACGGTTCAAACGTTGGGCGGCATCCGCATTCTGGATTACGTATCAGCGTTAAAAGAAACCGATAAAAATAGAATCGGCATTAGTGGTGGTTCGGGAGGTGGAAGTCATACCGTTTTGATGGCGGCAATGGATAATCGAATTAAATTAAGCGCACCTGTAGTGTCTATGTCTTCATATTTTTACGGTGGTTGTCCGTGTGAAAGCGGTATGCCGATACATTTTTGTGGAGGCGGCACAGACAATGTCGAACTTGCAGCAATGGCTGCACCAAATCCACAGCTAATTGTGTCAGACGGTAGCGACTGGACTGCCCAGACTCCGGAACATGATTTCCCTTACCTGCAAAAAATGTACGGGTATTACGGCGTTAAAGATCGCGTAGAAAATGTGCACCTGCCAGATGAAAAACATGATTTCGGTATCAACAAACGTATTGCGTTGTACAATTTCCTTATCAAATACTTTAAGCTAAACGGTAAAGCTGTGCACGATAAAAATGGAAATTATGACGAAAGTAAAGTGACCATAGAAAAAGAAAATGCAATGTATGTTTTCGGAGATCACGGCGAAAAACTACCGAAAAATGCAATTGTTGGATTTGAAAATCTGGAGAAATTATTTCCGGAAATGACCAAATAACGGATGATGGAAAAACTACACAGACGCGCATTTCTTGCACAAGCCGCAATACTCGGAAGTACATTGTTACTCCCAGGAATTCTTCGCGCAGCACCAGTAAAAAGCAAATATAAAATTGCAGTTATTGATTTGATGATCCTGAAAAGGCAAAAAATCAGCGCGCTTGAGTTGACAAAAGAAATTGGAGCTGATGGATTGGAAATTGATATGGGCGGTTTGGGTAACAGAGAAACTTTCGAGAATAAACTCGCCGATCCGGAAATACGCAGGCAATATCTGGAACGTGCAAAAGCTTTGAATTTAGAGTTTTGTGCATTGGCAATGACTGGTTTTTATGCGCAATCTTTCGCCACACGGCCAACGTACGGAAAAATGATCCAGGATTGTTTGGATACAGCAAAAGCCATGAATATTAAAGTCGTGTTTTTGCCACTTGGCGTTCAGGGCGACTTAGTTAAAAACCCCGAATTGCGTGAACCCATTGTAGAGCGATTAAAAATTGCCGCTAAAATGGCTTCGAAGGCGAAAATTGTAATTGGAATAGAAACTTCTTTAGATGCTAAAGCAGAATTACAGTTGCTTAAAGATATTGGTTCTGCAAATGTGAAGAGTTATTTCAATTTTTCAAACGCCATCAAAAATGGCAGAGATTTACACGAAGAGCTCAGAATTTTAGGTCGAAAAAATATAATCCAAATCCACGCGACCAATGAAGACGGTGTTTGGTTGCAAAACGATCCGAAAATTGACCTGCACAAAGTGAAACAAACTTTAGATGAAATGCGCTGGAGCGGTTGGTTGGTTATAGAACGCAGTAGAGATGCGGCGCAAGCTACAAATGTAAAATACAACTTCGGGGCAAATACAAAATACTTAAAAAATATTTTTCAATAGGGATAAAGTAATGATTAAGGTGAAGCTATTTATCATTTTGTTTTTTAGTATTTTGAGTGCGAGATCGCATGCTGCAGATATTCATGTTTCTACTTCCGGATCAGATTTCAATACAGGAAGTATTGATAAACCTTTGGCCAGTTTACATGCAGCCATTCGTAAAGCGCGCGAACTCCGCCGACTTAACAATACGTCTATCCAAAATGGAATTAGAATTATTATTCAGTCCGGATTTTACACGTTGAACGAACCAATTGTTTTTAGACCAGAAGATTCCGGAACGGCAGAAAGCCCTACAGAAATTGTATCTGCCAAGGGTGCTAAAGTTGTGTTTAGCGGCGGTATTCAAATTAAAAACTGGAAAAAAGTTAATACGTCAGCAGCTGGTTTGCCGAAAAAATCTATGGGTAAAGTTTGGGTTGCCGAAGCGCCTATAATTGCAGATCATGCACTTCAGTTTCGCCAACTTTGGGTAAATGGCAAAAAAGCCATTAAGGCCAAAAGCACGAATGGCGATGAAATGGAACGGATTTTATCGTGGAATGCAAAAACGGAAACCTGTAAAATCCCAACCTCAAAGATTGCAGATTTAAGCAAAATAAAAGGTTTAGAGATGATTATTCATCAATGGTGGGCGATTGCAAATCTTCGTGTAAAGTCTGTAAAAATTAACGGCGATTCTACAGAATTGGCCTTTATGCAACCTGAAAGCAGAATCCAATCAGAACATCCTTGGCCTGCGCCTTGGATTTCCTCCAAAACCGGTAATTCGGCTTTTTACCTCAGCAACGCGATTCAGTTTCTGGACGAACCAGGAGAGTGGTTCGAAGATCTTTTAAACCACAAAATCTACTATTGGCCAAAGAAAGATGAAAATATGCTGTCGGCAAATGTCATAGCACCTGCGCTTGAAAATTTATTGAAAATGGAAGGAAATATCGATTTTCCTGTCGCTTATATCCATTTTAAAGGAATTTCCTTTCAACATGCTTCGTGGTTGCGGCCTTCTATGCAAGGCCATGTTCCACACCAAGCTGGCATGTATATGTTAGATGCATATAAACTTAAAACGCCCGGAACAAAAGCAAAAGAAACATTAGAAAACCAGGCGTGGGTTGGTCGCCCGGCAGCTGCAGTGGAATTGAATTACACCAATAACATCACTTTTGATTCCTGCAGTTTTGTACACAACGCGTCAACTGCACTTGATCTAAACAAAGGCACACAACATAATCTGGTTCGTGGGAATTTGTTTAAAGACGCAGGTGGAACAGGAATCTTAGTCGGAACCTTTTCCGATGAATCTACAGAAGTCCATTTACCTTACAATCCCAGCGATTTACGCGAAATTTCATCTGGAAATATCGTCGAAAATAACCTGATTACTGATGTAACCAATGAAGATTGGGGCGCTGTTGGAATTGGCGCAGGTTATGTACGCGATCTTCAGATCAATCATAACGAAATCTCGAATGTGTCTTATTCAGGCATTAGTATGGGTTGGGGTTGGACAAAAAATGCTAACGCGATGCAAAACAACCGCATTTATGCCAATAAAATTCAGCATTACGGTAAACATATGTATGACGTTGCGGGCATTTATACTTTATCGGCGCAACCAAAATCAGAAATTACAGAGAATGTGGTAGATAGTATTTACAAAGCAAAATATGCACACTTGCCAGACCATTGGTTTTATATGTATACAGATGAAGGTTCTTCTGGTTTTAACATTGAACGCAACTGGACACCGGCACAAAAATACCTGCAAAATGCAAATGGGCCGGGAAATTTTTGGGAGAATAATGGTCAGGATGTAAGTAATGAAATTAAAAAAAATGCAGGTCTACAATCCAGTTTTCGGTATTTACTGAAGGAAAAATCGCAGGTATCTGCAACATATGAAATTAATAAGGCTATAGATAAACCTGTTGTATTTGAATTGATTTTTGCTTCAGATCAGGTTCCGAAAGAGAAAATACTTCTGGATTTCGCCAAAGAAAACAACCTGAGCAAAGATGAAATTTACCGTTGGCAAAATCGGGTTGTTATTTTTACATCGACTTTAAAAACCGAGAGTTTGCAGCAAACCCTAAAACGGTTGAATGCAAAACAAATCAAATTTTATGACGATCTGTTTTACAGTTTCGATCGGGAGAAAAACTGTGGCGAAAAGCCGGTAAAAGAATGGACAAATATTATCTTGTCTGCCGATTTAGTTGCAGATTCTGTTCTACAAAAAGAATACTTCAGTTACCATAAAACCCAGTTTGAAAAATGGCCGGAAGTAGCCCGGGGTTTTTGTAATGCCAATTTCCAACGGTTAATCATGTTCAGGAATGGCCAACAACTGATGTTGATTATCAGCATTCCGAAAGGTGAAAATCTTGATAAACTGAATCCCAAAACCACAGAAAATAATCCCAGAGTTGTAGAATGGAATACAATTATGCAGAAATATCAGCAGGGAATTGAAGGGACTAAAAAAGGCGAGGTTTGGGTTTTCTTTAATTCAATAAACTAAACCAGAGATCGCTTACACAAGCAACATTAACAATAAATACAACGCTAAGAAAGAAGAAATACCATGTTAAGATTAGGAATTTTAGGATTAGGCGAGGGCAGAAGTACCATTTCTGCATCATTAGCCAGCAAGAAATTTAGATTGATCCAAATTTGTGACGCCAATAAAAAATTGTGCGAAGAACGTGCGCTGGAGTTTGATTTCAAAAACTGGACAACCAATTATGAAGATATGCTAACCAGCGATAAAATTGATATGATTGCGATTTATACGCCAGATCATCTTCATTTTGAACACATCAAACTCGCTTTGCAACATGGTAAACATGTGGTTTGCACCAAACCTTTTATAGATGATTTGTCGCAGGCAAATGAACTGCTAGAATTGAGCAAAAAATCTCGAAAGAAAATATTTGTAGGTCAGAGTTCCCGTTTTTTTGAACCCGCAATGCGGCAGAAAAAGGATTTTGACAAAGGCCTTATCGGTGAGTTAATTACGATAGAAAGTTATTACCACGCAGATCATCGCTGGTTTCTGGAAAAAGGCTGGTCGTTAAAACAGGCTTTTAAATGGCTTTATGGTGGTTTAAGTCATCCGGTAGATTTTGTTAGATGGTATCTTCCAAATATTGAAGAAGTTATGGGTTATGGTATGTTGAGCAGCAACGGCTTAAAAGCGGGATTGAAAAATCAAGATACTATGCATTTTATTTTCAAAGCAAAAGATGGTCGCATTGCACGCGTTAGTGGCGCATATACTGGTCCAACGCAACCTGCAAGCCGCGATAGCGGAATGAGCTGTATTTTGCGCGGAACAGAAGGTGCAAGTCAGGCCGATTACCATGAATTACGCTATTCTGTGACGACGAAAACCGGCGAAGAAAAAGTGATCACCTGGGGAGATTCAACACTAAAGCACTATTTCCGTTTTGAAGGACAAAGCCATCATGCCGGCGAGTATCAGAATTATCTGGAATATTTCGCAGACAGTATCAACAATAAATTTACTGCTTATCCAGATCTTAAAGAAGGAATCGGAACGGTAGCATTATTGCAGGCAATGGATAAATCTCTTGAAACCGGCCGACCGGTAAAAGTAGAGGAGATTCTGGATCAATATCAGATCAGCAAAGAATCAATTGGATTGTAGTTGGATTCGTTATTGCGAGGAGGAACGACGAATCAATCTTTCAAGCTGGGAAAACCTATGAATGAATTAAAAAACACTTAAACCTTAAAAAAGGAATTTGCCACGGAAACACAGAACACACGGAAATAGAAAGATCTAAGGTGTTAGTCGTCATTGCGAGTAGGCACGACGAAGCAATCTTTCAAGCTGGGAAAACCTATGAATGAATTAAAAAATACGTGAACCTTAAAAACTAAGGAATTTGCCACGGAAACACAGAGCTCGCTGAAATGAAAACGAGGGCTATGAGTCGATTCGACTTTTCAGGGAAACAAGCATTTTCGCCAGATTACTTTAAAAAAACTAACCAAACCAAACTAACCAAATATGGGAAATATTGTAGAACGTTTAACCAGTTTAGATTATACCATTGTGGTAGCTTATGTAATCATTTTGATTGCAATTGGCTATCGCGCGAGTTTCTCTAAACAGAAAAATAAGGATGAAACGCTTTTTCTGGCCAATAAATCATTGGGTTGGGCAAGTATCGGTTTCAATATGTGGGGAACAAATGTTGGCCCATCCATGTTATTGGCCTTTGCCAGTATTGGTTATAGTACCGGTATTGTTGCGGTAAATTTTGATTGGTATGCATTTATCTTTCTATTTCTGCTTGCCATTGTTTTTGCGCCAAAATATCTTGCTGCAAAAGTGAGTACCATGCCAGAGTTTATGGGAAACCGTTACGGAGATTCTACTCAGAATATTCTTGCCTGGTATGCGCTGGTAAAAATTTTAATTTCGTGGCTATCATTAGGTCTGTTTGCCGGTGGTTTTCTTGTACGGCAGATTTTGGGCATTCCAATGTGGCAATCGGTAACCGTTTTGGTGGCATTTGCAGGTTTGTTTACTTTTTTTGGCGGCTTAAAAGCCATTGCAAAAGTGAACGTTTTTCAGATGATTTTACTCATTCTCGTTTCGCTTTCGCTGATGTTGCTTGGTTTGCATAAAGTTGGTGGTTTTACGGCTTTATATCAAAAAACGCCGCACCATTTCTGGAACCTGATTCAGCCCGCAAGCGATCCTAAATATCCCTGGTACGCCATTTTATTGGGTTATCCGGTTGCAGCAGTTGCATTTTTTTGTACCGACCAATCAATGGTTCAATCTGTATTGGGCGCAAAAAACCTGAAACAAGGCCAACTTGGCGTAAGTTTTATCGGTTGGCTAAAAATTCTGTCTCTACCTTTATTTATCGGTACCGGAATTTTATGTTATGTGCTCTTCCCAAATCTTAAAGATCCGAATGAGGCATACATGACAATGGTTACCAACCTGTTTCCTCCAGGAATGAACGGACTTGTAATTGTTGTACTTATTGCTGTTCTGGTGGGTACAATTGGTTCGTCTCTAAACTCTTTAAGCACCGTGTTTACAATGGATGTATATGTGAAAAAGATAAATCCGAAAGCCACAAACAAACAGATCATCAACATTGGACGCCTAACAGTAGTTGCGGGTTGCATTTTTGCTGTAATAGTAGTTCTTGCAATAGACAACATAAAAGGCTTAAACCTTTTTGATGTTTTCCAATCTGTTCTGGGTTTCATTGCACCACCATTGTCTGTTGTGTTTTTACTCACTGTTTTTTGGAGCAGAACAACACGCAAAGCGGTAAATTTCACACTTTCTATAGGTTCTGTAATCAGTTTAGGAACTGGTATCGTATATCTGTGGGTTTTACCGCCTGATAAATATACATTCTGGCCGCATTATCTGATGTTGTCATTCTTCATCTTTGCCACATTGCTGGTTCTGGCTGTGTTAATCTCAGTTTTTGACAAAATGCCGAGCAGGTATATGATTAATGAAGCGCATGAAGCCAACCTCGAAAAACCCAGTCGCGTTGTTTGGATTTCATGGATCAGCCTTGCTGCTGTAATGATTTTATTGTACATATTTTTTAACGGACATTAACCTAAACACATGAAAATTCTAAATCCGAAACTTGTAGTCGCTTTAACGGTTTTACTTGCTTTTTTTGTGCAAGATGCCACTGCACAAAAGGCATCCTGGATCTGGTATCCAGGTGATTTTGATATTTATATGAGCAATATTATGCAAAACCGCCGTACAGAGCGCGGCTCATTTTTTCCTGTTTTCTGGAAAATGGACAGTCATTACGTGTTGGTAGATTTCCATAAAGAATTTGATCTGAAAGAAGCAGAAGATGTTCAGATTTTTGTAGAAGGTACATACAATGTGAAAATAGACGGACAGGCAATTACTGGTTTTCCAAAACAAATACACATCCCGGAAGGAAAACATAAGCTAAGTTTAAAAGTATACAATCAAACCTCGCCGCCGGCAATTTTTGTGCAGGGAAAAACAATCAAGTCTGACGAGACCTGGCTTAGTACATTTGAAGATAAAGAATGGATTGATGCAAGTGGCAAAACTTCGGATAAATCCGGAACAACTTTCGTTTCTGCAGGTTCCTGGAATCTAGAAGATCCGACAATCGTTCCATCAAAATTCAAATTACCGGTAAAACCTGTTTCTGCGGTTCATCGTGAGCAAAACGGCCAGTCAGAATTGATTGATTTTGGAAAAGAAACTTTCGGTTTTATAAAGCTGCACGGATTGAAAGGAAAGGGGAAATTGAGTTTATATTATGGAGAATCTCCAGAGGAAGCCAAATCGGTTAGTCATTGCGAAACATTGGACCATCTTGACATTGATCTGAGTACAAAAACAGATTCTGTTATTCCACTGTCTAAAGCATTCCGCTATGTAAATCGTGTGCAGAACGGTACAGTTACGCTCGATTCAATTTCTATGTTATACGAGTATGCGCCCGTAACAGAACGTGGAAGTTTCAAATCTTCAGATGAAGAATTGAATAAGATTTATGATGTGGCAAAATATACTTTCCACTTGAACACCCGGGAGTTTTTTATTGATGGCATAAAACGCGACCGCTGGGTATGGAGTGGCGATGCTTATCAAAGTTATCTGATGAATTATTATTCTTTTTTTGATGCTGCTACAGTAAAACGCACTTTGCTTGCACAACGCGGAAAAGACCCGGTTACAGCGCACATTAATACCATTATGGATTATTCTTTTTATTGGTTTCTGGGAATTTACGATTACTACAAATTTACCGGCGATCAGAAATTTGTTCAGGATATTTATCCAAGAATGCAATCTTTAATGACCTACATTAACAATCGGCGCAATAAAGATGGCTTGCTTGAATGGATGCCCGGCGACTGGATTTTTATAGATTGGGCAGATAAATTAAGTAAAGATGGGGAGGTTAGTTTTGAGCAATTGTTATATGCACGTAGCCTGGAAACATTGGCACTATGTGCAAAACTGGCAAATGATAAGCAAGGTGCAGACGCATATAATCTTCAGGCAAAAGAATTAAAAGCTAAATTATTTCAACTGTATTGGAACCCAGAAGAACAGGCTTTGGTACACAGTAGAATAAATGGTAAAGCAACAGAAAATGTTACCCGATACGCAAATATGTTTGGCATTTTCTTCAATTACTTTTCGCCAGAACAAGAACAGCAGGTAAAAAAGAACGTTTTGCTAAACAGCGCTGTACCCAAAATTACGACACCTTATATGCGTTTTTATGAATTGGAAGCACTTTGCGCCATGGGCGAACAAAATTATGTGCTTAAAGAAATGAAAAGTTATTGGGGCGGAATGTTGAAACTGGGCGCAACGTCTTTCTGGGAAGAATACGATCCGGCAAAAACCGGAACTGAGCACCTTGCGATGTATGGCCGTCCTTTCGGCAAAAGTTTATGTCATGCCTGGGGCGCCAGTCCGATTTATTTATTAGGAAAATATTATCTCGGCGTACAGCCAAATTCGCCGGGTTATGAAACTTATACTATTGAGCCGGTTTTAGGTGGGTTAAAATGGATGCAAGGAAGTGTTCCAACGCCAAACGGCGATATTTCTGTGTATTGCGATACCAAAACCATTAAAGTAAATGCTGCAACCGGATTGGGAAAATTAATTGTAAGAAGTTCTGTTAAACCCACAGCAAAAGGCGCAAAAATAACAATGCTGAAAAAAAATACCTATGAAATAATTATTGAAAAAGGAAAAGAATACCTGGTTAAATACAAGCAATAAGTTCATCAGTTTTGACAACTTTCATAAACGATATGCCTCTTAAGTTGTCAAAGCTCTTCCAATCTAAACTTCAGTTTATTTAGAGCTTTGGCAACTTACTTTCTACCGCTAAATTAAAGTTGTCAAAGTAGTTCACGATATCAAAAATGATCGAAACAAAAATTCGGTAATTTCATACAGGTTCAGTTTTGACAACTTTCATATATGATATGCCTGTTAAGTTGTCAAAGCTCTTCCAATCAAAACGATAAACTTATATTAAAGCTTTGACAACTTACTTTCTACCGTTGAATTAAAGTTGTCAAAGTAGTTCACGATATCAAAAATGATCAAAACAAAAATTCGGTAATTTCATACAGGTTCAGTTTTGACAACTTTCATATATGATATGCCTGTTAAGTTGTCAAAGCTCTTCCAATCAAAACGATAAACTTATTTTAGAGCTTTGGCAACTTACTTTCTACCGTTTAATTAAAGTTGTCAAAGCGTTTCCAATCTTTCACTTAAATTCCCAATCGCTGTTCAATCTTTTTTACACATTTATACGCTTCCGTTAGGATTTCTTCCTTTTCGATGTTTTTATCAATATTTAATGCGTTCAACATCGAAATGGTTAATACCGCAATAATTCCGTTGTTTTGAATGCCTATTGGAACCGAGATGTCTGTAACTCCGGCGGCGAGGTCACTGTTTTTCAGATATGAGCCGGTTTCCTGAATATCTCCGAGAGAGACAACAAAATCCTCCTGCTGTATTTTGGAGTATTTCTTAAAAATATTGTCCCCTTTAAGTACAGTTTTACGTTCATCATCTGGCATATAAGCCAGAATAACCTTTCCCGATGCTGTAAGTGGTAGCGGAAATAAATTGCCTTCTTCTATAGAAAGCGCAATTGGTCCAGGACTTTTCGCGTGGAACACCACCATAACCTGGTTCATGTAAAGTATACTTAAGTGGCAAGACTGGCGCACGCTATTCGCGAGTTCTTCCAAAGGAAACTGTGCCGCTTTACGCAATTCGTCAATAGGAGAATGGCGGTGAGAAAGATAAAATAGCTTTAATGATAACCGATATTTTCCCGAAACCTCATCACGCAGAATATATCCACGTCCTTCCAGGCTCATTAACATCCGGTAAATTTCATTCGGTGTACGGTCTATACCAATCGCTATTTCAGTTTGCGAAAGTGGAACAGACTGTGCAGCAAGATATTCCAAAATATCTAAACCTTTGTCTAATGCTGGTGCCTGGTATTTTGATTCGTTTTCTTTCATAAAGGTTATTTTCCTTGTAGCATTTTTTTTACATGTTCAAACATACAAAATGGATTCAAATTTATCTTTTCAAACCAATTTGAACACCAAAGTTAAATTATATGTTTTCATATTTAAAAAAATAATTTATATTTGAATTAGAGATGTCGTTTAGAAAAAAGAATATTGAATTCTCAATTTAAACGGATTCAGGATGAATTCCAAATGAATAATGCTCTGTAACCAATTATAAATCTAAACAAACATCTTTAAGAAAGGTGTATTCGTCGTTGATGGGCAAATTTGTACTTTTTTCTTTGCTTCAGCTTTTCGCAGTTTCGTTATTTGCGCAAAACGTGAAAGTTACTCAATTGACTTGTGATTATCGACATAATCCTTTGGGGATAGATACGCAATCACCAAGGTTCAGCTGGAAAATTACATCCAAAAAATACAATGTGTCGCAGTCTGCCTATCAGATTATTGTTGCCGATAACATAGATGCCTTAAATAGGAACCAGGGGAAAATTTGGGATTCAAAAGAAATCAAAAGTAACCGCTCAATCCAGGTTGTCTATGCCGGAGCGAAATTGCAGTCTGCCAAGACATATTACTGGAAAGTTAGAATTTGGGATCAGGATAAAGTAGTGAGTAAATGGAGTGAAACAGCTGTATTTCAAATGGGATTGCTAAATACTGAGGATTGGAAAGGAGCACAATGGATCGCCTACCAAACACTTGCAGACTCCAATGTTAATATCCTTCCAACAGACGGAAAAAAAGACAAATATCAAGACAATAACATTCTGCCTTTATTTAGAAAGGAATTTAACATTTCAAAATCCTTAAAAAAAGCAACGGTCTTTATTTCTGGTCTGGGCCATTTTGAACTAACTGCAAACGGTAAAAAAGTGGGCGATCATTTTCTCGACCCTGGTTGGACTAAATACGATAAAGAAGCACTTTATGTTACTTTTGATGTAACCAAGATTTTAAAAAACGGGCAAAATGCTTTGGGTGTTATGCTTGGAAATGGATTTTATTATGTACCGCCCGTAAAAGGTCGATATCGTAAATTGAAGGTTGCTTTTGGTTACCCGAAAATGATCTGCCGTTTACAGCTGGAATATGCCGATGGTACAACATCAAACCTGGTAAGCAATTCAAGTTGGAAAACCGCGCCATCGCCAATTGTCTTTTCTAGTATTTATGGCGGAGAAGATTATGACGCCAATCTGGAACAGATAAATTGGAATATCGCCGGATTTGACGACCATAGCTGGAAGAGTTCCGTGCTGGTAAAAGGCCCACAACTGAGTGCCCAAAATGCTGAACCCGTAAAAATCATGGAAACCTTTTCGGCCAAAACCATTCTTCCGAAAGAAGGCGAATGGGTATACGATTTCGGACAAAATGCATCTTCTACCCTAGAAATTAAAATTATTGGTAAAAAAGGAGACACTGTACGATTAACACCCGCCGAATTGCTCAAAGATGACGGGACAGTAACCCAAAAAAATATCGGCGGCCCATCATATCTGACCTATATTTTAAAAGGAAACGGCGTTGAAACCTGGCAACCGAAATTTTTCTATACCGGATTCAGATTTGTTCAGTTAAAAGGCGCAGTGCCTGCCGGAAAAGAAAACGACAAAAACTTACCCGTAATTCAGAATATTACCGCATTACATGTAAGAAATGCGGCGTCAAAAACGGGAACATTTCAAAGTTCTAACGACTTATTTAATAAGACCTTTAATTTAATTGATTGGGCAATAAAAAGCAATATGGTAAGCGTATTTACCGATTGTCCGCACCGCGAAAAACTGGGCTGGCTGGAAGAACTGCACTTAATGGGCAGTTCTGTTCGTTACAATTATGATGTTGCCCCACTATTTGTGAAGGCACTGAAAGATATGCAAAACTCACAGCTGAGCGATGGATTAATCCCGGAAATTGCACCAGAATACGTGAAATTTGAATGGGGCGGAGATATGTTTCGCGATTCTCCGGAATGGGGGAGCAGCGGTATTTTAATGCCTTGGTACCTTTATCAATGGTATGGCGATAAGAATGCGCTAACCGATTATTATCCGATGATGCACCGCTATATCAGTTATCTTAAAGGAAAAGCTGATGGTCATATTCTGAGTCAGGGTTTGGGCGATTGGTATGATCTTGGGCCGAAACCACCAGGCGTTTCACAACTTACACCAATGGGTATTACAGCCACGGCAATTTATTACTACGATTTGAAAATCATGCAAAAGATTGCTTTAACAATTGATAAACCTGCAGACGCTGCTGCTTTTGCAAAACTTGCTATTGAAGTACGGCGGGCATTTAATAGCAAATTTTTCAATCGGGAAACGAAACAATACGGATCTGGTAGTCAGGCCGCAAATGCAATGGCTGTTTATATGGGGCTTGTTGAAGAAAAGGATCGTTCAGCAGTAATTGATAATTTGGTTAAAGACATCAAAAACCGGAATAACAGTTTAACAGCAGGCGATATCGGTTACAGGTATGTTTTACGTGTCTTGGAAGATGCCGGAAAATCTGATGTCATTTTTGATATGAACAGTAGGTCTGATGTTCCCGGTTATGGAATGCAGATTGCAAAAGGGGCAACAGCACTCACTGAAAGCTGGGCAGCTTTACCAACGGTATCTAACAATCATTTTATGCTGGGGCATTTAATGGAATGGTTTTACAGCGGCGTAGGCGGCATCCGCCAGGCAGAAAATTCGATTGCTTTTAATCACATTAAAATTGAGCCCGAAGTAGTTGGCGATTTAACTTCTGCCAATGTGAGCTACAATTCTCCTTACGGCAAAATATCTTCCGCATGGAAAAAAACAGATAAACAATTTACGTTGGAGCTTAACATTCCGGTTAATACAAAGGCTGATGTTTATTTCCCAGGGAAATCAAAGCAAACCATTACTGATGATTTGAACCCAAAAATGAATGCTTTAAGTTTTGAAAATGGAAAGGCAAAAGTTACGATAGGTTCTGGCCATTATAAATTTATATGCACAAATGAATAGAATTAAGGGAATTATATTTCTAATGTTTTGTGCGATGAATTTGCAAGCTCAAAACGCAAATCCAGTTTCTGCCGAAACGATGGAAAAGATTTATCAGGAGGTAAAAACGCCTTTTAAGTATGGCTTAGTGATGGTTCCCGGAGACCAGGACCATAAAATGGATTGCCCAACAGTGTTTAAAATCGGTAAAGAATGGTTTATGACTTATCTTGTTTTTAGCGGTCGCGGTTACGAGACCTGGTTGTCGAAAAGCAAGGATTTACTGCATTGGGAAAATCAGGGGAAACTGATGTCATTTGGCGATTCAGGTAAATGGGACGACAATCAGAAAGCCGGTTACAACGCTTTGCTCGATATAAAATGGAATGGCAGTTATGGCGTAAAGCAGTACGACGGTAAGTATTGGATGTCTTACTTTGGTGGAAAAGAAAAAGGGTATGAAGTAGAACCACTATCCATTGGAATGGCATTTACTACTGCAAAACCATCAGTAGTACAAGAATGGCAAAGATTGGATAAACCGGTTTTAACATCAAAAGATATTGACGTGCGTTGGTGGGAAAACCGGAATAAGTTATTTAAAAGTACTGTCATTGAAGACACAAAGCGTTATACCGGACACCGATTTGTGATGTATTACAATGCTGTAGGAGATTCTCTTGCAAATAATAAAAAAACGCGATGGTACGAACGAATTGGTATGGCGGTTTCTGATGACATGTTAAACTGGCAACGGTTTCAGAAAAATCCTGTTGTCCATCATCCTGCAGGGATCACAGGAGATGCTGTACTGCAAAAAATTGGTGATTACTACGTAATGTTTTATTTCGGTGCATTCTGGCAAGATAGAAAAGGGTCATTTAACCGCTTTGCTGTTTCCAAAGACCTGATCAACTGGACAGATTGGACGGGTAACAACCTGATTGAATCTTCTGAGAAATATGACGAATTGTACGCACATAAATCTTTCGTATTGAAACACAAAGGTATCGTTTATCATTTTTATTGTGCTGTAAACAAACAAGACCAACGCGGAATTGCTGTTGCAACATCTAAAGATGTAGGAAAAAGCACCCTTAATTTTATTGCCCCATAACCCTTGATCATGCAGAAATCGATCCTTAAACTTACACTTCAAATAGTTGCCTTATTATTGAGCACAGCAGTTTTTGCGCAGCAGAATACACGCAGTAGCTTTAATAAAGACTGGAAATTTTTTCTGGGCGACGATGTGGCCGCGAAAAGTCTGCAATTTGACGATTCAAAGTGGAGGATATTAACCGTACCTCACGATTGGAGCATTGAAGGCAAATTTGATGAAAAAAATCCGGCGAAGCCTGAAGGCGGTGGTTTGCCAACTGGAATAGCGTGGTACAGAAAAACCTTTACTGCACCGGCCAACTACGCAAACAGGTTAGTCCACATTACTTTTGATGGCGTTTATAAAAACAGCGAAGTTTGGGTTAATGGAAAGTATTTAGGAAAAAGGCCATACGGTTATTCTTCATTTACGTATGAAATTGGCCAATACCTGAAAGCAGGAAACAACCTTATTGCCGTAAAAGTAGACAATTCTGCCCAGCCAGATTCGAGATGGTATTCAGGATCGGGGATTTACCGCAACGTTTGGTTAACATCAACAGCAAAAATTGCCGTTGCAACAAATGGCACTTTCGTAACCGCACATTTTGTGCAGGCAAATTCAAAGCATCCGGAACAAAACCGTTCCGTTTCGGAAGATTTAGCGGTAATTAAGATAAACACCACCCTGATTAATAAAACTGGCAAAAACCAATCGGTTACGCTTGTTCAAAACATTTATGATCCTAACGGAAAACTCGTAAAAAAAGACGCAATAAAACTCGAAAAATTAGGCACCGAAGACGATATAAAAAACGGATTTTATGATTTAAAAGCACCTGTTTTATGGTCTGTTCAAAATCCTGCGCAATACAAATTGCTTACCCAAATTATTCAAAATGGAAAAGTAATTGATTCTTACGAAACCAAATTTGGTATTCGTTCATTTAATTTTGATGCCGAAAAAGGTTTTTCTTTAAATGGAAAACCATTGAAAATTTTGGGCGTCTGCCTGCATCATGATTTAGGTGCTCTGGGCGCCGCAGTAAATACACGGGCGATAGAACGCCAGCTCGAAATCATGAAGGCGATGGGTGTAAACGCCATTCGTACAGCACACAATCCGCCGGCACCTGAATTGCTTGATCTGTGTGATAAAATGGGTTTCTTGGTTATGGATGAAGCTTTTGACATGTGGGCGAAGAAGAAAAACAAAAATGACTATCACTTAAATTTTCCGGAGTGGCATAAGCGAGATCTGGAAGATATGATTAAACGCGATCGAAATCATCCTTCAATCATTCTTTGGAGCATTGGAAATGAAATTCGCGAGCAGTTTGACAGTACTGGCGTAGCAATTACTAAAGAGCTGGTTAATATTGTTAAAACGCTAGACACTACTCGCCCCGTTATTTCTGCCTTAACAGAAACGGATGCAAAGAAGAATTTCATATATCAGGCAAATGCCATTGATGTTTACGGACTAAATTACAATCACAAACTGTATAAAGATTTTCCCAAAAACTATCCTGGTGTGAAATTCCTGGCAACAGAAACGACATCGGCGTTAGAAACCCGTGGATTTTACGATACCGCCGATACCATTCGCCGATGGCCGAGAGACGGGAAAACCAAATTTACCGAAGGAAATCCAGAATGGTCGGCTTCTTCATATGATAATGTGTCTGCGTATTGGGGTTCTACACATGAAGAAACCTGGAAAGAGGCAAAAAAATATCCGCACGTTTCGGGCTTGTTTGTATGGACGGGTTTCGATTATCTCGGTGAGCCATTGCCATATCCGTGGCCGGCACGCAGTTCATATTTCGGTATTGTAGATTTAGCCGGCTTTCCGAAAGATTCTTATTACATGTATCAAAGCGAATGGACCGAAAAACCGGTTTTACACCTCTTGCCACATTGGAATTGGGAAAAAGGAAAATCAGTTGAAGTATGGGCATATTACAATAATGCCGATGAGGTAGAATTGTTCTTAAACGGTAAATCGTTAGGTAAAAAAACCAAACAGGGTGAAGATTTACATGTGCTTTGGAATGTACCTTTTGAAGCCGGAACATTGAAAGCTGTTTCCAGAAAAAATGGTCAGGAAGTATTGGTTCGGGAAATCAAAACTGCCGGAAAACCCGCAAAAATTGAACTAATTGCAGATAGAAATCACATTAATGCAGATGGAAAAGATTTATCTTTTGTAACCGTAAAGGTATTAGACGCTGAAGGTAATCTCGTTCCAAATGCAGATAATTTAATCGATTTTAAAGTAACCGGTACCGGTTTTATTGCCGGTGTAGATAATGGTTTTCAGGCAAGTCTTGAACCTTTCAAAGCCAATTACCGCAAAGCATTTCATGGTTTGTGTTTGGCAATTTTACAGTCTACAGAACAATCCGGAACCATAAAATTAATCGCTACATCGAAAGGTTTAGCTTCTTCATCAATCACAATTCAGACGAGGAAATGAGGAAGATAAAATTATTCATTAGTTCATTAGTCTTTAATAGCACAAAGACACCAGGCTTTTCTAAATTATTGGCTTCGTGTTCTTCGTGGCTTAGTGATTCCCTAATATTCAAAACCATAAACGCACTAAACACATTTAACATATTGTTTTTGTGTTTGAGCAGTGCGCTAATGTCACCCGTTTCTGCGCAACTCGTTGATAAAACCCCAACAGCAATTCAAAAAACGCCTCAAATTTTCAGTCGCGAACCGTGGGAAGATCCTTTAGTCAGCGGAATTAACAGAGATCCATCGCGTGCAACCGCTTATTCTTTTGCCACACTTGCAGATGCAAAAAATGGCAACCGCGAAAAATCTGGACGAATGATTTCGTTAAATGGAGATTGGGATTTCGCTTTCGCGTTAAAACCGACCGATGCGCCTACGGATTTTTACAAAAATCGCGTTAGCGGATGGAAAAAAATAGAAGTCCCATCAAACTGGGAAATGAAAGGTTATGATAAGCCCATTTATAAAAGTGCTGTTTATCCGTTCAGACCTGTAAATCCACCCAATCCACCTATGGATTACAACGGTGTAGGCAGTTATCAACGAAGCTTTACTGTACCCGAAAGTTGGAAAGACATGAACATTACGTTACATTTTGGCGGCGTAAGTTCGGGGTATAAAGTTTGGGTAAATGGTTTATTTCTCGGCTATGCCGAAGACAGTTTCCTTTCTTCAGAATTTAATATTACACCTTATCTCAAAGCCGGTGAAAATACTTTATCTGTTCAGGTTATGCGGTGGACAGATGGAAGTTTCCTTGAAGATCAGGATCAATGGCGCTTGAGTGGAATACAACGCGAAGTTCTATTGCTTGCGGAACCGAAATTGAGAATTGCTGATTTTTTTGTGCAGACAAAACTCGATAAAGATTACCGCGATGCAACAATCAGCATTCGTCCACGAATTGAAAACCTTACCGGAAAACCAGTTAAAGGCTTTCAACTCAAAGCGGAACTTTTTGATAGCGATGGCAAAGCGGTTTTAGATAAACCAATGGAGCGTAGTGCAGAAAGTATTTTGAATGAAATTTGGCCAAGATTGGATAATGTAAAATTCGGATTATTGGAAACCCAAATCCGCAATCCACGCAAATGGAGCGATGAAACGCCAAATTTATATACGTTAACACTTTCGCTTCAGGATAGTACAGGTAAAATTCTCGAAGTAAAAAGCAGCAAAATTGGGTTTAGAAGTATAGAATTTTCTGCCACAAATGGAAAATTACTGATCAATGGCAAAGAAACTTATTTATACGGAATTAACCGGCCAGATCATCATCCAACAAAAGGAAAAGCATTAAGCAAAGCTGATATTCTGGAAGATGTACGTACCATCAAACGTTTCAATTTCAACTGCATTCGCACCAGCCATTATCCTATGGATCCGTATTTTTATGAATTGTGTGATGCGTTTGGAATCTTTGTAATTGATGAAGCAAATCTGGAAACACACGGTTTGGGCGGAAAACTAAGTAACGATCCATGCTGGACCGCTGCCTATCTCGAAAGAGCCAGCAGAATGGTCATGCGCGATAAAAATCATCCAAGTATTATTATCTGGAGTTTAGGAAATGAATCTGGAAGCGGCCCAAATCACGCGGCAATGTCTGCCTGGATTCACGATTATGACATCACGCGTCCGGTGCATTACGAACCAGCAATGGGCAATCCGCGATTGGAAGGTTACATGGATCCGAGTAATCCGGCATATTTAAAACCGAATGACCATTCTCATCGGCTACAGAATCCTCAGGACCAGCCTTACGTAGATATTGTGAGCAGAATGTATCCGTCAATTTATACGCCTAAAATGCTTGCAGAACAGAAAAATGGAGACAAACGTCCGATATTTTTTGTGGAATATGCACATGCCATGGGAAATTCTGTGGGCAATATGAAAGACTTTTGGGATGTTTTCCGCGCTACGCCGCGCGTAATTGGTGGTGCCATTTGGGAATTTAAAGATCAGGGGATTTTACAAAAAGATGCTTCCGGCACATCATTTTATGCTTATGGTGGCGATTTCGGCGAAAAATACTTCGATAATTTCACCATTAAAGGCGTAGCCAATTCTGACGGAACCCCAAAATCTGCAATGTTCGAGTGTAAGCGTGTGTATCAACCCGCGCAAACGGAAATGATCGATGAACAAAAAGGATTGATTAAAATCTTTAACCGGCACGCCGCTAAGAACTTAGATGTTTATACCGTAAAACTGATTATCAGAAAAGATGGATTACCGGTTAAAACAATTGATTTGCCGAAAATTAATCTGGCCGCCGGAAGAGATACGGTTTTAAAAATCTCCGGCTATTTACCAAAGTTTATTTCTGGCTCAGAATATCTGGCAGACATCCATTTTTATTTAAGTCGGGATGAAGCTTGGGCGCCAAAAGGTTTTGAAGTGGCCTCGAATCAGTTTGCGTTAACAACGCTGCCGCGCATTCATAAAACCGAAAATACAACAACCTTAAAAGCGGTTGAAAATGAGCGATTTTACAGCTTTTCTGGTCAGGATTTTCAGATTGAAATCAGCAAAGTAAACGGTGCGCTAGTTTCTTACAAATGGAAAGGCGAGGAGCAAATTTCGGCTCCATTACTACCGCATTTCACGCGGCCACTTACAGATAACGATAAACGGGGATGGAAGGCCAATAAAAAACTAAAATCCTGGTATAATGCAGAACTGACATATTTGGGCTCTACTCAAAAAACCAATTCGCAACAAGCATCTGCCCATTCAGTTACAAGTCGGTACAGCTTAATTCAGGATAGCGCGCAGGTAGCAGTAACATACAGCATCAGCACAAAAGGTACGCTCAAAATTGATTATTCCTTAACGGTTAAAGCAGGTTTACCGAACATTCCAAAAGTGGGTATGCAGCTTGGCATCCGCAGAACCTACGATCAAATTTCCTGGTATGGAAAAGGGCCAATGGAAAATTATATTGATAAAAATTATGGTTTTGATGCTGCTGTATATTCTCTGCCAATAAACAGCTTTATGGAACATTACGCTGTACCGCAAGAAAATGGAAACCGTACAGATGTACGTTGGATGTTCTTCGGCAACCCTAAAATGGATAAAGGATTACTCTTTGCTGCTGATAGTTTACTAAGCATGAGTGCAAGCATGTACTCAGATAAAAATGTGCAGACATCAGCACATACAACAGATTTAAAAGACGCCGGTTATCTTACCGTTAATGCCGACCTAATTCAAATGGGTGTTGGCGGAAACGACAGTTGGAGCGATGTTGCTGCTCCATTGGATCGCTATCAGATTCCGGCAAAAAATTATACATACAGCTTCTACCTTGTTCCGCTAAAAGGTGGCAAGTCCGAAGCTGGAAATACTGTAAAACGCATTAAATTTTAAGATTTTGAAAACATCAATCCACTTAAAAGGAATTACCTGGAACCACAGTCGTGGTTTATTGCCAATGGTGGCTACCGCTCAGCGTTTTGCTGAATTGCATCCGCATGTGCAAATCATCTGGGAAAAACGCAGTCTTCAGCAATTTGCAGACCTTTCTATTCAGGAACTTGCAGAACGGTTTGATTTGCTGGTAATTGATCATCCTTGGGCAGGTTTTGCTGCCAAAACAAAATCAATTGTTGCGTTGGATGAATATTTAACGAAAGAATATCTCGACGATCAGGAAAAAAATTCCGTTGGTGCATCTTATGAAAGCTATCATTACGACGGGCACCAATGGGCGCTCCCAATAGATGCTGCAACACCTGTAGCATCGAGCCGGCCGGATTTACTTATGCAAAGAGGACTTTCTCTACCTAAAAATTTTGACGATTTATTGGCACTTGCCGATCTTGGTCTGGTTGCATTTGCCGGTATTCCGATTGATGTTTTGATGAACTTTTATACCATTTGCTGTTCGCTTGGTGAAGATCCATGCCAGCGCGATGCAGAAGTTGTTTCTCCGGAAACCGGAATCCGCGCATTGAAAATGTACCGCGAACTGGCTAAAAAAATTGATCTGGAAAATTTTAATAGAAATCCCATTCAGGTATATGAAGCGATGACACAAACTGATGAAATTGCATATTGCCCTTTTGCATATGGTTATTCCAATTACTCTAGAAATGGTTATGCAAGAAAAACCCTTCATTTCCACGACATGATTACGCTTGATGGTAAAACAAATCTGCGCAGCACACTGGGCGGAACAGGTTTGGCCATTTCTGCAAAATGTGCTGAACTGGAAATTGCCGCGCAATACGCTCATTTTGTAGGTTCGCCAGAATGCCAATCTACTTTGTTTTTCGAAAGTGGCGGGCAACCGGGCCATTTATCGGCCTGGAAAAATGATGAAGTAAATCGCCAAAGCAAGCAATATTTTGAGCAAACGCTTCCGGCTTTAGAACGCGCATTTTTACGCCCGCGATATCATGGTTCCATGTTTTTTCAAGACCATGCCGGCGATGTTGTTCGAGATTATTTAATGAATGGAGGAGATGAAACCGAAGTTTTGAATGCGCTTAATACGTTATTTGTTCAATCTAAAAACCTTGTTGTTGCATGAGAAAGCCATTGGAAGGATTATTGGTTTTAGAATTTTGCCAGTTTCTGGCCGGCCCATCTGCCGGATTAAAACTCGCAGATCTTGGTGCGCGCGTTATTAAAATTGAACGCCCTAAATCTGGCGATGCCTGCAGACAACTTTCGATTAAAAACCTCTTTATTGAAGAAGACAGTTTGCTTTTTCATACCATTAACAGAAACAAGGAAAGTTACGCGGCAGATTTGAAAAACCCGAAAGATCTGGAGAAACTAAAACAACTGATCGCCAAAGCAGACGTAATGACACACAATTTCCGCCCCGGCGTAATGGAAAAAATCGGCTTGGATTATTTGTCTGTCAAAGCCATAAACTCAACCATTGTATATGGTGCCGTAACGGGTTATGGCAATACTGGCCCCTGGGCGAATAAACCCGGGCAGGATTTATTGGTGCAATCTGTTTCTGGTTTAACATATTTATCTGGCAGAGACATAGACGGGCCAGTACCTTTTGGATTGTCTGTTTCGGATATTATGTGTGGAAATCACCTCGCACAAGGTGTTTTAGCCGCTTTAATCAAAAGAGCAAAAACCAATAAAAGTGTATTGGTTGAAGTGAGTCTGCTGGAATCTATACTCGATGTACAGTTCGAAGTACTAACAACTTATTTGAATGATGGCGGTAAATTGCCAGAACGCAGCAATGCAAGAGGTAGTGCGCACGCCTATCTCAGCGCACCTTACGGCATGTACAAAACCATTGATGGTTATATCGCAATGGCGATGGGAAATCTTCCTTCAATTTGTCAAATTATAGATTGCGACATTACAGATCTTTATACAGATGCAAACGCTGCCTTTGACAATCGGGATGCATTAATTGAGCGTCTTGGGGAGACTTTTAAAATGCAGAAAACAAATTTTTGGTTAAATGCGCTGGAGAATAATGGAATTTGGTGCGCCGAAGTTTTAAATTATAAAGAAGCAACTGCACTTGAGACCTATAAACAATTGGATATAGAGCAGCAACTTATACGCGCAAACGGATCGACAATAAAAACCACAGTAAGTCCAATTCGGGTGGATAATGAAAAGTTAAAATCAACAAAAGCTGCGCCGATATTGGGATTTGATACATCAGAAATCGATAAGGAATTTCAACTTAATTGAGAAAACCGTTTTGTCAACTTCAGTCTGCATCAGGTTTGAAAGTTGCCAAAACAGAATAAACGCAGTTTATAACAAAATTTAAAAAATAGAATATGTTACCGCTAGAAGAATTTTTGGTCATAGATTTCAGCCAGTTCCTTTCCGGACCGAGTGCAAGTTTGCGCCTGGCCGATTTAGGTGCTCGCGTAATCAAAATTGAGCGTAGCGGTGTGGGCGACATCTGTCGCACGTTATACACCTCAAACCTGATTATGAATGGCGAATCCTCTGTTTTTCATGCCATAAATCGCAATAAGGAAAGCCTGGAAGTGGATCTAAAAAATGAAGCAGATTGCGAAATTGTACGTGAATTGGTTAGAAAAGCAGATATAATGATTCACAATTTTCGGCCTGGTGTAATGGAGCGCCTGGGTTTCGACTATAATACTGTTGCAGCACTGAACCCGAATATTATTTATGGCGAAGTTTCTGGTTATGGAAACAATACAGAATGGAAAAATAAACCCGGACAGGATTTACTTCTACAATCCTTAACCGGACTTACAACACTTAGCGGAAATGCAGCAGATGGGCCAATTGCAATGGGATTATCCATTGTAGATATGCTTGCGGGTGCACATCTTGCACAAGGTATTCTCGCCTGTTTGTACAGAAAACTGATCCATCAGGAAGGCGGATTGGTACAAGTAAGTATGATGGAATCTGCTTATGATTTCCAATTTGAAACCATCACAACATTTTTAAATGATGGCGGTGAACTTCCCGAAAGGTCAGAAAACAACAATGCAAATGCCTATCTGGGCGCACCTTATGGTATTTATAAAACCCAAAACGGCCATCTGGCGCTGGCAATGGGTTCAATTCCTGTGCTTGGAAATCTGCTTAATTGCCCCGAATTACTGGCTTATACCGATGTTGCAGAAGCCTTTGATAAACGCGATGAAATTAAAGAAATCCTTGCCAAACATTTAAGTACCGCAGAAACCAAACATTGGCTTTCAAAATTAGAACCTGCAGATATCTGGTGTTCTGATGTGTTAAACTGGGATGAATTACTGGCGCACGATGGTTTTAAAACGTTAGATATGGTGCAAGAAGTAAAAATGACTGATGGTTATCGTTACCAAACCACCAGATGCCCAATTAAAATTGACGGCGAATTGTTAACTTCAGCCACTGGCTCACCAAAGTTGGGTCAGGATAACCAAAATATAATTAAAGAATTTATTCAGCAAGATACCGTTGCAAATGCCTAATTCAACAGATACATTCAGAATTGCTGTCCGCAAGTTTGGCCCATTTGAAAATGCCATGCAAAAGTTCTGGGATCAATTTTGCAGCATTTCTGGTTGTACAATGAAACTGGAAATGTCTATCATGGATTTGCATGATTTGTACAATACAACCCTGGCTCAGAATGGATTGAAAAATGGCGATTTTGATATCGCACACATCAATACAGATTGGATTTATGAAGGTTATGTAAACCAATCTTTCGAATTGCTTAATCCATATATCAATAAAAATAAACCGGCTGATTTCCCTAACGGATGGAGCCGGTCTTTGCTCGGGCTTCAGCGCTTTGGGTGGGAAATTGTAGGTCTGCCTTTTCACGACGGACCTGAGTGTTTCATCTACCGGAAAGATCTTTTTGAAAATCCCGCAGAGCGATTAAACTATGAAAAGCGTTATGGCCAGCAACTCGAAATTCCGAAAACCTGGGAAGATTTTTGGCAAATTGCACGTTTTTTCAACCGGCCAGATCAGAATTTCTACGGTTGTATTTTTGCAGGATATCCTGATGGACATAATACCGTTTTTGATTTTTGCCTTCAGTTGTGGACACGCGGCGGTTCTTTAACCGATAAATCCGAACAAATCAACATCAATACAGCCGAAGCAGAAGAAGCACTGAATTTTTACCGGGCTATTGTAAAAGACTCAAATGCTGTACATCCAAAATCTGTAGAACTGGATTCTGTTGGCGCAGGTAAGGCTTTCGCCAATGGCGAAGCTGCTATGATGATCAACTGGTTTGGCTTTGCCGCAATGTGCGAGGTAGATGCACAATCCAAAGTAAAAGGTACTGTTGGGGTAGATCTGCTTCCGGCAAAAACAGGTAAAGAATCAGCATCACTAAATGTTTATTGGTTGTATACAGTGGGTGCAGGCAGCAAAAACAAACAGCTTGCTTATGATTTTCTCCGTTTCGCCTTGGCACCAGAACAAGATAAAGCTCTTACGCTTGAAGGTGGAATTGGCTGCCGCATCTCGACCTGGAATGATGCCGAAATCAATGAAAAAATACCATACTACCATAAGTTAGAAGCTTTACATCAGGTTGCAAATATGTTACCGCAGCATAAGAATTGGGCAGCTATTGCCAAAATAATTGATAAAATGGTACTCAAGGCCATAGATTCTGCAATCCCTTCGGCCACTTTGCTGGAGCAAGCTCAATCTGAAATTTTTAAACTGAACCATCCCCATGAATATAACGTACAAACCCCAGTTACCCAAATCTAAACAGCCCATTATCATTATTGGTGCCGGAGGAATTGTTGCCGACGCACATTTGCCCGCCTACAAAATTGCAGGTTTTGAGGTTTTTGGAATTGTAAACCGTACCAAAGCGCGTGCACAAAAACTTGCGGATACCTTTGAAATTCCGAACGTATTTGATACCGTAGCAGAAGCGGTAGAACGTGCACCAAAAGATGCTGTTTATGACCTCACGATAATGCCTGAACAGTATATTGAAGCCCTAAAACAACTGCCAGATGGTGCAGCCGTTTTAATTCAAAAACCAATGGGCGATGATTTTGTGCAAGCAAATGAAATATTGGAGTTGTGCCGAACCAAAAAATTAAAAGCGGCCATTAATTTCCAATTGCGTTTTGCACCTTTTGTTGCCGCAGCGCGGGATTTGATTGTCAGAGGTTTGATTGGCGAACTGTACGATATGGAAGTTCGCGTAACTATAAAAACACCCTGGGAAATTTTTCCCCATGTAATTGTTCATCCCCGGTTGGAAATCCAATACCACAGCATTCACTATGTTGATTTAATCCGTTCATTTTTAGGAAATCCGAAAACGGTATTGGCAAAAACGCTTAAACATCCGGCAAAAAAACTGTCTTCGTCGCGGTCTACAATTTTAATGGATTACGGCGATACCATGCATGCTGTAATCAACACCAACCACGACCATGATTTCGGCCCGGATCATCAGGAAAGTTATATTAAATGGGAGGGAACTAAAGGCGCCATTATAGCGAAAATCGGCTTACTGATGGATTATCCGCATGGCGTACCAGACGTATTTGAGTATTGCATTGTAGAAGACGGCAAAGCACACAAATGGACACGCGTTAAACTTGAAGGTTCGTGGTTTCCAGAAGCCTTTATTGGTACAATGGCAAACTTAATGCGCTACAATGAAGGCAGTACCGATGTTTTACACACCAGTGTAGAAGATGTTATTCAAACAATGGCAGTTGTTGAAGCCGCGTACCAATCCAGTGATCTCGGTGGCGTTGAAGTGAAATAGTTCCCGAATGGTATGGAAAGTAAAAAGAAAACTTGCCTCCACTCACCGTCATTGCGAGGAGGAACGACAAAGCAATCTTTCCAGCTAGGAGAATTGAAATAAAAAATAGCAAAAAAGATTGCTTCGTTCCGTTGGAGGATCGGAAAGTCGCAACGACGCGAAGGGGGAAGAAAACCAGAAATTCATTTCACCTCACCGTCATTGCGAGATAAAGCAATCTTTCCAGCTGAAAGAATTAAATCAAAAAATAAAAAAAATAAAAATGTATTTCAAATCAACATTTTTCGACGATTATAAGTTACAGGACAAACGCACCACACTTGGAAGAACAATAACCGAAACAGATTTTGTTGTTCACGCCGGGCATACCGGAGATTTTTTTCCGCATCATATGGATGCAGAATGGTGCGCAACGCAACCTTTTAAACAACGGATTGCCCACGGAACCATGATATTCAGCATAGGCATCGGACTTACCGCTTCAGAAATCAATCCTGAAGCTATGTCTAAAGGTTATGACAAACTCCGCTTTTTGAAACCCGTTTTTATTGGTGATACCATTCATTCAGAAATCACCATTTCAGATAAAACCGAAACCAAACGACCAGAATACGGCCAGGTTGTAGAGCATGTCGAAATTATTAATCAACACGGAGAAATCGTATTGGTCTGCGATCATTTACTTGTAGTGAAGAAATAGTTCATTAGTCATAAGTTCATTAGACCTGAAGGCGCAAAAAAAGTGAGTCTATTTGTTCATTAGCCATTAGTTCATTGGGTCTGAAGCCGAAAAAAAAATAATGGATAGAATTTGTTCATTACGTATGCAGGTGACTAGACAATTAGCAAGTGAACTATTGAACTATTGAACTAATGAACTATTGAACAAATGACCAATTCAACTAATAAACCAAATAAAGCATGATACAGCCAGAAATTATACAAACTAACGATCCATCAGCAGGAAAGAAATATCTGTTGCCTTTTATACTTGTTATAAGCCTGTTTTTCTTATGGGGAATGGCCCATAATTTAGATTCTATTCTAATCCCACATTTAAAAAAGGCTTGTAATCTCGATAACAAACAATCTACTTTGATTGATACCTCAGTTTTCTTCGCTTATTTTATAATGGCAATACCTGCCGGAATGATTTTAAAAAAATGGGGTTATAAAACCACAATGATTTCTGGTTTACTGGCCTTCGCTGTAGGCGCATTTCTATTTGTTCCGGCGGCAAACAATTTATCCTACATCACTTTTTTAATCGCTTTGTTTATTATCGGATGCGGTTTAACGATGTTAGAAACCTCTGCCAACCCTTATGCAGCAGTTCTCGGCGATCCGGCAAAAGCAACTAGCAGGTTAAATCTCGCTGCATCGTTTAACGGATTGGCAGCAATGGTAGCGCCTTTAATTGGTGGTTTATTTATTCTTTCCGGAAAATCGCACACCAAAGCGCAACTTGCCGCAATGACAGAAACCAGCAGAAACGACTATTTCTTAGAAGAAGCGGCTTCGGTAAAAATGCCGTATATCATTCTTGGCGTAGTGCTGGTAACTATCGCAATCATTTTTTATTTTATTCACCTTCCGGAAATTAAAACTAAGAGTATTGACGGCGTTGCAAAAGGAAGTTTTTTCGGAGCATTGCGCCACAAACATTTACGTTGGGCGGTGATTGCACAGTTTTTCTACGTGGGCGCTCAGGTTTGTGTAACCAGCTTTTTTATTCGTATGGCGCAACAAGGCGGAGGTTTTGACGAAAAAACTGCAGCATCTTATCTCGTGCTTTACGGTTTTTTATTTACAGCTGGGCGTTTTGCCGGTACCGCATTACTTCAATTTATTTCATCAAATAAGCTTCTGGCAATATATGCGGTCATAGCCATCTTATTGTGCCTTGTCGCTATACTTGGCCAAGGTTCATACGTGGTTTATGCATTGGGCGCAATCGGTTTTTTCATGTCTATTATGTTTCCAACCATTTTCGCCTTAGGCATTGATGGCATTGGCGACGATACAAAACCCGGCTCATCCTGGTTAATCATGTCTATAGTTGGTGGCGCAATATTGCCTTTCGGCATGGGAAGTTTAATAGATCTAAACGGAGATAACATCCAGATTGGCTACAGCATTCCGCTCGTTTGTTTTATCATCATTCTATATTACGGTCTTCAAGGATACAAGATCGCACATAAAAAAGACTAACCTAAACAATCTAAAACATCCTTAAAAAAAGAAGAAATGAAAGTCAGGTTTACCCGCGTTTTAGTATCAATTTTGTTGTGTGTTTTGTGTTTGGCAAAATCCGGACACGCACAACAAAATGAAAATGCCAAACCCTGGGTATTTTGGTATTGGGTAAAAGGCGCTGTTTCTAAAGAAGGTATTACTGCCGATCTTGAAGCCATGAAAACCAACGGAATTGCCGGTGCTTATCTGATGAGTATTCAAGGGCCGGATAAAACACCGGTTTACACTCCGCCTGTTGTTCAGCTTACTCCAGAATGGTGGAAGATGGTAGAGTTTGCCATGAGCGAAGCCAAACGACTGGATTTAAAATTGGGTATGCACGTAAGTGATGGTTTTGCGTTGGCTGGCGGCCCATGGATTACACCAGAACTGTCTATGCAGAAGGTAGTTTGGTCTACAATAAATATTCATTCAACCGCTACAAAAATCAAACTGCCACAACCAGAAACAAAAGAAAATTTTTATCGGGATATTGCAGTTTACGCTTATCCAACACCCCCCGGAATCGAAAATTCTACACGCACCATTGTACCTAAAATTACAGCAAGTAATGGTGCAGATGCATCTGGATTGGTGATTGAAGGCAACAAGAAGAATTTTGGAACGAATGAAAATTGTTCCATTCTGTATGAGTTTAAGCAACCCTTTACTTGTAGAACGATTACCATTCGCGTTAGCGGCAACAACTATCAGGCGCAGCGACTTAAAATAGAAGTAAGTAACGATGGGAAAATATTTCAGTCAGTTGGTCAACTAGAAGCGCCGCGTCATGGCTGGCAAGATACCGATGAAGCCGTAACACATTCTATTGTACCAACTACAGCACGCTTTTTCAGGTTTGTTTATGACAAAAGCGGATCAGAACCTGGTACAGAAGATCTGGATGCCGCAAAATGGAAACCATCTTTAAAACTGCTTAATCTTGAGTTGGGAGAAAAGCCAAGTATTAATCAGTTTGAAGGTAAAAACGGATCTATTTGGCGCGTAAGCAAAAGAACAACGGATGAACAGGTTGCTCAAAACTTATGCATTCCATTAAATAAAATCATCAACCTGACTGGCAAACTCAATGCAGATGGCAGTCTGAACTGGACTGCGCCTAAAGGAAACTGGACAATTTTAAGAGTAGGACATACCACAACCGGCCATACCAATGCAACAGGCGGCGGCGGTATGGGTTTAGAATGTGATAAATTTAATCCGGAAGCGGTAAAACTACAATTCAAAAATTGGTATGGCGAAGCAATTAAGCACGCCGGGCCAGAGATTGCCAAAAAGGTGCTGAGTGTTTTTCATGTAGACAGTTGGGAATGCGGTAGCCAAAATTGGTCAGACGTATTTCAAAAAGAATTTAAAAAACGTCGCGGCTACGATTTAACGCCTTACTTACCGATTATGACCGGATTACCGGTAGAAAATTTGTCGGTTTCAGAAGGTTTTCTATACGATGTTAGAAAAACAATTTCAGAATTGGTGGTCGATCAATTTTATAAAACCCTTGCCCAACTGGCAAAAGATGAAGGCGTAACCTTTACCGCAGAAAGCATTGCGCCGACTATGATGAGCGATGGTTTATTGCATTATAAAACTGTTGATGTACCAATGGGCGAGTTTTGGTTAAACAGTCCAACACACGATAAACCCAACGATATGTTTGATGCCATTTCTGGTGCACATATTTATGGTAAAAACATCATTCAGGCAGAAGCTTTTACAACCGTACGAATGGATTGGAATGAGCACCCGGCAAATATGAAAACCCTTCAAGATCGGAATTATGCATCTGGCATTAATAAATTGGTGTATCACGTTTTTACACACAATCCATGGTTAAACCGCAAGCCAGGAATGACTTTAGATGGCGTTGGACTGTATTTTCAACGCGATCAAACCTGGTGGAAAGCCGGAAAAGCGTGGATTGATTACGCAACGCGAACACAAAATTTACTTCAGCAAGGCAAACCAGTTACCGATATTGCAGTATTTACAGGTGAAGAATTGCCACGCAGAGCTGTGCTGCCAGATCGATTGGTAGCTACATTACCGGGCAATTTCGGAAATGAAGTTCTTGAGGCGGAAGCCAAACGACTGTCAAATATTGGCGAACCGTTAAGACAAATTCCCGCGGGCGTTACGCATTCGGCAAATATGGCCGATCCAGAAAATTGGGTTAATCCACTTCGTGGTTATGCTTATGATAGTTTCAATCCAGATGTATTCCAATCCGCAACAGTAAAAAATGGTGAAGTGGTTTTCGAAAGCGGCGCCAGTTATAAAGTTTTGGTTTTCCCAGATCTGCAACAACTTAATCCGAACCAATACATTGGCGCAGAAACCATTAAAAAACTTGATGAACTTATTCGCAATGGCGCTAAAGTAATTATCGGAAAAAAACCAATTTATTCTATTGATTTACAGAACAGTAAAGCAAGCAATCTAAATGATTTGATAAATAATATATGGGAAGGAAATTTTGAATCGTATAAAAACAATAACCATCCGCTTGAATTTAAAAAACTGGGTAAAGGAATAATTTATAAAGCTCCGTTTTACGGTAGTAATTTTACGCCACTACAGTTAGAACCAGATTTTTTCGCAACGGAAAACTCCGATAAGTTTGCGAATAAATTAGCTTTTGCCCATCGCAAAAGCACAGAGAAAGAACTGTATTTCATCTCCAATCAAATGGATAAAAGCAGAACAATAGATTTTTCTTTCCGGACTGCAGGCAAAATTCCTTATGTATACGATGCTGTTAACGATGTAAAAACCACCATAAATTCCTGGAATAGCAAAGATGGAAGAACAGATATCAAACTGAAATTTGAAGCGAACCAATCTCTGTTTGTCATTTTTGAACAGGAAACGACGACAGCTGCAATTGCCAAAGGAGATAACTGGAGTACTTTTAAATCTATTCAGAATGTATCAGACAATTGGCAGGTGCAATTCGATTCTGCTTTTGGCGGGCCCGCAGCTTCCATGAAATTTGAGAAATTGATTGACTGGACAAAACATCCAGACAGCAGCATTAAATATTACTCAGGAACTGCTGTATATAGCAAAACCTTCAACTTTAAAAACAAAACGAAAGGTAAAATCTGGTTGGATTTAGGTGCATTTTCTGCAATTGCACAGGTAAAGGTAAATGGAATTGACTGTGGAACGTTATGGACTGCACCGCATCGGGTAGACATTAGTACTGCAATCCGTTCAGGCAAAAACAACATTTTAATAGAAGTATCTAACACTTGGGCAAATCGTTTAATTGGAGACCAAAAACAACCTGAAAATAAGCGAATTACAAATACAGTTGCGCCATTTAGGTTAGATGGAAAGCCGTTAAATACCGCCGGTTTACTAGGCCCGGTAACAATTTTGGAACAAGAATAATGATGAGGCAAACTAAAAGCATTTTAATCGCTGCGCTAATACTTGTTGCTTGCAGGGCACAGGCGCAAAACAATGCATTGGTAAATACATCTTCAAGCAAATACGCCAAGCTTCACAGCTTGAATATGCAAGATGTGCACTGGACTAAAGGTTTCTGGGCAGATCGTTTTAAAGTTGCGGAGGAAACTATGGTCCCGAATATGTGGAACATCTACAATGATGCAAACATCAGTCATGCATTTAAAAATTTTGAAATTGCAGCGCGCTTAGATACCGGAACGCATGTTGGGCCATCTTTTCATGATGGCGATTATTACAAAACCTTGGAAGCCGTTGCCAGTATGTATGCAGCAACAAAGAAACCAGAATTGCTGCAGATGATGGATAAAGCCATCACGGTGATTGGAAAATCGCAGCGCGAAGACGGATATATTTACACAAAAGCCATTATAGAGCAACACAAAAGCGGCTCAAACAATCAATTTCAGGACCGACTAAGTTTTGAGGCGTATAATATCGGTCATCTAATGACGGCAGCTTGTGTACATTACCGGGCAACCGGAAAAACTACCTTGTTAGACATTGCCAAAAAAGCTACAGATTATCTCTATAATTTTTATAAATCTGCTTCACCAACCTTAGCCAGAAATGCAATTTGCCCATCTCATTATATGGGCGTTGTAGAAATGTACCGCACAACAAAAGATCCGCGTTATCTTGAACTGGCTAAACACCTCATTGCAATTAAAGGTAAAATTGAAGACGGAACGGATGACAACCAAGATCGGATTCCTTTTCTCCAACAAACTAAAGCCATGGGACATGCCGTGCGCGCCAATTATCTTTACGCAGGTGTGGCCGATTTGTATGCAGAAACCGGTCAGGATTCTTTACTTAAAACACTAAGTCTAATGTGGGATGACGTAACGCAGCATAAAATGTACATTACCGGAGGCTGTGGATCATTGTATGATGGTACTTCGCCAGATGGTACTTCTTACGATCCTGCAGTTGTTCAGAAAATTCATCAGGCCTTTGGCCGAGATTATCAGTTGCCCAATTTTACTGCACATAACGAAACCTGCGCCAATATTGGAAACCTACTCTGGAACTGGCGAATGCTGCAAATTACCGGCGACGCGAAATATGCAGATGTTATGGAACTTGCCCTGCACAATAGTGTTTTGTCTGGCATAAGCCTGGATGGAAAAAACTTTTTATATACCAATCCGCTGGCTCAAAGCGACGATTTACCTTTTAAGCAGCGTTGGTCTAAAGATCGTATACCGTATATTGCCTTATCCAATTGTTGTCCGCCAAATGTTGTGCGTACAATTGCAGAAGTCAGCAATTATGCATATAGTATTTCTGATAAAGGATTGTATGTCAATTTGTATGGAGGAAATAGATTAACTACAAGATTAAGTAACGGAAATCAAATTTCCTTAAACCAGGAAACCAATTATCCTTGGGATGGGCAGATAAAAATCAAATTTGAAGAAAGCGCTAAAACGGCATTTTCAATTTTCTTGAGGATTCCAGGCTGGTGCACACAAGCCAAAGTAAGCGTTAATGGAAAAAATGAAACATTAAAATTGACACCAGGAAGCTATGCGGAAATTAATCGTAAATGGAAAGCCGGAGACTTTATACAACTCAATCTGCCAATGGAAGCAACTTTAATAGAAGCCAATCCACTGGTTGAAGAAAACAGAAATCAGATTGCCGTAAAACGCGGTCCGGTTGTATATTGTCTGGAATCTACAGATTTACCAAATCAGAAAATTTTCGATGCCTTTATTCCTATAAAAACCTCGTTCGCTCCAAAAGAAATGACCATAGATGGCGCACAGATTTTTAGTTTGGTGGGCCATGCGAAAATCCTTGCGAACACGAACTGGCAAAATACTTTATATCAGCCGGTAAATACGAATTATACAGAAACTGAAATTAAACTGGTACCATATTTTGCGTGGGGAAACCGCGGGCATTCTAATATGTCTGTTTGGTTGCCATTAAGCCGATAAACAATAGAATTTAAAGCCATGAAAATAAAACTGATATTATTATTTGCCCTCGCATACAGCACAACGACTTACGCTACAGTAAAACCGGCATCCATCTTTACCGATCACATGGTGCTTCAACAACAAAGCAAAGTGGCCATTTGGGGCTGGGCAAAAGCATCTTCAACGGTAAAAATTAAAACCTCCTGGAATGGCGAAAATTATGCGGTGAAAACGGACGGCGAGGGGAGATGGAAAACAAAAATTAGTACGCCAGCCGCTGGCGGGCCGTACACCATTGATCTGAACGATGGCAAAAAATTAACGTTAAGTGATATTTTGATTGGTGAAGTTTGGTTTTGTGGCGGCCAGTCTAACATGGAAATGCCGATGAAAGGTTTTAAAAGCCAGCCTGTTATCGGTTCAAATGAGGCTATTTTAAAATCTGCTAATCCGCAGCTCAGACTCTATACGGTTCCAAGATCTTCAATAACTGAAAAGCAAAACAATAGTAAACCTTCTTTATGGAAATCGGCTTCGCCGGAAACGGTTGCCAATTTCAGTGCAACGGCTTATTATTTTGGTAATTTATTGAGCGAGATGCTACATGTACCTGTTGGTTTAATAAACGATAGTTATGGAGGTTCAACTATAGAAGCGTGGATGTCGCCGGAAGATTTGAAAGCATTTCCGGAAGTGAAAATTCCTGCTAAAGGCGATTCTATCAAAGAAGTTAGTCGTACGCCAAGTACTTTATACAACGGCATGTTGTATCCTGTAATCGGTTTCGGAATTAAAGGGGCAATTTGGTATCAGGGCGAATCCAACTATGAGCGTCCAGATCGCTACGAAGATCTTTTTCCGGCGATGGTCGCTTCCTGGCGTAAAAACTGGGAAAATGGCGAGTTTCCATTCTATTATGTACAAATTGCACCTTACAATTATGCGCAATTGCCGCCTTATCATGTTGGTGGAAAATACAATTCAGCATTTTTAAGAGATGCACAGCGAAAGTCTTTAGCAAAAATCCAGAACTCCGGAATGGCTGTTTTAATAGATCTTGGTGAAGAAAAATCGATTCATCCGGCTAATAAAAAACCTGGCGGTGTTCGGTTGGCCTATCTTGCATTGGCACAAACGTACGGGATTAAAGGATTCGGTTATGCCAGTCCAACGTATGATTCTATGACGGTTACAGATGGAAAAATAAACATAAAGTTCCAGAATGTTCCGAATGGTTTAACATCTTTTGGCAAGGATCTTAATTTGTTCGAAATTGCAGGTGCAGATCATAAATTTTATCCCGCGAAAGCGGCAATCACCGGGAGTAGCGTTACGGTTTCAGCAGAACAAGTTAAACAACCAGTAGCGGTACGATATGCATTTAAAGATTTTGTGCTCGGCGATTTGTTTGGAAATGATGGTTTGCCAGTTTCTTCATTCCGCACAGATGATTGGGAAAATTAAAAATCGCTTGCAATTGCTAACAAATTGATATGATCACCAAACCACAAAGAACAAGTAACTCGATTGCTAAAACACTAAATTTAGTGTCTTTCGTACCTTCGTGGTTTAATAATAGAACCGCTAAGACACTAAGCATATTAAAAATAATCTTAGCCGCATCCATCTTAACGATTCCGAGTTTTGCACAAGAACAAGCGCCAATAAATAACGTAATCTGGACTACCCAAAGCAGAAACTCATCAGAATCTATGCCAGTTGGTGGTGGAGACATTGGTTTAAATCTATGGGTAGAAAAAGGCGACGTTTACCTTTACTTATCGCGTAGCGGCACTTTTGACGAAAACAATTCTTTGCTAAAACTTGGTCGGGTAAAACTGAAATTCAGTCCCAATCCATTTGAAGGAAAAACCTTTAAACAAGAACTTATTTTAAAAGATGGTTACGCACAAATTTCCGGTGTAGATGGAAAATTATCAATTCAGCTAAAAGTTTGGGCAGAGGTTTTTAATCCCGTTGTTCATCTCGAAACGAAATCCAATCGCAACATTATAACCGAAGCCAGTTATGAAAGCTGGCGTTTTGAAGATCGCATACTTAAAGGCAAAGAAAATAATCAAAATTCATATAAATGGGCGCCCCAAGGCATTGTAAAAACCTTTAAAGATGAAATTTCTTTTAAAAACAATACAGTTCTTTTTTACCATCAGAACAAGCCAGAGACGGTATTTGATGTTACCGTTAAACAACAAGGTCTGGAAAACAGAAAAGCTGAATTGTTTAACCCGCTTAAAAATTTAATTTTTGGTGGAAGTATGCAGAGCGATGACATGCGTTCGGCGGGAAATTATAACGGCAAGTATCAGAATACAGCTTTTAAAGGCTGGGCAATTAAGAGCGTAAAGCCAACCAAAACAGCACATATTACGATTTCCTTTCATACGGAAAAAACAGAATCTGTTCAGTTTTGGGAAGATAAATTAAGAAAAATTCCAGTAAATTCCGATCAAAAAGCCAGTATTAAATGGTGGAATGACTTCTGGAAAAAGAGCTTCATTTACATCAGTTCGGCAGATAAGGCAGCCAATCAGGCATCTAAAAATTATCAATTGTTCCGTTATATGCTCGGTTGCAATGCTTTCGGGCAATATCCAACCAAATTTAATGGCGGCCTGTTTACTTTCGATCCGGCATTAACAGATTCTACGCTGAATTTTACGCCAGATTTTAGAAACTGGGGCGGCGGCACACACACTGCACAAAACCAACGTTTGGTGTATTGGCCAATGCTCAAAAGCGGCGATTTTGATTTGATGAAGCCGCAGTTTGATTTTTATCTTAACCTATTAAAAAATGCCGAAATCAGAACAGAGAATGCCTGGGCGCACCAAGGCGCAAGTTTCAGCGAACAATTGGAAAATTTTGGATTGCCAAATCCGGCAGAATATGGCTGGAAACGGCCGGCAGATTTCAATAAGGGTATGGAATACAATGCCTGGCTTGAATATGAATGGGATACCGTTTTAGAATTTTGCATGATGATGCTGGAAACCAATCGGTACGCAGATAAAGACATCAATCAATATTTGCCGCTGATAGAAAGTGTCCTTACTTTTTTTAACGAACATTACACGTATCTCGCAAAACAACGCGGAGCAAAAGCGTTCGATGCAAATGGACACTTGGTTTTATACCCCGGATCTGCAGCCGAAACGTATAAAATGGCTTACAATTCCACATCTACAATTGCGGGGTTAAAAACGGTTTTAGAAAGATTGATTGAACTTCCTTCACTTGCAGAAAATAAACGTGCCGAATGGAAGAAAATGCTTACCACAATTCCGCCAATTACTTTTACATCGTTTAACGGCCATACAACCATTGCGCCTGCAAAACTTTGGGAGCGCATTAACAACACAGAAAGTCCACAGTTATATCCTGTTTTCCCCTGGGGAATTTTTGGAGTAGGAAAACCCGGATTAGACACTGCAAGAAATACATATCAGTATGATCCGGATGTTGTGCGTTTTCGAAGCCATATTGGATGGAAGCAAGATAATATTTTCGCCGCGCGCTTAGGTTTAGTAGAAGAAGCTGCTAAACTAACAACGGCAAAACTTAAAGATGCAGAAAGGCGTTTCCCAACTTTTTGGGGACCAGGTTTTGATTGGACACCCGACCACAATTGGGGCGGATCTGGAATGATTGGCTTACAGGAAATGCTGATGCAATGCGATGGAAAAAAAATATACCTTTTTCCGGCATGGCCGAAAAGCTGGGATGTACATTTTAAATTGTTCGCACCAAATAAAACAACGGTTGAAGCCAGCCTAAAAAATGGCAAGCTAATAGAGTTGAAAGTATCACCTCAAAGCAGAACAGCAGACATAGAAATTATGAATATCAACGAATAAATTTTGCCTGGCAGAATGTATTATTTCTGCCATCAGAACTAAACTCTAAAAACAAATGGATTTACAATTAAAAGATAAAGTTATCGTAATTACAGGTGCCGCAAAAGGTATCGGAAAAGGTATTGCAGAAGTTTTTGCAAAGGAACACGCAATCGCTGTTATTGTGGGCAGAAAAGCCGAAGACAACCAGAAAGTTGTTGATGCGATTTTGGCAAATGGGGGCAAAGCTGCACAATTTGTTGCAGAACTTTCGAAACCAGAAGACTGCGAAAAAGTAGTCGCAGAAATTATAGAAAAATTCGGCCGTATTGATGGCTTGGTGAATAATGCGGGCGTAAACGATGGTGTTGGATTAGAACATGGCAATTATGTAGATTTTATGGCTTCGCTCCATAAAAATGTAGTCCATTACTATTTAATGGCGCACCATGCTTTGCCAGAACTGATAAAAACCAAAGGTGCAATTGTAAATATTACCTCTAAAACAGCAGAAACCGGACAAGGAAATACGTCTGCTTATGCAGCGGCAAACGGCGGTAGAAATGCTTTAACACGCGAATGGGCGGTAGAATTGTTGAAATATGGAATCAGAGTAAATGCGGTTGTGGTAGCAGAATGTTGGACTCCAGCTTACGAAACGTGGATAGAAACGCTTCCAAATGCAGATGAGAAATTGTCAGAAATTACCGATAAAATACCTTTGGAAAATAGAATGACAACGGCAGAAGAAATCGCGAATATGACCGCTTTTTTAATTTCTGGAAAATCCAGTCATACAACCGGACAAATTATCCATGTAGATGGCGGATATGTACATTTAGACCGCGCGCTGGCAAATGCTTAATTTTTAGATCATTGCGAAGAGGCACAACAGTCCGCCCCCGACCTTTTGGGGAGAATCATTCCTAACTGACAACTGATCGGTTTGCTCAATAAGGATTGTCTCAGCTGGCTCAATTCCTGCTTCGCATTGATGAACTACCTAAAGTATTAAATCTTATTGTTAGAATAATAAAATATGAAAACCCTTACCTGTACAACTCCCGGTTCTTTTCAATATTCAGAAACGGATAAACCTGAGTTACAAAAAGGCCAGGCCATAATAAAAATAAAGCGGATTGGTATCTGCGGAACTGATTTGCACGCTTTTGAGGGCACGCAACCCTTTTTCAATTATCCCAGAGTTCTAGGCCATGAACTCTCCGGAGAGCTTGTAGAAATTGATGGTAATGATCAATTTTCTATTGGCGAGGCCGTTACTTTTATTCCATACTTCAATTGCGGACAATGCATTGCTTGTAGAATGCAAAAACCAAACTGCTGCGTAAATATGCAGGTTTGCGGGGTACATGTTGACGGTGGCATGCGCGAATATCTTTCGGTTCCTGCCGAAATGCTTTTACACGGTGAAGGTTTAACATATGATGAGCTGGCTTTAGTTGAACCTCTAGCGATTGGTGCGCATGGCATACGGCGTGCGGATGTAAAACCGGGCGAGTTTGTTTTGGTAATTGGTGCCGGGCCAATTGGCTTAGGAACTATGGAATTTGCACGCATTGCCGGTGCAAATGTAATTGCACTAGATATTAACGAAGACCGACTGGCCTTTTGCAAAGAAAAACTTAATGTTGCCCACACTATAAACGCAAAGGCGGATGACGTTGCAGCACAACTTAAAACAATTACAAATGGCGATATGCCAACCGTAGTTATTGACGCAACAGGAAACCAGAAGGCAATTAACAACGCAATTCATTACATGGCACATGGTGCACGTTTTGTTCTTATCGGTTTACAAAAAGGAGATTTAATCTTTAATCATCCAGAATTTCATAAAAGAGAATCAACGTTGATGAGCAGCAGAAATGCTACCGCAGAAGATTTTAAGCATGTTATCGCATCAATGAAACAAGGCTTGGTAAATCCTGCAACATACATCACGCATCGGGTAAAGTTTGATGAGGTTAAAGATCAGTTTGAATCCTGGTTAAAACCAGAAACCGGTGTAATAAAGGCGATGGTCAGTATGGATTAACCGAAATCAAATTCAATCCAGTTTTGACAACTTTAATTGCAAATTCTGAATGTAGGTTGTCAAAACTTCAAAATAAAGCTTAGATGTTATTTTGCTTTACAACTTCACCAGCAATCATATTATGAAGTTGTCAAAACTGAACTATTTAATGAATGCGTTTTGACAACTTTGATTACAAATTATGCATGTAAGTTGTCAAAACTTCAAAATGAAGCTTAGATGTTGTTTTGCTTTGACAACTTCACCAGCAATCATATTATGAAGTTGTCAAAACTGAACTATTCAATTAATCCGTTTTGACAACTTTAGTCGAAAATTAAGCAAGCGCTTGCGCTAAATCGGCAATAATATCATCTACATGTTCCAATCCAACAGAAATGCGCAACAAATTTTTCGGCGTTTTGCTATCCGGACCTTCTACTGAATAGCGATGTTCAATCAAACTTTCTACACCACCTAAACTGGTTGCCTGTGCAAATAACTTTACACTATTTACCACTTTTGAAGTGACATTAACATCGCCTTTCACCAAAAATGACATCATCCCTCCAAAATCTTTCATCTGTTTCTTAGCAACAGCATGTTGGGGATGGCTTTCCAAACCAGGATAAAAAACCGCTTCTACATTTGGATGGTTGTTTAAATATTCGGCCACTTTGCGGCCATTTTCACAATGACCTTTCATGCGATAAGCCAACGTTTTTATACTTCTGCTTAATAAAAAACAATCAAAAGGTGAGGGTACCGCGCCACCGGTTTGTTGTACATTTTTTATCCGTTCCCACAAATCGTCTTTCTTAGCGGTAACTAAAATTCCGCCTAAAATATCGCTGTGGCCGCCAAGATATTTGGTACTGCTGTGCATTACGATATCGGCTCCTAATAAAATCGGGTTCTGAAGAATAGGAGATGCGAATGTACTGTCGCACGCCAATGTAATACCTTTCTCTTTTGCAATGGCAGAAATGGCTTCTATATCGGTTACTTTTAATAAAGGATTAGAAGGTGTTTCGATCCATATCAGTTTTGTATTTTCTTTGATGGATGATTTGACCAGGTCAAGATCTGTTTGATCAATAAAATCAAAAGTTAAAATATCGGCAAAAATGGTAAGCAGTTGTTTTTTAAAACCCCAATACATATCATCCGGAGCAACGATGTGACTTCCAGCTTTTAATGCCTGAAACAAAGCCATTCCAGAGGTGTTTCCGGAAGAAAAAGCGGCTGCATCTTCGCCATATTCCAATTTTGCTACGGTGTTTTCTAAAGCAGATCGGTTTGGATTGCTTACTCTACTATACATATGCCCGCCAGGATAACCACCATCTTCATCTCTAAAAAAAGTTGTCGACAAATTTATTGGTGCGGTAACATCGCCCGTGGCAGATTTTACAAGATTTGAGGCGTGAATAGCAAGGGTTTCGGGTTTCATGATCTACTAATTTAATTGGAGTTGATGGTTGTGCAAGTTAACAATTTGAACTAAAACTACGTCGTTCAAATAATTTTGGCAAGATTTATGTATCTGTTGTCGCGAATTATTAATTGAACTAAAATGAAAAAATTTTTTATTGCCATAGCAATTGCATGCTCCACATTGATCATGTTGCAAAGTTGTTCGACCTCAAAAAATGCCACTTCTGGTATTAATGGCGGTAGAGGAACAGTGGTTGGAACCTGGGTATTAAATAGCGTAACATTAGAAGGTTTACCAGATCAGGCTGTACAAGGTTTGTTCGGCGAGAAATCATACAAATGCTTTGAAGGCAGTACATGGAAATTAACCAACAGCGGCAACGGTTCTTACACTTTACCTGCATCTAGTGCTTGCGGTTCATTTATGCAAACAATTTTCTGGTCGGCAACACCTGCAGATGAAACCTTCCAATTTAAAAAAATATACGAAGGCGATAAAGCTAAAAACGTAACAGAAGGTTACCGTTTAGTTTTAACACAGTTGTCTAAAAATAATATGGTCATGAAATCGCCGATTGAGTTTGGTGGCAAAACAGCCAATATCGTTTTGACTTTTTCACCATCAGCGAATTAAAATAATCTACCTACGAAAAACATAGTGCCAAGCATCTCTGAAAAGAGGTGCTTTTTTTGTTTATTGATATTGCTTTATACAATTGTTGACCTTGAATTTCAATGTTTTAAATAGATAAATAATCTGTGTAGGAATGAACCAATAAGGTTTGTTACAAGAAAATGATTTTCTAATGCCTTCAATATTGTATTTTTGTTCAAAATAAATCAGGAATGAATACAACTGAACAAGTTGAAAAAATATTAGCTGATACTTCATTATCAACTGAGTTACAAAACATAGCATCTAAGGTTCTCAAAAGCGAACGCATTACTTTTGATGAAGGCGTGTACCTTTATCAACACGCAGAATTGGGCTATCTAGGCGTACTTGCGAATTATATCCGCGAGAAAAAGCATGGCGACAATACTTTCTTCAACAGAAATTTTCATATAGAGCCTACTAATGTTTGTGTTTACGATTGCAAATTCTGTTCGTATAGCAGAATGATCAAAGAACGCGAATCTGGTTGGGAAATGGATGTAGACGGAATGATTGAAACGTTGAAAAAGTATGACAACGAACCTGTTACAGAAGTGCACATTACTGGTGGCGTTGTACCTAAACAAAACCTGGATTTTTATGCGTCTTTCTTTAGAAAAGCAAAAGCACATCGTCCGGATCTTCACATCAAGGCCTTAACGCCTGTTGAATATTATTACATTTTCAAAAAGGCAAAATTAAGCCATTATGATGGCATGAAATACCTTCAGGAAGCTGGATTGGATTCTATGCCTGGAGGAGGTGCAGAAATTTTCCATCCGGAAGTACGCGAAAAAATTGCGCACGATAAATGCAATGCAGAACAATGGTTGGATATTCACGAGCAGGCGCACAAAATTGGCATGCGTACGAATGCAACCATGTTGTACGGCCATATTGAAGAATTTTGGCACCGCGTAGATCATATGGAAAGATTGCGTCAATTGCAAGATAAAACCGGCGGTTTTCAGGCGTTTATTCCATTGAAATTCCGGAATCAAAATAACCAGATGTCAAATGTGGCCGAAGTTTCTGTTGTAGAAGACTTAAGAAACTATGCCATTGCAAGAATTTACCTGGATAACTTTGACCACATAAAAGCGTATTGGGCAATGATTAGCAGACAAACTGCTCAATTATCATTAAATTATGGTGTAGACGATATTGACGGAACGCTTGACGATACCACCAAAATTTATTCTATGGCTGGAGCAGAAGAACAAACTCCTGCAATGAGCACTAAAGAATTGGTAAATCTGATTAAACAAGTAGGAAGAAAAGCGATAGAACGCGATACGTTATACAATGTAGTAACCGATTTTGAAAACGTAGTTTTTGAAGAAGAAGTTAAACCACAGTATTATAAGTTACCGGTTGTAAATTAAACATCGGGAGAAATGCTAAACCGAACTAAAGGTTTGGCATTTTTTATTTCACAGCAAAGAACCATCCATAAATACGCATCCCTTTAGATCAATGAAAGAAATATACATTATACGTCACGGAGAAACAGAACTGAACAGACAAGGAATTGTGCAGGGCAGAGGAATCAATTCAGATTTGAATGATACAGGCCGCGCACAGGCAGAAGCTTTTTATCAGGAATACAAGAATATTACTTTCGATAAATTGTACACGTCTGACCTGAAACGTACCTGGCAAACCATCCAGAAATTTATTGATGCCGATTTACCTTGGGAACGTCTTTCTGGTTTAGATGAGTTGGCATGGGGCATTTGGGAGGGAAAACCCAATAGTGAAGAAGCCAGAGAGGCTTTTCGCGCCATGCTTGAACATTGGGAAAAAGGAGATTACGCTGCCCATTTTGAAGGTGGCGAAAGTGTACAGGATGTTTATGAAAGATTAAAAGGCCCAATGGAAGTTTTTATGACACGGCCGGAAGAGCAAAAGGTTTTGGTATGTATGCACGGAAGGGCAATGCGCGTGTTTTTGTGTCTCCTTACCGGAAAACCGTTAAGTGAAATGACAGAATTTCCGCATCAAAATACGGTATTATATAAAATCGGTTTTAGTGAAGGTAAATTTTCTATCCTCGAATTTAACAATACCAAACACCTCGAACACTTTACTGCAAACTAGAACGCAATAAGAGAAATACTTTGAATAAGATTAAAATTTCGGCTGTTGCATATACCAACACCAAAGCATTTATATACGGAATTGAACATTCTGACATTATCAATAAAATTGATTTAACATTAGACATTCCTTCAGACTGCGCTGCCAAAGTTATTAGTGGTGAGGCTGATATGGGTTTAATGCCTGTTGCCGCAATACCTTTAGTACCGAATGCAAATATTGTAGCAGATTATTGCATCGGCAGCGATGGCGCTGTAAATTCGGTATTTATTTTTAGCAGTGTACCAGCATCAGAAATTAAAACATTAAAACTTGATGCGCACTCCAGAACTTCCAACAATCTGGCTAAAGTATTATTAAAATTCTATTGGAAGAACGAAGTAGAGTTCACAGCAGATGCCAATGCTGATACCGATGCAATTGTATTAATTGGCGACCGCACCTTCGGTAAAAAAGATGATTTTCCATACGCTTATGATATGGGCGAAGAATGGAAAAACTTCACCGGATTGCCTTTTATGTATGCTGCATGGGTAGCAAACAAAGAAATTCCGGAAGATTTTAAACGCGAGTTTAACGCGGCTTTGAAATCTGGTCTTGATCAGCGTGATGAGGTGTTAAAAGAGTTGCCTGCAATAGCAAATTTCGATCTATCAGATTATTTGCATAATAAGCTACAATTTGAAGTCACTGCCGATCGTAAAAAAGCGCTTGAACTTTTTCTTAAATATATACAGGAGTTACAGCATTAAATTGCTGTAACACTTGTTTCTACATTGCCTTTTGTCGCTTTTGAATAGGGGCACGTACGATGTGCTTTTTCTGCAATAATCTGGGCTTCTTCAATCGCAATGCCTGGAATATGCACATCCAAATGTGCAGACAGCGCAAATGCATTTCCATCTTTATTAAAAGACACCTGTACATTTACTGTTGCCTGATTGCTATCTACACCGTCATGTTTTGCAACTGAACCTAACGCACCTAAATAACAAGCGCCCCATGCTGCAGCAAATAGTTGTTCAGGGTTAGTAGAACCGCCTTCACCTTTTAATTCTTTGGGTTTTCTCAATTCCAGATCCAGTAATCCATCACTTGATTTTACGTGGCCATCTCTTCCGCCTTTGGCCAAAACCTCGGCCGTATATAATTTTTCCATTGGTAAGCTTTTGTTGCAATTAACAAGGCCAAACTGCAATTGTTTAATCAATATGAACCCAAAATGTAAAAAATCGAAATTTTACATGGTATTTCGTGTAAAATTCTATCGCTGGAAATAGCAAGAGACATTATTTAAAATTATGATCTATTTACATCTTAATCAATTGTTTTACAGTAGAATAAACAAAATATTACGATTGAGTAAATGTACAACTACTCAAATATTGCTTCAAGATTCGTGTAATAAAGCACAATGCAACGTCTGACCTAAACCCGGGATTATACTAAAATAATATTTTTACGAAATACACTTTAGTTCGTCCCCTTGATCAAAAGACTTTCAATAGCATTCGGTGCAGCAATTTTAATGCTCACATCTGCCGTCTACGCGCAGTGTCCGGAGAATATTGGTTTTGAAAATGGCAATTTTCAGAACTGGAAATTCTATACGGGTATTGCAAAGTCGATCAATAAAAAAAATGGAAATGTCTTATCAGAAATTGCATCTTCCGATCCAAAAAGGCATTTCATTGTAGATAAAACCAGTCAGCTTGATCCTTATGGGTTGTTTAAAGTAGTGCCCGAAGATGGCGGTAATTTTGCTGTAAAGCTGGGCAATGACGGCGTTAACGCACAGGCAGAAGCCATTTCTTACATTATTGATGTGCCTTTAAATCGACCGGAATTTACGGTTACCTATCAATACGCAGTTGTATTGGAAGATCCGGATCATATTGAAATTGAACAACCTCGCTTTATCGCAAGAATCAAAGACATCGAAAAAGATGAATACATTACCTGTGCTTCCTACGAATATATCGCCACATCTAATTTACCAGGCTTTAAGAAATCGGCATTGAACAGCAACGTGATTTATAAAGATTGGACCCCAGTTACCTTAAATTTATCTGGTTACCAGGGGAAAAAACTATTGCTTGAATTTATTACGCAAGACTGCCTTTTAGGTGGTCATTTCGGTTACGCTTATGTTGATGTAAATAATGTTTGTGGAGATGCAATTACGGGAAATTCATTTTGCAAAAATGCTGATGAGGTAAAAGTAAAAGGGCCTGATGGCTTTTTCCAATACAATTGGTATAGCGAAGACCGCAAAATTAACTATGGCAGCGGACAATCTATTGCAATAAAACCAGCACCAAGTGAAGGTTCTAAAGTTCTATTGGATTTAATTCCTTATGAAGGATATGGCTGTCCGAGCACAGTTTCTACAACCTTGCACAGTGTAGATTATGAGCTAAGTGTTTTAGAGCAAAAAAGCATTTGCGCCAACACCTTAATCGATCTCAATTCAACTGAATTTATATTGAATAAAAATCCGGATTTCACCTATTTTATTTATGACGACAGCAATTTAACACATCAAATTACGAATACAATCCTCATACAGAATGATCAAACTTTTTACGTCAAAGCAACAAATTTCTCTGGTTGTGAAAGTGTTGCAACCATCCGCATTAAAGTAAATAACTTAAATAAAGTAACACTACAAAACCCTGCACCGGTTTGTTTTTCGGAAACTGTGAATTTAACTTCAGATGAACTTTTAACCAATGTGCAAGCTGGTACCAAAAGGTCTTATTTTTTAGATGAAACTGCAAGTCGTTTATTAACTGATCCTGAGCATGTAGCAACAAGCGGAACATATTACGTTAAACTGGAAAATGAACTCGGTTGCACGCGTACATTGCCTGTTTTGGTTCAGATTAATCCGAAACCCTTACTAAAAATCCACACCCCTTTGATGGTTTGTGCACCAGAAACCGTTGATCTGACTCAAAAAAGCAATTTTGAAGGCAGCGACGCCGATTTAGTGTTTAGTTTTTTTGAGGATGAAAGTTTTAAAACCGAAATTGCTAATCCTCGGCAGATTCAAAAATCCGGAATCTATTTAGTACGCGCCACGAATACCGAAAAGTGTGTTGTAGAAGGTGCAATAGAAATTAAAATTGCGGCGTTGCCGGTATTGGTTGTCAAAGATCCCGAGCCCGTTTGTTTTTCAGAAAGCGTAGATCTTACAAGCGCTGCATTGGTTGAGAAATCATCCGCTGGTTTAATATTTTCTTATTTTTCAGATGCAGCGCTTTCCAAAACGCTAAAAAATGCATCACACATAGGCACCAGCGGAACGTATTACATTAAAGCAGAAAACGAAGCGGGTTGTTCGGTATCTACAAAAGTAAATGTAGTAATTTATCCTCAGCCAGAAATTGTACTTCATCAACCTAGTACCGTTTTAGAATCAACATCTATTAACCTGACAAATCCTGAAATTATTCAGGGAAGTAAAAATTATCATTCCGTTGCTTATTTTGAAGATTCTTATTTAAAAAAACCAATATCAAATCCTTCTTCGGTAAAAAAATCCGGCACATATTACATTGCTTTAAATACAGAAAAAGGTTGTTCTGTTTCTGCAGCGCTACAGGTTGAGATTGCGCCAACGCCTAAAATACTCGTTCCTACAGCATTTACGCCACAAAAATTAACCAACAATCACTTATCTCCGTTTTTTGTAAGCATACAAAAACTCATCAGCTTTAAAGTGTATAACAAATGGGGCGTATTGGTTTTCCAGACTTCTGATATGAAAAGTGAAGGTTGGAACGGACAATTTCAGAGTAAAATGCAATCGCTGGAAACCTTTTCGTGGTTTGCCGAAGCGATTGATGTAACCGGCGCAAAATTACAGAGTAACGGAAAAACAGTTTTGATTTTATAACATGCGAAAATTTTTATTATTCTATATTCTTTGCGTTGGCTATTTAACGGCCTTTGCACAAGACCCAAAATTCTCGCAATATTTTGCAGCACCTCTTAGTTTAAATCCGGCTTTTACCGGTTTTTTTGATGGTGAATATCGTGTTGCTGCAAATACGCGCCAGCAATGGGGAAACCTTGGCGATCCATATAATACGTACAGTGTTTCTGGTGATGTTAAACTGCAAACCGATGAAAATTTTACGAACAGCGTTTTCAGTTTGGGATTGAGCGGGTTATTCGACGAATCGTTTAATAAAGCACTCAAATCACAATACATCAGTGCCAGTTTTTCCTATTATCAGTATCTTGATGTAGAACATCGGTTTAAATTCGGGCTGGCGCCGCAGGTTTCTTATGTTAGCCGATATTTGGATTACAACAAACTCACCTTCGCCTCGCAATATTCTGATGGTAATTTTGACGCAGCTTTGCCAAATTATCTCGATGTAAAAAACGATAAAACTGCTTATTTTGACTTAAACATTGGTGCCAATTTTTCTGCTGTATTTGATAGATTAAGTCTGGTTGCTGGTTATGCGCATTATCATTTAGCCAAACCGCAAGAGAGTTTGCTTGGCAACAATACCGAAAATGTTCCTTATCGCAAAAGTATAAACCTTAGCATGCTTTATTTGCTAAATAACTTTACCGATTTGAATATAACCGGCGTTTACACCGCGCAAAACCGCATAAAAGATACCATAATTGGTACTGTACTTGGCTTTCAGGCCAATAATGAAAATAAGGTTAAACTTAATGTTGGTTTGTGGTATAGAATTAATGAAGCATCGATGTATCCATACCTCGGGGCAACCTTTGGTAATATGACTGCCGGAATTAATTATACCGTTTACGGCAGCAAACTTTTAGCATCAACGCCGCGCACATATGAACTTTCTTTTATTTATAGACACAATAATTTTAAGGGATTTAAAGTGCCTTGCCCAAAATTTTAATACATGAAACGAATCTGCTTAGCAATTTTTCTAATTTTTACTTTGAACCGGGTTTTTGCTCAGGAAAAACCTTTGGATGTAGATTATCAATACGTTCGCGAAGCGAAAAAATATTACGCATATCAGCTTTCAAAATCTGAAACCTACACCGCTGATAAACTGGCAAGTATTAAGTTTTCGGGCAATTTCGCATTTAAGGAGATAGAGAAGATATTGATTTTTGCAGAGGGAGCGAAGTTTAGTATCCGTTTTTCGGTTTCAGAAGAAAATATGACAACAGACAATGCCGAACAGCATTTTGCTTCATTGGATTTCAATACTGATCAACTGAAAAAAATAACGAGCATTTGCGATGCAAAAATTCATTTTATTCTGGATAATGACAACACTTATATTTTACCATTTAATCCGTGCCTGCTAAAGCCTTAAAGTTTAATTTTTCCTGATAATTTATAAATATCGTAAGCCACTTTCTGGATCAGGTCAAACTGCTCAGGAACAAGATCCTCGCCTTTATTTGTAGCTAAAATATCGTCATTTAAGCGAATTAAAGGAACATTTTCTACAATAAGCTCATTCGATTTAAGATTTTCAATGGCGTTATCAAGCAAATAAAGTGTATTGTTTGAAATGGGTTTAAGTGCGTCAAAATTTTCGAAGTGAAAATCGTGTTCCTTGTTATATAACGATAACGTAGCCATATAAGACGAAATTAAATGGTTAAGTGTTGTAAACTGGTGCACTTCTTTAATAAAATACTGCTTGCTTTTGGGTTCAGAAAACATGCGCTGAAACATAGATGCAAGATTGGCGGTAGACACATATACCTCTTTACGCACAAGCTTATATTCTGTACGTTGATATGTTTTATCAAAATACATTTTTGCAACTTGTTCATAATAGGCTTTGTTTGCCATAATCATGTTAATCATGGCTTCTTTTAACTTTTCATATTCCCAGGTTGGGAATAAGGAATAGCTAGCCAAAAGTGCAATTCCAGAACCTATAAATGTATCATATATGCGTTCCTGAGCCAATGCCACACTCCCCATACCCAGGAAATCGAAAAGTATGAGTATGTATGGAGTCATAAAAAGTACACTTACAACATAATTTTTGCGTTGAAAACTGTAACAGCCAATCATGCAAATCAATAGAATAACAAACAAGGTATGCCGGTCATCTACATAGTTTAAAACTGCCATTCCAATACAGGCACCAATTGTTGTGCCGATAAGACGTTGATAATTGCGCTCTTTGGTTAGGCTGAATCCTGGTTTTGAAATCACAAGAATTGTAAGTAAAATCCAGTAACTGTGCGAAAAATTTAAAATTTGTGCAACTAAAAAGCCGAATAACATCACAACCGTAACACGGAGTGAATGTCTGAATGTTGATGAACTGTAGCTTAAATTCTCTGTAAATAGACCAACATCAAATTTTTGCCGGCTAATGAATTTTTCCGTATCTACCTCTGCACGGACAATTTCTTTAGTGCCTCGGATTTTAAAATAGCTGAAAATTGTTTTCACCCTGGAAAGGATATTTTCAATATTAACTTCAATATTCTTTAATGCTATAATACCGATTGTACTATATTCGTGATTTTGATTTCCGCGTTCAAGCTGACTGATTCTTAATTTTAACCGTTCGATTTCAATGATCAAACGTTTTTGAATTTTAGGCTGTCCTCCACGTTTAAGCTCGAAGGCAACATCATCTAGTGCGTAGGAAATTCTTTTAATGGCCATTTCATAATTCGAAAGAATTCCTGATTTATCAAATTGATCATGTAGCTGTGCGTAATTGTAATATGTAGACATTACTTGCTCAAACAGATCAACCATGTCTACAAAAACCAACAGCAAAAACCTGCCTTCCGGAGATGCATCCCGAACAAATTCGCGGGTTCTGAAAAGTTGCTCACGTACAGCATCCTGCTTTTCATGTACAGATACCTGAAGTTGCAAAAGTTCTGCGTAGGTTTTATCGTAGTTGTTACCCAAGTGGTAAAACTTAGCTTTCTCTCTCAAAAACTCGGCAACCTGAATTATTGAATCGCTTAAAGACTGTTGTACCGGACGAAAAGGGCGTAAGCGATAAACCGCAAAACTTAATCCCGTATACCATAAGCTTCCGATCAGTACCAACGCCGAGTGCTGCATCACTTCCTGCCAAGGACGGATATCATCAATACTCAAAACAATAATAAGTAATGTTGCCGTACCAACGGCTGCTGCCCGCACACCGTAGATGTAAAACATCGAAAAAATAAAGCTGGAAATGCCGAGCAGAAAAGCGATAAAATAATGACTTTTATTGGTTAATCCGGTAAGAATGGAAAATGTACATATTAACGCAGATGTAATTAACATCGCATTTCTGCGGTGAACAATTGGTCCGGGCGTATCTACAACACTCACACATAATGCACCAAGAGAAAGCGTCATTCCAAATTTCAGCATTCCGAATTGAGCTAAAATTAAAGAGGGTAGAAGCACACCAATTGTGATGCGCAAGCCGTCAGCAAAATACGTACTCAATAAAAAATCTTGAATATCTCTGATGGGTTGCCTGATCTGCATAGGACAAAAATAACATATTAAACAAGCTTTTTGTTGGAGAAAAATTTAAAGTTTTTAGCAATAGTGAAGCCATTCCGGAAGAATTTTGATCGAATTTCAACACGTTAATCGTAATATATTGTTTATAAGTGTTTTAAGCCAAAATGTGGAAAAACCTGAAAGAATCCTATTTCGGCGGCGAAAACAGGATGTTCTAAAATATATTGTGTTGACAACCAGGCAAATCAGGTGAATAACTCTGTGCAAAAAAGAATATATAAAATACTTGTAATCTGGATGTTATAGTGCTATCTTAGAATATATCAAAAACAATTACTTTGAAAACTGATAGAATACGCCAAAAGAAATAAGAAACCGAAAGGTCGAAAATTTCGGTTGTATTTACTGGGAAGACGATCAATTTTAGAAAGGGTAATACCGAGTAAAGAATAAATGATAAGCCGAAAGGCATTGAAAAAAACATCGATTGGACCCGACAGATTTTACGAGCAGCCAAAAATATCTATGGATAGTTTGGAAGCAAATAAAAGATTTGAGGATTGAAAACCGAAAGGTTCAGCAACCACAGAATTTCAAAGTGAATGGATTGAGAAACTGGCAAACAACTAAGGTTGTTCACAGGAAAAATGGGGAACAGATTCGAAAGATGACGGTCCCCATTTTTATTTTACAATCATTTTCACTTTGTGGTAGAAGTGGGCGTCTTAGCCAACTTTTTGAGAAAATAATCTTTTTAGTTATGCTACGGAAACGCAGAAGTCACAGAAAATTGATTTCGAAAAAAGAGCGGGTTTAGTTTTTAATGTTTGGCTTCCCAAAAAATAAATCAGGAATTGTAGGTAATTTTATACATTTACGATATGGCCAAAAAAATTAAGAATCCTCAGCAAAAGAAAATCTTCGTTCTAGATACTTCAGTGATTCTTTACGACCATAACGCCATTCATAATTTTCAGGAAAATGATGTAACTATACCCATTCAGGTATTAGAAGAACTGGACAATTTCAAAAGTGGTAACGATACCAGAAATTTTGAAGCAAGAAGTTTTATCAGGCTTGTAGATCAAATTGCACAACAGCAATTAATTAGCAATTGGATTGACTTAAATGCGCCAAATGCCGGGAAATTTAAAGTTTTGCTAAACGAAAAACCAAATCTACTTAATGCTGAAAATATATTTGGACAGGGCAAAACCGATCATAAAATTCTCAACTCAGCATTGGCATTGAAGGAAGAGAGTCCAGATCAAAAAGTTATTCTCGTTTCTAAAGATATTTGTCTCCGCCTTAAAGCTAAAGCGCTGAATTTACATGCCGAAGATTATGAAACAGGGAAAATTAAAAATGTTGAGGGTCTATATGCGGGAAAAACAGATTTAAGCGATTTTAACGAAGCTTTACTCGACGAAATAAAGAAAAACAAACGACTGTCAGTTTCCGATCAGGGACTGATTTTAGAAGGCAGCAATCATTTTTATACGTTAAAACATAAAAGAAAAACAGCTCATGTTTTTTATAATTATCAGCAAAAAATATTCACCAACGTATCAAATGAACCGGTTTTTAGGATAAAACCGAAAAATACGGAGCAATCTTTTGCCATGCACGCCTTGCTCGATCCTGAAATTAAACTTGTGAGTATCCAGGGAAATGCGGGTACCGGGAAAACACTTCTTGCTTTAGCGTGTGCCCTGGAACAGCGCAAAGAATTCCGTCAGATTTACATTAGCAGACCTATCGTTTCATTAAGCAATAAAGATATTGGTTTTTTACCGGGCGACGCAAAATCAAAAACCGACCCATTTATGGCTCCAATATGGGATAACCTACGCTTTATACGCGAGCAGTTTAATGGTGATGATAAAATGATTCTAAAAATTGATGAGTTAATTTCTTCAGAAAAAATTTCAATTGCGCCTTTGGCTTTTATTCGTGGCAGAACGTTAACAAAGATTTTCTTCATAGTAGATGAAGCGCAAAACTTAACGCCACACGAAATTAAAACGATTATTTCACGTGCTGGCGAAAACACGAAAATTGTATTTACAGGAGATATTTACCAGATAGATACGCCATATCTTGACTCCGAGAGCAATGGACTATCGTACTTGATTGAAAACGCAAAAAATCATCCGCTTTATGCGCACATCACACTCCGAAAAGGCGAAAGAAGTGAATTGGCAAACTTGGCAAATGTATTGCTTTAATGATATTTCCGTAATGACTTTAACGCAATAAAGAGGCCGATCAAAGTTAAAATTGCACTCAGAATAAACGGTGCCCCAGGAAAGTAAACTGGCGCTTTACCTTCAATAAAGTATGCAAAAATATGCGTCATTACCCAAGGCGCAAATATAGCGGCTAAACTCTGTAAACCTGTCAACACGCCCTGCATTTCGCCTTGTGCATTTTCAGCAATTTGGTTGGAAATAAGACCTTGCATTGCCGGGCCACCAATTCCGGCCAAACCGTAAGGAACCATAAAAGCAAACATCATCCAGCCTTTGCTGGCGAATGCGAAAGCAACAAAACCAATTACATATAATATTAAACCGAAATACACGGCTTTTTTGTCTCCAATTTTTGGTAGAATTACTCTGATTAAGCCACCTTGTACAATTCCGATAACTAAGCCCACAAATCCCAGCGAATACCCAACCCATGATGCGTCCCAATTAAATTTCTCCATGGTATAAAATGTCCAGTTAGATTGAACCGAGTGACTGGCAAAATACAATAAAAACAAAGTTGCCATTAGGCCTAATAAGGCTGGATATTTTCCAATACTGGCCAAAGACCCAACGGGGTTTGCTCTGCGCCATTCGAAAGGCCGGCGTTTATCTAACGGTAAAGATTCTGGCAATATAAAGTAGCCATAAAGCCAATTAATTAAAGATAAACCTGCGGCAATCATAAAAGGAACGCGCGTACCAAAATGGCTGAATGCACCGCCCAATACCGGGCCTAAAATAAAGCCTACACCAAAAGCTGCACCAACTAAACCAAAGTTTTGTGCTCTTTTTTCGGGTGGAGAAACGTCTGCAATGTACGCTTGTGCAGTAGTAAAACTGGCGCCGGTGATTCCCGCCACAATTCTTCCTACAAATAACCAAACAATAGATGGTGCAAAGGCTAGAAAGATATAATCGATACCTAAACCAAATAAAGAACCCAGTAATAACGGACGTCTTCCAAACCGATCACTTAATGCACCAATAATTGGAGAAAATATAAATTGCACAGATGCATAGGCAAGTGTTAGCCAACCGCCATATTCTGCAGCTAAGCCAAAACCGCCGCCAGTGAAATCCAGGATCAATTTAGGTAAAACCGGAATAATAATTCCAAAGCCGGTAAAATCTATGAGCAAGGTGATCATGATAAAACCCATTGCTGATTTTGATTCTTTTGCCATTATGTAATGATTTCGGATGATTGTTGGAAAATTCCTGCAAGATAGGTTTTTGAGGCTTTTCAAGCGGTTGTCTCAATGGTAAAACTTTTCCACAATGCCTGTTTTCGGCATATTTTTCCTAAATTCGCAAGGTTATAATAATAGCTTTTTTAAAATCGTTTTTGACAACGAGAAAATAATTTATGGCAGAAGATTTAGAAAATCAACAAAACGACAAGATCATTCCTATTAATATAGAGGAGCAGATGAAATCGGCCTACATTGACTATTCAATGTCGGTAATCGTATCCAGGGCTTTACCTGATGTACGGGATGGATTGAAACCTGTACACAGACGTGTACTTTACGGAATGCTCGATCTTGGCGTAACCAGCAATAAACCACATAAAAAATCTGCCCGTATTGTGGGTGAGGTTTTAGGTAAGTATCACCCGCATGGTGATTCTTCAGTATATTTTACAATGGTTCGTATGGCTCAGGATTGGAGCTTACGTTATCCGATGGTAGATGGACAGGGAAATTTTGGTCACATTGACGGAGATTCTCCCGCGGCAATGCGTTATACAGAAGCACGTTTTTCTAAAATTGCTGAAGAAATGCTTGCCGACATCAACAAAGACACAGTTGATTTTCAACTGAATTTTGATGATACCTTGCAGGAACCAACCGTTTTACCGTCAAGAATTCCAAATCTTTTGGTAAACGGATCTTCTGGTATTGCAGTAGGTATGGCCACAAATATGGCCCCGCACAATTTAACAGAAGCCATTGATGGTATCATCAATTACATCGACAATAGAGAAATTACTATTGAAGAATTGATGAAATTCATCAAAGCACCAGATTTTCCAACCGGGGGTATCATTTATGGTTACACAGGTGTAAAAGAGGCTTTCGAAACTGGCCGTGGACGTATTGTAATGCGTGCAAAGGCAGAGATTGAAAGTATTAAAGAGCGTGAAGTAATCATCGTTACTGAAATTCCTTATCAGGTAAATAAAGCTCAGATGATTGAGCGTACCGCAGAATTGGTTGGTGAGAAAAAACTGGAAGGCATTTCAAACATTAAAGACGAATCTAACAAAGATGGTATCCGTATCGTTTACGAAATTAAACGCGATGCCAATGCTTCAATCGTTTTAAACAACCTTTATAAATATACTGCACTGCAAACTTCTTTTAGTGTAAACAATATTGCGCTTGTAAAAGGCCGTCCGCAGTTATTAAATCTAAAAGACTTAATTGTTCACTTTGTTGATCACCGTCATGATGTGGTTGTCCGTCGTACACGTTACGAACTGGCTGAAGCAGAAAAACGCGCACATATTTTAGAGGGTTATCTAATTGCTTTAGATCATCTTGACGAAGTAATTAAATTGATCCGTGCTTCGGAAACACCTGAAGATGCACGGGTTGGATTGATGGAAAACTTTGGCTTGAGTGATATTCAGGCTCGTGCAATTTTGGATATGACGCTTCGTCGTTTAACCGGACTGGAGCGCGATAAAATCAAGGAAGAATATGCTGAATTGATGAAAACCATCGAATATTTAAAATCTGTGTTGGCAGATGAAGGCTTAAGGATGCAGATCATTAAAGATGAACTGACTGAAACCCGCCAGAAATTTGGTGATGAGCGTAAAACCACAATTGTTCATTCTGCTGAAGATATGAGCATGGAAGACTTCATTGTTGATGAAGAAGTAGTTATTACCATATCTCATGAAGGTTATGTAAAACGTACACCGGCTACAGAGTTTAAAGCTCAGGGTCGTGGAGGAAAAGGAGCTAAAGGCAGCACGTCAAGAAATGAAGATTTCATTGAACATATGCTTGTAGCCACAAACCACAATTATATGTTGTTCTTTACCGAAGCCGGAAGATGTTTCTGGTTACGTGTTTACGAAATCCCGGAAGGTTCGCGTACAAGTAAAGGCCGTGCCATCCAAAACATTATCAATATTCCTAAAGAGGAAAAAATTAAAGCATATATTAAAGTTAAGAACCTGAAAGACCAGGAATATCTTGAGAATAACTTCATTATTATGTGTACTAAAAAGGGTACCATTAAGAAAACTTCTCTTGAAGCATATTCTCGTCCGCGGGTAAATGGTATTAATGCAATCAATATTAATGACGGCGATCAATTGCTTGAAGCTTGTTTAACTACTGGCGAAAGCGAAATTGTGATGGCGTTACGTTCAGGCCGTGCTATTCGTTTTAACGAGAAAACCGTTAGACCAATGGGAAGAACAGCTACAGGTGTACGTGGTGTTACTCTAGGGCACGATAAGGATGAAGTAATTGGCATGATTGCGATTAATAGTCCGGAGTCAACTGTATTGGTAGTTTCTGAAAAAGGTTATGGAAAACGTACGGATATCGAAGATTACCGTGTAACAAACCGTGGCGGTAAAGGTGTAAAAACCATTAACGTTACCGACAAAACAGGACAACTTGTTGCAATTAAAGATGTAACAGACAAAGAAGATCTGATGATCATTAACCGGTCTGGAATTGTAATCCGAATAGCTGTTGCGAATTTAAGAGTTATGGGCCGTGCTACTCAAGGCGTTCGACTGATTTCTTTTAAAGGTGATGATGAAATTGCTTCTGTAACAAAAATAGATCACGAAGAAGAAGAGGAAGAAGACGAAACAAATGGCGTGATTGTTGATGGGGAAGAGGCGTCTGAAAACGCAACTCAAACCGAAACACCAGAGGCTGCAGATGAAGACGAAACATCAGAAGAGGAAAATTAATTAAATTAAGAACACAATAAATAATTATGAAAAGAGTATTTCTTGGTATATTCTTAGCAAGTGTAACTACGGTTACTTTTGCACAAAAAAGCGAAGTAAATGATGCAAAAAAAGCCTGGGGTATTTTTCAGGCAATGGGACAAACACTTCCGTTAGACAAAAAGCTTACTTCACTTAAAGAAGGACTTGCACATACAGACAAGGCAATTGCAGATGAAAAATCTAAGATTATGCCTGAAGCTTGGGTCTACAGAGGTTTGCTTGCATCTTCAATCGCGGTTAGCGATACTGTAGATTTTGCTAATGCAGATGCTAACGTAAAAATTGCTCAGGAAGCAGTTGTTGAAGCGAAAAAATTAGACACCAAAGGTTCTGAAAAGGAAAACATAAGTGTTGTTGAAACCAACGTAGCAAATGCAGTAAGAAATGCAGGAGTTCTGGCATACAACAAGAAAGATTTCAAAACCGCTTATACTAAATTTGTTCAGGCAACTGAAATCAATCCGCAAGATACTTCTATGTACCTAAATGCAGGTATTGCAGCAAGAAGTATCGAAGATTATCCAAACACGGTTAAACAATTCAAAAAAGTTATTGAATTGAATTCGCCAATGTCTAAAGATCTTTATCCGGAAATTATCGACATCACGTTGAGACAACAAAAAGATACGACTGCTGCGTTGGCTTTGATTACAGAAGCAAAAGCAAAATTTCCCGAAAATACTGATCTCGTTAAAACAGAAACTCAGATTTACATCGATAAAGGTGATGTGGCCAAATCTGAAGAAATGTTAAATGCTCTAGTCGCAAAAGAACCAACAAATCCTAACTATCAGGTTCTTTTAGGTAATATTTATTTCTCTCAGGCATTGAAACTTCAAAACGACAGAAATAAAATTGATCCAAAAAAAGTAAAGGAATTTAATGAAGTAACCGGAAAAATGAACGGTCTGTTAGATAAATCTTTACCTTACTACAAAAAAGCATTAGAAGTTGATGCAAAAAATGTTGGTGCATTGGAAACTTTGAAAACCATCTATGCATTTAGAAATGATACTAAAAATTATGAGGATATTAAAAAACGTTTAGACGCATTACCTAAACAATAATTAAACCTCAAACGTTTAAAAAAGAGTCGAGAATTATCCCGACTCTTTTTTTTTGTTTATTTTTACGTTTTAGTGCGGCAATTGTCGCTTTTTACAACTATCAGCCACTATGAAAAAATCTGTAAAAATCCTATTCACACTTAGCTTTTTATCTATTGCTTCTTATGCTCAAAAAAGCCAGATTCTCATAGCACGTAATGCGGTTGGGAAACTTCAGGCATCTATAGCAGGGAAGGAGGATGAAAAGAAACAACTTACCATTATTACCGATGGTCTGAAATCTACGGATTCTGCAGAGAAAGATAAGAAAACTAAAAACTGGGCAGAGACCTGGGCAATAAAAGGATATTTAACCTCTTATGCAGCATTAATTGAGACTGATGCTGCAAATTCGGCCAAATATTACGATCTCGCAACAGCTGCAATTCAACAGGCAAGATCTCTTGATAAGTATGAAGATAATTCTGGCCTAATTAAGGCTTCGGAACATAATATTTTGATTAAAAAACAGGAGAACGGTACTTCGTCTTTTTTTGGAAATGATTTCAGGGAAGCCTATAGTGATATTAAAGAAGTAAGCGATAAGTTTCCAAAAGACACTACTCTGGCCCTTAACACCGCAATTTGCGCATTAAACATACAAGCTTACGACGATGCACTTGAATATTTTAAACGCGCCAAGGAAAATGGAATCCGGAATCCGGCAGTGTTTCAAAAACTTGCACAAATGTATACTACTAAGTTTGATAACGAATTGGCAACGAGAACGCTAGAGGAGGGGTTGACCAAAAATCCATTCAACCATTCATTAACTAACGATTATATTAATCTTTTATTAGATACAGAAAAGTATGATAAGGCTTCGGGCTTAATTGAAGGAAATTTAAAGGTTGAAAAGGGAAATAAATTGCTGTATTTTCTATATGGATATCTTCAGCAAGTAAAAGGAAATAATCCTACAGCGATTTTAGCTTACGATAAAGCACTTGCAACTGACCAGAATTATTTTGATGCGCTCTATCAATTGGGTTTAGCCTACATTAACACTGCAAACGAATCTTTGAAGAAAGATGACCCGGAGAAAATTTCCAGACACGATGCGCTCATTAATCGTGCGCAATTCGCTTTGAAACGCGCTAATGAGATTAACCCAAATGATAAAAAAACGGTGCAATTACTTGCCGATATTTACACGCATAAAAACGCAACAGATAAAGCAGATGAATTAAAGCGCCGATTGCGCGAATTTTAATTCCTTTAAAATATGTTCATACAACTCACCGGTAATTGCGGTGAGTTTTTTTTTGACCGAACAATTTGACTACCATGGTCTCCTTATCGGAATTGGAGAGTAGCTACGATGTGCACTTTACATGTAGAGAACACTATACCAAAAGGGGTAATTAAATTAACAACTTAACATAATATTAATTATAAGACATTAAATAATAGAATAACATGATGACTTCACTTTATTCTTTCAGAAAACATACGCTCAGGCATTTGGGTCGATTTCTCATTATTTGTTTTTGAAAATAAATGCGCCGGTCAACAATTCCACGGTCAAAATATTTAATTTTGGATTTATGTCACATATATTAGATAACCCAATTTACCATGCACTTGAATCAAATCATCATCATCTTTCATTTGGAACTGATGACATAAAATTATACCATCAGGATTTTACTGCATTTGCTGGCTTCAAAACTTATACGTCTGAAAATTTTAATGCTTTACAGGAAATCTCTGATGGAAAAAATGTTCACGTTCTGTTTACAACTCAACCAATTACGCCTTTAGATGAATGGGAAATTGTACACACGATTGATATGCACCAAATGATTTATGATCAGGAAGTTGCTCCGGATAAATTAGGAACAAACATTATTGAATTAGATAGTGAGCATGTTCAGCAAATGACGGATTTGGTAGATTTGACCAAACCTGGGCCTTTTTTATCTAGAACTATCGAGTTGGGCAATTACATTGGTATTTTTGATAACGGAAAGTTGGTTTCGATGATGGGCCAACGTCTTAACCCCTATTCTTATGTAGAAATCAGCGCTGTTTGCACACATCCCGAACATTTAGGGAAAGGCTATGCAAAAATGTTGTTGATTGAGCAAATAAGGCGCATTACCGGAGGTAATTACGTGCCGTTTTTGCATGTAGAAAAAACCAACCATTCTGCCGTAAAACTATATGAGAAAGTTGGATTTAGGTTGAGATTGGAAATGTATGCAACCGTTTTGAAGAAAAGATAAGATCGATTAAACTTCTGGATTGGGTTAGTTCCAATCCAGAAGTTATATGAATTAGGCATCTACCCGAAATCTAAGTAATCTTAAGGCGTTGATTACTACAAGTAATGTAGATCCTTCATGCGCTAATACTGCCAAACCAATGGAGGTTACACCTGATATTGTTAGTGGAATTAGTACAGCAACTACACCAAGACTAATCCAAAGGTTTTGGCCTATAATACCTTTAGCTTTTCTACTTAGGCCAATTGCAAAAGGCAAACTTTCAAGCTTATCGCCCATTAATGCAATATCTGCGGTTTCCAAAGCCACATCAGAACCTGCTGCACCCATTGCGATACCAACGGTACTTTTGGCCATCGCCGGCGCATCATTTACGCCATCGCCCGCCATAGCTACCATAGTTTCCAATGCGCTTAATTTCTCTATGGCAGCAACTTTATCTTCAGGCATCAGGTTTCCCCAAACATCCGTTAACCCAATTTTATTAGCTGTGGTTTCTGCAACCTGCTGATTATCGCCAGTAAGCATAATCATTTTTTTGATACCAATCTTTTTCAGCTGTCTTAATACACCTTGTGCTTCAGCTCTTGGCAGATCCATTAATGAAATTATTCCTTTAAAATCATTTCCTTGCTGAACAAGCATTGTAGTTTGGCCTTGTTCTTCCAATTCCTCAACCATTTTAACAAAATTTTCTGGTATGGAATTTTTAATTTCAGAAGTAAACATCGCCTTATTGCCAATTGCAACACGTTTTCCATCAACCGTTGCTTCTACGCCTTTTCCTGTATGGCTTTTAACATTTGTGGCGACCGCAAAGTTTACCTTTCCAATCCTTTCCAATCCACCGGTAACAATAGCCGCTGCCAATGGGTGGTCACTCAGTTTCTCAATCGGGATGACTAATTGCAGAAGTTCGGTTTCCGTTAGCCCGTTTAATGGAATGACATTTGTCAATTTTGGTTTACCTTCAGTTAGTGTGCCAGTTTTATCAAACGCAATAGCGTTTAGCGTGCCCAATTCTTCGAGCGGTCTTCCGCCTTTTATCAGTACGCCGCCACGTGCTGCGCGTGCAACGCCACTTAATACTGCGCTGGGTGTCGAAATGGCCAATGCACATGGACTTGCTGCAACAAGCACTGCCATCGCTCTGTAGAAACTTTGGCTGAAAGGTTCATTGATAACTAAAAAAGCAAAGCACAATACTACAACAAGAATAAGCACAATTGGAACGAACCATTTTTCAAACTTATCGGTAAAAAGCTGAGTGGGCGATTTTTGCTTTTCTGCTTCTTGCACCATCTTAATCAATTTAGAAATGGTAGAATCTTTTGCCGCTTTAATGACTTGAATATAAAGAACTGCGCTACCGTTTATGGTTCCTGCAAAAACACGATTTTGAGATTTTATATTTTCCTCACTAGTGTATTTTCTGTTTACATCTTCAACCGGTACTTTATCTACCGGAATACTTTCTCCTGTAATTGGTGCCTGATTTACAGCTCCTTCACCTTTAATAACAACACCATCTGCCGGTATTTTAGAGTTTGGCTTCACCACAATGGTATCTCCCACCTTAAGTTCTTCAATAGCAATCTCGACTTCCAGGTCATCTTTCAGCAAACGGGCTGTTGGTGGCGCCAGTGATGTTAATGCAGCAATAGACATTCTTGCTTTAGACATTGCATAGTGTTCAAGTGCATGGCCGAGACTAAAAAGAAATAGCAACAAGGCGCCTTCTATCCATTCTCCTAAAATCGCTGCTCCGATTGCAGCAATGAGCATTAGAAAATCTATTTCAAAACCACCTTTTGCAATAGTTTGAACAGCTTCTTTAGCGGTAAAATAACCGCCAAAGAAATATGCTAAAATACAAAGAATCAAACCATACCAACTTGAAACACTGGTGAATGTGAGTCCGTATGCAATTGCCAGAAACAAACCACAAAGCAAAGAAAAGAGTAGCTCAGTATATTTTCCGAAAATACCTCCATGCTCATGCGTACCATCTTCTTTGTGATCGTGTTTCTGTCCTTGATCAACAGTTTTTTGATTTTCTTTAGCGTTTTTCATAATCATTATTATTTATTAGAAATATCTATTCTTCTTCACTGTTTTTCATTTTGGAAAGCAAATCATAAGCACCCTTTAATACAATATTATTTTTTGCATCAATAACCGATGGATTTGTAATCTCCGCATAGCCCGAATCGGTAATGCCAACATCAACTTTGATCATTTTATAGAAATGAAATCCTCTTTGTTCATTGGTTAACGTTTTAGGTTGAGCTTGTTCTACAAAAACATATTTTGTTCCCTGAAAATCAACTACTGCTGATTCTGGCAATACTTTAACTGCATTACTGCCAGTTTCTATAAATGCCTTCAAATAGGTACCTGGAATAAAGGCTTTGCTTTTATCAGCTACGGCATGCACCGTAACCGTTTTATCGGTATTCACCTCCCCGCCCACCAATTGTACAGTTCCTGTATGTTCATTTGTATCGTTAGTTAGCACAAATCTGATTTTTTGTCCTTTTTTAATGCGTGCTGCGTCACGTTCAAAAACTTTCAATTCTACGTGGAGGTTGGCATTGTCTACAATTTCAAACATTACATCATTTGGATTTACAAATTTCCCAATATTGACATTTACCTTCGTAACATATCCATCAATTGGCGAGTATATGTTCACGCGGCTTCTAATTGTTCCCGGACGCAAGTGATCTGGCTCAATGTTGATTAGTCGCAATCTTTGGCTTAATGCATTCAAGCGGGCAAGAGCAATTTGGTATTGCGATTTTGCCTGTTGAACAATTTTATCTGAGTTGACATTCTGTGCGGCTAAGGTTTGCTGACGCTTATATTCTGAATCTGCAAGCTCAAGCGTACTTTTACTCTCCAGATAGTCTTGTTGAAGCTGTACAAAGTCCTGATTTTCCAAAACTGCAATCACCTGACCTTTACTTACAGAGCTTCCCTGCAGCAATGCAGAAGAGCGGATAATTCCGCCCATTTGGGTCGTAATACTTACTAAATTTTGAGGTGGCACATCAATAAAGCCATTCACTTTAATTGTTCCACTTAAAGATTTCTCTTCTATACCTCCAAGTGTAAGACCAATGTTCTTATACTGCGCCGGACTTAAATCAATTTGATCTTCCGCCTCAGTTGTTGGTTGCTGCTCTGTTGTCTGGGCTTGAGCCTCAGTTTCCTGCTTTTCATCTTTCCCCGCACAAGAGGCAAAAAACAATGCCAGCGAAAGAACAAAAATACTTTTTACTTTTATGATTTCTGATTTCATGATGTGTGTTATAAACCGCGTAGGTAATTTAGAGTGTAAACAGATTGATTAAAGAGGTTAACTACCTGTAAATAATTTTGTTGGATTTCTGAATAGGTTTTTAAAGCCTGCAAATATTCTATATAAGCGATCTCTCCGTTTTTAAATGCAATCTGACTTTGCTTCAAAATTAAATTTACATTTGGTAAGGCACTCTTTTCATAATATGCTATACTCTCTGAATTTTTTAGCAGATCCTGATAAGCTTGTTTGTATTCAGAATTAAGGCTGTTCTTAAATAATTGAAAGTCGCTTTCTGCAACTTGTTTTTCAATTTTTGCAGCTTTAATCCTAGCGCTATACGGCTTAAAGAAAATTGGTAATGAAACACCAACCTGAAAGCCTTGGAAGCGTTTGGAACCAGTATAAAAAATCTCCTGATTATTCATCGTTTGTATGCCTACCATAGATTGGTTAAAATAACCTAAGCTGAAGTCGGGACCAGCTTTGGCTTTTTCCAGACCGATAGATGTACGGGCAATTTCTACCTGTTGTTGCTGATAAGCCAATGATGGATTATCAAGTGGCAAGTTTCCTGTATTTGTATCTATGGTCCAGCTTAACTTTTCTAATTTTTGTTCCGCAATAATTAATGAATCGCTTGTATTCATCAGTTTTTGAAGTTCGACCATATATGCACGAATACTCGACTCATTTCGCTGGAGAAGATTTTTTATTTCAAAATACTGCGTTTCGGCAGTGGTTTTTTCCAATAAATTTGTCTCTCCGGCTTGATATCGGTAAGCAGAAGCCTTTTTAAAATTATTGTAAATGGTATCTTGATTGCGGTACAACTTACGTAAAGCCAGCAAATAGACCAATTCACCATATGTTCGCTTAACCTGATACTTGAGTACGTTCTGTGATACATTAAGATCCAGTTCGGCAGCTTTTATTTTTGCATCAAATACTTTTTTCTGATTTCCGAATAAACCTGGGTACAATATATCTTGCTGAACGCTGATGTTATTGTCCCACTTTAACGAATTCATTTGCCCGTATTGGACATTCAGATTGGTTTTTCCCAAATCAAATGAACTCTTCTTCAGTGCAGACTGCTGATCTATTCTGAATTGTGAAGATTGTGTAGATGGATTGTTTTTTAAAGCCTGTGCAATAGCATCATTTAAGGTTATGGTGGTACCCACAGTATTCGTCTGTGCATTTGAAATTCCTGGTAAGGCTACTCCAAAGACAATCAAAACGCCAATAACCATTTTCGCGGTAGTCCCTTTTGTCTTCGATTTAAAATTTTCGAAATAGGTATACAATATTGGCAATACTACCAGAGTTAAGATAGTTGAAGTAATTAAACCACCAATAACAACCGTTGCCAAGGGTTTTTGTACTTCTGCACCTGCGGCAGAAGATACTGCCATTGGAAGAAAACCTAAAGATGCTACAGCTGCAGTCATTAATACCGGGCGCAGGCGAATGGAAGTACCCTGAAGTACGATCTCATTGAGATCTTCTAATCCGCTTTTTTTCAAACGGTTAAATTCTGTTATAAGAACAATACCATTAAGTACTGCCACCCCAAACAATGCAATAAAACCAACTCCGGCAGATATACTAAATGGCATACCTCTGAGTAATAAAGCAAATATTCCACCTATTGCTGCCATAGGAATTGCCGAGAAAATTAAAACAGATTGTTTAACAGAGCCAAACGAAAAGTACAGCAATAATAAAATGAGCAACAACGCAATGGGCACGGCTATAGAGAGCCTGTCTTTTGCTTGTTTAAGGTTCTCAAATTGTCCGCCATAAGTAATGTAATAACCTGCCGGAAGTTTAATTTTCTGATTAATTTTTGATTCAATTTCCGTAACCACGCTTTGAATATCGCGGCCACGCACATTTAAACCTACAATAATTCTTCGTTTTGTATCTTCCCGCTGAATTTGGTTAGGTCCAACTTTAAAATCAATGTCAGCCAATTGATCCAATGTGACCTGATCTCCCGCCGGACTTGTGATGTAAATATTTTTAACATCGTTAATGTCTTTGCGGTTTTCTGTTGCCAAACGCAGTACCATATCGTAGCGTTGTTCGCCTTCGTAAACCAAACCTGCAGACTGACCGGCAAAAGCTGTGTTTATGGCTTGATTTACGGTTTCAATACTGATACCATATTGCGCAATGCGGTCACGGTTAATTTTCACGACAATTTGGGGCAACCCATTTGCTTGCTCCAGATATAAATCTTTTGCACCTTCAACACTGGAAACAATTTGTCCAATTTGTTGTGATAATCTTGTCAGTTCATCCAGATCGTCTCCAAAAATCTTAATTCCAATATCCTGACGAACACCAGAGATAAGTTCATTAGATCTCAATTGGATTGGTTGCGAAAAACCAAAAGTAACGCCAGGAATTGCTGAGAGAGCCGCTCCCATTTTTTCAGCCAATTCTTCCCGTGTTTTTGCACTCGTCCAGGTTTTTTTATCTTTTAACATTACGGTTAAATCTGTTGCTTCCATTGGCATAGGGTCGGTTGGGATTTCTGCCGATCCAATTTTTCCGATAACTTCTTTCACTTCTGGAAACTTATTAACTAGAATTGCTGAAGCCTGATTTATTTTGTCTATGCTTTGGGTTAATGAACTTCCGGTTAACAATCGCGTTTCAACAGCGAAATCTCCCTCTTCCAATTGAGGAAGGAACTCACCGCCCATTCTTAAAAATAAAACGATACTAATCACTAAAACCACCACAGACGACACTACAACCAGAATTCTTTTCTTTAATGCGCCCTTAATGATTGGCGTGTAGAACTTCAGAAATACATCCATCATTCTATCGGAAAAGTTTTTGTGTGTTGATGATTTTTTACTCAGAATGAGCGATGAAATCATTGGTACATAGGTAAGTGATAAGATAAATGCTCCTATAATGGCGAATGAAACTGTTTGCGCCATAGGACCGAACATTTTTCCCTCTATACCTACAAGCGCCAATATTGGCAGATATACGATTAGGATAATGATTTGTCCAAATGCTGCAGCACTCATCATTCTAATGGCAGATTTCTCTACTTGCTCGTCCATTTCCTTTTGGGTAAATGCTCGTCCAAGTGTATTAACGGCGAGCATGTGCAAGGTCGCTTCTACAATGATTACAGCACCGTCTACAATGAGCCCAAAATCAATAGCTCCTAAACTCATTAAATTTCCCGAAACGCCAAAAAGGTTCATCAGTGAAATGGCAAAGAGCATGGCCAATGGAATCACTGAAGCTACAACAAGACCGGCACGGAAATTTCCAAGAAAGAGTACAAGAACGAAAATCACGATTAAGGCACCTTCAATCAGGTTTTTTCCCACTGTACCAATCGCCCGATCTACAAGCGCACTCCGATCTAAAAAGGGCTCTACAACAATGCCTTCAGGAAGGGTTTTGTTAATGCGTTCAATTTTCAGTTTCACTTGTTTCACCACATTATTGGCATTTGAACCTTTAAGCATCATAACAATTCCGCCTACGGCTTCGTTTTGGTTTCCTTTAACGGCCCTTGTGAGCGCCCCATAACGTATGGCATTACTAATACTAACTGTAGCGATATTCTCAACTAAAATGGGTACACCATTTTCATTCGTTTTAACTACAATTTTATTAATATCGTCTACACTGCCCACCAAACCTTCACTTCGAATGAAATATGCATTTGGCTTTTTATCGATATATGCACCGCCGGTATTTCTGTTATTTTGCTCCAGTGCAGTAAATACATCATTAATACTTAAATTAAAACTCCTTAATTTTTCTGGTTCGAGCGCAATTTCATATTGCTTAAGTAAACCGCCGAAACTGTTTACTTCTGCAATTCCGGGTGTTCCTAAAAGCTGTTTTCTAACAATCCAATCCTGAATACTGCGCAATTCTTTCGCGGAGTATTTTTTTTCAAAACCAGGTTTGGCGTGAATAACATATTGATAAATTTCACCAAGCCCGGTTGAGATTGGTGAAATCTCTGGATTTCCAAGTTCAGAAGGGATGTTATTTTTGGCTTCAGACAGTTTCTCATTTACCTGCTGTCTTGCCCAGTAAATGTCTACGTCATCATGAAAAACGATCGTTACCACTGAAAGCCCGAAACGCGATATAGAGCGTACCTGTTCGATTTCGGGTATGGTGGCCATGGTTTGTTCTACAGGATATGTAATTAATGTTTCTACCTCTTGGGCAGCCAAAGATGGACTTTGGGTAATCACTTGTACCTGATTATTGGTAATATCTGGTACGGCATCTATAGGCAGCTGTTTTAACGAATATAAACCCCAGGCAATTAAAGCGAGTGTAAATAGTCCGATAATCAGCTTATTGCCTATAGAAAATTCAATAATTTTCTTTAGCATTATGCAATAATTAAATTAAAATAAATAAAGAGACGAAATCAAACCTTGCTTGCCAGCAAAATAGATTTTCGAAAATTTTGATTTATTTAACCCAATTTTGGCGGTTGCCAAACAGAAATATGAGGGGTGCTTACATCGTTTGTTGGATACTCTGCATACTCTTCAGTAGATAGCGCAATAATTACATTTACGCTAATTACATGTTTAGTAAGTGTTGGTGTATTGCAACATGAACATAAACAAAATGGAGAACAATAATCTGCTACAGTATTTTTTTGGGCAGTATTGTTTTGGATAACCAATGACGGCTGAATACTAGAAAGGCCCCGGGCATAACCATCTGCACATGGCAATAAGCACATGGCCAGAATTAAAATGCTCAGAAACCAGTTCAAAAATTTCATCGGTTTTTTTTCTGCAATATTAACTTTAGCTTTTGAAACTTCAAAACTTTTTCAAAAAATATGATATAAGGATTAAAAATCCTTGTAAAGAAACATATTGGTAAAACGTAGATCTGCTCTTGATATTCAGAAGTTTGCTCAAGAAACTCAAATATTTGGCTTTAAATCCAGTTAATACCTTTCTTTAGGTATTCAAGTGTCTTAAATTCCTCAGAATCTGGAGTGGGCTGAACATTGTAACCCCAATTTGCCTGTGGTGGTAAACTCATGAGAATAGACTCTATTCTACCGTTCGTTTCCAATCCGAATTTAGTTCCGGAATCGTAAACCAAATTGAATTCTACATAACGGCTTCTGCGTTGGTATTGCCATTCTTTATTCGCCTCTGTAAACTCCTTGTCTCGGTTGCGGTCAATTAACTCTGTATATATCGGGAGAAAAGTTTCTCCAATATTGATAGAAAAATCAAGAATTTCATTCCAGTTTAACGAAGTGTTATCTGGTTTCAGCCTGTCGTAAAAAATGCCGCCAACGCCACGGGTTTCTTCACGGTGTTTGATAAAGAAATAATCGTCTGCATGTTGTTTAAATTTTGGGTAAAAGTCTGGGTTAAAATCATCGCATGCCTGTTTAAGCTTGTGATGAAAAAAACGGGCATCATTATCAAAAACATAGTGAGGCGTTAAATCTATACCTCCACCAAACCAGCGGGTTTCTTCGTTCAGTTCAAAATAGCGAATATTCATATGAATGATTGGAACCATGGGATGATTGGGATGGATTACAATAGAAACGCCTGTTGCAAAAAACTGATCTTCGGTAACATTGAAGGCTTTTTTTATGCTTTCGGGAAGTTTACCATGAACTGCAGAAAAATTAACCCCACCTTTTTCTATAAGATTTCCGTTCTGCATAATCCGTGTACGCCCACCGCCGCCACCATCGCGTTGCCACAGTTCTTCAGCAAATTTCCCTTTGCCATCGGCTATTTCCAATCCTCTACAAATCTCTTCCTGAATTTGCTTATAACGATCTGCTACTTCTTCTCTGAACATGGTGACGGTGAGTTTTATTAAATTCAAAGCTACGGCTTATCGCATTAGCTAAACCGATTTAAATACACTTAATACATTTGATTGACAGTTGATCTCGATTGACGGGTTTAAACGCTTAAAAATCCCATCGTGGAAGAGCACAAAGTGTATTTTAGCTACTTTTCGATATAATCTAAATCTTTATTAAAGCTTTCTTTCAAATAAATTACTGAAGCCATTGCAACACATGTTACAATCCCCATTACAATAAATGCAGCGGTAACAATACCAAAATGGCCTACAAAGAATTCGAAAACTAAAGTAATCGGAATAAGTGCTCCCCGTACGAAATTAGGTGCCGTTGTCGTAACTGTTGATCTGATGTTTGTACCAAATTGCTCTGCTGCTATGGTTACAAACGTTGCCCAATAGCCAACAGCAAATCCCATAAACAAACACAGCCAGATAAACCGTTGTTCTGTAAGCCCGGTACTGGTTAGATACAAGATAACGGTGAACACGGATAGAGTTTGAAAAATTAGTACTGTTTTTTTTCTTGACCGCAAAATCTGGGCTAAAAAGCCGCAAACCACATCGCCAATGGCAATACCAAAATAGGTAAACATAATACCTGTTCCTGCGTTTAATACCTCTTTTGCGTGCATTGCTTTGCCAATTTCTGGCGATTGGGTGATTAAAATTCCTACAATGAACCATAAAGGAAGCCCCAAACAAATGCATGCCAGATATTTAAGAAAACGTTTACCGTCTGACAATAACATAAAGAAGTTTCCCTTTTCGATCTTATTGTCTTCGGAAGTATTTTTAAACATTCCCGATTCGAAGGTACCTACACGCAAGAGTAACAAAAGCAAACCCATGCCTCCACCAACAAAATAAGAAGTTTGCCAGCTATAGTTTTTACCAATAACAGCGGCGGCAGCGGCACCAAGTAGGCCAATTCCCGCAACAATCATAGTTCCGTAACCGCGTTTTTCCTTATCCATGGTTTCAGTAACCAATGTTATCCCTGCACCGAGTTCGCCAGCCAAACCAATCCCTGCAATGAAGCGGATTATGGCATATGTATGAACACTGGTGGCAAATCCGTTGGCGATATTAGCCAAAGAATACAACAATATCGATCCGAATAATACCTTAATCCGGCCGAATTTATCGCCAATAATACCCCAGAGTAATCCACCCATCAACAAACCGAACATTTGCATGTTGATCACATATTCGCCATTTGTTCGCATATCCTCAGGCGAAATACCAATGTCTTCAAAGCTTTTAAGTCTGACAACAGAAAAAAGCACCAGGTCGTATATATCTACAAAATAACCTAAGGCTGCTACTATTACGAGGAAAATAACGTTGCGGTTGTTTGATTTGGAATTTGAGTTCATTCAAATATTCGGTTTAACGGCTGAAAGTACAAATTACCGTGAAACAAAAGAAAAATATTCGAATAATTTGATGCAGTGAAATGTTAAAAATAACATTGTATGCTTATGAATTCGGAATAAAAAAAAGGCCATTTCCGGTTATGAAATGGCCTTAATGCTTTACATGGGAGGAGTTTTAGTTGTTGTATCCGGCGGTGTGGTAGTTGTTGTAGTATCTGCCGGAGTTGTTGTCATTGTAGAATCCATCGTAGTACTGTCTGATGATCCAGCCATGTTTTTTGATGAATTGCATGCCGATGTAGCTGCGATAAGCGAGCCTGCAACAGCAAGACTTAAAATTATCTTTTTCATAGTTTTATATTGTTATCTGAATTTTACAACAACATTGCTCATCTTTAGTTTTGATTATCAGGTAAATGCACAAAAATTAATCTCAATAGTATTTTCCCGCTTCAAGGAATCAATATCCTGACAGGCAACATTTATACGCTCAAAATATTACGTAAACATCACTAATAAAACTTTAAAACATGGTAAATGTTTCTGATATTAGGCAGTATGATAATTTCTCAAAATACCTTAAAATGGGCATTACGCTTCTATCCTCCCCTTTTTTTTCAGCGTATTTGGGTGAAGAAATTTGAGCACGATTTTAGAAGCTGTACCGTAAAACTGAGCAAAAGCATCTGGAACAAAAATTATAACGGATCAATTTTCGGCGGTACTATTTATGCCGCATCTGATCCGTTTTACGCATTATTATTTGACCAATTGATGCAAAGACGCGGGTTCAAAGTGCGTGTATGGCTTAAAAGCGCTTCCATACAATACCTCAAACCAGCAAGAACTACGGTTTATTTTACCATTACCGTAACCGACGAAATGATTGCCGAAGCTGAGGAAGCGCTCAAAACTGTTGGCAAATTCATGAAAGCCTATCCTATGGAAATCAAAACCAAAGAGGGTGAACTGTGTGCTACGGTTATGAATGAAGTATATATCCGCAACCTGCACCAGGGCGAAGCACCCAGGGTTGCTTATTAAAATCTGAGATATGGCAAGTATAAAAGGCCTGATTTTGCAAGGCGAAGGTGTGACACTCGATTTCAAGAAAACCATTACCAGTACGGAAAAAATTGCGAAGAGTTTAGTAGCATTCGCTAACAATCGTGGTGGAAGACTTCTTATAGGTGTGGCTGACGATGGCACTATTAAGGGCGTAAAATCTGAGGAAGAAGAAAAATATATGATTTTGACTGCAGCACACCAATTTTGTAAACCAGCAATCGAACCTTTTTTTGAAGAAATTTACGTTGATGACAAACTCATTTTAATCGTTAATATTCCGGAGAGCGATACCAAACCTCATTATGCACTAGATGATCAAAAAAAATGGTGGGCTTACATTAGAATAGAAGATAAAAGTGTACTCGCCAGCAAGATAATTGTAGAGGTTTTGAAACAGGAACAACAGCATAATGGGGTGATGATTTCTTATTCTGATAACGAAAAGAAGTTGTTGGAATACCTTTCTAAAAACGAGCGCATTACGCTTAAACAATTTAGCAAACTTCTTCGTTGCTCACATCGTAAAGCGCAGAAAATACTGGTGAATCTTCTTCTTACAAACGTCATCCGCAATTTTACTACCGAAAAAGAAGAATATTTTACGGCAGTGTAAATATCTCTCTTTACTGTATCCTGCCATTTTTGAAATTCCCTTAAAGCCAATTAATTCAACACTATTGGTTTAGATAATCCTGTTTTCTGTACTCAGAAGATCAACCCCTATTATTGTATCCAAACACAATCTTAAATTAACTTTAAGTTATGAGGCTTTTTTGATGCTAAAAAAGCCGACCTTTGCACCCTTATGTTTTTAAAAATTTATTCAAAGTATAAACCCTATTACAAAGAGAACCTCCATTTGGCACTGCCAATTGTTGGCTCACAATTGGGACATACTTTGGTTCATATGGCAGACAGTATAATTGTTGGTCATTTTACAGATACAGTACAACTTGCTGCAGTTTCTCTTGTCAACAGTATATTTATGTTGATTTTAGTTCTTGGCCTGGGAATTTCATATGGTTTAACACCCCTTATTGCCCAGGAAAACGGAAGACAGAATTTTACCGAATGTGGTAAGTTGCTTTCTAACAGTTTAATTATCAATATTGCCGTGGGTATTATTTTATACCTTTTGGTTCAGCTCGGCATTCTTTTCCTCATAGATCACTTAAACCAAACACCAGAAGTTGTTCGTTATGCTAAACCATACTTAAACCTTTTGTCCGTTTCTATTATTCCTCTGCTTGTATTTCAGACGTTTAAACAATTTGCAGAAGGATTGGGTTTTACAAAACAAGCCATGTTTGTATCCATTTGGGGAAACATGCTGAACGTAATTTTAGGGATTATTTTTGTCCGTGGTATGTTTGGTGTTCCATCTATGGGGGTTAGCGGCGTTGGACTGAGTACCTTAATAGATCGTGTACTGATGGCTGTTGTGATGACAATTTATGTGCTGCGTTCCAAACATTTCAAGAAATACCTGGGTGAATTTAAAATCACTTTTATTGATCGGGTAAGGAGTTTTAAGATTGCTAAAATTGGCATGCCCGTCGCTTTACAGTATTCATTTGAAATTAGTGCATTCAGCGGTGCAGCAGTGCTTATAGGTACCATTGGATCTAACGAGCAGGCTGCGCATCAGATTGCAATCGGCCTTGCCGCAATGACCTACATGATTGCCAGCGGTGTAGCTTCTGCAGCAACTATTAAAACCGGAAATAATTTCGGCAAACAAAATTTCAACGATTTACGTAAATCGGCCATAGCCAGTTATCACGTAATTTTGCTTTTTATGGCTGCAACAGCAATCATTTTTATCGCCGCAAACGGATATCTTCCTTATATCATCACTTCAGACCAGGCGGTGATTCCAATTGCTGCACAGCTCTTAATTATTGCCGGTTTTTTCCAGCTTTTTGATGGTACACAAGTTGTTGGCCTTGGAGTTTTAAGGGGAATTGGTGATGTAAATATCCCAACAGTCATTACGTTTCTGGCTTATTGGGTAGTTGGAATTCCGGTTGGTTATATACTTGGGTTCTATTTTGGTTTTGGGGTAAATGGCGTATGGTATGGTTTAACGTTAGGTTTGCTCACTGCATCTATCCTGTTGTTTTTCAGGTTTCAGAATAAAACACGAGAAAAAATCATCGCTGCATCACAATAGGATTTCTTGAATTGTATTCCTCTACAATCGAAAAAATTTGTTTGATGCTGTAGCTGTTATCAGCGGTAAACTTATCCAGTACGGATTTATCATCAGCAATTAATCCTCTAAAAATCGCTCTGCGTTCATCAGGAGAATTTTTGTTGATGAGTGCAGTCGATTTAATCAGCTGTAAGCTATCTGTATCGTATTTACACGCATAAATATAAACCGTTGAATGTGTATTAACACCACCCATTGGCGACATTGTTGTACTCGAATTATAGATTTGGTACAGGTTGATTTTACCTCTCATCAAAACTTGTACAAAATCACGTTTTCCATTGGGTAAAACCTTGGAAGCGTAAGGAACATTGTATAAACGACTACAGTAAAATTCTTTAACTTCATCAGGAAAAATCCGGATTGGCGTTCCGCCGTTAATTGAATAATTTTTAAGCCCTGATTCTGAACCCCGTATTTTCGAAAAAATAGTATCACCAGAATTTACAATGATGTAATCCTGTTTTTTTTGAGCGAAAGCATTTTGATTAATTGAAACAATCAGGCAACATGCCGAAGTGAGAAAGGCAAAAGTAAAAGAGCGCATATTTTTTTCGATAAAAATAAATCAAAAAAGAATCTCTTGCAATTGATTTACAAAAATCTGTTACTAACCGAGCATTATTTCCCGCCAACATTAACCACCAAACCAATGGTAAAAATGGAATTTCCGGCAGTCATATAATGACGTTTTTTTAATCCGATATTGCTGCTGGTTGTATATTGAAGCTGAACAACTTTACTCAAGGCCATCCTGGTAAAGAAAACGGGTTCAAAAAAGATATTGTCTTCTTTGGGTTGAACAATTCCATTTAGAAAAAACCGATCCATTGTTACATGTGTAATGCGCAATGCCGTACCGTAATTTATCGGGAAATCTTTCCCGAAAAGCCTTAAGTTATCTTTCTTTTTAGAACTGTAATTCACTTGTAGAAATGCTTTTCTGTAATCTACTTCTTGTAATTCTGTATATAAAAGAACATCATTATCATAATTGCGATAAGTGATGTCACTCCAACCCTTCCCTACACCGCCGTAAATTTCAATAATCCGGTTTTTATCGGGTCCGAAAGCATCAAAATAACCTCCCCCAATTTCAAGCATTTTATGTCCGAAATCTTTGCTTTTACGGTCATTGCTCATAGCAGAACCACTGAAAAGTACGCCAACGTGGTCTGAAACTGCATATGCACCATTAATACTGGTATTTCCTTTAAGTGATATATGTCCACCGCCACTAAATTCGCCTTGTTGGCTCAGCATCGGTGTATTCGGAACATTCGGCATATAAACAGATGAACAACTACTTGCAAAAACTGCAATAAGCGCTAAAATTACATAAGGATAATTCTTCATAGATGATTAATAAACAGATTTTGGGATTAAAAATTGTGTGCTGTTACATGTTCATGAATTTCATGGTCCTCAAAAATTCGTCGTGAATGTTGGCTTGCAAATGGATATTTTGCTGAGTAACAGGGTGTATAAAACTCAATTCAGACGCATGCAGCAACATGGTTGTCATCTCCCATTTTTCAAGGAATAATTTATTTTGTTTATTGCAACCATGTGTACGATCGCCAATAATCGGATGTAAAATATGACTGAAATGTTTGCGCAGCTGATGCATTCTTCCGGTTTTTGGGTTGGCTTCTACCAATGAATACCTCGAGGTTTGGTGTTTGCCGAAAGGCACATCAATTTCGGCTCGTTTCAATGTCTTAAAACTTGTAAACGCATCTTGCAAAGTTCCGTTTTCCTTTGCCAGAGGATAGTCAATGTCCATTTTGTCAGGAGCAAAACCTCTTACAATTGCAAGGTATTTTTTATCCGTTTCGGTATTCATAAACTGCTTTTGCATAGCAATTTCGGATTCCTTATCAAAAGCAAAGAGCAATATCCCACTGGTTTTCCGATCCAACCGATGTACAGGACTTACGTGTTGCCCAACCTGGTCGCGCAACATTTGCAAGGCGAATTCTGTCGCATCCTTGGCTATAGATGATTTGTGAACCAGTAAACCGTGCGGCTTATTAATGGCAATAAGATAGTCATCCTGATAAATGATTTCCAACATAAGCCGCGAAGATAAGGATATTGTTAAATTTAGGCCGATAGATTGAAGTTTTTATCTCTCTCTATCTGCTCGTGTTGGCGACAAAAAAAATAAAAGCAAGGGCATTGTCAACATGTCGTTTATTTGTTTCCAGCATGTTAAAATTAAAAAACCTTCGTTTCCAACTGCTTAAATTTGCATAACTTAGGGGCCTAACCTAGTATTTATATATAATTCTGTTACATGAAAGAAGTTGTAATTGTTTCCGCTGTGCGTACTCCGATTGGAAGTTTTGGAGGTTCATTATCGTCATTTTCTGCTACACAACTTGGTGGCTTTGCAATTAAGGCAGCTGTTGAAAAAGCGGGCTTAAAGCCTGAAGATATCCAGGAAGTTTCTATGGGCAATGTTTTGTCTGCCAATTTGGGGCAAGCACCCGCAACACAGGCTGCAAAATTTGCAGGTTTGCCTGATGTACCTGCAACTTCTATAAACAAAGTTTGTGCATCGGGAACAAAAGCAATTATGCTTGCAGCTCAAAGTATTTTAAATGGAGACCAGGAAATCGTAGTTGCCGGCGGAATGGAAAGCATGAGCAACACGCCTTATTACCTTGATAAAGCCAGAAATGGTTATAGACTTGGCCACGGGCAAATTACCGATGGTTTAGTTAAAGACGGACTTTGGGATGTGTATAACGATTACCATATGGGATCTGCTGCAGAACTTTGCGCTTCGGAGTGTAATATTACGAGAGAAGATCAGGATGCGTTTGCAATAGAATCTTATAAACGTGCACAAAAAGCCCAACAAAATGGTCAGTTTAAATCAGAAATTGTAGCTATAGAAATCAAAGACCGCAAAGGCGAAATTTCTTTAATTGACACTGATGAAGAGCCTGCAGCGGTTAAGTTTGATAAAATTCCTGGTCTGAAAACTGTTTTTAAAAAGGACGGGACAGTAACTGCTGCAAATGCATCCACATTAAATGATGGCGCGGCAGCTTTGGTGCTTATGAGTGCAGATAAAGCAAAGGAACTTGGCTTAAAACCACTCGCCAAAATTTTGTCTTTTGCAGACGCACAACAGGCACCAGAATGGTTTACTACAGCGCCATCTAAAGCCATACCATTGGCCTTACAGAAAGCCAATATTGACATTGCCAATGTAGATTATTTTGAAATTAATGAAGCTTTCTCTGTAGTTTCGCTGGCAAATAACGAAATCCTTAACCTGGATGGTGCTAAAGTAAATGTAAATGGTGGCGCAGTTTCGCTTGGCCATCCACTTGGCGCATCCGGTGCGCGGATTGTGGTCACTTTACTCAATGTACTTGCGCAAAATAATGGACGAATTGGTGTGGCTGGAATTTGCAATGGTGGCGGCGGTGCCAGTGCTTTGGTGATTGAAAAGATTTAGAAATGAGAAAAATTACATCTTGCCTGCTGTTCATTTTTCTAGCGTTTTCGCTAAAAGGATCTGCTCAGCAGGCAAAATCCATGAATATTTTGCAAGACAGTTTAATCAAATTGTCTAATACCATTAGAGCAACTCAAAAAGATGAAGACAAGCTTGCGCTGAACGGCAAATTTGTCAAAGAACTTGTAGAATCGCTCAAAACACCTAACTCGTTTGCTTTTACATTCGATTCTCTAAAAAACGTTTCTGTAATCCCCGCTCCCGACAAAGCCTTCAGGATTTTCAGTTGGTATGTAGAGCTTGAAAATGGTACTTATAGATATTATGGTGCTATCCAAGTGAATACAAACGGCGGCGCGCTAAAGTTGTATCCCCTAATTGATCAAACAGAAAATATTACCGACGCTAACGTACTAACAGACAATCAAAAATGGTTTGGTGCACGGTATTACGAAATCATTTCTGTTAGCGCAGCCAAAATGCCATATTATGTTTTACTGGGCTGGAAAGGAAATACGCAAACCACCACCAAAAAGGTTATTGAAATACTAAATTTCGGAAAAGACAACCTGACTTTCGGCGCTTCGGTTTTCGATGGCAAAGCGCTGAAAGATAAAAACCGGATCGTATATGAGTACAATAAATCTAACGCCATGACACTGAAATCGGATCTAAAAGCCGGAATGATTGTGTTGGATCATATTGCGCCATTTGATACCGAAATGCAAGGCCGATTTGAATACTATGGCTCCGACGGAACCTTTGATGGTTTTAAAATTATCGGAGGCCGGTTAAAATTTCAAGAGAACATAGAGCTTAGAAATGACGCTAACGGAAACGATGAGTTATACGCCGACCCAGCTAAAAATGTAAAACCCATCCGTAAGTTTTAGAATGACCTTTCCTAATTGACTCATTATCTTTACAGTGACTTAAAAATTTGTGAGTTTGACGTTCACTGCCTATATTGCGCCCTTTAAAACTAGCTTAAACAACACACAAATTCTGAATTCATAAACTAAAACCAAAACAAGTTTTATGCAAACATCTATTGAGACGAAGGACGATTTCTTTAGCAATAAAGTATTGGGTCATCCTTCCGGTTTATTTGTATTGTTCTTTACCGAAATGTGGGAACGATTCTCTTATTATGGCATGCGTGCGCTTCTGGTACTTTTCTTAACCACCAAAATGTTTGGCGTTGCTCATCCGGGTTGGGGTTGGGACAGCGTAAATGCACTGGCCGTTTACGGATCATACACCTCACTTGCTTACCTAACCCCTATTTTAGGCGGATATATGGCCGATAAAGTACTCGGTTACAGATGGGCTGTAATTTTAGGCGCTTTTATTATGACGCTCGGTCATTTAAGTATGGCTTTAGAATTTAATCCAATTTTTATGTATTTGGGTTTATGTCTTTTAGTTCTCGGAAATGGTTTTTTCAAACCCAATATGACTTCTGTATTGTCTGAAATGTATAAAAAACATCCAGAAAAAAAAGATGGTGCTTATACCATTTTCTACATGGGCGTAAATTCTGGTGCTTTTCTTGGAATGATCCTTTGCGGGTATATTGGAGAAAACATTGGCTGGAGCTACGGTTTTGGGCTTGCTGGTATTTTTATGTTTGTAGGTATGCTTCAGTTCTACTTTACCAGAAACATTTTCGGAAGTATTGGATTGAAACCCAATAAAAATGAAGTTGTCTTGGATGAAAGTGAATCGCCTGAAGAAGCACGTAAAAATCCATTCTCAGCGGTAGATTTGGCTATGATAGCTATTATTTCTATTATTGGTTTGGTTTGGGTTATTAACGATCCGGTATCTAAAATTACAGGTTCTAACTTATTTAACTTCCAGGTTGGCTCACTAAGTGGCGATAATTTTGCCATTCTGGTGGCACTAATACTGTTCGTCGTTATTTTAATAAAACGGATTGTTCAATATCCGCCAGTTGTGCGTGATAAAATGATTGCCATTGTTGTTATGGCATTTATTACCATTTTCTTTTGGGCATCTTTTGAACAAGCCGGAGGTTCTATGACTTTATTTGCTCGTGATTTTACCGATCGGGTGCTGGATGGAAGTTCGAAAATTGTATTCAATATTATCAATACACTGATTACTATTATTCCGCTATCTATTATTACCTATGTGTTATTTAGGTTATTCAGACAAACATTCGGCAAATATGCAATTGGAAATATCATCCTCGCAATGGGTTTTGTTTTGATCTGGGGATTAATTATCTACATGCTTAAAAACCAGTATTCCGATGTAAAAACAGAAGTTCCGGCTTCATGGTTTGGAAGTCTAAATTCTCTTTTTATCATTTCCTGTGCACCAATTGTATCAAAACTTTGGGAAAGTAAATACAATCCATTCGCAACATTTAAGAACGGTTTCGGGATGATTTTGCTCGGTATTGGTTTTGCTGCATTGGCTTACGGCGCAAGTGGAATCCCAACAGGTGCTAAAGTTGCTCAGGTAAGTATGATCTGGTTGGTGTTAGCGTACTTCTTTCATACAATAGGCGAGCTTTTTATTTCTCCGGTAGGATTATCTTACGTATCTAAACTGGTTCCCGGACGTATGATTGGAATTATGTTTGGAATCTGGTATCTGGCTATTGCCATCGGTAATAAAATTGCGGGTACAACGGGTGGAATGATTGAAGAAATTACTGCTCAATATTCGATGAAAACGTTTTTTCTCATTTTCACGTTCATTCCAATTGGTTTAGGATTATTCATTATGCTGCTTACTCCAATCATGAAAAAACTAATGCACGGTGTTAAATAACATGGAAATACAACCAGAAAAAACCGTTACGCTCGAAGAAATACAAAATTTTGAAGGTAAGTACCCAAAACAATTGTGGTACTTATCTTTGGTAGAGATGTGGGAACGCTTTTGCTTTTATGGCATGCGCGGCGTATTGGCATTTTTTATGGTGGATCAACTTCACCTTTCCGATCAGAAGTCCAACCTGCAATATGGCGCCATTCAAGCTTTTGTTTATGCGTTCACATTCATCGGTGGTATTTTCGCCGATAAAATACTTGGTTTCAGAAAATCTCTTTTTTGGGGCGGAACATTGATGATTGTAGGAAACCTGATCCTCGCCTTCTCTCCACATGATTTATTTTACATCGGCATCACGCTTTCTATTATTGGAACAGGTTTCTTCAAGCCTAATATATCATCAATGGTTGGAGAGTTATATCATGAAAAAGACAACAGACGCGATGCAGGTTATGGTTTATTTTATGCAGGTATAAATGTTGGCGGTTTTCTTGGCGGTGCAATGTGTATTTATCTGGGTAAATACTACAGCTGGAATTTATGTTTTTTATCTGCTGCGCTGGTTATGGCTTTCGGATTGAGCACTTTTATTTTCACGAAAAAGTACCTCGGTCCTATCGGGATGTCGCCTTTGCTGCATCTGGAAAAAACAAAACAAAAAACCTTTGAAATTGCAGTCTACATTGGCTCATTGCTTTGTATTCCGCTAATTTTCATCATGGTAAAAAATACAGATTATACGGACTACTTCATGTATACACTTGGTGTGGTAGCGTTGCTGTATTTTATCTATGAAACCATCAGGATTAAAGATGCGAATGCACGTTACAAATTACTCGCTGCATTTGTGTTTATATTTTGTTACTTCATTTTTATGGCCATTTCTGAACAAAGTGGTGGTTCGCTGTCACTTTTTGCTAAAGACAATTTAGACCATAAAATCTTGTTTTTTAATATCGATCCGAATGTGGTTAACAACAGTGTGAATTCATTTTTTGTTATTGTATTCAGCCCGATTGTTGGTATTCTGTGGTTGGGCTTGTACAAACGTAAGCTTGAACCAAATACGGTAGTTAAATTTGGTTTGGGCTTTATATTGCTCGCAGCGAGTTTTTATGCATTTTATTCCACACGGTTTTTCGCCAATGCTCAGGGCATCAGTTCATTAAACGTCTTTACGTTTGCCTATTTGCTGCTAACGATTGGTGAACTTTGTATTGGCCCGATTGGTATGTCTATCATCACTAAACTTTCTCCAAAAAGAATGTTCGGAATGATGATGGGTATGTGGTTTTTATTCAGTGCCTTCGGACAGTTAGCAGCCGGAAAACTCGGCGCGGAAATGTCTAGCATTGAGAACGCCAGTCTAAGGACCAAACTGATGACTTATACCGAAGGATATAAGTCTCTGGCTTTGTATTCATTGATTGCCGGCGTTGCATTAATTTTGTTTTCTCAACTGATTAAACGTCTTATGCAGGAAGTTCGGTAGATTCCTTTTAAAAATATTTAACCCGTATCAATATGCCTGATACGGGTTTTTTCATATTTAATATTTACTTTCGCAGCTTTAAAAGCTGAAATTAAATCAACACACGTGTCCGATAGTTTAGTCATAATACCTACATACAACGAAAAGGAAAATATTGAGAAAATAATCCGTAAGGTCTTCTCTCTTGCACAACCTTTTCATGTTCTGATAATTGATGATGGTTCTCCAGATGGTACAGCCAGTATTGTAAAATCATTGCAGAATGAATATGCAGACCATCTATTTATTGAAGAACGTTCTGGCAAACAAGGTTTGGGCACTGCATACATTTATGGCTTCAATTGGGCTTTACAACGCAACTATCAATACATTTTTGAAATGGATGCTGATTTTTCGCACAATCCCGACGATTTGGCCAGATTACGTGATGCCTGCGTACAAGGCGCAGATGTTGCCATTGGTTCGCGTTATGTAAAAGGTGTAAATGTGGTAAACTGGCCAATGGGTCGCGTGTTGATGTCCTATTTCGCATCTATGTATGTACGTTTTATTACCCGAATTACAATACAAGATGCAACTGCAGGTTTTAAATGTTACCGCCGTTTGGTTTTGGAAACTATCCCTCTGGATAAAATCCGTTTTGTAGGTTATGCTTTCCAGATCGAAATGAAGTTTACGGCAATCAAGTTTGGATTTAAGGTAGTCGAAGTTCCAATCATTTTTACCGACAGAACCGAAGGAACTTCAAAAATGAGCACCCGCATTTTCCGCGAGGCATTTTTGGGCGTAATCCAAATGAAAGCAAGTAGCTGGTTTAGAAATTACAAACGCTAGAGGTGCATTTAAAAGCTTAATGCCAATTGTAAGGCAATTTTTCAAAATAAAGTATTTATAGCTTTTGCTTTTATATCGTTTAAATATCTGTAAGAATTTCCATATAGATATCTAGTCATAGCTACTCCGGTTAAGAAAATTTATTCCGTGACTTCCATGTCTCTGTGGCAAGCAGTTTGCACCCATAATTCTCATTTTTTTCAAAGTAAAACACCAGATTTACGTTAAATTTCTGAATGCCATCCTTTTATCAATTTAAAATTATCTGCTTTTTTACCCTTCGGAAAACAACTAATTTTTCTACCTTTGTATCCCGTACAAAAAGCATCAAAATACATTTGATGCACTAAAAGAAATCCATGACTAAGTATATTTTTGTTACGGGCGGTGTTACTTCCTCTTTAGGTAAGGGCATCATATCCGCTTCTTTAGCTAAACTTTTACAGGCGCGCGGTTATCGCGTAACCATTCAAAAATTCGATCCGTATATCAATATTGATCCGGGAACTTTGAATCCATATGAACATGGAGAATGTTTTGTAACTGAAGACGGTGCTGAAACAGATTTGGATCTTGGCCATTATGAGCGTTTCCTAAACGTTCCAACCTCTCAAGCCAATAATATTACTACTGGCCGCATTTATCAAAATGTAATCAACAAAGAACGTAAAGGCGAATATCTTGGAAAAACCGTTCAGGTAGTTCCGCATATCACTGACGAGATAAAACGCAACATGCGTATTTTAGGCGAAAGCGGCGAATACGACATTGTAATTACAGAATTAGGGGGAACGGTTGGCGATATTGAATCTCTTCCTTTTATTGAGGCTGTACGCCAGTTTAAGTGGGAAGAAGGCAATACCAATGCCATTGTAATTCACCTGACTTTAATTCCTTTCTTAGCTGCTGCCGGTGAGCTGAAAACCAAACCTACACAACACTCGGTTAAAGCTTTGCTTGAATATGGTATTCAACCAGATATTTTGGTTTGTCGTACAGAACACCACATCAGTCAGGACATCAGAAAAAAAATTGCACTTTTTTGTAACGTAAACATCAATGCAGTAATCGAATCAATGGATGCATCAACAATTTATGATGTGCCTTTATTGATGTTTAAAGAACAATTGGATAAAACGGTGTTGGCAAAATTAAAGTTACCAACTAAAAACGAGCCCGATATGGAAAGCTGGAAAGATTTTCTTGGCCGTTTAAAAAATCCAACTGCCGAAGTTAAAATTGGTTTAGTTGGAAAATATGTAGAGTTACCAGATGCGTATAAATCTATTATCGAAGGTTTTGTACATGCCGGTTCTAAAAACGAATGTAAAGTTCGGGTAGAATATATTCACTCAGAAGGTATATTCCCTGATAATGTTGCCGAGAAACTTGGTCATTTACATGGCGTTTTGGTTGCTCCTGGTTTCGGAAGTCGCGGTATTGAAGGAAAAATAGATACCATCAAATATGTAAGAGAAAATAATATTCCTTTCTTCGGAATTTGCTTGGGTATGCAATGTGCGGTTGTAGAATTTGGTAGAAATGTACTAGGGCTTAAAGATGCACATACTACAGAAATTGAACCGGAGACAAAAAATCCGGTAATCAATATGATGGAAGAGCAGAAAAATATTGTAAATATGGGCGGTACCATGCGTTTAGGTTCTTATCCTTGCGATATTAAAAAAGGTACAAAAGCTTTTGCAATTTACGGAAAACAACACATTACTGAGCGTCACCGCCATCGTTATGAGTTTAATAACGACTATTTGAAACAATATGAAGCTGCCGGAATGATTGCTTCAGGAACAAATCCTCAGACAAATCTGGTAGAAATTGTGGAGCTTAAAAACCATCCGTTTTTTGTTGGCGGACAATTTCACCCAGAATTAAAATCAACAGTTGCAAATCCTCACCCACTTTTTGTTAAATTTGTGGCCGCTGCGATGGAGTTTGCGAAGAAAAAAACCAATTAACAGCAGCATAGACACGTATAATGGATAGAAATACCTTTACAGGATTGTTCCTGATTTTGATCATTTTGGCTGGATCATTCTACTTTTTTAAGCCAAGCGAGGCCGATATGAAAAAGGCCAAGCAAAGAGACAGTATTGAAGCGGCAACTAAAGCAGGTCTTCCTCCAACAGTAAAAGATACCAATAGCAAACCTGCATCTGTTACACCAACAGTAGATTCACTGGCACTTAAAGGACCATTTGGAACGGCTTTAACCGGAACAGAAGCAACTTCAGTTTTAGAAAACGAAAACCTTTTAATTACTTTTTCTAACAAAGGTGGTAAAGTATTGTCGGTACAGGTTAAAGGACAAAAAACGTACAACGATAAACCATTAATTCTGTTTGATGGCAATAGCAATAAATTCGGTTTGAATTTGAATGCTGCGGGTAAAGTAATCAATACAAACGATCTTTATTTTACACCAACTAAAACGGGAAACACGGTAAGCATGCGTGCAAATTATGGTGCAAATGCATATATCGAATATGTTTATGACCTTAAAGCACTAAGCAACAAGGTAGATTTTAAAGTAAATCTTGTTGGATTACAACAGGTAATTGCTGGAAACTCTATCGGTTTAAACTGGCAGACAACTTTATTGCAGCAAGAAAAATCTATTGAAAGTGAACATCGTTACTCGGCTCCGTATTACAAATACCTGGATGGCGATGTAGATCACCTCAGTGTATCTAAAGATGAAAAAGAAGATTTAACTAAAGGAAAAATCCAGTGGTTTTCATTTAAGCAACACTTTTTCTCGGCATCTCTAATTGCAAAACAAGGTTTTGAAAAAGGTAGTTTGGAAGTTAAAATCCCAACAGAACCTGGCGTAGTTAAGTTTTATGATGCCAATATGCAATTGCCATATAGCCACGTAGCCAATCAAACTTATGATTTAGAGTTTTATTTCGGAACGAATAAATTCTCTGCATTAAAAGATCAGGGTTACGATTTGGAGAAACAAGTAGATTTGGGTTACTGGCCTTTAAAATACATCAACCGTTTCATTGTACTTCCGGTATTTAACTTCTTAAATAACTTCGGCTGGAATTTTGGATTGATCATTTTAGTCTTAACCATTCTACTTAAAGTAGCCTTATCTCCCCTAACCTACAAATCCTATTTGTCTATGGCAAAAATGCGGGTTTTGAAACCAGAAATGGATGAGATTAAAGCTAAAGTTGGTGAAGATAACCCAACGCTTGTGCAACAGGAATATTTGAAATTGTACAAAAAAGCTGGTGTTAATCCACTTGGTGGTTGTTTACCAATGGTACTTCAATTGCCTTTGGTAATGGCTTTCTTCTTCTTCTTCCCTAATTTATTTGAATTAAGAGGTGAAAGTTTCCTTTGGATGAAAGATTTATCTACTTATGACGAGTTTATCAAGTTTGGCGTTAAGATTCCTTTCATTGGCGATCACTTGAGTTTGATGTGCGTATTGATGACCATCTCTCAATTGATTATGACCTACTTTAACAATCAGACTTCTGGTGCAACCGGACAAATGAAGTACATTGGTTATGTTATGCCAGTCATATTTTTAGGGGTTTTGAACAGCTATCCGGCAGGTTTAAATTACTATTACTTCCTGGCTAACTTGATGACTTTCGGTCAGCAGATTTTAATCAGAAGAATGGTAGACGATAAGAAAATCCATGCTTTAATTCAGGAAAACAAAGCAAAACCTGAAGAGAAAAAGAAAAAATCTAAATTTCAGCAACGCTTAGACGATTATATGCGTCAACAACAACAAGCGCCGAAGAAATAATTCAGGTATTATAAATAGAATCCCGTTGGTACAACTACCAGCGGGATTTTTTTTTGCACAATTGCCACTCAGAATGTAATATTTGGCATACATGTTTCAGAATGCCCTAAAAATTTCCAATTTTAGAACATTAAAATCAAAACCAAAATTAATTCTGTAAAATGCAAAAAAGATTTACACTCATCCTTTTATTTGTGGTCAGCTTTGCCTATGCCCAGAAAAAACCGCTAGACCATTCGGTTTACGATAGCTGGGAATCTGTAGGAAGCAAGCAATTATCTAACAATGGCCAATGGGCTATGTACAGTATCTTGCAACAAGAAGGCGATGCGCAATTGTACTTGCTCAATCTTAAATCAAATGTTAAGGCAAATGTTCCGCGTGGTTTAAATGCTCAATTTACCAACGATTCTAAATTTGCTGTTTACAGTATAAAGCCTCTGTTTAAAGACACTCGCCAGGCAAAAATTAAGAAGAAAAAGGCTGATGAAATGCCTAAAGATTCATTGGGAATTTACAACCTGACCAACAATACTACAATTAAATTTGATCGGGTAAAATCATTTAAACTGGCAGAAGAAGGAAATACTTTTTTAGCTTATTTAAAAGATAAATTAGATACCGCAAAAAAAGCCGTTGCTGCACCAAATAAGAAAGACAGCGCAATCGATTTTGCTGATGATGAGCCTGCCGGAAAAGGAAAAAGTGAAGAAGGAAGTGATCTTATTGTACGCAACCTGAATACCGGAGCAGAAAAAACATATAAATATGTAAACGATTATACTTTTAGTAAAGACGGAAAACAACTGATTTTTTCAGCTACCGGATCAAAAAAGGACAAAACTGCACCTCAAGGTGTGTTTATGTTAAATACAGAAAAAGGTACTTTAAAAACGCTTATTGCGGGCAAAGGTTCATTTAAAAACTTTGTGTTTGACGAAGAAAACGAACATGTTGCTTTTGTGGGCGAACAAAGTCCGGAGAAACAGGAAATTAAAAACTGGAATGTTTACTACAACTCGCTTAGCTTAGACACAGCACAAATTCTGGTAGATTATGATATGCCGGGTTTGCCTGCAAAATGGTCTGTAAGTGGCGACGGACGTGTAAATTTCAGTAAAGACGGCAAAAAGATATTCTTCGGTATTGCACCAGTGAAGAAACCAAAAGACACTACAATTGTAGATTTTGAAGTGGCGAAAGTAGACGTTTGGAATTACAAAGACGATTACCTGCAGCCAATGCAATTGCGTAACGCAGATCGCGACAGCAAAAAAACATACCTTTCTGTAATTGATGTATACAGTAGCGATCCAAAAGTTATTCCATTAACCGATATCCAATTGCCAGATGCCAATATGGTAAGTGAAGGCGATGCCGATTTCGTGCTGGCGTCTACAGATTTTGGTCATCGTGTAGAATCTCAATGGAGTGGATCTACTTCGAAAGATTATTATTTGGTAGACACCAAAAATGCTTCAAGGAAAAAAATAATCAGCAGTCTAAACGGATATGCAATGGCATCGCCGGGAGGCAATTATGTCATTTATTTCGACAGAGCAAATGGAAACTGGTACACTTATGCAATTGCCAGCGGAAAAGTAGTTCAATTGAATGCAGGTTTAAATGTAAAATTTGTTGATGAAGATAATGATGTACCAGATTTGCCATCTGCATATGGTATTGCAACCTGGACTGAAGGCGATAAAGCTGTTTTAATTAACGATAGATACGATATCTGGTCATTTTCTCCAGATGGAAAATCTGCCGCAAAAAATATTACAAATGGCTTCGGGCGTGCAAATAAGCTGACTTTCCGTTACGAGCGCGTAACGCAGGAAAACCGTTTCGAAAGAAATGTAGACAACAAGTTTGTTAAAGGTAATGAAGTGGTTTGGTTGGACGGTTTTAACAATGAAACCAAAGAAAATGGCTTTTACCGCACTAATATTGGTGCAGTTAAAGCGCCAGAATTGGTGGTAATGGCCAAATTCAAATATTCTAACTTGTTAAAAGCTAAAGATGCTGATGTATATATTTACGATAAAGCAAATTATGTAGAATCGCCAAATGTATATGTAACAACAGATTTTAAAACCGAACGCAAGTTAAGCAACACCAATCCACAGCAACAAAATTATAACTGGGGAACAGCAGAACTTGTAAAATGGACAACGCCAAAAGGTTATAAATCTGAGGGAATATTGTACAAACCTGAAAATTTTGATCCGAATAAAAAATATCCGATGATCGCATATTTTTATGAGAAACTTTCTGATGGTTTGTATACTTATCAGGCACCGGCACCTACTCCATCGCGTTTAAATATCTCATTTTTTGTAAGCAATGGTTATCTGGTTTTCGCTCCTGATATTAGTTACGAAAACGGCCATCCAGGACAATCTGCTGTAGAATATATCAACTCTGGTGTAGAAAGCTTAAAGAAAAACAGTTGGGTAGACGGAACAAAAATCGGTATCCAGGGACAAAGTTGGGGCGGTTACCAGGTTGCATATTTAATTACGCAAAACGATATGTATGCAGCAGCCTGGGCAGGTGCGCCGGTTGCAAACATGACTTCTGCTTATGGTGGTATCAGATGGGAAAGCGGTATGAACCGTCAGTTTCAGTATGAAAAAACACAAAGCAGAATTGGTGCAACACTTTGGGAAAAACCAGAATTGTATATCGAAAATTCTCCTTTATTCATGTTTCCGAAAGTAAATACTCCGGTTGTTGTAATGGCAAATGATGCCGATGGAGCAGTTCCATGGTATCAGGGTATTGAAATGTTTACAGGTTTACGCAGACTGGGCAAACCGGTTTGGATGTTGAATTACAATGGCGAAGCACACAATTTAGTACAACGCCAAAACCGTAAAGATATTCAAATCCGCGAGCAGCAATTTTTTGATTATTATCTTAAAGGTGCAAAAGCGCCGGCCTGGATGACCTCCGGAATTCCGGCAACAGAAAAAGGAAAAACCTGGGGTTTTGAACTTACAGATGATAAACCTTAAATAGGGTTAATAAATAGAAAAAGGGGAAATAGATTTAAATTTATTTCCCCTTTTTTATTGGTACAGATCTACAAACCTATTGCGCCAAGAATGCTCTTACTAATAATATCAATCACACCGTTTTTAAATTGATCAATTGCAATCAATGCAACGCCCGCATTGGTTAACGCCCGCATTTCAAGCAAGTCTTTTTCTCCAAAAATTAAATCTTTAAACTCCAGTTCACTAATGTCTCCAGCAATTAGTTGAGTGGTATACTTTGCCAGATTTGGCTTAATCTCTTGTAAAAAAGCTTTATTCTCTTCAGCCAGTTTTTTTATTGTGCTTCCAAAAGTTTCTTTCGCCAGCGTTGCAATGGCCGTTCCGATACTTTTCAGTAATTCATCGATATTAATATTTTGAGCCATAATTTATTTGATTTTACTTGCTTCTAGTGTAGATATTTCATCGAAAGCTTTAGAAAGCTGAACTTTCTTGTTTTCGATATAGGTTTTACTCAGCTTTTTCTGTTCTGCCCACAATCGCATTGCGCCGCCAAATAAATTCCCTTCAGGATCAACAATTAACTTCCATTGTGCTGTTGTAATTTCATTTTTCGGCCGGAAACGCTCGTACTCATATGCTTTTAGTAATTTCATTTCCAACGCTTTAACATCTGTAACTTTCTCAGCATAATTATCTGTTCCTTCATCCAATAAAGCCAGTGCTTCAACCTTTAAAGAAGTGGATTGCACATACGCATATTGATCAAATTTGCTGATCAAAGAACAGGCGGAAAACAGTATTACGATGTATAAGAAAACGATCGCCTTAATTGCTTTGTGATTTCTGATGCTGCGAAAACCCCATAAATCAGACTTGAATTTATAATTTTCCTGTATCATTTTGCAGATTAATTAGTTAAAAATAGTGTTAAATTCCCATCAAAAAACCTCACTTTCAATACCTTAAATTAGTAGTTTTAAAAGATACTTCAAAACGTTTATCGTTATCAAAAGATTAAGCTTACTTGCAAATTCAAAATGTTGGTTCGCTTGTAAAATGTGCAAAACAAAACGCTAATATTTTTAGTCGGCAAGTAAAATATGGGTATTTTTGACACCAGTTTATGAACAACCTTACGCCAGATCGTCCTCTAATTTTAGATTTTCTTGAACACACCAATCAGCCAGTTTTTTTAACAGGTAAAGCCGGAACCGGAAAAACAACCCTGTTAAGAAAAATTAAGGACGCTACAACAAAAAACTACGCCGTAGTAGCGCCAACAGCTGTAGCGGCAATTAATGCCGGTGGCGTTACGCTCCACTCCTTTTTTCAGATTCCATTTGGTCCAATTCCGCCGACTGGAGACACAGAACAGCCGCTAAAATATTCTGATGAAAAGACTAAGTTACTAAGGTGTCTGGAATTGTTGATTATCGATGAAATCAGTATGGTACGCGTAGACATTATCGATTTCATAGACCGCACACTGAAAAAACTAAAAGGTTCCAGTTTACCTTTTGGTGGTGTTCAGGTATTGATGATTGGCGATTTGTACCAGCTTTCGCCTATTTTCCATGATGCCTGGCATATTCTGGCTTCGCATTATAAAAGTCCGTATTTTTTTGATGCGCAGATTTTCAGGCACATAAAAATGGTAACTTTTACATTAGAGAAAGTTTACCGGCAGTCTGATCCTTTATTTCTGGAAATTCTGAACCGAATACGTGAAAACACGATGGACGCCGATTTGCTGGAGAAATTGAATGAACGTTACGATGCAGATCTGGAAACCGGCTGGAAAGAAGATTATATCACACTAACTACGCACAACCAGCTAGTTTCTGAAATCAATATTGGTTGTTTGGCGATATTGCCTGGCGAAGCTTTCACGTATAAAGCCGAAGTGTCTGGTGATTTCCCTAAAGATGGTTTTCCGGCAGATGAAGTTCTGGAACTTAAGGTTGGTGCACAGATTATTTTTATAAAAAACGATTCGTCTGGAAAGAAGCAATTTTATAACGGTAAGGCGGCAAAAATTACACATCTCGCAGAAAACAATATTCGTGTACAATTTAATGATAGCCCGGATGAAATTGAAGTAGAAAAAGAAATCTGGCAGAATGTAAAATACAACCTGAATACAGAAGATAATAAAATAAATGAAGTAAATGCTGGCGCTTTTGCGCAATATCCATTTAAACTGGCCTGGGCAATTACAGTGCATAAAAGTCAGGGTTTGACCTTTGATCGTGCAATTGTAGATGTAAGTGCGGCTTTTGCTCACGGACATGCCTACGTTGCATTAAGCCGGTGCAGAAGTCTGGAAGGTTTGATTCTCAAATCTCCCGTAAAGATGGAAAATATTATTACCGATGCACGTGTAGCAAACTTTACCGAATTGGCCAGTTCTGAGCAACCAACACCGGAAATTCTCGACAATTATAGCAAACAATACAGCTGGAATCTAATTAAAAGTACTTTCGATTTTCATTTCATTCAACGCGATTGGCTGGCTTTGTCTAATGCTAAATTTAGCAGCCTGGAAGATCGAAATACTTTCCTGTTGGTTTATGATCAGGTAGACGCTATTTTATCGCCACAAATTATTAAAGTTGCGGAGCGTTTTATCCATCAGGAAATTTCAAAAACGGATCAAAATACCAACCCAACCACTCAAACAACCTTTATCACGCGACTGGTTAAAGCTTCAGAATATTTTATTCCAAAATTGGAAACTGTACTTAAAGAAATAGAGAAATTACTGGAAATTAAGCTGTATCATGACGAGCACTCGGATAAAATTTCAACTTTATTAAATGACATCCACAGTGCGTTAAAAATTAAAACTTCTGTTTTTGCACTCGATTGGAACTCTTTTTCAATCGAAGATTTTATTGCGCTAAAACACAATGCAAGTAGTAAATATCAACTTCATGAGAAGAAAACTACCTTTAAACCCTCTTTTGCCGAGAAAGAAATCATGAATCCTAAATTATATCAAAACCTGGCAGACTGGAGAAAAAGCGTTGCTACACAACGTAATGTACCAGAACATCACGTACTTTCAGATCAGGCATTACAAACTATTGCTGCAAAACTTCCAAAAAATACCGATCAGCTTGCTGCGTTAAAAAGTGTTGGTATGGGCAATGCAAAAGAGTTAGGCAGTCCAATAATTAAAATGATTAATGCCTTTCTGGGTACCAGCGAGTTGTTTTAAAACCGCTGATCTAATTTATTTCTTCATGATCTAGTAATCGGCCATTTGATTGTGGATATAACAATATAACCAACGCTCGCCAGGTTCTGACGAAATTACAACAGGATGCCCTTCTTTACGGCAATGATGAGACATGTGTTGCATTGGAGAGGAATCACAGCATAACGTTTGGCCACAAGTCTGGCAAGTTCGTAGATGAACCCAATCGCTGCCAATTTTTATGCATTCTTCGCATACGCGTTCTTTTGCCAGCTTAAGTGTTTTAATATGACTAATGTCTGCACAAATATTTTTATGTTCCATAGAGATAAGTTTTCAAGGTTAAAGATTAGATAAGTATTGGTGAACCTGCGTAACGGCCATTGCCCCTTCGCCAACGGCAGATGCAACACGTTTTACAGAATTAAAACGTACATCGCCAGCAGCAAAAGAACCCGGAACACTGGTTTCAAGGTGGTAAGGTGGTCTTTCTAAAGGCCAGCAACTTTTATACTGATCTAGCGTTACCAGATCATTTCCGGTATACAAATAACCATTTGGATCTCTGCAGATTGCCGTCTCTGCTGCCCATTCTGTGTTTGGCTTTCCTCCAATACAAATAAAAAGTTTGGAAGTTTCATGCCAGATTTCGGTGCCATCTTTACGGTTCCTGATTTTAATTCTCTGCAGATATTCATCGCCCTCTAACTCAGTAACCTCAGCATAGTACAAAACGAAAATGTTTTTAATTGTCGCAATACGTTGAATCAGATATTCAGACAGCGTTTCTGCTAAATTTCCTTTTCTAATTACCATAAAAACTCTTTTAGCAAAGCCCGAAAAATAGGTTGCCGCCTGTCCGGCAGAGTTTCCTCCGCCAACAATGTATAAATCTTTATCCTGACAAAAAAAAGCTTCGCTTGCACCCGCACCATAATAAACGCCTTTATGAAAAAAACGCGATTCATCGGGTAAATTAAGTCGGGCGTACTCCACTCCTGTTGCACAAATATTGGTTTTAGCTACGAGTTTTTCTCCAGAAGCGAAATCAACATGAATTCGGTTGTCATAAAAAGTTCCTTTAACACCTTCTTTCAAAAGCAGAATTTCTACACCAAATTTAAGTGCCTGTTGTCTGGCGCGTTCTGCCAACTCTGCGCCAGAGATTCCTTCGGGAAAGCCCAGGTAGTTTTCGATCAAAGAACTTGTTCCGGCCTGGCCACCAATTGCTTCGCGTTCAACCAAAATTGTTTTTAATCCTTCAGAAGCTGCATAAACAGCCGCACTTAGTCCGGCAGGTCCTGCGCCATAGATAGACAAATCGTATTCTGTGTATTTGGGTTTGATGATCCAGCCGAGTTCGCGCGCAATTTGCTCAAGTGACGGATCAATGAGTACTTTTCCGTCAGGAAATTCTATAACCGGATGCTTTTTTTCAGCAATATCGCCAATATATTTACTTTGTGTATTGATATCAATCCATTCAAAATCAACTACACTGCGTTTTAAAAAATCCCGTATTGGGTAAATCTCCGGCGAATCGGGCTCACCATAGAGTTTTAGTTTATTCATGATCAAAACCTTATGCTTTAATGGTAACAGTTAAATTGATCTGTTAGGAAGCTTGCAAATTAATTCCAGCTGTGCTTCATCAGCAGACGTGCCATAACCATCTACAAACACACCCAGAATTGATTTGTCTACAGACGATACTGCGTAAAGAACTGCCTCGTCTTCTGGATCTGATTTTCCCTCAAAACGGTAAACCTTATCTATTACAAAGTTCTCCGGATTTTCCTTCAAAAGCATATATGAACTACCTTTACGGTCATCCGCAACATTAAAATCTATCGAATATCCCAGCTGACTTAACCTGCCCAAAACCTGAGATAAAGTATTCATTTCCTCCATATTGTTTTCCTAATTAATCTGAAAATTTATGTGTAACAATACACATTAAACAAAGTGTGATCCAAAAGTTAAAAAACTGACAGACAACACTGTAAATAATTTTCTGCAAAATATTATTACGACATTTCGCCAATTCATGATTCGCTGAATTAAAACAGATTTGTCTGACTAAAAGCTGTGTTTTTTAGATAAGCCCAGCCGTTTGATCTTGGAATTCAAGGTTGTTGCCGGAACGCCCAATAGCTTTGCAGCACCATTAGGACCAGAAATTTTTCCATTGCATAAAGCTAAAATTGCAAAAATATGGTCGCGTTCATTCTCATCAATTGTTTTTACCACAGTTCCTGTTAAACGGGCAGTCAGTACATGTGTGTCTTCTTTTGGTATGTCTACAGATTTGATGATTGGTCCTGCATTCAGTACAACCTGCCTTTCTATCATGTGCTCCAGTTCGCGTACATTCCCCGGCCAATTGTACATTTTCATTTCAGAGATGGCTTTTTTAGAAAATCCAGCAAAGTGTTTTTTCGATTTTTCGGCATACTTTTTCAGAAAAAATATTGCAAGCGAAGGAATATCAGTTTTTCTGTTTCGCAAGGCTGGAATGGAAATAGGAAACACGTTAAGGCGATAAAATAGATCGCGCCGGAAAAGTCCTTTCTCTACTTCTTCTGCAAGATTTCTATTTGTTGCAGAAATGACGCGTACATCTGTAAAAATTGTGGTTTTACCTCCTATTCTTTCAAACTGCTTTTCCTGCAAAATACGTAGAAGTTTTACTTGTAGATCGAGAGGAAGTTCTCCAATCTCATCAAGGAATAACGTTCCACCATGTGCAAGTTCAAATTTGCCGATTCGCTTATCTGTAGCACCTGTAAAACTTCCTTTCTCATGCCCGAAAAGTTCTGATTCTATCAAATTCGGTGGGATTGCCGCGCAATTGATTTTAATCATGGTTTGGTCTTTCCTGGAAGATAATTCATGAATCGCGTTAGCGATCAACTCTTTTCCTGTTCCTGTTTCGCCCAAAATTAAAACTGTTGTCTCAGAAAAAGAAACTTTCCCAAGCAGATCAAATACAACTTTCATTTCGGCACTTCTCCCGATAATATCCGGATAATCCGGGATTGTTTGTTCCGGATATAAAGAGGTAGATTCAAGGTAACAGTCGTTCTGAGTCAATTTATCTACTTCAGCTTTACTTCTTTGAAGCTGACTACGCAACACGAACTGATGGACAGCTTGTGCGAGGAAAAACAGAAAAGTGTGATCGAATTCTTTGATCTTCTGTTCTTCATCATTACACGCTTCTAATGCCAGTAAAAAATACAGGTTTTTATGCGGAATTGTTAAAGGAAGATACAACAAGGGCTTATCATTGTACATCTTTAACCGCCTTAGATGCTCGGGTTTTATGTCGATTTTTTGAATTTCATCAATTGTCATAATTTGCGGTGTGCTGATAAATACCTCTGTTTCCGGATGCATAAAATTCCAGGTGATAAAACCGACATTGCAATTTACTGCAAAAAATTCCTCGAGAACGGTATTAAAGTCATCTTCAAGCTCAAGCGTCGACAAACTTTCGTTTAGAGAAATAAATTGCTGAAGATATTTTGGGCTAAGGGTTTGATAATGCGTTGTAGCTCCAGGCGCTGTTTTTGAATGTACAGCCTGATTGGGCATATTCTTTAAAAAACCGGCCAAAAAATCTGAAATGGTGCAACAGAAAGTTAAACCGTCTGCGCTCAGTTCGCGCTTATGATTGTGCAGTTCGAAAGTTCCAACTACTTTTCCTTCACTTTCCAAAGGAATGTAGCAATGAAAATGATAGTCTGTCGGATGATTGGGTAAACAATGGTTTTCACCAAAATCTGCAATCCAATCACTCCGTGACTTTAGCACAGGAAACTGAAATTCGGAAATTTCTTTTGTAAGTAATGACAAGGCCACAGGGTTCGAAATCGTTTCCAAACACGAGATTTTTCCGTTCAGATCTCTTTCAGAGAGGTAACCACGTTGTATTGATAAACCGGAATGGTCATACAAAACCACTGAAGCGCAATCAATTGAAAACAGTTGGTGAACTTTAGCAAATACGTTTAGGAAAAGTTCAGAAAGACTGAACGTCAATGAATCTGAAACTGGTGATTTTTGTAAACCCGTATGTAATAATTCATCTACTTCAAATTCGTTTGCTTCGTTTACCATATCTCTCTTTGTTTTGGGCAAAATCCTTCCGGATATTTACTACTTTTTCAAAGAGTATGCCATGCAATTAACCGGCTGGGAAACATAGATTTCGTTACCACGCGTTAAAAATTGCGCACTACATTTCGCTATTTGACGACGAATTTCTGCGAGATATCGTAACCGTAAAATCACAGCTGAAGTTCGCGATGATATTTTTATTACATTGGTTGTAATTGTGGAAAGGAAACCGGAAACGTCTTTCAAATAAAGTATAATCATTTAAGGAGCAATCTCTCCTATCTATTCATGGAAAGATTGCTTACTCCTAAAAACAAATCGTTATAGAAAGAACGGCTTACATTGATCAAACAGCCGGTTGCAGAATTTATCGTCTTTCATCAAAAACCTGAAATTCAGCTATAGAAGCTGTTTCTCCTGAGTGCCCAATCCGCATTCTTAATTTGTTAGTCCAAATACGGTCGAAACGATGGATTTTAATTTTTTCGCTATTCGTTCCTTCAAAAAGTATTTTCCAGTTTACACCATTCCAATATTCAAGTGCGTATTTATCGATATTAGATTTTTGTTCAGCGATAACAATCATATTTACAGGCTGATCTTTTTTAAGTTCAACTTCAAACCAGGGTTTGGCGACAGCAGGATTAGATGTCCACGAGGTTCTGTAACTATCGTCATTAGCAAAATCCATAATATTCATATCATCGCTCCAGCTTGAATTTGCGGGTGCATCAATCGCAATGTTGCTAGAAATAATTGGCAAATCCAATGGCGGTAATTTCGCAACTCCACCTTCATTTTTCCATAGTTTACCCACCTCTTTTAGTGTCGCGATAGCATTTTCATCAATCAATCCATCGCGGTTTGGTGCAACATTTAAAATAAAGTTACAGCTCTGTGCATTTAGTGGCTTAATTAAAGTATTTACAATTTCATCAGGTTTACGAACGGGTACCGTTGGAAAATCGGTTTTCCAAAACCAAGAAGTATTAATAGGCAAACACGCCAATGAAGGCATAACTTTACTGTCTTTAGACATGCGTTGACCTGCGCCCATTTCATAGGTTTTAATGTCTGTATAGTACAAACCTTCTGCCGGATATTTCGCACCGTTCAAATCCATCACCAAACATTCTGGCTGCAACGTTTTGATTAAAGCGTAAATATCTTCAAAAGGGACTTCGTCATACGAAATCCGAGACCACGGCGCATCCCAACCATCAATAATCAAAGCTTCAATTTTTCCATATTTCGTTAACAACTCCGTAATCTGTTGTTTAATCATTTCTACATCTTTATGTGTAATCTGGTTCGGTCTGATTTTGTGATGTGTATCCAAAATAGAATAATACAGCATCACCTTTAATCCGTTTGCACGAAATGCGTCTGTAAACTGCTTTACTACATCTTTTTTGTAGGGGCTGTTCATCACACTGTAATCTGTTGTCTTTGTGTCCCAGATACAAAATCCGCTATGGTGTTTAGTGGTTAAACATCCGTAACTCATATTGGCTGATTTTGCCGCTTTTGCCCATTGGTTAGCATCAAGATGTTTTGGATTAAATAATTCTGGCGAGGCCTCAGGATCTGGCCAGTCTGCATTGGCATAAGTTGGAATATTGTAGTGAATGAACATGCCGAAACGAAGGTCAACAAATTTTTGCTGCAATGCATTCAGTTTTGCTGCGTCCTGTCTGTTCGTCTGCTGTGCCAATACAGAAGATGTAATTAGCATTAATAGGCTTACTAAAACGTTTTTAAAATTGGTCATGGGATTAGTTTTAAAATTTTGGTTCTTATTTTTTAGTGAGATGTTTGAATGAAATCAATTTTTTTGGACGAAAGCGCCCAAAAGATCCAGAGCAGAATGCAAATTAATAATGCCGTTTCCGGATAGAAAAAAGAAACTGCAAATGCAGTTAAATAGGTTGGAAAACCATATAGATAATTTTTGCTGAGCTGCCGGATTGCAGCTTCATTAATATCCGGACGAAGCAATTCTGGATGTTTTGCAGCTTGTTGCCAAAGCAGGTTAAATGCCAGGTTTACAGCTACAAAAAGCGCCGTATATAAAGTAACAACGAGCTGTTTGGATGGACTTGCATAAAATCTTGATAGTAAGGCGCTGGAATACGATACAACAGATACCAGAAAGAGAATTAACCCATTGGCAAACATGATCCCCGTATTGCGTTTGTAAATCTGTTTAAACACCTTATGGTGGTTAACCCAAATGATAAAAATACTGAAAAAGGAAATGGTGAAGGCAAGATATGATGGCCATTCAGCGAGAAATGATTTCATCAGCACCTCCGGATTTCGGCCTGAATCCAATTCTGGAACATGCAGTTCCAAAACCAGTAAAGTAACGGCAATTGCAAAAACACCATCGCTAAAGGCCTCAATCCGGGCGGTTTCCTTCTCCATTTCCATTCAATACTCTATTTAAAAATCAGTTTATTTACCTGGTCAATTTCCGATTGTGTGATGGTATGTCCCATATCCCGGTAAATAATTTCCGTAACGCTTGCGCCCATATTTTCCAGCACAGCTGTGCTTTCGTGTACCCGGGAAACCGGAACATGAAAATCCGGATCGCTACTGCCAATGAAAATTGGAGTTCCATCAAAGTTGCCTGTATAATTTCTATGGTCAATCTGTTCGCCAATCAAGCCACCGGTAAAAGCTACAATTCCTCCGAAACGACCGGCATATGATGCGGCAAATTCCAGACTCAGACAAGCGCCTTGAGAAAAACCCAAAATATAGATTTGTGATTTTGAAAATCCTTTTTCTATCAACAAATCAAGAAGTTGACTTAACTGATTTAATGCATTAGATAAGCTGGGTTCATTGGCAGATTTTGGTGCAATGAAGGACTGTGGGTACCAGGAATTTCCCGGTGCCTGCGGCGCAATCAGCGCAAAATCTGCAACGTTCAACTCGGCAGATAGCGATAGGATATTTTCTGCAGAACCGCCACGCCCGTGGATCATGATCAGTACTTTCTGAGCCTCATCAAGGGATTTTCCTGCTGTGATTGTATTTTGTATCATAATTATGATTCGTTTGTTTTGTTCCAAATGTCCTGGTAAAGGCTTTCATGGCGTTTAAACTGCGCATGAACATATGGGCACATCGGGATTACCATTAATTGGTTTTCCCTTACATAGGATACCATTGCATCAAGCATTAACTTTGCGTAGCCTTTGCCTTCATTTTCCGGCTCAACTTCGGTATGGTAAACGGTTAAATTTTTGCCTTGAATATCAAAAATCATTTCTCCGGCTTTGCCATTCTCATCATAAACTTCGAATTCACTCGGACCATCTTCCGGATGGATTAATTTTACTTCTGCCATTTGACTATGAATTTAATTTTGGTAAGATATTTTCCAGTTCGCCTCTTAAATGTGCATGCTGATGCGGCAACATTAAACTTTTGCCCAGTTCGCTAAGCGGCTCATCTACTGTGAAACCAGGATTCTCTGTGGCGATTTCGAAAAGTACACCTCCCGGTTCTCTGAAGTATAAAGAGAAAAAATAGTCGCGGTCAATTTTAGGGGTAATCTGTAAGTTTTTACTCAGAATTTTCTCTCTGAATTCCATTTGAACCTGCTCATCTTTTACCCTGAATGCAACGTGATGGTTTGTTCCGGCGGCATTTCGACCGCGGTGACCAGAAGGGTTTTCCAGCAAATCTACAACGGAAGCATTTTCTACAGCATCAGTTATAAAACGGTAGCGGTTGCCTTCCTGGCTTAGCAAACGATATCCAAAAATATCTGTCAGCACCTTTGCTGTTTCATCAATACTTTGCAGGTTTAATGTTGTGCTGTGAAAACCTCTCGTTGCGGTATCGCTTTTAATAGCTGCTGTTTCCCATGGTTTTCTGCTGTCTTCTTCTTTTGGCACAATAAGCGCTAAAGAAAGACCGTCCGGATCTTTAAAAGGCAGAAACTGTTCACCGAAACGTTCGGCGGTTTCACCAACTGTAATATTGTTTTCCTGAAAACGGGCACGCCAAAATTTTAAACTTCCCGATGGCACTGCATATCCAATTTCGGTTGCCATACCAACACCTTCAGTTCCGCGGCCAATGCCCTCCCATGGAAAAAAAGTTAAGATTGTTCCGGCAGAACCACTTTCATCGCCATAATACAGATGATACGTACCCGGATCATCGAAATTTACCGTTTTTTTAACCAGCCTTAAGCCAATTGTATCGGTATAAAATTTAAAATTTTGTTGTGCATTACCGGCAATCGCGGTAATGTGGTGTAACCCTAAAATACTATTTTCCATATTCATTAATAATTTTGGCATGATGCCAGATTAATTTTCTATTTCATGATGCCCGGTAAGATTTATCAATCTGCGCATCGTATTCGGGATGGGTAGTGATAAACTTAGCAATAAACGGACAATAAACCATAACCAGCCGACGTTTTTGTGCAGCAAACGCAAAGGCAAAAACAGCCAATTGAGTGGCCAAACCCCGGCCAGCCAAAATTTCCGGGACGTGCGTATGCATGAAGGCAATATTCTTTTTGTAAAAGCGATAAGATAAATATGCAATCTCGCCTTCAAGCGCTATTTCAAACTGAAGGTTAACTTCATTATTCCGGATGTGATATTCTTCCATTTTATATTTTTTGTTTAGAGCTGTCGTACCTCTGCATCATGCAATACTCCTTCATGTTTCTGGAAGCAGATGTCGAGAATTAAGCCATCGGCATTCCACATTCGGATATGGCCATTTAATTGCTCAGTAAGTCCGGTCATTAAACTCATTCCTAAAGATTCGCTGTTTTCAATTTCAAATCCTTCGGGCAGTCCCACCCCGTCATCTACAATTCTCAGTTCGCAAATTTCATTTTGCATAAAACGAAAGGAAATGGATACTTTCCCTTTTCTATTTTCCGGGAAGGCATATTTTATGGCGTTGCTGATGGCTTCATTTAGAATTAAACCCAGTGGTACGGCTTGGGCAACATCCAGTTTAATACTTTCAACATCGAGGGCAAAATGGATTTTCCGATCGGTATCAAAACATTCGCGCATATAATCTACCAGTTCTTTGATGTACCACTTCATATCAATTTCGGCCAGATTATCAGAACGATATAGTTTTTGGTGAATCAGTGACATGGCGTGCATCCGGTTTTGACTGTTTCTAATGGCAACTAAAGCATCCTCGTTATCCAGATATGCAGACTGTGTATTGAGCAGACTAATTACAATTTGAAGGTTGTTTTTTACCCGGTGATGAATTTCTCTTAAGAGCCATTCCTTTTCACTGAGAATTTTTTTCAGCAATTCATTTTGAGCATTTATTTCAGCCTGCTTCTCTTCCAAAACCAGATTACTCCGCTTTTTTAACCTATAACGGTTGTACATTAATGCTGCAAACAAAGCCACTAGAGATAAACCAACAATAAAAAAGGCTCTGATGGTGCCGTCTTGCCTAATCCGGATCTGCTGAATCTGATTGCGCTGGCTTAGCAAAGCGATGTCTTTATCTTTTTGTTCGGTTTGGTATTGAACTTCCAACCGAGAAATTTGCTTCACTTTATCTTGATTTGAAATTGAATCTGACAGTCGCTTGAAAGTTTTATAATGTTCAATTGCTGCCCAGGGTTTGTTTAAACCAGAATCTACCGTGAACCACATTCTATGCAACTGCCAAAGCGCCAACAAATTGCTTTGCGCCTTTGCTTGTTTTTCATGTGCTTGCAGGTATTTTTCGGCAAGGCTGAATTTTTTATCGTGTGTATACTTACGGATGATGCTTCTGTAGAGATAAGTTTGATTAATATCTTCATCTGGCAATTCCTGATGAAATTTCATAAGCGTTTTAAAATAAGGCTCTGCTTTTGCGTATTCCTGAATATCGTAGTATGTATTGAAGAGCAAATAAGGCAATCTTAACTTCATCTGTGTTTCTGTTGGCGGATACTTTTTCGCAAGACTTGTCAGTTCGGAAATGCCTTCTTTAAATTGTTTCATCCGTATGAGCACCGAAGCAATATTGGCTACAACCGTTTGGATATAGTTGGCATCGTGATAATGTTCTGCAAGATTCCGGGCGGCACGCCAGTATTGTAAGGCCTTTTTATCATCGCGCAAATAATAATAAGTTAAAGCAATGTGGTTGTAAATGGAACTTTTCTGTAAACTGGTATCCTGCACTATGTCTGCAGTTTTTTCTGCCATAAGGCCATATTTTAATGCTTCGGAGAAGTTTCCCAACTCATTGTAGGTAATGGCCATATTGTTATATACGCCTTGCAATTCTTTGAAATTTATAGCTTTATAAATGGAAAGCGCAGTGTCCATTAACTTTATAGCATAAGCCGGACGAGCTTTAAGCATATAGTATTCACCCAGATTTTTGAACGAGTTGGCTTCTTCCATTCGGTTTGAAGATTGCCTAAACAGTTTCAATGCCCGTTCATTCAAGTCAATTTTTTTCTGTAGTTGCTCGCCTTCATTGTTATACAACTGCCCTTTTGCAGATAAGGCTTTGGCTGTAATTTCCATTAAATTTTTCTGCTGAGCAATTGCTATGGCCTCGTCATATACTTTTTCGGCATTTTGGTGTTTCCCGGACTCCCGCAAGATATCGCCTTGCAATATGAGACTTCGCACCACAATTCCATATTTTTTTTCTTTATGTCCAATCGCTAATGCTTTTTGTTGAAAAACTAAAGCCTGTGCAAGATCTTTGGGATTCTCCCCTTGCAAACTGAGGTAATAACCGCCAATTCCGAGTAACAGATTTGCGCTGCTTTCCATATTTTCCATTTTGGTGAGCCTCTTGTATGCTGCATCCAGTTCTGGCTTGGTGCGTATTTCCTGTCCATAGATTCCCCAACCTGAGCCAAGAATAATTAGTAAGACCAAAATTGTAAATCGGGAAATGAATTGGATTTGGCGGTTATTCGTCATGCTGAAAAATTAGTTAGTATAAGCCGAAGGTAAACCTGTTGTTTTTGTACTGAAATAACAGATTACCATCGCGATACCTGGAAGGGCGACGCCAACCAATCCGAAAAGTTTACCAACATAAGCGCCTAACACACAGCCGAGTAAAAAACCACCCAGAGTAATAATTCCTTTAAAAATTCCTGCTTTCGCAGTCTCATCGCTAAACTTGCTTATGAATGCATTTCTGATGTCTAAGCCGAATTGTGTAACGTTACCCGTCATCATCGTTGTTGGGCCGAAGGTTTCTTTGGCATTCAGTTTACCAAATGCATTTTGCAAACCCATTGCAAAAACCACAATCATGGTAACTGTATACATTGGCCAGCTGAGTTTGTGGTCATCTACAAACCCGAAAGAATATGCCAAAATACCACCGGCAACCAACAAAATTCCCTCTAAACAAAGTATGAAATGTTTATTTAGAAAGCGGATGGCAATCCATCCGCCTACCATTACAGAAATCATAAATACCGGAAAAGTAATCAGCTTGATCCATGCTTCGCCTTCTGCTCCATTCACCATTTGATAGGCAAAAACGATAAAGTTTCCAGTTACATGCGCAGAGAAAATCTTGTCTGCAGCCACGAAAGTGATACTATCGCAATAGCCTGCCACAACCGTTAGCACGAGCGTAACAAACCAGATGTTGTCTTGTTTCTTTTCCATTTTTTGATTTTTATGCTAAATGTGCCCTTAACATCCAGGCCATAGATTCGTGTTTTTCCATTAATCCGGTGATGTAGTCGCTCGTTCCCAGATCTTTAAGCGGAACGGCGTAATTGTCGATATTCTCACGCAAGTGGATCAGAATACTTTCATGATCTGCAAGAAGCATTTTGATATAACCCTGACTATCATTTTTTGCACGATCGTCTTCTGTTAAATGGGTAAGCTCCAAAAATTGCTTTAACGATGCCGGTGCATAATGACCAAGTTTACGGATGCGTTCTGCAACATCATCAACAATATCTGCCAGTTGATTGTATTGCTCTTCAAAAAATTTGTGTTTGTTGTAAAAATCTGGTCCTTCTATATTCCAGTGTGCTTTACGTGTTTTTGTATACAGCACAAATTCATCTGCAAGGACTTTACTTAACGAGTGTGCAACCTCTGCGAGGTGTTCTGCACTGATTCCAATTTTGGCTTCCATGTTTATATATTTTAATTGTTAAAGAATGTGTTTAATAGATAGTGATCTGCTGAGAAAGTTCCTGGACCAATGAACCACAGAAAGAGCATAGCCAGCGTGTACATATAAGGCACATCGCGTACTTCTATAGAATCTTTACGGTGAACAACGAAGTATCCGATAGCAGTTACGCCGATTGACGGCAGGAGAAACAGCCGCGTACCCAAACCAACTGCAACAAATACTGGAACAACAGTATCAGAAAGTGTTGCCATAAGTGCATTTAATTGCTCTGGCAAGTGCAGCGGATTCGGAACATGCTCTTTTTCTCCGTTTTGTAAGCGGAATTTCTTCATTCCATGCACGCGAAAAAGCTCAAGCATGAGTAAAATGCGAAAAACCAATACGGCGATGTTGTTGATTTCTGATCCTAAATCGGAGTTCAACAGAAATTTGATGATTGGCTCCATATTTAAAACGCGAAACATGAACAGCCCAATGCGCCCCAAAACGCAGTGTAATTATTTATCGGTAGATTGCTTTGGCGAACCGCATCGTGCTGGTGTGCGTGCACATTGCAACTGCCTGCACATGAATGTACCATCGCAACAACCGAAGGTTTCTGCCCCTTTGTTATTTCTGCACCATGTTGTAAGGGCGAGTAATATCCATTGTAACGGTTTGTTGGCGACCAATCTGGCAACACCGGAATTTTTGGTGGAGAGAACGAAGAAAAATCGCCTTTGGCATATACAATCTTTCCGTCTACAACAGTTAATTCAGATTCGATTTTTTTAATTTCTTCATCCGGAATTTCAAAATAATCGCGGTCTAAAACGGCCAGATCTGCAAGCATACCAACAGCAATGTCTCCTTTTTTCTCTTGTTCATTGGAAAACCATGCGCTTCCCCGCGTATACAATTCTAAAGCTGTTTCTCGCGTAAGCACGGTTTGATCGTCGTAAATTTTTAGTCCGCCAACGGTTCTACCTGCGCTTAACCAGTACATTGAAACCCAGGGATTGTAACTGCTTACACGCGTAGCATCGGAACCGCCACCAACAGGCACGCCCATTTCCATCATTTTCTTTACCGGAGGAGTTTGTAAAGCTGCTTTCGCACCATATCGATCGCTAAAATATTCACCCTGATAAGCCATTCTGCTTTGGATTGCAATTCCACCGCCCAAAGCTTTTACACGTTCTATGTTGCGCTCATCAATTGTTTCCGCATGGTCAAAAATCCAGGTCAAACCATCGAAAGGAATATCGCGGTTTACTTTTTCAAAAACATTTAGGAAACGGGTGATGCTTTCATTGTAAGTAGCATGCAACCTGAACGGCCACTTTCTTTCAACCAATAGGCGAACAACACGTTCTAAATCGGCTTCCATATTTTCTGGTAAATCTGGTCTGGGTTGTAAAAAATCTTCGAAATCTGCTGCAGAAAAGACAAGCATTTCACCCGCACCGTTATGGCGATACATATCATCACCTTGATAAAGTTCCACTGAATTTGTCCATTGATCAAAATCTTCAAATTCTTGCTTTGGCCGTTGTGTAAATAGATTGTAAGCAATACGAACAGTTAGCTGATTTTGCTCATTCAGTTCGTTTACGACTTTATAATCATCCGGAAAATTCTGAAAACCGCCACCCGCATCAATTACGCTTGTAATCCCGAATCTATTCAATTCGGTCATAAAATGACGTGTAGAATTAACCTGATGTTCGTAAGACAATTTTGGCCCTTTTGCTAAGGTGGAATATAAAATCATCGCATTCGGACTTGCTATAATTAGTCCGGTAGGTTCACCAGAACCATCGCGCTGAATTTCCCCGCCGGGAGGCGCTGGGGTATCTTTTGTATACCCAACGGCACGTAATGCCGCATGGTTCATAAATGCGCGATCATATAAATGCAAAATAAAAACAGGCGTATCCGGAGAGAGTGCATTAATTTCATCAAGCGTAGGCATTCGTCTTTCTGCAAACTGAAATTCGGACCAGCCGCCTACTACGCGTACCCATTGTGGCGATGGTGTACGGTCTACCTGTTCTTTTAACATGCGCAGTGCATCTGCCAATGAAGGTACACCATCCCAGCGCAGCTCCAAATTGTAATTTAAACCTCCGCGAATTAAATGAATATGAGAATCGTTAATTCCGGGAACAACGCGCTTTCTGCCAAGGTCTACGAGTTTGGTCTGAGAACCGGAAAAAGCCATAATTTCTGCATCCGTACCTACAGCTACAAACTTTCCATCGCGGATTGCAACAGCAGTAACATTTGTTTTATTTGGTGCAATGGTATGGATTTTACCATTGAATAAGATCATATCTGCACTCATTGTATTCTAATTTTTTGGTTAGTTTTTAATTGCTGAAATGGCATCCTGAATTCCTCCGCCAGCAACGGTAAAAAATGAAGGTCCGGCAAGCAGAATCACTTTTTTAAGTTTTTGTGCTTCGGTCATTTGCTTTTCTTTTAACCAGGTTTGTGTACGATAGGCCTGGAAAATGCCTTTCACTACATTTCCGGCAACCAGGGCGGTTGGCGAATCAATTCCGGCATCTTTTAAATCACTCGCAAAAGAGAAATTGCTAACGCCGAGTTTCAACGCTTCTCTAACTGCTACTGCACCTACCCCCGTCATCAACTCCGGAGTGAATGTATTGCGATTGCCGAGGCCGATTAAGAGTAGTTTTTTTCCGCCGATAAATCCTTTAGGCGGACTAATCAAAATGGTTTCATAGGCATGGCCGATAAATTTTCCACTTTTGCGCAGCTCTGTGATAATCCCTTTCATATCGTGATCGAGATGAACCATGCCATTTAGTGCCGCTGGTAACGCTGGTGGCGAATTGAAAATATCGCCTTCGGTATATTCAAAAACGCAGGCAATTTGCAAATCACTTACCTGTGCAGATGGTCCCTGCACAACGCCTTCAATCTGAATTCCATCTACGGTTCCCCAAACCTTTGCTGTACCTACCGGTGTAGTTTCTTGCGCATTAACGGCGAGAGACAGAATGAAGAATGCAGCAATCATCCACCATGTGTGTGTATTATTTTTCATCTTTTTTTATGTGTTATGAGTTAAAATTTGAAAGATACCTGAGCGTTAAAAAACTGTGAGTTGTCCCAGTCCGGAACAATATCTTTAATGAAGTTGCCTACTTTAAAATATTGCCCCCCGCAACTTGCAGAGAGGTAATTGTTAAATTTATATTCTGCGCTAAGCAAGTATGTTGTGCCGATAAATCTGTGCGCAGACAATGATCCGGCGGTATTAAAATTTCCGCTGGGACGATAAATTCCATCTTGTAATGAATATCGCCAGTTCCAAACTAAATCTGCTTGTACAGACAGTTTTGGAGTCATATTTAATGTTAAGTATGGATGAAGATCGATAAGATTTGACGGACCGATTAGTGGATTAAAGCCAAAATATCCACCGCGAGGAAATAAGGGATTAAAGGTTTGTAAGCTACCGTCTCCCGCTTTTCGATCGCCGGAAATGTAGTCGTTGCGTAAGTTCACTGAAGGTGTAAAACGCGTATTTTCGAACAAATAACCAAATTCTATAGCGGTTGTCCACGCACTTATATTTCCCTTATCAAAACTTCCAAATTGGTAAGCGGCTTCGAGATTATAGATAAAACCTCCGCCACTTTTCCAATATCTTGTAGCAACAGTGTGGCGTAATTCTTTGCCAACACCTTCTTCAAAACGCGCATTGTCCCGGCGGATACCCAAATAGTAGAAATCGAAATTTCCGCTTTTCTGAATCATCAGGTTGGCATAAGCACCCCATAAATTTGTCTGTTTAGTTCCTTTGTTATCGAACGCACCCGGATTAATCTCATCCTGTTCGAGCACAAAAGCATCTACCGAAAAGCGTTTTGCGGCAAACATCATCTTTGCACCTGTGAAATATTGGCGGGCAGTTGTTCCTTCCCGAACAGAAATTAATCTTCCTGAACCATAATTGATTTCCTGCCGGCCAATACGTACAGCGAGCAACTTGTCTTGATCTTTTAGAAACTGGTATTCGGCGAACAGATTTTCTACAACAAGCTGATCTTCATCAACAGGCGAAGGCCCATATTTACTACCAGTTTCCAAAGCGCTGTTCAGCTGTGCGAAAACACGTAACCTCATACCCAGATGAATATCGCTGTACAAACTATAACGCTGTAAAACAGAGTAATTGTAGCCTTGGTTTTTTATCCAGTCTTCGTTAAACTTCCCTCCATATTCGCCGCGCATTTCTCCACCAAAGGTGACGTAAGATTTGCCACTTCCTGTAATCGGCAGGAATTTGAAACGATTGTACAAATTCCTGCTCGAATCCTTCAGGTTGCTGTAATCCTCATCATAGCGCATCAGCTTTATGCTTTGCGCATGAACAGAACTTACCTTGAACTGTAAAATGCAAAACGTGATCAACGCAACCGTTGGGTACAGGATTCTCATTTGTGTGCAGAGAATTTTAATGTTTAACCATTTTATGTGCATACTGAATGCCGAGGCCGTAACCTGCACCGTATTTCTTCATTAAATCGGTAACAGGAACATAAGTTTCCGTTCTGGCCCAATCGCGTTGCAATTCCAATAAATATTGAACGGCAGTTACCGGTTTTACACCTGCATGTACCATTCTTTGAATGGCACGTTCATGCGCTTCATCGCTTACATCGCCGCAGGCATCTGTAATGACAAAAACTTCATAACCTTCAGATAAGGCTGAAAGTGCAGGACCAACAATACAAACTCCTGTCCATAAGCCAGCCAAAACCAATTTCTGTTTTCCTGTTCCGGTGATGGCTTTGTAAGCGGCTTCATCTTCCCAGGTATTCATTGATGTCCGATCGATATATCCGGAAGTAGCTTGCGGATAAACTTCTTCAATTTCCGGAAAAACCGGGCCTGCGAAAGAATCTTCAGCTACAGTAGTAACAATAGTGGGTACATTGAAAATCTTTGATGCTCCTGAAACAATTGCAACATTTGTACGCAATTCTGTAATTGATATACTTTTTGTAGCGAAGGCCATTTGTCCTTCAAAATCAATCAATACCAAAGCATGATTTTCCGGAGACAGTAAATTTGGTGATGGTTTCATAATTATCTTTTTTGTTTGCACCAGTTATCCAACAAGTATACCACGCAACAAATCGCTAATTTTCAATCAATTACTTCTTTGTGCCAAAGCGGATGTTTATGATATATCGTTGATTTACGAATTGATCCAATAAATCAACTTAAAAAAATACTCCGGAATGCGACTGCAATCATATTTGATAAAGCGACTAGATTAATCCCAGATTTAAATATGATTGACGAAAATTGAATGTATTTTTTAACAAAAAAAAATAATAGTAACATATTAAATATCAATACAATAAAAAATACTAAAACGATATTTCGTCAGCCTTTTTTATAAGTTTACAAACACATATCCGAATTAAATTTGATACCTTTAGCGGCATGAAAGGCAACAATTTAACGGCGGAAACTACGATGAGTGTTGCACATGATGATCATATACGTAAGTACCAGTCACTTTATCAGGCAATTGCCGGGCTGAGCACAATAACCGAACTCGATTTGTTCTTGACAGAGGATTTTGCCAATCTTTTTCATTACGATAAAACAGTGCTCATGTTCAGCGATGAAGATACAGGGAGTTACTACATTTACCTGGAGGCCAACGTACGGGAAAGCCGTGCTTTTGATCTTAATGTTGCATTAACAGATGTTGATTTTAAGCTGCTTAAGCATCTTTCTGCGAATAAAGGAACTGAAAGCGTTGATCTTGCATCAGCTGAAATGCCTAGTCAGCTTTCCGTTTACCATCAAGATGGTTATAAAAACCTGCTTGCTTTTCAGCTTTTTACCACTACCAGAAATATAGGTTCTATATTTTTTCTGTATTCTGAAAAACCAAATCTGCTTTCATCAGAGCAATCGCTAATTCATACATTTATACCTTACTTATCTGCGGCAATTGATTCGATACTGCTTCGGGAAAAACTGGAAAGAAAAGAACGTGAAGCCCATATCCTACTTAATCTAAGCAATTCCATTGCTCTTATCAGGAATAAGCTCGACCTCTTTGATGTAATTGACCATCAGTTAAAAAAACTATTTGATTTCGAGGATTTTGTGATCTGCCTTATTAATGAGGATCAACTCAGTCACAGTGCATTTGTATATAACCGACGGGAAGATTTCCAAAAACAGGAAGGTATTGCGCCCGCAGAATCAAAAAAATATACGTTGGATGATGGGATGTGCCGCGCCATGATTGCGACTGCCGAACCTATTGTATTTAAGGTTAAGGAAGTTCTGCAATGGCCAGATGCACCTGTATGGCTAGGTTTTTGGGATAATATGGGCATTCGCGAAATGATTGCACTTAAGTTAACGGACCGCGATGAATGTATCGGCTTTTTTTACTTGTATAGCAGAAAAACCAATGCCATATCTAATGCTTATTATGGGTTGCTTCAGAACATTTCCCTACAGATTTCTGTAGCAGTTTCCAATATCAAAGCCAATGAGAAAATAGAACAACAGTTAAACGAAATCCGTGAGTATAAGCAGCAGCTTGAGGAAGAGAAAACATATCTCCGTGAGGAGATCGAATTAAACTTTCAGCATACAGAAATGGTGGGGCAAAGTGAAGCTTTAAAACGTGTTTTTTATCTCTCAGAACAGGTTGCAGAATCAGATAGTACGGTTTTGATCCTTGGCGAAACGGGAACCGGAAAAGAGCTTATCGCCCGGAATATACATAGAATGTCTCCAAGGTCGAATTATTTACTTGTAAAAGTAAACTGCGCTGCGCTTCCTGCACTGCTGGCAGAAAGCGAACTGTTTGGACACGAAAAAGGCAGCTTCACCGGTGCTACTGAACGGCGAATCGGAAAATTCGAACTCGCACACCAGGGTACTTTGTTTTTGGATGAGATTGGAGAACTCACGCTGGATTTGCAGGTAAAACTTTTGCGCGCGCTTCAGGAAAAGGAAATTGAGCGTGTAGGCGGTAGCCAACTAATTAAAACAGATGTACGCATTATCGCTGCAACCAACAGAAATCTGTTAAGGGAGGTTGAAAAAGGTACCTTCAGGAGCGATTTGTACTACCGTTTAAATGTTTTCCCTATACCTGTTCCACCCTTACGGGCGCGGCGCGAAGATATTCCTCAACTTACCGCTTATTTTATTTCACAGATTGCAAAAAGAACAGGAAAACCTTTGCCCGGTATTTCCAAAAGTGCATTAAACAAGCTGCAGGCATATTCATGGCCCGGAAATGTACGTGAGCTGGAACACCTCATGGAACGTACACTTTTACTTCATCATTCGGATGTGATTAAAGAAATTCACCTTCCAAAAACAGATCATCCTGAAACACTAGACAACAATGGAGCTGGTCGAATTAAAAGCATTCACGAAAATGAACGTGAGCATATTCTCGAGGTCTTAAAACAGTGTAACGGAAAAATTTCCGGAACTGGAGGTGCGGCGCAGGCATTGAATATTCCGGCAACTACACTCAACTCAAAAATTAAAAAGTTTAACATCAAAAAAGCTCACACTCAGAAATAAAGTCAAATTTCATCCCCATGAAAAAAAACACCGCATTTTTGCTGTATTTACATTTTACGTTCCTATGTATATTTATTAGCATAACCGCTGGTGCACAACCTACTTTTTACAAACCAATGCACGGCCGGGAATCTCTGAATGTTAATCAGTTGAGGGTATTACTTCAACAATCACTTGCAGACACCTTAAGAGCAAAGTACTTACTGGCTTTAGGCGATACTTATATAGATAGAATTGGAAGCGAAAGGAGCGATTTGGATAGCGCAGCGATTTATCTGGCGCAGGGATATAAAATTGCAATTCGTATTCACTCTATAATCTGGCAACACAACTCGCTGATGGAATATGGCCAGTTTTATGCAGAGTCTGGGGAAACTGAGAAACAGGAAAAAATTTACCAAACAGCACTTGGTTTGGCACAGCGAACGAAAAACATACGCCAGGAAGCAGAAACCTGGTTTTACTATGCGCATAACGTAAATTTTAGAGACCCAACATATACCCGAAGTATTGCATATTGTACAAAAGCATTGTTTTTGTATAAGAAACTTCATTTAAAAGAACGGGAAGCATTTATGTTAAAATGTCTGGCAGATTTTCATCTTATGACAGGAAAGTATAAGCTAGCCGAACAGGAGTTGTTAAAGGTACTTTCTGATTACAAACAAATTCATTATCCCAATTTATTTTACACTTATGATTTGCTTTCGGCTGTAAGCAACAAAAAAGGTGATTTAAGCCAGGCTTTGTATTATGCACTATGCACGGTGAGAGCCTGTGAAACCTCTAAGCTTAAAGTTCCCGGTGTCTTTCTTAGACGTGTTTCCGAAGCATATGAAGCAATTGGAAATAAAAAAGAAGCTATTAACTGGGCAACACAAGCATTTAAATATTTCTCTGAGACCGGAGATATGAGCATGTTATATCTCAGCCTATATGAACTCACCAATCAACTCATACATAATGGGGAAGCAAATAAAGCATTAAATTTAATTCTGCAAACCCGAAAAGATTTTTCCAGGCTAAGTCAGAGTGATTTGTTTTATTATAACATGGCACGTGGAAATTGCTACTTAAAATTAGGCCAGCTCAGTTTTAGCCGAAATGCATTTTTGCCTTATAACAACCGCCAAAAATTAAGTGCAATGGATGAAGCGGCACATGCTACAGCATATTTTAACATCGCCAGATATTTTCTTGCGGTAAAAAATTATACCGAGGCTGCCATTGCACTTAACCAAATGGCAGCTGCGCAAGCGCCTGTTAACATACCTGTGCAAATGGAAGTAAGCCAAATGCAGTTCGAAATAGACCGCAAGCAAGCCCGTCCTTATGAAGCAATTGAACATTTGCAACACTACCATATATTAAGAGATTCCTTATTCTCTTTTGAGAAAACAAGTTTAATTGAACGTTTGCAAATAGAGTTTAAATCTGCACAGAAGGAGAACGAAAACGAGTTATTACGCAAAAAAGATCAACTGCAAAGCCAGCAGCTAGAGCGTGAAAAAATTCTGAAAAATACCATCCTCACCGGTATTGCTCTTCTTTTGGTTTTTCTAGTATTGTTATATAACCGATTCCGGCTGAAGAAAAGGCTGCATGGAATTTTGTTGGTTCAGAATAAACATCTTGATGAAGCTTACCACGAGCTGCAGGTTTCTATAGCACAAAAAAACCGATTGCTGGAAGACAAAGAATTTTTGATAAAAGAAGTGCACCACCGTGTAAAAAACAATCTTCAACTTACCATGAGTTTGTTAAATAGTCAGAGTTTTTATTTGGATGATGCAAAAGCAGTAGCAGCAATTAAGGAAAGTCAGCACCGTATGAAAAGCATTGCTTTAATTCACCAGAAGCTTTATCAAACCGAAGGTATGGCATCAATCCGCTTGCGCGAATATATTCTCGAGCTTATCTCCTATCTGCAGGAAAGCCTGGATAATAATAGAAAAATCTATTTCAAAACCGATATTCTTGATGTTGAACTGGATGTAAATCAGGCGGTGCCTTTGGGTTTATGTTTGAATGAAGCCGTCACAAACATTTTTAAATATGCTTTTCCAGATGCACGAACTGCCTGTGTGGAGATTTCATTTCTTATTAAACATACAAATTGTTATGTGCTTCGCATTAGCGATAATGGCGTGGGTTTGCCTGCAGATTTTGACCTGAACCAAAGCAATACACTTGGTATTACATTATTAAAAGGTTTAAGCCGTCAGTTAGGTGGCGAACTTAAGTTTATTCCACACAACGGCTTAACCGTATTGATTGAGTTCTTTAAAAAAGACAGTTTAGCGGAAATAGGATAGAATATGAAACAAATACTCATTGTCGAAGACGAATTTATCGTAGCCCACGAACTCCAAATGATTTTACAACATGCCGGATATCAAATTAAAGGCATTGCCGATTCTTACAATAGCGCACTAACAATTCTGGAAGAAAATACCGTTGACCTGGTTTTGCTTGATATTTTCCTGAAGGGCAAACAAACTGGAATTGATTTGGCGCAACAACTGATGAGCAAACAAATTCCTTTCATATACATCTCTGCAAATTCCAATGAAAAAGTTCTTGAGGCCGCAAAATCTACTCTTCCGTATGGATTTATTGTAAAGCCATATCGTGAGCGCGACATTTTAATGAGCATAGATATTGCTCGTTACCGGAAGGAAAACAGCAATACCATGAAAAGCAGCAGTGCACTTTTTATGAAAGACTTCATTGTTGATATCTCAATGAAATCACTTAGCTGGCAGAAAAAATTACTGGCGCTAGCCAGCGCTTTTCAGCCTTATATACCGTTTGATTTTATCGCCCTTTCCGGTTTGGATTACAGCGGAAAACGATACAGTGAAATTGGAATCACACGTGAAAATTTTGATCAATATGATACATTTACCGTTCAGGATTTTCTACGGTTTAGCAATATCAGCCAAAAGAAATACAACCTGCTCAACCAGCTGGTTCCTGAAACTACCAATGATGCAATTTACATAAGTACCGGTTTTGAAGCTGTAAAAGAAGTTGCGCCAATGAAGAAGCTTATGGCAGAAACATATAAATTGAATGCGAATTTAGTAAAGACTTTCTGTACAGCAAATGGCGATCGGATTACATTTTCTTTTTACAGCAGAATGCCTTCTATCTACACTCCAGACCACCTGGAATTGCTTCAGTTTTTATCTCCAACACTAGAAAATAAACTCAACCACATTATTGAATTTAGCGAGGCCGGTTGCCGCCAAGCAGAAAACCAACCCTTTCGGGCAAAACAGCCAAGCTTCGAAAATATTATAGGTAACAGTACAGCAGTTCTAAATATTCTCGATAAACTGTCTGTCGTGGCGCCCACAGATACCTCAGTAATGATTACTGGCGAAAGCGGAACCGGGAAAGAAGAAGTTGCACGCAGCATCCATCGCTTATCACCAAGAAAAGACAAAGCGATGATTGCCGTTAACTGCGCTGCATTACCGGCAGATTTAATTGAATCTATACTTTTCGGTCATGAAAAAGGTGCCTTTACGGGAGCGCTAAGTTCCAGAACCGGCAAGTTTGAAGAGGCCAATGGTGGCACAATCTTTCTGGATGAAATTGGTGAAATGCCTGTTGATTTGCAAGCGAAATTGTTGCGGGTATTGCAGGAAAAAGAAATAGAACGCATTGGCGGAAAACAACCAATCCGGATTGATATCCGCATTATCGCAGCAACCAATTTAAATCTGGAAAAAGAAATTGCAAAAGGTAAATTCAGGCTCGATCTTTTCTTCCGGTTAAATGTTTTTCCAATCCACATTCCTCCATTGAGACATAGAAAATCTGATATCCCATTATTAATGGATTTTTTCATATCAAAACATATAAAGTCTTTATCCAGACAAATTAACAGTATAGATGAAGATTATATAACACAGTTGAAGACGCACGACTGGCCAGGGAATATTCGTGAACTGGAACACGTTGTTCTTAGAAGCCTGATTTTATGCAATTCTGGCGTTTTGCACACGGGTTTGCTGGAACTGGGTTTGTCTGCTGTAAACGCAGAAGCGTCTACCGGAATCAAAACCATCACCGAAAATGAACGCGACCATATTGTGAAAGTCCTGGAGTTCTGTAACGGAAAAATCTCCGGAAGCGGTGGTGCAGCAGAATTGCTCGGCATTCCGGCAACAACATTAAACTCGCGTATGAAAAAACTCAGAATAGAAAAAAAATAAACTGATGTCATTTCGTTAATTAACGATATATCATCAATAAAAGAATATTCTCCTTATCCTAAATTGTTGAAGTAAAGAAAATTACCCGGTGGCACCTAAATTGACTAAAACACAACATCTGCCTGCAATACTATTTAAATGGTTTGTAGAAGTCCTCGAACAAGAGGCGTTTTTGTAACAATAAAGAAATAATGGTTATCCGGCAGGTTTGTTAACGTGGCTTGAGAAATGAAAGAAAAAATCCTAATTGTAGAAGATGAATTTATTGTAGCCAATGACCTGCGGATCATGCTTGAGAAAGCGGCTTACAAAGTATGTGGAATTGCACCCTCGGTGGTTAAGGCTTTGGAACTTATAGAATCCAAACAACCAGACTGGATATTACTGGATATATTTTTGCAGGGCGATAAAACCGGCATCGATCTGGCCGGAAACCTTACTGAAATGGGAATTCCGTTTATTTATATTTCTGCAAATACCAATCAGGGCATACTCGAAGCTGCTAAAGCAACATTACCGTATGGATTTTTGGTGAAACCCTTCAGAGAAAAAGATCTTATGGTGATGTTGGATATAGCACGCTATCGGCACGAGCAAAACATCAGGTACAACCACAATGAAGAACCAACCTTCCAAAAACAGATAGAATATATACTAGATAAACCAGAGCAGCTTACAGAAAAGCTGAAACAAGTAAGTGCAGTGTGGCAAACCATAATTCCGTTTGATTTGGTATGGATTACCCGCTCCGCCCCCCGAACCAGCAACCGGGATTTGAATATTGTACGTTCTGGCGGAAGCTTTACTGTATTTAATGCCGAAAAGCTGCTTGTAGAAATGAAAATTTCTGCCCGCGATTTTAAAAACTGGGCAACAGAGGCCATTATTCATAATGGAAAATCAATTTTTAATGGCTACGATTTCAGAAAGTTACGCATGGATAATCTCTGGATTAAGGCACTTTCAGATCATTTTCAGCTTGAATCTGCCCTTGTTGCCGAAATAGAACACGAATCTGAAAGCTTCCAATTTGTATTTTTTAATTCTTCTGCAGACCTGTACAGTAAAGTACACACAGGCATACTCAGTCAGTTTAATAAAATGCTCGAACTTATGGTTCAAAAAATCGTTTATGGCAAAGAACCGATTTTGGAAAAAAATAATTTAATCCCGGTTCCTGAGCAAAAAACGAATGAAAAATCAGAAAAAAACGCAATAGCAGAAACAGATTTCAATGGCATAATTGGCAACAGCAAATTGCTTCGCGATGCATTTTCAAAAATAGAACTGGTTGCACCAGATGACACCTCTGTGTTAATTCTTGGTGAAAGCGGAACCGGAAAAGAACGCATTGCACATACCATACACAAATTGTCGCCAAGAAGGCTAAAAACAATGGTTACAGTAAACTGTGCCGCGCTCCCGCTAACATTGATTGAATCTGAATTATTCGGACATGAGAAAGGTGCCTTTACCGGTGCAAATGAAAAACGGATCGGGAAATTTGAGCAAGCTGATGGTGGTACGATATTTCTGGATGAAATTGGCGAATTGCCATTAGAGGCACAGGTTAAATTACTTCGTGTGCTCCAGGAAAAAGAGATTGAACGTCTTGGGGGAAATTACACTAAAAAAATAAATGTCAGAATAATTACAGCTACAAACAGAAACCTGGAAAAAGAGGTTGCAGATGGACGTTTCAGGCTGGATTTGTACTACCGCTTAAATGTATTCCCTATTGAATTGCCTGCCTTACGTCAGCGCAAAGAAGATATTTCTTTGCTTACACAACATTTTATCCGAAAATACGGGAAAAAGTCGGGGACTTCAATAACTGGAATTACTCAGGATGCTGCAGACAAACTCTTGCAATACGATTGGCCAGGTAACATTCGCGAACTCGAGCATTTGATTGAACGTACAATGTTGCTTACTGAAGGAGAAATTATATCACATATTGATATTCCGACTTCTATAAATCTGCATCCCGAAAATGGAGAAACTGCTTTCAAAATCAAAACAATGGAAGAAATGGAACGAGATCATATTCTGAGCATCCTAACCTTATGCAAAGGAAAAATATTTGGTGCTGGAGGTGCTGCAGAAATTCTGAATATTCCATCAACTACACTGAATTCGAAAATTAAAAAACTCGGTATAAAGTATGAATTTGTAAAGTAAAAATTAGTGACCGCCGGAAGCATACCGAATAATATAATCTTTATTCACTTGTACGCTTCCGGCGTAGATCCTTTTTTAAATGCAAAATTTACCCAAAACTATTTATTGTGCAGAAGCTTCCTTTTTGGGATTTTTATGTCTGACAAGTCGATCTGAATTTCCTGTTTACGGATTACCTCGTCACTAAAAGATTTCTCTTTTCTGATTTTATACAATTCCTGACGTTGCAAGTGATATAAATCTCTCAAAATATCATTATACACTTCCATTTCTGCAGACTCAACAGCCTCACATTCCATAGATTCCAGTCTACGCGAAGCGTGAGCAAGGTTATTTTCAATATCAGTCTTCAGCGCGTGAACCAACGCAATACCCTCAGCTTCATTTGCATACTTTTCTTCAATCCTTTCTAAAGAAACTTTAAGTAAACGCAGCTTTATGGTAGCTTCCTGTTGCTCGTCAGAAACCAAAGGATCTATCTCATCTATCTTAATTAATTTAATGAGATAAGGAAGTGTAAGTCCTTGAAATACAAGCGTAACCAAAATAACAACGAATGTTATGAATATAATCAGGTTGCGATGCGGAAACTTTACATCAGCAGAAATCATGATGGGCAAAGAAAGTGCTGCAGCCAAAGATACAACGCCGCGCATTCCTGCCCATCCAATAATTAGTGGACCTTTCCAGCCAGGTGCCACTTCTTTATCACGTACTTTTTTTGAGATCCATCGCGGAACAAATGCTGCAGGATAAATCCATAAAATGCGAATTACAATGATGACTGCACTGATTATCAATCCGTAAGATATTGCTTCCCATAGCGAATAACCTTCTAATCCAGCGGTAATAACGGGCAGTTCCAAGCCAATTAAAATAAACACCAACGCGTTAAGAATTACTGCAAGCGTTGCCCAGACATTTATAGTCTGCAAACGGCTTTGTCCGTCTACGAAGATTTCATGCGAGCGGTAAGACAAAAACAGACCACCTGAAACAACCGCCATTACACCGGAAAAATGAAATTGTTCTGCCAACAAATACATAAAATAAGGCGAGACTAAGGTTAGAGACGCATCAATACTGGGCGTTGTTGGCAAAAACCGATGTATAAAATACATCACGTGTGCAACAGCCAAACCAATGGCAATACCAACAACGGTACTTAGGATAAAATCTACACTCGCCTGCCCCATAGAAAATTGGCCGGTAATGACCGCAGCAAGTGCAAAACGCAAAACAATTAAACTGGAGGCGTCGTTAACCAAACTTTCACCTTCTAAAATTGTAGTAATCCGTTTCGGGATTTTTATATTTTTCAATACTGAAGTTGCTGCAATGGCATCTGGAGGAGAAACAATTCCGCCAAGTAAAAAACCCATAGCTAAAGTGAAACCCGGAATCATTGAAGTGGTTAAAAATGCTACAGCCAAAGAGGTGATAATTACCAAACCAAAAGCGAGCAGAGAAATTGGACGTCGCCAGCGCCAGAAATCATTCCAGGAAGTATACCATGCAGCTTCATAAAGTAGCGGTGGAAGGAAAATTAGAAAGATAATTTCCGGATCGATAGCCATTTCCGGAATCCCGGGAATGTAACTGATGCCTAAACCTGCAAGAACCAAAAAAATTGGGTAAGAAATTTTCACTTTTTGCGCAAGCATAATCAGTAAAAAAGCTACAGAAAGTAAGATTAGATATTGTAAAAGTGTATGGTGCATAAGCAGAATTTCTTCAAGGATTAAACCACAAATATAAAATACAATTGCTCAGTAATTTATCGTGCAAAGCACAATTTTCAGGGAAAATTTTTTAACGAAATAACGCCAATTTACGATACAGTTTACATTTATAACCGGCTTTTTTAACAGAAGAACCTCAATCGCTAAATCTTAAATATAATGCCTTGAGGCAATTGCGGTAAAAAATATGCGCCTGGATTTTCAAAAACTAAAAAATCAATCCCAGGCATAAACACATTATATTGTAGCCAATTCAAACAAAATCTAAAAATAATTTAATTGCTGGTGCAACATAATGTTCAAGGTTGCGACTACCATACAGAAACAGTTAAAAAAACAATTAACACTCGCGATTGGAAAATAAAGAAAAAATACCCGATCAGGAATTAATGAAAATGTGCCGCGAAGGAAAAGACCTCGGTTTTACCTTGCTATACAACAAATATTCCAAACGTGTATATAGCTCTATTTGTCGGTTTATTTCCCATACTGGCGAAGCTGAAGATATTCTGCAGGAAACATTTTTTACCGTTTTTGGCGAGTTGAGCAAGATGAAAGAGATTGTGAGTTTTGAAGCATGGACCAGAAGAATTGCAATAAACCGTTCCATATCCCATTTGAGAAAGCAAAAAATTCAATTTTCAGATCTTGGAGAAATGGATATTCCGGCAGGAGAAATGTACGACCCCGGAGAAAATGAACTTTTTGAATGTAAAGTTGAAGATGTGAAAAATAGTATAGCGGCATTGCCAATGGGTTACAAAACCATTTTGAATCTTTATTTATTTGAGAAACTGACGCAGGAAGAAATTGCCGTAATGCTTGGCGTATCGCACACTACTGTACGTACACAATACCATAGAGCAAAGAAAAAAGTATTAGAATCATTAAAAGACAAGCCATATTATGCATGATCCTTTAAAGAAATTTGTGGATGAACACCGCGAGGAATTTGACCAGCCTGAAGCACCAAAATTTAATATGGCGCTATTTAAAGAGCGTCACTTAGTTGCAGAAAGGTCTTTACCAAAAAGAAATCTTTTGTTAATGTTTGGCAACAAATGGCTCGCTGCTGCGTGTATTGCAGTGCTTGCTGGAACAGCCTTTTTTGTTTTTACACAAAAAGAAAGCAACCCGAATACAACAGACATTGCGGCTATAAGCCCAAAAACGGAGTCTACTACACCAAAGGCGATTACAACCAAGATTACTCCAGAAAAACATAGTGAAGTTGCTGCGATTGTGGTGAAAAAAACAATTTTGCCAAAGACATTAACACATCTTAAAGAGAACGAGGCAAACTGGAATGAAAAATTGCTGGATAGCAGCTCGGCCAGCAATAGATTGGCGGCAATACTGTTTATGGCGCAGTCTAAAAACATCAGCAATGCTGATTTAGATCAATTGGCACGAACACTAAACCAGGATCAAAATTCCAATGTACGGCTGGCTGCACTTGACGTATTGAAAAAATATGGGGATGATGCACACGTTTCGGCACTATTATTTAATGCGTTGGATGTACAAACCGATCCTATGGTTCAGCTGGCCCTGGTGAGTTTAGTTGGAAAATCCAATAATCAAAAAGTTAATGAACGCCTATATGCATTGGCCAATAACCCGGAAACATTTGAAGCGGTAAAAGATGAAGCGCTTAGCATTTTACTGGAACAAAATAAACTTTAACACAACACGAAATTGAAAGATAGAATATGAAAAAGAAAATTACATTAATGCTCGCTTTTTTTACGCTTAGCCTCGGCGCATTTGCACAAAAAGAGTATAAACTGGCCAAATCTAGCGGACGTTTAAATATTAATTTACCCGGAGCTACTATTGTTGGTTACAGCGGAAAAGATATTGTCTTCTCTGCCGCGGTTAACGAAGACGACGAAGAAGATTTAAGAGCAAAGGGCTTGAAAGTAATTAACGGAAGTGGATTTACCGACAATAGCGGTTTAGGAATTGATGTTACCGTAAAAGGTGAAGATATTAATGTTAATAGCGTTGGTAAAAAACTGGATGGCGCAATTACGATAAAGGTGCCTGAAAATGTTAAAGTGATTTACAAATACAGCTCTACATTTAACCGCGATTCTGTAATTCTTCAAAACCTTAAAAATGAAATTGAAGTGTCTGCCAGTTACAATTCTGTTAAATTACTGAACAACACAGGTCCAATGAATGTAAAAACATTATACGGCTCGGTAGACGCAACCTTTAATGCCGATATCAAAGGTCCGGTTAGCATCGTTTCTGTGTATGGATATGTTGATGTTGCTGTTCCAACTTCAGTTAAAGCCAATGTAGAATTGGCCACCAGTTACGGAAATTTATATTCTGCTGATGGTTTAAAAATTGATATTGATAAAACTGCCGCACCAGCTGCGTCTGAAAAACCAAATACACCAATTACCACCAATATCAGTAAGCTTACCCGAACGCCTAGTTCCACAAGTACAACTACCAGCAGCAGCGGATCGGCAGTTGCGGTAGCAACAGGCAGTGCAAATTTTCAGGGTAAATTTACAACGTCAGGCATTAGTGGCGATGCTCAGAACATCAGTACCGTATTCTATGGAACTAAAGAACCTGAAACCATTAAAGGAAAACTAAATGGCGGTGGTGCAGATCTAATTCTGAAGTCAAATTACAAAAACGTCTACCTGCGTTCTAAATAACTTCTGATTGTATTATTTAAGAGAAAGCCGCCAGATTTAACAATTGGCGGCTTTTATGTTGAAACAATTTATTGTTTAACTTTCTGATCATACGCTTTTTGTAATTCAGCCAAAGTAACCTCAAATCCTTTCTGATCTATAAATGCCGAAGGATTATATGGATCTCCAGGTTTATGTTTTCCATGAAGATTGAACTGACTGGCATGAGAAGACAACCAGATATCAAATGACAAATTTTTAAGTTCGCGTAAAGTATAGGCGTAATCTTCCTGAATATTTGGATATGCTGTGATCTCGGAAAATTTCTTATCGGTAACGATGCTTGGCATATTGGCAATCAATACCCGGTACACCTTATCAGGATCTTTAACATCGAAAATGAAACTCGCAGACCCTTTTGTGTGTCCAGGATGATGTAACATTGTAAGCTCCATATCTCCAAGTTTAACCACTTCCCTATCTTGCAGCAATTTATCCGCTTTGAGTGGCTCGTAGCTGGCCACGCCATTTCCAAGTGCGTAATCCGAAGCACCACCGTCTGCCATTACTTCAGCATCTTTCGCATCTATCATTACAGTTGCTCCAGTCATTTCCTTCAATTTCGCCATTGCGCCCAAATGGTCATAATGTGCCTGTGTGGTGAGGAGAATTTTGGTATCGCTTAGTTTGAAGCCAAGCTGCTCAATACCCGATTTTATCTGTGCAGCAGAACTTGCAAGGCCTGTGTTTATCAGGATGTTTCCTTTAGAAGTAACCAGCAAGTAGCACGCCAGATCGGAAGTGCCCACATAATACAAATTGCCCACAATTTTGAAAGGCTGATAAGGTTTGGACCAGCTTGGATCTGTAACCATTGGTTCTTTTACCGTTTGGGCTGATGCGTCTGAGTTCATTGCCGCGAAAGCACCAGACAACAAAAAAATCTGTAGTGTTTTTTTAAACATAGTATAGGTGAATAGATACGAATATAGCAAATTACTCAATTGCCGCTATTCGATCATCAGTTATCCGGAAACAACCTGTTATTTTAACCCAGATGTTCTGTACCTTCTGTTTCGGTATTCAGATGACTCAGCAACATTTTCAAAACCTGATCGCGCTGCTCAAAACGTTCTGCATTGTCAGGAATAATCTGAATATAATTTTGATCACTAGCATTATTGGCAGAGGGCATTTCTTCGGAGAATTGAAAGGAATTGTTCATCGTGGGGAGTTTTAGTTTTAATAGTTATAGATCTGACTCTATTTTTCAACAGCTGCATCTAAAAATGGTTTTGTTAAATTTTAAATAACCTTTAAATAGAGAGATAACAATATAAACTGCTGCGTTACATCAATATGTTTTCAATTTCAAACAAAATAACGGACTACCGAAACAATAGTTCTTTTAAAGATTCAGTCAATATTCCAGTTATAGCTGCAAATGCAAACAGCAGAATTCCCAGGAAAATCAATAAATCTTCTCTGCTAAAGCGCGAAATCCAATATTTGGGTGCAACCCTCAGGTGTAGCAGATAGGTTAGAAATAAAATAAATCTCCTTCGGAAAAAGTTAAATCTACTCATAACAACAAACGTATGCTGAAGTTAAAATAGAATTAGAATTTAATTTCGAACATGAAAGGTCGAACTTGAGTTTTGAGGCGTTAATAAAGTGACAATACATCTGGTTAGAAATAATAATGTACAACATAAATTTAACAATTTGGTTTTGTTTGTGAAACATACAAAACTAGAATTCGCTTTCCTGTCTGAAAGCCAGACTGTAAATGCCCTCGTACCCGCTTCTAATTAACACCAGAAACTGTTGCTACAGCAACAATCAATCAACAATGATGCGGAATTCCACCAATACAAATATCGCAAGATAAAACCGTAACAACTTTATTATCAGTATATTAAAAAAACGGCACAACTATTGAAAATTGCAACCTGTAAATGTGATTTAATTATGGAAAACAAGGAATTTCAAGGGAACGATCAGGATGCAATTCGTTTTGCTTATTGGGTACCCAACGTGAGTGGTGGTTTGGTAGTAAGCAAAATAGAACAACGTACAAGCTGGGACATTAACTACAATAAAAAACTCGCGCAACTCGCAGAGCAAAATGGCTTTGACTATGCGCTCAGCCAAATAAGGTTCACTGCCGGATACGGTGCAGAATTTCAGCACGAACCAGTAGCCTTCAGTCATGCTTTACTTGCAGCAACTGAAAAACTCAAATTAATTATTGCTTTACTTCCTGGCCCGTGGAATCCGGCAGTGGCCGCAAAACAACTTGCAACAATAGATCAGCTTACCAATGGACGCGTTGCTGTAAATATTGTGAGTGGCTGGTTTAAAGGTGAATTTGATGCCATTGGCGAACATTGGCTTGACCACGATGAACGCTATCGACGTTCCGAAGAATTCATACATTGCCTCAAAGGAATATGGACTGAAGACAAATTTAGCTTCCGCGGAAATTTTTACCGTTTTAACGATTATACGCTTTCCCCTAAACCGCTGCAACAACCGCATCCGGAAATTTTTCAGGGTGGAAGTTCCAGAGCAGCCCGTGATATGGTTGCGCGGGTATCTGACTGGTATTTCACGAATGGAAATACTATTGAAGGAATTGAAGCGCAGATTGAAGATATCAGAGCAAAATCTAACCTTAGCGGCCGAAAAGTTAAAATTGGAGTGAATGCTTTTGTTATTGCCAGAGACACTGAGGAGGAAGCCAGGGCGGTACTGCAGGATATTATTGAACAAGCCGATATTGAAGCGGTAAAAGCTTTCGGTCATGCTGCAAAAAATGCAGGAAAAGCCTCCCCGGAGGGCGAAGGAAATTGGGCAAAATCCTCTTTTGAAGACCTCGTTCAATATAACGATGGTTTTAAAACGAATCTGATTGGCACACCTGAGCAGATTTCCGGGCGCATTATCGAACTTAAAAAAGCTGGGGTAGACCTCGTACTCTGTGGCTTCTTACACGCACAGGAAGAAGTAGAATATTTTGGCAAACATGTTTTGCCGCTGATCAGGGAAAAAGAAGAAAAAGCAAAAATTAATAAGGCACAATATGTATAAAATTGTTCTCCTCTCCGGAAGCCCGGCTCAGCAATCCAAATCAAACCGAATTCTTCAGCACTTATCGCAACAGCTAAGCGATTCAGGATTTCAAACCCGTTTGATTGGCGTTAGAGATTTTAATCCTGAAGCCTTATTGTATGCGCACATAAAAGATGAAAGCATCCAAGATTTTATAACAGAACTGGCAGATGCAGATGCCTTTGTTCTCGCAACCCCCATATATAAGGGAACTTTTACCGGCGCAGTTAAAACCGTGCTCGATATCTTACCTCAGTATGCTTTAAAACATAAAGTTGTATTGCCTATAGCAACAGGAGGTTCAATGGCACATCTGCTGGCAATGGACTACAGCATAAAACCTGTTTTATCTATTCTCGGAAGTTCAGATATTCTTCAGGGCGTTTTCATCAGCGACCATCAAATTAGCGTGTCGTCTTCCGGTGATTTTGTTCTGGATGATGACATTCAAAACCGTCTGGATGAATCTGTACATCACCTTACTAAGGCCGTTAGACAAAAAATCAGTCAGGAGCAAATACTTTAAAATTAATCATACCGGAAGTGGCATAGCTCCTTCCCTAAACAAAATAATACACAATGAAAATATTATGGTTTATCCCAACATATGGAGACAGCAGATATATAGGTTCCTCAATTGGTGCCAGGGGAACGGATTTCTCCTACCTGAGACAAGTTGCTCAGACTGTTGATGACTTAGGCTACTATGGCGCTCTACTTCCAACAGGAAGAACTTGCGAAGATGCGTGGATTACAGCTTCAGCACTTGCACAGGCGACTAAAAAGATGAAATTTCTCGTTGCTGTACGCCCCGGTTTAATGCTACCATCTGTAGCTGCACGTATGGCCGCAACACTCGATCGTTTTTCTGAAGGAAGATTACTTGTAAATGTGGTTGCCGGTGGCGACCCTGTAGAACTCGCTTCTGATGGTATATTCCAGAAACATGACGACAGATACAAAACTGTTGATGAATTCCTGCAAATCTGGCGCCGCCTTTTAAGCGGAGAAGAATTTACCTTTAATGGCGAGCATTATCATGTTGAAGATAGCCAGTTGTTGTTAAACAGCGTACAGAAACCTCACCCAGAACTTTATTTTGGTGGTTCCTCTCCTGCCGGACAACTTGTTGCTGCCCGACACACAGATGTTTATCTTACCTGGGGAGAACCGCCTGCACAGGTAAAAGAAAAAATTGACGCTATGCGCGCATTGGCTGCTATTGAAGGCAGACAAGTCCGTTTCGGAATAAGATTGCATGTTGTGGTGCGTGAAACTGAAGAAGAAGCATGGCGGGCGGCCAATGAGTTAATCCGTTATGTAACGGATGATGGAATACAGGCAGCATTAAATGTGTTTAAGCGTTTCGACTCTGAAGGACAGCGTAGAATGACGGAATTACACACCGGAAATCGCGATAAACTTGAAATTAGCCCAAATCTTTGGTCGGGCATCGGATTGTTACGCGGCGGAGCCGGAACTGCGTTGGTTGGAAGCCCAGAAATTGTGGCAAAAAGAATGCAGGAATATGCCGATCTTGGCATCGAAGAATTTATCTTATCCGGCTATCCGCACCTTGAAGAAGCATACCGTTTTGCAGAACTGGTTTTTCCCTTATTGCCAAACCAGAAAGTGAATGTGGATGACGTACTTACGCCATATGTAAGTCCGTTCGGAGAAATAAAAGCTGCACAATAAACATCCTAATTAAATAAAATGGCAACATTATCACATATTGACCCACAAATCAAAGCCAATCCATCTGCATTTGAAACCGCTAAAACAGTGGCTGCAGCATTGGAAGAAACCGCAATAGAACGCGATAAACTTGGTGGAACGGCATACAATGAGCGCAATATTATTCGCCAGAGCGGTTTGTTAAGTTTAATTGTTCCGAAAAACTTAGGTGGTATTGGAGAAGATTGGACTTCAGTAATGCAAATCGTCCGGCTTTTCGCATCTGTAGACAGTTCTATGGCGCATTTATTTGGTTTTCAACACCTCATTCTGGCGTCAATAGAATTGTATGGATCAGAAGATCAGCGCGATTACTACTTTGCAAAAACAGCGTCAGAAAATATATTTTGGGGAAACGCCCTGAATCCGCTCGATAAAGGAACCCAGGTAACTTTGGAAAACGACGATTATATATTTAATGGTAGTAAGGGTTTTTGTTCTGGCGCAACAGATTCAGACATGCTGCTCGTTTCCGGATTTTTAAACAACAAACTGGTTATCGGCGTTACGCCATCAAATAGCAAGGGCATACAAATTAACCAGGATTGGAACAACTTCGGGCAACGTCAAACCGATAGCGGAAGTGTAAAATTTGATGCTTTGCGTATTCCTTCTGAAAACATGCTGCTGGTTCCGGGCCCAATGGGCGATGTACGTTCTACCCTGCGTTCCAGCATCGCACAACTCATTTTAACACACATTTACCTGGGCTTGGCAGAAGGTGCATTTAATGAAGCAAAAAAATATACCTCAGCTCAAACTCGCGCCTGGCACAATTCCGGTGTGAGTAGCGCCAGTGAAGACCCGTTTATTTTAAAACGATACGGAGAAATGTTTCTAAGCTTACAAAGTAGTATTAAATTGTCAGAAATGGCTATAAATTCTTTGCAGCAAAGCTGGGATTTGGGCCAAAAATTGACCGAAAAACAGCGTGGGCGTACTGCAATAGATATTGCATTGGCCAAAGTTCAATCATCTGAAACGGGTTTGAAAATCTGCAGTGAGATGTTTGATGTAACCGGTTCAAGGGCAACCAATGGTTTTGCCCGACTTGATCGGTTCTGGAGAAACATCCGCACACATAGTTTACATGATCCCTCCGATTATAAATTAAAAGAACTTGGAGATTTTGCCTTAAACGGTGCTATTCCAAATCCAGGGTTTTATTCATGATTTTTTTTTCCGATTTTGCATTCGGCAATATGATTAAAGTAAATCCCCGACTTTTACATCCGGTTGGCCAAAATCTATAATCGTATTAATTCAGTATCTAAAATGGCCAGTCGAAAATATTTAATAGAACTTCCAACAGGTACCACAAGTCCGCTTTCTATACGTGCAAAAGTATTGGTATTTGAAGATCCGAATTCTCAAAAACTTTTGCAACGCGTAAGAAAGGTTGCTCCGAGTGGTGCAAATGTTATTATAATTGGTGAAACAGGAACCGGGAAGGAACTGCTTGCTCGGGAAATTCATAACCTGAGCGATCGAAGAAATGGTCCTTTCATCGCTGTAAATTGCGGTGCGTTTAGTGAAACGTTGATTGAAAGTGAGCTATTTGGGCACGACAAAGGTTCATTTACAGGTGCAATTTCTTCAAAAAGCGGATGGTTTGAAGAAGCCAATGGAGGAACACTTTTTCTGGATGAAATTGGCGACATGCCCTATCCGCTCCAGGTAAAGATGCTTCGCGTTATTCAGGAAAGACAGGTTGTACGTTTAGGTTCCAGGAAAACGATAGATATTGACGTACGCATTATAGCTGCAACAAATGTCAATCTGGAAGATGCGGTAAATGCAGGCCGTTTTCGTGAAGATTTATATTACCGCCTTAATGTTGTAAACCTGAATTTATTGCCATTGAAAGACCGGCCGAAAGATATTCTTCCATTGGTTAATCATTTCATGGGCGTGTATGCTAAACGCCTAGGAATTATAAATATGCAACTCAGCCCGGAGGCTATCCATACATTGGTTGAAGAATATACGTGGCCTGGCAATATCCGCGAACTGGAAAATGTAATTCATCAGTCCTTACTGGTTTGCCGTGGCAATATCGTAAAACCGGAAGACCTGAACTTATCTAACAAAGTTTCCAGAAACTCCAGACCACAAGATACATTTGCATTAAATGAAACAAAAAACGGAGAGCAAATGCTTCGCGAAGCGTTGGCGCAGCTGTTTGAAGAAAATCATCAGAATTTGTATTCGATAATTGATCAGAATGTTTTTCAGCATGCATTTGAATATTGTTACCACAACCAGATGGAAACCTCAAGGTTATTAAATATCAGCCGCAATATATTGCGTTCCAGGTTGATCGAATACGGGCATCTCAACCCGAAACTGAGAAGCAAATAAAACCACATAAAAAAGCTGTGAATGAATTGTTCACAGCTTTTTTATGCGATCTAGAATGTTTTAAATGGCTTTCGTTTTTAATCTTAGCCATTCTTTTTCCTCAGTAGATAAATATGGGCTTAGTTTATCGAAAACGGTTTGATGGTACGCATTTAACCAAAAAATGTGACGATTTTCTAATAATTCTTTCTGAATTAATGAAGTTTCAATTGGCGCCAGTGTCAAGGTTTCAAAGGCATAAAAAGATCCGAAATCACTTTCCTGATCTACAATTGTAAGGACAAGATTCTCGATACGTATACCGTGTTTTCCTGGTCGGTATAAGCCGGGTTCTATAGAAGTAATCATTCCTGGAACTAATGCTACAGGTACATTTGTTGGATTAAAGACCTGCGGACCTTCATGCACATTTAAATAAAAACCAATTCCGTGGCCCGTGCCGTGACCATAGTTTAAGCGGTAGTCCCAAAGTGGCTTACGGCAAATTGCATCAATTTGATAACCACATGTTCCTTTCGGATACTTGGTCAATGAACCTTCAATCATGCCCTTGAGCACTAATGTGTAGTCCATTTGCTCTTCTTCAGTTAAAATATCAAATGCAATCATCCGGGTAATATCGGTTGTACCATATTGATATTGACCACCAGAATCAACCAGAAATAAACCTTCGTTTTCTATGATACTGTTGCTTTGCTCGGTAGCCGAATAGTGAGGTAAAGCACCATGGGCACGATAAGCGGATATGGTTGTAAAACTGTTCCCTACAAAACCTTCCTGCTCGGCGCGGAAACCTTCAAGCACTGCGGCAGCAGAAAGTTCAGTAATCTTCTTACTACCAATATGGTCGTCCATCCATTTCAGAAACTTCGTTATCGCGACACCATCTTTTAACATGGTTTTACGCATACTTTCAACCTCTGTTTCGTTTTTAACTGCTTTGGCGAATGTGCTTGGATTTATTTCCTGAATAATATTTAATCCTTCCGGTAATAGTTGATATAAACCAAAACAATTACGTTTTGGATCAATCAGAATTGTTCCCTGCGCAGGAAGTTCAGCAATCGCTTTATCAATATCTTCATAAGCTGCTACGCTTACGCCTGCATGTTCAAGTTTTTGTTGATCCTCTCCGGATAACTTTTCTTTATTGATAAAAAGCGATACAGTTTCCTGAGATATTAATGCAAAACTCAATACTACCGGGTTGAAACTTACATCTTTGCCTCTGATGTTGAAAAGCCATGCCAAATCATCCAGCGATGAAATTAACTGAAAGTCCGCACGAAGACGTTTTAATTCTTCACACAATTCAGCAATTTTAGATGAGGTGGATTGTCCGGTGTATTTTTCATCAATCAAAAATGCCGGTTGACGTGGCAATTCTGGACGATTGTTCCAAATTGGGTCTAGAAAATCATGACTTTTCAGTTGTATATTTTTTGGTGAAAATTGTTTAAGCAGCAATTCGCCCAGTAGAACTGAAAGAAGCCGATCATTGCAACCAACAATAGAACCATCAGCCAATTGATTGTTTAACCAATCTATATATTCAGGTGCATGCTGCACTTTAAGCTTCATGAGTGTATAACCACTGCCTTCAAGCTGTTCTTCAGCTTGTTCAAAATACCTGAAATCCGTCCAAAGTCCGGCGAAATCGTGTGTTATAACTAATGTTCCTGCAGAACCGGTGAAGCCTGATGCGAATGGAATACACTTAAAGTGATCAGGTAAATATTCGCTGATGTGTGGGTCTGCAGAAGGAATGATATAAGCCGCAACGTTTTGTTTTGTCATTTGCTCACGGATTGCAGCTAACTTGTCTATATAGGTCATGGTATTATTTTTTAATTCTGCAAAGGTATCGTAATCGGTCAAAAAGGCGTCAGAAAGCCGTAATTTTTGATGTAGAACGAAAATGTATAGAAAAGAAAGTCGCAAAAGAAGCTGTGCAACTGCTCATTACAAATCAAAAAGATTTTTGTAATTAAACTTCCCCATTGTCAGCAAAAATAGTGAAGCAATCATTCCGATTATAAAAAACAGAATAGATTGCTTCACGCAACAGCACTAAATTTCAAGGCTTAAGTTTCTAATGGAATTTTTTTTTAATTATTCTATAAGGATGAGTTAATTTAAAGTCCATTCAGGTCTTTCAAAATGGCAGGTGTAACCGTACGGTACCTTTTGTAAATAATCCTGGTGATCTTCTTCAGCATTCCAGAATGCTGTTGCAGGCACAACTTCAGTCACAATTTTACCGGGCCATTTACCGGATGCATCCATCTCAGCAATCAACTGATTGGCAACATCGCGCTGTTCATCGCTCAGATAAAAAATCGCAGAGCGATAAGACGTTCCGACATCATTTCCCTGTCTGTTTTTAGTTGTAGGGTCATGAATCTGGAATAAGTATTCTAATAATTTACGGTAAGATAGTATTGTGGGATCAAAGGTAATTTCTATAGCTTCAGCATGTGTACCGTGGTTTCTGTAAGTTGCATTAGGTACATCACCACCGGTATAACCAACTACTGTTGATAAGACACCAGGCTGATGACGAAATAGTTCCTCAACGCCCCAAAAACATCCTCCGGCCAATATCGCTTTTTCAGTATTCATAATTTATTAATTTTTATAAAGGTAATTACAGAACAGGATTTGACCTAGCTCGGTTTTGAAATTCCAACAACTTTTGACGAACAAATGTTAAATTTAAAACCAGAAAAACGTAGTCAGATTTTCTATTTATTTATGCGTGGGTTTAGGAAAAACCTGGTGACCATTTGCCCATTGTTTCCACAAGCCGCGCAGTTCTGCAACTTTAACTGGATTTTGTGCAGCTAAATCTTTAGTTTCTGAATGATCTTCAGATAAATCGTATAAATGCCAGGTGCTATCATTACTTAAAGAAACCAGCTTCCACTTGCCTAAACGGGCATATCTGGCACCAAAATGTTCATTAAACAACTTCTCGTGACCAGCAGAAACTTGACCTTTAAACGAAGGAACTAAAGTCAAACCCGTTGTTGGTGTAATGTTTTTTCCCTTACAGGTTTCTGGATATTTTACGCCGGCAATATCTACAAAAGTTTGCATAAAATCCATTACATGCCCAACCTGATTGCTGTAGCCACCAACATTTTTAGTTATTCCTTTAGGCCAAAATGCAATCATTGGTGTATGTATTCCACCTTCGTAAGATTCAGCTTTGGCATATTCGTAAGGTGTGTTCGCTACATTTGCCCAAACCCGACCAATAGAACTGTACGTAGTTTGCGGACCGGGCATAGCTTCTTTTTTTGTGGCATAAATAATTGGTGAGCCATTACGGGTTTCGCTCGGACGATCAAATCCTGAACCGTAAGCAGCAGCATTTTCCGGACTTGCGCCATTATCAGATAAAAATATAATAATAGTATTGTCTAGTTTCCGGGTATTACGCAGTGCATCTATAATCCGGCCAATGCCTTGATCCATACAATCAATCATTGCAGCGTGAACAGCCATTGCCTCAGCATCCCAAACCTTATCGGGGTTATTTTCCCAACTGTTGGTTCTAGCTGCAGGTTTAGACAATTTAGTTGTAGTGGAATCAATTAATCCAAGTTGTAACATTTTTTTATATCGCGCTTCGCGGATTACGTCCCATCCTACTTTATAGGTCTCTTTGTATTTTGCAATATCTTCCGGCTTTGCCTGCAAAGGCCAGTGCGGTGCATTTTGAGCAACATACAGGAAGAAAGGTTTGTTGCTCTTTTTCCAGGAATTGATGTAAGCTACTGCAGTATCATTTATTGCATCGGTTTGGTAATAATCTTTAGGTACAGTTTTGATTGGTTTGGTACCACTAACTAAACTAAAAGGATCAAAAAAATCTACTACACCCCAAATGGTACCAAAAAACTGTTCAAAACCCCTACTGGTTGGATATTGCGCAATGGGAGAAAAATCGCCGTAATCTTTTTGATGGTTTAACCATGCTAGTTGCTCTTTCGGATTCTTCTGCACAGTGGTATTAGAAACATGCCATTTCCCAGACATAGCGGTATGGTAACCGGCATTTTTCAGTACTTCAGCTAGCGTAACGGTATTTTCTGCCAAATGCCCCAAATAACCAGGCTCATCTTCGGCTTCTGTCATTTTTCCAATTCCGGCTTGCTGATTATATAAGCCTGTTAATAATGATGCACGCGTTGGGCAGCACCTGGAAGTATTGTAAAATTCCCTGTAACGCAACCCATTTTTAGCCAGAAAATCAATATTTGGTGTATTTACTTCTCCACCGTAACAGCCAACATCAGAAAAGCCCAAATCATCTGCCATAATCAACACAATATTTGGTCGTTCGGGTTGTAGATTTGTGGTGTCTTTTTGTGGATTCCGTTCAAATGCGCTCACCAAAACAAAAACAGATGCAGAAATGGCCGCAATGGGGATCAAGAGTTTTTTAGATTTCATGTTTTAGCAATTGGATTTAATTGTTGATGACGTACAAGCTGATGTTAATGCTATACCTGCAATTTAAAACAACAATCGGCCATATCCTACTAATTTACTAAAACGGTTTAAAATACTGCATTCCAAATAATAAGTTTTTAAGATTCCTTTTTCAGCGCGCATTTTTTTTACTTCTTTTTCATCAGAGGGGAATTTTGGCATCATAAATACAAGAAAGTATATTGAAATGAAACTTAAAGAATGGTTAGGAATCAAATTTGATCCATTGCACGTATAGCCCGATCTAAATTTTCTTCCTTTTCTAATTTAAGTTTTTGTTTAAGACGATAACGCGCCATGCGAATACTTTTTGGTTCTACACCTAGCCTGCTCGCAATTTCTTTGTTGTCCAATCCCATCAAAATGTAAGAACAATATTTGAGGTCTAAGCGTGTTAGATGATTTTCTGCACGTTCCTGTAAAGCATTAAAAAAGTTAGGATGCGCTTTGTTTAAAGCTTGCTGTTGTTCATCGAGATTTTTATCCATGCGTAAATTCTGATTAATAATGCGGCTAATTTGCCTTGCAGCCATGGGTGCATCTGCATCTCTCGATTTTTCTTTCAAAACATTAAGAATGACATTTTTTTCCTCAATTTTTAATGTTCCGGCCAGCAATTCTTTTTCCAGCCATTCGGCGCGGTCTTGCAGCAATTCTTGTTCTGCTTTTAGTCTGATGCTTTCTTCGGCCCGTAATGAAGCCTGCAGTTCTACTTCTTGCTTTTCTAAAGCCAGGCGTTGCGCTTCCGCATCTTTCAGTTTTGCAAGTAACTCTGCTTCTTCTTTTTCCTGCTCAGATAATTTCTTTTGTTGTAAAGATGCTTTTAACTTGTAATGATAAGAACTGAGTAAAAGTGCAAGTACGGTAATCCCGGCAGAACCAATTAAAATATACAGCCAATTTAATCTTCTATTGTAATCTGTTCTTTCCTTTAAACGGAGAATCTCATTTTCGCGCTGCGCAGATTGATATTCTTCTTCAAGCTGCTGTGTAATAGACAATTTTTGCAAATCGAAAACCTTGCTGTAGTACGCAGAGTATTGTTTGTAATAATTGAGTGCACGTTTCGTATCACCGCTTTTTTCTGCCACATTGGCTAAGCCAAGCATTAAGCGAGATCGGGTAATATCGGCACCGCCTGATGAGTTTTCCAGCTCAGAAATTCCAGTAACTAAGTATTGCTCTGCGCCTTTAAAATCTTTTTCGCGCAGCGCATATTCGCTCAAAATTCCATAACAATTTGCCAATACCTCGCGGCCATTAAACCGGCGGGCAATGTGCAGTGCAAGTTGTACGTATTTGAATGTACTGTCTTTATAGGTATTGGGGAAATATTTGAAATAGGCATTTCCCATGTTGAGTGCTGTAAGTGCAGCATTACTCTGTATCAGTATTTTATCATGGTTTTGGTTGTAATATACCATCGCCCTGCGGTAATAATTTAAAGAAGAATCCAGCAGGTTACGGCGATCCTGACTGCGTTCGAAGGAAGAGAAAAAACTGTGTGCATACGTCATGTAACCAATTTGAATATCATCCGGATAGGCACTTTTTTTTGATAAAACCAGACATGCTTTTGCATATTTGTGTTGCTTTAACGTATCGCTGCCATACGCGTAAATGCCGGCAATGTAATGGTTAATTAAGGTTTTATAGCTGGATGATCTTCTGTCGTCTTGATCTGCAATTAGTTTTTCAGCCTGTAAAAAATGTGACATGGCTTTCGCATCGTTCCCTTTAATCAGCTCAAACCAGCCTTTTCTAAACCATACAAAAGCATTTAATACTGGTTTTTTAGACAACCGCGAAACGGAAACTGCACTGTCAATATATACTCCGGCGCGTTGCTCCTGGTTTTTCTGTACCAGCAAATGTGCAATGGTTGCATAACAAAAACCCATTGATGCGTTGTCTTTGTTCTTTTTAGCCAGATTTAAAGCTTGCTTCCCTGTATTTAAAGCTTCATCAATATTTTGCTCAAATGTTGATCGGGCGAGTTCGGCCAATAGTATCGGTTTTTCTGCAGATGTTGCCTGTTTAAGCGCACGGTTTAACGAATCTATAACTAACTTTTGAGCAATAGCATTTTGATTAAAAATAAGCAGCGCAAAGACTACAAATAGAGGGATAATTTTTTTCAGGGGCATTGGGTAAAGTTATCACATTAATTTACATGTACTTAGAAACAACTACAACTTTCAAAAGTTTTATTCAGTAAATCAACAAGTTAACTTAATTATGTAGACCTTTTGTAGACGAAGTTGACGTAGGCAGTAGACGCTGCATAGACGTTTGATTTTTGGAAAACGCTATGGCTCTATTGTACTTTTGATTCAACATTTATTCACCTAAAAAACAAATACTATGTCTAACAAAACTATGGCTATTGTAGCCTACATCACCATTATTGGTTGGATCGTTTCTTATCTGGAATATAAAAAAAGCTTGGATAAAAGTCCGCTGGTGGCCTATCATCTTGGTCAGTCGCTTGGACTTATTATTCTGTCCTTCGTGCTTTCAATTGCCCTTTCTATACTCGCTATGCTGGTTCCGGCATTAGCTATGGTATCTATGGTTATTGGCGTGCTTACGTTTATTTTATTATTGCTGGGCGTTGTGGCAGCTTCTAATGAAGCCATAAAACCTTTACCCGTAATTGGTAAACTCTTCGAAGGTAAATTTAATTTTGCGCGTTAACGGTTAATGCTCTAAAACCGGGAGGGGAACAAGTGTCCCCTCTTTTTGTTTACTTAAAAAAGTAAATATGAAAACTTTAGTTTTTTATGCGTTGGCCATAAGCTTTTGTGGTGGTTTATTGGCTTGTAAAAACAATACACAGCAAACAGGTACACCTTTTCGGTTGCCTAAAGTTCCGCTTCAGTATCGCGCTTCTGCTACAGATCTCGGCCTTAATTCTATAGATACTATTTACCGGGCAGATAGTTTGGCTCAGCGTATGCTGGTTTCCGTTTCATTGATAGATAAGCACGCGGCAAAAATCTGGAAAATTGATACCATGCATTTTGTTTTTAAAAACAGACTGGCCGATTGGGAACACCAAAAAAGAGGTTTTTACTGGTTGTTTCAGGATTTAAGTGTATCCAGCAACTATGCGCGCAATCGCGATGGTGTAGAAACCGAAGTGTATGACCGTTATAAAGAATACTTTATGTTTAAACCGGTTTATCAACCAGCCAAAGGCGATAAATACCCAACAATAGATTATAAATTAATGGACGAATACTGGGTAAAATTAAATGCCGATGTGGTGGCAATTTCTAATCCAAGCGATGGAGATTTATTTGTGTTGGCGCATCCTATTCTTAAAAGAATACGCCAACAAGATTTATACCGAATGGTGAATGTTACCGATAGTGTGCCTCTACCTTATTATAGCGATAAAGTAGATTCTACACGATTGGTTTGCTTGCGTATTGCGGTTTTTCAACTCAACACGCCCCAGCGATAATTTTTTACTAAATAATAGCTTTAGGACAACTTACTACTGGTAAACTTTCTTCAGGGCGATAATACAAAGCATAAAATTTGTTTTTATAATCTTTATACTGACTTACAGCTCCAAAAAAGTGCATGGTACGGATATAATACCAAGCCAAATCTACCTGAAAAGGCTTAAAGCCACTACGGGCACTTTTAGGAAATAAATGGTGATTATTGTGCCACTCCCCGGCTACTATGCCCGGCCAAATCTGGTTTATAGATTTATCTGTACGACAAAAATCCGTTCCTTCTACCTGTTTCTGCTCGCCACGTGCATGACCTTCATAATTGAAAGTACGGACACCAATTGCCCAAAACCCGGCGGCGCCGAATAAAGTACAAGCTAAAGCATGGCCACCAATTAAATAGAAAGCAAAGTACCAGAAAGACCAATTTATGATCCAGAATAAAACCGCATAAGCGGGATGCGCAAACGAACCCCATTTTTGATATTGCGTATAACAGTTTCCATTTACACCAGTATGACGCATCAAACGTTTAACTCGGTTATAATCGGTTTCATCTAAATTTTTGGCAATTGGCTGATGGTTTACATCGGCCAGAAAACAATATAAAAAACCAGCTTCAGCATTATAAGGATCGCCGGGTTGATCTGATTTTGCGTGGTGAACGTGATGAGAAATCACATAAATTTCTTCGGGTATTACGCTTACGGTTAAATTTTGAGTAACAAAGCGCCAAAAACCATTTTTAAAAGTGTAAGCACCATGTGTGCAATACCGATGGTGCCAAATGGTACCGTGTGTTCCCATTACAATCATGCTGTACAGAAATGCAGCAAGAACCGTCCACCACGAAAAGAAGTACACTAAAAAAATAAAGAAAAAAGGAATCAGACAAAGTACTTTAAACCAGCTGAAAAAAGGGAGCCAGTTTTTTTTACACTTAAAAATATTCAATCTCGAAAAAAACTCAAGGATAATTTCTTTGTGCGAAGGTTTAATTAAATCGCCTTGCGCATCCTTCCATCCATAAGAAGGTGGCTGTAGTACATGGTCTAAAAATGGCATTTATGGGGTTCAATAGTTTACAGGGAGGATAATGGTTTACTTCCGATTGGTCAGAAAGGAAATATTTGGAGCATTTTTACATCCATAAAAAAAAAACTTGCCCAATTCTGGACAAGTTCTTTTTGGTCATCTATTTAAAGATATACTAAACGATCTTCACATTGATGGCGTTAAGGCCTTTACGACCTTCTTCAACATCGAAAGCTACTTGATCATTTTCTTGGATCTCGTCAATAAGTCCCGACACGTGGACAAAAATTTCTTTACCTGTGTCATTTTGTGAAATAAATCCGAAGCCCTTTTGGCTGTTGAAGAATTTCACTGTTCCTTGATTTTGCATTGTATTTTATTAATAAGCACGAAAGGTAGGTATAATAACTGAGCTATTTATCAAACCGTTTGTTTTTCATTCAAATAAAATCATTTTACAACCTATGCGGGTATGAATTGGCGAAATTTGAGGCAGATTAGTTCCTTAGTCATTTGTAACCATTCTGCCGCAAGCCCAATCTAAAATGTTAACTCACTTGTTTATAATATTGCTTTGGCTGTAGATGAAGTGAAAATTCATCACTAAAGTCTGCATTAAAAACCCTGAAGAACATCTTCCATTCATCTCTAACCATTTGAGCAATATAATTTCTGAATACTTTTTCGAATTGAGCAAATTCTATATAGGGTTTTGAAATGACAAGATACTCTTCTTCAGTAACAACAACTACCTCTCCAATCCATCCGGGCCATCTTTTTTTAATTTCTACAGGAAGTTGGCGATAATGCTGACGATCTATAAACCGGCCCATATCTTCAATCAATTGTATATCCAATTTTTGTGAAGATACATTTGCCCATCGGTCATTCAATACATCTATCTTACCTAAAAACTTTTGTTCATCCCAAATTTCAAAAGGCTGTCCGCTTTGGTTTTGCAATAATAAATATACCTTAAAGCCTAAAATCTCTTTACTATCTTCATGCATAAAATGTAGTTTGATCATGTTTTATTGGTCTAAGTTGATGATTTTCCTAAATGTTAAATTAATTCTGGGCCCTAATACTTTGTTGGATTTTGCAATGCGGTGATCCCAGTTTTGCTGCAAATCTCCTTTCATAAGAAGAAGAGAACCATGCTCCAGGCGTACAGAATATTTTTCTTTGTGATTGTTCTTTTTGCGGATATCAAAGGCTCTAACCTGTCCGAAAGTTAATGATGCAATGGTTGGATGAGACCCCATTACAGTTTCGTTATCACTATGCCAGGCTACAGAATCTTGTCCATCCCGGTAATAATTTAAAAGTACACTGTTAAAAGAAATGCCAGCAAAAGATTCTACTAATTTTTTTAGTGTGAGTAAATGATTTGTCCAGTTTAATGGTACCGTTTTACCCATAGCAACATAATCTATTGCCAAAGGATCGCCATACCAGGCAGAGAGCCTGGGCGTTAAAATATCTTTATCATACATTTTAACAGTTTTTTGGGTCCACGGCGTATTTTTAATTAACATATTAAATATCAGATCGCTATGACTTTCTGGTATAAAACCAGCCTTATATTCCAAAACCTCAATGGGCAATCCCGGAGTATGACCGGCTTCCTTAAAAAAACTCAATTGTTCCATGCGTTAACAAAAGTGCAAAAAAATATTTTAATTACTAATATTTTTAGTATTATATTTGTTGCGCTGAACCGTTTAAATAAAAAGTATGATGGAAAAGGGACTAAAACAAGAGGTAATTTCTGAATTAAAAGCACAAATATTAGCCTTGCAGGGTTATAAAAACGCACCTGCTTCTGTACAAAGCCCAAAAGGTTTAGACATATTTGCATCTGCATTTCCCAACCGTATTTTCCCTCTAAATGGTATTCATGAATTTATAAGTTTTAGTCATGAAGAAACCGCATGTTCAACAGGTTTTATAAGTGGTTTACTTTCTGGATTAATGCAAAACGGTTCAGCAAGTATTTGGGTTTGTTCCAAAAGAACCCTTTTTCCTCCGGCATTAAAAAGGTTTTCTGTGCAACCAGAATCTATCATATTTATTGAAGCCAAAAATGAAAAGGAGATTTTATGGGTTACAGAAGAAGCTTTAAAATGCGAAGGATTGGCTGCGGTAATTACCGAACTTCCTGAATTGAGTTTTGGAGTTTCCAGGAGGTTGCAACTTATAATCGAAAAAAGTAAAGTCACCGCTTTTTTTGTACGAGAAAATCCTAAATATCTAAACAATACTACCTGCCTGGCCCGCTGGAGAATAAACGCATTACCTAGTCAGTTACTTGATAGAATGCCTGGTGTTGGAAATCCGCATTGGCAAGCGGAGCTTATTAAGGTTAGAAATGGTAAAGGGGGTAAATTTGAATTGACCTGGACCGCATCTGGTTTTACATCTATTGATATTCAAAATCAAAAAATATTACGTTTAAAAAGCCTTCAGGCAGGTTAAAATATGGGTACTCGCTATGTAAGTTTATGGTTTCCCTATTTGTTAACAGATTGGATGTGTATCCGCAAACCTCAATTCAAAAATAAGGCTCTCGTTTCGGTGGCACCGAAAAATGGCAGGATGATTATAGTTGCATCTAATGCATTAGCGAATGCACAAAGTATAAAAAATGGGATGGTTTTAGCCGATGCAAGAGCTTTAATGCATAACCTTGAAGTATTTGACGACAAAATCGGGCGGCGTGAAAAGCTTTTATCGGCTATTGCCCGCTGGGCGATTCGTTACACCCCAATGTCTGCTGTAGAAGAAAATGGTTTAGTTTTAAATGTTTCTGGCTGTTGCCATTTGTGGGGAGGAGAAAATGCGTATTTGATGAGCATTCAAAAGCGTTTAAATGAGTTTGGTTACAGCGTAAAGCTTGCTATGGCCGATACTATTGGTGCAGCTTGGGCAACATCACGTTTTGGTACAGAACGGCAAAATATTGAGTCTAACATGCAAATCAATGCATTATTAAATTTTCCACCCGCCGCTTTAAGATTAGAGCAGGAAACGCTGGATAAATTGCATAAATTGGGTTTTTATACCATCAGCAGATTTGTAAATATTCCACGCAGTGTATTACGCAGGCGTTTTGGTGAAGGTATTTTGTTGAGAATAGCACAAGCTAGCGGGCAAGAACGAGAAGATTTTACACCAATAGAGCTCATACCGGAATACCTGGAACGCTTACCCTGCCTAGAGCCAATACGCACTGCAACAGCAATTGAAATTGCCATTCAAAAATTACTGGAACAACTTTGTAAAACCTTGCAAAATGATGGTTTAGGCCTTAGAAAAGCAGAACTTAAAGGTTACCGCATTGATGGAAAAATTATTACTAGCCAGATTGGAACCAATAAACCCAGCAACAATCCAAAACATTTGTTTAAACTTCTGGCTTTAAATATTGCTAAAATCGCACCCGGTTTAGGGATTGAACTGTTTACGCTGGAAGCCAGTAAAACCGAAAAAATTCCCCTTGAGCAGGATAAGCTTTGGATAACACAGTCTGGACTTGAAGAACAGTCTTTAGCAGAATTGCTGGATCGTGTGGCCGGAAAAATTGGCGCAAAAGCCATTCATCGTTTTTTGCCGCAGGCGGATTATTGGCCGGAAAGGGCTTTTAAACTTGCCGCAACTTTAACAGAAAAAAATGACATCAAATGGCATAATCCAGGCAAAAGACCTATCCAACTGCTTAATCCGCCAGAAAAGATAGAAGTTACCGCGCCCATTCCCGATTATCCGCCAATGCTTTTTATATATAAAGGAGAACGCCACAGCATAAAAAAAGCAGACGGCCCCGAACGTTTGGAACGCGCATGGTGGCTGGAAAAAGGTGAACACCGCGATTATTATACCGTAGAAGATGAAACCGGTAAACGTTACTGGTTATTCCGATCGGGGCATTATGCCGCAGAAGATTCAATTTGGTACATTCATGGATTTTTTGCCTGAAAAAATGGAATATACAGAACTGCAGGTAACGAGTAATTTTAGTTTTTTACGCGGTGCCTCACATCCCGAAGAACTGGTAGAACAAGCATTTTTAATGGGTTACACCAAAATAGCCATAACCGACCACAATACACTGGCCGGAATTGTACGTGCACATGCCGAAGCAAAAAAACATGGCATTTCCATTATTCCTGCCTGCCGCTTAAATCTGGTAGATGGACCGTCTATACTCGCTTATCCAACCCATTTACATGCATATTCCAGATTATCGGCTTTGCTTAGCCTGGGGAATATACGAACTGAAAAAGGCAGTTGCGAACTTTATAAAAAAGATGTTTTTGAACATGCTGAAGGATTGATTTGCATTGTAATTCCGCCGGATGAATTGGCCGAAGAATTTAATTTTCAAGAAAGTTTTGCTGCAGATTTGGCCGACTACCGGGAACATTTAGCTGAAAACCTCTACCTGGCCATCAACAGAAATTATCAGGGCGAAGACCAGAAAAGGCTTTTTAGATTGGCCGCTTTATCTAAAGAATTGGATATTCCGCTTGTGGCAACCAACGATGTGTATTATCACCATGCAGAACGCCGCGAACTGCAAGACGTACTTACTTGCGTCAGGGAGAAATGCACCATTCAACAGGCGGGCTTTTTATTGTTTCAAAATGCAGAACGACATCTGAAAAATGCTGAAGAAATGCACCGCATTTTCCGTCAGTTTCCAGAAGCTTTGGCCAATACAACACGTATTGCAAAACAATGCCAGTTTAGCCTGGATAGTCTCAAATATGTATATCCGGAAGAACTGACAACTGCTGGCCGTACGCCTTTAGAAGAACTTGATTTTTTAACCTGGAAAGGTGCAAATGAGATTTTCGGAGAAAATATTCCGTTAAAAGTAATTGAAAATATCCTTCATGAAATGAAATTTGTACAGGAAATGAACTATGCACCATATTTCCTCACCGTATATGATATTGTCCGTTTTGCACGCGAACAGAAAATTTTATGCCAGGGCCGCGGCTCTGCAGCCAACTCTACGATTTGTTATTGCCTCGGGATTACTTCTGTTGATCCTACAAAATTTGATTTACTTTTTGAACGATTCATTTCATCGGCCAGAAATGAACCGCCAGATATTGATGTAGATTTTGAACATGAACGTCGAGAAGAAGTGATCCAATACATCTATAATAAGTATGGAAGAGATAGATCAGCAATTGTGGCAACAGTTACGCAACAAAGGCAAAAAGGCGCCATCCGTGATGTGGGCAAAGTTATGGGTTTATCTGTAGATACAATTAATCGTTTATCTGGATCTATATGGGAGTTTACAGACGAATGGTTTGAAGGTGAAAAACTTACAGAACAAGGTTTCGATCCCGGCGATCCTTTGCTTAGAAAAGTACTGGATCTTACCGGTCAAATGATGGGTTTCCCAAGGCAGCTGGGCCAACATACTGGTGGTTTTGTAATTACGCAAGGAAAAATTACCGACCTCTGCCCTATTTTAAATGCCAGAATGGCCAATAGAACCAATATTGAGTGGAACAAAGATGATATTGATACTTTAGGTTTCCTTAAAATTGATGTATTGGCATTGGGTATGCTCACTTGCATCAGAAAAGGATTTGATTTGGCTAAACAACACCATAATCTGGAACTTACAATGGCAAAGATAAATGCCGAAGAAGATCCAAAAGTGTATGAAATGATTAGTCATGCCGATACCATTGGCGTATTTCAAATTGAAAGTAGGGCGCAGCAATCCATGCTTCCACGTTTAAAACCGAACTGTTTTTATGATTTAGTGATTGAGGTTGCAATTGTACGGCCAGGACCAATACAAGGCGATATGGTTCATCCTTATTTACGCCGCCGCAATAAAGAAGAAGTAGTAGAATATCCATCAGAAGAACTCAGACAGATTCTTGAAAAAACTTTAGGCGTTCCTTTATTTCAGGAACAGGCCATGAAAATTGCCATTGTAGCTGCCGGTTTTACACCAGCAGAAGCAGATGAGCTACGCCGAAGTATGGCCACATTTAAAGCCAAAGGGTTGGTGACCAAGTTTGAAGAAAAACTAATATCCGGCATGACAAAGAAAGGTTATACAGAAGATTTTGCCAAAAGGATTTTCAGACAACTGGAAGGTTTTGGCAGTTATGGTTTCCCGGAAAGCCATGCAGCCAGTTTCGCTCTGCTGGTATATGTTTCTTGCTGGCTCAAATGTTATTATCCGGATGTTTTCGCGGCAGCATTATTAAACAGCATGCCAATGGGTTTTTACCAGCCTGCACAAATTATTATTGATGCGCGCAAACATGGTGTAGATGTACGTGCGGTAGATATTAATTTCTCACATTGGGATAATATATTGGAAGAAAAAACCGGAAAATTTTGTGCCCTAAGGTTGGGTTTCCGCCAGGTTAAAGGGCTAAAAATGGAAGAAATGCTGCTGCTTGAAGAAAAAAGAGGTGCTGGTTTTACCACCATCCATGCTTTACAAGATGCCGGAATAAGTTTATCATCGCTTGAAAAACTGGCAGATGCCGATGCTTTCAATTCGCTGGGCATGCATCGCCGACAGGCACTTTGGGAAGTATCTGCTTTGGCAGACAGGCCAATCGCATTGTTCGAAAATCAGCCATCAGAAAGTACGCTTGAGCAACAAACAGAATTGCCTTTAATGAGCAAAGCAGAACACGTTATACAAGATTATGCCTCAACTGCACTTTCATTAAAAGCCCATCCGGTAAGTTTTATACGTGAACAACTCAAACTTCTGCATGTTTTGGCTAATCGGGATCTGGATGAAGTTAAAGATGACCAAACACTAAAAATTGCAGGTTTAGTATTGGTTCGGCAACGCCCCGGCACCGCTGCAGGTGTGTGTTTCATTACCATTGAAGATGAAACCGGTTTTACGAATCTGGTGGTTTTCCAGAAATTATTTGAACAATACCGAAAAGAAATTCTACATGCTCGTTTATTAATGGTTGAAGGGAAATTGCAGAGAGAAGGCGAAGTAGTGCATATTATTGTTAAACGCTGTTTCGATCTAAGTAAAATGCTCCGGAATATGGGAAATTCTGAGATTGCGCAAACCAAAAATGATTTTCCTGCCGTGGGTTATTCGCGCGCAGATGAACGCAGCGCGCCTTATCCGGCAGAAAATAAAAAACTCGCCGAAAGCGTAATTCCGCAAGGCCGAAATTTCAAATAAAAATCAACTTTGCAGGTATTTTTCTTTCAAGACAGCCGCAGTTACCATAAGCTGGCCAACATGGCGCATTGTATGTTCTGCTCCATGCACCAACAAGCCAATTACGGTAGAAGGCAATCCGGCGCGCCCAATGCCGCGGTAATCTGTCAAAGTACTTTCATCTGTTTCCCGCAATTGTTTTAATGCATGGTCTACCTGTATATTAAAACGCTCTACAAGGTTTTTAACCTGTAGCGTACCAGAATCATCTTTTCCTTCTTCGGCAAGTTGCTCAAATTGGAAATCAGATAATTTTTCTGCGCGTGCATAGGTAAAAACACGGTCTAAAACCCCGCTTAAATGCTGCAAATGAAAGCCCACAGAAGCAAGTTTAGCAGGTTTTTGCCACAACAACTCATCCGGAAAAGTTGATGTATATTCTTGTACTTCTTCTCTCGCCTGCAAAAGTGCATGTGCAACAGGCTGCAAAAGTGCGGGTACACCGGCCAGCGGCCCTCTTTGCCAAACTTCTGGTAATTGTGCCATATTTAAAAAGAACAGGTAGTTTTAGGTTGCAGATTTTCACGGTCTAATTTCAAAATGGCCTTTCCTTTCGCATATGTAATAATATACATGCTGTCGTAATCGCCATCATTCCACTTTAGCTTTTTGGCTTTTACCCCCAATGCTTCCACAATATTTTGAATTTCGTGATGCTCCCAGCACAGAAGAACAGTTCCTTTTTGCGCCAAAACCGCTTTAGCAAGTTTTTTGGCATCATCAACCTCAAAAGCAGTATTAATAGATTTATTGTATTTAACAGCTAATGGAGAAACTGTTTGAAACATTCTGGTCCGCTTAACTTCATCAGAATGATTTGGACTTGGCACATAAATATAATTCGGAACGCCAACTTTAGCTACAATTGCAGCGGGTAATAGTAAAGAGCGGTTAAAACCCTGGCAACTTAAATTGTTGCCATTCGCAGGTTTTTCCGCATGGCGGATAATTACAATCTTAACACTTTGTGCAACAACATCTTTAGGCGCAAACACCATAAAAACTGCACAAATGATTAAACCTGTAAATATTTTAATCTTTCTGATTTGGTGTCTAAACATAATTTTAAAATTGAATTTCTAAACTAACCTACAAAATAATGCCAGAACCGCATGATAATAATTCTCCATTCTGATAAAGAATATCTTTTTTATCTCATATCCGCTGCTTTTTCTCAAAGATCAATTCTCATTGCTTACTTTTGAAGCATTGAAGATTTTTGACGCAGATGAATATATTATTGGTTGAAGACAACCACCGTGTGGCCGAACTGTTGCAACGCGGATTAGAAGAGCAGGATTTTAATGTTACCGTAGTTTACGATGGTATTTTTGGCCGGAAAATGGCCATACAAAAAACATTTGATCTGATTATAACAGATATTATTTTGCCCGGATTAAGCGGACTTGATTTGTGCAAAGAACTGCGCGAACTGAATCCAAATATCCCCATTATTATGCTTACCGCACTGGGCGATACTGATGACAAAGTTGAAGGTTTTAATGCTGGCGCTGATGATTATATGGTAAAACCTTTTGAAATGCGAGAGCTGATTGTGCGCATACGCTCTTTGTTAAGGCGCGGACAACAGAGCAATTTTAACCTGCAAGGCAACCATTTAAGATACGCCGACCTGGAAATTGATCTTTCTACAAAAACCGTAAAACGGGAGAATAAAGACATTACACTTACACCGAAGGAATTTAAGTTGCTGGAATATTTGATGGAAAATCCGGAACGTTTACTCTCCAGAGCAGAAATTTCTGAACATGTTTGGGATACGCATTTCGATACCGGAACCAATTATATTGATGTGTACATCAACTATATCCGAAAGAAAATTGATAAGCATTTCGATCAAAAACTTATACATACCCGCTCCGGAATGGGTTTTATACTCAAACAGGAAATATGAAAATCGCATTAAGGCTTACGCTTTCCTTCAGTATTATGGTGGCTTCTATCCTACTTATTTTTGCCGCCGGGATTTATTTAACGTCAAAAAAAGATAGAGAAAACGAATTTTACGATCGCCTTAGGATTAAAATTATTACCAAAGCAGAACTTTTTATTAATGCCAAAGTTCACTCCAGCTTAATCCAGTCCATCCATCAAACCAATAAAAAAATCATGAATGAAGCGCAGGTAGCCATTTATGATGTAAATGGACAACTGCTGTACCATGACGATGCTGAGCATCAGATTATAAAGAAAACGCCAAAAATGTTTACCGAAATCCGCATTGAAAAAGAATTGCACGGTTACGCAAAAAAATGGCAAACCATTACACTGCTTTATTCTTTTGAAGGCCGAGATTACGTAATTACCGGCGCAGCTTATGATTTTTACGGCTACAATAAAATCAACAGCATGTTTGAGAAGATTGTACTTTTTTATACCATTTCTGTTTTACTCATTTTACTTGCCGGTTATTTTTTCTCCAGAAATGTACTCAACCCGGTAAAAGATATTATTAAAAAAGTAAAGAGCATTAATGCATCCAGTTTACATTCCAGACTGGCGCTTGGCCACAATAATGACGAGCTAACAGAGCTTGCATCAACTTTTAATGCAATGCTTAACCGTGTTGACGGCTCTTTTGAAAGTCAGAAAAACTTTGTTTCTAACATATCTCATGAGCTGCGTACGCCGCTGGCAACTATGGCGGCAGAGCTTGAACTTACGTTACAACGCGATCAGGAAACTTCAGCATACAAAAATGCGCTTGCCAATATCTTACAAGATACAAAACAGTTGATCCGGCTGTCATCTGCCTTACTCGATTTTGCTAAAGCAAGTTACGATCCTTCAACAATTTCTTTCTCTATTATCCGGATTGATGAGATTTTATTGGAAGCCAGATTAAAAGCACTCAAATCTGATTCCGATTATAAAATTGATATTGTTTTTGAAAATGATTTTGACAGTGACGAACAGATTTCTCTACATGCAAATGCACATTTACTGCGTGTTGCATTTATTAACCTATTTGAAAACGGTTGCAAATATTCGCCACAGAAAAGATGTAAAGTTTCCATCAGTTTTAAATTAAAATCTATTCATCTTTGCTTTATTGATGAAGGAATTGGGATTTTGCCTGAAGAACAGGAGAAAATATTTTCTACTTTTTATCGCGGCATCAATCACCATCAGGCATCCGGAACGGGAATTGGCCTGGCTTTAACCAAAAAGATTATCTTATTGCATCATGGCGAAATCCAGGTGCAATCCGTTCCGAAAAAGGAAACAATATTTAAGGTTTGCCTTCCGAATAACCAATTTGATTGAGGTTTTTCTAACTCGCTCGTCATTGCGAAGAGGAACGACGCGGTAATCTTTCTAATTTTTCGACACGGAAACACGGAAACACCGAAGCAGATTGCTTCACGCCATCGCTATGATTCCAACAACTTCAGCTTGCAGTGAAGGGTTTAAATCTTCAGCGAAAACTCACCCCACCCTTTCCGCTCTAATAAAATTCTAATTTTTTTCTATAACTCCTCTAACGGCCATTAAAAAGCCGCTGAAGGATATTTGTACAACCGATTGATACAGCAAATTTAAATGCTAATCGGGAGACACATAAATAGATAGAATATGAAATTCAAACATTTTACCCTCGTCATGATTTTCAGTTTCGCAGGTGTATTCGCTGCAGAAGCTCAAACCAATGATTTTGGAAACCCAACACTAATCCATTATCTCAATAAAGACAAAACCCGATTTATCCAATTGAGCGGATATGCAGAAATTTGGGCAAGATACACACAACTCAATCCCGGCAGTGTAGTCAATAGCGAAGAAACCAATTCAGTTTCTGATCTTTCTTTAAGAAGAATCCGCGTAAAAATGACCTACAAACCCACAGAAAAATTACTTTTTGTACTTCAAGCTGGACCGTCAAATGTAAACATCAATTCCAAAACAAATACATATATGGATTTACTTGATGCTTATGGCGAATATACTTTTAGCAAGTATCTTTCTGTAGGTGGCGGACGATCAACCTGGAGAGGATTAAGTCGTTTTTCTACAGGTCCGCTGGCAACATTGCTTTATGACATGCCTGCATTTGCAACATCCAATGCAGGTATTTCGGACATTACCGTACGGATGATGAGTATTTATGCAAAGGGCGCGATCGGTAGATTCGATTATCGCGTAGCAGTTGCAGATCCATATACAGATGCTGGCGCACTAGCCAAACTAAACACAGCCGTTTACAATACCAATGCGACAAACAAGCTGTTTACCGGTTATTTTAAATATCAGTTTCTCGATAAAGAAAGTAATGCTACGCCATTTGCGCCCGGTACATATTTGGGAAAGAAAAAAGTATTTAACATTGGTATCGGCGGGGAATATACAAACAATGCACTTTGGCATCTGGACGAAGCCGGAAAAACACAGCTCGATAATATGAAAAGCGCAGCAGTTGATGTTTTTTACGATACACCGCTTAACAAAACTGCAGGTACCTCATTCAGTATTTATGGAATGGCGATGCACAACGATTACGGACCGAATTACCTGCGCATGGTAGGCACAAACAATCCGGCAACAGGTGTAAACAGTGCGCTAAGTTCTTTAAATGGTGCTGGAAATGCATATCCACTTGCCGGAACCGGAGAAACCTATTACCTGCAACTTGGCGGAACACTTCCGTATTTCAATAAAGAACAAAAAGGAATGCAACTTATGCCCGCAGTATCTGCGCAGTATTCAAATTTCGATGCATTGACTGATCGCGTTTTTGTGTACGATGCCGGCGTTTCTTTACTCTTTAACGGACATTCATCCAAACTGACTTTCGATGCACAAAGCCGACCAATTTTTGAAAAAAATACGATCAGTGAATCTACTGTGTCAGATCGGAAATGGACATTTCTACTCAAATATCGTATAGATTTCAATTAACTCATCTTTTAAAAAAACACCATGGAAAGAAGAAATTTCATCCTGAAAGGTGCCCTGGCAACTGTAGCAGTGGCCGCACTTTCCTCAAATCCTGCTGCAGCAGCAGCAACAAAAACAGAACAACCCGTATACTTTCACTACTTGTTATTTTGGTTAAAACCAGACTTAACAGAACTGGAGAAAAAGAATTTTGTAAACTTTTTTGAAGGATTGAAAAAGCTGCCTTATGTTAAAAATTTGCGCTACGGTACGCCTGCTCACTCTGCTCCCAGACCGGTTTTAGACAATACTTACAGTTACAACCTTGCAATGGAATTTGACAGTCAGCAAGATTTAGATGCTTATGGTAAACTTCCCGGCCATGTAAAACTCATCCAGGAATACAGTAAATACTGGAGCAAAATGGCTGTTCACGATTCAATTATTAAATAAAAAAAAAATACGAAAATGAAAAAAACAATTTTAGCCATCACCCTAGGTTTCGGATTGAGTATTGCCGGTGCATCTGCAAACACAATTGGCCCAAAACCAGCAAAAAAAGCAGATCATACAAAACTGTCTAAAGCAGAAAAAACGAAAGCAGATGAGGTTTTCATCAAAGCGGTTCGTTTAATTAATACGCCAGATGGCGGATGTGCTTTTGAATACGGAAAAATCCCGACAACAACACATATGGATGTTTCTTCTTTTTGGGGCCAAAACCATATTGATAAATACGAGATGGTAGCACATGCAGCCCCTAGAAAACAATATGTGGTTACACTAAAAGGGAAACTACGCTTTAAAGTAAGCGATGGTAAAACTTTTGATCTTGAACCTGGCGTTATTTTAATTGCAGAAGATACACAGGGAAAAGGACATACATGGAGCATGATTAAAGGCAAAACCTGGGAACGTTTATACATCCCGCTCGCTGTAAATGCTGAAGATCATTTCGTTAAAGACGATCAGTAAAACCATTATTTTTTAATCCTAAACACCATTGGCTTGTTCAATGGTGTTTTTTTAGTTTACGTTCAAATCAAAACTGACCAGTGAATCTTTAAAGCAAAATATCCATCTACAAAAACTAAAGTCCGGAAATTAGGGTTGTACATAAAATAACAACAAAAAACCCTATGAAAAAGATCATTTATGCAATGGCAATCAGCGCTGGCGCGATTGCATTTCAAGCTTGCAGTGGCGAAAACAAAGACTCGAAAGAAACTGCAGATAGTTTAAATATGAGTAAAGATACGACAGGAAACGCCGCTGCTACCGGCGGAATTGCAGCTCCTGAAGACGATTCGCAATTTGCAACCAAAGCTGCCGTTGGTGGAATGGCAGAAGTTGAAATCGGTAAACTCGCGCTTGCTAAAAGCACAAATCCAAAAATTAAAGAGTTTGCAACGATGATGGTGAATGATCATGGTAAAGCCAATACGGAGCTAATGGCAATTGCTAAGATGAAAAACATCACTTTACCGTCGATGTTGGATGATGATCATAAAATGAAATATGATGATTTGAGTAAAAAAACCGGTGCAGATTTCGACAAGGCTTACGCTTCTGCAATGGTAGACGGGCATAAATCAACCTTGGATTTAATGGAAATGGAAGCTAAAGACGGTAAAGATGCCGATCTTAAATCTTTCGCTTCCAAAACAGCACCAGTTGTAAAAACACACTTGGATGCGATCCAAAAAATAAACGACGGTTTGAAATAACCAAAACCGTATTACAAAAAAATGCACCTGCCTGATCTTCATCAGAGGTGCATTTTTTTATCCCGCGAAAGCGGAAAGCGATGTTGACTTATTTAAACAAAACGAAAGCAATTAGCAGTGTAATAAAAATATTAAAGGTTTGAGCAATTAAAAAAGCGTATAATGGTTTTCTGCTGTCTTTGTTAAACAAATCTGAAAACTTGGTTTCTAAACCAATACTGGTAAATGCCAGGGCAAACCATAATCCCTGTAAATTTTTTAAACTGTCTTTTACGCCAGCTGCAGTTTCTGCACTGATAAAAAACGAGAAAAGCAAAGAAGCGCCAATAAACCCTAATACAAACTTTGGAAAGCGTTCCCAGATTACTTTAAGTGTCGGTTTTTTTTCTGCATCATTTGCAGCCGGATTTTTAGTATACGTCCAGTAAATAGAAATGGCAAAAGCGGCCAGGCCCAGTAAAACATTCTGAGAGAATTTAACAATTGTACTAATTTTCAGTGCAGCCTCACCTACCAATGATCCCGAAGCCACAACAGCACCAGTTGTATCAATGCTTCCACCTAGCCACGCACCGGTAACTTCTTGCGGAAAATTAAAATAGCTGGCAATCATAGGCATAAAAACCATCATCGGTATTGCCGTAATCAACACCATAGAAATAACGTGAGAAAGTTTCTTAGAATCGCCTTTAATGGCACCAGCGGTTGCAATAGCAGCAGAAACACCGCAGATAGACACCGCGCTGGATATCATCATTCCCATTTCATCGTCCACTTTTAATCGCTTGCAAAGCCAATATGCAAAATACCAGACTGATGTTACTACAACAAGAGATTGAATCAAACCAAGCGAACCTGCTTTTAATATATCTGAAAAAATTACGCTCGTACCAAGCAGAACCAATCCTATTTTTACGAACAATTCTGTAGACAAAGAATCGCGCAGCCATTTTGGTAAGTTGAATAAGTTGCTGATCAACAGACCAATTACCAAACTAAAAATTACAGCTTCAAGATTCAGATTTTTTGCCTGACTGCTTCCTGCGAAAATAAGCGCAATAATAGTGAGGATGTACACCACGGGAAAACCCAGAATAAAATCGCGGAAGTGTTTGCCGCTTAACCACACACCAATCAGACCTACCAAGCCAACAAACAAAAATTGAATACCAATAACCTCTATATTTCTTGATGACAATACTTTTTCGGTTAAGTCATGGAGCGTTTTCCAATTAAAAGATGGAATAGGAAGGATTAAGCCAGAGACAGCCAGTCCGATAATGATAAAACCTAAAACCACTACAATCCAATCTTCGTGTAGTTTAGCTCTTGTCGCGTCGCTCATATTTAGTTTATATTTTGAATGAAGATACAAAAACATATGAACTGGCAAATTTGAATTTCGGTAGTGCGGATTAAAATAGGATTGATTTACGCGATAATACGCATCAGCGAAAATATTGGTGCGCTCAAAACTCATCTGCAAAAGATATTTTGTCAATTGAAATAAAATCTGTCGGGATTTTTAATTTGTGGTATTTAAAAATTATGATCAATTTGGTAAAACTAACCATCCCCATAATGAAAAAAATTCTAACATTACTCTGCCCGATTTACTTTTTTCTATCGATGAATACAGTTCATGCACAAAATCAAACTCCGGCAGTCCTCAATCATATCGCCGTTTATGTATCTGATTTAAAAGCATCAACAGATTTTTACGGCGAAGTTTTTAATCTGGTCAAAACTCCAGAACCTTTTAAAGATGGCAAACACACTTGGTTCACACTTGGAACAGCCGGAAATCTTCATTTGATACAAGGCGAAAAAGCCAAATCGCAATATGACAAAAACGAACATTTGTGCTTTAGTGTTCCATCTATTGATGACTTTATTCAAAAACTAAATAGCAAAAAAATACAATTTGAAAGTTGGATTGGCGAACCGTCGAAATTCACCCTACGTGTTGACGGAATTAAACAAGTGTATTTTAAAGATCCCGACGGGCACTGGCTTGAAGTGAACGACGTACATTAACCATTCGGGAATAAAAATTTCTGCTTATTCCCGAATGATAAAAATTTAGGCAGAAAAATATTGGCCTGAGATTAAATCTTCAATTATTCCTTTCTCTTTAGGAATCCAATTGAGTTTTTTACGTGTTTCAGTAGCTGCCGATGCACAATTCATGGATGCGAAATGCAAAAACCATCCAAAATAATCGGCTGCTGCTGCTTCATTTTTTGAAGAAACCGAAAAACCGAGTTGTTTCCCAATGGTTTCGGCAATCTGTTTAAATTCAACACCCTCTTCTGCTACTGCGTGATAGCGCGTACCGATTTCTACCGGAGTTTCTAATGCAAGCCGATATAGTTTCGCCGCATCCAGCCGGTGCACTGCAGGCCAGCGATTACCGCCGTCACCGATATATGCGGCTTGCTGTTTTTCGTTGGCGAGCTTAATTAAAAGAGGTACAAAACCATGATCGCCGTCACCGTGTACAGTTGGTGGAAGTCTGACAACTGAAACTTTAACGCCAAGTGCGGCAACAGCATCTGCAGCGCGCTCTGTTGCAATACGCGGCATTTTACTATCCGCTGCCGGTCGATCTGTTTCCTGCATAATTTTTCCGGTGGCCGTTAAAATTCCGATTCCAGATGTGATGATAAACGGACGTTCTGAACCTACAAGCTCTGCACCAATCGCTTCTATCGCCAACCTATCAATCTCACAACTCTCTGCAAATTTGCTAAAGTCATGTATAAAACCTGTGTGAATAACTGCGTCGGTGAGTTCTGCGCCACGCCTCAAGCTTCCCAGGTCTGTTAAATCTCCGGGGTGCGGCTTAACGCCGATCTTTGATAAAGCCCGTGCAGCATCAGCATTTCGGGCCAGGCCTAAAACTTCATGCCCATGCGCTAACAATTCCTGAACAACTGCAGAACCAACAAATCCCGTTGCTCCAGTTACGAATACTTTCATATATATAAATCTTTGTGATGAACAAATAATAATACAAATATGAGTATCTAAGCTTTTGCGTACGTAGCCAATTCTACTTTTATTGTAGCCATTTCGGACAGGAAAACACTAAGGCTCTATCAAAGTTTAAGATCACTGGTAGCAGCATCAAAATCTCTTTTAAGTGTGCCTTGCAACTCAAATTGTTCTTTTTCCTTGTAGACGATAAGATGGCCCTTAACAATATGGTATACATTAATATTATCTGTTGAAAAGTTAATAAATAACCAATAGCTATTGTCTCCACAATTATGTTGTTCACAACCGCTTGTTCCAAAGATATTTGCTTCTACAACAATTGGCGATTCTGTATTCCATGATTTTCTGAAGGCAGGATACTCATCGCCCAAAAGGCTCGTAAGTCTGGCTTGTAAAGTTTTATTTTCCAGTAAGCCTACTTCTTCAGGATACTTTCCGGAAAAAGTTTTCAATGAATCCAATGGAGATGCAGTGACGTTTGGAGATGTAATTGTTGAATCTTGGTTGTCAGATGTTTTGTTTTCGGAGTTACATGCAGAAATCATTACAGACATAGATACGATTCCGGTTAAGATAATGTTAGCTTTCATAAGTTTTTTTCAAACGAAAAACCAATACACATGCCATTGTATAACTTTTTATGCAAACGTTTTAAATTTAGCTGCCAGGGTTAATGGTTTGGCAATTAAATATAGTTTATAGAAATTTGAGAAGAAGATACCCGGTAGCCTGTATAGTTTAGCTGAATAAATCAAAGGCAAGACGATAGGTGTTACAGTGTGCGTCTACAATATCTTTGATGTCTGTAGAATAACCGCCACCCATGCTTACCTGAATAGGTAAGCCTTTAGCTTTGGCTAATTCAAGAACTATTTTGTCGCGCTCCTTACATGCTGATTTACTCAAGGAAAGTTTTCCAAGTTTGTCAGTTTCCAGTACATCTACGCCTGAGAGGTAAAATACGAAGTCTGGCTTAGCTTGTTCAAATACTAAATTGAGCTTACGACCTAAAATTTCCAGATAAGCTTCGTCCCGGATACCGTCATCCAGTGGAATATCTAAACTTGAAGTTTCTTTTCTGAATGGGAAATTTTTATCGCCATGCATAGAAAATGTAAATACACGCGCTTCATTCTGAAAAATTTCTGCGGTTCCATTTCCTTGATGTACATCTAAATCGATAATTAATATACTCTTTGATAACCTATTATTTAATAAATAGTTAGATGCAATTGCCTGATCATTTAATAAACAAAATCCTTCGCCCCAATTGCTGCCGGCGTGATGCGTTCCGCCAGCAACATTAAAGGCAATTCCGTTTTTGATTGCGAATTTTGCACCGTCAATTGTGCCCTGTGCAATCCTGAGTTCGCGTTCCAAAAGTTGTGGCGTTAGAGGAAAGCCAATCCTTCTTTGCTCTCTGGGTGCTAAAGTGAAAAACTTTAATTGATTCCAATATTCTTCATGATGAGTTTGAAGTACATCTTCTTCAGCCAAAATATCAGGTTGAAATAAATTATCCTGCTCAATTGTACCTTCGTGCAACAATTGACCTGGAATGAGCTCGTACTTCAACATGGGGAAACGATGCCCTTCGGGTAAGGGATGTGCGTAAAGCGGATGCCAGGCAATCTTAATCAACTCAAAATCTCCTCCACATGTTTCTCAATATTATTGCAGATTTTGTCTACAGGCAAATCGTTCGCATCTTCCCCAAAAGGATCTTCAATTTCTTCAGCTAAAAGCTCTAAACTCGCTAATACATAGAGAATAAAGGGAACAATTAGCACTACATAATATCCTAAGCTAAATACCCAGCCAAAAGGAATGGTTACCACATAGAAAAACAAAAACTTTTTGATAAATGCACTATATGAAAATGGAATTGGAGTATTTCTTATACGCTCGCATCCTCCGCAAATATCTGTAAATTGATTTAAGTCGCCAGTAAGCACGATGAGTTGCTCCTGGGTTATCAGACCTTTTGCCAGCAGATCATAAACTCTCATAATCATGCTGGACGCAATTTGGTTTGGGATATGTTTTCCGCCATCAACCTCTATTAAAAAACTATTTTTTCCGAAATACTGTTTTTCGCGAAGATGTTCTTTCAATGCGAAAGCATATTTAGGAATACCATATTCAAAAAAGCGAATTTCCTCATCGGGAAGCCTCAGAGCCTTAATTTTCATTGCGAAGTTTCTGCAAACATTAACTAGTGAGCCCAACATTCTCCGTCCTTCCCACCAGCGATCGTATGCAGTGTTGGTTCTGAAAACAAGCAGCATGGAGATTACAAAGCCCAGCAAACTATGCATCATCCCTATATTGTTCACATAACTGCTTTTAGATAATTGGAAAACTTCCATCTCTAAGTAAGCAACGAGAGCAGAAAAAAATGCCACCAAAAGCATTAAAGGCCAAAGTTTACGAAACGTATCGGCTTTATGAATATGAAAAATAAAATTGAACCAGTCTTTTGGGTTGTAAAAAATCATTGCACGGCTATGTTAGAAGTTGCTTACTAATTTCATGGAGAATTAATCCTGTTTGGAATATGTCTTCAAAAGAATTATATAATGGTACCGGACTTAGGCGGATTACGTTAGGCGAACGCCAATCGCCAAGTACGTGATTCTGAACCATAGCATCAAAAATTTCTTTGCCTTTTTGTGCTGCAATTATAGAAAGTTGCGCACCTCTTTCTTCCGGATTTTTAGGTGTGATGATATGAAATTGCTCAAATCCTAAATCTATATTGATTTGTCTGATAACAAATTCCAAATATCCTGTTAAAGAAATACTTTTACTTCGAAGGGCCGGCAAAAAACCAGCTTGCTCAAAAATTTTCAATGAAGCGTGATACAGTGCCATTGGCATAACTTGAGTGCAGCTAATTTGCCAACCATCTGCCCCGGCCTCAGGAATAAAACCTTTTTCCATCTTAAAACGAGATTGCTCTTGATAACCCCACCATCCGGCAAAACGATTAAGAGTTCGATCTGCGAAATGTTTTTCGTGCACGAAAATACCACTAATGCCTCCGGGGCCAGAATTTTGATATTTGTACGAACACCAGCAGGCAAAATCTACATTCCAATCGTGCAATTGAAGCGGAACATTTCCAGCAGCATGCGCTAAATCCCAACCAACAACAGCGCCAATTTTATGTCCCGCATCGGTTATAGATTTCATGTCATACCACTGCCCGGTAAAATAGTTGATGCCACCAAATAAAACCAAAGCAATTTCATCCGCATTTCTGTCGATCTGAGCAATAATATCTTCAGTACGCAAGGTTTCCTCGCCTTTGCGTGGAAAAACCTCTAAAATCGCTTCTTTTGGATCGAAACCATGGAAGCGTACCTGACTCTCAATTGCATATTGATCTGATGGAAATGCGCCACCTTCCATAATAATTTTGAATCGTTTGCCTTCCGGGCGATAAAAACTCACCAGAAGCAAATGCAGGTTTACCGTTAACGTATTCATTGGGCAAACTTCTGCGGGCCGTGCACCAACAATTGGCGCCATTAAGTTTTTCAAGGCTTTGTGATAAAACATCCAAGGCTCATCACCTTCAAACCAACCTTCAACACCCAAGGTTGCCCAGTTAGACATTTGCCGGTTAACCACCTCAGAAGCAACTTTAGGCTGCAAACCTAAAGAATTACCACAGAGGTAAATAAATTCATTTTCATTAAGCTTAGGAAACAAGAATTGCTCCCTAAAAGACCGAAGCTTATCAGCCTCATCCTGGGCTTTGGCGAATGTGATATTATTTTGGAAATTCATTGCTCAATAATACAAAAAAGCAGGTATTGTTTCCAGACCTGCTTTTTATTAAAATTATTAAAACCTAAAATTTCATGGTATCATGCTTGCCTAAGTCAGGTGTGTCTCCAGTTACAATTCCTTTTATCAGACTAAACAGCACAACCAATTTTGAAGATGAAGCATCCCAATATTCTGCTTCTTCAGGCTCCACACGGATCAGGATTAATCTCGGATCTTCAATTCCATCAGGAAACCAAGCCTTTACAAAAGGCGAAAAATATGCTTCTTTCCGAACTTGATCGTCTATCAACTCCGCTTTTCCTTTTACTGTTAGATAAGTGTTTTTTCCAGGATCGCTATAATTGAGCAACACATTTTTATCTTTCGAGATCTCTGAAGACTTTAACGAATATTCATTGGTAAAAAACCAAACACTTCCGTCATCTTCTATTTTTGCCGTGCCCATTGGCCGACTGCCAAATTCATCATCAGAAGAAAAAGTCACAAACATGCACGTCCGCACATCTTCTATCATTTCTTTAAGTATGGCTATATTTTTTTCGTTTTTCATGATCAGATTTTCTCTAAAAAACAGAATACACACCAAAAGGTTTGGAAATTATCTGCTCAACTTATAGATGATCTTTAATTAGAAACCCGCAAAAATTATTTGATCCAAACTATTTATTCGGTTTACTTACGTATTTGTTTCCACGAACAAAAAACCGCCAAGGCAAAAGCGCATGCTCCTGGGCGTAGGCTATGCCAACGCGCGGGACTGCTGCAATTTGAGCTTCAGAATACACAATGGATTGGTCTTCAATCCAGATATCAGATCCCGATAAATCTTTTAAGTTAAATGTTCGATCAATACCGAGTGCTTTTGCTGCAGAACCAGGACCGCTAGATATGGCTGGTTTTGAGGCTGACATTCCCCGCCGGGCTTCGATAAACTCCAATCCATGCAAAGGCTCAATCGCGCGAATAAGCACTGCATGCGGATCATCTTGCTTAGACGTAACTACATTGAACAAACTATGAATACCATAACAGAGATAAACATACGCCACTCCGCCGGCGTTATACATGGTTTCTGTCCGGCCTGTCCGTCTGCCACCATATGCATGAGAAGCTTTATCCTTCACGCCGAAATACGCTTCTGTCTCTACAATAATGCCAGCAGATATCTCGCCGCAAACGTTCGTATAAAGTACTTTCCCAAGCAAATCTTTAGCTAGAAAAAGCACGTCTTCGTTTCGATAATAGGTTGATGGCAGTTTCAAAATACTAAATTTTTACTTTAAAAGAATATCTATAACTTTTTGTAAATTAATCTGATCTGTTTTATCAAAGTGATTTAGGAACTCACTATCTACATCCAAAACTCCGATAACCTCTCCATCTTTAACCAGAGGCAAAACGATTTCTGATTTGGATGCAGATGCACAGGCAATATGTCCAGGAAACTGATCTACATCTGGCACGATTAAGGTTTCAGCCTGTTCCCAGGATGATCCGCAAACACCTTTGCCTTTTCTAATCCGCGTGCATGCCACCGGACCTTGAAACGGACCTAAAACCAATTCTTCATTTTTCACCAGGTAGAAACCAACCCAAAACCAACGAAATTGTTCTTTCAATGCTGCAGCAACATTCGCCATGTTGGCAACAAAATCATCTTCGCCATATAACAAAGCCTCTATTTGAGGTATAATAGATTCATATTGCGATGCTTTTGTCAAACTTCTATTGATGGTTAAATCTTCTGCCATTGTTCTAAATTATTTGAACCAAAGTTAAAGAGAAAAAGCAAATATTGCGTTGTAGACGCACTTATGACGCAGAAGTGATTACGCATCTAAAATTCAACAATCGCATTATTCTCAACATTCAGCGGCTTTCCTCATCAAATTTAATAGTTTTGGCAGCAGAAATTATGTTCGTAGCCCTAAGCATCACAAAATTTAAAACCACCACGATACCATTTGGCTTTTTAGGAATGGCCATTTTGCGTTTGCCTTTGTGGCTAAACAAAAAATGCATATTCTGGAAACTCATGGGTAACGGAAAAGACGCACAAGTCGATTTAGCACCAGATTATAAACACTGGAGCATACTTACTACCTGGGAAAACGAAGCAGATTTCCGCGCATTTGAGCAACATTCATCCGTAATGAAATGGTTCAGATTTTTTGGAATGGAAGAATTTACCATCTTACTTAAACCTTTATCTGCGCATGGATTATGGTCAGGAATAGAGCCTTTTAAAGCTGAAAGAACTGCAACAAATTCAACTGAAAGAATAGCGGTTATTACACGTGCATCAATTCACTTCAGAAGACTTAAAGAGTTTAGAGAAAACATAAAGCAAGCTGCAGATGCGATGCGAAGTGCAGAAGGCTTTATTCTTTCTGCCGGAATGGGCGAAAACCCTTTTGTAGATCAAGCTACTTTTTCGATTTGGGAAAACAGCCAGTCCATGAAAGATTATGCTTACAAAAGCGTAGATCATGCTAACGTAATCAAGCTTACGCGTGAACGAAAGTGGTATAAAGAGGAGTTGTTCGCCAGATTTGAAATCATAGAATGTAAGGGCAGCTTAAACGGACAATCATTAACAAATTAAACTAGGACACATGAGAGTAATTGCAGAGCTTCCGCATCCGGAATGTAAAATCACCATCTTTTCTATGAATCAAAAATTCATCGTAAAATTTGAACAGGGAACATTTGAACAAAGCTATAAACTTGCTGAATTAGATCTGAGTGGCGGAGGTGTGAATGATGTTTTCGAAATTCTTGATGAAGAGTTTATCCAAACCGTAATCCGCCGATTTAAAGAAATGCGTACAGATTTTACCGCAGCATACAAACGTCATCAATACTAAAGAAAACATGACGTAATTAACTGGAATACAGTTAATTTAATACGTGTTCAGAATTTAATTTCGTATTTTAACGTGTTAAAAGTCAAATCAAACACATACACCTGCTTTAAAAGTTTATTTAAATAATTTAAATAACTGTTAGACAATAAATTAAATAATCTAACAATATTTAATTTGGATATCCGAATTCACCAAATAATCGGGAGGTTTTATAAAATTGGAGATAAATATTGAATTTTCGGTTTTAGAATAAGCCCGATAATAATGACATTTCAAGATCAACAGTTAAAGTATTGCTGCACGTAGCCAAAATCAAATTGCAAACAAAAATCCGGATCGTTTTACCAATCCGGATTTTTATTGTACGTCCGTTATCACCTACCCCAATTTCATAGTTCTTGAATATTTTTTAGACAACTGAAGTATCGTGCACAACAACTTTAGTCCAGTTGTGCGAAAAATCCTCAATCGCTTTTAAATGAATTGGGTCGTCTTGATAAGCGTTGTGATCTTCGATATTATCAAAAACGATGGTTAATGAATAGGTAAATGAATTGTCTGTTACAGGACGCAAAGGCGTTTTGGCCGACAAACCGTAGTGTAGCGATTTTATTGTGGAAATTGATTTAAGACTTTCAAAAAATTCTGCGAAGGCAACAATTTCAGCATCGTTTAATTCTGGTTTTAGCCAAAACATTACGAAATGTTGTAGCTGCCCTTTGGTTACAATTTGGCTCATAGTTTTTTCTTAAATATAGAAAATCTAAGCACAAAAAAAGCGGTTATAGAAACATAACCGCTCAATTTTATTTCTGAGTCTTAATTTTGAACGCGACCAGATTTTTTATCTTCTCCTCTACCAATAAGGTAACCGCCGCCTGCACCAACCAAACCTCCGATTACTGCACCACGGCCTTTTTTCTTATCGATAATTGCGCCACCAACTGCTCCGGCTGCGCCACCAATTACAGCACCTTTAGCTGCATCGCTCCAGCCTTTCTTTTTGGCTGTTGCCTGGGTTCCACCGTAAGATGCTGAACTGCTTCCGGAACCTGATCCAGAACCAGAGCTTGATCTGGCAGAGCGTGCGCCTTCAGCTCTTGCTGCGGCCAACTCTTGCTCTCTTGCAGCCTCTGCTTTTGCTGTTTCTACTTTCTGAAAACTATCCAAACGCAAACTATCTTTTAAGGCTTTAATAGCCACTTGCTTTTCTGCTTCCTGCTGCTTCAATGCAGCTTCTTCTTTTGCCTTATTGTTACAGGCAAACATTACCGAACTTAATGCGATTACAACAAATATCTTTTTCATAGCTTCTTTTTTTAGTTAGTGAATCTGATTAGACTTATAACACACAACCGAATGAATTCTATTTAGGGATGTGATATGAGTTTATTCGACTAGTAAAGAAAAAATGATGCCAAATTGTTTTAAGCAATTGATTTAAGGCAGCAAATCGGTATACCAAAACCCATAAGAATATTTTTCTTCAACTTCCTTGTCCTCTTTTTTAGGCATTTCATACACCCGGTGCACTTGCTCACCAATGGTAAAATTTATCGCCTTGCGAAAAATCGGCCCTTCGAAAGCGAAAGTATGAAACTCTCCATTTTCACCACAAACATCAACATGCGGAGGAAGGTTTTCAATCAATTTTTCATCCAATACTTTACTGCAAAAAAATTGTAAATTTTCCTGGGCGCATACAATAACAGTTTTATAACCGTATGAAAGGAATGTTTTAATGAGAGATTGGGTATCTTTTTTCCATAGCGGAAAAATGGTTTTAAGTCCTATTTCCGCAAGCTTATTTTCCCTGTATTGCCTGAGGTCTTCCAAAAAAATGTCTCCGAAAATTGAATGCGTAATACCTTCTGATTTTAATTTATTCAGATGTTCGCGCATGGTTTCATCGTAAGTTTCCATATCTGGCATTTCTGGCAAATGAATTTCATACAAAGGAATGCCAATGCTCTCTGCTTGCTTTAGGAGCAATTCATAGCGAACGCCGTGCATGGAAACGCGGTTGTATTGGGCACTTATTGTGGTCAGCAAATAACGAATTTCTATTCCAGGATCTAGCAGTGCATAATGGAGAGCTAAAGTACTGTCTTTGCCTCCGCTCCAATTGAAGACACAAATTTTCTTACCTCGCATTCAGCAAAATCTCTCTAAGAACTGTAATACCGTTAACTGCGCTTTTCTGAATCAAGTGTGTGTTTTTGTACCGCTTAACATCTGGCGTTACCGGATCTATGATGTATTTGGCAACGCTAGACTGCACATAACTGATTAGTCCTGCTGCAGGATAAACGGCAAGTGATGTACCAATTAAGACAAAAAGATCCGCTTTGCTGCAAATAAGTGCTGCAGGTTCTATCATGGGTACAGATTCTCCAAACCAAACAACATGAGGGCGTAGTTGAGAACCTAAATCGCAATATTCTCCCATTTGTATGTCGTCGCCTTTAATATCATAGATCAGCTCTGCTTTGGCACTAGATTGCGATTTGGTTATGATGCCGTGTAAATGTGTAATCCGGGTTGATCCCGCACGTTCGTGTAAATCATCAATATTTTGAGTAATAATATCAATGTCGAAATATTCTTCAAGTTTGGCAAGGCCGATGTGTGCTGCATTTGGTTCAGCTTCCCGAACCTGTTTGCGTCTTTCATTGTAAAACTGCTGAACCAGTTCTGGGTTTTTCTCCCAGGCTTCTGGTGTTGCTACATCGTATACATTGTAGCCTTCCCATAATCCGTCTGCATCTCTGAACGTTCTTAAACCGCTTTCCGCACTAATACCGGCACCGGTTAATATCACAAGTCTCTTTTTCCCGCCCATACTTTTAAATCTACTGATGCTGTTTTAAAGCATCGAAATTCACAAATTTTGCAGAAAGCGCTGGTGTTGCCTTGAAAATTTCCGGGTGAAACATACAGGCTAAAGATTCGATTCCGTCTACCAAGGTTCCAATACTTGGTTGCGTAAACATATCAAAATCGGCAATGTAAACTTGTTGGTTTTTAACAGCAGTTAAGTTTCGCCATTCTTTCTTCTCCAGCAAAATATTCATTTCTTCAATACTTCGTTTCACGTCGAAACCACATGGGGCGACTACAAGAACTTCCGGATCGTAACGTACAATTTTCTCCCACGGTGTAACTGTCGAATCGCCCGCTGGATTGGAGAGCATATCTACTCCACCTGCGGCAGCAACCTGATAAGGAATCCAATGTCCGCAATTGTAAACAGGCTCAATCCATTCCATTAGCATTGCGCGTTTTAACGGCGCTTTATTTTCGCGGAGTTTGTCCAAAATATAATCGGTTCGACGCTGTAATTTTGCCAGATAAGTAAGTGCAACTTCTTCTTTGCCTAAAGCTTTGGCAATGGTAATGGCGCACTCAAAAACATCTTGTAAATTATTGGGCGATAGCGGTACGAGTTTAGGCTGTTTGCTCAGTTTCATTACCGCAGTTTCTGTACAAACGGTATCAATATTACAAACCTCACAGATGTCTTGTGTAAATACGATATCGGGAAGAATACCTTCCAGCAATTCATCGTCAACCCAATACAAACTTTTTCCTTGTGCTTTAGATGCCGAGAAAATCCTATCTATTTCTATGCTTGTATAATTTTTACCTTCTAAAATGCAGCGTACAATTTTGGGTAAATCTGCAGCTTCTTTCGGACATTCAAAAGTAACACCGTGTAGGTATTCCTCAAGTCCCATGTCATAAATCATTTTGGTTGCCGCGGGCAAAAAAGATACTGCTTTCATTTTCAATAGTATTAAAAACCCCCTTTTGAACCAAATCAAAAGGGGATATAAATTATCTTAAAACATTAGGTTTTATGCGTTCTGCGTTCTAAAATTTAAAACCGGATATTTTGTTTTCAACACTTCAAAAGCACCGAAAAGCAATGCGCCATAAATTAATGTACCTTCTAAAAACCTTACTTCAAATGGAATAGCCACGGTTAAACATTTAATATAACCAGACAAATCCTGAGTGAACAAAGGGTTATGATACCATGAGCCAATATCGCTTACAATCCAGTGTATAAATACAACCGCTAAGGTAGACAACAATAGATTTGCAACATTAACCTTTTTCAGAATTACCTTGCCAGCCAATACCATTAAAATGATGGCTAAATAGGTCCAAAGTTCTTGCACCATTGCCATATCTACATATTGTCTATATATTGTAGAATACAGTACCACGTCGCTGATCAGTAAACTTAAAACCGGAAAAGCAAAAGCCTTAAGGTTGTCTTTAAAATACGCACCACCAAATAGTGCAACTGCACCAATTGATGAGAAGTTCGCAAATTGTAGTGCTTCTGAATTGAATGTTACCAATAAACGAAAAGCGGTAATTGCCAGTATCATTAGCAATAGTGCCAGGTTACGTGGGTTGTATTTTAAGTCGGACATATTCTAAATCTTAGTTTTAGATTGCTTGTACTAAAGCACAAACAATCCATTTCATGCAAAGTTATATTTTTCTTATCGGATATTAAAACTTACACCGGCATTAAAGTTGAAGCCCATTGTGCTATAGCCAATAAATTCGTTGTATTTTTCGTTAAGTATATTTTTCGCGTCGAAAAATATACGCACGTTTTTATTGAACAAAGCATATTCTGCATAAGCACTTACCATTTTGTAAGAAGGCAACTCTTCTACTGCATAAGTAGCGAAGTTGGTATCGAAACGTTTCCCAAAATAACGATAGTTTGCACTTACGTATAAGTTTTTAGTTGCTTGTACGCCAGCATTTACGCCAACAGTATTTTTTGGCCTGCGGATTAAATAATCAACAGTTCCGTTAGTACCTTCTACATATGCATAATATGCATTGAAGTTAAATATGCCTAATTTCACTGAAGGTTCAATTTCAAAACCTTTATCGTTTTGTGTTGCCTGATTGATGTATCCGGTAGCGCCGTAAATAATTGCATCTTTCAAATCGCGTTTAAAGGCAACCAATCGCAATCCGAACTTATCTTCAGCAACATTGAAGTTTACGCCAGCTTCGTAATTCTGAGATTTCTCAGGAGTTAAATTTAAGTTGGCACCAAATTGACCAAACAGCATACTTAAGGTAGGAATTTTGAAACCGGTAGAAACCGTTCCAAACAATTTAACACCTTTAACAATGTTTAAACTTGGTGTAATGGTATATGTATAATTGTCTCCATACTGATCATGTTTATTGTAACGACCGCCAACTTCTAAATTGAAAATGCTTAAATCATGTAAAAATACTGAACCATAAGCCGCAAAAATATTGGTTTTAGGCGCATCACTTCCGCTAATGAGCTTTAAACCACGGTTGTCAATTCCCAATAATAAATCTAGTTTGTCGTTAATTTTCTGGTTATAAAATAAATCTACAACACTTAGTTTCCCCTGGCTTGAATAATTAGATGGGAAACCCATATAGCTAGATTCTGTGTCGTTAGACGTAGTTTCATAACTGTAGTTCAAGGTAATTTTCCCGGTATTAAATTTATATATAGAGTTTACACCGCCGCTAAATTGCTTCAAAAGTGAATGATTTGTTGGCAAACCATCCGTAAATGCATCTTCGTCAATTTTATAATCGCCATAGAAATATCTTAGAAAGGGATTTACAGAGAAATGCTTATCCAACTGAATTCCAAAATTTGCATTTACACCGTCGGTTTTAAAGCCATCTTTATCGTATGCAGCATTGCTTCCGGCAGGAACAGCGGCTTCAGAAATTCCGTCTGTTTTGTTGTGTGTATAATTAATGTTATAAGAGAAACCTTCTACCGCGCCATTAAGGCCGACGGTTCCTTTATAACTTTCATAACTACCCGCACTTGCTACGCCGTAAATGGTATTGCCTTTTGGTCCGCCTTTTTTAGTGATGATGTTGATGACACCTGCAACCGCGTCAGATCCATAAATTGTAGATTGACCACCACGTAAAATTTCAATCCGATCAATCTGATCTATAGAAAACAAGCGCAGATCAAATGCTCCACCATTTCCCGAAGGATCATTCTGTACAATACCATCAATTAAAACAACTGTGTAACCGCTGGCAGCACCACGAAAGAATACAGATTTATTCTGACCCGGATTTCCAGTTGCTCCAGAGACAACAATTCCAGCTTGCTCGTTTAATAACTCTGGTAGAGATTTACCATGACTGCGGTCTAACGTTTCGCGACTAATAATACTGACTACTTTACCAGTTTGCGATTGCTTTTGATCATTCTTTGTTGCTGAAATGACTACATCTTGTAGTTGCAATGTGTCTTGTTGCGCATTAACCACCTGGCTAAGCGTTAATTGCACAAATCCCAGACTTGCCGCAATTAAAATACTTCTTTTGTTCATTTGATTGTGAGTTTACCCACAGCAAACAGCATAGAAAAAGGAAATGAAAATACGAAAACGTTAGTACTCCACTCCTAGCTTCAATCCTCGAAAGCTATGAAATATAGGCCAAAGGCAGGTCTTCTGACTTACTCCAGATTTTTCGGCCTTCCCATTCTAATGAACAGTGGCTGCTGAGATGAAAAATCGTATTAGAGCTTACAGCTGCGGGACAGTTACAGATTTACACTGTATTCCCTTTTAATTCCGGATGTGCCGGAAACCAAAAGCGCCGCAAAGGTAATAAAAAAAGCCTGCTTTGGTTGAAAGCAGACTTTTTTAACATTTGAGAGGTATAATTTAATAAAAAACAGGTAAAGCCGGAAAATGATAACCATCATACGCTAGTGTATTTTTTAAAGTAGCATCGGCCGGATTGTAAAAATACAAGTGATTAACGGCGTAGTTTGCGCCATAACCAGATTGAACTGCTGTGATTACAACTTGATTTAAGTGGCCATCAAAACCGATTCCTTTTCCGTAAAACATTTGCTTTTCTGGCAATGTTGCAAATGGAGTTGCTATAGAAGTTGCTGTACCATCGTATTTATAAATATCGGTTCCACCGCCAAAACTTCCTGTTTTTAACAAATAAACGGTATTGTCTTTTGTAGATGCAGCTATAGAACCTGCGTGCCACGCACCCCAATTTGCATAGGTACTAAAACTTAAAGCAACACTATCTTTAGCTAAGGTTTGCGGATCTGTTTGATACAAATATTTGCCAGCTGCATACCAGACTTTACCATTTGGCGTTTGTGCAAAACCAACTGTAAGGCCTTTTATTTTACGATTTAGGCTATAATCTGCAACGTTATATATCAATAAACCCTCTGTAGCACTATGCATAAAAATGTAGTTCCCGGCTTTTATCATGTCGCCAACTTGTCCATCGGCACCAATCAATTTTGCATAAGCAGTCATATTTTTCAGATTAACCAAATAAACGCCGCTATTGCTGCTCAATAAACCGGTGTTCTCATCAATTCCTAAAAAGGCGCGCCAATCGTTACCGCCTTTAGCCGCAATTCTTGCCTTCTCTACCATTGTTTTCGCATTTAAAACCACTACCGGTCCGCCAACTTTACTTACCAGGTATAAGTTTTCTTTAAAAATGGTGGCAAATTGTAAAGTAGAACTTGTGGGATTAAGGTCTTTAGTAGGGTTTTCGCGTTTAAAAACGCTATCGGTAAGTTTTCCGGTGGTGTAATTAAAGAAGTTTACTTCGCCAGTACCGTGGCCAAACCAGCCTTCATTTACAATAAAAAAACCATTTTCATATTTAGCAGTTACCGGGTCGATAATCGGGTCGGTGTTGATGTCTTCTTTCTTACATGAAGCTGCAAAAATTACCAGAAAAACCAGGGCAAAAAAGTGTTTAATGTTGATGTGTTTCATTCTATTATTTATGGATTTGTTATTGGATATTTAAGTCTGCAGCGCCCTTTACCTCGGTTGATATTTCGCCTAAAAGCGTATTGCCTTTTTCACGCTGTGCGGTGTACACTTTCACAAAATCGATGGTTTTTAGATTTACCTTTGCGCCATTTTTATCTACGGCCCAATCTATATCGAAACTGTTGTACCCTTTGGTTGCGTAATCATCTCCGGTAGAATAACTATCTGTGTAACCCCAAGCAAAAGGACTATTGGTATAAATACTGCCCACTTGTCCCCAGGTAGAAGGCAAAAGAGTGCCTTTAAAAGTTAGCGTTTCTTGGTTTGGTGCAAACTCCGGATAGTAATTGTGCTTGTGAAAGGCATTTACATCGTAAGAACCAGAATTGCCCAAATTGTCTTTCCATTGCACATTTGCATAACCTTTAGGGTTTGTATAGGTAATTTCGTAGTTTTTTATAGTTGCCGGATTGTTGTATTCGCTACCTGCAAGCTCAAACCATTCATCGTCTGGCAAACCGTTTCCGTTTACATCCTGGCTTACCAACACAATTCCGGGTTCAGACCAGGCAAAATTACCACCAATCGGGTTTCCATAAATGGCAAGATCATTTCCAGAATTGTTCGCCACAGAGTGATCAAATCCAAAAACAATATACCCACCAAAGCCACCTAAACTAATTAAACCGGTGTTGCTAACGTTGCCTATAATTTTTTGCGCGCCAGCCAGATTTCCTAAACTTTCGTTGATGAATTGTCCGGGAGCGGGTAAATATTCAAATACTTTGCTAATGAACCTGCTGCTTCCGGCTGTTTGTTCAATTACAGGAACGGGTACAGTAACCGTATATTTGTGTGTCGTATTTCCTGCTGCATTTGTAGCTTTATATTCTATAATATAGGTTCCTGCTGCGGTTGCCGTAAAATCATAACTTGAATTTTGGCTGACTACTTTTCCATCAAGCTTCCATTCGTGCTGAACAGTTTTACCATTTTCTGTACTGACAGAAAAGCTTGTCTTAATATTTAATTTGGTGGTAACCGCATCTCCGGTAATTGAGAATTTTACGTTTGGGGCAGTTTCTGTTTCTTCTTTTTTACAGCTGAAGACCAGCACAAGCGCTAAGAGCACTAAAGTTAGAGCGGATGAATTTTTCATTTTTTATAGATTATTGTTATTTGTTCAGGAATACAATGTGGGCAGGAATGTCTCCCGTAGTTACCGAAAATTTCTTTTTACCTGTTTTATCAAAACAGTAAAGTGTACCCGGACTTACATAGTCTTTTGCATCGGTTACGTATACATCTTCATTGGTTGGATTAATTGCAATTCCATAGGGAATTGAAATGCTTTGATCAGTTCCATCTGTAATGAACTTGGTAGTTAGAATGGTTTCGTCTTTTACATTGATTTTAGCATAACTGATTTTGTTTGAACCCGATGTATAATTCCATTCTACACTGTATAAGTACGCTACATCATTCAGAATGGCAATATTGCTGGCAGCCAGATTAAACGTCTTTTTCACCACGTCTTTTTCTGTGTCTATTACATATAAATTGGAAGGAATATCATAATAATCGCCACGAGAGGTTACATACAAATCGCCATACTGATCTGCCTTCAGGCGATGAAGATTTATCGCAACATCTATCCTTTTCAACTCTGTTAAAGTATTCAGATCGATTACCGAAACGGTTCGTTCGTAATTTGGGTAATTATATCCGCCAGAATTTGCCACATACAATTTTTGCCCAACAACCGTCATTTCTTCTGGTTGTTTCCCTACAGTAATCTGTTTTTCTTGTTTTAAGGTTGCAGTATCAATTACCGAAACATAACCGTCGTAAGCTGTAACGAAAGCCTTGTTTTTATAAAACGTGATGTAACGGCAGTTTGGAATATCAATTTGTCCGATTTTTTTAGCAGATGAAGCATTCAAAACTTCAACTTTGTTAGACATATTAACCACAACATATAGTTTTGATCCGTAAATCTTAATGTCATTGCCCACATCTCCAAGTCCGAGGGTAACTTCAGGATTTGCTTCGTTATAAATATTTCGACGATAAACGCCCGTGGCAAAATCATAATAATCTACAGATGCTTTGTTAGAACCCATATTGGCTTCATTCAGGAGATAAAACCCCTTAATTTCCGTTACCGCTTGTGGAGGAAGCTGTTCCTGTTCTTCAGGAATAAAACTTTTGTCTTTTCGGCATGCGCTAGCTGCAAGAAGAAAAAAAAGTGCACTTAAGATGTAAATGTTGTTTTTCATAGGTTAAATTTTAATAGATAAGGTAAAACGAAGATTTCTGCCTGGCATAGGGAAATTGAGAACCACATCGTAATCTTGATTGAGCAGATTATTTACTTCTGCATTAATTTTGTATTGATGATGATTACCAAATAGTCGATAAACCGCTAAATCATGCGTGTAATACGGCTCTACATAATTTACAGGAATGTTGGCTTTTTGACTGTAGCGCGCGCCTGTGTAAATGAAGCTGTAATTTGCTCCGTAGTTTTTATATGCCAGGCCAGAAGTAAATGAACCGCTGTGCAGCGGGATATAAGGAATTTGATTTTTATAGGTAAAACCAGTTTTGGTTACATCTAGTGCTTTTTCGTAGGTGTAAGATGCATTTGAATTCCACTCAACATTTCCAAACTTGTAAAGTGATTTTATATTGATTTCCAAACCTTTGATCGAAACGGCATCGAGGTTTACCATTGTCCACCTGAAAAGATTCAGCGTTGGAATGGCGACAATTTTATCCCGAACCTGATTGTAATACACATCGGTCTGCACCGAGAAAAGCTTCAGATATTTCTGCGCTCTACTCATCTGGTAATTGATGCCGAGATCATATTGTTTGGTAAATTCTGGGCGAAGATTGGTATTTCCAATAAAAGTATAATACAGATCATTAAAGGTTGGCATTCTGAAAATCGATTTATAAAAACCTTTTATTCTGATATTCGGCGTTTGAAATGGCTGGAGCGAAAACATTGCTGTAGGCGTATATTCGGTTCTGCCACCAGCAGAATTGTACATTTTAACAGCTTCGGAAATCCTTGTTGCCAAAATATTGGCCTGTAACTCCAGCCGTTTAATGTGGTATTTACCGGCCGCGACAACTAATAATGTATTGCGCGTGGGATAAGCGAAATATTTGAGATTTGCATTTAAAGTCTGTCGACTGAAATCTCCTGACAAAGAAAAATCTAACGAATTGCTTAAATGATATACATTCGCTGCAGATAAATACCATTCCTGTTGTTTGTAGATATTATTTAAAATGCCTTCATCCGAAATCATGGTTGGATCGGTGTAACGCATATAATCATTGGCATATTTTGCATGAATTAAAATGTTATATCGCTTTGCGGGATTATTCTGATAGCTTGCCTGGAGAAAAGTGTTGTCATCCCATTGCCTTTGGTTAAAATCATATTTGTTTGATACAATTGCACCTGGCACACCACGCTCTGACTGGTATTTGTAGAATTTTAAATCCCACTTGCTGCTGTCGGCAGTTTTGCCATATAAACCAGTTTCTATTCTATAAGCCAAAATATCGGCATTGCTGCGCACCACAGTTGTATCATAAGTTCCGTTGGTTCTCCTGAATTTGTATTTGCCATTGGCATTCAGAAATTCGAGATTTAAAGAAATCGCTAAATTCTGCCGAATCTGATAGGCATAGAGTAAAGCTGGATTAACTAAACCAAATGAACCAGTTTTTAAAGAAGCATCTAAAGTTTGCCTTGATTGATTAAAAACGGGCGCCTTTGTTTTAATAAATAAAGAACTTGCAGATGCAAAAGCTTTTGCCGGTTGCAGCAACTCGCCGCGCTGCCCACTGTATAATGAAATCTCGTCAACATTTGTAAGTGCGTATTTCCCTAAGTCAATTTGTCCGTTTTGCGCATTACCCAATTGAACACCGTCATAAAAAACCGCTGTATGGTTGCTGCCCATGCTTCGTACATTAATGGTTTTTAAACCACCAATACCGCCGTAATCTTTTAGTTGTACACCAGAAAAATACCGAACAGCATCTGCTACAGACAAGGTATTTAGTCGCTTCAATTCTGCGCCAGACAAAACCTGAACCGAGGTTGGAGAAAGATGCGTTTTGCGTTTTAGTATTTCATTGATCTGGATTTCCTTAAGAACTATAGAGCGAGATGTGTCTGTTTGCGCATGTAAAACATATGGCACCGAAATGCCGGCCCAAAGAATGGAAAAAAGCAAAATAAATAAACGCATGTTGCCATTAAGGGCAAAATGTCCTGTAATCATTTTTTTCTGGTGAGTTAATGACCCACAGCAGACAGATTATGAAAGAAATGAAAATACGAAATCTTAAAAAGTACCTCACCCCTAGCTTCAATCCCCGAAAGCTATGAAATATGTGCTGGAGGCAGGTCTTCTGACTTACTCCCGGTTTTCGCGACCTTCCCATTCCGGTTTCGGAACAGTGGTTTTTTGATTGGAAAATCCGTTAAGGAGCTTACAGCTGCGGGACAGTTACAGATTTACACTGTATTCCCTTTTAATTCCGGATGTAAGGCCGGAAACCAAAAGCGATGCAAAAGTAGAAATTTATGCAGATGTTTATAGTAAAATTCTATTGTTTTTTCGAGGTATGATGACGCCTCCGAAGCAAAAAAAACGGCCTGCGCGGAATAGTGTGTGTTTTAACAACTTTATTAACCCAGATTGGTGCCCGGCGCTACCTCATAGGGTTTTACGCCAGCTTCAAAAATTCTCGTAAATTCTGTACCTTCAACGGTTATTTTATCACCAATTCTTCTAATCCAATTTCCTTCGCGTAAGCCAATTACTTTACAGGTATTCTGCGTTAGAAATTCCATAATTCTGGTTTCACGCGTTTCGCCGTTGTGGTGAAGATCTGGATTCGGATCCAGATAATGTGGATTGAGATTAAAAGGAACCAGCCCCATACAATCAAAACTTGCTGGATATACGATCGGCATATCGTTTGTCGTCATCATATTAATTCCGCCGATATTACTTCCCGCACTGCATCCTAAATAAGGTTTTCCTCCCGAAATACTATCTTTTAAAACCGACATTAAATTTTGCTCGTGCAGGGTTTTCACCAATAGAAAAGTATTTCCTCCGCCAGTAAAAAAACCTTTTGCAGTTTGTATTGCTTCTATCGGATTATTAAACTCGTGGAGTCCGTGAACTGCAATATTCAAAGATTCAAAAAACAACCTTGCTTTTGCGGTATACTCATCGTGAGAAATTCCACCCGGACGTGCATATGGAATGAAGATGATTTCATTTATGCCGGAGTATAAATTTGTCAGTTCAGATTTTAGATATTCAAGGTAATTGCCTCCAAATAATGTTGAAGTAGATGCAAGTATAATGTTCATTTTAATCTTTCAATTGATGTTCTCCGACAAAGATAATTTAACACAGATATTTTCGCTTAAAATTTTTACGACTTGTGGTTTAGACGACATTTAAGGTAAAACCGATAAAAACAAGGTTAGCGATTTGGGTATAGTGCAGTATAATTTGCTAACGCGCTCTTTCTTAATCAGTTTTAAAAAAGAATCCGCAAAAACAAATAGTCTATAAAAATCATAGATTTTATAGAAAATATTTTTTCTCCGCTCTCCTGTTGCGTATCTTTGTGGTGTTATTTAACAGATATCCCACAAATGAATACAAAATCACTTTTGTTAATGGCCACAATTTTCGGCTTAACAACAACAGCATATGGTCAAAGCGCACAAAAAAAAGCAGTTAAAACAAATGCTCATTATGCCTTGGGTAGTTGGCGTGGCGTGCTTAAAACCCGTGCGGATGTAGAGGTGCCTTTCAACTTCGATATTGAACGTGCCAAAAACAACACAGAGCATATTATTTTCCGCAATGCCGAGGAACGCTTTGATGGTGGTGAGGTTACGTACCGCGGCGATTCGGTTTTTGTACATCTCGACCAATTTGATAATGAGTTTGCCCTGAAACTTTCTGCAGATTCTTTGACGGGAGTATTGAGAAAACAAGGTCAATCTGCGAATACGACGCCTGTTCTGGCAAAGCGAAACGTTAACTATCGCTTTAAACCAAACGGAGAAAAGGCAGTGTCAGATTTTTCAGGTAAATATGATATTACATTTAAATCTGCGAATGGAACTGAAGAAAATGCAGTTGGGATATTTAAACAAACAGGAAATAAACTGACCGGAACATTTTTAAGGATTACAGGCGATTCGCGTTTCCTTGAGGGAACCGTAGAAGGGAATACATTTTATCTTTCCAGTTTTATCGGTTCTGGCCCTTCCTATTTTAAAGGTGAATTCCTGGCAAATGGAACGTTAAACGGAGAGGTGATTTCTGCACGCGGAAACCAGCCTTTTACAGGAGCAAAAAATGAAAATGCCGCTTTGCCAGATGCCAATAACCTAACTTTTCTCAAAGACGGGTACAAAACTCTCGATTTTTCTTTTCCCGATGTAAATGGTAAAAAGATTTCTTTGAGCGATGAAAAGTATAAAAACAAAGTTGTCATTTTAACAATTACAGGAACCTGGTGCCCAAATTGTGTAGATGAAGCATCTTTTATTGCACCCTGGTACAAAGAAAATAAAAAACGCGGTGTAGAAGTAATTGCACTGCATTACGAACGTCAATTGGATTCTGCTTATGTACGCAAAGTGCTTACCCGCTTCCGTGAAAAGTTCGGGGTAGAGTATGATCAGGTAATTGCAGGGAAACCCGATAAACAAATTGTTGCAGAATCATTGCCTGCATTAAAGAACTTTCTGTCCTTCCCTACTACAATCATCATCAATAAAAAAGGTGAGGTTGCAAAGATACATACAGGTTATAGCGGACCAGCAACCGGAAAATATTATACAGATTTTGTAAAAGAGTTCAATACAGAGATCAATCAACTGCTAAAACAATAATTCTTAAATGCTGTACTAAAAAAAGGGTTCTGGAAAATTTTTCAGAACCCTTTTTTGGTTATTGGTTAACTTCCCCAGTTTACTTGAATATTGTGTTTTTCAGCATAAACTTTGGCTTTATCCATCAAATTGGTAAACTGCTGATCGAACTGCGCACCGTATTTTTCATCAATACTTTTAACAATTGCATTCCGCTCTTCTTCACTGCCTTTTTTATCACAAAGCCTGGCATAGTTTAAATATTCGTTTTTATATACCGGAAGAATAAGCGCATATAGATTGAGCGAAAGTTGTTTAATTTCTTTTTCTTCATCATTTGATGCAGTCAGTTTTTTAACCTTTTCTGCCGCCTGGTCCATATAAGCAATCTTGTTATTTATAAAGGTCTGTGCTTCATCTCCTTTCTTCTTGCTAGACGGAATGTCGGGATATTCCTTTGTTTCTAACGCGATATATCTTGGTAAATTTGGACTCGCAAAATCCGTAAACATATTGCTGTTGAGCACGGCGATATCGAAAAACTTCTCCGGACTTTCCGGAATGGAACAGCTAGAAATAAATAAGCAAATACAGGTTGCGAGAGTTAAGATGGCACTTCGCGAAAAAATTGGGAATGGCTTCGTCATTATAAATTTATTTTAATAAAGCTGCACGAGCACAAATATTAAGCCAACGCAGGCAAGAGTACCTGGTTTCACCAACATAATGAAACGGCAAGGAAGGTTATCTGCGACACAAAATACTGATTGTCAGTACAACCAAATCTTCAACAAAAATAAAATAGTATTTAACAGCATTAATCATTTGATAATGTGATGTAAATTTTTCACATAAAAAATATTTATTTCGATTATATTGTATATATAAATTTACAGAGTAGTCAGATTAAAACACTCGTCTGTATTTGTTAGATTGATGAAAAGGCATCCCACAACCCTATACAATTTACTTTACAGGAATAGTTAACCTTCAATAAAAGTAGTATGAAAAAGCAAATTAAAATGACTGTGGCGATGTTGGTAGTGCTCGCTATAGGTGTCGGCTGCAAGAAAAACAACGCAGATGTGGCAGAACCAAGTGTAACCAACTCTAAGGCTCAGTCTGACGGAAGTACGATCCATGAATTTCAGCTCGAAAATGGAGCGACTATGTTCGTAAAAGAAGATAAGAACGGAGATTATTTTCTTGCAGAAGATATCACCTTGAGTAAATCACAGTTTGAGGCTATTGGTCAAAAATCGACTTCAACAATAAGCCGCCAGGCTTCAAAAAATGGGTCTCCCGTTTCCTCGGCAATACTTAATAAGTTCAGTACTTCAATGGCATCGGCCATATGGCCAAATGGGATAATTCCGTATGCTGTAAATTATGATTTTGAAAATTCCTGGCGCATCGATTCAGCAATTGCGCATTATCATCAGCTGACCAACGTTCGCTTTAGACTTTGGCAGCCAGGAGACGCCAATTATATCCTCTTTAAAAATCATCTCACGGAAAACAATTCTGCATTTGGTATGACCGGCGGGGAACAGATTGTAAATATGCAATCTCAGTCTTCTGTCGGTATAATGATACATGAGCTCGGGCACGCATTAGGTTTATTTCATGAACAGACGCGATTGGATAGAGACCAGTATGTTATAATCAACTGGGATAATATTGATCCGGCATTTCAATATAATTTTTATAAATACAATCAAACAGTGCTGCAAAATGGAACCCCGGTATCTGGCACAGATTATGGATTGTTTGATTCCTGGTCTATTATGATGTATCCATCAAATGCCTTCGCTATAGATCCCAACATTCCAACGATAACCAATTTACTCGGAAATACAATTCCGACACAAATTAGCTATTTATCGCAAACAGACGTAAGTGCCCTAAACTACTTATATACACCGTAGAGATAATGCTTACAAATAACTGAAGCAGGAAAAAAAGGGAGTTTAGTCTGCAGGCTAAACTCTCTTTCCAAATCTTCCAACTAAAATTTAACAGATTTGCTTCATTTTGCGGATTTCAGCAACCTGCCCTGAGCTCAGCGTAAAAATAAAAAGTAAAAACTGGTCGGTTTCCTGAATGTCAATCTGGTCTACCTTGCCAAATATATTATTTGAAAGTTCAATCATCTGGCCCTTTTTAATTTCCAACAAGGTTGATGTTGGAACATCATTATTTAATAATATCATATCCTGTTATGGTTGCATTTTCGTACTGCATTCAAACAATACATTGTGCAAGTATACTATAAATCGAACAACCCCTTGCACGCACATGAGAAAGGTGTAATTCAAAAAAGGCATTTTTTGAATTATTTTCCCGTAGACGAAGGATTACAAATTGTTGTCAGTTTAATGGTATAATCTGCTTCAAGAGGTTCGTTCGTTTGCGCCAGTCTTTGTGAACCCGTATTTGCCGGACAGGCAATATCGCCGGCGGCATCATAAACCAAAACTTTGCCGGCAGTTATCAATTCTTTTGGAACATATACCTGAATCCTGGTAACAGAATAACCTGAAGGGAAATAACGTACATAATAACCATCAGGATGTTTAGTCCATATTCCACTTGGTACATCTGAACGCGGAGGTGCCATTCCGGCAATAATTGCATATTTCTCCATATCAGCGAAAGTGTAGTTACCGGAAGAAACCAACTGACGAATATTATTTTCAGCTTCGAAAACTGCTCGTACACCAGAAGGAAGTTGATCTTTCGCTTTTTCCATGACATCAAAAGGTAAAATGCCAAGAGCTCCACCTTCCAGTTGAGTAAGCTGTTTGGCAGACAAAAGTTTAACCGCTGTAAGTTTAACATCTCCGGAATAATCAGAAAAACGTGTTCGGGCAATAATTGTCCACAATAACATCTGGATATTATGCTGTTCTACATCCGGATGCTTTTCTGCACTTTTAATCACAGCAACAACGACATCTTCTTTTGAACCCAATACCGGCGCATACATATAGCCATCGCCTTTTGATGGCGCAAAAGTACCGGCTTTTAAGCAATAACTTTTGTTTTTCATTTCGTAAAGCCCTTCGCATAAAATGAAACCACCTTCCGGATTTTTCGGGAGTAGATAAAGTGGCTGCGCTTTCAAGGTAGACACAAAATCGGGCATTTTCTCGCCCTCACGGTTTACATCTTCAAAACTCGTACTAATTGCAGAAGGTTGTTTCAAAAATTTATCTACGCCAAGTGCTTTTGCACCCTGTGCAGTACCAACTTTTAATAATTTGTCTTTTAGTCCGCCAAATTGGGCATATGCCGAATGCATTGAAATGAGCAGAAAGACAGCGCTAAAAATAGATTTTGTTTTCATAGGAATGATTAGTATAAATTACACAAACATATATATTTACATTAATAATTAACCAGATATTGACAGACAATTTTCACATCTTAAAAATTAGCACACTGACAAACAAGTCATTACTATATTTTCAAAATTTAATTTGGCCAATAAAAAATAAATTCAGACATTTGAAATATTATTTGGCGAAAGGCTGAATAAAAGTCAATCTAAACAGGTTGATTTATAAAGAAGTGGCGAGAGACTGGCTCAGAGACCCACTGGCAACCCTCAGAAAGAGAAGGTGCCAATTCCTGACCAAACTACACGGTGTATTTTGGTGATATAAATTAAAACTGATGAATACATTAAATCTTCAATCGCAAAGCGAACCAGTCTCTGAACAAAATTTTTTGTCTGAAAATTTATTGATGTGTTGTAGCGCGTCAATTGCCCTTATGTGCTGTTGCATAGGGTAATTTGACAATCTTCCTTTTTAGTTCATCTTACAAAACTGGAAGGCCCTTTAGCTAAGGGTACGCTTTAACTGTTCGCATTTTGTTTGCCAACATCAAAAACAATATTCAATCATTTTAAAATCGAAAATTATGTCTGCTTCATATAAATTTGAAACCCTTCAATTGCACGCTGGCCAGGAAATTGACCCAACTACAGGCGCCCGCGCTGTTCCGATATATCAAACCACATCTTACGGTTTTAACAATGCAGAACATGGCGCTAACCTCTTTGCATTAAAAGAATTTGGAAACATTTACACGCGGATTATGAATCCAACGAACGATGTTTTTGAAAAAAGAATTGCTGCTTTAGAAGGTGGCGTTGCTGCGCTCGCGGTTGCTTCCGGACAGGCAGCTCAGTTTATAGCTTTAACCAATATTCTTGAAGCTGGCGATCATTTACTCTCTTCTGCCCATATTTATGGCGGAACATATAACCAATTTAAAGTCTCTTTTAAACGTTTAGGAATTTCTGTAGATTTTGCAAATCCGGATCAACCTGAAGAATTTGAACAAAAAATAACCGATAATACAAAAGCCATTTACCTCGAAACAATTGGTAACCCCGCATTCAGTGTTCCCGATTTTGAGAAAATTGCAGCTGTAGCAAAAAAATATAATCTTCCTTTAATTGTAGACAATACTTTTGGCGCTGGTGGCTATCTGTTCCGACCATTGGAGCATGGCGCAAATATCGTTGTAGAATCTGCAACAAAGTGGATTGGCGGCCATGGCACTACGATTGGCGGAGTAATAGTTGACGGCGGAAATTACAACTGGGGAAATGGAAAATTCCCACAATTTTCTGAGCCTTCAGAAGGATATCACGGCTTGGTATTCAGCGAAGTTTTTGGCGAGGGTGGTCCGTTCGGCAACATTCAGTTTATTATACGTGCCCGTGTAGAAGGTCTGCGCGATTTAGGCCCTGCCCTTTCTCCATTTAATTCATTTCTTCTGCTTCAAGGTTTAGAAACCCTTTCATTGCGTGTTCAACGGCATGTAGATAATGCACTGGAGCTTGCCACCTGGCTGGAAAACCATCCATTGGTAAAACAAGTAGAATACCCTGGTTTGGCGAGCAGCAAGTACAATAACCTGGCAAAAAAATATTTAAGCAATGGTTTTGGAGCCGTACTTTCTTTTGAATTGCACGGTAAAAAAGAAGATGCCAGAAATCTGATCAATAACTTGAAATTAATATCGCACCTGGCCAATGTTGGTGATGCTAAAACTTTAATTATTCAACCTTCAGCAACTACACACCAACAATTAAGCGATGAAGAGCAACTTGCGGCTGGCGTTAAACCAAATGCACTTCGCGTATCTGTTGGGATTGAACATATTGAAGACATCAAAGCAGATTTTGAACAGGCTTTTGCAGCTTTAAACCTGTAAAGTTCGGCATTAAGCCGGAATTTTTACCCGAAAGGGGCTAACAACAACGACAACAACATGCAGCATACAGATCAAAATATACAAGATACCTTAGGGTCGGCGGTGAGCTACACCTATCCGAAGGTGTTTAAGCTTGAAAATGGAAAAAAAATCAAAAACCTGAAGATTGCCTATCAAACTTACGGAAAGCTCAATGCAAAAAAAGACAATGTTATTTGGGTTTGCCATGCATTAACTGCAAATGCGGATGTACTGGATTGGTGGGCAGGTTTATTCGGACAAAATTCATTATTTAACCCGAATGAACACTTTATTGTGTGTGCAAATGTGCTGGGTTCACATTATGGAACAACAAGTCCACTGAGCATCAATCCTGTTACCGGCCAACCTTATTATCTCAACTTTCCACAATTTACAATCCGCGATTTTGTATCCGCACACCAGGTTTTAGCCGCGCATTTAAATATAGAGCAGATTAAAGTTTTGATTGGTGGTTCATTGGGCGGACAGCAATCTGTAGAATGGAGCATTATTGAACCAAACCGAATTGAAAATCTAATCCTTATTGCCACAAACGCGGCGCATTCACCATGGGGAATTGCTTTTAATGAAAGTCAGCGTTTGGCTATAACTACAGACAGAACTTTTTATGCCAATAAACCCGACGGTGGAAATAGAGGTCTAAAAGCCGCCAGAAGTATGGCGCTTTTGAGTTACAGAACTTATGAGGCCTATGGCCAAACTCAGGTAGAAAGTGTGAATGAAAAAACAGATAATTTCAGGGCTTCATCGTACCAGAACTATCAGGGTGAAAAACTCACGAATCGTTTCAACGCCTATAGTTATTATTATTTAACTAAGGCGATGGATAGCCACAACGTCGGTCGCAATCGTAAAAGTATTTCAGGTGCATTGCAAACCATAAAGGCAAATACTTTGGTAATTGGTATTGAAAATGACTTCTTATTTCCGGTTTCCGAGCAAAAATACCTGGCAGACCATATTCCTGATGCAGAATTATCAGTACTACATTCCAGCTATGGTCATGATGGTTTCCTAATTGAAACCAATGCATTGACAAATGTTATCGGGACTTTTTTACGTGATAGCCAGAATAAAAAAATAATTAAACTTCAACACACGGCGTAAATGCCACGCAAAGTTTTGCGGTAAACAATAACAAATCAATCCCCTTAAAAAGGATTACAACGCATAAAAAATAATAATGAGCAAGAATTTAAAAATTGGTTTATTTGGTTTCGGAGTGGTTGGTCAAGGGCTTTTAGACATTATACAAAGTCAGAATCTGAACCTGGAAATCATCAAAATTGCAATCAAAGATCCAAAGAAAAAAAGAACTTTAAATAAAGAACTGTTTACAACAGATCGAAATGAAATTCTACAAAATAGCGAAATCAACACCGTTGTAGAGCTTATAAATGACGCAGATGCTGCATATGAAATTGTAACTACAGCCTTAAAAAATGGCAAAAACGTGGTTTCTGCAAATAAAAAAATGATTGCGACCCATTTGAAAGAATTGGTAGAATTGCAACAACAACATGGAACATCATTACTATACGAAGGTGCGGTTTGTGGCAGTATTCCAATTATCAGAAACCTGGAAGAATATTACGACAATGAACTTTTCCATGCATTGAGTGGTATTTTCAATGGTTCTTCCAACTATATATTGTCTAAAATTTTCAATGAAAACCAAAGTTATCACGCCGCATTAAAAGAAGCACAGGATTTAGGTTTCGCAGAGACTGACCCAATTCTTGATGTAGGCGGTTACGATCCGAAATATAAGCTCGCAATTGCTACGGCTCATGCATATGGGTTATTTGTAAATCCGGATGCAATCCTGAATATCGGTATACAAAACCTCTCGAAACACGACATTCGCTACGCAAAAGAGAAAAATTTCAAAATCAAACTTGTTCCTACAGCCCGTAAAGTCGACACCAAGCAAATTGTGACTTACGTGTTGCCGAAATTTGTAACCAAAGACGATTTCCTTTACAATGTAGAGAACGAATACAACGCGGTAACTGTACAAGCGGCATTTGCCGATAAGCAGTTCTTTTTTGGAAAAGGTGCAGGTGGCCATCCAACGGGCGCAGCTGTACTATCTGATATTGCCGCCTTACGATACGATTACCGCTACGAATACAAAAAATATCATCAGGAAAATGATGTAAAACATACTGAAGATATTCTGCTGGAAATTTACCTGCGTTATGCAGATGAAGATCTGGTAAAGCTTTTAGATTTTGATCACATTAGTGAGCGTTACGCCGCAAGTGAGTTTAAATATATAATTGGAACATTAAAGCTCGAAAACCTAATTAAAAACAGGGATTTATTACTTAATAAAGACGTATTTGTAGCTTACAGCGGCCGCCAGATTTATAAAAAAGAGAGTACTGCCGAAGGTGTTTTTGCTGAAGCTGAAGCTGCCCTCTGATTTTTTTAAAGGTTAAAATTTTTATTTGTTTTGTTGTTAAGCATAAGGTTGGAGCGATTCCAGCCTTTTGTGTTTAGTACCGTTTATCTTATAAAATTAATGAGTTCAATTGCCTCAAAAAAAAGGCAAAATATACAAAAATTTCTGCGCTGTTTTTTTACGTTAAAAAGCATATCTTTGCGCAAAGATGAAGCATATACGTAATTTTTGCATAATTGCACATATCGACCACGGGAAGAGCACCTTGGCAGATAGGCTATTGGAATACACTGCGACCATTTCGCAGCGTGAGGCGCAGGCTCAATTGCTCGATAATATGGATTTGGAGCGCGAACGTGGCATTACCATTAAAAGTCACGCCATCCAAATGAACTATAAGGTTGGTGGAGAAGAATATGTATTCAACTTAATTGACACACCCGGACACGTAGATTTTTCTTACGAAGTTTCGCGGTCTATTGCTGCCTGTGAAGGCGCTTTACTTATTGTTGATGCTTCACAAGGTATTCAGGCGCAAACCATTTCCAACTTATACCTGGCTTTAGAGCATGATTTGGAAATTATTCCAATCCTGAATAAGATGGATTTACCAGGCGCAATGCCAGAAGAAGTTAAAGATCAGATTATTGATTTAATTGGTTGTGATCGCGACGATATTATCCCGGCTTCCGGTAAAACGGGAATGGGTGTTCCAGAAATTCTTCAAGCAATTGTTGATCGCGTGCCGGCTCCAGAAGGAAACCCTGAAGGTGAGCTACAAGCATTAATTTTTGATTCTGTATTTAACTCGTTCAGAGGTATTATTGCATATTTTAAGGTCGTAAACGGCGAAATTAAAAAAGGCGATAAAGTTAAATTCATCAATACCGGCAAGCAATATCTGGCAGATGAAGTAGGGATTCTGAAATTGGACATGTCGCCAAGAAATGTGGTTAAAACAGGCGATGTTGGTTATATTATTTCCGGAATTAAAGAAGCACGCGAAGTTAAAGTTGGAGATACAATTACCACAACGGATCGGCCTGCAAGCGGAGCCATTCAAGGCTTTGAAGAGGTAAAACCAATGGTTTTTGCGGGTATTTACCCTGTAGATACCGATGAATTTGAAGAGCTTCGCGAAGCGATGCACAAGTTGCAGTTAAATGATGCATCAATCGTTTTTGAACCAGAAAGTTCTGCAGCATTAGGCTTCGGTTTCCGTTGCGGTTTCCTTGGAATGCTTCATATGGAGATTATCCAGGAACGTCTGGAGCGCGAATTTGATATGACGGTAATTACAACCGTACCCAACGTATCGTATATTGCCCATACTACTAAAGGCGTAGAAATTACTGTAAACAATCCATCTGATTTACCAGATCCAAGTAAGTTAGATTCAGTAGAAGAACCGTTTATTAAAGCAAATATCATTACAAAGGCAGAGTTTGTTGGTCCGGTAATGTCACTGTGTATTCAGAAACGTGGTATCATCATCAATCAGTCGTACCTGACTTCAGATCGTGTTGAATTGGTTTTCGAAATGCCAATGGGTGAAATTGTATTCGATTTTTATGACAAACTAAAAACCATTTCTAAAGGATATGCCTCATTTGATTATCATCAGGTAGGTTACCGTAAATCTGATTTGGTTCGTTTAGATATGTTGATCAATGAAGAACCTGTTGATGCACTTTCTTCATTAATTCACAGAAGTAATGCTTATGATTTTGGAAAGAAAATCTGTGAAAAACTGAAAGAACTTATCCCGCGCCAGCAGTTTGAAATCAAAATCCAGGCTTCAATTGGCGCTAAAGTAATTGCACGTGAAACTTTAAGTGCTTTACGTAAAGACGTGACTGCTAAGTGTTACGGCGGTGATATTTCCCGTAAGCGTAAACTTTTGGAGAAACAGAAGAAAGGTAAAAAACGTATGCGCCAGGTTGGAAACGTAGAGATTCCACAAACCGCTTTTATGGCCGTATTGAAATTAGATTAATCCCGCTTAATGGTTATTATAAACAGCCAAAATGCACAACTGGCAAATCGCTTATGGGGATTTGCCAGTTTTATTGCGAACAGCATCGAATATAATTACCACTTAAAAAACTTAGGTTTTCATAAATACCGCTCCTATTTCCAGGCAACAAAATTTAACGATTTCGGAAAATATCCCATAAGTATTAAACGTAGTGGGATTGATCAACTCGATTATTTCTACAGCAATTTATTTAAGAACTGGTCATCGCTTACATTTCGGAAATTCGGCAGAACCCCAACCCTATTCAAATTTTACAGAACGACTTTTAACGAGGATAAAAAATCAGTCGCATTTAATCTGAATCGACCTGATTTTGTTCGTGATGCGCAAACAAAAACCATTCTTGCTGAAGGCTGGATGTTTCGCGATCCGGAAAACATAAGGAAACACCGGGAAAAGATCTGTTCATTCTTTAAACCGGTAGAACCTTATTTATCTCAGTCGCTGAGCGCGGTTACCGAGGCAAGAAAAGATGCAGATGTTTTAGTTGGTGTTCACATCCGTCGTGGTGATTATGCAACCTTTGCTGGTGGCCGATGGTTCTTTACAGACGAAGAATATGCTGGAATGATGCACGATGTAGAAGACGCTTACAATAAAATCGGCAAAACCTGCTCCTTCCTCATTTGCTCAAATGAGGAAGTTAAAAATGATCCTTACCAGGGACTTACAATTGACAATAGCACGAGAAATTTCATTGTAGATTTGTACGCACTTTCTGGATGTGATGTTATAATTGGACCACCTAGTACCTTTAGTCAATGGGCCGCGTATTATGGTGACAAACCGCTGACGATGATTTTAAATGGAAACCAGAAATTGGGCATTCCCAAATACAACCCAAGTTTACTTGCCGAAACCACTTTTCCCGAAGAGGAATTGTATCGGTTTTAAAATGGGATAGTTTAATATTTACATAATAACAATAAAATACGCATGCAACTTTTAGACGGAAAACACGTATCGGAGAAAGTAAAACTCCAGATTGCTGACGAAGCACAGAAGTTTTTGCAGGATACAGGCCGCAAACCGCATTTAGTTGCCATTTTGGTAGGTAACGACGGCGGAAGCGAAACTTATGTAGCCAGTAAAATGAAAAACTGTGAAAAAGTAGGTTTTAAATCATCACTTCACCGTTATGACAACTCAGTTACTGAAGCTGAACTCCTCGCAAAAATAGAGGAAATTAACCAGGATGATGATGTTGACGGATTAATTGTACAATTGCCGCTTCCTAAACATATTGATCCGGAAAAGGTAACCGAAAAGATTGACCACCGTAAAGATGTAGATGGTTTTCATCCAATCAATCTGGGCAGAATGATGCGCAATTTGCCATGTTTTATTCCGGCAACACCTTACGGAATTATGTTGATGCTTGAAGAGTATGAGATTGACACTGCAGGCAAACATTGTGTGGTAATCGGAAGAAGTAATATTGTAGGAAGCCCAATGAGTATTTTAATGGCGCGTAATGCAAATCCGGGAAATTGCACGGTTACTTTAACACATTCTCGCACAAAAGATCTTAAAGAGCAAATATTGCAAGCGGATATTATTATCGCTGCAATTGGCAAAAAGAATTTTGTTACTGCCGATATGGTAAAACCAGGCGCAATTGTAATTGATGTGGGCATTAACCGCGAAACCTCTACAGAAACAAAATCTGGTTTTAAACTTTATGGCGATGTAGATTTCGAAAATGTTGCACCTCTATCCTCATACATCACTCCCGTTCCTGGTGGTGTAGGTTTAATGACGATTGTGGGCTTGCTAAAAAATACACTTGCATCTGCACGAAAAGAAATCTACTTATAAAGTGTAGAATGGAGATCGGTTTAAACTAAATCAAATCTCTAACAAAATTAAAAGCGGTTCAAGTCATTGAATCGCTTTTTTCGTAAAAGAATACCTGCAATAGCCATTTACCCACGTAATCACTTACAATAATTGACCGCTGGATGCATAACGATTGAATCAATTAACAAGTGAACAACAAGTTAATTTTTCTATCGCTTATACATTAGCTCCAAAGTTTTGTCCACCAATTTTCTTCAAAACCAATATACAATCCATCTTCGCGTATTTCTGTCGCATAAATATTGATGTAATCGCCCTGACCTTCTGCACCTCTACCCGTTTTCAAATCATAAGCATACCGATGTATCGGACAAATTAATTGTCCATTCTTGCACCAGCCGCCACTAAAATGACCGCCAGCATGCGGGCAATGAGATTGAACGGCCACAACTTTTCCATCGTAATCAATGATACAAAGTTGTTTACCACCAACATCAGTCGTTTTAATATCTCCGTTAGCAGGAATTTGATTTTTATTAAGTGCTTTAATCCATCGCATGACAGCCAAATTAACCAATTAAATATCAGACTTATTTCATCTTTGAATAAAATTTCAAAAGAGGAACCTACAGACGATATTTTTTTAAGATATTTGCATCCTCAAAAATGAAGCAGGACATACCAGAAGACGGCACTTTACTTCCCTTGATGGAAGAATTTTACACCATACAGGGCGAAGGATTTAATACAGGCAAAGCAGCATATTTTATCCGGCTTGGCGGTTGCGATGTGGGTTGCCATTGGTGCGATGTTAAAGAAAGCTGGGATGCTGAAATGCATCCGTTAACACCTGCAGATGTGATTGTAGACAATGCAGATCAATTTCCGGGAAAAGCTGTTGTTATTACAGGCGGAGAACCACTTATCTACAATTTAGATTATCTTACAAATAAGTTAAAAGAACGTGGAATATTGACGTTTATTGAAACTTCCGGGGCTTATCCTTTATCAGGCAACTGGGATTGGATTTGTCTTTCACCTAAAAAATTTAAAGCGCCACGGCCAGACATTACGCCTTTTGCAAATGAGCTGAAAGTAATTGTATTTAACAAAAGTGACTTTAAATGGGCAGAAGAATATGCTGCAATGGTTTCGCCAACCTGTAAGCTTTATTTACAGCCAGAATGGTCTAAATCAAAAGAAATTACTCCAATGATTATAGACTACGTAATGGCCAACCCCAAATGGGAAATTTCTTTACAAACACATAAATTTTTAAATATTCCTTAAAAGCAATACATTAGCTTAAACCAATCTACATCCTAATGCGGTTTTGCTTACTCTTTTTGTGTTGCTTTTCGTTTACGATCTGTTTAGGCCAAAATTCTCAAAACAAGAAGGCTCAGGGTTTTTATGAAAAGGCAAGTAATTTAATCCAAAACAAAGATTACACAAATGCAATCTCATTGTTGGAAGACGCATTAAAATTGGATGATCATTTCACCAATGCAATTATACTTGCAGGCGATGCTTACCGTCTTCAAAAAAAATATGCTGAAGCAAAACAAAAATATTTCCAGGCATTAGATATTTCTGGTTCAGCAAATGTATCCCTTCTTTATTATTTGGGAGAAACTGAGTTCGCCACACAGGATTTCGCGCAAGCAAAAACGCACTTCATCAATTTCGTATCCCGTGAAAAAAATGCAGATTTTGTTAAAAAAGCTAAATTTTACATCAGCAGCTGCGATTTTGCCACCGTTGCCATTCAACAGCCTGTTCAGTTCAAACCAATAAACCTCGGCGAAAGGATAAACACATCAGATTCCGAATACTTTCCTGCTTTGACTGCCGATGGTGAGCAATTGATTTTTACGCGACAAATAAAAGAAAATGAAGACTTCTGGGCCAGTACGTTTCGAAACAACAGCTGGAATTTAGCCGTACCTCTATCGAATGCAATCAATACCACTCGCTACAATGAAGGTGCACAAACGATTTCTCCCGACGGGAAATACCTCTTTTTTACCGGATGCAACCGTCCAGACGGCTTAGGAAGATGCGATATTTACGTTTCACATAAAGTTGGAGATGCCTGGGGAGAGCCTTATAACATTGGTGCTCCGGTAAATTCCGAATATTGGGAATCGCAGCCTGCAATAAGTCCGGATGGAAGAACCTTGTATTTCATCAGCAACCGACCCGGCGGCTTTGGCGGTTACGATATCTGGAAAAGCACAATTACCGATGATGGAAAATGGGGAGCTGCAACCAACCTTGGTCCGGAAATCAATACCGCTGGCGATGAAAATACACCGTTCATTCATGTAGACGGTAAGACCTTATATTTTTCTTCTGATGGATGGCCAGGTTTTGGTGGCAAAGATATTTTTCTGACTAAACTAGATGCAAATGGCAAATGGCAAAAACCTGTTAACGTCGGCTACCCGATAAATACCTTTGAAGATGAAAATGGCCTAATTGTTAGCGCCGATGGAAATCTCGGCTTTTTCTCTTCCGATATGCCCGGAGGTTTCGGAGGGAAAGATATTTATAGTTTTGGCATTCCAAATACAGCAAAGCCTGAAAAAATCAATTATGTAAAAGGAATTGTGCGGGATAAAGACAGCAAAAAAACAATCGAAAGTAATGTTCAGGTGATTGATCTTGCGAGCAATAAAACTGTTTTTGATGATTACACCGACGCCGAAACCGGGCAATTTCTTGCTGTGATGCCTGTGGGCAGCAATTATTTATTTAACGTAAATGCAGAGGGATACCTTTTTTATTCTGAAAACTTTGAGCTCAAACAAGGAAACATAAACAAACCATACCAAATTGAAGTAGAAATTGAACGGATAAAAACTGGTGGAAATGTAACCTTAAAGAATATTTTCTTTGATACAAATAAATTTAATTTACTGCCTGCATCAATTCTGGAACTGGATATTCTGATTGATTTTTTAAGCCAAAACGCAACTGTCTCTATAGAAATCCAAGGCCACACAGATAATGTTGGCGACGCAAAACTAAATGAAAAATTATCGCTAAACCGAGCAACCTCTGTTTACAATTATTTGGTTGCGAAAGGAATATCCGCTACGCGCCTTACATTTAAAGGCTTTGGCGCCACAAAACCAATTGCAGACAATAAAACAGAATCTGGCAGACAAACCAACCGCAGAACATCTTTCGTAATTACAAAAGTTTAGATCTTTACTTACGAACAATTGTTTTAACCGAATTTGATTTTTAGCCGAATAAATTACTGCTGAGATATCGGTCACCGCGATCGCAGGCAATAAAAACAATTATACCGTGATCAATTTCCTGCGCGAGTTTAACTGCCGCGGCACAAGCACCACCAGAACTCATTCCCGCAAAAATACCTTCACTTTTAGTTAGCTTTCTAGCCATGTCTACAGCTTCCCGTTCATCAATATCCATCACCCGGTCTACCCTTTCTGCTTCAAAAATTTCTGGCAAATAAGCCGCAGGCCAACGTCTGATTCCCGGAATAGAGGAACCTTCTGTTGGTTGACATCCAACAATCTGAATGGCATCATTCTTTTCTTTCAAAAATCTGGAACAACCCATAATCGTTCCCGTTGTACCCATTGCGCTTACGAAATGAGTGATTTCCCCGGCAGTATCTTTCCAAATCTCAGGACCAGTAGACTTGTAGTGCGCCATATAATTATCTGGATTAGAAAACTGATTCAACAAAAAGTAACCATCGCGGCTACCTTTTTCTACGGCATAATCCCGGCAAACTTCAATACTTTCTAACAAGGTTACTTTAGCACCAAACGCCTCCATTGTTACTTTTCGCTCGCGGGTAGAATTTTCGGGCATCACCAATTCAATGTCCAAATCATAAAGACTCGCAATCATTGCCAATGCAATTCCGGTATTTCCACTCGTTGCTTCAACCAGTTTTGTACCCGGTTTAATTTCTCCGCGTTCTAAAGCACTGCGAATCATATTTAATGATGCACGGTCTTTAACACTTCCTCCGGGATTATTGCCTTCCAATTTTGCAAAAATCCGGACATTAGGATTTGGATTGAGTTTTTTAAGTTCTGCCATTGGCGTATTGCCAATAAGATCTATAATTGCTGACATGTTATCCGTTTAGATTTTCGTTAACGTTTCTAATGGTTATTGTTGGCGAATGGTATACTGTAGAAAAAGGCTGTAGACTTTCCGTAATCCATACATTTCCGCCAATAATACTGTCGTGGCCAATTTGGGTTTCGCCGCCAAGTATAGTTGCTCCGGCATAAATCACTACACTATCTTCAACGGTCGGATGACGCTTAATCCCAAGAAGAGTTTTCCGCACGCTTAGTGCGCCAAGCGTAACACCTTGATAAAGTTTCACATACCTACCGATTACTGACGTTTCGCCAATTACAATTCCGGTTCCATGATCGATATAAAAATACTCGCCAATTATGGCACCCGGATGAATATCTATTCCGGTTCTGGAATGTGCATGCTCAGTCAAAATTCTCGGAATTAAAGGAATACCAAACTGATGCAGCACATGAGCGATACGATAAAAACAAATGGCATAAAAGCCCGGATACGTGCGGATAATTTCCAATTTAGAACTCGCCGCCGGATCGCCATCAAAAATTGCGGTAATATCTGTATTCAGTATTCTGTACAACTCTGGCAACTGATCAAAAAAACGATCAGCAAAAGAACAGCAATTTACCCTTTTATCACAGCTGGAACTTAACATTGCAGATAGCTCCTGATGCAATTCCTTAGCATGTGCAGTTAAATCGTTTGTTGTCAGAAATTCATTCTTTGAATTTTCCGGATAAAGTAAATGAATTACCTTTAACGCCCATTGCCAAATGATTTCATTGGGCGGCAGCGCAGTATTTGTTTCCTGCTTTTCAAACAGATATCTAAAAAAATTATCATCCATAGCTGATACGCTTCTCAAACAGCCAATAAACCCGCTTTGCAACAGGTAAAAGGCAGCGTGTAAAGGTATGTTTTTGTTTAAGAACCCAAAAAAGATGCGTGTTAAATGGCAAAAAAAATTGCTTAGATTATACAAAAAACGACATTAAGCAAAGTTAAAAATAAAAAAACTCTGCGGTAACATGCAGAGTTTTGATTAACAAGAGAACTAAAAATAATTTAGGAATATGCTTTTACAGAATTTATTTTAACTTAATATTGACTACTTCACCATCACTTTTCACTTCAACAAAAGTTTCAATACGATCTTCATGTGATACAGAATATCCTTTTTGCTGATAGTAATCTGTTCTGCCGCCATAATTGTTGTAACCGCTTCCGGTGTATTCATTGTAAGTACCGCTTGATGTCCATCCTAAAAAACCTTGCAAAAAATATTTTCCAGGTTTCATTTCAGGGAAAGTAAATTTCCCATTGCTGTTCGTAATTGCTTCCAAACGATACTTGAACGCCTGAGGTGTCATATATACAAATATTTTTTTTCTTTTATTTTCCTTGTCATCTCTCAATTTATACCAGGCTTCGAAATATGGGGTAACCGGAAGTAAAACAATTTTTATTTTGTTGGCATAAATTCTAGACGCGAGAGGTGCCTTATAACCGAGTTTCGTTTTAGGCTTAGTAAATGCCACACCAGAAATGGTACCCGTTCCACGTGCAAGCATCTTCTTCGCGCCTAGCGAATCAAAAGGAACTTCCGGAAATAAATTGGTTACTTTATCTTTTTCTTCCGGTTCAACATACTGTGCCCTGACAGTAGAAACGGACGAGGCCAGAATTGCCGCGGCTAAAAGGTAATGGGAGAATTTCATCGTTTTTGTAGGTTTGATTTCAACTTAGACTGCCGCCTAAACGCACAAAAATGTAGAAAGGTTTTAGTTTATCTGAAAGAATTTCAAAAATACCTGTTTATAGGTATGGAAAGAATTCAAGTCTTAAAGAAGTTGAAATGAAAACACAAAGTTCCACGATGGATGTGTGAACTGTAAGAAAACAAAAAATCTTTCAATTTTCTTTGACTTTAAGTTTAGAAAATTGAAAGATCAGAATGATGTTAAAGAATAGCCTGACGGATTTTGATTAATCGGGTTAAGGTATCTTCAAGTAAATCTAAATGAAGCATATTGGCACCGTCTGATTTTGCATGTGCAGGATCTGGATGAGTTTCGATAAAAAGTCCGTCTGCACCAACAGCAATTGCTGCTTTGGCAATAGTGGAAATTAATTCTGGTTTGCCTCCGGTAACGCCACTGCTTTGGTTGGGTTGTTGTAAAGAATGCGTACAATCCATTACTACTGGAACGCCAAAAGATTGCATTTCGGGCAATCCACGGTAATCCACAATAAGATCCTGATAGCCAAAAGTATTTCCACGGTCTGTTAATACAACTTTTTCATTGCCGGCTTCTTTAATTTTTTCAACGGCAAATTTCATCGAACCTGCAGAAAGGAACTGGCCTTTTTTTACATTTACAACCTTCCCGGTTTTGGCTGCAGCAATAAGCAAATCTGTTTGTCTGCATAGAAAAGCTGGGATTTGCAAAACATCTACATAAGCTGCTGCCATAGCAGCTTCTTCACTTTCATGAATATCTGTTACTGTTGAAACATTAAACTCACGACCAACCTTTTCCAAAATTTTCAATGCCTTTTCATCACCAATACCCGTAAAAGAACTGCCTTTACTTCGGTTGGCTTTTCGGTAAGATCCTTTAAAAATGTATGGAATCTGTAATTTATCGGTTATGGAAACAATTTTCTCGGCAATACGCAAAGCGATATCTTCCCCTTCAATTGCACATGGACCAGCCATTAAAAAGAAGTTTCCCGATTCGGTGTTTTTAAGTTTATCTAAGTAATTTAACATAATTGAAATCTGAGATGTTAGAAAAGAGCAATCAGATATTTGAATGAACCAACAGCTGATTGCTCTGATCGTACATTATTTTTTAGTTTCCAAGTTCCGACATGAATTTAATTCTCATCAGCTGGATTTCTTCACGGGTGTAATCGGTTTCGCCAAGTTCATTTAATGCAGCGTCTATCGAGTCTGTTTCCGCGGCTCGGAAATAATCAAAAACTTCGTCCTGACGATCGTCATCAATCACTTCATCAATAAAATAATTCAGGTTTAGCTTAGTCCCCGAGTTTACAATAGATTCTACTTCTTTCAAAATTTCCTCGTAAGTGATTCCTTTAGAATCTGCAATATCTTCCAAACCAATCTGGCGATCTATATTCTGAATGATGGATACCTTCATCTGAGATTTATTGGCCTGAGTTTTAATAATGAGGTCAATTGGTCTTTCAATGTCGTTATCTTCTACGTATTTTTTGATTAGTTCAAGAAATGGCGAACCAAATTTCATGGCTTTGCCAGAACCGACACCAGAAATCTGGCGCAACTCATCCATCGCAATTGGATAATGTGTGCACATTTCTTCCAGAGAGGGATCTTGAAACACTACGAAAGGAGGAACATTTTTCTGTTTGGCAATTTTCTTCCTTAGGTCTTTCAACAATTGAAGCAGATGCGTATCTAAGGCACCAGTGCCTTGTTTTACATCATCGTCTTCATCTTCCACAGCAGATTCAATTGGCTCATTCAGAATGAACTTTAATGCATATGGATTTTCAATAAAGTCTCTGCCTTGTTTGGTCAGCTTTAATAAACCGTAATTGTCTATGTCTTTGAATAAGAAATTGTTTAAAACGGCTTGGCGCATCATAGATTTCCAAAGCAGTTCACCATCTTCTTTGCCAATACCAAATTCAATTACCTTTCTATGTTCGTAAGCAATAGTCTGTGCCGTTTCAAGGCCGAGAAAAACGTTGAGCAAATGCGCATCGTCAAATTTCTCGTCGGTACGCTCAATAAATTTCAGTAATGTGCTGAGTCTTTCTTCGGCATCAAACTGTTTTTTTGGCTTTTTGCAGTTGTCGCACATGCAATTACATCCGGTTTCATTAAAATTTTCACCAAAATAATGAAGAATTTGTTTCCGGCGGCAAACGCCAGATTCGGCATAATCTATAACTTCTTTTAATATCTGCGTACCGATTTCACGTTCAGAAACGGGTTTGTCTTTCATAAATTTCGCCAGTTTATCCACGTCTTTTTGTGAATAAAAAGCAATACAAATACCTTCACCACCATCGCGACCTGCACGTCCGGTTTCCTGATAATAACCTTCCATACTCTTAGGAACGTCATGATGGATCACAAAACGTACGTCTGGTTTATCAATCCCCATTCCGAACGCAATCGTAGCAACAATTACTTCTGCATCTTCCATCAGAAATTTATCTTGCGTTTCCGCACGAACTTTGGCATCTAAACCTGCGTGATATGGCAGCGCGCTGATTCCGTTGAGATTTAGCGTTTCTGCAACTTCCTCAACTTTCTTGCGGCTCAAACAATAAATGATTCCGGATTTACCTGGATTGGATTTGATGAACTTGATGACTTCCTTATTGATGTCTTTTTTCGGACGGATTTCGTAAAACAAGTTCGGTCTGTTAAATGACGATTTGAATAAGGTAGCATCGCTCATGCCCAGATTTTTCACAATATCTTGCTGAACTTTTGGAGTTGCCGTTGCGGTTAAAGCGATAATTGGTATGTTATTTCCGAGCCCGCCAATAACCTGGCGAATCTTGCGGTATTCCGGACGGAAATCGTGTCCCCACTCAGAAATGCAATGCGCTTCATCAACTGCAACAAAAGAAATTTTAATCAGGTTTAAAAACTCAATATTTTCCTGTTTCGCTAAAGATTCTGGTGCAACATAAAGAAGTTTGGTATGGCCATTTAGCAGATCTGTTTTAACCTGAGTAATTTCTGCCTTATTTAAGGAAGAATTTAGAAAATGGGCAATACTGTCATTTCCGCCAAATGCTCGTAGTTGATCTACCTGGTTTTTCATTAAAGCAATTAATGGCGATATCACAATGGCTGTGCCTTCACTCATTAAAGCTGGTAATTGATAGCATATAGACTTTCCTCCGCCCGTTGGCATAATCACAAACGTGTTATTGCCCTCTAAAATATTAGTGATGATCGACTCCTGATCACCCTTGAAATTATCAAACCCAAAAAAATTTTGAAGGTTATCAAATAACGATTTTTTCACGTCCATTTTGTGTAATAAAATATGCGATGCTATTTTTCTATCCAAAATAACATAATTTTACAAGAATTTCAATTATTCACAGACAATTATTTTCTCTTTGAAAAGTAAAAAATCAATAATCAATTCGGCAAAAAGCACCTTAGAACTAGAAGCGGCCGCCATTTTAAATGTTTCGAAAAATATTAACGATGATTTCGAAAAAGTAGTCAATTCGATTTTAAAATGCAGCGGACGGGTAATTGTTACCGGAATTGGAAAAAGCGCAATTATTGCACAAAAAATTGTTGCCACATTTAATTCTACGGGTACGCCAGCTATCTTCATGCATGCGGCAGACGCTATCCATGGCGATTTGGGTATGATCCAAACCAATGACATTGTCATTTGCCTTTCCAAAAGCGGCAATACACCAGAAATCAAAATCCTGATTCCATTACTTAAAGTTGCCGGAAATGTTCTGATCGGAATGGTTGGCGAACTCAGTTCATACTTGGCAGAACATGCAGATCTGGTTTTAAATACATCTGTAGAAAAGGAAGCTTGCCCCCACAACCTTGCCCCAACAACCAGTACAACAGCTCAACTGGCTATGGGAGACGCGCTTGCAGTTTGTTTATTAGAATGCCGCGAATTTAATGAAGCAGATTTTGCCCGTTACCATCCTGGTGGTTCATTGGGTAAAAAACTTTATCTTAAAGCCAGAGATCTGGCTCTATCTAATGAAAAACCATCAATTTCTCCTCAGGCTTCTGTAAAAGATGTGTTAATTGAAATTAGTAAAAACCGTTTGGGTGCTGTAGCTGTTGTAAATGCCGGTAATGAAATCCTTGGCGTGATAACAGATGGTGACATTCGTAGAATGCTGGAAAACAACTCGAACATTGACGCATTGAAGGCAGAAGATATTATGGGTAAAACGCCCAAAAGCATTCAGCAAGATGCTTTGGCTGTAGATGCTCTGGGCATTATCAAACAAAATAACATCACACAATTGTTAGTTTTAGAACAAAATACTTACTTTGGCATTATCCATTTGCACGATCTGTTAAATGAAGGTATCGTGTAATTTTAACCAATAAAATGAATAAAAACTATTATGCACTGATTATGGCTGGCGGCGTTGGAAGCCGTTTCTGGCCAGTGAGCAGAACCGAATATCCTAAACAGTTTATCGATTTTTTTGGCGTTGGAAAAACGCTGATCCAAAGTACCTACGAACGCTTTCTCACAATTTGTCCACCGGAAAATATTTTCATCGTTACCAATGAAATTTATTCGGATTTAATTAAAGAGCAGTTGCCTCAAATGAGCGACAACCAGATTCTGGCTGAACCTCTGATGAGAAATACGGCTCCGTGTATTGCTTATGGAAGCTTAAAAATTGCTGAGCTTAATCCTGAGGCGACTATTGTTGTTGCGCCTTCAGATCATACCATTGCAAACCCGGCTGGTTTTGTAGATTCGATTCAGCAATCTCTTGAAGCTGCATCTAAAAACGACTGCCTGATCACTTTAGGTATCAAGCCTAATCGCCCGGATACAGGATATGGCTATATTCAGCATACAGATTACGTGTTGAATACTGATACGGACTTACACAAAGTAAAGACGTTTACAGAAAAACCCAATCTGGAACTTGCAAAATCATTTCTTCAAAGTGGAGATTTCCTTTGGAACGCCGGTATTTTCATCTGGTCTGCAAAATCTATTCTTTCTGCTTTTGAAAAACACTTACCAGATATGTACGATATCTTTAACGGTGGCAAATCTGAAATGAATAGCCCTGGTGAGAAAGCATTTATCAATAATGCATATTTCCAGTGTACCAACATTTCTATCGATTTTGGAATCATGGAAAAAGCAGATAATGTCTATGTTCTTCCATCTGATTTTGGGTGGTCTGATTTAGGAACCTGGGCATCTATTTATGAAATGGCAGAAAAAGACTATGTGGGCAATGCAGTTATTCCATCAGAACAAGTGATTATGTTCGATTCATCTAATTGTATGGTTAACGTACCTAAAGACAAATTGGTAATCCTTAATGGCTTACACGATTATATTGTTGTTGAAAACAACAATATGCTAATGGTTTGCCCACGCAATGAAGAACAAAAAGTAAAAGAGTTTGTAGCCGAAGTAAAATCCCGTTTCGGAAATAAATTTATCTAAATAAAAAATGGAAACTGTATGCCGTCAATTGGTTTACAGTTTCCATTTTCTAAAACTTTATCCTGTCGCTACGAAGGCTTAAGATCTAAATAGTTCTCTGGCGAACAGCTTCATATAGAATAACTCCTGCGGCAACGGATACATTAAGTGACTCTATTTTTCCAGACATTGGGATTTTCGCCAGGTGATCTGCAACACGCAGCAATTCATTTGAAATTCCTTCATCTTCAGATCCCATTACAATTGCAATTGGAACCGTATAATCCGGCGAATAAATTAGATCGTCAGTTTTTTCGGTACAAGCTACGATTTGTAACCCGCTTTCCTGTAAGAACAAACAAGTCTTATGTAAGTTGGAATGGCGACAAATAGGAATGCTAAATAATGCGCCGGCAGATGTTTTTATGGCATCGGCATTAATTTGTGCTGCATTTTTTAACGGAACAACAATTGCGTGTACACCTGCACAGGCAGCAGTCCTTGCAATTGCCCCCATATTACGCACATCGGTTACGCTATCTAAAACCAAAATAAGTGGTACCTCTCCTTTTTCAAAAACAGCAGGAACGATATCTTCTATATTTTGATAAGTAATTGGTGAAATTACGGCAATAACACCTTGATGGTTCTTTTGCGACATCCGGTTCAATTTTTCTATTGGAACGGAGTTTAAGGGAATCAACGTATCTTTAAGCAAACCCTTCAGTTCAAGAAAAAGCTCTCCGCCTAAACCTCTTTGTACATAAATGGTTTCAATGTCACGGCCTGCTTTGATTGCCTCAATTACCGCACGGATACCAAAAACAAATTCATTATTTTCTTTTGGGCGTTGCGGTCTTCTAAAATTATCCATATTTAAAATTTGTTACGCAAAAGTATTCAATTAAATGATTTGCCCCTAATCAAATCGTTACGATCTGGTTTCAACAGAAAAAACGGCTTTATCAAGCCAGGTATATTAAATGAATTATCTGTCAATTTGTTAACAAACAGCTAGTAACTTCTTAAATCATTCCGCGAAACTTTTGACTACTTTTGTATCATGAGTTTTGAAAATGAACAAGGAGGCAAGGGTAATCTAACAGCTCGAAAAGCACGTTTAAGCAACACAGTTAGTTCTTTAGGTAAAATTCCGCCGCAGGCGTTGGATTTGGAAGAAGCTGTTTTGGGTGCACTGATGTTGGAAAAAGATGCCTTATCTGCCGTTATCGATATTTTGAAGCCTGAAATTTTTTATCAGGAATCACATCAGAAAATCTTTGAGGCGATTCACCTGTTATTTCAAAAATCCAAACCGGTAGATATCCTTACCGTAACTTCAGAATTGCGCCAAATGGGTGCATTGGAAATGGTAGGTGGCGCTTACTATGTTACCAATCTAACCAATCGTGTAGCATCTGCTGCAAACATTGAATTTCATGCCCGTATTATTTCGCAAAAATATATCCAACGTGAACTGATTCGGATTTCTACTGATATTATCAGCAATGCTTACGAAGATACAACAGATATTTTCGACCTTTTAGATCATGCAGAAAAGGGTTTATTTGATATTGCACAGAATAACTTGCGTCGCGATACGCAAAAAATGGATGATATTGTAAAACAATCTTTAGCTACACTGGAAGAGTTACGTACAAAAACGGACGGTTTAACAGGTGTTCCAACCGGCTTTACGGGTCTCGATAGAATTACCGGCGGATGGCAGAAACAGGATCTTGTAATTATTGCTGCCCGTCCGGCGATGGGAAAAACCGCTTTCGTACTTACCTGCGCCAGAAATGCAACCGTAGATTTTCAAAAACCCTGCGTTGTATTTTCCCTGGAAATGTCTTCCGTTCAGCTCGTAAATCGTCTGATTGCTGGGGAAGCAGAAATTGAGCAGGAAAAAATCCGTAAAGGAAATCTTCAAGAATGGGAATGGCAACAGCTTCACAGTAAAATTGGTCGTTTAACTGAAGCACCGTTATTAATTGATGATACACCTGCACTGAACATTTTTGAATTCCGGGCGAAATGCAGAAGATTAAAATCACAATACGACATTCAGTTGGTTATTGTCGATTACCTTCAGCTGATGCATGGAAAAGGTGAAGGTAAAGGTGGCGGTAACCGCGAGCAAGAAATTGGTAGTATTTCAAGAGCATTAAAATCTGTAGCAAAAGAACTGGATGTTCCGGTATTGGCACTTTCGCAGTTAAGTCGTGCGGTAGAAAGCAGGCCAGGTTTACAAGGAAAAAGGCCAATGCTTTCAGATTTGCGTGAATCCGGATCTATTGAGCAGGATGCCGACATGGTTCTTTTCTTGTATCGCCCAGAATATTATGGTATTACTGAAGATGAACAAGGACGATCACAAGCCGGTATTGGTGAGGTAATTATTGCAAAACACCGTAACGGTGAAACCGGAATTGTACCTTTAAGATTTATTGGAAAATTTGTGAAGTTCGCTGATCTTGAAGAAGACTTCTCCGCTCCTGATTCTTTCTCTAATGATAGTCCTTCTTCAGGAATGTATCCTTCTCAGGATTTTGAAAAACAGAGTAATGTGATTATTCGTCCATCAAAAATGGATGATTATTCAGATGACGACCCACCTTTTTAATTAATATACAGAATTTATGCAGGCAAATATCTTACAGATGTTTGCCTTTTTTGTTTTGTATAATTTTTGTGAAAAGGATGCTCAGAAAATATAACCCAACAACATACCTGCAAGCACAATTACCGGAGGGCTAACTTTGGTATAATTCAGCAATAGAAACGTACAGAACATAATGCCCAAAAACAGCCAGTTCAGGCTCATTGGAATTAGGAGTAAAATAAACGCAGCAATAATAAATCCTACGCTAACGGCATTAACGCCAGATAAACTGTGCTTAATTCTCGATATTTTTTTCAGGTCATCCCAAAAAGGAACAATAAATAAAACCAGAATTAGGCCGGGTAAATTTATGCCAATTACACCTATCAATCCTCCAAGAATTTGCCCCCAAAAACCGTAGCCAAAATTGCGCATACTTAATGCGCCGAGGTAACTGGTAAAGGAAAAAGTTGGCCCTGGCAATGCTTGTTGAAGCGCGAAACCAGAAAGAAAGCCAGATGCATGCAGATAATGCTTCATTTCAACAAACTCCGTATACATGAGCGGAACTAAAACCTGGCCGCCACCAAAAACCAAAATTCCATTCCGGTAAAAATTTTCAAGCAAACGAATTGGAAGACTAAAAGGAGAAGTTCTGTTAATGATGGCACCAATTGCAGCGAAAATCAGCAATGCACCTAAAAAATAAATTAACTTTTTAGGGTTGATATTTGAAAAAAGTCGTACTCTGAGTTCCGTTTCCTCGCGCGGTGTTTCTATAGAAGAGGAAATCATTCCACCCACCAAAATTGCCAGCGGAAACACGTAAGCGTTGCGGAGTACAAAAGTAGCGACAACTGCGGCGACGGCCAAGAAAACAGCAACCTGAGTTTTAAGGACTTTTTTACCCAATTTCCATGCTCCATAAGCAACAATGCCCAATGCAATTGGCTGCATATACTCTAAAATATCGTTGAACTGTTGTTTCTGATCCAGCATGGCGTAACTGATTGCAGCAAAGGTCATAACCGAAGCCGTAGGCAAAATCCAAATCAGGAAGGTAATAATTGCCAGTTTCAGCTTTCCAACTTTCCAGGCCAGTCCCACCAACGTTTGTGTAGAAGCGGGCCCGGGCAGCACCTGTGCCAAGGCATTCAATTCCAGCAATTCTTCTTCAGAAATAAACTTATTGGTATGAACAAAATACTTTAACAGTAATGCCAAATGTGCCTGTGCACCTCCAAAAGACGTGAAAGTAAAAAATACCACATTTCGTAGAAAGAGCCATTGTCTTTTTCCTGAAATTATTTTCTTCTCCATATTGATTCCAAAGATATTGAGAAAGTTGATGTTTTAATCGTCCTCGTAATCCATTCCAGACGCACTGTTAAAAGCGCCCTGTAGCTCGGAAAAAGCATGCATATCGCGTTTGTTTCTAGCTACTACCATCCCCTTTTGATAAACATCTATGGCTTCGTCTTTACGGTTATTTTTTTCGTATAATTTACCCAAATGGTAGTAAGTTCCAACGTAATCAGGATGCTTTTCGGTTAATTGCAGGTAAAAAGAAAAGGCTTTTTCCTCGTCGTTTGAATTGTTATACTCTGTTGCTAAGGCATATAGTATAAAGGGATCATTAGGTTCGGCTTCTAAAAACTCTAATAACTTGATTAATCGGGTAGATGACATTTTTATTCCTTGCTTTTTTAATTAAATTTGCAGAAAGACCTTATATATTAAACATGTAATATGAATCCAGAAAGAGCTTTTTCACACTTGCCGGCTCCTACTGGCTTCTCAATCACTTAAAACCATTTATATGAAAATATTAGTTTGTATCAGTAACGTGCCAGACACGACGACAAAAATAACTTTTACCAACGATAATACCGAATTCAATACTGCGGGTGTTCAGTATATTGTAAATCCATATGATGAAATTGCACTTTCCAGAGCAATTGAATTAAGCGAAGGCGGTAAGGGAACTGTAACCGTAATTAACGTTGGTGAAGCCGGTAACGATCCAACCATCCGCAAAGCTTTGGCTATTGGCGCTGATGACGCAGTTCGTGTAAATGCCGCTCCGCGTGATGCTTATTTTGTTGCTAAACAAATTTCTGAGTATGCTAAAGACAAAGATTTCGACATCATTCTTGCCGGTCGTGAATCTATCGATTATAACGGAAATCAAGTTGCAGCAATGATTGGCGAATTTTTAGATATCCCATCAATATCTATCATTAAAAAATTAGAGTTTGATGGTTCTACAGCCACCGTTGAGCGTGAAATTGAAGGAGGAAAGGAAGTAGTTTCGGTTTCAGGCAAATTTGTTGCAAGTTGCGCTGAAGGCGTTGCAGAACCTAAGATTCCTAATATGCGAGGCATTATGAGCGCACGAACAAAACCGCTTAGCGTAGTAGATGCTGTATCAATTGACGAGTTGAGCAAAGTTGTAAAATATGAAACTCCTGCTCCACGCAGCGCCGTTAAATTAGTTCCTGCAGACCAAGCAGAACAATTGATTGGCTTATTGCATACTGAAGCAAAAGTAATCTAATCGACATCCCCAAAAAACAGGTCGATCCCATCAATAAGCAAGTGATAATCAAATAAGTTTAACCGTAAAAAAAATGAATCCTGAAAAGGGTTTAATAGCAAGATATGTCAGTATTAGTTTATGTAGAACAAGCTGAAGGCAAATTCAAGAAATCCGTATTCGAAGCCGTTTCTTATGCCAAAGCCATTGCAGATCAACAATCTACCAATTTAACCGCTATTTCTATTGGCGATGTTTCTGAAAGTGAACTTAAATCACTTGGAACATATGGCGCTTCCAAAGTGCTTAATGTAAATGCCGATCAATTAAAAACTTTTGTTAATCAGGCTTATGCAAGTGTAATTGCTGCAGCTGCAGAAAAAGAAACTGCAGACATTGTGGTTTTATCCAATTCATTCTCTGGAAAAGGTTTAGCTCCACGTATTGCTGTAAAACTTAAAGCAGGTTTGGCAGATGGAGCCGTAGAATTGCCAAGTACAGATGGCAAATTTGCAATTAAAAAAACTGCATTTTCGGGTAAAGCGTTTGCTGTTACAGAACTTACTTCAGCAAATAAAGTTATTGCCTTAAACCCCAATGCATTTGGTGTTAAAGAAAATGCTACAGATGCAAGTATTGAAAACTTCTCTTCAGATGTAAAACAATCCGATTTAGGTACAATTATTAAAGAAATTGTTCGGGCATCTGACAAGGTATCGCTACCTGATGCAGAGGTAGTAGTATCTGGAGGAAGAGGATTAAAAGGTCCAGAAAATTGGGGAATGGTTGAAGAACTGGCCGCATTGCTAGGCGCAGCGACTGCATGTTCAAAACCTGTTTCTGATGCAGACTGGAGACCACACTCTGAACACGTTGGACAAACAGGTATTTCCATTAGTCCGAATTTGTATATCGCCATTGGTATTTCTGGCGCAATTCAGCATCTGGCGGGAGTTAGTTCATCAAAAGTAATTGTTGTGATTAACAAAGACCCTGAAGCACCTTTCTTTAAAGTTGCAGATTACGGTATTGTTGGTGATGCTTTTGAAGTGGTACCAAAATTGATAGAAGCTATAAAAGCGCACAAAGGATAAATTTTGTCATCATGGGTTTACCGAAATCAGTCAATATTTTGGTAAGCCCAATAATGACATAAGTAAATATGAAGAAAGTAAAATTAGATATAGTTGGGTTATCATATAGCCAAACACAATCAGGTGCCTACGCTTTGGTTTTAGGTGAGGTAAACGGACGCAGGCGTTTGCCTATCATTATTGGTGCTTTCGAAGCTCAGGCTATCGCTATAGAGATTGAGAAAATGACACCGAGCCGGCCGCTTACGCACGATCTTTTTAAATCACTTGCCGGCACATTCAATATCACCATTCAGGAAGTTATTATTTATAATTTAGTTGATGGTGTTTTTTACGCAAAGCTGATGTGTACAGATGGGAAAAACACACACGAAATTGATGCGAGAACATCTGACGCTATCGCATTGGCAGTTCGTTTTAATGCTATGATTTATACTTACGAATTCATTCTCGCATCAGCGGGAATTGTGATTGAGGGAAATGATTTTCTTTTTCTCGAAAATATGGAAAGTATAACAAAAGAACCTGATGCTGATAGCATGGCAACAACAACTCGCCAGCAAGGTTTTGGTGATTTAACTATGGAAGAACTTCAACAAAAACTTCAGGAAGCGATTGCTGAAGAAGCCTACGAGAAGGCCGCGCGTTTGAGAGACGAGCTAAATAAACGGAATTCCTCTTAGCTACTTTGTTATACAATAGGGAAAAACTGTCTAATTTAACTTCAAAAAATTCTTAAAACTTCTGTCATTTATAAATGCCCCGATTATTTGAAATAATTTGGGCATTTTTTTGTTATTATCTTTCAAATAGTCCTATCTTCATCGCTTACTTTTAAAAAACAAACTAAAGACATAGATATGAATGTTAAGTTTCGCTTAACTTTGATGAGTTTCATGCAATTCTTTGTATGGGGTGCCTGGCTAATTACAATTGCAAATTACTGGTTTGGAACAAAACAATGGGATGGTACACAATTTGGAGCAATTTTCGCCACAATGGGTTTTGCGTCTTTATTCATGCCAACCTTGACGGGAATTCTCGCAGATAAATGGATTAATGCTGAAAAACTTTATGGAATTTTACACATCCTGTATGCTGGTGTGTTATTCTGCCTTCCAATGGTCGATAATCCGGGCACTTTCTTTTGGGTGATGCTCGCCGCAATGTGCTTCTACATGCCAACCATTTCACTAAGCAATTCAATTTCTTATACGACGTTAAAATCTGGAAATCTTGATGTGGTGAAAGATTTTCCACCAATCCGGGTTTGGGGAACCGTCGGTTTTATTGCGGCAATGTGGATTACCAATTTAACCGATAACAAGGCAAGTGCAAACCAATTTTATATTGCAGGTATTGCGGCTTTATTACTAGGTATTTATGCATTCAGCTTACCTAAATGCCCGCCTTCAAAATTGATTTCAGAAAAAAATTCGTGGATGCAAACCCTCGGCTTAGAAGCTTTCAAACTGTTCGCAGACTATAAAATGGCGCTTTTCTTCTTATTTTCCATGTGTTTGGGCGGTGCATTACAGCTCACCAATGCATATGGTGATGTATTCCTATCAGAGTTCAAGAACTTCCCGCAATATGCGGATTCGTTCGTGGTACGGAGATCAACCATAATTATGTCTATATCGCAGGTGTCAGAAACATTGTTCATTCTAGCCATTCCATTTTTCCTGAAGCAGTTCGGGATTAAGAAAGTAATGATTATTGCGATGCTGGCCTGGGTATTCAGATTCGGTTTATTTGCTTATGGAGATCCTGTAAACGGTCTTTGGATGATTGTATTATCTTGCGTTGTATATGGAATGGCCTTTGATTTTTTCAACATTTCGGGATCTCTCTTTGTCGAAACATCAACAACTGCCAAAACACGTTCATCTGCACAGGGTATGTTTATGATGATGACCAACGGCTTCGGGGCTGTTTTTGGAAGTTTAGTTTCAGGTTGGATGATTGATAAATATTTCACAAAATCTTTTACTGATGTTCAGTCTACAGCAGCATTTGTAGGCTCAGATTCAGGAAACAGTCATCTATTGTCTTTCATCAAAAGTCAGGGTGTGAGCATATTGGAAAATGGAACTTTCGATAAAGCGATTCACATGAAAGACTGGCATCAGATCTGGCTTTCATTTGCAATTTATGCATTGACTATTACCATTTTATTTGCCCTTTTCTTTAAACATAAGCACACCCGCGCAGAAGCCGCAGCCATTGAAGCCATAAACCATTAACATTTAGATACGCTCAAACCATGTCAGCAGGAAAATATCGTAAGGAAAACAATTGTTTAAATTGCGGCGCACAAGTCGAAAAACATTATTGTAGCGCCTGCGGCCAGCCGAATTTGGAATTAAAGGAAAGTTTATGGGCTTTTTTAAGCCATAGCATTGCTCACTATTTCCATTTTGACAATAAGTTTTTTCAAACATTAAAACCTTTACTTACAAAACCCGGGCTGGTTACACTAGATTATCTCGCTGGAAAACGTGCGCGATATATTAACCCGGTGAGCATGTACATTTTCGTATCTATTGTCTATTTTTTAGTAGCCTACTCTCCTGAACACAAATCAAGCACAAATAAACATTCGAAGGTAAAAACACATACAGAGCAAAAAGAAGCACTAGATGAAGCAACTGCTGCGTTAGATAACGTTGGTATAAAAAATCAAAGAATTGTTAACCGAACGAAAAAAGAAATTATTGATGAGTTGGGTAAACAATCGTTCAGAGACTTAAGTTTTCCACAGCAAACCATTTTGCTTACAGATTTGGAAAAGCAGAATAAGGCTAATCAATCAGATTCTTTAACTGAAGTGATTCAAGATTACACACGCATTCATGACGATCGCAATGACAGTACTTATGAAGCTTATTTAAATCGCCAAAAAAGTTTATCGATTCTGAAAAAGGACAATTGGCTGGAAAGAATTGTAAAAAAACGTTCGATAACGATTGGTGAAAAATCTGATGTAATTAATGAAACTTTAGAACACAATCGGCCAAAACAATATTTTTTACTGATGCCTTTGCTGGCACTTTTTATTATGTGGAACTTTAGAAGAAATCACATTTACTACCTGGACCACTTGATCTTCACTATCCATGGGATGACGGCCTATTTTATTGTTCAGATTTTTACTCAGCCCATAATCCGCTATGTTTTAGGTGATAGTGGATTTATCAAAACACTAATTACATTGGGCGTAATTGTCTGGATATGCTGGTATATGTTCAATGCACTCAAAGTATTTTATCAACGCAAAAAAGTAATCGGTAAAATGATAATGATTTTCCTATTGTATTCCTTTGCACTTTTCCTTACTGAATTGTTAATGGTTAATATTATTTACTACGTGGCAGTTTAGTCATTTAGAATAAGTTGAAAACGTGATTTAAGCACCTTTTTTTCCGCCTAAACTTTGCATCAGCTGATCGTATAAATCATCACTTGACGCTTTGTGTGGTTTGATTTTTTTCACTGTTGCACGTTTTCCTTTAGCTTTGGCTTTGATGATTTTGAGCAATTCATCCGAATAATCGTCTTTAAAAGCACTCAGGTCAAATGCAGAACTGTATTGTTTAATTAGTGCCAAGCCTACGTCCATCTCCCTTTTGGTGATTTTAATATCTGAAGCATCATCAATTTCAGAGATATCTCGTATTTCCTGATCAAAGCGGATTTTTGTAATCACTAATACATTACTTTTCGGATGAATTACACAGAGATTTTCGTTGTTTCGCAACACAAAACGTGCAACACCTGCTTTGCCAGATTTTTCAAGTGCTTTCAACAGTAAAGTATAAGCCTTTCTCCCCTGTTTCTCGGGTTCAGCATAGTATGAAGTCTCAAAATACATTGGATTGATGTCTTGCAAATCGACAAAATTTTCAAGTTCAATAATTTTTGTCTTTTCCGGCGCAGCTTCTTCAAAATCGTGTTTATCCAAAATAACATATCTATCCTTAAGGAAATATCCCTTTACAATTTTTTCGTAAGGAACTTCCTTGTGTGTATTGTCGTTTACCCGAAGAAATCTGATTTTAGCATGATCGCGTTCATCAAGCATATCGAGATCAAGCGAACTATTCTGAACACCTGAATAAAGTTTAACAGGGATATTTACCAGTCCAAAACCGATAGAGCCTTTCCATATTGACCGCATATTTATTCATTTTTGTGTGGTAACACTTAGTAGTTAGCGTTTGTTTTGTCATTTATGACAAAAAACACACCGAATATCAAACATTTTGAATGTTTTTCTTGTTAAATCTATATCAAAACCTTGAAAAACGTATGAAAATTGCCTATATATCGACTTATCCGCCGCGTGAATGTGGTTTAGCGACGTTCAATCAAAATCTAGTTAATGCTCTGTCTATCAATGAGCGGTATGAATCAGCTCAAAGTTTTGTGGTTGCTATGAATGAATCTGATGATCCAGATGAGCACCAGTACCCGGAAGAGGTGAAGTTTGTAATTCGTCAGCAAAATCAACAGGACTATATCGATGCAGCCCGTTTTATCAACAACAGTAATGTTGATGCCTGTATCATTGAACATGAATTTGGTATTTATGGCGGAAACAGTGGTGTGTTTTTATTATCTCTAATCAACAATTTAACCAAACCGTTTTTAACAATTTTGCATACTGTACTCAAAGAGCCAAGTTTTATGCAACAAACGATTATTCGCGAGCTTGCATCAAAATCAGCAAAGATTGTGGTAATGAGTAAAAAAGCGGTAATGTTTTTAACCAGCATTTATCAGATTTCACCTAAAAAAATACAACGTATTGAACATGGCGTTCCGGATTTGGAGCCATTAAAAAATAATCCACTAATTCAAAGCGATTTATTTAAAAATCGAAAAGTGCTGTTCACTTTTGGCTTAATTAGCAGAAACAAAGGATTGGAAACTGTAATTAAGGCGCTCCCAGCTATAGCGGCAAAACATCCCGATGTTTTGTATGTAATTTTAGGCAATACTCATCCTGGTGTTGTAAAACATAATGGGGAAGAATATAGAGATAGCCTAAAGGTGCTTGCTAAAGAATTGGGTGTAGAGCAAAATATTGCTTTTGTAAATAAATTCGTTTCTGAAGAAGAACTTCACCAATATCTGACCGCTTGCCAGATCTATATTACACCTTATCTTAATGAAGCGCAAATTACCAGCGGCACCTTAAGTTATGCAATTGGAGCCGGTGCAGCTGTAGTTTCTACTCCGTACTGGCACGCCGAAGAACTATTGAATGAAGACCGCGGGAGACTTTTCGACTTTAAAGATGACAAGAACCTTGCGCTGATCGTAAATGAACTCTTAGGCAATTCTGAAAAACATGCCCAGTTAAAACAGAAAGCATATAATTATGGTTTAAAATTAAGATGGCCTGCTATAGGCAATGTATATCTTGAAGTATTAGAAAATGCTGTAAGCGCCGGCACCCAGCCTTCACGGAACATTCCGCCAATTATTGATGTAGACCGAATGCCGGCTCTAAATCTCTCGCACATTTCATTGCTAACAGATGATACCGGAATTATCCAACACGCACGTTTTGGTATTCCGAATCTTAAGGAAGGATATTGCATTGATGATAACGCACGGGCATTAATCATGGCCCTTCTTTCCTATCAACACGATAAAAATGCAACAGCATTAAAGTTATTGCCTAGATATTTAAGTTTCATCCAATATATGCAATTGGAAGATGGAAATTTTAGAAATTTCCTGAGCTTTAATCGCAACTATTTGGACGAGGTAGGCTCCGAAGATTCATTTGGCAGAACCATCTGGGCTCTGGGTTATTTAATTTCATCCGGACCGAACAATTCTTACCGAGAATTTGGCCGGGAACTTTTCGGGCACTCTGTAAAACATTTTTCTGAACTGAAATACCTTCGCGGAATTGCCAATACTTGTATAGGAATTTCATATTATTTAACGGCGCATGCTGGAGATGAATTGCTCACGCAGGAAATGAATAGATTGACAAATCAGCTAAAAACCGCTTACCGAGATAATAAAGATGGTAATTGGCATTGGTTTGAAGACATACTAACCTATGATAACGCAATTCTACCGCTAGCGTTATTGTGTCACTACCAGATTTCAGGCGATGCCGAATCTTACGAAATTGCAATGGAAAGTATCGCTTTCCTAAATAGTTTCTCCTTTGAAAATGGCTATCTAAATCCCGTTGGAAATGCTGGCTGGATGAAAAAAGACGGAAAAAATCCGGTTTATGATCAGCAGGCAATTGAAACCATGGCCATGGTATTGTTGTATTCTAAAGCATTTGAAATTACCAGAGATAATGACAACCTTACAAAAATGCAAATCAGTTACGAGTGGTTCCTGGGCAGAAATAGCTTACACATTCCTTTGTATGATTACGAAACCCATGGCTGTGCTGATGGACTTCAATTTAATAGTGTAAATAGAAATCAGGGTGCAGAAAGTACACTTGCCTATTATATCTCTCACTTAAGTGTTTTAAAGGCGGCTGAAATTGAATTTCAATCACTGTCTTCACCCTTAATCGAAAATGAAAAAGTTAACAGGTAAAGTATCTAGTTACAAGTATATAAATACAAAAATCCCGATATAGATCGGGATTTTTCGTTTCATAGCGTTTACTTTTTAATCTTACATTGCTGATCCGTTTTCTAATAATCTGTTCAGCAGCAATTCTAAATTTACCGTTGCAAATGACGAGCTGTAATCAGACAGTCCGTATGGAATAATCAGTTCACCATTACTGATTATAGAACCGCAGGAATATACAACGTTTGGCACATACCCCTCACGTTCATCTCCGGTAGGAATAATAAGTGGCTCTTTCAGATGTCCTATTTCTTTACTTGGATCGTCAATATCAAGGAGAACCACACCAATACAATATCTTCGCATAGGACCAACGCCATGTGTCATAACCAGCCATCCCTTTTCGGTTTCTATAGGCGAGCCACAATTTCCAATCTGCACAAGTTCCCAATCATACTTGGGTTGTTTAAGCAAAATAGGATTTTCCCAGATGTTAACCTTGTCTGAAAACATCAGGTAATTATTCCAACCATCTATTCGGCTCATCATCACATATTTGCCGTTTATTTTTCGTGGAAATAATGCCAGGTTTTTATTCTGAGCACCATCACCATAAAGGGGAATAACTTTAAATTCGTAGAAATCTTCGGTCTGCACCAGTTTCGGGATAATAAGTGAACCATCAAATGCCGTATATGTAGCATAGTAAACCACTTTCCCATTTTCTTTGATGAACTTCACAAAGCGCGCATCTTCAATACCCTTTCTTTCAAACTCAGAAATCGGAAAAATTACCCGATCAGATATATCTGTATCCTTCGAAAAACTAATTGTATGGTAGGTATCAGAAAGCCAAAGCACTTTATCATACTCAATTAAGCGTTGCTCATTGTCTTTATGCAGAGTTTTCGAATCTTTAATAATATTGCTTAAACTGGTATACTCGAATCTTTCATCTAGCTTTTCTTCTATTTCCTGCAGTACAGAAGGATCAATAAGTGCATATGCCGCCTTTTTAAGGAAAAGTTTTTTAATGTAGATCGCGTTTTTAACCACTTCTGCTTCGTCTACGTAATTGCCAACCGGCAAAACCTGAATGTTATTTTTAGAGTCTATTAGTGCCCTTCGGAAAACGATAGAGGAAATATGCCCCTCACCCACCGCTCTAAAACTGATAATTACGCGTTTTTCGCCATCAACCAAATCGGTCTGATCTGGATCATCTACAATACTAGGATTAAAAAATGCTGCAGATTCAATAGAATATTCATGCGTAAAATATGCTCCAATTAAAAGTTTGGTATACGGCTCAATATCGTCAAAATCGACGTTTAATGTTGTGAACTGTTTTTTAAGCTTTTTACAGTGTCTGTTCAAAATTTTTGTGATGTTTCTGTGCCGTTTTGAATACTCCTGAAGAATTGGCGAAACAAGCGCAAAAACCTTGTCGTCCGGAAACTCCAGAACCTTCTTAATAACGGCAAGTGCCCGTTCTTCACCATTAAAGAAAAAACGGGCAATTACGCGTTTTGTATCGGGAAAAACCTTTACCGACTTTCTTTCAATATATAATCTCATGCTGTTCTATGTAAAGTGCTTAAGCAATTTTAGTAAATGATACCTTTATTAACTAAAATAGATATAAAATGTTTGTGTCTCCAAATGTAAAAGGCAACATTTTACATTCACCGAATCCTACCAAGATTAGTCATCTCAGTCAATTAGACTTAGTGATTCTTCAGAATCATTTTAACAAAATTGTAATGACGGATTATGGCCAAACTAGGTTCATTATATATAATACATCGAAAACCATTTATTAAAACCTTATGATTAGAATTGATTTTAAAATAAAATAGGCTTAGATTTACCCAATGACCCTTGGAAAAAATCTGCGATTGGATAAAAGTAATATTGATGAAACGGACATTTTTACATCAGAAGAGGCATTTAATTACTTTGCAGAATTAGCCAAAAATATAGCGCAAGCTGAATGTACCTTTATCATACTTGATGGGCAGATTAAGTCGGTAATACCGGCATCCGAAACTCAAATCAATGCCATTGCAAATTATATTGATAGACAAAATAATCAATTAGAGCAAGTAAAGCCTGAAGATCTACTTACAATAAAAAGTAATTCAGAATTTATAGAAATTCCCATTATTAACTCTGAACAACAATCTATCGGATGGATAGGTATTTTAAAGCCTGAACATGCTAAATATGATGAACAACAGTTGCTTATGTTAAGTAACTTATCCAAGTTGATAAGTGACAAACAGGAAACCCGTAGCCGTACCCGAAGATTATTACAGATTGCGGATGATCGCTTGCACGTTCTGATTCATGACTTAAAGAATTCCATGACAACAATTTCTCTCCAAGCCGAACTAATGGAAAAATTAGCTTCGGGGAGTGATAAATTGCAAATGATTGCCGGAAAAATGAATACCCAATCGAAAAATATTACTCAGGCTTTTAATCATATCCTTACTGCCGCGAAACGGGAAAACCATAATTATAAACCAGATAAAAGTAAATTTTATATCAAAGATGTGATCCAGTCTGCCGCATGTAGTATACAACATATTTTCGAATCAAAGCAGCAAAAGCTAGTGTTGCATATCACAGATAACGCAGAAGTTTTTGCCGATTTCGAAAAACTGGTTGAAATCTTTAAAATATTATTGAGCAATGCAAGTAAATTTTCTTTCCCAGGAAGCAAGACTCTCGTAAGGACAAGTACTTCAGATCAAAAGGTTACTATCAGTGTTGAGGATGAAGGTTTAGGCTTAATTGCAGAGGACATTGATAAGCTGTTCTTTAAATTCGCTACACTAAGCTCAGTACCAACCCGCAACGAAAACGCTGAAAAAATGGGTTTACCATTGGCGAAGTTATTGGTAGATATGCATCGTGGAAGAATCTGGGCCGAAAGTAAGGGAAAAAATACAGGTACGACATTTCACATAGAACTTCCCATAAAATGAGAACATTATGTTTCATTCTAATATTTTTTACCACAGGCGTGGTTGCCCAAACCATTACACCAGATACCTCTTTCTCTGTATATTCAACTTACCTTAAGGAAAGGAAAAAACGTCCTTATATACAAATCGCGGAACCAATAGATCAGGGCAATTTTGATATAAAAAAGGGTATTGTATTCGCAACAACACCCACTGGCGAGCTTTTGCTAGACGTTGTATCTCCAAAGAAAAAAAGTTCGAAAAATTTACCTGCTGTGCTTTTTGTTTTTGGTGGTGGCTGGCGTTCAGGAAATCGTTCACAAAATATTCCTCTTGCCCAGAAACTTGCTGAAGCCGGGTATGTCTGTGTAACGGCAGATTACCGTTTATCTGCACAAGCACGTTATCCAGCGGCGGTTTACGACCTTAAAAATGCCATCCGTTGGATGAAAAAAAATGCGATAAATTTGCACATCGATACCACAAAAATCGCTATTACAGGTTTTTCTGCAGGTGGACAACTCGCAGCATTAATTGGGACAACCAATGGCGTTCAAAAGTTTGAACAACAACAAATTAATGATAGAACGAGTACGGTACAAGCTGTTATAGATGTAGATGGCGTTCTTGCCTTTGACCATCCCGAATCTTCTGAGGTAAGTACAGATCCCAATAAGAAATCTGTGGCAGCCATTTGGCTGGGTGCAAACTTAAATGAGAACCCGACACTATGGCACGAAGCATCTGCCTTAGAACATGCTGGACAAAATAGCGTACCTTTTCTATTTATTAACAGCTCAAATCCAAGATTTCATGCCGGGCGAACAGAATTAATTGAAAAGATTAAACCTTATGGAATTTATACAGAAATTCATGAAATAAAAGATACCCCTCATCCCTTTTGGCTTTTTCACCCCTGGTTTAATGAAGTTGCAGAAATAATTATCAAGTTCCTGGACAAACAATTTAAAGCACAATTGTAAATAAGCTTAATTATTTGAGATTAAAATACTAAATTTGTTAGTATTGAAAAAATCGGGAATAACAGATCTACCATTGCATTACGGGCATGTTCCAATGTGGCTTGCAAAACGCATGTCATCTCTTGGACTGGCCATTGTAGAATCTATTTTGATTGAATACGGACGCGCAGAAGTAATACGGCGTTTAAGTAATCCATTTTGGTTTCAAAGTCTCGGTGCGATTATGGGTATGGATTGGCATTCATCTGGTATCACAACATCTGTACTCGGAGCTTTAAAAAAATAAATAAATCCTCTTTCCAGGGAATTGGGGATTTACATTTGCGGAGGTAAAGGAAAATACAGCCGACAAACTCCTACAGAATTGATGAAAATTGCAGATTTAACTGGCTTAGATGGTGATTCACTTGTTCATTCAAGTAGATTAAGTGCAAAAGTAGATAACACTGCAGTACAAGATGGGTTTCAGCTTTACCTGCATAGTTTCATACTAAGTAAAGATGGTGACTGGGCAGTTGTTCAACAAGGGATGAGTGATGTCCATTCTACAGCAAGGCGTTACCACTGGCATTCCGAAAACCTAAAGTCATTCATAGAAGAACCACACGCAGCTGTGTGTGGAAAAAACCAAGGGTTAATACTAAACCTCACTGCACATGCTGCGAAACAATCGCGAGCAGGCATTTTAAGTGTCACAAAAGAAAATCCAGCACACCTCATTCGCGAAGTACAGAAGCTTGTCATGCCTAAACACCACGATATACGGAGCAAAGACGTAGATTTAAAACGGTTGGGCTCAATCTTATGGCTTGCTCAGGAGAAACGACCTAAGGATTTTGAAGAATTGCTTATGCTAGATGGTATGGGGCCAAGAACTTTACAATCAATGGCTTTAGTTAGTGAAGTTATCCATGGAACACCTTCCAGATTTTCCGATCCTGCCCGTTATGCTTTCGCTCATGGCGGAAAAGATGGCCACCCTTTCCCCGTCCCTCTTCATATTTACGATGAAACCATCAGCGAACTGCAAACGTCTATCGAAAAGGCAAAATTAGGTTTCAACGATAAGCAACAAGCGATTAAATCTTTACATAAAATAGCCTTAAATGCGGAACGGAATTTCATTCCAAACCCAGATTTTGATAAAGTTGTAGAAAAGGAACGCCAGGATAGCTGGAAATATGGAGGGAGAACGATTTTCGGGGAAGAAACGAAGCCTAATAATCATCAGCTTAAACTATTTTAACTTTTTAATGGCGATAACGAAACCATTTTAAGATAACAACGTTCTATATAAACTTCATAAATAGTTTGTTTGGTTTATTTGGGGCTTATGGATATAAGCCCCTTTCTAGTTCTAGCCCTTTTGTTACGTTGAACCTTTCTTTTTATGCAAACTGAATTGCAGCTTGTACATTAATGACTTACCTTAACTTATCATCCCATGTAATTTTTAACCTTAAATTAAAATTGTATGGAAACAAGTACTTTATCCAAATTTAGCGCAGAATTCATTGGCACGATGGTTCTTGTCTTAATGGGTTGTGGTAGCGCAGTAATCGCCGGAGCCGATGGCACGTCGGGTGTGGGTCTTCTTGGAATTTCTTTCGCCTTCGGCTTATCTGTTGTAGCAATGGCCTATGCAATAGGTCACATTTCGGGTTGTCACATCAATCCGGCAATAACGATTGGAATGATTGCATTAGGCAGAATGAAGGCAAGCGAAGGAAGTTATTATATTATTGCCCAAGTACTTGGGGGAATAGTTGGTGCTGCAATTCTGTTTCTCATATCAACCGGCCGTCCTGACTATGATTTACTTGCTACCGGACTGGGACAAAATGGCTATGATAATCTATCGCCACAACAATACAGTGTTTACTCCGGCGCAATCGCAGAATTTGTTTTTACTCTGATTTTCCTATTGGTTATATTCGGATCGACCTCAACAAAAAATATAAATGGCGGTTTTGCCGGTCTCGCAATCGGATTAAGTCTTGCACTTATACACATAGTTGGAATTCCGATTACTGGCGTATCTGTAAATCCAGCCAGAAGTATTGGCCCGGCAGTCTTAGTTGGTGGGCAAGCTTTTAGCCAGTTATGGCTATTTATTCTAACACCAATTGCGGGAGCATTGGTTAGCGCTCTATTGTGGAAATTTTTACTGGAACGGAATTAAATTAAAAAGCTGGGATTTTTAATTCGTCCCAGCTTTTATTTATTTTATAAATTTTTGGTGATGGCTTCATCCATCGGTTTCGTTTTAGACCTGAAACGGTGTACAAGTTCACCTTTCTCATTAATTAAAAACTTTTCGAAATTCCATTTAATATCGCCCTGCTCTTCAGTATTGGTCTGCGTAGTCAGATACTTAAATAAAGGACTAATATCCTCGCCTTTCACACTGCTTTTTTCGGCCAGTAGAAAGGAGACATTATACTTTCCGGTACAGAACTCTTTAATTTCTGTATTGGTCGAAAACTCTTGACCACCAAAATTTCCAGCGGGAAAACCAATTAAAACGACATCTTTTCCATATTTCTTATGGAGTTTTTCCAAATCCTCATATTGTGGGGTAAAACCACATTTAGAAGCCGTGTTTACAATTAAGATTTTCTTGCCTTTAAATTTTGATAGTTTAATTTCTTTTCCATCAATGGTTTTAAAACTAAAATCATAAACATTTTTAGGCGGAGACACCAATAAGTTGAGTAAGATTAAAATCGTGCTGATCATTTTATTAATAATTTATGTACGAATATAGTTAGAAAATGAATTGCAAAGCGTATATATACCGTAATAATGCTTATAAAAAATACTCCATTAAAGATTAGAAAGAAATTAAAATAGGGGAAAAAACGAACTTATTTCTCGTCAGGTTTTGATTTATGGGGTATTTATAGCTTTATTTGCAGAAAAACGTAATTCATGGCAAAAAATTTATTAATCGTCGAATCTCCCGCAAAGGCAAAAACCATAGAAGGCTATCTTGGCAAAGATTTTCTTGTAAAATCTAGCTACGGCCATATAAGGGATTTGGTAAAAGGTGATATGGCGATAGACATTAATAATGATTTTGCCCAAACATACGAGGTTCCGGCTGATAAGAAAAATGTTGTCTCTGAATTAAAGAAACTTGCAAAAGAAGCCGAAATGGTCTGGCTAGCATCCGATGAAGACCGCGAAGGTGAAGCCATTTCCTGGCACCTGTTTGAAACTTTAGGACTTAAACAGGATAAAACCAAACGTATTGTTTTTCACGAAATTACTAAACCGGCCATTTTACGTGCTATCGAAAATCCTAGAGATATTGATTACAATCTTGTAAATGCGCAACAAGCGCGACGAGTTTTAGATCGTTTAGTAGGTTTTGAACTGTCACCGGTATTGTGGAAGAAAGTAAAACCATCACTATCTGCAGGGCGGGTACAATCTGTTGCCGTGCGACTGATTGTAGAGCGCGAACGAGAAGTTAATAACTTTAATGCTGCTGCAGCGTATAAAATTACCGCTCAGTTTTCAACTGGCAAAGGAAAAGAGATTGTTAAAGCTGAGCTTCCACAACGTTTTGAAAACGAAACAGATGCTGAAAAATATCTTAATGACTGTGTAAAAGCAAACTTTACGGTGGGTAGCTTAGAAACTAGACCTGCAAAACGTAATCCGGCAGCCCCATTTACAACCTCTACTTTACAACAGGAAGCTTCAAGAAAACTTGGATTTTCTGTGGCTAGAACCATGCAGGTTGCCCAGAGATTGTATGAAGCCGGAAAGATTACATACATGAGAACAGACTCTGTAAACCTTTCCGATACCGCACTTGCAGCCGCATCAGCAGAAATTAAATCTGCTTATGGAGACAAATATTACCAGGCCAGAAAATATAAAACGAAATCAGCGGGTGCACAGGAAGCGCATGAGGCGATTAGGCCGACATATTTCGATCGCCATACTGTTGACGGAGACATTTCGGAAAAAAGACTTTACGATCTGATCTGGAAACGTGCAATTGCTTCTCAAATGAGCGAAGCATTATTTGAAAAAACTACTGCACAAATTACTGTTTCTACTCGTAAAGAACATCTGGTGGCTGAAGGTGAGGTGCTAAAATTCGATGGTTTCTTAAAAGTTTACCTCGAATCAACAGACGAAGAAGAAAGCGAAGAAAAAGAAGGAGGCGCAATTTTACCTCCGTTAACAAAAGGACAGGAATTATTCCTGAAAGAAATGCAGGCTACAGAAAGGTATTCTAGACCACCTGCAAGATATACGGAAGCAAGTTTGGTCAAAAAACTAGAAGAATTGGGAATTGGCAGACCCTCCACTTACGCCCCAACAATTTCTACGGTTCAGAATCGAGGCTATGTTGTGAAAGAAGACAGAGACGGCAAACAACGAAAGTTTACCTCTATTATTCTTACAGAAGGTATTGTAACTAAAGAAGTAAAAACAGAAAATACTGGTGCAGAGAAATCTAAGTTGTTCCCAACCGACATTGGAGAAGTCGTAAATGATTTTCTTGTAGAGCACTTTAAGGGAATTGTTGATTTTCATTTTACCGCCAAGGTAGAAAAAGAGTTCGATGAGATTGCGCAAGGTTTACAGGAATGGACTAAAATGCTTCACTCCTTTTATAATCCATTTCACACGGAGGTTGAGACGACACTGGAAACAGCTGAACGCGCAACCGGGGAACGCTTGTTAGGACTTGATCCTGCTACTGGTAAAAATGTATATACAAAAGTTGGAAAATTTGGCCCATTGGTTCAAATAGGTGAAGCAGATGATGAAGAAAAGCCACAATATGCAAGCTTAATGAAAAGCCAGTCTGTGGCCACCATCACGCTTGAAGACGCGCTTGAACTTTTTAAACTTCCTTTCCAACTTGACGATTACCAGGGGAAAGAGGTTATGGTTGGTGTTGGAAGATTTGGTCCATATGTTAAATGGGGAGAAAGTTTCATTTCTTTACCGAAAAACGAAGATCCGCTTTCTGTAGGAAACGAACGGGCAATCGAAATCATCAACCAAAAAATGGACGCTGATGCACCTATTGCACAATATCAGGGTTTAGATGTAACAAAAGGCAAAGGCAGATTTGGACCCTTTATTAAATGGAACGATTTGTTTATTAATATTCCAGCTAAAGGGTATGATTATGATAACCTTTCTCAGGAGGATATTAACACCTTAATTGGAAAGAAAGTAGAAAAGGAAGCCAACAGATACATTAAAACATGGGATGCGGAGAAAATTTCAATAGAAAACGGACGTTGGGGACCATTTATCCGCTTTGGAAAACTCATGCTAAAACTGAGAAACAATGATATAACCAAACAAAAATACACCGCAGAAGAATTGGTTGATGTGGATTTGGAGGTTATTAAAAAGATGATTGTAGAGCAGGTTCCAAATGCCTTCGAAACCAAGAAAAAAGCACCGGCAAAGAAAAAAGCGCCAGTAAAAAAAGCAGTAGCAAAGAAAAAATAATTTAATAAATCATACCAAATAGAAGGTTTAAGCCTTCTATTCTGGTTTTAAAACAGTTTACAGTGAAAGCCGATTTACCTGAAAATACCGTTGAAGATATTGCAATGGCAGTTGTACTGATGAGTGAGACCCCGGAAGTAAAAAACTGGACAGTATATATTGTGAATCTTAAAGATCAATTACTTACGAATGTTTTAATTAGTTCAAAAGGTTATGGTGAAAAAGACGGAAAACAAGTAAAAACTTCCGTACTCCGCCATTTTATTGGAGATATGGCTGCGAGTAGCTTTGCCGGGGTAGAAGCTATTGACCCGGAAGTATTTGGTTTAACAAACGAATATTGGTTGAGCTATTACATTGACGAAACCATTTACGATAAAAAATTTATTTTTCTTCCTGAAAGTATTGTTGATTCGAATCTTATTCGCATTCCGCTGGTAAATAAACCTGGAGTAATGATTAAATAAGTAGAAGCTGTTTCTAATTCTTAAAAGACTTGAAATTTGATGTATTTTTCCCTTAGGGAATATCAAAACAAATAAAGGCTGCAACTCACGTTACAGCCTTTATTTGTATATATAAACTAATGCTTAAGCGTAAGCAATTGCATCTCTTGATGCTAATTTAGTAGCACCCGTTAAATATTCATCTACCTTACGAGCCGCCTCTCTACCTTCAGAAATTGCCCAAACAACCAATGATTGTCCGCGTCTTACATCTCCTGCTGCAAAGATTTTAGCAATATTAGTTTGATAAGTATGCTCAGATGCTTTCACATTTCCTCTGTTATCCAGTTCTACGCCTAATTTTTCGATTAGACCTTCTTTTTGAGGATGCAAAAAGCCCATTGCCAGTAGTACAAGTTCGCAAGGAAGTTCGCGTTCAGAACCTGCAACTTCTTTGAAGCCACCCGGACGACCGTTCGTATCTATTTCCCATTCCACATCTACAACTTTTAAAGCTTTTAAATTGCCATCTTCATCGGCAATAAATTCCTTAGTATTCACAGACCAGGCACGTTGAGCACCTTCTTCATGTGACGATGTATTTTTCAACAACATTGGATACGTTGGCCATGGCATATTATTATTACGTGCCTCAGGCGGCATAGGCATAATTTCAAACTGAGTGACCGATTTTGCACCGTGTCTGTTTGATGTACCGATACAATCAGAGCCAGTGTCACCACCGCCAATTACGATAACATTTTTACCTGTCGCCAGAATTTCTTCGCTTTCAAAACTGCGGTTAGAAACTCGCTTATTTTGTTGCTTTAGAAAATCCATTGCAAAATGTACACCATTAGTTGCACGTCCATGAATTGGAAGATCACGTGGTATTGTAGAACCACCAGCCAAAACAATTGCTTGATAGTCGCGAAGCAAAGTGCTGATTTCTACATTTTCACCCACATTAGAATTGCATTTAAAAATGATTCCTTCTTCTTTCATTAAATCTATTCTTCGATCAACAATATTCTTTTGCAGCTTAAAGTCTGGAATACCATAACGCAATAAACCGCCAGGAGCATCGTCTCGTTCAAAAACCGTAACTTCATGCCCGGCTTTATTCAGCTGTGCAGCCGCTGCCATACCAGCAGGTCCTGAACCTACAACGGCAACTTTCTTTCCTGAACGGATGAGCGGTGCTTTAGCTTTAATGAAACCTTTTTCGAAAGCAATTTCAATAATATGTTTTTCTATTTCTTCAATAGAAACCGGCGGTCGGTTAATACCCAACACACATGCAGACTCGCAAGGTGCCGGACAAATCCTTCCTGTAAATTCCGGAAAGTTATTGGTACTTAGCAATATATTAGCAGCGAGCTCCCACTTTGCTTGATATACAGCATCGTTGAATTCTGGAATTACATTTCCCAATGGACAACCCGACTGGCAAAACGGAACACCACAATCCATGCAACGTGCTGCCTGATTATTTAATTCTACCGGAGGTAATTCATTTACGAATTCTCCGTAATGTTTAACACGTGTTACAGCCTGTTCCTTTGTGGGCGCAACTCTATCGTATTCCTGAAATCCTGTTACTTTTCCCATGGCTTAATGTGTTTTTACTTGTGTTGTACGTTTGTTCAAAACTGCTTTGTATTCTTTCGGGAATACTTTTACAAAATGTGCTGACTGAGATTTCCAATCGCTTAATATAAATTCAGCAACCTTACTGTCTGTTAATCTGATATGAGATTTCAACAAAGCTAAAATGCGTTCTTCATCTTCAGCCAGAAGTGGATCTAAATCAACCATTTCTTTATTACACTTGCGTGGGAAAGTTCCGTTTACATCGTAAATCCAGGCAATTCCCCCGCTCATTCCAGCAGCAAAATTACTTCCGGTATCTCCCAAAATAAGTACTTCACCACCCGTCATATATTCACATCCATGGTCTCCAACACCCTCAACAACTGCAGTTGCACCAGAATTACGTACTGCAAAACGTTCACCCGCCTTGCCACGTGCGTAAAGTTCGCCCGAAGTGGCGCCATACAATGCTACATTGCCAATAATAATATTTTGCTCTGGTATGTAATTAATATTAGAGAAAGGATAAATTGCCAGACGTGCGCCAGACAAACCTTTACCAACATAGTCGTTCGCTTCACCTTCTAACGATAAAGTTACCCCGCGTGTATTAAAGGCACCAAAACTTTGTCCTGCAGAACCCGTGAATTTAAAATTGATGGTATCTGGAGATAAGCCAGCACCCAAATGCACTTTAGAAATCTCGTTGGATAACATGGTACCTATTGCACGATCTGTGTTTTTAACCTTAAATCCGGCGAATACAGGCTCGTTATTGGTAATCGCAGGTTTTGCTGCCGCGATGAGTTGATGATCCAGTACATGGTCTAAACCATGGTCTTGAGATTCTGTGTTGAATTGAGGCAATCCATTATCTTCTGCTTTGTACAAGATGGCAGATAAATCTACATATTTCAATTTCCAGTCTGCATCTGCAACTTCTCTAACTTTAAGCGCGTCTGCCTGCCCGATCATTTCATGAATAGTCCTAAAACCCAATTCTGCCATAATTTCGCGAAGCTCTTCAGCAAGGAAATAAAACAAATTAACTACATGATCTGCTTCTCCAGAAAATAGTTTTCTTAGTTCTGGATCTTGCGTAGCTACTCCAACAGGACAAGTATTTAAGTGGCATTTGCGCATCATAATACAGCCAGAAGTAACCAATGCAGCAGTTGCTACGCCCCATTCTTCAGCGCCTAACAATGCAGCAATTGCAATATCCCGACCAGTTTTCAATTGTCCATCTGTTTGAAGAACAATCCTGTTACGTAGTCTGTTCTTAACTAAAGTTTGATGTGCTTCTGCAAGCCCAAGTTCCCAAGGCAAACCTGCATGTTGGATTGATGTAAGCGGAGATGCGCCTGTTCCCCCGTCAAATCCTGAAACTAAAATTACATCGGCATGCGCCTTTGCAACGCCTGCTGCAATTGTACCTACCCCGGCCTTCGAAACCAGTTTAACATTTATACGGGCCTGGCGATTCGCATTTTTAAGATCGTAAATCAACTGCGCTAAATCTTCGATAGAATAAATATCGTGATGCGGAGGTGGAGAGATTAAACCTACGCCCGGTGTAGAGTGGCGAACTTTTGCAATCCAGTCATCTACCTTATGGCCGGGTAACTGTCCGCCTTCTCCAGGTTTTGCGCCTTGAGCCATTTTAATCTGTAGCTCATCTGCATTCGTCAGGTAATAACTGGTTACACCAAAACGCGCTGAAGCAACCTGTTTAATAGCCGAACGCATGCTGTCGCCATTAGGCAATTTAGTGTAACGCATTTCATCCTCACCACCTTCTCCGGTATTGCTTTTCCCGCCAATGCGATTCATTGCAATCGCTAAAGTAGAGTGCGCCTCATGAGAAATTGACCCGAATGACATTGCTCCTGTTGCAAAACGCTTTAAAATTGCTTCGGTAGATTCTACTTCCTGAAGTGGAATAGACGGTCGGTCGTATTTGAAATCAAATAAGCCCCGAATCGTATACGCTTGTTGTGTTTGCTCATTTACAAGCTTCGAATATTGTTTGAAAATATTGTAGTCGTTTTTACGTGTTGCATTCTGCAGCAAATGGATAGTCTGAGGATTAAACAAATGTTGCTCTCCACGCCTACGGTATTTATATGTACCACCTGCCGGAAGAATATTTTCGACCTGCGTTGCCGGGCCAAAGCTTCTGTGGTGTTTAATTAAAGTTTCTCGTGCAATTTCATCAAGTCCTAATCCGCCAATTCGAGATACTGCTCCTGTGAAATATGTATTGACTACAGTTTTGTTAATTCCTAAAATTTCAAAAATCTGAGCACCCTGATAAGACTGTAATGTAGAAATCCCCATTTTGGAGAAGATTTTTAACAAGCCAGCATTAACAGCATAAATATAATTCTTGGTTAGTTTTTCGATTGCCAACCCTGATTCTTCTTCGAAAGACTCTATGGTTTCGAGCGCCAGGTATGGATTTATTGCTGTTACACCAAATCCAAGCAATGTAGCGAAATGATGAACTTCCCATACATCTCCAGCTTCGGCAACAATACCAACAGCACCACGGTAACCTTTACGTATTAAGTGGTGATGAACCGCCGAAACCGCCAATAATGATGGAATAGCCGCGTGCTCAGAATCGATAGCCCGATCTGATAAAACGATTACCTGAAAACCATCTTCAACAGCATCAACAGCGTAACGGCATAAACGATCAAGCGCTTTTGCCATTGCACCTGGTTTTCCGTCTGCCCGGAAGTAGGTTTGAAGTGTTTTAGCCTGAAAAACGCCCGTATCAATACTTCTCAATTTTTCCAGTTCCTGATTAGTTAAAATTGGATGTTTGATGGCTACACAGTGTGCTTGTTTTGGATTTTCTTCTAAAAGGTTGCCATTGCTTCCCATGAAACTAGCCAAACTCATTACTACTTTTTCACGGATTGGGTCAATTGGCGGATTGGTTACCTGGGCAAACAATTGCTTAAAGTAAGAAGACAGGTGCTGCGGCTGTTTAGATAAAATAGCCAAAGGCGTATCTGTACCCATAGAACCAATTGGTTCTTTACCTTCAAGCGCCATGGGTTTCAATAAAAGATCTACATCTTCCCTGCTGTAACCGAAAACCTGCTGATACTTAAAAACAGATTCTGTAGAAAGTCCGGTGAATTTAACGCGTGGATCTGGTAGTTCTTCCAGGCGGATTTGGTATTGGTTAATCCAGTCGGCATACGGGCTTTTAGTACAAATTTCACCTTTAATTTCCTGATCGCTGATAATACGGCCTTGCTCCATATCTACAACGAACATTTTGCCCGGAGTTAATCTGCCTTTCTCAATTACCGTACTTTGATCTATAGCTAATGCGCCTGCTTCGGAACCCATAATTACGCGGTCATCAGAAGTGATAGCGTATCTGGAAGGACGCAATCCATTTCTATCCAAAGTTGCGCCTATAATTTTTCCATCGGTAAAAGCGATTGCCGCCGGACCATCCCAAGGCTCCATAAGAGTTGCATGAAACTCATAGAAGGCTTTTTTAACCGGGTCCATGTCCTCATTGCCATCCCAGGCTTCTGGAACAAGCATCATTAACACATGCGGAAGTGATCTACCTGCATGTAGCAAAAGTTCGATCACATTGTCCAGACAACCAGAATCAGAATTGGTTTCGTCAATTACCGGAAGTAAAATATCTAATTCTTCCTTCGTAAAATAAGAAGATGCAAAAGATTTTACACCCGCTCTAAACCAGTTCAAATTTCCCTGAAGGGTATTAATTTCGCCATTATGGGCAATGAACCTGAAGGGCTGCGCTAAACGCCATGAAGGAAACGTATTTGTAGCAAAGCGTGAGTGAACCAGACCTAAAGCAGACACCACACGCTTATCACTTAAGTCTTTAAAGTAAGTACGAACTTGTAGAGAAGTAAGCTGACCTTTATATATAATGGTCTGTGCAGAGAGCGAAACGATATAAAAATCTTTTCCGCCGTGCACAGTATTGGTGATTAGTTTAATCAGATAATTTTTGAAAATGTATAGTTTACGTTCAAAATCTGCTCCGGGTGCAACTGCATAAGGACGTGCAATAAAAACCTGTTCAATTTCTGGTTCCACAGATAAAGCCATATTGCCAATATCTGTTGTATCCACGTCAACCTTTCTGAAACCTAAAATTTCCAGTCCTAATTTCTCTGCTGCTCTGTAAATTAGTTCACGACATTCTTCTCTGGATCGAATATCTTTAGGCATAAACAACATTCCGGCACCATAATTATTGGTTTCCGGTAAGCTGAACCCAGCCTTTAAACATTCGTCATAAAAAAATTCGTGCGGTAGCTGAATCATAATACCTGCGCCATCACCCGTGTTTGGTTCTGCGCCACAGGCACCACGGTGATCGAGGTTTTCTAAAATTGTTAATGCATCGGAGATGATCTGGTGTGATTTTCGCCCTTTCACATGCGCCACAAACCCGATGCCGCAGGCATCATGTTCGAACTGCGCATCATACAATCCACTGTTTGGTTCCATTTTTTGCTCGTTAGTTATTGGTGTATAGGAAACACTAAGGTAATAAAAAAACACAATAAAATTATAGAGTTGATATAATTTTTAGAATAATCTTACCCGATAGCTAATTAAAAGCGATTAAATTATCAATATCATAATATTTACAAAAAATAAATACCAATATAATAATGACAGAAAATCGCATTTGCGTAGCATAATTTTAAATGATGAAGGAGAACGATCACCGAGTTTGAATGGCAATGTACACAAAAGAAAAAAATTATTCAATTAGCTATCAGAGCTATAGCGTCAATGACATAAAAATAACTCTTTCGGATTTTGAGGTATAGCATCTTTTTGTACCTTTGTGCCGGGCAAGTCTTTTACGACCAGCTCCCTTTGAATCCCCCCAGGGCGGGAACGCAGCAAGGGTAGAAGGTTGTAGCGGTGCGATAAGAGGTGCTTGCCCTTTTTTTTTACTCCCCAAATCCCCTGAAGGGGGAAAGTAAATTCTTCAGGGGTTTTCTGAATTCAGAACCTAATAATCATTTTAAGAATTTATAAGCATGAAATTTTTTATTGACACAGCCAATCTTGATCAAATCAAAGAGGCGCAAGATCTTGGTATCCTTGATGGTGTAACTACCAATCCTAGTTTGATGGCAAAAGAAGGCATCACTGGCGACGAAAATGTAATTAATCATTATAAAGCAATTTGTGATATTGTAGATGACAATGTAAGTGCAGAGGTAATCTCTACAACTTATGATGAGATCATCAAAGAAGGTGAAGCTTTAGCCGCACTAAACCCGAAAATTGTGGTTAAAGTGCCGATGATTAAAGATGGTGTAAAAGCCATTAAATACTTTTCTTCTAAAGGAATTAAAACCAATTGTACTTTAATTTTCTCTGCCGGACAAGCATTATTGGCTGCAAAGGCTGGAGCAACCTATGTGTCTCCTTTCTTAGGTCGTTTAGATGATATTTCTAGCGATGGCTTAGTTTTAATTGAAGACATCAGAACGATTTTTGACAATTACGGATACGAGACACAGATTCTTGCAGCATCTATCCGTGGTCCTTTGCATATTGTAAACTGTGCAAAACTAGGTGCAGATGTAATCACTGCTCCTCTTGCAGCGATTGTAGGTTTATTGAAACATCCATTAACAGACAGCGGTTTAGCTCAGTTTTTAGCTGACCATGCAAAAGCTGCAGGTAAATAAAGTTAAATGTAATGGATAATACACTGTAACATTACAGTGTGTCAATATTATAGAATAAAACTTTATAGATAAATATTAGATTTGAGCTCGGTATTGAACCGGGCTCTTTTTGGTTTTTTTATCTCATTATCTTGCTGGAAGCTGTATCATTCCAAGATGCATTTATTGGGTAGTAATTCTTATCATCATCATGCCAAGTCATGACCACTCTCCTATTGAAAACAAAAAGATACACTTTACCCAAGTTTTATTCCATAAATTAAGCTGCTTTTAAATATTCAAAACAATTTCTGTGTTTTTTATATTTTTGAGTCTATGAAAAACATCCTCAAAATTGCAGCATTAGCCATCCCACTCGCTGCATGTACACCAAGTGGAAAACAAACAGCTACTGTGAAAACAGATTCTGCAGAAATCAGCAGTGCTACAGCAGATACCATTACAAAAAATGCGCTTACAGCTAAAATTGAAATAGCACCTGTAATTGCTCTGGGCGATTCAGTTATGATGAAATTTACCATCAATAACCCCTCAGAGACCGACAAGAAATTCTGTAAATGGCATACACCGTTTGAACCGCCACTCAGCAAATACCTTGATATTGTAGATGAAAAGGGTGACGAGGTTCAATACCTTGGTGCAATGGCTAAAAGAATATCCCCGGCGCCTGAGAGCAGTTATATTGACATTAAAGCAGGTGAGAATTTAAGTGCAATAATTAATCTTGGCCATATATATAAACTTGACAAAGCTGGAAGATATACTGTTAAGTATAATTCTGAAGCGGTTAGTGGACTTTCACCACTAGCTACAACAGTTTTTGAAATTAAGTAAGAATAGGTTAAAATTTAGTAAAGGGTTGTCAGTATTTTGGCAGCCCTTTCATTTTTTAATGTTAAAGGTCATTTAAAAGTTTTTGATAATATTTGCACCGAATTTGAACTGCAAATGAAAAAACGACTAAAAAGAAGCTTCAGAGTTTCAAAATATGTTTTCTATAAAGAAACTCTTGTAGATAAAAATGAACATTTCTGGTCTTTCGTTGGCGGGTCTATAGGCATTGGGTTGATTGCTATCATTCAAAGCTTACATTTCAACCAAATGGAAAATATCTTCCTGATTGGCTCATTTGGTGCTTCAAGTGTATTAATTTATGGATCCATTCAAAGTCCGTTGGCGCAACCCAGAAACCTGATTGGCGGACATGTGATTTCTGCTCTTGTAGGCGTAACGGTTTTTAAAATTTTTCCTGATATCATCTGGATTACGGCTCCGCTTGCGGTTTCTTTCTCTATCGTGGCCATGCAGCTAACCAAAACCATTCACCCTCCCGGAGGTGCAACTGCGCTCATTGCAGTATCCGGTGGACCAAAAATCGCCGCCCTCGGATATACATATGTGTGGTCGCCTGTTTTAAGTGGCTGTATGATTCTTCTCCTAGTTGCTCTAATTTTCAATAATGTAACCACTAAAAGAGCTTACCCAACCAATCATAAATTCACACGCTTAATCCGCAAGGTTTTGATTCGAAATAAAAGAGCCTAGCTAATTTTAAGAATTTCTTTAGCCAGTGCAATGGCATTTTTGTTACCGGTATGTTTGTTTGGTTCGTCAGATAATTTAATAACTTCAATCCACTCTTCATCTTTTGGTGAAGTTTGCGTCATTTTTATTACAATATTCATCGCTTCCGACCCAACATCATTGGTAAGATTGGTACCAATTCCGAATGACATACCAATTTTGCCTTTACAATGATTAACAATATGTTCAACCTTTTGATAGTTTAATGCATCAGAAAAAATAATGGTTTTACTCATTGGGTTTATACCCATTTTCTCATAATGTGCGATCACTTTATCTGCAAATTCAAGCGCGTCACCACTATCGTGACGCACACCGTCGAATAGTTTGGAAAACATTTTGTCAAACTGTTTGAAAAAAACATCTGTGGTATACGTATCTGAAAGAGCAATGCCAAGGTCTCCGCGATACACTTCTACCCAATGTTGAAGCCCCATTGCGTTAGACATTTTAAAACCGTAGGTTGCAGCATGGAACATAAACCATTCATGCGCATGTGTTCCAATAGGTTTGGTTTGATACAACATGGCCATATGTACATTGCTGGTTCCGATAAAACTGCCATCACCGTATTTTTTCAACGATTCTAACACTAAACGATGCACATCGTAAGAATGCCTTCTTCTGGTACCAAACTCAGCAACGGTGATGCCCAAGCTATGGTAATTCTCGATTTTCATACGTGTTTTATCAATTACCTCCTGATCTGTTATTCTGCCTAGCCCTTTTAACACGTAAAACAGTTCACTGATCAGCGACATAATGGGTACTTCCCATAAAATTGTTCGATACCACAATCCTTCTATATGAACTTCTAGTTGATCGCCTTGCTGCGTGATAGTGATTTCTTTAGGATTATAGGTATAACCTTCTAAAAAATCGAGGTAAACCGGATCCAGGTATGGGCAGTTGACCTGCAAAAAATGCTTCTCTTCTTTGGTCAGTTTCAATTCTGCCATTCGGTTTACGGCCTCTCTTAAAGCGCGGTCAAATCCTTGCGGAAAACTATGCTGTCCCCTGTTTATAAATTTATAGCGTGCTTTAGCCCATGGAAAAAGTTTTACAACACCTTGCTGCATTGTAAACTTATAAAAATCGTTGTCGAGAATTGAAAGGAGTTGCACTTGGTGCTTAGATGTCATTTTTTATGTCTTTGCTTTATAAGGCCAAATCTTTAAAATTTTTTTGAAAAAGCGCTAATCGTTCAACAAACTTTCTTTTGCAAATTGCAATTTTCCGTTTTCTTCCTCATCGAGAACAGGAAATTTTAAGTTTAAATTTCTGAGTTTATCTTCAATAATTTCACTAATGGCTAAGCGTGCAAACCATTTTTTATCTGCTGGTATAATGTGCCACGGGGCATCTTCAGTGCTGGTTTCGTTTATTGCATCTTCATATGCAGTCATATATTTATCCCAAAGCAGGCGTTCGCTGATATCATCTGACGAGAACTTCCAGTTTTTCGTTGGGTCTTCAATTCTATCTAAAAACCGTTGTTTTTGTTCTGCTTTGCTCACGTTGAGAAAGAATTTAAGCAAAACCGTTCCATTAGCCGCTAAATGCTGTTCGAAATTGCGGATACTTTCATAACGCTGCTTCCAGAAATTTTTATTTACTTTTTTCACATCGGAGAATCCTGGAATATTTTCATTTAAAATATATTCAGGATGTACTTTGCACACCAAAACATTTTCATAATGTGAACGGTTATGAATCCCAATCCGGCCGCGTTCAGGCAATGCCCTATTATGACGCCAAAGGAAATCATGTTTATATTCTTCTGATGTTGGTGTCTTAAAACTAAATACCTGACAGCCTTGTGGATTCAGTCCACTCATAACATGTTCAATAGCACTGTCTTTACCCGCTGCATCCATGGCCTGGAAAATAATTAGAAGGGAGTGGCTCGCAGAGGCATATAATTTTTCCTGATGCTGACTCACTTCAATTTTTGATTTTACAAGTGCATCTTTCGCTTTCTCCTTTGTGTAGCCACCAGTAAAATCTGTTTTCGCTTTAGAAAGTGAAAATTTATTATTTCCATGTACAATCAGATCTTTAAATTCGTTTTTCATAGCTGTAAATCCTTTCAGAATGTTTAAAACATCCGTCCAATAAATATAGAAACAAAAAATAAGTAAATTAAATACGTTAATTTGCATGTTGAGTTTTTTATATTTAGCACTCAGCATTTAACCCCCATCATCAACCTAAACAATATGTTTAAAGAGATAAAAAACAAGTACTTACGTTATATTTCAATCGTTGTTTTTTCCATAATTATTTTCTTTTGTGCGCTCCAATTGAACTTTTTGTGGCTTTTTGGCTATTCACCAAGTTACCGCGATATTAAGGCGCCTACATTACGCGTAGGCTCAGAACTCTATACTTCCGATGGAAAACTCATTGGCCGGTATTACAAAGAAAATAGAACACCTGTAAATTTCAGCGAAATTTCGCCCAGTGTGATCAATGCTTTGGTAGCAACCGAAGATGTTCGTTTTTATAAGCATATAGGTATAGATTTTCAGGCGCTTGGAAGAGCAGTTATCGGCTTAGGGAAAGATGGTGGTGCGAGTACGATCACTCAGCAGCTCGCCAAAAATATGTACCGCACACGTTATAATAAATCTTCAGGTTTTTTATCTAAAATTCCGATAGTACGTAGAATCATTCCAAAACTTAAAGAATGGATGACGGCCGTTAAACTGGAAAGTAATTATTCTAAAAATGACATCATTACCATGTACCTCAATACGGTATCGTTCGGCAATAATGCTTATGGAATCAAAACCGCCAGCCGTATTTATTTCGATAAAGAAACCAAGGAGCTTTCTACCACAGAATCTGCACTTTTGGTGGGAATGTTGAAAGGTACAACTTTGTATAGCCCAACAAAAAACCCGCAACGCGCGCTTGATCGACGTAATGTAGTTTTGGGCCAGATGAACAAATACAACTTTTTAAGTAAAGACAGTTTACTCCTTTTAAGTAAGATGCCGATTAAACTGAAGGAAGGCAAAATGGAAGATGGCAGCGATGGCGATTCTTACCTCCGTTCTGCGGTATCTAAAATACTGGAAAAATGGTGCACCGATAATGGATATGACTTGTATGAAGATGGCTTAAAAATTTATACTACAATTGATTCCAGACTTCAAAAATATGCAGAAGAAGCTGTTCAGGATGAAATGCGAATTCTGCAGCGTCGCTTTTATAGCGTTTGGGGAAATGAAGATCCTTGGTATGATTCTGAAAAGCAAAAAGTAAACTACCCGGATCGCGCAAAGCGGAATCTTCCGATTTATGCTTTACTTCAAAAAAAATACCCAAATCAGCCAGATTCAGTTGAGGCCTATTTCAACAGGAAAAAACGAATGACCATTTTTAGCTATAAAGGCGATCGGGACACGCTTTTCTCTACAATGGATTCTATCCGCTATTACGGAAAAATCATGAATACAGGAATGATGACTATGGAACCTGCAAGCGGAAAAATTAAAGTTTGGGTTGGAGGTATTGACCATAAGTTTTTTAAATACGACCATGTAAACCAGGCAAAACGCCAGGCAGGCTCTACGTTTAAACCATTCGCATATTTAACTGCTTTGGAACAAGGAAAAAATCCTTGTGATAAATACACCGACAAACCGGTTAGAATTGAATATCAGGATAAAGGCGAAACTAAATATTGGGAACCAAAAAATGCGGATTATAATGTCACCTACAGAGAAATGAGTTTACGTTGGGCAATGGCAAAGTCTGTAAATACTATTACTGCACAAGTTACAGAAGATGTTGGTTGGGATAACGTTGTAAAATATGCGCACGAATGTGGAATTGACAGCCACCTTGAATCGGTTCCATCGGTAAGTTTGGGCTCCAATGATGTAACAGTTTATGAAATGGTGAAAGCGTACAGCACATTCTTAAACAAAGGAATTAAAACCGATCCGATTCTGGTTGAGAAAATTACCGATCTGGACGATAATCTGATTGAAGATTTTAAACCAAAAACCAAACGTGCGCTGAGTGAAGAGATTGCGTGGTTAATGCTATATATGTTCCGCGGCGGTATGGAAGAACCCGGCGGTACATCGCAAGCACTTTGGGAATGGCCAAATCTATTTAAAAAGAATAATCAGATTGGTGGCAAAACAGGTACCTCTTCTGATTATGTAGATGCCTGGTATATGGGAATTACTAAGGATCTGGTAACTGGCGTTTGGGTAGGTTGCGATGAAAGAACAGCGCATTTCAAAAACGGCGAACAAGGTGAAGGTTCAAGAACAGCACTTCCGATTTTTGCGAAATTTATGGAAAAGGTTTACCTGGATCCATCATCAGGTTATACCTATGGCCAGTTTCCTAAGGCTACGGTTCCGATTACCAGAACTATCAACTGCCCTAGTCCGCGCATTGTAATTGATACTACTGCGACAGATACAACTGAAGTGGATTCTACAGATTTTGCAATTCCAGAACCCGCAGAAACAAATGAAACACCGGCAGCAGTTGCACCAGAGGTTAAGAAAGAGGAAAAGAAAACTGAGCCAACGCAAAACCAACCAGCGGCAACACTTCCTTTAACCAAAAAAGAAGAACGGGAATTACGTAAAAAACAAAGACAAGAAGAACGCGAACGTAAGAAAAACGGTCAAAATTAATGCTGTCTCTTCAGGATAAAAACGAAAAATTTTTATCCTGAAAAATTGTTAAAATACATTATACCCAACAAACTATCGTTATTTTTATCTGATTTTTAGATGCCACGGCATCGTGTATAACTACAGCCAAACCAACCATATGGAAAAACTTTCTACCTCATTTAAGTTTTATATTTCTACGGCATTATTTCTCTCCTTCGCGTTTACGGCAAGTGCACAATATTTTGGTCAGAATAAAGTACGGTATAAAAAATTGGATTTTCAGGTACTTCAAACACCGCATTTTGAAATCTATTACTATCTGAAAAATGAAAAATTGTTGAAGAAATTTTCTCAGGATGCAGAAACCTGGTATAAAATGCATCAGGAAGTTTTCAGAGATACATTTTTGAAAAAAAACCCGATTATCCTTTACAACAATCATCCGGATTTTCAGCAAACAACAGCACTTCAGGGACAAATTGGAATTGGAACAGGCGGTGTTACCGAAGCCTTAAAAAACCGTGTAATTATGCCGGTGATGGAGTTGAATAGTCAAACCAGGCACGTATTGGGACACGAATTAGTGCATGCCTTTCAATACCACGTTTTACTCGAAAAGGATTCTGTTAACCTCGAAAACATTGGAAACACACCGCTATGGATGGTAGAAGGAATGGCAGAATATCTTTCCATTGGTAAAAAAGATGCATTTACTTCTATGTGGATGCGCGATGCTATGCTCAACAGAGACATTCCTTCTTTAAAAGATTTAACCAATTCGAATAAATATTTTCCTTACCGCTATGGGCAGGCTTTCTGGACCTATATTGGCTCGCAATATGGCGATACAACCATTGTACCTTTATTTAAAAACACCGCAAAATATGGTTATGAAAATGCCATTCGCTACACCTTCGGATATGACGATCGTACACTGTCAGGTTTATGGAAAAATGCAATAGATGAGCATTACAAACCTATGCTGAAAGCAGATAGTTCACAAATTAAAATCACGGGAACCAAAATTATCGACAACAAAAATGCTGGCAATATGAACGTTGCCCCAGCTTTAAGTCCGGACGGAAAATACCTTGCTTTTATGTCTGAAAAAGACCTTTTCGGAATTGATCTGTTTCTCGCTGATGCAAAAACCGGGCGGATTATCCGAAAATTAACCAGTCAGATTTCTAACGGACACATAGACGATTTCAATTTTATAGAATCTGCAGGTGCATGGTCGCCAGATGGCAAACAATTTGCATTTAGTATTTTTAGTCAGGGTAAAAATCAACTTATGATTATCAATGTGGCCAATGGTACAACCCTATTGCAAACAGCGATGGGTCGCGTGCAACAATTCGGAAATTTAACATGGTCACCGAATGGAAAAGATATTGCATTTTCTGGAATGGTAGAAGGCCAGAGTGATATTTTTTCATACAACCTTGATACTAAAACCGTAACACAAATTACTGACGATGTATATTCTGATTATGCACCGAATTACGCTCCAGATGGAAAAAAGATTGTTTTCTCATCGGATAGACTTGCTATACAATCGAAAAATATCGATGTTGTAAATCCGATTAATCTTGCTGTTTATAGTTTGGAATCAAAACAAGTACAAAACCTGGAAGTATTTCCGGGAGCTAATAATTTGAATCCGCAATTTTCTTCAGATAGTCAGCATGTTTATTTTCTTTCAAACAGAGATGGTTTCAGGAATTTGTACAAATACAATTTTAACGATAACAGTGTAGATCAACTAACCGATTATTTTACGGGAATAAGTGGGATTACGGAGTTCTCCCCTGCTATTTCGATCTCTGGAACCGATGAGATTGTTTATAGCTACTACCGTTATCAGCGTTATACATTATATAATGCAAAACTGAGCGCTTTCCGGGCTAAAAGAATCGGAAATAAGGAAGAGAATTTCAATGCAGCTATTCTGCCTCCTATGGAAAATCTGGGGGTAAATATCATTAATTCCAATCTTGGAAACTTTGAACGATTTGAAAAAACCACAGCAGATTCACTAAAAAATGTGCCTTACAGGCCAAAGTTCAGACTAGATTACCTGGCGAATAGTGGTGTTGGTGTCTCAACAAGTAGATTTGGAACCGGAATTTCCGGAGGTATTGTTGGCATGTTTAGTGATATTGTTGGTGCAAATCAAATCATTGCAAATTTATCTGTAAACGGCGAAATTTATGATTTTGGCGGATTAGTAGGATATATTAACCAAAAAAGCAGAATAAACTGGGGAGTTGCTATTTCCCACATTCCATATGTATCGGGTTTGAGTTCTTATGGCGTAGAAAATGTTCCCTTAAATGATGGAACTACCAGCCAAATGATCAATTATCGTACAGATATCATTCGGACATTTGAAGACCAGGCACAAATATTTGCCGCATATCCATTCAGTAAGATACATAGGTTTGAATTGGGCGGTGCTTTCTCGCGCTACAGCTACCGTGTTGATCGGTATAGTAACTATTATGACGCAAATGGATATTTTGCGGGGTCTCAAAGAGATCGGATTTCAAACGAGCAGGCTAGCGCAGAATTAGGTATCCCATTCAATTCTTTTACCTTGTATCAAATCAATGCAGGTTTTGTTGGTGATAATTCTATCTTCGGGATGACAGGTCCAATTGACGGTTTCAGATACCGTGTAAGTGGTGAAAAATATACTGGAACTTATGATTTTTATGGCGTAACCGCAGATTTGCGAAAATACTGGAGACTGAAACCAGTTACACTGGCGGTAAGATCTTATAGTTCCTTGAGAATTGGAAGCGATGCAGATCGCCTATATCCAATGTACCTCGGCTATCCATACCTGATTAGAGGTTATGAAGCGGGGTCAATTTATGGTACAACATCAAATACCACAAATAATTCTTTCAATATTGACCAATTGACAGGGAGTAAGATTTCGGTTTTCAATTTCGAGCTTCGTTTGCCTTTTACAGGGCCTAAAAAACTTGCTGCAATTCCTTCAGGATTTTTGTTTACAGACCTGAATTTATTTTTTGATGCAGGTTTAGCGTGGACAAATGATACGAAAGTAAAATTCAAATCTGAGCCAACTTACACAACTGCTCAAGCAACCGACACTAACGGAAATCCTGCTTTTGATACGGATGGAAATCCAATCACTTACCAAACAACAAATGAACGCGTACCTGTAATGAGTTTAGGGATTTCCTTACGTGTTAATATATTTGGAGCTTTTGTACTAGAACCTTATTATGCCTTTCCTTTTCAACGTAAAGACGTTAAAGGTGGTGTATTTGGACTTACCTTTGCGCCAGGCTGGTAATTAATAAACTCAAAATAATGTAAAGCGGTCTCTTGGGGTCGCTTTTTTCGTAATTAAAAATGAGCAGTTAAAAAGATAGGGTTTTCCTATCGCGTAATATGTTTTTTTTTACAAACATAGAGGTATTATTACACACTGTTTTTAAGCAAAGGCAGATTAAAACGGTTTACAAATTAAATTTTGTTAACCTGTACAGAATAAAAACAGTTTACACGAGACGCTGTTCAGCAAACAATTTATCATATTCTCTGCATCCGACCTTATTTAAGACCATGTAAAACTATGTTTAAGAAAGGCTGCTGAAACCTAATTTCACCTGATTAGTTGGATTGCGGTGGAGTATTATATTCTCAAAATCCAAACCAATTTTTAAATCGATCCAATCCGGATTGCATGAACGGACCAAACGCTCTTTTTGCACGCGCGTAAAACGACTAAGAACTTTAAATCGAGACAATGCCTGTGCTTCAGATTTAAATTCTTCAAAATAGACCAGACGGGTTAGTTGCTGTGCACTGTCAAAGAATAAGTTGGGCATCTGCTTGTAGAACTCAAGTGTTTTCATTAAATCTGAACTCATGCCTACATGCATGGTGTTGCGGTTTCTGTCGGTAACGATGTAAACAAACTTTTTCATAATAACGATTTTTAAATCTTTCAACTAAACTATTTAGTATACCTTCTTGCAATTCAAAATAATATTACTAACTTTATTGGCATAAAATTACTAACTATTTTAGTATTTACAAAATTATTTTAAAATTTATTTTTATGTCAAATATCTCAAACAACTTAAAGTACCTACGCAAGAAAAAAGGCCATACACAGCAACAATTTGCTGATATTATGGAAATTAAAAGATCTTTAATTGGTGCATATGAAGAAGACAGAGCTGAACCAAAATACGATTTGCTAAAAAGAATAGCAGAATATTTTGATCTGACGATAGATGAATTTATTAACGAGAAAATTTCAGATACCTGGAAACCTAAGCCAAAAAGCTCAGGATCTAACCTCCGCGTCTTAAGCATTTCGGTAGACCACAACGATAATGAAAATATTGAACTCGTTCCCGTAAAAGCAAGTGCCGGTTATCTTAACGGTTTTTCTGATCCGCAGTACATCAGTGATCTTCCAAAATTCCAGCTTCCGCTCGCAGCTCTTAGACAGGGAACATTTCGGGCATTTGAAATTATGGGCGATAGTATGTTGCCGGTTCAGCCGGGAAGCGTCATCATAGGCGAATACCTTGAAAACTGGAGCGAAGTAAAAACTGGCGAAACCTATATCATCATCAGTAAAAATGAAGGTGTGGTATACAAAAGAGCTGGCAACCGTTTCAAAGAAAATAAAGAATTGAAATTAATTTCAGACAATAAGGTTTATGATGCATACTCTATTGCTGCCGATGATATTTTGGAGATATGGAAAGCAAAGGCATATATATCAACAAGTTTACCAGAGCCAGCACCAGACCCGACTATGGAAACCTTAACCCAAATGATGGCGCAAATGCAGAAATCAATTTCTCAACTTAACAAAAATTAACATTTACAGATTAAACCGTTAGCACTTTTATATCTCTATACTGAAAAACAAAACACAGATAGAACATGAAAAAAGTAGTTTTAACATTAGCAATTGTAGTTATGGGTTTAACTGCAACATTTGCCCAAGACACCACTAAACGCGCCAGACGTCAAATGCCAAAAATGACTGCTGAACAAAGAGCTGAGAAAGCGACAGCCAAGTTGGAGAAAGAATTAAATCTAACTGCTGATCAGAAAACTAAAGTTTATGCTGTAGAGCTGGAAAACTCTAAAAAAATGGAAGAGTGGAGAAAATCAGATCAAGGTGCAATGAAGGATAAGATGAAAGCACGTAAATCTGCAATTGATGCTCAAAAAGCTAAAATTGATGGCATTTTAACCGCAGAGCAGAAAACCAAGATGGAAAGTCTGCGTGCGGAAGCCAAAGAAAAAGGCTCAAAAATGAGACGCGGAATGGGAAAACGTGGAGATAAAAAACCAGTGGTTTCCGATCCACAGACACAAGGATAAATTAAAAATAAATTTTGATAGCGTTTCGAATACTAATTCGAAACGCTATTTTATGCACTTTTATTTACAACCTCTGATTCTTGTAGAATTGATTTACAACAGACTCTCCTCTACAACAATTGCTTTTTCTGGCCGTCCATTTTTGAAAGCCTCGCGCGTTTTTAAACCCAGCAATTCAAACATTGCCATATCATCTACAAAAGCAGGGTTCGGCGTAGTCAGTAATTTGTCTCCGGCAAAAATAGACCCTGCTCCTGCCATAAAGCAAAAGGCCTGCTCCAAGGTGCTCATTTCATTTCTACCAGCAGAAAGGCGTACTACAGAATTAGGCATAACGATACGGGCGGTGGCAATCATTCGTACCATATCCCAAATGGGCACACGCGGCTGATTTTCAAGGGGTGTTCCTTTCACCGGAACTAGAGCATTTACCGGAATGGATTCCGGATGTTTGGGCATATTTGACAAAGTTCTAAGCATAGAAATCCGATCTTCGACAGTTTCACCTAAACCAATTATGCCTCCACTACAAACTGTAAGTTTTGCTTTCCTTACATTGTCCAATGTGTTCAAACGATCGTCATAATTTCGGGTAGAAATGATACGTTTGTAATCTTCCTCAGAAGTATCAAGATTATGATTGTACGCATATAATCCAGCGTCTGCCAGCCTTTGCGCCTGACCTTCAGTAATCATACCGAGCGTACAGCACACTTCCATGTCCATGTCATTTACGGCTTTTACCATCTCAATAACACGATCAAAATCGCGGTTGTCGCGTACTTCCCGCCAGGCCGCCCCCATACAAAGTCTTGAAGCACCACCAGCTTTTGCCTTAACAGCAGCCGTTACTACTTGATGAATCTGCATTAGTGGCTGAACTTCCAGCTCGGTATGATATCGAGCCGCTTGCGGACAGTAGGAACAGTCTTCTGCACATCCGCCTGTTTTAATCGAGATCAACGAACTGATTTGCACTTCGTTATAGTCTTTTGTACTGCGGTGTATACTTGCCGCCTCATAAACCAGATCTAAAAATGGTTTGTGGTAAATTTCAGAAATTTCTTCTTTTGTCCAATTGTGCTTGGTTACATTCATAACATTCTTCTATTTTCATAACAATAGTTTACTGGCCAGTCCGAGAATTAGCAGAAAGCCAAAAACATCAGTAAAAGTTGTGATAATGATAGAGGATGCAATTGCCGGATCAATGCCCAGCCTTTTCAAGATTAATGGGATACCAGCGCCAGTAACGCCGGCTATAATTAAATTTCCGGTCATAGCCAGAAAAAGAACAAGTCCTAAAATAGGTTGTTGATCATAAAATATAGCAAAAATGAGCATGATGAGCCCGTTAGAAGCTCCATTGATCATGCCCACAGTAAATTCTTTTAAAATGGTGCGATAAGCTTGTTTATCGGTAAGGTCATATAGGGAAATACGTCTTACGGTAACTGCGAGCGCTTGCGTTGCGGCATTGCCACCCATACCTGCAATGATGACCATATAGGCTGCAAGCGATGGAATCAGCTTAATTGTTGGGTCGTAATATCGAACCACTGAAGACGCTAAAAATGCTGTTCCAAGATTGATAATCAGCCAAGGTAAACGTGATTTTACCGCTTCTACCCAGTTACCACTTAATTCCTCATCTTCCGAAACTCCTGATATCTTCAAAATATCTTCAGTACTTTCAGCCTCCAAAACGTCTATAACGTCATCAAACGTTACCCGGCCAACTAATTTCTGATGATTATCAATTACTGGAATACTTGCCAGATTGTATTGAGATATAAGATTAGCCACTTCTTCCTGGTCTGTACTGGGATGAACATATACCACATCTGTATTTACAAGCTCTGTAATTTGAGCATTATGGCGTGCCTTAATAATATCTTTTAAAGAAACAATTCCTTTAAAAATATCTTCGTCATCTACCACATAAATAGTGTAAAAATCTTCCATCTGCTCACTTTGGCGGATGATTTCATCAATGGCGTCTTTTTTGGTCAGATTGATGTTTACACAGATCAAATCTGTGTTCATCAAACCACCCGCGGTTTTTTCGTCGTAAGTTAACAGATTCCGGATGTTAGAAGCATCTTCTTCATTTAAGTCTTCTAAAATCTCTTTTTGCTCATGATCTTCAAGCTGTGAAATGATGTCTGTTGCATCATCATAATCCAGTTCCTCAACAATTTCTGTACGCTTATCAGGATGAAGTTGAAAAAGTAATTCCTCCGGGTGAGATTCCTCATGCATTTCCGAGATGATCTCAGATGCAATTTCTGCAGGCAGTAAATTTATGATGTGCTGTTGCTCAGTTTTATCCAGACGCTCAAATAAAATGGCAATTTCTGAGGCATGATAATCCTCCAAAACCACTTTAAGTGTTTCGTCACCTGCCAAGATCGCATTCTTGACTTTTAAAACATCACTTTTATCAATTTCAAACGACTGCATTTCCTAAGGTTCTAAAAGCTAAAACTAAAATTTTATTTTCGATTTGACTATAAAAAATATAATAATGCTATTTAAACCATCCCTTTCTCCAAAAATAAACTACCTGAATAATGGCTATTATTGCCATGACAAGCCACGTATAGAGATAGCCATGTTCTGCATACAGTTCAGGCATGTTATCTCTCAGTATTTTACCTGTTGCCGGATCTTCCCTGCTAAAATTCATTCCATAAATACCTGCAATAAACGTAAGTGGAATAAATATTGACGAAATAATGGTTAAAACTTTCATGATCTCATTCATTCGGTTACTAACAATGGAAAGATTCATGTCGATATTTGCAGATGCTATTTCTTTTAATGATTCGATAAAATCGATGATCTGGATACAATGATCGTACGCATCCTTCATATATGTTTTAGTCAGATCGCTAATTAACGGACTATCGCTTCTGATAATGTCATTCAGTTTATCTCGCTCTGGCCAGGCTACTTTACGTATCGTAATTAATGAGCGTTTTATGGCCTGCGTATCGTACATAATTGCCTTATCTGGTTTGTCATATAATCGGTCTTCAATAGCATCAAGCTCCTCTCCCCAAAAATTTAATAACGAAAAATAGTTATCGACTACAACATCCATTATCGCATACATAAGATAACTTGCACCGCCAATCCGGATGTTCCCCTTGCCTACCTCCAGGCGCTTACGTACCGGCTCGAAACAATCTTGATAATCTTCCTGAAAAGTTATCAGACAATTCTCCAGTAAAACATAGGAAACCTGTTCATTACACAAATTTTCATCTGAATCAAGATATAGATGTCTGCTTACTGAAAAAACATATTTATCATTGTCGTATTCATCAAGTTTTGGACGTTGATAAGAACTTGTAATGTCTTCCAATACCAATCTGCTGATGTTAAGTTTCTCATACAAAACTTCATATATGGAAGAATCTGCCAAACCTTTTATATCAAACCAATACGAAAAATTACGGTCCTGAATAAGTTTGTCTATTGTATTGATGTTTTTAACTTCTTCCTTTTTATAAGATTTGTCGTTATAAGAATGCAGGGTAATAACAGATTTTAGTGCATCATCATCAATAGCGTATAACCCCGGACTTGTACCGGGCGGCGGTACTTTATAATGCTTGTGTTTATGCCTGGGTTTACTCTTTGCCATTTTAAAGGTACAATTTGGCTTGCGGGCCTTGGTTAAACAATAAATCAACAATGCTCAAATTTGGCAAAAATTGATGTCTATCCTCAAAAACTTGGTAATAGGGTTTATTGTTTACAATATCTTCGTTTTTCTTTGGATTCATCATCGACCGAAAATCTAATTCAGAAGGAATGTCCTCTGCATACTCACTGGTAAAACCTGCTGTTAAACTGGTTTTCAACTTCTTGTGTAACCACTCCATTAACTCAAGATTATAATCAAATAAAAATTCAAATTTTTGATTGTAAAACCTGGAAAGCTCATCTTCATAAAACTCAAAATACGCAGAACTGCGGTAACAGCTTTGCAAACTTAGCCAATGTAATCTTTGCCAGTTATGATCGTTGCTAATCTTCACATCTTTATAGCTGGTGTGCATTTTAGAGCCTTTTACTACAGGCACAGTCAAATCCAGTTTGCCGTTTGGAGAATAAATCGTAGCGCGGTTGCGATACGTTTGCTTAGGGAAATGTTCAAATTTCTCTAATAAAAAATCGGTGTTTAGTTTTTTTATCAGACTAAAAAATCCAATAGGCGGAAGATAAAATAGCGGAAGTATTGCTGTATTGTGCATTTGAAAATTTATGTTTGTAGCCCAAACGTTAAAATATTGGCAAAAATACATTTACCTGAGGATTATTCAGGTTTTCGCCTATTTATTTTAATACAAAGAACAATAAAAAACAGATGAATCCTTCGGTAGCGGTAGTAATTTTAAATTGGAACGGAAAAAATTTTCTCAAAGAGTTTTTGCCAAGTGTATTGCGTTCTGAATACGACAATTTGCAAATTATTGTTGGCGATAATGCTTCTACTGATGATTCTGTTGCTTTTATCGAAGAGAACTTTCCCTCTGTTAAAATCATTTCAAACGATTTGAATTACGGTTTTGCCGGCGGCTATAACCGTGTTTTGGAACGTGTGGAAGCAGATTATTTTATTTTGCTAAATTCTGACGTAGAAGTTGTTCCAAATTGGATCCAACCGGTAATTAATTTGATGCAAAGCGATCCGACAATTGCAGCGGCGCAACCCAAAGTTAAATATCAGCTCCACAAGAATCAATTTGAATATGCCGGTGCAGCTGGCGGCCAGCTGGACATTTATGCATATCCTTTTTGCAGAGGAAGAATTTTTAACGTTTATGAAATTGACAATGGCCAGTATAATGATACACGGGAAATTTTCTGGGCAAGCGGCGCAGCTTTTTTTATCAAAAGCAAGTACTGGAAAGAAGTTGGTGGTTTAGATGCAGATTTGTTTGCCCATATGGAAGAAATTGATCTTTGCTGGCGGTTAAAAAACCGGGGGTATAAAATTATGTTTTGCCCAGATACAGAGGTTTACCATGTTGGTGGCGGTACATTACAAACTGAAAATCCATACAAAACCTACTTAAACTTCCGCAACAATTTAATAATTATGCAGAAAAATTTGCCAGCTGGCGATGCTGTTTTCCGCATTTTCATTCGTATGTGTATAGATTTTATTGCCTGGTGGCATTTCTTATTAACGGGTAAACCAAAGTTTACACTCGCCGTAAGTAAAGGACACTGGCACTTTCTGCAAGCACTAACCAAAACCAACAAAAAAAGAGATCGCAAGCAGATTCCATACGCTAAACATGCAGGTGTTTACAACAACAGCATTGTCTGGGCATTTTTCATCAAAAAAATCCAGTTCTTTTCAAAACTGAAATAAACGACTTCAAATAATGTTAGTTGGTCCTATGATTGGATAACAAGGCTCTCAATTGCTAAAAGGTAACCTTTCATCCCGAAACCGGTTAACACACCTTTACAGTTTTTTCCAGTTAGGGAAACATGGCGGTATTCTTCGCGCGCATAAATATTGGATACGTGAACTTCTACAACGGCGGTATTAATTGCGGCAATCGCATCGGCAATAGCAACGGATGTATGCGTATAGCCACCGGCATTTAATACAATTCCATCGTATGTAAAACCAACCTCATGTAGTTTATTAATGATCTCTCCTTCAACGTTACTTTGAAAATACGCAATATCTATATTCGGATATATTGCTTTCAATTCATCAATATAGGTTTCTATACTTGTATTTCCATAAATTGAAGGTTCACGTACACCAAGCAAGTTTAAATTGGGGCCATTGATAATCTGTATTTTCATATTAATAAAATTTTATTTGCAACAGCATAGCGTAAAACGTCTGCATACAGCTTTTGTGTGGCAATTATACGCAATGATCTCAAATATTTGTAAGCCGTATCAAAATTTACACTAAACTTTAACGACATAAATTTTCATATTTGTTTTTTGGTTCGGGAAAGCAGAAAGACATATGTGGCAGCAGTATAGCAAAGGATTTAAGGCATATTTAAAATTAGAACGTTCGCTTTCAGACCACTCTGTTAAAGCCTATTTAACTGATATTGAAAAACTTTCACAATATTTTGAATCTATAAACCAGACGCCCACCCTTTCAGAAATTACAGCTCAAGATTTGCGCGCTTTTATTAGTTGGGTAAATGAATTGGGTATGCTGGCCAGTACACAGGCAAGAATTATTTCTGGGTTAAAAGCTTTCTGGCATTATTTATTGCTGGAGAATTTGACCGAAAATGATCCATCTGCCTTGCTTGAAGCACCCAAAATTTCCAGAAAATTGCCCGATACCTTAAATATTCATGAGATTAATGGATTAATTGATCAGATTGATGCTTCCAAACCCGAAGGAATCCGGAATAAAGCGATTATCGAAGTTTTGTATGGTTGTGGTTTGCGTGTTTCAGAACTGACCGATTTAAGAATTTCAGGACTTTTTCCGCAAATAGAATTTATAAAAGTAATTGGAAAAGGAAACAAAGAGCGCTTAATCCCGATTGGTGGCGCCGCTCTTAAATTAATCTCGATATATATTGAAGAAGTGCGCGTGCACGCCAACATTAAAAAAGGTAATGAAGATTTTATTTTCCTAAATCGTTTTGGAGCGAAACTCTCCAGAATTACCATTTTCAACTTAATTAAGACGCTGGCGGCAGAAACCGGAATAAAGAAAAATATTAGTCCGCATACACTTCGGCATTCTTTTGCTACGCATTTAATAGAAGGCGGTGCAGATTTACGTGCAGTTCAGGAAATGCTTGGGCATGCCAGTATTACTACAACAGAAATTTACACCCATTTGGATCGGGATTATCTTCGTGATGTAGTTACACAATTTCATCCTCGATCTTAAAGGCTAAACTGCAGCACAGCATACGGTCGTTGCCCTGCATATCTTTCCGCAACTCAATGTTTTTAAAACCTTTAGCTTTTAACATTTCAATCATTTCTGCCCCCAAATAAGAATTAATCTCGAAAAAAAGTTTTCCATTTTCGGAAAGATTGGTTTTCGCCAAATTTGCAATTGCACTGTAAAAAACCAATGGGTCCTCATCAGAAACAAACAGCGCTAAATGTGGCTCATGTTCCAGAACATTCATATGCATTTCGCGTTTTTCCAATTCACGGATATACGGCGGATTGCTTACGATCACATCAAATTTCCGTACACTTTCAAAGGAAAATATATCTTCAAGCTGAAAATCCACTACTGCATTTAGTTGCTCCGCATTTTCTTTTGCAATTGCAATGGCTTCAGGCGAAACATCAATGGAATAAACTTCAGAATGTTGGATGTATTTATTCAATAAAATTGGAATACAACCTGTACCACTTCCAATATCCAAAATTTTAACTTCAGATATATGACTATAATCTTCAATAATCCAATAAATTAACTCTTCAGTTTCTGGTCGGGGTATCAACACATTTTCACTCACTTTAAATACCAAACCATAAAAATGAGCTTCGCCAAGAATGTGTTGTATCGGTCTACCAATTTTGAGTTCCTCTAAAATCTCATTTATTGCGTTTAGATCATCCAAAGGCAATAAAACGGGCTTTAATACTCGTAGTTTAGTATTAGATACCTTCAGAATATGCTCTGCAGCAAGGCTAAATAATTCTTCAGCTTCGCTTGTTTCATATAAATGCTGCAATTCCAGCACAAAACGTTTTTCCAGTTCCCCGAGTTTCATCGGTGTAAAATTACAATTAAACGGCACACCAGTTCTATTTTCCAGCACCAATGAACCAATTTTTTATATTTTTGCGTCGATGACCGACGAATTTTACATGCAGAGGTGTTTGGAGCTTGCGGCTCTGGGCCTCGGAACAGTTAGCCCAAATCCAATGGTTGGCTGTGTAATTGTTGCAGATGAAAAATGTATTGGTGAAGGTTATCATCACGCTTATGGACAACCTCATGCCGAACCTACGGCAATAAAGGCGGTATTCGATTCATTTGGGGCAGAAGCCGATGAATTGCTCAAACGAGCAACCGTTTATGTTAATCTTGAGCCGTGTGCCCATTTCGGAAAAACGCCACCATGTGCCGATTTATTGGTAAAACATCAGGTTAAAAAAGTAGTTATAGGTAACCGTGATCCCTTTTTTGCTGTAGATGGTAAAGGAATTGAAAAATTAAAAAATGCCGGAATTGCAGTAGTTAGCGGAATTTTAGAGAACGAATGCAAGTTTTTAAACAGACGCTTTTTTACACGGGTAAAGCAGCAACGCCCTTACATCATTCTAAAGTGGGCAGAAACAGCCAATGGATATTTCGCCCGAAATGATGGTCATCAAAAATGGATCAGCTCGCCCCTGGCAAAACGCCTTGCACATAAATGGAGAACTGAAGAAGATGCCATTTTAATTGGTAAGCAAACAGCAATTGTGGACAATCCACAACTGACCGCACGCGATTGGGCTGGAAAAAATCCCACAAGAATTGTAATAGACAGGAATCTCGATATTCCGCTTAGCAATCACATTTATAATAAAGAAGCCAAAACGGTTATTTTAAATGAAGTAAAAACGGATGTAATTGATAATATCCATTATATTCAGATGGAAGACATGCAATTCTATCTTCCGCAAAAAATACTTTTCCAGCTGTATTTAATGGACATTCAATCGGTAATTATTGAAGGTGGCGCTAAAATCCTGAAATATTTTCTAGAAAACAATCTTTGGGATGAAGCACGTATTTTTACGGCTCAAAACAGTTGGTTAGAAGGCATTCAATCTCCTGGTATAAATGGAAACCTGGTTGAACAAATTGCCCTTGGCCCAGACAAACTATCTATCTATATAAACGACATAAAAAAATGATATTCATTGTTTTAAGCATTTTATGCAGCGTTACTGTTGCCATTTTATTAAAACTGGCCAAACGGTACCGCATTAATATTATACAGGCTGTTACGGTAAATTATTTGATAGCAGCTGCCCTTTGCGCATTTTTCTTTAAGCCAGAAATAAGACAGATAAATGCAACGGCACCATGGCCAATCTTTATTGCACTTGCCGTTTTATTGCCTTCGGTTTTTTTATTCCTTGCCGCCTCTGTAAAAAACCTCGGTATTGTTAAAACGGATATTGCACAACGCCTTTCGCTTTTCATTCCAATTTTAGCGGCATACTTTATTTTTAATGAAAATTTTAATGAGCTGAAAATCGTTGGAATAATTTTTGGCTTCGCGGCCATTATACTTACGCTATTAAGAAAAACCGATAGAACATCATCTGGCAGCTGGGTTTATCCGGTTACCGTATTTATTGGTTTTGGTGTTATAGACGTATTATTTAAACAAATTGCTTTATATAAAGCCTTGCCTTATACCACTTCGTTATTTACAGTTTTTGTACTTTCTCTAATCAGCTCGTCTATTATTGTATCGGTAATGGTATTTACCGGAAAAACGAAATTGCAATTGGTCAATTTTGCATGTGGCTTAATCCTCGGTGTTTTTAACTTCGGAAATATTCTTTTTTATATGAAAGCACATAAAGCGCTGTCACAAAATCCATCAACGGTTTTTGCGGCAATGAATTTCGGTGTAATCATCGTAGGTACATTAATTGGCGTAATTGCATTTAAAGAGAAATTATCCAAATGGAACTATCTGGGTATTATACTTGCGCTTTTGGCTGTAACCTTCATAACCTTATCTCAAAATGCTGTTCGATGATACTTATAAAACCATCGAAAAACCTTCTGAAGGTATTTTTCGGGATAAAGGGAGTAAATTTATTGCCTACGCCTATCCTATTTCAACAGAGGATGAAGTAAAACCAATAATTGCCAGTTTACGTGCAGAACATGCAAAAGCCAGGCATTTTTGTTATGCATACAGGTTAACACCAGACAGAAATGTTTTCCGTGTGAATGACGATGGCGAACCTTCTGGAACGGCTGGTCGCCCGATTCTAAATACATTGCTTTCTGAAGATGTAACGAACCTTTTAATGGTTGTTGTGCGATATTTTGGCGGTACATTATTGGGCGTTCCAGGTTTAATAAATGCGTACAAAACTGCAAGTATTGAAGCCTTGAAAGCTGCAAGCATAACCACCAAAACGGTTAACGATATTTATGAAATTCATTTCGATTACCTGCAAATGAACGATGTAATGAAACTAACAAAAGAAGAAAATCTTTTGGTATTAACTCAACAATTTGACACCACTTGTGTGTTGCAATTTGAAGTACGGAAAGCACAGTTAAATGCAGTTCTAAATAAATTTGATAAAATTGAAGGCGTAAAACTGAAATATCTACGTACTGCGTAAGTAGCAAATCTAGCCTGAAAACCCGACCAAATATGAAAATATCAAAAAGTGACCTGATTATAAATCCCGACGGGTCCATATACCATCTGAATCTACTGCCTGAAGATGTTGCCCAGACAGTAATAACCGTTGGTGATCCAGACCGTGTTGGCGAAATTACAAAGCATTTCGATTCCATTGAGCTAAAAAAAGGAAAGCGAGAGTTTATCACACACACTGGTTACATTGGCAAAAAGAGAATTACGGTGCTCTCAACAGGAATTGGGACAGACAATATTGACATTGTTCTAAATGAACTTGATGCCTTGGTGAATGTAGATTTTGATACACGCGAAGCAAGAACAGAACTTACTTCATTAAATATTATCAGAATTGGCACTTCTGGTGCAGTACAGGAAGATGTACCGATGGGTACCATTTTGGCATCATCTTATGGTTTAGGAATGGATGCATTAATGAATTATTACGTTCAGAATCCTACTGATAACGAAAATGATTTATTAAACCATGTTAATCATCACTTTAATGCTGTCAATGGAATCGTCCCATATATAACTGCTGCCTCAGATTCTTTACTCCATACAATTGGCAAAGACTTAGCGCAAGGCATTACCATTACAGCGCCCGGCTTCTATGCGCCACAGGGCCGATTGGTACGGGCGAAAAATTCTGTAGAGGATTTTATCGGAATAATTAAAAGCTTTCAATCAAACGGAACCAGAATTACAAACCTCGAAATGGAAACCGCCGGAATATACGCTTTAGCAAAAGTACTTGGCCACCAGGCGCTTTCTATTAATGCAATTTTGGCTAGCCGCGTTAAATTTGATTTTAGTACAGAACCGGATAAGATTGTCGAAAAAGCAATAAAACTTGTTTTAGAAAGGCTTTAAAACACAAAGGCTCAGTATATTTGATTTACTGAGCCTTTGTGTGCAGTTTGCTTTTCAAGATTAAATTGACGGAATTTTTTCTTCCAACAAAATATTCTGTTCGCTATCCAGATATTTGCAGCTTTGCTGTTCGGTATCTATTATCCATTTTTCAACACCGGCATCTGCCGCCTGCTTGCAAAAATTAAAATAATCTGACTCCCCTTTCTGGTGAATTTCTAATGCATGTTTAAGTTTTTCAACTGAAGATTCGGGATTGACATTCAATTCTGGATAACCCTCCGGACTTGATTGTACAGATTTACCAGCATCATCGAAATAAATCGATAAGCCATCTTTAACGTAAACATCGTTACGGGTAACACCCATTTTTTTTAAGGCCTGTGCAAACTGCGGAAACTCTGCCCCGCTTTTTACCTTTGATGCTTCTGCATTAATATCTTCAATTGTGAACATAATTATTTGTTTAAAGAAACCTTATATATAGTGGTTTGCGTATACAAATCTTCTGGCTTTAAAATCGTTGACGGAAATGCCGGAACATTTATAGCATTAGGATGATGTTGAGTTTCTATGCAGAAAGCATCGTCTCCAACATAATCTATACCGCCTTTCCCATTTTTTGCCCGCAGATATTTTGCTGTATACAAGTGCGCCACAGGTTCCGTGGTGTATATATCTAACACTAAACCGCTTTTCTCTTCATTTGTTTTGGCAGCAAGAGATAAATCACCATAGGTTTTATCTAAAACAAAGGTTTGGTCATAGCCATCCTCCGGGTTCCAATCTTTACCAATCGCTTTTCTCTGTGTAAAATCTAATGGAGTATCCGTTACAGGAATTAAATTTCCGGTAACACAAAAATTTTCATCTTGCTCTAGATAATTCTTGGCAAAAATCTGCAACTGATGATCTTTAATATTTCCAACATTTGGCGATAAATTGAAATAGCCATGATGTGTGAGGTTAATTGCTGTTGCCGCATCAGTTTCAGCTTCATAACTTAAAATCAGTTCGTCATTATCTGTAAGTTCAAAAGTAAGATCAACGATCAGGTTTCCTGGGAAATTCTCCTCGCCATCTACACTTTCGTACTGCAAAGTAACTGCCGCGTGTGGTTCTTCACTGGTTTCTATTACATCCCAAACCTTTTTATCGAAACCTACCAAACCTCCATGCAAACAATCATCGCCAGTATTCTTTGCCAGTTGATAGTCATTTCCATCGATACTAAATTTACCCCCTTTAATTCGGTTTGCATAACGGCCAACTACAGCACCCATTAAAGAATTGTTTTTAATAAATTCTGAACTAATGTATTGCTCAAAATTCTCGAAGCCTAATACAATATCCTGCATTTCGCCACTTGCATTTCTAACAATAAATTTATTAATTGTTGCTCCGTAATTGAAAATCTTAACATACGTACCCCTGGCATTGGTCAATTCAATTGCAACGACCTCTTCGCCATCAACAATATTACCGGTAGATATTTGGTTTACTCTCATAAATTGTAACTTAGTCTTTTGTTTCAGAAACAAACTTAAATGATTACAATCTTAACCTAAAATATTTTTTAACCAAATGGATTTTAAAATCGAAGATAAATTTGCAGAGCACTATCACAAAAATCCCGAAGCAATTTATTTTACACCTGGCCGCGTAAATCTAATTGGTGAACATATTGATTATAATGGCGGTTTGGTTATGCCTTGTGCAGTTACAATGGGAACCTGGCTGGCTTTGGCGCCAAACAGTGAAAACAAAATCCGTTTTAAAAGCCTGAATTTCGACCAACAGGCTGAGATTCCGGCAAATATATTGCAGGAAAAAAATGAAAGTTATTGGTTTAATTATCCAACAGGAATTCTTAATGAATTTATTCAGGATGGAAAAAAAATTGAAGGTGTAGATCTTCTATTTAATGGAAACATTCCAATCGGCTCCGGACTTTCTTCTTCCGCTTCGATAGAAATCGTGACAGCCTTTGCATTAAACGAATATTTTAATTTAGGCTACGACAAACTCGAGTTGGTGAAAATGGCTAAACGTGTAGAAAATAATTTTATTGGCGTGAGCTCTGGAATTATGGATCAGTTTGCTGTTGCCTTTGGTGAAAAAGATAAAGCAATAGTATTAGATTGCGACTCCCTGAAAAGTAAATTGGTAGATATAAATCTCGGCGATTATGTACTTGCCATTGTAAATACAAATAAATCTCGTGAGCTTGCAGATTCAAAATATAATGAACGCGTTGCAGAATGCCAGGAAGCCCTCACATTACTAAATACGGAAATTACGCTGCATAATCTTTGCGAATTGACGGCTGAGAAATTTGCCTTGCATAGCCATGTAATAAAAAATGAGATCATCCTCAATCGTGCAACGCATGTGGTAAAGGAAAATGACCGCGTTCATCTGGCAGCTAAAGCATTGAATAATGGCTTATTGGAAGAATTCGGTCGTTTGATGTATGCCTCGCACCAATCGTTAAAAGATTTGTATGAGGTAAGTGGCCCAGAGCTCGATGCCGTAGTAGAATTTTGCCGTAGCTATCCTGAAGTAATTGGAGCCAGAATGACGGGTGCTGGTTTTGGTGGTTGTGCAATCGCCCTCCTGAAAAAAGGCTTCGAAGAAGATTTTGCAAAACAACTAACAGATTTTTACGTGGGTAAAATTGGATATCCGGCAGAAATTTATATTAGCGAAGTTGGTAATGGCCCAACAAAATTATAAACAAGATATTAGCAACGAAAAAATAGGCGTTGTATTGATGAGTGAAAAGATGAAGAAACTGAAAATGGACGAACTGAATCGTCCGGATATAGAAACTTTTAAAATACAGGAAAAACTTCCAGTTGCAGTTGTTTTAGATAATGTAAGGAGCATGCATAATGTAGGATCTGTCTTTCGCACGGCGGATGGTTTTGCACTGGAAAAAGTCATTTTATGTGGAATAACCGCTCAACCGCCACATCGCGAAATTGAAAAAACAGCGCTTGGCGCAACACAATCTGTAGATTGGATTCATTATGATGAAACGGTAAATGCTATTGACGCATTACGTAATGAAGGTTATGAAATTGTAGCTATTGAACAAGCATCTGGCAGCATAATGCTGAATACTTTTCAACCCGAAACGGATAAGAAATATGCGCTAATTTTCGGTAACGAAGTAGACGGTGTGAGCGAAGAAGTGATGGCGAAAATTGACAAGTGCATTGAAATTCCGCAGTTTGGAACGAAACATTCTTTCAATATCGTAATTTCCGCCGGTATTGTTTTTTGGGATTTTTTCGCTAAATTGAAATTATAATCATCCTCAAAACACTAAATGTTAAATCCCCTTCTCAAAAAATTGCAGATCAAAGCCGGCTTTCATATTAGCATAGAACACGCGCCTGAGCAAGCTGCTGCAATTTTTGGCGAAGTTCCCGCTGATGTGTTTTTTCATTACAATGGCAGAGAAACGTTTGACGCACTGATTACTTTTTCCAGAAACCAGAAACAACTTGACGATCAAATTAAGCGCAATCTAAATCAGATCAACGCGAAAACAATATTTTGGATTTTTTATCCGAAGAAATCTTCTAAAATAGAATCGGATCTGGATTTGATGAAAAACTGGAAAAATCTTCAGATCTATAATTTATCGCCTTGCGCATTTGCGGCAGTAAATGAAACATGGACCGGTTTAAGGATTAAATTGGCTTCAGAAGTCAAAGCGTCTGGTCTGGGAAATGGGCAGATTAAAGAAAATGGATATGGAGATTTTATAGATCCTGATCAGAAGAAAGTTACTTGTCCTCCAGATCTTCAAAAGGTACTTAGCAGCGAACCTAAAGTCAGAGCGTTTTTCGACGGTCTGTCCTATTCAAATAAAAAAGAATATGTACTTTGGATTTTGAGTGCCAACAAGAGAAAACGAGAACTAACAGAATTAAAAAGACATTAGAATTGTTATTGGCAGAGCGGAAAAATCCAGGCCAAAAATAAAAAATGTACACAATACTATACAAAAAAACAATTTCTATCGTTGCATGGGTAACATTTTGGTAACATTACCATAATGAGCTAATCCCCTGTAAATGTGATTTTTGGCTTTATAGAGAGTCATTTGGCAAGGTTTTTTCTAATGGATAAGTCGAAAACAGCTACAAATGCTGTTGGGAATTTATACAAAAAAAGAAAAAACAATGAACTCAAAAATTACAAAATCAACAATGTTGATTGCAATCTTAGGCCTATCATCCCAAGTGTTTGCACAAGATACACAGACTACCACAAACCGTTTTTCGACAAAAGATTTCAGAACCTGGTCTATTGGTGTTAACGGAGGTTTGCTAACCCCGAGAACAATTTTCGGAAACTCTAACAATTTGTTCCAGACACCTGTTGAGCACATTGGTTATGGTGGTTACATTAAGAAACAAATTTTACCGCAATTGGGTATTCAGGCAGATTTCCTTGCTGGTAAAGTAGAAGAGTTGCGTATTGCAAACGGTGCTGGCGGTTATACAGCAAACACTGGTTACAAAACTAATTTACAATGGTCTGGTGCAATTTCTGCAGTTTGGAATGTTGCTAACGTAAACATCAACAATGAAAATGCAGTTCTAATCCCTTACTTAAAAGCTGGTGCAGGTTACATGTCATCTGGCGCAACGGCTACTCCGGCTACCGCAGATCAGGGATATTACAGAGAAGGTTGGTTTGTACCAGTTGGTGCAGGTTTCAAACTTGGAGTTGCAAAAGGTATTAATTTAGATTTCGGTTACGATGTGAATTTCGTGAAATCTGCGAAATTTGATGGATTCAATACAGGTACTAATGACAGGTTCGCCTATGCACATGCAGGTTTAGAATTTGCATTGGGTAGCAAAGAAAAACCACAATTGCAAAATTATAGCGCCCTTGCAAACTTACGTAAAGAATCTGCAGAGGAAAGCGCTGAATTGAGATCTGCTTTATCTACTGCTGAACAAAACGCACAAAGAGACCGTGAGCAATATGCGAAAGACATGGGCGATGATGATAATGATGGTGTAGCGAACAAATTTGACAAATGCCCTGGAACTCCAGCTGGTACTGTTGTAGATGGTTCTGGATGTCCATTGACTACTCCAAAACAAATCATCAAAGAAACTAAAGTTGTGGTAACTGAAGAAGACCGTAAAGTAGTTAGAGATGCAATTTCAAATCTTGAATTTGATTTAGGTAAATCAACTATCCGCTCTAAATCTTATGCTACTTTGAATCGCGTAGCTGCATTATTGGTAGAGAAAAACTTTAGTCTTAAACTTGCTGGACACACAGATAACACTGGTGGCAGAGAATTAAACTTACGTTTATCAAAAGAAAGAGCAGAATCTGTAAAAGCATATTTAGTTTCTCAAGGTGCAAATGCATCTAGAATTGAAGCTACTGGTTACGGACCTGATCAACCAATTGCTACAAACAAAACTGCAGCCGGTCGTCAACAAAACCGTCGTGTAGAATTTACCTTGTACTAGTTACAAAATCAAGGTTAACAAAAAAGCTCCTGAAAATTTTCAGGAGCTTTTTTTATTTGGTTTAAAATAGAATTAAGACAACCCTTTTTTGTTTTTATACGTCATCTTTGCTTTCGCTCCTGCACTGTAATTATAGTTTTTTAAATTGCTGGCCTTCTTTTCATGAAAAGCTGCTCCCCGATCAGACACTTCTTCACTGTCTTCTTTCTTCTTTTTAGATTTAGTAACCTCGGCTACTTTTAAATCTTCGGGAAGTTCAATCACTTCCATTTTCTGTCCAATAGCCAATTCAATTTTGCGTACCTCAGACAGTTCAATATCCGTCGAAAACGTAATAGATACCACGTCATCTTCGCTGGTTTTCACAATTCTTTGGATTAATGTCTCTTTTGCATCAGGCAGTTCAAGGTGGATGATGAATGAAATACCATCTAAATTTTGGGCCTCGAAATTCTCATTTGCAGCAATTAAAATGCGTGCATGGTCATCTTCTATAAAATCATCAAGCGAAACAAACCCGGCATCATCAAAGAAAATTGGTTTATAAATCCGAATTTCTCCTTCATTTCTATGGTTAAAGTTTTTATAAACCGTTTGAGCTGTTAATCTTGTATTCACGAAGATGATTACTTTATCAAATGTTTCTGCATCTTCCATCAATAGCGTAAGTAAGTTTAGCTTTGTACGGAAATTAGGCACCTGATATAACATTTGCGGGTAAACCACTGCCTGCGCTTCACCAATTTGTTCCACTTCTATCGTTACAGAAGAATCTTTCATAAACGGCGAAATCATATGCTCCAGTTTGTCATGGTAAACTTCTGAGAACACCACATGTTGAGATTTATATGCGCTGTTTGCCAATTCAACAACCGGCAACTGCAATCCTTTCTTAATTATCAATTCGGCATTATCCACAATAAATAATTGAATTTTATTGGTGTTAAGTGCCAGTTTCAAATACAACGCACGTGCACGATCAGGAACAGCAACAATGATATCACATCCATCTGTAATTTCGTTCATCTGGTTTTCAATTGTTCCACTACTATCTATACCTAAAATTCTAAAAGTCGAATTTCTGTTTAATAGTTTGAATTGTTCCAAAACATGAGCTACATGTTCGGCATCCGGAACAAGAACCAATGCTCTTGGAGCTTCTTCAAAAGCATATTTTAAACGCATCAACGTAGCCAAAACATAAGTTGTTGTTTTACCGGAACCTTCAGGACCCACGGCAACAACATCCTGACCGCCCAAAATGCGCGACATTGTTTTGCTCTGGATCTCTTTCGGACTTAAAAATCCAGCTTCTGTCATCGAGGCGACAAGTTGCTTGCTTAGTTTTAATTTATCTAACGACACGATTTTCCTTTTGTTTAATAATGTGCAAATATCCTCAAAATATTTAGCTTTTCTGAATTTGAATGAAAAGTGCAGGCAAAATCTGCCCCGAAAGTTGCACACAAAATGGGAAGAAGATATCTTAACTTAAGAAAAGTGGATACGAAATAAGTTAAAAAAAATTATAACGCTTACAATCAACACATTATGATATTTTCCAATATTTAAACTACTAAATCTATAGATATTATATAGATATTAATATATTTGCATCATGATACTGATAAAGATATTATTTAAACGTTAAAAATTTGGCTTATGTCTATTTATTTTCAATATCCGTCAATAGAAGACTATCCGGTTTTTTCACCGTCCATTGTAGAAACGACTAATAATGAAGCAACCATGGAAGTGAAAATAAATCTGGAACAATTGCAGGAATTACACGATTATTTAAATCTGAAATCTGTATAAACGAAGGTTGGTCCACTGGAAGGGGCTGGTTTTAGTAACTTAAAACAGTGGTTCGAATCCACTACCTCTCGCAAAGTGTATTATACACGTTTAAGCCTGATTCTGCTCAAATCAGGTAAGATTTGGTTATCTTATATTTGTTTTGTTGTTAGCAAGGCTGCCCGCGAGGGGCAGCCTTACCTTTTTCAAAAGCACAAGAACTTATCTGCTCAAAAAAATTTACAAATTCCAAAAACTTTTTAGTCGGGCAAAGGTTAAATAGTTAATTCACATTATACTAATCTTTTACAGATTAATTTGTTTGGTTTAAAAAGGGATTTATGGATATAAATCCCTTTTTCTGTTTTACGAAAAAATTAAAACTTATATTTTTCTGCGCCAACCTAACTCACAAATATGGGCAGGAAATTAAACCATTACTCAACCTAACGTGTGGGATTTTTTTAAAAGCATATTATTTACATCGATAGTAATTGTTTTTTTATTTGCGCATTCAACCCATCGCAAAGGCACCTACTCAGACCATATCTATAAAACGGGTAGAAATAAAATTGTGGTAACAGGATATGTTTTTGACGAAAACCAGAGGTTGTTATCAAGTGCAATGATCAAATCTATAGACACTCTTACTTTAACCAAGACGAACAGTAACGGGAAATTTTATTTAGAGGTTCACCCTGGTAAAAATGTATTGCGTGCAACCTGGATAGGTTATAAATTAAATTCTACCAAAGTTATTAATCTTAGTCCCGGCGATTGTGTTGTCATAAATTTTTCAATGAAATGGGACAATACACCGACCATAAATTAACACTTTCAGACATGAGGGTTTGTTTGCTTAAAGTTTTGTAAAGAACATTGAACTTTAATTATATTACCGGTGAATTTACATTTAGAAAACTTTAAATTGCTGGCGCCGATCTTGCCTCTATTTTTAGGTGCTTGTTAGAACGTCCTCAAAACTAAAAATCAGATAGCGACAACGTTTCTTAATCGCTATATTAATGAAAAAAACGAGGCTTTATTCTCTGTTGTGTGGAGCGGTGCTAAAAGTATAGACCTCCAACGTTGTATATTAAATTTTACGGATAGTTTAAAGATGCTCGGTTTTACAGATCCAGATACTGACGAGGTAAGAAAAATTAAGACAAGCCTTAAAACAAAAGCGCCTGTATTACTTAATAGCAAGATTCCTAGTATTAAACTTCAAAACTCATGGACTTTGTTCAACAAAAAATATCCCAATGGATTCTATGAGGTAAGTACTCCACTGATCAACAAAAATCTAGATAAAATAATTATTTCAATTAATTACTATTGCAATGAGCGTTGTGGGTGGGCGAAAACAGAGCTTTACCAAAAGACAACTAATGGCTGGAAATTAGTTCGTGTAATTTGTAATGTAGTCAGCTAAGCATTGGAATTTACTACAAATAGAAAGTATGCAACATTAAGTGCATAATAAGAATTATACCGTACCTTTTTCAAGCCCTTTCTAAGAGATAAATCCCATTTTCTGTTTTGCGAAAAATTTAAAGCTTATATTGTCTGTGTCAATGCAAACAACAAGTTTTATGGATAGGAAATATTTTCTCTCTTCACTATTAGTATCACCATTATTTTTTACAGCAATAGGCAGTTGGGCAGCCAAAAAAGAGTCTGAAAATAGCAGCAGTTTTACTTCACCTCCTTATCTTAAACCAGGAAACGTGATTGGGGTAACTAGTCCGGCGGGATTTATTACGTTGGATGAAGTTGCGCCTTCTATTCTGCAAATGGAAAGCTGGGGTTACAAAACAAAAATTGGCAACACAATAGGAAAGCGCGATTTTACTTATGGCGGTACGGACAAAGAGCGATTAGAAGATTTTCAAAATATGCTCGATGATCCGGAAATACACGCAATTATGTGCGCACGTGGCGGATATGGTTTTGTACGCATTATTGATCAACTGGATTTTACAGCATTTAAAAAAAAACCAAAATGGATTATCGGTTTTAGCGACATCACTGTATTGCATTGTCATTTATCGAGAAATTATCGCATTGCGTCTATCCATTCTAAAATGTGTAACAGCTTTCCATCCGATTGGAGCAAAGCAGAATCCATTCAAATTGAAACCATTTTATCGATTAAAAATTGCTTGTCTGGACAATCTGTGGCTTACTCCGCTCCTTTTTCTGTGCACAACCGAATTGGAAATACAAACGGAATTTTGGTTGGTGGAAACCTCAGTATAATTGAAACATTAGCAGCGAGTGCTACTGATTTGGATACGAAAGATAAGATTTTGTTTATTGAAGATACTGGCGAGTATTTGTACAGCATAGACCGAATGCTATGGAATTTAAAACGTAGTGGGAAACTGCAGCATTTGAAAGGCCTTATTGTGGGCGGTTTTAAAGTGAAACCAGACGATGCAGGCGAGGAATTCGGCAAAAACATATATGAAATTGTACTGGAAAAAACCGCTGATTACGCCTACCCTATTGCTTTTGATTTTCCCGTTGGTCACCAGCGTAATAACTTTGCACTAAAGTGCGGCGCCATGCACCAATTGATGATAAACCAAACGGAAACTACATTAAAATGTATTGTTTAATAAGCAAAAAGTATAAAAAATAATTTTTCCTGTTTTTAACTGATCTCAAAATTGGCCAATTTGGTCTCAAAGTTTTTGCATTAGGTCTCATTTCAAAAATTCACATTACCTGCGGATATATTTTTGTGTTAATCGTTTCAATTGACATAAAAAATTATTCGCTATGCGTAGATATCATAAATATATCATTACCTCGGCATTGTTGCTTCCTTCACTTTTTGGTTGGGCGCAAAATTTTCCTCAGGTATGGGATCTAAAATCCTGTATCGAATATGCCAAGGAGAAAAACATCAGCATTAACACATTGAGGTTAAGTTCAAAAACCGCTGAGCAAGATTTAATTGCTTCTAAAAGTGCTGTTTTGCCAAACTTGACAGGAAGTGTTTCACAAGCATTAACCAATTACAAATCTGGTGCAGAAACTACCAGTGGCTACGGGGTTAATTCAGACATTACGCTGTATAATGGAAGTTATCTGAAAAACGATATCAAATCGAAAAATTTGAGTTTACAAACAGCGAATCTATCCGTAGAAGCGGCGAAAAACGACGTAACCTTATCAATTACAGAGGCCTATTTAAATGTTTTACTTGCTCGGGAAAATATTAAATATCTGGAAGATTTACTCCAAACTAGCAGTGCCCAGGTAAAGCAAGCTGAACAAAGGTATAAATTTGGTACAATAGCTAAAATGGATTTACTCCAACTGCAAGCTACCTATGCAAGTGACAAATACACATTGGTAACTGCACAAAATACCCTGCAACAGAATATATTGACGTTAAAGCAATTGCTTCAATTGCCTACCTCTACGCCATTTGAAGTCAGTGCACAAGATTCCGTTTCTAAGGGTGTCGCATTAGACAATGTTGCATCAGCACAAGACAAAGCCTTACGTAGCAGACCGGAAATAAAAAGTGCAGAACTCTCTATTCAGCAACAAAGTGTAGAGTTACAAAAAGCGAAATCTACATTAAGGCCGACGCTAAGTTTGGGCGGTTCTTTATATAGCGGCTACAACAATAATAGCGTTGGTGGATATGGTTTTCAACTAAATAATAGCTTCAACCAGGCGGTAGGACTAACATTATCCATCCCTATTTTTGATCGGAGGGTTACTAAAACCAATGTGGCAAAAGCCAATATTGGAATACAGCAGGCAAAACTCTCGCTTCTGGATGCAAAAACTACACTCACCCAAAATGTAGAACGCGCGTACATTAACGTCCAAAATGCAAATACACAATATGATGCCGCACAGGAACAATTCAATTATACATCTGAAGCTTTGCGAATTTCTAACGAAGAGCTAAAACAGGGCACAAATAATATAGTAGAGAACCTACAGCAGAAAAATTTATATGTGCAGGCTTTGCAGGCTTTTGTACAAGCAAAGTATACCGCAAATTTATATACCAAAATATACAATTTTTACACTGGTATTCCAATAACAAATTAAATCAAGAACGGTCTTAATCGCCATTAAAAATAAAATCATGAAGAAGAAAACCATATTTATTATCCTCGGTGTTGCCCTTGTTGCTTTCGGGATCTGGTATTTTTTGCTGCGCAAAAAAGAGGAGGTTGTGGTGTTGCAAACCGAAAAACCAACCACAGGTTATATTTCTGAAAATGTAACGGCTACCGGAAAAGTTCAACCAGTAGACACTGTAGCTGTCGGTACACAGGTTTCGGGAACTATCTCAAAATTATATGCAGACTTTAATTCGAAAGTTAAGAAAGGACAACTACTTGCCGAACTGGATAAAGTGCTGTTTGAAGCTTCGGTAAATCAGTATAAAGGAAACTTAGCAAGCGCTCAAAGTCAGTTGGTGTATCAGGAAGGGAATTTCGGACGGCAGAGCAATTTGTATAAGGTCGGCGCAATCAGCAAAGCTGATTACGATAATGCACTTTATACGTATAACGCTGCAAAAGCATCGGTTAACAGCATCAAAGCACAATTGCAATCGGCAGAAAAAAATCTTTCTTTAGCAAGTATATACTCGCCTATTGACGGGACTGTTCTTTCAAGAAGTGTGAGTGAAGGAACAACCGTTGCAGCAAGTTTCAGTACACCAACTATTTTCAGTATTGCTAAAGACCTAACAAAAATGCAGGTTGAAGCATCTGTTGATGAAGCTGATGTTGGCAATATAATTAAAGGAGAGCGTTCAACCTTCACTGTAGATGCTTTTTTAAATGATACATTTAATGGAACCATCCAGGAAATCCGTTTAAATCCTACCATTTCATCAAATGTTGTTACCTACACAACCATCATCAATACTTCAAACAATGACAATAAGTTAAAACCTGGTATGACGGCAAATATTACCATTTATACCAAAGAAGTAAATGATGCTTTGCTCATACCAGCCAAGGCAATTAAATATTCACCAGATTCTACCCTAGCGTCAAAATATAAAATGACTTGGGTAAACCCCGAAAAAAAGCCCGCGGAAACTACAGAAGCGTACGTTTGGGTTCAGAAAAATGCAAATGAACTTGTGCAGACAAAGATTACAATCGGGCTAAATGACAACACACACATACAGGTATTAAACGGTTTAACAGCCAATGATATGGTAATCACAGGCGCACAAACAATGGGTAAAGCAGATGCAGCAAGCCAGGGGCAATCAAGTCCGTTTATGCCTAAACGCCCGGGTGGAAACAAAAAGTAATTATGGAAAAGAAAATCTTAGACATACAAGACCTAAAGCGTGAATTTGTAATGGGCGATCAAACCGTACGTGCTTTGAAAGGAATTACTTTCGATATTAAAGCCGGCGAATTTGTAACCATAATGGGAAGTAGCGGTTCTGGTAAAACAACACTTTTAAATATATTAGGCTGTTTGGACAAACCTAGTGATGGAAGTTATTTGCTGGATGGAGTAGATATTAAAAAGCTCGGCAAAGATGATCTTGCTGGTTTAAGGAATACAAAAATTGGTTTTGTTTTTCAGGCTTACAATTTATTGCCCCGAACTTCTGCCCTGGAAAATGTAGAACTCCCCTTGTTTTATAATAAAAATGTCTCCGCTGATGAGCGTAAAGAACGCGCCATTAAAGCATTGGAATCAGTAAAACTTGCAGAACGTTTTGACCATACACCAAGCCAGCTTTCTGGTGGCCAACAACAGCGCGTAGCCATTGCACGTGCACTGGTAAACCAACCCGTGATGATTTTAGCCGATGAGGCCACAGGTAACCTGGATACGCGGACGTCTTACGAAATTATGGCACTCATGCAAGAACTGAATGCCGAAGGTAAAACAATTGTTTTCGTAACGCACGAACCTGATATCGCCTCTTTCAGCACAAGGACAATTATGCTTCGCGATGGTAAAATCCAGAAGGACAGCATTAACCAGAACCAGCGCTCGGCAAAAGAAGCTTTGGCAAATTTACCAGAATCTGATGATTATTAACTGTTACGGAAATGAACATAATTAATTTATTTAAAATAGCCTTCAAAGCACTGAAACGCAATAAATTACGCGCTTTCCTAACTATGCTTGGCATCATTATCGGTGTGGCTGCGGTAATTGCCATGATGGCTATCGGAGAAGGTTCTAAACAAAGTATCCGTTCTTCATTATCTGGTATGGGTTCTAATACCATTACCATTATGCCACAGAGTAATGAACCCGGTGGCGTGCGGTTACAGGGAAGCAGTATTCAATCGCTCAAACTTGCCGATGTTAAAGCTATAGAAAAATTAAATTCTGATAACATCAATGGCTTGTCGCCGGTTGTTTCTACAAGCGGGCAAGCCATAAAAGGCGGCTATAACTGGCCGACAACAATAACTGGAGTTAGCACAGAATATTTAGACATCAGGCAATTAAAACTTAAAGATGGAATTCTTTTTTCTGAAAATGACGTAAAAAGTTTTGCAAAGGTGTGTATCCTTGGTCAAACCGTAATTGATAATCTTTTCCCGGATGGAAGCAATCCCATCGGTCAAATAATCCGTTTTAACAAAATTCCATTTCAGGTAATTGGTGTTTTGGAGGCGAAAGGCCAAAGTAATTTTGGACAGGATCAAGACGATATTATCCTCGCTCCTTATACAACTGTTCAAAAAAGGATTACAGCAACAGATTATCTGCAGAGCATTTACGCTTCTGCTACAACAGAAGCTTCGAGCGATGCCGCTACTGAGGAAATAACAAAAGCTGTCCGCGAAAACCATCGTTTGACCGATGCAGAAGATAATGATTTCCAGGTACGTACCCAAGCTGAGCTTATAAGCACAATAAGTTCAACAAGCAGTATGCTAACGGTTTTACTAACAGCTATTGCGGGCATTTCGTTATTCATCGGAGGTATCGGTATCATGAATATTATGTATGTCTCCGTAACCGAGCGAACCCGTGAAATCGGCCTTCGAATGTCAATCGGCGCCCGCGGTCAAGACGTTTTAATGCAATTTTTAATAGAGGCAATTTTGATCAGTATAACAGGTGGGATAATCGGCGTATTGTTAGGTGTAAGTTCTGCTTACCTGATATCGTTCTTCTTAAACTGGCCGGTTTTAATCTCCGAATCTTCCATTATTATTTCCTTCATTGTTTGTGCTGTTACGGGCGTTTTCTTTGGATATTACCCAGCAAAAAAAGCTTCGGGTTTAGATCCGATTGATGCATTAAGATATGAATAATACAATAAGCCGGCGTCATTTATCAAACTGTTAATGCGCCGGCATGCTAATCTAAATGTTACCTGATTTCACGCATCAGCCATCAAATAACAAGTATATTCTTACATTAGTCATGAAATCGTCCAAGCATATAATTATGACCATAAACTTTTCCAAAAAGTGGGTGAATATAAGTATCCATATTATCGTATGGGCAGTACTTATAATGTTGCCTTACATCATAAACCTAAACAGAACGAGGCCACCACGTCCACTAACGAGCGACGAAGAAAATCAGTTTCTAAGGTTAAATTTTATCAGTTATTTTTACTGGATTGCCATATTTTATTTCAACAGTATCCTTTTGATTCCCGCTTTTTTTTATAAAAAGAAATACTTCCGATACGCGTTATCAATTCTCCTGTGTATGTGTATTGCTATGACTGTTCATTCGTTATTATTTACTTCCTTACTTCCCAACCTCGATTTCAATTTTCTGCGTTCAATCTGGTTTAATATTCCAACTTTTTTGTTGACCATTGCGGCAAGTACTGCATTTACAATGATTTCGGATAAAAATCAGGAGGAAAAAATTATGCTTCAGCGCGATCAGGAAACCATGAAAACCGAATTATCCTTTTTGAGATCGCAAATTAGCCCGCATTTTATCTTTAATATTCTGAACAACATTGTTGCACTTGTTCGGTTAAAAAGTAATGAGCTGGAACCAACAGTGATGAAACTTTCCGGGTTAATGCAGTACATGTTATACGAAACAGACGAAGAAAAAGTATCTATACGAACGGAAACAGAATATCTGAAAGCTTACGTAGACCTTCAAAAACAACGTTTTGGAAAAAAGGTAGAAATCGAAACCATATTCGATATAGAATCTGAGTACGACGAGGTTGAACCTATGCTCCTGATCCCTTTCATTGAAAATGCGTTTAAACATGGCGTTGGACGTATAGACCAGCCAAAAATCATCTCCTACCTGAAAACGGAAAATGAAACCCTCGTTTTTCGAGTAAAGAATAAATATAATCCGGATAAAACAGAAATAAAAGATGCGTCTTCGGGCATTGGTCTGGCCAATGTAAGCCGACGTTTAAAGTTACTCTACGATAAAAACCACAAACTCGAAATTGAAAAAAAAGAAGGATGGTTTATTGTAAATTTAACCTTAAACTTACGCCATGATTAGATGTTTAGCTATTGATGACGAACCCCTGGCTCTGCAGTTGCTCGAAGACAATATTAGCAGAATTCCTTTTTTGGAACTTATTGCATCCTGTGACGATGCATTCATAGCCAATAAAATATTGCAGGAACAGGAAATCGATCTGATGTTTATCGACATACAGATGCCAGGAATTACGGGGTTACAATTTATTCAGAGTTTAATTAAAAAACCAATGGTTATTGTTGTTACCGCCTATAAACAATATGCATTGGATGGTTTTGCCCTTGATGTAGTAGATTATCTTATGAAACCTACGTCCATGGACCGCTTCATGAAAGCGTGCAATAAGGCAAAAGACTTGTTTGAACTCAAGGCTGCTGCAGATCAGAAAGAAAACTCTGCAAAACAGGAATACATGTTTGTGAACGTGGGTTACAGTCTGATGAAAATCAATTTTGCTGATATAACTTATATTGAAGGTCTGAAAGATTATATCCAGATTCATCTGTCTTCAAGTCCGAAAGCGGCAATTGTACGCATGAGTATGAAAAACATGGAAGAACAGCTGCCGAAAAACTTTGAGCGCATTCACAAATCTTTCCTGGTGAATATCGATCGCATTACTTCCATCAGAAAAAGCGCCTTATTTGTAGGAGATAATGAACTTCCGGTAAGCGAAAGTTATAAGCAAGTGATTGATAAATTGACTAAATAAACTTAAACAGTTTTTACTTCGTCCGACTCATAATCCTCAATATCCGTAATATAACCGTTAACCAAAAGAAAATCAAAGAGTGGTTTGGCATCTGGTGTAACCGGCATATTCTTAGTTGTGATAACCTGATTGGTTTTCTTATCCAAAAACGGATAGGCAAATAAACGTACATTGGTACTAAACATATCGTTTACGTAACTTAGCAACTGCCCTGCGTAGTTTTCGCCCTTAAAATTATTGGAATTGAATACAAACTTCAAGTTGTTGATGTTGGTTGCCAATCCAACACTTTTTGGTTTGCACCGTGCAAGATATTTGGCCAAACGATTATGACGGGTAAAGTTAGAAACGATTACAATGTTTCCTGTATCGCACATTTCTTGTGTACGGCGTGCAACAGCTTCCAAATCTACGTCATCCGGGGTTTCCTGTGCATCTGTAAGTACATTGGTAAGTAACACCTCAATCATCACAGCAAGACTACCTTCTTCTATATGATTGGTTTTTTTGAACTGATCTGTAGCCTTGTTAAACAAATTAAAGTTTGGCAATGATTTTTGGCCATATTTGGTTCTTAAAATCATGATGTCTTTTTTGTAGAGCAAATCTTTTGCCTGATGTGGATGCGCATCTGAATCAAAGATAGCCGCTGCAGAAAAATCCTTCATAATCATGTGAAGGTTTAATAAAATATTGTTAACATCCTTGAAAGCAGGTCCTTTTACAGATATTAAATCAATCTCAACCGAACCGATATTCAAATTATCAGCCAGTGATTCTACCATCACTTTCGGATCTTTGTAGTAAAAAAATGCAGCATATACTAAATTTACACCAATTATACCCAACACGCGTTGTTGCATATTAACATCCGTATCCAGTAATCTTACGTGAAAAAAAATTTCATTTGGCAGGCCGCCAAATTCATGCTGAAAACGTAAACCTACCCAACCATGAGGTTCATTTGTACGCTTATAATTAAGTGTTGTAACTGTGTCTGCAAAGGCAAAAAAAGTACGGCTATCGTATTTTTCGCCAGATAAGCGTTCCGTGAGCAGGCCGAATTCGTGATTTAACATTTGCAAAAGACGATTTTGACTTACGTAACGACCGTTAGATTCTGCGCCATAAATCGCATCACTAAAGGTCATATCATAGGCAGACATGGTTTTTGCAACCGTACCTGATGCTGCACCTGCATTGAAGAAATTCCTGGACACTTCCTGCCCTGCACCAATTTCGGCAAATGTGCCATAAATAAGCGGATCAAGATTGATTTTTAAGGCTTTTCGCTTAGTATCCAGTATTTCTCTTTGCATGCCGCAAAAGTACAAAAAAATGACACGCTGTTAAAGGCATTATTCCAACTTAAAATGAATCTAAATACCGAAAAAAAAGGTAGATTTCATCCGAAATCTACCTTCCAAAAACCTAAACTATTATGAAAAAAACTCTTCTTTGATGAAGCCTTACGCTACAACAATTTCTTTATGTTGATTTTGGCTATCATCCTTTTTACCCACGTTTATAGATAAAATTCCATCTTTGTATTCTGCTGTGATTTTATCGCCATCGGCAGTTTCCGGCAAGTTAAATGATCTTGCAAACGAATTGTAATCAAACTCTTTTCTGGTATAATCTTTTGCCTGAATACTTTCGTCAGCTTTAACTTCCGCCCAAACGGATAATGTATCTTTCTTTAGATTAATCTGAAAATCTTCTTTTTTCAAACCTGGCGCAGCAATATCAATTACATAAGCAGCTTCATTTTCGCTGATATTTACGTTTGGCGATTTGTCCACCATTTTGTTTTTAGTAACTGCATCGCTAAACAATGAGTCAAAAACATTGTTGAAGTAGGGAGCTGTGTTGCGGGTTCTGTTGTTAAAATTTACTAGTGTCATATCTCTTAATTTTTATTTTTTTAAATTGATAATTCACCTTATTCAACTTATATACCAAACCAAATAATCATGAATTTTAAGACATTTTGGCAAAATAAACCAAAGCATAACGACAAATTGACAGAAATAAGGAGTTTATCAGACAAATTCAACTATAAAACCAATATCCCTTTACGTTTTGTAGATTTTGATATGATGGGGCATGTAAACAATTCTGTTTACTTTACTTATTTGGAAATTGCCAGAACGAAGTATTGGGAAGAGATTATTAAATGGGATTGGAAACAAACAGGAATTGTGATCGCACATGCTGAACTGGATTATATTTCACCAGTTTTAATGGGCGATAAAATCGTGATTCACGTAAAAACAACCAGAATTGGAAGCACAAGTTTCGATCTAGATTATCAGATTGTAAAAATTAAAGGCAATGAAGAAATAATTTGCAGCAAAGGGAAAACTGTGTGCATTGCGGTTGATTATTCAACAGGAAAACCGACAGCAATACCTGAAGCAGAAAAACAAAAAATGATTGGTTTTGAACAGCTGACTCCCTAGACACATTCAGAACGCACTTAGGCAGAGTGGAAAAGCAAAAGTTGATCCGTTCAACGTTATATTCGGCCATACCAATATGTTTTGCTTGGCGAAGCATATTGGTACAGCTGACAATAAATTCAAAGACCTTTATTATGAAATATAATCACATTAAGTAAGCAAGTTTCCACTTTAGGGCACCGGGTTTGGTGTAATTTTCCCCGGGTTTAAAATTCCTTTAGGATCAAAAAGCTGCTTAATACCACGCATCAGGTTAAGGTGAATTTCAGAATATTTTATAGGCATAAATTCCTTCTGAACCAAACCGATTCCATGCTCTCCGGAAAGCGTTCCGCCAAGCGCTGTAGTCAGTTCGAAAATTTCAGCTATACCGAGTTTTAATTTTGTCTTCCAATCTTCATCGCTCATACCCGCTTTAATAATATTCACGTGCAGGTTTCCATCTCCGGCGTGACCGTAACAAATGCTTTCAAAACCGTATTTCGAGCCAATTTCTTTTATGCCTTTAACCAGCTGTGGCAATGCCGCACGCGGCACAACGGTATCTTCTTCTTTATAGACGGAATTTGATTTTACAGATTCTGCCATTGTTCTGCGCATGCGCCAAAGTTCTTCTTTTTGCTGTGCAGTATCTGCAAAAAGAACTTCAGAGCAGTTGTGTTGCTCCAAAACCAGGTTTGCTTTTTCGCAGTTTTTAAAAATATCATCCAAATCATCACCATCAAATTCAATCATTAACAACGCTCTCACGTCATCTTTCAGATCAAACTTTATGTCATCAAATTTTATTACCCACTCCACTCCTTTTCGTTCCATAAACTCTAAAGCGGATGGTGTTACACCGGCTCTAAAAATTGCTGAAACAGCAGAACATGCATCTTCATTTGTAGCGAAAGATCCCATCATTAATACTGAATTTTTAGGTTTAGGAAGCAACTTGGTCACAATTTTTGTAACCACAGCAAGTGTACCTTCAGAACCAATCATCAACTGTGTTAGGTTATAACCAGAAGCGTACTTCAACGTGTTGGCGCCTGTCCAGATCACATCTCCATTGGGCAAAACCACTTCAAGATTTAAAATATATTCTCTGATTGTTCCATATTTTACCACTCTTGGACCTCCAGAACCGTGCGCTACATTTCCACCAATAAAACAAGAGCCTTTACTACTCGGATCTACGGGATACAACAAATCTTTTTGTGCTACAGCATTGATAAATTCTTCGGTAATTACACCAGGTTCTACGGTTGCCTGCAAATTTTCTGTATCAATATTTATAATATTTTTAAACCTTTCCATGGATAAGGAAACGCCGCCATAAATCGGTAATGCAGCGCCACTTAAACCTGTTCCGCCACCGCGAGGAGTAACAGGAACACCGTAATAATTGCACAATTTCAGAATTGCAGAAACTTGTTCTACCGTATTTGGTTTCACCACAACCTCTGGCGGAAAACGCAAATCCTCAGTTTCATCATGGCTATACTTTGCCAGGCTCTCGGCATCTACAAAAACCTGCTCCTCTCCTACAGCGTTGCGGATTTCCGCTAAAATTTCTGGTGTTATTTTGGTAAAATTCATTTCTCAGAAGATAAATAAGTCAATTCAACAAAAGAATAGCCGATTTGTCCGGGCATTGGCGGATTTAGTTTTTTCATACCAACATGCACTTCCGTTAGATAAGGATAAAGTATAAGCACTTTTGAAATGATGTTGTGCAGCACAGTTTCCAAAAGCTTCTGAGTGTTTGCCATTTCCTCCAAAATAATTGTATTCAGATCTTCGTAATTAACGGTTTGCGAAAGTTCGTCATCAAATCCAATCGGGTCAAACCGCGTGGTCAGATCTACAACAAAATGATTTCCGACGAGTTGTTCTTCAGGATAAAATCCGTGTAAAGCGAAACATTTCACCTCTTTAAGCGCTACGGTCTGTTTTAAATTAGCCATGTATGTTTTGTAATGGAACAAAATTAAATTTTCTTGGCAGATATCATACGCATAGCGCTAAATTATTACCTTTGAAATGAGACCAAATCGAAAACCTATGAGCAATTCAATGAAAAAAGATCTTTATGAATCTCCGGATTACTATCTTCTGGATGAACTTTTAACAGATGAACACAAATTGATACGCGCAACCGCACGCGAATGGGTTAAACAGGAAGTAAGTCCGATTATTGAAGAACATGCACAAAATGCGACTTTCCCGAAACATTTGATAAAAGGTTTAGGCGAAATTGGTGCATTTGGCCCAACAATTCCTACAGAATATGGTGGCGCCGGACTGGATTATATCGCGTACGGAATCTTAATGCAGGAAATTGAACGTGGCGATTCGGGCATCAGATCTACAGCGTCTGTGCAAGGCTCATTGGTTATGTACCCAATTTATGCCTACGGAACAGAAGCACAACGTAAAAAATATCTACCAAAACTTGCCACGGGCGAATTAATGGGCTGTTTTGGTTTAACAGAACCCGACCATGGCTCTAATCCTGGCGGAATGGTTACCAATATCAAAGACGCCGGTTCTCATTACATTTTAAATGGTGCAAAAATGTGGATCAGCAACGCACCATTTGCAGATATTGCCGTGGTATGGGCTAGAGATGAAAGTGGAAAAATACGCGGATTGATTGTAGAGCGTGGCATGAATGGTTTTTCTACACCTGAAACACATAACAAATGGAGTTTGCGCGCTTCAGCAACCGGCGAACTTGTATTCGATAACGTAGAAATTCCTAAAGAAAACATTTTCCCGGAAATTAGCGGTTTAAAAGGCCCATTGGGATGCTTAAACCAGGCAAGATATGGCATTGCCTGGGGCGCACTCGGTGCTGCGATGGATTGTTACGACACTGCGCTTCGCTATGCTAAGGAGCGCATTCAATTTGGAAAACCTATTGGCGGTTTTCAGCTTCAGCAGAAAAAACTGGCAGAGATGATTACTGAAATTACTAAAGGACAATTGCTGGTATGGCGACTTGGGGTATTAAAAAGTGAAAACCGTGCAACGGCTGAGCAGATTTCTATGGCCAAACGCAATAGTGTTGAAGTCGCTTTAGATGTTGCCAGAAATGCCAGGCAAATGCTCGGCGGAATGGGGATTACAGGAGATTATTCAATTATGAGACATATGATGAACCTTGAATCTGTTGTAACTTATGAGGGTACACATGATATACATTTGTTGATTACTGGCATGGATGTTACGGGTTTAAATGCATTTAAATAATGAAAATTGTTAACATTTTATACTCAGAATGTTTGAGTTAAGCCTACGCAATAATCTGTAAAAATGCTATTTCGCTTTTGCTATTTATCTATAACTTCGCACTTCATCAGAAATCTTAAATATGAACTATAAAAAATATGTATATATCCCCGCTTCTCCAGAAGAAGTTTACCTGGCACTAACTAAAGAGCTGAGTTTGAAATTGTGGACAGGTGCAGAAGTTGAATTTGAAGAAAAGCCTGATACTGAATTTTCTTTGTGGGATGGCGATATTACCGGAAAAAACATTGAATTTGTTCATGCCAAACAAATTGTACAGCAATGGTATTTTGGTGAAGAAAATGAGCCTTCAATTGTTACCATTAAGCTCCATGAAGACAAAAAAGGAACTTCACTGGAATTTAAACAAACCAATATCCCAGAAGCAGACTATAAAGATTTTACTGAGGGTATTGAAGAGTACTTTTTAGGCGGATTGGTTGATTTCTTCGACGAATAAAAGCACGGGATTCTAACAAAACATATCACAGGCCTGGCTGTTTAAAACATAATCAATACATAAGATTATGAACAGAACATTGGGAATTATATTAATTGTTATCGGAATTGCCATGCTCGTATGGACAGGCTTTTCGTATACTAAAAAGGAAAAAATTGTAGACGCCGGGCCAATTCAGATTTCCGCCGACAGAGAAAAATCAGTTAATTGGCCGCCATATGCCGGCGGGATTATTTTAATTGCTGGAGTTGTGGTTTTTGCCACTTCTAAGAAGAAATAAAATCGCGTGAAAAAAAAAGGTAAAATGAATGCTCATTTTACCTTTTTTTATACCTGTTAGTTATGCTTTAAGCAAATTTGGTTGCTCATGGTAGGTTTTCCAAAGTAACTCGCCAAACAGCGTGTTAGACCATGCAAACCAAGATCTTGAAAAGTTTTTTGGATCATCTTTATGAAAAGATTCATGCATGAATCCTGTTCCGGCATGTGTTTTCTGTAAGGTTTCTATGCACCATTTAATCTCAGCATCATCTGTTGAAGTGAATGCACGCATGGTAATACTCATTGGCCAGATCATATCCTGACCTACGTGCGGCCCTCCAATCCCTTCTGCAGCTTTTCCTTTAAAGAAAAATGGATTATCTGTAGACAATGCAAACTTCCTGGTGTTCTGATAAATCGGATCACTAAGTTCTACCGCACCCAAATAAGGCAATCCAAGCAAACTTGGAACGTTAGAATCGTCCATCAAATACGCGCCGCCAAAACCATCAACCTCAAAAGCATAAATTTTACCATGTTTTGGATGGTTAACGATTGCATATTTCTGTATTGCTGCATTTACTTCATCAGCCAAAGACAATAAATTTTGTTCAAGTGCCTGGTCTGGCTGTAAGGATTTAATCATTTCGGCAGCCTGTTTCAAACTGCTTACTGCGAAGAAATTTGAAGGAATCAGAAACTGAAAAATTGTTGCATCATCGCTCGGGCGGAATGCAGAACAAATTAGTCCAACAGGATTTACAGGGAAGCCGTAACCATTCATAGGTAAACTATCTGTTGGTTTATTCGTTTCTCTCTGGAAGTGATACGGACCACTATTTTCTTTACGTTGCTGTTCTTTGAATGTTTTTAAAGTAGTTTCTATTGCTTTTTTCCAATTCGCATCAAATGGTGCTTTATCACCGGTTTTTTTCCAGTAATGATAAGCCAAACGTATTGGATAACATAACGAATCAATTTCCCATTTGCGCTCATGAACACCTGGTTTCATATCCGTTTTATCGCTTTTCCATTCGCCAACTTTATTTACATCACCATAAAAAGCATTGGCATACGGATCTTTTAAAATACATTTTGTTTGGTGGTTGACTACACCCGCAATTAACTTTTTTAGTCCTTCGTCTTCATTTACAAATTGCAGATACGGCCAAACCTGAGCAGAACTATCGCGTAGCCACATGGCATCAATATCGCCGGTAATCACATATGTATCGGGCTTGCCTGCATTTTCAGAATAATAAACTGTTGTATCTAATGTATTTGGGAAACAGTTTTCAAATAACCAGCTCAACTCCGGATTTTTAACTTTGGATTGAAAAGTTTTAATTGCAGCGTCTACCGCTTTGCTTTTAAAATGTCGTTTCGAAGCAGCTACCCTTACTACAGGAAATTCTGGTGCTAAATCTGCCGCAAAAGATAATTTAGAAGCCAGTACGCCTGCTCCAAGTAAGCCAGTGTTTTGAATAAATGTTCGTCTTTTCATTGTATATTATTAAAATTTGGTCAAATTTAAATTGGCCAACCGGGCATATATTTCCATAATTCCGGCTTGCATTAATAGTGATTTTTCTTTTCCCCGCCCCAGCAGGTTTTTTTCATCGCGTTCTTCTTTCCAGATGCGATCTGCATCATCGGCTAAAAATTTTAATCGCTGCGGATTTTTTTCTACCCGATATAATTCCTCGTATCCACGAAGCAAAACTGCATTAAACCAGTAATGATCCGGAAGTTTTTGATCTTTATAAAAATGTTTTTCAGCAGCATCAGCAATTGTTTTCGCTTCTGTAAGGTATTTTTGGTCTTGGGTAATTTCATACAACAAAACATTAGCCTGCAACATTGTTCCGGTATTGTATGTATATGTACCATAACCAATTTTGCCATTTTTAACCGATACGGCATCCCAGAATACACCGCTTTCTGAACGCAGATTTTTGGTTGTCCAGTTGTAGACCAACAAACCGGTATCTAAATATTTTTTCTCTTTTGTGATCTTGTACAATTGCAGCGAAATTAAAATATTTGGCCCATTTGAACAGGTATTTTTTGATTCTTTTTTATCTTCCTGCCAATACAACCCGCCGCCAAGTACATCATCGTAGCCTGTTAAGAGCCAGGTGTAAATTTCTTTGGCTTTATTTAAATAAAATTTATTCTTAGTTCGTTTGTAGGCGTCCAGGTAAGCAATTGCAATCCATTGATTGTCATCATAAAAGCGCGAGCTTTTTTTAATGTAAGACATGTAACTTGGCGCAGGGGCCTCAGTGGTGTAATAATGTTCAATAGCTTGCTGAACCGGAAGCATATAATTCCCCTTCTGCAAAACTTCCATTTCGTTTGTAGCCTGAATGAGCGCGCAAAGTGGCCAGAGATAAGAATACGGATTTTCATGTTTACCGATATGTTCCAGATAAAGTCCGTTTTGCGGATCGCGAAGCAATGAATTAATATTTTTATCGATAATGTTTACGCGAGCCTTATATTCTTTTTTAGAAGTTTGGCCATAACTTATGCTGAAAGAAACCAGCGTGATAACAAAAGTAAACAGGGATATTTTATTAAATTTCATAGGAGCTTTTAGATTTTAATCAGTCTGGCTACATAACCACCACCTGTAGTCATATTGATTTTTAATTGAGTATTGCGGTCAACCTCAAGCGTTTTTTGCTTAAAATCTTTTGCATTTTTATCTGCATTAGGGCCATCTTCCCAGATCAACATTTTATATTTTCCAACCGGGAGAAAATCAAGTTTCAAATCTAAAGTCCTTTCCGTCCAGTCTGTCATTGCGCCAATATACCAGTCTTCATTTTTCGCCTGGCGCGCCACAGCAATAAAATCTCCAACTTTAGCGTCAAGTGGAACCGTTTTTTTCCAGATGCTTGGAACGGATTTTAGAAACTCCATTGCTTCTGGTTCCTTATAGTAATGTGTAGGCATATCACAAAGCATCTGTAGCGGACTTTCAAAAACTACGTACATAGCAAGTTGGTTACATCGCGTTCCCAATGTCATCGGCTCAGACGGCACTGCAGAGAATGCATTTTTTTGTACATTAAGCATGCCGCCTGGCGTAAAATCCATCGGCCCTGCCGCCATTCTGATAAAAGGAATTGTTGTGGTATGATCGGGCGTAATTAAATTGGCGAATTTACTAATTTCGTTACCCAGTACACCTTCTGAGGTTACGACGTTCGGATATGTACGAATCCACCCTGTAGGTTTATAAGCGCCATGGAAATCGACCATCATTTTTCTTTTCGCAGCTGCGCGCGCAACTTTTTCATAGTAGTTGACCATATCCTGATCGTCGCGCTGCATAAAATCTACTTTAATTCCTTTAATGCCCCATTTTTCAAAAACATCCAATGCTTTATCTAATTGCCGATCCAGTACAAGCCAGCTTGTCCAGAGTATTAAATCTACATTTTTGCTTTTCGCATATTTTGCCAACTCTTCTACGTCAATCCCTTGGCTTTGATCCATGAGATCTTCCGTGTTGCACCAACCTTCATCCAGTAAAACATATTCGATACCATATTTGGAAGCAAAATCGATGTAGTATTTGTATGTATCGTTATTAATACCGGCTTTAAAATCTACGCCGTAAATATTGTTGTAATGCCACCAATCCCACTGCACTTTTCCGGGTTTAACCCAGCTGAAATCGCCTTGTGCGGGTTTGGCCAGTTGATAAGGCAACTGGTTATTTAGAATGTCCCGATCCTGGCTACTGATCATCAATATCCGCCAGGGAAAATCTCTCTTTCCCGTTGCCGAGGCGATATATGCATCTCGCGTGAGTACATGTTCTTCACGGTCGCCCTTAATTTGTTTTGTTAAAGCATGTTTAGGGAAAGTTGCCTGTATCTGGTTCTTGCCGCCGCGAATCCACATACCAGCATAATTCCACAGATTCGATTCCGTAAGAATAATCTTTGTTCCGTTGATATCAAATAGTGCCGGCAAACTGGCTAGCTTGCTTGAATCAATCTCCGAAATTCCATAACTTTTGTATTGGCGTTCATTGTGCGAAAAGAAACCATCTTCCTGAGGAAACAATGATGTCGTAGCGGCATTAAAATTAAAATTTGCAGCCTCCGTCTTAATGTGATAATCGCCTTTAAATTCGCTCGTCCATCGCCAGGCTACGCCATTATTAAAAGCACGCCATTCTAGTGAAAGGCCATTTTTAAATTGGATGGTTAAAGCATTATAATGATCTTCAATTGTTTCTGATTTCACCCAAACTACTGGTTTCAAAAGCTGATTTATGGATGTTCGTGTGGTTTTATTTACTTTCCAATCGCCCGGGTGATTGTGTTCTGTAAGCAATTCTATCGAAGAGGGTTTCACCAAAGCTTCCCCCTTCCTTTTCACAGAATACAAAATCTGTTTGCGAACATCCAGATCGATTAAAATTTCCTTATCCGGAGATTGAAGCTGATAGTGCTGAGCTTTTACAAAACCTGCAGAAAAAATCAGCAGAGCAAGCATGAATATTCTTTTACTCTCGTTCATGATTATTACAATTTTAATTTCCGGTGGCTAAAAAAAAAATTCGCAGATTACCGCGGGATTTTTAATGTCGATTTTGGTTAGCACTTAACAAATATTATTAAAATAAAATGAACATCAAAATCTAAAAACTCAATTTCTGACTTTCTAAATCGATTTTTGTATTCGTATTTAATTTATTACACGAAGCGGTATTTCTAAATAACTCTGTACAGTTAGAACATAACTATGTTTGGGAAGCGTTGTCAGATATCTGCTGCAACCTAAAGTGGGTCGGACTCACTTTACGCTGCACTTTGAAGAAGTTGGACAAATGACTTTCATCTGTAAAGCCAAATTCTGCAGCGATTTCCTTCAAGGTAAGATTCGGCAGCAAGATTCTTTTTTCAATGAGTTTAACACGATATTTATTAATATAATCGCGATAGCTTACTTCAAATGTATTTTTAAAATAACGGCTAAAATATGTTGGGGCAATATTAAATCGGCTGGCAATACTTTTCACCTGTATTTCATGCGGATTATATATGTTTTGGTGAATGTAAGAAATCATATCTCCCCTATCCAATCCTGCAGGTATTACACTTGTATCTTCCTTTCGCAGTGCTTCTTTGATTAATCCAAACACAGAGAGGATGAGGTAATACATTAGCGGTGAAGTTGCAATATCTTTCCGGCAGCTGTAGGCCACAATATTCTCGACGGTACTACGCAAAATAGAAATACAAGGTTCATCGAATTGAAGTTTCAGTTCTTTAAGTTGTTTATTCCGCATGATTTCTTCTGGAGATGACAGCGAAAACGCATCCGGCGTATTCAGTTTATGATCTTTAAAATAGCTGTCGGTAAACTTGATAAACGTAAACCTTGTACATTTTTTAATTTCAAAATTATGCTGATCTTCAGGAGAAATCACAAAAAGATCACCAGCTCGGTAAGGAATCTGGTTATGATTTAAATGATGAATACCATTGCCTTTATGTATATAAATTACTTCATAATAGGTATGGCTGTGAATGGGTAAATGAAAGGTTTCTTCATAAAAGTCGTGAATGACCAGTGGATCAAACTGTGTTCTCTTCATAACTCAAAACTACAAGTATTTAGCGCGTATCTACATCTGTTAAAAACAATATCCTATCTAGATTTGTGATTATTACCGAATTAAAACAAAGACGATGAGAAAAACATTCAAACTGGTGACTTATACCCTTGCTGTGGCACTGTCCATTTCTGCATGCAAAAATAGCTCTTCTAACGGGAAAACGTCAGCTACGCTATTGACGCACGTTACTCTGATTGACGGAAATGGAGGAATACCTCTGGAAAATACCATGATATTGATTCAAGGCGATACAATTTCTGCCATCGGAAACAACCTCGACAGTAGCGATGCAAAAGTTATCGATTTGAAAGGAAAAACCATAATGCCCACTTTGATTAGTTCACATGTGCACATTGGTGCACTTAAAGGAACGGAAACTAAACCAGAGTTTTATACCCGGGAAAATATACTCCGCCAACTTAACCAATATATGAGCTACGGCGTAGGAAATGTAATGATAATGGGTACAGACCGCCCAATGTTATTCGAGAGTGGACTTCGGGATTCTTCTGCCAAAGGCGAAATCACAGGTGCGAGAATTCATAGTGCAGGATATGGTTTTGGTGTAGCCGAAGGTGCACCTCCGGTTGCTTTTGCAATGGATCGCGTTTTCAGGCCCACGCAACCCAATCAGGTAGCCGCAGAATTTGATAGTCTGGTTAAAGTTAAGCCAGAAATGGTGAAAATGTGGGTTGATGATTTCCTCGGAACGTTTAAAAAAATGGATGCAGATGTATACAAGGCAATTATAGACGAAGCGCATAAACGCAGTTTGCGCGTAGCGGCTCATGTATATTACTTAGCAGATGCCCGACAACTGGTTGCAGATGGAATTGATGTTTTCGGACATAGCATTCGCGACCAGGTCATCGATGATGCATTGATTAATGAAATGAAAAAGAAGAATGTAGTATACATTCCAACACTTTCTCTGGATGAATATGCATATATATACGCCGAAAAACCAGAATGGTTAAATGATCCATTCTTTAAAGCGTCGTTAGAACCTGGTGTTTATGAAATGATCACTTCAGAAAAATATCAACAGGATTTAAAAAACTCTCCTAAATATGCAAAAAATGTAAAAGCGTTTAATACTGCGCTGATTAACTTGAAAAAGCTATTTGATGCCGGAATATTGGTTGCAATGGGTACCGATAGCGGCGCAATGGCTATAAGAGCTCAAGGATTTAGTGAGCATCTTGAACTGGAACTCCTGGTGCAAGCTGGTTTAACACCGTTGCAAGCAATTACTGTTGGTACAAAAAATGCAGCCAAAGCCTTGGAAATTGATGATCAGTTTGGAACCATAGAAAAGGGAAAAATTGCAGATTTACTGATCGTAGATCAAAATCCTGCAGAAAACATTAAAAATACACGTAAGATTTTTGCGGTGTATAAAGCCGGGAAAGAAGTGAGCAAAGGCCCATTAAAAAACTAAACTGATCTGCGCTAAATAATCATTTGCTCTCAAATCGTAGATTTCAGTATAAATAATAACAATTACTTTAAATAAATTAATCATTAATATGGAATATAGACAATTAGGCGCATCGGGGTTAAATGTACCGGTATTAAGTTTCGGTACGGCAACATTCGGTGGTGGAGATGAATTTTTCCAGGCCTGGGGAAGTACGCAGGTAGAAGAAGCCAAAAGATTAATAGACATCTGTATGGATGCGGGCGTAAATTTTTTCGATACGGCAGACATTTATTCTCAGGGACTCGCAGAAGAAGTTCTGGGCAAAGCTATAGCAGATAAGCAACGCGATAAATTGCTGCTCTCTACAAAAAGTACATTTACATTTGGAGACGGCCCCAACAACCAGGGATCATCCAGATTTCACATCTTAAAACAAATTGAAGGAAGTTTAAAAAGATTAGGAACAGATTATATTGACATTTACCACATGCATGGTTTCGATGGAAATACACCTGTAGAGGAAACTTTGCGCACATTAGACGACCTCGTGCAAAGTGGAAAAGTACGTTACATTGCGGCATCAAACTTCTCGGGCTGGCATTTAATGAAATCTTTAGGTACTTCAGAAAAGTACGGCTGGAATAAATACATCGCTCACCAGGTTTACTATTCATTGGCAAACCGCGAGTATGAATGGGAATTGATGCCGTTAGGCTTAGACCAAAATGTGGGTGCAATTGTGTGGTCGCCTTTGGCAGCAGGACGTTTAGGTGGTAAATATGGAAGAAACAAACCATTGCCAGCAGATAGCCGGGTTGCGCAAGGCGGAAGTCCTGTTCCGGAGATGGCCGTTAGAGAAGAAATTTTCTACAACATTGTTAATGCCTTACATGAAATTTCTGAAGAAACTGGAAAAACTGTTGCCCAGGTAGCACTAAACTGGCTGTTACAACGTCCGACGGTTTCTAGTTTAATAATCGGTGCAAGAAACGAAGAACAGTTGAAGCAGAATTTGGGCGCCGTTGGCTGGAATTTAACCACAGACCAGGTGAAAAAACTGGACGAAGCGAGTGAAGCTCCAACAATTTATCCTTATTGGCACCAATGGCAAGACAAAACATTGAACCCAACGCCAAAATTTTATTAAATAAATACCCGTATCCTGGCGGAAAGAAACGAGGAAGCAATCTTTGCAGCGATTAAGACACACTGAAAAGATTGCTTCTCTTTCTATCAAAAATCTAAAAGACAGCCGGTAAAAATATATTCGCTTTTTACATTAACGAAAAAAACGGCGTTATTGCGAGGAGGAAAGACGAAGCAATCTTTACAGCAATCTAAACAAATCGAAAAGACTGCTATAAAGCCTCCATAATTATCTCAAATCTCGTTTCACTCAGCTTCCGAACCAACTCTATGCTTGAATCGCTTTCAAAATTGCCATTACATCTGCTTCAGCGAAACCTTTTTCCATGCCATCGAGATAAGCTTTGTGCAGAGATTTTGTAAGCGGAAAATCTGCACCTTCTTCTATTGCCAGGCGCACATCCTTTTCCATAAGTTTCAATGCAAATGCCGGTGGATATTCGTCATTAACAATTAAAGGAGTTTTAGATTTTGTAAGCGGGCCGCCTAAAGCACCTTCATTAATGATATCTAACATATCGGTACGCGAAATTCCATTTTGCTCGGCAAATAAAACGGTTTCTGCCAGTCCGAGATACATCAAAGCAACCAAGTAGTTGATGGCCAGTTTCGCTTTGCTGCCAACTCCAATCGGACCTAAGAAAACCGATTTTTTCCCTAAAATATCGAAAATGGCTTTTGCTTCTTCAAAATCTTCCGTTGTTCCGCTGCCCAAAATAATCAACTGACCATCTGCTGCGGGCTTTGTACTTCCCGAAACCGGGGCGCTCACAAACCGACCGCCAGAAGCCGAAACACCTTTCAATAATGCAATTGCCGTATCGGGTTTGATTGTGCTCATGTCAATAAACAACTTCCCGGCTGCATTTTCATTCAATTCAGGATTTGAGTACACTGATGATACAGCTTTATCATCAGAAAGCATGGTAAATACAAGGTCAGTTTTTGTTATCAATTCAGCAATACTGCTCGCAACAACCGCACCGGCGGCAGCTAAATTTTTGGTTTTATCAACTGTTCTGTTATAAACCGTTAAATTATGTCCGGCATTTAAGATTCTTTTAGCCATTGGATTACCCATATTTCCCAAGCCAATCCACCCGATATTTAATTTTTGTTCCATTTTATTTTTTAATTTAATCAGCAATTGTATATGCGTTCGGTCTAAAATAAAAAAATGAATGTTAAACGCTGGAGAAACTATTTTTTAATACAATTTGATGAGAATAAAAATGCAAAAAACCCGCTGGCTTTAGCCAACGGGTCGTTTCACACAGGTATATAATCTAGGGGATGATTATTTCTTAGGTTTAGCAGACATGTAAAAGGTAATTTTACCTCCGTTGGTAATATCTGCGTGTTTAATAAATGGTGTAGTTAGAAGCTTTCCATTTAACAAAACTTTAGCAACATACACATTTTTATCGCTTTGGTTAATTGCCTCTACGGTAAAGGTTTTTCCATTTTCCAAAGTTAAAATGGCATTGTTTACCGCCGGACTGCCTAGCGCGTATACATCAGAACCTGGCGATACGGGGTAAAATCCCATAGAAGAAAACATATACCAGGCACTCATCTGCCCACAATCGTCGTTTCCGCCTAAGCCATCTGCCGTTGGTTTATATTGCATATTCAAAATATGACGAATCTGTGCCTGTCCCCTCCATTTTTCGTCAGTCCAGTTGTATAAGTAAGCAACGTGATGAGCAGGTTCATTCCCATGAACATATCCGCCAATAATACCCTCGCGGGTAATATCTTCAGTATGTGCAAAAAACTCATCTGGCAAATGCATGCTGAACAATGTATCGAGGCGTGCAGCGAATTTCTTTTTACCACCCATAACCTCGATTAATGCATCTGGATTGTGCGGAACAAAGAAGCTGTAATTCCAGCTGTTTCCTTCTATAAAACCTTGTCCTTCTGTGTCTTTTGAATCAAATTTTTCTTTGAACGTGCCATCAGCGAGTTTAGGACGCATGAAACCAGATTTCGGATCATAATTATTTTTCCAGTTTTCTGAACGTTTAATAAATTCATTATAAACATCCATTCGGTTCAGCTTTTTAGCGAGCTGAGCGATGGCCCAATCGTCATAAGCATATTCCAAAGTGTTAGAAACCGATACTCCGCTGCGTTCTGCAGGTATATAACCTAAATCTATGTAATAGCCAATTCCTTCATAATCGCGATGTTTTGCTGTTGCAATACAAGCGTCAAGCGCTTTGTTTGGATCTCCGTTATAGGTGCCTTTTATAATTGCATCAGAAATTACAGAAACACTATGATAACCGCTCATGCACCAATTGTCGTTCGCATAATGAGACCAGATTGGTAACATGTGTAAACTACTTTGATCGTAATGCGCCAACATAGACTTAACCATATCATTGCTGCGGCCGGGTTGCATAATGTTGAAGAATGGATGTAACGCACGGTAAGTATCCCACAGAGAGAAAGTTGTGTAGTTTGTAAATCCCTCAGCTTTGTGCACGCCCTGATCCAAACCTTTATACTCTCCGTTTACATCGGTATATACGGTTGGATTGATAAATGCATGATATAAAGCCGTGTAAAAATTAACTTTATTGTCTTTAGAGGTATTTACCTGAATTTTATTCAGTTCCTTATTCCAATTGTCTTGAGCCTCTGCCTTAACTTTATTAAAATCCCATCCCGAAACTTCCGAACGCATATTTAATAAAGCATTTTCCTGGCTAACCGGCGATAGTGCAAATTTAATTTTGACTTTTTCACCTTCCTGAGTGTCAAAATCAAAATACATTTTTAGCTTTTTACCGGCAATTTCAGGGAAGTTTTTATCCTGATTGAATTTGCCCCAGAAACCACGATAGGCCTGTTTTGCATCGTAACTTTTACGTCCGTAACTTTTAAAAGGTTTAGAGAAACTCATCGCAAAATATACGGTCCGTGTTCTGCCCCATCCGTTGGTTTGACGATAACCGGTAACCAAAGAATCATTAACTACACGAACATAAGTCCACACGGTTTTGTCTTCATAGTTGTAAATCCCTGCCATCAAATCGAGGATGATGTGAGATTGATCTGATTTTGGAAAGGTATACTGGTGCATGCCAACACGCGTAGTAGCGGTCATTTCGGCCGTTATATTGTCATCATCGAGTTTTACTTTGTAATAACCAGCTTCAACAACTTCGTTTTCATGTTTAAATGCAGAGCGATAACCAGATTTTGGATCATCGGCAGTGCCGGGATTTAGTTGCAGTTTGCCTTGTGTTGGCATAATTAAAAAATCACCAAGATCTGAATGTCCTGTTCCGCTAAAATGGGTATGACTAAAACCTGTAATGGTTTTATCTTCATATTTATAACCTGCGCAGTATTTGTATACATCGCCGTTATATTTTCCATTTACTTCGTACGATAAAGTATCGGTTTCCGGACTCAATTGAACAGAACCAAAAGGTACGGTAGCACCCGGATAAGTGTGCCCCATTTTTGATGTACCGATGATTGGCTTAACATACTGCACCAAATTCTGCTGTGCATTGGCTACAAAACCAGACAAGAGAATACAAGGCAGAATAATCTTTTTAATCATTTGTGTTTAATTTTTAGCTTGTTTTTTCAAAATCCTAAGGTATTAATTTAAACTCAAATGTCAATGCGAATCACGACTAAATCGTTTCAGCAATTAAAAAGATACAAAAGACAAGGCGCCAATGCTTTTTACAAGCAACTGACTTGCTCGCATAAAACTAATTGAAATAAAGCTTATTTTTGTGCTCAGATTTTAAAAATGAGTAAACACGGTAGGATTCTGGTAGCCATGAGTGGCGGGGTTGATAGTTCAGTTGCAGCAGTAATGCTTCATGAGCAAGGTTATGAAGTGATTGGCTTAACCATGAAAACATGGGATTATGCAAGTTCTGGTGGCAGCAGTAAGGAAACCGGATGTTGTTCTTTAGATAGCATTAACGATGCCCGTACACTCGCAGTGAATTATGGTTTCCCACATTATATTTTAGATATTCGTGATGAATTTGGCGACTACGTAATCGATAATTTTGTAGATGAATACCTGGCGGGAAGAACACCAAATCCTTGCGTTTTGTGCAATACGCACATTAAATGGGAAGCACTTTTAAAACGCGCCAATAAACTGGATTGCGAATTCATTGCAACCGGACATTATGCTAATATCCGTTTACAAGACAGCGGAAGATATGTAATTTCTAAAGGAAAAGACGAAAACAAGGATCAGTCTTACGTGCTCTGGGGCGTTTCTCAGGAAAACTTATCGCGCACAAAATTTCCTTTGGGTAGTTTTGCAAAATCTGAAATCAGACAAATGGCTTTAGATATGGGACAGGAAGAACTGGCAAAAAAATCTGAGAGTTATGAAATCTGTTTCGTTCCTGATAACGATTACCGTGCGTTTTTAAAACATAAAGTAGAAGATTTAGAGCAGAAAGTGGCTGGTGGTAACTTTATACTTAGTAATGGTATGGTAGTTGGCCAACATAAAGGATATCCATTTTATACAATTGGCCAGCGTAAAGGTTTAGGTGTAGCTTTTGGCGAACCAATGTTTGTTACACAAATTTTACCTGAGAGCAATACTGTTGTTTTGGGTCGGGCCGATGAATTGGAACGTCGCGAAGCGATGGTTAGAAACGTCAATCTGGTGAAATACGCCAGTATTGAAGAACCAATGAATGATGTGATTACTAAAATCCGCTATAAAGACGCAGGTATGTTGAGTACCATTGTGCAGGAGAAACAAAATATGCGCGTAGTTTTCGATCACGCAGTTTCTGCTATTGCTCCTGGTCAATCCGCTGTATTCTATGAAGGAAACGACCTTTTAGGCGGTGGATTTTTAATGTAAAATTTTCTTTTTTTTATAAACGGGCTGTTTGCATTTCAACTATATGCGAACAGCCTATTTTTAGTACAACGGTAGCGTAAACCAAAAAGTACTGCCTTTCCCCTCTTCGCTTTCTACCCCAATTTCTCCTCCGTGTTGTTTTATGATCTGTGCACTAATGTACAAGCCCAGCCCTAATCCGGAAAACTGAATGCCGGCATAATCTGAACGGAAATATCGCTCAAAAACATGCGGGAGCTTTTCTTTCTCGATGCCTGGTCCAAAATCAATCACTAAAATTTTAGCAACTTTATTTTCTTTGCGCACCTGAATGTTAATTTCTACTGTATTTACAGCATACTTTATTGCATTATTTACAATGTTTACAACAACTTGATTTATTTTTTGCTCGTCTGCGTAGACTTCCAGATCTAAATCGCCTGTTACATTAATTTTGTGGCTTCCGCTAAGCATTAAGTTTTCGCAACAATCGTTCACCATATCCGCAATACGGAACTTGCTTTTCATTAAACGTAGCTGACCTTGAGAAATCCGGTTTACATCTAAAAGATCGTTTACAAGATTGGTCAGTTTGGTTAAACTTTTGCCCGCCTGCTCAATTAAAATCCCCATTCGTTCCTGGCTTTGAGCAGTTCTTGCACGTTCCAATAATTGCATTGCTGCTTTCAAACTGGTTAAAGGTGTTTTCAGTTCGTGACTGGCTACGCTGATAAATTCATCTTTTTGTTGCAATAACAATCGCCTGTGGGTTACATCCATTAATGTAATCACCCCACCTTCAGAAATACCCTCGCTGTTTAGTAAAGGTGCTGCATTTAAAGAAATGTAAAAGCGTTCGCCGTTCTCGCGTTCAATTGCAATTTCCTGATCATAAATGGCCTGATTTTTCAAAATCATGAGTGATATCGGATGGTCCCAATCAGAAATTGGCGTACCATCAATATGGAAATTTTTCCAGGTTTCACTTTGTATAATGTTGCGGCCAATTACATCATCGAGCTGAAAAATGCCCATCGCCATTTCATTGGCATAAGCTAAGTTCAAATTGCGGTCAACAATTAGCACACCTTCTGCCATGGTATCCAGAATATTCTGTAACCGGCCTTCACTTTCTGCAAGATGCTGGTTTGCTTCTACCTTTTTATTGTGCTCTAAAATATGGGCTAGCCTGAGTTCTACCTGATCCATGGCCACTTTTGCCAGCGCAGTTAGCTTTTCGCAGTCAGAATAACTGAAACTTCTTGGTTTGGTATCAATCAAACATACTGTACCCACAATATAGCCATCGGTAGAAACCAATGGAGCGGCAGCATAAAAACGAATGCCAAATGGACCATGAACATATGGATGTTTGAGCAAACGCTCATCTAAAGATGCATCTTCAAAAATGGTCATTTCAGATTCCCAGATTGTTAACGCACACAAACTTTGATTTCGTTCTACCTTATTCAGATCTTTAGGAATACCAGAACTTGCTTTTACAAATTCAAACTCTTCATCTACAAAAGAAATGTGCGCAATTGGGCACTCGAACATCGTAACTGCTAAATCTACAATCCCGTCGAAGGCTTGCTCGTTTTCAGTGTAAAGTATTTCGTAACGTTTTAATGCCGCAACTCTTTCTGCGTCATTTTCAGGAATTATATTGAAAGAATATGCACTCTCCATTTGTCAGGTAATGATCTGTGGGCTAATGTATATATAATTCGGAATATCACAAATAAATATTAAAACTGAATGGAAAAATGCACAAACTAAACAGAATGCCACTTTTGAGGGCTTTTACTTTATTGAAACTTAGTTATCCTAAAAAGCAAAAACCCCTTGCTACTGCTGTAGTAAGGGGTTCTGATCATGCTTCTGAAAATGTTTAAATTTCGTTGCTGTATACCGAGCGAATCGCATCGCGTAAGTTGTATTTGGAAGCCATTACTTCTCCATAAGCACCAGCACTGCGAATGGCAAATAAATCGCCCCGGAAAGATTCTGGCTGCTCTATCTCTTTACCAAAGCAGTCTGTACTTTCGCAAATTGGGCCAACAATATCGTATTTCAACAATTGATCTGCCGAACCTGCATTTTTGCTAATGTTTTCAATTTTGTGATAGGCCTGATATAAGGCCGGGCGCATCAATTCTGTCATTCCTGCATCTAAAACCACAAAATTTTTCTTTTTGCCATTTTTGATGTATAAAACTTTAGAAATTAATGCCGCAGATTGACCAACCAAAGCGCGTCCAAGTTCAAAGTGAACTTCTTGTCCGGGTTTAATCTCTAAGAAATCTTTAAATATTTTGAAATAAGATTCAAAATCTGGTATTTGCTGGTCTGGATTATAATAATCAATACCTAAACCACCGCCAACGTTTAATACTTTAACAGGAAGCCCTTTATCTTCAAACCATGTAGAAAATTCATTTACACGAACGCAAAGATTTTTATAAACATCAAGATTGGTAATCTGAGATCCGATGTGAAAATGAATGCCTAAAAAGTTAAGATTTGCGGAAGCTTTAAGTGTATCTACACATTCTTGCAAATCCCACGAGTTGATACCAAATTTATTTTCATCCAATCCTGTTGTAATATTGTGGTGTGTATGAGCATCAACATTTGGATTAATACGAATAGCCACTTGAGCCGTTTTACCTTTTTTTGAGGCAAGCTCATTCAGTACTTCCAGTTCCTGAATAGATTCTACATTGAAACAGAAAATATTCAGATCAAGTGCTTCGTTAATTTCTTTATCTGATTTTCCTACGCCGGCAAATACAATTTTAGAAGAATCGAACCCAACTTCTACAGCTTTTCTAACTTCCCCCGCACTTACACAATCTGCACCAAAACCAATCTTCTTAATTTGCTGCAACAAAACCTGGTTAAAATTTGCTTTTAAAGCATAGTGAATATGAAATTGATACGGTTTAGCAGCATCTGCGCAAGTATTTAGCGTTTTCTGCAACAACTCTGTATCGTAATAGTAAAATGGTGTTTCAAAGTTGGCGAACTTTGATATATCTTTATCGGCGAACATGTTCAAATTCCTTTTTATAATATTAATTCTATTTTTCGGACTGGTCTATTTGGGCAACTATCTGGACTTGAAAAACGGAAGAATTTCTCAGAAACAATACAATGGCAAAATTAGGTTTACCATCCTTTTATTGCTAATCATCATCTTTCTCATATCCTTAAAAAAATGGCTATAGTTGCTGCCCTATTTGTTGTTTTCATCGTTTCTGTTGGACTTTTAAACTCCTACAGAAAATATAAAAACGAGTTACTACCGTCAAGCTTTTTAGCTTTTCATTTCCTAATCGGATTGATGGTCATAATTGGTGTTTTTTATCTTCTATTCGAATAATCTATTTTAAAATTTCGGATTTTGGAATTTTCAAAAACTCGCTTACATCATTAACAATTGATAATAATGTACCTAATTTTAAAGGATTATGATTTGGAATAGTAATGTGATGTGTTACTGCTCCAACTATAACTGTTAACCTGATGTGACTTCCTTTTTGCCTCGTAATCTCATATCCAAACTTCTTTAAAATCTTAATTAAATCTGTAGCTTATAAATCACGAGGCGTTTTCATTCAAAGTTAAACCGTTAATAATTCTTCCTTAACAGAATGAATGCGAATAATTTTTGGCATTTTCTCTTCATCGAAATGGCAAAGTACCGCTTCTTTAATATTGACTTTTAAATCATCCATATTATCAGCCTCAGTAAAAATTGATTCGCCCAAAGCTTTGGCAACATAACCACCCTCCAAGCTTTCTTCGACTAAAAAAAACACTTCATTCATAATGCTAATTTAAGTTATTTATTCGAATAATCTATTGTGCAAGCTTCTCAAAGCTTCTGTTTTATCTCCGCTTAAAATGAGCAGAGATACGTTGTAATTACTACCTCCGTAAGAAATCATACGGATTGGAATGTGTTTCAGACCATCTAAAACTCTACTAGCGAAACCATGTTTTTCTGAACCAAAATCGCCCACAACGCAAACAATACTGTGGTTTGTTTCAACTTCAACGGTACCAAAAGTTTCCAATTCTGTTTGAATGGCAGATAAATGCGTAACATCATCAATAGTCAAAGAAACTGCAACTTCAGAAGTTGTGATCATGTCAATGGGCGTTTTGTAACGTTCAAAAACTTCGAAAACACGACGCAAGAAACCATAAGCCAAGAGCATCCGACTAGATTGAATGCGGATAGCGGTAATGCCATCTTTTGCAGCGATTGATTTGATTTTCCCCTTTTCACTGTCGTAAGTAATTAGTGTTCCGGCAGCCCCTGGCTCCATTGTATTTAATAAACGAACCGGAATTTTGTATTTCTGCGCAGGAAAAACAGATTGCGGATGCAGAATTTTTGCACCAAAATAGGCCAACTCGGCTGCTTCATCAAAAGACAATTGCGCAATTGGTTTAGTGCCTTTAACAATCCGGGGATCATTGTTGTGCATTCCGTCAATATCTGTCCAGATCTGAACTTCCTCTGCAAGAATGGCTGCACCAAGTAATGAAGCGGTATAGTCACTTCCGCCACGGCGAAGATTATCTACTTCTCCAAAGCTATTGCGACAAATGTAACCTTGCGTTATAAACAATTTATTGCCTGCGTTTGCTTCCAAAACCGGCATTAAATGTTTTGTGGTGAAAGGAATATCAGGTTCGTTATCCTCATCTGTTTTCATAAAATCTAATGCCGGCAAAAGCACAGATGCAACGCCGATAGATTTTAAGTAAATATGGTATAAAGTTGTAGACAACAATTCGCCTTGCGCCAAAACAACTTTCTCTTCAATTGGTGTAAAAATATCGTTTTCTAATCCCGCAAGGAAAGAAAAATGATAATCAATAACTTCATTTCCTTGTTCCTGAAATTCGGTTTCGGGCAACAATTCAATAACGAAGTCTTTATATTTCTGATACAGATTAGCGATGCACTCGCTACCCTTCTTCTTATCTCCAGCCAAAAAGTTGTTTGCAATTTCTACTAAACTATTTGTAGTTCCGGCAACTGCCGATAATACTACAATCTGTTCTTCATTTGGATTAATGATATCCAACAACTTGGTCATGCGTTCGGGACTACCTACAGAAGTACCCCCAAATTTTAATATTTTCATTTTGTACTGGAATATGTAATTTTTTTTATACTTGTATCGGGGCGTGAAATTAAACAAAAGCGGGGTAAAAGCAACACCATCAACAAAATAAAATTTGGACAGATGAAATAAAATTGCCTTTGTTCCAAACATCCGCCGATAAATATTGTTCAAACGCAGATATTAAATAAAAAATAAGCTCAATGCAAGCAATTGATGAATCAACGCAAGCCACAATTAACCAATGGCTGAATGGAAATTATGACGAGAAAACCAAAGCCGAAATACAGGCCCTGGTTGATCAAAATGCAAATACCGAATTGGTAGATGCATTTTATAAAAGTTTAGAATTTGGAACCGGAGGTTTACGCGGAATTATGGGCGCAGGTTCTAACCGCATAAATAAATATACAATTGGTACCGCTACCCAAGGTTTGGCAAACTACCTGAACAATAAATATCCGGGAGAAAAAATTAGCGTAGCTATCGCGCATGACAGCCGCAACAATTCTGATTATTTTGCAAAAATTACGGCGGATGTATTTTCGGCAAACGGAATCTTTGTTTACTTCTTTTCAGCGTTAAGACCTACACCAGAGTTGTCTTTTGCTGTTCGTCATTTTGGTTGTAAAAGTGGTGTAATGCTTACGGCGTCTCACAATCCGAAAGAATATAACGGTTATAAAGCGTACGGCGCAGATGGCGGCCAGTTTACTTCTCCAGATGACAAATTGGTTATTGATGAAGTAAATAAAATCAGCAGTATTGATGAAGTGAAATTTGATCGCGTTGAGGCGAATGTTCAATTAATTGGCGAAGAAGTAGATAAACTTTATCTGGATGGAATTACAGCGCTTTCTATTTCTCCTGATGCGATTAAAAGACAACACGACCTTAAAATTGTGTTCTCTCCTATTCACGGAACCGGAATTACACTTGTACCTAAAGCTCTAGAACAATTTGGTTTTACAAATGTAACACTGGTTGAAGAGCAAAGCACACCAGACGGAAATTTCCCAACAGTCGTATATCCAAATCCTGAAGAAAAAGAAGCGCTAACTCTTGCCATGAAAAAGGCAAAAGAAATTGATGCCGATTTGGTTTTGGCTACAGATCCGGATGCAGACCGTGTTGGTATTGCAGTTAAAGACAATGCTGGCGAATGGGTTTTATTAAATGGAAACCAAACCGGAAGTTTGCTTATTAACTATTTGCTTACGGCTTGGCAGGAAAGCGGAAAACTAGATGGCAATCAGTTTATTGTGAAAACTATTGTAACCTCTAACCTGATTGAAGAAATTGCAAAAAAGAAGAACGTAACCTATTATAATACCTTAACCGGCTTTAAATACATCGGACAATTAATCACTGAACTTCAAGGCGAGAAATATTTTATTGGTGGCGGCGAAGAAAGTTATGGCTATTTAATTGGCGATTTGGTACGCGATAAAGATGCTGTAGTTTCTGCTGCGTTTATTGCCGAAATGACGGCTTTCTATAAAGACAGAGGCAACAGTTTATATGATGCCTTGTTGGATATGTATGTAGAATACGGCGTGTATAAAGAAGATTTGGTATCGCTTACTAAAAAGGGAAAAGCTGGTGCCGAAGAAATTAAAGCAATGATGGAGAAATTCAGAAATAATCCTCCTGCAACTTTGGGCGGATCGAAGGTTTCTGTATTAAAAGATTATGAGCTTAGCCAGGAAACAGATCTTTCTTCAGGAAAAGTGACTAAACTGGATTATCCAAAATCTGATGTTTTACAATTCATTACTGAAGATGGAAGTATTGTTTCTGCACGTCCAAGCGGAACTGAACCTAAAATTAAATTTTACTGCAGTGTGAATGCAGCACTTGCCGAAAGAAAAGATTTCGACACAGTTAGTGCAACACTCTCAGACAAAATTAAATCTGTGATGGAAGATTTGCGGGCTTAACGAATATTAGAACAACATTGAAAGCACAGCGGTTTTGAATCTGCTGTGCTTTTTTTATGGATTCAATTTTTTGTATATTTACGATATAGCTACAGCGGTATGACAGAAATAATTTTAAAAGATGACTTAGAACAAGACAAATTGGATGCTTTAGTATCTCTCTTAAAATCTTGGAACATCAATGCCGAATTTAGAACAACCGAAAACAAAGAAAGTAAAACCTCAACTGACTTTTCAATCGCCGAAGGGATTTGGAGCGACAGAGAAATTGACGGTGAAGATCTTAGCAACCAAGCCTGGAAAAAATAAATGATTTTATGTGACACAAACATATTTATCGAGATTTACAAAGGTAATACACGCATAATCGAAAACTTTAAAGCATCGGTCAAAAAAAAGTTGCTATATCTGTTGTATCTTGTGCTGAATTGCTCTATGGTGCACGCAACAAAACAGAATTGAAGTTAATTAGAAAAGATATCGACAATTTAACTCGCTTGCCTATTTCCTCACCAATCTCGGCATTTGCAGTTAATCTTGTAGAAACGTTCTCATTATCGCATAATCTAAATTTACCAGATGCATTAATTGCTTCAACTTCAATCATCCACAATATTAAACTTTACACACTCAACCTTAAAGATTTTAAATTTTTGAATGCAATTGAGTTGTATGACAGATAACAACTCCCTTAATTTTTATTTGTCGCAATCATTTTCGTTTGTACATTTGCAACGCAATACAAATGTTCAAAACTGTCCTTATATATTTCTTAGTGGCTTGTACAATATCCAATTGTTACATGCAATTGATTGTATACTCTGGCTACGAGATGAACAAAGCATACATTTCCAGTGTATTTTGTGTAAATAAAACTCATCCCGAAAAGCATTGCGACGGACAATGTTTTCTTGCCAAAAAACTGAAAGATTTGGCCGGAAAAACCAAGCAAGACCAGGAAACACTTAAGCGTATTGCTGAAGTTGAACCACAACTTCAGATTCTTGAACTCAACCACAAGCAGCATTTCATCGTTATCGCGGCAGCATCCGGATATTTGGAAAAAGCAGTTGTCAGTTCATCAATTTCTATATTTCATCCCCCAAAACTGGTTTAACTAAACGTAATTTCTGTAAATTTTTAGGAGTTTGGCTGGTGTAAAATCAAATGCATATTGATACCGAGTTTGTTTTGCCCTAATTATTACAGAAATCATCTTAGTTAAAACATTGCTTTTACACTTTATGTGAAAAACAGTGTTTTAATGGATTTCAGTTAAATCATTTAATAACATTAAACTTGATACAATGAAAATATTTAATACGATGTTTGTCATCTGTTGCAGCTTTGTTTTCTTCAACGCCTGTAAAACAGAACCCGATACAAAAGCCATTAAAGAACAGGTTTTAAACATCCACGATAAATTGATGATAGACGGAGAAAAACTCATCAAAAACAAAATGAAACTAGATACTCTAATGTTGAAAATCCCTAAAGACTCTTTGATGCAGAGAGAACAGTTGGACAGCTTGATTAAACAATTAAATGCCGCCGATGAAAAAATGATGGATTGGATGCATTTTTTTAACGATGATTTTAAAGGTAAAACCGATCAAGAGGAAATAGCTTACTATAAATCTCAAATGGTATCTATCCGTGCGGTTGAAGATGCGTTTATCAAAACCATCCGCGTTTCAGATTCAGTATTACAAGCAAATCAGATAAAACCAGAAATTAAACAAACACAAACACCAGAAAAACACCATTAATATGAAAACCACAATTATTGCAGCACTTACATTTGGCTTTTGCCTTTGCTTTTCGCAACTCAATGCAAAACCAACACAAGCAGACACTAAACCCCTACCAAGTGATAGTGTTAAGAAAACCTTAATTGATCCGGTATGTAAAATGAAAGTTAAACCTGGAGCTGATAAAACAGTTGTATATAAGAAAATTACTTATGGTTTTTGCTCTGAAAGCTGCAAGCAAAAATTCAGCAAATCACCAGAACAATACATCAAAAAGTAACAATTTAACATTGTTGGCCTCTGGCGATCCGGAGGTTGTATATTTACATTTTAAAACAAAAACATGACTTACTTCAAAATATCTGCAGCAGCGATTGCACTTTCTGCTGTTGTTTTTACCTCTTGTACACAAGAAAAAAAACTTCCCTTTTACGGCGAACGCCACGCTGAAACCGTGAAAGATGCATCTGGTACAGAAAAAATAGACACCGTTTATCAGACCATCCCAAATTGGTCTTTTCTTAACCAGGACAGCGTAGTAACCACAAATAAAGTTACCGATGGTAAGATTTACATAGCCGATTTCTTTTTCACGTCGTGTACAACTATTTGCCCAACCATGCACCGCAATTTGTCTACAGTTTATCAGGAGTTTAAAGACAACCCGGATGTCATGTTCATCTCGCACACCATAGATTTTAAATATGATAAACCTTCTGCGCTTAAAAAATATGCACAAAAACTAGGCGTAGATGGTCCAAAATGGCAATTTTTATACGGTACTAAAGATAGTGTGTATACACTCGCGGAAAAAAACTATTTAGTTGCTGTTGGTGAAGACAGCACAGCGAAAGATGGCTACATTCATCAGGGATATTTGGTTTTGATTGATAAAGATAGACGCATCCGCGGTGCATATGACGGCACAAAAGAAGATCAGGTGGCGCAATTGAAAAAAGACATCCCGGTTTTACTGGCAGAATATAAAAAGTAAATCTATCAAAAAGCCATTTAGTTTTTTGAGCATAACCAAAAATCTAAATGGCTTTCTAACAAAACATACATGCGTAAATTTATTATTAGATCGGCATTTTTTTTCACAGTAACCGCAATTATTGTATCCTGCCAAAACCAGGAACAAATGGATTTACAAAATTACATGTCTAGCGGGCGGGATATTTACCAGGCTAAATGTCAAAATTGCCATGGAGAAAATGGCGAAGGATTAGGCCAACTTGCGCCGCCCTTAACTGATAGCCTGTTTCTGCAAACCAATAAACAAAAGCTTGCGTGTTTTGTAAAAAATGGTTTGAGTGAAAAGATCACCATTAACGGCAAAATCTATTCTGAAAAAATGCCTGGTTTCCCGGAGCTTACAGATATTGAGATTGCGCAAACCATTGTTTTTATAACCAATTCTTTCGGCAACAAACAAGGTTTTATACACTACGAACAAATTTCAAAAGATCTGAAAAACTGCAAATAATTGAGTTTACATAGTAGACTTATGCATTAAAAGCCTCATATTTGCGCCAAAATGCAGGTTGTTCTATCGCTGTTCCGAGTAAATCGGGAGAGAGGAAAGTCCGGGCAACATAGGGCGTCTCGCTTTCTAACAGAAAGGAATTTAGGATTGAAAACCTGAATTACGGAAAGTGCAACAGAAAATATACCGTCTTGATTTTATCAGGATAAGGGTGAAAACGTGTGGTAAGAGCGCACGAGCATTGCAGGCGACTGCAATGGTTTGTAAACCCCGGGAGTTGAAAGACCAAATAGGCTAACGCATGTAGGGCTGCCCGTCCGATGTTAGTGGGTAGGTCGTTAGAGATAAATGGCAACATTTATAGTAGATTAATGATAGAAGCCCGATTTATCGGGAACAAAACCCGGCTTATAGACCTGCATTTTTTTTTAATTTCATTTTCGTGGCGATACAGTTGGTTTACTAAACCTGATGGAAGTGGCAGCCCCAATTTTTCATTGGGCTATAACGGACAGCAGGAGTTCCATAAAGTTCCCCACTACACTTGCTTTACATAATTTTAAAAGCTGAAATTTTTCAAAACCTTTATTTACTTTTTGCGTTAATAGGCTGGAATATTGTATAAAAAACTATACATTTTTTCGCTAAAAACAATATATTCGCATCTAAATAAATATAATCCCGATGGCCAAACTATTAATAATTGATGATGAACGGGCGATAAGAAGTACCTTGCGCGAAATTCTGGAGTATGAAAATTATGAAGTTGAAGATATCGACAACGGTATCGATGGCTTAGAATTGATCAAAAAAGGAAATTTCGATCTCGTTCTATGCGATATTAAGATGAATAAGATGGATGGCATGGAAGTGCTTGAACAGGCACAAATTATAAAGCCTGACCTTCCATTCATTATGATTTCTGGGCATGGAACTGTAGAAACAGCAATTGAGGCCAGTAAAAAGGGCGCCTTTGATTTTATTTCTAAACCACCTGATTTAAACAGGCTTTTAATTACTGTAAGAAACGGATTAGACCGCGGAACTTTGGTTACAGAAACTAAAGTACTAAAACGCAAGGCAAGTAAAACACGCGAAATTCTTGGCCAGTCTGAAAGTATTTCCAAAATTAAAGAAACAATAGAACGTGTTGCGCCCACTGAGGCGCGTGTACTGATAACCGGCGCAAACGGTAGCGGTAAAGAGCTTGTTGCAAGATGGCTACATGAAAAATCGAACAGATCTGATAGTCCGCTAATCGAAGTAAACTGTGCAGCTATTCCATCAGAATTAATTGAAAGCGAGCTTTTTGGTCATGAAAAAGGATCATTTACTTCTGCAGTAAAACAAAGAATCGGAAAATTTGAACTTGCCAACGGCGGTACTTTATTTTTGGATGAAATTGGAGATATGAGTTTGTCTGCACAAGCTAAGGTATTGCGCGCTTTGCAAGAACATAAAATTACGCGAGTAGGTGGAGAAAAAGAACTCGATGTGAATGTACGGGTTCTTGCAGCTACAAATAAAGATCTCTTAAAAGAAATTGAAGACGGAAATTTCCGGATGGATTTGTACCACCGTTTAAACGTAATTAATATCCATGTACCACATTTAACAGAACGTACTGACGATATTCCGGTAATTGCGCAGAACTTTTTAGAAAGCATCTGTGGAGATTACGGAATGCCCGTAAAACGGATCAATGATGCTGGGATGATTGCTTTGCAGAACTTACCCTGGACCGGAAATGTTCGTGAACTTCATAATATGATTGAACGCTTAATTATTTTAAGCGATAAAGTAATCACTGAACATGATGTTCGTGCATTTGCAAATCCGGGTGGAGGTACAAATATTGGCGCTGCAAGCGGCGCACAAATTGCACAAACGGGCGGACCAACTTTATCTTCGTCCTTTGATAGCTTTAGTAACTTCCAGGATTATAAAGACCATGCGGAACGCGAATTTATTAAATTCAAGCTGGAGAAAAACAATTGGAATGTATCTAAAACTGCCGATGAAATTGACATACAACGGAGCCATTTATATAGTAAAATTGAAAAATTTGGTCTGAAACGGGCCGAATAGCAGCCTAGGCTTAAAAAAGTAAAAGCTGGAATAATTTAATTATCCCAGCTTTTTTTTGTCCGGAATTTTGCCAGTTATGACAGGTAATCTCCCTGACGCATAAGTAATGCGCGGTATTTATTAAAAATACCCGTTTTAGAAACCATACCAACATATTTGTTATTTCGATCTACAACAGGAAGAATCCATGAATTGGATTGTTCCATTTTCTGTAGTGCATCCTTAACATTATCGGCTTCATTAATCATTCCTGGAGCTTGCTGCACCAAATGGGAACCCAAGAGCTGACGTTCAGCATTGCTTTTCAATACCTGGTTAAACAAATCTTCAATATAAATGATGCCTTTAAAATCACCAACTTCATCGGTAACAGCACAGATGTTTTTGTGCGATTCAAGAATCTCATTTGTTTTAAGTGAGATTAAGTCTTCCATGAGCACCTTAGGATAGTTTTTTTCGATAAGGTATTTAAGCTTCATCTGGCTCAACACTGTTGAATCTTTGTCTTCATAAGACATCAGCTCACCTTTGTCGGCAAGGACTTTTGTATAAATGGAATATTTTTGCGAGCTGCGGTTAATGGCGTATGATATAGCTGTTGTAATCATTAAAGGAACCATAAGAATATAACCTCCGGTAATTTCGGCAATAAGAAATATACCCGTTAATGGTGCATGCATAATAGAGCCTAATGCAGCAGCCATGCCTGCTACTATAAAATTGGAAACATTTAATTGGGCGAATCCCGATAAATTAACGAGATAAGCAAAGATAAATCCAATTAAACCACCCATAATTAAACTCGGTGCAAATGTACCTCCATTACCTCCCGCTCCGAGTGTAACGAGGGTTGCAACAGCTTTCATAAAGATGGTTACCAATGTAAACAATACAACTATTGCCGGAAAGGAATTATAATCGGCAAAAATGCTATTATTGATTACTGCCTTGTAATCACCTTTTAATAAAGAATTCATGGTAATATAGCCTTCGCCATATAGAGTCGGAAATAGAAAAACTAAAGCTCCCAGAATTAATCCGCCCACTACAACCTTAGTATATGGATGTTTTATTTTGTAGAAAAATCCTTTAACCGCATAATTGGCTTTGGTAAAGAAAATAGAATACAAGCCAATAAAGACCGCAAGTATAACATAATAAATTAGTGCACTAACTTGCCAGCCCTCCGTAACTAGAAAGAACAATTGCTGTGTGTAAAACAATCTTGCAACAACGGCTGCTGTTGCAGCAGAAAGTAAAAGTGGGATAAATGCGGGTATGGTGAATTCGGGGAGAAGTATTTCCACAGCGAAAACAATACCGGCAACCGGACTATTGAAAGCTCCGGCAATTCCTGCTGCTGCACCGCAGGCCACCAACATTGTAACTTCTCTATAAGACAAGCCAAGAATACGACCTAAACTGGAACCAATCGAAGATCCGCTGGTTACAATTGGCGCTTCCAGGCCAGTTGAGCCGCCAAAGCCAACTGTAATTGCCGCAGTGATGATCTGAGAATAAATATTGTGCGCTTCGACTTTACTTGATTTCCGTGAAATAGCATATAATAGCGGTGTTAAACCCGTCTCAAATTTGCTCTTACGAATGAAGTATTTAATATAAAGTACAGTCAAAAATATCCCGATCATCGGGAAAATAAAAAACAAATAGTACTTGTATTTCCAGTGCCAGTCTGACTGTAAAAATTCCTCGATGTGGTGCGTTAAACTCTTAAGTGCTGCTGCCGCGACGCCAGCCAAAATTCCGACAATAATTGCCAGAATGACTAAAAAGTTGCGATTTGATATCTTAGACTTCCGATACTGGTTAATGGTATCGAGGTAGTTTACAAAGCGGATATACATGTGATAGGAATTTAGTGGAGCGCTCGCCGCAAAACTAAGCAAAACTTACCGGCGAGGCAATTCCTAAGCATCAAACTTATCCAATAATTTAATCAATGTGGCAAAATCTTTAGGATAAGGTGCTTCAATTTCAATATCCTTACCATCCAAACCTTTAAATACCACACGCTTTGCATGAAGTGCAAATCTTTTAATTATGGGTTGTTCTTCTTCGTCTTTACCCAATTTAAATCCCCTTTTAATTGACGACAAAAAAACAGGTTTTCCGCGGTACATATCATCACCAACAATTGCAGCCTTTTGTGTAGCGAGGTGAATTCTGATTTGATGCATACGGCCAGTGATTGGTTTGCATTCTACCAGTGTATAGTGCTTGTAGTATTTCAGAGAGTTAAAAATAGTCTCTGCACGTTTTCCTTCTGCGCGATCTATCGTTACATTTTTATTACCGGAATTTAATATCGGCAGGTCTACCATGAGCTGATCAAAAACCAAATGCCCGTCTACTACAGCATGATACGTTTTATTTACTTTCCTTTTTTCGAACTGAATAGAAGCGTTTCTGTAGGCTTCAGAGTTTTTGGCGATAATTAATGCGCCTGAAGTTTCTTTATCCAGACGGTGACAAACCTGCGCATCCTCTGTATATTGCCTTGCCAGGCGTAAAACATTAATTTCTCCGGCAGCAGAGCGCTCATCGAGGGAAGCGAGAAATGGTGGTTTATTAACAACAATATAATCGTCGTTTTCGAACAGAATAAGATCTTTAAAATTTGGGTACTTCAACAGTAATGTAATTTGATGAAGTGCAAAATTACGATTAATTCGGGAGGAATTAAGATCCCTTAAAAAGAAAAACACAGTTGAATATCTCCATAAGAAATATCAACTGTGTTCAACTATGATTGACTGACTTTAAGCCAGCTCGAATTTGTAACCAACACCCTTTACGGTTGATACGTAGTTTTCGCCAAGCTTTTCACGAAGCTTCCTTATGTGTACGTCAATTGTACGGTTTGTGACCACTACAGAGTCTTCCCAGATGTTTTTAAGAATAGATTCTCTTGTGTACACTTTCCCTGGTTTTGATGCAAGAAGATACAGCAGTTCAAATTCCTTTTTCGCAAGAACAACTTTTTCCCCGGCCTGAAAAACCAAATATGCTTCCCGGTCGATCACAAGATCGCCAATCTCCAGCTTGTTTTCAGACACTTCTTCTGTACCTGCATTTCTCCGCAAAATTGCATTTATTCTGCTTACCAAAGCACGAGGCTTAATAGGTTTAGCAATATAATCATCTGCACCTACATTGAAACCGGCGATTTCCGAGTATTCCTCGCTCCTTGCAGTTAAAAACACCATAAATGTATTTTTAAATTCAGGGATTGCTCTCATCAAACGACAGGCTTCTATACCGTCCATTTTCGGCATCATAATATCCAGGATAATTAAATCCGGATGAACTTTTTTGGCAACTGAAATGCCTTCTTGTCCGTTTGACGCCAGGAAAACCTGGTAACCTTCTTTTTTTAAATTGTACTCGATTAATTCCAGAATATCTGGTTCATCATCAACAATTAATATTTTTTGGCCTGCGTTATTCATGGGTTAAATATTTGTTACGAAAATACTGCACATAAAGCATCATAACGTTAAACTTAGGTTAACAAATTGTTAATTGGTCAATTTATTTTAACACAGAAGTTTTTTAATTATAAAGTTTTTGCTAAAAAGGCATCCAATTGATCGCCACGCAGGTTTTTAGCTACAATTTTTCCATTGGGGTCAATCAAAAACGAAGATGGAATAGCCTCTACCTGATATTTTCTGACGGTACCGCCGTTAAAATCTTTTAGTTCACTCGCGTGAGACCAGGTTAAACCATCAGCCTTAATTGCGGCAGTCCATGCTGCTTTATCGGTATCTAATGAAATTCCCAGGATATTGAAGTTTCTTGTTTTATACTTATTGTAAACCCGAACAACATTAGGATTTTCCTGACGGCAAGGTTGGCACCATGAAGCCCAGAAATCAAGCAATACATACTTCCCCTTGTAATCCGATAATTTTATGGTTTTTTCATCAATACTATTAATAGAAAAATCTGGCGCAGGCTGTCCAACCTGTACCGCCTTTAACACCTCCATTTGTTTTACAAATGTATCTACAGTAGCATTACCTTTAATTTCATTTTTGATTTCATCGCCGTATTTTACAAGTTCAGCTTCAAAATCCTGCGGACTTAAAGTGTTCATCGCATAAAAACCTGCCAAACTTCCTTTATTGTCTTGTGCAAACTTTAAAACACTTGCATTTAACTGGTTAATGTATGATTCGTACTGGGGCTTCATTTCTTCGAGAATTACAGCCCTGTTTTGCGGCTGAGCGGCCACTTTGGTTTCGAAATCCGACTGAAGTTTTTCTACTTGTTTGGCGAAATTATTTCTAAGTGCATTCAATTCGGATAATTTTTCTACCTCATTTGCTCCGGAAATCTTATATGACATCGATTTATCTGCAAGGTCGGCATCAAGCTTAATATCGTCTCCATTTTTTGCAATCAGCATAAACTCGTGATTGCCAACTGTAACTCTAAAAAAATCAACTGAAGGCGTTTTACGGATAAATTTAAACTCCCCTTTTTCTGAAAGATTTGTAGAATCCAGTGCAACCATGTTTCCCCCCTGCATAGCAGACAGGAAAACTTTTTTTTCCGTTCCGGGATTCGCAATTTTTCCGTCAATTACAAAATCTTCCTTTTGCTTACAAGCTACAAATCCAATCGCCAATGTTAAAAAAAGGCTTATCTGTTTTAACTTCATTATTTTAATTTTTCTAAAATTAGTTCATTTAATTTTTTAGCATCGGCCTTACCCTTTGCCATTTTCATTACATCTCCTACAAACAACCCTAAAACGCCTTTTTTTCCCTTTTTATATGCGTCTACCTGTTGAGGGTATTTATTCAACACTTCATCAATAAAAGCACCGAGCTCATCGCTGTTTTCTGAAATAAGCAGCTTCAATTCGGATGCTCTTTTTTCAACCTCTGCATCTGGCTGGTTTTCTAGCGCAGGCAACAATTGCTGGATGGCAATTTGCGGCGTAAGTTTTTTATCATCTACAAGATTTATGGTTGCCGCAAGCTGCTGAGGAGAAATTTGATATTCGCCAATAGTTGTATTTTTTTCGTTTAAAACGGCCCGTATAGGACCAATAAGCCAATTTATGAGGCTTTTTTTGGTGTTGACCGATTGCTTGGCTTCGTTGAAATACCGCAACAAATCTAAATCTTCAGCAAAGAGTGACGCGTCTGCTTTTGAAATGGCAAACTCGGCAATCATTTGTTTAGATATTTCATTTGGCAAAGCCGGCATAGCCGATTTAATTTCTGTGAGCCAATCATCAGAAATCTGAATAGGCTGCAAATCCGGATCGGCAAAATACCGATAGTCATTTGCTTCCTCTTTTGTACGCATTGGCGATGTTGTACCCTGATCTGCATCAAAATTGAGCGTACTCTGAATAATAGAACCTCCGTTAGTGACAACCTTAATCTGGCGTTCAAATTCAAACTCCATCGCTCTGCGCACGTTACGCATGGAATTTAAGTTTTTTACCTCGCATCGTGTTCCGAATGAAGTATTTCCCTTCTCCCGAATTGAAATATTTGCATCGCAACGAAGACTTCCCTCTTCCATATTACCATCACTCACGTTTAAGTGGCGTACAAGTTTCCGGATTTCCGATAAAAGTGCGGAAGCTTCTTCAGCGCTACGAATATCGGGTTCAGTCACAATTTCAATAAGTGGAACGCCGGCACGGTTCAAATCAACAAGTGAATATTGATCATTCTGATCATGAATACTCTTTCCAGCATCTTCTTCTAAATGAATTCTGTTGATTCCGATTTTTTTAAGGGTACCATCTCCAAGTTCTACATCAAGAAATCCATTTACACAAATGGGCTGATTGTCTTGTGTAATCTGATATCCCTTTGGTAAATCTGCATAAAAATAATTTTTACGATCAAAATGATTAATCTGATTAATTGTACAGTTAAGCGCGAGACCAATACGCACAGCTTTTGCCACAACCTCTTTATTCAGTTTTGGTAAAGCTCCGGGAAGCGCCAATGAAACTGTAGAAATATTTCGATTTGAGTCTGCACCGAAAGCAGCACTATCTGAGGAAAAAATCTTTGATTTGGTATTTAACTGCACATGTATTTCCAGTCCTGAAACGAGTTCAAAATTGTTCTGGATGGTGTCTAAACTCATATAATATCGGGGTCGTATTTCTTAATGTATAAGCACAAAGATAGTTAAATACTGTTAAAGTATATGTTGAGCGATAAACTTGGCAGTTGTATTGATGTAGTATTAATAATATATTTTCTCAATTTATTAAATAAGGAGTTTTATGAAAAAGTTAGTTTTAGCAGCCTTAATTATTTCAAGCGCAATATTTGGCTATGAACGCGCACAGGCACAGATCAATCTCAGTTTAAATATTGGCTCACAACCTGCATGGGGACCAACCGGTTATGATCACGCAGAGTATTATTATCTGCCAGATATTGATTCATATTATTATGTTCCATCGGGACAATACGTTGTGAAAAATGGAAATAACTGGTCGTGGGTAAATGCTTTACCTAACCAATACGCCAATTTTGATCTATATAACGCGTATAAAGTGGTCATGAATACCGATAAACCTTATCTTCAGAACAAAACGCACGTAACGCAGTATAAGCAATACAAAAACAACAAGGGAAAACAACCGGTCATCAGAGATAGTAAAGACGCTAAGTATAATGATGCGAAAAATAACAATAAAAACAATCAGGGCAGAAATCAAAATTCAAAAGGTGGAAACAACAATTCAAAAAAACGAGGCCGTTAGTGTTAAGATTTAGCTTCTGAAATTGGGACATCGAAAGGTATCCCAATTTTATTTATTTGGTTACAATAGATAATTTGGCATAACGTTTGAATTAAAGAATGTACACACAAATAAATAGATTATTATGAAAAAGCTAATCATCATTTCAGCGATCGTAGGTATCGTTGCTTTAACATCTAATCAATCTAATGCTCAGGTTAGTATTAATGTAAATATTGGCCCACAGCCAACATGGGTACCGGCCGGTTATCAAAACGTGAATTATTATTATTTACCAGAAGTTCAAAGTTATTATTACGTACCGCAACATCAGTTTGTCTACTTAAGCGGGAACCGCTGGGTTAGATCAAGAAGCCTTCCAAACAGATATAGAGGTTACAATTTGAACCACAGCCGCAAAGTTGTAGTATATGGAAATCAGCCTTACCGAAGTTACAATACCCACAGAGTAAGATATGCGAGACACACAACAGTTGTACGTTCATCATATGGTGGCGGACGCCCGATGCGTTACAATGCTCCTAAAAAAGTCTATAAACGTGTAGATTACAAACATTATGACAATCGCGGACGCGGCCATGGCCCAGCCAGAGGACATGGCGACCGCCACAGACATTAATAAAAAAAGCGGCCTAAGCCGCTTTTTTTATGTTAAAATCCCTTACTTCAGAAAGGTCTGTGCTTTTTCGAGAACCGTTTTTAATCCTGCTGCATTTTTGCCACCTGCTGTTGCATAAAACGGCTGACCACCGCCCCCGCCCTGGATTTCTTTAGCCAGTTCACGCACTATTTTTGAAGCATCTAAACCTTTATCTTTTACAAGATGTTCCGATACCATTACTGTGATACTTGGTTTACCATCAATTTCGGCTGTAAAAACCAGGAATAGATTATCTACCATTGCCTTAAGCGAAAATGCCAGGCTTTTAATTGCCTCTGCATTTGGAAGATCTATATGTTTCGCAATTAAATTTACACCATCAATTCCTCTTACATGATGAACAATCTCGTGTTTTAATGTCTCCACACGCTCTAAAGTAGATTTTTCTATCTCTTTTTTCAATTTGGCGTTTTCATCCAATAAAGCCTGAACCGATGCCGAAAGATCTTTTGTTCCATTTAGAAGCGTTTTTAAATGACCAAGTTCTTTTCTTTGATCTAAGAAAAATTGTTCTGCTTTATCTGCGGTAATTGCTTCAATCCGACGAACTCCTGCAGCAACCGCACTTTCTGAAACGATTTTAAACGAACCGATCTGGCCGGTTGCCTTCACGTGTGTGCCACCACAAAGCTCTTTTGAGAAATGATCATCAAAAGTAATCATACGAACAAAATCGCCATATTTTTCACCAAACAATGCCGTTACACCACTTTCAATGGCATCCTGATAAGGTACATTTCTTTGTTCTTTGAGTTTGATATTCTGTCTGATTTTCTGATTCACAATGACTTCGATTTGCGCCAGTTCCTCATCCGTTACTTTTGCAAAATGCGAAAAATCAAATCGCAGGTAGTCTGCATTCACTAATGAACCTTTCTGGTTAACGTGTGCGCCCAAAACCTGCTTTAATGCAGCGTGAAGTAAATGTGTTGCAGAGTGGTTATCTTCCGTTAAAATGCGTTTGTCTTCATCAACAACGGCCCAGAATTTTCCTTCCAGGGTATCTGGCAAAATATCTGTAAAATGAACGGTTAAGCCATTTTCTTTTTTGGTATCAGTAATATCTACCCAAAATTGTCTGCTGTGGTCTTCTAGCCTGCCGGTATCTCCAACCTGTCCGCCGCTTTCAGCATAAAATGGCGTTTGGCGCAATACAATTTGATATTGCTCTTTACCTTTTGCTTTTACTTTTCTGTATTTAAGAATTTCAGTTTCAAACTCCAGATCATCATAACCCACAAATTCGCTTTGCTCATCGTCATTTACAATTATCCAATCTCCTGTATCTATCGCAGTAGCCGCACGACTATCGTCTTTTTGTTTTTTTAATGCCAGTTCATAACCAGATAAATCTACAGACCAACCTTTTTCTTTGGCCATAAGCTCTGTAAGATCTATCGGAAAACCGAAAGTATCTGACAACTCAAATGCGAAATTACCTTCAACGATGTTGTCTTTTGGTTGGTATTTCTCGAAACGCTGTATTCCTGTTGATAAAGTTCTCAAGAAAGAAACTTCTTCTTCCAGAATTACTTTTTGCACAAAGTCCTGCTGAGAAACCAATTCATCAAAAACACCTTTAAATTGCTCTGCAAGCAAAGGCACCAATTGATTAAGAAACGGTTCTTTAAAATTTAAAAAAGTATATGCATAACGCACTGCGCGACGTAAAATACGGCGAATTACGTATCCTGCTTTGTTATTTGATGGTAGCTGGCCATCTGCAATTACAAATGAAATTGCCCGGATATGATCAGACATTACACGCATAGCGATGTCTGTTTTCTCATCTACACCATATTTAATTCCAGCTTTCTCAGAGATAAACTGGATAAGTGGTTGAAAAACATCGGTATCATAATTGGATGTTTTTTCTTGTAATACGCGCACCAAACGCTCAAAACCCATTCCGGTATCTACATGTTTTGCCGGCAAGCTTTGTAATGAACCGTCTTTTAATCTGTTAAACTGCATAAATACATTATTCCAGATTTCGATTACCTGAGGATGATCTGCATTGACTAACTCAGCTCCATTAACCGAAGCCTTTTCCTCATCAGTACGGCAGTCGACATGAATTTCAGAGCATGGACCACATGGACCAGTATCGCCCATTTCCCAGAAATTATCTTTTTTATTTCCCGGAAGGATATGGCTCTCATCTACATATTGTTTCCAAAGGTCATAAGCTTCCTGATCTTTTTCTAAACCTTCTTTTTCATCGCCTTCAAAATAAGTGACGTACAATTTTTCTTTAGGAATTTTGTAGACTTCTGTAAGCAACTCCCAGCTCCAGGCAATTGCGTCTTTTTTGAAATAATCTCCAAAACTCCAGTTGCCTAACATTTCGAACATGGTATGGTGATAAGTGTCTATACCAACCTCTTCCAAATCGTTGTGTTTTCCGGATACGCGTAAACAACGCTGGGTGTCTGCAACGCGTGTATATTTTATTGCAGCTTCGCCAAGAAACAAATCTTTGAACTGGTTCATCCCGGCATTGGTAAACATCAGTGTTGGATCATTCTTTACGACAATCGGGGCTGATGGTACAATATGATGTTGTTTGGATTCAAAAAAAGCGAGGAATGCCTGTCTTATCTCTTTTGCTGTCATTACGTTATAAATTGGAGCAACAAAATTAAAATTTTATTGCATTAATAAGGAAAAAACCGCCTACATTTGACTACTTTAATTAATCTTCATAATACACTCATAATCAAATACAAATTATGCCTTATAAAGAAAGAGACATTAATAAAATGTATTACAGTATGGGCGAAGTGACAGAAATGTTTAATGTAAATGCTTCGCAAATCCGTTTTTATGAAAAGGAATTTGACATTCTTCAGCCCAAAAAAAACAAGAAAGGAAACCGGCTTTTTACGCCCGAAGATATTGAAAACCTGAAAATCATTTTCAACCTTGTTGATGAAAAAGGCTTTACGTTAAAAGGGGCCAAGGAGTTTCTCAAAAACAACAAATCTGACGTAAAAGAAAACCAAAAAATAATTGATTCACTTGAAAAACTAAAAGGCTTTTTAGTTAATCTTGCTCAAGAACTGTAGTTTACATAAATAATTGTAAATCAATATATTTAACACATTAGGATACAACTCTATCAAAGGTTGTTTATTATATTAGGTCGTCGATAGTTGATCTTCGGCAATAAATATCTGTACGCACTCTACAATCTCCCTATCTCCGTTTGCTTAACGCTTTATTATGAAGATATGGTTTGTATTTGTATTGTTCATCCTCCACATTTTTTCGCTCTCTGCACAGAATATTCTTGGTTCAAGGCTCACCGCGATGGGCAACAACGATACCTCTGTACCCGATGTTTGGGCATTACAAGGAAATGGTGCTGCTATAACTGAAGTTAGACAAATAACTATTTCGTTAAACTATTTACGCTATTTGTTTAGCAATGAATTAAGTGCGCAAAGTTTTGCAATGGTTATTCCACTACGCAATAATTTTTTAGGGGTTCATTTGCAGCGCTACGGTTTTTCTGCATATAACGAAAGTAAAATGGGTTTTACTTATGCGAAAAAATTTAATCAGCTTTCATTCTCTTTAAATGCAAACTATCATCAGCTAACTATACAAAATTATGGCAGCGCCACAGCAGTTTCCGTTGATATTGGGAGTTTATATACATTTAATAATCAATTTATAATTGGAGCTTATATAAAAAATCCCTTTCAACAAAATTACGTTGCTACGAATCTGGTTACAGAAATTCTTACTTCTTATTCTGTTGGTTTTAGTTACATCGCTTCAAACAAAGTGCTGCTGGCAACAAGCGTTTCCAAAACGAAACAACAAGCTATTGATCCGCGGTTTGGCCTCGAATACAAAATCCATACAATATTAAGCCTAAGGGGCGGTACAAGCCTGAAACCATTTAAACAGTACGGCGGAATGGGATTGAATTATAAAAAACTTGCATTTGATTTTGCCGTAGCAAATGACAATAATCTGGGTTACTTACCTCAAATTTCTTTAGGTTATGTTTTATAAAGTTCTGTGCGTCATTTTACTTATAACCAGCATAAATACTATGGCTCAGGTTACACAAACAGAAATTGACCTGAAAGATATACTGGAAAGTGTTGCCGAAAATTTGCCGGAAGATTACGATATGGTCGAACTCGTGGAAATTTTAAACCGCTACAAAAAACATCCGCTTAACTTAAATTATGCAACAGTAGATGATTTAAAACCGATTATCTTTCTGTCGCCAGTTCAAATTGGGAATTTATTGGATCATATAAAGAAAAACGGCCTTCTTCTGGATTTGGCAGAGCTTCAGACTATAGATCTTTTTGATGTTAAAACCATCCAAAACCTGTTGCCGTTTGTAACACTTTCCGGCAGGAAGGAGAGTAATCCAATAACCTTTGGAAAACTCATTCGCTCGTCTGAAAATGACTTGATTATACAGTATGCACAGACATTAGAACAAAAAGCCGGTTTTAAAGATTTGGAAGGAAGCCGTTATTTGGGCACACCAGAGAAATTGCTGATTCGTTATAGATACCATTTAGATGATAAAATTTCTGCTGCATTGACAATGGAAAAAGATCCCGGTGAAGCGGCGATGTACAAATCTGTTGATTTTCTCTCAGGGCACATCAAAATTAACAATGTTTGGAAAATAAAAGAACTTGTGATTGGCGATTACGCACTTCAGTTTGGTGAAGGTTTAACACTTTGGTCGGGTTTTGGGTTCGGAAAGTCTCCGGACATTATTGGAGTAGCAAAAAAAGATCTTGGTTTGCGCGGCTATTCTTCATCTAACGAATATTCTTTTTTTAGAGGACTTGCAGCAACAATACAACTATCAGATCAATTGGATTTTACACCATTTATATCTTACAGGAGTTTAGATGCAAGTCAAAGTATTACAGCTGATGGAAACATCGTTCAGGCAACAATTACACAAACCGGATTACACCGAACGGCTACTGAAATTGAAAATAAAAATAGTTTAAAACAAAATGTAATCGGCTTTGCTGCAAAATATAAACTCAATGCTATTAATATAACCGGAATGCTGTATCGCAGCAATTTCAGCAATAATTTCATTACGCAAACGGCCATTTATGACCGGTACAGTTTTACCGGAAGTCAACTCACCAACATGGGAATAAGCTACAATTACACTATAAAGAACGCTTATATTTTCGGCGAACTTGCACATAGCCTCGGGAGCGGTTTAGCAAGTATAAATGGTGTAATTATAAGTTTATCTCCGGTAATCTCGACCTCTATAAGTTATAGAAATTACCAAAAAAACTATTACAGTTTCTTTAACCAGGCCTTTGCAGAATCTAGCCAGGCAACGAATGAAAGGGGATTTTATGCCGGACTAAACCTTACACCAAACAAGTTCTGGAGCTTTTCAGCCTATATTGATCAGTTTAGTTTTCCCTGGTTGAAATATCTTGTTGATGCCCCTTCCGGAGGATACGAGATACTGGCCCAACTGGTTTACTCACCGAGGAAAAATTTTAGAATACAAGGTCGTTTCAAAACTGAAATAAAACCTCAGAATACAGATGTGGATATGGCGGTGAAATATCTCGACGATGTAAAGAAAGAAGGATACCGGCTTGATCTAAATTGGGCGATAAATCCTGTACTTAGTTTTGAAAATAGATTGGAAGTTTCGCAATATAAAAAGGGAAATCCGGCGCCCGAATTTGGTTACCTTCTTTATCAGGATATTAGCTTAAAACCCCAACAGTCTAAACTTAGTGGAAATTTACGCCTGGCGTATTTTAATACGCCAAGTTATAATAGTCGAATTTATGCATATGAAGATGATGTATTGTACAGTTTTGCCTTCGGCGTGTACAATGGCAAAGGTGCCCGAACCTACATTAATCTTAAATACAATGCCTGGAAAAAAATCAATTTATGGTTTCGCTATGCCATGTTCATTTACAGTGGTGTAGAAACCGTAGGAACTTATCTTGATGAGATTCAGGGAAATAAAAAATCAGAATTAAAAATCCAGTTGAGATATCAATTCTAAAATGTTTAAGGCAGAATATCTTTTTGTTCGCATTCTAATTCCGTTTATCGCCGGGATACTATTTTTTTATTCTTTAGCAGAAATCCTGATGCTTAAGATTTTGTGTTTGGCCGCTTTTTTCCTGTTTCTCATGTTATCTGCCGGTGCGGTTTGGTATCAGAAGGCAATGGAAGTGCGGCTAAAAATGGCTTTAAATTTTCTTCTTACGGTTATCTTTCTGGTATTGGGCGGTGTACTTTGTCTGTCTCAAAATGAAACTTTGCGGAATGACTACTTTACAAAAACCAGTTATCACACTTTAGGTGGATACATTGTAAACGAGCCTGATGTGCGTAATGGGATTGCAAGATTAAAAATACGCACAATAACAGCCTATGAAAACGGACGTGCCTTAAACGTAAGTGGCGATCTGTTGCTTGCAATCCAGCTAGACAGCTTAAAACCTGTACACTTGCAATATGGAAATGAACTTTTGATACGCGCAGAGGCTTTTGAAATTGAGCCTCCATATAATCCTCACGAATTTAACTATAAAAGCTGGCTGGCCAACCAGAATATCTATCATCAGGCATTTGTACAGCAAAACCAGATCATAAAAACTGGAATGAATAAAGGAAATTCCATTATACGGATTGCATTGGAATTGCGGCAAAGAATGGTTAATAAATATAAAGAGTTACTCGTCAACCCGGAGTCAATTCACATTGCTTCTACACTAATTCTAGGTTATCGTGCCGAATTGGATCAGGAGACTTTAGATATTTACTCCCGAACGGGAACAATTCACGCACTATCGGTTTCAGGTGCGCATGTAGGTTTAATTTATGCCATCATTGTTGCACTCTTAAGCTTCCTCAACAAAGGCTTAAAACTTAAAATTTTTAAATTTTTCTTAATTTGTACCCTCATTTGGAGTTATGCAATTTTAACAGGCTTATCCCCTTCTGTAGTTCGTTCAGCAATTATGATTTCCGTGTTTACAGGTGCCAAAACATTTGTAAAAACAAAAAACAATTATAATATACTGGCCTTCTCTGCTTTTTGCCAATTGGTGTATAATCCATATTCTGTATTCGATGTTGGTTTTCAGCTTTCATACCTTGCTGTTTTTGGTTTAATCTACCTTCAACCAAAAATTTACCAACTTTGGTATTTCAGAAACAAAGTTTCAGATTATTTATGGAAATTTACAGCACTGTCCTTAGCTGCTCAATTGTTTACCTTTCCGCTTAGTATTTTTTATTTTCATCAATTTCCTTTATATTTTCTTTTAGGCAATCTTTTCATTACCGTACCACTTGCATTGATGATGTATTTAGGTTTGATAGTTTTGTTGCCTGGATTTGGATTTTTAGGTGTTTTATTGGATTGGCTGATTATCTATACCAATTCTGGTTTGAAATGGATTGCAGAACTTCCTTTCTCTACTTTTAAGGCAATTTGGATTGACTGGCCGGAAATGCTGCTGCTTTACGTTGCAATAGCTTGTTCTCTCTACGCTTTTCAGGAATCGAAAAAAATAGTTTTATACATAGCTTTTATAAGTTACACCGTTTATGTTGGTTTAGTCTCGTTTGACGATGTTAGTAAATACGAACAGAAAAGGATCATATTTTATAGTTTGAGAAGAAATTATGCTGTGGCATTTATTTCCGGGAAAAAAGCGGTTATCGTAACAGGACTAGATATAAAAGATAAAAATTTCAATTATTATGTAAAACCGAGTCTTGATGAAAGCCAGGTTAATGAGCTCACTTTAATTACGGCTGAGACCGATACAGTGATAAACGAATTTGCCCTGAGCAAAAATCAAATTATTTTTAATGGTTACAAACTGCTACTGGCAGACAGAACATTTAACAATAAGATACTGGCAAATGGTGTTATTTTTTCCGGTATCTGGCTGAGGAACAACTCGAATTTCGACTTTAAGTTAAATAAGAAAAAACTGTATTTTGAAGATATTATAATTGATGCAACCAACAGCGATTATAAAATACAGTCATTTCTCAATTTTGATTGGAACAAAACAGTTAAAACCTTTGTTTTAAAGAAAAATAAAGCATATTTGGTTAATTTAAAACCATAGGATGGAAAAACTGGTAATATATGAAGTACAAGATCAGGTTGGTACAATCACCCTGAACAGGCCCGAAAAGAGAAATGCACTAAGTCCTGAATTGATTACAACATTAACCGATATTTTCATTGAAGCTTCCGAGGATGATGCCGTAAAGATTTTAGTTCTTAAAGCAAATGGCGAAGCCTTTAGTGCCGGAGCAGATCTAGAATATCTCCAAAAAATTCAGCAAAATTCATTCGAAGAGAATGTAGCCGATTCAAACTTGCTTAAAAAACTTTTTACAACGATTTACTATTTACCAAAAATCGTAATTGCACAGGTTGAAGGCTCAGCAATTGCCGGTGGTTGTGGACTTGCAACCGTTTGCGATTTCATTTTCGCCACTCCTGAAAGTAATTTCGGATATACTGAAGTAAAAATTGGTTTTGTCCCAGCTCTGGTATCCTGCTTCCTTACCCAAAAGCTGAGCGAAACAGTTGTTAAAGAAATTTTATTAACCGGACAAATATTTTCTGCAGAAAAAGCGTTAAGCTATAAACTCATAAATTTTGTAACAAAACGAGAAGATATTGATCTTACTGTGAAAGAATTTGCATTAAATTTGTGCGAAACGTGTTCCAGTCACTCCCTGATGATTACAAAACAACTGATCAGCCAGACAAATAATCCACTACTGGAAAAGCGATTGGAAACCGCAGTGCAAATTAATGCCCGGGTTAGAGAAAGTGGCGATTTTAAAAAAGGAATAGCAGCTTTCCTTAACAAAGTAAAAATAAATTGGAAATTAACTAATAATTAAACAATACAAAAATGTTCAAATCTATCAAAACTGGTGTACTTGCATCAATCTTAATCGGAACGGCTATTCTGGCCCACGCACAAAAAAAGATCACAGAAGGAACGATAACTTACGGGATGGAGTACAAACTTACGCCAGAACAAAAAGCTTCTATGGGCGGAATGGAACCACCAAAAGAGTTGAAGGTAAAATTCAATAACGGTTTTACTAAAATAGAAATTGAGCAGGGCCCTGCTTTAGTTGGAATCATTTCTGACAATAATGACAAAACAGGTTTGTTGTTAATTGATGTTCCAATTGCACAGAAACAATTTGCAGTAAAACAAAGCAAAGAAGATGTAGAAAAAGTAATGGGCGAAGTACCTAAATTTTCAGAGTTTAAAGCCACAGGAGAAAAGCAAACCATTTCTGGTTATTCTGCAGAGAAATACACCTATAAAGATGAAAAAGGTGCCGCACATGAGTTGTGGGCAACGAAAGACGTAGAATTACCTAACACAGGTTCAGAACAGTATTTCCCTGGTTTGGCAGCATTTCCGGTAAAATATACATTACTGCAGAAAGGTGTAGAAACCACTACAACTGTTAAAGCAATTTCCGAAAATAAAGTAGGCAAGATTTCTAAAGATATTCCTAGCGGATATGAAGTAATTACAATGGATGACCTTGCGAAATTGCAAGGAGGTGGCGAATAATTAAGTCTCCCTAATCTTTTTAAGGCTTTTTAACGCCGGCTTTTTATTTTAAATTAGCCGGCGTTAAAAAGCTTTTTTTTTACCTAAACTTATGATTAAAAATTTATTTATAAAGCTGGCAGTCATATGCCTATTATTGTCTGTTTACCAAAATGTTAACGCGCAAGGCGTTAACTGGAATGCAGACGGAAGTGGTTATTACCAGATTTCTGGAGGAGAAATCGTTTTGGTTACTTTACCTAAAAACGAGCGTAAAACTATTGTTTCCCGTTCTTTGCTTACGCCTTCTGGCAAATCTGGTGCCATAGCTGTAAGAAGTTTTCAGCTTTCTGCAGATGGTTCTAAAGCGCTTATTTATACCAATAGCAAAAAAGTCTGGCGTTATGATACCCGAGGCGATTACTGGCTTGCAGATCTGGTCGCAAACAAAATTGTTCAGATTGGTAAAGATAAGCCTGAATCTTCTCTAATGTTTGCAAAAATCTCTCCAGACGGAACGAAAATTGCCTACGTAAGCAAACACAATCTATATGTTGAAAATGTAGACGGAACAAATACGAAAGCGTTAACCACAGATGGAAGTGACCGTTTAATTAACGGAACTTTTGATTGGGTATATGAAGAGGAATTTGATTGCCGCGATGGTTTCAGATGGAGTCCAGACAGTAAATCTATCGCCTACTGGCAAATTGATGCCCGTAAAATCAAGAACTTTCTGATGATCAACAATACAGATTCTATCTATCCTTTTACAATTCCGGTAGAATATCCTAAAGTTGGCGAAAACCCTTCTGCGTGTAAAGTTGGTGTTGTAAATGTTGCAAACGCAGATACAAAATGGCTGGACGTTCCAGGCGATCAGATTCAACACTATATTCCGCGCATGCAATGGATTCCCGGCAGTAATGAAATCATTCTTCAGCAATTGAACCGCCAGCAAAACACAAACAACGTTTTTATTTGCAATGCAACAGACGGAACAGCAAAAGCAATATATACAGAAACAGCCAAAGCCTGGATTGATGCAGAAGAAGAGTGGAAATGGCTTGCAGACAATAAAGAGTTTACCATTGTGTCTGACAAGGATGGTTGGGATCATTTATATAGAATTAGTCGCGATGGAAAAAAACAAACGCTAATTACAAAAGGCAACTATGATGTTATCGACGTAAAGCTAATTGACGAAAAAAACAATTATGTCTACTTTATTGCTTCGCCGAACAACGCGACACAAAGGTATTTGTTCAAAACAAAACTAGATGGGAAAGGTAAACTAGAGCAGGTAACACCTTCCATTTTACCAGGTACACATAATTACGATATCTCACCAAATGCAGCCTTTGCACGCCATACTTACAACAGTTCTGTTGTTCGCCCGATTTCCGAATGGATGAACTATCAAACCGGTAATCCATTTACAATGGATGGAAGTATTACTACGCAACTGGCAAAACAACAAGCTCCAAAAAATAAGGTTGAATTTTTTAAAGTTACCACAGAAGATGGAACGGAGTTGGATGGCTGGATGAAAAAACCAGATAATTTTAATCCTTCAAAAAAATATCCGGTAGTATTTTATGTATACGGAGAGCCTGCATCTCCTACAGCATCAGACACTTATGGCGCCGGAATGAACAGATTGTATGCTGGCGATATGGCGCAGGATGGATACATCTACATTTCTATGGATAACCGCGGTGCGCCGGTGCCTAAAGGTTCTGTATGGAGAAAAAGCATTTACAAAAATATTGGCGTAATCAATATCCGCGATCAGGCTATGGCTGCAAAAAAATTATTGGCTACCTACCCTTTTATGGATAAAGACCGCGTGGCTGTTTGGGGCTGGAGTGGCGGCGGTTCTTCAACACTTAATCTTCTATTTCAATATCCGGAAATCTATAAAACAGGTATCGCCATTGCTGCAGTCGGAAATCAACTTACGTATGATAATATTTATCAGGAAAGATATATGGGTACACCATTTCCGAGTAAAGAAGCATATGTTAAAGGCTCTCCTATTACACATGCTAAAAACTTGCAGGGAAATCTGCTTTACATCCACGGTACCGGAGATGATAATGTACATTACCAGAATGCAGAAATGTTAATTAATGAGTTAATCAAAAACAAAAAGGTTTTTCAGCTGATGAGCTATCCAAACCGAACACACAGTATTTCTGAAGGAGATGGAACAAGTGAACATCTTTCATTAACTTTTACCAAGTTTCTACGAGAGAATTGCCCTCCCGGAGCTAAATAAATTTAAATAACAAAATGGACGGCAAATATGGCCGTCCATTTTTGTTTAAATCAATTTCCAATTAAATAACCAACAAAAATTGCCGTCACAATTGCCAGTCCGAAACTTAACAAAGTGCCGATAAGTACATACTCTGTAAGCTTTATATCATGAGCTTCTTTTAAATCGCCAAAGCGGAAAATGGACTTTGCTGCAAGTAGAAAACCAACGGCATCGAAATGGTTGGTTAAAACAAACAAAAAGATCAGTAAACGTTCCAGTATTCCAATATATTTTCCGGCATTTTGCAACGATTGCGGGTTGTTTTGCTGATTTGGCGGGAGCCATTTTGCAATTACCACGCGCATTAGAATTGCTACAGGCAGAGTTAGAAATAATCCGGCAAGGCCGATGACCCAAACATTCAGGTGATTCAGATATGTGATACTGATTGTGCTTCCGTAAAACAAATGCCAAATAACAACGATAGATATGAGGTGCAGAGCCTGATCTATAAAAAACCACAAGCGTGCGGTCTTAGCGCGCTGTGCAAATGATTTCAACACATCAATACAGAAATGAATAAAGCCAATTGAAAATGCAATTTTCCAGCTGTTAAAACTGAAAAGCACTATAAATATTAACGCTATATGTACTGCAACGTGCAGATATAGTTTTGGTGATTTTAACTTCTTTTGTTCTTTATCTGCAACCCAACTGTTTGGCTGAAGAAAAAAATCGCCAATAAAATGCGCTAGAATAAGTTTAACTAAGTAAATATCCATTAAGTCAGTTCTGCTAAATTCAATTTTTTACGATACAATTTATCCAGTGCCATAATATCCCAAAAGTGAGCACGTTTTAGCGCCTCACTCACAGAGGATTGTGTTCTGCCGGAAATTAAAGCCAGTTCGCTTTGCACCAGATTTTCGTTTTCTAACGCATGTTTAACCATTTCAGAAGCTACAATTCCCCATCCATCCATTGCAATAAGTGCCAGTTTAAGCAATAAATTAATTTCCTCATCAAAATCTGCTGAACTTGTTTTTATGGCAAGTTTTACTTTTGCCTGTTTCAGTCCATCAAAAGCCAAACCCGAATTTGTAAAAGCATCACCACTGGATTCGCTTAACTTCTTGCTTTTTGATTTTACCGTACCAATACCAATTCCCATTCTCACATCGGCGGGTTTATTTGCGCGGATACAGGCTTTTAAATAAACCGCTACGCGGATGGCACTTTCGGCTTCTACTTCAACCTGAAAGCTATCGCCTCTAAATATTTCCCATTTATTGCTTCTGCCCGAAATAAGCTTTAAACCAGCTTTTAAACTGGCCAACCAACTGTCTTTCACCTTTCTTGAGCCAACAATATCTCCCGTTATAATGCAAACCATAAAACTAAGTTAGTTTAAAAAATGCTAATCTAAAAAAATTATCGGGTAATTAGCCGATAATTCAATTTATCGGGTAATTACCCGATATTTAAGTTTATCGGCTAATTACCCGATATCAAAAAAAAAACTTCTGTCATCAATTTTTGTTTGCTAGTTATGGCGCTAATAGAATTTACAAAACGAGGAATTTATTGCAAACAAGGCAACTTTTATGTAGATCCCTGGTGGCCTGTAGATTATGCAGTAACTACACACGGACACAGCGATCACGTTCGCTTTGGAAACAAGCATTACCTTTGCCATACGCTAACCAAGCCTATAATCAAACGTAGAATAAGTGAAGATTTGGATGTAGAAACGTTGGAATACGGACAAAGTATCACCAGAAACGGTGTACAGATTTCTTTTTTCCCGGCAGGTCATATTATTGGATCGGCACAAGTTCGTTTAGAATATAAAGGAGAAATATGTGTCATCTCCGGAGATTATAAGACAGAAAGTGATGGTATTTCAACACCTTTTGAACCCGTTAAATGTCATTCTTTCGTTTCAGAAAGTACTTTTGGCTTGCCCGTGTATAAATGGCAGAAACAAGATATTGTTTTTAATGGAATAAAGCGCTGGATCACGTCAAATATACAAGAGCATAAAACAAGTGTTTTGATTGCATATAGCCTTGGAAAAGCACAAAGGCTTATTAAAAACCTTTATGGAGATGTGCCAATTTATGTACACAACAGCATCGCAAATCTAAATGAAGTGATCATAGATTCTGGTGTAAATTTACCAGAAACCATTCGTATTACCCCAGAAATAAGCAAAGAACAACTGAGCAACGGAATACTTATTGTACCGCCAGCAATGAGAGATAGTCGTTGGATCAAAAATCTAAGTCAGCCTGTTGTGGGCATTTGTTCTGGCTGGATGCAGGTTAGAGCGCACAGGCGTTGGCAAAGTGCAGATGCAGGCTTTGCATTAAGTGACCATGCAGATTGGCCGGGCTTAATAGACGCCATAAAAGCAACCGAAGCAGAAAAAGTATATGTAACGCACGGCTTTACCGCAACATTTAGTCGTTTCTTAAATGAAATGGGTATAGAAGCTGCAGAAGTATTAACAAAATTCGGACAAGAAGACGATGAAGAACGGGAAGCAGACTTGTCTACTCAAAATGAGCTTCGTTAAATTATGAAACAGTTTGCACAACTTATACAGAAGCTGGAACTCAGTAACAAAACCAACGATAAAATTGCTGCGTTGGTTGCTTATTTCAATTCTGCAAATGATCAGGATAAAGTTTGGGTAATTGCTTTGTTTACGGGTAAAAAACCTAAACGTCCAATCAAATCAACATTAATAAAATATTGGGCTATAGAAATAACGCAAACTCCAGAATGGTTGTTTAATGAAAGTTATGCTAATGTGGGCGATTTAAGCGAAACCATTGCCTTGCTCCTGCCGCCGGCAGAAAAAACATCAGATTTGCAATTGCACACCTGGATCGAAAATTTACACAATCTGGAAGGCCAAAGCGATGAAACCAAACAGGCATTTGTGATCAACGCATGGAATACACTTGATACACAAGAGAGATTTATCTTTAATAAACTCATATCGGGCAATTTCCGAATTGGTGTATCACATAAAATGCTTGTAAATGCGCTGGCAAAACAAAGTGAATTGGATAGTGCACAAATTATGCATAGCATAATGGGCAAATGGAATCCGTATGAAATTACCTTTCATGAATTGATTAATGGCGTTCATGTAAATACAGACAACTCATGGCCCTATCCATTTTGTTTGGCCTATGCTTTGGAACAAAAACCTGAAAATCTGGGCGATATAACAGACTGGCAGGCAGAATGGAAATGGGATGGTATAAGAGGCCAAATTGTAAAACGTAATGGCGAATTATTTATTTGGAGCCGCGGAGAAGAACTGGTTACAGAACAATTCCCGGAATTGCATTTTTTACAGGATATTTTACCAGACGGAACAGTTATAGATGGCGAAATCCTTGCGGTACAAGATCAGCAAGTATTGTCTTTTAGCACGTTACAACAACGTTTAAATAGAAAAACAATTACAAAAAAACAATTGGAAGATGCGCCTATTGGCTTCTATACGTATGATATTCTGGAATTTGAAGCAAAAGACATCAGAGAAGAACCACTAGTTAAAAGGAGAGAAATTTTATCGGCATTGGTAGAACAACTTGGCACTCAATCTCCGGTTGTGCTTTCGCCAATTGTGTCTTGTAAAACCTGGCAGGAACTGGCAGAAAAACGAGAAACCTCAAGGGATATAAACAGTGAGGGCATTATGCTCAAAAAATGCAACTCGCATTACCACAGCGGCAGAAAACGCGGAGATTGGTGGAAATGGAAAGTAAATCCGTACACCGTAGACGCCGTGATGATTTATGCACAAAAAGGCAGCGGCCGAAGAGCAAACTTCTTTACCGATTATACCTTCGCAGTGCGCGATGGAGAAAACCTGGTGACCATAGCAAAAGCTTATTCTGGCTTAACCGATAAAGAAATTAAAGAAGTAAACGCTTTTGTAACCAGAAATGCCATCGAAAAATTTGGTCCGGTGAGAACCGTCAAACCCGAACTGGTTTTTGAAATCGCTTTTGAGGGTATTGCAGAAAGCAAACGCCATAAGGCCGGTTTAGCCTTGCGTTTTCCACGTATTTTGCGCTGGCGAAAAGATAAAAATGCCAGTGAAATCAACACACTTGAAGATTTGGAGCAACTGTTAAAATCTACCTTATAAAAAAGATGAAAATGTCTAGACAAGGTGGTAAAATTATTGAGTTGGAACACATCAAAAAAGCATTTGACGATCGTGCAATTATTAATGATTTCAGTTACACCTTTAAAAATCATTCTTAAAATTAAATTTGTCTCCCAATTTAAAATATGCAAAATACCAGAACCAAAGGTTATAAGAGAGTGAAACAATGGCTAAAAGACAACGGAAGGAAGCCGTTTAAGTTTCAGGAAGACGCTTGGAATTACTATCTGGATGGCTATAGCGGTTTGGTTAATGCACCAACAGGATTTGGCAAAACATTTTCTCTCTTTCTGGCTGTTGTTATTGAAGCTCTAAATAATCCTGTTTCAAGCAAAAAGAATAAAGATCGACTGCAATTAATCTGGATTACTCCGTTAAGATCGCTAGCAAAAGACATCGCTCGTGCCATGCGCGAAACCCTTTTAGAACTGGAATTGGATTGGCATGTTGGTGTTAGAAATGGAGACACCTCACAGGCAGAAAAAGCGCAACAAAAAAAATCGATGCCCGAAATTTTGTTGATCACACCAGAAAGTCTACACCTTCTGCTTGCACAAAAAGGTTCATCAACCATTTTTAAAAGTTTAAAATGCATTGTTGCAGACGAATGGCACGAGCTACTGGGCAGCAAACGCGGTGTGTTAGTAGAACTTGCCGTCTCCAGGATTAAAGGGCTGCAAAAACAGGAAAAGGAACAATTTCTCAGAACTTGGGGCATTTCTGCCACAATAGGGAATATAGAAGAAGCACTTGAAGTGATTGAACCAAATCCGGAAGCGAAAAAAGTTATAGTAAGAGCAGATCTTGAGAAAAAAATTGTCATTAAATCTGTTCTTCCTGATGATATTGATACCCTTCCATGGGCGGGGCATCTCGGTTTGAAACTAGCCTATAAACTTCTTCCAATTATAGAAAAAAGCAAAACCACGCTCATATTTATCAATACACGTGGCCAGGCTGAAATGTGGTATCAACATCTGTTAAACCTTGAACCAGAACTTGCAGGAAGAATTGCTATACACCACGGGTCTATAGATTTTGAACTCAGAAACTGGATTGAAGAATCGCTGCATACTAGGCAATTAAAGGCAGTTATTGCGACTTCTTCGCTTGATTTGGGTGTAGATTTTAAACCTGTTGATACCGTTGTGCAGGTTGGATCGCCAAAAGGTGTAGCCAGATTTCTTCAACGGGCAGGCCGATCTGGCCATTCGCCACATGAAACTTCAAAAATATATTTCCTGCCTACGCACGCATTAGAACTGGTAGAAGCAGCCGCAATAAAAGAAGCAGCAAAAACGAATAACATTGAAAGCCGGGAGCCTTTCATTATGACGTTCGATACCCTTGTTCAATATTTGGTTACACTGGCCATAGGCGATGGATTTGATGATAAAATCATTTACGATGAAATTAGAAATACACATGCATTTAAACTCATTCTACCAGAAGAGTGGCATTGGGTAATGCAGTTCATCACCTCCGGAGGAGACAGTTTAAGCGCCTATGAAGATTTCAAAAAAGTAACCAAAGATGAAGACGGTTTATGGAAGGTGAAAAGCCGAATGTTGGCCATGCGCCACCGTTTACATATTGGTACGATTGTAAGTGATGCCATGCTTAAAGTAAAATTTCTTTCCGGAGGATATATTGGTATGGTAGAAGAATATTTTGTAACCCGTTTAAAAGCTGGCGACAACTTCAGGCTGGCGGGCCGGGTTTTAGAATATATACACGTTAAGGATATGACGGTTATTGTGCGCAACAGCAAACAAAAAAATGCGGTTTCGCCAAGCTGGAACGGCGGCCGGCTCCCACTTTCTTCAAATCTCGGCGCCGTATTACGAAAAAAATACAATGAAGCTTTAGATAAAACCCATCAGGATGAAGAACTGGATGTGGTTTATCCCTTGTTTCTTTTACAGGAAAAGCGATCTCATGTACCGCAGAATAATGAATTACTGATCGAATTAATAAACAATAAAGAAGGTTTTCACCTCTTCGCCTACCCTTTTGAAGGTCGTTTGGTACACGAGGTTCTTGCGGCATTAGTGGCATACAGACTCAGCAGATTGTTGCCTATCAGTTTTTCAATCGCCATGAATGATTATGGATTTGAACTCTTGAGCGAAACAGAAATCCCGATGGACGAATCTATTGCTTATGAGGTATTCTCGCCAAAAAATCTTACCGATGACATTACGCAAAGCATCAACTCAACAGAAATGGCAAGACGCAAATTCAGAGACATTGCCTGTATCTCTGGATTGGTATTTCAAGGTTATCCAGGTAAATACGTCGCCAATAAACACTTGCAGTCATCTGCAGGTTTATTTTTCAATGTATTTAGCGATTACGACAAACATAATTTACTTTTGCGCCAATCCTACGATGAGGTTTTCTATCAACAACTGGAAGAACCCAGACTTGCCGCTGCTTTAGAACGGATACAGAATGGTGCAATTGTAATTACAAACCCACAAGGGTTTACGCCACTTTCTTTCCCTATAAAAGTCGATAGTTTGCGTGAAAACATGAGTTCAGAAGAGTTAGAACAACGGATTGCGCGGATGAAAGCAGAATCAGAAAAGATTAAGTAAATGACAATAACCAGCCACGGAGAAGAACTGATTTTAGATAAAGAGCGGGCTTTATATTTACCGGAACAAAAATTACTGGCCATTAGCGACTTACATTTGGGCAAAAGTGCGCATTTCAGAAAAGCAGGCGTGCCGGTGCCTGCAACAGTTGCCAATCACGATCTCGTTCGGCTCGAAGGATTGATCAATCAGTATCAACCAGAAACACTTCTCATCAATGGTGATATGTTTCATCACGACTTAAATAATGATATTGAGGCTTTTGCCGCGTGGAAGAAAAAATACCAGCAACTTACTTTTCTCTTGGTAAAAGGCAATCACGACCGACTTAAAGCCAGCGATTATACAAATCTTGGCATTGAGATTCATGAACCCAGTTTTTGTTCCGGGCCATTTTGTTTTATACACGATGCGCCAAAATGTACCGAAGAAGAATTATATCCGATTAGCGGGCATGTTCATCCTGGAGTGGCAATTGTAGGCAAAGCCAAACAACGCCTTCGGTTTCCTTGTTTTTATTTTGGAAGTGAATATGCTATACTCCCAGCCTTTAGTACTTTTACCGGTTTGTATACGGTGTATCCAAAAAACAAAGAACGTATTTTTGCAATAACACCTGCGGCAGTTTTAGAAGTATAAAAAAAATCTGCTATTGATTGGATCAATAACAGATTTTTAAATGATTATTTGTTGGTTTCTATTACCTGTTTGAGTTGCCCCAAAGGTAAAGCACCACTTTGCCGCCAAAATTGTTTTCCATTCTTGAATAAAATAAAAGTTGGTACACCTTGTATATTGTAAGATGCTGCCGCTGCCTGGTTTTTATCAATATCAACCTTTACAATTGAAACCGCATCTCCCATTTGGGTTTTAAGCTGTTCCAAAACGGGCTTCATCGTTTTACATGGCCCACACCATTCGGCAAAAAAATCTACCAAAACCGGTTTATCACCATTAATCAATTCAGAAAATTTAGACATTGCGTTATATTTTAAGTTCAGATTTCTCTGTTTAAATCCCAAGCTTCCAGGTAATCTGCTACCCGGCGAACAAACATTCCGCCCAAAGAACCATCAACAACACGGTGATCATATGAAAGCGATAAAAACATCATATGTCTAATAGCAATTACATCTCCATGTTCTGTTTCTAAAACAGCAGGTTTTTTCTTAATTGCGCCCACAGCAAGTATTGCAACTTGTGGTTGATTGATGATTGGCGTTCCCATAACATTGCCAAACGTACCAACATTAGTTAAGGTAAATGTACCACCCTGCGTTTCGTCTGGTTTTAACTTGGAAACCCGCGCTCGACCGGCAAGATCATTAACCGCTTTGGTTAATCCAACTAAATTTAATTGATCGGCATTTCGGATCACGGGCACAATCAGGTTTCCGCTTGGTAAAGCTGCCGCCATACCAATATTGATATTTCCTTTTTTGATAATCTGTGTACCATTAACAGATACATTAATCATCGGAAAATCTTTGATTGCTTTAGCTACTGCTTCAACAAAAATTGGCGTAAAAGTAATTTTTTCATTTTCCCTTTTCTCGAAAGTATTTTTGATTTTATTACGCCACAATACCATATTGGTAACGTCGGCTTCTACAAACGATGTTACATGTGGCGAGGTTGTTTTACTCATCACCATATGGTCTGCAATCAACTTACGCATGCGGTCCATCTCAATAATCTCATCTGCACCTGCAACGCTGGTTACTGAAGTTTTATTTGAGGCAGGTGTTGTATGCTGAGATTCAACAATTGGTTTTGCAGAAATAACTGTCGTTGTTGCTACAGTTTCCGTTGGTGTAGCAGAATCATTTTTAGCAGATAAATAATTTAATAAATCATCTTTATTTAAACGGCCATCAGCGCCAGAGCCTTTAATAGAATCCAGTTCCTGCAATGAAATATTCTCTTGTGAAGCAATACTTTTAACCAGAGGAGAATAAAATCTTTCTGAGGTAGAAAAATCTGATGCAGAAGTAACTTGGCCTGCAGATACAGGAAGCTGTTCTACACCCGGTATACTTTCTGTTTTTTCTTTTACAACCGGAATTTCGGCAACTTTCTCAACAGGTTTTTTCTCTATCTCCCCATCAATTTCAATGATGGCAATTACATCGCCAACCTGGGCCACTTCATCTTCCTTAAATAACTGTTGTAACAATTTACCGGCAACCGGAGAGGGAACTTCAGAATCTACTTTATCTGTAGCAATTTCGAGTATAGTATCATCAAGGTCTATAGAATCACCGATTTGTTTTACCCATTTGATTACGGTTGCTTCTGCAACACTTTCACCCATTTTAGGTAACAATAGTTCGTATTGAGCCATATTAAATTACAGTATTTTACATTGGTAACGCCACAAAAATACAGTTTTTATTTGGTCTAAACTGTTTCTTTAAGCATATTTAACAGCATAGTAAGTGCTGATGCAGCAGATCTTTCAATATTTTGAATCCGCTTATTACTGAAATTAAACACTTTAGCAACGGTTTTGTGTTTTGAGGAAATTGCAATCCAAACCGTACCAACAGGTTTATCTTCTGTACCGCCATCAGGGCCGGCAATTCCGCTGACTGCTATAGAAAAATCTGTTTTAAAATGTGTGATGGCACCTTTTGCCATTTCGGTAACGGTTTCTTCACTTACTGCGCCAAAAGTAGTTAAAGTGCTTTGTTTAACGCCTAAAATAGATTCTTTTAACTCATATGCATAGGCTACAGCCCCGCCAAAATAAACAGAAGAACAACCAGGATGTTGCGTAATTAAATGTGCAATGTAGCCACCAGTACAACTTTCTGCAGTAGAAAGTGTTAGTCCGCGAGCCTTCATAATATTCAATATAGCCTGTTCTAACGGAATGTCTTCATCTATGACCACAAAATTCGGAACACGGTTTATAATCTGCTGGGCATAAGTTTCCACTTCGGCTTTGAGTTCATCTTCACAGACACCTATTGCAGAGAGACGTAACCGTACCTGACCAAGTTTTGGTAAGTAGGCCAGCTTTATGTGTTTAGGTAATGCATCTTCAACATCCTCTATTTCCTTGGCAAGAAAAGACTCTCCGATATTTGCAGTCAAAATTGTTTTGTGCACAATAACAGGTAATTTGAAACGCTTCTTCAACCGCGGAAGTATTTCGTCATCCATCAGGTACATCATTTCAAAAGGCACGCCGGGCATCGATACGAAAATGGTTTCATTACGTTCGAACCACATGCAAGGTGCGGTACCATTTCTATTTACAATAACCTCGCAACCATCCGGAACGTCTGCTTGTTGTAAATTAATATCGAGTAATGGGCGTTTGTATTTCTCGAAAATCTGACGAACCATTTCAAGCGCAGCCTCATCTCTTCTGAAGTCCATGCCGAAATATTTGGCAAGTGTTTTTTTAGTGATATCGTCTTTTGTTGGACCTAATCCGCCAGTTATTAAAACAATATTTACACGCTTTTCAGCTTGTGCAAGAGCATCCAAAATATGACTTTCATCATCAGAAACTGAGGTGATTTGTTTTACAGATATGCCAATATGATTCAAACTTTTGGCCATCCAGGCAGAATTGGTGTCTACAATCTGACCGATTAAAATTTCATCACCAATGGTTATAATTTCAGCTAACATAATTCTAGTATGTGGTGTAGAAACCTTGTCTTTTGCTCAATTTCAAATCCTGCAATATAGATGCTTTTACCTTTATTGTTAATGAGTAACTTTTATATGTACCAAAAGGCACCCAGTTTACGCTCATATCCCAGCAATGTAAATCACGATAAATAGCAATATTCATTGGTGTAAGGCCTCTATTCTTGAAATCGTAACCAGAACTGTAGGTTACTTTCCATTTTGGCGTTAAGTTTAAATCGCCATTAAAATTCAGGGAGTTACTCACCGTACTCACGCCAAGGTTATTTGTATATTGAAAACTGTAAGAAAATGCTAAATTCCAAGGAACGTTAAAGTCTACAAATGCATTTGGATCTCTACTGATTGCTGCGAGTTGCGAAGACTGAATATCAGACAAACCGTTTTTCTTGGTTTGATCTTCGATTTTATCATTTACATCGTTTTTCTTTTTTAATGCCTCCGGGTTAAGGCTATAATCAAATGAAAAACCGAGATTGGTTAATCGCGGCAAACCTCCATTGGCCCACGTAAAACGATTGCTTCTAATGGTTGTAGCCACACCAGTTGATGGATCTGTAGTGGTTTCCAGTTGATATGGGTCGAAGGAACCGCTATAATTTATACCAAGTTTATCAGTAAATTGAGACCTTCCGGAAAAAGCAAGATTTGATAGCTTATTTCTCGTGGCAATAAAGTTGTACGAACCACTAATGCTCAACCCCTGAATAATCGGAATCTTCTTTTCCCCTTTGCCTGAGGTATCGCTTTTAGAAGCTACTTTCAGCTCTACTGTATTGTCTAAACTAAAACCGATAGATGCATTTTCAGTTGAAAAAGAACCGGGATAAGCACTGTTCTGGAAAATAGAGTATTTTAAAGGTTCGCCATAAACATCATAAATCTGACTTCCGTTCTGATCAACAGCAACTCTGTACGGCCCGCTATTTGCTTTGGTAAAGTCTGGATTATAGTTTAATGAAACGGTAGGCGTCATTACGTGGCGCATTGCCTTAATGTTTCCCAGGTTTTTAAACTCTTTAAGTCCGTAAATTTTTGTAGACATGCTGGTAGAAAGATTATAACTTCCGGCACGACTAAAACCACTAACTGTATCCGTTCTTGAGGTGTATGTTCCATCGTCAAAAACCGTATAACGGTTACGCGTAGTTTGCATATTCCAATATTCATTATAAGTACCACCCATACTGAAATTAAGGTATTTCAGTGCAGTGAACGATAGTGCAACAGGGATAGATTGAGAAAAACCTGTTTTTAAACCCCTTAAACCATCATTTGTGAATAATATACTATCTTTAGTATCAATTCTATTTGTTCCCTGCAAACCGTAACCAACTGTAATTTTTTGATACCACTTTTGTTCGCCAACACGTTTTTTAGAATCAAAAGGACTGAATGTAGGCACGTTAAAAGTACCTGTCGGGAAGGTTACAGATACATCTCTTGTGCTCAAAGTCTGGTCACTACCAAAAGTCAAAGAGTAGTTCATTCCGTTATCAAATGCTTTTGAATAACTGATACTACTGTTCATTGTATTGTTAGCAATTGCACGAATATCATACGTTGCATTTGCAGCCGTTGCTGAAAAATAAGTACTGGAACCCAAATTTACACTCGCACTGAAAGTAGTTCCAGGATTCGCATTCGCATTCTGACTGTGCGACCAGGTTAAGTGAAAAACTTTGGCAGGGTTATTAAACGCTTCTGTACCTTCCAGGCCATTTTTGGAACTGGAATAATTAAAGTTAATGTTACCATTATATTTATAACGTTTCACATAACTGCTTTGCAAAGTTGTTTCGTAAGAACCGTTGGTATAAATCGTTGCCAATAACTTCGCATCCCAATAATCATTTAAACCGAGGTAATATCCTGCATTTTGAAGGAAAAATCCTTTGGTTGCATCTTCGCCAGGAGTAGGCAAAATGACGCCTGATGTACGTTTGTTAGGTTTAGGAAAAAAAGCAAATGGCAAGCCTAAAAACGTTGGTACATCTTCAATAACCATATACGTTGGCCCTGTGATAATTTGTTTCTCGGTAACAATTCCTTTAGAAATCATTAAACCAAAATGCGGATGCGGTAAATTACAAGTACTGTACATTACATTTTTTACGTGAAGCTCATCGTCTACCTGCTTCTTACTTTGTCCCCCAGAAAAAAAGCCGCCTTCTTGCTCAGAGAAAACACCAAACACACGTGCTTTCGTTGTTTCCGAATTGTAGTATAAGGAATCAGCGATTGCAGACCCGTCGGCACCGGATTTAAAAATTGGCCGCCCCACGTACTTTCCGGTTTTCGCATCTTTTCGCCCGCTGGCGAAGATCAGTTTCTTTTCGGAATCATAACGGATGTAATCTGCATCCAATTCGAAATCGCCATAGACCACCCGCGCATTGCCATACATAAAAACCACGCTCCTCTTTTTATTAAACTTAACAGAGTCGGCTTTATATTCGACTTTATTATCTAAACCACTGTTGCTTTTGGGTTTAACTTTAGTCGTATCCTTTTTGGTCGAATCCAGCTTGATAATTTGTTGCAATGAAATGCGCGGAAATGCGTTAGCCTTATTAACAACCAGTGTTAATAAAATGACAGAAATTAGTAAAATAGAGCTAGTAAGAAGTTTCAAATTCGTATTTGAATGTTATTTTTGCACAAATGTTTAATCAAAAACGTCCAAAATTACTGAAAAATATACCATTGATGTATCTTAAAACTATTTTAACATCTATTATTTGCCTCCTAGTTATCAACAGCATTGATAATCAAGTCTTTGCACAAGAATATAAAATTAAAACAATTGTGATTGATGCAGGCCATGGTGGTAAAGATGGTGCCACGCATGGAGTATATTCTAAAGAGAAAGACGTAGCATTAAAAACTGCTTTAAATCTGGGCAAAGCCCTTCAAGACAGCCTTAAAGATATCAAAATCATTTATACCCGTGAAACTGATGTTTTTATACCACTTTATGAGCGTATAAATATTGCGAACAACGCAAAAGCCGATCTGTTTATTTCCATTCACCTGAATGATATGCCGGTGAGGGTTTCCAAAGTTGTAGATTATTATAAGAAAGTTAGGGGAAGAAAAGTACCGGTGTACCGTACGGTAACTTCAAAAAGTACATCTACACGCGGAACAGAAACTTTCGTATCTGGAACCGGGCGCCTTAGCGAACAGGATGAAGTGATAAAAAGGGAAAATGCTTCTATGTTTTTGGAAGATAACTATCAGAAAAACTACGAAGGTTTTATTGCCAATACACCAGAAAACGACATTATGTTGTCTTTGATGAAACAAACCAACCGTGAAAGGAGTTTAAGGTTTGCTTCTCTGTTGCAACAGGAATATGTAAATGCCGGAAGGATTAATCGCGGTGTACAGGAAAAAAGTCTTGCTGTTTTAGCACGGGCAGCAATGCCGGCTGTGCTTACAGAAATTGGCTTTGTAAGTAATCCGGAAGAAGAAGATTACATGAACTCGCCAGAGGGGCAAAATGAAATTGTTAGCGGAATAATCAATGCGATAAAAAGCTATAAGCGTATTGCTGAGACTTCCTTTTAAACCTATTTGAATGAAGCTTAAACTTCTTGCAACCATCTTATTCTCTATTTTATTCTTTTGTTTGCTCAATCCCACTGTATTTGCTCAGGGATATAAAATAAGAACAATCGTTATCGATCCGGGACATGGCGGCCGCAAACCAGGCGCATCTGGAAGAATTTCTACTGAAAAAGATGTGGCCTTAAAAATAGGCCTGAAACTAGGCGCACGCTTAAAAGAAGAATTGCCTGCATTAAAGATCATTTATACAAGAACAAAAGATGTTGATGTTGATTTATATCGCAGGGCAGAAATTGCAAATGAAGCTGATGCAGACCTTTTTATATCTATACACTGCAACTCTATGCCTGCCGGAAACAAACATATTAAAGGCGTAGAAACACTGGTAGCCGGATCGCACCGGTTGAAAGAACAAGATGCGGCCATTCGTGAAAATGCCGATATTAAGCTAGAAAAGGATTATAAATCGAAATACGACGGTTATGACCCCAACAACCCCAGCTCTTTTATTATTTTATCGCTTTTAAAAAATACCTTTCGGGATAAAAGCATTAAATTCGCAAAATTAATTCAGAACAACTATGTTGGTATGAATGATCGGCAAAGTCGTGGAGTTAAAGAACAGGGTGTTCTTGTTTTGCAGAGATGCGGAATGCCTGCTGTTTTGACAGAAGTTGGGTTTATTTCAAATACGGAGGAAGAAAAATACATCAATTCATCAAAAGGACAAGACGAAATTGTAGATGCTATAATCAAAGCCATTAAAACCTACAAGAAAAACGTAGAAGTAAAATAACTGGCATAAAAAGTGATAATGCCTGATAGAATTTAATAACATATACCAAACAAAATCCTTAAAGTTTATATTATGTATGTAATACATATTTTAAACCAAGGAAAATAAAAATTATGCGCTCCGGTAAATACAAAATCAATACCATCTGTATTTGCGGCCATTAAATAGAAAACACTCATGAAAATTAAGAACGAAACCAAAGTAGGAATTTTAGCTGCATTTGCTATTGCATTACTCATTATCGGCTATAACTTCCTAAAAGGAAATTCGATTTTTTCCAACGAAACAAATTTGCTTGCACGCTATTCAAGAGTAGATGGCTTAACGGTATCAAAACCCGTGTTAATTAATGGCTACCAAATTGGCCGTGTGGCAAAACTTCAGCTTCAATCAGACGGAACAATTCTCGCAACATTAAGTATTAATAGCAAATATGAGATTCCGGATAATAGTATTGCACGTTTGGAAGGGACTGATTTGCTCGGAAGTAAAGCAATTGTAATGGAATTGGGAAATTCTAAAAAAATGGCAGAAGATGGTTTCGTATTAAACGCTAACGTAGAAAAAGGATTAATGGAGCAGGTGCAGCCAGTACAGAAAAAAGCTGAATTAATTATTGGCAAAATGGACTCGATCTTAAGCAGTGTGAACTCCATTTTAAATCCAAATTTCCAAAAAAATGTTGATAAAAGTTTCAGCAGTATTGCAGGTACTCTTGCCTCTCTTGAAAACACATCTAAAAAAGTAGACGGTTTAGTTGGCTCTGAAAGTGCAAGAATTGAAGCTATTTTTAAAAATGTAGAAGGTATTACTGCAAATCTGAACAACAATAATCAAAAAATCAGTGACATTTTAACCAACATTAATACTGTTACAGATAAATTTGCAGCCGCTAACTTCAAAGAAACTGTAGATAATGCAAACAAAGCAATGATGGATTTACAGGCCGTTATCTCCGGAATCAAAGATGGCAAAGGAAGCTTAGGATTGTTACTCAACGACAGACAAATGTACGATAACCTGAATAGTGCTTCTAAAAACTTGGATGCTTTAATGATTGATTTGAAGGCAAATCCTAAAAGATATGTTCATTTCTCTGTATTTGGCGGAGGAAATAAAAAGGATAAATAATCCTTTAAAAAAGACAAAAAAAATCTCCGTAAAATACTTACGGAGATTTTTTTTTGATTAATATTTTAGTTCATCTTATAGCTGAAACGTTTTGCCTTCTAAAGCCAATTCCGTATTTTCAAATACCGATTGTGTTTCTTCTAACAACATTTGTAAGGTTTTATACCTCGATGAAAAATGCCCAATCAGCAATTTCTTTGCTCCGGTAATTTTTGCCACTTCACCAGCTTGCTGAGCTGTAGTATGATGGGTTTCTTTCGCACGGTCTAACAAATCGTGCGTAAAAGTTGCTTCGTGATAAAGCGTATCGCAACCGGCGATTGTATCAAAATAACGCTCGTCATACAAGGTATCAGAACAATAGGCATAGCATCTAGGATCATCAGCCGGCGTTGTGTAATCTTCGCTCCGCAAAACATTGCCATCCGGCAGTTCTACATCCAAACCTTTTTTTAGCTGGGTATAGTAAACCATCGGAATTTCCTCCTCTTCTACTTTCCACTTAATTAATTTCCGCTGACGTTGCTTTTGTTGAAAAACAAATCCGGTGCATGGAATGCGATGGTTGAGGATAATACTTTTGACGGTAAGTTCTCCATTTTCAAAAATAACTTTGGATTCTGTTGGGTCGATCGGAAAAAACTCCAAAGGATATCGTAAAACCGTATCTGAATATTTAAATTGAATTTCTAAAATTTCAAGTAAATCTGCTGGACCGAAAATCTGGATGGGTTTGGTTCTTCCGTACAAATGCAAGGAAGATAACAAACCAATTAAGCCAAAGTAATGATCGCCGTGTAAGTGACTGATGAAAATGTGATCGATCCGCGCAGCTTTTAGGTTGTAACGGATGAGCTGTTGCTGAGTACCTTCCCCACAATCTATCAAATAATATTTTTCGTTACAATTGAGCAACTGTGCCGTTGGATTTCTATTAAATACAGGAGTGGCAGAACTGCTTCCTAAAATTGTAACTTCAAATTTCATTTTATAAAAATATAAAAGCCTCGTAGAAATGGTACTCTACGAGGCTGGAATGTTATGTTATTTAATTTATTTATCGCCTCTGAATTCTTTTTCCAATTCATCCATAAAAATGAAGTCGGTAGCTTCCTCTATTGTAGAAACAAACGTTACCGATTGAAATATGTTTGATAATTCTATAATATCTGCCAGCTCATCATTAATACCCGTAACAATAAATAAACCACCTGCAGATTTACATAACCTGTCTCCTACCAACAGGCAGCTCAGGTCTTGCGCATCATTACATTCCTTTACGTTGCTTAGGTCAACAATGATATTTTTAAAGCCCTCCGCATTGAGCAGGTAAAGTTCGGATTTTAGGCCTGGTGCATTTTCATTCGTGAAACGTGTTTCCCTTAACTCCAAGGTAACATATTTCTCGTGTTTATCTACAGAAAATTTCATCTCGTCAAATCTTTTTATACTAATGTAAATAATTTCCTTGCTTTAAAGTGAAGGAAGTGCTTTCAGAACGTTTTCTTCAATTCTGCCTGAAATTGCATCCGCGTCTGCTTTTATAAATTTTTCACCAACAATTTTTTCGTAAAGCTCAATGTATCGTTCAGAAATAGACTTTACAACATCTGGCGTCATTTCTGGAATGCTTTGTCCGTCTTTTCCCTGGAAACCATTTTCGATTAACCATTTACGCACAAACTCTTTTGAAAGCTGCTTTTGAGGTTCATTATCTTTCTGGCGTTTTTCGTAACCTTCAGCATAAAAATAACGTGAAGAATCTGGCGTATGAATTTCATCAATCAGGTAAATAACTCCATCTGCTTTGCCAAATTCATATTTTGTATCCACCAGAATTAAATCACTTTTCGCAGCAATTTCGGTTCCGCGTTGGTAAAGTTGGCGTGTATAATTTTCCAGTTGTTCATAATCGGCAATAGAAACAATTCCTTTCGCCAGAATATCCTCGCGGGAAATATCTTCATCGTGCCCTACAGATGCCTTTGTAGTTGGCGTAATAATTGGCTCGGGCAACTTATCGTTTTCCTTCAATCCTTCAGGCAAAGAAACACCGCAAACAGAGCGTTTACCTGCACTGTATTCTCTCCAGGCATGACCGGCCAGGTAACCGCGGATTACCATTTCAACTTTAAAAGGTTCGCAGATTCGACCAATTGTAACCATTGGATCGGGAATTGCTAAAACCCAGTTCGGTACAATGTCTTGCGTTGCAGACAGAAACTTTGCTGCAATCTGATTTAAAACCTGGCCTTTAAAAGGAATGGCTTCCGGTAAAACAACATCAAATGCTGAAATGCGATCGGATACTACCATCACCATAAACTGATCGGCAATGGTATACACATCTCTAACTTTTCCTTTATAAAAACTACTCTGATTAGGAAAATTGAACTGGGTTTCTTTTAGTGCTTTCATGAGGCCATAAAAATAGGAAAAAAGTTGGGAAGACAAGTAGTTTAATAGGCGCTTTAGTTTTCGTTTTTTGATCGTTAAGGATATAAACACGAAGAACGCGGAGATAGCACAGAGAAGCACAAAGTGTATACCCAAGTTGGCATCATTGCGAGGAAGAACGACAGCCGGCCCCGATCTTTCGGGGAAGCAACCTTTCCAGTTAGAATTCTACTTTCCTATATAAAAAGATTGCTTCATCCTTTTGCTCAACATCCCATCCTTTCAGGTTTGCATTGATAAACTAAAAGATGAACGAATGACTAAGGAACACATTATATGGATGGTTTCCGACTTTCTAAATTTCAACTATTGTATATCTCCGTAAGCTTTCAATATATCTTTTACCAGTTTATGGCGTACAACATCTTCTCCGCTTAGGTAAATAATATCTATTCCTTTAATTCCGTCCAAAATCCGTAAACCATTGTGAAGCCCTGACATTTGTTTTTTAGGCAAATCTATCTGGGTTACATCACCGGTTACAATGAACTTGGCAGTTGGTCCCATACGTGTTAAAAACATTTTGAGCTGCATATCTGTAGCATTTTGAGCTTCATCCAGAATTACAAAACAATTGTCTAGTGTTCTACCACGCATAAAAGCCAGTGGCGCAATTTCTATCGTTCTGTTTTCAATATAAAATTTTAATTTTTCTGGCGGAATCATGTCGTCCAAGGCGTCATAAAGCGGACGCAAATAGGGATCGATTTTCTCTTTTAAATCGCCAGGTAGAAAGCCCAGATTTTCACCTGCTTCAACAGCTGGGCGAGTTAATATAATGCGTTTTATTTCCTTGTTTTTAAGTGCTCGTACTGCTAAAGCAACAGCAGTATACGTTTTACCGGTTCCGGCCGGACCAATCGCAAACAGAACATCATTTTTTGCAATGCTGTTTACCATTTTACGTTGATTGGCAGTCCGTGCTTTTACCAACAAACCATTTGTTCCAAAAACAATCACTTCGCCACCACCCTTTCCGTCAGGTGTTTCTTTTTTTGCAAGGCCATCGGCTTTCGCTCCTAAAATAGATTCAACATCATTATTATTTAATGAGCTATACTTTTCCAGGTGTGCAATCAGTTGGTTGAATTTTTCTTCGAAAGACTTAAGTTCCTGTTCGTCACCAAGTACCTTCACTTCACTGCCTCTTGCAACAATTTTTAGTTTGGCAAAAGCAGCCTTAATCATCTCGTAATTCTCATTATTCGGACCCCAAAATTGGGCTGGATTTACGGTTTCAAGAGTTACTTTTAATTCGTTCAATCTGTATATTTTTTAAGTTTTCGGGCGTATATTAATTAAAATTTGAATATTTGCAGACGCTTAAGCATCTACACAAGAATAAGCATAAATAATTAAACTTTAATGGGTATTATTACATTAACAACAGATTTAGGTTCAAAAGATTTTTACCAAGCTGCACTGAAAGGAAGCTTGTTAACGCTGATGCCTAATGTTAATTTAGTAGACATTACGCATGAAGTTCCGTCGTTTAATATTTCTTATGCGGCATTCGTTCTGAAGAACGCATATCCCTATTTCCCGAAGAATACGGTACACCTGATCGGGATTGATTCTGTATACAGCGAAAACACTTCTTATCTGGCCGCAAAATACAAAGACCACTATTTTGTTGGTGCAGATAACGGCATTTTTTCATTGCTTTTTGACGAAGCCCCGGAAGATGTTGTTGAACTGAATATTATGCAGGATTTAAAGTACCTGCACTTTCCACTGGTTGATATTTTTGTTAAAGCAGCTACACACCTTGCCAAAGGCGGAAAACTAAAAGACATTGGTTTACCTGTAGCAGAGATTGAACACAAGATGCTTTTACATCCTGTAATAGAACGAGATATGATTAGAGGAAGTGTAATTTATATTGATACATTCTGTAATGTCATTACCAATATCACCAAAGATTTATTTACGCGTATTCAGAAAAACAGAGATTTCACTTTGTATTTCAGAAAAAGTGAAACCATTTCTCAGCTCAGCTGGCATTATAATGAAGTCCCTGAAGGTGAAAAACTTTGCCTGTTTGGTATCAGCAATCATTTAGAGATTGCCATTAATAAAGGGAAAGCCAGCGGTTTGTTGGGCTTACATCTTGGCGATATTGTACGGGTAGAATTTAATCCGCCTTTGCTTTAAGATTCAAATCTACATCTTAAAATCAATTTCAAACAAGTTCTATCTTCGCGTTGTTTATTGCGCATGAAGATATATATATGTTTATTTTTAGCGCTATTCTCGGTTAGTGCAGTTTCCGCCCAGCAAGATACCCTTGCATACTCTACACAACGGGTTAAAGTAAATGGCTTGCTTGAAGACCGAAGTAAAAAATTTGGTCAATATGATGAAAGTCTCAATCAGCGTACAGGAATATTTGGTTGGCAAACTAAAAAGGACATCAAACGGTCTAATGAAATTCTCCGCGACGTAGTGCTCACCGACAACAACATTTTTAAGGAACTGAAAGTGCTGATGGATTATAAGGATTTACAAAACGAACAAAAACTTGAAGTAGCAGACCATTCGCAGGAAAGATTGGACAACTATATGTTGAGCATAAAAAAACTACAGGATCAGAATGCGGAACTGAAACAGGAGCTCAAAAATAACAGTAGAAGTGGTGGCGCCATGAGCTATATCTTCATTATTTTATTACTTATTCTCGCTGGTATAATTTATTTTATGAATAAAAAATTGCAACAGACAAAAAGCCAGAGATCAAGTCAAAACTTATAGATCATGAAAAAAGCATTATTTAAAACACTGGTTAAAATCAATAATATTATTTTGCCAAGTCTGCATAAAAAAGACCCCAATACTTTATCCAATCTACAAAAGGTTATTTTGGGTTACCGATATTGGGCTTTAACAAATTCTTTAGACTAAAAAAGGCCAACCTTTTTAAGGTTGGCCAATCATATTTGGAAGATATCTCCTGAATTTTATTTAGTGAAATGGTCGATAATTAAGTTTGCCAGTTCTGTACCAATCCGTTCTTGAGCCTCATTTGTAGAGGCGCCAATATGTGGTGTTAACGAAATTTTTGGATGTGTAAGTAAATCTGCCAACGGCGTAGGTTCGTTATCGAAAACATCTAAACCGGCAAAAGCAACCTGACCAGAGTTTAATGCTTCAATTAATGCAGGCTCGTCTATTGTTCCACCTCTTGAGCAGTTTACAACAAATACTCCTTTTTTCATTTTAGCGAATTCTTCTGCGCCCAAAATTGGTTTATCTGCAAAAGGAGTATGAAGAGAGATAAAATCACTTCCAGCAATTACTTCATCAAAAGAAACTGTTTTTACAGGAATATTTACTTTTACTCCACCTTGGAATTCTAAAGCAATTTCAGTTTCAACAGGATAAAGATCATAAGCCAGAACGTTCATTCCTAAACCTAAAGCTACTTTTGCCGTTGCCCGTCCAATGCGACCGAAACCAACAATACCAATTGTTTTCCCACTCAATTCAACACCTTTGGCATAAGCTTTCTTTAAGTTATTGAATTGTGTTGCACCTTCTACTGGCATTTTTCGGTTAGCATCTTGCAAAAACCGAACACCAGTAAACAAATGAGAGAAAACCAACTCCGCAACAGAAAGTGAGGATGCAGCAGGTGTATTTACTACGTTAATTCCTTTGCTTCGTGCATACTCAACATCGATGTTATCCATTCCAACACCGCCTCTGCCAATTAATTTAATATTCGGCACAGCATCAATTAATTCTTTTCTAAGTTTAGTTGCGCTACGTACCGTAATGGCATCATAGTTTTTTAATGCTTCAGCAAGTTTATCCTGAGGAACAGTTTCTGTATCTACAATAAAACCTGCTTTTTCTAATAAGTCTTTTCCGATCGGATCAATCCCATCGTTCGCTAATATTTTAATCATTTTTGGTTTATGATTGCACAATTGCGGTAATTGTTTTTACCGCAATTGGATGTATAAATTTAATTTGCTTTTGCTTGTTTTTCTTCAAATAATTGCATGGCATCTACCAATACATGTACACTGGTAATAGGCAAAGCATTGTACATAGACGCTCTAAATCCACCCACACTTCTGTGGCCTTTAATACCAACAATACCCATATCTTCAGCAAATTTCAAGAATGGTTTTTCCAGATCTGCATTTTCCATAACGAAACAAATATTCATTCTGGAGCGGTCTTCAATTTTACATGTTCCTTTAAATAATGGATTGCGGTCTATTTCTCTGTAAAGTGCCTCAGCCTTAGCTTTATTTTCTGCTTCAATTTGAGCAACGCCGCCTTTAGATTTCAACCAACGGAGGTTTAATAACGCCACATAAATAGAAAATACTGGCGGAGTATTGTACATCGATCCATTATCAATATGTGATTGATAATTCAACATTGAAGGAATTTTACGGTCTATTTTCCCAAGAATTTCATCCTTAACAATTACAATTGTTAAGCCAGCCGGGCCAATATTTTTTTGTGCGCCTGCATAAATTAAATCAAACTGAGACACATCAATTATACGGCTCATAATATCAGAAGACATATCGCAAACAAGTGGTACATTGGTTTGCGGTGCCTCAAACAGTTCAGTACCATAAATGGTATTGTTTGAAGTGTAATGGAAATAAGCACTATCTGCAGGAACTTCGTAATCTTTAGGGATGAATGTATAATTTGCTTCTTTAGAAGATGCAACAACATTCACGTTTCCAACAAGTTTTGCTTCTTTCAAAGCTTTAGTTGCCCAAACACCCGAATCAAGGTAACTAGCAGTTTGTCCGTCGCCCAAAAGATTCATTGGAACCATTGCAAACTGTAAACTTGCTCCTCCCTGTAAAAATAAAACCGAATAACCCGATGGCACGTTCAAAAGTTCTTTCACTAACTTCTCTGCTTCAGCAACTACCGCCTCAAACTCTGTAGTTCTATGCGAAATTTCTAGAATCGATAATCCATCGTTAAAATCTAAAACAGCCTGTGCGGCTTGTTTAAACACTTCTTGAGGTAAAATACAAGGGCCTGCGCCAAAATTATGTTTCATTTTATTATATAATGTTTTATGCGGGTAAATGTAAAGGTTTTAAGCCGTTTTCAGACCATAAAATCGTATCATATAAAATTAAAATTTGTTAAAAAAACAGCCAAAATCGATTTTTTTTTGAGGTTTTCATAATGATTTTGTCTCAGAATGTCGATTAAACGTTTTAGTAAGTTTAAAGCAAAAAACCGCTTCTGTTTTCCTACTTCTATCTTTTAAGTTTAAGGATCAATTTCAGGTTAAACTGGCGCCCGGTCAAATAGTTTGGAACGGCATATTGCACATTTTGAACGTCTGTAAGCCACAAATAAGAAACTGTATTCTGGATATTGAGCATATTAAAAACCTCTATGAACAGAATTACTGAACTAAAATTTTTGTCCAGAAATTTTGGTTTGTGGGCGGCGGCATCATCAAGAAAATCTTTGGAAAAGCCAATATCAACACGTTTATAGGCAGGTATATAATAGCGATCCTGGTATCTCGGAACTTGCGCCGGCCCAATGGGTAATCTAGATCCGTAAACCGCATTCAAGTGAACTTTATAGGTTGGGTTATTCATTAATTTATCTTGAAAGAAAACCGAAAAATTTACTCTTTGATCTGTTGGGCGTTTTACAAATCCTGGATAAAATGTTTCTCCTTTTTTTACATAACTGTCGTTTACAATATCTTCATTTGCATGCATCACAGACAACCTGAAATAAGACACCATGTCTTTTACAAATTCGCCGCCAACACTCAAATCTGCGCCATATGCATAACCTCTGGAAACTTCATTTGCCAAATATTTAATACGCAAATTGTCTATTTTGTATGGGATTAACCGGTCTGAATATTTAAAGTAAGCTTCTGAAGTAAATTTTAAACGTGTTCCAAGTGCATCAAAAGCATAATCGTAACCTAAAGATGTATTGTAAGAACTTTGCGCTTTTTGACTTAAATTTAATGTTCCGGTGAAATCTCGAATGGTGCGGTAAGATGGCGGTTGCTTATAAACGCCCGCGGTAAAACGTAAAATTTTGTTATTGGAATTTGGACGAAAAGCCAGCAAAACCCGCGGACTAATCAATATTTGGTTATTTAAAGAATTGTAACTAATTCTACTGCCGAGTTGCAATTCCAAATCGTCTGTGAGTGTGTAACTGTCTTGAATGTAAGCACTGTAATTTCTAATGTCAATATTGTTTTCTGCACGTACTACATCCTGCAAATCTACTTGTTGCCCGTTCGTTGGCAAAACATCAGTTATAGAATCTACAGAGTTGTATTCATTCAGCACGTCTGAATATCTGGAGATGTCATATTTTAATCCCCACGAGAAAACGTGGTTATCCAGATTTTGATCTACTTTAATTTCTGAAGTAAATATCTGCGTGTTTAAACTGTTTTGCCCGAAATTATTGTACAGTCCGATTCCTTTGATCTGAGTACCGTAAATTGGGTTTCCGTTCGTATTGATACCTGTAATCTCATTAAAAGTATAACTTCCTACAATGTCAAATCTCTCCCGCTCTACAGTATTAAAATAGCTGTTTATCCATTTAATAACGGTATTTGAACTCGGTTTATACACTGCGGTAACTGCACCCCCTGCCGACCTGTAATCATCTATTTCTTCACCTGCATAATCTACATTTAAACGCAAAGTTGTATTTAGTGTTCCAAATTTTGTTTCCCGGCTTTCCGGGATAAGTTTAAACTGACCGAAATTTACAGTTCCTAAAAAGCTGAGGCTAAATTTCGAGGAAAAATCATAACCATATAAAACCTGTGCATCGGCAAAGTTTGGGTTGTAACTTCCTTTTTGATCTTGCGTGGTCAAAACGCTGGTATTATTTTTATAGCGCAAACCCGCTAAAAGAAAACTTTTACTAAAATTTCTACGTGTCGAAATTGAAGTATTCAAAAAACTGGTTGTAAGGATTGTTTCGTTGCTATCCGGTTTTTCATATTTAATATCCAATACCGATGATAATTTATCGCCATATCTGGCTTCAAAACCACCGGCAGAAAATCGAGCCTTGCTTACTAAATCTGCATTAATAAAACTGAGTCCTTCTTGTTGTCCGCTGCGCACCAAAATTGGCCGATTAATTTCTACATCGTTAATGTAGATCAGGTTTTCATCAAAGTTCCCTCCTCTTACACTATATTGTGCGCTTAATTCATTATTAGTCGAAACGCCAGGCAAGGTTTTAAGCATGGTTTCGAAATTACCAGAAACCAGAGGCATTGCCGTCATATCGCCGATATTAAGTACCATGGCATTACTTAGCTGGTTTTGTTTATTCGTGATATTTACCTGTTCCAACTGGTTTACGTTCTCTTTTAAAAAAACAGGTTGATCTATACGTGCACCAGAACGTTCGTTAAATTTTATGGTTTGTGATTTGTAACCTAAGAAGACGTATTTAACGCTAAAATTCCGATTTTTTGAATAAATGGTATAAACGCCAAAATCATCTGTTACAGTAGATTGCGACTGCCCGATAACCAATACGCTCACTTGGCCCAAAGGTACGTTATGATCATCGTAAACTACGCCCGAAACTCTTACTAAGGGTTGCGCCATTGCCGCACTGCAACCTAAAATCAATAAGAACAGAAACAGTTTAAATTTGAGCATAATTTTGATAAGCGCGAAGAAAGATCACTTCAGCAATGCTGAGCGAATAAGAAAGCTAAATGTAATGCGTTTTTGTGGTTGCACTTTTCATTGCCGCAATTGTGGCTGAAGGATTTTCTCCAGAAAAAATTGCGCTTCCGGCAACAAATGCCTGTGCCCCTGCAGCAGCTAAATCACTAATATTTTCTAAACTAACGCCACCATCAACTTCTACAATTAAACTGTCATTTACACCTTGCTTTAGAATACTTAAATCATTTAGTTTTTTGTAGGTATTGTTTATAAAACTTTGACCTCCAAAACCAGGATTGACAGACATGATCAAAACAAGGTCTAAATCTTCAATAATATCTTCCAATAAACGAACTGGTGTATGCGGGTTTAAGGCAACACCAGCTTTACAACCGAATGATTTAATCAACTGCACAGTTCTATGCAAATGTGTACATGCTTCATAATGTACTGTAATGCGGTCTGCACCTGCCTTTGCAAATTCTTCAATATACTTATCTGGTTCTACAATCATAAGGTGTACATCCAGCGGTTTTACAGCGTGTTTTTTTACCGTAGCCATAATGGGAAAGCCGAAAGAAATATTGGGCACAAAAACACCGTCCATAACATCTACGTGAAACCAATCTGCTTCGCTGTTATTGATCATTTCAATATCGCGTTGCAGGTTACCAAAATCGGCGGATAAAATTGAGGGTGCAATTATATATTTCATTGTATAAAGATATGTAAATTGAAATGAACAAAAAAGCCCTTCAACTTGCATTAAAGGGCTTTTTGTATGATAATATTATGGCGATAGATTATCCTCTATCTTTTATGCTTACAAAAGCGCGGTCGGTTTCGCCAACGTAAATTTGACGCGGACGGCCAATTGGCTCTTTGTTTTCTTTCATTTCTTTCCATTGAGCAATCCATCCTGGCAGGCGGCCCAAAGCAAAAAGTACGGTAAACATTTCTGAAGGGAAACCTAGTGCTCTGTAGATAATACCTGAATAAAAATCTACGTTTGGATACAATTTGCGTTCTACGAAATATGGATCTGTAAGCGCAGCTTCTTCTAGTTTTTTAGCAATTTCCAATACCGGATCGTTAATTCCTAAGCTTTCTAAAATATCATCACATGCTTTTTTAATGATTTTTGCACGCGGATCAAAGTTTTTATATACGCGGTGACCAAATCCCATCATTCTGAAAGGATCGTTTTTATCTTTTGCTTTATTGATCCATTTTTCTGTATCGCCACCGTCTTCTTTAATCAATTCCAACATCTCGATAACAGCCTGGTTGGCACCACCATGAAGCGGGCCCCAAAGTGCAGCAATACCAGCAGAAATTGACGCATACAAATTGCAATCTGATGAACCTACAATGCGAACTGTGGATGCAGAACAATTTTGCTCATGATCTGCATGCAGAATCAATAATTTGTTCATCGCGCTAACCACAACCGGGTTTACATCGTAATCTTCTGTACGCTGACCAAAAGTCATCCAAAGGAAATTGGTTACATAGTCGTATTTATTTTTTGGATAAATAAGTGGATGACCTAGTGATTTTTTATAAATGAATGAAACAATTGTCGGCAATTTTGCCAGCAATTTGATAATCGTAAGATTTTGTTCCTCTGCAGTTTGATTTGGTTTCAAACATTCTGGATAGAACGTTGATAATGAAAAAATCAACGAACCCAATTGTCCCATCGGGTGCGATTTTGACGGATATCCATCAAAAAACTTTTTCATGTCTTCGTGGATCAGCGTGTGATTGCTGATTTCGCCCTGGAAACTGTCCAATTGCGCCTGAGTTGGTAGCTCTCCGTAAATAACCAAATAAGCAACTTCCAAAAAGCTTGATTTTTCAGCGAGTTCTTCAATGGAGTAACCTCTATATTTTAAAATACCTTTTTCGCCGTCTAAAAAAGTGATTTTACTTTTTGTAGAACCAGTATTTTTAAAACCAGTATCTAAAGTTACAAAACCTGAACTATCTCTTAATTTTGAAATATCAATCGCCTTTTCATCTTCTGTTCCTGTAATTACTGGCAATTCTATAGTCTTACCATCAACTTTAATCTCTGCAATATCTGACATATTATTGTGTTGTGTTTATAGCTTTCTAAATTATATAAAATTAATATCCGTGCATAATAAATGCGTTAAATTAATATAAATAAACAGTCAAAATGACGTAACAATAATATTCGATTTAACGCTGAGGTATCTATTTTGCGGCAAATTTTTCTACCACACTTCCGCACTCCAGCATCTCGTCTCCATAATATGGGTTTTTAATGTCTTCAGTAACAGAAATCCAATCTCCACCATCGCCTTTATTAGCCATTGGACAATGTTGTACAAAAAGAGTTGTGCCTTTATTCAGGTCAGCATGTTTAAACAAGCTAATCAAATCTGCACTAACAGTTGTAAAGTCTTTTCTTTGCACTGCAAGCGTAGGTGCATTTGCAATTTTCGATGCAAATGTTGCTGTAAGTTCGCATCCCTTGTAATCGTTAAGGCTTGTGGCCAGTTTAGCAGAAAAGTTTTTTGCTAAGGTACTGTCTCCCTTTACCAAAGCATTTTTTAGTATTAAATACTGCGACAGAATGTTTCCTTGAACAGAATCTTTAACCAAAGCTGCAGACGAAGTCGTATCTACCGCAGCTATAGTAGTTGTACTATCGTTTGATGTGGCTTTTTTTTCAGACTGGCCGCAGGCCATTAGTGAAGTTACAAGAAGAATACCGAATACGCGCTTCATAATGATTTGGTTTTGGGGTCAAAATAGCATTTTAATATTAAATCCACAAAAAAAGCCTCGCAATTTGCGAGGCTTGTAATAGAAATGATGATTTAATTATAATTTGAAATTATAACCGATGCGTAAGTTAAACTGGCCGGTTTTCATGAAGTAAAGGTCTGAAGAGCTGTTGTTCACATAACCTTCGTATTTAACACCAACATCTAATCCGTTTCTCCATTCGTAACCCAAACCACCGCCGTAAATAAAATTCATATTTGCGCCGTCTTTAACCGCTAAACCCGTTCCAACATCGCCACTTAAATACATTCTCTCAATAGCGAATACTTTAACGCCACCTACTAAAGGAATGAACTCAAATTTTAATGGACTATTTTTCCATTTCAAACGGGTATAACCTCCTGAAGCAGTTAACGCAACAAATGGCGTTAAATCGTATTGTAATTTAATATCTGCGCCATAGCCATAATCCATTTCTGAACGATCCGGGAAAACACCAGCATTTACGCCAACACCAATTTTAAAAGCCATTCCGCTTGTTGTGGTTGTGCTCATCATATTGGTGGTTTCTGTAGTTTGTGCTTTTAGGTTTGTAGAAGCAAAAATTGCAAGTGCAGCAGTTGCCGTTGCAAAGAGTTTTGTAATTGTTTTCATAGTCAATAATTAAGTTTAATCTTAAAGGTTTAAACTATATACGATCAAATGATGAAAACAGATTTCATTTTTTTCAAAATTTTATGAAATAAAAAAGCCCTTGGCAAAAAACCAAGGGCTTTAACAAGTGAGTTCCTATTTTTTACAAAGAAAAGCCATAAGCTAAACGAAGGCCAAAATATCCGGTACTGCCACCATCTCTCGCTAAACCTTCATATTTAACACCTAAATCAAGGCCATTGCTCCATGCATAACCCAAAGCTGGTGAATAAACAAACGATGTTCCGGCACCAGTGCTTGTACCAAAACCAGCACCTAACTCTGCTAATCCGTAAACACCAGAACCCGTGCTATTAAAGAAATACTTAGCACCGACTTTCACGGGAATGTAACCAAGACTTGGAATATCTATGCCCGTATTGCCAATTTCTTTACCATTCAAATGTGTATAACCAGCAGTTACCGGAATCGACAATTGTTTGTCTACATCAAATTGATAACGGATATCTGCACCCAGAGCAACATTATATGCATCACTGGTTGGGACACCACCAATAATTCCAATACCTAATTTCTGAGATTGAGCGTTTGCATTTGTAGTGAAGAATAATGCTACAGCAGCTGCTGATGTAGCAAGAATTTTAGTAATTGTTTTCATATCGAGATATTGTTTAATGGGTTAAACTAATATGCCAGAACAATTACAAAGGCTATGCCAAAAGGCCTTAATTTTATACCTAAACACTGTTTTTGTGTCAGAATACGCTCAGATTTACGATTTTATTTTTTTAAGAAACTATTTTCAAAATACGTTGTTTTAACTCACTTGTACTTACCGCTGCATCCAGCCAGTTAATGTGTACGCCATCTTTTTCCATCTTCCTAAAAAAGGTATTCTGCCGTTTGGCATACTGGCAAATTGCGGTGCCTAAAAGAATATTCAAATCATCGAAAGTGTATTCGCCAAGCAGATATTTTGAAATAAATTTATATTCCAAGCCATAAAAATGGAGCATATCGTGCGTTAGTCCGTTTGCCAATAGATTTTCCACTTCTGCAATCATTCCGTTCTGCAACCGATCTTTCAATCGAAGCTGGATTCTGGAACGCGTGGCTTCCCTTTCAGATTTTAATCCGAAAACTGCCGGCTTAATTAACGGACGTTCAATTTCTGGTAAAGGATTATGTTTCAGATACCGGGCAATTTCCAGAGCACGTACCAGTCGTTTATGTGAAGCTACATCAACATGTTTAATATGTTCCTTGGGATATTGAAGCAGCAGTTTAATCAAATCTTCTTTAGGCAAACGTGCTATACCCTCCCGATAAAAATCGTCAACTGGAATAGCTGTATAAGATTGATTTTGAAGAATGCTATTGATGTACATACCCGTTCCACCGCATAAAATAGGTAATTTATTGTTCTGGCTAATCGAAGTAAACGCTTGATAAAAATCGTTCTTAAAGGCATCAACATGGTAACGTGCACCGGCAGGCAATATATCAATCAAATGATGCGGGATAACTTTTCCATTAACATGATACGCAGCCAGGTCTTTTCCGGTACCAATATCCATCCCTTTAAAAATCTGCCTGCTATCTGCACTTATAATTTCACTGTCCAACGCGTGAGCAATGTCTACGGCGAGTTTAGTTTTTCCGGAAGCCGTTGCACCAAGGATGATAAGCAGATTTGTTTCTTGCATATCAATATCTCAAAATAAATTTTAAACTGCCAGTATTAAAGACGGTAATCTCACTTGCTGTACTGTCTTTAACCAGGCTTCGCTCCCATTCAGCATCGAGCTGAAAGATTTGAGATTCGAGTTTTCCTTCAAGTGTAAAACCCAATCTGGAATATGAAGCCCCAGCAGACCAATCGCAATCTGCATAAGACATAATATCATTTGGATGATAAACAGACTGAAAGTGTGCAAGAAGTTTGCTTAATCCACCAGTTACAGAAAATCCGGATTTTATCGCAAAGCGAATCAATTCTGCAGATGTATAATTTGGCGAATGTTTCATTTTGCGCAATGCGGAAAAAGTAGCTACCCCTACCAGTTCATCCTGTAAAAATAATCCGAATTTATAGCGGCTGCTAACTGAGCCTTGCAGGTGATATTTACCCAGAAAAAGATCTGCTGTGGGTTTATCAATTCTCAATACTTTTGTTTTGCGACCGTGCAATCTTTTATTAATTCCCAGAAGTGACTGAATTCTGGCCACTACTTGCACGGTTCTGCTACGCCAAAGGTCTTCCCATAAATGAACAAGGTTTATCTGTTGATTTTGATACTGATATTGTAAAGCCTGAAGTGCTGCAGGTGTAAATGTATTTTGAGATGATATTAAATTTACTACAAGCAGGCTATTCTCGAAAATCAGCAGAGTATATTTGCCATCCAAATGAAGATCCGAAGAGATTGGCAAAACTGTACACGCAGACTTTACCTCGTGTTTCCAGGATGAAAACTTATTCTGAGAAGTAGCTGATCCAGATCGAACATTTTGCGGTAAACCTTGCATTTACCGCAAATCTACTCATATATTATACTAAATCCACTCCTTTTCTTTAAAGTGCGTATGAATTATCTCAATGTATGTTTTAATCTCTTTGGCTTGAGCATCGTCCAGATTTTTTAAAACGTAGCCTTTTTTGTTTCCACCAAAATCAGATAAATCATCGTTATTGGGTTCAAATTCTTCAGTATTTAATTGTACTTCAACTGCGTCGCCGTTAATATAAATTCCGGCAAAAAAACGTTCTGTAATTTTTTCCTGACTGGTATCGATATTTTTTTCGCTGTAAAGATCATAGCCTGTTTCTGAGTTTTCATGAACAGTGTACCCTTGAGATGCGTAGGGTTGAGTAATGGCTCTTATGGTTTGAAAAATTTCTACAAGATCTGTTTTCATATTGGTATTTATAGGGTTTACGAATAAACACATCTTGTATAGTTTTGTTTAATCCAACCACCATTTAACTTTCGGATAAGATTTTTTCAACTGTACTGTTTCACCCAACATTGGTGTGGTGACATTAACCGACTTTGCATTGGCCTCTTCAAAAACCCGTTTTATAGGTTCATCCCAAGGATGCATAGCCAGACTAAACTTGCCCCAATGCACGGGCATCAATACAGTGGCTTTCAAATCAATTGCTGCTTGTACGGTTTGTTCAGGAAACATATGTATGAATGGCCAGTATTCGTTGTATTGACCACATTCTAAAAGTGCGAGGTCAAATGGGCCATATTTGTCGCCAATTTCAACGAAATGAGTATCGTAACCAGAATCACCTCCGATAAATAATTTAGCATGTGTACTTTCCATAGCAAAGGCAGACCAAAGCGTTTGATTCCGCTTGAATTTCCTCCCCGTAAAGTGCCTCGCCGGTAAAGCTGTAAGTTTTAATCCATTTAAAATCTCAGCTCCCTGATTCCAGCAAAGTTCTTTGATTTTAGACGGAGCAATTCCCCATCGTTCTAGATGAGATCCTACACCCAGAGAAGTTACAATAAGGGAAGTATTCGGTTCAATCTGCAAAATACTCTGATAATCGAGATGATCGTAGTGATCGTGTGTAATTAAAAGAACATCGATATTTTTGAAATCTTTTGCTTGAACAAAATCCGTTCCCGGAAATGCTTTACTGCCAATGAAAGAAAATGGCGATGGTGTTTTACTAAAAACCGGATCTACCAAAATTCTATATCCATTAATTTTAACGAGGTATGACGAATGCCCAAACCAAATAATTTCGGTTTCTGTTAAATCTGGTTTTGAATTAAGATCAGGAATGAGACTTTTAAGCACATGCTGTGGAATCCGCGCCGGATCTCTGTTAGTTAAAAACGCTTTCAGTATTGTAAAAAAACTTACGCCGTCCGGTTGCATCGGCGTAAGGGATAAATTTTGTATTGCACCTTTATCGTAGTTGGACAAATGATGAATTTTTTCCAGCCTCGAACCACGGGGCAAAGTTCCGAAAACCGGCAAATTGGTGATCGCCAGGAATACACCTAGCAAAAGAACTAATACGCAGAAAATAATCATATGAAATTGTAAGCCGCCAATTTAGCAAAAGGTTTTAACAAGAAAAGCGCTGTGTAGAGGCTTTTATGCGCATGAGCAAAAAACTGACAAACGGCTTAGAATTTGCGTTCTTTCATACGCAAAACAGGTTCACCTCAATATTTTTTTTATCTTTGATGAGGGTAGAACATCTAGCTTAGATAACTTATTGTTCTGGCACTTTTAAAAACCTGTCAGCGCCCTTTAAAAACGGGAAGTGGTACGAACACTTCTCGTTTTTCATAAAAATGCCTCCAGAACCCAGAGGCATTTACTGTTAGTCATTGGGCAATGAAATATTTTAATTAATATATTCTATAGTCTAATCCAATTGAAAGCTATTTCCAGAAACGAAAGTATCTATAACCTTATATAGTAGCAAAAAATCTGACCGCAAAACTTCACGCAAACGTTTGACTTATCTGCCGGTATTTACAATTGTAAAAAATTACTGTAGTTTAGCTTTTACGATGTCAACAAAACCAATAACCATAAAGGAAATCGCGAAAATCCTGAACATTTCTCCTTCCAGTGTATCGAGAGGACTGCACGATCATCCAAGTATAGGTGCCGTGACGCGAGAAAAGATTAAAGAGCTGGCCAAGTCTCTTAACTATGAGCCTAATAACGCCGCTATTCTTTTTCAAAAAGGAAAAACGTATACAATTGGTGTTATTTTACCCGAACTTTCAGAATATTTTTTTTCGACAGCCATCTCCGCGATTGAAGATGAGGCTTTGAAACGAAATTATACCGTTATATTTGCCCAGTCTCATGACGATTATCAGCAAGAGGTTAAACTTGTAGATAAAATGAAAAATCAAAGAGTTGATGGATTATTGGTATCAATCAGTAAAGATACCTCCCGCTATGATCACTTTGAACGATTGAGTAACTTTAACATACCTGTTGTATTTTTCGATCGTATTCCTCCCTTAAAAAACATTCATTATGTTGCATGTAGCTTAGAAAAAGCTACGATAAAGGCAGTAAATTATTTATTAAAAAAAGGCCACAGAACTATTGGGATGATTAATGGGCCAGCCACGCTTTTCGCAAGTGAAGAACGGAAAGATGGATACATGCAGGCTGTTACTTTTAACCGACTGAAATTCGATCCGTCACTCGTTATCAATTGTGACCTTACTGAAAAAAGTACAATTGACGCTGCCACCAAATTTGTTAACCATAAAAGAAAACCGACTGCAATAGTTGCTTTTAATGACTACGTAGCTTTGTTTCTGATCAAATATTTTAAAAAAATTAATGCAACAAAGGATTTTGATGTGGTTAGTTATGCCAACTTACCCATTATCAGTTATCTCGACCACCCACCAGTTGCATCGGTAGAGCAATATCCTTATTTACAGGGACAAAAAGCAGCTAATATTTTGCTTGATCTGATTAATAGTCCAAATACCGAAAAACAAGCATTTTACAATACCGTTGTAGAATCTGACCTGATTGTAAACGAAGAAATCGTCTAAAGAATCAAACGTTTGCGCTATTTTTGTTCAGCTTATTGAGTTTTCCGGGTAAGGTCTGATATTTTCTTTTAAATGCAGTAATAAAATGCTGGGCATTTTTGTATCCCACCAGATAGGCAACTTCGTTGACTGCCTTATTTTCTTCTGCTAAATACTTGTAAGCGGTTTGCATACGCAAATCGTACAAATAACCAAAAACCGTTTCGCCAGTTAACTCTTTAAATCCTTTCTTAAGCTTAAAATCATTAATTCCAACTTTTCTGGAAAGCTCCATCAAAGAAATTGGTTTTTGCAAATCAGTTTCCACCAACTTTCGCGCATGTTTAATTTTCAACATATCTTCTTCTTTCAACGAAAAGGAAGATTTTATGCTAAGCGGTTTTAAATGTGCGATAAGCAAATCTAAAAGCCTGGCCTCGATAAACATCTTCCTGAGTCTTCCATCCAACTCCCGATTATAAATTGACCTGATGATGATCAGAATTTCTGGCGAGATCTCCTTTAGACAAACAGAAAATGATTTTAAATCGAACTCTGAACTGGTTAGCTTACGGTAATAAGAAGCGGTTAGCTGGATACAAAGAAGTGTTGCATTCGGGTTTGATACACTAACCTTGAGCATTTTGCTCTGCTCAGTAAAAATGTATTGTTGAACTGCATTTCCATTTGAAAAAGGAATATTTGTCTTTGCAGTATCTCCAACAGCGTATATACAAGCAATTGACAATGTTGATGGCAAAAACTGTACGTCCAAAACCGAATTGGTAAACAAACTGATCGTGCAAAGCTGAAAATCCTGATTCCATTCATTTCTTATTTTGAAACTTCCGTACGCATTATCAAGCTGTTCAGATTGATCACTCAAGCAACTTGAATTGTTCTGGCCTGCATTAGTATGTTGTTTATAAAATTGCGTTGCAGAGTTTGTATCTGCTATAGTAATGGTCATAAATTTTAATCCTTTTAACGGCATTAATTATCCGTACGGCGTTATCTAAATTCTCTGAATATCCACAAATTTGCACAATTATTTATAATTAGTCTAAATAAATGAGAAGATATTTACCAACGGTTTTTGTTTTATTTGGTTTGCGTGGTGTTGCGCAGGAAGTTCCTCGCGATTCTGTTAAAACCAAAACGCTTAAAGACGTTGTTGTTACCGGGCAATATGCGCCACAAACATTAAAAAATTCAGTTTATAATATTCGCACTATCAGTGCAGAAAAAATCAAAGCACGTGCAGCAACAAACATTCAACAAGTATTAAATACCGAGCTTGGTTTCCGATTTTCTAACGATCTCACATTGGGTACAACTGATGTCGAATTGATGGGAATGACCGGCAGAAATATCAAAATTTTGTTAGATGGGGTGCCCATGGTAGACCGATCAGATGCCAGAGAAAGTTTAAACCAAATTGACATTAATACCGTTGAGCGTATTGAAATTGTAGAAGGTCCAATGTCTGTAGTATATGGTGCCGATGCGCTGGCAGGCGTAATTAATATCATCACCAAAAAAGCAGGACAAACACGCCTCAATGTTACCGCTCGTTTACAGGAGGAAACTGCGGGCGATGAATACAATTTGCTTAGCGGAAACGGAAATCATATTCAAAACCTCTCTGCAAGTTATCAAAAAAATGGCTGGAGCATTTTAGCAGGCGGCACACATAACGAATTTGGTGGTTGGAATCTTGCATCAAAAACTGCGACTATCGCAGAAGTTGAAGCGGTAACAAATCGCTGGAAGCCTAAAGAACAATGGATGGGTAACACCAAAATTGGTTATGCAAATGATAAATTTAACATTTGGTATAGATTAGACGGATTAAATGAAGTAATTGACGTCCGCGGAGGCATGAATCCAAATAATTACAGGGCTAAATTCCAAACCTACACTACTGAACGCTTTACAAATCAACTTCAATCAGAACTTAAAGTTTCTTCAAGCCTGCAATTAAATGCAGTTTTAGGCTATACCGATTTGCAACGTGCTACAAGAACGGTAATTCACGATTTTACAACTAATCTGGAAGAACTCACAACAGATGCAGGCGAACAGGATGTGGCTAAATTTAACTCGACAATCTTTCGAGCTACTGCGCAGTATCGGATGAACCCTATAGTTTCGATTCAACCAGGTATAGAATACAATAGAGATGCTGCAAGTGGTGCACGTATTTCTGGTACGCCAGTAATTAATGATTACGCATTTTTTGTTTCGTCAGAAATTAAACCGCTAACATGGATCAACATTAGGCCTGGATTCCGTTTCATCAAAAATTCTGTATACAATGCGCCACCTGTTATCCCATCGTTAAATACCAAGTTTATGTTGTCTGACGATTTGGATTTACGCTTGGCTTACGCCAAAGGATTTCGTTCGCCTGCACTTCGTGAACTGTACTACAATTTTATAGATGCCAGCCATACCATTTTAGGTAACCCAAATCTAAAAGCAGAAAGTTCAAATAGTTTGAACGGTTCATTGAGCTGGAACGGCATCAGCGCCGATCATTTTTCTTATCGCGTTACCTTGGCTGGGTTTTATAACAATTTTAAAAATAGAATTGAGTATGGCTTTTTATCCACAGATGCGACCGTGACTACACTAATCAATGTCTCAAAATACAAAACTACAGGAGTTACTTTGGATAATGCTTTTGAGATTGGGCGTTTAAGAGCAAACGTTGGCTTCTCGTATATCGGAAGATACAACCAACTACTGGAAAGCAGTAGTTTAGAAATGCCAGAATTTGTTTGGTCTACTGAAGCAAATGCCAGTATTCTATATGACATTCCATCGATTAAAACAAACCTCAGCTTTTTTTACAAGTTCACGGGCAGCAAACCAAGTTATGAGATCAATTCCACTTCTAATGCAGCGACACTTGTAAAAGTTGGAACATTTAACTGGGCAGATCTGATGGTCAATAAAGTTATTTATAAATACGTAACGCTAAATGTGGGCAAGCAGAGATGCAATTGGGTCAAGCTGGAGAAGTACATCTCCTGCAACGGGTGTTAATACTAAAGTTTTCTATTTGGTTAAAGATGCAGCCGGAAACGTTTACAAAGTGAAATTTATTTCTATGGGTGCAGGTGACGCAGGAACACGCGGAAAGCCAGTTATAGAATATAAATTAGTTAAAAAAGGATAGTCTATAGATTTGCCTTTTATTATAAAAAATATGTTTTGTTAGTTGGATAAATGCTCTCCGCGATGGGGAGCTTTATCTTTTTAGGGCTTTTTAGAAAAGACTACAGAAACGATAAAAATTCATTTCTAACAAATTAAAACAAACAAAAAGGGTTTCGAGAATATCGAAACCCTTTTTGTTTAATCGCTAAATATTATTTTCCAGCGTTTTTCTTATCAGTTACTTCTGCACGAATCTCTTGTGCTAAAACTTTAAGATCTTGCATAGCTTTACGTACGCGAGTACCAGCAGCTGCGTTGCCAGCATTATAAAACTTTTCTACGTCTGCCTCAATAGCAGCAACTGCAGCTTTAACTTGTGAGAATTTTTCCATCGCTAATTGATGTTTTTAAGGTTAAAAATATTATTTCTTCAATTATACATATTTAGGTCGAATTAACAAGAGAATGCTAAGTTTTATTTGAAATAAGTTTTACACATTTCAACAGCCTAAAAATGCCACTGAAAGGCATTTAGACAAACATTTTACATTTTATGTATGTCAATCCAGTCATTATTTTAGCTGGTTTGAGAGCTTAATCAGGTTGTTGAAGGTCTCATTTGCAGAATGAATACAGGCCTGATAATCTACTTCTGTTACGTTGCTGTTTAACACGCTGACGAAGGTTTTCCACTTTGCGCCTAATTCTGCGCCATACACACCATAATAGTTTAAACCTGCTTCTTTCCCGTCAAAACTAGGGTTTTCTAAAAGATGCTTCTTAATCACATTGCCCCCTAATGTAGCGCCTTCAAGCACATACAATGCGCCGAGTATTTCCGCTGTGCTTTGTCCAGGCACAAATAAATCGAAATTGAGTTTTGGTAAAGCTTTGGCATCAATCTCCCAATAACGGAGATCATCTTCTAAATGGCTAAGTTTTGCTCTGTTCGTCATGTCCAGCTCTTCTGCAACTCCCGAATCAAGCATTTTGATTAGCTTATCTTCCAGTTCTTTATGAATGATATAGTTTACCGTTAGCAATGTCTTATACTCATTAATGCTTAAAGTTTTGTTCATGATCTGATTCACAAACATTAGATTTTCAAGTGACTGATGGTGTTCTGCGGTTTCTGTCCTCAATAAGTTGGCAATCATATTTTGTAATTTTCTATTAGGGTATTTAAAACAAAAAAGATTCGGACGCGTTGCCCAAATCTTTTAATACGTATAGCAATTAATTCAATTTTAGGTGTTGGTTAAACCAGAAGTCATGAACGGAATGTACACATTTGACCAGGTTATCATATCCGTTTGGCTTGGTTAAATATGCATTTGCACCAAACTCAATTGATGCTTTAACATCGTCTGGATTATCTGATGTAGAGAAAAGAATTACAGGTATCGTTTTAAGATATGGAATATCGCGGATGAATTTCAGTAAATCCAAACCAGATAGACCTGGCAAATTCAAATCCAGTAAAATTAGTTTTGGTTTAGTTTTACTTTCAGCAAACTTCTGTAAACGCAAAAGTGCTTCTGTCCCATCTTCAACTATCGTTAAATTTAAAGTTTCTTTTACCTCTTGTACGGCACTTTGCATAAAAAAAGCATAGTCCATATCGTCCTCTACGTAAAAAATATCTGGTGTTATCATTTTATCTATTCTTAAAAGCGACATAAAAAACAGATCCTGCGTTCAGTTTACTTTCAAACCAAATGCGGCCATCGTGGCGCTCAACAATTCGTTTAACAATCGCTAATCCAACGCCGGTACCTTCAATGTTTTTAACGTTATCCATCCGTTTAAACAGTTCAAAAACCCGGTCGTAATAACGGTTATCAATTCCTATACCATTATCTTTAATGCTATAGATGATTTCGCTGGCATCCTCTTCTCCATTAATCTCAATCAGCGGTTGCTCATGCTCAGATGAATATTTAACCGCATTGCTGATCAGGTTTGAAAAAACCTGACTCACCATAGTCCTATCGCCTTTTATTGCTGGTAAGTTCCCCAAATGTAGTTTTGAATTGTCTGCTTGAAAGGCCGACCAGGTTTCTGCAGAAATCTCTTTAATAAGAATTTCCATATCAACCGTTTCAAAATTAATTTCATCGCGGCCAACACGTGCAAGGTTCAAAATTTCCCTAATCAGAAAATTCATCTTGTCAGCACCGTTCAGTATTCTATCCAACATTTTGCGGCCATTCTCATCAATACTTTTATTCTTCAACAGCAATTCTGCATAAGTTTTGATTGATGTTAAAGGCGTACGCAAATCGTGAGAAATGGTATAACTAAAAGTATCCAGTTCTTCATATGCAGCCTGAAGCCGTTCATTTAACAAACGGATTTCCGTTGCTTTTTTGTTGATATCGGTGATAATAATTTCACGAATTCGAAGGACTGATTCAAGTTCCTCGGCAGACCATTTTGAAGATGTATTGCCTACTTCTTCTGTCCATATTTCGAACGAGTTTCTTGGCGATAAACTTAGCAGGCCATTTTCTGCAATTGTTGCCGGTTTCTCCGGGTTTCCAGCCCAATTAACGGTAGATATTAATTCTGGTTTAAACCAGATAAACATCTCACCCAGATCTTTGCTTATTGTACAGGAAAGAATTCCAGAGGCAATAGTTTTATACTTTTTTGCCGGATTGAAAATTTCAGAAAGCCTATGGGTATAATATACAGATTCATCTGTTGAGGTTTTCAGCCATGCAGCCAGGTCCCATATCTCTTTTTCTGTAGGCACAATGCCCAAGGTTGTCAGTTTATTTTCAAATATTATTGCCACGCCGGTAGCATGAGTAACATCTAACAGTGTTTTCGTGTGGCCGGTGAGGGCATCTACCAAATATTTATCCCGAGCTAAATGTTCAGTAATTACCGCGGCAGTATCGGTAAAATGAGCAACAATTTCCTGATCTTCCTCATCCTGACGATATTCTAAAGCAGAAGAAAGAATCTGACCAATAAGTTTGGATCCTTCCCTAGCCTTATAATCAATAAATTTAGGACTGTAGTTGTGACACGCAATCAAACCCCACAATTCGCCATGTGAAATAAGCGAAATACTAAAGCTTGAAAAAACACCCATATTTTTAAGATACTGGATGTGAATTGGTGAAACTGCACGCAAATTTGCGTTGGTTAAGTCTAATGTTTGTTCTTCATTTACCGTTAGTATGGGAGAATCATCTGTATGAACGTCAGCAATCAGCCGGGTTAAATTCAGTTTATACATTTCACGTGCCTGCTTTGGAATATCGGACGCAGGGTAGTGTAAACCAAAAAAAGGCTCTAGGTGCATTTCTTTCTCTTCAGCAACCACTTCTCCATGTCCATCTTCAAGAAATTTATATACCATTACTCTATCGTAATTGATGAGTTTTTTTACTTCTGAAGCTGCACTTTTAAGCAAAGCGGTTACATTTTTCCCTTTTAACATTGCCGAAGCAGATCTTCCAATGGAACTTTGAATATCGTATTGTAGTGTTACCTGTTCAAATTCCAACAGCCATGTATCAGAAGAGGGAGAAATAATCAAATAAAATGGTTTCCCATCTATTTCTATCGGATGTGGCGTAATGGCATCAAAACTTTTTCTAATAATGCCGAGGTTAAGTAAATCTTCAAGATCAAAGCCTGGCTCTTGCTGTTTAATGTGAGCATTTAAGCTGGATAGCGGTTGCTCCAGAAAGGATTTTGCAGGTTGCCCGAGATAGGTGATTACGTTTTCACTAACGTAGTGAATGGTAAAATCTGTCTTTCCAACTGCAATAAGAAAACCGTGCGACTGAACTTTTCCTGGAATGTGGATAGGTTCTTTATCGCAATTGGTCAAATCAACAGAAAATTTATTCATATATGGATATAACTTCACAAAAGTATTAGAAATAACGAAAAATCAAAGGCTAGGGATTTATATAAACACATTTTTATATTTTGATCTTTACATATAACTTTTCTTTTATATTTGCGTCGAAAATTTAGTTCAAGAAAGACGTTGGCGAAAAAAAACATTTTGGTTGTTGAAGATAACCATGCAATTTTAGATGTTATTACTCTTATTTTAGAAAGTGAAGCCTTCAATGTTGCTGGCCGCAATAACGGCACAAATTTCATTGACTATGTTGGCACATTTAATCCGGATGTGATTATAATGGATATTATGCTTCCAGATGTTGACGGACGAACCCTGCTGAAGTGCCTTAAAGAAAATCCAGTTACTGCCAATATCCCTGTATTAATGATTTCTGCCCGTTACAACAATACCAATTATGCAATTGATGGCATTTTTGCGGATGATTTTATGGCAAAACCATTTGACATTGACCAGTTAATGGACAAAATTTACGCCTTACTTAAAAATGCCTAATCAGGCATTCCAGGTAGCTTAATTCCGCTAATCTTAAGATTATTCATTAATTCCTTTTGGAATGCAAACTTCGTATCCGTAAAACCGTGTGCTTTAATCCAAACATTAAGCATTACCTTAAAGCCACTTTCTTCCAGTGCTGAAACGCCAACACGTTTATCCGCCAGATTTAAACTTGATTTAAATTCATCTACTGTTTTATTGAAAACTTCCACAACTCTATCGTAATCAATTCCATAGTTAAATTTCAATTCAATATCTAAACGCCGGGTACCTTCCCTGCTAACGTTAATTATAATTTCATTAGATAACTTACTGTTAGGTACTACAACTGTTCTATTGTCGAAAGTCTTCACTATTGTATAAAAAATCTGTATAGACATAACAGTTCCCTCCTGCCCTTGCGCGATAATATTGTCGCCAACAGAAAATGGTCTCAACAAAAGAATAAGTACGCCACTTGCAAAATTCTGTAATGTTCCGGATAGAGCTAACCCAGCTGCTACACCAATTCCACCAATTAAAACGGTTAGAAATGTGAGCTGAATACCGATGATTTGCATTACCGTTAATACCAGTAATACCCGGAGGGCAATTACCAGTAAAGACGTTAAAAAAGGGCGCAGCGATGGATTTACATCTTTGCGGTGCATACCGTTTTTCATCCATCGGGATAAAATTTTTATTAACCACAAACCAATAAAAAGGACAAAAACACCTAAAATTAGTGATGGTCCGCGGTCTAAAATCCAATCGTATCCTTTATTATAAAATTTCTCAATTCCGTTTTCACTCACATTCATGGGGGATTCTGCGATTTATCTATTATGGTTTTCTATGTTTCTCTGGCGTGTCTTTAGTAACTTTTACTTTTTGGGCATCTTTTGCAGATACAGTTTTATCGTCTGCACCTTTTGCTTTTGCATTGTCCGGAGAAGTAGCCTTGCTGCTTTCCGCCGCAGTTTTTGAATTTTTCATAGTTCTATTCTAGTTTTCAATTAACCATTGTTTCGCTTCCTCAATTTCATCCGGACTGAAGCCCTTTGACGTTCCCGGAGTAAAAAATCTAAAAGCATCAGTGAACCACTCCACGCCTTTTTCGACACTTACTACAGCAATTTTTTCCCAGTTGGTAAAATTCTGTATTCCGGCTTTTGCATCTTGAATCCAGGCACCAAAAGTGAAATTTTTCACTTCAGTTTCCAGTACCAACAAATACCTTATTTTTCCAAAGCGATCTGAAACTTCCTGTAAACCTGGCAACAGTACATCTTTAAGGTCGTCTGCACTAACCGTTCCCGATGCCGTAACACCAAAAACATAATCTGGTAAATCTTTAATCTTTGTTAGCATAATTGAGGATGATCTTTTTAACACAACATCCATTTTCTGAAGATGTTTTTTAAAAAAGTTTAAGCATGGTTCAAACAGTTGCTTTGAACAATCTGTTGTACTGGTTTACATTTAAAACCAATACCATGAAAATCAATACGTTAAAAATTTCAGTCTGCTGCTTGCTAAGCTCATTTTTATTTTACGCGTGCAATAACGAGACAAAAAGTCACGATACCGATTCTACCGCAATAGATTCTGCAGCACAAACCGGATTAAAACCGATTGGCCCGGCCCCGGAATGGGGTAAAACCATAAAACCAGAAATGCAGACTGTGGTAGAAAAATTAGCCAGCTACGGCGATAAAGCGATTGAAACATTAAGTGTCACAGATGCGCGCAAAAACCATACAGCGAGTGACGCCGTTGCAGATTTGGCCAAACAAAATGAGGTTGTTGTACCTGCATCAATGGTAGACACCACCGGAAAAGAAATATCTGTTGCCGGCGGCAAAGTGCATCTGCGCATTTACCGGCCAAAAAATACACCAGAACCTTTACCCATCATTCTGTATTACCACGGCGGCGGTTTCGCCCTGGCCAACATACAGGTTTACAACGCATCTGCACAGGCACTTGCCGCACAGGTTAAAGCAATTGTTATTTCTGTAGCTTACAGACTAGCGCCCGAAAACAAATTTCCTACTGCGCATAATGATGCCTTTGCGGCATATGAATGGGCTGTAAAAAATGCAGTAGAACTTAAAGCGGATCCTGCTAAAATTGCTGTTGTTGGCGAAAGTGCAGGCGGAAACCTCGCAGCAAATGTTTCCATTATGGCGAGAGATAAACATATTATGATACCGCTTCACCAAGTATTAATATATCCAATTGCTCAACCTAATATGGATACAGAATCTTATAAACTTTACCAAGATGCAAAACCTTTGAATAAGCCAATGATGGAATGGTTTATGCAACAATACCTAAATACTTCATTAGAAATGCAAGATCCAAAAATTGCGCTAGTTAATGCCAACTTAAAAGGATTGCCTTCTACAACGATTATAACTGCTGAAATTGATCCGCTGAACAGCGATGGCGTACTTCTTGCCAACAAACTTGCAGAAGCTGGGGTGAAAGTAAACAGCCGCAATTATGAAGGTGTAACGCACGAGTTTTATGGCATGGCTTTATTGGTTCCAGAAGCTAAACAAGCCCAACAATATGTTGCCGATCATTTAAAGGAGGCATTCAAATAACACAAAAACCCCGCATGTATAATTTACATGCGGGGTTATCTTGATTTAAGGTTGACCTATTTTCTTAGCAAAAACCATACAATTAATCCGATAATTACCGCTACGGGTAAAACCCATTTAAGTGCCTGACCGCCACCGTTCTCATCTTTTTCATTTACAGCTGGCTCTGCCGGACCCGGATTTTCTTTGTGCGATTCATAATCTTTCTCTATCGGTTTCGGAGCTTCTCCATTTCCGGTATTTTGCGGATCTACATTTTCCATATGTTTTGTTTTTCAGTTTAATCCTGCAAATTTTTATTTGCGAACAAATAAGAAACAGCAAGGCTCGATTTATTCATTTAGTTTCCGTAAGTAGAACACCCGATAAAATAAAATGTTTTAATCCTAAGCCTTATCTTTGCCGCACGTGTACAACAACTCTTCTAAATACAGTCAACTTATTAAAGACGAAGCTAAACGACTTGGCTTTATGGCTTGTGGTATTTCTAAAGCAACTTTTTTAGAAGAAGAAGCACCGCGTTTGGAAAATTGGTTACTTAAAAACCACCACGGCGAGATGAAGTACATGGAGAATTATTTTGACAAAAGATTAGATCCTCGATTACTGGTAGATGATGCAAAATCTGTAATTTCACTTTCGCTGAACTATTTTACAGAAGAGAAACAGAAGGATCCTAGTGCACCAAAAATTTCCAAATATGCTTATGGACAAGATTATCACACCGTAATTAAAGAAAAATTAAAGGAGTTGCTTTTTTTTATTGAGGAGAAAATCGGTGCGGTTTCCGGTCGGGCTTTTGTAGATTCTGCGCCCGTGCTCGACCGCGCCTGGGCAAAAAAATCAGGCATTGGATGGATTGGAAAAAATTCTAACCTCATCAGTAAACAAAATGGCTCTTTTTTCTTTCTGGCAGAGTTAATTATCGATTTAGAATTGGATTACGACAATCCTTTCCAAACCGATCATTGCGGCACCTGCACGCGCTGCCTTGATGCCTGCCCAACTGATGCGATTATTGCACCACAAGTAGTAGATGGTACAAAATGCATTTCTTATCTCACCATTGAGTTAAAAAATGAAATTCCAAATCAGTTTAAAGACAAAATGGACAATTGGATGTTCGGTTGCGATATTTGCCAGGATGTTTGCCCGTGGAACCGTTTTTCAAAAGTACATGAAGAAGACGCGTTTAAACCCGATAGTGGTTTATTGGAATTGGATGCAAATGCACTTACAGAAATTACCGACGAAGTTTTTAAAAAAATATTCAAAGGGTCTGCTGTAAAAAGAACAAAACTTACAGGCTTAAAGCGAAATATAGAATTTCTAAAAGAGAGAAACCTGTAGATTTCTCCCTTTCAGCGTATTAATTTAAAGAAAAGCTATTGTCGCTTTTTACTTTGTCTGGAACGTGAGTGCTGCCCATTACCACTTTTTTCAATTTCTTATTTGTTACAACTTCTATGGTAGTTTCTGTATTTCCCGATTCCCAGACACCAATAGTTGCATGTTTTTTCTCTGAAGAACCATCGTCATACGTCAGAATCAAATCTATTGGAAGTGGTTTTATCCCCTTGTTTTGAATCACAATTGCATAACCGTTTGATGTTTTTGTAGCCGATTTAATTGCCATATCCAATACACCACCTTCAAAAAACCATGGTTTCCAGAACCAGTTTAAGTTTTTGCCACTTCCTTCATTTATGCTGTTAAAAAAATCATAAGGCATTGGATGTTTTCCATTCCAATTGCGGATGTAGTGGTGCAATGCTTTAGTGAATAACTCATCACCCAAATAATCTTTAACAAACAAATAGGCCAATCCAGGCTTTGGATAAGAATTGGTAAACGTTCCGGATCCTTTCAAATCTGGCGTTAAAGTCATAATCGGGCTATCGTCTTTCCCCCCAGAAGTTGTAGCTGTAGGCTGAATACCATATTCATCAACCATAGTAGAATCAATCATTGGTGAAATAAGCCACTCGCCTATTGTTGCCCAGCCTTCATCCATCCATCCATATTTTGTTTCATTTATTCCCATATAGAAAGGAAACATGGTATGAAAAATTTCATGGTCTGTAAGTGTAATTGCGTCTTCACGACTGCTTACAGGATTGTCGTTTACCATCATTGGATATTCCATTTGGTCTAAACCGTCAAAAATGGTTTCGTGGCTATACGGATATGGCCATTTTGGAAACGAATAACTCATAGCTTCAACCGTTTTGCGGGCAAAATCTATCACTTCATAATAATCTTTATGCTTCGGATTGAAAACTGCATCAACCCGCGTTCTGCGTTTTGTTTTAGAATCTACAACCAGACTGCTCGATTTCCATAAATAATGATCGCTCAAGGCGAAAACAAAATCTGTTACGTTTTTGGCCTCAAATTTAAAAGTGTTGAACGCCTTTTTCTGCGTTACCGCTTTTGCATTCAAATCCTGCTCTGTAATTACATCTACAACACCATCATTCTGGCTGGCCGTATTGATTCTTTCGGCAATTGTTTTCTGAAAAACTTCTGCTGTATTTTTCAAATCGCCTGTTGCCCAAACAGAATACGTTCCCGGAACGGTGATTTCGGCATTGAACTGGTCAAAATCATTGTAAAATTCTTCTGCTCCGGTATAAGGATATTTATTCCATCCGTCTACATCGTCATAAACGGCAATCCTCGGAAAAAAATAAGCCACAAAATAAGAACCCTCGTCTACTTGGCCAGTGCGCAAATGTGAACCTTTGTTTAAGATATATTGATAATCGATAGAAAATGTAATGCTTTTACCGGGCAGAATTGCTGGTACATTAACCGTCATATTGGTTCCATCAATCTTAAAATCTGTAATCGATTTATTGTTTGCATTCAGTTTTTGAATGTTTACACCATCGCCCTGATCAGATTCTGCAATTCTGGATTTTCTGGGCGTTCCTTTTTTATACAGGTTTGGATACAATTTAAACCAGATTTCTGTAAGTGTATCGGGACTGTTGTTGGTATACACCACATCAACCTTGCCTTTCAATATTCTGCTTGCCGGATCAAAATTCACTTTCAAACTATATTTTGAGGCATTTTGCCAATATTTTTTCCCAGGTTCACCTGTAATGCTCCTTGTTTGTTTGGAATATGTATTCTGAAAAACCGGTTCAATTGGCAATACGTTTTGTGCATTTGCTCCAAAGGCAGCAAGCAAAAGAGCGGCGGTTAGAATTTGTAAAGATCGCATTGGCTATATATTTTAAATAACAAAGGACAAAATGAATTGCCCTTTGTTTGTTATTTTCCGAATTTCATTTTTAACTGCTCCAGCATGTCATTGTTAATGGGCTGTGCAGGTTTGGTATCTTTGGGTTTATTGTAATGCGGTTTGTTTCCTACGGCATTTTGCGGGCGTTGTTGTTGATTTTGCGGGCGGGAAGCTGTTTTCTGGTCATTTTTCTTCTGCCCGAATTTTGCCCATTCCTCATCCAGTTTTTTCTTGGTATATAAAGGAAAATCGCCTTGTTTCATCCATGCATAATAACTTGGTTCTGCTGCAAAAACTTCTGCCGTGGTTTTACCTTTATGTTTTCCAAAGTTGAAACAAACTTCGTTTTTATCGTTGTAAACCATTCTGCCAGCAAAATCAACCGGTTTGTGCAAATTGGTAAATATATGTAAAGCATCTACATCGTTAACAACAGGAACACTTTTTACACCTTGCTTATCTTCAAACTCGCGTTCTTTGTACATGTCCAATTGGCCAAGCAAAACTTTATAGGTGGCAATTACATCTGCTTCTGCAGCATGGGCATTTACCAGTTCTTCCTGACAATAAAATTTATATGCCGCTTTAAGTGTGCGTTGTTCCATTTGATGAAAAATGTTCTGCACATCTACAAACTTGCGGTTTTCCATACTAAAATCGATATCGGCACGGAGAAATTCTTCCAACAGCATCGGAATATCAAATTTATTTGAATTGTACCCGGCTAGATCGGCTTCGCCAATAAATTTAGCAATTTCTGAAGCCAATTGTTTAAATGTTGGTGCATCTGCAATGTCCTCATCATAAATGCCGTGTATTACTGAAGTTTGTAATGGAATGGGCATCTCCGGATTTACGCGCCAGGTTTTTACTTCTTCAGCGCCATCTGGTAAAGCTTTAAGAATGGCAATTTCGACAATTCTATCTGATCCGACATTTATTCCCGTAGCTTCTAAATCGAAAAATGCTAAAGGGCGTTTTAAATTTAACTTCATTTTATAATTGCTTTACTGCTGGCGTAACAACAGTGTCTTTTCTATTTAATTTCACCAAAAGTGCTAAAAAGGTTTCATTTGTTGGTTACCACAGAATTAAAATTTAACATTTTTGACCGGGAATAAATTTTATTTTATGATTTTCGCACTCTAAATTGCGAAAACCAAACAACGCACCTCATGAAAAAGTTATTACTCTCAATCTTATTAATCGGGATTTTCTATCCTGTTTTCGCTCAGAATTTCGATTTCGGTGCTATTACACTTAATGATTACAGCTTTGACCGCAAACTCATTGACAGTACAGCGAATGCTGTTGTATTAAAGGAGTTTGGTACGGCTTCAATACAACTTGATGACGCTACAGGAAAACTGGAATTGATTTTTGAACACCATGTGCGTATAAAAATCTATAATAAAGAAGGGTTTGATGAAGCGAATGTGATTATTCCGTTGTATAAAGATTCCAATCGGGCAGAAGATATTACCGACCTCCGGGCATCCACTTTCAATCTTGAAAATAATCGTTTCGTGGAAACAGTAATGGACAAAAAAGCCATCTTTAACGAAAACAGAAGCAAATATCGTACACTAACAAAATTTACTTTGCCCAATTTGCAAGAAGGTTCAATTATTGAATATGCATATCGTTTAAAATCGCCGAATTTATTCAACTTTAAAACCTGGGAATTTCAGTCCTCAATTCCCAAAGTGGTAAGTGAATATCTGGTATACATTCCCGGTATTTACAATTACAATGTAACCTTGCGTGGATTTCTAAAACTGAGCGATCAGAAATCTGAACTCAATAAAGATTGCCTGCGTTTAAATGGTGTACAGGTTGATTGTTCAAAAATCAGTTATGTGATGAAAAATATTCCGGCTTTTATTGAAGAAGACAATATGACTGCGGCCAGCAATTACATGTCGGCAATTTATTTTGAACTTTCTGATGTACAATACGCCAACGGCGGCAAAACTTCTTATACCAAAACCTGGAAAGACGTAGATTACGAGTTAACTACCGATAAAAATTTAGGCGTTCAGATGAAAAAGAAAGAGCTTTTTAAAGAGCTGATTCCAACGATTACAAAAGACGCAACTGATGATTTAGCAAAAGCAAAAGCGATTTACAGTTACATTAAAAAACAAATTAAGTGGAACAATTACTACGGAAAATATAGCGAAGAAAACATCAAAAAAGCCTTAGATACCAGATCAGGAAATGTTGCAGATATAAACCTGAGTTTAATTGCAGCGCTTTCTGCGGCAAATTTAGATGCGGAAGCCGTAATCTTATCTACCCGCGAAAACGGATTTGTAAATAAACTTTTTCCGATTATATCAGATTTTAACTACATCGTTGCTAAAGTAAATATCGGCGATAAAAGTTATATGCTTGATGCTACAGAACCTTTGCTCCCCTTTGGATTACTTCCTTTAAGATGTATTAACGATCAAGGCCGGGTTATTAACCTGAAAAAACCTTCTTATTGGATTGATATGAAGGCCAGCCAGAAAAATGTTACCAATTATGTATTGGTTGGAAATTTAAAAGATGGCACAATAAAAGGTACGCTTACAACTTATACACAAGGTTATGCAGCGTACAATAAACGCCGAGAAATTATGCGTTACAGCTCGCCAGATGAATATGTAGAACGTTTAAGTGAACGCCAAAACAAAATCAGAATTTTAGATCATAAATTCACCAATCTGGACAGTGTTGAAAATATCCTCGCAGAAATTTATGAAGTAGAATTTGCTACTGTTAACAATACCGATAAAGATCAGTTTTACTTCAGTCCTTTTCTAATTAACGGATCGGTAAAAAACCCTTTTACTTTAAATGAACGAACCTATCCGGTTGATTTAGGTGCCGTATCAGACGAGCGTATTTCCATCACACTCAATCTGGATAAAAATTATACCGTGACCGATAAACCGAAAGATTTGAGTGTTGCGTTAACAGGAAATACGGCCCGTTACATACTTAAAACAGATTTTGCAGATGATGTTTTATCGCTAAATCAGATTATTCAAATGAATAAAGCGATTTATGATCCTGAAGAATATCTCGCCCTTAAAGAATTTTACAGTAAAATCATCCAAAGCCAAAAAACGGATTTCCTATTAAAAAAATCGAATTAAATGAAAGCCACACTTTGCTTTTTTTTGTCCTTTATTGGTATTCAGGTTTTATTTGCGCAAGAATACTACGACGTTGATCAAATTGCACCAGCGCTAAAAAACCGTGCGAATGCCTGCATCAGACTAGAGGAAACCAGTATTGATATGCGCGCGGCAGATAATGTATTGCATACCGTTAAAAAAGCCATCACTGTTTTTAATGAAAACGGAGAAAACGAAGCCAGATTGGTTTTGCATTACGACAAAAACACTACGATAAAAAGTATTAAAGGAGAAGTATACAATGCTGTCGGAAAACCAATTGCAAAGTTCTCGCAAAGCGATTTTTTTGACATCAGCGCAGCCGACGGCTTTTCGCTTTTTTTAGACAGCCGCATTAAACATTATTTGCCAAACATTAGCGATTACCCCTACACTGTTGTGTACAATTATGAAATCCGACTGAAACAAAATATGGTTATTCCGGATTGGATGCCGAAATCTCGGAACGATGTTTCTGTAGAAAAGAGTGTTTATACTTTTATTTGTAAACCCACTGATCAAATCAGAATAAAATCTTCAAATTACGGCGAAGCACCGGCAGAAAAAGTTGATGACAAGCAGAAAAAACTGGTTTGGCATGTGGCAAACTTACCTGCAGTTAAAACAGAAGCGTACAGTCCGGATCCGGAAAGCTATTTAACCAGTATCAAAATTGCACCACAGCAATTTACGTATTACAACCATAAAGGCAGTTATACAAACTGGAAAGAACTGGGAAAATGGGTATATGACGATTTGCTTACTGGCAGAATGCAACTTCCGCTGGCTACGGTTCAAATGGCGAAAAACCTGGTTAAAGAGGCTAAAACAGATAAAGAAAAAGCCAGAATTTTATATCAGTACCTGCAAAATAAAACCCGATACATAAGTGTACAAATCGGCATTGGTGGTTTGCAACCTGTTGCGGCAGCTGAAGTAGACCGCTTAGGTTATGGCGATTGTAAGGCTCTGGTAAACTATATGCAAAGTTTATTGAATGCCGTAGATATAGAATCTTACTATTGTGTGGTTGAAGCAGGCTCTTTTAAAAAAAGCCTTGATGTAAATTACACAAGCGTAGTGCAAGGCAATCACATTATTTTATGTATGCCGTTAAAAGGTGATACAACCTGGCTGGAATGTACCAGTCAAAAAATCCCCTTCGGCTTTTTAAGCGATTTTACCGATGATCGGTTGGTGTTGGCTTGTACACCGCAAGGCGGAAAATTATTGCACACACCAAAACTTACCGCTGAAAATAACTTGCAGCAACGCCGTGCCGATTTACAGATTACAAAAGAAGGGAACATTACCGGCGCAATGAAAACGGTCTATTCTGGTGCCCAATACGACAATCAAATCGAAATTCTGGATAAGCCTCTAAGCGAACAAAATAAAATGCTTAAAAAGAGTTACAGCATTAACAATATAGATTTTGATGCCATTCATTATGCGTTGCAAAAAGATATTGACCCGGTTTTAACTGAAGATATTTCTTTAAATATTCGCAATTATGGTTCAATAAATGGCGACAGAATGTTTTTTCAACCCAATGCATTCAACATCCGCCAGTACATTACAGAAACAAAAACAAGATTATTACCCCTTTACATAAACAGAGGCTTTACCGATGAAGATACGATTGTGTACACCTTGCCAGAAAATACTTCCGAGGGATTTATTGCCAATGAACGGAAAGAATTTAAGACGGTTTTTGGTGAATATAAAATGTATACAAAAGTGGAAGGAAACAAGCTCACGTATTATCGCAAATTACGTCTAAACGATGGAACTTTTCCCGCAGATCAATATGCAGCGTTCTCTAAATTCATCAATGATGTAAATACCGCCGATAATTTAAAGCTTGCCCTCAGCTTAAAAAAATAATCCCAAGTGTTATCCCGACGATCATGATCAGATACATTAAAATCTCGGTAGATGCAAAACGCTTGTATTTTGTCCAGAATGAATAATCATTATCTTGATTTGGCATAAACAAAGATAGCAAATTTTGATTGTCTGCAGAACTCCACGTTTATGCGCTGCTTCGTCATTTTAAAGTAAAACAGAAACTTTATTGCACAACATTAAAATGTGAAGGCAACATTTCTAACGGTTTACCGTATAAGAAGTTGTTAAAATCAAACATTAAGAATGAAGATAAGTGTGGTGGGCATGGCCATAATCCTTTGGGTTAGTGTATGCATTTTTGGAAGCGATAAAGCTGCTCTGGAGAAAAGAGAAACCAAACGTTTTGCTAGCGAAAAAATGGCTCAAGACAGTTCGTATAACGAATACATTCAAGACCTCTATTATAGCGCCAGGCTAGATTCTGCAGGGTTAAATGAATTTGTTTTTGAAAAAGCACTAACCGGTTATTTAAACCTTAAATATTCTGGTCGTTTGCAGTCAAAATCTATTTTAACCATTGCTGATTTTGATCAGGAAAGCTGTAAGAAAAGACTTTACATTATTGATCTGGATAAAAAGAAACTGCTGATCAATACCTGGGTTGCCCACGGACAAAACAGCGGCGGAGATAAACCAGATGCGTTTTCTAACGTTCAAAACTCTAATCAAAGCAGTATTGGTTTTTATCTGACTGCAGAAACCTATTATGGCAAACACGGCCGATCGCTAAAATTAGATGGTATGGACCAGGGTTTTAACAGCAATGCCCGTGAGCGTGCTATCGTGGTGCACGGTGCAGATTATGTATGCCAGGAAACCATCAACCAATTGGGCCGTTTGGGCAGAAGCCAGGGTTGCCCAGCTGTTCCTTCAAAACTATCAGATCTAATTATTAATACCATTTCAGATCGCACGGTATTGTTTATTAATAAAACTCAGCCAACTTACCGTTCAAATTACTTGAATGAAACATTGGCGGCGAATATGGTTCCGGCTACAACCAAGTTGCTGGCAGCCCAAATGGACTAACTCTTTTTCAGATTATCAGCGCCCAATTTTTCTGGCATCAGCTTAAAAATTGGGCGTTTGTAGCGTGCCAGGAAATCCCATAACCAACGGTTACCATCAACACTGCGCTCGCCGCAATCAACAACTTCTGCACGTTCTAACAGTTTATTCATCAAATTTTGTATCCACCCTATCCGGACAATACGGTTAAATTTTAAACCAAGGTAATCGCAATATACATGTACCATCACCTCAACCATTAAAGAGTCTACCGTAATGTTAAGCTGTGTGCCATAGTGCTGTCGATAATCATTTTTTATTTCTTTCAGCAGAAAAGCAAGTCTTTCGATCCTATTTTCATCAAGGTAATTCCAAAGCGCCGAATTGCCATGTACCCGAATTATTTTTTCGTTTATTTCTACCTGTATTTTACATCCTGCCAACTGATAAATTTTCTCCATATTAAAATCCGTTGATTAACTTTTTAGATCTCGTTTAACAAATTGTTAAGCTTTGATAGTCAATTTTTTCCGGCTACTCTATCCATACAGTTGTATTGCGATAATGTTTTTCCGAAGGGAGAAATTGGTATTGTGAGTAATTTTTAACGCACCAAGCAGGATAATTTTATCATCTTTGAGGTTTAACAAAGATTTCCATTAATGAAAATTGTAATTGCAGAAAAGCCTTCTGTTGGCCGTGAACTGGCAAAAGTTTTCGGTGCCACTACCAGGAAAGATGGATATATTGAAGGAAAAGGATATTCATTTACCTGGGCTTTTGGGCATTTGTTACAATTGGCTCCTCCGCAAGATTATGGTTTTATTGGCTGGCGCAAACAGCATTTGCCTATGTTGCCGCAAAAATTTAAACTGGCTATCCGCAAAATCAAAACTAAAGATGGCTTTGTAGAAGATCCAGCTGTTAGAAAGCAACTGGAAACCATTAGGAAACTGTTTGATGAAGCTACAGAAATTATTGTAGCAACGGATGCCGGGCGCGAAGGTGAACTAATTTTCAGATATATTTATTACTACCTCAAATGCAAAAAGCCTTTTAAACGGCTTTGGATTTCTTCGCAAACAGATGAAGCCATAAAAGATGGCTTCAGAAACTTGAAACCCGGAACGGAATACGATACCCTGTTCAACTCTGCACATTGTCGTTCAGAATCAGATTGGCTTGTGGGGATGAATGCAACCCAGGCACTCAGTATTTCTGCAGGAAACCGTACAGTATTGTCTCTGGGTCGCGTTCAAACGCCCACATTGGCAATGATTTGCGGAAGGTATCTTGAAATTAAAAATTTTGTACCTCAGATTTATTACCAGATCAGTATTCTTCTAATACAAGACGGGCAGGTTTTTAAAGCGGTATCTACGAGTAATTTTAAAGAAAAGGCAGAGGCCGAAATTATTTTTGCAACCGTAGAAGATGTTCCTTCGGGTTTTCCTAACGGTGGAAATATTACTGCTGTGGAAGCCAAACCAAGGAAAGAACCGCCTCCACTACTCCATGATTTGAGTTCTTTGCAGCAAGAAGCCAATAAAAAGAAAGGTTTCACTGCCGATCAAACTTTAAGCTTGCTTCAAAATTTGTACGAAAGCAAACTGGTTTCTTATCCACGGACTGGCTCTCGATATATTGGCGATGATATTTTTGCCACAGTTCCGAGCTTGCTGGAGAAATTTACGGATCATCCAGACTTTGGAAAACAGGTTCAGTTTCTCCAAACCGTTAACCTGAACAAACGCAGCGTAAACGCAAAAAAGGTAACTGATCACCATGCCATTTTGCCTACTGGCGAAGCTGCATATGGATTAAGTAGCGACAAACAAGCAATATACGATATGGTTGTTGGCCGGATGGTAGAAGCTTTCCATCAGGAATGTTTGAAAGAAATTACAAAAATCACCATCCAATCTGGCGTTACATTTATGGCAAATGGAACAGTTATCCGCTCTGCGGGATGGCGTTCAGTGTTTAATGAGGCCGAAGATGATAAAAAGGACGAGGACAATGCAGCCTTACCTAAAGTAAGCGTTGGTGAGCAACTGCCAATTACCGAAAAAAATCTGCTCGAAAAACAAACCAAGCCAAAGCCCATGTATAATGAAGCTTCGTTGTTAAAAGCGCTGGAAACCTGTGGGAAGGAAATTGAAGATGAAGAGTTGCGTTATGCAATGAAAGACAGTGGATTAGGCACTCCGGCAACCCGCGCATCCATAATCGAGACGTTAATTACCCGTGAATATATTAGACGTGAAAAACGAAATCTGGTACCAACACATAAAGGCTTAGCGGTGTATGAAGTAGTTAAAGACAAACAGATTGCCCAGGCAGAATTAACCGGACAATGGGAAAAGCGCCTGGAAGAAATCCGTTCGGGCTCATCTGTTGCTGATTTTAAAAGTGAAATTACTCAGTATACAAAAACCATTACGCAAGAATTGTTGGTTGCAGGTGCAGCAATTTCCGATAAAATCATTGAAAAAACTGCAGTATTAGCTAATTAAAAACCTTTTGTACCATTTCCTCAACCGAGGTTGCTATGTTTTCATCTTTTTGAATAAAACTTACTGCCCCAGCATTTAGAAATTCGGGTTCCAGGGCAGATTTATCATATCCGGAAAAGACACAGATTTTTAAGGAAGGTTGTATTTGAAGCAGTTCCGAAATGGTGCCACGGTCGGTATTGCTTTGCGGCATAGACACATCCAAGAAGAGAAGATCAAAATGGCTGTTTCGTAAAATTTGATAGGTATCTGCAATGTTATCCGTACCGGCTATCACAGAGGAATTAAGTTTTTTGCAGAAAGCTTCCATTACCACCCGCATAAGTTCGCTGTCGTCAGCTATTAAAACATTTACATTTCTTAGCATGTCTCCTTGTTAGTTGTACAAAAATCCCAAAGATTTAATGTATACCGTCAAGGATAATGGTTATAGAACCAAAACGCATTGCCAAATATTTTAAATGATCGGGATGACCGTTATTCAAAAATAAAGTTTAGCCAAGTAGTAAAATATGATCAAATTGGCATACTATTCAACTATATATCCATAAATTCCCATGCACTATGGTAAGCATTTAGCTTTTCTGCATACTCAATAAATCCTGTATAAAATTTCGACTTTGCTAATGTTGAGCCATCACCAATAACGATAAGTTTTTTTCTTGCCCTTGTCATCGCTACATTCATTCGTCTGGTATCGGATAAGAATCCGATGTTTTCTTCCGCATTGCTCCGAGTTAGCCCTATATAAACAACGTCCCTTTCTTGCCCCTGAAAACTATCTATCGTATTTACAGAAATCTTATCCTGAAATGGCAGCAATACTTCATTTGCACGGATATAGGAATCCAACAAATGAACTTGCTGTTTATACGGCGAAATTACGGCAATAGTGGGAAAATTATCCAGACCTATCTTTTCTATATCTTCTACCAAAGCTGTAAGGTGTTTAACTAGAAATACTGCTTCATCTGGGTTGGTGGTACTTGTTCCCTCTAGTCTTTCATCAAAACTGCAACCTGCTGTATCAATAAATAACAAAGGTTTATCATCGGCAAATAAAACCTGATCGGCAACTTTTACCGCAGCACTAAGCTGATTCTGATAAAATACCTGAGAGGAATATTCCATAATGTGCCGGTTCATTCGGTATTGTTCATTCAGTAAAACCACAGATTCCGGATGTAGAGCAACCAATTTTTCTAAAAGAGTTTGGGCCAATCCCTTTTGTGCTGCCTGATGGGATTTAATTGTTGGTGGCAACTGAAAATGATCTCCGGCCAGTACCAGTTTCTCTGCCTTTAAAATAGGCACCCAACAAGCGGGCTCAAGCGCTTGCCCTGCTTCATCGATTACAAGGGTTTTGTAGCGCAAATTGCGCACCGTGTGGTGATTTGCACCAATAAGCGTTGCAGTAATAATCTGTGCAGAATCAAATATATGCTCAATAATGTACTGTTCTGCTTTTTCTACTTCACGGCCAATTTTATGGGCTTCATCAAACAAAGCTTTACGCTGTTCGCGCTCAGATTTGCCAAAACTCCGTTTATATTTATGCGCCATATTTTTGTATTCATTGGCCTGTTTCCTCCATTGCTTAATTTGCTTCATCTCCGGATGATCGGTCATTTTGTGATCTAATGTAGACGATAAGAGCCTTTCAGATACACGCGATGGATTGCCCACACGGATTACGTTCAGCCCGGTGGCGGCCAATTTCTCTGTCAATAAATCTACTGCAGTATTACTTGGTGCCACGACTAAAATTTTCGACTGATCTTTTTTAGCCAAGGCGCGGATGGCCTGAACCAGCGTTGTGGTTTTACCGGTTCCGGGCGGACCGTGAACGATAGCCAAATCATTTGCTGATACTATTTTGTGCACAGCATATTGTTGAGATGGATTCAGCTGCGCATATTCCGTCTCATTTTCTCGTACATCAAAAGTTGGTTTTAACCCTTTAATTAACACGCGGATCAACCTGTTTTCCTGATCATTATCGGCCCGAATCAACGCTTGCTTTAACGCATTCTGCATTTCATCGTAGCTGTTGTTATCAAAAAGCAAATCAATTCCAAGTTTGCCATCATTGCTCCAATCGGGAAGTTCATCTACGCGAAAACTAATTTTCATCCGGTTGCCACCGATGTGAGTTATTGTACCTTCTATCCGATCTTCTTTTGCATTGTAATTGGAAAACAAGACAACGGACGATCCGAACCGAAACTGGTGCGATAATTCCTGATGTGTAGTTCGTTCAATTTCTACGGTCAGGTAATCTCCACGTCCAATTTCCGTATTGCGGATCGCAATTGGAAACCAGCTTAAACCCAGCGCACGCCTTTCGGCGGCAGATGTGTTTTCTGTAACTTTTAAATACGATTGGAGGTCTTCATCGCGCTCTATGCGCAATAAATATTTAAGATGATTGAAATAGTCTTTTGGCAAAGGATTTTGTATAAAAATGATGGTTAGCGCACCAGTTGTTCCATTAATTTATGAAGTGTTTCGTTCGGATCGCTGCAAAACCCAGGATGCACTTTTGAGCATTGTACCACTGTACTGCGTGTTGCGGTTAACCACCTAAACCTAGACGGTTGATCGTATTGCCCAATTGGACCAGAACCTTTAGTTCCTTCGCTTATCTTTTTGAATGCGTGCAAATTGTCAGAAACTGTAACCAAATCCAGTTCTGGCCCGAAAATACTTAGCCGTTCTTCGTCAATCAAAATTAGGCTGTTTAGAAACTTTTGTTTTGCGCAGTACAAAATAACGCCTACGTTTAAAAACTCTTCGCGTTCTACCCTTGGCATTACACGGATCACGGCATACTCAAATAGAAATTTGTCTTGCATGCTGTGCTTCTTTTAAAAATAAATCGGAATGTGCCAGCCTAATTTCCAGGAATTTAGCATAAGCCGCTTTATGATCTTCAATACTCGAAAAATGTTGTTCGCCTTCTAACCAGCTATCTGGAATAAGCGAAACAATTTTCCTAATTTTTTCCGTGTTCAAAATTGCAGAAAACTCTTCATGAACTTCTTCCAATTTTGATGCCCAAGGCAATAAAACATGATCTTTTACGAGTGTGAAAGGCCGTTTTGCCTGTTCTTCCCAGTTTTGCCAAGAATGGTGAAAATATAGCGATGCGCCATGATCAATTAACCACAATTCTTTATGCCAGATAAGCATATTTGTATTTCGGCAGGTGCGGTCCATATTGGTAAGGAAACAATCCAGCCAAACAATCTGAGAAGCAAGTTTCGCATCAACTGTGGTAACCGTTGGGTCAAAAGTAATGGCACCAGAAAGATAATGTAAAGCCAAATTTAAACCTTCACTAAATTTTAGCAAATCCTGAATTTCTTCATCGGCTTCTGTACGGCCAAAGGCTTCATCAAGCTCTGCGAATACCAGTTCGGGCACTCGAAGTCCAAGCAAACGGGCAACTTCGCCACCAATTAATTCAGCAATAAGTGCGCGCGGCCCCTGGCCTGCACCTCTAAATTTAAGGACATAGAGAAAACCGTCGTCGGCTTCGGCAATTGCCGGCATTGAGCCACCTTCACGCAATGGCGTTACATAACGCATTACGTTAACGGTTCTCAACTGAGGTTGGAAATCGTTCATAATTTATTCAAAGTACCAACCTGGTTTGCTGGTAAAAGGCACAAATTTAGGACATTTCTGATAATAACAATGTAAAGTATTTGGCATTTAATCGTGTCCCAGATAAGCATTGCCTGCAGGCGTCATTGTTGCAGACCATTGCACGGCATCTCGGTTTATTTTTATAAGCCCCATAGATTCTAATTCTTCGTAGTCATCATCGCGGCCGCCCAAAATTGCTGAATTAACCTGTTGGTTGATCACCTCGAGTAGAGATGTAATTTCTGATCTTTCCATAACATATCATTTTTGGTATTGCTTGTTAAACAGCATAGCTGAAAAAATGTTTATACCGAGACTTGTTTACTGCCAGAAACAAAAAATATAAAAGGGAAAACCCGCTGAGAAATTATTTTTGACATATTCCAGCGGGTTTAAATAAAATGAGATACACCAATTATATAGTGCTGAACTTTATTCCTAAACTAAGCCATCTTGATGGCAAAGGAATGGCTCCAGCTTCAAAATAGGTTGTGTTGAAAATATTTTGCGCATCTGCGTAGATCGAAAATTTACCTAACGACTGGCTTACGCGAAGATCATTGATCCAGTATGATGCACCCGAAACGCGCTGATTAAGTCTTGTTGCAGCCAGTACAGAGAAACCTTTATACTGAAAATCAACTGTATTGGTAAGCTGGTGTTTAAGTGACGAGATCAGATACTTAGAAGCCAACTGCGATTGCATATTTTTAAATTCTGAATCGAGGTAAGAGTAAGACAAATTGATATTAAGTTTCGCAATTTTATTCAAATCAATTGGATAAACTACACGTGCATTAATGCCGCGGGTTACCAAATTTCCTAAATTATTGCTTTGCCAAGGATCTGTTGATACCATTCTTACCCAGTCTATATAATTTGTGATGTTCCGGTAAAACACATTGGTATTGAAACTAAGTTTTTGATGGCCGATTTTCAGACCCAAATCACTTTGGAACGCATTTTCTGGGTTCAAACTCGCATTCCCGATATTGCCCGGGCGTTGATCCAGATATAGATCTGTAAAAGACGGGATACGCTGACTGGTTCCTACACTACCGGTAAGCTTTACGCTTTCGGTAATGGCATAGCTGGCGTCCAAACCTGGATAAAGCTGCCATTTGTAATCTGAATTGTAGTTTAGATAAGTACCTAAGTTTACGTTAAAATTCTTGAATAAATAAGTTCTGTATTGGGCAAATACACCAAGGTTTCTTCTGCTGTGCTCACCAATATTCGAGGAATTGATGTCTTCACTTCGCAGCTCTGCTCCAAAGCCAAGTTCGCCGGTATTGGTTTTATACGTAGTATTTACTTCTCCGGCAAAAGAATTTGTATAATGTTTGCTTCTGCCAACATCTGTATTGTTGCCCAGATAACGGTAATCGTCAAAATTATAACGATAACTCAAACGTGGCATTAATGTCCAACGGTCAGACAATATATGCTTGGATTGGACAGAAGCCAATGTAGTTTGCACAGCTTCAGTAGAATTTCGGTCGCCTGGTGCTGCGTAAAAACCATTTGCACCGAAATCATTATTAGTATAGCCAAACGCACCCATAATTTCATTCAGGCTATCTAATTGAAAATTGCCCTGGTAAAGCAATTTTGTATTTTCAAATTTGGTATTGAAACGATAACCATTGCTTTGATCGCGAGAAACAAAGAGTGAGTGTTGTTGTTTTTCTTTGGCTAAAACTCCGCCAAGCTGAACGCCTCCCCCATAAAATGTATTTCCACTTCCTTCTGTATCTTTCTCAAAGTTTGAACCTGCATAAGTGCTCATAAATACACCAGAATTTGTCGGCTTTTTAGTGATGATGTTTATTGCACCGGTTAAACTGTTAATCCCATAAATCCGGGCAGCGGGTCCTCTAATAATTTCTATACGCTCAACTGTTTCTACCGGGATAGGAAGATTTAACATATTGTGCGCTGTTTGAGTATCAATAATTTTTACGCCGTTGAGCAAAACAACAGTTTGCTCAAAACTGCCGCCATCTATACTGATATCTGCCTGTCCTCCAAATGGCCCGCGTTGACGAAGGTCTACCCCATTTGCATATTGCAGAATTTCCTGCAAACTACGTGCAGGAAGTTTGGCAATCATCGTCTTATCAATTACGTAAACATTTCTATTTTGTTTTGAAATTGGTGTATCGAAACGATTTTCACTGATCACCACATCCTTAATCGTAATTACAGAATCCTTTTGTGTTTGAGCCATCAAAGTTCCACAGAAAAACAAGGGAAAAGCAAGGTAAAGTTTTTTCATTCAAATTAAATTTTGGCAAAAGTAGTATCTTGCCGTACCATTAAAGTATACCAGTTTATAGAAAATGAGTAGTCCGGTTCAAATTCCTTTTCATAGTTTTATCCAGCTTAAACAAAGCAGCGGTACACCAGTTTATTTACAAATTGTTTTCGAATTTATTAAAGCCATCCAACTAGGATTACTTCCTGAGGGCACAAAACTACCTGGTACCAGAATTTTATGCAAAGAATTTAAAGTTAATCGAAATACCCTGATTAAAGCTTTTCAGGATTTAGAAGCACAGGGTTTTATAGAAATAAGGCCAAATGCCGGCACATATATTTTATCTGCACCGCAGCAAAATAAAGTTAGGGGAAGTTCAAATTCCGGAATATCAGATCCCGATCTCCCGGTCGGATTCAGCTTTAAAAAATCTTCTATTCTGGAAAATCCATTGGAAGTAAGTCATCTACCTTTGCAATTTAACGACGGAATGCCTGATTTAAGACTCGTACATACAGATATTCTCGGAAAACTTTATGTTTCAAAACTAAAGAAACAAAAAAACAGCAAAATTTGGGCAGAAACGCGCACTGTGGCACATCAAAATTTTAAGCTTCAGTTTGCGAACTATCTTAACCTAACACGAGGCATCCGGATTTCCTCAGAAAAATTACTTACTACGACCAGCCATGAGACCAGTTTATATTTGGTTATTAAGTTATTGATCACGCCGGGCGATAAAGTAGTTGTTGCTACACCGAGTTATTATCTGTCAAACATGACCTTAACAGACAGCGGTGCACAAATTGTGTCAATTGCAATGAATGATGATGGAATTGATACAGGCCAGCTGAGAAAAATATGCGAATCTCAAAACATCAGGCTACTTTACCTCAATTCTGTTTATCATTATCCAACAACAACTGCTCTAAGTGCAAAAAAAAGGATCGAAATACTCGAAATGGCGAAGTTATTTAATTTTGTGATTCTCGAAGATGATTATGATTTCGACTTTCATCACGACAATAACCCGATTTTGCCGTTAACAGCTTTTGATTCAAACGAACGTGTAGTGTATATTGGTTCATTTGCAAGATCAATGCCAATGGGTTTTGGATATGGTTTCGTTGTGGCCTCGAAAGCCTTCATTCAAGAATTGGAAAAACATCAAAATATTCTTGAACCTGGCATTGACGTAATTAAAGAACAGGTTTTAACGGATTGGATTCAGGATGGAGAAGTGCATCGGCTTTCTAAAAAAAACCGAAAAGTATACAAAGAACGGCGCGATCATTTTATATCGCTGCTCGACAACAAGCTGGGCGGAAAAATCAGTTATCAGGTGCCCGCACGCGGTTTGGCCGTTTGGGTAGAATGGCTGCAACCATTTAATCTGGTACAACTGCAACAAAAATGTGCAGCAAACGGACTGTTTTTACCAAAAACAATCCTCTATCAAACCAAAAACATTAGAGCTACGAGATTGGGTTTTGGCAACATGAATTATCTTGAAATGGAAAATGCAATAGAACTGCTCAAAAAATCGGTAGAAGATCTGGAATAGAGCTTTAAAGGCATTTAATTATGCTTTTTCAAAACTTTTCATCACTCACAGAGTTTAAATAGAAACAAATCTTTAATTAACCCTATGAAAAAATTAGACTCTTTTGAATTGATGATGGTGTGTTTAATGGTTATACTTTTTGCATTGGCAGTTGCTTTGGCTGCAAAAGAAGATCAACCTGAAGAAATTGCAAGCCAGCCGGTAGTCGCGTTGTTATAAATTCTCCTTTCCGGCAGGCTCAAAAAAATTACTTTATTATTTTAATGCAGACAAGGCCGCTTTCAATTGCACAACCGTTGGTTCGTCGCTATTCCCGGCGTTAAAGATTTCGTTAACATCCATTCCATCACCGTAAAACTCACGATTAGAATCCTGGTCAATGGCTAGTGCAGCACCATTTAAAGATATGCCGGCAAACAAACCCTTACTTCGTGAGTAAGAATATACCTCTGCATCTAATTTATAATCGGTATTTGCAGTAGAACTTCTGCCAACTGGCCCAGCAGCAACTGAAATATCGCCACCGAGTGTAAAACTGCTTTTCTTAATATCAGTAAGACTACTGCTGTTTTTGAAAACCAATACCAAGTCTACCGCCTGGACACCAATCTGCAAACCAAAACTGCCTCCTGTAAGGGTTACAAACACCGGATTACTCCAAGTACCATCAGCATGTTTGATCATAGCAACTCCACGGCCACGTTTCCCTCCTACTACAAAACCAGCATTAATCATTTTTGGTACGATAATGATTCCTTCTGTTAGTGCGAAAAGTTTTGAAGGAATAGATTCCTTCATTTCGGTGAAATCTGTAAAAGTAGAGGCAGCGGCCTCAATTCTTTTCTCTTGTTTTTCCTGAGCCATTACAGTGCCGGAAGAAATGGTTAATGCAAGCAGTAGTGCTACTGTGGTATTCTTCATTATAGGGAACTTCATCATATATTTTTTTTGGGGATTGTAAATTTTATTTGTCGATAAATCCCATCGGTTAATAACGGATAAAGCAACAAAATAATTTAACGTTCCACAAAAAAAACCTTGCTGGATGAGTCAAAAATACATATCGATGACTTTGGACAATGTGTTTTTAAATGCATGTGGAAAAAGTCTACAATTTGTCCAACTGGGAAACAGAAAGTACTTAATAGTCTAAGCTTGCTTCCATGCAAATAGCAGAGATTACTTTTCCATTATAAACTCAATATTATGAAATCTTTAACATTAGGAGAATATTTTACTGAATTTTTATCCATTTACAGATACTTTCTTTTACGTAATGATACAATTCAAACTCAAAATCACAAAACGAGAAAGAAAAAGCATTGCGTTATTAAAGATCTCGCGAAAGCGATGCATAATTCTGGCATAATTTTAGACTTGGCGGTATCGATAAAGTGACAGATTCAAAATTTGACTTCAGAAAATCAAAAATTAATTAATATTGGAAAAGTATTATTCAAAAATATCCGATTTACGAAATCAATTTACACAAAATGGTGTTACTAAACACGCATACTTAAAACATAAGATACAATAACCCAATAATTTAACCTGCCGTTTGTATGAAGATACTGCTTAGCTACCTAAAAAAACATAAATATATTGTATTACTCGCGCTGCTCATGACCGCCATTAACCAAAGCTTTTCTTTGGTTGAGCCATTAATTACCGGAAAACTTGTAGACGATTACATTAATAAGAGAGAATTACTTACTAAACACGAATATTTCACGGGCATTCTCACGCTGATTGGTTTAGGAATTGGAGCTGCATTCATTTCGCGTATAGCAAATAACTTTCAAGACTTTTTTACCATTACTGTAGCACAGAAAACCGGTGCTGAAATGTATGCAGATGGCATGAAACATTCTCTGGCAATGCCCTATTATGTTTTTGAAGAACAAAGAAGCGGTGCAAAACTGGATATGCTTCAGCGGGTAAGGAGTGATTCAGAAAATTTCATTAAATCTTCTATTAACGTCACATTTATGGCCCTTTTCGGGATCATTTTCGTTAGTGTTTATTCTTTTCTCATCAGTTATAAAGTAACAATTGTTTTTATTGCATCTGTACCAATAATTACCTATTTGAGCTGGAAATTATCTGAAAAGGTTAAAGTTGTACATCGTGCAATTATTTCTAAAACATCAGTTCTTGCAGGCAGATCTACAGAATCGCTAAGAAATATAGAATTAGTTAAAAGTCATGGACTTGGAAATCAAGAGATTGAGCGTTTAAATATGGCTACATACAAGATTCTTAATCTGGAAATTGTAAAAACTAAAATATTGCGGATGCTGAGTTTTATACAAGGTACAACCGTTAATGTAGTTCGAAGTACCATGGTTGTGGTTATGTTAATGCTCATTTTCGATAAAGAAATTTCTGCAGGTCAGTATTTTAGTTTTCTATTGTATTCGTACTTTTTATTCGGTCCGCTGCAAGAGTTCGGGCATATGGCATTAACCTGGAGAGAGGCACAAATCTCATTCGGAAATTTTAAACGGATTATGGAGATGCCCATCGAACCGATTCCTGAAAATCCGGCAGATATTAAGCGGATAAACCACGTTGAATTTAAGGATGTAGTGTTTAAATACAAAAACAGCAATAGAAATGCGCTGAATGGAATTTCATTTCATGCTGAGGAAGGTGAAACTGTTGCTTTTGTAGGCCCGTCAGGCTCTGGAAAAACCACATTAATCAAACTTCTTGTTGGATTATACAAACCATTAGTTGGCGATGTATTATACAACAGAACGCATTCTGATGAAATAGAACTTGATCAGCTGCGAAGGAAAATTGGCTTTGTTACTCAGGATACGCAACTATTTTCAGGGAACATTCGCGATAACCTGCGCTTTGTTAAACCAGATGCTACAGATGAAGAGTGTATGGAAGCTTTAAACAAAGCAGCTTGTCAGTCTTTACTATCAAGAGCGCAGGATGGCCTTGATACCTTAATCGGTGAAAGTGGCGTAAAAGTGTCTGGAGGAGAGAAACAACGTTTATCCATTGCAAGAGCATTATTGCGTAACCCGAATATATTGCTTTTTGATGAAGCTACGTCCGCTCTGGACTCACTTACCGAAGAAGAAATTACCAAAACGGTTAATAAATTATCTGAACTGAAAGATCATATCACAATGATTATCGCACACAGACTTTCTACCATTATGCATGCAAACCGCATTTATGTACTGGAAAACGGAAATATTGTTGAGAGCGGGAATCATGAGGAACTGATTGACCAGAAAGGCTTGTACTATGCAATGTGGAGACAGCAGGTAGGTAAAAGAAAACTGGTAGAAGAGCTTAATAAGTTAGATGAGCTGATGATGAATTAATGAGGTGCATGATTTAAGCACCTATAAACACCAATATCTTTTCGCACCTGCGTGCCGTTCAAAATCTCAGTTGAGTACAAAACTCAGCAGAAATTTTGAACGGCTTTTTTTGTGCATTGTATCTAAAAATGAGGTTAGGAAATAATTTTATCTAATGTGATTGGCAATTCGCGAATGCGTTTTCCCGTTGCATTGAAGATGGCATTGGCCAAAGCCGGTGCCATACCTACCAATGCCGTCTCTCCCAAGCCTTTAGTACCCATAGGATTGCTGTATGGATCTTTTTTATTTACAAAAAGTACCTCTTGTTTTTCAATGTCAGCATTTACTGGAACATGGTAATCTGCAAAGTTATTGTTTATGGCACGGCCGAAACGATGGTCCATTTCCAATGCTTCCATTAATCCCATTCCAATACCACCAACAGCGCCGCCAAACATTTGTCCGGCAGAAGTTTTATGATTAATTACTGTACCAATATCTGCACATGAGACTATATGGGCCAATCTTACCTTGCCGAGTTTCGGGTTAACGAGCACTTTAACAAAATGTACAGAAAACGAATAGATTGAATATTTTGCAGCTTCTTCTGTATTTTTAGAATTTACGGTAGCAGAAAATTCAGTTAATTGACTGGCACTAAGCAATTCAGTAACCGCAATTGAAACATTTTTAGTTTTGGCAGAAATTATACCTTCTTTATAAACCAGATCTTCAGACTTTAAACCGGCGAAACGGATATTCTTAAGTGCAAGCTCCAAGGTATTGGCAATTAGTTTTTCGCAGGCTTCTACTACCGCTGAGCCAACAGATGATGTTGTTGCCGATCCGCCCTGAGTTGGCCCTTTCGGAAGGCCGCTTGTTCCCATCTCGATTTTGACGTACTCTGCTCCAATCCCGGTTGTATCTGCGCCAATAGCAGTCATCATAGTAGCAGTTCCAGGCCCCATATCGTTAACACTGCAATGCAACGACAACGTGCCATCTGCATGAAAGCTCGCTTTAACAGATGATGGGTTACGGGACGAGCCAAAAGTACCCAGTCCCATTCCGTACCCCACCTGCCAATCGCCTTCTTTTAATGTGCCTGGAATGAGCGAGCGGTTTTTCCAGCCAATTTTGTCCATGCCCATCTCGTAGCATTCTTTAAGGTGGTTACTGCTCCAGGGTTTGTTGCGTTCCTGATCAAACTCGGCATAGTTGCGGAGCCGGAATTCCAGCGGATCGATTCCGAGTTTGAATGCCATTTCATCCATCGCGCTTTCCAGCGCAAAAGATCCGGTGGCTTCTCCAGGACCGCGCATCCAAATTGGTGTACAAGTATTTAATGAGGAAAGCCGGTATCGGGTAGCTAGATTAGGACTTTTATACATAAACCTTGACATATTTACCGTTGCTTCTGTAAAATCTTCGTAAACAGATGTCTGCGCAGTTGCTTCATGAACCAAACCAGTAATCGTTCCATCCTTAGAAGCGCCCATCGATATATTTTGTATGGTATAGGGTCTGAATCCCACATTTGTGAACATTTGTTCACGATGCAATACCAGTTTAACTGGTTTGCAAACTGCTTTAGAAGCAATCAGCGCTGCAATTTCATATGGCCATGTATGTAGTCCCATTCCAAAAGCACCACCAAGGAATTCAGAATGAACAGAGACGTCTTCCGGCGGGATGCCGAACACATCTCCCACACTTGCGCGTGTACCTTCTACGCCCTGGCTTTTCGTGTACAATGTAGGTTTATCACCTGTCCATAGCGCAATAATATTCGCCAACTCCATCGGATTGTGAACTTCTGTTGGCTGTACATACTCTACATTAATTATTACATCTGCCTTTGTATGTGCTTCCGCATCGCCGCGTAAATAGTCTTTTCCCCGTTGCCCTGCCGGCATTCTTCCATCAGCCATTGCATCTCTTAAACTGGTTTGGTGTACTTCTTTGCGGTATTTTGCAGTAACTAATGTTGCGGCATATTTCATGCGCTCAAAAGAATCTGCCACAACTACCGCAATTGGCTGATCGTAATACCGGACAATGTTGTCTTTAAAAATCTGAAGCGGCTGACCCAGGTTAACAGGAGATTTCTGTTTGCTATAGCCAGATGGGGCCTGCAGGTTTTTGTGAGAAATAACTGCTAAAACACCTGGCGCGCGTTCTGCAGCCCGGGTATCCAGTGTTTCAATAGTACCTTTAGCTATGGTACTTCCAACCAAACAGGCATAAACGGTATCTTTAATTTTATATTCGGCAGCATATGTTGCCTTACCGGTAACTTTTGCAAAGCCATCTACCCGGTTTAAGTTCATTGTCTTTTTCATGGGTTAAGATTTAGATGCTGCAATTTTTAATGCCTCGACTATTGAATTTGGCGTCAACTGAAGTTTGAAATCATTTTCTCCGTAGGCTTTTGCACCATTCATAGCCAGCGCAGCTGCCTGTTCAAAGCTTGTGGTATTTGCTGTTTTTCCCTTTAGAAATGCTTCTGCGTTGTTAAGTCGCCAAGGTTTAGATGCAACGCCTCCAAGTGCAATGCGAACATCACGTATAGTCGAACCTTCTAAATCTAGCGCTACGGCAACTGAAACTAAAGCGAAGGCATAACTTGTACGGTCTCTAACTTTAAGGTAATGCACATTCTTCGTAAATCTGTGTTCGGGTATTTCAATAGCTGTAATCATTTCGCCAGCGTTTAGATTATTATCTAACTGCGGTGTATTGCCTGGCAAACGATGAAAATCTGTGAACAGCATTTTCTTAACCGTTTTGCCGTTAGAAATTAAAACTTCTGCATCTAAAGCTGCAAGTGCAATGCACATATCACTCGGATGAACTGCTATACAGCTTTTAGAACCACCAAAAATAGCGTGCATTCGGTTTGCACCTTCATAAGCGCCACAGCCGCTGTTTTCTGTTCTTTTATTACAGGGCATATCAATGTTATAAAAATAGCCACACCTTGTTCTTTGCAACATATTACCTCCAACAGTGGCCATATGCCGAATTTGCTGGGATGCTCCTGCTGCCAGCGCTAAAGCCAATAAAGGATGTTTTTCCAGTATCATTTTATGCTCTGCAACCTGACTGTTTTTTGCCAGTGCACCAATATTGGTTCTGCCCTTGCTGTATACAATTTCTTTAAAATTAAGCGCGGTAATATCCACCAATTTTCCTGGTGTGTATACCCCTTTTTTCATCAAATCAATAAGGTTTGTACCGCCGGCAATAAACATTGAGTCATTGTTTTTTTTGGCTTTCAAAGCGACATCTGCCGAGGTTGCTTTCACGTATATAAACTGCTTCATATCAGGCCTCCGCTTTCTTTAACTTCTTGTATAGCATCAACAATATTGTGATAAGCACCACATCTGCAAATATTTCCGCTCATGTATTCGCTAATTTCCTGACGGCTGTTCGCATGACCTTCTTTTATACACGCTATTGCAGACATGATTTGCCCTGGCGTACAATAACCACATTGAAATCCATCATTTTTGATAAAAGATTCCTGCATGGGATGAAGTTTTTTGCTTTTAGACAAACCTTCTATTGTTGTGATTTCGGCATTCTGTGCCATAACGGCAAGTGTTAAACAAGACAACACCCTTGTGCCATCCACATGAACAGTGCAAGCGCCGCACTGACCATGGTCACATCCTTTTTTCGTTCCTGTAAGCTGAAGATTTTCGCGAAGGAGATCAAGCAATGTTGTACGCGGATCAATCCTGAGTTTCTCAACTTTTCCATTGATATTTAAGTTTACCGGAATATTTTCCATGTATTCGGCAACCTTCTCATCCAAACGGTTTTCCGAAGCCGCGAGTAGTGGTGCCGGAGTGAATGCAAGCGCAGTCAAAAAGCTGGATTGTTTAAGAAAATCCCTTCTTGGATTGTTCGCATCAATATTTAACTGATGGTCTTCACCTTGTTTCTTTTTTGCCATTAGAACTGATTATGTTTTGTTAATTATATGTTGCACCGGCCGCAATATTCTGCCTTCTGTTGTATGCAATAACATTCAAAAAGGGTCAATGTTTAGGTATATTATCCAATTTGAAATAAATAGACTAGCAAACTCGAACCCTGAACTAAATATAAGGATTCCACAACAACTGCCAAAAATATAAACCTTAAACAGTAGAACATTATGAGGATCAAATAAAAAGTTAATAAATTCAAATCCTGTACGGATTATTTTACAATTGTTAAGCATTTTATGCAGAACTCAGCATTTCCGAAAACAGGTTAATAAAAAAAGCACCTAACTAAAAATGTTAAGTGCTTTTGAAAACAACTTGTTAGGTATCTATTTTTTCTGGAAACTTCCAAAAAGCCGAACTAAAATATCAGGACTATTGCTAATAATTCCGTCTACACCAAGTTTGGCGAGCGCAATCATATCTTCTTCCTTATCTACGGTCCATGGAAGGATTAACATCTTTTTCTCATGAACTTTTTTCACCATCTCTGCGTCTACACCTGTATAATATGGGCTGTAGATATCTGGTGCAAAACCCAAATTTTGAAGATCAGCCTCCACTCCTATTTTTTTCTCATTCATTTGTTTAAAATATTCCTCGATTTCCTTTTGTGAAAGGCCGTATTTCTTCAACTGATCTTCGGTAATGTTCATCTTACCCTGAACCAGCAAAGACAGCTTAACATCTGGTTCTTTTTGATGAAGAATTTTCAATGTTCTCACATCGAAAGACTGAATAACCAGGCGTTTTTTAATATCTTTTTGATTAATTACGTCCATCATTGTCTTTACAAAAACTTCTGGAGATGGATTATACTTCCCATCTCCCGCTGGAGAAATTTTGGTTTCGATATTGTAAAAGACAGGTTTTAATTTATTCGCTTTAATGTAGTATTCTACGCTGTCAATCAGATCGCTTAATAAAGGCTTATGCGTTTTCAAAGCCTTTTGCATCGGAAACGCGGGATGTGATTTTATCCCGGAACTATAGGATTGGATACTGTCATATGTCATTTTGAAAAGGCTCAGGTCTTTCTGCTCCTCTTTTGATATTTCTGAACCATCTGGTCTGGTCATAAAAATGGCAGACATATATGGATCATGAGAAACAACAACTTTACCATCGGCAGAAATAACTACATCCAATTCTAAAGTTCTTGCGCCCAATTTAACGGCATTTAACATGGCTGGTATCGTATTTTCAGGCAATAATGCCATGCCTCCACGATGTGCCTGGGTATCAATTCTTTGCTGTGAAAAAGCTACGGTTGCATAAAAAACTGCACCGGCAATAAGTAGGTAACGCTTCATAAATTTCAAAGTTTCTTTATTGGGTGAAATTAGCATCATTGTCTGTGCAAGTTGTTACCCCAATATTAAATCTGTAAATAAAGTTTCGATGCCTTAATATGATTATGTTCGGGAGAAATGAATCCATAAAAGCCTTCTCGGCATGCGAGATCGATCAATGAACCCATTTTTCTCCATATTCGTCACATTTAAATTTAATTAACATTCAACTGCGATACATTGGTTCGAAAACAAAAAAATCATGAAACATAATCTATCTTTCTTACTGATTTGCATAACGTTGTGCTCCGTTTTATTATGCAATGCCACAGACAGTAAAAGCTTCAGTATTCAAAATATCACATTTAAAAGCCACGGTATTGATCTGGCAGGAACGATCTTTATACCGAAACGTAGTTATGCCGCTGTTGTGCTGGTACATGGATCCGGACAAGAAAAAAGAATGAGTGACTTGGGTAAACAACTGGCAGAAAACGGTATTGCAGTACTCACTTACGACAAACGTGGAGTTGGCGAATCTGGAGGAATTTATGTTGGGCCGGAGGTAGGAAGCAATAATATTGACCGTACAAATCTAAATCTACTTGCGTCAGATGTTTCAGAAGCGGTTAATAAACTTGTAGATTATCTTCCCGAAAAAACTCCGATCGGATTGCTGGGATTTAGCCAGGCCGGTTGGATTATTCCTTTGGCTACAAGACTTAACAGCCAAATTAACTTTATGGTTGTATTTAGTGGCCCTGTTGTTTCCACTTTAGAGCAATTGCGTTTCCAGTTTTATACAAATGGCGATCAAAGTTTCTGGCAGAAACATAATGAGGCAGAAGCACGGCTGCACATACAAAATGACCCCGACAAGTATATTTTTGATTCATTTCATCCTGTGGAAACACTTGACAAATTAACCGTACCCGGACTTTGGCTTTTTGGAGGGAAAGACGTCCAAATACCGGTTAGCTTGTCTGCAGAGAATTTAAACAAACTAAAACATGCCGGGAAACCTTATAATTTCTTGATATTTCCTGAACTCGGTCACAACACCGGATTTTCTAAGTCTAATAACCCCTTATTCAGTGCAATAAAATGGATTAGAAATTTACATCAGTGACAACAATTTGGTTTATATTTTTGTTAGCTCGAGCAAACTATTATCCAGACATTACAAAAAGCATACTGCCTGGATAACTAGGGTTTTATAGAACTTAAATTTTAAGCGGTAATTTACCTGTTCCAAAGTTGGCTAAACCATTTTAATTGGCAAGAACTTATTCATTCACTGCTTCGAGATACTTTCCCGCACTCGGGCCTTCAACAACACACATAAGTTTTATATTTTCGGCAGGGAAAAGATTCGCAATTACATCTGCAATTTCTATAGATAAGCTTTTTATTACTTTCGGCTATGCCATTCAAACCACAATCGACACTTTGTACTACGGCCCCGATTGCACCTTCCCTGTTAACAATTGAGTTTCTGATTTATTTCTAACAAAGTATTATTTAGCAGGCAGTAGAAATCTGATGTCTGATTTGGCTTAAGGAAACAAAAATCAATTTTGCGAGTTGATAGTTTACTGTCACGGTTAGAGAACTAATCGTAACTTGTCAGTGTTTTTCAAGTCCCTAACAATTTTAAGCAACTCCGATATACATGCCATTCAATCCATATTTCTTGAGCAATACCTCAAAGGTTACTACAGAACAACGTTTTCACGCATTAGCGATGGCAACATCTGATGTAGTTTACAGGCTCAGCGCCGACTGGGAAATTATGCAGGAATTGGATGGTCGTGGATTTTTGCGCGATGCGGATCGGCCTGTCACGGGTTGGAAAGAAATTAATGTATTTGCGGAGGATTTGGATTTGGTTAATGCGGCCATAAAAACTGCCATTGAAACAAAAACTATATTTGCTTTAGAGCATCGTGTAAACCGCGCAGACGGATCTATTGGGTGGACGTTTTCAAAAGCAGTACCAATCAAAAATGACCATGGCGAAATACTCGAATGGTTGGGAACAGCGAGTGACATTACCGCCCGAAAAGAAGCTGAAAAAGCTCTTCATGAATCACAAAGACTCGCTACAGAACAAAAAAGAAATTTTGAAACCATCACTTCCGGAACACCTGATCTGATGTATTTATTCGATTTGAATTACATTTTTACTTATGCAAATGAAGCGCTATTGGCGATGTGGGGTAAAACTGCAGATGAGGCAATTGGCAAAGGACTTTTAGAGAATGGCTATGAACCCTGGCATGCTACCATGCACGAGCGCGAAATTGACCAGGTTGCAGCTACAGGAAAACCCATTCGTGGTGAAGTATCTTTTCCGCATGCCGAGCTCGGCAAAAGGGTATACGACTATATTTTCACACCGGTTTTTGGTATAAATGGAATGGTTGAGGCCGTAGCCGGAACCACACGTGATGTAACTGATTTAAAAAACATTCAACAAAACCTTCAGAGTACTTCGGAAGAATTACAATCTACAGTGGAGGAACTGGCTTCTTCAAATGAAGAACTTTTAAGCACAAATGAGCAGTTGTATTCTTTAAACCAACAACTTCAGGAAGCCCGGCAACAGATTTCGGACTCAGAAGTAATTTTACGCCAGGCAATAGATGCTGCAAGCTTTGGAAGCTGGTACATTCATCCTGAAACCAGGCAATTTGTTACAGATGCCCGCGTGAAACAACTTCTGGGTTTCTTCCCACACGAAGAGCCTACGCTCGATGATGCACTGGCTCGTGTTGTAGAAGAACACAGGCCAATGATTAAGCAACGGCTGGAAAATGCAATGTGCAATAATGGAGATTACGATGTAACTTGTTCAGTAATCGGGCTGCACGATAATAAAACCAGATGGGTCCGGGCAGTTGGAAATCTGAAAGCAGACGAGGAAGGTTCTTTTTCTTTATTTACAGGTCTGTTAATGGACATTACCGAGCAGAAGAACGATGAACTCAGAAAAAATGATTTTATTGCAATGGTGAGCCATGAATTAAAAACACCCCTTACCTCAATGAAAGCTTACGTACAGGTTGTTCTTTTAAAAATGAAATCATCAGAAGATGATCTTTTAAAAGGTGCATTGGTGAAAGCAAATCTTCAGGTCGAAAAAATGACGGCCATGATTAATGGTTTTTTGAATCTGTCGAGGTTAGAATCTGGTAAAATCAATATTAGTCATCAGCGCTTTGATCTCGCCGATTTGATGCGTAACGTTAAAGAAGAAACGGAATCAACAATTTTTAGTCATCAAATCAAATTTGCACCGGTAGAAAGTGCAAAAATTGATGGCGATCAGGAAAAACTTGCACATGTTGTTCATAACTTTATCTCAAATGCTGTAAAATATTCACCAGCGGGAACATCAATTAGCGTGGCATGTATTGCAGACAAGCAATATGCGAAAGTTACTGTTACAGATCATGGAATGGGCATTGCTAAACAAGATTTAAACAGGGTTTTTGAACGTTATTTCAGGGTTGATGACAGCATGTTAAATACCATCGCCGGTTTTGGAATTGGATTATACATCTGCAAGGAAATCATTACACGCCACGGCGGTCAAATCTGGGCAGAAAGCGAACAGGGAGAAGGATCTGTTTTTAACTTTATGGTACCAGTTCCGCAAAATAATTAAATACTTTCCGGCAATCCCTCACTCCTCACACACGTAGAAGGTTAAGCAAAATGTATGCGAATCTTTCAATTATAAAAGGTCTTTCATATATTTGCAAAAGGCATTTCATAAAATTAAACGGGATGAATATGAATCTAGTTAAACTTGGCTATTTAGCTACAGGTACAAGGTTAAGACAGATTACCGAGAAACTATACCTGGATGGAGACAGAATCTATAAAGAGCAAAACATTGATTTTAAGGCCAGCTGGTTTTCTGTTTTTTACACACTGGGGAATGCAAATGAACCCAAAACCGTTTTAAGTCTTGCGGAAGATATTGGATTTAGCCACATTACAATTAAAAATGTAGTTAGGGAGCTCCAATCAAATGATCTTGTTCAGGTTGTTGTCCATCCCAATGATGGACGTTCCAAACACATTAGTTTAACGGAAAAGGGCAAAACACTCCTGTCCCAATTACAAATTCTCTGGGCACCTTTTGCCGCAGCTTTGAAAAACTTATTGGACCAGGGACATCCTGATTTCATGAATATTATTAACCGAATTGAAAGGGAAGTTAATAGATTTCCAATCTACCAACGCATCAAAACACTTGATCAGTTGCCGGAAATATCCATCTTGGATTACAAACCATCACTAAAAGATCATTTTACTGCCCTAATAAAACCCTGGTTAGCTGAGGTAATTAATGAAACGTTGGAAGAAGAAGACGAATTAATCGTTCATTATCCTGATAAGGCCTATCTGTTAGGAGGTGGTTTTATTTTTTTTGCAATGCAAGGAGACATTTGCCTTGGGACAGTCGCATTGAAGCGTCTTGACGAGCACACTTTTGAATTCGCGAAGCTTTTTGTTAATCCCGAAAACAGAAAGTCGGGCATTGCCACCAGACTTATTGATCGCTGTATTACCAGATGCAAAGAAAACCAGGCTCGCCAGCTTTGGCTGCAATCTACCTTAAGCATGGCCAGTGCACATACACTATACTACAAGCTCGGTTTTACAGATCAGGAAGCGCCACAGCAAATGAACGTACTAAAACGTACAGAAAAAATCATGTCACTAACACTTTAATAAGTAGTTGAGAAGCATTTTCATATCCATGTACAACTCAAAAAATGCCGAATTTAATAATCCATTACAAAGCTTAAAGATCAATTCATGTATAATTTTAAAAACGACTATTCGGAAGGTGCTCATCCAAACATTCTCAATAAACTGATTGAAACAAATTTCATCCAGCAGCTGGGGTACGGCGATGACGAATATACTGTGCAGGCAAAAGCGCTCATTAAAGACAAACTGGAAAACCCGGAAGCAATTATCCATTTTTTATCGGGGGGTACACAAACCAACCTGATTGCCATTTCCTTCTTGTTAAGGGTGCACGAAGCGGTAATCAGCGCAAATACCGGACATATTTTTGCCAATGAAACAGGAGCAATTGAAGCAACCGGGCATAAAGTTATTTCTGTAGACACAGAGAATGGAAAGCTTTCTACTGCCGATATTCAGAAAACATTGAATGCACATGCGCTGAAACCCCACGTAGTAAAACCGCGACTGGTATACATCTCAAATTCTACCGAAATTGGCACCATTTATACGAAAAACGAGCTCCAAGAGCTATCTGCATTCTGCAAATTGAATCATTTGCTTTTGTATTTAGATGGAGCAAGATTGGGACATGCCCTTATGGCGCACAACAACGATCTGACATTGTCTGATATTTCCCGCCTAACGGATGTATTTTACATCGGCGCAACCAAAAACGGCGGCTTACTTGGTGAAGCAATCGTTTTTAACCAGCCTGATCTTGCTTTTGAATTTGAATTTGCCATTAAACAGAAAGGTGCAATGTTGGCTAAAGGTCGTGTTCTTGCCATACAGTTTTTCGAATTATTTACAGGAAATTTGTACTTCGATCTGGCTAAGCATGCCAATACAATGGCCATGAAGATTGCTGATGCCGTAAAAGAAAAAGGTTTCAGTTTTTTAACCGATTCTTCAACCAATCAATTGTTTCCAATTTTTCCGAAAGAGATCATCCGCAAGTTGAGTGAAAAATATATTTTTTATGTATGGAAAGAAATCGATGAAACACATGCGGCTGTAAGGCTTATAACATCGTGGGCTACCGATGAACATCAGGTTGATGCATTTATTCAGGATTTAAAAGCGTATTAGTCAGAAAAACCGCTTTTCAGCTAATTACAACCAAAATCTATTAAAAAGACTAGCGCATATGCAATCTATCATATTTGCTAGTCTGCTTAAAAAAAAGCATAACATAATTCTTAATCTCACCGTTTTTTGTAAAGCTGAAATAGATAAACCTACGGGCATGAACAAACAAATTGCCCGAGGCTTGTAACTTTCGTTTTATACATAATACAAGGCGCACAGATTCAATAAATATATACTGGAATTCAGTAAACTAATGAGACAATCATTCTGTAAATCGCATTTAAAAACTTATCGGATTAAGTACAGCTTTTTATCATTATTTGTAAACAAAGCATAATGCAGTGATGCTGTTGTAAAATACTGGTATCCATTTATATTTTCTACGGGTTGAGATTTATTTTTGCTAAGTGCTCCAATATTTTTTCCGGCAATTTCTATTGCTGAGGTATTCCATTCTTCATCCAGATACATAAACTCCTTAACTTTAAATGTATCAGTTCTGAAAACTATATTGGTAAACAAACTTCCCGGATAAAGCTGTTTTGAAAAACCAGGTGCATTTCCACCTCCACCAGAAAAACTCACTTTCTCTATTTTTTGCTTCTGAAAATGCTGGTAAACGATATTTGAGGATTTAATTATTTCACCTTCAAAACGATTCTTGGCTGTGAGGCGACGAAAAACATTGTTCCAGGCCATTTCTGCAAGAAAAGAAGAGGGAAAAAATTTATGCACGCTAAGTTGTGTAAACAACTCAAAGCCTTCTGTGCCGATAAAATAAGTTACAACAGCGTAACTATTAATGCCCTGGACGGTGGTCAAACCCGTTCCAACCTGTTTTTTTGCAGCCGGGCTATCAAAATTGAAATCTAGATGAATTGCTTTTGAATTTTTTAAAATTTCTTTCAATTGCGTATCCTGTTCGTGAGCATCTGCTCTAAAGTCTATATTCTGGGTAATTAATTTAACGGGTTCTTTTGACCCGGTAAAACACCAATTATAATATCTTTTCGTTTTTTTATCGATAATAAAACCTTTTAAAAAAATAAGATCTTCAGGCTTTGAAAAAATTATTAATGTGTCGGTCATGTTGCCGTTGGTATCAATTTTGGTGAATTGATTTTGTTTTTCAGTTGGCATACTGTAAATCACCAGGTAATTCTCAGGGGTTAAGAAAAACTCAATATTATTCTTACTTTCCAAGAACAAACTCATTTTTGAACTTCCTGACTGAATGGTTTCTATTTCATCTAGAAACTGGTAACTATCAAACCGTACGGGTAATGGCGGAAGTGCACCTGAGCCATAGTTTTTCGAAATCCGGTAAATCAAAAAGATCACCAGTAGAACAACCGGAACAATATATAAGAGTTTCATTTGAAAGAATTGATTTAGATGTTTAACTGGTTTGGAGCCAAAAACCAATCGAGTCAAAGTTAAAGATTTAATTAAAATATCACAACTATGTGATATATTTGCATTATGGTTGTGTGGATTCGGTTTTCTCTGCAATTTAATTGTGGAGAAAATAGGAAATGAACAACCCGGAAAAATTAAACCAATGACCAATAACTGTTTACATTGCCAGGAACAAACGATGGGGAAATTTTGTAGCAATTGCAGTCAGCCAACTGCTACGCATAGATTTTCAATAACACATGTTTTCAAGCACGATTTCATTCACGGCATATTTCATCTTGATAACGGCTTTTTTTATACGATTAAAGAATTGTTTACAAGACCGGGGCATAGTGTCAGGGAATATATACAGGGAAAAAGAGTAAAACATTTTAATTACTTCGCAACCATTATTCTCTTACTCACTATTGGCTATTTTCTCAAAAAATGGACAATAATTGATGCGTCAGAATTGTATGATCAGACAACGGTTGGTGGGCTTTTTAAAGTTTTGAAAAACTATTCCAAGGTCGCTGTTTTTCTGCATATCCCTATTATAGCTTTTGCAAGTTATGTTCTATTCAGAAAAAGCAACCAGAACTATGCAGAAAATCTGGTATTGAATCTCTACCTGTTATGCGGCGTACTAACAATCAGCTTCGTTTTACCACTAGTAATGATTTTCAGTGGAGATAAAACATTTCTACTTTGGATAAACTATTATTTAACCATATTGACCTTCGCCTACATTATCATTTTTTATTACCAGTATTTCTCTGTTTTCGGGCTAAAAAAATACAAACTAATTATTAGGGTTATTATCGTTGCCGCTATTTACCTTGCTACCAAGCAACTAACAAACAACCTTTTAAATATTGTTGGCCTCAAATATTTAAATCACTAAAAAGAAGAGGTTATCCTCACTTTTTTTCGCTTTAGAAAATTATGAATAAGCCAGATCAATAAATTGTTTCAGTGCCTTTTTTATCTCTTCCTGACCTTCAGTTTGCTGAAGATCTATTCCACAGAACGGATTTTCCTGCATTTTGGCATGCAACGTAAGGTAATATACACCGCCCATCAAAAGAGCATACATTGCTCTAAAATTTTTGTCACTTTTTTCAAAGTGTTTATCAATAATTTCACTCAATAAAATATCGCCGGTATTCTCCCGCTTCAGGTCCAGCTCCTTCAAAAAAGGAAGTTTTTCGCTAAGACCCCAGGTAATGATACGGCGCATTTCCTCGTTATTGATTAAACTATCAAGCTGACTCTCTAAAACACTGTATGAAAGCGCTTTACCTGAATCCTCGTGAGCAGCTGCAACCATTCCTTCAATATCTTCCGTGTTGATTTTCCAGTAATCGTGCTTATTTAAGTACTCTCTTACCAATCCTTCAAGACTTCCGAAATAGTCATAAATCAGACGTCTGTCTACCTTAGCTTCGTCTGCAACACTGCTAATGCTTAGCCCGGAAAAACCATCCTTCTTAAGAATTTCTCCAAGTGCTGCAATCAGGCTTGCTTTGGTACGTTCTTTATTCCTAACCGGCCCATCTGTAATTTTTCTCGCCATTCGATTCAACTTTGAAGCAAATTGCAATTTTTTGGGTCGCCATCAAAAAAAGCAGACTAAGAAAAATACCATGCTCAATTCGCTTTTTTTAACTTACACTAAAAAAAGTAACAAACCGAAGAAGGCTGCCTGTTGTTGCCAGTGCTTACACCATCACTCTTAAACTCTAGATAATTAACATTACTTTCGAAACTTTTAAGATATATTCGCCTGGAAAAATCAGTTACCGATGATAGAAAACATCAAAATTACCAATACAGAACTTCTTTCCGACAATTGGTATATACTCAAGAAAATAACTTACCAATATACAGACTCTACCGGACTTACATTAACTCAAAGCAGGGAAGTTTATGACCGCGGCAATGGTGCCACCATTTTGCTCTACAACAGCGCTCAAAAAACCGTAATTCTGACTCAGCAATTTAGACTTCCGACTTTTGTAAATGGAAATAAATCTGGAATGCTGATTGAAAGTTGCGCAGGTTTATTGGATGAAGATAATGCCGAAGACTGCATACGCCGTGAAACTGAAGAAGAAACCGGTTATAAAATCTCTCACATAGAAAAAGTATTTGAAGCCTATATGTCGCCAGGTTCTGTAACGGAAATCCTTTTCTTCTTTATTGCAGAATACGAAGAGAACATGAAAGTGAGTAATGGCGGCGGGCTTGAAGAAGAGCAAGAAAATATCGAAGTTCTGGAAATTGATATTGAACGGGCTTTACAGATGGTGAAAACAGGCGAAATCAAAGACGGAAAAACCATTATGCTTTTACAACACATCATGCTTAATAAAATTTTATAAATCGAATACCCGAAATCAATCTGATGATTTCAACGCATATCCATTTTCACTCCCACTTTACTTTTTGCATCACAAGCTTAAGCGAACTGGTTTTATAGTCAACTGCCTGAAGATATTTTTATGCGCAATTTGGAACGAACATCAACGGAAGCTGGAAAACAGGAGATAATATAAGCTTTTCCATTCACTTCATATACAATGAAACCCTAAGGTTCCAATGTATATGAAGACTCAGATGAACGGTAAGCCTGATCAATAAGATCTTTTGAACTGCTTTCTGTGTTTTCGTCTTTCCTGGGCTCGTAGCCGTTTGAATGTACATCAGCCTGACTCTGCTGGTCATCCGCTTGAGAGATGTCTCTGTCATCTATATTTTGCTCTTCTATTTCTTCTGGTGTATACATACTGTTATAATTTAATGGTTTGAATACTTTTGTTCACACAAATTAAAGGCTATATATCAAATTACTAACCACAATCAAAGGCATTGACAATTAATACTTTACGACATTCAATCAAAATTCAGGAAACGTTATATCGTAAATTGACGACAGCATCCGTCTTTAACGGCAGGAAATAAAGTGTTAATTAATATTATTTCAACTTTGTAAAATCTCCTTAATTTTGCAAAAATGGAATGGAAGAGTGAACATACTGATCATGTATTACAACTAAGGGAGACCATGCAGTGGGAAATGGGACTTCCTGTAATGCCCGGCGGCGTAGAAAAATTTTATAGAAATGAAACTTCCTGGCACCGCAACTGGAAAATGGCTTTTCCTCAATCTTTCAGAGAGAAAGCATTTGTAGATTGTATTACAGGTGAGATCCATCGCGGCGACGTATATACTCCATGCGGAACCACGCTCGAATTTCAAAATTCGCCAATTACCGCGGCGGAAATATTAAGCAGAGAAAGCTTCTATTCTAAATTGATTTGGATTGTTAACGGTAAGAAACTCAAAGGATTTCGGGTACTGAAAAACATGCCTGATATTGAAGATCCGATACTTTCTGATTACGAATTTATCCATTCAGATCATCTTGCACTGATATCCAAACAGGACATCTTATCTGGAAAACTTCCACGTCCCATAAATATGAATCATCCGGCACTTAAACAGCTAAAAATAGGTGCTAAATATTATTCCTTTTGTTGGAAAAATCCGCACAGTGCCTGGTTTTCAGCACGAGGCCGGATTATTGTTGATATGGGCGGTCACTTTCTTTATGAAATCCGAAAACGCACGCAAAGTAATGGAGACTATGCATTCCTTCAACTTCACTCCAGAAAAGGATTTATTGAACAGTTCCTAAATCAACCTCATCAGGTGTAAAATAGTGGAATTTAATCGGTTTTAAGCCCACAAAACTCTAGAAGAACGATATGTTAGCTTAAAACAAACATTAAGTGTAAGATTTAGAGCCGAAAAAATATTATTCCCTAAGTTCAAGTTTTGAAATTAAACGTTCTTTAACTTGTGTAAAGGCATAATCTTTCGCCTGCGCAAAAGACAAATCATATACCCTGTTAATTTGCCGAAGGTCTTCAGGAAAAGCTTCCAGGATACTTGTATAATATTTATTGAGCACCTCCACTCCCGGCAAGGCAAATGATATACGCAATTGAAACCGTCGGAGCAGTGCATCATCCAATATTTCTGCATGATTACTTGCACAGATCAATAAACTTGTGGGTGGAAAATAATCAATTAGCTGGATCAGCGTATTCACTAAACGCCTGATCTCTCCGGAATCATTTTCCGCTCCTCTCGTTTTACCAATCTGATCAAATTCATCCAAAAACAATACCGCATTTTCCTTGATGGCCTTATCAAATATGAGTCGCAAATGCTGTGAAGTTTCACCCAGACGGGCGCTTATAATATTGCTTAAATTTAAGATAAGAATTCTCTTGCCAAGTTTCTGGGCAATAGCTTTTGCAGACATTGTTTTACCACAACCAGACGCCCCATACAGAAGCAATTTATTATTAACCGGTAAGTTATAACGCAAAAGCTCTTCTGCAAACCTGTATTCACGAATCAACTGCTCAAGCATTCTTTGGTTTGTTTCTTCCAAAAACACACTTTCAAGCTTTACCTCTTCCTTATCCTGGATGATCAGATCATTAATGTTCATTCGAAATTTGTTTTTTCCAGGTTTCTTTAATTATTTGATAGGTAAAGTTTAGCTTTGGTTCTTCACCAAAATAGGTGACTAATTGCTCACTGATCTTCTCTGCACCTAGTCTGGAAATTGCAACCTGAGAGCGTAAATTATTCGCGCCCACATCAAATTTCACAACTGAAACATAATCAAAAATGTGATTGAGCATCAATTCTTTAACACGAGGATTGGTTCCTGTGCCCCAGAATTGTGTAGCATAAAAGGTGTATCCGATCTTGATGCTTGAAGACAAAGCATCGTATTCATAATACCTCGAGCTGCCAATTACCTCACCGCTAGCGCGATTAACAATCAGGTAAGCGCCCCTACTTTCAAGTGCACCAGTAAAGAATATTTGGAACACCTCTTTCTTCCAACGGTCTTTGTTGGGATGCTGCTCCCAAATTTTCGGATCTGAGGCAACTGCATACAAACGCTGAAAATCTTCGCGTTTAAGCGGATAAAGAATTACTGAAGAATCTTCAATTTGCTTTTGCTGGAAATGTGGTTCCATAAAATAAATCTATTGTGTCAAGAAACTTAAAGGTGCAAATGTAGGACTTGAAATCAAAAGGACATTAATCGAATTTGAATTTTACCATCGATTCGCAAATAAACTGAAGCGGTTGAACAGCAACCAGTCTTACCCCGGGAGAATTTAGGGCATTATTGCATTGAGGGGGATTTTATCCACCAAAATCTGATCGACACGATTCTCTAATCATTACGATGTTTTTCTGATTAAAATCTTTTAACTTATCTTTTGTATCGATCTGGTTGAAAGTGAAAATGCATCAGGTAGATTCAATTGAAAGTCTAAAAATAAATCCAGTGGAAAACAAATCAATTAATAACTGTCCAATCCTTACAGCCAGAAACCTCGTTATCAGACCATTGTCAACAAATGATGCGCCGGCAATTTTCAAACTCCGTTCCCATCCGGGAATTAACAAATTTCTTGGCAGACAGCTTTGTAAATCACCAACCGAAGCTTCAGCTTTTATTGAGAATGTCATAAGTAACAATCTGTATTACTGGGCAATTACACCAAAAGAAAATGATGAGCTCATTGGAGCAATCTGTCTTTTCAATCTTTCAGCTGAATTAAAAAAATGCGAAATTGGTTATGAGCTTTTACCTGATTTTCAGGGACAAGGCATCATGTATACTGCAGCAAAAAAAATAGCAGACTTTTCGCATACGGAACTTGGAATGAAAATAATTGATGCATACACCCACAAAAATAATGAAAGCTCTATAAACATGCTTCGAAAATTAGATTTCGTACCTGTTGTTGCGGCCGATAAAGAGAATCTAATCTTGTTTCGACTTGAATTTACCTGAGGGCTCAACTTTACCGAATCTTACTTTCAACATTCAAATCTGTGTTAAAATTTTTATATCTCAATGCGGCTTAGTACGTAAATTTCCATGGGGCAATACAGCCTAAATGCTACTTGTATCTAAATAAGTAAAACTATATGTTTTTTTTAGTTGTTAGCACCATACCTAAGACTAAAAACAAAACTATGCGCGCAAAACCGCAACTTAAGCCTGAGATTTACATGAATGCCCACTCAATAAGTCTTACCATAAATGGAGAGGAAAGAACAACGGACATCCAACCCTGGGTAAGTCTGCTGGATTGTATTCGGGACCATTTTAATTTAACGGGGACAAAAAAAGGATGTGACCACGGACAGTGTGGAGCCTGCACAATTCTCTGCGATGGAAAACGCATATTAAGTTGTTTAACCTTGGCGGTGATGAAGAGCGAATCTAAAATTACTACCGTGGAAGGTCTTGCAAATGGAGAGCAGCTTCATCCCCTTCAGCAAGCATTTATTGACCATGATGCCTTTCAATGTGGCTATTGTACGCCCGGACAATTGTGCAGTGCAATCGGGATGCTGGAAGAAGGTAAGGCATCAACAATTGCCGAAGTTAAGGAGCTGATGAGTGGAAATTTGTGCCGTTGCGGAGCTAATCAGGGAATAATTAATGCAATTATGCAGGTAAAAAACGAGGCTGGTTATGAACAACTTTAAATACAACCGAGCTTCAGGCCTGGCAGATGCTATTGAGCAATTGACAGGTACTGAAGATACCGGAATTATTGCCGGAGGAACAAACCTGATTGATCTTTGGAAATACAATCTTATACATCCGAAAGAACTTATAGACATCAGCCAATTGAGAGAGCTGTCCGGGATCATCCCGCTCGAAACAGGAGGTATAAGACTCGGTGCAGCTGTTAAAAATGCAGAAACCGCGTATCATCCTGTTATAGAAACCAGATATCCTCTCCTTTCCAGGGCAATTCTTGCAGGTGCATCTGCACAAATCAGAAATATGGCCACTAATGGAGGAAATCTGTTGCAGCGAACCCGATGTTATTATTTTTACGATTTTGAAGTGCCATGTAATAAACGAATCCCAGGCTCAGGATGCCCTGCAAAGGACGGCTACAACAGAATCCATGCTATATTGGGAACCAGCGAAAATTGCATCGCTGTTTTTCCATCAGATATGTGCGTGGCGCTGGCGGCTCTCAATGCTACAGTAAATGTAGAGGGGCCACAAGGTAAACGCGTAATCCGTTTTTCGGATTTTCACCATTTGCCGGCAGCGCACCCAGAAATTGACAATACACTGTTTCCCAATGAAATAATCACTTCAATAGATTTACCAACAAAGGGCTTCAACAAAAACTATTCATACCTTAAACTTAGAGACCGGCAATCTTACGCTTTTGCACTGGTTTCTGTAGCAAGCGCATTTGAACTGGATGGGAAAGTAATTTTAGATGCTCGAATTGCACTTGGTGGAGTTGCACACAAACCCTGGCGTTCTGCAGAAGCAGAAGATTTTTTAAAAGGTAAAACCCTTACCGAAGCAAATTTGTCTGCAGCAGCAGATATACTCCTTCATGGTGCAAAAGGTTATGGACATAATGATTTTAAAATTAAACTGGCTAAAAAAGCCATAATCCGAAACGGATTTATGGCCTTAGAACCGGATTCACAGCTTCCCGGAGCTGGGCCATCTGCTTAACATTTAACAAAAAATGGATAGAAATAAATTTGTAGGCAAGCCCATTAACCGTTTAGAGGGCAAGCTAAAAGTTACCGGAACAGCAAAATACGCTGCAGAATATCCGGCCGAGAATTTGCTTCATGGCTATGTGGTAAGCAGCCCTATTACTAAAGGTAAAATTATCCATACCGACACCAGTAAGGCTATGGAAATTCCGGGCGTAGTAGAAGTAATTACTCATGAAAACCGGCCAAAAATTGCAATGTTCGATATACAATATACCGATATGGATGCACCTCCGGGAACAGTATTTAAGCCATTACTCAATGAAAAAATTCTATACAATGGCCAACCAATTGCCCTTGTTGTAGCTGAGGATTTTGAAACGGCAAGATATGCTGCCACGCAAATTATATTCAAATACGAGAAAGAGTCTTTCCAAACCAGTCTCGAACGCAACTTATCTACAGCAAGGCCCGCTAAAAAAGGATTTGCAACAGCATTGAAACCGCCTCCACCCCCTCCAACAGGAAATTTCGAATTCGCTTTTGAAAATGCAGCAGTGAAAGTGAGTACGGAGTTTCATCACGGAACGGAACACCACAACCCAATTGAACTTTTTGCAACAACAACAATTTATGAAGGCAAAGGCAAGCTAACCATATACGATAAAACGCAAGGCACTATCAACAATCAGCTGTATATTGCTAATATATTTGGACTCCACTATAAAGACGTCAGGGTTTTGGCTCCATTTGTGGGAGGTGCTTTTGGTTCGGGTTTAAGGCCGCAGTACCAGTTATTTCTCTGCGTCATGGCTTCACTTCACCTTAAAAGAAACGTAAGGGTGGTTTTAGACAGGAAACAGATGTTTTCTTTCAGCCATCGCCCACCTGCTGTACAGCGTTTAAATTTTGCATCCGACATCAACGGACGGCTTACCGCATTAGGGCATGGTGTGTTGGCCGAAACATCGAAATTTGAAGATTATACCGAACCCACAGCAACGTGGAGTCATCGGCTTTATCCAGCTCCGAATACTCTTTTTGAACATAATATTGTTCCTTTAGACGTGTATACGCCAATGGATATGCGGGCTCCGGGAGGAAGCACTGCCTTACACGCCATAGAATGTACGATGGATGAACTGGCTTATAAACTCAAAATAGATCCATTGGATTTGCGGTTGATCAACTATTCTGATGCAGATCCATCTGTACAGAAGCCATATACGAGTAAGGCACTGAGGGAATGTTATCTTCAGGCCGCAGAGCAGTTTGGCTGGAGAAACAGAAACGCGGAACCCCGAAGTATGAAAAAAGGAAATAAACTAATTGGTTATGGGATGGCAACCGGAATATGGGACGCTTTCCAGTTTCCGGCCAGAGTTGAGGCAATGATCAATGCGGAGGGTAAATTAATAATCAAAAATGCCACTACAGATATTGGTACAGGTACGCTCACGGTTATGACACAGATTGCGGCAGATGAACTTGGCCTAACCATTGATGATGTACAATTTGAATATGGAGATAGCAAAAAACCCTTCTCGATGTTTCAGGGCGGTTCGGCAATTACTTCTTCTACAGGCGTCGCAATTATTGTTGCAGCCAAAGCTCTGCGCAAGAAACTGCTATTGAAAGCAGCAGAAATGAAAGACTCGCCATTCAAAAAAGCAGAAGAAAATGACATCGTTTTTCAGAAAGGACATATACTTTTAAAAAACGATCCGGAAACTGTACTGTCGCTGAAAGATATTATCCGTGTTAACAAAGGAAAACCGGTTAAAACAACCAACATGGGTAAACCACATATGCTTAAGCTCAGAAACTACAGTATGGCTACGCATAGCGCATCTTTTGTGGAAGTTGAGGTAGACCAGGATTTAGGAACGGTTAGGGTAACCCGATCAGTGACGGCTGTTGCAGCAGGAAAAATTATAAATCCTAAAACAGCCAGAAGTCAAATTCTGGGTTCAATGATCTGGGGAATCAGCAAAGCATTACATGAAGAAACCCTTATGGATGAAAAACTGGGCAAATACATAAATGCAAATCTGGGCGAATACCACATACCCGTGCACGCAGATATTGGAGAACTTGACGTGATCTTTGCCAACGAGGAAGATGAGATCATTAACGAACTCGGAACCAAGGGTGTGGGCGAAATAGGCCTTGTTGGCATGCCAGCTGCAATATCCAATGCAATATTTCATGCAACAGGAAAACGCCTCTACAAATTACCTGTACATTTTAATGAACTAATAGATGGGTAAAATTACCGCAATTCAATTTCAGATTTTTGTTCGATAAACTTAAAATTAGTTTTCTGATTTAATTTCTTGTTCGAATAAAATTCACCGTAATTTCCTTCGCAGTAGCTTTTATCTTTGCAGGATCCGGAAAACTGTAGTGAAAATTTTTGCATTCGACGAAAAATAAGGTCATGATTCTTTTTCATGACCAAACCTTAATCTAGAAAATCAAAATTATATTTATACATTCATTTACTTTATTGGAGGTATGCAATGAAATATCAATTGTGTCAGTATTCATAACTGAAACAGCCCTAAAATTGGCGCCTTGCATTTCTATCCTGGCACTGTAAAAATAACGGTGACCATTGGCAAAAATTCTTAAGTAAAGCTTTGCCCACTTGGCTTCTTCGGCTGTTTCAGCACATAGCAAAAGTATCCTTTAACAATCCAGACCCTTAACTAACAACAGCCACCGCCAGGCGTGCAATTATTATTAGCTAAATGGAGATTCACACGAAGTTTTTTCGGGTTACTTTCTAAACCACAGGCATCTTCAGCAAGACAAGCCGTTTTCTTAGCAATCAATAAAAAATTATCGCCATCATATTCAAGATCATATCGCCCTATGGTGGCAGATTGATATTCAACTTCAACCTGGAGGTCTTCCATTCCAAGTAGACGTTCTGAAATTGAGATAATATTTAAAAGCTTTTGCGCCTTTAAACGATGATCATAATCATCTGCGTTCCAGAGCTGAAAATTCGCAACCTGTTCATGACGAAGCTTACCACCACAGTCAATAAAGTCCCTGGTTATTACACCAACCTCAGTAACATGAAAGTGCTCTGGCACTTTTTCTCCATTTTCTAACTGGAAGTTTACACCTGTCTTTTCCAGAAGAATCTTTTTAATTTCCGATAACCTCATCATCTATTTGTCTTTAAAATATTAATATCCTTTGTTGTTCTGGCCGTAAAAAGATTAACAACATACCGGCGCAACTTTATATGAATCCAAAAATTCGCCGAAAATGTTCTTCAATAACGCCCAGGTAGCTGGATTAATGCAATAACATATTTTTACTCCATCTATATTACCGTGAATAATGCCTGCATCTTTAAGTGCTTTTAAATGTTGAGATATTGTTGCCTGTGCAAGCCCTAGTTCATCAACCAATTCACCACAAATGCAAGCCTCGGCCGCAATAATATGCTGCAAGATTGCAATTCTTGCCGGATGTGCTATCGCCTTCAACAGTGTTGAAAGGTAATTTTGTTCAGACGTATAAATTTCTGTTTTTGTAATACCCATTATTAATCGCAATATTACGATTAATTTATTAAAATGGATAATTTCTATTCACGCAATCCAAAAATCGGATACGTGAAGTTCTTATAGAAATGTAAAAACTTAATTGATTACATCCTCAAGCACTCAAAAAAAGATCGTTATCCGGTTTAATCCGTAGCAAACAAAATATCCTATTTCCCTGTTGAATCAATCAAAGAATACGATGGATTTTACGATTGACCTGGAAGATATGATGGCGATGTTCATCTCAATTATATGCGGAGGCATTATTGGTTTTGAGCGAGAGTACAGGAGTAAATCTGCTGGTTTCCGCACGATTATTCTCATTTCTCTGGGATCAACTATTTTCACCATTGTTTCCCGCCATGGCGTAGGATCTGATGACCGGATATCCGCAAATATCATTACGGGAATCGGCTTTATTGGCGCTGGCGTAATTTTCAAAGATAAAATTTCTGTTAGGGGCTTAACTACTGCGGCTGTAATCTGGACATCAGCAGCCATTGGAATGACCGCAGGAATTGGTTATCACGCTCTTGCTTTGGCATTAACACTGATTACGCTCACTATGCTTTTACTGGTAACCAGGATAGAGAAACTTATAGCAGGATTGCATAAGGAAAAACTCCTGAGTATAAAATTCAGAGAAGCTTCCTTTGCGCAAATCATCAGTTTACAATCAGGCCTAACCGCAATCGGCCTTGAAATAGAGAGGCTTGAGGTTGGCAAGGAGCAAAATCAATTAACTGCCGTTTTCCGCGTATCCGGTAAAAAAGATAAGCTCGTTGCAATGAATGAAAAATTGGCGGCAATGCCCGAAATTGTTTCTTTCGCCTAAAACACCGAAAGATTCTTCTTATAATTCTTCCAAGCTATTTGCTTATACATTTAACAGCATTAGGTTAAAATTACTGCACTTCATTAGAAGAGCGAAAATATTTAAACAAAACCTAAACCTTTAAAAAATGGTTTTATACCTATGGAAAACAAGGCAAATAAATCAATTCCTGATCAGCATTCGGGCTCTGAAATGGATGTAATCGAGGAGCGGATACTTCCGGATCTTACTGCATCAAAACATCTCTTCAAAGAAGCTTACCATAGAATGTTATCTGTAAATAGTTGGGGAGATTATTCGCACGGCACAAAGTTCACATTATTTGATGCAGAACACAAGCCGGCAAAAAGAGAAGCACGGTCAGGAGATTTCATCAGAATTGATATTCCCGGACCCGGGCCGATATCTGGTGATGGTTTTGACTGGGTTCATGTTGAATCGGTTGAATTTACTGAAGACAATAGCAATGCTGAATGTATTGCAATGCAGGTACGTCCTTGTCAGAACCCATTTGGCCAAAAAGCCGACGTAGCGCATTTTTTGAAAAAAGAAGCCACTTCAACCTTTGTTGTACGCAGAAATGGTTTGCACGTATGCGCGGAAGAACATGGACGTAATGAAATGGCTAATATCAGCTCAGAAAAAATATTGGATGATGCACGGAACTTCATAGTTGGTATTGCAGCAAAGCTGGGTTTCTCCTACCCTCAGTGGAAAATGCTTGTTAAAGGGTTATTGGATGGAAAAAATTAGATTTCCTATAGATAAGAACTGACTTAAACATCGCACCACCGCTTTCAGCAGATTTTCCATTTTAAAATCTGGATGTTAAATCGGTATGATGCTCTGCAATCAAAAATAAGATGAACCTTTTTTCAATTGGTAGTGTTGACTCTAAAAAGTAGATACAGCTAGATAAAATATTATGGATAATAATAAAATGAGTAGACGAAAAGCGATTGGCGGGATTAGTCTCGCAATGGCAGCAGTGGCCGGAGCACCGCTCACCGGAAATGCAGCCGACGCATTAGATATGAGCTTTGCAGACGCAGATCTTCAAGATCCTACAAAAAAATATCCGCAGCCGCCTTTCAAACATAAAGATACGCCATGGCCCTCCCTAACCAGTGAAATGGAACCTCGCCCAGACCACGGTGAAAAATCATATATTGGTTCAGGACGACTGAAAGGCAGAAAGGCGCTAATTACCGGCGGCGACTCGGGCATGGGCAGAGCAGCAGCAATTGCATATGCACGTGAAGGAGCAGATGTTGCAATTAATTACTTACCCAGAGAAGAGCCAGATGCTCAAGAAGTGGTGGAGCTCATCAGAAAAGCAGGCGGCAAAGCTGTAGCAATTCCAGGAGACATTCGCGACGAAAAATTCTGCGTTGAACTCGTTAGCCGTGCAGTGCAAGGTCTTGGCGGACTAGATTTACTGGTTAGTAATGCCGCAAGGCAACAAACCAATGATTCTATTTTGGATATCAGTTCTGAGCAGTTCGACTGGACAATCAAAACCAATATTTATGCGCCGTTCTGGATTATTAAAGCCGCACTTCCACATCTAAAACCCGGATCATCAATAATTGCCACGACATCGGTACAAGCAACTGACCCCTCGGCAGAATTGTATGATTATGCGCAGACAAAAGCAGCAACATCAAATTTTGTAAAATCTCTTGCCCGGCAACTCGGACCGAAAGGAATCAGAGTAAACGGCGTTGCCCCAGGCCCAGTATGGACACCATTGCAAATGGGCGGAGGTGCCACACCGGAAAAACTTGCAGCATTCGGAAAAGACACAGCACTTGGAAGGCCCGGTCAACCTGCTGAGCTCGCATCAATATATGTACAGCTTTCTGCAAATGATGCCAGTTTTTCAACAGGACAAATTTTTGGAGCCACCGGAGGCGAAGGGCAGCCGTAGATTGTATAAGATTATTAGCGTCTGAATTGCACCTTCATTTAGAAAGACTGGTCAATGACCGGTCTTTCCGTTTTTAATGGAAAGTATATGATACCAGCCTTTGCTATAGTATATGAACAATCCAGAATGTTCCTCTAAAAACTTTGTTTACCATTAATTTTTGACCACGCTTCCATTTCTTTAATAATCGGAATCAGCGTACTTCCTGCTTCAGAAAGTGTATATTCAAACAAGCGGCGATTTTCTGCCACTGCAGTTTTTAACAACAGCCCGGCCTCATCCATCTCTTTCAGTTGCAGAGCCAACACACGGTCGGTAATTGCGGGAATATTTCTTTTCAATGCTGAAAAATGACTTGTTCCAGCTGCAATCTGTGTAATAATACTCAGCTTCCATCGTCCGTTAAGCATAGAAAGTGTAAAAGCCGCACCGCACCAGCTATGCAAAATCTGCTGGTTCTCGAAGTTTGTTGAGGTTAGTTTTCTCAAAGCTTACAAATTTGTAAGTTAAACGAATTGTTATTGATCAGCCGTATCATTGTGCAAATTAAAATATAATGACAGCAACTAAAAATAATATTTCAGGTTTACATCATATCGCGATCCGGGCAATCGACTTCGAACAGACGGTAAACTTTTACACTTTGGGTTTGGGTTTTACAATTGACCACCAATGGTCTCTGCCTGAGTTCAATTTAAAACAGGCAGCAATGCTACGCTCGCCTGAAAACAATACATTTCTGGAGATATTTGACGCTCAGGCAGACATAGCCGCGCAGGGCCGCACACGCTTGAAAGGAGAACCTTACGTTCAAACGGCATTATTGCATTTTTGTATGTTGGTAGGCAGCGCTAAAGAGGCTTACGAGCAAGCATTAGCTGCTGGTGCAACAACCTGTATTGAGCCAATGACTGTAACACTTGGGAAAGCAGACAAAACTGTAGTCAATTCACTGGTATACAGCCCAAACGGAGAGGTCATTGAATTTCTGGAAAAAGGAAATTTGTTTGATATTTACAGGTAAGACACAGTTGCTACGGCTGTTGGTAATGCACAACAGATCATCCTAACGGCATGAAGTGTTACACAATTACTCTACCCTCTGGCGGTACAAAATCTGAACCTTCGCATCGCTTTTAAACTTATAAAAATGTTTTACCGCTCACTAAAATCCACATATTTTTCTATGTGACCAGATATTGTGATTGCACTCTCTTTAATTAATTCAGAATTCATAGTGCCAGATTTCTTTGCAGTGAAATTGAATTGCAAACTATTAATGGATGATTTAGAATTTTTGTAAGAAGACTTAGATTGAATATATTTGCCACCAGACCGGATTTTTTTGGGAACCTGAGGTTCGAAATCATAATTCTGATCTTTATTCTGGGTATTTGTCAGTAAAATTCCTTTAGTCACAGACAATTCATTAACCTCCTTCAAATCATTCCAGGAAATTACAAAGTCCTTGCTTATATCCCCTATTTTATCACACACAATATCCGATTCTTTAATTTCCGCAATAGGACTAATTTTTCCGAGAAAGTAGCATTTACCTGTTGATAAACAAATCTGAAAGTTATATTCCTGATTAACCGGAACATCGGTTATGAAATATTTAGATGTCGTTGTATAATATAGTTCCTGTCTTTCCGAATACGACAATTCTTTACCATTAACTTTAAGCACGATACTTTTATTGCGTATTGGCCTGCCATTATCATCATATAAAAAAACGGAAACCTGGTTTTCACCTTTATTGGTTAGATTTTGAATAATTTCTATCCGGGCATCTATTACAGACAAATCATTTAATTTTCCATCAGATAATGGCGATTGACAGGAGCCTAAAAGAAAAATCAGCGCCAACAATCCCGTATTAAACAAAAGAAACATTCTTCGCATGATGAAGGTATTTAGATGAGCGTTTAAAAACAACAGCCTGTAAAGCAGGTAAATATTCTAAAATGTGTGTCAATTTACTAAAACCAAAACAAACCTGACAATAAATATCAATTTTACGGGGTTAACCCGCAATAAGTAACCACTGCTTTGAAAATACAAATATCCACTTCCAGAATTTTATTTTCTGACTTTTTAGGTAAAAATGTCAGCTAAATCTAACATTAAAAAATTTAATCTTACTTTGCTTTATTTGGTTGAGTTTTTGATTACTTCGGAAATAGATTTAATCAACAATGAAAAGAATTATTCCATACTTATTTGCAACCGCAGTTTCTATTATTGCATTATTGTCATCGTTTTCCATGGCCGATCCTGAATTGGGCATATCAACGGTAATTTTGGTTTGGATTGGATGTTTATGGCTTGTTTCTGGGAAACGTGATTACCATAAATGTTTATCATAAAAAGAAAGCAGGCATCTGTCTGGTATAAAACACATCTATCTCAGCCCGGTGTTTTTTCCACGCAGCTTCATTTTACTTACATTTAAAGTCGTTTCTGTTAAGGCGTTTGACAAAAACATAAAAGGCTTGTTTATAAAGGAAGATTAAACATAAACGTTACACCAGCCTTTTCATTATTTTCAAACCAGATCTTTCCCCCGTGTGCCTCTACAATTTGTTTAGTAATAGAAAGGCCCAGGCCATAAGATTTTTCACCAGAAGTGCCCGCTCTGGAAGACGGTGAATTCCGGACAAATATACCCGCCTGTAATTCCTTTGGAATGCCAATGCCATAATCCCGAACCCAGATTGTTAAATGACTGTTTTCTTTTTTTGCTCCAACTTCAATAGAAGATTTCTCAGGACTAAACTTTACTGCATTTGCCAACAAGTTGGATACTACTCTCCAGATTTTCTCTCTGTTTAAATTAACGGTAACGTGTTCAGAATCAAGAACAATATTCTGTAATTTCTCTTCCGCTTTGTGTGAAATCATTTTGATACAGTAAAATAAAATATCATGAATATCTACTTCGTGCTTTTCCAAAGCTGTACTTGGGTGATCGCTATTCAATAAATCTTCAATTAAGGTTATGGCTTTTCCTCCAGAATCTTCAATAAGCTGAAGCATCCTTAATTCAGGTTCCTGAGGCTGTACACGTCTTTTTAAAACGCCCGCTGCCATAATCATGCTGCTCAAAGGGTTTCGCAGATCATGCGCTATAGTTAAAAGCAGTTTAGAATTTTCTTCCTGGCTTTGTTTAAGTGCATCCAAAGTTTCACTCAACTGAATATTGCGGTCGCGAATTTTCTCATTTAATGATTTCATCCGGCCAATATATCCACGGGTGTCTTTTAGACTTTTCCACAGCAATATCAGAATGATAAATATGAGCAGTGATAAGCCAATTGTTCCGATTAAAACGTAGGTTTTCGATTTACTTTGCTGATTAAGGAATTTAATTCGGTACTCTTTATAAACATTTTCTATTTCACGATCAAAATTATTAAGCCTGGAGAATTCAATACTTTTAGATATGGAATCTTTGCTTTCGAAATAGCTTTTCAACAGATTATTTGCTTGTTTATAATTTCCGGTTTTAGCGGCATACTGCGCCTTTATTTGCTGAATTCTAAGTCTTAATTTCTCATTTGCTAAACTTTTACCAGCAGAATTGAATTCATATTGCTCTACTTGCTTAATTAACCGCTCAGTTTTTTGAAATTGTGAATTTTGAAGATACAAGGTGGCGAGTTTAAGTTTAGCGGTCTGAGCGTCATCCAATGCATACCCTTCTCTATCGTTAATAACTATACTTAGCCGCAGGTAATGCTCTGCATCAGACCTTTGGTTTTTTAAAGATAATACGCCTCCGAGATTACCGTAAATAACTCCACGTGCGGATGCAATAAACTTAGGTTCACTTCTATATTTTTTCTCGCCAGTATTGATTACCCGCAACGCGCGGTTAAAATAATGGATTGCGCGATCATATTGTCCCAAAGCCTGATAACATAGGCCCAATGAGTTGTTTGCACCTTGGATAAATGAAACTTCTGTTCGGAAATTCTTCTCCGGACACAAACTATTTTCTTTAAGAGACTTGTTTAGAGAACTGATTGCCATCTCATAATTCTCCTGTCTAAAATATAGCAGAGCGATACGATTTTCTATTCCAGCCAAACTGCATTTATCAAGGTACCGAATAGAAAAATCCCGCCCTTTGAAATAAAATCCGAATGCTTTTTTGTAGTTTTTCTTTGCCGCAAGAATATCTCCGCCGGTAAACAGACTACTGGCATATTCGTATTTCATTTGCATTTTATTTGCCGATGATACAACCAACATACTATCGGCATATTGCGAAGCCTGGTACAGATTAACTTTATAGTTTAAATAGAAGTTGGCCAAAAATGAGAACCGCTTCCAACGGGTTAAAGTAGTTTGATTTTTAACTTCCGAAAATGCCTTATCAACATACTGTTTCGCCCGGAATATTTCTCCGGAAGATAGAATACTGCCAGCACTGTCTATGATATATTGAACGTCTTGTGTCTCTTCCTTCAAATTTGACGTATTTTGTTTACAAGAAGAGAAGGGAAAGGTTAAAATCAATGCAAACAGGGGGATACAGAGACTTTGGAGCGATTTTTTTTTTCTAAACATAAAAAGATGCTTAATTCAGATATACAAAATAACTCTGACCGGATGAATTATACAATATACGGTGGCAAAGTTTTTTCAGAAATTTGTTTGCTGTTCCATCAGCACTCTTCTTTAATTGGATTTCTCAGTCTATTCTTGGCGATAAGGCCATTAACAACATTTAGAAATTCGGGGAATCCAAATGGTTTTACCAGATAAGCATCTCCTAGATGAAATGCGCGCAAGGCATATTGAGGATGCGAGGTGATAAAAACCACATACTTTACTTTAAACTTGAGCATTCTGGCCAAATCAAGACCAGAAACATCCATTTGAATATCAATAAACAAAAAATCAATCAGTTCGTACTTTTGGAAGGCAGCCATTGCACGGATCGGATCAAAAAATGATCCGGCAATATACATCTTATCAACATTGGCCAGATATTTTTCCATTAGAAAAATCATGCTCAAATCATCATCAAGAATTACGCAGCTGTAACGTGGATGGGTTTTAACTTTCATAGACAACGTTTAAATATAGATAAGCCTGAGATGAAAGATCATCTGTTATATTTATCTTAGTTTAACTTATCAAAATCAGTTTTAATGAATACGCAAGAGGTATTACAAGAAACTGATTTTTCATTTTACTGCTTTAATTTAAACAAAAAGAAAGCCAACTTCAGCTTTTTTTTATTGAAAAGCGGTAATTCCAAGCACTATGAAATCTTTGTATTTTTCCAATTTCACGCAAAATGCGGCAATTTGTATACGTCCAAGCATTTTTAGCCCGTTTATAACAGCATAAAATATTTGCCATTACAAATGCATTACACGTATAAATACGCTTGTGCTTGTAATGGCATATCAATATAAAATCATTAACTGGTACGCGCTGCAATAGGGTAAACAAATGCTATCACTCTTCTACTTCAAAAATTGCCTGAATTTCAACAGCAGAGTTTATAGGTAAAGAAAAAGCACCAAGCGTTCCGCGGGTATGTTTTCCACGTTCGCCAAATACCGATACGGTAAGATCAGAAGCAACGTTCATCAAATCGGCATGCCTGGTATATTTAGTTTCTTATTTTACGGAAATGTCATAATTTTGATAGGGTTGCTTAATCAGATTATTCCGTTCCTGATATCTTGCATCCGATAAAAATTCTACTTTTACTATCTTTTTAACCTAAAAATATCTGAAAAACTACGTTCAACATGAAAAACAAAATCTTAATTGCACTCAATCTATTATTACTAATGGGCTGTTCATCTAATTCTCAGGACCTATCTACCATTGACTTTACCAAAGACGGCTCAGCTTACCTCGATAAGCTTTCCCCCTCCACAAGAGACGAGCAAAAAGGCCACTATGAGGCAGAAATTCATGGTGAGGAGGCCGGTTTTAAACTGGTCGATAAAGGAGAAAGGGTGATCAACTACCTCTTCATTGGTCAAGAGCGCACTGCCAGGATCAATTATGCCGGATTAGCCATAAAGGAAAACACGGGTGCTACCATGAGTGTATACGACGGGAAGATCGCATTTATGCGGCTACAGTTAAAAAATGAGAACAGTTTCCAGCTGCTGGATATTCTGAAAAAGAAACTCGGCAGCCCCTCGGAAATCATCAGCAGCAAAGATAACCATTATGATGCGAACGATAAATCACAACAGCTACTGCTTCAAAAGCTACCCAATGATACAAAAAAAATAAAGGATGATCTGCTGGATGAATATTACCTTCAGTATCCTGAAAATTTTATCTGGGATAAAGACGGATTAATCTACCAGCTCACCTTTGCCCCTACCGGAAATATGGTCGACAATCAGCTTGTTATCCTATCAAAGAAAGCCTTCAGGGATAAGATAATAATAGGATACCACAATCCCGATCAGGATCCCATTCTGAAAAAATATATGAACTGAGTAAAATCCAGCTTAATAAATCGGTTTTCTATTCAATAAGCAAATTAATTTTTAACTTCTTAGTAAAGCAATCCGGTTTATTAATCTGGAAATATTCCTCACCAAAATATTCTTTTCAAGCGCACGTCAGAAGACTATTATAAATCTGGCGATGCTGAGTTAAGTATATTGGATTCTCGTATAATCCAACAAAAATCGGTTTGGGATATTAAGATCTGCTAGTTACTTTCCGATACAAAACTTCGTAAAAATATTATCCAGCAAATCATCTGTAGTTACCGTGCCGGTAATTTCCCCTAAGTAATGAAGCGCCTGTTTTATATCCATTGCAAGAAAATCAGAAGTTACCGGATTATCAACGTTTTCGAGAACACGTTGCAATGCGTTTTCAGTTTGTTTCAACGCTTCTACATGGCGGATATTCGTCACTAAAGTTTCGCTCGTATTAATATGATGTAAATTAACCTGTTCAAGCAAAGTATCTTTAAGTTCGTCTATTCCAACTTTTTCTTTTGCTGAAATAAACACCACGTTAAGGTTGGCATATTTCTTCCTGTCATTTTCTGATAAAGATTCAGCTTTATTGATAATAACGAGATTCGGAATGCCCAGTTTTTCCAGTCCGAAGATTTGCTCTTCAATTTCGCTCAATTCTTGTTGGGTATCGGCCATATAGATAATCAGTTTGGCCTGTTTCATTTTTTCCAGTGTACGTTCTACACCCAATGCTTCAATAATATCGGCGGTATCGCGAATGCCGGCGGTATCAATAAAGCGAAAAACCACACCACCAATTGCCAGTTCATCCTCAATCGTATCGCGCGTAGTACCGGCAATATCAGAAACAATTGCCCGTTCTTCATTTAGTAAAGCGTTTAACAAGGTAGATTTGCCCACGTTCGGTTTCCCGGCAATAACAATTGGGACACCATTTTTAATTACATTACCCAATTCAAAAGATGAAATTAAACGCTGCAACACATAATTGATTTTTGAAACCAATGTTTTCAATTGCTCGCGATTGGCAAACTCCACGTCCTCTTCTGCAAAATCCAGCTCAAGCTCAATCATTGAAGCGAAATGAATCAATTGTTCTCGCAAACCTTTTAATTCATTGGCGAAGCCGCCGCGCATTTGCTGCATCGCTACATCATGCGAAGCTTTAGAATTTGAAGCAATTAAATCTGCTACCGCTTCGGCCTGACTTAAATCAAAAGCGCCATTTAGAAATGCACGAAGTGTAAATTCACCAGGTTTTGCCGCACGTGCACCCTTTCGAATTAATAAGGTAATGATCTGCTGAATAATATAATTGGAACCATGACAGGAAATTTCGACAACATTTTCTTTTGTATAAGATTTAGGTGCCACAAACAACCCGGCAACAACCTCATCAATCAATTGATCGCCATCTTTCAGCAATCCAAAATGAAGGGTATGAGAAGCCTGCTCTTCCAGGTTTTTACCAGAAAAAACTTCATTTGTCAAACGGATTGCATCTGGGCCGGAAAGGCGAATAACGCCAATTGCACCCGATCCTGGAGGCGTAGACAAGGCAATAATGGTATCTTGATGATTCATATTTCTTACAGAAAGCGCAAAGGTAGGGAAAAGAAACAGAATAATTTTTGGAGGAAAAACCGCAGCTTGTCAAAATATAAAAGGCGATGATTTTGCCATCGCCTCTTGCTTAATTTCGTATTATTTCTTCTGTAAAGGAATTTCGAACCAAAAAGTTGCCCCCTCGCCTTCCTGGCTGTCTACGCCAATTTCCCCTTTATGTCGTTGAACAATTTCTGCTGAAATATAAAGTCCGAGGCCAAGTCCGGCGAAAAGATGAGCCGATTCTTCTACTCTGAAAAACCGGTCGAATACAAACTTAGATTGAGATTTCGGAATACCAATACCAAAATCCTGGACCGAAACCCTTAGGTTACCTTCATGTATACTGGCAGAAATGATGATTTTTTTCCCATCCGGCGAGTATTTAATTGCATTCGAAATAAAGTTAGACAACACCTGTTCAATCCGATTGCGGTCTCCGTAGGTCTTCGCAGGATGAATATCTTTAATCACAACGTGTTGGTTAACCTGTTCCTGAACACCATCCAATGCATCTTCAATTACTTCTTCGATATTAAACTCAGAAAAATTGAAAATCATTTTACCAGCCTGTATTTTTGTTACATCAAGCAAATCATTAACCAGGGTGGTAAGCTTCTCGATTTGTTTATTTGCCTTATCAATAAAACTGTAAATCTGTTCAAATTTACGCTGTTCAGCCATTCTCAATGCAAACTGCAGAAAACCTTTAATACTGGTAATCGGCGTTTTTAGCTCATGACTGGCAATGCTCATAAACTCATCTTTCCGGTTCATGAGTTCTTCAGTTGCTTCCTTTGCATTAATCAGTTCCGTTACTTCAAAACCAAAAAAGGCAATCCCGTCAATATTACCACTATCAGAAAATACTGGATTGAGAATCAGATCATACCAGGCATCACTGGAAGCTTTACTTTCCGGATCTGTACGTGTAAATTTATATGCATTGGTCATAAATGGCTTACCACTTTTTAAAACCTGTTGCTCAATATGTTTAAGCTGTTCAGATTCGAATTGTGAGTTATTGCCCAATTCAGATTTCCCAATGTATTCTTTGCCGCCATCAAAGGCCTGGAAAGCATCATTTACAAATTCATATCTCAATTCTACACCTCTTCTAATGGTAACCAATGCTGGTGCATTTTTAAAGATGCTGTAAAATTCATCCTGTTGTTTTTTGACCAGCTTTTGCAGTTCCGCACGTTTCTTCTCAATGTATTTTTGTTTGCTGATGTCTATTACATAGGTTACAGCATCGGTACGGCCTTCATCATCCAATAATGCAGAACCAACCATTACCTCTATGGTATGGCCATCTTTGCGTATATATTGTTTCTCAAAAGGTGGGCAAAACCCTTGCTCCTTTAAAAGCTTGGAGGAAATCTGGCTGATTGGTAAAGATTGTTCTGTAGTAATAGACATCCAGTCTATATTACCATTTTCAAAATCTTCACGCGTATACCCCAACAAATCCAGGAATACATCATTGGCGTCGTCAATTCTTCCGGTTACGGTATTACTAAATAAAATGCCGATCACATTAGATTCAAATATTTTTTTGAATTTGCGTTCTGTGGTACTTAGTCTGAATTCGGTATCTACCAGTTGAGAAATATCGATAATAGAACCAACCATACGGTATGGCGTTCCAAAATGATCGGTTTGTATAGTGCCGCGGTCAAGCAAGGTAGCATATTCGCCATCGGCTTTCAGAAAGCGATATTCTGCACTCCACTGTGTGTGGTTATGGTTAATGCTATCATAAACATCGCGTTTTACGCGTTCCCGATCCTGTGGATGTATTTTCCCGAACCAGAAATTAATGTTTTGGCTTTCAAAATCGTTCTCATAGCCAAACATTTTCACAAAATTATCGCTTCGCCACATCGAATTATTGGCCAGGTCCCAATCCCAGATTGTATCATTTGTAGCGTGTGATACAAGATTAAAACGTTCCTCGCTTTGCGAAAGTTCAAGCGTACGTTCCTGCACTTTTGCTTCTAAGGCAGAATTTAAACCTTTCAATTTTTCGCGTGCCAGCAATAATTCATTGTAATTTTTCTTCAGCTTTTGCTCTGCCATTTTTTGCTGACTCAGATCTGTTAGCGTGAGCACAAAACCGTCAGACATTTTTACGGCAACAAGTTGTAGCCATTTGTCGTCATCAACCACAACATCTGTTTGCAATGACTCACCCTTTTCTACCACCTGCAAATATTTTTGAAACATATTATTTGCCGATAGAATAGGCAATTGCCCAAGTCGGTTACCTTTAATCGTAGCGTCTTTTTTCCCCAGCAGAGAAAGTGCAGATTCATTAAAGGTTAAACATTCAAAATCAACAATAAAATGTTTTTCATCGCGCACTGCGCGAAAGGCCAGAATGGCATTTAAACTGGCATTAAAGACACCGGAAATGATATTGGTAAGCTCGGTAAGTTGCGTAATATCCACAAAGGAAATTACAGCTCCATCGGTTTTACCATCTTTTCTAACATAAGGCATAATGCGCATTAAACTACGTGCACCGCTTCTTAGCTGTACTTCTTTCTCCAATGTATTGCCGCTAACCAAAACCCCTTTTATATCTGAGGTCAGTGTTTCCAGGCGAATATTATTGGATATATGCTCAATTGAGCGGCCAACATCTGCCTCAATTAAATTCACCATTGCAATTGCCGCCGGATTAAACTTGCGGATCAACATGGTGGCATCCAAGAAAATCTGACCAATATTGGTGCTACGAAAGTAGTTGTTCAGATCATCATTAAGCTCAAAAAGCTCTTTAATCTTCAGCTGATGTTCTGTATTCAATGTATGCAACTCTTCATTAAGAGACTGCAGTTCTTCATTACTGGATTGGAGTTCTTCATTTGCAGAAAGCAATTCCTCGTTACTGGATTGCAACTCTTCATTGGTGGTTTCCATCTCCTCTACCGCCATTTGCAAATTGGTGCGCGTATCGTTCAGCTCAGCTTCAAGCTCATACACATACTCTGCCTGTGCACCTTCGTGCAGAATACTCAGGTCAATCTCCTTATGGTCTGGCAGATCTTCCAACAGGCGCTCTGCAAAAACCAACATGGTAGCGCCTAATTCGTTGTTGGGTTCTGGCGGAACAATAGATATGTCAACCAGCATTTCCCGATCTTCGAGTTTAAAACGAACTTTCTGAATTTTTTGCGGTTGATTGTCTTTCCATGCCTTGCGCAAACCTGCATTAAGTACCACAGAAACATCGCGGGGCACCATCTTTAAAATGTTCAGTTCAATTTTAAATTCAGGAAGAGACAAATATTTTTTGTACTCACCAATGGCATCGCGCATAATATAACCGCGGTCAATATTAACGCCAACATAACCTAAGTCTTTGGAAATAAATTCAGTTAATTTACTGGCCAGCGGACTTGAAGTATCAATTGGTGTTTTCAGCCTTTTACGGTCATCTGCCACGATTGTTTTGTGGCTGGTATTGTACGTATTGTATGTAGAATAATTTATTTTTCCCGTTTTGCGGTAAAGCTTCGCTTTTGCAGAAACCTCAGTAATGCCGGCTTTAATTGCTGTTGCAGTTTCACTTGAACCTAAGAATAGAAAACCATTGGTGTTTAAGGAGAAATGAAAAGTAGAAAGAATTTTTTCTTGCAGAATATTATTCACGTAAATGAGCATATTCCGGCAGGTAATCAGATCATTTTTAATAAATGGTGGCGATTTAATGACGTCGTGCCGCGCAAAAACAATTTGTTTGCGTATATGTGGCAAAGCCCGATAGTATTTCCCCTCTTGTACGAAATATTTTTTAAGGTAATGGGCCGGTATTTCTGCTTTTACAGATAGTGGATATTCATTTCTTGCCGCTATTTCTATACTTTTCTCATCAATATCTGAGGCAAAAATCTTCACTTCAATCCGTTTCCCTGAACGGTCTACAACATCATTCACTAAAGCTGCAACAGAATACGCTTCCTGTCCGGTGCTACACGCACAAACCCAAACTTTTATGGAGTCGCCATTTTCTTTTTTACCTACAATTTCACGTATTGCCAGTTCAGACAACTGCTCAAAAGCTTTTGGATCTCTGAAAAAACGGGTTACACCAATCAAAAAATCCTGACCAAGTACCTTTACCTCTTCCGGATCATTCTGAAGCAATTCTACATAATCATTCAGTTTTTTAATATTACGCTCATTCATCCGGCGGCCAATACGCCTGATGATGGTTGGTGTTTTATACAAGTGGAAGTCATTACCGCTGTGCTCATGCACCAGTTCGAATATTTCATCCAGTTTGGCTTCATCTACCTGTCCGTTTTCCAGGATCTTTATCGGCTCTTCGTTTACATAATTGAAAAGTTGCTCATGCATGTGAGCGGGAAGTTCAATGTAATCTACATTGCCAGATGAAATTGCCGAATTGGGCATCCCATCAAATTTGGCCGATGTTGGGTCTTGAACAATCACCATCCCGCCATTATCTTTTATACTCTGAATGCCTTTGGTGCCATCTGTACCTGTTCCTGAAAGGATTACGGCAATAGCTTTTTCTTTTTTGTCTTTTGCTAAAGTGTGTAAAAATGTATCAATAGCAGTATTTGGTGCTTTCTCTGTTGATTTATCCGCAAGCTTTAAACGCCCTTTTTCCAGCGTCATCAACTTATTATTCGGAATAATGTAAACACAATCTTGCTGTATAGCCATATCATGGGTAGCTTCAAACACTTTCATATGCGTATGCTTACCCACAAGCTCTACCAGCAAACTTTTATAATCTGAAGATAAATGCTGAATCACTACAAAAGAGAAACTGGCATTTGCCGGCATGTGGTCAAAAAACTCATGTATAGCTTCCAAACCGCCTGCAGAAGCGCCAATAGCTACAATGTATTTATCGTACCGTTTATTAGAAGGTTTATCTTTTTTAATGCTTTGTATTTCCTGCATCAGATTATTTATATAACTGTTTAGTTCTAAATTCAAATAAAAAATTGCGAAGTGATTCTGCCACATTCAATTCTGCGTCGCTCCATTTAAGAGACTGTCCATAAACAGTTTCCATCCACGACTTAAAGGAATTTCTAGGGTGGTAACGCTCGCTGTTCTGTTCAAATTTAATGGTCTGGTTTGGATCTCCGCCCCAGTTAATGTCGCGCACAAGCTCTGGTCTGAAACAAATGACATAATCACCATTATTTCCATCAATCGGAATCACCAGAATGCCGCAGGCCACATCATCAAAACCTGTAGCTTCTTCGTAAACATCACCTAAATGATAATTGCTGTATAACTGATCTATTTCTTTACTTTCTACCCAAAGCAACAAGTTTTCCAGGTCATGTTTTTCTGGCACAATACCCCGACAATCTACTTTCCCGGCAAGTTTTACCAAAACGCCCGATGCATTAAACAGCGAAAGGACATTTAAGTTTTCATCTTGCAGTATTCCGTCCATAATATCGTCTTTGGCGTAGATGTGGTCTGTAACCAAACTTCTTTTGGCCAATAGATGAGCCGCGCCGCTTAATTCTTCATTATCCAGCACAGCAGATATGCGGTTGGAAATTTCCATAGACAGCCATTCAAAAATGTAACGGAGCTCGGCATCCGGACAATTGCGTTCCAGATGATGACAGGAAATTAGCCCCCAAAGGGTATTGCCACGCATAACACGAATAGACATAGAGGCTACAACGTTCATATTGGCCATATATTCCAGGTGAACAGGCGCAATACCACGCAGGTTACAATCTGATAAATCTATAAAAGCATTGGTAACAGGATTAATTACGGGATATAGGCGAACAGCTTTATATGCGCGGTCTGGAATAAGGCGAAAAGGGTTTTTAACATACAAAGCCCTAGCTTGCCTTGGTACATCAGATGCCGGAAAAGTTTGCCCTAAATACGCTTCCAGGCCTTCAGTAATTTCCTCCGCAATTACGGTTCCGTTCCAATCTGCATCGAAACTGTACATGCGTACACCATCGAAACCAGAAATCCTGCGGATTTCCCGAATCGCATTGTCACAAACTTCCTGTATTGTGCTGTTGTGCTCCAATGCGGCAATAAACTGCCTCACCTCCCTAAACACTTCTGTAAACGGCCGCAGCACTTTCTGATCGGCAAGCTCCATTTCCATCAGTACATATTCTTGTTTTACATGCAACAGTGTATTAAATACCTGAATACCGTTTACAGTTTGCAGTTCTACATTTAGCGGAACGCGGTCTCGGTTACCTTCCTCAATCACGTCCTTAACGGCTCCGGACGAAGCTTCAGTACAGAAATCAGACAGGTTTAAACGAATAAGATCAGTCAGGGTTTTGCCTGTAAGGGTCGCAAAATTTTCACTTAACTGAATAATATCCAGACTGTTTACATCTAAAACGATCAGATATCCGTAATCCTGAATGGAGTTGATGTGGTGTATAGGCAGGCTTCCGCAAAAATCAGAAGCTTTTTTTTGTTGTTCAGACATAAATCTATTTTATCGGCTACGTGTACTGATTTTCCGGGGATGAGCATTGCGCGCAATTATGTTGCCACGCTTCGCAAAAAATAAGCAAACAGGTGCAAAGGGTCGTAAATTATGTAAACTAACCCACAAAACCTCAATTGTGTTATACATGTTATACAGTTACAACCGCAGGGAATGTTTTCTGCGGTAAATGCGTTAAATACGTGCGTCACCAGAAACAACCAGACTTAAAGGTCTCAACAATATTCACTTTAACAAAGAACGCACAAGAGATTTACAATTTGCCACTTTTGTTTACCCTGGATTTTTTAGTCATTTCAGATTTAATCTGCGTTTTACCCGAAGTTAATACAGTATTAACTTCTCGTTAACATGCATTTCGTTGTTTTGGGTTCAAGATAATCCCGTTGGAAACCGACATCGATTTTGTGGCAGAACAAGCCCTAAACACCAGTGCGCCTGCTTTTGAAGCACTTTACAGGCGATGGTCGGTTATATTAAACAATTACGCAAATTATTTTTTGAATGATGCAGATGCGGCGAACCACATTGTAAATGATCTTTTTTTACAACTGTGGAAAAGCGAACGTAATATTGACAATATAAAGGGTTATTTATTCCGCTCGGTAAAAAATGCGGCGCTAAATCATTTGGCCAGACACAAAAAAAATATTGTGGATTATGTAGAATGGTCTGAACTGAGTACAATTGCAGATCTGCAAGCAGTGACCATTACAGAATACGAAGCCTCTGATAAGATTCTTTTGCTGCGCAAACTGATCTCTACCTTACCGGAAAAACGACAACTTGTATTTAAAATGCATCGTATAGAAGGTTTTAGCTATGCTGAAATAGCCGACCTGCTGCAGATTTCTTTACGCACCGTTGAAGACCATTTGGCCAAAAGCATGAAATATCTGCACGAAAAATGTGCGGTTTATCTTAACCAACACTTAACAGAACTTTAATACACGCAGCCCGTATTGCTTGCCCGCTTTTCTGTCTTTCATCATGTACAACAAACTACTATGAAAGATGAAATCTGGAATTTAATGATCAAGCGGCTTAGCGGTACGGAAACTCCGGAAACCAAGCTACAACTTGATGCCTGGCTGAACGAAAATCCGGAGCATGTTGGCATGTATGCACAAGCCGAAATGATCTGGAAAATCAGTGCAGAAATTCCACCAGAAGAAAATACGAATCCGCCCATGCGGATAATTAAATCCGAAGAAACCAAAACCAAACCTATAAAAGCCAGATCGCCCTGGTTAAAATATGGTATTGCCGCAGGCTTTACCGGTTTATTGGCTACACTAACCATATTGTGGACCGCCAAAACAGAAAAACCTGCACAAAACTGGATTACTGAAATAGCCGCTAATGGAAAAATTAAAGTGCTTCATTTGCCAGACGGATCTGATGTAACCTTGAATGCCGGAAGTAAACTTCAGTTTAGCGATGACTTTGCCCGCGCAGAGAAAAGATGGGTAAAACTCAGCGGTGAAGCTTTCTTCGATGTAAAACATAAAGACAAACATCCATTTATTGTAGAAAGTGCAAACATCCGCACAACGGTGTATGGTACAAGTTTCAATGTGCGTGCATATGCCAATGAAGGGCAAATCCGCGTGGCCGTAAAAACGGGTAAAGTTGGTGTAACGGCTAGAAACGAACAAAAGGAAGCTATTTTTCTGTTGCCGAATGATGTTTTAAATTATACGCGCAGTGCAAAGAATTTCACCAAAACAAAAATTACTACCGCAGAAATTGAGAATTGGAGTAAAGGTACTTTAACCTTTGAGCAAACGCCAGTACAGGAGGTGTTTGAAACACTTTCGCGGCGATTTAACATCCGCTTTGTGATAGATGACTCTGTCTCCAAAAACTGCAAACTCAGTGCAACTTTTAACAACCTTCCGTTAAGCGACATTCTGAAAACACTACATACTGCCTTGAACATTACAAGCAAACAAACAAATGAAACTATTTATGTAAAAGGAGGATCAATATGTAACCAGAACTAAAAAGCCATTTCCAAAACAGAAATGGCCTTATACCTGCAAAACGGATGCGACCCGTTTGTGCAGATCAAATGAATAAATCGAAAAATTTAAACACACCCAAATTTATGAAAAATTTTAATGAGGCTGGCCGCCTTATGAAAATACTTATGCGAATAAGCCTGATTTACACCCTGTCATCTATGCTCTTTATGAATCTTATCTACGCCTCCGTTGTACACGGACAAGCCGGATTGGATACCAAAATTACCCTGAACCTTCAAAATGTTCAGCTTAAAGACGCATTGAAAGAAATTGAACGCAAAACCGGTGTCAGCTTTGTCTACACCAGTAATGAACCGATGCTGCAACTCATTTCCATCAACGATCAAACCAAAACTGCCCGTATGTTGTTAACGCCAATCTTAAAACGGAATGAGTTGCTGATGATTGAGCAAGGCCTCACGGTAGTCATTAAACACAATCCCGTTAAAATTGCCGCAGCCGCAAAACCCGGCTCTATTGTAGGTTACCTGAAAGACCGCGAAAGCAATAAAACATTGCCTTATGCAACCGTTTTAGTTAAAGGTGCCAACCGGAAATTTATTACAGATGTGAATGGTTATTTCATTATAGATAAAGTTCCGGCCGGAAAAGTTACGCTTCAGGCCAGTTATATCGGCTATGCCACAACAGACTTTACCATAAATGTAGAAGACGATAAAACCACTACAGTAGAGTTGAAAATCTCCGGACTGAACAACGACATGAAAGGCATTACCATTAGCGGAATCCGCCGTGGTGAAGCGGTTGCACTAAGCAACATGCGCAATGCAGACAACATTAAGTACGTGCTTTCTGAAGAACAGATCGAACGTTTTCCGGATGCAACTGTTGGTGAAGCCATGCAACGTGTTCCGGGTGTAGCAATGGATTATAGCTACGGTTTACCGCGCAACATCATCATCCGTGGTTTAGATCAATCAATGGGTTCTGTTACCCTAAACGGAAACCGCCTCCCTTCTACCCAAACCAGCTCAAGAGACATCGATTTAAACGGTATATTATCATCTACCGTAGAAGCTATAGAAGTAAACAAGACCTTAACACCAGACATGGATGCAGACGGAACTGCAGGTTCGGTTAACATCATTTCTAAAACCCCTAAACAAGGTCAGGAGCAATTTCAGGCCAAAGGCTCGTTCGGTCGCAACTTCCTGGTAGATAAAGACAATATCGATGGTTCCATCAATTACGGCAAACGCTTTAATAAATGGGCTTTCCTTGGCGGTGTGAACTACAGTAAAAGTTTCCGCGGAGAAGACCGTGTACAGAAAGATTACGACACTTATGAAATTAATGGAACAGAACATGTTTTGCTCTCTAACCTCGAACTGGAAGGCACTGAACTGCGCCGTGAAAATTTAGGTTTACAAGCTGAAATTGATTTCTTCCCGACAGAAAAAAGCCAGATTTACCTGCGCGCCAACTACAACAAATTCTATGAACTACAAACACGCGGAACCAAAAGTTTCAGCATTGGCGAGTACACAGATCTTACGCATGTAACAGACATCAACATCGGTTCCAGCGGTACCCCAAGAAACTACAACCGCAACCTGACCAGTTTCTCTTTAGGTTATAAAACAGATTTTAACAACTGGAAAGCCAACATAGACTTGACATATTCTTCTGGTTTGTACGATCAGCCTTTGTATTATGACGGATACTTCACGTATACTGGTTTATCTGCCGGTTTGGACGTATCAAATCCGCGTGCACCACAATTCGATTTCGGAAGCACCGATGTAAACAATGCGGCAAACTATACCACAAACTATTACACCAACCGCCACCAGATTGCACATGACAAAGACGGACAAGGATCTTTAAACATTCAGCGTACGTTTGACCTTACCGAGAAAAATAAACTGATGGTGAAATTTGGCGGTCGCTACAAATACAAAGAAGATGACCATACCAGAAGTTATTATCAGTACAGCTTAAAATCGGGCACGTTAAACCTGTCTAATTTCCTCGGCAATTATTCACGTAAAGATTATTTTGACGGGCAATATGATTTATCGGGTGCCATTGCAGATGGTTACCTGATGGAACAATACTACCAGAACAACAAATCGCTTTTCGAAGATAATGAAACCTATATCCGCCAGAATACAGATCCGGATTCTTACAGCGGTAAAGAAACACTGGGCGCAGCTTACGGAATGGGAAAACTGACTTTAAATAAGTTAGACATTATTACCGGTTTGCGTTATGAACGTACTGGCTTCAATTACAATGGTAATATTGTTTCTTTTAATGATGCCGGCCAATATGTGAGCACCAATAAAGTAAATACCAAATCGGCTTTTGAAGGTTTCTTCCCAAGTTTAAACCTGAAATACGCAGTAGATCAGCGCACCAATTTCCGTGCAGCAGTAACGCGTTCATTGTCGCGCCCAAGTTATTATGACCTTGTGCCCTGGCAGGAAATTGAAACCCGCAGAAAGAGAATGAAAATCGGTAATCCGGATTTAGATCAGGCGACGTCTACCAACGTAGATTTCTTGTTTGAGCATTATCTTAAATCGCTGGGTTTAATCTCCGGAGGGGTTTTCTATAAAAATATAGACAACTACATTTACGAAAGCATTTACACGCAGCAAGGCGGCACGTTTAACGGCTACCAGGTAACGCAAACCATTAACGGCGCAAATGCCTCTCTTTATGGTTTTGAAGTGGCGTGGCAACAACAGTTAACCTTCTTGCCAGGCTTCCTGAATGGTTTCGGTATTTATGGTAACTACACGCAAATTCAATCGAAATTTAAAGTTCCGGGTATTGTAAGCGAACGTACTGTAAGGCTGCCTTCTATGCGCCCTAAAGTTGGAAACGTTTCCCTTTCTTATGAAAAATACGGTTTCTCCGGAAGGATTTCGTTAAACTTCTACGATACCTTCATCAGCGAGCTGGCCGAAACGCAGGCCGATGATTTGATGGAAAAAGGACGCGCACAACTCGATTTCTCTGCGCAACAGAAAATCAGCAAAAGCTTCTCCATTTTTATGGGCATCAGCAACATCAACAATGCACAGATTATCCTCGATTATGGTGATGGCCGCCCGAACGACCACAAATACTATTCATCTTGGGCAAACATCGGTTTCAAATACACTCCATTTCACTAAATCACAAACATGAATACAACATTCCCGAAACTTTTACTTCTTTTAACGCTGCTCACTTCTACACATTTGCTTTACGCGCAGGAATTTCATGCGGGTAAAAACCCGGATCGCATTATCCTCACCTGGTCTTCAGATCCGAAAACGACGCAATCGGTTACCTGGCGTACAGACAGTACGGTAAGCAAGAGCATCGGACAAATCCTTGTAGAGGGCAGTTCTCCGAAACTCGAAAAACCGGAATCGCAGGAGTTTGAAGGCAAAACTGAGGTTTTGAAAGGCAAAGAGTACGAAGCCGCGAACTACCACAGCATCAATTTTACCGGTTTACAGCCCGATAAAATGTACACGTACCGCGTTGGCGATGGTGAACGCTGGAGCGAATGGTTTCAGTTTAAAACGGCACCTGCCGGAAAAAAATTGTTCTCTTTCATTTATCTTGGCGATGCACAGAATGACATCAAATCCAAATGGTCTCGTGTTATCAGACGCGCATTTGCCACGCATGGCGATGCCCGTTTTATTGTTCATGCCGGCGATTTAATTAACCGTTCCAACAACGATAATGAATGGGGAGAATGGCATTTCGGCGGTGGTTTCATCAACGGAATGATTCCAAGTATTCCATCTTCCGGAAACCACGAATATTTTCGCGATGAGCAACGCACGCTAACTTTAGATCCGCATTGGCGCGCGCAGTACACGCTGCCTGAAAATGGCCCGGAAGGTTTAAAAGAATCGGTGTATTATATTGATTATGCCAATGTCCGGGTAATTTCACTCAACTCTCAAATGATTGTACTGGATTCTACTTCACTTAAAGCGCAGGCGAAATGGCTGGAGGAAGTGCTGAAAAACAATCCGCAGCAATGGACAATGATTACCTATCACCACCCGATTTACTCTACCGCCAAAGGCCGCGACAATAAAGAATTCAGAGAATTGTTTAAACCGCTGTTTGACCGTTACCATGTAGATTTACTGATGCAGGGACATGACCATACCTACAGCCGCGGACAAAACCTCGGCACGGGTGTGTCTGGCAAAGTTGGCGGACCAATGTATGTGGTTTCTGTTGCCGGCCCAAAAATGTATAAGATTGACGTTGAACCCCGCTGGATGGATGTTTTTGCTGAAGATACTCAACTCTTCCAGATCATCTCTGTAGATGGCGATCACTTAAAATACACAGCCTACAAAGCATCAGGAGAAATTTTTGACGAGTTTAAACTCGATAAAAAATCTAAAGATAAAGCAGCTGTATTTACAGATCTGAATAAGAAGTAAGTTCTCATCCCCTATATCTGATCCTCTTCCAAATTTTGGAAGGGGATTTTTTTTGTTAAAATATCGTGCGCCCTCCTATCAGTAATTTTATCTTTGCGACATGACGATCAGACAAGCGACGCTTAAAGACATTGAAGGCATTATGGATATGGTGGCCAAAGTGGTGCCCATTATGCGGGCCAGCGGAAATTTGCAATGGGGCAAAGATTACCCAAACCCCGAGGCTTTTGCAAAAGATATTGAACTGGAACAACTTTGGGTGGCCGAGCTTAACGGAACCATTGCCGGTGTAACGGCAATTACTACAGACCAGGACGCGGAATATGCAGATGCCGCATGGGACGTTACAGAAACTGCAATTGTAACCCACAGGCTCGCCGTAAATCCCGATTTTCAGGGCATGGGCATTGCCAAACAACTCATGAACCAGGCCGAAACCGTTGCCAATGCCAGAGGAATTAAAATCCTCCGCGTAGATACCAACAGTGAAAACCAGGCAACACAGGCCCTTTTCCCCAAACTGGGTTACCAGTTTAGTGGCGAAATTTCTTTACACAAACGCCCTGGTCTGCGCTTTTACTGCTACCAAAAACTTTTATAAAATCACTTATTACACATAAACATCCTTCAGTTTAACCCGATTATTTGAGCCGCTATTGGCTTGAATTTTGTTACCTTTAACACATGGAAAACGAACAGCATCCCAAAAAAATCATTCTAAAGCCCTCACATATCCATGAAGACCTTCCGGAAATTGAACATCCGCATCATGAATCTTTAGACAGAGGCGATTTATTGCCGGAAAACCCGGAAAGAAATTACCACCATCAGGATGATTTTGGCGCCACCAGTAAACACGACCGGCTGGATCATGCCGATGATGATGTCTGGAATGGCGAAGATGCTTAATCTTTTATCCAAAAAACAGGTAAATATCTGCTAAAACGGATCTATAAATAGAGTTTTACAGCGCATCTGAAAAAATTAAGTGATTCGTTATAAAAGACTTATTTACTTTTCTTAAAATCTACTGTAAAAAGTTGCAAATATTTTTTCTCTTATCCCCCAGAACTTCTATATTTGCATCTCTTTAAAAACGAGCCTCGGTAGCTCAGTTGGATAGAGCAACGGTTTTCTAAACCGTGGGTCAGGGGTTCGAATCCCTTCCGGGGTACAAAAAAGGCTTTCAGTGAAAACTGGAAGCCTTTTTTTATTTTAAATCGAGGTGACAAATTACGCCCTAAAGACCTACAATTGATCGTCTGTTTCCAGCAACCATTGCTTAAAATAAACCTCAATCTTTTCTTCAATATTATTCCGATCGACTCCATCGATGTACCATTGTTCCTCATCTACCGTTAAATCAGATTTGGCATAATACAACAAATTGAAGTACTGCAAAGATTTCTCATAATCGAGTTCGAGATATAGATCTCTTATTTCCCGAAGCACTTTTATAGATTCTGACTGACCATCTAAGAACATTCGTAAAAAGTAATTCACATAATTAAACACGGTTTGAAGTTTATCAGAGAAATCCAAACCTAATTCATGTAGTGCCTTTGTACTTAAAGTTTTCATCTCAAAATAGTCGAAAGGCGCGCGCATGCCTGCCAAAATCAACAAATGCTCCGTTTCAAAACCAGCCGCCAGCATATCAACCGCCCAGTCAGGCCAAGTGCTGTCAAAGTCTCGGTCTAATACTTTGTAGGCTAATATCTTTGCTGTGGAAGGTGGTAGCGTAGGCATTTTTGATACAGCTGTGTTTTACAATAAATCCTTTAAACGTATTGGGAGAAAAGCTTAAATTTGTATGGTTATAATAACTATTCTAAATTTTTAGAATTAGTTATTTAATATATAGGGTAATTTGCTGTCCTCCACAGATATATCATCAAGTCAAAATTTATCAATTTTAGATAAATCACATTTAATAGCTGATTGTTGATATTACTTTGGAATTAAATGTATCGCTTTACAGACTCAACTATAGAAGCAGGAAGAGAGTATATTGTTTGAAAGAATGTTATTTCTTGTTCGCTTACTGAATTAATATGTGTATCAAGAATCTCAATATCTTCAAAAGTTAGACCATATCTTAATAACATGATATGACGTTCATTATCCGTACCATATTTTATAAGCTTGGACAACTTGATTGCCATTGGATCTTTAAACTCATCGTGATATTTACTCAAACAGGCAAAAAAAACATCTGTTAGTTTAAAGCCAATTAGTTTATCAAGGTAATCATATGTGTCACTAATGATAAAATCATAATCTACATTTTTGGCGAGAACCCCACTTAGTGCATTATAAGGTTGTAAGTTCTTATTAGGGATTTCATTATATTCAGTAAAAAATTTAGCTTCTAAATTGTCCAACAGATCTTTTCCTTTATTTTGATTGCGAACATTAGATTGACTAGCATAACTGTATCTATACCAACAAATATTTTTAAACGTTTTCCCATGGACTCGCCAAATGATTATCTTGATTGCTGTGTTAAAAACATTTTGCTCCGCGTGTGTTAAATCCCTTGCTATGTAATATGAATAAATATCCTGAAATTTACTATAAAGTGAGTGCTTTTCCTCGATATCCTTATTTAATTCATTGAGGGATATCAGTTCACCATTTATGAAAATTGAATCTAGAAGCTCTTCGACTATTACGAAAATATCATTTTGATTTAATCTCTCAACTTGATTTAACGTCAGATTTAAGGAGTCATCGAATGTTTCATTAATAATTGCATCTTTGAAATCATTATAATCATAATCTTTATCATCTTCTTCAACATCTAAAAGTGATTTTTCTTCTAAAACTTCTTCACTATTCATGATACTTCTAAATTTTGACATGTCTTTTACTACCACAAAGCCATAGTCGAATTTGTATTCACTTGTAGATCTACCAGCTCTACCTATTAGATTTTTTACAGACAATGGATTTTTCCCTTCAAGCCTATTTAGATAAACTAAATCAAATGGCATGTTTACTCCCTGTTCTAATGTAGACGTAGCAAAACAAATCCTACAAAGGCCTTCTTTGGTATAATGTTCAAGGATACTCCTAATTTTCAACGGTAGTGAACCATGGTGTATAACAATCCCTCTTTTAAGATATGATATTAGTTTAGAATAATAATCTTTGTTAAAGTCTGTATTACCACCGGTATATTCAATTAATTCAGAAAGGTACCTATCGATGACGCTATTATCGTATTCTGTACATAGATCAATATAAGCCTGAAATTTCTCAAAAATTTTATTGCTTTTGATTGAACGTTTTGTTACGTAGAAAAGAGCTGATCCTCCCTCCGCTAAAACTTCTTTTATTGGGTCTGATTTAATCAGAGTTTTTTTGGTTCCAAGAATTTTTTTATCAATACCAAAGTGGTGAAAGTTTGATTTCGCATCGTCATGGAAAAAAAAGATTTGGCCTACGTTTTTATGAGTGAACTGTTTGAAGTCATCTTCAGAAAAATCAAAATTATTTTTTTTTAGCTGTGCCTCAGGGTTTTTAACAAATGGATGGGCAAAAACAAAAGTAGCATCTTTAAACCACTTATAGCATCTTCTAACAATACCATCAAAAAGTACACCGCGCGTAGATTCCTCGTTAGAGAGTTGAGCTTCATCAAAAAGAATAAGATCGATTTTAAATACATCTTTATATTTAAATAATTCCCTACATCTCTCTGGAGTTACTATAAAAACATTCCTTTTGGACCTATTTGTGTTTATATGATCGATAAATGGTAGTATATTTATCGTTTTGTCCTTAATCTTTTCTTGTAAATTAGTCAAATATTCATTTATCAAAGCTCTTGATGGCACAATAATCACAACATCGTTTTTTGACTCCTTAATTTTTTTTAGAAAAGCATATGATTTCCCAGTACTAGTCGGAGCGGAAAAGCTATAACATTTACTATTATCTATGTTATATAGAATTTGCGATTGAACAGGCGTATAGTATTCATTATATTTTAATTGAATGAATCTACGATATTGCCCAAAGATAACTTCTTCCAATGAATGGAATTTTAGATCCTTGTAGAATATCCCCATAAAATTCAATACTTTATCCAAATGGGATTCAAAAAAATCTCTGTTGTAAATACACAAATAAGTCAAAACTTCTAAGTCAGTTGTATTTATCGGTCCAATTTTAAATAGATTATCAATTGTTTGATTGTATATTTCTTCGAGATCCTCACCATTGATGATTTTTTGAATAAGGTTCATATATCTACAGCAATTAAAATTATTTCTTTGAAAACTTTCATCTTTTTGAAATCAGCATTTTTTTTTATGTTTGCTAATAGAGTGTGAGTCTCTAAATCGCTAGTTGAAAATGCTATCATAAAACCAATCTCATTTTTATGACACTTTTCAAAAGATTTATCACTAAAAAAGTTCTGAATATCAGCTATGTCAGTAATATGTTGTTTTAGCCCGAAAAATTTATTAACCTGTTTAAGTGCACTACCATAAGCACTTTGACTCTTTATGTATTTAGCTTCACCAAATAAAATGTGTTCAGCTGTATTTGAAGTGTAAAAATCAAATCCATGATTTCCTATGACTTTTTTTTTAAATAATTCTGCTAATGGGATATCTAAATATGAATACTTCTCTATAACGGAAAGTCTAGCCAGTTCTGAAACTATATACTCACCAGAGCTAGATGAAACAGCACTAGCACTTTTTGTTATAATATTTTTTTCGATGTAGTTTATAGTTTGCTTTGCTCGTTCCTCGTAAGAAGATTTTAAAAATTCTTTATCAAAACAACTTAACCAACTCAAATTCATTAAAGAATCCAATATATTCTTTAACGTAATTTTTATATCTGTGGGTTTTATCCTCAGAAATCTTATATGTTTCTCAAGTATGTTCTCATCGATAATTATATATCCTTTCATAATATTTATATTGAGAGGTGAACGATAAATTAGTTAAAGAATGTACCACAATGGGTAATACTATTTCAGAAAATCGCTACCTGAAAACTGAATATAAATTCTACTTTTATTGGGCAGAGTAGTTCTTTCATTCTTAATATTACGCCACAATTAAAATTTAATATACTTACAATCAGTAGTTGTGTTCATTAAATCTACTATTTCTTTGTCTATGATTGCTCTTTCTATACCAAGCTTAAATGTCGCTTGAGTGCTATAGAAGATATCTAAATGATATAAGGGATGTCGATGTTCAGCATTTTTCTCTAATGCTTGGGCATGCCCTATTGGATCATTATCATACCTTATATATCCATCTTCTGAAAAGAATAAGTGATTCAATACTATCCAACACAAAGATTGTTGTGGTTTTTCAAACTGAGTAATAGGTTCAATAAAATCGTAGCAATCTTCACTTTGATTGGCTGGATTTTTTAAGAAGCTGATTAGATTTGATATCGTTTGGGAGTCAATATCGACAAGATTTCTATAATTAATTTTAGTCTCCCCCCGTTCCTGATAAATATTAAATGGGAATATTATAGAATATACTTTTGTAGCAGAAACAAAAAAAAGTCTACTCATTTTGTCGTTTTTAAAGACAATCTTTTCACCACTTCTGATGTTTTCACTCAATTCATTGTATAATATATATCTACAACTTTCTAGTAAAATCTCGAGAATTTTTCGCTTAGTTTTAATTCTTTCATTTGGAAAGAACATTTTTCGTGCACTTTCGTCTATTGCTAGTTCAAATCGATTCATTGCCCGTAGAATTCCATGTTTGCTTTGATAAATTTTTTAGTCTTCGGCTTATCAAACCTTTCAAATTTTGTATTCATCAGAGCAGTAATAAATTTTTCTCGAAATTCCTCTTCGACTTTCATTTCATCGAAAATGTCATTAATAAAATCCTCGTACGATATATTCTCATTACTTTGTATGAATTTCGTTAGCTTGTTCTCTATTTCCTTTTTCTCAGAAGTGGTTGGCTCTAAAGTCTGTATAAAGTTTTTTTTGTTAATTAACTGAAGCCCCTCTTTATTTTTTCCAATACCCTTATTATCGGTGACAAGCAGATATGATTGAATAAAAGATCTCGTCAACATTGTGTATAATATATTTCTGTATTTATAAGTATCCTTAATTGCTGCCGTCAAGCATATCACAAATGGGAACTCTAATCCTTTTACATTGTTCGGATTTGATATATATACTGAATTAGCTATTTTGTTTTTGTTCTCGTATGCTCTATTGCATCCCCAACCAAGCCCCTTTCCAATTGAAACACAAAGTCCATCGATATAGTCATAAATATTTTTTCTATTCTCTTCTAACAATATTATCGCAACATCATCAGGCTTTAAATCTTCATGATCCTTTTTTAATTGCTGTAAAATCTTAACGACATCCGTGGTTCTAGTAGAATCTCCTAGTATCACACTTTCGAATTCTTGAACTTTTAAGTCTTCAAATCTTCTTACAGGTTCTCTAGTGAGATGTACTTCTTTATCAACTCTCTCAATATTGTAACCAATCGATTCCCAGTAAGCATCCGAAAACCAATTCATCTTTTTTTTCTCAAACAATCCGAGGCTTATTCCATGGGCAAACATTAATGTCCTGGGATCTGTACGATAGCATCTATTCAAGACGATATCTACTTTTAATTCTATATCTTTCGCATTTTCAAATATGTCTTGAAAAATATCTCCCGCAATAAAGACTTTTTTCCTTACAATCTTCTCACAAAGCTCGAAAAATACACTTGGAAAATCTTGCCTTTCATCTATCAAAATGTAATCAAATGCATATTTAAAATCACTATCGTCTAGCGCTTCAACATGATCTAAAATTTGTCTGAAGATAGTTTCGTAATTAGTTGTCGGACTGTATCTGAGAAAAGGAACATTATAGAAATTACTAAGATAGCTATACATTCCAGAATTAGGCACATTTCTAGATCCCCATGCATGGGTAACCCATAGACGCTCATTCCATTCAATCTGCTTTTCGACTTTCATGAAATTAAAAAATTGCGGAATTCTTTCTCGTAGGTTATTAGCTAAAGCAATATTGTGGCAAGTAAAAAAAATTCTGCTATCATCCTCAGAAATATACAATTCTTTTAACTTATGAAGTAGTAGTTCGGTTTTTCCTGTTCCTGACAAACCTTGAACAGATATTGATTTCTTACCAAATTCTTTATAAATAAACCTGGTTTGCTCTCCGTCGAACAGAAGAATATTTTTTTTAACTTTTTCTAATAATGTTTTTGGAACATCTGCTCCGACTTTACTAATGTCGTTTATACTTCCAATCAATAATGATATTAGTAATTCACTAGCACGTCTTAATTTTGCCGAATTTAGTCTATTTTCCTCCAGTAGTTTTGGAATTGAGACAAACATGGATTTTTGTATAGTAACCGTATTAGTTATTTTCCATTCTCTAGGTCTGCCAATGTGATTTTTATACTTGAATTTATCCGAGATTGAACTCAAATCTTCAATAAAATCTTCGTAGTACTCGATAAAATCATCTTTATCACCTTTAACATCCAAAAACATTATTTTGTGTTTTGGAGATAAAATTACCATAGCATTATTTTGGTATGGATAGCTATATTTATTTTCCCCCAGCGGGGTATTCAAAACATACAGCTGTTCAGAAGGATTTTTATTAGCGTAGTCAATTATTTCTTGAAGAATAAATCCATTAGATTCATCTTCCTCGATATGAAAAAAGGTTTGTCTTTTCTCCATTTCATTTTTAATAGGGATCATTGGGATGCGTTAAATCGTAAATATACGATTAGTAAGAAAAAAGAAGGCTACTAAAAGTAAAATACTTAATTAAACCTATAACGGTTGAATGACATACCGAGTGTATACGGAACAAACATGTCAAAAGAAAAGTACGAAGTAAGACTTTGACTACGTCACGACGCTAGCAAACAGCAAGATAATTTAAACAAATATCCTGCTTCAGTGCAGTTTTTATGATTGAGCAGGTGAGCTGAAAAGTGTAGCTTAACTAGCTGAATCCTGGATGAAGTGAAACAAACTTCAATAAACGCAACGAGACCATAACTCAAGTTCAACATTAATAGTATATATTTTAGTTAGGATAGGATGCAAACCGAAAACAATTTCTAATTTTAGATCTATGGAAATAACCCTCTCCTACACGCTAAAAGTCTGGCTATCTAGTATTGCAATCGGTACAGTGGCGTTTTGGGCAATTATGACTATTGGTTCTCCTTCAGACAATTCGCGCTGGCAAGATCTGCCCACATTTTTATTGTTATCCCTATTTATGGCAGCTCTACTTTCATTCCCCGCAGCTTTTGTTTTTTACATTGCTATATATACTCTAAAAGCTCGAAATCTTACATCGAAGAAACGTAAGGTTATCTTAAGCTTGCTGGCCATTACGATGAGTTTCGCTACCTTTTTTATACTAGATCCCGAATCGCTCTTGTCTCCTTTATACATTATTTTAATCATTTCCTATACAATACCTATTGCTCCCTTTATCTGGTATTTCAAGCTTCAGGAAATTGTTGAGCCGTGAAAAACTCATAAATTACTAAGCGTAAATCTTATATACCATTAAAGAAGACTTTGATTGAAACGTTTCTCAAAAACTTTGCAAATCACCCGTTTCTAAAAAGCTAACGTTTTCGCGGTGCTGATCGGGTGCGCATTCTCTCCAGCAGTTCTAAGATGAAACTCGCGGATAAAACCCCTGCGCCTATTTTAAAATTTAACAAATACTAAGCACTCTTCGCTTTAATAACCTCCAAAAGTTTGTCCGGATTATTTTTAAAAGCCTCAACCTCGCCAATATTCGCTAAGGTGTACGACAACAGAGTACGATTTGACAGATCGAGCCTGTTTTCTTTTTTTGCTTTAAAATTGCGGTAAATATAAACCGGCGTTTTCAACAAACCCCAGGGAAATCCCCACCAGCCCAACAAAGCAGTAGACCAGGCTGCCTTATCATTTACCTGATCCAGGCAATCCGGACAGGCGATAGTTGGTTTCCTTTCTGAAGTTGTAAAAATCAAAAAACTTTTTACGGTATGCGCCACCGTTCCATTCAGCTTTTGCTGGTTGCTGTCGCAAACCGGACAAGGCAAATTGCTCAAGAGCTGTGCATACTGCTCAATTTCTTCAGATGTATAGGTTTTATTTTGTGCAATTATACCGGCTAAGAGATCGGGATTCAGGTTGCGTTTGGCGATTTCTTTTTCTATAATTTCGATTACGCCGGGTTTGAGCCCCTCCCCGCGTGTTGTGGCTATATTGATCAGCTCGCGATCTGACATGCGCGCGTAGTTCTTCTCAATGTCATTGATATCCATAATGTGTTTGGTAGTTTGTTGTGGTTGCCGCAAGTTAAAACTTTTTAAACATCCAGAAAACTGATTTTCAGAAACACATTCGGCTCTGAAAACATATAACTCAGGGCTGCATTTCTCCCGCGGCCTGTACAGCGTCGCGGTGTTTTGCACCCCAAAGTTCAAGATCGCGCCATATTGGAACCAAATCCAGCGCCAGCGGTGTCAATTCATATTCTACGCGGGAAGGTGCCTCGTTGTACACTGTTCTTTTGATGAGCAGTTCTTTTTCCAATTCTTTGAGCTGCAAAATCAGCATCCGCTCGGTAATGCCTTCAACAGCTTCCCTGATCTGGCTAAACCTCAATGTATTGTCTACCAGTGAACTTAAAATCAGCAACTTCCAGCGTCCGCCGATTCTGGAAACGGCATAGCTCAGGTTATTGGGTACAATATATTTTAGCCAGTTTACACAGTTTGTAGAATTTCTTTTTATCTCTCCCATAATTCATTCACCGGATGATCACCTGCAAAGATAATAAACTTCAGAATAGGCGCGCCTGCCTGCGAACATACAAATTTGTATGTCACATACATTTCGGTGTTAGAGGCATTTCACGCACGGTCTATCGCTACTTTTGCCTAAAATTAGAATGTTATAATCAGAAATACAATGAACGATAAACAGGAAAGACTCTTAGATAAGCGATATGGAACACAAAAGAAGCCGGAAAACATCATCTGGAACGACCAGATTGAACACTTGCTCAGCCACCAATCGGTGCGGAATTTTACGACAGAACCGCTGCCCGATGGCGCAATCGAAACCATGATCGCTGCCGCGCAGTCTGCATCGGTGTCATCAAATCTTCACCAATGGAGTGTAATTGCGGTAACTGACACTGCATTAAAAAGAAAACTCTATGAAATTTCCCTAAAAGATCCCGGCGCTTAAGGCAACCACTATATCTTACAAGCGCCGCTGTTGCTTTTGTGGGTAGCAGACCTCTCCAGAAACAACAGAATTGCCAAAGAACATGGAGGTGCGGGCAAAGTACACCATTATCTCGATTCATTGGTGATGAGTACTGTAGATGCATCTCTGGCCGCACAGAACGCCGCTGTAGCTGCAGAATCTTTAGGACTTGGAATAGTTTACCTGGGTGCAATGCGTAATCAGGCAGCAGAAATTGCTTCAGCAGTGAACTTGCCTGCTTATAGTTATGTTACTTTTGGAATGCTGGTTGGCCATCCGGATCAAAACATCCAGACACACATCAGACCAAGGCCGACGCAGGAAGTGGTTTTACATTACAATACTTATGATTTAGACCGGTCTGTAAATGCGCTTGAAACCTATGAAGAATCCTTACAGGCTTTCCGAAACAAATCTGGCATGAAAGATAAACGCTGGGTAGATATGGCTGTCGATAACGCAGACAGTTTGACCTATATGGCTGGCCGGCAAAACCTGCGTCAGGCGGTAGAAGAACGCGGTTTTGAGCTAAAATAAAGGTTTCCAGTTCAATGTTTACTTGTTTGAGTAAGCAACAAAGTATTGCACCAGCTTGGTGCAAAAAAGGCTAGTTCTTTACCCTTTGTTAACCTTTTTATTACCTGTTTATTACCCCTTAGGTAAACAATAGGTAACCAACGGGTAAACAATAGGTAAGCCTGGTGTTAACCTGGTATCAGGAAAGTATAAGAAAGGTATGAATTATTCAGAGTGAAGTATTTAGCATTCCTGTGGAAAAGGACATTATTGAACAGGAGCATAATCTTCGCTTTCATACGGGGATCACCGGTGACGATCAACAAAAATATATGCTATCTGGCTTTTTCCGCGCAATGCCTACGCTGCCAGATAGAATAAATTCGTTTTTTTTATTTAGACAGCTCTACAATTTTATCGTCAGTTCCATTGCTCGTGCAGATGTAAATTCTGCCTTCAGGCGACTGACAAACCGAACGCAACCTACCAAAGGTATTTACATAAAAATTTTTCGTTTCAGTAATTTTGGATTGTGAGGCATCCAGCTTCAGCTGAATAAGTTTAGAATCTTTGAGTACGGCAAGCAAAATAGAATTTCTAAATTGAGGGATATATTCGGAATTGTAATACGTCATGCCACTCGGTGCAATTGTTGGTGTCCAGTTAATTAGCGGTTCAACTACGCCATTCGCAGAACAGAAAGGTGTTTCGGTCGTTTCATTGCAAAAACCTTTCACGTTAGGCCAGCCATAATTTTTACCTTTTTCAATAATATTGATTTCATCGTCAGAATCTGGTCCATGTTCCGAAGAAAACAATTTTGTTCCTACCATAACTAAGCCTTGTGCGTTGCGGTGCCCTACAGACCACACAGGATTATTGGGAAAAGGGTTATCTGCAGGGATGCTTCCGTCTAAGTTAATTCGCAGAATTTTTCCAGCCAGTGAGTTGTTGTTTTGTGGCAAACTCTGATCGGACGCGTCACCGGTACTAATAAATAATTTGTCGCCGTTGATCAATAACCGCGATCCATTATGAATGGAGGCTGCCGGAATCTGATCTAAAAGCACCTGCGGACTGCCGAGCGCTCCACCGGTATAGGTATAGCGAACTACTTTGGCCTTATACGTTGTACCATAGTCATATACAACGTATACAAATGGATTTACACTAAAATTCGGATGCAAAGCCATACCCAATAAACCACCTTCTCCATTTGTACGGACCTCAGCAATGGTTAATAGTGGAGAAACTGCTCCTGTTGATGGATTTAAACGGCTGATTTTCCCGCTTTTTTCGGTAAACCAGATGAATTGGTCCGGTCCGTAAACAATTTCCCAGGGAAGAGACAATCCGGAAGCGAGTACTTTGGTTTTAATTTCAACATCGGGTAGGTCGGCTCCATCGCCGCCATCATTTTTTTTACAGTTTGTAGCCAGCAGTACCACAAAAAGACAAAGTAGGATGTTTTTCATAACAATAGGTTTTACGAACAACAACACTAAGTCTCTCAGGGTTTTAAGTTACGTTATTTTTTAAATAACGTTTTTTTCAGGTGCCTTGTTCTCATACCGAGGAACAATAGGCCGCCACGGTTTGTCGGGGAGTAATATTTGCTATTTTGATTCTAAACAGATTGCTTCACGTTTTAACCTAAACCCGACACTTCGGTTTGCGATGACGTCTTTTTTTAACAACTCTAATTCAAATATACATAGGTAATGCCATCACCTCCCCGATCTGCATGTTCATCTTCCATACGGTTAACCTGGGTGTATTTGCGTAAATATTCCCGAACCATTTTTCTTAAAATACCGTCGCCTTTACCATGAATAATTTTGATAGAAGGAAATCCAAGCATCAGCGCTTTATCCAGATATTTCTCTACTTCGAATAAGGCGTCTTCAGTTCTTTTACCACGAAGATCCAGTTCTGCCCGAAAGCTGGAAACAGCGTCATTCATTCGCCCTGCAAAAGAATTATTACTTTGAATAACTTTTTTTGCTTGCTTATTGCTGATTTTGGTTACTCTGTTTTTCTTAACTGTAGACCTTAAATCGCCCATGGCCAGAACCAGTTCATTTCGATTGATCTCCAAAACCTGAGCTGTTGTTTCGCTATCGTTAAATTTAACCCAGTCGCCCACTTCAATTTCACCCCCAACAATTATTGGCGCAGGTTTTGGTTTTTCTTTGGGAATATTGTGCTTTACGAGTTCCTGTTCAAGGTTTTGCCTCAGAACTTTGGTGGCTTCCTTATCTGCCTGTTTCTCTTTAATTTCGGCAATGGTATTTTCCACCAGTTTGTTGGCGCTCTTAATGATATTTTGTGCCTCCTGCCTGGCCTCTTTAATCAGAATTTTTTTATTTTCTTCCAAATAGAGCTTCAACTTCTCATTTTCTGCAAGCAGATTTTTGGCTTTATTTTGCTGGTTGGCCAAACTTACTTTGGTATCGTAAATAGTTTTCTTTTCACGTTCGAGATCTACCAGTAAACTATCCATCCGGTTCTGATTGGAACCCGTCTTTTCTTTTGCCAACGCAATTACTTCTTTCGGCAAGCCGATGTTCTGCGCAATTTCAAAAGCGTAAGAACTGCCGGGTTTGCCCATTTCAAGAATGTACAAAGGTTTCATTTTGGCGTTATCAAACAACATCGAGGCATTTTCCAATCCTGCAGTATTTCCGGCAAAAAGTTTTAGATTGGAATAGTGCGTAGTAATTACGCCGCGTACTTTTTTGTTGTTCAAAACCTCCAGAACGGCTTCTGCCATTGGTCCACCAAATTGCGGATCTGTTCCAGTCCCAAATTCATCAATCAATACCATCGTTTTTGGTGATGCGTGTTCTACAAAAAAGCGCATCTTCGTCAAATGTGCACTATAGGTACTCAGGTCACTTTCAATAGATTGATCATCACCGATATCGGCAAAAATATTCTCGAATATTCCTACCTGACTATTTGGATCAACAGGGATCAACAAACCAGATTGGAGCATAATCTGCAGCAAACCGACAGTTTTCATACACACTGATTTCCCTCCGGCATTGGGCCCGGAAACGAGTACAACACGCGTATCATGATCAATGTGAATATTCAATGGTGTTACGGTTTTCTGTTCTGCCGCAAATGATAAAAATAATAAGGGGTGCCGTGCATTAATCAGTTTGGTTTTCGATTCCCTGAGCAGGCCGGGCATCTCTGCTTCAACCTCAATAGCGAACAAAGATTTCGCTCTAACAAAATCCAGTTTGGTTAAAAAACCATGATAAGAAAGCAATAACGGCGAAAACGGACGAAGTTCATCCGTAAGGGCAATCAAGATCTTAATAATTTCTCTGCGCTTATCAAACTCCAGGTCGCGCAATTTGTTATTTAACGTAAAAACTTCTTCTGGTTCTATATAAACCGTTTGGCCAGTAGCAGATTCATCGTGCACAAAACCTTTTAATTTTCGTTTATTTTCTGCAAGTACAGGAATACACATGCGGCCATCACGTACCGTTAAGCTTCCATCAGCTACCCAATTGTTGGCAATAGCTTGTTTATAAATGGAATCCATACGCTTACGCACATCTTGCTCGGCTTTAGAAATTTCAGCGGTAATTGCCTGCAACTCTCTTGAAGCATTCGGTTTGATTTTCCCTTTCGGATCAATAACCAGCTCAATTTTTCTGAGGATATTTTTTTCGATTGGAAGATGCTCAAATAATGCTTCGAGCGTTGGATAAACCTCAGCACGCTCTTCAAAAAATCTCAATACAGAAAATACAGTTTGCAAAGAGGTGTATACCTGAAACCACTCTTCTTCCTGTAAATACGTACCTTCTACCCTAATTTTATCGATAAGCGATTTGATGTCGAAAAAGGTATTAATCTGAAGTGGTTCCTGGTTTTGTATAATGCTTTTAAACTCGTGGGTTTGCCTTAAAAATTTATCGATCTGATCAAAGCGACTCATTACTTGCATTTTCTGCACCATAGCCTGTCCCATAGAACTCAGGCAATGTTTAGTAATAAGTTGTTTTACCTCTATAAAGCCGAGGCGTTCTAAACAATTATCGGGATATAACATATTATTTTACTTCGGTAGGTACAGGTTGCACATCGGCTTTAGGCTTTACTTTGCCCTTTTTTGCCGTTCCATCTGCCTTTTTTATTTTTTTTAAACGTGCAGCTTCAAGCTTCGCTTGCCTGGCAGTTTCTGCTTTTTCCATTAATTCTTTTTGTTTATTGAATTTTTTCGACAGCCTGTCATAGATGTCATTCAATGGTTCAGAATGCATATAATAGTAATCCAAACTCCTTTTATACTGTGCAGAATCTATTCCAAATTTTTTATAAATTCCTTTATAATAAGAAGATGCCACCTTCTTTGCAGAATCGGGTTCAAGTATTGTAGACACGTAGCCATCTACAACATGCATATCATATAAAATCCCTTCCATCTTATCGGGTTGAATAATTTCTTTAGGAATTTTCGACTTACAGCCAAACATCAGAAACACCACAAACACCAACAGTACTACTCTTCTCATGCTCAATTAAAATATTATTTTTTGCCCAAATTGCGACAAGGTTGTTAATTTTACCCAAAAATAGGTATAAATGAGCATAGCTGATAATCTAAAACAATATAAAAGCGAAGTGGAAACAGACGGGGTGAAACTTATTGCAGTTTCGAAAACCCAGCCTGTCGAGTCTATTGAAGAAGCATATGAAGCCGGACAACGTGTTTTTGGCGAAAATTTAGTGCAGGAAATGGTAGAAAAACAGGAAAAACTACCAAAAGATATTGAGTGGCATTTAATTGGTCATTTGCAAAGCAATAAAGTAAAATACATTGCTCCCTTTGTAAAGATGATTCACGGTGTTGACAGCCTTAAACTTTTACAGGAGATTGACAAGCAGGCCGCTAAAAACAAGAGAATTATAGACTGCCTTTTACAAGTATATATTGCAGACGAAGACACAAAATTTGGGCTGGGTTTTGATGAGGTTGTTGAATTATTACGGGCAGAGGAATTTGCTACGCTCAAAAATGTGCGCATTGTGGGTTTAATGGGTATTGCTACAAATACCAAAAACGAAAAGCAGATTGCTGTTGAATTCAATGAGCTTAAAGTATTCTTTGATGGGATAAAAGTGAGTTTTTTCCGCAAAGACGATGCCTTTAAAGAACTCTCCATGGGTATGAGTGCAGATTACAAAATTGCGATTGAGGAAGGCAGCACAATGGTGAGAATTGGTAGCAGTATATTTGGGAAACGCGTAATTAAACATTATAAGAACGATATTTCCGCAAACTAAATGGATACACCTACAATGAACATACATTTAAGAAAGGCAGTAGCCGATGATTGTCCGCGCATTCTGGAACTGATTAAGGAGCTTGCCCTATATGAACGTGCACCAGAAGAAGTTACGGTAAACCTGGAACATTTTATTGATGCAGGTTTTGGCAAACACCCGGTATGGAACGCCTATGTTGCAGAAGTAGACAAAATCGTTGTAGGCTTTGCACTCTATTACACACGTTACTCTACCTGGAAAGGTTGCAGACTCTATCTGGAAGATTTTCTGGTTACTGAAGATTTCAGAGGCAAAGGAATTGGAAAAATCCTGTTCGAAAAGGTAATTGAAGAATCTAAAAACGGTAATTACAATGGGATGGTTTGGCAGGTTTTGGATTGGAACGCACCGGCAATTAATTTTTACAATAAATACCAGGCAACTCTGGAAAGCGGCTGGCTTAACGCCGGTCTAACTACCGAACAAGTAAAGGCTTTTTAAAACATGGACATTTTTAAATTTGGAGGCGCATCTGTTAAAGATGCCGAGGGCGTAAAAAATATTGCCAATATTATTCGGGATTACAAAACAGGCAAGCTGCTTATTGTCATTTCTGCAATGGGCAAAATAACCAACAAACTTGAAGAACTTACCCATGCGTATTTAAATCGGGATGAAAATGCGCACGCAATCTTTGATGAGATAAAACGGTTTCATTTTCAGATTATTGATACACTTTTTGAAGATAAAAAAAACCCAGTTTATGACGATGTTGCCAACAGCTTTGTTGAAATTGATTGGTTAATTGAAGACGAGCCAGATAACGATGCGGGATACATTTACGATCAGATTGTTTCTATTGGTGAAGTGGTTTCTACAAAAATTGTAGTTGCCTGGCTAAACTACGTGAACATTCAGTCGATGTGGGCAGATGCGCGAAACTTCATTCAAACAGACAACACATATAAAGAAGGTAAAGTAGACTGGACTAAATCCAACCAGATTATTCAGAAGGACCTTGCACCTCTACTCGCACAAAATGTAGTTGTTACACAAGGGTTTATTGGCGGAACAAGTGAAAATTATACCACTACGCTGGGACGGGAAGGTTCAGATTATTCTGCAGCTATTTTTGCTTCATGCCTTGACGCGGCGGCTGTAACCATCTGGAAAGATGTTCCGGGTGTATTGAATGCTGACCCGAAATGGTTTGATCAAACAGAAATGCTTGAGCAACTTTCCTATCATGATGCAATTGAACTTACCTATTATGGTGCAACAGTAATTCATCCGAAAACGATAAAGCCACTGCAGAATAAAGGGATTCCGCTATTTGTGCGTTCTTTTCTACAACCTTCAGGGGCAGGAACGGCCATTACAAAAGAAAGTAATCCTTTACCCGTTCCTTCGTTTATTTTTAAAGTAAACCAGGCACTGATTTCAATTTTCCCGAAAGATTATTCATTCATTATCGAAGAAAATCTGAGCAATATTTTTGATCTTTTCCATAAACACCGTATTAAAATTAATACCATGCTCAACTCGGCTATCAGTTTTTCTGTTAGTGTAGATGATCATCCAGATCAGGTTGAGCGTTTGATTCAGGATTTATCCGGAGAATTTACCATTAAATACAATACAAACTTAGAATTGGTTACAATCAGATATTACAATCAGGAAACCATTGATCGTGTAACGGTTGCCAAAGATATCTTACTCGAAGTTAAAAGCAGACACACCTGCCAAATGGTAATGAAAAACAAAACGGGCATGTAAGCCCAGAGCATTTAATCTCTTAAAATGAATAAATACCTTTTGGCCAAACCTGTTCAGGACTATATCTGCGCGAATATTCATACAGATGTTAACCAGATTGCTTTGGCCAAAAGTCCCTTTGAAAAAATAAGTCCGGCAGAACTGGCTACCCAATTGTTATCGAAAAAGAAATCAGAGAAAAAGCTGCCAACCTGGTTTAATACTGAGAATATTTACTATCCGCCAACATTATCAATTGAGCAAACCTCTTCAGAAATCACCGCGAAGTACAAAAGTAAACTGGCCATAGGCGAATCTTTAATAGATTTAACCGGCGGTTTTGGTATAGACAGTTTATACTTTGCAAGAAAGATAAAAAATGTGCTGCATTGCGAAATCAATACAGATTTGTCTGAAATTGCAGAACATAATGCGAAACTATTACACGCTGAAGGGCTTAAATTTTACAGCGGCAACGGCCTGGAATATCTTTTACATAAGCAACAAACATTCGATACCATTTATATCGATCCTGCAAGGCGATCTGAAAAAGGAAAAGTTTTTATGCTCAAAGATTGTACCCCAAACGTAGTCGAAAATTTGGATTTTCTTTGCGCCTCTGCTGCCCGCGTTTTAATAAAAACCGCGCCACTCCTAGACATTAAACTAGGTTTAAGTGAGTTGAAGAATGTAAGTGAAATTCATATCCTAAGTATAAAAAATGAGTGCAAAGAATTACTTTGGGTTATTGATCGCGATTATAAGGGACCGGTAAAAATTAAAGCCGTAACACTGAATGATACTGAAAAGTCCTTTGAATTTAATCTAAGTGACACAGCTCCCGACCCCATCTGGGCAGCAACATTGATGCCCGGCCTGTATTTATACGAACCAGATGCCGCACTGTTAAAATCGGGAGGATTCAATTGGATTGCACAACGATTTAACTTACAGAAGTTACATCCACAAACCCACTTATATGCTTCAGATGCTATACTAACTAACTTCCCGGGCAGGATTTTCAAAATTGAGGAAATATGCTCTGGTGGAGCGCTTAAAAAAGCTAAAAACCTAACAGGAAATGTTATTGTAAGAAACTATCCTGCTAAACCCGAAGAGCTAGTAAAAAAGCATAAGATACGGTCCAGTCGTGAGGAATTTATAATCTTTTCTAAAGTGTATTCTGGTGAGTACGTAATCATTAATACCAAAATCATTCAGCATTACTAATTTTTTACCATTCAACACCACACCACATCTGGTGGGCACAGTTGTGTGCAATTTTGTAACGCAAAAAAGCCTCTCATTGCTGAAAGGCTTTTCAATTCTTTTGTCGGTTAAACTTTTTTAACGTTTACAGCTTGAAGACCTTTTCTTCCTTCTGCCACATCAAATTCTACAGAATCGTTCTCCTTTAAGGTATCGATTCCACCAATAACGTCTTTAAAGTGTACAAATAAGTCTTTATTGTCTTCTTGTATAATAAATCCAAAGCCTTTTTGAGTGTTAAACCATTTAACTGTTCCGGTTGCCATAAAAAATAAAAAAATATATAAAAAAAATAAACTATCTGCGCCTTGATCAGTAGTTAATTAAACCAGCCGAACATTTTTACGAATAAACAACCAGAATAAAGCGTTAACATTGAAACAAAACTATCAAATATAATAATTTAAGAAAATAAATCAACCCTTTTTGGGCTGTTTATCAAGAAAGTTATAAAACTTCTTAAATTATTTATTTGGTTGTGGCGTGGTTCTCAAATATGGCTTGATTTCTTTATGTCCTTTAGGAAATTTTGCCGGAATATCTTCAGTTTTTATGCTATTTACAACAATAACATCCTGTCCGTCCTGCCAGTCTGCTGGGGTTGCAACACTGTAATTTGCTGTAAGCTGTAAAGAATCAATCACTCTTAACACTTCATTAAAATTACGACCGGTAGATGCTGGATAAGTTATTGTCAGTTTTACTTTCTTATCCGGACTAATTACAAAAAGTGAACGTACGGTAAGTGTTTCTGAAGCGTTGGGATGAATCATGCCGTACAAATTCGCGACGATTTTATCTGGATCTGCAATAATTGGAAACTCTACAGAAGTGTTCTGCGTTTCATTAATGTCATTAATCCAGCCTTTATGAGATTCTGCAGAATCTACACTCAAAGCTAAAACCTTAACATTTCTTTTCTCAAATTCGCTTTTTAATGCGGCTGTACGACCTAGTTCTGTTGTACAAACAGGTGTGTAATCTGCCGGATGCGAAAACAAAACGCCCCAGCTATCGCCTAAATATTCATAAAAATCTATGTGGCCTATAGAGGTATCGGCCTGGAAATTTGGAGCGGTATCGCCTAGTCTTATACTCATGATATTAATTTTTATAACGTTGATGAAAACAAATCTAACGAATACTATAGTAAATACATAGATTTTATCTTGATTTTAGACAATCAGATTATAAACAAAAAAACCCGAAAGCATCAACTTTCAGGTTTCAAGATTATTAATTTGTTTGAGGTCAGAAAGATTACATATTTATATTGATTTTTTTCCAAGGAATTATAGATAAAATAAAAATCGCGCCTGTTATTAGTAATCTTCTTTTATCTCTTGTTAATCCGTCCGGTTTATAAAAATAATCAAATTGTTTATTGTAATTAAGCTTTATTTCAGAGCCTACATGATACTTCTCACATTCCGCTATTGCCAACCTGATATAATATACCTTGTTATTATATCTGATATGGACTGACGAACCTCCTCTTGATTTTTTACACCCTTGTTCAATAATCGTGTACGGCTTTAATGTTCTAATATTTTCTAATTTCAAGTTTTGATAATAGAAAAATAAGAGATACAAAAAGCCCAATACCATACAAATTGTTAAAATGAATTGATTTTTATACATATCATTCTTCTATTACTCCTCCTGTTAGTTCACCAAATGTAATGGTTGGCGTTTTATTGTCCTCTGGTGTCTTTTTGAATAAGTTAATATTCTGTAAGGCTTCGGCTCCTCCTGCTTTATACGCATCATTTACGATTTTCACACCAGCATAAACATGATTTCACACATTACGCGTGCATCGGCTAAAAACAGAGTGAAATTAATAATAGAAGATTTCTATCAACACAAAGATGATCCCAACTATTAAATAAATACGCTAATAAGAAGGTATAACATCACCTGATAATAGGATTTTATGCCTTAATCCTATCTTAGGCTAGGCGGCAGTTCTTTTTTAGCTTTATTTATATAGATTTTTTTCCAGGGAATTATAGATATAAGAAAAATTGTTGCAGTAAAAATTAACCTGTTTTTATCTCTTTTCAATCCGTCAGGTTTGTAAAAATAATCAAACCTATCATTATACTTCAAACCTATTTTAGAACCTACTGGATACTTTCTACATTCCCCGTTGGCCATTCGGATAAAATAAATTTTGTTTTTATAACGTATATGTACAGAAGAACTCCCTTTATAGTCTCTACAACTTTGTAAAGAAATTACATGAAAACTCAATAAACCATTTCTTTCTAACTGTCTATCTTGATAATAAAGAAACGACGTAAATAAAAAGGTTAACGTCGAGATAATTATGATAATAAATTGATTTTTATAGTACATAATTACTGAATTACTACTCCATTATCTATTTCTCCTACTGTTATTGTACTTCTTACGTTATTTTCAATTTTCTTATACAGATCCAGATTCATTAAAGCTTGTGTCCCAAATACCTTGTAGGCATCATTGACAGTTTTAACACCTATTAAAGCATCTGTATAATTTTGGTATTTTGCTGCCTGTTCATTATATTTTTTTGCATTTCTTAGTTGTGTAGACCTACTCCTGTTACTATCATTCTTCATTTTATTTTTGTATTTAGCCATTTTTCGTGCACTTACTCCCATTTTTTTTGACAATTGTTTCTCAAGTTTATCTACATACTTTAGGGGAAGTAATCCTCCAATGCTAGCTTCAATCAGTCCACCAGTGAATGACTTCCAAATATCAAATTCTCCTGTTTCAAGATTATTAGTTACTGCGCTTTGCACGGTATTAACCATTACATCCACGCCAAAATCGACGACTTTTACAAATGCCTGCTTACCTACTCCACTAGTGAGGGTTTTAGATAAAGAACTTATTCCTCCGGTTGCAAAGCCAGAAACTGCGGAAACGCCCAGTGACCAATAACTAACATCCATTAGTGATGTTCTAAAATCTTTCTTATCTACAAAATAATTGACTCCAACCTGAGAGATATAATCTGACAAAACACCGATGATTGCTCCGACCGGCCCAGGCATTTCGCCATCATTATCAGTGAATCCAATAGGATCATTCACCGCATACGCATATACAGCAATATCTGGATAATACTCTGCCGCCGCATCCACCACATTCCATCGTCCAATAACCGGATCATAAAACCTTGCCCCATAATCGTATTGATCCCCTAGCTCACTCTGTAACTCCTTACCATTGTACAAATACTTGTTTTCTCCAACAAGCGTAGATTTTTTCATCCCAAATGGATAGAAGTCATCTTGCTGTAGCCTCCGCACAACACCATTGTAAATATCGAAAGTATAACGCACATTTCCTAAATGGTCGTTTAAGTTATAATGATAGGTATAGGTTCCACCGTTGTTTTGTGCCAAGCCTTCGGCAGTTTGTACAAAATCTATACTTCCATCTAACGTGTATTCAATCCCATCTATATAGTTCCGTAAATTGCCGTTACTATTTTTTCTCAACCGGCGGCCAGTCGCATCATAGGTATAATTGAGGTTAATGTTCGGGATTCGTTTCGGCAGGTTCAGATGGTTGTATTCCATGGTAAATCCCGAACGGCCATCTACAATTACGTTTCCATTGATATCATAGCTGTAGCCATTCGTTACATAGGCCACATACCAAAGTTGGTTCCCATTTTGGTAATCATAATAATTTGCATTGCCGCCATCGCGCGCTAAACTCTTTATGTTGCCCATAACATCGTAAGTCAGTTCTTCACTCATAGTAATTCCGCTACTACTACCTTTGGTTAAACGGCTCAAGCGGTCATAAGTGTACGTGAAGGTATTGTTCAGGCTGCTGCCTGCACCCCATAACTGGTTGGTGATATCGCCATTGTAACGGGGAGTGGTACCGTTTTCGTAACGCAGTTCCATACTGAATTCGTTGCTCGTACTCCCAGTCATCCAGTTCCGTTCATTGTAGGTATATTCAGTTGTTTGTATGTCGTTATGACGTTTCTTTTGTTTAAGCTGCCCCAGTTCATTATAAACCATATGGTTTAAGGTAATTTCGGCCTGGTTGTTTATTTTTTCGAAGGTAGCCAGTGGCCGTCCCTGGTGATCGTATTCATAGCGATTGGCCACGGTAAGCGCAGTGCTGTTGTTTACCACATGTAGCCGCGTGGATGTGGCCAGGCTGCTATCAAAATTGTAGGTATTGGTGGTTTCATCATAGTTACCGGCCTGTGCACTACCCGAAAGGTAATGTTGTTTGTAGGTTTTGACCACGCGGGCCTCATTATCGTAATAATTCACCGTCCAAAGCCAATCTTCTGTATCCAGCACCCTAACTTTTGTTGCCGTTAACAGGCCTTTGGTTTGCTGGCTGTAAGCGCTACCGTAGCTATAAGGCAGGCCTGGTATATCATAATGGTCGTAATAGTTTACCACATCGGGGCGCATATTGGGCGTGTAGTTGGGTGCACTGGCATTGTTGTAGCCATGGTAGTTTCCGGCAGCAGTTGTGCCACTATCCCAAAGTGGGGACAGACTGTTGACGGTAGCTTGTACATCATCACGCAAGCCGGTATGGTTATACTCCACCCCAGTCATTGTTACCCGACCTATGGCATCGTATTTTATAAAAGTACGGTGTGCCAACCCCTTTTGCACGGCATCCTGCGTGAACACCACCTGATCAATGGGATTGTAGATCATTTCTTCCCATCCCTTGCCGGGTATTTTTTTGCGGATAAGCCGTTTACGTCCATCATAATAATAAGCATAAATGAAGTCTGAAAACTCTTTCTGGCTTTCGGTAAAACTCGTCATTACATTCCCCCTATCGGTCCCTGCGTTCACCGCGGGTGGCAATACATAACGTAAATTTCCGTAATTATCATAAACATAATATGTTCTAAGCCCTTTATTTTCATCTTCCCAAATACACTTCATTATAACCCGCTCATCCAAATCCCTAAATTCTTCAGTGGTTCCGGCTCTGCCAGATGTCCAGTTCTCATCTTTAGATAACGTTTTAGACAGTTTACCTGGTAAGTAAAAATCAGTTCCATGCGCTCCGGTGGCACTTACTGTCCAAAGGCGTACCTCGTTTGCCATATTGGTACCATATTCTGTCTTTACGGTATGCCCAGAGGTGTTGTCAGCTGCCGGTTGCCAGGCATTACCAGGAGCACCTTGTTCGATAACGCGGTTAAGTGGACTCGCCTCAAATATTTTTTGTGAAAAAGGAGTCGCTGTCGGTTTAATTCCTCCCGGAGGAGAATTATAATAAGATGCCTGCCCACCTCCACTTATTGCATCCGCCCGGAAGGCACCATTGTTATTCCAAACGGTGTAAGGCAGATATTTTCTATCTTCGCGGCCAAAGGCATCATATTTAACGGGTATCACAATATCATGCCCAGCTAAACCACCATTCACTGTTACAGTTTGTAACGGCCGCCCAAGGCCATCTAAGTATTGTACTTGTTGATTTTCTTCACATACGTTACGAACGGTTGACACATTTGCTGCGCTTACACCAGCTACTTTGAATGTGCGGCTCAAAATATAGTTCTGGTTAATACTTGGAATGGAGGTTTGAGGAACGCAGCTTTGATAGCTAGAACCTGTAGTAAATATACGGACATTACCTGTAGCATGAAAACCATTTGTTAGCGTTACACTTGTGGCTGCACTGATTTCTGCCTGACCGCTATAGTTACTTAGCACCAGTTGCGCTTTTGCGACTCGTGCAAAAATTAATATAAAAATTAGGGTGATAAAATTTAATAAAATTTTCATGAGGCGTTAGTTTCTGTAATGGTATTGGTTTTCTTTTACAATATTTCCATTTTGATCTTTGATCCATTTCAAACGGCCAAAATCATCGTACTCGTAGTAAGTGGTCCTTCCTTTCGGATCGGTTTGAGTCGTTAGGCCTACAAGTGGTTTGTAACTGTAAGTGATGATTTGAGCCTCTGGGAAATTCGTCCTGAGCGGGCTAATAAAAGAATCAATTTCTGCTTTTGTTGGATTGACAAGATCACTAAAAGCGTTGATTGCATTTTCGCTAATCACAGCCTTAATCTGCTCATAGCTGAGATTGGTGAGTTCTGCAATAGCATGTTTGCCCTGATAACTCCAGAGATAACTGACAAATACCCCATCGGATGCCTGAACTTCTGCAATTTGAGGCGAGCGTGTATTATTGTACCTAATATGGTTTCTAGATGTATATCCCGGTGTGAGTACAAAAGATGGATTTACAATTGAAGTATCTACGGGACTATCACTTTCAAAACTATATACTTCCACAGGCCTCCCTAAACCATCATATCGGATAATTTCTCCATCTACTATAGAACCATTTATACTTTGTTCTTTCTTGATAGACAACTCAACCATATTATTACTCTTCAACGCTGGAACGCTAAATCCAGAAGGATCAGCGTAATCACCAGCATAGGTGAAATTCATTTTAATCCGATCATTTTTACTGTTTAATGTAGTCCAACCACTTAGGCTATAGCTATTGTTTTTATTGTAATTATAATCTCGGGTTTGAATTTGCAATTGAGGGACTGTAGTATTGAAATAGTTGAATACGGTGTCAATTTCTCTTATCTTGGGCATCCATTCTGTAGAAGATCTATAGTTTAACAAACGAAATCCTCCGTTTACAGTGGCACCAAATTTTAACCCAACCCGCTCATTCGCTGTCTCTTCATAAAATGTATAATTGGTATTTGTTGAGTTCAGCACTCTGTATGCACCATTAGATAAACGCTCATACACCCGAGTCGTTAACAATAGCCCCGATCGCCAGTCGCGTGCAATTCCGCTAGCAAAGGGATAAGTGTTAATACTAGATGTATAATCATAACGATCAATGCTATACGTATATTCCGTTTTATGCTGAGCTGTATTGCCAATCAGCTCAGTGACATTTGCATACTTTACAGTTTGTCCATCACCATTTATTAACGTTGCAGCACTTAGTGACACTCTGCGCGAAGTGCTACCATACTGCCAAATAGAAAACCACGATCCTCGCAACCAATACTATATATATGCAGTGGACCATTCGTGATTTCCCCGCTAGAAACCAGATTATTATTGAATTGATTATAGGAAAAGGATCTTTGAAGGTCACTACCTTGAAGATCAGTGCTTATGATATTTTTTATTCTTAAACCTCCCACAATAACCTGGTCAATACCCTCATCACCATTCTCGTAATCTCTCCAATTTAGGGTAACCGTAAAATCAGAGTTATCTGCATTGTTTTCGCTAAATCCAGTCGACGAAACTGTCGTAACAATTTTATATGCTCCAGGCACAAGGTGCACATAAAAATTACTGGTGTTTATTGAGTATATAAACGATGGGTCGCTAATACCTTGTATCATTGTACTTAACGGACAAGCCACGCTATTGAAATTTCCTGAACAACCCGTATAGGTTATCAAAATATCCGTCGGAGTTTCACCTACTTCAAAAATTCTTTCATATATATTTGAAGTACCTGCCCTAAGTAAATTCTCTGATTTAAACAAATTTGCAGTTCTCTGGTATTCATCAGAAAAGCCAATTATATTATTGTATACGGTACCAAATCCTTGACGACCTGCTCTGTTGTTCTCGTAGGTATAGGTGGTAACGCCGCCGGTTGGATACGCAATTGATTTAAGCATGCGTGCCTGACTATATGCTGGTTCAACATTTCTCTCCGCCCCAGCTGTATATGCTGAATTGAGCAATATCTTCGGACTTAGTGATAATCCGTTTTGTTTTCCGTTAAAGTAGCCCCAGAAATCTTGAGAAGTAGATAAGCGATCAGGCAGCTCCAAGGTATTGTATTCAAAAGCATATCGCTGTATCTGGGCTAACATTCCATCACGTTCGTCTAAACTGGCTAGATAAAGTCTCTTTTTTACAGCTTCATGCACGTCACCGAACGGCGATGCTGGCACCGCGAATTGAGTGGTCTGACTGCTTAGCCAATAACCTGTATTTAAGGTGAAAGCTTTGATTAAGCTGCCTTGATTATCTCGAATAAGGATCTTATCCATAGCGCCCGTAAAGCCAGTTAAATCTTCTCTTGCTACTGTTTTTGTCTTGAAATCAATGTATCCTCCATCAAATGAAACACGTTGAAGAAGGCTTTTTGCACTTATTTGCCCATAATAAGAAAACCTAATTAAACCGTCTACTCCTTCACAGGTAGACGCGCCTTGAAAATCAGTTACTTCGCCTCCACGCCCAAAATCATAAGAGAAATTTCCGCTCGAGTAATAAAAATTGATCGATTTTGCGGATAAATCTTTAACCTCCATTGGCATCCAGTTAGTAATGTGTGCAGGTGTCGGGCTTCCACCATCGCCAACGGAAGTTCCGCTACCAAGAGCAAAACTTATTGTGCTCGAACTTTGATATTGATCGAACGCTGATCTACTTAAATCTTCTGATTGTCCGAAATAACATTTGACACCGTTAGGTAGCGTCAAAATCCATTGAACAATTTGACCGAGTGTGTTCGTATTATACTGAATACGAACCTGGCTTCTGGGCATTTGAACAAAAGACTTAGCTGCCTGATCGTAATAAAACTTACCCGAATACCCCATTGCGGTGAAATAAAATATATCAGGTTCGACATCGAGAATATTTTGTTGTATATCGTTATAAGCATAAACCTGGACGTCACTAAATTCCTGATAATTATTTATCCCCTCTACTGTTCGATTGGTATACATAAAACCATTAAAGCTATAATCGTCAGGTAAACCATGAACAACTCTATAAAGGCTCGGGCCTACACTTAAATTCCAACCTAAACCCACCCAGCTGGCAACTTCTTCTACACGAATTCCGGAAGCATTATAAGTAAGCGCTATCGGAATTTCAAGCGTACCTGATGATGCGGTGTATAAGGGAATACTTATTTCCGGTAGCCCTGCAGAATAATTCATCGGAAACTCCGTGTATTTGGCAAGCTGGGCAACTTCGGGTGTAGGCGGTATGATATTACTAATATTTAATTTGTCCATACTTTGCGACAAACCAGATGTCGGCACCAAGAATTGAAATATGACGAAAGTGAAAAGTAGATACCTTGAAATTTTTAAAAATTTTAAATTAGAAATTGAGCGATACATTTGATTTGGTTTAAAGTAAATAATACAAAGAATTTCTACGCCAAAACTGAATAGCCATAGAATAACAATTGATTATTTAGCATCTGGTCGTAAACGGCCATATTCTACCGGTCATAGAAAATCCTGATGTTAAGTAAAAAGCTGGTACTTAGTAGTGCTAAGAATTTTAAGCTTAAAAATTGCATGAGTGAAGAAAATAAAAGAGATATAAGTCATAAAAATATTTAATTGGTTTAATTACAATACATTTATGGGATTAATCTCTAAGCATTTAGGCGGGATAAAAACCGGCATTTGAGTTTGGAAAACTACGAGAAATCTTTAAGTTTTATAGGAATTATCCTAAAGCTAAAAACATTCTTAAAAGGAAACAACTTTTTATGCTAACAACATGAAATAATACCAGAACATGAACAAAATATTAAAATGTATTGAGACCTTATTTAAGAATTAATAAAGTAAAATTATTGTAAGATCACATATGGGATAAGACTCATGATTACAAATTATTATATTGAGTCGTGCAATTTCATAAAGCAGTAAAATTTTCCATTGGTGTTCGTCACTAAACAAAAAAACCCGAAAGCATCAACTTTCAGGTTTCAAGATTATTAATTTGTTTGGTGGGTTTAATTATATACTTTGATCATGAAAACATAATCTTGCAATTTCTCAATTTGTTTTGTCCGCTTCATGCCGGTTAAAACACTGCGTTTATTTGCTGAAAGTTTATTACCTCCTAAAGAATCCTGAGGGATTGCGCGCATTGCTTCCAAAATATATTTCGATTTAATCGCGAAGGCCGCACCTTCCGTTTGATCTGGCTTTCCACTAATTATACCAATTACATTGCCATTGTTGTCAAGCACAGGGCCGCCGCTATTTCCGGGATTAACTGAAATAGCTACCTGATATTGTGTGGTATCACCTACGAAACCATTTTTAGAACTCACATATCCTTCGCCCAGTACAGCATCATCTTTAGGATAACCAAGCGTATAAACAGTTTCTCCAATACTACTGGTATTGCGTTTTATGGTATATGGAATTGAAGATAAATTGATGAAATTTTTATCGCTGATTTTCAAAATCGCGATATCATTTTGCGGATCTGTATAAATAGATTTCACTTTGAAAGATTCGCCCTTGCTGTTTTGAACATATAAAGAATCTGCTCCGTTAATCACATGCAGATTGGTTAAGATATATCCATTTGTAGAAATGGCAAAACCGGTTCCTCCATAGCTGTTCTGAACAGTAGGTTTGTCTGTAGAAGGAGTTGTGTTGTTAATTTTACGAATCAGGGTGTTTTGCGTTTTAATTGCATTATTAACCTGGTTGCTTAACCTTCTATAATGTTCTTCTTGTTTACTGTTGTGCTGGATAGAGAAAACAGAAACAACGGAAAGCACCACAAATGATGCTGCCACAGCTACTGCAGACCTATATTTTCTCCACAACTGAATGACCTTTGAAGAATGCGGACCAAGCTCATTCGCAAGGCTTTCGACATCAATTTCAGCATGAATCAAATCCAATTGACTCTTCAGTTTGGATTGCGCCGCAAACTCAGTCATTGATTCTAAGAAAAACTTGTGCGATACTACCTTATGGTCTACTGTAGCATCATTAAGACGCAGCTGTTCAAAAGCAGCAGCTTCTTCTGTACTCAGTTTACCTAAAAGGTAATCTTCAATAATTGCATCTAACTCCAAATCGTTTCTCATTTCAATAACTATGGTTGAAAAAATATTTTTTTTAATCTTTGCAGGCACTTGTATTTCTGTGTTTTTGCATTATCTGCATTGGTATATCCAAACTTTTCACAAATATCCTGCATGGATAAATCATGGATATAAAAATCCTGAATAATGGTTTTACAGGGCTCTCCCAGATGATCAAGCGCAGATTGCATCTTCACAAAAGCGGCATCTTTTTCTTCATGATCCTGTACATCTTCATCCACTACCAGTACATCTTCATAATCGCTGATGTTACCGGTTTTTTTGCTGTTCTGCGTCAACTTTTTTAACCAAATTCTCCGGGAAACGGAGTAGATATAAGTTTTAAGTTTCGCACTCAGCTCAAAATTCCCTTGCTTAACTTTGTTATATAAAACAATAATGGCTTCCTGATAAACATCTTTTGCATCATCTTCATCTCCATTATTATTGAGAATAAACTGCAAAACCATCGGAAAATAACCTTTATATAACTTGCTTAGCGTATCTTCGGCATTATTTAATATACCTAAGATAACCTCTCTATCTGTTGGAACTGAACTCTTTAAACTGTTATTCACTAGTTAATACATTTTTCGTAAAATAGTAACCCAATATTAGAAAAAAATATTTAGAGCTGCTACAGGTCTTTAATACAATACCCAACAAATGGTAACCTAAAAGAACACTGAAAATAAATTTTATTTTTTTCTTCAATTAATGGGTTACCTTTTTACCTTTGCGGCATTAAACGTAAATTAATTTATAAAAAATTTCAAAATGAAAAATGCATTCAAATTAGGCTTTTTAGCTTTAGCTTTATCTTTATCAGTTGTTGCTTGTAATTCAGAAAAAAAAGCTGAAGGTACTGACACTACTTTAACTGATTCTTCTGCAATTGTTACTGACACTACTGCTGTTGATACTACTGTTGCTGATTCTACAGTTAAAGATACTGCTGTAAAAACTACAACTACTACAACTGAAGTTAAACACTAGTCTAACTTTACTTATAATAAAAATGGCCTTGAAGCAATTCAAGGCCATTTTTATTTATTTTATTTTTTTTGGGTTACCTTTTCCGGCTTCCGGTATCAAGGATGTAAATTAATTAATTACTAAAATATAATACTAGAAAAATGAAAAATGCATTCAAATTAGGCTTCTTAGCTTTAGCTTTATCTTTATCAGTTGTTGCTTGTAACTCAGAAAAAAAAGCTGAAGGTACTGACACTACTTTAACTGATTCTTCTGCAATCGTTACTGACACTACTGCTGTTGACACTACAGTTGCTGATTCTACAGTTAAAGATACTGCTGTAAAAACTACAACTACTACAACTGAAGTTAAACACTAGTCTAACTTTACTTATAATAAAAATGGCCTTGAAGCAATTCAAGGCCATTTTTATTTATTTTATTTTTTTCGGGTTACCTTTTCCGGCTTCCGGTATTAAGGATGTAAATTAATTAATTACTTAAAACAAAAATCCCATTACAATGAAAAATGCATTCAAATTAGGCTTCTTAGCTTTAGCTTTATCTTTATCAGTTGTTGCTTGTAACTCAGAAAAAAAAGCTGAAGGTACTGACACAACTTTAACTGATTCTTCTGCAATCGTTACTGACACTACTGCTGTTGATACTACTGTTGCTGATTCTACAGTTAAAGATACTGCTGTAAAAACTACAACTACTACAACTGAAGTTAAACACTAGTCTAACTTTACCTGATAAAAAACGCTTCGAATATTTCGAAGCGTTTTTTTTTGCTTTAATGGGTTACCTTTTCTCGTTTACGGTATAAAGGTTAAAATATAAAACTTAAAATACATATCATTATGAAAAATGCATTCAAATTAGGCTTTTTAGCTTTGGCTTTATCTTTATCAGTAGCAGCTTGTTCTTCTGAATCTAAAGAAGGTGGCGCAGATACTACATTAACAGATTCTTCTACAATTATCACAGACACAACTGCTGTTGATACTACCGTAACAGATTCTACAGTGAAAGACACTGCTATTAAAGCAACAACTACTACAGAAGAAGTTAAACACTAGTCTTTTTATACAAAATATTCAAAAACGGTTTTGATTTAAAATCAAAACCGTTTTTTTATGGCATAAAAATTAATTCGACTGATAAAAATTGCTACTTTGGTTTTAATTTTACAACAACCAAACAAAAAACCAAAAAAAGAAAATGAAAAATGCATTCAAATTAAGCTTTTTAGCTTTAGCGTTGTCGTTATCAGTTATCGCCTGTAATTCAGAGAAAAAAGCTGAAGGAGCAGACTCTTCAGTAGCAGATTCATCTATGGTAGATACATCTATGCAAGATACGATGGCCAAAGACAGTATGGTTGCAGACACAGCAGTAAAAGACACTACTGTGAAAATGTGATTTCTTAATTAAAAAAGAAAAGGCCTTGGACTTCATCCAAGGCCTTTTTTAATATTCGGCCACTTTATTCGATGTAAAAAAGCAAAGTCCCGTCAATTTTGGTAAATTTGCCGCAAAAATATAATCCGCATAATGAATTTAACATCACTTCAAGCCATTTCACCTGTTGATGGTCGATACAGAAAAACAACCGAAAAACTGGCTTCTTATTTTTCAGAAGAAGCTTTAATTAAATATCGTGTTTTTGTAGAGATCGAATATTTTATCGCGCTTTGCGAAATTAATTTATCTGGTCTTGAAAATTTTGATAAAAACCTGTATGCGAATCTCAGAAATATTTACGAAGATTTTTCTGAACAAGATGCTTTAGAAATTAAAGAAACGGAAAAAGTAACCAATCACGATGTTAAAGCCGTTGAATATTTTATTAAAAGTAAATTTGATGCGCTTGCACTTCAGGAATACAAAGAATTTATTCATTTCGGTTTAACTTCTCAAGACATTAACAACACCGCGATTCCCTATTCAATTAAACTCGCTTTAGCAGAAAGCTATTATCCTGCAATTGATACGCTGATTCAAAAAATCAATGAGCTTGCAGCAGAATGGGCAAATATCCCAATGCTCGCACACACACACGGACAACCAGCTTCGCCCACTAAACTAGGAAAAGAATTTTTGGTATTTGCAGATCGTCTTTCTATTCAGTTGGCTGCGTTAAAAACTATACCAAACAGTGCCAAATTTGGTGGCGCTACCGGAAATTTTAATGCACACCATATTGCCTATCCGCAGATTAACTGGGTTGATTTTTCTAACAATTTCGTTCAGAATACACTGGGCTTAACACGTGCTCAGCATACAACACAAATTGAACACTACGATCAGTTTGCTGCGCAATGCGATGCTTTAAAAAGAATCAACAATATTATTATTGATTTGGATCGCGACATCTGGACCTATATCTCTAAAAATTATTTCAAACAAAAAATTAAAGCAGGAGAAATTGGTTCATCGGCTATGCCACACAAAGTGAATCCGATCGATTTTGAAAATGCCGAAGGAAATGCTGGTATTGCTAATGCTCTATTTGAGTTTTTTGCAGCTAAACTTCCTATTTCCCGTTTACAAAGAGATTTAACAGACTCTACCGTATTGAGAAATGTTGGGGTTCCATTTGGGCATACCATAATTGCAATTCAATCTACATTACGTGGCTTAAATAAAATATTGCTGAATGAAGCCGCCTTAAATGCAGATCTGGAAGACAATTGGGCGGTAGTTGCTGAGGCCATTCAAACCGTACTGAGAAGGGAAAATTTTCCAAACCCTTACGAGGCATTGAAAGAACTAACGCGAACAAATACCAAAATCAATGCGGAAAGTATTGCTGCATTTATTGAAGGCCTTGAAGTTGCTGAAAGCGTTAAAACACAATTGCGAGCAATTACACCATTCAATTATACCGGCGTTTTTTAACGAATTAAATTGACGCTAAACAGACAGCCACTAAAAGTTTTATTAAGGACTATTTGCTAATTTTGTTCATTCAAATTGATTAAGACATGACGATTAACGTATATACAGAACAGACTCCAAACCCAGCAACCATGAAATTCATGGTGAATAAGCTGTTGATTAATGGTAGTGAAGATTTTGCGACTAAGGAAAGTGCAGAACACGCGCCATTTGCAAAAGAGTTATTCAAATTCAGCTTTGTTGCTGGTGTGTTTTTCGCCAGTAATTTTGTAACCATTACGAAAACAGAAGACGCAGAATGGCCAGATGTTGAGCCAATTTTGAAAGAATTCGTGAAAGGTGCAGTTGAATCTGAATTGAAGATTAAAGAGGTTGCTGCAGATGAAGCTCCAAATTTTGAAGGTTCAGAAACTGAGATTAAGATCCAGCAAATTCTTCACGATTACGTCCGCCCAGCGGTTGAGCAAGATGGTGGAGCAATTACTTACAAATCTTTTGATGAAGGTGTAGTAACGGTAGAGCTTCGTGGTTCTTGCAGTGGTTGTCCTTCTTCTACAATTACCTTAAAATCGGGTATTCAGAATTTATTGCAGAGAATGGTTCCGGAAGTTACGGAAGTAGTTTCTGAAGCTCTATAAGTAGCGCATTTTTCATAGTTTCCTATATTATGTAAGGGCTTGCTGATATTCAGCAAGCCCTTTTTTATGCGGCAACGAAACTTGATTTAGTTAAAATTTCGCTTTATGGCATCAAGCATTTCTGCTGTTAGCAAAGTATTTGTTGCCAGGATTTCCCTTTTTTCGAAATAATCGTCTCCGCCAGAGAAATCAAAAACCTGCCCCCCGGCCTGCTGAATAATAAAACATCCGGCAGCAAAGTCCCATTTCTGAAGGTTGTACTCGAAAAAGGCATCGAAACGACCACAAGCAACATAGGCTAAATCTACCGCTGCCGCACCAATGCGACGAACACCGTGACATTTTTGCATCATTTCGGATAGCAACTGCAGGTATTTCTGCTGATCCTCAAACTGATAATATGGAAATCCGGTTGCCAGTAAACTTGCGCCCAGGTTTGGATTTTGAGAAACAGCTATCTCTTTCTTATTGAGCAGAGCTGGTCCGCCTTTGTAAGAATAAAACATCTCTCCGCGATTGATTTCGTAAACAACTCCAACAACCGGAAGGTTATCTTCATACAAAGCTACACTTACCGCATAAGTTGGGATGCCGTGAATAAAATTCGTAGTTCCATCTAGCGGATCAATAATCCATTTGTAGATTTTACCTTCGCGGTTAATGGTTTGTTCTTCTGTAAGAAAACCAGCATCAGGAATTAATTTATCCAGATTCTGAACCAATTTCTGCTCAGCGGTTTTATCCACATAAGAAACCATATCATTCAGACCTTTGTATTCAATTTTATTCAGATCAAACTGCATTGCTTCTTTACGGATGAAATTTCCCGTAAGGCGTACAATAGAGATCACCTTATTGCATAGTAATTCGTAATTCATAGTTATTTAACAACGAACCGAAAGGGTTGTTGAGATTAAGTGAATTTATTAACTGTAATTATTGAGCCAAGTGATTCTTATTTCTTAATGCATAAGCACTTAGTGCAATACCGCCAATTACTAAGAAACTTGAAATCATTTCTGCTTGGGTGAAAGAAAGACCAAAAACATGGTATTTTGAATTTACACGAATCAATTCTACACAGAAACGCTCAATTCCATTTAAGATCATGTAAATACCAAACATTAAACCTGGTGCTTTTATTTTATCTCTGATACTCCAAAGGAAAGCGAATAAAATTAAGCAAACAATTACTTCATAAAGTGGCGTTGGATATACGCCTTGCGCCAATTCATTACAGAATTTACCGGTACAGCCCGGAATAGGAATACCTTCTCCAACAACATTGTTTGGATATTTGTAAGACCAAAGCCAATCTGGCAACCAGGAGAAAGGTTTAGGATTATTGTTCACGATGCCCCAATCTCCATCTCCGGCCATATGACAGCCAATACGTCCAACGCCATAAGCAAGCATCATACCGGGCCCACCTACGTCTAACATATCTAATGGTTTGATTCCGTTTTTTCTTGCCAGGTAAAGTACTGCTGCACCACCGCAAATCAAGCCGCCATAAAATGTTAAACCACTAAAAGATAGTAAACGCTCAATTGGATGTTGAACAAAATCGTCCCAGTATTCCAGATTATCAAAAAATTTCGCACCTAGAAAACCCCAAACAGCTGCCCAGACAATGAGGTTGCTCATGGTTTGATATGGATGAACCAAAACTGTTTTTTCCTGTGGTTTGTCTAATTTATGTTTGTCTTTTTCTTTATAATCCCAATAAGCGAACAATCCTGCAAAAAATAATCCACCCAGAAAATTCCCCTTGGCAGACATGAGTACCGTTTGCGCATCGCTAACAAAAAGACTATAATTTAGTAAGGCATAAACCAGTTTATATCCGATAATAAAACCGAATAAGCCATTCATAATCAACTCTCCGGTTGTTGCCGGTTTACCGATAAGAATTTTTTTATGAAAGGCCTTAACCACTCCTAACGCTTCTTTTCGTTTCAGTTCTTCGGTAAAAGCCCAGTAGCCTGCAACAAATGCAATAGCAACGAAAACGCCGAAAGTGTTAAAGGGCAATGGTAAATTAATTCCGAAGAGATACTCCAGAAAATGCGAGACGGTAGGAAACATATAAAAATATTTGGAGCGAAGATAACAAAGATACCCGAAAGCTTAAAGCTTTAGCCCGAAAGTTTGTATTACATGATCTGGTGATTATAATCGTCCACCGAAAAGCCCAAATATATACTCCAGATGCATTATTTCTGCTTTAAGGAGTTTAAACCATTGCCACGCGCAAGAAGATATTGTTTTGAATGAAACCTGGTAAGTTTAATGTGCGTAAACCGTTTCCAATTCGGCAACCTCTACTTCCCCATCGGCACTAATATCTATCAGTTTAACGGCTTTAACTTCATTCACCATAATCGGATCGTATTTCGCTCTTACTTTTACATAGTTTTTGGTAAAACCATGCATGTACCCAGCTTTCTGATCGGCCTCAAATAAGACTTCAGCCTCTGTTCCAATCTGAGATTGATAAAATGCACGGCGTTTTTTGTCGGACAGGATATGCAACATTTTACTTCTATCGTTACGTTCGCTCCCTGCAACCCGGCCTTCCATTTCTGCAGCAACTGTGAGTTCCCGTTCAGAATAGGTAAAAACATGTAGGTAAGAGATATCCAGTGCGTTTAGAAATTGATAAGTATCTAAAAAATCTTCTTTAGTTTCTCCAGGGAAACCAACAATCACATCTACACCGATACAGCAATGTGGCATTACTTCTTTGATTTTAGCAACACGCTCAACATACAAATCCCGTCTGTAACGGCGGCGCATTAAACCTAAAATTTTATCAGATCCAGACTGTAATGGAATGTGAAAATGGGGTACAAAACGTTTTGAAGTGGCAACAAATTCAATAATTTCATTGCTCAGTAAATTTGGTTCAATTGATGAAATCCGAATACGTTCAATTCCTTCAACCTCGTCCAAAGCTTTCACTAAATCAAAAAATTTATCTTCTCTCTCGCCATTGCGAATACCGAAATCGCCAAGATTTACACCTGTAAGTACAATTTCTTTTACACCACTTTCGGCAATCATTTTTGCTCGCGACACCACATTTTCAATGGTATCGCTTCGGCTTGCACCGCGTGCAAGTGGAATGGTGCAATATGTACACGGATAATCGCAACCATCCTGCACCTTTAAAAAGGTACGGGTTCTATCGCCAATAGAATAAGAAGCAATAAAGTTATGATTGACTTTTTCAATATTTTGCTGATGGATAACTGCTTTTGGCTGTTTGGTTAAATCGGTAATATACTCTACGATCCTGAATTTCTCTGCTGCACCTAAAACCATATCGACGCCTTCAATTTCTGAAATTTCCTGAGGTTTTAACTGCGCATAGCAGCCCACAATGGTCACAAATGCATTTGGAGAATACTTAAGCGCTTCTTTCACCACCTTTCTGCATTTCTTATCTGCATGATCGGTTACCGAACATGTATTGATAACATACACATCTGCCTGATCCTGAAATTCGACAACTGCATAACCTGCATCGGTAAATAAACGCCCAATAGTGGAGGTTTCGGAGAAATTTAGCTTACAGCCTAAAGTATAAAATGCGACCTTTTTCATCTAGCCTGCAAAGATACAAAAATAGATGTGAGTACAACGACAAGACTTTAAGCGGTTTTCTTATTTACAGTTGGTTGACGTGCAGGAAAAGATTTTGAATCAGCTAAACATTAGGCTTTACTTGCACCATTGTTCAAGTTAAATTTCCAAATTATTTTCATTCCAGCGGTAACTCTTTTGTTCAAAACCAGCTAAATCAATGACTCGACTGATCACCGTTCCGGCAACCTCTTCCAAGGTTTTCGGCAAACTGTAGAAAGATGGGCTGGCCGGGCAAATTATTCCACCGGCTTCAGTTACAATTTTCATGTTATTAATGTGAATTAAACTGAAAGGCGTATCTCTGACAACGGCAATCAATTTTCGTCTTTCTTTAAGAATGACATCCGCAGCGCGGGAAATTAAATCATTCGAAATTCCGTGTGCAATACGCCCTAATGTGCCCATAGAGCAGGGAACAATAATCATTGTATCGTATTTTGCGGACCCGGAAGCAAAAGGGGCATTAAAATCATTCTTCTGATAAAAATTTAGAAAATCGTAGTCTTTATATATGTCATTACCCAACTCGTATTGCCAAACCTCTTTAGCGTTATCGCTCATTACCAATCCCACAGACTCAATTTGATCGCTCAGCATACTAAGTTGATCAAATAAAACTTTTGCATAGATTGATCCGCTTGCGCCGGTAACAGCGACTACAATTTTCTTTTTCATTAGGAACAAAAGTAATTTTTTAAGATTGGATATAAAATAAAAAAGGGCCAGAACAAAGTTCTGACCCTACATCTACCTATGAAAAACATACCCTCGAAAGGGTAAGAACAAATATATATATTTTTTTAAAAAAAGAATACGATCAACTGTTAAATCGAATAAAAAAAAACATTTTTTAATACAATAACGTTAAATAGTTTAATATCAGACGTTTATTTTTTTATAAAAAGATAAAATACATGCAAAAAAGACTGATTAAACAGTCAACATGATTCTTTTTACACTGTTAATAATGCGAATTTGCACCATTCAAATACCGAATATTAAGTAGTCGTTGGCATAAAAAGCTTAACAAAGAAAAATGTTCGTCTCAAAATGATGCATTGATAGCCTTTATTCAGCGCTGAAAAATTTGATTTTTGCAGCACAAAAAAGTCATTACGACGATTACTTTAAATTAAAATGCTAACAGGAGAATTGATATAACAGCTCATGCACTCAGATTGATGTAATTTAAGAACTGTTTGAATGGAGAAGCTAAATGTAGGTATTCACAAATAAGTAAAAATTAACCATGAGAAAGCGAAGCTGATATCTGATCAGCGATTGAGAAAAAAGATAAAAAATACAGACTATAGTTTAATCTCAGATATATTAACAGCTATTAAACCTTGATCGGTAACGCTGATCTTATACGAAACTTTACTATTTACATCCAGACAACCTAAGGTATCGACAACTTGGAAAACAATATCCTGATCATTTTGATCCACGATTATTCCACTTCCATCAGCATTAATCACTTTGATAACGCCAATATACTTCTGCTCCATAAAACAATTCTAAAACGATACAATTATACCAATTAACAGTATGATTAATAATACCTGAATATTAAAATTGACACAACTAAGAGCTATAAAAAGAGAATAGGAACTTGAAATAGTGTTAGATGTTGTCTATACGTGAGACACCTGGGGCCTGGGATGGAAGGAATTTTCAAACTAACTTTCTCAATAATAATTATTTACAGAACAAATGCAAACAGATTGTGTTAATCTTTTTATAATAATATAGACATGGAGCCATACATTAAGGATGAACTTGTATTTGTTTCGGAGGAAACAGACTGCAAATACTGGACAGAACGCTTGGGCGTAAGTGCCGAGAGATTGAAAACTGCCATTCGTGCAACGCGCAGTGCAGCATTGAGCCAGATTATCAACTATCTTGAACAGCAAGAGGTGAAACTTGTTCTTCGATAATTCTTTATAAACGCGATACCAGCAGAAAATATTTGTGATTGTTTTGTTTCCATTGCTTGTTTTTAAATAAGCATAGGGCATTATCGCACCTTTGTATATATTGCCGAACAATTTACATTTTAGACAAATGCAGAGGGCTTCCCAAGCTCATCTACTAGTATAAATACCCGTTTGTGTATTATCCAAAAAAAACCTAAGACATCCGTAAAATATTGTTTATCAATAAATTACAGGTACCACCTGCAGTATTTTAAAATTTAGGCAGTAGATAGTGGTATGGCTATTGTGGCATTTCTACTACATCCTAACCTATTTTAATATGACACAGATTGAATTCAACCACATGGTTAACAGTCACTCGCTCTCCTTAAGAGTTCACGCAATGAATTTTACTAAAGATCTAGAAGATGCCAACGATCTGGTGCAAGACACCATGGTAAAAGCAATCCGTTTTTACAAAAACTTTCAGGAAGGCACCAATTTCAAAGGCTGGCTATTCGTAATTATGAAAAACACATTTATCAACAATTACAGAAAAAATGTAAAGGCTAAAAGCATTGTAACCCAGGAAGAGGATATTTCTTCGGAAAACCTTCTTTACAGTTCAGAAAAAAATGCCTGCGTAGGAAAAATGATTATAGATGACGTGCAGAAAGCATTAAGTGTAATTCCTGATGCATACAGTGTTCCATTTATTAAATATTTTGAAGGCTATAAATACCATGAAATTGCTGATCATTTAAAAATTCCGTTAGGAACTGTGAAAACCAGAATCCATGTTGCCCGCGAAATGTTAAAGAAATACCTTAAAACCTATTCATTAAAAGAAGCGTAAAAATTCTGAACCACAAAAAAAGGCATCACTCGATGCCTTTTTTTTGTAATCCAATCTCTGGTATTATGGTTTTGGTGCTGCCTCTGGCGCTTTACCAATTAAATCCATAAACTGATCCAGTTTTGGTGTAATAATAATTTGTGTACGTCTGTTTTTAGCTTTTCCGGCAGGCGTCAAATTATCTCCGATAGGATTGTATTCACCCCTACCTCCGGCAGTCAAACGTTTCGGATCTACTCCATATTTATTTTGCAGGGCCTGAACAACAGATGATGCTCTTAATGCACTTAAATCCCAGTTGTTGCGGATATTGGTTTGCGTAATCGGAACATTATCGGTATTACCTTCTATCAGCACGTCATAGCCGCTGTAATCTTTGATGATTTTGGCAATTTTACTCAATGTTTCACCGGCTTTATCGGAAATTTCGTAACTACCTGATTTGTACAACATATTATCTGCGAGAGAAATATATACGACGCCTTTTAGTACCTGTACGTCTACATCGCTCAGTTCTTCACGGCTTAACGACCGGGTTAAATTATTGGTAAGTACGAGATTAAGTGAATCACTTTTGTTTTTCGTATTGATAAGTTGCTGAATGTATTTGTTTGAACTATTAATCTCATCAACTAACTTGGATATGTTCACATTACCTTGACTACTTGAGCTTAAACATTTGTTTAAAGCATCCTGTAATGCAGCGACGTTGGCACGTTCTGAAGAAATTTGTTCTTCCAAACTTTTAACTCTGCTATTTGCGCCTGTTAGTTCGCGCTGACTATCCTGGTATTGATTGCTAAGTTCTTGATTACGCTCTCTTAATTTGGCGTAAGTGCTTTGCAGTTCTGTATATTTCTTGTTGCTCACACAACCAGAAGCCAATACAATGGCTGCAAGCACAATTGGGAATGATTTGTAAAATTTCATAATCTTATTTTTTTATGGAATAAACAAAATCAGTGCCGTAAAATGATAAGTAATGTTAAAGTGCCTTAAATCATGTTAAAACCCACAATTGGTGTTGTGAATCATAAAATAAGATGTAAGATGTTTGTTATTCATCTTACATCTTTTAAAAGCAATTTACTTTATTTCGCTTATTTATGGTAGGTATTTGTTCGGCGGTCGGCAATTACGCCTTTCCAGTTCATGCCAAAACCAAAGTCATAAGCATGCCCATCTATATCTTTATGGCATTCCATATCAAATGGAACATCTTCTTTTTGATTTTCTACAGTCAGCATATTGGCAGGCATTTGTACGGGCAATAAACCAGATGGCTCTGCTTTTCCGGAAATGATATCAAGCACAGCCTGAGACGATACCCCGAAATTAACTACAATTCCATCTATGGCAGATTCAAATTCGCTAAAAATCATAGGCTTGCTTGCCGTAACCGATACGATAACCGGTTTACCTTTCATCATTTCTTTGGTATCTAAAATGGTTTGCAAATCCATTGTATTGCTTGCTGTAGTGCTCTTTTTGTTATAAGATCTGTTGGTAATTTCTGGATCTACAACCGGATCTCCTGCAGCTATGCTTTGTTCTCTTGCATCTGTAGCGGTATACCTTCCATATTGTAAACTAATTGGCACATAGCCATTATTTCCCTTTTTGCGATCGGCAAGATCATAACCGCCTCCGGCACTTAGCGGGCTGTTTACAAATACAATTGCAAAATCCGCATCTGCGGGATTAGCTGTTAGCGTATAGTATTTTTTGATCACGTTAGTATCAACAGGGAAATCGAATCGCGCAGGGACATAATTTCCCCACCAGTCTTTTGCCGCAGGTGTATAAATTTTAGGGACATAAACTTTTTTCATTCTTTGAACAGGTAAAACCGAAGCATGATTTTTCAGCATAACCACAGATTTCACCTGCGCATCGTAACCCGCTTTCATATACTCCGCTTTCCCAACAATTTTCGCACTTTGTTGTGGATTCAGGTAAGGATTTTCAAATAGTCCTACTCTGAAAATATTTCTAAGCAAACGAATACCAGATTGCTCAAAACGTTCGCGAAATGCCTTTTCGCCAAATTGTTTTACGCCCATTTGGTAGGCTTCCAAAACCGGCCCTATGGCATTGTTTCCGCCAAACTGGTCTACTCCCGCTAAAAGTACTTTATAATGGCGCTCAGCAACAGACATTTTTTCTACACCCCAAGATTTTCCGGCAAATTGATCTGGTGTTTTGCCTTCATCGGCCGTAATGAGCCAATCGGTACACACTACTCCATCATACTTGTATTTATCTCTCAATAAATCCGTTACCAGATATTTACTAAAGCCGTTACCTACATTTTCTCCGTTCTTAATATCCTGATTAAAAGAAATCGTGTAGTAAGGCATCACCGCCGCAGCTTTACCGGTTTTCCCGGCCAGCTTAAACGCACCGTTAACGAAAGGATTGATATGTTCCTGGAGATTGTTTCCCGGATAAACGGCGAATTTTCCATAAGCCCAATGTCCATCTCTCCCCCCTTCTTCCGGTCCGCCGCTTGGCCAATGTTTTACCATTGCATTAACACTTCCGAAACCCCAGCCGTCCTTAACTTCCATTTTTCCTTCGGAGGTCTGGAAGCCATCAATATATGCCCGGGCCATATCTGTAGTTAAGGCACTACTTTCTCCGAAAGTCATATTAATGCGGTACCAACGTGGTTCAGTTCCGAGATCTATCTGCGGTGACAATGCTGTTGCAATACCCATTGCACGGTATTCACTTGCTGCAACCTGCCCAAATTGCTTTACAATACCGGCGTCAAAAGTGGCAGCCATGGCCAAACCATCCGGCCAAAGCGAAATTTGCCCTCCAGCGCCTTCATTAAATTCTGAAGTTGCTTTCGCAGTATGCCGCGGATCTGTACTGTTATTTGCCGGGATACCCAACCCCAAGCCTTCTACGAAAGCCTGTACGTTGTTGCTCCACATTGCTGCATCTTCAGGTGTGGAGACGGTGGTAACGAGAACATGTCGTAAATTATCATCTTTAAGAAACGCTTTTTGCTGATCGGTGAGATCGGATGCTTTAGCTCCGCTTTGTGCAAAACTTTTTCCGTTATACATCCCTGTGCGAATGCCACTCTCTGCTGCAGGTATTGATTGATGTATGCTATATAACATTAATCCAGCAATCTGTTCAATACTCATTTTTTTAACCAGATCTTTGGCACGTACATCCGCAGAAAGTCGCCAGTCTTCATACGAATCAAGTTTACCGTTCCTGTTCAAATCTTTAAACTTCAAACCTCCAATGGTCAAAATTTTCACCCCAGATGCTGGTGCATACCCCAGGGTCGCACCTTTTGTATTTGATACAATTTGGAAATTTTCCTGAGCAGCCAGGGCGTTCCCAACTAACATACCTGCGCCAAGTAAGAAATATTTAATATTCATATCCTATATAAGTTAGATTTATCAAAATCAATGTGAATGTGATGCATGCATACGCTAAAAAGATGTAATAGAATCTCTGATGGTGTATACATATTGTATTCATGATGTTGCTTGGTTAGAAAAAACTCCGGTTGAAAGGAATTATTAATGCATCATAATGATGCAATGATAAAAACATTTTTTGAAGTTGCAAAATTTATACATTTGTTTAAATGGAAGATTTACAGATTTTTGAAGCGAGAAGTGAAGAATTATACAAGAACAATTTACCCCATATCTCAATTGATTGCGTAGTATTTGGCTTTAATGACCATAAACTTAAAGTGCTACTGGTTAAACTCAAGGGACAGGAAAAATGGGGTTTACCTGGGGGTTATTTAAGAAAAGACGAAAACATAGACGATGCCGCCGAACGGATTTTGAGGGAACGAACGGGCGCAGACAAAATATTTCTTCAACAGTTTAAAACATTTGGTGAAATTAACCGCTCAGAAGATACTCTGAATTTTATGCCTGATGGCATTTGGTTCCGACAGCGCTTTTTATCAATCGGCTATTACGCATTGGTGAATTATGCAGATATTATTCCAGTTGTTGATGACATTTCAGTTGCATGTGAATGGCAGGATATTGATAGTTTGTCGGGACTGATGATGGACCACCAGGATATTTATGACACCGCATTGGAAACATTACGGCTTCAACTCAATTATAAACCAATTGGATATAATTTATTGCCCGAAGAATTTACCATGCCAGAACTTCAACGCCTGTATGAAGCCATTTTAGGCAAAGAATTACTAAGGGGTAATTTTCAGCGGAAAATGCTTTCATATGGCATTGTCAATAAATTAAATAAAGAGCGAAGAGGCGGCGCACACCGTTCTCCCCACATTTATAGCTTTGACGTTGAAAAGTATGAAAATGCAATTAGGAAAGGATTAAAGGGCGATTGGTAGCTACCTCCACCCGCCACCCAAAGCCCTGTAAAGTTCTACAACAGATTGAAACTCCTGGAGTTTATCATTTACACCGCTTAATTTTGCCGTAAGTAAATTTTGTTCGGCCGTAAGTACATCTGTATAGTTTGTTGCAGATGAATATTGCAGTAGCTGTTTTGTAAAACTCACCGCTTTTGTCAAAGCATTTAACTGAGATTTGCGGTCGTCTGTTTTTCTTTTTGCCATTTGATATGTAAATAAAGCATTTGAAACCTCGCTACCTGCATTGAGTAAAGATTGTTCAAAAAGGTATAACGCTTGTTTTTGCTGAGCCGCTGCAGTTCTGAGTTGGGCCTTGTTAGCACCTTGTGCAAAAATAGGTTGCGCCAGCCCGCCAACAATGGAGAAAAAGGTTGAGGATGCGCTGAAGAAATTGGTTAGTGCGGTTCTGGATAAACCGCCGGAACCAGTTAAGGTTAAAGCGGGATAAAAATTTGTCCGCGCAATATTCGTGGTTTCAAAAGCGGCAATAAGTCCGTATTCAGCGTCCTGAACATCCGGGCGGTTGGCGAGCAACTGGGTGGGTACACCAATTGCTAAATCTGCTATAGTTTTTTGATCCTGCAATTTTGAACGCTCTACTTTTCCGGGCGGACGACCAAGCAATACGCATAGCGCATTTTCAGTTGCACGGATACTCACCAAAAGATCAGGTATGGCAAGTGATGCTGCATAACGGTTTGCTTCGCTTTGCACAAGGTCTGCACCCGTTACTACATCTCCTGCTTTTAAAGCTTTCATGGTTTTTACATCTTCAACGCGATTTTTCAGTGTTTCTTCAGTTATTGCCAATTGATTATCGTAAGCCATAAGAGCGTAATAACTATTAGCAATATCGGCAATCAATTGCGTTAGCACAGTCTTCCTCGCTGCGTCGCTTTTCAGTAAACTGGCATACATTGCTTTTTTGCTGCTTTTCAATTTGCCCCAAATGTCTGCTTCCCAGCTTGTAGTAGCCTGCAACTGGTATTGCGTGTAAGAGCCAATTGCTACCATTACTGCTGTAGGTTTAGATTCTGTTACAGATGCATCTATAGCTAAACTGGGCAGAAATGCAGCTTTTGATTGTTTAAAACTTGCCAGCGCTTCTTCCATCGCTGCAATTGCGGTTTTAAGATCATTATTCTGTTGTAATCCTTCTTCAATCAGACGTTGTAGGATAGGATCGCTAAAAACTTCATCATAGGGCAGTGAAGCAATTGTTGCCGTATCTGCAGCAGCTAAATCCCGGTACAGACTATCCGTTTTAACATCCGGCCTTTCATAGGTTTTGGTCACCCTGCATGCTGAAAATAAAAGCATGGTACATCCGAATGCTGAAGCGATATATAAACTTTTAACTGTTTTCATTTGCTAAGATTTGTGGTTCGCCGGTTCTGGTAATTCATCGTCGTCATCTAGTTCAAGTGGTTTTGCAGGACCACTGATCCGTTCCTGAATGCCCTGGAATAAGACGTATAAAGCTGGAATAACAAAAATTCCGAGAACGGTTCCAAACAGCATGCCGCCTACTGCGCCCGCACCGATTGATCTATTTCCGTTCGCTCCTGCTCCGGAAGCAAACATCAATGGCATTAATCCGAAGATGAAGGCAAAGGAAGTCATCAGAATTGGACGGAGTCGGGTTTTAGCACCTTCAATAGCCGAAGTAACCAAATCCATTCCTTTACGACGACGTTCAATAGCAAACTCTACAATCAGGATGGCATTTTTAGCCAGAAGGCCAATAAGCATTATCATACAGATTTGCATGTAAATGTTACTATCCATACCATAAAGCATAGCAAAAAGGAATACGCCACAAAGACCTACGGGTATAGACAACAGAACGGCAAAAGGTAAAATATAACTTTCGTATTGCGCACTTAAAAGAAAATAAACGAATACAAGTGACAGGATAAAAATGTATACAGACTGTGAACCGCTGTTTTGCTCTTCCCTACTAATTCCAGAAAATTCAAATCCATAGCCTGCCGGCAATGTCTCATCTGCTACTTCCTGAATGACATTAAGTGCTTGTCCGGTGCTAAATCCTTCCTTTGGCGCACCAGTTACGGACATAGAGGTAAATAAATTGAATCTTGATATACTTTCCGGACCGTACGTACGTGTGAGGGTGATGTATTCATTAATGGGCGACATCTTATTGTTCTCTGTACGGACATAAACTTTATTTAAGCCATCAATGTTGGCCCGGTAATTTGTATCTGCTTGTACCAAAACCCTGTATTGCTTTCCAAACTGGTTAAAATTAGACGCATAAGAGGCGCCATAATACACTTGCATCGCATTAAGTACTGCTGCTACAGTTAAACCAGACTCTTTCACCTTTTCTGTGTTCACTTCCATCAGATATTGGGGAAAGTTTGGATTAAATGCAGTTGCCGCATACTGAATTTCCATTCGCTTATTAAGTGCTGCAAGAAAAGTTTGTCCAACTTTGTAAAACTCTTCTGTTGTATGACCACCTTTATCCTGCAGTTGAAATTCGAATCCATTACTTGTTCCGAAGCCTGTTATCGTTGGTAGAGACATGAAAATGATGTTCGCATCCCGAATACCTGCTGTTTTCTGTTTGAGCAAGGCAATAATTTCCTCATTATTGAGGGATCGGTCTTCCCAATCTTTAAGTTTCAGAATTTCCATTGCGTAAGAACTTCCGGCTCCTGCCAGAAAATTTTGACCAACCATCCGCATTGCGTTATTTACCGCCGGAATACTTCGTGCAATGCTGTCTACCTGATCCGCGATGATTGTAGTGCGTTCTTTAGACGCCGCGGGAGGCAGAGAAATATTCACAAAAATAGTTCCCATATCCTCACTCGGAACAAAACTTGAGGGGGTTTTCTTCATTAATAGATATAATGAACCGCCGAAAAACATAATTAAGACAATTACAATCCATCTTTTTAGTGTTAAAATTCTGGCAATTCGCGTGTAACGATCGGTCATTTTATCATATGCGGCGTTAAAAGCCAGTCCAAATCGCTGCATATATGTTTTCTTTTCCGTTTTTTCCAAATGTGTTGGAGGCTTTAAAAACATGGCGGCCAAGGCGGGACACAAGGTTAAGGCATTTATTGCAGATATAATGATAGAAACAGCCAGAGTTACACCAAACTGTTTGTAAAATACTCCTGTTGAACCGGTAATAAAGGTTACGGGAATGAAAACCGCTGCCATTACCAAGGTAATAGATACAATAGCACCCGAAATTTCATCCATAGCATCTATGGCTGCCTTTCGAGGTGATGTGTAGCCTTCTTCAAGTTTTGCATGAACTGCTTCAACCACCACAATAGCATCATCCACAACAATCCCGATAGCGAGAACGAGTGCAAATAATGTGAGCAAATTTATGCTGTAACCAAATATATATAGAAAGAAAAATGTACCTGTAATCGCTACCGGAACGGATATTCCATGAATAATAGTTGAGCGAAAATCTTGTAAGAAAATGAAAATCACAATGAACACCAACGCAAAACACTCTAGGAGTGTCTTGATTACTTTCTCTATGGAAGCATCAAGAAACGTATTAACATCTACCATATACGCCAGGTGCGTACCTGGTGGAAAAGATTTTGATGCATCTTCCAGCACTTTTTTTGAATCGTTAATTACTTCACTTGCGTTGGAACCGGCAGTCTGGTAAATAGAGAAACTCACCGCTGGTTTACCATTTACTTTAGCAATGGTAGCATAATCCTGAGCACCGAGTTCAAGGCGTGCTACATCCTTAAGTCTGAGGATTTTGCGATTAGAATTGGTTTTTATGATAATATTTTCAAATTCGGACACCGAGATCAGCTTTCCTGTAAAGCGAATTACATATTGAAAACTCTGATTTCCCTCCTGCCCAAATTTTCCCGGGGCAGCTTCGACATTCTGATCACTAAGTGCATCGGTAATATCTGAAGGTACCAATCCATAAACAGACATTACATCTGGCTTAAGCCAGATGCGCATTGAATAATTTCTTGATCCGAAAGCAGTTGCATCGCCTACCCCATTAACCCGTTTTATCTGAGGGATAACATTTATCTCTGCATAATTCTGCAGGAAAGTTTGGTCATACTCTGGATTGTCGCTATACATTGAGGCAATAAGCAAACTTCCAGACTGTCGTTTTTTCACCGTAACGCCAGACAAAGTTACCTCTGATGGCAATAAACTTGTTGCACTGGATACACGATTCTGAACATTTACTGCTGCCATATCCGGATCAGTCCCGACTGAAAAATAGACATTTATCGTAGCCACGCCTTCATTTGTAGCAGTCGAGGTCATATATGTCATATCCTCCACCCCGTTTATTTGTTCTTCCAAGGGTACAATTACACTTTTCAAAACTACATCTGCATTTGCTCCTGTATAACTGGCGGAAACCTGAACGGTAGGTGGTGTAATATCCGGATATTGTGCAATAGGCAATTCAACCAGTCCTAACACCCCCAAAATGACGATCAAAACGGAAATTACAGTACTTAGAACCGGCCTTTTTATAAATTTTTTAAGCATCTTCTCTTTGTTTAATTTTTAGCGTTTTAGCATTTTATACAAAGAATCTTTCTTCGCTTCAACGGGATTCACTTTTGTGCCATCAGCCAATGTGCTCACTCCACTTAAAACTACCTGGTCTCCTGTTTTTAATCCATTGTTTACAATAAAAAACAAACCGTCATCTGTTGCTGTAGCGGCTATTGCAACGGGCTTAACCTTATTGCTGTCGGCCAAAATATAAACCAGTCGTTTGTCTTGCATTTCGTAGGTTGCCGACTGAGGAATTATCAATGCAGAATCGCTCCTCATAGGAATACGTACAATTGCACTGGCTCCGCTATTCATCATTCCAGTATTGGGAAAAGAAGCCTTCAGGCTTAATGCCCCGGTTTCTGTGTCTATAATTCCACTCGCGGTTTGAAGTTTGCCGGTTTTTTCATAGAGTTCTCCATTAGATAGAATCAGATTTACTTCCGGTAACGTGTTAAGTTTATCCTGCAATGTTTTGCCAGGTACTTTAGCCCGAAAATCCAAGAGCTGTTTTTCATTCATGGAGATATATGCAAAAAGTTCACCTGTATCGGACATGGTCGTTAATGCATCTGTACTGGTACTGCTTACTAATGCACCAACTTTATACGGAATGGAACCAATTACCCCATCCTGCGGACTTCGTATAAATGTATAGCTCAAATTTACCTTTGCATTTGCCAGTGTTGCCTGTGCTGTTGCAAGATCAGCCTCCCGTGCTTCTAATGTATATTGCGCGGTTTCCATTTGAAACTTACTTACAATATCTTGTTCAACAAGGGGTTTTACCTTCTCAAACTCTACTTTGGCAGAATTGAGTGCAGCTTTTGCACTTTTCAAGGCCGCTTCTGCTGAACGAACTTCCTGCTCGTATTGTGGGTTATTGATTTCAAAGAGCAATTGCCCTTTTTTTACATTTGCGCCCTCCCGAACATGAATCCGTTCAATATAACCTTCTATCCTAGGTCTGATTTCGATTACCTGTCTACCTTGTACAGTTGCGGGAATATCTATATAGATTACAGCAGATTGCATGTCCAATGTAGTAACCGAAAAGGTTTTGACTGTTTGAGTTTCGGTAGTATTTTTTTTGTTGGAACATGCTGCAAGAAGCAACAGCGAAGCAACACTTACAAAACAATTTTTGTGCATATACAATTCCTGTTTACAATAAATTTCCTGCAAATAACAGAGTAGACAAGCAGATAAAAAATGGATTAGACCACAGTAACAAATAAGTCGGCGTTGGTAAAAAATATACCGACAAAGGGTTTAATAGTCGAATTGCGCATTTTAGAAGTTCGTTTCTAGCTTAACAGCGAGCAAAATGAGTATTTCATCTATAAATTCTTCGGATATGTCGACTTAAGAAGTATTTAAGTGTTTAATTATTTAAGTTTCTGTTTTCAATAACAAAAATGATTTGGGATGTCTAATGCCTACAACAAAAAGTACATTAGTGTATTGCTTCACATTATGGCCTGGTTACTTCTGGGGTTTATACTAATTTTCTATCCACCAATGAGTAGCGGTTTACGTTTGCCCAATGTTTATTGGATTAAGCAAAGCATTCATATTGTTGTCCTGATTGCTATTTACTACACTAATTCCTGCTATTTTATCCCACGATTCCTTGATGCAGGAAAACAGTTTACATTTATTTTAATCATTTTCGTCATCGTAATGGTATGTCCGGTAAGCATGATTTTCATCGACCGCTTATTAGATCTACCTCGGCAAATGGATGACGTATTTGGCGGAAGGGTTTGGAGAAGAGGAAATTTCGATTATCTCGTTATGTTAACCACGCTATTGGTATTCGGAATTAGCACAAGTATTTCCTCTATAAACAGATGGCAAAATCAGGTTCAGAACAGAGAAATATTAGAAAAACAGCATGCATTGGCAGAACTTGCGTTTCTGAAGGCACAAATTAATCCTCATTTTTTCTTTAATACATTAAATAGCATTTACGCGTTAACCTACCTTAATGTAGATTCCTCTCGCGATGCCTTGCATAAACTCTCAAGGATGATGCGTTATCTATTGTATGAAACTGCAAATAATATTACACCTTTAAAAAGAGAAATTGATTTTATAAATGACTATATTGAGCTCATGAAGCTTAGGCTTGATGCGCAAACAAAGGTTAAATTCCACGTCCCCGGCAACATTATTAACCATCCCATAACGCCAATGTTGCTGTTGCCTTTTGTAGAAAATGCATTCAAACACGGTGTGAGCAACGTACATCCGGGCACAATAGAAATTCAGATAAACCAGGACGGAAATATCCTGGAGTTGAAAGTATCTAACAAAATTGTGCAACATAAAGGACAAGATGTAACTGATGACTCCCTGAATGGAATTGGACTGATGAATACAACCAGGCGGTTAGAATTACTTTATAAAGGAAAGTATACCCTGTCTGTTAATGAAAAACAACATCCCGACTATTACAATATCTATCTAAAAATGATTCTGTCATGATGTTAAATTGTATTGCGGTTGATGACGAACCCCTGGCATTGGGGCTTGCTGTAAACTTTATTGAGCAAACCCCTTTCTTAAATCTTATTGGTGCATTTAATAACGCTTTGGATGCACTGAATGCAATTCATCAAAATAAGATAGACATTGCCTATCTGGACATCAAAATGCCGGATTTGAGTGGTCTCGAACTCGCGAAATTACTGAACCAAACCACTCTTAATCACATACCTAAAATCATTTTCACTACAGCGTTCAATCATTATGCAATTGATGGGTACAAGGTTGATGCTATAGACTATCTTCTAAAGCCCTTTAATTACGAAGAGTTTTTACGTACAGCGAATAAGGTCCTTAATTATCATCATTTGCTACAACAAACGAAGAATGGACACCTTAGCGATGCTGAAAAACAATCGGGAGATTTTTTGTTTGTAAAATCCGAATATCAAATGGTAAAGATTAATCTGCATGAAATTCTTTATATAGAGGGCTTGAAAGATTACATCAAAATTCACGTAAAAAATCTTACTTCACCAATTCTTTCCTTAACAACACTCAAATCGTTTGAGGAACGTTTACCTGCTAAAAATTTTATGCGCGTGCAAAGGTCATTTATCATTGCTTTGGATAAAATTGATTCAATTTCGAAACATACTGTTCAGATTTGCGGTACAACAATAAATATTGGCGATCAATATAAAGATAACCTTAAAAAACTGTTGGCCAGATGGCTGTAATTCGTAACCGAAATCGTTAATTGGTTTTAATACAATTCTAAATTGTAAAAACTTCAGTTTTCCTACAGATTTTTTATTGTTATTTGCTCTTTAAGCTGTTTTGTGCCATTTTAAGACTGTTCGAACAGCAAATAAAACTTTAAAATTTTTGATTTAATACATACTCAAATGGCGGTACACATTGGACAGGAAATATGGAAAGCGATGAAACGTGCAGAAATGACCCGCGAGCATTTTGCAAAAGCTTTGCAGGTAAGTAAAACTAAAGTGAATAATATTTTCGGCAATTCTTCTATAGACACTAACCTACTTGTAAATATTGGTACAATACTGGATCAGAACTTTTTCTCGCTTTACCTTGCAGATTTGGCTTATATTCCAGCAGAAGCTGCCGGTAATCCGGAGGGACAAACAGATATTGAAAAACTTAAAATGTTGATTCAGGAAAAAAACAAATTACTGAAACTACAATCCAAAACAATAAAATCTCAGGAAGATATTATTGTTTCCCTGGAAAAAAACAGTGGTTTGTAAAGCTTTAAATGCTAAAATTTTCATTTTCCTGAGCTTAAATAGTCTTGTACAATAACACTTTCCATTTTTTCACATATCTGGAAACTTTATGTTTCGTGTATACAATTGAAATTGAAGAATTTATAATACCAAATGTTCAGAACGTAAACTTTGTTTAAAACTCCAGGCAAACAATTTGACTGTTGTGTGTTTATAGTGTATTAAAAAATCAACGATATGCAAAACACGGATACAAAAGTCAACACCGATTTACAGCGATTCATTGACAAATTTGAGCCTAATAAGTTCAAAATCTTAACTCGGGGAGTAGAAATCAGAGGAAATAATGACTTGCATCGCAGCATTACCTTCGCAAAAGAACTTATTGAAAAGCTTAAGCTGAAGTTAACCGTACATCATTCTGCCGAGATGGCGATGTATGGCGGGTTTGAAGTATTGTATGCCTAACGATTAAAAACACGCAATGCTTTCATGGAAACCCGATTGTCTGCAAAATGTGTACAATCGGGTTTCATTTAAAAAGTAAGTTTCTGAATTCCAAATTCCCGAAAATCAAAAATAAAGAAACCATCGAGCTGGTGATCACCGAGTAAAATCTGCAAAGCTGCGTTGGCCATGTACAAGCCTAATATACCAGGAACAACGCTAAGAACACCATTAATACTGCATGATGGTGCATCTCCTCTGGCAGGTGGTTCCGGAAAAATATACCGTAGATCTCTCCCATCGTATCCATTGTATACAAAAAGCTGTGCTTCGTAGTTCAGAATGCTTCCATAAACGAGCGGTTTTCTTAAAGCGACACAGACATCATTTACCAGATAACGCGTTTCGAAATTATCTGACCCATCGATGATCAGGTCGAACTGATCAATAATTTCAGTTGCGTTAAATTGATTCAGTTGGGTCTTAAACATTTTGCATTGAACATGAGGATTGCTGGCACGGATACGCTTTTCGGCAACATCAACTTTATAATGTCCAATATCTGCGGTTGTATACAAAATTTGCCTGTGCAGATTGTGAATTTCAACGCAATCAAAATCTACCACACCAAGTGTTCCAATGCCCGAAGCAGCCAAATACTGTATAATGGGACAACCTAGGCCGCCTGCGCCAACAATGAGGACTTTCGCTTTTTTAAATTTAAATTGTCCGTTTACACAAACATCTTCGAGCATAAAATGCCTGCTGTACCGTTGAAGCTCAGGCTTAGAAAATTTCTCCATTTAAAATGTTTTATCCCAATCTTTCCAAACTACTGTATAGCCTTGCTGAGCAATGGCCGCAGTAAATTCTACCGGACTGCGTTCATCGCTGATTTCAAACTGTTCAAGTGATTCTACATCTACGCAATACCCTCCGGGATTTGTTTTTGAGCCGGCACTCATCGTTGTTGCGCCCAACCTAATTAAATTATTTCTATACTTTTCACTCTCTCGTGTAGAAATTGAGATTTCTAGATCTTCATTCCATAATCTGTATGCGCAAAGCAACTGAATCAGCTCTGCATCATCTATTGCGTACTGATCTGCATCTACACCTTCTGCCGGCCTAATTCTGGGAAAGGCAACAGAGTATTTCGTTTGCCAGTAGGTTTTCTGCAAATAATCCAAATGCAAGGCACAAAAGAAACTGTCTGTTCTCCAGTCTTCCAATCCGAGTAAAACTCCCAAACCTATTTTATGCATTCCTGCTGCACCAATACGATCAGGTGTTCCCAAACGATAGTCAAAATTTGATTTCTTGCCTTTGGGGTGGTGATGTTTATATTTGTCTTTATGATAAGTTTCCTGGTAAACCAAAACACTATGAACGCCTGCTTGGTGTAAGGCCTCATATTCATGTTGATCCAGAGGCTGTACTTCTATAGATATGTTAGAAAAATGTGGTTTAATTATCTGTAATGCTTTCAAAAAATAGTCTACATGAACCGTATGATTTGCTTCTCCTGTAACCAACAATACATGATTAAAGCCCAAAGCTTTAATTGCATTTATCTCCTGCAAAATTTCAGCTCCGCTAAGCGTTTTTCTTTTGATGCCGTGCTCCATGCTAAAGCCACAATATGTACATATATTGTTGCATTCGTTGCTCAGATACATAGGTGCAAAAAGCTGTATAGTTTTACCAAAGCGTTTTTGCGTAAGTGTATGACTTTTCTGGGCCATTTGCTCCAGGAAAGGACGCGCAGAAGGTGAAATGAGGGCTTTAAAATCTTCCAGATCCCGTTTTTCACGATGAAGAGCAAGCTCCACATCTAAACGTGTTTTGGATAAAATTGATTTTTTTGTCTCCATCCAGTTGTGGACAGAAAACACATCTTTAAATTGTTTCATCTAAAAAACGGGTTAAGGGACTACTTGCTACACTTATCGAACTTTGTTGTGCAACTTTACTTTCATAAGCTAATCGTCCTGCTTCTACTGCAAGCTTAAATGCCAATGCCATTTGCATTGGATTTCCGGCAACAGCAATTGCAGTATTAACCAATACGGCATCTGCACCAATTTCCATAGCAAGTGCTGCATCGGAGGGCTTACCTATTCCGGCGTCTACGATTACAGGTACATTACTTTGGCTAATAATAATTTCCAAAAAATCAAGGGTTTTGAGTCCTTTGTTTGTACCAATTGGCGAACCGAGTGGCATCACTGCTGCAGTTCCGGCATCTTCCAGGCGTTTACATAAAACCGGATCGGCATGAATGTAAGGTAAAACGACAAAACCAAGTTTTGCAAGTTCTTCTGTTGCTTTCAATGTCTCTATTGCATCTGGCATCAGATATTTTGGATCTGGGTGTATTTCCAGCTTCAGCCAATTGGTCTCCAATGCTTCGCGTGCCAATTGGGCTGCGAAAACAGCCTCTTTAGCGTTGCGAACGCCAGAGGTATTCGGCAATAGGTTAATATGCGGAAAATTCAGGTCCTTTAATAAATCATCATTTTCGGCTTCAAAATCAACGCGTTTAAGTGCAACAGTAACCAGTTCTGTACCTGCTGCCAATACGGATTTCGCCATTTCAAGCCCGGAACCAAACTTCCCTGTACCAAGGAAAAGCCTTGAAGTGAATATTTTATCAGAAATACTTAACATACTCATTTACTATGTTTTATACTTAATTTATTACAAAAAATTAGAGTTCAGATTTAAGCACTCATTCCATTTCTTAATAGACAACTGTGGATCTTTAAGAAAATCTATTTTTCCGGAAACAGCAACTCCGTACACGCCAATAGAAAGTAACTCGGGAACATCGCCGATGTCTACACCGCCTATTGCGAAAATTGGAATTTTGCTTTCAAAACCAATCCGTTCCAGTACGTTTTTGTATCCGGAAATTCCTAAAAGCGGACTTAGCTTAGCTTTCGTAGAGGTAAACCGCATTGGGCCAAGTCCTACATAGTCGCAATCTTCGCCGATCCGCTGTTCTACATCGGTTGCAGTATTGGCTGTTCCACCAATAATTTTAGAATGCCCCAATATTGATCGCGCATCTGAAATCAATCCATCATTCAAACCCAGATGTACGCCATCTGCTTCGCAAGAGGCTGCAACAGCTACATGGTCATTCACGATCATAATGGATTTATATTCATTGCACATTAACCTTACCTTTTCCGCCAAGTTCATTACCTCAGCGAAAGTTTTGTTTTTAAATCGCAACTGTATCCACAACCCTCCGGCGTCAAGGACCGTTTGGATGTTTTTTAGTTGATCCGCATCGTCTTCTCCTTGGGAAATGTATTGCAATCTGTTTAATTCCATATTATTGAAAGTTTTTGATACACCGCAAGACTTCGAACTGGATTTGCCCAAATGGCACCCAATACGGCCGCGCCTGAAAAACCAAGTTTTTTAACCTGTGTTAAGTTTTGATCGTTTATTCCACCGAGAGCAACAGCCTGAACCATTTTCTGCACGAAGCTATTTCTATTTATTTCTTTGTTCTGCCAATCACTATTTGCTAAGTAACCTGGTTTAGAAATCGAATTGAAAACAGGACCGGCGAGACAATAATCAAAAATTGGATCTAATTGCATAAATGACTGTATAGTATGGACTGAAGTGGAAAGTTGATGTCCTGATTTTTTCAAAATCCGTAAACATTTTATTCCCGTTTGGGCACGCATATATTCAGGAAAATGCAATCGTTTGATTCCGAAATCTAATGCAAGATGATGAAGTTGATGCAAAACAATTTTTGAGCGGTATTCCGGGTCAACGTCAGCGATCAGGGCAATTAATTCCTTTTCATTCCAGTAGGGTTTCCGAAGATGAAAGTACCTCAGCCCAGCATCGAACAGAGCATTGATAAACCTGGCCTCATTCGGAATATTTTTCGTATCAGAAAGCACAATTAACATATCTTGAAATGCATTAATGATAAATTTCGCTACCTTTTTCTGCAAATAAGTTAGATTGCTCCAGCATACCCTGTTCTGCCATGTCTCGTATCTCCTGTGTAATTTTCATGGAGCAGAATTTTGGTCCGCACATGGAACAGAAATGGGCAATTTTTGCACCTTCAGCGGGCAGTGTTTCATCGTGAAATTCACGTGCAGTATCTGGATCCAGCGATAAGTTAAACTGGTCATCCCATCGAAATTCAAATCGAGCTTTACTTAATGCATTGTCGCGATATTGCGCACCCGGATGGCCTTTCGCCAAATCTGCAGCATGCGCTGCAATCTTATAAGTAATTACGCCATCTTTCACATCTTTTTTATTTGGCAGGCCGAGATGTTCTTTTGGTGTAACATAACAAAGCATAGCTGTGCCGTACCAACCAATCATTGCGGCACCAATTGCAGAAGTAATATGATCGTAACCCGGCGCCACATCTGTCGTTAACGGGCCAAGTGTATAAAATGGTGCTTCAGCGCAATATTCTAATTGTTTTTCCATATTTTCTTTAATCAGATGCATTGGTACATGGCCGGGTCCTTCATTCATAACCTGTACATCGTGTTTCCATGCTATGCGATTGAGCTCGCCCTGTGTTTTCAATTCAGCAAACTGAGCCTCGTCATTAGCATCTGCGATAGCTCCAGGCCTAAGACCGTCGCCGAGTGAAAATGAAACGTCGTATTGCTTCATAATCTGGCAAAGTTCTTCGAAGTGTGTATAGAGGAAATTCTCTTTATGGTGTGCCAAACACCATTTAGCCATAATTGAACCTCCACGTGATACAATACCCGTTAATCTTTTAGCTGTTAATGGGATATATCTTAACAGGACTGCCGCATGAATGGTAAAATAATCTACTCCTTGCTCGGCTTGCTCAATGATCGTGTCTTTGAAAATTTCCCAGGTCAAATCTTCTGCTTTTCCATTTACCTTTTCTAATGCCTGATAAATCGGAACCGTCCCAATCGGAACCGGGCTGTTTCGAATAATCCATTCACGGGTTTCATGAATATTTTTGCCGGTTGATAAATCCATAATATTATCCGCACCCCATCTGCAAGCCCAAACTGCCTTTTCTACTTCTTCTTCTATGGAAGAGGTGACGGCAGAATTACCAATATTGGCATTAATTTTCACTAGAAAATTTCGTCCGATAATCATCGGCTCCAGTTCTGGATGATTGATGTTTGACGGGATAATTGCCCTTCCTGCTGCAACTTCAGCACGAACAAATTCGGGTGTAATTCGTCCTGTTGGTATATTGGCACCAAAACTATTGCCTTTATGTTGATGAAAAAGCGTTGGATCTGACTGAGCCATTTCCTGATAACGTTGATTTTCCCTGATGGCAATGTATTCCATTTCTGCGGTCACAATTCCATTCTTAGCATAGTGGAGTTGAGTTACAGTGTGTCCGGATTTAGACCGGTATGGATTTTTAATATGTTCAAACCTGAGGTGATCCAATTCTGCCGTATCGCGTCTTGTTTGTCCGTATTGTGAAGAAATTCCAGCGAGTTGTTCAACATCCCCACGTTGTGTTATCCAAGACTCACGCAGCCGTGGAAGTCCTTTCTTAATATCTGTTTGAATGGCAGAATCGGTATAAGCTCCGCTGGTATCATACATTGTTACCGGCAAGTTGACTTCAAAATCCCCATTACTTAAGCGTGTGCTGGCTAAATCCACCTGACGCATGGCGACACGGAGGTCAGGATACAATATACCTGGGACATAAATTTTCTTTGAACCACTAAAAGGTTCTGTTGATATGGAATTCACTGAGGGTTTAACCTGTTCTGCTTTCATAGATTTGAAACTTTTTTTTCTGAAAAAATGTAGTGAAATACATGGCGTATTCAACCGCCTTGCGTTGCGCGAATGACTAAAACATCATCGCCGTTGCTGAGCATCTGATCTGGCCATTGCGTCTTCTGAAGGATAACTCGATTAATGGCTACTGCAATGCCTTTAGGAATTTCTCCAAATTGGATACGCAACAAATCTTCGATGGAAGTTTGTCCGGTAAGCAGTCTTTTTTTGTGATTAAAAATTATCTCCATTCCTTAAAAAATTTAATACATAAACTTTAGGAATGGCGCAGAACGCACATTGGAAGTATGGGCTACTTTTCCCTTCGGCAGCATTATCTGCATCAGGTTCATAGGGTATAAATCTCAGCCGTATCGGCACCCCTAAAGTTTGATACAAACATATATAAAATAAATCCGTAGTGCGTAATTTTACTATAAAACAAAATCATAAACCAGTATATATCAGAAAGAAAAACTGATTATATAATTTTTAAATTAACCTTTATTTTTAGTAGCTATAGCCTAAAAAGCTCTTTAAAAAACTTTACTATGGTTCCATTTACCTGGGGTACTCTTTCAGAAACTGAGAAAATTTTAGGCTACAACAACACCTGTAATTCGACCATTCATGGAGAATCATAAGCACTACTTCTAACAGAAAATCTTATTTCGCCTTTCGTTTTTAATTGGTATTTTACGCCTTTAAAACAAACCCCTTTCAATGGCATTAAGTAGAATTTGGTCAGGTTTCATTATCGTGGCAATTGTTGTGGCCAGTATCAAATGTTTTTTCTTCGGACAAACGGATATTTTCAGCTGGATGGTAATTGGAAAAGCAGACGATGCTGCCAATCCGCTAAAGCTGGATGGTATTATTCAAACCTGCTGGGTGGCTGTAGAACTTTGCCTGAAGCTTATCGGAATTTTAGCGCTTTTTATGGGCTTTATGAGCATTGCGGAAAAAGCTGGAGGCATCCGTTTATTGTCGAAAATTGTTGGGCCTTTTTTTTCAAAATTATTCCCTGATGTTCCGCAAGGCCACCCTTCCATGGGGCATATGATTATGAACTTCTCTGCCAATCTGTTGGGATTAGACAATGCTGCAACACCTTTCGGACTAAAAGCAATGGAAAGTCTGCAAGAACTTAATCCTAAACCAGATACAGCTTCTAATGCGCAGATTATGTTTTTGTGTTTACATGCTGCCGGATTAAGTCTTATTCCTGTAAGTGTAATTGCAATCAGGGCTTCTCAAAATGCATCGAACCCAACAGATGTGTTTGTTCCCTGCTTAATCGTAACATTTGTTGGCACAATGGCTGCAATGCTAATTGTGTCTTTTAAACAGAAAATTAATATTTTCCAACCCGTTGTGATGGCCTGGATTTTTAGTTTGTCGCTTATAATTGCCGGCCTGGTAGTGTACATTAAATCACTGGATGCGTCAGGCATTCAGTCGTTTTCAGGTTTGTTAAGCAACGGTTTAATATTATTTATCTTTTTGGCTATTGTTCTTGGCGCACTTTACAAAAAAATTGATGTGTTTGATGCTTTTATTGATGGTGCGAAAGATGGATTCAATACCGCGATAAACATTATTCCTTACCTGGTTGGGATGTTGGTAGCCATTAGTCTTCTGCGTACTAGCGGAACTTTTGATGTTGTTATTAACGCAATAAAAAGTGTTTTTGTCTATTTAGGATCTGATACGAGATTTGTAGAAGGACTGCCTACGGCTTTAATCCGGCCGTTAAGCGGCGGAGCCGCAAGAGGTATGATGGTGAGTACTATGGAAACATATGGTCCGGATTCTTTTGCAAGCCGCCTGTCGGGAATTTTCCAAGGTGCTTCAGACACTACGTTTTATGTCGTAGCGGTATATTTCGGTTCGGTGAAAATTAAAAATACGCGATATGCTATCGGCTCAATGCTGCTGGCTGATTTAGTGGGAGTTTGTACAGCAATTGCTATCTGTTACCTGTTTTTTGGATAAGTTTACCGGCAAACAGACTTCAATGTTAATGCATACATAATAGTCTACTCAAACTGTATCCCCGAATACCGTAAGCGCACTTATAGCACGCTATTCAGACTATTTTCTCACGGCCGGCACATGCTTCGTTCTGCTGACTCTTTGAACTAAGACGGTACTTTGGTTCGTTTTTCAGTAGCAGATAATTGTAGCAAATTTATTTACTTAAGATGATGCGGTTCCGGGAATAGATAGTCTCGTGATGATTTCTTCTAACGCGTCTGGATCTAAATTGGCGTGTTTTGAAGTACACCATTTAGATGACTTTTGATCCATCCAAATGCAGAATGAATGGTATCCATCTAAAATAACGGCATAGGTTTCATGAAAATCATCTTGTATACGCATGCAAAATCCCTTAAAAATCTTGCCTCTAACAATGAATTGCAGGGTGGAATAATTTTCTAACATGGCTCACTATATTTTTGGTAAATCTATAACAAAGAATCTACAGCAATGTTTCGCCAATTTAAAGGAATAAACAAATAATTCTTAAGCGTGTAGAATTGGCTTAACCTATGTTTAACATATTGCTGTAACCCTTTGCTATTAAACGGTTTTTGGCTGGTAAAAATATCTCACACTGTAAATTTAATATTGTTTTTCCGCGTTTCACAATGGTCGTTTTCGCGAGAATTTCGTCACCTTCGTTTGCAGGTGCAAAATAATCGATATAATTGCTCACAGTAGTAAAACGTTCATTTAAACCCATCGTAAAAACCGTTGCGCCAATAAGGTCATCAATAATACCGGCAGTAACTCCACCGTGTAGAATATGGTATGGATTAGTCATTTCTTTCCGAACAATGTAGCGGCAAACCAAAACGCCAAAATCTGCTTCAACAAGTACCGGTGCAAGCCAGTTCATGTAATTGGATGGCGAATTCTCTATCACTTTATCTATTGATTGGCGTAAAAAATTCAGTCTCTGTACACTAAGTGATTCCATATTTCAGTTTATATAAGGCTAAAGATAGCGATAGCAGATGAAATAAATAATATTGTACACTCTGCTACACACCTATCAGATTATAAATATTCTCCTCGCGCATCATTAAAATGGAATGCGAACTTTAAAACTCACATTTCGTCCCATGTTATAAATTCCGGATGTTCCATTTGGAGACGATTGGTAATACTCAAAATACTTCAAACGGTTAAGGTGAGATTGATACACAACATTAAAAATGTTATCGATTTGTACAGACCAATCGAAGCGGACTTTTCCAGTTCCCGAGACTACATTACTGCCTAAACCTGCATTAATTAATGTATATCCTTTTGTAAAGGTCTCGGTATCATCCAATGCATAAAACCGGTTTTGATCGCCAAAATGAGCCACATCAAATTTGATGTACGCTTTGTCTATCTTTTTTTGCGGAGAAAAAGGAAGTTCAAATTTCAATTCTGAGCGAATTTGCATAGGCGGTATAAACGGAAGATATTTTGCATCGTTTCCGAATTCCGCCAGCAAAGCACCATTTTTGTTCAAACCGACAACATAGGCCAAACTGTTGTTCAGCGATAGCCATTTTAAATTGGTGGGATGAATATTCACAGCTAATTCTGCTCCATACAAACGCGCTTTAGACTGTTGATACTGATACGTTAAATTGCCCGGAACAATCACCACCGGATTGCCGGCATCGTCCGTTAAACGGGTTTGATAAATATAATTCTGAATGTTGTTGTTGAAAACTTCCAGACTCAGATCTACATCTTTCAGGTAAGCAATAATACCGATATCTTCCTGCAGATTAAACTCAGGTTTAAAAGTCCTGTTGCCCAGATATACGATATGCGCGCCGGGATCAAGTCCGTTGGAACCGATTTCTGTTATGTTTGGCGCCCGGTAACCTCTTGCAACATTGGCTTTGAACAGTAACTTCTCTGAAAGGTTGTAAGTAAAACCCAAACTTCCGGACAAACCATAATAGTTCTTACTGAATGCCGGAAACTGCAATTCTGCATTGGCTGTGCCAAATTGTACTTTCTGATCAAAACCTGTGGCAGGATTATTCCCGACATAAAAATCATTCCATTGAATGTTCCGTTTATCAAAACGCAATCCGCCAGAAATATCTAGCTTACCAAAGCTTCGTTTCGTGTAGTAAAATGCGCCAATATCGAAAAGATCGTAATCCGGAATGGGAAAATCTGTTGCTTCTTTACTTTTGTTTTGTTGTAACATTCCATTCACTCCAATTGTTGATTCGAAGCCGTTAAGCGATGGAAAATTATATTTCACATCGTAATTTAACGTATTCAACACCACATATAATCCCGCTTGTTGCGGCAGCGTTGGATGGTTGTATTCTTGCCGAACGCTTTGCTGGCCGCCCAATAAAACATTGAGTTGCCCGGCTCCAATATTGAATTGACTATTGTTGTATACCCGAATATGCTGAATGTGCTGGTGAAGCGGGTTAATCCGGTAACTTTTCAAATCCTGATCGGAAACTACCGGCCGATTTTTGATGTCATCGCCTTCATCCAAAACCTGCCGGGTAAAACGTCTGCTTAACGAATCTCTGCTGCCATCGGGAATTTCCATCAGGTTATCATAATATGTAACTGCCGTTTTAGAAAAACCCCATTTTTTATCTACCCGCGCGCTGGCAGATAGATTATATTCCCTGAAACCTGTTCCATACACCAACCCGTCTATCGCATTTCTATAATTATGCGCCATTTTTCCCGATCCGCGAAACATATATGTCCAATCGTTTTTTTTGTAAGCCAAACCTAAAGAAGAAGCCAAACGTCCGTTATTGCTTTGATAACCAAACAAAACATCGCCCTGCAACCTGCCATTATCAATTTTCGGAACATCGGGAATCATGTTGATTACGCCAGCCAAAGCATCAGATCCATAAGTTAAACTCGCCGGACCTTTCACCACTTCTGCCCTTCCAATTGCATATTCATCAACTTCAATTCCATGTTCATCACCCCATTGCTGACCTTCTTGACGCAATCCATCATATAAAGTCAGCACACGATTGTAACCTAAACCGCGTATAAATGGTTTCGATACATTTGGCCCGGTTGTTACTGCACTTACACCAGGAACACCTTTAACAATTCCTTCTATTAAATTGGTGTTTACGTTCTGTTCCATATTTTTTTTCGTGATGACGGCTATCGGCACCGGACTTTTGCGCAAAGCTGTAGCGCGCCCAACGCCAGTAACCACAACATCGCCGAGACTCGTACTTTCTGTAAGCAAAATCACATTCAGATTATCCAAATTATTATTAAGGTGAATAGTGATGGTTTGTGTTTGATACCCTAGAGCAGAAAAAATAACATCGTAACGGCCGGCAGCAAGTTGCGAAAAAGCAAATGTACCTGCCCTATCACTTTTTGTTGTCTGCTTAGTTGAAAGGATTTTAATGGTCACATTTTCCAATTTCCCGCTGGTTGAGCCGACTAAACCGCTTAAAGAAAAATCTTGCGCATGCAAAATTAATGAACTTAAAGACAGGCCTATTATCAAAACTACATTTCGTATCATATTTATCTAAACTTATTTTTAGACAAATCTAAATTTAATTTTAGAAAAACAAAATATAATTATTAGATAAATAAAATATGGGCGATATAACTCGAAATTGATGCAACATCATGGTTTCTAAAAAGCAAAAAAGCACGGTTAAAATCTGTGCCTTTTGCGATCAGATTTTACCGTGCCTGAATGGTAGAAATTATCAGTACGTTTTCTCTAAGGAAAAATAATTATTTTGAAAATGTGTAAACTGAGCTGGTTTTATAAACCTGCCCCGGTTTAAGCACTGTAGAAGGAAAAGTAGCCTGATTTGGTGAATCTGGAAAGTGCTGCGTTTCCATAGCGAAAGCTGTCCTGAAATCGTCTTTTGCACCAGATTTGAAAGTGTTTTTACTTTGCATAAAATTACCGCTGTAAAATTGCAAACCTGGTTCCTGAGTATAAACATCCATCACAATTCCAGATAAATTACCTTTTACACGGGCAGCGTGATACATGCCCATACCTTTTGTTTTGTTCAGCACATAGTTGTGGTCATAACCTTTACCAAAAACCAGCTGTTCATTTTTATCTTCAATGCGTGCGCCAATTGATTGAGGTTTGGTAAAATCGAAAGGCGTTCCTGCAACTTTGATCAACTTTCCGGTTGGAATTAATCCAGAATCTACCGGAGTAAATTCATCGGCATAAATTTCTACTATATGATTTAAAATAGAGCCGCTTCCATCGCCATTTAAGTTAAAAAAAGCATGATTGGTTAAATTCAGTACTGTAGTTTTATCTGTAGTCGCTTCATAATCCATCTTCAGCTCATCGTTGTTGGTAAGCGTATACGTCACTTTAACCTTCAGATTTCCCGGAAAACCTTCTTCCATATCTTTTGATAGATATTGAAGCACCAGTGTTTGTGCATCTGGCTGACTGGCATCCCAAACTACATATTGAAAACCTTTTTTCCCACCATGTAAAGTGTTGGCCCCGTTATTGGTAAAAAGCGTGTAATTCTTACCATCCAAAGTAAATTTACCTTTCGCTATGCGATTACCGAAACGACCAATTGTAGCGCCAAAATAAGGTTCTGTGGCTTTTGCATAGTCATCTACGCTTTTAAATCCGGTAACCACATCCGTTGGTTTTCCACTAGAATCGGGCAGAACCAAACTGATAAGTCTTCCGCCGTAGTTGGTAAACGCGGCATAAGAGCCTTTTTTATTTTTAAGTATGTAAAGCGCGGTTTCTTTTCCGTCGATTACTTTTTTAAAGGAATCTGGCTGAAGCGAAACTACAGCCAAAGCCGTTCTGCTGCTATCTGTTTCTTGTTGTTTTTTGCTTTCTGATGTGCAGGAAGACATACCTGTTGCCGCAAAAATGGCCAAGGCCAGAAAGCTCAATTTCAAATCTTTTTTGTTCATAGGGATGCTATTTACCGTTTAACTTTTTAATCAGATCCGTTTCATCTTTGCGATATGGCGTTCCATCAGGATTGAAAATTTCATGAAACCATTCAATCGGTTCGCTACCATCCGCAAGAGGCGTATCCCAGGCAAATTTGGTATTTGTTTTTCCATCTACAAAACCCCAGTTAATTGCGCCTACATTTTCTTTCTTTAGTAAAGGTAAAATATTTGAGAATCTGCTGTTGCGGCTTCTGGCCATATATTCAGTGCAAATTAACGGCCGACCATTGGCTTTAAGCAATTCTATAGTTCGTTGATGCCAATCTGGTGCTTCATAATTGTGGTAAGTAACCACATCAGAATTGTTAAGTTGCAGCGTATTTAATTTTTCATAACTCCAATTCCATAAACCAATACTAATAGGCTGACTTGGATTTACTGCTCTCGCCCATTCTATCGTTTTTGTTAATAGCGGAATTGTTGTTTCCAGCTTGCCATTATTTCCCGGTTCATTGTATAAATCCCAAAGTAAAATGCGTTTATCTTGTGCAAAGCGAGTTAAAACAGCTTTTACATATACTTCTAATTCTGGAAAATTTGATTCTTCTTTAGATGCCGGATCTCCGGGATCTTGCAACCAACCCGAATTATGGATTCCGGTTTTTGGTGCCGGTTGTTTACCAATTTCAGAAGTTTTATTCCAACAATCGTCAAAAAAAACAAACATTGGTGTAATGTTGTGTTTGCTGGTGATGGTTAAAAATGCGTCCATGCGTTTTAGAAAACCTTCCGGATCTTGTTTATACGCCTTACTATATAAGAAAACACGCAAGGTATTAAAGCCAATACTTTCTGCCCAACCCAGTTCTTTATCAATAACCTGCGGACTAAACGTATCTGCCTGCCACATTTCTAATTGGTTAATGGCATTTGCCGGAATATAATTTGCACCTGTAAGCCATTTGTGGTTTTTATACCAGTCATTGGCTTTTTCGGCAGACCAAACCTTACCTGGCGCCGCTGAATTGGTGATTTTCTTCGCTTTTTGTGCCGAAACAGTTCCTGCGGTGAAGCTCAATACCAAGGCAGTGAGCAATAGATTTTTAATTTTCATGTGTTTAATTTTGGTTTTAATAGGTTAGTGAGCAGGAACAGACAGCGCTTCGCCGGTTTTAACAGGCACACCGAAATTCGGCGTACCATCTGTATTCCATGTAAATTTTTGTGCGCGAGGCGATCGGAAACCACCGCAACCTTGTCCTGGTTTATCATTGGCATGGTATAAAATCCAATCTTCTTGCCCATCTGGTGATTTGAAAAAAGAATTGTGACCCGGCGCATACACGCTATTTTCTATAGATTTTTCGAATACCGTTTGGGGATGCTTTTTCCATGATGAAGGATTCAGCAAATCCGACTTCAGATTGGCTGAAAGCATACCTAATGCATAGAAATCTGTCCAGCAGCCACTCGCTGAATAAATGATAAAAATTTTATCTCCATGAATCAGAAACTGCGGACCTTCATTTACATCTACGTGTGGCGGATCATTCGGATTGTTCAGATCGCCATTCATTTCCCAAGGTAATGTTGGCGTAGAAATTTTAATGCGTTTGCCCTCAACAGTCCAGGGATTTTTGAGTTTGGCTATAAAAATCTCTTGCTTACCATTTGTATCACCTTCCCATCCAGACCAAATCATATACAACTTACCATTTATTGAAGCTACATCTCCATCAATTGCCCATTTATTTGTTGGATCTGTGATTTGCCCTTTAAAAATCCATTCTCCTTTCAAAGGATCGGCAGATGCATTTTCAAGCACATACATTCTATGGTTTTCATTCCTGCCATCATCAGCAGCAAAGTAAGCATACCATTTTCCATTCATAAACAGCACTTCGGGAGCCCAGATATTTTTTGAGTATGCGCCACTTGCTGGTGCTTTCCAGATGGTTTTATGTTCTGCAGTTTTTAGCCCTTCAAGGCTTTCGCTTTTCCAAAGTTCTATCCTATTACCCGTAGTGTGTGTGTAATAGTAAAACCCGTCTTTGTAAAAGCTGTAGGGATCTGCGCCAGAAGGCAAAAGCGGGTTGGTAAAGGTTTGGGCATTTGCTATCCACGAGAAAGACGCGAACAAAAGCACAAGAAATAGTCTATTCATAATGGTTAGTTTGCTTTGTTTCCGGCCAAAGATTTGATTTGTTTTTGAAGCTGCGTGTACATTCCCGCAGCTTCAAAACAAGCCTTTTTTAATCGAAAAAACGACATTCGGTGCGTCAAAATTTCGATTTTCCGTATCAAATTTTAAGGTTCTCAGACGAGAGAATTGAAGAAAATCATCTGTTGTTCAGTTTCTGATCAAGTAATTTAATAGAATATCCACCAACTACACTTCTGGCTTGAAAGCCAACTTGTTTTCCGTCAGTAGTTTCATGCCAATCGCTTTGCGGAACACGTGTTGGCGACTCAAGAGAAAATTTGTAGATCGGATTAATTAACTGGTCAAAATCTGCACGATTGTCTGCAAGTGTAGCTGTCCACATAATCCAGTCAGATTTGGTGTAGGTTTTACGGCTATCGAGCGGAAGTCCGAAGGCATTTTGCTTTTTTAGATAAAAGTCAATCTCCTTTTTATAGACGCTTGCAGGAAAGATATCCAGCTTCAAAACTTTATCCCAAACCAGATTATATTTTTGACTCCATGTGCCTTTCTTATCAAAGGTTAAGGCGTAATGATCTCCGTCGTTGGCCATTTCCATCCACTTTGTGCTCATATCTTTCGCCATTTTGCTGTATTTTTCTGCAGTTTCCTGTTCGCCAAGTTCTTTGGCCAACTTGGCATAGCAACCCAAAGCCACAATTGCTTTTACAGATAAATTGGTGTTGCGCGCCAGGTGACCGGCAAAATCGTCTGTACAAAGCTGATTTGCAGGATCAAAACCTTCCTTACTTAGGTAATCTGCCCATGTAGTTAATGTTTTCCAGTGTTTTTTGGCATAATCGGCGTTGCCTTCAACTTTCGCAATTGCCGCAGTAAGAATAATCATATTTCCAGATTCTTCCACGGGCATGTCTTCTCCATAAGTTTGTCCGTTCGCTAAAGGATATGTACCCAAATCGTGAGCGGCAAAGGGTTTAGTCCATTTTCCGCTTTCACTGTAATGGAAAATTCCGTTCATCATACCTTTCAGTAAATCTGGGTTATAAACCAAAAATAACGGTGCCGAAGGATATGTAATGTCTACGGTATTGATAGAACCATTACTGTAATTTTCTTTCGATAAAAACAGCAATTCACCTTCCGGACTTTCTACCAGTTTGTGTGCAGAAATTGCCTGACGGTACGCTATATCAGATAAATGTGCGTATTTATCGCCACCTGCTTTCACATTATCCTGATGAAACTTAGCATCAAATTCAACACATTTACTAAGCACGTTGGCATATTCTCTATCTGCTTGTTCTATTAATGACAAAATATTCTGACCGCCTTTTTTATTCCACCAAGGCTTAAGGTTTTGACCAAAATACTGAATCGATTCTTCATCATCATAAGCCAGCAAAGCCACTTTTTCAATTTCCGTGGTTCCTACGCTCGTGAATGGAAAAACGGTTGTCAAGCTAAGCGACTTACCAGTAGATGCTTTTGATGTTAAAACCTTACCCGAAACAAAACTTTGAATGGCATCTGCTTCCGGTGCAATAAATTGATTGCCGTTTTTGCTGTCTGTTGCCAGAAATACATGTCCCCAATCTATACGTAAATCGTCACCTTTTTTCTGTAAAACCGGTTGTTCTGTTGTACCTGCTTTTAAAACCGATAATTTACCTGCACCGATTTTTTCTGCTTTTACCTCTTGAAAAGAAGTATTTGCAGATAAATCTGAAGAGACGCCGAAATATACTTGTGCATTATGTGTTTTTCCATCGTTGCTTTTTACTTTAAACGAAACGTAGGAAACCGGTTTTGCAAGTAAATCGAGATCGTTCATCAGCAATGGCGAAGTAAAATCGAGGCTTAGATTTACAGGTCCGCAAGAAAAGTTGTATTTGGTTTGTGTAGCTGTAATTTGAACATCATTTTGTTTTGCCAGCAAAATATTCTGATAGGCCGCAATTGGTTTTTCGTAGACTAAACCCGCATCTAGCCATTGACCACCGGCGGTATTTTTAACGTGAATTGCCAACACATTTTTTCCCTTTTTCAAAACTGCTTTTAGCGGAACATGAATAAATTTTCCTGTCCATCCTTTGTGGTTGTAAATGGGTTCGCCATTTAGAAAAACCTCAATATTATCGTCGTGCGTAATTTTCAGGTTTACATTTTTATAATCGGTTTGGTTAAGTTCAAACGTTCTCCTTAACCACAAATCTTTACTTAGCCATTGTGTTTTGGCAGATCCATCGCCAAATGGCCCCGAACCACTTTTCCATTCTTTATCATTAAATGCGCTTCGCTCCCAACCTTTCGCTGGTTCTGTTTCGGTATATTGTGCCGTATAATTTTTTTCATCGGCTGTAGGTAATATGCTATCGAATTGTTTATCTGGGCTTCCCAGAAAGCGGTAAACTTTCCCATCTACTTTAATTAGTCCGGTTAGTGCCTGTGAAGTGCCTGTCCAGTGTTTTGTGGTCGAAGTATTTAGTTGATCACTAAAAGACCAGACACTAAAATACGGATCGTGTGTAATTAAAGGATATGCCGGCGCGATGCGTTCCTGTGCCCGCCCGGAAACTGCCGCCAGGGCAATAGAAAAAAAAAGGAAATGACGTTTCATCTAAAAATTGATTAAGCTTGAATAAAAAATCATCCGGCGATGGATTGCTTTGCGGTTCCTATACATTTGCAAATTTCTCCATGCCGGATGATTGAGGGTATGTTTTAATAGGTTAATTTAGATACTGGTGTAAAAATCATGTCTTCAACGCCGGCTATTTTAACGCCAATCCGCGCGAAAATATAGTTCTGCGTAGGTACAATATTTGGAATGGTGGCAGAGAGACTCAGGTTGTTCAGATCTGCAAGTGCTGCGCCTTCCAAAGATTGCGAAACCAGGTTATTTGTACTATTTCCGTCTACAAATTGCGTTTTATTCAGGTAAAGTGTTACGCGCTCTATAGTTTTCGCATTTGCATCGTTAATGATTTTTTCCAGACGACAGCTCGCATTTACCTTTCCGGCAGATGCCGAAAACGTTGAACCGCGAACCATATAGTATGGATTTATCTCGATATCCATTGTTTTACTGTCTTGAATGCTTACGGCAACAGTATCTTGTGCACCTTTAGAATTCTTAGGCCATAAAAAAGGACCTCTGTTGGCTGTAAAAACCAGTTTATAGTCGCCTTTAAAAAGTTTTGCAGAATACACACCATCTTGTGTAACGTTTACCCGAATTGGTGCGTAATTTCCAAAACCGGGTTGCCACAACTCAAAATAAACGGTATTGTATTGCACATTGATTGCTTCTCCTTTATATACCAATCTGCCTGTAAAATCTAGCTCGGGCGCGTCATAATTATCTTTTTTACACGAAGTAATTAATGCAATAAGCAACACGGCCACCATTAAAAAATATCTTGTTTTCATATCTGTCTGTAATTTATTGGTTTGGATTTCTGATAATTTTCGGATTACCATTAAGCACGTTCTGTGTAATCTGAGAATAGTAATTACCTAAGCGAAAACGATGTGCAGCCGTAACGCGACTTGGTTTTACCACTTTGAAAATGTATTTATTGTGGTTGGGATCTCCCGGATTGTAATATTTATACGGCCACAAACCAAATACTTGTGTGCTTACACGCGTTGCAGAACCAATATTATTTGCGTTGGTAAAATCTGAGTTGCTTAGTGCTACGCCATTCCAAATTTTATCTGCAAGTCTCCAACGTTTCATATCCCAAAGTTCATGACCTTCAAAAGCAAGTTCAACTTTTCTTTCATGGACAATACGGTCAAAGTTAATTTGTGCGGCGGTTAAAGCTGTAGTTAAGCCAGCCCGGTCGCGAACAGGTTTTAAATAGTTTGCTGCAGATGCTGCATCGCCGAGTTCAAAACTGGCTTCAGCTGCATTAAGCAGAACTTCAGCATACCGGTAACGTACCCACCAAACTTCACTTCTGGTTCCAATTTGGCCTGAACCTGCTGCAGGATCTAAAAATTTACGGACATAAAAGCCGGTTTGTGCGCTGAATTCCAGTCCATCAATTGGCCCGTCGCCACCAACAACCTGTACAGAACCAGTTTGGCCTGGCAATACACCAGTTTTGGTTTGCGCAAAGTTATCTCCGGTAACGATTGATCCATTTGCGAGTTGATAACCTGCCCAAATGTCTACAGTTTTGCCTTTAAACTGGCTTCCAGGCAAAATAACTGTTCCGGCTAAACGGGCATCTCTCCCGGTGAAAATATCACCAATATTGGTATAATAAATTGGGTTTCCAGATGCATCTACATTTGGAAGTGAAGCATAGCTATTGTCTAATTTTTCGAAAGACTGCACCAGGTTTAGAGATGGATTTAACCTACCGCCTTGTTGTTCTTCAGCAGAAGATCTTGGTTGGTTATCTATTGTAAATCCGTGCGCTTTGTTGGTTTTCAGTTTAAAATCCTTCACAAAAATCATTTCCGGATTGTTTCCTTTATCGGTAAATAGCGTGGCAAAATTCTCTGATAAATTTGGATTCTTGTTGTACAAAGAGTAGCGGCCATCGGCGATGATTTCTTTAGCAGCAGCCAATGATTTTTGGTAATATGCTGTAGCAGATGCCGCCGGAATACCAACCTCGCCGCCAGAAAGTGTAACCGTTGGCGTAGTGGCGCCGTATTTTGCAATAGATGCGGCATACAGTGCTGCGCGACTTTCCATAGCCAATGCTGCACCTTTTGAAGCGCGACTCTGTACATTTGCTGCATTCGGCAAAATGGTTTTAATGGCTTCAAGTTCTGCGATCACGAAATCGTAAATTTCTGATTCCTTTTTTCTCGGATTTTGCAGATATGTTGGATCTCCACTGTAATCATATTCCAGGGTTTGTGTGATGAGTGGAACGCCGCCCATTCTTTTCACCATTTCAAAATATAAACCTGCGCGAATAAAACGTGCTTCAGCCATAAAACGCGCTTTATCTGCAGCGGCTAAAGCCGTAGATTCTTCACCACGTTTCAGGAAAAGGTTTATATCTCTCACGTAACCGTAATCCCACATGTTCCATGAATCATAATTGTAGTCTATATTCTGGTGGCGAAAATAATCGCCATTGGCAGAACCGAAACCTTCATCAAAATCGGCATAAATCCACCAGGATTCTATACGCTGGAAATCAGGAAAGCGGTCGTATAAATCGCCAAGCACCGAGAGTACCAAATTTGGATCTTTCCATGTGGCGTCTACACTTAAAGTATTGGTTGGTTGTTTATCTAAAAACTCAGAGTCTTTTTTACACGATTGCGAAAAGGAAAGGATGGCAACCGCAGATAATGTATATATAATTTTTTTCATTTTGAACCTGTTGATGTTTAAAGCGTTAATTTGAGTCCTACGTTGAAAAATTTGTTTTGAGGATACTGCAACCCGTTGTCGTCTGCAATTTCCGGATCTACGCCATAGCTTTTCAGGTTGTCGAAAGAGAAAAGGTTATATCCGTTTGCATACACGCGAATATTCTGGATTTTAATTTTCTCCAGCCATCTTTTCGGCAGTGTATAACCGAGTTCAATGGTACGCGCGCGCAGGTATTTTACATTGTGCAGCCAAAACGTTGAATTTTTGTTGTAGTTACTCAAAGAGTTATCATTGTAGCGTAATGCAGGGTATTTCCCGGCTACCCATGCGCTGTTTAAATCGAAAGGATTTTCGCGGTGCCAGCTGTTATCAGCAAAGTTTTGAAGAAGTGCTCCTCCGTTTTGAAAAGGCCATCTTTGCTCCCAGTTCTGGTTCCAGGAATACATAGATCCTCCGGAAAAGTCGGCTGTGAAATCAAAGCCTTTGTAGGCTAAACCGATGGAGAAGCCAAACATCATGTTGGGTTGGCCCGTTGTGGTATATCCAATCGGGCGTTCATCCTGACCATCAATTACACCATCGCCGTTCTGATCTTTGTAAATCAAATCGCCTGGTAATAACCTCCGGTTTCCCTGTCCATCTATGTTTACTTTATAATTATTAATTTCATCTACGCTTTGAAACTGGCCGATTACTTCGTATCCCCAGAAAATATTCTGGTAACGATCTTGTTTTGCATTGCGGTACTGGTCCCAGGAGTTGTTGAACCTTGGCTTATATGCATCTAAAAATTTGCTTCTGGAGAGGGATACGTTTCCACCAACATTATAGCTTAACTCGCCAATTTTATCGCGATAATTCAGTGCAAACTCTCCGCCAAACTGGGCATCGCTTTCTAAGTTTTCGTTGTTCAGTCCGTAACCCAATTCTACCGGAACAATTACATCATTTCTAACGGCCATTAAACCGGTACGTTTACGATAAAAATAATCGGCGGTACCACTTAATTTCCCTTTAAATAAAGAGAAATCTGCGCCAATATCTGTGATTTTACTTTTAAACCAACTCAGGTTGTTTACTATGGGTCCTTTATCTCTTGAGGTTACAATGTTTTGCCCGTCTAGAATTACTGTTCCAACATTGTAGGTATATCCTGGTAAGTAAGCAAAAGGATCAATCCCCAAATCATCATCTCCAAGTACACCATAAGAAGCTCTGAATTTCAGGTCGTCCAGCACACTGTTTTCACCCAATAATTTTTTCATAAATTCCTCTCCGGTAATTCTCCACCCAACGGATACAGAAGGGAAATAACCAACACGGCGATCTGGAGCGAATTTCCATGAAGCATCACGTCTGCCTGAGGCTTCGAAATAGTATTTATTGTCGTAGTTGTAATTAATCCGGGCTACGTAACCAATACGCGCTTCCTCTTGCTGTAAATCTGCATAATCCTGTCCGTCCAAATCGGCAAATTGCAACACCGGCAACACATTAGTTTTTGGTACAGCATGCTGAAAGGTGTACGTACGGAACCGATCAAGGCGTTCGGCAAGCAGCAATCCGCCAAAAGTATGTTTCCCAAAAGTGCGGTTGTAATTTGCATGCACTTGATACGTATTGGTAATTACTTTTTCATTGCGGCGTTCGCGGTAAGGATTTGAACTGCCAACACGTTTTTCGTAAATCTGTGTGTCTGGATTGTAGTGAAAAACATCATACGTATACTCGTGTCCGTTCACCACATTATCTGCTACGTAATACGAATAGAGGCCTTTAAGGCTCAAACCTTTTATTGGCGTGTCGTAATCTGCAGTTAAATTGGTTTGTAAAACACGCCAGTCTGATCTCCAATAACCGGTAAGTGCTTTACTTTGAACAGCAAACTGTTCTGTATTGTGCCCAATATCATTCGGATAATCGGGATTTCCATTTGCATAAGCCTGTTCAGTAGGACGATTCCGCAAAAGCGCGAAACGTGCAGCAAAATAATCATCGCCACCTGGCACACCAGGCTGATCGCGCGTTTCTACACGTCCGTTAATCATCATGCTCACTTTAAAACGATCTGTAATTTTGGCCGAAATATTACTTTGGATATTCGATCTCTTGAAAACAAATTCTCTCGCCGTTCCGTAAACACCTTTCTGATCGAGGTGTGTGCCAGAGATGTAGTAATTCAGTTTATCCGTTCCGCCAGATGCATTTAAGTTTACGGAATATTGTGGCGCATTAGGCGCGATAATGATATCTTTCCAGTTCTGACTCTGATAACCGTATTCTGTTCCGGCTTTCCATTTATCCAATTCTGTTTGCGTAATTGTGGTTGTTCCGTTAGCATTTAAATCTGCAATGGCCCTACCAAGCATATACGTATAAGCATCTGTAGTTTCAGGAAAACGAACCCAATTTTGCCAACCTGTATACGCATCAACATTGAACGTATTCCTGGTGCTGTTGGCTCCACGTTTTGTGGTTACAATGATTACACCATTTGCAGATCTGCTCCCATAAACCGCAGCGGCTGCATCTTTTAATACCGTAATGCTTTCAATATCGTTTGGTGCAATGTTGTTAAACTGACCTGCATCTTGCTGAATTCCGTCAATTACATATAAAGGGTTTCCCATATTCCGAACCTGGATATTGGCGCTGGAGCCTGGTCTGCCATCGGGCATTCTGAACGAAACCCCAGGAAGTTTACCGGCCAAACCGGTACTTACGGTAGAACCACCATGCACACGATCAAGGTCTTTGCTGGTAATGGTTGCCACAGAACCCGTTATAGATTCTTTCTTTTGTGTTCCATAGCCAACAACTACAACATCGTCCAAATCACTCATCTCCGGAGCCAGCTTTACACGAATGTCTGTAGAACCATTTAGAGGAAAATCCTGTGTTTTATACCCTACATATGTAAATACCAGGATCGCATTTTTATCGGCAACGCCAATTTTGAATTTTCCGCCATTGTCTGTAGATGTAGCAGCTTTCGTGCCTTTAACCTGTACGCTTACGCCAATTAAGGTTTCACCTTTTTCGTCTACCACTGTTCCTGAAATACTGGATTGAGCAAAGGCCTTAGGGTTGAGTGAAATTACGAGGATTAAGAGACAACACCCATGAAGGAAGAAATTGAACCGCTTAAAACCATTTTTTGGAAAGAGATGCCATGAAGAGCCCACAGCTTCTCCTCCAGAAGAGGATAAAGTTTTTTTCATAAAATTAGGATATTTGATTAGTTAGTCGCCGGAGAGCACTTTGATTGTACACCCCTTTGGTTTATCAAATATCTTCGAATTACATCCGCAATTCAGAATACATTTGTATCAATATTTCTTCATTTTGTCTCGTTTTGTAAAACGTTTTTCTAGCCCTTTAAAGCCATTTTTCAACTAAAACTAGCAATATCGTATCAGTAGTTCTACATATCGTTTCATTTTTATTTAAGCTTGGGATCAAGGGTTGAGTTTAATATATTTGAGTACCGAATATAAACGAATTGCGAACACTAATCATCCTGTTATTTTTCCTCTTTACAACGGAAATGCTTTCTGCCCAGCCTTATTATTTCAGGCGTTTCCAGGTAGAAAACGGACTGTCTAACAATACTGTTTTTTGCAGTACGCAAGACCGGAGCGGGTTTATGTGGTTTGGCACCAAGGATGGTTTAAACCGTTTCGATGGCTCTCAGTTTCGCACATACCGGCATGATCCGGAAGTGCGGGGAAGTATTGGTAATGATTTGGTTTACGCACTGCACTATGACAATAATAATAGGTTATGGATAGGTACAAACCAGGGCGTTTATTTGTATCATCCACAAACGGAAAGTTTTAGCATAATTGAAGGTACCGAACAACTCCGGATAAATGACTTAGGAACAGATAATAAAGGAAATTTATGGATCGTATCGTTGTTCAGAATACACATCTATGCCATACACACCAGAAAACTTGTCAGTTTTGGGAATACAGTCCATTTTGATGCCAATTCGGTTACGCGAATGCGTGATGGCAGTATGTGGATCAGTACGATGCAGGGTACAATTGAGAAATTTAATTCCTTAAGTGGTAAATTCGAATCCCATTACGTACTTAATAGAACTAAAAGCCGGGAAAGCAGCTGGGTTACCAAAACACTAGATGCCGGAAATGGTCAGTTATTGATCGGAACCGCAAACCAGGGTTTGAAAATTTTTGATCTCCGTACACAAAGTACGAAAGACATACTTACTTATAATGCCGACCAAACATCAATTTATGTTCGTGATCTCGCCCGTACCAGCTTGCATGAATTTTGGATCGCTTCAGAATCTGGTATTTATGTGTACAACATTCAAAATAATGCCATCACTCAGTTAAAAAAACAGTACAGCGATCCCTACTCGCTTTCTGATAACGCCGTCTATACCGTTTTCCGTGACCGTGAAAATGGAATTTGGGCGGGTAGTTTTTTCGGGGGCGTAAATTACTATTCGCAACAAAATGCATTGTTTACTAAATTTTTTCCAAAAAAAGACAGCAACTCTATCAGCGGCAGCGATGTACGTGAAATTTGTAAAGATATTCACGGAAATCTTTGGATAGGTACAGAAGATGCAGGTTTGAATATGCAGGACGCTAAAAGCGGAATATTCAGCAACTTTCTCCCAGATGGAAGAAATTCCAGTATTGCCTATTCTAATATTCACGGGTTACTGATTGATGGCAACAAACTCTGGATTGGTACCTTTGAACATGGCTTGGATATTATGGATGTAAGCAGCAAAAAAGTAATTAAACATTACTCTGCCGGCAAGGAAAATTCCCTGCGCACCAATTTTATCGTTACTTTTTGTAAAACCAGCAAAGGCGAAATACTAGTGGCTACAATTGCTGGCTTATACCGTTATAATAAATCTACAGACGATTTTGAACTGATTCCAGGCTTACCAGCGGCATTCTTTCAAGTGATTACGGAAGACCGTAATGGAAATCTTTGGGCAGGAACCTTTAATGATGGCGTGTTTAAGTTCAGGATTGGAGAAAAAAATGTTTTACAGTTTAAATACGATCCGGCAAACCCAAACTCAATTGGACATAATACCATTAATGGTATTTTTGAAGACAGTAGAAGCAATATCTGGATCAGTACAGATGGCGGCGGATTAAATCGCTATAAAAGTCAAAATCAAAGCTTCGAACGCATTACAAAAAAAGAGGGATTGCCCAGCAATTTTCTTTTTAAAATGCTGGAAGATGATGAACAGAAAATTTGGGTTGGCAGCACCCGTGGCTTAGTTCAGTTTGATCCGCAAACGCATGCTATTAAAACTTTTTCCAAAGCAAATGGTCTGCTCACCGATCAGTTCAATTACAGTTCGGGTTTTAAAGATACTGATGGTAGAATGTATTTTGGCAGCGTACGCGGATTAATCAGCTTTCATCCTTCAGATTTCAAAGATTTCCAGTCTACAGCGCCAGTAAAAATAACGGGTTTTCAAGTAGATAACGAAGAAAGTAAAATCGCTTCAGAAAATTCCATCCTTCAAAAATCAATTAGTTATACCGATAAAATCGTTTTAAACGACGAAAGTTCATCTTTCAGTATAGACTTTGCTGCTCTAAGTTACATCTCGCCAGATATGACGCAGTATGCCTACCGAATGACAGGTTTAAATAACAGCTGGGTTTTCCTCAAAAGCAACAGAAAGGTTTATTTTACTAAACTTGCCGCAGGGAATTACACCTTTGAAGTTAAAGCATTACTAAACGGAACAAATAAATGGAGTACAGATAATGCCAAAATTTTCATCACCATACTCCCACCCTTTTACCGCAGCAACCTCGCATATCTTCTTTATTTTTTATGCGCAGCTGCGCTGATTATCTATTTTGTAAGCATGTACCACCGCCGTATTATGTTAAAAAATAAAAGGCGCATGGAACTTTTTGAAAACAAGAAAGAAAAGGAAGTGTATCAAGCCAAAATTGAATTTTTCACCAATATTGCACATGAAATCCGCACGCCTTTAACGCTTATAAAAGGCCCAATGGAGAAAGTAATTCGCCAGGCAGCATCAGTTCCTTACATTGAAAAAAATTTACGCCTTATGGACCGCAATACAGACCGGCTGCTTAACCTTACCAACCAACTTTTAGATTTTAGAAAAACAGAAGTTCGCGGATTTTCACTGAGTTTCGTAAAAGGCAATATAACTGAAATTCTGCACGAAATTTTCCTGATTTTTCAGCCTTTGGCCGATGAAAAAGATATCCAGTTTTCTATACAATTACCGCCAGTTGCAGTCTTTGCTTATATAGATACAGAAGCATTTTATAAAATAATGAGCAACCTTATAGACAATGCTATCAAATACGGCCAGAATAAGGTTTGCGTACAGTTTAGTTTGCCAGCCGGCGATACAGGTTTCTTTAGAATTACGGTTTTAAACGACGGACCACTAATACCAGAAGAATTGCGTAAAAAAATTTTTGAGCCTTTTTTCAGAGCTTCAGAAAAGCAGATTAAACAAGGAACAGGTATTGGCTTATCTATTGCGAAGTCTCTGGCCGAGTTGCATAGCGGACAATTATACGCCGGCGAAAGTGACGAAAAGCACAATAGCTTTATACTGGAACTTCCTGTACATCAATTAATTGAATTCAATTTAAAGGGCAAATGGAAAAAACAATGACGCAAGAACCTGTAGAGACACCAGAAAACAAAGAAAAATTTTTGATTTTGCTGGTCGATGATGAGGAGGATATACTGGAGTTTATTGCAGACGATTTAAGTGAAAAATACCAGGTTTTAACCGCCAGAAATGGGATTGAAGCATTGGAAGTTTTAAATGAAGAAATTGTTCAACTCGTGATTAGCGACGTGATGATGCCAGAGATGGATGGTTTTCAACTCTGTGAGCACTTAAAATCGACGGTAGAATTTAGCCATATACCTGTTATTCTGTTAACAGCTAAAAATAGTTTACAATCTAAAATTGAAGGTCTGGAACTTGGTGCAGATGCGTATGTAGAAAAACCATTTTCACCAGAATTTCTACAGGTACAGGTATCTTCACTCATAAAAAACAGAAATAAAATTAAGGCTTATTTTGCCAGCTCTCCGCTAATTCACATTAAAACGATGGCATATTCCAAAGGCGATGAATTGTTTCTGGAGCGCTTGCAAAATTTAATTGATGAGCAGTCGGACAATCCCGATCTGGATGTAGAACATCTGGCCGATCACATGAATATGAGCAGACCTACACTCTATCGCAAAATAAAATCAATTTCTAATCTAAGCCCCAATGAACTGATTAATATTGCGCGGTTAAAAAAAGCCGCCGAGCTTTTAAATGAAGGTGTGCTCAAAATTTATGAAATTTCTGAAAAAGTTGGTTACAGCTCTCAAACCCATTTTGGGCGAAATTTTTCCAAACAATTTGGAATGTCGCCTTCAGAATATATTCAAAGTAAACAACATAAAAAATAAATCATTTATACTGAAGGCGGCATATTTTTAGTTAAAATGAATTGACAGTTGCAATAATAGAATCTAAAATATCTGCATATAAAATTTGAGTAAGTTCTGAATAGAGCTTTTCGCTGGTCTGATCTGGAAAGCCCAGGTCATTCCAGGAGCCCATTCCACCGAAAACCCACGCAGATGCCGCTGCGAATAAAAGTTGCCGCGCCTCAACAGAATAATTGTTATTCTGAATCAGATCCTTATGATAATACTCTTTTTCGGGATTTTCACTTTCCAAAATTGCAGATGCCCGCGAAAAAATCTGCCCGAAATTATCCAGTTGTTTTGAAAATGCAAATGCAGAAATTTTAGACAAAACATCTGATAAATTTTCGCGCAGTTGCGGCAATTCTAACTGCATATTTCTGGTAGATTCATTCGGCGCAACCAAGCCGTACTTCACACTCCAGATTTGACTATTCGGGTCATCTTTTCGGGTTACCTCCCATCGGTCCTGCCAAAAATCAGAATGGTTTTCATAAACGGCTTCAATAAGCCAGGTTCCGCCGCCACCAATCATTCCGGCCATTTGATGATCTTTAACACGCGACTGATCTGCCGATGGCTGATAAAACAAACGCAAAAACTTAATTCCTTTGTCTGCAAGTTGTTTGTACCAATCTTTAGGATCATTCGCTACAACAAATTCTTCGGTATTGCTTGTTTTGGACACGGCATTGAACTTGACAAAATCTACTGAATTACAGAACTTAAACACGGTATTTGTTGGATAAAAATGCTCCGGAAGATTTCCGTGTAGAAAATATTCGTTGCCATAACTTACTAGAGAAATAATTTGAGCGAGTGTTCCTGTCATGATATTTTTGGTGCGATGTGAAATTTTTATTGGCCAAAATACACATCCAAACGGTTAAATCGCAATTTTTTAAATATTACAGAGGAAATTATTAGTGAAGTTTTTGATGAAGACAGGTGGTGAATTATTAGATTTCTCTTGCAGATACAAAACTTTAAACTTAAAAAATAAGGAAAACTTCATTCCGGGGAAACCATTGTTACAGCAGAGTAAAACTAAATAAAACTGGTATTCAGCGAATTATAATTTATTCTAAAAAATATTAAAATTAAACTTGACACAAGTCAATCTTTTTTTCATATTTGCATCCCGATTGAAAGCCTCCTTAGCTCAGCTGGTAGAGCAACTGACTTGTAATCAGTAGGTCATTGGTTCGATTCCGATAGGAGGCTCAATTTAAAGGCGATAAAGATTTTTATCGCCTTTTTTCTTTTGCCAGCTTCAGAATTTCCATCTTCAGAAAAAATAAAAATTTTAAAGTAATTCCTGGTTTCATTCGTCTACACAGAAAAACCGATCATTATGATAACTATTTTTAAAACAAATATTTCTTCAGAAGAAGATGTAAACCGGGTAGCCGAAACATTTAATAAACAACTGAGCCACATTAACTGGACGGTAGACCTCCTTGATATTGATCGGATTTTGCGTACAGAATCTACCGAACATGCCGGTGATATCATTGTAAAGACATTGCAAAAACTGGGGTTTAGCTGCACAAGTCTTGAAGTTTTTCATGCGCCTCCGCGTTGGACATAGTTAAACAAAACCTCGAAATAACGTAAACAAAATCATACAAAAGTCATGTTTAATGAAGATTTAATGAAGTAGTACTTCCCTAAACATCTGAAGTTCTGCAACCTGCGTAAATCGCTTCATAAACCAAACGTTATGAAGTATTTATTCATGTTACTGGTAGTTTGCCTGTTTGCAAATACAGTAAAAGCCGATGTTGGCTGCAGTACATATAATGGATTATATCCAAATGCAATTGGAAATAAAAACCCACTTACCGGAAATCCGAATTACTACAATACGGGCTACATTGCTTTTAGATATTACGATCAAGATCCAAATTGTGGCATTCGCGACAATAAAATCTCGTTGTATAGCCCATTTACATACTGCGATGTTTCCGGCGTACGAAACTATGGTGTGCTGGTCACGTACAATCCTGCAGATAATAGCTGCATGAAATTGCCATTAGATCATACTATGGAGTTTGCTTTACCCCTATTTGCGGCTTTTGCATTTTTAACCGTACGGAAATATGGAAGTTCTGCCTTTTAAAATTTCTGTTCAAAAACACGAGAAAAAATTAGTTTCCAAAAAAATTAACCTATTTTATTTCCAAATCAACTAAAATCGGGAAGTGATCAGAAACAAATTTGCCATGATAAGTGTCCGTTAAGATACCCCATCTTGTTGCCGTAAATCCTTTAGTTACGAATACATGATCAATAATTTCGAAGCCACTTAGTTCTTTTCCCCAGGCATTAAAGGACGAGTTATTTGCATACGGATTTTTAACCTGATTGTAAGTATCTGCAAGCAATCCCGAATTTGCAAGCGTAAGATACCATTCGCTTTTATGTCCGCCGTTTAAATCTCCTGTAAAAACTGATGGTGTATTTCCGGCAATTTCTTTAATTTTTTTCACGATCAGTTTACTACTTTCTACGCGCGCAATTTTGCCCTGATGATCAAAATGGGCATTAAAATAAAAGAATTTCTTTCCGGTTTTGAGATCCTGAAGATGTACCCAGGAACAAATCCTGTTGCAACACGTTGCATCCCAACCCAAACCCGGTTTATCCGGATTTTCTGAAAGCCAGAAGTCACCCTTTGCCAATAGTTTAAATTTATCTTTACGATAGAAAACAGTTGAATGTTCTCCGCCATCTTTCCCATCATCACGGCCCAAACCATAATGATTATATTCCGGCAACCATTTAGACAAATCTTCGATCTGATTTTGTAATCCTTCCTGAATTCCAAATACATCATATTGATGGAAACGGATCAGGTTTGCAGCAACAGGTCCGCGTTGGGACCATCGGTTTCCTTCATCTCCGGAATTGTCATATCTGATGTTGAATGAGCCAGCGGTAATTTTCTGAGCAAATGTTGCGGAGGTATGAAATAAACAGCATACCACGAATATAAAAAATTTAAATTTCATGATTTTTAAGTTCAGATTGAGAAAGCCGGAATCTGTATTCTTACAAAACTAATAAGGTAATATAAACAGCATGTTAATTTGTTGTTTTAAAAGAGGAAATATCAATACATTACCAGCCAATTCCATAATCTTCGCCGTGATTGCTTGAGCCGCCCCACATGCTACCGTGTTTCCAATCGAAATAAATAGCATTTATCGGACCGCTGGTTCTTTCAGAAAAACTAAGGATATAACCCATTTTCTTCAAATCTTCTTTGACAGATTCTGGTGTTGTTTTATTGAGCAAAATTTGCCCGGGTTTAGGCTCCCGATCGCTTGTTTTCGTTCCACCTAATGACAACCAAAGTTGATTGGTATTAAAATTCGCTGCTTCTGTTGCTTTTTGAACATTCATATCAAATTCTGCCATATTCAGAAAAAACTGCAGCAGGTTTTGATCTTGTGTATCACCGCCCTGTACCGCAGCAGAAATAAACGGCTTGCCATCTTTTAAAAACATAGATGGCGAAAGTGTTACGCGCGGACGTTTTCCGGGTTCAACCACATTGAATGGGTTTAAGGATGCATCCATCACAAAACTTTGCATTCTTTGACTCATTCCAATTCCGGTATTTCCGGCTATGCATGCAGGCAACCATCCGCCGCTTGGCGTAACCGAAACTACCCAACCTTCTTTATCGGCAGCTTCTATAGAGGTTGTTCCCCGCCATAAACGATCTTCATAAAGTTCCTTGGGAGTATTGTTACCAAGATCATGTTTGGGCGCAAAATTTCTTTTTGTGGTGTCCATTTCGAAACCGCGACTTTTTAATAGTTCTAAATACGGATTCTTTTTACCTTCATAAGGATAAGGATCTCCGGGGCCAATCTGCGGATCATTTTTATCCGCCCGAATTAAATCTGCACGTTTTTTCGCATAATCTTTACTTAATAAGCCTGCCATTGGTTCTGCTGGTCCTTTCGCCGGATCTCCGTAATAGAAATCGCGATCGGCGAATGATAAATTCATTGCCTGATAAACCGTATGGATATATTTGGAACTGTTGTAACCCATTCCTTTTAAATCGAAATTTTCCAGAATGTTCAAGGCCTGCAACAAAACCGGCCCTTGTGTCCATTGCTGAAGCTTATATACGTCTATTCCTTTGTAGTTAACACTTAGCGCTTTTTCCTCTAAAGGTTTCCATTTCGCAAGATCATTCATCGTAATTAAACCACCTTGTTCTTTACTTCCGCGAACAAACTCTGTAGCAATATCGCCTTTGTAAAAACGATCGTAAGCGGCCATTAATGCATTCTGGCGACTTTTACCATCTTTTAAGGCATTCGCTTCAGCTTCAACCATTTTGCTGAGTGTCTTAAACAGGTCGTTTTGCACAAAAATTTCTCCGCCTTCCGGTGCTTCTCTTTTTTCGCCGGTATGTGGGAGAAAAACCTTTTTACTATAAGGCCAGGTTTTAATCAAGTCTTTTCCGCGTTCCATTGCATTTGCGGCCTGCGCCTCAATGGCGTAACCTTTTGCCATTTGCATAGCTGGTGCCAAAACCTGACCGAGCGTCATCGTTCCGTATTTACTCAACATAAAAATTAGTCCACCTGGCGTACCCGGAGTTGTCGCTGCAAGCGGACCATATTCTGGCGGGAAATTATACCCTTTACTTTTGAAAAATTCTACTGTTGCTCCGGTTGGTGCTACGCCCATTGCATTAATTGCAATTACTTCCTTCGTATTCGGATTATAAATTAATGCCTGAGTTTCGCCACCCCAGCTTAACGTATCCCACATGGTACAGGTTGCGGCAAGCATGGCACAAGCCGCATCAACAGCATTTCCACCTTGTTGAAAAATCATAGATCCTGCAGTTGCAGCCATAGGTTTCCCCGTAATAGCCATCCAATTACTACCGTAAAGCATGGGTTTCTGGGTTTGTTGGGCAAAAATTGGATGAATTAGAAATAACGAAATTAAAATGAGTATAAGTTTCTTCATGTGTCTAATATAAGGAAACGCTGGCGTTTTATAGGACACCTGCAGCCAATGTAAACCTAAAGTCACTATTTCTATATGTTTGTTACTTTATAATCACAAATAAATCACCCTCGGCTATGAATGGCGGATTTCAATAAATCCAGATTTAGGGTATACATTTTGAATAATTTACGCTAAAACCATCCACCCCATTTAAATGTTGTTAAACCAACAGTAAAAATATTTTAATTAGCGTTTATTTCTCGATTTAAAATTACATTTTTGCAAAAATTTATCACGATAATAAATGCAGAGTTACTCCGAATTTCTTGACCTCAGTGTTGGCTTTCCTCAGGAAGGTTTCGAGGTACTAGAAGATGAATTATATTTTCAGGACCTGAACCTGATGGAAATGATTGAAACCTATGGTACTCCATTGCGTTTCACCTATTTACCTCTGGTGAGCAAGAAGATTCAGCAGGCGAAAATCCTCTTCCAAACCGCTATTCTTAAGAATAACTACCGCGGCGATTATAAATACTGTTATTGCACAAAAAGTTCGCACTTCAAGCACATTGTTGAAGAAGCGCTGAAAAACAATATCCATTTAGAAACATCTTCGGCATTTGATATGCCAATGGTTGATGCACTGGAGAAAAAAGGTGCTTTAAGCAAAGACACAACCATCATTTGTAATGGTTTTAAAACCTATCAATACAAACAATATATCATTGATATGTTGCACGATGGTTTTAAAAACATCATTCCGGTACTGGACAACAAAGAAGAATTTAACCTTTACGATGATGAAGTAGAAATGGATGAACCTTGCAACCTGGGTATTCGTATTGCTGCTGAGGAACAACCTGATTCTCAATTTTACACCTCGCGTTTAGGTGTACGTATGGAAGATGTTATTGATTTCTACAACAATAAAATTGTAACCAACCCGAATTTTAAGGTAAAATTGCTTCACTTTTTCATCAATTCAGGTATTTCAGATACGCCGTATTATTGGAATGAACTGGAGAAATATGTGACTTTATATTGCAAGTTCAAGAAAATAAATCCTGATTTGGATACTTTGGACATTGGTGGTGGTATGCCATTTAAAGATTCATTAGTTTTCGATTTCGATTATGAATACATGGTTAATGAAATCGTAAAACGGATTAAAGAAATCTGTGCCATTCACGAAGTGATGGAACCGGATATTATTACCGAATTTGGTAAATACACTGTAGCAGAAGCTTCTGGCATCTTATACAAAGTATTGGGCCGTAAACAGCAAAATGACCGCGAACGCTGGTTAATGCTTGATGGGTCATTTATCACGAATTTACCAGATGTTTGGGCGCTAAACCAGAAATATATCTTATTGCCAATTAACAATTGGGATGCAGAATATGAAAGGGTAAACTTAGGTGGAATTACTTGCGATGGCCAGGATTATTATAATCAAGAAGCACATATGAATAGTGTATTTATGCCAAAAACGCGTAAAGTGCAGTATCTGGGCTTTTTCCATACCGGTGCCTATCAGGAAGTTTTGAGCGGTTACGGAGGAATTCATCACTGTTTATTACCAAGTCCTAAACACGTACTCATTCGCAGAAACAGAGATGAAAGCTTTAATTTTGAAGTTTTTGGAGAGGAACAAAACAGTAAGCAGGTATTGAAAATCCTTGGTTATTAATCCTAAAATTATTGAGGAAGACTTTCTTAGAAAACATATAGCGCCAGGTATTTTACCTGGCGCTTTTTTGTTGTACTATCATTTAGTATATTTAAATTATGAACAGTGAAGAAAGTAAATTACTAGAGAGAATTACCTTCATCCCAGGACTAATGGGCGGAAAGCCTACAATAAGAGGCAATCGGTTTACCGTGATTGATATTATCGAACTTTTGTCGTCAGGAATGACACGTGAGCAAATTTTGGAGGAGCATCCCATCCTTGAAGCAGATGATATTCTGGCGGCACTACTTTTTAGTGCAAAGCAACTTAGGGATGAATACACTTACGAATGACTGGGAATTTTGGTTGGATGAAAATATTTCGCCAATTATTTCAAAATGGCTTATGAATGAAATAAATATTAAATGTACTTCATTTCATACACTTAAACTACACAGTACATCAGACATTGATATCTATAAAATTGCCAGAGATAAGAAAAAAGTAATTATCATAACAAAAGATTCCGATTTTCATGGAATTGTTTCATGGAAAGGTATACCTCCCAAATTAATTTTTCTAAAATTCGGAAATTGCTCAAACAAGGTTCTCTACGAAAAGTTAAAAGCTTAAATTTATCATGCAATAGAACAACTTATCTATGGGGATTTGGATATATTTGAAATAAAATAAGATTAAATGCAATTCGGTAAAGTAGAAGACCCATCAATTATAGATTACACGCTCCCGGCTGATGCGCCGGAAACGGCAGCAATTTTATCAACAAATAAATCCAGGCAACATTTCGAGGCTTTTGTAGGTTGTGCAAAATGGAATAAAGCAGATTTAAAAGGTTTTTATCCAAAAGGAACAAAAGATGAACTAACCTACTACTCTACTCAGTTTAACTCTATTGAACTGAACGCAACCTTTTATGGCATGCCAACGAGCGAGCAAGTGATCACCTGGACAGAAAAAACACCTGAAAATTTCAAATTTTTCCCAAAATTAACCAATAGCGTCAGTCATTTTAAACGCCTCATAAATGTTAAGGAACCTGTAGAACAATTCTGCGACGCAATTAGCAATTTTGAAGACAAATTAGGAATGGCATTTCTTCAGTTGCATGACAATTTTAAACCTAAAGATTTCGATCGGCTGCAAAAAGTAGTGGAAGAATTTCCGAAAGTAATTCCGCTAGGTGTAGAGGTTAGAAATAATGAATGGTTTTCCAATCCAGTAATTGCTAAACAATTTTCTGACCTTTTTGAAAAACACCATATCGCCAACATTATCGTAGATACGGCCGGAAGAAGAGACATGCTGCATATGCGCCTAACCTCACCTGTAGCATTTGTTCGTTTTGTAGGCGCAAATGTGGATGAAATTGATAAGAAACGCTTAGACGACTGGATTGAACGCATCACAAAATGGAAAGAGGAAGGTCTGGAAAAACTATATTTTTTCGTTCATCAAAATGTGGAATTATCCTCTCCCCTTTTTTCTGCATATTTTACAGACAAACTGAATAAAGCCATTGGTACCAACCTGCATATTCCTGTGATGGCAAACCCAGGCGGACCAACTTTATTTTAAATACAAATGTTCAGGCAAACACACTTGTCCTGAATATTTTTTACGGCATTTGAAGAATACTTTTTTGCTTCCGATATAAAATACTAACAGCCAGTATAAAACCCGCCGCTACCACGCAAAGGCTGAAAGGAAAAATATATTGCATCCCAAAGCTTGTGGAAACTGCTCCGATTAATGGACCGGTAACCCCTAAAGATAAATCGATAAATAAACCGTAATTTCCAAGTGCTGCACCCTGGCTGGAAACCGGAATAAGACGTACGGCTTCTACACCAAGAGCCGGGAAAACCAAAGAAAAACCGAACCCCGAAATTCCGGCGCCAATAAGTGTTAATGTTGGTCCAAATGCCATGGCAATAATACTCAGTCCAACTACTTCCATTGCCAGGCAGGCAATAGCTGTTTTCATTCCTCCATACTGATCAATTGCGCGCGCAAATATTAAACGGCCAATAACAAACATCACACTGAAAAGAGACAGACACAATACTGCGCCATCCCACCTCAAATAACTATAATACAAAGTAATAAAGGTAGAAATTGCGCCAAATCCCAGTCCGCCGGCAGCAAGACAAAGCCCGTAGGGCGTAACTTTCTTTAAGACACGGAAGAATGATTGTGGCTCTTCATCGTTCTCTATGTTACGTCCGAAAATATTGGTTTTCTGACGTGCGTAGAAAAACCCGCAAATTCCTATAACAATAATCAGTAGCGCGATATATCCAATCCCGATGGTATTGGCCATAATTACGCCAAGTGGAGCTCCGGCTGCTAAAGCACCATAATTACCGATGCCATTATAACTAATTGCTTTTGCAGTATGTTGAGTACCTACACGAAAAATTGCCCAGTTAATTGGACTTGCTCCAACCAATCCTTCAGAAAAGCCGGTTACCAGACGCATAATGACCAATAAACCTAAACTAATAATTCTGTACTCCGTTACAAACGCAGTAATTAAGAGTAACAATCCGCTGATCACAAAACCAAGCATACTCATCATTACAGCAGGCTTTGGTCCTTTTTTATCTACAATCCTTCCTCCATAACCTCTAAAAACAAAAGTTGCCACATATTGTAAACTAATCACAATACCAGCAACCATCGTACTATATGCAAGACTTCCGTGCAAATATTCTGGTAGTACAGCAAGCGTTAACCCAATCGTAAAATAGCCTAAAAAAGTAAAAACAACATAACTTATAATGGTCATATTAAGGCTTTTAGCCTCTTGACGTTGTGCTTCGGACTGCATAAAAATTGACAAATAGATAAAGAGCCAAAGTTCGGCAATCTTTAAAACATTCTAATCTTCCAGAATATAGTTTTACTTTCAGAAAACACTTAGTGTATATCTAACACTAATTAGACATTCGCTTCGACACGTTTATAGTGAGCTTCAGTAGCTTTAGCTTCTTCTCCCTCGGGTGTAATGTTATAGGCGGTTAGAACAAATTCATCATTATTTATGATCTTCAATTCGGTTCTCCATCCCCAAACGCTCTCATATTCCGGACTTCCATAAGCGCCTAAAACTGAAAATCCAGTTTGTGTCGCTTCGCCTTCGGCCATCATAATCTGACTGCCCATATGAAAACTATCCATCCAGCTGATGATAAAACGGCTGTATGGAAGATCGAAACCAACTATCATTTTCCCTTCAAATGGTTTTTCTTCCAAGGTGCTGTTATAATCTATGGAAATGAAACGTTTACCGAGTAGCGAGGTTACAGTGGCCTGAATTTTAGCTTCATCAACCAAAACATCCGGTTCGAACCAGGTTTTACAGGTACCTTGCCAATACCCGATTAAAATTTGCAGCGTGAGGTGTGCGCCATTCTCTAAAGAATCCTCAAATTTTATAGTTGCCATAATCAAATCTAATCATAATTATAATTCACGCGGCTTTGTGCACCCAAAAAAATCCTTAACTTGTTACATGGTTAAAACACTAGATCTGAACCAGGTAATGGTACTGGATATTGAAACCGTACCTCAATATTCAAACTTTGATGATGTTCCACCACATATTCAGCATTTGTGGGAACAGAAAACTCATTTCCAACGCAAAGAAGACCAAACACCCGCTGAATTTTACGAGCGTGCAGGTATTTTAGCAGAGTTTGGAAAGATTATTTGCATCAGCCTGGGAATTTTTGACGAACAAAATGGAAGCCTCAATTTAAGAGTAAAATCTTTCTCGGGAAATGATGAAATCTCCGTATTACACAACCTCGTAGCATTGCTGGCGAAACAAATACCAAACCTGGTTTTCTGTGCGCATAACGGGAAAGAATTCGATTTCCCTTATTTATGCCGAAGGCTATTGATCAACGGATTTGAAATCCCGAAGCAACTCGAGCTTTCAGGAAAAAAACCTTGGGAAATTAATCACATAGATACTTTAGAACTTTGGAAATTTGGTGATTTCAAACACTATACTTCGTTGAACTTGCTGGCAACAATCCTCAACATTCCTACACCAAAAGATGATATTGACGGCAGTCAGGTAAGACAAGTCTATTATGAAGAAAAAAATCTGGAAAGAATTGTCAGCTATTGCCAGAAAGACGTGATCACCACGGCTCAGGTGCTATTAAAATTTAAAGGTTTGCAGATAATTCCGCCAGAAAATATTACCATTGTAACCTGATGCTGAACGTAAAAAATCTACACGTCGAATTTTTCAATCCGGAAGATAAAACCTGGTTTAAAGCAGTAAAAAACATAAGCTTTGAAGTTAAACCTGGAAATGTCTTAGGAATTGTTGGCGAATCTGGCTCCGGCAAATCGGTTACCTCTTTTTCCATTATGCGTTTGCACGATGAACAATCGACCCAGATAACGGGCAAAATCGAATTTGATCAAATCAGCTTGCTTGATCTCAACGCTAATGAAATACGCAGTTTCAGGGGAAATCAGATTTCTATGATTTTCCAGGAACCAATGACTTCTTTAAACCCAGTATTTAGCTGTGGAGATCAGGTTGCAGAGGCCATTATCCTCCATCAGAAAGCAAACAAAAAACAAGCCAGATCCCAAACAATTGAACTTTTCAAAGACGTTCAGCTTCCAAGACCCGAAGCCATATTTGACAGTTATCCTCACCAGATATCTGGCGGACAAAAACAGCGCGTGATGATTGCAATGGCTTTAAGTTGCAATCCGAAGTTGTTAATTGCTGACGAACCTACCACAGCTCTCGATGTTACCGTTCAACAAACCATTCTGCAATTATTGTTAAAACTGAAAAATGAACGCAATATGGCAATGGTTTTTATATCTCATGATTTAGGTGTAATCAATGAAATTGCAGATGACGTTGCAGTTATGCTTAAAGGTGAGGTGGTTGAATATGGAAAATGCCATGATATTTTCGCTCGTCCACAACATCCGTATACAAAAGGCTTGCTGGCATGCCGCCCCTCGCCCTTTTTACAACTGAAACGATTACCTGTAGTTTCAGATTTTCTAACCGGTAAAATTGAAGATGCTTCTGCACACCTTCAAATCTCCAATCAGATTAGCGCGGCAGAAATTGATTCCAGGAGGCAAAAACTTTACGCACAAAAACCGTTGCTCAGTGTAAATAAACTTTGTAAGTGGTACCCGCAAAAAAGTAGTTTTTTCAAAAAAAGTAAAGCTCATATAAAAGCTGTTGATGAAATAACATTTGATGTTTTTCCGGGCGAAACACTGGGCCTGGTAGGTGAATCAGGCTGCGGAAAAACAACCCTCGGACGAACCATTTTAAGATTATTAGAACCCACGAGTGGCGATATTCAATTCATGGGCGAATCTATTGTTGGACTTGCGAACAATGCTTTGCGTAAACTGCGTAGAGACATTCAGATCATTTTTCAAGATCCTTATGCCTCACTAAATCCTAAATTAAGTGTTGGCCAGTCTATTATTGAACCTCTCCAGGTTCATAAATTATATAAAACAGATCATGACCGCAAGGAAAAAGTAATTCAGCTCCTTGAAAAAGTTGGCCTAAAGCCCGAACATTATAATCGTTATCCTCATGAGTTTAGCGGCGGACAGCGCCAGCGCATTGTAATTGCACGTGCATTGGCATTAAAGCCAAGATTTATTATTTGTGACGAGTCTGTTTCTGCACTTGATGTCTCTGTACAAGCACAGGTGCTCAATCTGCTTAAAGACTTACAGCAGGAATTTGGCCTCACTTACATATTTATTTCACATGATCTTGCTGTCGTAAAACACATTTCCGATCGCATTTTGGTTATGAACAAAGGTAAAATTGAAGAGGAAGGCTATTCAGAAGATATTTTCAACCAGCCAAAAGCAGCATATACACGTAAACTTATTAATGCCATTCCAAAATAGTCAATCCCAAATGAAGATCATCCTCGCCGCACTCCTCTTTTTTCTAAGTTTTAACCTTAAAGCCCAAACTGTTAAAATTATCAATTCTGAATATATTTTTGAACAGGCTCCATTTGACGCCTGCCACGCGTCTACGCTTGTAGAATTAAAAAACGGAAAACTAATGGCGTCCTGGTTTGGCGGCAAATATGAAGGAAGCAAAGATGTCTGTATCTGGACATCTATTCGTGAAAATGGCAAATGGAATGCTCCTGTAAAAATTGCAGACGGCATTGTAAATGATACGCTTCGTTATCCCTGTTGGAATCCCGTTCTCTTTAAAGCCAAAAATGGGACACTTTACCTTCACTATAAAATTGGCCCGAATCCGCGCGAATGGTGGGCGGTTTATAAAACTTCATTAAATGATGGTAAAACATGGTCTGAAGCAAAACCTTTGGCCAAAGGTTTTCTTGGTCCAATTAAAAACAAACCTGTTCAATTGGCCAATGACGACATTTTATATCCATCGAGCACAGAAAGCCTGGATGAAAAAACATGGAATATACATATTGAAAAAAGCGATGCGAAAGCGAAAAACTGGAAGAAAATTAACATCAATTGTGATACTTTTGGCGTAATCCAACCATCACTATTAACGCATCCAGACGGGAAATTACAATTGCTTTGCAGAAGTCGGCAAAACGTCATTGTAGAAAGCTGGTCTGCAGATCAAGGCGAGACCTGGACTCCGCTTTCGGCTACAACATTGCCAAATCCCAATTCTGGTAGTGATGCAGTAACGCTTCAAAATGGACAGCAATTGCTGATCTATAATCCACTTGCCGCAGGTAAAAACTGGTGGGAAGGCCGATCGGTGCTAAAACTGGCCATTTCACCAGATGGAAAAAAATGGACCGATATTTACACGCTCGAAAATCATCTCAAAGGTGAATTCAGCTATCCCGCAATTATTCAAAGTACCAACGGACATATCCATTTAAGTTATACAGCTGAGCGAAAAAAAATTAAATATATCGAGCTGTCCGTCCTGTAAAAAAGTTCTTTAATTGCCTCGAACCACATTAAAAAACCTTCATTTTACATCTTTTCTGTATCTTCGATAAATTCGCTAAAAAGATATGGCAAAGAGAAAATCCTCAAATATAAAATTAGTTCTGAATCAGTTGGTTAGTGATATTTTCGAAAAAAACGGAAATGCATTGCTGAACTACAAACAGGTTTCATCAAAATTAAACCTTACAGATCAGGAATCGAGAGATACAATTCTTGAGGTATTGAAAGAAGGGAAAACGTCTGGTCTTTTTCTTGAACCAGAAAAAGGCAAATATAAACTTAAAGAGCTTAAAAATTTCATTGTAGGAACGGTAGATATGACTGCAGACGGTTCTGCTTATATTGTACCCGAAGATGAATTTGAGAAAGATGTTTTTATCGCCCCCCGAAAACTTAAAAATGCTTTACACGGAGATACAGTAAAAGCTTATGTCTTTGCAAAAAAAAGCGGCCGGAAAAATGACGGTGAAGTCATTGAAATTATTAAAAGAGCAAAATCAGATTTTACCGGTGTAATTAAAGTATCAGATCGTTTCGCATTTGTTATTGCCGATGATAAAAAGATGATGCACGACATTTTTGTACCTCTGGATGATATTCACGGTGCAAAAAATGGCCAGCGCGTTTTGGTTACACTGGCCGATTGGCCTGAAGGTGCCAAAAACCCGATAGGTGTGGTTAAACACGTTTTGGGCAATCAGGGTGAAAACAATACAGAGATGAATGCAATTCTGGCGCAGTACGGTTTTCCGTTGGAATTTCCGTCGCAGGTAGAAAAGGAAGCCAATGCAATACCCGAAGAAATCCCCGAAGCAGAAATTTCTAAAAGAAGGGATTTCCGAAGTGTTTTAACATTTACGATAGATCCCGCAGATGCAAAAGATTTTGATGATGCTATCTCCTATCAGAAATTACCCAATGGAAATCATGAAATCGGAATACATATTGCTGATGTTTCCCATTATGTAATTCAGGGAACTGAATTGGACAAAGAGGCTTACAGTCGCGCAACGTCTGTTTACCTGGTAGATCGGGTTATTCCAATGCTTCCTGAACGTTTGAGTAATGGCGTTTGCTCACTTCGTCCCAATGAAGATAAACTTTGTTTCGCTGCAGTTTTTGAATTAGATGAGCAAGCAAATATTGAATCAGAGTGGTATGGCCGCACAGTAATCCACTCAGACAGACGTTTTAGCTATGAAGAAGCCCAGGAAGTGATCGAAAATAAAAATGGCGATTACGCGGCCGAAATTTTAAAACTTAACGAACTGGCTTACATTCTGCGCGACCGCAAATTTAAAAATGGCGCTATCAGTTTTGAAAGTACTGAAGTCAAATTCAAACTGGATGAAGCCGGAAAGCCAATTGGTGTATATGTTAAAGAACGTAAAGATGCACATAAACTAATTGAAGATTATATGCTACTGGCCAATAGAAAAGTGGCAGAGTTTGTTGCGAAAAAAGTAAAAGGAAAAAATAAATTGACGTTTGTATACCGTGTACACGATTCCCCGAACATGGAAAGTTTAAATACGTTTGCAACCTTCGCATCTCGCTTCGGTTATAAGATTAGTACAAAATCAGACAAAGAAATTGCCAAATCTCTTAATTATCTGATGAATGATGTAGAAGGGAAAAAAGAACAGAATATTTTAACTTCTCTGGCCATTCGGTCAATGGCAAAAGCAATTTATACGACAAAAAAAACCAGCCATTATGGGTTGGCTTTTGAATATTATACACATTTTACCTCGCCGATACGTCGTTATCCGGATGTGATGGCACATCGTTTACTTCAAACCTATCTGGATGGAGGAAAATCTGCTGATGCCGAATTTTATGAAGTAGCTTCAGTGCATTCCTCAGCGATGGAAAAGCGTGCTGCAGAAGCCGAGCGTGCATCAATTAAATACAAACAAGCAGAATATCTTGAAAATAATATCGGCACAGAATATAAAGGCATAATCTCTGGCGTAACGGAATGGGGTATGTATGTTGAAATTGAAGAAAATAAATGCGAGGGTATGATCCGTTTACGGGATATATCTGATGATTTTTATGTATTGGACGAAAAAAACTACTGCATTGTTGGTCAACGGAAAAAGAAAAAGTACCAGCTGGGTGATGAAGTGATGATTCGTGTCAAAAAAGTAGATCTTGCAAAACGTCAGATAGATTTTACGCTCATTCAAAATTAAAAATAGGATATTTGTCGCTCGAATACAGCACCCCAAGAATTAAATGCATACAATAGAAAAACTACAAACGATTTTAGATCAAGCAATATCCAACCTAAAATTTCCAAATCAACCCGAGCAGCTTTACTCACCAATAACCTATATCATTAACCTTGGCGGAAAAAGAATCAGGCCTTTACTCGTTCTGATGGCCACCGATTTATTTGGCAAAGACGCAAATAATGCAGTAGATGCCGCAATGGCGATTGAAGTTTTTCACAACTTTACGCTGGTACATGATGACATTATGGACAATGCGCCTTTGCGCCGTGGTAAAGCTACTGTTCACGAAAAATGGAGCACAAATACTGCAATTCTTAGCGGCGATGTAATGATGGTAGAAGCCAATAAAAATTTGGCTAAAGTAAATCCGGTTTATCTGAAAGACGTGCTAGACACCTTTAACGCTACGGCGCAAGGCGTTTGTGAAGGGCAACAAATGGATATGGAATTTGAAGATCGTGACGATGTTACGATCGAAGAATATTTAGACATGATTCGTCTTAAAACGGCTGTTTTGCTCGGCGGTGCGCTTAAACTTGGGGCAATAATTGCAGATGCAAATGCTGAAGATGCAGATTTACTTTATCAATTTGGAGAAAACATTGGAATCGCTTTTCAACTTCAGGACGACATCCTGGATGTATATGCCGATCCGGAAAAATTTGGTAAGCAGGTGGGCGGAGATATTATTGCCAACAAAAAAACTTTTCTCTTGCTCAAGGCACTTTCTACGGACAAGGAAAATGAACTTCATACCTGGTTAGACAAAGTTGATTTCGATGTAGACCAGAAGGTTAAAGCTGTAACAGCTATTTATGACCGATTAAATATTCGGGAGGTTGCAGAACAGGAAATGATGAAATATGCCGACATGGCTTTTAACAACCTCAAAGCAATTCGGGTTGAAGAAGTAAAAAAGAAAGACCTTTTTGAGTTGGCAGAACAAATTTTAAAAAGAAACTATTGATTAAAATCTACTACCTCTAGAGATGCATTTTACCGATGTATTATCCTCTGATCCTACGCATCTAAATTTGATCTGGAAATTGGATTTTACTGAATATGTGCCGCCGCCCTCCAATATTTAGCGAGCGGCCTTTGTCTATTTCTTTCCACCACCCATGCCCCGCTTGGTCTCCATTTGATCCCGTATAATTTCACCCTTTCCTACTTTCATATTTGTTTTTATTAAGCTTTATATAAAAAGGAATACTTTTACTATAAATAATATTCGAGCTGAGCTGATTCAACAATATCGCCGGCACATAAACCAGGGATTTAATTTGTTGAACAGACAGTCGCCATTCCATACCAAAAAACACTTTTGGAATTAAAATCCTATCTGGACGTTTTTAATTCCGGTCATTCAATACATTCTGTACATAGCAAATCGCCACCAACCAACAGCCTGTCTGGTATGTAATGCACAGTTTTTATAGAATCTTCCTTTTTTTGGCAACAATGGCAAATAATTCCGAAATGGAAGTAGCAGGATGATGCCGTTCCTCCCTTTTTTCAAGCATGATATTTAACACGATACCGTTCATCAAAACAGAACAAGTGATTTCAGGATCGGGAGACAATATGTTAAAAAAAGTTGCAATAAATAAACACCGTTAGAAAATCATTTATCAAAGCCTAAAAAATAAATCAAATTAGCAATATCATAAATAAATTTAACAACTACCGTATTTAATCATTGGTTCTGAATGATGAATTCATCAATAAAAAAGTAGCTTCTAGCGCTTTAAACAATACTTTCCCCTACGAGTAAAAAAACATCGCGAAACGATAAATTTCTTTTTATGTAAACAACACAATCAATTAGGAAGCCCTAAAATACATTATGAATAACTTTATGTATAACAATATCATCGTGAAATGAGACATCAAAGAACTTCATTATTAACGCTTTCAATGGTATTAAGTCTGTTCGTGGGCAAGCTTTTTGCTCAAACAACGTTATCTCCGGATATCGTTAAAGAAACATTCATTTATGCCATCAAAGGTTCCGACACCTTGAGAATGGACGTGATGCGTTCAAACAAATTCGGAGATCAAACGCAACCTCCGCTTCTTTTTTTATATGGGGGTGGATTTACAGGAGGTGACCGGGCAGGTGCAGGCTACATTTCTTATTTTAATAGAATGGCATCTGAAGGACTTACCGTAATCAGCATTGACTACAGTACAACATTGAATGTGTCCTTTAACGTATTTGCCATGGCCAGCAGTTTATCCCCTGCGATAAATGCTGCAGTAGAAGATTTAGTAACTGCAACCGCATATACCATTGAAAACCGTACGGCTCTAAAAATAGACACTTCCTTATTTATGATTTCTGGATCGAGTGCTGGAGCCGTGACGGTCTTGCAGGCCGACTGGTATCTCAGTAACCGATCTGGAACAACCTCCTTGCTTCCAACCAATTTCAAATACAAAGGTGTTATTGCTTTTGCTGGCGGAATACTTTATGGACTGAGTGGAATACAATACGGCACGCCCCCGGCTCCAACATTATTTTTTCACGGTAATGCAGATCCTATTGTTCCTTATGGTCGTTTAAGCGTATTGTTTGTTGCCTTTGATGGTTCAGATGGACTTTCCGGTAGGTTTGCAAGTAATGGTTATCCTTATCATTTCGTTACGGTTAATGGAGGGAACCATGATGTTTCCTGGACAGTAATGACGACTGAACAGGACCGTATTATAGCATTCATTCAGAGTTTTGTTATAGATAAAAATTCTTTCCAAACTGAAGAAACAACGTAGTAAATTATTGAATAATAAATATTTAACTAAATCTATACCTATAAAAATTACTACTATGAATAAATATATTTTAACATTTGCCTGCTTTTTTACCATTTTAATTGCAGCGTGCAAAAAGGATAATTTGCAGACAAACCCCGAACAAGAGCAACCCACTTTAGAAAGATTTTCTGCTGCATACTTATCTCTTGGTTTGGATACCGCCAAAATATGCCGCGTTGTACTTCCGTCTACTGAAAAACTATCAGATACGACTACCACAAGGGATAAACTCTGGAAAGGAAAAACAACAATTACAGTTAGTTTCCTAGGAGGATCATCCACTTTGCAAACTAAAGTGATGTCATATGCAACACAATGGTCAGAAACTACTGGTATTAAGTTTCAAACTACAACTGGCACAGGTGATATTCGTGTATCTTTTGATGGCGATAGCGGGTCTTGGTCATATATTGGAACAGACGCCATAAAAGTAAATGCAAACCAACCCACGATGAATTATGGCTGGTTAACCGAGCAGAGTAGTGACGCTGAAATAAGCAAAATTGTTTTACATGAATTTGGCCATGCTTTAGGGCTGATTCACGAACATCAACGTCCAAATTCCGAGGTCAACTGGAATACTTCAGCGGTCTATATTTACTATGAAGGATATCCAAACTATTGGACTAAAGAGCAGGTTGATGCGTATGTAATTAGTCCAAATGGTTCTTCACAACTCATTTATAATGCTGATGATTCATCCACTATAATGAATTTCCCCATATCAAATGCCTTATCCAGTACCTCAATTAGTACGAAAAATACAATTACGCTATCAGAGGGAGACAAAGGACTTATTTCCTTCGTCTACCCAACTTTAACCGGAATTAAAAAGCTTAATTTTAGAAAATAAACAGGTGCATTATCAGTTTATAACATTAAAAAAGGATCTCGGTAATAATGCGATCCTCTTTTTTTGGTTATAGCCTTAATGCTCAATTATAATTAAATCATGATACGATTAAACAGATATTTTTTTAGCCTGATTATACTCTTCATTGTGGTGAAAACTGGCCATGCACAAGTACAGTTATCTTCGACAATAACCAAAAAAACAGAGATATATGCCATCAAAGATCAAGATACATTGAGGATGGATATATTGAAAGATAGCAAATATGGGAATGCTATACAGCCCTGCCTGATGTTTGTCTTTGGCGGTGGATTTGCCGGCGGAACTAGAGATAACGCCAATTATACCTCTTATTTTAACCGTATGACGGACGCAGGATTCACTATAATTAGCATTGACTACCGATTGTTATTAGCAAGTGATGGATCAAACGGAAATTCGGCAGGAGGCGTATCAGGGGCGGGCGGTGCTTCAGGAAACACTGTAAATACCAATAAAATAAGCTACAGCGCAAAATCCGCAGCAATTGCTGGACTTCTTCCCGCTATTCTAAACCCTACAGCACAGCTCACTAACTATAAAAATGCTATAAATGCTGCCGTTGACGATCTATTTACCGCCACACTTTACATCTTAAATAAGCATACATATTTACAAATCGACACCTCGATGGTTATACTTTCTGGTTCGAGTGCCGGTGCGATTACTATCCACCATGCCGTGTGGGAAATAAGTAACCGTGCCCGCAATAGTGTGACTCTTCCACAAACCTTTTCATACAAAGGAGCGATTGGCTTTGCAGGTGCAATACTCGCCGGGTCTTCAGGAGTAAGTTATGGGAAATTGCCGTGCCCAACACTCTTTATTCATGGAAATAAAGACGAAGTTGTTCCCTACGGTACGAATAACTATGTTGTCATGAAATTAGTAGGATCATCATCTATTGTGAGTGTCTTTAAGAATAAAAAATTTCCATATCAATTTGTAACTGTAGACGGAGGTACACATGATGTATCAACTAGCAGCATGACGAACGAGCAGGATCGCATACTAAGTTTTATACAGAAATATATTATTGAAAAACAACCATTTCAAATCGATGAAACTATATAATTGCTGATTATACAAGTTCATAGAAAATAAGGGCATCCTCCCCTTGTTGTTTGAGTTGTGCAAAAAATCATAACAACACTTTTTGATTAACCGGTAACAAACCAATCACTTTATCTTAGTTGAATTAACTTAATAATAACTCACTTTTCTTGGTCGGGATCAAATTTGCATAAAAGCCACATATACGCGGACAGTCAATTTGATTGGCGCATACATGTGAACACACATGTTACCTTCGCAACTATAAAGACGTCCATAAATATGTTCGAATTTACACTCAAGCAGTCATATTACGGCTAGTCAAAAAAAAAAACGGCTATCCAAATATGGACAGCCGTTTTAAAAATATCATTCTTACCGATTATTCTGCTGACGCAGCTTCTTCAGTAGCTTCATCTTTTTTAGTTGCTTTTTTAGCAGGCGCTTTTTTAACTGGTGCTTCTGCAACAACTTCTTCAGCAGCAACATCTTTTTTCACAGGTGCTTTTTTAGCAAGTGCTGCTTCAATTTCTACATCCGAAATAGGAAGAATAGAAACATAAGATTTGTTATCCGCTTTTTTTCTGAAAACTACAGTACCATCAATTAATGCAAATAAAGTATGGTCTTTTCCTAAACCAACGTTTTTATCTGGATGGTGTTTTGTACCACGTTGACGCACTAAAATGTTTCCTGCGATCGCTAACTGACCACCGAAAATTTTAATACCTAAACGCTTACTATGCGATTCACGTCCGTTTTTCGAACTACCGGCTCCTTTTTTGTGTGCCATGTTTTTATATTTTGACCATCTGCCAAAAGGCAAACGATTGGGTTAACAATTAATTATAGAGTAATGTCTGAAATCTGGATCTTCGTAAAAGATTGACGGTGACCGTTTTTCTTTTTGTAACCTTTTCTACGTTTCTTGTGGAAAACGATAACTTTATCACCTTTTAAATGAGACACGATCTTAGCCGAAACTTTAGCACCTTTAACTGCAGGAGCACCTACAGTGATGTTACCACCATTATCAACCAACAATACATTGTCAAATTCAATACTAGCGCCTTCATCTCCCTGTAATCTGTGTACAAAAAGGTGCTGGTCTTTAGCAACTTTAAATTGCTGCCCTGCTATATTTACTATTGCGTACATTGTTTAAATATTTGTTTTTTAAATTTTTATTTAATGAGGTGCAAATATAGAACAAATTCAATTAACACACAAGTGCATAAAACAAATATTTTTCTGTCGGAGGGAATTGATTTGTCAGCACACTCAACATTCATGCATCGGACAACTTCGTCGCCTAAATATCTAAACCTTTAAACTGGATAAAGAATTATACTCCCATCTCATTTTTTTTGTAAAAAATTTTCGTATTACTACGATATATTCGTAGTTTTACGAAAAACAAATAAACATGAAAACACTCCTCCCTCTCCTATTTCTTTTATGCATTGCACTTACCGGTTATACACAAATTACAGATAAAGTACTTGCGCACGTAACCTACACTTTTACACATGTGAAGGACACAACAGACCGCCAAAATCCTTATAAAGAAGATATGGTACTGGTTTTAGGTAAAAACTCATCAATTTACAGCAGCTACGACAAAATATTACGCGATAGGGAAATGCGCAAATCCCTTCAGGAACAAATTAAAAATCAGGCTGGCGGAAACCAAAACATTTCACTTTCCAATAAAAACACAAAGCGTGTTACCACTACAGAATACTATTATTTTCCGACTCAAAAAAAATACTTCCGGAAGGAACGCCTCATCAACAACTATTTTATTGAAACACTAGTAGACCAGATTGACTGGAAAATTAGTCCCGATACCATGAGTTTCTCTGGTATTGCCTGCCAGAAAGCAACCGCAAAATTTAAAGGCAGAAACTGGATTGCCTGGTTCGCTACAGATTTGTCATTTCAGGCCGGTCCATGGAAATTAAATGGCTTGCCAGGATTAATTATCGATGCTTTTGACGATAGAAATGACGTCCATTTCGCTTTTAACGGCTTTGAAAAAATATCATCGGCCGTGCCGGAAAAAAAATCAGAAGATTCTCCGATAAATGGAATGATGATAAAAACCATTGGTATGGAAAATGATGTAACCGCTGCCCAGGAAATTAAACTGCCGGACGATGCCATTAAAACATCAAAAAAAGACTTCGACCGGTTGAATGATGCATATAAAAAAGATCCGCAAGGCTTTATGCAAACACAGCTTGCCGGCACAGGCATTTCGATGAAAGTAGTTCAGAGCCGTCCTGCCTCTGGCAGTAGTTCCCCTATTAAACAAAACGAAGAAAATAATCCTCTGGAACTTCAGGATAAATAACTTCTTCACAAATATATAGTATGAAAAAAATATTCATCCTAACCATGATTCTGATTGTGGCAATGAATACTTATGCCCAGAAAAAAATAATAGGCAAAGTAACAAATATTACCAAAGAACCGTTGGAAGCCGTTAGTGTAAGCCTGAAAAATAAACAAGGACAACTGCTTTCTTACACGCGTAGCGATAATAAAGGCCAGTTTACAATATCTACAGAACGCATTCAGCATTCAGACAGTTTATGGATTGAAGTTGCAATGATTGGCTTTGAAAAACAAAGAATTTCAACAGCTGAATTATTGGGCGTACAAGAAATCGTCATGAAAGAAAGCGAAATCGACCTGAAAACCGTAACCGTTAAAAACCGACCGGCGCTCAAACTCAATGGCGATACGTTAAGCTATAACACATCAGACTTCGCAGACAAACAAGACCGTAGCATTGGCGATGTTTTAAAACGTATGCCCGGAATTGAAGTTGCTGAGAATGGAAAAATCAGTTACAATGGAAAAGCAATATCCAATTTTTACATTGATGGCGATAATGTTCTGGATGATAGATATAATATTGGCACCAAAAGTATTCCACAAGGCGCTGTAGATAAAATTCAGGTGATTGAAAAAGACCAGCCTATTAAAATGCTGAGGAAAAATAATATGAGCGACGATGTTGCCATTAATCTGGTGATGAAAGATAAAGCCCGACTGAAATTAATGGGTGACGCCCGTTTAGGTTTGGGAACGCGCGATAAATATGATGGAAATGTAACGGAGATGCTTTTCAGGCAAAACCAAAAATTTGTGAATAACATACGTGGGAATAATATCGGAGATGATCCGGGATTGGACCTGACTTCGTTTAATAGCAGCGGCTACAGCAACCGAATCGGCAATTTTAAACCCGATAATTTTCTGTCGTCGGCTGCTGCCGGCGTACCTTATTTGCCTCAACAAAGGTCTCTGTTGAATAATGCCGGGTTAATAAACCTGAACAATTTGTATAAGTTAGACGAAGACCACCAATTCAAATTCAACTTGTCTTATTTGTATGATGCCCGCAGGCAATATTTCGATAAGCTTTCTGAAACCTATTTGCCCACAGATACCATCCGTTACACTGAAGCGCAGAATAACCGGACTACACCACAAAAGCTGCGCGGCCAACTCAGTTACAACATCAACAGTGAAACTAAATTTCTCACAAATACGCTGCTCACAGAATATTCTCCAACAACAACACAATCCGTTTTTAACTTAAATGGAACAAGTGCCAACCAGACACTTAAACAAGAGAACCTTAGTTTTTCAAATGAATTTAATTACCGAAAAAAATTATCGGGAGGCAATATGTTTAACCTGTATAATTTCGTCCAAAAAAGCAATCAGCCAGAAACGCTTAGCATTTTACCCGGGCTTAATGCAGATCTTATAAATGGAGGCATTCCTTATGCTATGCTAAACCAAATAGCAAATTTACCATCATGGTATCAAAACACCTATGCTTCTACAGCTTTTGTTAATGGTAAATTCACACAAACCTACCGCGCAGGCTATACTTATCAATATCAGAATTTTCAAAGCCAATTGTATACAGAACAGCTGGATGGCACAATACAGCTCAGCAGCGCAGATGCAGAAAATCAATTGCAGTGGAATAAGCATAAAGCTTATTTAGACGCAACGTTTGAGTACGACGATGAGAAATTAAAAATTTCTGTATTTGCCCCGGTAAGCTACAATGAAATTTCTTATGCAGACAATGGTTTTTCACTGAACAATAGCTTGAAGCGTTTTTTCGTTAATCCTAATTTTAATCTTAAATATCAAACCTCACCAGAGAATTACCTTTCAGGAAGTTATAATTTCGGCAATTCATTAGGCAATATAGCCGACATTTACCGCGGAACCATTTTAAGAAACTATCGTTCACTTTTTGCCAATAATGCGCCGCTGGCTGAAAGCAAAAGCCACAATGCAAACCTTGCATTTAATTTCAAAAAAGCCATTAGCATGTTTTTCTTTAATGTGCAGGCGGGCTATCAATATACAAGCGTAAATACGATATCGGCATATTCACTTACTAACAATATCCAACAGCGCGAGGTTTTGTTTTTACCAAACAGCAGTAAAAATCTCAGTTTTGAGGCGAATACTTCGAAATATCTTTTTGCCTTAAGCACTACTGTTAATGCCGGCTTCAGCTATACAAATTCCACAAATCAAAATTTACAAAACAATCAATTGATTCCATTCGGGTACGAAAATTTTGTTTATCGCGGAGGTTTTGAAGCCAGGTTAACGAAATTTATAAACTGGTCTTACAATGGAAATTATACATTAAGCAGCAACAGACCTTTGACTACTGATGATTTGAAAACCAGCTTCAGTCAGCTTCGGCAAAAAAGTACACTTGCCCTAACCTGCTTTCAAAATGTATTTTTAAATCTTTCTGCCGAGCATTTACTAAGCGTACAAGCAGACCAGCCAAATTTGAAATTCCTTTTCACAGATGCTAATATCAAGTACAGAATTGCGAAAATTAAAACGGACATAGAATTATCTGTTACCAATATTGGCAACATCCAAAACTATGAAGCTGCATATTTATCAAGCAATTCGTTTACACGAGGTGTATATCAAATTCAGGGAAGGATTGTAATGCTGAAAACAGCATTTAATTTTTAGGCAGATTTGAGGTTTCAATACGTAATTCGCGTTGAGTTCCAGAGCCCGTAACCACTATGTTTTTGATTTCTTTTGGATCGATGTTTCCTCTGAGCTGAAAACGTCTGACTACTGGCTTCCCGGCTAAAACGTGCACTGTATCAATTGTGTTGATTTGAACCACCGGTTGGCCAACAATAGCGTTAGAAATACCACTACTTAATACTTTCTTAATCATAATACTTTTCACCTTGCCTTCGAGCGATTTCAACATTGAATCGGGCAAAGATCCATCACCAGTATTAAAACTAGTGGTATAAATAAAAGAAATCTTTTTGGGTTTGCGTTCAGCGGTATCACGCAATGTAATCTCAATTTCGCGAACGCCCGTATTTTTTTCATCTACAGATGCATGAGCTACGGTTCTGCTTGATCGTTTTTTTGGATTTAAAGACAGCTTTTTGGCCGAAGTTTCGGTATGAATTTGCAACGACGGAACAACGGGCGTTACATCTTTTATTCCAACAATGTTCTTAACCTTACTTTTCACTTCAGTTTTATCAAAAGTAAAAGCCAAGGTTAGCATTAATAAACACGGAACAACAAAAGCGTATAAAAACAAATTGAATCTAGACGAACGTTTCTTATTCATCATAACGATTCGCTTTTTGAGATCATTAAGATTGAAATGACTCACCAAAGCAACTGGCATTTCCGCTGTACTGGCACCAAGTAAACTGTATTGATAGGCTTTCGGGTCGATTCCCTTTGTCAGTATTTTCTGGTCTGTAATAAACTCAAGGTTTTCTTTCACTGCTTTCTTCATCAGCCATACACCTGGATTAAACCAGTAAAATACCAGACTGATTTCTGCCAGTAAAATATCTACCGTATGCCATTGCTTAACGTGAATTTGCTCATGTTCCAGTATATTTTCCAGTTCCTGTTTTGCATGGATTTCCGGATTAATGTAAATGTTTTGCCAAAAAGTAAATGGACTGATTTTTTCCTTTAAAATTCTTACCCGAAAATTATTGATTTCGCCCGAAAAAGATTTGCGGTGCACACGATACAAAGAAACGAGTTGCATCATTAGTCTTATGCTCATTACTAATAGTCCGGCATAAAATATACACTCGGCAAGCGTCCACAATTGTGCAATTCGCGCTTCCATCAGCAAAGTTAACTGATCTTTTACCTGAGGAACCCAAATGCGCAGTTTTGATTCTGGCGCGGTAAACCGAATGAATGCAGTAAGATTAATGAAAGGATAAACCGTTGCAAAAACCATTCCCAGCAAAAGAAAAAACCGATTAAGTTTATAGAATGTGAGTTTCCTGAGCAATGTGTAATAGGCAATTGAGAACAATACCAAAACCACATTTATTTTAAGCAGAATTAAAAAGAGCTGAGGCATATAGATTATTTTTCGGGGTTTTCAATCAAAGTGATAATCTCTTTAAGTTCTTCAGCGCTAATCTTATTGTCTTTAGCAAAAAACGCCACCAAATCTTTGTAAGAGTTTTGAAAATAATTATTAACAAAACCGCTCATAAACCGCTTTTTATATTCCGTTTCTTTTACTTTCGGACTATATCTATAGGCGTTAGCGAGTTTCTCACTTTTAAGAAAACCCTTTTTCTCCAGATTTTTTATAGTCGACGCCAATGTAGTATAGGGCGGTTTTGGCTCTGGCATCGCATCCATAAAATCTTTTATAAATCCTTTTCCCAATTGCCAAACGGCAAGCATTGCTTCTTCTTCCTGTAATGTTAACTTCTCCATAACTACGATAATATCGTAAATATACGATTTTCCTAAAAACAAAAAGCTTTATTGAACAGATTTGCTGCACAATAAAGCTTTTTAAATTAAACCTGGAAAACAGTTATTTGCCTAGTCTTTTTTCGGCCTGATCTAAAGTTTCCTGAATTACTTTACGCATTTGAACAGCGGCATCCAGTAATTTTGGATTGCCATCAAAATCGCCATATACTACTACATGCTTTGATTTCTTTTTATAGTTAAAAGTGATGTCGTAACGTGGAATAGACATAGATTTTGCACTTTTCCGGCCAATGGTATCCGGAAAATTCCATAATCCAATTTCATTCGCTTTACTATGCATGTACAGAACATCATCACTTTTTAAGAACATTTTTTTATGGATTACAGAATCCTGGCTGTTTACATACTGATAATGACCCGTTGATGAATCATACTGATTCTCCAACGTATCTCTTGTTCCCCATTTAAACTGCATAGACACAAAATCGTCTTTACGAAAAGGTGCATTTTGCAAAATTGGTTTGTAGTAAAAATAGCAGTAAATAATAAATGGAACTACTATTGTGAGCGCTAAAAATATTTTCTTTCCTCTGCTTGACACGTTTTTTATTATTGAATTTTGAATGATTGAATTTTTGGCGAAAATACAAGTTTAATCTTTTAATTCACCTTCCCACTTGCTTACTACTGCTGTAGCGATGCTGTTTCCAACAACGTTTGTAGCGGAACGGCCCATATCCAGCAAAGGATCTATGCCAATCAGCAAAGCGAGTCCGGCTTCCGGAATATTAAAACTGGCAATTGTACCTGCAATAACAACCAATGATGCACGCGGCACACCGGCTATTCCTTTACTGGTAAGCATTAGAATAAGCAACATCGAAATTTGTTGTTCGAAACTCAAATGAATGCCGTAAGCCTGGGCAATAAATAATGATGCAAATGTCATATACATCATAGACCCATCAAGATTAAAAGAATACCCCAATGGAAGCACAAAACTTACAATTTTATCTTTGCAACCGAAACGTTCTAATAATAACATTGTTTTTGGATATGCGGCCTCGCTGCTGGCTGTACTGAAAGCCAGGATTGCAGGTTCTTTCATATCGTTTACCAACCTGAAAATTCTCTTTTTGAGAATCAGGAAACCGAGAAAAATGAGCGTGCACCATAAGATACCCAAACCAAGGTAAAATTCGCCGATAAAAATAGCGTAGGTTTGAAGTACATTTAAACCTTGTTTTGCAATTATGGCCGTCATTGCGCCAAAAACTGCTAAAGGTGCAAAGTTCATCACATACCCTGTCATCTTTAAGATTACGTGCGCAATGGCATCAAATGCTTTTACTACAACCTCGCCCATTGGCCCAATTGCGGCTGTAGCAACGCCGAAAAACAACGCGAAAACTACAATCTGAAGAATTTCATTTGTAGCCATAGATTCTATAATACTTTTTGGAAATACGTGCGCAATAAAATCTTTTACACTCATTGACGCTTTTTGGATTCCGGTATTCATTAAATGATCAGGCAAAGGTAAACTCATGTGTTTTCCGGGCTCAAACAGGTTTACCAGAATCATCCCAAGAATTAAAGACATCATAGACATGGCGATGAACCAGCCGAGTGTTTTTCCGCCGATGCGGCCCACAGCTTTAATATCGCCTACTTTGGCCACGCCAACTACCAATGTTGTAAATACCAAAGGCGCAACAATCATTTTAATTAAACGTAGAAAAATATCGCTCAAAAGTGTAAAGTATTCCAGTTTTTTCTCCCGGATATCTTCATTTTCTTTTTTGATTGTAGCATTTTCTTTTCGATCTGCTTTGAGTTGGACAAATTGCGCAGACGTTGTATCGCTTAGTTTGGCAATACTAACTTCTATACTTTTTACATTGGCATCTGCCGTGAGTATTTTTTGATTATACGTATCAATCGAGTTGACATTCAAGATATAACCTAAAGCGATACCCGCAAATAAAGCGATAAAAATAAAGAGTGTAAGTTTGTTTTTCTTCATGAATTTAAAAAGTTTGCAGACTTATTAATTTGGTAAAACTACGATATTAAATGCGTGTAAACAATTTTGATGCAGGCTAAACCAAAATTTCGCTTATTTTTGGAGCATTCTGTAACAAACCAGACCCCCAAAAATCTAAAACGCAACCAAGACCAATAAATGGAACAAAAAGACAAGTTATTTAAGCAGATCTTCGATTCTAATTCCAAGAAGATATTCCATTTATGTTATGGATACACCGGCGATACCGATGCTGCAAATGACCTGCTACAGGAAACCTTCCTTAAAGTTTGGCAAAACCTGGATAAATTCAGAAACAAATCTCTGATCTCTACCTGGATTTACAGAATTGCTGTAAATACCTGCTTAACTTACCTCAGATCTGAAAAACGACAAGCAAAAGACGAACTGACAGACAATATCATAGAAAATAAAATTGAAGAGTTTTCTGAAAAAAATGAGCAGGTTGCACTTTTATATAAGTGTATATCCAAACTTGAAGAAAACGACCGTCTAATTATTACAATGGTTCTGGACGAACTGCCTTATCACGAAATTGCAGATATCTCTGGCATTAGCGAAGGAAATTTAAGGGTTAAAATTCACCGTATTAAACAAAAATTAACAGAACTATATAACCAATATGCAAGCGTTTGATCAAATACAGGAGTTGTGGCAAAAGCACGAGGTAGACGTAAAAGTTTCTGCTGATGAGATGTTGCAACAGGCAAAAAAAGAAGTGAATGGATTGAGGCTTAAATCTGCTTTAAACATTGCCGGTATGTGTGCATCTTTTATTTTAGTGGCATCTTCATGGCTTTTCTTCAGTTACCAAAACTGGACTACTCATATTGGCTTTATACTGATTTTACTGGCCATTTTTACCACTACAATTTTGTTGTTCAGAGATTACAGGCTCATTGCCAAGAATGATTTCACCGTGCATCCGAATGAATTTCTGGAAAGTCTGAAAACCTACCAGCTAAACCGTTTCAGACTGTATAACCAATTGTACTGGATTTACACCGTGGCGCTTTCTCTAGGTTTTATCTTCACATTCATTGAAATAATTCCGCATTTAACAACTTTACAAGGCATATTCGCAATTGCTATAACGGCCATCTGGATCCTTTTCTGCTCTACACTTCTGAGAACTGCCGTGATGAAAAGAGAAAAAGAAAGGATTGCTTTACTGATCGAAAAATTTGAACGTATAAGTGCGCAGATTGTGCATCCCGAATAATTTCGGCACGGTTTTTTCAATGTGGCTCAGCAGATGAAGAAACTCTTTTTACTCTTGTTTTTTGCCGCTGTATTATCCTTTGGCTTCGCGATATACGCAATACCGCAACCTGAGCAAATCAATTGGGAAAGCCATTTTAAAGGAAAACCCGATTTACGCTCGCCTTATTTTGCGCTCACCGCTTTAAGCTGGCAATACAGTTATGAATCTAAACTTTCACGTAATCGAGTGGAAATTAATCTGAAAAACGAAATTTCAGTAGACAAAAACCGGTCGTGGGTAAAATGGGATAAGATTAAAGATCCTGAAACGCGCGCCAGTTTGCTTCATCATGAACAAGGTCATGTTAATATCCACTACATTATGTTTCTGGAAGCAGATCGGGTATTAAAGAACCGCAACTATTCTGTAAAAACCTATAAAGCAGACATCAAAAAACTTGCTGATGAGATTAGCGATTTCTTCAATACCATGCAAACCAATTATGACGAGGAAACTGCACACGGAAGCAATCACAAAATGCAAGCCCGCTGGGATGATATCATTGAAGAGCGCATGAATGAATCTTTACAGGCACTCGAAAACTCAAAATAATTTAGGCAAAAAGATAATTAATGCGATTGCTACAGCTAAAATTGCGACAAGTAAAACCGCCCCTGCTGCCAAATCTTTTACCCTTTTAATCTGTGGATGAATGTCTGGCGAGACCACATCGGCCAGTTTTTCTAATGCGGTATTGAAAATTTCTGCTACAAATACAGCACAAATTACGGAAAGTATGGCAACCCATTCCATTGCAGAAATGCGCAATAAAAAGGAAGTTCCTATCGCAATAAGTGCTGCAACCACATGAATTCTACCATTATGTTCTGTAGTAAAGAATAAATATAAGCCATTAAAAGCGTAACCAAAGCTTTTAATCCTGTCTGAAAATGAAAATTTCTTATGGTCCAAATGCGTCCTCTTAAGGTTTTATTTCGCTTGAAGAAAAACTGTTTCCACTAAGCTTATATTGATAAGTTTTGAGTACCGTTTTAGTAGAATCACTTTGATCAATCACAGGAAAAGACCTAAACAAATCTCCATTTTTGATAAAGAAGCGATCATCACCGCGATAGCCTTTTTTCTGATTGCTACTTAAACCGGGAAAGGAAATTTTATTAAAATTGCTTCCAGAAAATTCGTATACATTTAAGTCTGATTGATTTTTATCGCTGATCAACTGTATGTACACTTCCGGGTTACCGTCATTATCCAAATCCATATTCCATGCATCGGTCAAAATTCCCTTTCGCTCTGCAGCAACAGAACGGTAATCTTTACGTACAGAATCAGACATCAGAATCTGATAACCTCCAATAGAATCTACGCCTTTGCCCCAGCTTAAAATTTCGAAATTTAAACCAGGTTTCACTTCAATATCTTTATAGAAACGGAAGGGATTTTTAGCCGCTTTCGGCGTTTCTACAACTGTTTGTTTGGGCTTTTCTTCTTCAGTACAGGCAAAACAAAACAGCATCCCCGCCAAAAGCAGAAGATGCTGTAAAGTGTATTTTTTTATATTCATTGTAATCTGGCGAACAATATTTTCACCAAATTATAAAATTTAGTTTTTGAAAACAAAGGATTTTTATTTCTTCGCCTCGGTTTTAACATCTGGCGCTCCGTTATTTAAAATGGTTTGCGTAGTTACAGATCGTTTACCACTCGGCGCAATAACGATTGTGCGTAACGTTCTTTTTTCACCTTTCGGGATTGTAACTTTTACCGGAGTAGTGTATAAAAATGCATTTTCAGAAGGACGAGATTCATCTAGCGAGTAATAAATTTTTCCTCCTTTTACCGGAACTTTAAAATCAATTGTATACTCGCCGCCATTCACCGTATCTTCTGTTTGTCCAATTGGTGTTGGCACCCAAAGATTAATATCTTGCTGATCTAAACGTGCAAGGTGCGTTGGCAAACGGTCTTCCTGAAAATTTTTCAGATCTTTTTTATCAACTGGTGTCCATGCAATTTCTGCGAGTGCAAGCAAACGCGGGAAGGCATGGTTCTCTATTTTCTCTGGTGTTTTAATATATTCTGTCCATAAATTTGCCTGTACGCCAATGATGTGTTTTCCCTGATCTGCGCTTAATACCCTCGGAACCGGATCATAGGCATAAATTTTCTGATATGGTGCATATCCGCCGATGGTAACAGGTTCATCCGGAGAATTGGATTGTTTATGATCAATATATAACCCCATAGAACCTGGTGTCATAATTACATCGTGATCTTGTTTCGCTGCAGCGATACCGCCCTCCTCACCTCTCCAGCTCATTACAGTTGCATTTGGTGCAAGTCCGCCTTCCAAAATTTCATCCCAACCAATAATAGACCGGCCTTTTTCATTTACGTGTTTTTCTATCGTAGAAATGAAATAACTCTGCAACTCATGCTCGTCTTTCAAACCTTTTTGTTTCATCAGATCCTGACAAAATTTAGATTCTTTCCAGTAAGTTTTGGGTGCTTCATCTCCACCAATGTGAATATATTTTGATGGAAAAATAGCAATTACTTCATCCAAAACGTTATTAAGAAAAGTAAAAGTATTTTCTGAAGGCACAAAAATATCGTCAAAAACACCCCAGGTTTGTTGCACCTGTTTACCATTACGATCGCCTGCCCAAGGGGTTTTATCGCTGATAAATGTACTGCGTTCCGGGAAAGAACTTAACTCCGGATAAGCGGCAATTGCTGCTGATGCATGTCCGGGCAATTCAATCTCAGGAATAACTGTAATGTATTTTGTAGCCGCGTAACGCACAATTTCTTTGGCTTCTTCTTGCGTATAGAACCCTTTTACTGGTGTTAAATAATTTCCGTTACCAGGATAATGGCCAATTACAGATCCATTTCTTGATGAACCAATTGTAGTAAGTTTTGGATATTTTTTAATTTCTAAACGCCAGCCCTGATCATCTGTAAGGTGCCAATGAAAAGTATTTATTTTATAAAAAGCCAGTTGGTCGATATATTTCTTAATGAAAGAGATCGGAAAAAAATGCCTGCAGACATCAAGCATCGTTCCGCGGTAACCAAACCGAGGATAATCTTTAATTTCTACAGCCGGAATGGTGATTTTATCGCCAACTTTTTCAGGGAACATTTGCATGGCAGATTGCACTGCGTAAAACAAACCTGCTCCTTTACCGGTAAGCACAATCTGATTGGGCGTAACTTTTATCGTATAACCTTCTGCAGGCAATTGATCTGCACCAGCAGAAGTAAGCACTATTGATTTTTGTTTTGCATCTGCAGTTTTAACTTCGCGAAGCGCAAAACCTGCTTTGTTTACAATGAAAGCGTTAAGCAAATCGCCCATTTTAGAACCATCTGCATCATTGTGTACCAATACTACAGTTTTGTCTAATACAAAACTGCCAGAATTCTTGGCTATAGAAACCGGTGCAGGAATGATGCCCAGATTGGGATCGTTCTGTGCAAATGTTAATGAGGATGTACCAATCATTACGGCAATACACGCCGATAATACTTTATTCATGTGTTTAGGTTTAGGATATTTATACAACTAATATAGAAAATATGCTAGCATCCTTTTATACACATTTCTGTTACATAGCAAGACAAACGTTTGATAGAATGATAGAAATGAGGTTTAATGAAAATAAATTGTATCGATGATTTTCCTTTAGCACAATGTGCTTATTAAACCTCAACCTTTTAAAAATCAGTGCATATTTAAAAGCAAATAATTATTGTATATCTACTTCCATGAACAAAAAATCCCGCTAATTTCTTAGCGGGATTTTAAAAATTTATATGTTTTTGTTATACTTCTACCGGATGTTCCTTAGCCGCAAGGTAACGTTCTGCATCTAGAGCAGACATACAACCAGAACCAGCGGCAGTAACTGCCTGTCTGTAATACATATCCTGAACATCTCCGCAAGCGAAAACGCCTTCAATATTTGTCAAAGTAGAACCTGGTTTAGTGAGTAAATAACCTGTTTCGTCCATATCCAACTGACCTTTAAAAATATCTGTATTCGGTTTGTGGCCAATGGCAACAAAAAACCCTTCTACAGGAAGTTCGCTTACTACATTGTTTTTGTTGTTGATCACTTTTACCGCAGTTACATTTTTACCATTTCCAAGAATTTCCTGTGTTTCAGTATTGTAATGCACCACGATATTTGGTGTAGCCAATACACGTGCAACCATTGTTTTAGACGCCCTGAACTCGTCTCTGCGTACGAGTAAATGAACCGTTTTACAAAGCTTAGCCAAATACGTTGCTTCTTCTGCAGCGGTATCTCCTGCCCCCACAATCGCCACATCCTGACCTTTAAAGAAAAAGCCATCGCAAACTGCACATGCAGAAACTCCAAAACCATTATATTGTTGTTCGCTTGGTAAACCCAACCATTTCGCAGTTGCGCCAGTGGCGATAATTACAGAATCTGCTGTGATGGTTTTTATCTCATCAACCACAATTTTATGCGGAGCAGATGAAAAATCAACCGAACTTACATATCCGAAACGGATATCTGTTCCAAAACGTTCTGCCTGTTTACGGAAATCTTCCATCATTTCCGGCCCCATAATTCCTTGAGGATAACCGGGGAAATTTTCTACATCTGTGGTTTGAGTAAGTTGGCCGCCGGCTTGCATTCCGGTATACATTACCGGTTTAAGATCTGCACGTGCTGCATAAATTGCCGCAGTATAACCCGCCGGACCAGAACCTATAATTAAACACTGAACGTGTTCGTTTTCTTGTGACATTATATTGTGTGTTTGAATATTTACTTTTTGTTACACAAATTTAAGTTTTTCATTAATTGTGTACAAGTTTCCATTGTCAACAAAGGGTACTTATTAACAAAGATTAAGGCAAATTATGTCTGAATTATGCCAACGTTAAACCTTTTCTTAATGAGCGATTGATTTGCAGCTTCTATCCCCATAGAAATAACTTTCCTGGTTTCCAGCGGATCAATAATTCCATCAACCCAAAGCCGTGATGCAGCATAGTAAGGTGTAGTTTGTGCATTATATTTATCGGTTATCGTTTTCAAAAGTTCTGCCTCTTTTTCAGAAGTTAAGGTTTCTCCCTTTTGTTTTAGTGACGCCGCCTGGATTTGTAGAAGTGTTTTTGCAGCCTGTGCACCGCCCATAACTGCAATTTTTGCTGTTGGCCAGGCATAAATTAATCGCGGGTCATATGCTTTCCCGCACATGGCGTAATTTCCAGCTCCATAAGAATTTCCAATAATAATGGTAAACTTCGGCACTACAGAATTTGCAACGGCATTAACCATTTTTGCACCATCCTTAATAATCCCTCCCTGTTCTGATCGGCTGCCCACCATAAATCCGGTTACGTCTTGTAAGAATAACAAAGGAATTTTCTTTTGATTGCAATTCATAATGAAACGTGCTGCCTTATCTGCACTGTCTGAATAAATTACACCGCCAAATTGCATTTCTCCTTTCTTTGATTTCACCACTTTGCGTTGGTTGGCAACAATGCCCACAGCCCAACCATCAATGCGGCCTAAACCACATAAAATACTTTGTCCGTACCCTTGCTTATATTCTTCAAAATCAGATTCATCCACCAATCGATGAATAATCTCAAGCATATCATAAGGTTTCTCCCGGTTATCCGGTAAAATGCCATAAATATCTTGTTGATTTAATTTCGGTGCAATTGCTTTTACACGGTCAAATCCAGCCTGATCGGGTTTACCCAGCTTACTCATAATATTGCGGATACTGTCCAGACATGCCTCATCATTTGGATGCCTGTAATCGGTTACACCTGAAATTTCACAATGCGTAGTGGCGCCACCCAGTGTTTCGTTGTCAACATCTTCGCCAATGGCAGATTTTACAAGGTAAGAACCAGCTAAAAATACAGATCCCGTTCCGTCAACAATCATTGCTTCATCGCTCATTATTGGAAGATATGCACCGCCAGCAACACATGCACCCATAATGGCAGAAATCTGCACTATACCTTCTGAAGACATTATGGCGTTATTTCTGAACATTCTGCCGAAATGTTCTTTATCCGGAAAAATTTCATCCTGCATAGGCAAGTAGACGCCCGCGCTGTCTACCAGGTAAATTACTGGTAATCGGTTTTCCATTGCAATTTCCTGCGCGCGGAGATTTTTCTTGGCGGTCATTGGAAACCAGGCCCCGGCCTTCACCGTTGCATCATTTGCCACAATCATACATTGTCTGCCACTCACATACCCAATTCCGCAAACCACGCCGGCTGAAGGGCATCCTCCCTGTTCTGTATACATATCGTCTGCTGCGAGTGCACCAATTTCGAGAAATTCTGTATTTTCATCAATGAGATAATGGATTCTTTCGCGTGCTAAAAGCTTTCCTTTTTCTTTTTGTTTGGCGGCATTTTTTTCGCCTCCGCCCAAGTAAATACGTTTCAGGTTACTGCGCAATGTATAAACCAGTTGCTTATTTACGTCCTCATTTTTATTGAATTCAATATCCATGCAGCAAGTTAAATTTATTTTCTAAATAATAGTAGTGACCAATTTGGTTTCCGGTATAAGCCGAAGACCTTCCTGATAAACCAGAATAGTTATGGTAATATAGACCAGGAATGTACCAAACAAAAGGCCTGAAATAAAATTTCAGGCCTTTATACAAAAAAAGAAAAGGATATATATATGTGGCGACTTATTCAGTCGAAATGCTTTCACTTACTGCCATCCACCGCCTAATGCGCGGTATAAACCAACAACAGCATTTAACTGTTCTGTTTTAAGCGCGGCTAAATCAAGCTCACTTTGAAGCAAGTTGCTTTGTGCAGTTATAACTTCCAGATAATTGGCCATTCCGCTTTGAAACAATAAACTTGCGTTTTTAGATGCTTGTTGAAGCGTACTCGCGCGTTTTTCAGCAAGCGTATATTCCAGTTTAAGTTTCTCTACTTTTGTCAATTCGTCAGACACCTCGCCTACCGCATTTAAAACCGATTGACGAAATTCGATTACTGTTTTTTCGCGGTCAATTTTTGCTACTTCTAGATTTGCTTTTAACTGTCCGCGCTGAAAAACCGGTTGGGTCAATCCACCTGCAACGGTACCAAAAAGTGATGCAGGTATGTTAAACCAATTGCTGGCTTTAAACGAATTGATTCCTCCGCTTGCTGTAATCACCAATGCAGGGTATAAACTAGCTTTAGCCACACCAACTTTCGCATTAGCAGCAGATAAAGCCAGTTCGGCAGATTTAATATCTGGCCTACGGCTCAACATTGAGGAAGGAAAACCTGCGCTTAGATTCTCCGGAACGCTAATCCGCTCTAAGCGGCTTGTACGCTCAATAGATTTTGGCAGTGTACCAATTAATACGCTTAATGCATTTTCTTGTAAAACCAAACTTTTCTCAAGATTTGGAATCAAACGCGCTGCACTCAGTTGTTGCGCTTCTGCTTGCTGAACGGCTAAAGAAGTTACTTGTCCGGCTTCAAATTGCAAGCCAATAATACGCAGTGTACTATCGTTCAGTTTAAGGTTTTTTCTAGCTACGTCCAATTGTGCATCCAGCATCAGCAAGTTATAATATCCTTGCGCCACGTTGGCCACCAAACTGGTTTGTATCGCTTTGCGCGCTTCTTCTGTTTGTAAAAAACTAGCAAGAGCTGCCGCTTTCTGATTGCGGATTTTGCCCCAAATATCTGCTTCCCAACTCAAACCAAGGTTTGCGCTGTAATCTTCAATATGTGTAGAACCGGTAAATTGGCTCAGGCTCAATCCGTTCAAACTGTTGTCAGACGGGCGACTGGTACTACCTGTAACCTGTAATTTTAATTCTGGCAATTGTCCCAGTTTCGATTGCTTAAACAAAACCTCGGCAGTTTGAATGTTTTTTAATGCAATCTGCAAATCGTAATTTTTAACCAGTGCTGTATCTATCAAAGCCTGAGCAACAGGATCTGTAATAAAACTTTTAAGTGGTATGCTGCCAATACTTGATGAATCTACACCAGGTGAATTGCGAAACATTGCTGGCACCACATTCGGTGTGGGCACGTAACTTGGAACAGAACATCCGCTCCAGGCTAATGCCAGGAGCAGGATGATAATAATATTAGACCGTTTCATAATTTATATTTTTAACAGGTTCATGATGAAGATCCTGAACACCGTCATCGGATTTTTTAGAAATTTTTTCTTGTAAATACTGGAAGATGATAAAGAGCACCGGAATGATAAGTACACCTAAGATTACGCCAGAGATCATCCCGCCTGCTGCACCAATACTGATAGAATGGTTACCTTGTGCCGATGGGCCCGTAGCACCCATCATCGGAATTAATCCAACCACAAATGCCAGTGAAGTCATAATGATTGGTCTTAACCTCAATTTTGCAGCTTCAATTGATGCCGCAACTAATGGCTGACCATTTCTTCGCCTTTGGGCGGCAAACTCCACAATCAGAATCGCATTTTTTGCCAGCAAACCAATCAACATAATCAGTGCAACCTGCACATAAATGTTGTTTTCAATTCCGGTTATACCAATGGCAACAAATACTCCGAAGATACCTACCGGAATGGATAAAATTACAGCCAATGGAAGAATATAACTTTCATATTGTGCAGACAACAGGAAGTAAATAAACACCAAACTCAATAAGAAAATTACTGTAGATTGGCCACCAGATGAAATTTCCTCTCTTGTTTGTCCGGAAAATTCAAAGCTGTATCCTGCCGGAAGTTGTTTTTCTGCAACTTCTTCAATGGCTTTAATTGCATCTCCAGAACTGAAACCTGGTTTGGGAATTGCATTGATCTGGATAGAATTGAACAGGTTGTATCTCGATGCAGTTTCAGAACCATATACACGGGTCAATTTTACCAAAGTGTTGATTGGCACCATATCGCCATTTTTGTTTTTCACAAAAACACGATCAATAGCTGATGGATCCGCACGGTCTGCAATATCTGCCTGCACAACTACACGATAATATTTACCAAAACGGTTAAAATCTGATGCTTGTGCGCTACCGAAATAACTTTGCATAGTTTGCAAAATATCTTTCACGTTCACACCTAATTGATCGGCTTTTTGATCGTTGATATCCAATTGTAACTGCGGATAATCTGCTTTGAAACTGGTAAAGGCAACTGCAATTTCGGGGCGTTTCATTAAATCGCCGATGAAAGTTTGTGAAATCCCTGCAAATTTATCAAGCTTCCCTCCCGTTTTGTCCTGAAGAACAAAATCCAATGCCTCAACATTACTAAATCCCGGAACGGTTGGAAAACTGAAGACGAAGAAACTTCCGCCAGCAATTCCGCCAAGTTCGCCACGAATCTGATTCATAATGGCATCTATATTCTTCACCTCACCGCGTTCTTCATTTGGTTTCAAGAGCAAAAATATTACTGCTGAAGACGGACTTGTAGAGTTGGTTAACAAATTGAATCCAGATACAGCGGTTACAAAACGTGCAGCATCTAGTTTCTTTAAAGTTGTTTCTGCCTGCGTCATTACTTTCTGAGTTCCATCTAATGATGTACCTGAAGGCGTATTTACAGAAATGGCCACAAAACCCTGATCTTCTGTCGGGATGAAACCAGTTGGTGTTCTGTTAATCATAATTACCGTAGCAATAGTAATTACAACCAAGCCACCAAGACTTAACCATTTATTGCGAACCAGGAATTTTAAACCGCCAACATAACGATTGGTTAATGCATTAAAACTGCTGTTAAAACCACTAAAAAAGCGGGTTTTAAAGCTCTGTTTCTCTTCTGGATTCTGGTGTCCAGAATGCGTATTTTTAAGAAATAACGCTGCCAACGCCGGACTTAAAGTAAGTGCATTGATTGCAGAAATTACAATTGCGATGGCCATAGTGAAGGCAAACTGGCGATAAAATACACCCGTAGAACCTTCCATAAAACCAACGGGCAAAAATACTGCAGCCATAACCAGCGTAATGGAAATAATTGCACCGGTAATTTCGTGCATGGCTTCATGCGTGGCTACTTTAGGAGACAAATGTTTGTGTTCCATTTTGGCGTGCACCGCTTCTACCACTACAATCGCATCATCTACCACAATACCAATCGCTAGAATTAAGGCGAACAAGGTTAATAAGTTGATAGAAAACCCAAACAATTGCATGAAGAAAAATGTACCCAAAATTGCCACAGGAACAGCAATTGCCGGGATTAACGTAGAACGGAAATCCTGAAGGAAAATGAATACCACAAGGAAAACCAGAATAAAGGCTTCTACCAAAGTATGTTCTACCTGCTCAATAGACTGATCCAAAGATACTTTTGTACTGTAGAAAATATTATGTTTAATTCCTGCCGGAAAATCTTTAGAGGCCTTGATCATTAATTTATTGATCGCAATCTGGATTTCGTTAGAATTTGATCCTGCAAGCTGGATAATCCCCATTACAACACCTTTTTTACCATTTAAACGGGTAATACTGTTGTAAGAATAAGCACCCAGTTCAACACGGGCTACATCTTTTAATCGTAAAATAGAACCATCGGCATTAGATCGTATTGCAATATTTTCATATTCTTCTGGTTTAGATAATTTTCCTTTGTATTTAATTACATATTCAAATACTTCGTTACTGCGTTCACCAAATTTTCCGGGTGCAGCTTCCAAACTCTTGTCCTGAATGGCCGCCATAACTTCTGTAGGCGAAACTTTGTAAGTTGCCATTTGTGTTGGATTGAGCCAAACACGCATAGAATAATCTTTTACACCGCCAAAAATTGCTGCAGAACCTACGCCTGTAATCCTTTTAATTTCAGGAATAATGTTAATCTGTGCATAGTTTGCCACAAAAGTCTGATCGTATTTCGATTCATCCTCTGTGTATAAACCTATTGCCATGATAAAACTATTCTGTTGCTTAGCGGTGATTACACCTTGCTGCACCACTTCTGCCGGCAACTGACTGCTGGCTTGTGCAACACGGTTTTGTACGTTAACCGCCGCCTGATCTGGATTTGTACCCAGTTTAAAAAACACAGTAATGGCCAAAGTTCCATCATTACTCGCAGTAGAACTCATGTAAGTCATGTTTTCTACACCATTTATAGATTCTTCTAAAGATGGCGCAACAGACCGTAAAACGGTTTCTGCATTTGCGCCCGGATATACTGCGGTAACCAAAACCGATGGCGGTGCAATATCCGGAAATTGTTGCAAAGGCAACTTGCTTAAACCCAATACCCCAAGTATCACCAATAAAATGGAAATAACAGTAGCGAGTACAGGTCTTTGTATAAATATCTTGAACATTTTTTTGCTTATTTTTTGTTAATCAATTGAGCCGCTTTATCATTGGCTTTCTCAGGTTGTATTTCCTGACCTTCCTGAAGGCGATCCATACCGGTTAATACAATCTGATCTCCGGCTTTGACACCTGAGTTTACCAGATAATTGTTGCCGCTTTTCCCAATAATACCAATTGGCATTTTATTCACCTTATTGCCTTTAGAAACTGTAAATACGAACACTTTATCCTGCATTTCTACAGTTGCCGATTGCGGAATTAAAATGCTATGCTCATGCTGTAAACCCAAACGAATTTTACCGGTATTTCCAGAGCGTAATGCACCATTGGCATTTGCAAAAGTTGCTCTTAATGTAATTGCACCGGTATTTTTATCAAACTGGCCATCAATCATATCGATTTTTCCTTTTACCGGATATGCATTGTTATCAGACAATAAAAGCTCTACAGCAGGTAAATGCTGAATGCGATCTGCTGGTGTTTTGCCCGGATAATTGCTGTTAAACTCATTGAAATCGTTTTCTGCAAGCGAAAAATATACATGCACCTCATGAATGTCTGATAGCTGCGTTAATGCCTGTTGATCGGTTGGCGCTACCAAACTTCCTTGTTTTTTAGGGATACGACCTATGTAACCGCTAACAGGAGCTTTAATGTTGGTGTAGCCCAAATTAATTTGTGCACTTGCAACACTTGCTTTGGCTTGTTCTGCATTGGCTTGCGCAATTTTGTAAGCGGTTTTTGCTGTTTTCAACTGAAAATCTGAGACCACTTTATTCTGAACCAGCGGCGTTAATTTATCAATCTCTAACTGTGCATTCAGCATGGCAGCTTCTGCTGCGTGTAATGTTGCTTTTGCATTGTTTAATGCCTCGCGAAATGGATTTTCGTTGATCTTGAATAAGGTTTGTCCGGCGCTTACATATGCACCTTCATTTACAAGTACGCTTTGCAAATAACCACTCACCTGCGGGCGAATGTCAATATCTACAGCACCTTGAATTGATGCAGGGTAATCTATAAATGTTGTTTCTGCACGCTCATTTACCTGACTTACAGGAAGAACTGGTGGCGGCGGTGCTGAATTGCTTTGATCTGGCGCCGACTTACAACTCCATAGTGCAATCGCAAGCGTTGTGGCCAAAAGAGAATATTTAAAAGCATTAAATGATTTAACACTGTTAAATTTAAAAAATGAACGATGTGGAGATTTCATATGATTTATTTATTTATAGTATTTAATATGAATAAACCATTTAACAGTGTTAAATGGTTAGGCAAAAAAAATTAAGTATTAATTGACAGAGTAATACCTTTAATGGCATCTCTTAAAATTTGTTGGTTTATTGCGTCAGTTGTTCTTCCATTGGGACGTACCAGATTTATCGAAATCAAGCCGTGGATGATTGACCAATACGTATAGTATTTCATGCAGATATCGTTCTCTGTAACTGGTTTTTTCTCAAATAAAGCTTCGATAGCATCGCCGAGCAAATTGCTTACAGTTTCTGCCTCATTTAAAGATTTTTTTACAGTACAACACACCATATCTACTCCGTACATCAACTGGTAAAATTCTTTATATTTAAAAGCAAAATTCCAGTACGCAATCCACATGGCTTCCATTTTGTCTGCTGGTGATTCATGCGCATCTCTGGCCTCTTTAATATCTTTCGCAAGAATCAAATAACCTCGTCTGGTCAATTCCAGTAATATTCCTTCCTTATTAGAAAAATACTCGTAAATGATAGGTGCTGTATATTCAATCTGGTCAGCAATTTTACGCATACTCAAAGCCTGCCATCCTTCATTCTGAACTATGTCTAAGGCGGCATCCAGGATTTTAGTCCTGGTTTCTTCTTTCAATCGCAATATTCTCTCTTTACTTCCCATATTGGAAAAACAGTTAAATTATCTAACACTGTTAAGCAAAGATATAATCAATTTTTATCTCCACAATCATTTAATTGTCAAACATCTTCCGGATGTAAAATGAAGCCTCCGGTAAGGATAAAGTTGTATTGTAAAACGCGATCGAATTTCATTGACTATTCATGGTAATTTAAAATTTTCACCCTATTTATTAGGATTTACCCGCCCTCTCTGTGATTAAAAACTTCTAAAATTACATACTTAAACATTATAACATGAAAACATTACTACCGTATTTTGTACTTTGTACATTAGTCTTCTCATTTCTGGGTTGCAAAAAAAACTCGAGTGAAGAGGATATGCTGGCTTTAAATAAGGCGCGTGCCAGTGCGCCGGCAATATCTGCTTCGGGATACTCGAAAAACCTGGTCATCAGTGAAGAAGGGTTTGCACAAATTAAAAGTGATATTGCATCCTCATCAGATGCCCAGGCGTTTATTGCAAACAACATCACTCAAGACGCAAATACCGCTTTGGGTAGTACACCTCAGCCTATATCAACACTGCCGAGTGCAGATTATAGTTTACCGGTTACTACTGATGCCAACCTTGTATATAAGTCTGCCTTACAATTCTTTCTATTTCAGGAGAATGAAAATGCCGCTGAATACCGCGATAGATCCAGAGACATTATTTTGGCTTGGGTAGATGCAAACAATGTCTCAACAGAACACACACCCAATGAGACCTACTATCTCGGTTTTTTTCATGGATATTCGCTGATCAGGGCTTTTATTGACGAGGAGAGCAGGGTAAAAATAGACAATTGGTTTATTGCAAAATACAATGTTTATAAAAATGCAGCTGTTCGGACAAACAACTGGGAAACGATCCGAGGTTTGTTTATGCTGGAAATTGCATATATGGTGGACAATGTGACCTATATTTCAGAAGCGAAGGCGGTTTTACAAGCACATTTCAATCAAGACACTCGGATTGATGGAGCTAATTATGATTTCGTGCATCGCGATGCATTTGCTTATCATGCATATAACCTGAATTTTATCGGTATGATTTTGCGTTCTATCGCCGTCCATGATGGCATACAAGAGGCCACGAACTGGGTAAATAATCGCACGCTACGCTGGAGAGCTGGAAATGGAGTTAATGGTGGAACCATTGCCGATCAGATAAAATTCTGGGTACCTTACCTTACCGATCCGAGTAATAATGTCCATTACGAATTTGCAAATACGCTAAATAGCCCTGACTTGAACCGTTCGGACTACAACACTGTTTATCGTCCCACGAGTACATATTATGCATTAAACCAAATGTTATTTGCCATGAATGAGCAGGTAAATGATATTTACAGGATTGTACTGCCAACGCGTACGCGCTATAATGGAGACTTAAATTACTATTTAAACTCTTTCGGTTTTACAGCTGTTGAAGAAATAGCTACACAAATTTTTGTGTACTCAGATGTCAACTATTCTACTCTGGGAGTAGCTTTAAGTGCAGGGAACTACACCCTTGCCCAAATGGTGGCACTTGGTATTCCAAATGACAATCTGTCTAGTGTAGGTGTACCGGAAGGAATGCGGGTAACACTTTACGAAAATGACAATTTTACAGGCAACAATTTAGTACTTACAGAGCACACTGCAAACCTCACATCTTTAAACTTTAATGATAAAGCTTCCTCTATAAAGGTGGAAAAATTATAGTAGTTTTTCCACTCACCGTTTCTGGTAAATTAGTGATTCTTCTTTTGAAGACAATTATTTAAAAAAAAAGAGCAGTGCGTTAGCACTGCTCTTTTAAATTCATATCCAGTTTTTCAACTATGCTTCAGGCGCAGCTGGTTTCTCTGGTCTTGGCAATAATACTTTACGAGAAAGCTTCATTTTACCTTGTTTGTCAATATCTAACAATTTAACATCAATGATGTCGCCTTCTTTAAATACACCGTCCATAGTTTCAAGACGTTTCCAATCAATTTCAGAAATGTGTAATAAACCATCTTTTCCTGGCATAATTTCAACAAATGCACCGAAAGGCATAATTGATTTTACTTTACCAGTGTAAACTTCTCCAATTTCTGGTTTAGCTACAATAGCACGGATACGACCAACAGCTGAATCAATAGATGCTTTATTGTCTGCAAAAATTTCAACGATTCCTTTGCCGTCCACTTCTTCTATAGAGATAGATGCGCCGGTTTCGCGTTGCATTTCCTGAATAATTTTACCGCCGGGACCGATAACAGCACCAATAAATTCTTTATCAATTGTTAAAGATACAATACGTGGTGCATGTGGTTTATAATCTGTATTTGGCTGAGCAATCGTTTTCTTCATCTCGTTCAAGATGTGCAAACGACCGTCTTTGGCCTGCAACAATGCTTTGGTTAAAACTTCATAAGACAAACCATTGATTTTCAAATCCATTTGGCAAGCTACAATACCATTTTCAGTACCTGTTACTTTGAAGTCCATATCACCTAAATGATCTTCATCACCCAAAATATCAGAAAGAATGGCATATTTACCTGTTTTTTCGTCGGTAATTAAACCCATTGCGATACCAGAAACCGGAGATTTGATTTTGATACCTGCATCCATTAGTGCTAGTGTACCTGCACATACAGTTGCCATAGATGACGATCCGTTAGATTCTAAGATATCAGAAACCACACGGATTGTATATGGATTAGCTTCACCTTGAGGTAAAACTTTTTTCAGTGAACGTTGCGCTAAAGCACCGTGACCAATTTCGCGACGACCAGCGCCTCTGTTTGGTCTTACTTCGCCAGTTGAGAAACCTGGGAAATTATAGTGCAATAAAAACTTTTGGTAACCATTAAAGAAAGCACCATCAATCATTTGCTCATCATCTTTACTACCTAAAGTAACTGATGTTAAAGATTGAGTTTCGCCACGTGTAAATACTGCAGAACCGTGTGCTGCTGGTAAGTAACCTACTTCACTCCAAATTGGGCGAATTTCAGTTGTTTTACGTCCATCTAAACGGATACCTTCATCCAATAACAAATTTCTAATTGCATCGTACTGAACATCATGATAGTAATGTTTAGCCATTGCTTTAGTTAAATCTTCAGTATCTTCTGGCATAGCTTCAAAGAACTCGTTAATGATTGCGGTAAAGCCAACTTTACGCTCATCTTTATTTGAGCCAGATTTCGCTACTGCGTAAACTTTATCGTAAGTATCTGCATAAACCTTCGCTTTCAAATCTGCATCATGATCTTCGTGGCTATATTCACGTTTCACAGTTTTGCCGGTAGCTTCAGTTAATTCAACCTGAATTGCGCATTGAACTTTAATTGCATCGTGTGCAAACTTTAAAGCTTCAACCATCTCATCTTCCTGAATTTCATCGCACTCACCTTCAACCATGCAAATATCGTTAGCAGAACCTGCAACCATAAATTCTAAAGTTGCGCGTTCTAAATCACTTGCATAAGGGTTAATAACCAATTTGCCGTCAATTTTAGCCACACGTACTTCAGAAATAGGACCGTTAAAAGGAATATCTGAAACAGATAATGCAGCCGATGCAGCTAAACCAGCTAAACAATCGGGCATAATATTTTTATCAGCAGAGATTAGTGAAATCATCACCTGGGTATCAGAGTGATAATCGCTTGGAAACTGTGGGCGTAAAGCGCGATCTACCAAACGGGAAATCAATACTTCGTAATCCGACAATCTTGCTTCGCGACGTAAAAATCCGCCTGGAATACGGCCTGTTGCCGCATATTTTTCTTGATAATCAACTGATAAAGGCAAGAAATCTGTTCCTGGTTTAGCACCAACTGTAGATACAACAGTTGCAAGCAACATCGTGTCGCCCATTTTCACCACAACTGAACCATCGGCTTGTTTAGCCAATTTACCAGTTTCGATTTCTACCAATCTTCCATCGCCCAAATCGAACGATTTTTTTATTACATTCATTTAAATAGAATTATGATGTGTTTTCCTCTTTCTACACATCGGGTTATATATATTTTTGTTTTTGCAAACGAAGATAGCGTAAAAAAAGCCTATCAGAAATACTTCACAAAAAAATAATTTACCTAACAAAGTAAAAAGCCATTCTCTAAAGAATGGCTTTCGTTGATAAACTTGCGCTTATTTTTGTTTAATGATATCTCTAAGCGATAAAGCTTTGATGATAGCACGATAGCGCTCAATATCTTTTTTGTATAGGTAAGCCAAAATACCACGGCGTTTACCTACCAATTTTTGAAGTGACAACTGTGTAGAAAAATCTTTACGGTTTTTCTTTAAGTGTTCTGTTAAGTGCGCAATACGGTATGTAAATAACGCTACCTGACCTTCAGCAGAACCAGTATTGGTTTCTACTTCGCCGTGTGTTTTAAAAATTTCGGCTTTCTTTTCTAAACTTAAATACATTCTTGAATAATATTAAAGCAATTATAAATTAATTAATTGTGGCGCAAAGATAGAGCAAATTTTATTTATTTGCAAGGGAGAGAGAAAGGTAGAAGGTAAAAGAAGAAAGCTTAAAGAAAAAAACTAAGCGGCCTACCCTTCCGCTGTGTTAAAACCTCTTTGGGCGCAGTGGCTAAACAAAAACAGAAAGCTTCCCAATTAAAAAATCCTGATTTCTATACATATATTTCCGTGCCCTCAGTGGTTCCGTGGCAAAAACTTGTCACAAAAATTGCACTTTAACATAAAACCTTACTTAACAATAATCTCAGTGTTAATTTCCCAGTGCCCTTTATGGTAAAAAACACAAAACATCATCCGTAAGTTCACAAAAAACTATACTTTCGCTGGCAAACATAAGCCGTTCCTCTTACCTTTCTTTAACCTTTTTTATATGAAGTTTAGTTTTTCTCTATTATTTTCCTTGTGCTTAGTATTTGTTGCATCTGCTCAAAAATCAGAAATCCCTAAATCAATCTTGTCACAACCTAAAACCTATATTGTAAACTATGGAACGCCAACAGTTGATGGCGACCTCAGTGATGCGGCCTGGAAAAACATTCCTTTTACTGATGATTTTGAAGATATTGAAGGCAATCTGAAACCCAAACCTGGTTTAAAAACTAAAGTAAAAATGCTGTACAACGATAGTTTACTTTTTATTGCAGCAAAACTGGAAGAACCACACATCTGGGCAAAACTTGATCAGCACGATCAAATTGTTTATCAAGATAATGATTTCGAGGTTTTTATCGATCCGAATGGAACAACACATCAATATTTTGAAGTTGAAATAAATGCGCTGAACAATATCTTCGATTTGTTTCTATCTAAACCTTATAGAACTGGCGCGCGCGAACTCATGTCATGGGATGTGACAGGACTTCAACATCAGGTAAAAATCAATGGGACATTAAACAACCCAGGTGATAAAGACAAAGAATGGACGCTGGAAATGGCTATCCCTTTTAAATCGATTTCTTTTGGCAGCGATGTACAGATTCCTGAAGATGGAAAGATCTGGCGGATAAATTTTTCGCGTGTACAGTGGCTTACTGATATTGTTGATGGGAAATATGAAAAACGCAAAGACACAAATGGTAAACTTTTACCAGAACAAAACTGGGTTTGGTCGCCACAAGGGGTAATTAATATGCATTGCCCGGAACGTTGGGGCTATATCCAGTTTAGCAAAACATTTTCGTCCGAAAAGAAATTTAACTTACCTGCAGAAGAACTGGTAAAACAAGAGCTGTATAAGGTGTATTATGCAGAACAGGCTTATCGTACAAAAAACAATGCATATACAGGTAAAATAGATGAATTGGGTTTCGTGGAAAGTGTTAAAATTGATGGAGAAATGTATACGCTTCAATTAGAGGCGACAAAAAATCTATTTAAAGCCTCTTACATTAATGCTAAAGGAACAGGCTTCTCCATCAATCACGAAAGCCTGGTTGCCGTAGAAAAGCATTAACTATTTCGTATTCCAGAAGCTTATTTTAATTTTGCACAAAATATTATCCCTTTGGAAAAAACTCAATACAGCATTTTTGAAAGTGAATTACGTGTTCGTCCAGACGATATTGACATGTTTAACCACGTTCATAACAGTAAATATCTGGATTATGTACTCGCTGCGCGATACGACCAGATGGAACAATTTTATGGAATGCCCTGGGAACATTTCACGAAACAAGGTTTCGGTTGGGTGGTAAGCAGAGTAGATATTCGGTTTAAACGCCCACTGTTAATGAATGATGTGATGCGCATTCGCACCGGAATTTTAACCGTTCATGAGAAAGGTTGCGCGGTACAATTCGAGATCATCAATAAAAAAACCGGAAAAATAGCTTCTGATGGCATTTTCGACTATGTGTTAATCGACCTGAATACTGGCAGAAGCGCAAAGGTTTCTGAAGAAATGATTGCAGCATACAGCATTTGATACATTCATCTCCGCAATTGCACCGGTGAACCGTTTAAATGCTTCGAGCTATTTTTCATTTGGCTGAACAAAGTGTTTTTCTCAAAGACTGAACTTAGGAGTTTTTACTTATATTTAGTGCACTAAACCAATCGCGACATGATAGTATCCGCAATCCGTTTCAGGTTTTAAAAAACCAAGGATTACTTCCTTCGTCTATTTTAAATGCTGGATGAATGCCTTCATCCATCTTGTTCTGTTTATCACAACTTATACCCTATTATATGTCACAGTCAATAAAGACAAACGGCAAGCTATCGTCTTTTTATACACTATTGAAGCAATCCCTATCGGGTTCAGAGGTAGATTTAACGAGCATCAGTGTTAATCGCGCCATTATCTTACTGGCCATTCCTATGATGTTAGAAATGGCTATGGAATCGGTATTTGCATTGGTAGATCTTTACTTTGTTGGTCACCTCGAAAACAGTAGTCTGGCCATTCAAACCGTTGGATTAACAGAATCCGTTTTAACCATAATTTACTCACTTGCAGTAGGTTTGAGTATGGCTGCAACGGCAGTTGTTTCAAGAAGAATTGGCGAAAAAGACCCGGAAAAAGCATCAAAGGCCGGAATGCAGACCATCTTCATCGCGGTTATAATAAACCTGCTGATAAGCATTTTAGGACTTATTTACGCGAAGGATATTTTATTGTTAATGGGTGCAAGTATGGAAACAGCAAATCATGGAACCACGTTTGTGCGCATTATGATGGGTGGCAGTGTCATAATTGTTTTGTTGTTCTTGATTAACGGGATTTTCCGCGGTGCGGGAAATGCTGCTATCGCGATGCGCAGTTTATGGATTGCTAATATTGCCAATATTATTCTATGTCCGGTATTCATTAACGGTTTTGGTCCAATTCCAGCTTTTGGCTTAACCGGAGCTGCTATCGCTACAACAATTGGCCGCGGATTAGGTGTTACTTATCAGTTAATTAATCTTTTTAATGGAAAAAATATCATCAAAATTAAAGCAAATTATTTCTTACCGGAATGGTTGCAGATCAAGGCAATTGTCAAAATTGCCGCGCCAGCAATTTTTCAGTTTGTAATTGCAAGTTGCAGTTGGGTATTTCTGGCCGAGCTGGTGGCTACAACTGGCGGCGACCATGGTTCGGCTGGTTATCAAACCGCATTACGGCTAATGATGTTTTTCTTATTGCCAGTATGGGGCTTAAGTAATGCTGCAGCTACACTTGTTGGACAAAACCTTGGAGCAGGGCACATAGACCGTGCAGAACGATCCGTTTTTCAAACCATGAAATATGCTGTAGTGTTTCTGGCAATAGTAAGTTTACTGTTTCTAATCTTCGGCCATCTATTTGCATCTTTTTTTACAAATGATACCAATGTCACAAAAATAGCAACAGAAGCCTTACGCATTCTAAGTGCTGGTTTCATTATTTATGGCGTCGGAATGGTGTTAATTGGTGCTTTTAATGGAGCAGGTGATACATGGACGCCGACGAAAATTAACGTATTCGCATTCTGGCTTTTCCAGATTCCGTTCGCATACTTGCTTGCAAGGTATTTTCATCTCGGTCCAACTGGTGTTTTTATTGCTATTCCTGTTGCTGAAGTTGGCATTAGTATAGCAGCTTTTATTCTTTTTAAGAAAGGAAAATGGAAAAATATTAAAGTTTAGCGGCAGTAAAAACGGGCATAAGTCTGCTCAATGTCTTTTTTTGATACATTGAAAAATAAATTTGTTAAATCGCTTGCAAGATATTGGTCGAAGCTCTATATTCGTCCCCTGAGAGCGTTAATTTAGATACGGGTACAAAGGATTTATTCCTTGTGCCCGTTTTTTATTTCTGTCCTTTTCTTGTATTTTCAAATTCTATTCTGAAGACCCAAAAGCTAAATACATACCTCTTCCACTCTGTAAAATTGAAAAAGATCTATACTTAAAAAATATTTGTTTTGCTTACTGAATTTTTAGGCTGGATTGAAGAATTATTTTTTTGAAAGCGGGTTCTGAAGAAATATATTTATGAAGCAGGTAGAGCTGATTTGCTGCCCTGTTCAAGTTATGACCGGGATAAGCAGCCTGATAGTAAATATCGCCGTTTAAGAAATCCGTAAGAAAACGGATGGCTTGCATATAAATCATAAATTTTCCGCTAAATATAAATTCATCTTTTTCGGTTGTGGTAAGTGCATAACCCATTTCGTCCATGTAACCGCTATAAATGGCCTCAAAAACATCTTCGCGAATATGAATTTTCTCAACGTCTTGCTCTTCTTCATTGGCTTCAGACAGATAAGTTCGCATCATATCGCCCACATCGCTTATATAGTAACCGGGCATTACAGTATCCAGATCAATCACACATAGTCCTTTTCCGGTCGAAGCATTCAACAATACATTATTAATTTTTGTATCGTGATGCGTCACACGGATTTTAAAATCTGGTTTAGCTATAAGTGCTTCATAATGATCGGAAAGTTCGAATAAACTGATAACCTGATTGATTTCCTTAGCTGCTTCCTTAATTTTTTCTGCTTTTGCATTTTTCAGCGCAGTTTTAAACAGGCTTACCCTTAGTGGCAAATTATGAAAATCTGGTAGCGGATAGTGCAATTCATATGTTTTATATTCATCCAAAACACGCGCAAACCGACCAAACTGGTTAGCAGCCTGATAGGCTTCTTCTGCACAACTTACAAAGTTGATAGACTTAGAATTTTCTACAAAAGGAAATAACCTGTAAAATTCGCCACTCACATGAATGAGTGTTGCTCCAGAAGGTGTAGAAAGCGGAGCGATAAAGGGATAATCCGGATGATACTCATCTAAATACCTTTTTAGTCCACCTAAATTTTCGTCAATCTGTTTGGGTTGGTGAAAAACTTTCGTATTTAATTTTTGAAGCAGAAATTGTTTTTCTCCCACAATTTTCCAGGTTGAATTAATAAGACCGGAACCATGTGGTTCAACTTTATATTTATCTGCAAACAGGCCATACTGCTTTAAAATTTCTTGAAACATATTAAAAAAATTGGAGGGCATTATTTTAGGGCACTGAACATAATAAATGAATGTTGAACATCGGCAATCGATTGCTTATCAATTGCCGAAAATAAGACTAAAATCCGCTGTCGTCCAGCGCAAAAGTATTTTTTCTTTCTTTCCACTTGCCTTTTGTAAAATCGGGAAAGTTTTGAGGCATATTACCTTCTTTTAATGATTTTGTAGAGAGCGGTGCAATAACGCTCATGGTTACGGAATCATAAACATCTATCGGAGTTTGTTTCTTCTGTTTTACCGCCTGTATAAACCCATTAAACACATACCAGTCCATTCCGCCATGGCCGGCACCTTCTGCTTCTGTCTGATATTTTTTCCAAAGCGGATGGTCATATTTATCGAACCACTGCTTTGCCGGATCCCAGACATCATTTTTTTCAGATTTCTTATCAATATACACCGATTTATTTACATCCATCCAAATCCCTTGAGTTCCCTGAACCCTGAAACCGATGGAGTACGGACGCGGCAAATGCGTATCATGAGATAAAAGCACGGTTTCACCGTTCGCACAGTTAATCAATGTAGTTGTAACATCACCATTTTTATAGTTTAATTTTGCATTTGGATGGCCTGGCGACATTTCTTCTACATATGCAGCCAATCCGCGGGCTTTTGAACTAAAGGAAACCAAACTCGTAAACCTATTGCCTTTATTAATATTTGCATATTGAATGATTGGTCCGGCTCCATGTGTAGGGTATAAATCGCCATCCCGATCTATATTGAACTGCGTTCGCCATTGTGCTTCACTAAGCGCCTTAGAGCCATATTCAACACCGCCGCCATAATATTTTTTACCATCGTTAAACAGAACATTTCTCAGGTTGTGCTGGTAACCGGCTTCCAGATGAACCAACTCACCAAATAATCCTTGCCGAACCATATTTAATGCAGCCAGTACATCTCGCCGGTAACAAACATTCTCCAATGTCATGTATGGCATCCCGGTTTTCTCAGACGTATTTACAATATCCCAGTGATCTTGTACGGTTAAACCTGCTATAACTTCACAACCTACATATTTGCCGGCTTTCATAGCTTCTACTGCCTGCTCTTTATGGAACTGCCATGGTGTGGCAATAATTACTGCGTCAATATCTTTCCGGTCCAGAAGTTTTTTATACGCGTCTGTAGAGCCTGTATATTCTGTTGCAGCGGGCCGCCCTTTTTTAGCAATAAATTCCCGGCAAATTTTCAATGACGGTTCCTGAGTATCGCAAATCGCAACAATTTCTACGTCATCTCTGAGTATACCTTCAGAGATATGACTCATTCCTCTTGCGCCTACCCCGATATATCCCAATCGTACTTTACCTGTATCAGATGCAAAAAGTTTTCCGGTTGGCAGAATAGAAAAACCCGCCGCAGCCAGTGTTCCATTCCGAATAAATTCTCTACGTTCCATTAGTATTTCTTTCGTTTAGTTATGATGACTGACTTTTTCCGGGATTTAAGTATAAACTCTGCTTTTTAAGTCTGTTAAACCTGTATTTCACATCTGAAAAAACCAATCAATATTGTTGATTTAGGATAAAAGTAGCGGTACCACATCATCAAACCAAACCAAAAATATGCGCAAACGATTGATTAATTTTATTGTTACCCAATTTGTTTAATCATGGCGAAGGAAGGTCATGTAGACCTAAAGAAAATTAATGCGTTTAAAAAAAAGGGCCATACTTTACAGAAGGCCCTCAATCACTTACTGAGCTTTTATGATAAAGTGCTCAGGCATTTCTGCAGCTTTTAGCATGAAATTGTGAATTTCATAATTTTTTACAAAAGGTTTCAGGTTTTCAGCGCCGGGTCCAAACATAGTCAGTTCTACGTAATCGCCACTATGTCCCATGCCTGCCCATTGTACGTCTGTATATTTTCCTAAGATTTTTCCATATTCATAAAATGGAAGATTCGATTCGTTGTATAACTGACCGGGCACAATTTGTTTAAAATGGCTTAGCAGCGATTGAATATCTTCACTTTTCATATCAATACCCTGATGTTCTTTGATCAGATCGCTGATTTTATCCAGACTAAAAGACTGGTTCATCTGCCCCAATAACCAGGTATTGCTGTGTTTGAAATTTTGCAGGCTTTCAAATTTCTTTTTTGCCTCGTCAGCATTGAACAAACCCGGGTTTGCATTACCATGATCCGTTGTAATAATCACCAAAGTATTTCCATCTTTTTCGGCAAATTCCAACACTTTTCCTACAGCTTCATCAAAAGCGAGCTGATCAAAAATAAGTCCTGAAACATCATTTGAATGTGCGGCCCAATCTACTTTTCCGCCCTCAATCTGAAGTGCAAAACCTTCAGGGTGATCTTTCATCAAATCAATGGCTTTCACAGACATTTCAGCGAGTGATGGCACAGATTTCATCAGCTCTGCGTCGTTCCTACGGTCAACTTCGTAAGGTAAACCATCTTCAGCGAAAAGTCCCAAAACAGGTTTTGAAGAATCTAATGCCATCATTTCTGATCTGCTTTGAGCAACTTTAAATCCTTGGGTAAGGTATTTAGGCAATAGATCTCCACCGGTCCTTTTGTTGCCGAAATACTGTGCGCCGCCTCCCATCATTACGTCGAACTTTAAACCCAGGTAAATTTCAGCAATGATGTCTTGTCCGCCCCGGTTATCAATATTTACGCAAAACCCTGCAGGCGTTGCATGTGTAATGGGTACTGTAGTTACGCAACCTACCTTTTTTCCTTTTTCTTTAAATTTCTGAAGAATTGGCTGGGGTTTTTCGCCCTTAGGCCCAACGTTTAATGCGCCATTATTTACACGCATCCCGCCGCCCCATGAAGAGCTTGCCGCCGCTGAATCTGTTACTAAAGAATTGGCAGACGCTGTATCCATTAATGCTCTGACGCCTTTATTGTCACGATAAAGATCAAGCCAATGGGTTCCCTTTCCGAAAATACGCTTTGCATAAAGATCGGCCATGTTTAAAGTTCCGGTACTCATACCGTCGCTTACCATCATAATAATATTTTTGGCCTTTTTTGGCGCATTTAAGGGCTTGGCAGAAAGTTCTTTCCATCCAACAAATGGAGCACCTATTCCTGCAAGCAATCCACCTTTTAACAAGGATCTTCTATTCATACTTTTCGTTATTAATATATCTAACTCCGTAATGTGTAATAAAATTACGATACGAAAATATTAATTGAAGGTTAGCGAATAGTTAAGCGGATGATAAATTAAGAGTCATAAAGGAAGCCTCAAAGAAATCATTTTTTTTTAAAAACCACTAACTTCTCAGACAATATTGACAGGTTTCATATCATATTTGATACAATACAATATAGCAGATTTAATCTGTTTTTAACAGGATCGTCGATTTATAATGCGTAAATTAGCGGTGAATCAATTCATGATTATTAAAAGTAAAATCAAGATTGTGCTATCATGGAAAGGGACCACACAGAATTACCGGAAAGAGATTTACATTGCGAATTTCTAAATATCTTCAAATTTATTTGGAGAGCTTGCGAATTGCCTGCCAAAGAAGAGCAGATTAATCCTGTTGAAGTGGAATTATTTGACCTCGATCATACTCCCTCCCAACCAATTACGATTTAATCAAACTGTGCTTTTCAAGGACGGTTGTATACAATATCGTCAATTCTGGAATCCATCGTCGGATCGTCAGGCAATCTCTTAACGTAAAATTCCTCATAATAAGCTTTTATAATCGCAGCCATAGGCGTTGCCAACAATGCGCCTGTTAAGCCAAAGGCTGATCCCATTGCCAGAAGTAAAACCAACGAAGATACTGGATGAATATTCATTGTAGATGAACGCAGTTTGGGCATCAGGAAATCTGATACAAGTTCATTTAATAATAAAAAGAAGACCAAACACCAGAATGCCGTTAACGGACCAATGGATAAAGCAACTAAAGTTGGCGGAATGGCCATAATGTAGAAACCAAGTTTTGGAATCAGCTCAGAAAAAAAAGCCAATGCGGCCCAAACCAATGCGCCCGGAACATTCATTAATGTTAAAAACCCATACACCAGAACTGCTTCTACAGCGCCACCAATCAGGTTAGACTTCATCCAGCCAACAAGCATAGTTGTAGTGTGTTGCAACGCAGCCTCAGCACTGCCGCGTTTTTCTGGCCTGAAAACAGATAAGTACAACTCTACAATAGGTTTTGGATTGCCAACGTAAAAAACGACCAGACTGATAAACACGATAAAGGCAAAAATACCGCCGATAATACCGAAAGAGAAATTGCCTAAACCAATTACCGTTTTGCCAATAGATGGCATGGCAGAGCCGATAGAAATACCACTGTCTTCAATCTCTTTATTAAACTCCGGATAATTTTTGAGCAGAGACGAAATATGGTTTGAAACCGATTTGTAGTAATGTGGCAAATTACTGATCAAAACATCAAGCTGATCGGTAATATGCGGAATAATTATCCATCCTAAACCAATCGTTGTACCAAATATGAGCGCAAAAATAAGAGTACTGGCCAGCCATCTTTTCATTCCGCGCTTTTCCAACTTACTTACCGGTGCGCTGATGATTAAACCTAAAACCATTGCAAAAACAACCAGAAGAAAAATAGAAATGATTTTAAACGTAAACCAAAATAGCAAAAGTAAACCTGCAATGTATAAAATGGTCGACTTGATGATGTGAAAAATAGCGTTATTTCTGGGCGTTTTCATAATGAGGATGTGGCATGATAAGTTTTGTTAACAGCCACTTTTCCTCTATTGTTTTTAGTATATCGTAATTTTCATCAAATTGAACTTAAAATACCCGATGTATAGCCACATTACCTAATGTACGTGCAAAGAAACCCGGCGTACAAAATCGTCTATATCAAAAGGTTTATGAATGTAATCTTGTGCTTTACAGCGTTTCATAACTTCCCGTTCAGAAAAATTAGCAGACATCATCACCACAGGCTTATGTTCTGTTATTTTATCTGCCTTTAATTCGCAACAAATATCCAGCCCATTCCCGTCTGGCAACATCACATCCAGTAAATACAGATCCGGATTGAGTTTTCGTGATTCTGCTCTAAAGGCTTCTACGCTCGCGCATGCGTGCACCTCAAAATTTTCATCCTTTAACAGTATTTCAATAATATCTCTTATGTCGTCGTTATCTTCCAGTACTAATATTTTGTTTTTCATAACTTTATTTTCCAGTGTGTTACGATAAACAACCACTGCATGACTCATAAAGTTTTCAGGATAAAGACTTTGCGCGGCAGATAAATACAACGAAAGGGAATACAATATGGAACTTCGGTTGGTAAAGAACCCAAACAGTAACGACAATAAACCAACACAAACCGGCCAGCTTCTTCCATTACATTAGCCAAACTCCTGCCAAAATTAGAAAAAACAAAACCGGCAATTTACCCGTTCTGAATCAAAACATTCGATCTATGACTCTGCTTAAAATAGACTGGACTGCATTCTTCGTCGGGGAAGAAGGATGGACCTTCCTGGGAGAAATCTCGCTACGTACATTTATTATGTATGTGATAATTCTATTCGGCCTTCGTTTGCTTGGAAAAAGAGGTGTGAAACAACTGTCTATTTTTGAACTTGTTGTGATTATCTCGCTAGGTTCTGCAGCCGGTGATCCGATGTTTTACAAGGAAATTGGTTTGCTCATTCCAGTGGTTATTTTCGCTGTGATTGTAGCCAGTTACCGATTAACAACATTTCTGACAGCGAAAAGCACTAAAATGGACGACATCATTGAAGGGAAAAGCACATACCTGATTGAGGATGGAAAATTTTCTATCGACAATTTTAATAAAGAAACTTTGGCGCACGATGAATTTTTCTCCGAATTGAGGCAATTGAGTATTTCTCATCTCGGACAGGTAAAAACGGCAATTCTGGAAACTTCAGGATCCTTAAGTGTCTATTTTTTTGAAGATGATAAAGTTGGCTATGGCTTACCAATTTTGCCCAAATTATTTGATTCTTCTACTTGTACCATCGATAAAGCAGGTTTTTATGCCTGCTGTTTCTGCGGTCAAGTAGAAGAACTATCGCCTGTAAAAGAACACATTTGCAACGTGTGCGCGCGTAAAAACTGGGTAAGCGCCATTAAAGACCTGCGCATAAAATAAAACGGATGCTTACGTATCATTATCCGTTTACCACTTCTCCCCCATTTACATGAATCACCTGACCGGTAATAAAGGACGCATCGTCGCTTGCCAGAAAAACATATGCTGGTCCGAGTTCTGATGGCTGCCCGGCACGCTCCATAGCGGTTTCTGATCCAAAAGATTTGATTTTCTTCTTATCGAAAGTGGAAACAATTAGAGGCGTCCAAACCGGGCCAGGTGCAACGGCATTTACCCGGATGCCGGTTTTTGCTAAATTCGTAGCCAATGATCTTGTAAATGAGGTGATCGCACCTTTTGTAGATGAATAATCTATGAGATTTGGGGATGAACGGTAAGCCGTAACCGATGTTGTATTGATAATGCAATCGCCTACATTAAAATATTCCAGTACTTCGTTTACGAAGTAGAAATAACCGAAAATATTGGTCTTAAATATGGTTTCGAGTTGTTTTTCATCAATTTGCTTCGGATCTTTTTGTGGCACCTGCATACCGGCATTATTTACCAGAATGTTAATTTTGTTGAACTTTTTAACGGTTGCCTGAACTGCTTTTTTACAGAAATCGGCCTTTTTAACGTCGCCCTTAATTAGCAAACATTTCCTGCCTTCAGCTTCTACTAAACGTTTGGTTTCGTTCGCATCATCGTCTTCATCGAGATATACAATAGAAACATCTGCACCTTCACGGGCAAAATGAACCGCTACGGAACGTCCAATTCCAGAATCTCCACCAGTGATTAAAGCAACTTTCTTTTTTAATTTTTCAGAGCCGGCATATTTTGCTTTAATTACTTCTGGCTTCGGTTTCATTTTCGCCTCAATTCCGGGTTGTCTTTTCTGTTTTGCGGGGACGTTCTGTTTCATGTTTTTATTTTAAACAACAAGTTTTTCCCACCAGAGTTTTCATGCAATGCAAGCTTAACGATTTCTTAAAACCCGAAAGTATTCTGAAAAATAGAGAAACAGAACGCAGCATCAAACCGCCTTTGGTGTTATTTGAAATTTACGAAGACATAAAAAATGGTTGAGCTATTGCTATTGAAGCAGCTCGTCCATAAGCGACAAAAGTTCGTTAACATCAAAAGGTTTTTGCAAAATTGCATCAGGTCTACAATTGACGTCATCAATGTCTATTTCCACTGCAGAGATTAGCAGAATAGGTATATCGGCTGTGGGTTGATGACTTTTAATGAAATTGCAAACCACTCGGCCATCTACCGGGCCTATCCAGATATCCAACAAAATCAGATCAGGTTGGAATTCAGCAATTGTCTGTTCCAGATTTTCGATATCCAGAACCGATAGGAGTTCGAAATCACGATGTTCAAACATCAACGGAAAAATCTGCTGAAGTTCATCGTCATCATCAATGATTAGTATTTTTTTTCTCATAAGTTGTTTTCGTACAACAGCTTAATATAGCAAAAAGTTTAATCATCAGAATAAAAAAAATCAGTTTAAAACCCTAATCAAACGTTTGTCTTTATCATTTTTTACAACTTTTAAAGGGAAGTTCTTGTGTGGTATTTTTATAAACCGCATATTGAACTTTATATCCGAAAAACAAAACAGACGGCCATACATGAATCCATCCCATCCGCTATTCAAGGCTTTATTTCACACCTCGGTTCCACGCGTTATTTTAAAAGCAAACGCACCAGATTTCACCATTGTGGATTATAACCATGCTTATTTACAAGCAACAGATGGCGGAGAAAGTGATTTTAGGGGGAAAAATCTTTGGACGGTTTATACGCCAACAAATTCCAGCATTCAAGGCGCAGCATTGCTGTCGGAAGCGTTGGATCTTGTACTAAAAACCAGGAACAGCTTAACAATGAATCCTTTCCGGTATGATGTTGTACCAACTAACGGCGGCGCTATTTCTGAGCATTGGTGGCAAATTGAAATTATACCAATCAAAGATGAGATGGATGTTGTAGAGTCTTTACTGCTTAATACAAATGATGTAACACAGCTCACCATTCATATTGGAGAAACCAGAGAATTACGTGCGCGGGAACAAGATTTAAACGAAGAACTTGCTGCAACCAATGAAGAGCTTCTGGCCAGCAATGAAGAGTTGATGGCTACCATTGAAGAACTGCATAATGCACAGGAACAACTGGGGATACTTAATGAACAGCTGGAAGACAAAGTTGCTGAACGAACTATTCAATTGAGCACCATTATCCAGAATATTCCTGCAGGTTTAGCAATTGTTTCGGGTAAAGAGATGCTTTTTGATATTGCGAACAAAGGAATTCTGAAACTGTGGGGTAAAGAAGACGAAGTCGTTGTTGGACGAACGGTTACAGATGTTTTTCCGGAAATGAAAACCCAGGCCTTTCCGGAAATTTTGGATCAGGTATTTGAAACCGGAGTTTCCTACTCAGACACGAACTCGCCTGTTGTATACCGAGGGAAAAATGGCGGAATGATTACACGTTACCGCGACTTTTCCTATACGCCTTTAAAAAACAAAAATAACCAGACGTATGCCATAGTTGTTCTTACGGAAGATGTAACAGAACGTTTTGAAATACGCCAACGAGAACAGGAACTTAACGAAGAACTGACCGCCATCAATGAAGAACTTTCCTCATCTGTTGAAGAACTCGCTGCCACAAATGAGGAGCTGAACCAGGCGCAGGATAACCTGATGAATAAAATCGCAGAACAATCGCTCACCAATCAGAAACTGATTTTATCTGAAGAACGCCAGCGGTTTTTACTAAACGCGATTCCACAGCAGGTTTGGACGGCAGAAACCAAAGGCACTTTAAACTATGTGAATGATGTAATTTGCAGAGATCTGAATAAATCTGCTGAGGAGATTATTAAAAAAGGGTGGCAGGCTTTTATACATCCGGATGATGTGCATGAAACTATGCGAAAATGGATTACGGCATTACACAATGGCCACGAATACCTCGCAGAATTCAGGTTGCTTTTTGCCGATGGCGAATACCATTGGTTTTTGGCGCGCGCCATTCCTTTTGTTGATGATGGCAAAATAACCATGTGGTTGGGTACAAATACCAACATAGACCTTCAGAAAAATAACGAATATAAGAAAGATGAATTTCTTTCTATTGCCAGTCATGAATTGAAAACGCCGTTAACCAGTATTAAAGCGTACAACCAACTCAATCTGCGCAAAAACAAAGATGTTTCACTTACGCCAATGCTGGATAAGGTTTCGAAACAAACGTCCAGACTGGAAAAATTGATTAACGATCTTTTAGATGTAACAAAGATTAATGCCGGGAAAATGAACTATGCCATGCAGCCTTTTCATTTTTCTAAAATGTTGAAAGACGCTGTAGAAAGTGCTCAACATCTTTCCGGATCGCATGAAATTGTGCTAGAAGACCATACCGATGTTCATTATACCGGCGATGTTTACCGGTTGGAACAGGTCTTGAATAATTTCCTGAGCAATGCGGTAAAATATTCGCCAGATGCGTCTAAAGTTTTGGTAAAAAGCCGGGTTTCTCACGGCAATATTATTGTTTCTGTACAAGATTTTGGCATCGGCATTGCCGCAGAAAGTTTGAATAAGCTTTTTGAGCGCTACTATCGCGTAGACAATACCGCCATGAAGTTCGAAGGTTTAGGTTTGGGATTATTCATCTCTTCAGAAATTTTAAAACGCCACCACGGCTCTTTTTGGATTGAAAGTGAGGAAGGAAAAGGTTCTATATTCTTCTTTAGGCTCCCAATGAACATTACAAAATCAAAACCTTTTGAAGTTAAAACCGATACCTTTTTCCGCAGTACTTCTATCGTAGTGAACTGCAACATTTCTAAAGCCAGATTAGATGTAGACTGGATTGGATTTCAGAATCTGGAAACTGTACAAGAAGGTTGTATGGCTATTTTAGAAATGATAAAAACCAACCAGGTGAGCAAAATTGTGAACGATAATACACATGTTTTGGGATCGTGGGCTGAAGCTGCCGATTGGGTTTCTGAAATCTGGCTTCCTATGGCCGCAGAAGCGGGATTAAAAATTATCGCCTGGGTTTATTCGCCAGTGGTTTTTGCTCAACTAGCCACAAAAAAAAGTGTGGAGGCATTTAGTAAACGTATAACGGTGCAGCAATTTTCTGACATCAGATCTGCTGAAAAATGGACAGACGCCATATAATTTCGAATGTAAGAGAGCGAATATTAAGCCTCCTCAAAATCAAATATATCGGCATCTGGAAGTTCGGCTGGGTTATGTGTAACCAGAAGTACAGTTGTGCCTTGTTCTGCAAATAAATTCATTAATGCAGGGAGCATTCTCGATTTCAATTTATGATCCAGTGCGGAAAAAGGTTCATCCATTAATACAAGTTTTGGTCTGGTAGAAAGTGCGCGTAAAATGGCCAGACGCTGTTGTTGCCCGCCTGAAAGTTGATTTGGGAAATAATCCCCATGCATTTCCAATTCTCCAAGTAACAGCAGTTGTTGAAGATAGCTGGAATCATTCGTTCCAAAGCGCAAATGTTCTGCCACGGTCATGTTCGGGAACAACGCATAATCCTGAAAAACAAAACCAACATTTCTTTTTTGGGTGGGTAAGTTATATCGCTTCGTACCATCAAACCAAACGGTTCCACTTACGTTAATTTGTCCGCTTTCGGGATGAATCAGGCCAGCTAATATTTTCAGTAACGTAGTTTTCCCAACACCAGACGGACCAAGTATTTTGGTCATTTTACCTGTTTGAAAAACCGTATTTACCTGCAATTCAAACTTATGCCTGTCGTTCTTAATATGTTTGATCACATCAATCTCTATCATTCCAGCGGATTTTTTATAGATTTTTTATTGATTAAAAAAACAGCTAGTACGATGGTAAAGCTTATTGCAAAAAGGCAAAAAGCATAATCGTTCGCTGCCGCATAGTTCATACTCTCTACCTCATCATAAATGGCAATAGATGCTACTTTAGTAAGACCAGGAATATTGCCTCCAATCATTAACACTACTCCAAACTCGCCCATTGTATGTGCAAAAGTTAAAACTGATGCTGTAAAAATTGCTGCCTTAATATTTGGAAGCAATATGCGAAAAAACGTTTCTACAGGCATTTTCCCCATCGTATACGCAGCTTCTTTGAGCGAAGCCGGTAAATGTATAAATGCCGATTTTAACGGACTTACCATAAAAGGCAAACTATAAATAAGCGATGCGAGTACCAAGCCAGGAAAAGAAAAAACCAACTGTACATTTAAATATTGATGGAGCCAAAGCCCGAAGCTGCCGTTTGGATTGAACGCCAAAAGAAGGTAGAATCCAATTACAGAAGGTGGCAACACCAGAGGCATAGTAATTAACACTTCTACAATTAACTTAACCAAATTGCTCTTTCCGGATAACCAATAGGCCAACGGCAAACCAATAAATAACAAAAATGCCGTGGTAATCAATGCGAGCCGGATACTTAGCCAGATGGGTTCAAAATCCATTATTTTGATGCATTTACGGGTAAATGATAGCCACTGCTCCCAATAATTTTACGGGCATACGTAGAATGGAGATAGTTAAAAAACTGAGTTGCATTATCCAGATTTCCTTTTCTGGCGTGCGTAAGTAAAATAGCAGATTGGGCAATTTCGCCATAAGTTCCGGCATTTACCCTCGCCCATTTCAGATGTGCTTTTTTTACGTCTTCATATAAGAAAGCTTCGGTTGTAAAACCGAGTTGAAGCACGCCGGTTAGCAGATACGTATTGACCTGAGAAATGCTTTCGCCATATACCAGATTCGGTTTAATTTTATCCAGCAAATGATAGTAGGTTAATGCCTGTTGTGCCGCGCGACCATATGGAGCTGTTTTAGGGTTGGCGATTACAACTTTCTGTTCCGGATGCTTTACAACCCATTCTTGCCAGTTTTTTACATCAACAGAAGTATTTCCACAAACAATTAAACTGCCTAAAGCATACACAACGGGTTTTTTAAGCCCAAAACCTGCTGCAGAAAGTTTATCAGGAAATTCTGTATCGGCAGATAAAAAAATATCGTAAGGTGCGCCGTTCATTATTTGCGCTGTAAGTTTGCCAGAAGCACCTATAATGGCTTCAGTTTCTATTCCGGTTCTTTTTTTAAAATCGGCCTGAAGTTTCTTTATTACGCCCTGTGCATTCGCCGCAACTGCAATATACAATACCTGCGCGTTAGCCGAAGCAGACAACATCAACATGCAAACAAAGAGAAAAAAAAACCGGTGTATCGTAATCTTTAACATAAAATATGGGATGGATTTGGTGGTGTTACTTGGCAAATTCAATTTTAATTTCAGTTACTTGTTTCATACAACGGGCAGGTTTTTTTTCATCTTGAACAATGATCCGAAATGGACCATCTGCAGCAGGAAGTACTTTTCCATCCATTTTATCTGCCAGAATGATTTTTCTGTCGGTAAATTCAGGATCAAGTTCTGCCAATGCAAATACCACCTGGTAACCATCACTTGCTTCTATAAAAGCATATTTTGTCAGGTTTTCGCCGCGTAAATCTTTGCCTAATGTGGTTCCGGCTTTGGTCAGCAATTGGTAAAGCATTATGCCAGAATATTGGTGATCTTTACCATCGCGGTCTTTCCGCGTTACTTCTGTACGTTCAAAACCTGCAAAATCACTAAGTTTTAAGGCGTAAGGAGTCGCAACTTCGCCGCTGATTTTAACCTGTGGTTCCTTTTGTGCAAAAACAACTGATTGTGCCGCGATAATTTGAATAAAAACCAGCACACTGTATATTATTTTTTCCTTCATTTTGTTTTTAGAGTTTTAATAGGTAAAAAGGGATTAGAAAATCTAGAATCTGCAATAAAAACAGAATCTGTAAAAGTATTTAAAAAAGCAATGAGGTCTTTTTTCTCCTGCACATTTAGTTTTAGTGCTGTTTCTCCCCGAACATTAGATTCATGTTGTAAAAATGCACTTAAATTTTCGCTCTGCACAACATGTTCGCTATAATGTTCAACTACTTCCTCCAAATTTCGAAATCGTCCATCATGCATATATGGCGCCGTTAAAGCAATATTACGAAGTGTAGGCACTTTAAATCGGCCAGAATCAGTTTTTAAACCAGTAAAAACTGCAATTCCGGCATCTTTCGAAATTTTATCTAAGCCATTGTTGTGAAACAATTCGAGGTAATTTTTTGCGCCACCGTGGCAATGTGCGCAGTTGGCTCCTCTTATTCCCTTTTCCGGATTTGGCGGTGTATTAAACAGGTGCAGTCCGCGTAATTCAGAAGCATTAAACTGTACTTTTTTCTGTAAATACTGATCATATTTTGAATGGTCTGAAATTAATGTACGTTCAAATTGTGCAAGTGCTTTTACGATACGATCGGCAGTGATGTTTTCATCGCCAAATACGGTTTTAAATATCTTTGGATAAGATGTTGTTGCCTGAAGTTTTTCTACAGATTTTTGTAACGACTGGCCCATTTCATGTAGATTGGTAAGTGGAAAAACCACCTGATCTTCAAGTGTACGCGCGCGCCCATCCCAAAAAAACTTCCTCGTCCACAGGAGGTTTACAATCGCCATTGAATTGCGATCCGTCTGTGCACCATGAATACCTTTACTTAGTTTTTCGCCATCTGTAAAAGCTTTTTCCTGCATATGGCAACTTCCGCAGGAAAGTTTATTATCTGCAGATAAACGGCCTTCATAAAAAAGCATTCGGCCAAGATATACGCCTTCTTTACTTAATGGATTGTTTTTTGGTATTTGTATCCGGTTCCCGAAATAGGCTGGATAATTTAAAGAGTAATTTCCCTTCGGGATTTCTTCTTCTGTATTCCATGCCGAAAGCATCAAAAACATCGTCACAAATATCAACAATACGAAAATATTCCGTTTTGAATTTTGTTTTGTTTTCGTCGGATTTAGGGCTTTCGGTTCCTTCATGTATATCGTCTAAAATTAGCGATTGAAAATCAGGTACGCAAGCGCGAGGATGGAAAGCGGAGCGCGAAGCGCATCATGCGCGCGATGCGGAGAACGACGAGCGTAAGGCGAAGCGCGTGATGCGGAAGGCTGAAAACAAAAAGAGCCGGGATATTGATTTGCTTACTCAACAAAGCCTTTTCAATATACTCCCCGACTCTTAACGCAGATTTTTACGGATGTTGCGGTGATTCTAAAAGCAGATGTTCTGAGCTTTCTTTTTTGCTGAACCTGGCAATCAATTTATCTACAATCAGGTACATAGATGGCACGACAAACAAAGTCAGAATCATTGAGCTGGTTAAACCGCCAATAATTACCCAAGCCATTCCGTTTTTAATTTCTGATCCTGCACCACTGGCAAGTGCAATTGGCAACATGCCTAAAATCATTGCCAGTGTAGTCATTAATATTGGCCGCAAACGTTCTTTTCCGGCTTCAATCAAAGCATCTTTTACAGTATGGCCTTCGGATTTAAGCTGGTTGGTAAAATCGACAATCAGAATCGCATTTTTAGAAACCAATCCCAGCAACATGATCACCCCGATTATAGAAAATACATTTAGTGTATCCATAGTTAAAGCGAGCGCAAGCAGTGCGCCAATTAAGGCTACGGGAATGGAAAAAAGTACGACAAAAGGATAAACCGCATTTTCATAAAGCGCTACCATAATTAAATACACCAATACAATGGCAATCAACAAAGCCAATCCCAAACTGCCGAAGGCGTCGCCCTGATTTTTAACCTCGCCCAAATATTCTACCGAAATCCCTTCAGGCAATTTAACCTGACTTACTTTCGCTTTAATATCATTGGCAACTGTACCCGTTGGGCGGCCGCTTACATTTGCATTCACGGTAATTGCGCCCAATCTATCGCTGCGTTGCAAAACACTTTCGCCTAAACCTTCTGTAACTTCTGCAAATTGACTGAGCACGAAGGTTTGTCCGTCATTATTGTTAAAAGAGAGATTTCTTACGTTATTGATATTTGAGCGGTCATAACGATCCAGACTGATCAGAATATCATATTCATTTCCGGATTGTTTAAATTTACTCTTATCATTTCCACTGAAAGCGTTTTGAAGTGCAGCACCAACCTGACTTGCATTGATCCCCAACAGCGTCATTTTTTCGCGGTTCAGGTTTACTTCTACCTGCTGTTTTTGATTTTTCACAGATAATTCTACAAAACGGGTTCCGGGAATTGTGGTTACAATTTTGCGGTACTCTTCTGCCACTTTACGTACTTCTTTCAAATCAATTCCTTTTATAGCGATTTGAATAGGCGCCTGTGCGCCCCCGTTGCCTGCAATAGATGTTGGCGCCGATGTAATTTTTGCGCCAGGAATTGCTGCACTCAGAATTTTCTGCATCCGCGTACCAAAATCTTCAGCAGACAAGCTCCGCTCCTTTTTATCTTTAAGCGTAATGGTTATTTCTGAAAGATTGCTGTTGTTGGTTGTACCGGCAACACTTCCGCCTACAAAACCAATACTTGAAAATACCCGTGTAACTTCGGTTTGTTTCATGATGATTTTTTCTGCCTGCTGCGTAAGCATATTTGTTTGATAAATAGAAGCAGAAGGCGCAAGTTCCATATTGATGAGCAATTCACCCTGATCTTGTGTAGGCATAAAAGCCCCACCAATAAAGCCAAAAGGAATGAGGGCAATTGAGCCGATAATCAACACAATTACGCCAGATAAAAGCCAGCGTTTTTTACGCAAAACAACTTCTAAAGCTTTGCCGTAATCTTCTTTAAGTATATCAATCGCATGTTCAAAACCGAGGTTAAGTCTTCCCCAAAGGGTTTTACGGTCCAGTTTTTCAATTTTACCAAATTTACTTGCCAGTAAAGGCGTTACTGTAAAGGAAACGAATAAACTCATTAAGGTTGAAAAAACAACAACCAGTGAAAACTCCTGGAGTAATGAACCAATAATACCACCAGAAAAGGCAATTGGCAGAAACACCACAACATCTACCAAAGTTATTGCCAGGGCAGTAAATCCAATTTCGCTACGTCCATCTAGTGCAGCTTTCTTTTTATCCGATCCCATTTCCAAATGGCGATAAATATTTTCGAGCACTACGATAGAATCATCAACCAAAATACCAACAACTAAAGACATGGCCATCAACGTCATAAGGTTTAATGAAAAGCCCAAAAAGTACATGATGATAAAGGTTGGAATGATAGACGATGGAAGGGCAACCAACACAAACATAGAACTTCTGAAACTGTGCAAAAAGGCGAGCATCACAATACCTACAATTACAATGGCAAGACCCAAATCTTCCATCACGGCATCTGCCGAACGTAATGTATATACACTTTGATCAGAAGAAATGGCAAATTTTAACCCGTTGCTTTTGTATTGGTTTTCGATTTCGCCGAATTTCTTTTTAACCTCTTCACTCACCTGAACCGCGTTGGCATCGGTCTGTTTAATAATCTGAACACCTATAGAAGGTATTCCGTCTATATGATTAATGGCTGTAGATTTTGCCGTTGCATCTACCACTTCGGCAACGTCTTTAAGGTAAACACTTCCGGCTTTTGGCCTTTGTTGCACAATCAGTTCGCGCAGTTGCGCCACAGAAGTTACATTGGCATCAAAACGGATGGAAAGTTGCTGATTTTGCGTTTCGATACTTCCGGCAGGGAAAGACTGATTGGCATTGTTCAAAGCATCTGTAACTTGCCCAATGGCTAACCCATACGCTTTTAATTTTTCCTGATTGATATTAACCTGAATCTGGCGTTCGTCTCCACCAATAATATTCACCTGCCCTACACCAACCACATTTTGCAACGTAGGCAAGAGCTGTTTATCTACAAAATCGTATAACGCACGCGGTGCAAGGTTAGAAGTAATACCCGCGCGGATAACCGGCGCTTCTTCCAGATTTATTTTGTTCACCAAAGGTTTATCTACGTCATCCGGCAAATCATTTTGAGCCTGATCTGCTTTGCGCTGTATATCGCGTTCGGCTTTATCTACATCGGTACCACTTTTTAACTGAACGGTAATTTGCGAAACGCCTTCTTGTGATGACGAACTGATCTGATCCAATCCCTCTACGGATGAAAAAGCGTCTTCAAGTTTTTTTGTTACAGAAGTTTCTACCTCTGCAGCAGAAGCGCCCGCATAAACTGTACTTACAGATACTGTTGGTACCTCTAGCTTGGGCAGTAAATTGTAATTTAAACTGAAGTAAGAACGTGCACCAAAAATAAACAGCACGGTAAATACAACAATAATTAATAGAGGCCGTTTAACGGCAATTTCGGTTATTGACATTGCTTCTGTTTTATTTGGAGATATTGACCTGAGCGCCTTCTTTTAAATTGATTTGACCGGATGTAACCACCATTTCGCCTTTTGAAAGTCCGCTGATGACCTGGATTTTATTGCCTACTTCCATTCCGGTTTTTATGGGTTTTAAATGCACAGTATTTTTTTCTACCACATAAACAGAAGCATCTTTAATACTTTCTGTCAATGCTTCACGCGGAATGAGAATGATATTCTGTTTCGTTTTTCTTGAAAAATCTGCATACACAAAAGTGCCTGAACGCAGTACTGCATTGTCTTTATTATCGGCCAGAAGCTCTACGCGGTAATTGTGTGTTTCATCTGCCTGCGGACTAATAAACGTTACTTTCCCGTTAAAAACCTGATCAGGATACACGTCTGTTGTGATCTTTACCTGCTGCTCTTTTCGGGTTTGATAAACCTCTGTTTCTGTAAGGTTTAGTTGCACTTTAGCTTGCGATAAATTGACAATTGTAGCCAGTTCTGCACCGGCAGTAGCAAACACACCTTGTTCTAAAGGTTTTTCAGAAATGGTACCACTTGTTGGTGCTTTCACTGCTGCATCTGCAATTTGTTTTTTCACCTGGTTTACCTGATTTTCTGCATCGAGATAATTCTGCCTGATTTCATTTACTTTCTCCTGCGTTGCTGCCTGCCCTTCTAAAAGTTCTGTGTAGGTTTGCAGATCTCTGCGCAGTTTTGCAGCATTTGTTTGCGCTTTCTGCAAATCCAGTTGCATCAATCGCGTATCCATAATGGCTAAAACCTGACCTTCTTGCACATGATCGCCAAGGTTAAAGCGCAACTGCTGTATGGTTCCACCAATTGTGGTTAAAACTTTCGCTTCTTTAAAAGGTGCCAAAGTTCCGGTTTTTACCAGACTGATTTCCTGAAGTGCCTCTTCTACTTCGGCAACTTTAACCGGAATGCGCACTACTGTATCTTGTGTTGGTGCATTTTTTTTGTTGAGTTTACTTTTGTTGGATGCGAGTCTGAAGACAATTAAAGCCACAATTGCCAAAAAGATTATGCCGATGATATATTTACGTTTCATATTTTAAAGTGAAGTATAGAAGTTTTTTAAACTGCCTGCCGCTTTTTCCAAATCCAGTTTGGCTTGCAGATAGGTATAAAGAGAATTGAGGTAATTGTTCTGCGCATCTCTTATAGAATTTTGCGCGGTTATCCAATCTGTAAGATCGGTTACCCCTTTTTTATATTGAAAATCTGTGGTATTAAAAACCGATTTGGCCAATTCTATATTGCGTTTATCGTTTTCCAATCCACTCTGTGCCTTTACCAGCTTGGTTTTTGCATTTTCATATTCCAGTTCATATTTACCTTCATCAAGTTTTAAATTTTCAAGGGCATTTAAACTTTTGTATTTGGCCTGACTGTATTGTGCATTCCGTTTAAAAAAATCAAAAAGCGGAATGCTTAATTTTAAACCAATGGCAGAATATGCGCTAACATCTTTAAAAGCAGGGCCTAAAGTATTGCCAAAACCTACAGCACCGTAACGTGCATAACCGGTAAGTTTGGGCAAAGCACCCGCTTTAATACGTTGCTGATCAATATCCAACAGTTTAGAATTGACTTCTGAAAGCTGATAATCTGTGCGGTTGCGAACGGAAAATCCGGGCGTCGATTTCGCAGTTTGCTCCAAAATAGAAAGGTCTTCTGATGCCAATATGGCTACATCAAGTTTTGTGGCAACCGGATAACCCATTTCATATTTAAGCTGATTTTCTGCCAACGTAAAATTGCTTTCTGCCACACGGATTTGAGAAAGTGCGTTATTGTAATCAACCGTTACTTTATCCAGATCTTTTTTTAGCGTAACGCCTTTTTTTACCTGCAAATCAAAAATTTCCATTTGTTTGCGGTAAGTGTCCAGGTTTTCCTGCAACAGACGCAACTGCTCGCGATAAACGTGAATCTGGTAAAATGCATTACTTATGTTGTAAATAATGGTTTCCTGACTTTGTTTTACATTTAGGTCTGCTTGCTGTTTATTGTATTTGTTAGCTTTTAAACCGCTTAAAATAGATTGATCGTAAATGGTTTGATCCAGTTGTGCAGAACCGTTTGTATTGAACTTCTGACTGAAAGCCACCCGAATGTCTGTTGGACCGAAAACGCCGGCCGGAATAACCGATTCCTGAACCTTGAGATTATCATCAAGTGTACCGCTCACACTGATTTTCGGCAAATATTCTGCAAGTGCTTCTTTGGCTTTAGCATCTGCAGCTTTCTTTTCGTTTTCATAAACTGCGTTGTTCCGGTTGTTTTTTAAGCCGTAATCTATGCATTCTTTCAAATCCCAATGTTGTTGTGCCAACAGCTGAATGGGAAGGCAGCACATCAATACCAGTGTCGTTTTTATTTTCATGTTTCTACTTTAAATCCTGGTTGTTCTAATCGGTGTTAGCCATCAAAAAACAACGCACTAAACGAAAGTAGTAAGCGCGCACATGGTAGAAAAGCCTCGTTTTAATGAACAGGACAAATTGGATTTTGAACAGGACAAATGAACTTTGAAGTGCACAGATGCGATTGGCCGTTTTTCTTGCAAAGAGAAATTGATCGCTCTGCGCAAAGCATAGAATTTACGCCAGAATAACTAAGGCGAAGACTATTCTTCGCAAAAGCCTATAAAGAAAATTTCAGGTATTTACTGCTCCATCCATTTTAAAAATGGCTGCGCTTTTATTTTACTAATGATAATTTTTTCTGCAAATTCTTTTTTAGGGATGATGCACAGTTTCCGGTTAAAATAATGCTCAATATTCTGGATAAAATCTCTGTTGATGATGCATTTCCGGTTTGCTCTGAAGAATTGCTGGGGATTTAAAATTGACTCTAAATGTTCTATCGTATATTGAACAGTGTACACAGCTGCACCGCTTGTATAAATATGAACAGTTCCATCAAAAGTGTAAACAATGTGGATATCTGCAGTTTTAATCGGGATAATTTTATCGCGGTAATGCACCAGCAAATTTTGTTTATAGCCGGTATCCATTTGCAATAAAACCTTGTTCAAGTTTTGCGTGTGCGCATTTGAAGTAAGCAAATGCTCTTTAAAACGGAGGTATTTTTCCAGACTTTTTTGCAACATATCTTCCTCAACCGGTTTCAGCAAATAATCAATACTATTTGATTCAAATGCACGGATGGCATATTCATCAAAAGCAGTACAAAAAATAATAGAGGCATCGGTTTGGATCTCTCTAAAAATTTCGAAACTCAAACCGTCACCAAGTTGAATATCAGAAAAAATAAGTTCTGGTGTTGGATTCTTTTTAAACCAATCAATTGCCGAAGAAACAGAGCGCAAAACAGCTTCAACCTCAATATCGCCATCTAAAGCCTGAAGCATATTTTTCAGTTCTTTAGCCGTTTTAGATTCATCTTCTATTATTACAACTCTCATTCTTGAAGCAAAGGTATAGTTACCGAGAACTTTTCGGTACTTTTTTTAATTTCTATAGAACGGTTTACCAATAATTTATACCGTTCTGAAATATTTTTCAATCCCGTTCCGGTTCCATCTCCCGCCACTTTTTTCGGTTGAAAGTTGTTTTCTACTGTAAGTGCCGGACTTTCATCTGTGCGAATGGAGATATACAAAGGTTGTTCTGGCGATATCATATTATGCTTAATTGCGTTTTCAATGAGCAACTGCAAAGACAAAGATGGCAGAAATAATTTCTGATGTTCCTCCGGAATTTCTATCGTTACATTCAAAGCATCTTCAAAACGTTCGTTCATAATGTACAGAAATGAGCGAATGAAATTTACTTCGTCTTTTAAACGCGTAAGATAACGTTCATTAAAATTAAGCACATACCGATACACGCTGGCCAGTTGCACCACATAATTTTTTGTGGGCTGATCGCTTGCAATTGTTTTAAGCGTGCTAAGTGAATTGAATAGAAAATGCGGACTAATTTGCTGTTGCAGGGAAATCAGTTGCGCACGCAGGTGTGCCTGTTCCAGAATTTCATTTTCCAGTTTCGATTCTTGCAACGCAGAATTGGTGTGTAGGCTGTAAAAAACGACAAAACAAATAATGCTGATGAAAAACGATCCGGTTAAATGCACAATATATTCAAGCAGATTATTAAAACCGACGGCATTGCCATCTAAAATACTTTTCGGGAAGGAATAATAGAATAGGAAACCAAGGTTGAACGTCACAATCATGGCCAGAAAATTGGTTAGAAAGTACTTTGGATAGTTGCCCAAAGATGGAAAAGAACGCGTTAAAAAGAAACCATGAATAAGCCAGCAAGATAACAAACTTACAGAAAGGCGAAAACCATAACCTAAAAATTCCCACCACACAACTTGGTCCAACTCGCGCTGGCGCAACAGTAAAGTACTTGAAATTAAGATACCGATTACAATAAAACACCACTTAATTTGATAGGTTTTGAACATTTGCAAATGTATTATAAATTGAATCAATGCTCTTTTACCAATCTTTCCGAGCAAACAATTTGATCCCTGAAACGGACAAATTAGACGCTAAACCTTTAACGTTGTTTCAATATGTGTAATTTTCAAGTTCCTTTTCCGCCATTTTGGTAAGCATTTTGGTTGTTTGGGCGCATTTGTTTACCAAGGAAATTGTCTCATCTTTTACTTTTGAAGATATAGAAGAATCGACGAGGTGTAGGATGATGCATATCTCCTGCACCTCATTTTTTGTCTATTTTAAGGTTTTTAGAAAAGGCAAAAATGAAATAGAAAAATTAACAAATGGAACGGCACTGTTGCTGTTGTTAGCCAGATATTCACTTTGTCTCTTTCCATTTTGAAAAATCCGCGAACTAAGCGTCGTAATTACGCCGCCTCGAAGGCCAACAACTAACTTTTTGGTAATCATTCGCTCAATATTTAAACTGGTTTTAAGATCGAGCACATTCTGAACTAAATCCAGCGAATACAGTGGTTCGTTATAATTGAAAAATGTATAATTCTGATCAACAGCTGTTCCGAAAGTTACCCAGGTTTTGGCAGACACGGGCAAACGTAAAGTTAAATTTGAAGGCAGCTCTGCAGTAAATTCCAATTTAGAATTGCTGAACCGATGCCAATAACCGAAAAAAGGTGCCGCAGGAATTGCCGACGATGGATCTAAAACTACAACAACACCCGCGGTAATAACTGTGTTTTGTGTGGTTTTTAAAGGAAAGAAAATTGCGCCCGTGTAATTAAGCCTTTTAATTGAACTCAGTTCATCTGTAAAAGCAGACATGCTTAAAGAATATACCACAGGATGTTTAAAAAGAGAATCTGCACGTACAAAAGTACCCGAAAAGCCAACCGCAGCTTTGGTTGCACGGGTTCCTTCTAATGGCAAACCTCCGGTTGTATTTTCGCCGAAGTTAAAATGCTGCTGAACATAATTGAAAGAAGCAGACAAACTGTTTTTACCCCATGTAGAAATGGGCACATTAAAATTCGATTTTATGCGGGTAATTTTGGCTTCACCTTTATAAATAGTTTGCCCATTTGCTTTAGATTCTACATTGCCTTTTCCAACAAAATCTACAGAAAATGATCCCTGGCGCAATGCTGGTTGGCGTTTAGCCAACTCTGTGAGGTAAACCAGCTTCATAGAATCGCGCATTTTCTTTATCGCGATACTTTTATCGGTTTGTGCATAAATTTTAGAGATACCAATAAGCGAAAAGACTAAAAAAAGCTTGGGTTTCATATTTGTTTGGGGATAACTCGATTTACAAACTCAAAAATCGATTTTAAAATGATTTCCCACTTGCGATTAAAACTGAAATGGACATATCTGCCGGTGAACTTGCCAAATAAAGTCGCCAATAAAAGACAGTGATACGCATTTTGGCTATATAAGCCATTTGGTTTGAAAATGATAAGAATATGTTTGAAAAACGTACAGGCCATTTTTGCTGGCTGTGTATCTTTGGAAATGGATTTTCCGATAATTTTCGGATACGTAACAAAACTGAATCGTTTGTTTGCAGCGCAACAAAAGCAACACAAAACTGTTCAATATCTGTACATTGCATGGAAGAATTTTTATGAAAGAAATTGCAGACATTTTAAAGGCCTATCAACACGCAGAAAAATCGGGTAAAAAGACAGCTCTGGCTACTGTTGTTAAAGTAGAAGGATCTTCTTACCGCAGACCTGGCGCGCGCATGTTGATTACCGAAGATGGAATTTTAACCGGTGCAATAAGTGGCGGTTGCCTTGAAGGAGACGCACTAAGAAAAGCACTTGCTGCAATTCACACTCAAGAAAATAAACTGGTAACTTACGATACAACAGATGAAGACGATGCTAAATTTGGCGTTCAGCTTGGTTGTAACGGAATTGTACATATTCTTTTTGAACCGATAAAAAGCGAAGAAAGCAATCCAATTGCCTTATTAACTGCGCTACAAAACGAACGTGCAGAGCGTGTGCTGGTTACTTTTTTTTCTATCGATTTTCCCGAACAAATCGGAACCAGTTTACTGTACCGGGCGCAGGCTGTTTTAAAAATTAAAGACATTTTGTTGCCACAAGAAACGTTTGCACAAGATGTAGAAGACGTGTTTGCCACACAACAATCTCAGTTTAAAATTTATGCTTTAGGCGCAACGCAAACAGATGCTTTTATTGAATTTATAAAACCTTCTATTTCTTTGATTATTGCTGGCGCCGGCAACGATGCGCAACCATTGGCAGAAATGGCTTATTTGCTTGGTTGGAAAGTAAGCGTAATTGATGGCCGCCCAACACATGCATCTGCTGTGCGTTTCCCAAATGCAAATTGCGTAACGGTTGCCAAAGCAAATCAATTTTTGCAACAATGCAACATAGACTCCAGAACCGCATTTGTACTGATGACCCATAATTATAATTACGATTTAGATGTTCTAAACCAACTTTTAGATACAAATGCTGCGTATATTGGCACTTTAGGCCCGAAAAAGAAATTGATTAGGATGTTGGATGAACTGAATAGAAATACGGCAAAAAACGAAAGTCGCATACACGGACCAATTGGTTTGGATATTGGCGCAGAAACTGCCGAAGAAATTGCAGTTTCGATCATTGCAGAAATTAAATCTGTATTTTCCGGTGCTTCAGCTAAAAAACTGAAAGAAAAAAAACAACCTATTCACATTTACGGAGCAAACGAGTGTTTATGAGAACAGGCATTATTATACTTGCCGCAGGCAATTCGAGCAGATTGGGAAAGCCAAAGCAATTGTTGCCATTTAAAGGTAAAACATTATTGGAGCACACTTATTCTGCTGCTGTAGATGCAAACCTTTCGCCAGTTATGATTGTACTTGGTGCATTTCCCGATGAAATTCTAGATGCGCATCAACACTTAAACGCACAATTCTACATCAATGAAAATTGGACGAAGGGCATGTCTGCAAGTATTTCTTCTGGCATTTGCCAAATGTTACAAACCAATCCAGAAGTTGAACAGGTGATACTTTCTGTAGCAGACCAGCCGTTTATTTCGGCCCAAATATTCAGCAAACTAATTGAAAAACAACGCGCTACCCAAAAAAACATCATAAGCAGTACATATTCTGACACCGCAGGCTCGCCAACTTTGTTTAATAAAAAGTATTTTGAGGCACTTATGCAACTTGAAGGCAGAACGGGCGCAAAAAACATAATAGAGCAATTTGCCGACGATGCTGAAACTATTTCTTTTGAATTGGGTTACGTGGATGTTGATACTGAAAAAGATTATAAAAATTTAATACAGGAATAATGATTAAGGATGCATTTGGCAGAATACACGATTATTTGCGCATATCACTAACAGATAATTGCAATTTCCGTTGTTTTTACTGCATGCCTGAAGAGGATTACGATTTTACGCCCGCGTCAAGATTAATGCAAAGCCATGAAATTGTGGCATTGGCGAAAATCTTTGTTGCCAATGGTGTAAAAAAAATTCGCTTAACCGGCGGCGAACCTCTTGTGCGCAAAGATGCAGCAGAGATTATTTCTGAGCTGGGTAAACTGCCGGTAGAATTGGTAATGACTACCAATGGTACCCGTATTGCAGAAATGCTTCCAATCATTTTAAAAGCCGGGATTAAAACTATTAATATAAGTTTAGATACGCTTCAACCAGAAAAATTTCTTTTCATTACCCGTAGAGATGTTTTTCATCAGGTGCGTAGCAATATAGAGTTGCTTTTACAACATAAAATCTCCGTAAAAATTAATGTGGTGGTGATGAAAGGTCTTAACGATTCAGAAATTAATGATTTTGTAGCGTGGACCCAACACAATCCTGTTCAAATCCGCTTTATCGAGTTTATGCCTTTTAGCGGCAACAAATGGACCAGTAACAAAATGTATTCACTGGAGCAGATTAAGACAGAAATTGAAAAAAAATATACGGTATTGCCCGTAATGGGAAAACCGAATGATACCGCAAAAAATTTCATCATTCCCGGTCACGAAGGTTCTTTCGCAATTATTAGTACGATGACGGCGCCATTTTGTAGCACGTGTAACCGCATGCGTTTAACCGCCGACGGAAAACTTAAAAACTGCTTATTTTCTGATGGGGAAACAAATCTTTTATCCGCATTGCGAAATTCAGAAGATGTGCTTCCTTTAATCCAGGCATCTATCTGGAGTAAGAAAAAGGAACTAGGCGGACAACTCATTGCAGATTTTGAAAATCTGGATGCCGAAAGCATAAAAAACAGAAGTATGATAACCATTGGAGGATAATATGATTGGTGTAGAGGAAGCGAAAAAACTGGTTCTTGAGCACAGTACTGATCTCAACCCGACGGTATTGAAACTGCAAAATGCAGCCAACCATATTCTGGCAGAAGATATTTTTGCACAATATGATATTCCGGCTTTCAGGCAATCTTCTATGGATGGTTATGCCATAAAATTTACCCGGCAGTCAAACACCTTTAACATTATTGGAGAAATGGCCGCTGGTACAAACCTTCCTTTAACAATTACGCATGGCGAATGCACCAGAATTTTTACGGGTGCGCCGCTTCCCGATGGTGCAGACACGGTTGTAATGCAAGAAAAAATTGTTAAAAATGGAAATCAGCTTAAAATCGAAGACGAATATTTGCAGTTTGGTGCCAATGTACGTGCTGTGGGGGCAGAAATACAGGCCGGAAAACTGGCTTTAAAAAAGGGCTCACTACTCACGCCGGCGGCAATTGGCTTTCTGGCTGGCATTGGCGTTACCAATGTAAACGTATTTCCTATGCCAAAAGTAGCCATTATTTTAACCGGAAACGAACTGCAACAACCTGGTTTTGAGCTACAGTTTGGTCAGGTTTATGAGTCTAATTCTTATTCGCTTTCTGCGGCTTTGAAGAAAGAAGGGATTTCAGATCTTTCTATTCTTTGGGCAGACGATGATTTAAATACCTTGATTGAAGTTCTGGAATCGGCACTTGAACAAAACGATGTGGTGCTACTTACGGGCGGCGTAAGTGTTGGCGATTATGATTTTGTAGCTGAAGCGGCAAAGCGCTGTGGCATTGAACAGATTTTCCACAAAGTGAAACAAAAGCCAGGGAAACCGCTTTTTTTCGGTATAAAGAACGCTCAGTTAATTTTTGGTTTACCCGGAAATCCATCTTCGGTACTCAATTGTTATTACAATTATGTTTTGCCAGCAATAAATAAATTATCTGCAAAATGCAATAGCGCTACAACTGTACATGCAAAACTCACGCATGCTTATGAAAAAGGAAAAAACCTGACGCATTTTTTAAAAGGAAATTACCAAAACGGTAAAGCCACTCCTTTAGCTGCGCAAGAATCTTTTAAGCTAAATTCTTTTGCAGAGGCCAATTGCTTAATCAGACTGGATGAACAACAAGAAATTTTTGCTGCTGGAGATAGTGTAGAAGTTTTGTTGTTGCCAATTTAACAATGCAATTTTGCACTTGTTCAATAAGAATAAAAAACACACATGGAAATCAATATCATCAGCTTTGGTAAAGTGGCAGAAATTATTCAGAATCAGCAAATGAATATTTCAGGTTTGCGCAATACAGACGACCTTAAATCCCATCTGAATAAAATTTATCCAGAATTATCGGGTATGAAATATACTTTTGCGTTAAATCAGAATATTGTTCAGCAGAACACAGAAATTCAGGAAAATGATACGGTAGCCATTATGCCGCCTTTCTCCGGAGGATAATTAACCGCATGCATACAGAACGCTACAACAGGCAAATTATATTAAATGGCTTTGGCGAAACCGCTCAAAACAAATTGGCTCGGGCAAAAGTGCTGGTTGTTGGTGCAGGCGGTCTGGGTTGCCCAGCCTTGCAATATTTAGTTGCAGCCGGAATTGGCAACATCGGCATTGCCGATGAAGATGTTGTTGAACTTAGCAATCTGCACCGCCAAATTCTTTTTACTATGCAGGATATTGGGCAAGCAAAAGCTGTTGTCGCAGCCGCTCGTCTTCAGGAAATGAATCCAGAAGTAAAATTTCAGATTCATCCAAAATACATCTGTTTAGAAAATGTAATTCAAATCCTGTCGGGATATGATTTTGTACTTGATGGTTCTGATAATTTCAAAACGCGGTATCTTATAAACGATACCTGTATGATGTTAAAAATACCTTTGATTTTTGCGGCAGTTTCTGGTTATGAAGGACAACTGGCAATTTTTAATGTTGCAGACAGCAGCGGTATTTCAACCAATTACCGGGACCTCTTCCCCATCCGGCCCAATGCTGGCGAAATTCCAAATTGCGCAGAAAACGGTACGCTTGGCGTACTTCCGGGCATTATTGGAACTATGGCAGCAGCCGAAACCATTAAACTTATTACCGGTATTGGTAAACCACTGATTAATATACTTTTGCATTATAACGTGCTCACGCACCAAAAATATTCGGTAAATATTTCGCCGGGAGCAGGTTATCTGAAAATTACAAACGAGGAAGATTTAAAAAAAATGAATAACGAATTAGTGGAGACAAACCACAAGGCTTTTGAAGAAATTGATGGAGAAAAACTGACGGTTCTTCAAAACCAACAAAATACCATTTTTATTGATGTTCGCGAACGTCATGAATTCCCGAAACTGGACACTAGTATTTTCACTCAGGTTCCGATGTCAGAATTTGAAGCCTTTTTGCAAGAAGACGTTTCTGCACAACATATCGTTTTACTCTGCCAACACGGTATTAGAAGTGTTGCCGCAGCAGAACTGCTGAATGAAAAATACAACGGTGAAAAAAATATGTACAGCCTGAAAGGTGGAATAGTGAAATGGATGAAATATTTTAAATAAACAAAAGTATGACAGACAGAAAAGTAAAAAACATTTTTGTTTCGGGCCCAATTTCACCGCTTTTTATTGCAGATAGTATAAGCAAACACAGCTCAAAAACAGACATTGGTGGCCACAGCATGTTTATGGGCCAGGTGAGAAAAGATGAGGTGAACCAAAAACTGGTTTCTGCAATAGAATATACCACCTTTGAAGATCTTGCCTTAAAAAAAATGGATGAAATCAGGGAAGATATTTTTTCAAAATTCGCCCTCAGTTGTATGCACGTTTACCACAGTTTAGGCACTGTAAATGCCGGCGAAATTTGCTTGTTTGTGTTTACTTCTTCCGTTCACCGCAAACCAGCGATAGACGCTTGCAATGAATTGGTAGAGCGCATAAAAAGTGAATTACCCATTTGGGGAAAAGAAATTTTTGAAGACGATACACATCAGTGGAAGGAAAATACATAAATGGTAAACATCACAAAAAAAACGAGTACGCTGCGAACTGCCATCGCTACGGCAACAGTTAGTGTTTCTAAAATTGAAACCATTGATGCTTTGGTTGGCCGCAAAGTGCCAAAAGGCGATGTATTTGAATTTGCCCGCGTTGCCGGTTTATTTGGCGTAAAAAAAACCAGCGAAATTATTCCCGATTGCCATCCACTTCCGGTAGAATTTACTGCCATTCATTATGAAATTGACAAACTCAATGTGATCATTTTTGTTGAGGTGCATACCGTTTATAAAACAGGTGTTGAAGTGGAAGCCATGCATGGCGCATCGGTTACTGCCCTAACAATGTATGACATGCTGAAACCCATTGATAAAGGTATTGAAATTGGTCAGATCAAATTGTTGAAAAAAACCGGTGGAAAATCGGATTTCAAAAACAAAAAATTTGAGGATTTGAAGGCAGCCGTAGTGGTTTGCTCTGATTCTGTTTACCAAAATAATGCAGAAGATACGTCCGGAAAGGCAATTATTGAAAAACTGAAACAATGGGGAATTGAAACGACAGAATATACTGTGGTGCCTGATGACGCCAATGCCATCCGACAGAAAGCCCTAGATTTAAGTAATCAAAAAGTTCCATTGCTGATTTTTACTGGTGGAACCGGAATTTCTCCTAGAGATGTAACTCCTGACGCAATTGCGCCTTTAATAGATCGCCGGTTAGATGGAATAATGGAAAGCGCACGCGCCTACGGACAGGAACGAATGCCTTATGCGATGCTTTCGCGCGGAATTGCAGGCTTTATTGGCGATAGTTTTGTGCTCACCTTTCCGGGATCCAAAAACGGTGTTGAAGAATATATAGACGCGCTTTTCCCTCAGGTTTTACACGTTTTTAGCGTGAAAAAAGGCGAAAAACATTAGAGGAAATGACTCTTTCATTACAATAAAACCTCTCCCTATTAACGTTTGAAGCGTAAGCAGTGACACAGCTATCCCTCTCCTTGAAGAGAGGGAATGAAGGACAGCCACAAAACAAACGCTGGAAGTAAATTGTGTTCAAACCAACGCCCCACATTTCCCTCTCTTAAAGGAGAGGGACGCACAAAAACTACAAAAACCACCAGCTTTCATAGGGTGAGGTGGTAACTCATTCAACATAACCTCTCCCTATTAACGTTTCAAGCGTAAGCAGTGACACAGCTATCCCTCTCCTTGAAGAGAGGGAATGAAGGACAGCCACAAAACGCTACTTTACAACCTTTCTTAATTAAGGTTGGGTTCAAACTACAAGCACTCACTTCCCTCTCTTCAAGGAGAGGGACCCATAAAAAATTAAAAAAACCACCAACTTTCACAGGTGAGGTGCTAAACTCTTTAAACATAACCTCTCCCTATTAATGTTTGAAGCGTAAGCAGTGACACAGCTATCCCTCTCCTTGAAGAGAGGGAATGAAGGACAGCCACAAAACAAACGCTGGAAGTAAATTGTGTTCAAACCAACGCCCCACATTTCCCTCTCTTAAAGGAGAGGGACGCACAAAAACTACAAAAACCACCAGCTTTCATAGGGTGAGGTGGTAACTCATTCAACATAACCTCTCCCCATTAACGTTTGATGCGTAAACTGCGTCACAGCTATCCCTCTCCTCGAGGAGAGGGAATGAAGGACAGCTACAAAACGAACGCCGGAAGTAAATTGTGTTCAAACCAACGCCCTACATTTCCCTCTCTTAAAGGAGAGGGACGGACAAAAACTACAAAAACCACCAGCTTTCATAGGGTGAGGTATTCTTGGTATCAATATCCGAAAGCGGCCAAAATCTTTTTAAAAATTTCGTTGTTCTGATAAACACCGCGAAAATCTGCTGCATGTGGACCATAAGCAAAAACGGGAACCATAATATTGGTATGGTCATTTGTACTGAAATTGCCGCGAATCATACCTAGTTTAACGTCGGTATCAAGTAAACTCAAACCGCCTGTTTCATGATCGGCGGTTACAATCACCAAAGTTTCGCCATTCTCGTCTGCAAAGCGAAGTGCAGCTTCAATTGCTTTATCGAAATCGAGCATTTCTGTAGCCACATAAGGTAAATTGTTGGCATGGCCACCGTAATCAATTTGCGCACCTTCGGTCATGATGAAAAAGCCATTTTTATTTTTCGCCAATAAATCAATACTGTGTTGTAAAGATTGGCTAAGCATTGCACCGCGACCTTTATAAACCGGTTTTGTAGCAGAATCTGGAAGTAAAACCAATTGTTTTCCTGTCTGTTGTTTTTGAAAATCTACCAGGCTAGTACTCAAATTAAAACCTTTCGATTTTAAACCATTTATCAATCCTGCATTTTTATTCTCCAGAAAACTTTTTTGATTAGAACCAATCAGCAATTCTACTTTACTGTTTAACAAATCTGCAGCAATCTCCTGACTCATGGTACGCTCTAACTGGTGTGCGTAAAAAGCTGCCGGCGTGGCATCTGTAATGTCGCCAACGCTGATGATGCCGCTTTTTATATTGAAAGCAGCAAGTGTATCTACCAGATTCGTCCGTTTACGGTCGTCCGGTCCCATACCAATATAGCGATTATTGCTTTTAGAACCTGTTGCAAGTGCTGTTGCACCAGCAGCAGAATCTGTATTTCCGGCATCTGCCGCAAGGGTTTGGGCAAAGCCGATGTTGCGCATTCTGGCGATATTCAAATCACCATGATTGGCCATCAATCCGGTATGAATCTGAGCAAGCCCCATTCCATCGCCGATCAATAGAATCACGTTTTTAACTTTTTTTTCTGCTCCGTCGGTTTTATATGTTGGGGTGTAAACGGTTTGGGCCTGCGGATGAATGTAGGTCAATTCGTTTTGGTGTGCATAAAATTCCTGAAGTTTAACCGGTTGATCGGTGTTAATCCAATCTACGCCTAATCTTTCGAGCACAATCCACGTATTCGGACTGTCTTGCGTAGCCCAAAACCGAAAAGGTTTTCCTTGTTGATGTGCTTGATCTATCGTTATACGCAGTTTTTCTTCGTCGGCCTTTGTAGGGTTTCCTTTTCCATTCCAAACGGTGTAATCTTTTAGCTCATCACTAATCATCGCTACGCGTTTGAGTTCATTGTTGGTATAAGCGATGTAGGGTCTTCCGTCAAAAGCGATATGATCCGGATAATCTTTGAAATTTTTCGGTTGGGGTAAATTCCCGCTGATCACGATTCTTATTGCATTTTGGTTCTTTGTGTTATTAAAAACTGTTCCATAGGCAGCAATTTCGCGAATCAATTCTGGCAACACTTCTGTGTAACTCTGTTTTAAATCTACCACGAGCTGCAACTTCAACTCATGTTTGGCGTAAGGGAAATTCCCGTTATTGGCGTAAAATTGCGCTAAAGGATCTAAGTAAAGTTTCTTCAGCGTTCTTCCAGGCCTGATTTCGGTACTGTCATGTGCAACATACAATTCGCCTTTTCTAAGAAAAACATCTGCTTCTATAGAACCCATTTCTGCCGAATATGCGGTAAGCAATGGAATTTCCTGTTGATAATCGTTGTGGCTGTGCGCTTTATTTGCACTGAGTTTATTTTGTGCAGATGCACTGTGCAAACCCAGCCCTAAGGCCAGAATTGCACAGTTAATCCATAATTTATTTACCATCCCGGATTTTGTTTTATAATGCCTGCACTGTTATCGATCTCTCTTTGTGGAACCGCCCAAACGTCATGAACCTGCGGATTGAAGGCGCGCGAAGGCCAGATTACATTTCCCGCAGAATCGTGAAGTGGTAAAGCGTAAACCGCTTGTGCATCTCCCCAACGAACCAAATCGCGGTGGCGATCTGCCCATTCTCCAGCCAGTTCATTTCTTCTTTCGCGTTTTAAATCTACCAAAGTCATTCCGCTTTTTGGTGTTAAACCGGCACGCACTCTAATTTTATTCAGTTCGGTATCGCCGGCTCCTGCGCCGCTCATTTGAATCGCAGCTTCGGCCTTAATCAATAAAACTTCAGCATAACGCATTAAAGGTACATTCAAGTCTGTTGTGCCGTTATCGCCATTTGGATTTACGTGTGTTGGAATTGGGTTTGCGTAGGTAAACGGCTCCATATATTTTTTGAACTGGTAATCTGAAGTTGCACCTGCATCTTTAGTAAAACTTCGCTCTGCGCCAAAAAACATAAACTTGTCGCCTGTTTTTAGAATCGTTGCTTCTCTCCTTTTATCGCCGGCTTCAAAAGAATCGTATAATTCTTTGGTTGGCAAATAATATCCCCAGCCATTGTAAATTCCCCAGGCTTTGTTGGTAAGCATTACACCCGGAAGTTTACTTCCCCAGCCTGTTCCGCCGCCATTTGGTGTACATACTACAGACCAAATGTACTCTTTAGACCAATTGTTGGATACTTTGAATACATCTTCGAAGCTCGACAATAAATCGTGCTGCCCCGAAGTGATCACCATATCTGCATATTTTGCTGCATTTGCATAGTCTTTTTTGTACAAATACACTTTAGACAAATAAGCCCATGCAGCTGTTTTATGTGCTTTTCCGTAATCTGCAGCATTCATTGCTGTAAAATTAGGCAAGTTATCAGCCGCTTTTAGCAATAAGGAAATGATGTAATCGTAGTTCTCATTCACATTGGCAGCGCGGGGAACGGCAACTGCCGGATCTGCTTCTGGTGTTACAATTGGAATACCTGCTTTACTATTTCCGTAATTTGCCGCCAACTGAAAATAAACTAAACCCGCATTGAAATAGGCATCGCCGATGATTTGTTTTTTTACGGTTTCATCCATCGTAATGTTAGGAACATTTTGAATGATGTCGTTGGCGCGCTTAATAATCGCGTAACGCATGCTCCATTGTGTTTCCGTGTAACCGCCACCAATGTAAGTTTTATTGAAATTTTTGATATTATCGCCTTCAGGTTTATTTCTTCCGGTAACCATATCGTCACTGGCATTGATAAACCAGAACATACCACGGCCATAGTAATCTTCAGAATTGTACAATTCATACATACCACCTTCAGCTTTTAAAGCATCTTCTTTTGTTTTCCAGAAATTCTGTGCAGAAGGCGATCCTTCAGGTGTAATATCAAGTTGTTTTGTACAAGAAGCAAAGGCAGCAATTGCCAATACTGCAAAATATTTTAAATTCGTTTTCATTTTCTTTTTCAGATTATAAATTCACGCTTAAACCAAGGATAAAACTTCTGGCCTGCGGATAGCGACCAACATCCAATCCGTTGTTATCCATCCCGATTTCCGGGTCGAAACCAGAATATTTAGTAATAGTGAACAGGTTATTTCCGGTAGCATAAACGCGTACCGCGCCTGTTTTCAATTTGTTGGTTAGAGCTTTTGGCAAACTGTAACCCAGCGTTACGTTGCGGATGCGGAGATAAGAACCATTTTCAACATAAAAATCTGAAGCATTAAAATTTCCGTTGGCATCAGAAGTTGAAATAATCGGCACTTTTCCGTTAGGATTTTCAGGAGACCAGGCATCCAAAATACCAACCAATTTATTGTATGATGGGCCACTGGCGCTATATGTAGTACGTTTTACTGCATTAAACAATTTATTTCCCTGTACGCCCTGAGCAAAAATATTGAAATCGAAGTTTTTGTAATTGGCATTAAAACTCAAACCATAAGAGAAATTTGGATAGGCACTTCCGGCAAAATAACGGTCGTTATTGTCAATAGTTCCGTTTCCATCAAGATCAGCAAATTTAAAATCACCGGCTTTCGCATTTGGTTGAATTTTTTGTCCCTGAGCATTTTTATAATTATCGGCTTCTGCCTGAGACTGAAAAATACCCTGAGTTTTTAATACGTAATAGCTATACAAAGGTTGCCCAACGTTAATGCTTAACGGAGCTAGCTCATTGCGGAAATTCGTTCCGACAGCAATATTGTTTAATCCCGGCGCCAATGATTCTACATTGTTATTCAGCTTGGTGAAAGTGGCGTTTACTGAATATGTAAATTCCGTTCCTTTAGCACTGTTGTATGTAAGGCCCAACTCAATACCTTTATCTTTTACCACGCCAGCATTAATGGTTTGTGTACCCAAACCAGCCGTTCCGGGAAGTGTTCTGGTTAAGATCATTTTATTGGTTTCTTTAATAAAATAATCTGCATTTAAACTTAATCGATCAAACACAGTTACATCAAGCCCGATGTTGGTTTGTATAGATTCTGCCCAGGTTAAATTTCTGTTGGCCAAAACCGTTTGAACGTATCCGTTTTGTAAAGTTGGCGTTTGCCCGAAATAACTTTGCGTTGCACTAAGCAAAGGATTTACTGCCGATGAAGACAAACTACCCAAGTTACCCAATACGCCATAACTTGCTCTAAGTTTCAACTCGTTTAACCAGCTTGCATTTTTGAGGAAGTCTTCTTTATTAATTGCCCAACCTGCAGAAACTGATCCGTAGTTTCTGAACCTGTTTTCTTTGGTGAGCATAGATGAACCATCTCGACGGCCGATTAAAGACAAAAGATATTTCTGTTTGTAATTGTAGTTGGCTCTTAAAAAGAAAGATGAAAGTGCTTTAGCATCATAATAACTGGATGATGGTTGCAGAACCGTTGCATTTACAAGATAACGGTATTGCAGAGATTCATCGTCGAAACCCGCTCCAGATGCATATAATCCGCTGCTTTTTGTTTTTTGGAACGTATAACCGCCTGTAAAATCCAACTGATGTGCGCCAAAAGTTGCACTATAGTTTAAAACCTGCTCTGCAAGAATATCATTTGCTTCATCAGACTGTTCTACCAAACTATTGCTTAAAACCGGTTTTCCTACTTCTGGACGTTTTGGCGTAAAGCTTTTGTATTGTGCAGAAGATTTGGTAATGCTCAAATTAGATTTAAAAGTTAATCCTTTAGCTAAATTCAAAACTGCATAAGGATTTGCAACCAACACGTTTACCGGGTGATTAATATCAATACGCATTAATTCTGCAACAGGATTTACGATATCGCCGTAATCGCCTGCATACTGTCCGCCCGGTAAACCGGCAAAACTTCCATCTGCATTATAAGGTGTTCCGTTGGTTGGGTAATAAATTGCAGAAAGCAAAGCGCCTGTATAATCGCTGCTGGTATTTGCACCGTTTCCGTTTGTGCTGCTGTACGAAAGGTTTTCGCCAATTTTTAACCATGAAGTAAGCTGATGCTCAGAATTGATTCTGAAATTGTAACGTTTGCTTTGTGTGTTTAACACAATACCTTCCGCATTGCGGTAATTGAAACTCAGGTAAAAGTTAGATTTTTCACTTCCGCCGTTAATTGCGGCATTGTAATCTTGTAAAAGACCGTCTCTAAAAACTTCATCCAACCAATTTGTTCTGGTAATTTGCCCGTCTGGATATAAGGCAGGATTGAAAGCTGGAAGAAGGGTTGTTCCGCCATTTTTTGCTGCAGTTGCTGCAACCTGTGCACGTTGTTCTGCATTAAGCGGTTCTAGTTTTTTCCATGCACTTTGCTGACCCAGTTTCGCATCAAAACTGATTTGCATTTTGCCATTTTTCCCTTTTTTCGTGGTAATTAAAACTACTCCGCCAGAAGCTCTTGCACCGTAAATTGCGGCTGAAGCATCTTTCAATACCGAAATAGATTCTATATCATTCGGGTTAATTTGCGGTGTACCAAGAAAAATTGATCCATCAATAACATACAAAACACTTTCGCCGTTAATACCACCCATACCGCGAATATTGATTCGCGGAGTTGATGTTGGATCGCCACCTTCATTGGTTACAATAACACCCGGCGTTTTACCTGCCAATACTTCGCCTACACTATTTAATGATCGCGATGATAATTTATCTAAAGATGTTGTTGCAATCGCACCGGTTAAAGTTTCTTTCTTTTGTGTTCCGTAACCAACAACCACTACTTCCGCCAAACTTGAGTTTTCTTCGCTTAACACGACCGCTAAAACCTGGTTGTCGCCTACTCTGACTTCTTTAGTGCGGTAACCAATCATAGAGAAAGACAAAACCGTTTCTGTACCGGCTTCAATCCGGAAAGTACCGTTTGCATCGGTAGAAGTTCCGCTTTGACTGCCCAATACTTTAACAGAAACACCTGGTAAAACTGCGCCGGTAGAATCTTTTACAGACCCGGTGATGATGCGGTCTGGTTTTGCAAAGGTGGCATTATTAAGAATAATGTAATTGCCTTTTTCCTGAACAGCTAAACCCAACCTGTCTAATAATGAACGTACAGGTTCTGATTTAAACTCGCCAGAAAAGAACGTATTTCTGCCTTGTAAAAGATCCGGATTGTAGACAAAACCAAGTCCGGTTTCGTTTTCAATACCCTTAATAATGTCAACCAGTTTCTGACCTCTGTTGATTTTAATGCTAACTGTACTTTTTTCCAGCCGCTGCGCCATTGTAGACGATGCCAATAATGACGTGCAAAAAATGCAGACAATGGCAAATGTTAAACATGAGTATTTCATGATTCTGTAAAGAGCTGATGTCCTCTTACCGGAGGTTGTTTTCATTTGTTTGATTTTTATTCTAATGATTTGTTATACTAAAATTGATCTGATTCGATGTGTTTTTTCGCCTTTCATTTGTAGATTTCGAAGATTTTATCGGGTTCAAGGGTTTTAAATCTGATGTGGTGAAGTGTGCAAATAATGTCTAGAATTTCTTCAGGTTCCTGTCCGCTGTTAAAATTTGCAGTACATTTCAGCTGATCCAGATCAGCATCCTTAACTTTAACTTTTACAGTGTACATATACTCTAGCTGCGCAATTACTTGTTTTAGCGTTGCACCTTCAAAATCAATTGGGACGATATTTTTATGTTTCGCCTGAGAAATTGCAGTGGATCCGGTTTTGGTATCAAAATCAAGTTGTTGGTCTTTAACCAAAGTGCCCAGAATTTTCTGGTGATGTACAACCTCAACTTTCCCTGTTGCCACTACAACTTCCATACGCCGCGTTTTGAAACTGTTCCTGATCCGGAAAGATGTACCCAAAACTTTAACGGCCGGGCCAGATGCTGTAGTTACGGTAAAGGGACGTTTTACGTCATGACTGATTTCAAAAAAAGCTTCTCCTTTTAATAAACTTACCTGGCGCGTATTTTTTGCAAAATGCCCCGGATAGCGAAATTGAGCTGAAGGTTCGAGGATAATTTCAGACCCGTCAGATAACTTCAGTTTTTTACGCTCGTTAATGCCGGTTGTAACCGTGATGTAGTTTGGTGTTTGTTCGCCCCTTAGCTTCCAGATACTCAATCCAACGGTGATCAAAACCAGGAATGTAGCGGCGATTTTAAATAATCCGGTCTGAAAAAATCTTCTACGAATGGCAACCGTTTCTTCGGCCTGCATCGCGATTTTCAGTTTATTGAGCATGCTTGCTCCAATAGCTTCTTTTGTTTCTGCAGATACCTGGAGATCTTGTTTTTCGATTTGGAGATACCACTCCTCTACCAAGGCTTTTTCGGCTGTGCTGGCACTTCCGAATACGTACTTTTCCAGCAATTGCTTTGCTTGTTCTTCTGTCATTTGAATACATGTCAATTCAAATGCAGAATGGTACTAACCAAAAATGTTATCTAAATATTAATTTTATATTAATGGATTAAAAAAGCCAGAAACAAGATGTAAGACAGGTTTTTCTTCAATAATTTCATTGCAGCGGTAATCTGGTTTTTCACGGTTTGTACAGAAATATTCAGTTCGCCTGAAATTTCCTTGATAGATTTTTCTTGTTTTCTGCTCATAGAAATCACCTGGCGCATCTTTTCCGGAAGTTGTGCAATTGCGGCATCTACTTCAATGTTTAAATCGTGAAGAATAAGATTACTATCTGCCGCAGCGTAACGTTGCTGATTCATTAACAAGGCAAGTTCTGCCTGATGACCATCTTTAATACTGAGCGATTTAAAGTGATTAATAACCCTGAATTTTACGGCACCATAAAGATAAGCACCCAACTGGCCTTCAATATTCAGGTTCTCGCGGTTTTCCCAAAGGGAGATAAAAATTTCTTGTGTAATATCCTGAGCAACATCCTCGCAACCAATACGTTTAAAGGCAGCATCGAAAACATTTTCCCAATGGGCATGATAAATTTGTTCCATTGCCAATGGATTTCCGTTTCTAAGCGATGTGATTAGTTCTGTATTCAAAGGATAGCCCGATTGCTTTGCTGCAAAATTAGTCGGGCTATATTCCTTTAATATTAAGAAATCTTAAAGAAGCATTATACTTTTTATTTACATCAGCTCTGCTTGTGTTTTCGCAAAGCGGATAAATAATTCTGTACGGGCATCAGGTTGGCCATGCGCCTGGATAAAATTGAAAGGCCGTTCAATGCTTAGGCTTTTTACGTCTACAACACGAAATTCATTGTTCTTTAATTCTTTTAATACCGCATGTATAGATAAAAAAGCCATACAATCGCTTTGCAATAAATAAGATTTTATACTTTCTGTTGAGGCTAGCTGCATTTCTACCTGCAGGTCTTTTAATTTTATTTGTTGTGATTTTAATGCATGCGCCAAAACATCCAAAGTACCAGAACCTGGCTCTCGCAGTAGAAAAGGATAATTTTTTAATTCTTCCGGTTTAATTGTATCGCGTTTAAAAGTTGCATTTTTTGAAGCACAAACCAATACAAGTTCATCTTTCAGAAAAGTTTCATATTTAATTTGTGGATTACGGGAAATGCCCTCAACAATGCCTATCTCAATATCTTTATTCAATAAAGCTTGTTCAATGTTTTCGGTATTTCCACTGATCATCTGAACTTTAATGCCCTGAAACTTCTGGTGAAATTGTGCCAGCAAAGCTGGAATGACATATTGCGCAATGGTACTGCTGGCGCCGATGCGTAAAACGCCAGTTTCTTTTTTTGCAAGCAAACTAATATCGTACTCCAGTTCGCGGTGTAATGCGAAAACCTGATCTGCATAGTTGAGCAGCATCTCACCGGCAGCGGTAAGGCTAATTTTCTTGTTCCCGCTTCGCTCAATCAGCGTAATATTATAACTGCTTTCCAATGCACGAATGTGCTTGGTAACTGCAGGCTGACTGATAAAAAGTGCTTCTGCAGCTTTAGTAAAATTTAACCTTTTTGCCACTGCGTGGAAAACTTTCAAACGAAAATCAATCATAAATCATAACAATAAGTTATCAAATATAACTTTTTTTGATTTCATTTAATTGAAAAGGTGATCGACATTTGTTGCGTAAAACATTCATAATCACATGCAAAAAATTCACCTAAGCGCTTTCAAAATAATATTCTACGGGATGATGATTTTGTGCCTGCATCCCAAAATATCGCCGCCCCTTGCGCTTTTCATTGGAATTCTATTTGCGCAAATTGGCGAACATCCCTTTGCTAAATTCAATACACATTTCATAAATATTCTGCTAAAAATATCTGTAGTTGGATTGGGTTTCGGAATGAATGCAACAAACGCATGGCACGCTGGTAAAGAAGGTTTTGTATTTACCAGTATTTCTCTTTTATCTGTTTTGCTTGTTGGCTTTTTGTTAGGAAAAGTGTTCAAAACAGAGCGCAAAACCTCTTTTCTTATTTCCGCAGGCACCGCAATTTGTGGAGGAAGCGCAATTGCCGCCATTTCTCCTTTACTTAAAGCAAGTGAAAAGCAGATTTCTATTGCGCTTGGAGTGGTTTTTATTTTAAATGCGCTAGCCTTGTTTATTTTTCCCGCTGTCGGACACCATTTTCATTTAAGTCAATCGCAGTTTGGTTTGTGGTGCGCCATTGCCATACATGATACCAGCTCAGTTGTTGGCGCTGCAAGTAAATATGGCCAACAGGCACTTGAAGTTGCAACAACGGTAAAGCTGGCCAGAGCCTTGTGGATTATTCCAACTGCGATTTTCGTAAGTATAGCCTTTAAAAGTTCTGGCAGAAAAATTAAAATTCCTTATTTTATTGGTTTGTTTGTTTTAGCCATATTGGCAAATTCCTTTGTCCCTTTTATTCATCAATTTTCAGGAACAATTAACCAAATTTCAAAATCAGGTTTAACGCTAACGTTATTTCTCATCGGGAGCAGCTTATCTTTTCGGAATTTAAAAAGCTTAGGATTGAAGCCATTTATCCAGGGTATCTTATTATGGCTACTGATTTCTGTAGCTGCTTTATGGAGCGTTTATTATTTTATATAAGCGAATATTGTTTTTTATTTCACAGTTCAGTTAATAAAAGTAACTTTGTTGCATTGAAAAACAGAGGGATTAAATATCGTCGTCTTTTGCTTAGCCAGATTTGGGCTATTTTGCTTCTGGTGACATTTATCAGTCCGTTATTGGTAGAAACTTTCCACCAACATCATGAAGCCCTAAAATGTGAAAAACCATTGAAACACGGTGAGTCTGAAATCACTGTTTCGAAAGTTAAATGTTCACTTTGTGATGTAATCAAACATCGCATTCAGTTTTTCGACATTCCAAAAGTTCAGTGTGTACAGGTACATCCATCAAAACCTCTTGATGGATATATGTTTTATGCTGTTCAAAAATCGGCTGGCTACATTCATTGCTGTGCCAATAAAGGCCCGCCAAGCGCCTAATCTGATCGCCGGTCTCGGCTATTTCTACAATTTTTATTCATTTATATAGGCCCGCATATCAAATTCTGCAGCCTTTTGCCCCATTATTTTATGTTACAAGCAATTTCTTTGTCCAAGCGATATGACACGCATTTGGCATTAGACAACCTGGATTTAACTGTAAAACCAGGAGAAGTTTTCTGTTTACTTGGCCAAAATGGCGCAGGAAAAACAACTACTATTAACCTCTTTCTTGGTTTTCTTGAACCTACAAGCGGGAAAATTAAAATCAACGGTACCGAAATTTCGGGTCAGAATCAAGACCGACGGAAATATCTTGCCTACATTCCGGAAGTTGTAATGTTGTACGGGCAGCTTACAGCGTTAGAAAACCTCGATTATTTCTCTAAACTTGCCGGTTTTGAATATACAACCCAACAGCTTAGAAATTTTCTGAACAAATGTGGTTTGCAAGAAGAAGCACATCAGCAAAAACTTTCCGGCTTTAGTAAAGGCATGCGCCAAAAAGTGGGCATTGCAATTGCCCTTGCTAAAAATGCACAGGTAATTCTAATGGACGAGCCAACCAGCGGACTTGATCCAAAAGCAAGTGACGAATTTACGGCATTGGTGAAACAACTTGCTGCCGACGGAAAATCTATACTCATGGCTACGCACGATATTTTTAATGCTGTACATGTGGGTACGCACATTGGCATTATGAAAAAAGGAAAGCTCATCCATACGCTAAAGGCAGATGAAATTAGCGCCAACGATCTTCAGAAACTGTATTTACAAACTATTTAAGCTTAATAATGAAATCTATTTTCAGTAGATCTGCAATCCGGACTACTTTGTTTTTACTACTTACCATACTGCAAATACAGGCATTTGCGCAACACAGCATTTCCGGAAGTATCAGGAACCTGAATAACGAACCTGTAGAAAAAGCAACCATTTCATTTCAAAATGCAAGTGCTACATTACGCATCAGCAGCGATTCTGCAGGCAGGTTTCAAATAATCTTCCCGGCAACTGGCGTGTATACGCTAAAAGTTACAGCAGTAGGCTACCTTCCCTATTTTGATAAAATTTCGGTCAATCAGGAAATGCAAATACTGCCAGTCATTAACCTGTCACCGAATACCGATCAGCTTCAAACCGTAGAAGTTACAGGTACAAATGGCAAAAAATATTATGGAAATTATTCTTTTTCTGCTACCAAAATTGCTTCGTTAAACAAGGATATTCCTCAGGCGATATCGTCAGTTTCAAAAGAACTTATTCACGATCGGCAGGCAGCGGTATTGGCAGATGCGGTAAAAAATGTAACCAGTGTATCGCAAAGTAGTTTTTACAACCAGTTTTCCATCCGTGGGATTAATCAAAACGAAGAAGGCGCAATTGTAAACGGTATGCGTACCAGACAGTTTTATTTTAACCAGCCACTTACCAATAACTTAGAACGCATAGAAGTTATAAAAGGCCCGGCAAGTGCAACATTTTCCAGTGTTGATCCCGGTGGAAGTATAAATCTGGTAACGAAAAAACCCTTAACCGAAGAACGGAAAGACGTGAGCATTTCTGCCGGAAGTTTCAGCACAATGCGTGCCGCACTTGATTTTACTGGTCCTTTAAACGAACAGAAAACGCTTCTTTATCGCTTAAATATCGGTTATGAAGACAGCAAAAGTTTCCGCGATTTACAGTTTAGAAAAGGGTATCTCATTTCGCCGTCTATTTCTTATATCCCGAATGATAGAACAACGCTGAACGTGGAAATGGTTCTGAACAATGGCAACTCGCGCTTAGACCGCGGACAAGCAATTTTCGGTGCCGTGGCTGGTAAAACCGATTTAAACAGTACGCCAATTTCATTTAATATGGGCGCCAGCAACGATAAGTTTAATACGCAAGATATGATGCTTATGGCTAATTTCTCGCATAAAATAAGTGAAAAACTGGTTTTTAATGTCGCCTATATGAAGCAAACCTGGAACGAAGATTTACTTGAACACCGAACAACAAACGCGTTTGCTGTTGATGAAAACAACCAGCCCATTGCTTCTCTTGCAGCCATGCAAGCCGTGCAACGCCAACAAAAATGGAATACTGATAACCTGAGCACTTACCTGAATTTAAACGCAAATACCTTTGGCCTGGCACACAAATTGGTTTTGGGTTTTGACCGTTTTGATACGCAGAAATATCGTGGCGGCGGACAAAATACGGCACTTGGTTACCGATTAAAAGACGGAACCATTGCGAGTAAATACGATCCGGCGAAAAAAGATTTATACCTCATGGCAGTCGTAAACGGTGTAAATGCTCCGGTACCCAACGTTGCGCACTTTAACCTTGCCAATCCATCGTATACATTAAAAAATTTAAGCGATTATATTTTTACCAAAACTGAAATTCCGCCAGCATATTATCTGGTTAATGCAGTTTATATGCAAGATCAGATTCAGTTACAAAAATTTATCCTGACTGTAGGTTTAAGGCAAGAATGGTATCAGGATTTTACGAACTATAAATTGTCTAACGAAACAAAAATCTCGCAGCATAAATTACTTCCAAAATTCGGACTTACCTACGCACTTAATACACACATTAACCTTTACGGAACGTATTTGCGCGGTTATCAGCCGCAAGGCAATACCTCAAGCTTGGTCATTGTACCGCCGCCTGCAGGTACAAATTACAAACCTCTTGAAAGTGATTTAAAAGAAATTGGTGCAAAATCGGAATGGTTAAACCAGAAACTGATGGTGAATTTGTCTGTTTTTGAGATTAACCAGAAAAACCTTTTGATTAATGCCAACGATCCTGTTGACGTTAACCTTTTGGTAGAACGTGGTGCACAACGCAGCCGGGGAATAGAAATCGAAGCTTCCGGTTTTATCAGTTCCAACTGGCAGTTTAATGCAGGATACAGTTTTGTTGACGCCATAGTGCTGGACGACTACAATCAGGAGTTCGTTGGCCAACGCGTGCAAAACACGCCAAAACACAGCGCCAGCCTTTGGACAAGATATAATTTTATGGAGGTAAAAAAACTTGAAGGTTTTGGTATTGGTGCCGGCCTGCAATATAGCGGCAACAAACTTCCCCTGTACATCCGCAATTTTACCCTTCCCGGATATACTCTGCTTGATGCCGCTTTGTATTATTCGCCCGAAGGCGCTAAAGTACAATTTGCGCTGAACGTAAATAACGTGCTGAACAAAACCTATTGGGTTGGCGCACAAAATTACCTGCGTTTGTTTCCCGGAACACCCAGAAATTTAATGTTTAATGTTAGCTATAGAATTTAATGAAAAACATCATCTTCATCATTGCCCGTCAAACGTTTAGAACGGCTTTGGGCAACCGTGCTACAAAAATCCTTGCCTTAATTCTGGCTTTGACTTTGGTGCTGGCCACATATATTGGCTGGAAAAATTTTAGAGAGCAGAATCAGTACCGGCATACTTATAAAGAGTTGGTACGCAAACAATGGCTTGCCAAACCAGACAAACATCCGCACCGGATGGCACATTATGGCTATCTGGCTTTCCGCGAGAAAAATGAGCTTAGCTTTTTTGATTTCGGTATAGAAAGTTTTGCAGGTGTTTCTATTTTTCTTGAAGCGCATAAACAAAATACCGTTAATTTTAGCGAAGCCGGCTTTTCTAACGGAATGTTGCGCTTTGGTGAAATTAATGTTGCAATGGTACTGCAATTGCTGGTACCGTTACTGGTTTTCTTTCTGGGTTACGACGCTATTTCTGCTGAAAGAGAAACAGGAACGTTAAAAATTTTACTTTGCCAGAATGTGAGCTGGAAAAAACTACTTTGGGGCAAAACTTTCGGCATTGTTGCGCTTTGTCTATCCATTTTTATCCCTTTAATTGTACTTACAGGCTTGCTTTGGGCATCATTAAGCCATTGGAATATTCAGGCAGATTCTGCTCTAAGACTTGTAACACTCATTTTATTCTATGGAATGTATTTTTTTATTGTGTCTATGCTCACGGTTTTAGTTTCGGCTTTCCAACGCAATTCCAGATCGGCGTTAACCAGCCTTCTTGCCTGCTGGATTTTTTTCGTAATTATAATGCCCAGAATTACACAGGCAATCGGCATAAAATTAAATCCATCGCCATCAAAAATTGAATTTTCCGCAGCAATAGCGCACGATGTTCAGCAACAAGGCGATAGCCATGATGCCAACGATCCACATTATGCATCGCTTAAAGATTCACTGTTAAAAAAATATAATGTAGACGACGTTAAAAAGCTTCCCTTTAACTATGGTGGCTATATTATGGCCGAAGGCGAAAAAATTACTTCGGGCATTTACAATCAGCATCAAAAGGTGTTGAATACAACCTTTGAAAAACAAAACCAGATTACGTCTATCGCTGGATTTTTGAATCCTTACATCGCGTTAAAAAATATTTCTATGGCTTTAACGGCATCAGACTTTAATACCTATGTAGATTTTCAAAACCAGGCAGAAACCTATAGATATGGTCTGGCTCAAAAAATGAATGCTTTGCAGATTCAAAAAATCAGCAATATTGCGCCAAAGGCGAATGAAAAGCCACTGTCTATAAGCCGATCAAACTGGGCAGAGCAACCCGATTTTAATTACAAAGCCCGCACACTTAAAGAAACAATTGGCCAAGAAATTCTGCCTTTGTGTTCTTTGCTTTTCTGGTTATGTGCAACGGCTTTATTTCTTCAATATTCTCCAAAATGGATTAAAATAATTTAATATGAAAACGCGCATATACACTTTAGAATTTAAGCTGTTCTTCCGCAATAAATCTACCTGGATGGGTATATTGGTTTTGTTAATTACGGGTTTTGCATCCTTATATTTTGGTCATACATTTATTGAAAGGCAGAAAAATGTAATTGCAAAAGCGGCGTCGCTACAGCAAGAAAACACCAAAAACAACATCCATCATTTTGGTGATGAATTGGGTTTGCTTATGTTTCACAACAAATTTTCTGTAGCCAATATTCCCAATCAATGGGCGTCTTTTGCCAACGGACAACGCGATGTAAATCCTTATCTGATTTCTGTAACCATCTTAGGTTTGGAAGGCCAGATTTATGATACTGACATCAACAATCCGGTTTCTTTATTAATGGGAAATATGGATCTGAGCTTTGTTTTCATTTTCCTATTTCCGCTTATTATCATTGCGTTTGGCTACAACATTTTTTCGGCAGAGCGAGAGAACGGAACCTGGCCGTTGCTTAGAGCGCAAACCGATAAACCTTTTATTTTAATCTGGCGCAAATTGCTTGTACGCATGATTACAATATTTGCTGTCGCCTTGATTTTACTCGCTTCTGCAATTCTATTTTTACAACTGCCGCTAAACCTAAACCTGCTTTCAATTGCTGCAATCTTATTTTTATACCTGTTGTTTTGGTTTGCTTTGGTTATGCTGGTGGTTTCGTTTTTTAAATCATCTAATTTTAATGCTTCGGCTTTGGTGGCATGTTGGGTGTTATTTTGTGTGGTAATTCCGGGTGCTTTAAACCTGGCTTTATCTCATTTTTATCCGATTCCGGAGGCTTTGCAAAATGTTGTAAACCAGCGCGAAGGTTACCATGAAAAATGGGACATGGAAAAAGACCGATCTTTGAAACCCTTTTACAACCACTATCCACAGTATAAGAAATATCCTTTTCCAGAAGAAAAGAGTTTTAGCTGGTATTGGTATTTTGCAATGCAGCAGCAAGGCGATGATGAAGCTGCAGGTAGCAAAAAATCAGTTTCGGATAAATTGGATGCAAGAGCATCATTTACAAAAATTGCATCTTATTTCGTTCCGAGCATACAAACACAATTGTTTATCAATAACATCGCCGGATCTGATCTTAACCAGCATCTCCAGTTTCAGCAAGAAGTACGGCGTTACCACGAGGAACTGCGTTTACATTTTTATCCAAGCATTTTCCAGGAACTTGATGTAACGCAAAGCGGAATAGAAAAATTCGGCCTTAAAAAATATGATCAAAATACGCAATCTGCACAGAACGCCAGTTTATTTTCGATGTTGTTGCTAACCACATGTCTGGCACTTCTGGCCACACAAAACCTGAAAAAGCTACGGGTCTAAAAGGCCAGATATACTTTAAAACAAAAGGTTTCAATGAATTGAAACCTTTTGTTTTACTTTCTAAATTTTATTTTAATTTGTTTAACTCAGTTTGAATGAATGCCATCTCCTCATTGCTGATGTTCAAATGGATTGCTTCGGCATTAGATTTGGCTTGCGCTGCATTTCTTGCACCCGCCAAAACAACTGTAATACCTTTTTGCAAACTTGTCCATCGTAAAACCAACTGTGTGATCGATGCATTTTTTGATACCGCAATCGGTTCAATGGCTTTTAAGAAAGTTTCAACTTTCTTGAGGTCAAACTGTTCAAAATAACCAGAGCGGTGATCGCCGTCGCCTAATTTTTTATTGGCAAAATATTTCCCTGAAAGCAAACCACGTTCCATTGGACTATAGGCAATAATCCCGATGTTTTTCTCCAATGAGTATGGAATTACATCTTCTTCTATAGATCGGTTAAGCATACTGTAGGCTACTTGGTTTGAAGCCGGAGCAAAGGTTTTTACGGCATCTTTCAATAAATCGAGATTATGATTTGATACGCCAGCCGCACGGATTTTTCCTTGTTCAATCAAACGCTCCATCGCTTCCATAGTTTCAGAAATCGGAGTACTATCATCTGGCCAGTGCTGTTGCAACAAATCAATATAATCTGTTCCCAGGCGTTTTAAACTTTCTTCTACTTCTTTAATGATATTTTCTTTCGATGAAAACCGATATACGGGAAGTTTTTGTCCTTTCTCTTCCATATCAAAAAAGTGTACACCTTTCCCTTTATTGCTTCCATCCCAAACCAATCCAAATTTAGTGAGCAACTGTAATTTTGTGCGGTCCCGACCCTTCAGTGCTTCGCGAATTAATTCATCGCTCAATCCTAAACCATAAACCGGCGCTGTATCTAAAGTTGTGATGCCATTATCAAGCGAGGCTTGAATAGCTTCTATAGAGTTCTTCTTTTCGTTTCCGCCCCACATGGTCCCACCAATTGCAAATGCACCATAAGTAATTGCCGATAAGCTTAAATCTGTATTTCCTAATTTTCTAAATTCCATAATAAATATCTTTTAGTCATGTGCCGTATTGTAAATGACTGCCCAAAATTATCTATCCTTCATTTATTATAAAAATAACTTGATTTATACAAATGCATCAGAATAATGATACCTCTTGAAAAAATTATTTTGAAGCATTAAAGCACGATTAAACGCTACGATAAGCATCGTGTTGGTTATTTTGATGGCGAAGTATTTTGAGTCTGCGTTCTAAACCCTGGTATAGTGTAATCTTTTGGAAGATACTCACGGGGCGTGGTTGTCAGGTTTCCATCTCGAATGGCATTATACGTTGGCGACATAATTTCAAGACCAGCTTCATTAAATAAATCCTGAACATTGGCATGCAAATCAGAATAGATTTTAGCCTGTTTATTGGGATATTTGGTGTAGCCATTCAAGGAATAGCTTACGTAATAATCGTCCAGACTCGTTTGTAATACAAAGGGTTCGGGGTCCTGATCAATATATTCAGTATTCAGTGCTGCCTTAATTAATATTTCATGAACCTGTCTCCAGGGCACATCATATCCCATTGTTATCACTGTATTTACAATAAGACCTTTAGTGTGCGCTTCTTCACTAAAATTTATGGTATGATTTCCCATAACAGTAGAATTTGGGATGGACACAACTTCATTTTTTATTGTCCGGATTCGCGTAACTAAAAGCGTTTTTTCTATAATATCTCCCGTAACCTCGCCAATTTTAACACGGTCGCCAATTTTAAATGCGCGCATGTATGTTAAAACCAAGCCTGCTACCACATTGCCGAGCGCACCAGCTGACCCGAATGTAAAAAGTACACCCATAAAAACCGATACACCTTTAAATACGCCAGAATCAGACCCCGGGAGATAAGGAAAAATAACAATTAAAGCAAAAGCCAGAATAAGTACGCGAATAATCTGATAGGTTGGGTTTGCCCAATCTTTATAAAAGCCCGAAATCATCAATTTTCCGCGTTCAACTTCTGTTTTTATATAGCGTACAAACCGTAGAACGTACCTGAAAACAACTGCTAAAACCAATATAGTCATCAGGTTTGGTACATACTGCCAAATGGCTAATCCAATTTTTTTTAACGGACTCGTAATATAATTCAGCAGATTAACAGATAAGTCTCGTGTAAACGGAAAAATTCCAAACAATACGGGGAGTGCAAGATAAATGACCAGGATGATAATGGCGTAACGCAGTACAGATGCAATAAATTTCAATACATCAAGCTGCCGCTCGGCATTCATCAGTTCGTAATTTTTAATACGGATGCCTTCATTAAATTTACCTTTCTCAAAAACAATTTTGGAAAGTAAATAATGAAAGAGCTTATTGATCATATAAATGATGAATATAACAACCGAAATAACCAATAATGTGAGCAAGATCTCTTTCAGAATAACCTGCCAGCTATTGTCTCTACGATATTCGATTGTAGCAATTTTTAGGTTTTTAAGAATCCTCGCCGACAGTGTTGTCCGGTCTGTATTGGCCCAGATGGCATCGAGATCCGAAATTGAGCAGATGAGCAGGTTTCCGTAGGTCAGATCTACCGACTGCTCGCTATTGGATAATTGAAGTGAATCTGAACTAAAATCGGGTTCATCTACAATCTTCTCCAGTCTTTCCATAATGGCAATGGCCCGCTCTTTAGCCGTAAAACTACCCTGGCGAGCATAAATATTGAACAAATTATGATGGTAAAAAACAACGGTTTCTCCTTTAATAAACTTACGCAAAGAATCTACCTGTTTTTTTTGTCTGAGCAAACGAAGAGAATCGTTTTTATTGAGAATCTCAATTTCAGACTGCAGAGAATTTCTTTGACGCTGGTCACCGGATTTTAGTCCATCCAACTGCCGCTGGAGGTCCATTCTTTTCAAGCTATCTGAAATGCGTTCGGCGTTTAATTCCTTTAGTTTATTTACACCGGCATTTTCTTGTTGCATAACAAGCGAGTCAACAGGTTGCTTAATACTATCTGCCTGTGCGTAAAGTAAGGACGGAAAAAAGAGGGACAGAATAAAAATTAAGTTGCAGATATATTTCATCGATGGATCTTTCAAGATAAATGTACCAAATATTATTAAAAAGATGGAAAAACGAACCACAAAAGCATACAACCCGGTCTCCGTGTTTCCGTGGCAAAAAACATAGTACAATCTTCCTCAAATTACATTTCTTCATTCCGCAGGATTAAGTACAATGTCTATTGCCAACCCGAGCCTTTTTTATCGATTTTTTTTGAAATGTGCCATGTTCCATTAACTTTATAGTATAAATAAAACCTCTAAAAAACGTAATATGGCAAAGATTACCGTACAAACCACCGTAAATGCACCCATAGAAAAAGTTTGGACCATGTGGAGCGAACCCGAACACATCACCAAATGGAACCAGGCATCGCCTGATTGGCATTCTCCGCATGCAGAGAATGACTTAAGAACCGGCGGAAGTTTTACCACAACTATGGCCGCAAAAGACGGCAGTATGCAGTTTGAATTTGGCGGAACGTACACCGCAGTTGAAAAATATAAACGTATTGACTATGCTCTGGCAGATGGACGAAAGGTTACCGTAGCATTTACGCCCAACCACGATGGTGTGTTTATTGAGGAAACATTTGATCCGGAAAAAGAAAACCCTGAAGAAATGCAACAATCCGGTTGGCAAGCCATATTAGATAGTTTTAAAACGTATGTTGAGCAATAGTAAATAGAAGAAAGCTAAAGATCAAAATACTACAAAACAAAGTAGAGAATAAAAGAATTTAAGATTCAGAAAACGGATATCCCTTTAAAAAACACTTTAAAGGGATATTTTTATTACAAAGTAACATTTCGATTATTATTTGATTCGCATAATTTTTGATTTGAAACAAATACAAAGATGTTCAATCCTTCGTATAAATTTGTGGTGTAAATAACACACTATGTTTCACAGATCGTTACGATTTTATCTATTATCGTTCATTTTTTTATCGCCTTTTATTGTAAACGCTCAAACACTAAGCCTTAAACAAGCTGTAGAAACTGCTTTAAACAACTACGGAACCATTAAGGCAAAAAACAATTACGCGAATGCTTCAAAAGAAGGCATTTCGCAAGCCAAACGGGATTACCTTCCCAATTTAAGCGTAAGCGCGCAGCAAGATTATGGTACAGTTAACGGGCAGTTTGGACCACAATTTGGTTTGGGTGGTTTGGGAATTGCATCTTCCGGGCCAACGTTAGACAAACAAAACTGGAATGCGGCATTTGGTTCGCTTTATCTGGCCAATATCAATTGGGATTTTTTCACCTTCGGAAAAATTAAAGAACGCATCCGCGTAGCAAATGCAACATTTAAACGCGACGAGCAAGACCTCAGTCAGGAAAAATTTCAGCAAGAAATCCGTGTTTCTGCGGCGTATTTGAATCTGCTGGCGGCACAACGTTTAACCCGCTCACAAGAAAAAAATTTATCACGTGCGCAGACATTCTTCAATACAGCTGCTATCCGCGCAAAAAATGGACTAATTGCCGGCGTCGATTCTTCTTTAGCAGGTGCAGAAGTTTCCAGTGCAAAGATCGCCTTGACAAAAGCACGGGATCTGCAGCAAGAACAAGCCAATAAACTCGGTATATTAATGGGGGTTTCAGAGATTCGTTTCAATGTGGATACGGCTTCTATCACGCGTATTCCCAATAATTATTTTACCGATACATTGGTAAGTGCGGGTCATCCTTTGCTGCAATTTTACCAAAAACGAATTGACGTAAGTGTACAACAAGAACAATATTTGCGGAAATTATACCTTCCTACTTTTTCTCTTTTTGGCGTAATGCAAGGTAGAGGTTCTGGTTTTAGTGCGGGTTATGCGCTGGATCAGGCTGCATATTCTACAAGTTACCTTGATGCGATTAATCCAACACGCGGCAATTATCTGCTTGGAGTTGGCGTTACCTGGAATCTGGCTACGCTGGTTAAAAACCGACCGCAAGTTAAAGCCCAGCACTTTACCAGTGAAGGGTTAAAAAATGAATATGAACTGGCAGATCAACAATTGAAAGCGCAGCTAAAACTGGCAGAGGCAAAACTTAAAAATGCATTAGACAATTACCTGGAGGCGCCAGTACAAGTAAAAGCAGCTTCTGATGCTTACCTGCAAAAAAGCGTGCTGTATAAAAACGGACTTACTACCCTTGTTGATTTGACACAGGCCATTTTTACCCTGAACCGCGCAGAAACTGATCGCGATATTGCGTATACCAACGTATGGCAGGCACTTCTCCTTAAATCTGCCGCATTAGGCAATTACGAGCTATTTATCAACGAATTTTAACAGGCTACATCCATGAATTTAATACGTTTTGCCCTTCGTAAACCCATTTCCATATTGGTTTTGGTTGCAGGTTTATTTTTCTTCGGTATCGGCGCGATCAAACAGATCAAAGTCGACATTCTACCGGAAATGAATTTGCCTGTAATTTATATTGCACACCCTTTTGGTGGTTACACGCCAACACAAATGGAATCCTATTTCGGTAAGCAGTACATCAACATTTTACTTTATGCCAATGGTGTTAAAAGTATCGAAACCAAAAATACACAAGGTTTAATGTTAATGAAACTGACGTATTATCAAGGCACAAATATGGCTCAGGCCGCGTCAGAACTAAGTGCATTATCCAACCGGGCGCAAGCCATTTTCCCTCCGGGTTCACAACCGCCTTTTATTATCCGTTTCGATGCATCATCACTCCCAATCGGCCAGTTGGTATTAAGCAGTAAAATCCGCACCAACAACGAATTACAGGATTTGGCAAACACTTATGTTAGGGCATCGTTCTCTTCCATTCCAGGTTTGCTTGCTCCTGCTCCTTTTGGTGGTAGTCCGCGTACTATAGAAGTAAACGTAGACCCCACGTTGTTGCGTTCACATAATTTAACTGTAGATCAGGTAGTGGAAGCCATCAGGCTGAACAACCAGACAGCGCCTTCAGGGAACGTCAGAATTGGCAATAAAAACTACATTACACCAACCAATTATACCATTAAACAGGTTAAAGATTTTGAAAACATTCCTTTATTTAAAGGCGGCGTGCAAAATCTACAGTTGAAAGATATTGCAACTGTAAAAGACGGCGCAGATTTAACTGCGGGTTATGCATTGATTAATGGAAAACGTTCTGTGTATTTAACCATTGCAAAATCTGGCGACGCTTCTACCTGGGAAGTAGTGAAAAATCTGAAGAAAAACCTGCCATCTATTCAAAATACTTTACCAGAAGATGTGAAACTTTCTTATGAGTTTGACCAATCTGTTTATGTAATCAATGCGGTAAAAAGTTTGGTAAGTGAAGGTGCAATTGGAGCGATCCTTACGGGTTTAATGGTTTTACTTTTTCTTGGCGATAAACGCGCCGCGCTGATTGTAATTCTAACCATTCCAACTTCAATTATTGCGGGCGTATTGTTCCTGAAATTATTCGGACAAACCATCAATATTATGTCTTTAAGTGGTTTGGCACTCGCCATTGGTATTTTGGTTGATGAAAGTACAGTAACAATAGAAAATATTCACCAGCATTTTGACATGGGCAAACCTAAAGCCTTGGCCATTTGGGATGCGTGTAAAGAAATTGCTTTTCCAAAATTGCTCATTTTACTGTGTATTCTTGCCGTATTTGCACCAGCATTTACCATGTCTGGAATACCGGGTGCATTGTTTTTACCGCTCGCTTTGGCAATCGGTTTCTCTATGGTCGTTTCGTTTTTACTGTCTCAAACGTTCGTGCCCATTATGGCCAACTGGTTAATGGTTGCTCATCCGGCAAAAGGTGCAGCAGAACATCCGGGCATTACACAAGATGAAGCAGATTTTAACGCGACAGGATTGCCACTTTCTTCTGAAGGCGATACACTTAACCAAAAGAAAATTCTGGTTGAACCACATGCACATCCCCAAAAACTGGGTGCATTTGACAAATTCCGGAATCGTTTTATGCGTTTTCTGGATCGTTTAATGCCGCGCAGAAAAATTGCTGTAATTCTGTATCTCCTTCTTGCTATCGGCTCTGCCGCCCTATTATTGGCCAATATTGGTCGGGATGTTTTACCGAAAGTAAATTCTAGTCAGTTTCAATTGCGTATGCGTGCGCCAGACGGAACCAGGTTAGAACGCACAGAAGAAAAAGCCAATACCATTTTAGCCGAATTGAAAAAAATGGTTGGTGCCGAGCATGTTTCCATTTCTTCTGTATATGTTGGGCAGCATCCTGCGCTCTTTTCTGTAAACCCGATTTATCTATTTATGGCTGGCCCGCATGAAGCTGTTTTTCAGGTTAACCTGAAAGATTATGAAGCCGATATGGATGATTTTAAAGACGATTTCAGAGCAAGGATTAAAAAAGCCGTGCCAGATGTTAACTTATCTTTCGAGCCAATTGAAATGACCGATAAAGTACTGAGCCAGGGTTCTCCAACGCCGATAGAAGTGCGTATTGCCGGAAAAAACAAAAAGCTTAATGAAGAATTTGCCAAAAAGGTTTTGAAAGAATTGAAAGGAATTGATTACATGCGCGATGTTCAGATTGCGCAATCCATCAGATATCCGGCCTTAAATATCAATATTGACAGAACACGCGCTGCTCAATTGAATGTAGATATGAACGATATTTCCCGATCATTAATTGCGTCTACATCATCATCACGTTATACGGATAAAAATGTTTGGCTAGACGAAAAAATCGGTTTGCCTTACAGCGTTCAGGTTCAGGTTCCGTTTAACCAGATGAACAGCAAAGAAGACATTGGCGAAATTCCATTATTGAGAAACAATAGCAGACCGGTTTTGAGTGATGTTGCCGACATTACGCCAGGAACAACTTATGGTGAAAACGACAATCTTGGCGCTATGCCCTTCTTATCGGTTACGGCAAATTTATACCATACCGATTTAGGAACTGCAGGAAAAGATGTAGACAAAGCGATCAAAAACATCGGCGAACTGCCCAGGGGTGTAACCATCAACGCAATTGGACTGACCAAAGTGCTTAATGAAACTTTAGACAGTTTACAATCTGGTTTATTGGTTGCCATTGTGGTCATATTCTTGATGCTGGCGGCAAATTTTCAATCGTTTAAAGTGCCTTTAGTTATTCTCGCCACCGTTCCGGCAGTTATTCTGGGCGCACTCTTACTTTTAACCTTAACGGGATCAACACTAAATCTACAATCATACATGGGAATTATCATGTCTGTTGGGGTGTCTATCGCGAATGCCGTTTTACTGATTACAAATGCCGAACAGTTGCGCCTAAAGAGTGGAAATGCTTTGGAAGCTGCCCGTGAAGCTGCAGCATTAAGGCTTCGCCCGATTATCATGACCAGTGTGGCAATGATTGTTGGAATGATGCCAATGGCCATTGGACATGGCGAAGGCGGCGGACAAGTTTCGCCACTTGGACGTGCAGTAATTGGCGGATTACTGGCCTCTACATTTGCAGTGCTCATTGTATTGCCTTTGGTTTTTGCCTGGGTACAAGGAAAACAAACCACAAATTCCATTTCTTTAGATCCGGAAGACAAAGACAGCTTACATTTTATTAAAGGTTTAGAAGAACAAGAAAACTAACATACACATGAATAAGACGATATTTTCCAGAACATTTATATATACCGCACTGGCGGCAAGCACCATTCTCGCTTCGTGTGGCCATCGTGAAGACAAAAGCGACCCAACAGCAGAAAAAGAAGCTGCGGTGCAAACTTTCGAGTTAAAGAAAACGAAACTCTCTACCAATCTTAACCTTCCGGGAGAATTAATTGCGCTGCAACAGGTAGACTTATATGCTAAAGTAAGCAGTTTTGTAAAAACATTAAATGCAGATATTGGTTCTGAAGTGGCAAAAGGACAATTGTTGATGACACTGGAAGCACCAGAAATGGCATCGCAGGTTTCTGCAGCACAATCCAGATTGAAAGCTCAGGAAGCGGTTTATACGGCAAGCAAGGCAAATTACAACCGTCTTTATGAAACCAGCAAAACCCCAGGTACAATTTCTGTAAATGATCTGGATCAGGCTTTGGCGAGAAGAAATGCAGATTTTGCACAACTGGAAGCAGCCAAAGCTTCTTATAAAGAAGTAGGCTCTATACAAGATTATTTAACAATCCGTGCGCCATTTAGCGGTGTAATATCTGCCAGAAATGTGAATTTAGGTGCTTATGTTGGTCCAACGGGCAAAGGTTCAGATTTTCCGATTTTTACTTTACAGGATCAGAAAAACCTCAGACTAGCCGTATCTATTCCAGAAGTATATACGGGATATTTGAAACAAGGCGACGAAGTTAGTTTCACTGTAAAATCGCTTCCAAACCAAAAATTCACCGCAAAAGTGAAACGTTTATCAGGCGCTTTAGATTTACGTTTACGTTCTGAACGTGTAGAAATGGATGTGCCAAATCTGAAAAAAACACTTTTACCAGGCATGGTGGCAGAAGTTAATGTGCCGCTTCCGGCAAATATCAGCACGTTTGTAATCCCGAAAAATGCTTTATTAGATACCAGCGAGGGTTTGTTTATCTTCAAAGTAGTTAATAATAAGGCCGTAAAACTGGAAGTGAAAAAAGGTAGAGATACGGATGATAAAGTTGAAATTTTTGGCGATTTGAATGAAGGTGACAAATTAGTTGCAGAGCCTACTGAAGAAATGCATGAAGGAATGGTGATTAAACCTTAAATTTGTTTATCACAACTTTGAAACATATGCTGGCCAGGAATCAGGAAATCAATACCTTAAACAAAAAGGAAACACTGGAAGATTTTTACAACAAGTTAAAAATAACCCGTCCGGAAATTCCTACGCCAAGTTTAGGTATGATTGATGATATTGGCCATTTCAACGTATTTAACCGTGCAGTGGCTTGTACCAATATGCCTTCCGCTTTTAGCCGGAGAGACTTTTACAAAATCTCGCTCATTATTGGAAATGGCATTCTACATTATCCGGATGCAGAAATTGAAATAAAAGGCAGAGCTTTGCTGTTTACGAATCCAAATATCCCATATTCATGGGAAAGTACATCGCCTAAGCCTGCCGGTTATTTTTGTTTGTTTACAGAAAATTTCATCCACAGCCGAAACGAGAGTCTGAGAGACTCTTTACTATGGCGGATAAATGATAGCCCTGTTATTCACATCACCGAAAAACAAGAGGAAAATTTGCAGGGCATTTTCTCCAGTATGATGCGCGAAATGGATGGCGACTACATTCATAAATATGATCTTCTGCGCAACTATGTACAATTGGTGGTACACGAAGCATTGAAAGTTAGACCTGCAGGAGATGTTTTCAAACAAAACAACGCATCTGTAAGGCTTACGTCTCTTTTTATTGAATTGCTTGAACGGCAATTCCCAATTGGCTCTACGGAGCATGTTTTGGAACTTAAAACTGCCCACGATTTTGCTTTGCGCCTGGCGGTACACGTAAATCATTTAAATCACGCTGTTAAAGAAGTGACAGGAAAAACTACTTCTGAGCATATCTCTAAACGGATTACCACCGAGGCAATTGCTTTGTTGAGACATACAGAATGGAACATTTCTGAAATTGCCTATTGCCTTGGGTTTGAATATCCGGCCAATTTTAATATTTTCTTTAAAAGACAAATGCAAAGCACACCAAAGGCTTTCAGGAAATAATTTGCTTTTTTAACAGATTGCTTTACGCCTCTACGCAAACCACATACGTTGGATTAGTAATAACGACGAAGCAAAAAAATCGTCTTTGCGAGAAGGAACGACTGCCTGCCCCGACTTTTCGGGGAAGCAATCTCTCTATTTGGCACGGAAACACAAAATTCACGGAAAAAGGACAACATAATCTGAACACAGATTCGCGCCTTTTGCGTGAGTAATCTCGCCTACTTAAATTTTCTTATTTTTACAGTAAACAACGCCTTATGTCCATTTTTTTTCCCGCCCAATATTCCACTTTATCCGCACAAGCGCTACAAAATTTTCTGATTGATCGATATCAATTGCATGAAAACACGCAATGCAAACTGTTAATCAGAAACGTGAGTGATACGTATTTGTTAGAGAATGATACCGAAAAATTTATTTTTAAAATTTACCGTGATGCGCACCGTAAACGAGAGGAAATTGAGGCAGAAGTTGAGCTGCTGAATCGTTTAAAAGCGGACGGGAATGCTGTAGGTTTTCCGATCGAAGATCAAAACGGGCAACAGATTCAGCAATTTAATGCGTTTGAAGGAATCAGAAATGGCGTTTTATTCAGCTATGCTAAAGGAAAAGTTATTCATGATCTCGAACCAAGTCATTTGATTTCTCTCGGTACCGATATGGCTAAAATTCATCAAACCACTTCCAAAATTAAATTAACGGGCCCCAGGCCAGTATTCGATTTCCAAACAACGTTGATCCAACCTTTAGAAACCTTACATTTAAAGGTTCCGGAATTGAAAGATGAGTTAACTTATCTCACTCAACTCTCAGAAATGGTGATGTCTAAATTTGAAACATTTGATACCAGAAATTTTTCTGTTGGCTATTGTCATTATGATTTTTTCCCGAAAAACTTTCACTTTGATGAACAAGGAAAAATAACCTTTTTCGATTTTGACTTCGCTGGCACAGGTTATCTTGTAAACGATTTGATGTCGTTTCTAAACCATTATTTTTTCCACCAAGTAAATAATATGATATCCAGTGAACAGGCAGAAGTGGACTTTAAGTTATTTCTAGATACATATATGCAGTATCGACCTTTAAGCCAAGACGAAATTGCAGCAATCCCCTACCTTGGCATCTGCTTTCATATTTTCTTTCTAAAATTCTTTTACGACAATTATGACGATTGGTCGAATGTGTTTTTGACACCGAAATATGTGAAATTTCGCGTAGAACTCATTCGGAAATGGGAAGCGATGTATTGCTTGTAGTGAATTTTTAATTAACACGTCGGTTCGAAGAAGCAATCTTTCTTGTTGCCACGGAGACACGGAAAAGGAAAACAAAATTTTAAGCACAGATTGCCCCTCGTCATTGCGGAAATTCAAAGCTCTGACTGGCTTCACAAATGAATCAATGACCGATGAACTAATGACCAATGAACCAATAAACTAGTGAACCAATTAAAACAACTCTGTTTTTAACATTGCTTTCAGGATATTCGATTGTACGTCGAAATTATTCAGGTGATTCAGGAAATTAATGTCAGATATTTTGAGATAACTGTCGTCAAGTAACTGAATAATCTCTGCAGGTATTGCGGTTTTAAGCACGGTTGCATTACTTGTTAAACGATCGTTTTTATATTCCAGTTCTTGAACAATCTTTTCTCTTTCAGATAAATTATTAGACTGATCAATCTCGTTCAACAAAGTTAAATCACAGAAAAGGAACAGATTCCGACCAGGAAAAAACAAAAAATGCCGATCGGTATCCAAAAAACGGTAAATTTCCATAACCATCTCTCCGGATTTTAATCCCATCAAAAAAGTGCTTCTAAATTCATATTTACACAGCAAACCCATGAGTTTTTTTTCTATGCTGGCAAACACATGTACGTACATTTTTTTATCGCCAACATCAATTAATTCTGAAAGTTGTTGCGGATTGATATCGAAATAAAAATCATTTGCATAACGGGAACTAAAGGCATTTATATTTTTCGAAAAAGGGAAATCGGTGCTGTGGTCGGAAAGAACATCAAATAAACGGCGTAAAGATTGGTTTACTTTAAGTGTTTGTTTCGGCTTTGCCAGTTCGAAATCTTTTTGGGTAATTAAAGCGCCTGACATACGCTCGATCAGACCTTCATTAATGTGGATTTCATCGTAAAGCAACGTTACATTTTTTTCGTTGCTTTTTTTAATTTTTCGCAGCAGCTCGATAACGCTTGCGGTGAATTGCACATGAAAAAGATCGAGTTTATTAATTTCAAGTTCTTCGTTATTTACAAAGAGTTGATGTATAACCTGGCTCCTTAAAAATATTTTGTAAATGATTTCTTCATCAAAAAACACAGAAAGCAGCTGTAAACGGCTGATTTCTGTGTTCGATTTTTTTAAAATATTTAAGCGGTATTCATCCATTCTTTACTTAACTCACTCGCGTAACGTTTTTCTTGAGCTCGGTTTCGAGGGTTTTCAATTCGCCATCCAAAACTCTTCTGCTCTGTGCACCCGCTTCATGAATTTGTTTAACCTCGTTTAAGGTTTCAATCAACGAAGAAGTGGTGCGTTTTAAAGTTTCCAAAGATACTACAGTTTTCTCATTTTCTTTGGCCACATCTATGCTATTCTGCTTCAGCATGTCTGCATTTTTTTGCAGAATGGTATTCGTAGTGTCGGAAATTTTCTTCTGCATTTCTACATTGGCTTTTTGCCTTTGTAAAGCAACGGCAATTGTCAACTGGTTTTTCCAAACAGGAATGGTTGTAGAAACGATAGACTGTGCTTTTTCTGCGATGGATGTATTGTTGTTCTGCACCACGCGGATCTGAGCCAGCGATTGCAGCATAATAAAACGGACAATTTTCATATCGGCCAGGCGTTTGTCTAACCTGCTGATAAAATCACGCAAATCGGCTATTTCATAATCCTGATAATCTGCTGGCCGGCCTTCCATTTCTGCCAATTTCAGATTTAGTTCGTTATACTTGAGTTGCCCCGCAATAATCAGTTCTTCCATTTGGTGGATGTAACTTACATTGCTATCGAACATCGTTTGTAAAGAACTGTTGTCTTTGATAGAATTTAACCTTCCGGCTTTAATTTTATTGGTGATTTTATCAATATTATTCACCACAACATCGTATTTCTGAAAGAGTTTTTTTACGTCTACTACCAGGTTTTTTAGAAATGGTATCCTGGAGATAAACGATTTAAATCCACTTTGTTCCAGTTCAGAAACATCAATATAATTCAGTTCTGTAAGCAACTCATTAATTAAGCCGCCAACTTCTCCGCTATTGTAAGTACGCACAGAAGCCAGAAAATCGTTACTGTATTTCTCCATAGAATTTTGGGTTTCATTTCCATAATTCAGAATAGAGTTTACATCAGAAGGTTCAAGGCTTTTGGCAATTTCCTGATATTTTAGGTTTTCTTCCGGCGATATTTTTTCGAGTTCCACATTGCCATCTTTATCCAGTTTAACTGGGGTAAGAGCCTGAGGAACGTTTGGGTTGCTTTCCATAGTTTAAAAATTAAGCAGACTTTTCAGTCTATAAATAATTCTGGGTTACAGTTTTCACGGTATCTTCCAGTTTTTTATCTCGTGTAGGTTCGCCAATGGCATTAAATTTCCACTCGTTATTTTTTTTGTAAAAAACGCCCATCACCATAGATACGTGACCAGAAAAGTTAGATCCGTTGGCAATATCATAAGTTGCGAAAACTTCATTTACACGTTTCGGAGAACCTTCATAAATGCGTATAGATGCAAAAGGAATGGTTCCAAAATCCTGCCCTCTAAAACTATTCAGCACGAAAGCAACGTGCGCAACATTGGCATCTAGTGCAGAAAAATCAAGTGTAATAACTTCATTGTCTAAACCATCATCGCCGCCCATATCGCCGGTTAAATCATCACCACTGTGTTTTACAGAACCGTTTTTTGATTTCAAATTGCCAAAATAAACCACTTCCAAAAGCTGTTTATTTTCATTGTATAACGCACAACTTGCATCAAGATCTACGGCTTCTTGTGTTTTTCCGAAACCAAACAGACCTTTCTTTTCAATAGCGCCCCAGTTTATACCAACACAAACATTTTGCAACGTACTGCCATTGCTTTTTTCCAGACTGATACGTTGTCCTTTTTGAAGATTAATTGCCATAATACTATTGATATTTATTTAGATAATCCTGTAAACCACCTTTCATGCCCACGCCAACTGCTTCAAATTTCCATTTTCCATCACGTTTGTAAATTCGACCGAATTCTACAGCCGTTTCAATAGAAAAATCTTCTTCCAATTCGTATTTCAACAGTTCTTCGTTGGTAGCAGAATCAAAAATGCGGACGAATGAATTTCTCACCTGACCGAAATTTTGTCTGCGCACATCAGATTCGTGGATGGTAACCACCACGCAAATTTCGTTCACGCGGGCGTCTATTTTTGTCAGGTCTACTTTAACTTGTTCATCGTCTCCATCTCCATCTCCGGTTAAATTATCACCCGTATGTTCAACAGATCCATCGGGAGAAACCAGATTGTTGTAAAACACAAAATTCTCATCTGAAACCAGCTTTTTCTGGTCGTTTAACAGAAAAACTGATGCATCCAAATCAAACGCAGAACCGGTTGATGAGCTGTTGGTATCCCAACCCAAACCAATGGTAAATTTTGGCGCGCCGATATTCTCTCTCTGTCCTTTTTGCAAATTTATAGCCATAGCATTGTATTATATAAGTTTATAATTATTGTCTTTAATGTAAGTTTTAATCCAATTCAGGTTTTCGCTGTATGCTTCCATCAGGTGGTAACTGTTACCCAAAGCAAGGTCGTATAACTGGTGTATAAAATCTGTATTCATTCGTTGGATAAACAAAGAAAAAGCCTGATGTTCCGTATTCAGAATGTATTTAACAATACGCGTATTAAAGCAAAAATGCCCGCTATTGATGATTGTTTCTAAATCGAAAATAGATTTTACCTTATGATAGTTAAGAAAATTTTCTACACTGGGGTGAATGTTGCGGTTAATAAGTTCGCCAAAATACAGCATATGGATTTCATTTTTTAACCCATAGGTCTTCGCCATTTTAAGAATCATTCTTTCGTGGCTTCCAGTAATTTTAATATCGTCTAGAAAGAGTAACGTTTTGCCTTCAAGAAAATCTTTATCAATATGAAAAGAATCGTTGCCAATTAAACTCAGCCGTTCTTCTGCACTTAGTTCGCCATAATCTTCTTTATAGGTTACCGTTCTGTGAACTTTAGTTTCTTGTACAGGTAAACCATTATTTTCGATTAGCCAGCGGTTAAGTTGCGAAACAAAATAATTTTTCATCGCAAAAGTTGCGGTCGGGATAAAACTATACGGGCTCGAAATAACCACAATCTGATCTGTTATAGAATTATCGGCAAGATAGTAGCGGATAAATCCATCGGCGAGATCGCGGCCAAAAGATTTCGCAACCAGATCGTCACCAAATTTAAAGCGGCTATATGCATCCGGATCAAAACCGAAGTTATCGGTATTGTCGATCTTGTGAAGTGCGTAGGTAAATGGGATCATAGAGAAGATTTAATATAGATAAATGATTGGAATTGATTAATAAACTGTGAATTCCGGCGGCCTCAGCGCCACCAATATCTGCAACTGGATTATCGCCAACATGGAGAATTTCCGAAAGTTTGATATCGGGATGTATATCGCGATTTATTCCATCCAGCATAAGCTGAAAAAAACCGCGATTGGGTTTAGACATGCGCACTTCATCAGAATACAATTGAAAATCGATAAAACAATCAATACCCAGATGGCGCACAACTTTTCTTAATGTTTTACCGCGGATAAAACCGGTATTGCTCAGAATATTTGTTGTAGATGTTGAATTGTTTTTCAATGCAGACAGCGTTTCTAACGTAGAATTGCTATAGATTAAGGGCATGTGATTTAATAAAAGTTCTTCCATTTCTAACTCAAGTTTTGGAAGATCGATTTGGAAATGTACCTCAAAATCATTCATCATACTGATGACCATGAGGTACATTTCATCGGCATCTACATTTTTACCGGTTTTCTCATTAATGGCATTTACCATTAAATCAACACGCCGAAAAATGATTATTACCTCTTCGAGCGTCTTATTTTTGGGATTGAATTTCTGATGAAAATAAGCAGCTCGCTCTTGTTTAAACGCAGGATTGGATTTAATCAGCGTTAACCAAAGATCGAAAGAATAATGTTTGTAAAAAGCCATGCGCTCTTGTGTTTTCATAATCCGTTTCTGTGTCCAATATCTGCAATTTGATTGAGGATTTTTAACGGTTTATTGTAAGAATTTTATAGACGTTGGAATAAAACCTTAGGATTTATCCAGTACATCTTCTGCCCGCTCGGCAACTTCTGCTTCTGCTTTATTTTGTTTCGGAAAATTAAATAACAAAGAAGAAAGCACCGGCAAAACAAATATTGCTACCGTAAAAACAGACACGAAAAGATCAGTCTCCTCTCCTTCTATCAAATGCGAAATTGGCGATTCAGGACTGAAATGAGTAAACAAAGATGAGGTTAATTTAATTCCAAGCACACCAATTACAATAAAAGCAACGGTTTCCAGAAATGTAAATTTCTCCATCAGTTTTACAAAAGCCTGCGCAACAAAACGCATAGCCAGAATGCCTACAAAAACACCAATATAAATTAGATAAATGTTATCTGTAAAGGCCACAGCGGCAAAAACGTTATCAATAGAAAAGGCAAGATCCATCACTTCCACAAGTGCTACAGTTGCCCAAAACGTACCAATTAAGCCTACGGTAGATTTGTAAATCCAACTTTTGCTCTTGTCTACAGATTCTTCATCATCTGCGTCTTTCTTAGCACTTTTTTTACGGAAATAATCAAAAGCAAGATAAATTAAATATAAGCCTCCCAGCGGTTTTAACCACCAGATTTTTACCAGCCATGCCGCAAGAAACAGACAGATACCGCGAAATACATAAGCGCCAATAATGCCATATTTTAAGGCTTTATCTCTTTGCTCTTTCGGTAAATCCATTACCATAGTTGCCAGTACTGCAGCATTATCTACAGAAAGCAGACTTTCAATAACGATTAAATTAAGGATGATAAGAAGGGATGCTTGAATGTCATTACCAAAGATGGTATGTAAAAGGTCCATAGAAAGTTTATATGTTTAATTTTAACAAAGAAACAAATTTTGCTGATTTAATAAAATGTATTGGCTACATCTGTTTCTTTTCGATTTTTGACTGTTTTACTGAATAAATGTTACATCATTTTTTTGTGTTTTGGCTTTGCAGCAGAAAGATGGTTCCTTTCTCGCCAGCCAATACAACGCTTTCTCCACTTTTAGATTTTTGCACTGCATTAAAACTTTGCCCTGAAATATTTTTCCAATTTTTACCACCATCTGTAGAAAGATCTGTTCCGGAAGTTCCGGTGGCAATCAATGTTTTCTTATCGACATAAGTTACACCGGAGCGATAGCCGAAAACCGGAGTTTCTGGCTTTAGCCAGGTTTTGCCGCCATCTGTGGTGCGCAAAACATTATTGCTGTTGTCTTTATCGCTAACATAATTTCCACCAACAACAACACCGTTTTTGGCATCATAAAAATCTATAGAAAATGGGCCGGTTGTGCTTTCGCCTTGCCAAATTGGGCATTTGAAAACACTCCAGGTTTGCCCGAAATCCGGAGAGAAGTATATATTGGAAACTGTGCCACCTGTGGCAATCCAGACTTTGCCTCCATTTAATGTTTTTATGGTTGTACCACTTGCCGCAAAACCTGCTTCGCCTTTGGCTATTTTCAGCGTAAGGTTTGTAGAAATATCCGTCCAATGCTCGCCTCCATCCAGCGTGCGCAGCAATTTCATTTCGTTGTTTATAGGATCTCCAAAGGCAATTGCTTTGTTTTTATCCCAAAAAGCCATTCCGTCCAAAAAAATGGCGCTGTCTGTATTTTTGTAGTATTCTGTCCAGCTTTTGCCACCATCTTTGGTTTTTAAAATGTATGCCGGCGAACCTGCGTTTACAACGATCGCTTCCTGATTGTCAAAAGCTTCAATATCTCTAAAATCCAATTTTTCGTAGCCCTGAGGTTTCATCCAGTTCCAGGTTTTGCCACCATCAATGGTTTTACCTATTGCACCGTTACTGCCGCTGGCCCAAATCACTTGGTCAGATACCACACTTAAACCACGCAGGCTTGTTTTGGTATTTTCATTAAGCATTTTCATTTGCCCCGATTGTGCAGCGCAAAAAAATGGTGCCCAAAAAAGGCACCAGATTATTTGTTTCATTTTAAAATTATTTTACACGTTTAAAAACCTCCGTTCGGCCCAGAAGTGATACGCCAACATAACCTCTAACGTTAAGTACATCTGTACTTTTTAAAGTCATGTTACAGCTATAGGTTTTGCCACTTTTAGGATCATAAATTGTTCCGTCGGTCCATTTCCCATCTTTATAAGAGAAATCTTTTAGAATCTCCAAGTTAAGCAATGGTCTCTTTTTTAAGTTATCTTCTGGATTTTTAGTATCTACTTTAGGTTTTCCATCCAAATTAGGCTCTTTCATCCAAGCCAGTTTACCATAGTATTTATTGCCTTTTTTATAAATTTCTATTTGTCCTTCACCAGATGAATTCTGCCATCTGCCTACAATTTCATCCTGCTTCTGTGCAAGAGCAGAAAAGGCTGTTGCTATGATTAATAGCATCAAAACTTGGAACTTTCTCATATTTTAAATTTTTAGTTAGTGATTAAAGATAACACTTGAACACTAACTAAATTAAAAAAAGCGAAGAAATTTACAAAACAAGGCCGTTTTTATGCAGAAATAATCGGCAGGTATTTTTTCCGGTAAGCGTAAAAAAGGAAAATATTAAATAGTAATAAACCAACCGCCATTGGCACTTCTGCCGGACCAAGAAAAGCGTGGTACAACAAAATATTTAGCGTTACGGGAAAAATTATCAAGGCAGCTAAAGGTGCTGTTTTTCCGATCAGCAACATTAAGCCGGCAACCAGTTCTGTTCCTTTAATAAGCGGCATTAAATAAACCGAAGCGGTAACGCCTGCCATAAAAGTTGTTTGAGCATCGGTCATTTTAGGCGCTTCTGCCGGCATAAATTTCAAAAAATAACTGACAGACGCGAATAGGTACATGGCGCCAAGTAGCACCCTGATGATGATTGTTGCAATTTTCATAATTGTTTTTTTGGTTGTGTACCACTAAAATAATAAATACCAAACACTTAAACGATATCAATTCTGTTCATCTTCAATAGGCAAATTGGAGTTTCAACACTAAATATATCGATTGTTTTTTGACGCAGATTACTAGCTTTTATCCTGTTTTTCACAAATTTTTCTCATTTTAGTGCATTCTATTTCTCCTCGCCCTCCATAAGAATCAAACTGAACTATACATTGACTAACGAAGCTGAACATATTAAACTTCTGCAACAGGGAAACCGGCGTGCTTTTGAAGCTTTATATCAGTTGTACAGCAATGCTTTGTATACTAAAATTTTATCGATGACCAAACTTCCTGACATTGCAGACGAGTTAGTTCAGGATATTTTTTTAAAAGTTTGGGAGAAACGTAAAGCAATTAAAGACGATTTATCTTTCAAGGGATGGTTGTATAAAATTGCCGAAAATACCGTATTTGATTATTACCGTAAACTGGCCAGGGATAAAAAAATGCAGGAATATCTTCTGCAAACCTTTGCCGAGTTGTATAATCATACCGAAGATTATATCCTAAATAAAGAACGAACAGCATTACTGGAAAAAGCGCTCTCTAAATTACCAGAACAACGAAAAATTATTTTTAAACTCTGCAGATTAGAAGAAAAAAGCTATCAGGAAGTTGCAAACTTACTCCAAATCAGTCCATCAACCGTGAGTAACCAGCTCGTTAAAGCAACAAAGACAATTAAGGACTATATATTCTTCAATTCAAGGGAATTTCTCCTTTTTATGATCGCTTTTTACTTGCGTAAATAAGGCCTTCCAAAAAATATTTAGTTTTTTTTACTTCCCGGATAGTGTGTTTCCAATTTTCGAGCGTATACAATGAAACGCGAATATGAAAAGTACACCAGAAACTAAGGCATTTTACCAGAAATTTCTTCAGAATAACGCTACCGCAGCAGAACTTGAAGCATTGCTTACAGATTTTGGTACGTTAAATGAAAGCGACCTGCGTGGATTAATTTCTGATGCACTAAATCGCGATGAAGCACTCGCAATTGCCGACTCTGCCCGTTTACAACACCTTGCAACTTTGCAGAACAAAATTAACGATTCCATTGATGGAGGCAGAAAAACCTTCCGCCTGTATACGCGCCCATTTTTTAAAATTGCCGCAACAATTGTAATTGCCGGAAGTATTGCTTTTTCCGGATTTCTGATTTCCAAAAACCGGGATTCAGATTTTACAGCTTTCAAAGCAGGCGGTAATTTTGCAAGCCTAAAACTTTCTGACGGCAGAAATCTGGTTTTGGAAAATATTGCAAAAGGTACACTCGCCAAAGCCGGATGCGTAAGCATCGAAAAAAAAGCTGACGGAAGCATTATCTACCGTGCAAATTCTTCTGATACTACGGGTTTATCTACCATAAATACAATTGAAACGCCACGTGGCGGACAATATAGAATTACTTTAGCAGACGGAACCAGCGTACTTTTAAATGCGGGCTCATCATTATCTTTCCCCGTTGGTTTCCGTGGCAACACGCGAGAAGTATCTCTAAGTGGAGAAGCGTATTTCGAGGTTGCTAAAAACCCGTCGAAACCATTCATTGTACATACAAAAACCTTTTCTACAACTGTTTTGGGCACCAAATTTAACCTCTCTACCTACACAGATGATCACGTTGCGCGGGCAATCCTTCTTGAAGGAAAAATTAAAGTAGCCAGCAATCAATCATCCGCTTCTGTAATCCTAAAACCTGGTCAGCAGGCAATTGTGAACAATTTTAATCTTGCTGTAGACACCGTAAATACCGAAAATGCCACAGCCTGGAAAGACGGTTTGTTCATTTTCGAGAACGAAAGTATTGATGTTGTGATGCACCACATTTCCAGATGGTACAATATCGATGTTGATTACAATACTTTGCCGCAAAAACAACTGTACATCAAAATCAGCAGAAACCAAAACCTCTCAGAACTGCTCCGCATGATTTCCTTAACAACAAATCTTAAATTTCAACTTACTGAAGGGAGGTTATCTGTGATCCAATAATTTACCTAGCATCCTACCTTCCCTATTTATCAACAACCAAAAAAACTAATTTGAATGAATTTTACCATGCATGCGCATTGCTTCAGGCAGCGCATATCCCAACCTATTACCAAAATATACGCATTGCTGATGATGTTTACAGCAATGAACATTGGTGTTTTACATGCACAAACCCTCAACTTTTCTTTTAAAAACACGCCTCTGGATAAAGTAATTGCAGAAGTTGCTAAAAAAAGTGGTTATGAATTTGTGTTTGACGCAGCGCATTTAAAAGGTACCAATCCTTTAACACTCGATATCAAATCTGCAAACCTAAGTCAAACCCTTGAGCAAATTTTCAGTAAACAAAATTTCAGTTATGAGATTGCAGGCAAAGTCATTATTCTTAAACCAAAAGTAATTGCACAATCTGCGGGTACATACTGGATTAAAGGCGTTGTTAAAGACAGCACTGAAAGTCCTATGGCTGGCGTTATTGTACGCGTAAAAGATCAAAAAAACGCTGTCCAAACCAATAGCGAAGGCTTATTCGCTATACAATTAGACGATAAACACAACAGTTTACTGTTTAATTTTATCGGTTATAAAGAGCGGGAATTGACACTTCCACGCAGCAATTCTACAGGCTCAATCAATGTTACACTTTACCAATCGCCATCACTTTTGATGGATGTTGTAGTAAATGGTTTTCAGAATCTAAGTCGCGAGCGCAGTACTGGTGCTGCGACAACAATAGACAGCGCTACCTTAAACAGACAACTAAATGTAGATTTACTTTCTGCATTAGAAGGTAGAGTTGCTGGTTTAATGTACACGAAAAATCCAAACGGACTTACTGCAGATCAGCCAGTATTACGCGGTATCGGAACCTTTTCTAATACGGTGGGTACAAGTCCGCTAATTGTAATTGATGGTTTGCCAACCGAAGTTACTTTAGATCAGGTAAATCCTTACGATGTAGAATCCATAACGGTCTTAAAAGATGCCGCTGCTGCCTCTATTTATGGCTCTCGTTCTGGAAACGGTGTTATTGTAATCGCTACAAAGAGTGGTAAGGGTAATGGTGTTAAAATTACGGCCAATGCAGATCTCTTTATTACCGGAAAACCGGGATTTGAAAGTATGCATTATGCTTCTACAAGTGATTTAATTGATTACGAAACCGCTGTTTATAATCAAGAACGTGCGAGGTATGCGTCTACTGATGCCATGTTTAATTATTATGGAAATGTTGGCAATGGCCTTACGAGATACTATACACCGCTTTATGAATTGTATCGGCTACAATCCAAAGGCTCTTTAAGTGCAGCGCAGGTTAACAATACGGTAAACCAATGGAGGCAAAATGATTATTATCAGGATTATGCAGATAACGTTTGGCAAAATGAAGTACGCCAGCGTTACAATTTATCTTTCAGTTCTAACGGCGCTAAAAGCAGTAATTTCTTATCCCTCAATTACGATGCAACAGATGAACGTATGAAATACAACAACAGCAAGAATTTTACGCTGTACAATAAATCTACCTTCAACCTTAAAAAATGGTTAACGGCAACTATTGGTATTAATGCGGCCTACAATACTAGCGTGAGCAGCAGTTATGATTATACAAACTACCAATTGCAACCGCGCTATCAGCAAATTACAGATGGAAATGGAAACCTTGTGTATTCGGATTATGTAAATTTGTCTGATGGTTTTTCTTCCACACTGAACATTAATCCTGCAGTAATTACAAGTCTTGCCGGCAACTCAAATTTCAAATCTTTCCGCTTTAACATGCTCGATGCTATTCAGGAGGGACAGATGAATACAAAAGCCATTAACCTAAGAACATTTGCCAATATAAAAGCCAATATCTATGAAGGTTTAAGTTTCAGTACTCAATTTCAGTACGAAAACAAACGCAACGATGGAGAACAGTTTTTTGATAAGAATAGCTACAGAATGCGTTATGCCTACAATGCAATGACCAGCTATGCAAACAATATATATACCCACAATTTACCAGAAGGAGGGCGTTTTTATCAGCTAACCCAGCAAAGCACTAACTATACGTTCAGAAACCAGCTGAGTTACGATAAAATTTTCGGCAATAAAGAAAATGAACATGCCATTGTAGCCATTGCAGGCTTTGAGATGCGCCAAACATTGGTACCGCGTACATTAGAATCTCTACGTTATGGTTATGATCCGGTAACATTAAGTTCAACACTATTGGATCTGGACAGATTGAATAATACGGGTATCGCCAGTTATATTTACGGCAACCGCACATTGGGCGTGCCTGCTACCAAACAAACACAAACCAAACACCGCTACTTATCTGCATATAGCAATATGAGTTATACTTTCCGCAGTAAATATAACCTAACGGGAAGTGTACGCGTAGATCAAACCGATTTGTTTGGCGTAGATCCAAAATATAAAAACAATCCGCAATGGTCTGTAGGTTTAGGCTGGAATGCCAGCAACGAAGATTTTTTAAGCAACCTAGCCTGGTTAAGTTTACTAAAGGTGCGCGCAACTTATGGTCTTAATGGAAATGTAGACCAAGGTTCTTCTCCATATTTAACGGCAACAATTCGTAGCGATGGATTATTCCCGGCATTGCAATACACCAACATTGTAGCACTTCCAAATCCGAAATTGCGGTGGGAACGCATTGCAACCACAAACTTTGGTATTGATTATGCCCTCTTCCAGAATCGCCTTCGCGGAAGCATTGATATATATAACAAATACAGTACAGATTTACTGGTTACTACAGAACTTGATCCTACAGTTGGAACCGCCTCTCGTACGTTAAACAATGGCGCATTGAGAAACAGAGGGATAGAATTTAGTGTTAGCGGAGAGTGGCTTAAACACAACGATTTGACATTTAGCTCATCAATTGTTATTGGCTTTAACCGCAACAAAGTACAAAAGGTAAATAACGCGGTGCAATCAGCAGCATCTTATATTTCATCGCCGAGAGACTACTTCTTTCTTGATCAGCCCATCAATTCTGTATATGCATATAAATACGGAGGAATGGTAAATGGCTATCCTTATTTCCTGGATGAAAACGGGCAATCTAATGTGACTTTCGATGCTAGCGGTACACCAACAGCAGTAAAAAGCATTAACAACAGCAGTGCCATCGTTAATATGGGTACTTTAATCCCGCTTTATAACGGTTCTGTATCGCAACGCATCAGTTATAAAAATTTCGACATCAGTGCACTTTTGGTTTTCTCAGGCGGAAATAAATTGCGTAAAGATGTAACCGATTTAGGGAGCACAACGGTTTACGATCAGGATATTAACCAAAGATGGACAAACGGTAACACACCAGATCTACCACGTATTTATGTAGATTATCCAACATCTGCTGTAAATTTCGCATCAACATTGAGCACACTCTGGAAATATTCTGATGCGCAAATTCTGGATGCCAGCTACATCAAATTACGCAACGTTTCGCTTTCTTACACACTTCCAAATCATGTAAGCAAAACCTTGCATGTAAGTCAGGTACGTATGTCTGCACAGGTTAATAATTTATGGTATTGGAGTGCTGCCGGAGATGATATTGATCCGGAAACCTATTCTTTAAACAGCGGAACCCGATCACTTGAAATCCCCAAATCATTTCTATTCGGATTGAACGTAACCTTCTAAACACCAAAAACATGAAAAAACAATTCTTACCTCTTTTTACACTTGTTTTGGTCTTCCTTGCAGGTTGTAAAAAATATACAGACATCACCCCAATCGGATCAATGGTAATTGAAACCGCCGAAGATTATTATAAACTGGTTTCTTTTCCAAACCGGGCATATCCAATAACCAATTTTCAATATTTGGTTGATGATCAATGGATGAAAGAAACCAATGTTATTGGCCGTACCAAAAACATAGACATCATTAACTTCACGTTTGATGACAGCGATGCCCGTACCAATTTATTAAGCGGATCTAGCATGTACAACCAAAGCTACAGCTACATAAACCGTTGGAATACAATAATTTCATTAGTAGACGACAGTAAAGGCGATGAAAACATTAAACAACTGGCAAAGGCCGAAGCAAAGGTTTATCGCGCTTTTGATCATTTTCTTTTGGTAAATGTTTATGCAAAAGCGTATGATCCGCAAACAGCAGCAACAGATGGTGGCATTTGTATTATGGATAAATACGATTTGGAAGCCAAACCTGTAAAATCTACTGTACAACAGGTTTACGATTTTATACAAGCCGATATTGATGCCGCAATCCCTTATCTGCAACAAACACCGGTTGATGTTTATCACCCTTCACTGGCATTCGCCTGGGCACTTAAAGCAAAAATTCACCTTTTTAAACACGAATTTTCGCAGGCCAAAGAAGCTGCACTAAAATCATTGAGTTATAATAATGCAATTTACGATCTGGTAAATCTAACCAGACTTGGCGGACCAACTACCGTTGCAGTTCCGGCGGGGCAAAATCCAGAAGTATTGAGCTATATGTATATGACAGGCTATACAGAATCTACCTTTTTATATGTATATATATTTAGTCCGGAGTTGGTTAATCTGTTCGGTAAAAACGATGCCCGCTACAACTTGTTTATGAACAGCACCAATGCAAGTTATCTGGATATCGGTTCCGGAACTTCGTATTTCTCCATCAACTACCGCCAGTTTTTCTATCCAACAGTTGGTATGAAAACAACAGAAGTTTACCTGATGCTTGCCGAGTGTTATGCCCGTGAAGGAAACCTGACAGAATCTATCAATATCATCAATCAAATCCGCGCAAAACGCATCACATCTGGTACCGTAACACTACCTGTACCCGCAACAATTAAAGATGCAATGGATATTGTAATTGCAGAACGCCGCAAAGAATTGCTCTTTGGCTTTAACCGTTTCTTTGATCTCAAAAGATTAAACAATGAACCGGCATATGCAAAAACCATTACCAGAACCTTCCCTATCGTTAATAAAACAGTTCCGCAGGTTACGTATACGTTGCCACCAAATTCGCGTTTGTACATTATTCCGTTTCCTTCAAATGTGATGAAACTCAATCCGAATTTAAGGCTCAACACCAATGAAACCTTACCTTTTTAACTAAACACAACACACAATGAAATATGCTTTAAGCATTATCCTTTGCGCATGGTCCGTTTTGGGCTATGCGCAGAAAAAGGATGAATCCAAAAAAGATTCTATTCCGGTAAAAAAAATTACCAGTTACGAAAAACTTATCCCAAAAGGTGCCTATGCCAGAAATGGATTGTTTGATGTTAGAAACACCGAAGGCAAATGGTATTTTGAAATACCAGACAGCTTGATGAAACGATACATTCTAGTGGTAACGCGCTATGTTGCTACACCTCAGGGTGCAGGTTCTTTTGGTGGCGAAAAATTAAATGAGCAAACCGTATACTTTGAGAAAGGCCAGGATAAAAAGTTGCTAATGCGTGCAGTGATTTACCGCCAGGATGTGAATAATGAAACTCAGGCAATTTTTAAAGCAGTAGAAACCTCGCAAGTGAACCCGATTGTTGCTGCCTTCGATATTAAATCTACCAATCCATCAACCGGAAATACCGTGATTGATGTAACTGATTTTTTTAGAAAAGAAAGCGCAATTGTATCTTTTCCGGCTTCAGAAAAAACAGATAAAAAACTCGGCGGACTGGCAGACGACAGATCTTTCATCAACAAAATAAATACCTATCCAATCAACGTTGAGATTAAAACTACAAAAACCTACAGCACCTCTGCAGCGTCAATTAGCGCCGGCGCACAAACGGGTTTTATCACATTTGATCTGAATACATCGATGGTTTTATTGCCAAAAGAGCCTATGCGTAAGCGTTTCTTTGATGAGCGCGTAGGTTATTTCGCCAATAAATACACACTGTTTGATGACAACCAGCAAAGAGTTAAAAACTTGTTTTACATACAACGCTATCGTCTGGAACCAAAAACCGAAGATGTAGAGAAATACAATCGCGGCGAGCTGGTAGAACCTAAAAAACAAATTGTTTACTATATCGATCCGGCAACGCCGAAAAAATGGCGTCCATATCTGATTGCCGGAGTAAATGATTGGCAAGTGGCTTTTGAGCAAGCAGGTTTCAAAAATGCTATTGTTGCAAAAGAATGGCCGGAAGCCGATACCACAATGAGTTTAGAAGATGCAAGATATTCTGTAATCCGGTATTACGCATCAGAAACGCCAAATGCATACGGCCCCCGCATCAGCGATCCGAGAAGCGGAGAAATTATTGAAAGCCATGTAGGCTGGTTTCACAATGTGATGAAACTGGTACACAACTGGTACATGATACAAGCCGGACCATTAGATCCGAGAGCGCAAAAAATGGAATTTGATGATGAACTAATGGGACAACTGATTCGTTTTGTTTCTTCGCATGAGATTGGCCACACCATAGGTTTACGCCACAACATGGGCGCAAGCAGCCAAACACCAGTGGCAAAATTACGCGATAAAAAATGGGTAGAAGCTAATGGCCATACTGTTTCAATTATGGATTATGCCCGTTTCAATTATGTGGCGCAGCCCGAAGATCACATTTCTCCTGCTGGAATTTATGCGCGTATTGGTGCGTATGATAAATGGGCAATACAATGGGGATATCGCGATTTTACCAATACTAAAGATGCTTTTGACGATCAGAAAATACTCAATAAACTGATTATAGACAGTTTAAAAACCAACCCAAAACTCTGGTTTGGTGGCGAAGGAAAAAATGGAGATCCAAGAAGTCAGGCGGAAGATCTGGGCGATGATTCTATGTTGGCGAGTGATTATGGCATCAAAAACCTGAAACGTGTAGTGCCTAATCTGCTTAAATGGACCTATGAAGAAGGTGATCTATATGACAACCTGAAAGAATTGCATAAAGCTGTTGTGGGTCAATACAGTCGTTACCTTTATCATGTAATGACCAATATTGGCAATCAATATATTACACAACGCAGTGCGGATGAAACCGGAAATGTGTATACGGAAATCCCCAGAGATAAAGTAAAACGTGCCGTAAATTATCTGGACAGACAGCTTTTTGATGCGCCTTTATGGATGTATCCTACTGCTATCACCGAAAAAATTGATGCAGATCCGACGGCTGCCATTATGGATCAGCAAAATCAAATTCTGAATATTGTTTTAAGTCCGGGCATATTATTTAACCTAAACCAAAAAGCTTTGGTTTCAAAAAATCCCTACCCGGTTTCAGAATTTCTGACGGATCTGGAAAAAGCCGTTTGGAAAAATTTCTCCGGTCAACCGCTTAAAGACAGTTATCGCCGCGCTTTACAACGCGCTTATATAGAAAAACTAAATATCCTCATCAATCCGAAAGATATTGCCGATGGCAAACAAATGAATAATTTCCAGAGGAGTGATGTACGATTGTTGGCGATGGATCATCTAAAACATTTGCGTGCGAAAGTAAATGCATTATTGGCTGCGAATCCAAAAAACCAAACACACCTGCGTGATATGCTTAAAGAAATTAATGGTATTGCAACCCGGGCAGCTAAAGTTAAATCTTAATTATACTATATATGAAAAATCTAAGAATCATTTTTTTTAGTCTTCTGCTTGTTTCTGCCTTAACCAGTTCTGCACAGTATGACGTGGCAAAGCGCGATGCATTGAAAAAAGAAATCGTACAAGACTATATTTTACTGAAAGACAATTTGTTTGCATCAGACTCGCTAAAAGCTGTTGAAGCCGCGAATCATTATGCCGAAGATCTCGCTGTCTTTAAATTTAAGAAACTAACTTTAGACGACATGAACGCGCATACAACTGCCAGAAAAGATCTGGTTACGTTGGCAAAAGAAATTGGTGCAACCAAAAACATCAACCTGCAAAGGAAAAAATTTTCGCAGCTATCTGCAAAGTTCATATTGATTATGGATCAGGTAAAACCTGAGGGAGAAAAACTGTACCAGCAGCAATGCCCAATGACTGGTGATACCTGGATCAGCACTGTTGAAACCATTCAAAATCCATATTTTCCAAAAAATATGGCCACTTGCGGAGTCGTAAAATCTACACTTTAATCTTATACTACCAGTTGTACCATTCATTTCTGGTGCAGCTGGTTTCTAAAAAAACAAAACCTATCACTTTTGTCGCGTTGTACTTTGCCTAAGAATCCGCGACTTTTCTACATTCAGAAATCGAGAAATTGTTTGCTTTAAAAGGTCATATTTTTGTCATTAAATTTTCACCGCTGTAAATCAGCTTAATAACTACGTAAATGTTGATAATTTTTTCTACTAAAAATCGTTCGGACACTACGATTTACAAAAAATTAATATTATAATTACATATACCAAATATTTAATCGACATGAGCACACTACTAGTATTTGCAGCTTCTTTCCTGATTATTTCTTTCGCATTAATGACTTATTGTTATTTTACGGCAGAGCAGGTTCCGAGCGACGACGAGAAGTTTTAATTAGACTTTTACTCGAAGACACCTATTTAACGCAAAAAATATTCTCATCCCCGAATAAACTAAAAAAGCAGCTGAAAGGCTGCTTTTTTTTGTTGTAAACGCTGTGTTGCGTTCTGTTAAGTTTTTAGCCAATCGTAGATGATTGGAGCTGCTCCTGAATACCAGAGGATAAGTCCGATTAGAAAAATGGTTAATAAAATCCATAGTAAAGGCCACCCCTCGAATTTGTGTTTCGTTTTGGATCTGTTTGGATCATTCAGGTCTTTATGGTCATCTACCATCCTATCGCCCCTTTTCGCCGGATTCGGATCAGATACATTGCTCATAAGATTATTTAGTTAGTTGTACAAAACTAAACTTTAAACAACAAAAACAAAAATTGTTTATATGCATTAACAAATGAGACAAAAGCACAGAAGCTTTGAATTAAAACCTGTCAACTATTGAACAAGCTGTAAAACCGAAAACAAACTTATTCTTTAGTCGCCATTGCAATCATTTTATGCGCCAGATCTCTTCCCAAATAACGATCAATAATTCCATGAACGAGGTAAAGTAAAGGCGTCATTAAAATAGCGACGATGAACTTATATGTATATCCCACCAATCCAATAGCGGCAACCATTTGCCAACTGTAGTGGTATTGCGGATTAAGATAAAAAGCGATAAAAATAACGACAAAACTGTCTATAAACTGAGAAACAAGTGTAGATCCGGTGGCACGTAACCATAATGCGCGATCGCCGGTAAGCTTTTTAATCTGATGAAACACCATTACATCTACCATTTGTCCGAGGATAAATGCCGTAATAGAGCCAACGATAATCCACATGCCCTGACCAAAGATCCCAGAGAAAGCATTATTCATGTTTAGGTCTTCACCATTAATTTCTTGATGCACCCAAAAATCTGAAGCACTTAAATGCATACTTCCCCAAACAACAAAAAAGGCATAGCCAATAAGCGTTGCGGTAAGTAAGGAGAGAAAACGTACTTGTTTAACGCCAAAATATTCGTTAATAATGTCTGTCATGATGAAAATAATTGGCCACGTAATGATCCCTGCAGACATGTTAAAAGAAAGATTTGGCACTCCAAACAGATTGATATCGAATTTCTTCATACCCAACGTTTCCTCCACACTAAATAATTTCACACCAATAAATTCGGATAGTATGGCATTTGCAACGAAAAAACTACCCAGAACAAGTAATAAACGGCTTTCTTTTGTCTTAAAGGTCATTGACATAATTATCGAATCGATATAAAAAGCATAAATATACGGTGGGCGGCGAGAATTTTACTATCCATGGGTAGCAATTTGAAATTATTTTGGCAAATCAATAATTTTTTACACACATAAGACCTTAAAAATAGGTTTAGAACTTAAATCTCCCAATCTTTGTGCTCCGCAAAACATTTAAGAGTAAGAGAAAAAATTTCTACCTGATTTTAATTTTAGGTTCTTTAGCCGCACTTGGTCCATTTTCTATCGATATGTATTTACCAGGTTTTCTGGATATTGCTAACGATTTAAAAACAACAGAATCTGCCGTTTCCTTGTCTCTTTCCAGCTTCTTCATCGGTATTTCTGCCGGACAATTGCTTTACGGCCCATTGCTTGACAAATTCGGAAGAAAAAGACCTTTATATTTTGGTTTAGTACTTTACATTTTAGCCTCTTTGGGATGCTTGCTGGTAAAAGATATTGACCAACTTGTAATCTTACGTTTTATTCAGGCCATTGGAAGTTGCGCCACTGCTGTTGCTTCTGTAGCTATGGTACGAGATTTATTTACTGTTGAGGAAAGTCCGAAGTATTTGCCTCGCTCATGTTAGTTATCGCGGTTTCGCCAATGTTGGCTCCTACCGCAGGCGGTTACCTCATTGCAGCATTCGGCTGGACTTCCGTATTTGTTTTTTTGGCGTTTATGGCTTTCCTAATGTTATTGGCATCGTTTTTCAAATTGCCAGAAAGTTACATACCAGATCCGTCTTATTCATTAAAACCGCAACCCATACTAAATAGCTTTGCAACAGTTTTAAGAGAACCTCAATTTACTACTTATGCTTTAGTTAGTGCAATCACATTTTCTGGGTTATTTGCATACGTATCTTCATCGCCTACCGTTTTTATGAAAATTTATTCGGTAAGTAAAACAGGTTATGGTTGGATTTTCGCTATACTATCGGTATTTTTTATCGGATCGAGTCAGTTAAACACCTTAATGTTAAGATGGTTTACAAGTAAACAAATCATTGCTGTAGCTTTACCATTACAGGTTTTGTTCAGCATTCTTTTTTTGATTTTTGCGTATAACGATTGGTTGTCTTTATATTCTACTATCGCTTTTATTGCATCGTTTTTATGCTGTTTAGGTTTTATTAATCCAAATGCAGCGGCACTTTCTTTAGCACCTTTTACCAAAAATGCAGGCATCGCTTCTGCATTAATGGGTGCGTGCCAAATGGGACTTGGCGCATTTACTTCTGTATTGGTAAGCCTTTTTTCTGAACATTCTGTTGTTCCAATGCCTTTGGTAATGACCGGTGCAGCAGGCTGTGCACTTATTTGCTGGTTAATTGGACGAAGATTTATTCGAACAGAATTTAAAGCAGATCCGGCGGCAGCCGTTGGTGGGCATTAAACTCTAAAAGCAGGCATTGCACACTTGTCGCATTTTTAAGAATATGAGTTTTGGGCGTTCCTTAGGGTATAATCCATAGGTATGTTTGGTATACATTCCTGGTAAGCTAAGATACGGAGCATACATATTTTAAAATTCTTTTGCCTATTTTCGCTTGTAGATGCTGAATATACAATCGAAACTTCCTGGTGTTGGTACCACAATTTTTACTGTGATGTCTAAGCTTGCAGCCGAGCACCAAGCAATTAATTTATCACAGGGTTTCCCTGATTACCCTTGCGATCCGACATTATTAAACCTGGTAGACCAAGCGCTGAAACAAGGCCACAACCAGTATGCACCAATGGCTGGAAATACTTTGCTTAGAGAAGTAATCGCTCAAAAAGTGGAAAAATTATATTCCGTACACTACAATCCGGAAACGGAAATTACAATAACCGCGGGTGCTACACAGGCAATTTTTACGGCACTCGCTTCCATAATCAATATTGGCGATGAAGTCATAATATTTGAGCCGGCTTACGACTGCTATTCACCAACAATACGTTTACTCGGAGGTATAGTTAAGACCTATGAACTTGCTCCGCCAAATTACGATATCGATTGGGAAATGGTAAAGAAGTTGTTCACTTCTAAAACCAGGATGATTATCCTCAATTCACCGCAAAACCCAACTGGCACCATTCTGAAAGACACTGATATGGAATCGCTCAATAAACTGGTTCAGGGAACGGATATTCTGATACTCAGCGATGAGGTTTATGAACATCTGGTTTATGACGGCCGGCAACATCAAAGTATTATGCTTCATCCGGATTTAAAAGAACGTAGTTTTGTTGTAGCCTCATTCGGAAAACTTTTACACGCTACAGGATGGAAGATTGGTTATTGCATCGCTCCAGAACAGCTTACCAAAGAGTTTAGAAAGGTACACCAATTTAACGTTTTCAGCGTTAATAGTCCAATGCAACAAGCCATTGCCCAGTATCTTCAAAATCCGGAGCACTATATGAGCCTGAACAGTTTTTTTCAGCAAAAAAGAGACTATTTCAGACAATTGCTTACACCAGGCCGTTTTGAATTATTGCCTTGCCAGGGTTCTTACTTCCAATGTGCAAGTTATGCACATTTCAGCGATGAGAAAGACACAGATTTTTGTGCAAGGTTAATTACAGAATTTGGAGTAGCGGCAATACCGGTTTCAGCATTTTACCAGCAAGGTACAGATCACAAAATTATCCGGTTTTGTTTTGCCAAAGAAGCACACACGTTGGCTTTGGCAGCAGAGAAATTAACTAAAGTTTAACATCCCAAATTAAAAAAATCATGGATGCACCTTTATATACTAAAATCGAAAACCTGAAAATAACCATTTTCCAGGCCTATCTATTTTGGGAAAATATTGAAAAAAACCTGCAAAATCTTTCTTTAAGATTATCAATGGGTGTGAGGGAAAAAACAGACCTGATCATTCTTCCAGAAATGTTTAACAGCGGTTTCAGTATGAATGCTGAAAAACTTGCCGAAGAAATGGGCGGTTTGACGATGCAGTGGATGCAAAAAACTGCTAACCAATACAATTGTGTTGTAACCGGAAGTTTAATTATTAAGGAAGACGGCCACTTTTACAACAGATTAATCTGGATGCACCCAGACGGGCAGTTCCAAAAATATGATAAACGCCACCTTTTTGGGATGGGCGATGAAGACAAAACCTTCACGGCAGGAAAAGATCAGTTGATCGTAGAATTAAAGGGTTGGAAAATCAGACTTGCCGTATGCTATGATCTTCGATTTCCAGCCTGGTTGCGCAACGTTGATGGGGGTTATGACATTCTTTTGCTCGTTGCCAGTTGGCCAGACAAACGCTCCGCACATTGGAAAACATTAATTCCCGCCAGAGCAATTGAAAACCAAAGTTATGTAGTTGGCGTAAACCGTGTTGGCCACGATGGAAACCAAGTATATCATGGCGGCCATTCCATGGTTATGGATCCGTACGGAAGTACAGTATATTATAAACCAGAAGATGAAGATATGTATACCGTAACAATTGCTTATGAAGAGATTGTAAAAGTGCGCAGGCAATTTCCATTTTTAAAAGATGCAGATCGTTTTGAAATTTTGGATTAAACCTCCTTCCGGATGGTGGTCGTCAGAAAATCAGTAAAACGTTAAACGAATCCTGAAAACAACTAACTTTTTTTTGAAGGATCATTTCTATATTTAGCCAAAATTAACAAAAAACCAAACCACATTCTTCATCACATTATGTTCAACAGACGTAAATTTATTAAGGCATCTGCACTTTCTGCAGGGCTTCTGGCCATTGACAAGAAAAGTATTGCAAACGTTATCCCGGCAAAAGCAACTGCAGTAAAAAATTTCCCAATTGTAATTTCTACCTGGGATTTTGGTATTGCGGCAAATGCCGATGCATGGAAAGTATTGTCTAAGGGTGGCCGCGCGCTCGATGCTGTTGAACAAGGTGTCTGGGTTCCTGAAGCAGATATTAAAAATCAATCTGTTGGTTACGGCGGATTGCCAGATCGCGATGGTATTGTAACACTTGATGCCTGTATTATGGATGAGTTTGGAAACTGCGGTGCCGTGCTCGCTATAGAAAATATTAAACATCCAATTTCGGTAGCTCGAAAAGTGATGGAGAAAACGCCTCACGTAATGCTTGCAGGCGATGGCGCTTTGCAGTTTGCACTGGAACAAGGATTTAAGAAAGAAAACTTACTTACTCCAGAAAGCGAAAAAGCATGGAAAGAATGGTTAAAAACGGCGAAATATGCGCCGGTAATGAATATCGAAAACCAATTGTATGATAAGGCTGCTCCGCAGAAATTACCAGGCAATCAGTACAATCATGATACCATCGGCATGCTGGCCATAGATGAAAAAGGAAATATTTCCGGTGCCTGCACAACCAGTGGAATGGCCTACAAGCTACATGGCCGTGTTGGCGACAGTCCGATTATTGGTGCTGGTTTATATGTAGATAATGAGGTTGGCGGCGCAACATCTACCGGTGTTGGCGAAGAGGTAGTTCGCAATGTTGGTTCATTCCTTGTTGTAGAACTTATGCGTCAGGGATACTCTCCGGAAAATGCTTGTAAGGAAGCAGTAATGCGCATTATCAAGAAAAAACCAGAGACTGCAAAAAATATCCAGGTTGGTTTTCTAGCCATTAATAAAAAAGGCGAATATGGTGCATATGCCATTCAGCAAGGTTTTAGTTACGCGGTTTGTAATGCCGAAAAACAAGATCTCTTAATTAAAGGCAAAAGCTATTACTAAAGCCTGAATTCACTTAACGCCTTCAAAAATAAAATCTGCCTTATGGGTTTGTTCTCAAAAATTTTCGGAAAGAAAAATGTGGTTGCCCGCAAGGGAGAACCTGATATGATTTATGTAGCCAGTGAAGATGAAGCGATGAACTGGGGCATTGAAAAAGCAAAACTGACACTCGGTTATTTTGAAAGAAGTCTGAAAAATCCGCAACCTCATCAACAATACTTTTCGGTAAAAATCCATATTGTTGATGGAAAATCAAGCGAACACATTTGGTTAACTTCTCCATCTTTTGATGACGAAGGCAACCTTTTCGGCATTGTTGGAAACGAACCTGTAAATGTTTCGACGGTAAAAATCGATCAGAAAATAGGTGTCGACCGTAAAATGATCTCCGACTGGATGATTATCGAAAACGGTCGTTTAATTGGTGGTTACACACTGCGTGTGTTACGAGATCAGGTTCCGGAAACAGAACGCGAGGAATTTGACCGCAGTCTGAATATGTACATTGATGAAGGTGTAGATTATTTCGAAGCCGATTTAAACACACCCGAAGGCGCAATTCTCTCACTTGAAAAAGCCTATAGCACAAAAAATTTAGATGCAGCGCTGGCTTGCAAAGACTTTAATGAGGAAGCCAGACTGATGCTTGCGCAACGCGAAATGCCCTTAGATGAAGACACGTGTACTCAACTTGCAGAAGTGCTGGAAATGTCATTTATCAGCAACCTTGAAGAACAAGGTTTCCCGGATTTTTCCATGCTTTTAAATGCCTTTCCGCAACGCGAAAAATTAGACGATGAACACTGGATAATCACTGAAGTTTGCTGGTTTCCTGACTGCGGAAAATCTATACAAAAACTTAATGTTTTCAAATCTGACAATGGCTGGAAAGTTTTAGGTCTGGCCGATCAATCTTAAATGCCCAAAACCAAATGAACAACAATAAATCTTTTGTGATAGAAGTTTGCGGAAATTCTTTCGAATCTGCTCTCGCAGCACAAAACGGCGGCGCAAAACGAGTAGAACTTTGCGATAACCTTGCCGAAGGTGGAACCACGCCCAGTTATGCACACATTGCACTGTCTAAACAACGGCTCACAATAGAAATCTGGCCAATTATACGGCCGCGTGGCGGAGATTTTTTGTATTCAGATATAGAGTTTGAGTTGATGAAAGAAGACATCAAAAACTGCAAAGCATTGCAATGTGATGGTGTTGTATTGGGCATTTTAACGAAAGACGGTTCAATAGATATACCACGCTGTCAAGAGTTAATTCAATTGGCTTCTCCCCTTCCTGTGGCGTTTCATCGCGCATTTGACATGAGCAACAATCTAGAAAAAGCACTGGAAGAAATTATCCAATTGGGTTGTGTACGCATACTCACTTCTGGCGGTGCTACTTCTGCACCGAAAGGTGCAAAAATGCTCCGTAAACTTATTCAGCAGGCGGCTGGCCGCATCTGCATTATGCCGGGCGCAGGCGTTAATGAAGAAAACATCGGCGATCTGGCTTTGCAAACAGGCGCTACAGAATTTCATACTTCTGCAAAAGTTTTTGTAGCCAGTAAAATGGAATATCGCAATGCAGAAACAAAAATGGGAAGCATAGAAGATGAGTACCGATATGAACTCAGCTCGGCAGATCGCGTTGCGAACATGATCAGTCGGTTAAAAGAAATGAAAAATTAATTAAACGGGAAGGGTAAAATAGAACGTTGTACCCTTTCCAAGTTCGCTTTCCAACCAGATTTTTCCACCGTTCATCTCTACAAATTCTTTGCACAAAACCAATCCCAAACCTGTTCCTTCTTCTGATGCAGTACCTAAAGAACTAAACGTATTGCCAATTTCGAAAAGATTTTGGCTGTGTTCCGGGGCAACTCCAATTCCGTGGTCGCTAATAGAAAATACTATTGCACAGTCTTGTTCTCTTGCCTGGATAAACACGCTGCTTTCCGGGTAACTGAATTTTATTGCATTGGAAATCAGGTTCCTCAAAACTGTAGCGGCCATTTGTTTATCGGCAATTACAACTAGATCCCGACTGGGTTCAAATATCAAAGCAATAGATTTAGATTGTGCTAAAGGTTCTAACAGGCGACTGGATTCGTCAAACAAATCATCTACCTCAATTGCCAGCGATACAGGTTTTAATGTACCGGTTTGTACCCGAGACCAGTTTAATAAATTTTCTAGCAACGCAAAAGCTTGTTTCGCCGATTCATTCATCCGGCCGGCCATATGTTCTATTTTTGCACAGTCCATTTTATAGGCATTCCGCTGAATCAGTTCGCTAAAAGAAAGTAAAGAAGTAAAAGGATTTTTAAGATCGTGAGCAATAATTGAAAACAGCTTATCTTTTGTCTGGTTGAGTGCCTGCAATTGATTTTCTGAATGTTTTAGCGCAGTAATATCCTGGCAAATAACCAGAAAGCTTGCTTCAACATCCATATTATGATATTCAGGGATTACCTGAACTACATAAAACTGTTTTCCGTTTATGCCGTTAAGATCAAAGCTGCTTTGCTGCATTAATTCAGTTTGCTGCGCGCGCTTTACCAATGGCATCAGGAAAGTTTCTAGCGTTTGATTTTCGGAAATCGGATACTGTAATATGGTTTGCCCTTCCGGCTGTTGCCGTTCTTCCTTAACATTTGCGTAAATACATTGAAGCTGGCTACTGAACCGTAGGATAAAACCTGGCATATTTTCGGCAAGTGTCCGGTATTTTTCTTCGTTATCTTTGAGGTTTTTAAAAATAATATCGGTTGGCCTGATGAAACTTGTCTCCACATTGGCTTTATAGATTAGAAAAAAAGCTACCAGTTTTGCGTAATGGCCAAGCTCGTTCATTGCACTATAATTGAAAACATACTGTGTAAAACAAAACTCACTAATAATGGTGAAAAACAGCGATAGCAACAACAGCCTGAAAACGGTAGCACTAAAGTGTTTGCGGTTTTTGATCAGCAGGTAACCAACGAGGAATAAAATCGCAATGATAATGTACTCCATCCATAATTTAAAAGCAGTTTGACCAATACCATCGATATAACAGACCGGAAAATTTTTCCAAACTAAAATACTGAGAATGATTAGGCCGGAAGCAACAAAATAAGACAGGAAAACCCAATCTGGCCGCAGACGTGTTCTTTTACTGATAAGGAAAAAACCGAATAATAAAGTAATGGTTTCTAAAAAACGTGTAGCTACCCAAAATTGATTTGCCGGATGCCCATCTACCGGGATAATATTCATTCCCTTGTAAGTGAGGGTATGTAGCAGATCTAAAGCGCCAATAAAAATATAAGAAATCCCAACAAGTTGCAGGTACCGGTTATCGTGCATTTGCCTGGAATTCCATGTTACAATAAAAACAGCGAAGGCAACTACTACAGAAAACAACTCTACAAAAGTGTGAAAAAGCATATAGCTCTGAACTTTGCTTAAATAGAAGACGAGGACCAGAAAGCTTATGGCAAAAAGGGTCCGATAGTTATTTTTCAGCAAAGTGCTAACTGTAATCAAGCGTTATAATTTGTTTGGGTTTGCTGGCAAATGTAGAATATAAACATCAACAAATCATTAATGTTAAATCTTTTTCATAAAAAAATATTTATGCAAAACCAAGAGGTGTAAAATTCTGTTGTTCAATCAGAAATAGCACCCAAAAAAGGAGAAAAGGAGATTTTAGCGATGAAAAAAACGAGTGTTCTGGTTACAGAAAAAAACTTTCCAATAGCAAAAATGGAAAGTTCCAAAAATCAAAAAAATGCATTATACCTTTCAGCCCCTGATGATGCAAAGAATTTCCAACAGGAAACTTTGCAAATGATGGCCGGAAAAACGGCTGGCCGAGTTGGCCAAATTAAAGGTGAGATTAGAATTCTTACTATAAAGCAGGCGCAAAACGGTTTGCGAGGTATGTTATAAAATCAGGGCAGTTTACACTGCCCTTTGTATTTTAACTTAAATTGCTCTAAACAATATAACGCTTCTCCCTCCCACATTAATCTTTCCCTCACCTTTTACCAATTTGTGTTCTACCTCTCCATCATTTGTAGTATCCAGCAATAACAGCCAATTTTCTGAGTAAGACTTTTCCGGAAGCTGGAAAGTAATTTCTCCATGATGGGCATTAAATATCAGATAAAAATGATTGTCCATAATGTCTTCCCCATTCGGACCTTTCGCCTGTATTCCATCGCCATGCAAGTATATTGCTAAAGAACGGGCATAATCTGTTTGCCAGTTTTCTTTCGTCATCTTTTTCCCATCAGGCCTAAACCAAACAATATCCAGCAGCCCGTCGGTATCCGTTTTATTGCCTAAAATCCATTCTTTTCTACTCAATGAAGGATGATTTAGCCTGAGTTTAATTAAGCTAGATGTAAAATGCAATAAGTTATGATCTACAGTTTCCCAATTGATCCAAGACAGTTCGTTATCCTGGCAGTATGCATTATTATTTCCCCATTGTGTTTTTCCCATTTCATCTCCTGAGGAAATCATCGGAATTCCCTGCGAAAGTAATAAGGTAGCGAGAAAATTTCTTCTCTGTCTGTTGCGCAGTTTTTGAATTAAAGGATCATCTGTTGGCCCTTCGTGCCCGCAATTCCATGATCGGTTTTCAGACTCGCCATCTGTGTTATCATCGCCATTGGCTTCATTGTGTTTGTCGTTGTAACTAACCAGATCATTTAGGGTAAAACCATCGTGTGCGGTAATAAAATTTACGCTGGCTGTTGGTCTTCTGTAATCGTTCATATATAAATCGGGACTACCAAGAAAACGTTGTGCAAACTCGCCCAGACTTCCGGGTTCACCACGCCAGAAATCGCGCATCAGGTCGCGGTACATTCCATTCCATTCTGCCCATCCGGGCGGAAATTTCCCCACCTGGTAACCACCTTCTCCTACATCCCAGGGCTCGGCTATAAGTTTTACCTGAGAAATTACGGGATCTTGGTGAATGATGTCGAAAAACGAACTTAAACGATCTACTTCATGCAACTCGCGCGCAAGCGTAGAGGCGAGATCAAAGCGGAAACCATCGATATGCATATCTTCTATCCAATAGCGCAAGCTATCCATCATGAAACGTAACACATTGGGCATTCTGGAATTTAAAGTATTTCCAGTACCTGTATAATCCATATAATACCGCTTCTGATCTTCTACCAAGCGGTAATACGTAACATTATCTATTCCTTTAAAAGATAGTGTTGGCCCCTTTTCGTTTCCTTCTGCGGTGTGGTTGTAGACAACGTCAAGAATAACTTCTATGCCTGCGGCATGCAAAGCTTTAACCATATCTTTAAACTCACGGATTTGCTCGCCCCGTGTACCGGTAGAAGCATATCTGGATTCTGGCGCAAAAAAACCGATGGTATTGTAGCCCCAATAATTATCGAGGCCTTTATCTTTCAAATGTCCATCTGAAACAAATTGATGAATAGGCATTAGTTCAATAGCCGTTATGCCGAGCGCCTTTAAATAATTTATCGCTACCGGATGACCTAAAGCGGCGTAACTTCCGCGGATTTTTTCCGGAATTTCGGGATGGCGCATAGTAAAACCACGAACATGAAGCTCGTAAATGACAGATTTTTGGTAAGGCGTTCTTGGCGGTTGATCGTCTTCCCAATCGTAGCTGGCATCAATTACTACGCATTTGGGCATGTAGGGGCCGCTGTCTGCCTCAGAGAAACTAAGATCTCCGTTCTCTGCGCCGAGTTCAAACCCAAATAGCGCATCATTCCATTCAATATCACCGCAAAATGCCTTGGCATAAGGATCCAGAACCAATTTATTCGGATTAAAACGGTGGCCTTCCGAAGGTTCGTAAGGTCCATGAACCCGAAATCCGTACAAATCTCCGGGGCCGATCCCGGGAATATAGCAATGAAAAATCTGGTGCGAACGTTCTATGATTTCAATGCGTGCAGTTTCATGAAATGGATGCTGGCGATCGTAAAAACAAAGTTCAACTTTTTCGGCATGTTCAGAAAAAATAGCAAAGTTTGTACCTTCACCGTCCCAGTTGGAACCTAAAGGATATGCTTTACCGGGAATTTGTATCAGTTCTTGCATGTAAATTGTTGTGTAGCTTAATGTTGCCTTACGGCAGTTTTATAGCGGATTGTACTTGTAAAATTCTGACTGCTGAGTAAGCAAAGATTTTGAACTACAGACTAACTGTTGTAAATTTTCGCCCCAAACAATCTTCATTTAACTAAAGCTCATGTTTTGCCTGCATCCTGAGAGCCCAAAGTCTGATGACCAGATTGTTTACCTCAATTTATCTTGGTAGCTGCCATGATTCAATACAAAATTCCGGTACACTTATTAAACTTCATTTTCTATAAATAGTTTTTTATGATTCTTTCTGAATAATAAACATACTGCGGGTTTTCCTTTTACTGCTTGCGTTTTTAAGTGCTATGTTTAAATTTGCACCAAAATTTAAAATAGATTACAAGATTTAACACAATGATAGAAGACAACGATTTTTATTCGATCTGGCTTGAAGAAAATGGAAATCCGGCAATTGAGCAACTTGCTGCACTAAACGTAGAGTTAGCGGCGAAAGTTAAAGATGCATTGAGTGAAAATGCCTTGAGCGAAATGCAAATTGCCCAAACCCTTGACGTAAATCCTGATGAAATTGGCCGCTGGCTTAGCGGAAGACATACCTTCAGTCTTAAAATGATTCAGGCAATTTCCGGAATGTTAGCGACAAATGCCGTTTAGTAATTTGTGGGAAGAAAAAACAGTTGAACTTCAGCCAACAATTTTCTTCAACATTCCTTTAAAAATAAAGTAGTGGAACGGCAGCATAGCCAACCAGTATAATCTGCCGGCCAAACCCAAAGGTCTGAATGTTGCAGTTTGGTGAACCATTCCATCGTGGTCAATGCAAAACTCTAGCCAGGCTTCACCTGGTAATTTCATTTCAGCGAACAGCAGCAATCTGTTTTCTTCCCTGGAGGATAGAATAACACGCCAGAAATCCAGTGCTTCTCCGGGGGCGGTTTGAGAGGCATTTTTCCGGCCGCGCCGTAATCCTACGCCACCAAAAAGCCTGTCGAGCAATCCTCTGAATTCCCAAAGCCAGTTTCCATAATACCATCCATTGCGGCCGCCAATGGAAAAAATTCGCTCCAGCGCTTTATCACGATTGGCCGCATGCATTTTTTGTTTATCGCTAAATACACCAAATTTGGGAACTTCAATGTATGCCGTTAAATTTTTACTGAAAATACGATTGCTTCCAGAGTCATTCCACCGGGATGATACAAGGTTTTGCTCAATTTTCTCGAAAGCCATTTGTATTCCACTTTTGTAAGGAATTAACTGGATGCCAAGTTCTTGATGTAAATTATTCTCTTTCGGAATTACGTCTACTTTCATGCTGTCTACCAGGTTTTTGGCCAGATCATACGATGTTGAGGTAACAAAGTACAACCAATACGACGAAAGCCGCGGAGTAAAAACAGGTACAACAATAATTCTGCGTTTTAGATTTCTGACGGTGGCAAACTGTTGAAGCATTTGTTTATAGGTGAGTAAATCCGGTCCATAAATATCATAATGATTTGAATACGTGTCTTCGCGTCCCATTACACCTGTTAGAAATTGTATCACATTTCGGATAGCGATGGGCTGACATTTGGTTTCCAGCCAGCGTGGTGCAACCATTACCGGAAGCTTTTCAACCAAATCTCTGATAATTTCAAAAGATGCACTTCCTGAACCGATAATAATTCCGGCACGCAAGGTAGTAAGTGGCACTTTTCCTTCTCCAAGAGTTTTCTCTACCGCTTTTCTACTTTCAAGATGCCGGCTAAGCGCTTCTTTGTTTATAATTCCTGAAAGATAAATTAATTGTTTTGCTTTCGTACCGTTCAGATAATCAACAAAATTTTTTGCAGACTCCAGTTCTGTTTTACTAAAATCGCCGCTATTACTCATAGAATGAACCAAATAATACACCACATCTACATTTTCGGGTAGTTTGGTTAAGGTTTCTGGTTTGGTCATGTCGGCTTCAACAACCACTACCCGATCAGATATAAAATGTTTCACCTCTAAACGTGCTGCATCTCTAACCAAACAAGTAACCTGATGGCCTTGCTCCAAAAGGACAGGCAATAACCGCCTTCCAATATAACCTGTTGCACCTGTGAGTAATACGTTCATAACCGATCAACAACTCAAAAAGTGTTTTGTTGAGGAAGGCTAAAAATACAACGCAGGGTTTTAAACAAGTACGTTCGCAGAAAATAATATTGCTATATCAATAATTCCTTAACAGACAATTAATACAGGCGGTATAGCTTTGGAAGCAAATATGAGCACAGTTCCAACAGAAGACCTTAATTTGCTAAGCCGCATAAAAGCGAATGACAGACTGGCATTTAACCGCTTATTTTTGAAATACCATGTTGGTTTGCTCCGCTTTGGAAAATCTTTGCTCGCAAAAGATCCCGAGCGTGCAGAAGATGTAGTACAGGAAGTTTTTCTTTCGGTTTGGAAAAACCGAGAATCTTTATCCATTCATACGTCTTTTAGCGCCTTTTTATTTACCGCAGTGAAAAACCGGATTAAAGATGTGTACCGCGAGCAGCAGTGGACCTTGTACGACCCTACAGAAACTGCTTTTGATGATGCACTGGCCGCTAACCAGGAACCCGACCATCTGCTAATGTTTAAGGAACTAAATGCAGACATTAACCAAATGATTAGCCTATTACCTGAAAAAACCAAACTGGTTTTTAGAATGAACCGGGAAGATCATCTCAGTTATGAACAGATTGCAGAATTGCTTAACATTTCTATCCATTCGGTAAAAACCCACATGTACCGGTCCATCAAATTTCTCAAGAAAAGCTACAGTGAATACAAATCGCGCCACTAATGTTAAATTAATGGTTGCAATATTACCATTACATTAAATCGATCTGGCTTTGTAAGGAGATCGTATCCGCATTGCGTCTTCCTTACAATTGAACAGAAAATTTTGGAAGAGCAAGAAGCATATTTATTAATTACCCGATACCTGAACAAACAAACCAGTTTGGCAGAAAATGAATTTCTGACCGATTGGATTACCGCAAGTGTAGAAAATGAGCAGAGTTTTGAAGCCATTAAAGTTATTTGGCTAAGCCGGGAAGATAACAATGAAAGCAATAGCATTGCGGCACTCGGCCGTTTAAATGCCGCATTAGACCTTGAAGATTCGATACATAACAAACGTAAAACCAAACCTTTCCTTTTGTGGGCTGCTGTTGCCGCAACTGTTACCGGATTGGTATTCATCTCGTCGTATATATTGTTTCAAGACAAATCTGCACCGGGCACAGATTTTATACAATACCAAACTAAGGCAGGTGAAATCAAAACGTTCATGCTAAGTGAGGGCACAAAAGTTGTAATGGGCCCTAAAGGTAAACTCAAATTTCCAAGGAAATTTGAAGGCACGCAGCGTTATGTAGAATTGACTGGCGAGGCTTATTTCGAAGTGAGCAAAAACCCACATAAACCTTTTATTGTACACACTAAACAGCTCGATGTGAAAGTGCTGGGCACACATTTTAATGTTGATGCCGACAACAATCAAAGTGCAACAACCGTATCGCTTTTTGAAGGTAACGTACACGTAAATGTATTAAATGACCATGATGGCGATTATGCATTAAAGCCCGGTCAGGAGCTCGTGTTAGACCGCAATAACCACCAGGTTTATCAACACCGTTTAGACAGCACAGTGGTATTGGGCTGGATGACCAAAACCTTGTATTTCAACAACGAAAAATTAAGTGACGCTGCACGTAAAATAGAAAAAATGTATGGCGTTAAACTTGTTTTCGACAACGAAACAACTGCCGATACACGCATTTATGCACAATTTAAAAATGACAGCCTGAGAGATGTAATGGATATTATCTGTTCGGGAGGAAACCTAAAATATCAAAACGATGGAAATAAAATTTACTTAAGCACACAATAGCATTTTACATGTTAACGCCAACCGGGTTGGCTTTAAAAAATAACCGGCATTTGCGAGATGCCGGTCTAAAAATCGCCATTTAAACTAAAAACATTAAACTAACGAATTTTCAAATTTATGAAAAAAAAGATTTACAGGTCTTCTTTAATTTCTGCCTGCGCCAGTTTATTGGCCATGCTTATTCTGATGACTTGCTGGAGCAATGCCTCCGCATCCGTTAAATACATGACGCCATCGAACCTCTCTAAAATAAAGTGTTCGGTAACAGCCAGCAATCAATCTTTAGAACAGGTTTTCAACCTGATACAAAAGCAAACTCAGTACAGTTTTGTGTGTATTGACAGAAATGGTTTTTTGCAGAAAAAAATTAGCGTAAACGCAGTAAATAGCAATCTGGAAGAAGTATTACAAAAAATATCTTCAGCGGCGCCTTTCACCTACAATGAAATCAGCAATAAAATTATTGTGAAACCTGGCACAGCTGTCCAGAAACCTGAAATTGCACGAATTGTAAAAGGCCATGTAACAGACAATCAGAAACTTGGCATTCCCGGAGTTTCCGTTTTAATTAAAGGCAGCAAAACCGGAACAATTACCAATCAAAACGGAGATTTTTCTATCAAAACAGATAACGGCGATGTTCTTTTATTTACCAGTATCGGCTATTCGGTAAAAGAAGTTTTGGTTACAGATGCAGAGAGTTACGCTGTAGAACTTACAGAAAATGCCAAGGCTTTATCAGAAGTTGTTGTAACCGCTCTGGGCATCAAAAAAGAAAAAGCAAAACTGGGTTATGCTGTACAGGAAGTGCAGGGCGAAAGTTTGGTGAAAGCGCGCGAGCCCAATATAATCAATTCCCTTACCGGACGTGTAGCCGGTTTGAATATCCAGAACTCAACAGATCTTTTTCAAGATCCCGGAATTTCACTAAGAGGAAGAAAACCCTTAATTGTAATAGACGGAATTCCGGACCAGTCTGCAGATTTATACAAAGTAAATGCAGATGACATTGAAAGTCTGAGCATTTTAAAAGGTGCGGGCGCATCTGCACTTTATGGCTCTATTGGCCAGAATGGTGCTATTATGATTACCACGAAACGCGGAAAAGGCAAAGATCTCAGTATTGATTTTAATACCTCCACACAGGTACAACCAAGTTTTATCAGAATTCCGAAAGTACAAACAGAATATGGTGCAGGTTTCAAAGGAAAATATACTTATGTAGATGGTTCTGGCGGCGGAGCCGAAGGCTCAGGATGGATTTGGGGCCCAAAATTAGACCAAGCAGATCCAACAACAGCAAGTGGTTTTTTTGAAACTCCGCAATTTAACAGCCCGGTTGATCCCGTTACCGGGAAACTTGTTCCCCTTCCATTTGTATCTAGAGGGAAAAACAATGTTAAAGATTTCTTCCAGACAGGTGTCATTTCCAGCAACAATATCAGCATTACCCAAAGTTCAGATAAAGGCGCGTTCCGGGCTTCTGCATCGCACATTTATCAGCGCGGTATTGTACCTAATACAGATCTGAACAACAGTTCACTGAGTCTTTCTGGCAACTACAAATTATCTGAAGCATTTAGTGTTGATGCCCGTTTAAACTACAACAGACAGTTTACAGAAAATTTTCCGGAAACCGGATACGGACCTACCAATTACCTGTATAACCTGGTTTTGTGGACTGGTGCAGATGTAAGTGTTGAAGATTTAAGAAACTATTGGATTCCGGGTAAAGAAGGGCTCCAGCAGCGTAACTACAATACATCTTACTATAATAATCCTTATTTTCAGGCATATGAATATTTACGTGGCTATAATAAAGACAATACCTTTGGTTCATTAAACCTGAACTATAAAATCAGTCCGGCGTTAAATATTCAATTCAGAAATGGGATAAACAGTTACGGCTTAAACCGCACCTATAAAGAACCTAAAAGTTATATTGGTTACGGAAACAAATCCAGAGGACAGTTTACAGTAGCTACCGGGAATTACATAGATCTTGCCACTGACCTTATTGCAGATTACAACCATACATTTAGTGACAAAATCAAACTTCACGCGCAGCTTGGCGGTTCCAACTATTATAGAAACAACAAATATGGTTCTACGAATACCGATGGATTGACAATTCCGGGTTTTTATAATCTAAGCAACTCTGCAAACCCAATTCAGGGAACAAATTTTGTTGAAGAAAGACGCACAAGCAGTGTTTACGGCGTGGTAGACCTCGAATTTCTGAATGGAATTTACCTGTCTGCAACTGGAAGAAATGATATTATCTCTACTCTACCTACAGCAAACAACAGCTTCTTTTACCCATCGCTAAGTTCATCTGTAGTGGTTTCTCAACTCACAAAATTACCAAACTGGATTTCTTACCTGAAAGCCCGCGGATCATGGTCGAGGGTTTCAAGTGCAACTTTGAACGATAATGATTACACCTACAGTTATCTTCCATCTTTTAACAAAGGAACCATTTGGAACAATATTCCATCGTTAACTTTTGGAGATGCTTTGCTCAACAGCAATTTAAATCCGCAAACGTCAGACAGCTGGGAAATTGGTTTGGATACCAGGTTTCTTAAAAACCGTTTAAGTATAGAGGCAACGTACTATCAAACCAGAGATTTCAACAACATTGTATCTATTCCGGTTTCCATTACCACGGCTTATAACAGCCAGCTCGCCAATGGAAATGTCTATCAACGTAGAGGTATAGAACTTGTTGTTTCGGGTACGCCTGTAAAATCTACAAATTTTGAATGGAACGTATCGGCAAATTTCAGTCAGTACCGCAGATACCTGAAAGAGATTTATGGCGGTGCAGAAACGTTAAACTTTCTTAGAGTTGGCGACCGTATGGACCGGATTTTCACTTCGGTTTATCAGACCAGCAATCAAGGTCAAATCATTTATGGAAGTAATGGTTTCCCGCTTAACGACACTTTTTCGAGGTATATTGGCAATCAGGATCCGGATTGGACTTATGGAATAGAAAACACCTTTAATTTCAAAAGTTTCAGTTTAAAATTCCTGGTAGATGGCCGCATCGGCGGGATGATGTATTCTACTACCAACCAGAAAATGTGGTGGGGCGGTACAAATCCGGGAACCTTAAACCAGTATCGTGTAGATGCAAATAATGGCTTATCAACCTTTATCGGTGATGGTGTAGTTGTGGTGAGCGGACAGGCAACGTATGATCCTAACGGAAATATTATAAGCGATACCCGTGTTTATGCACCAAATACCAAGGCCGTAAATTACATCGATTATATGACCAATACCAGCAACGGTGCGTACAACAATTACAATTATTTCTCACAAACCTTTCTCAAATTGAGAGAAGTAACCATTGGCTGGACCGTTCCAAATAAGCTCTTAGGAAAATCTTTTGTTAAAGGCATCAACGTTTCTTTAGTGGGCAGAAACCTTTTATTACTATCTAAAATGCCAAACGTAGACCCTGACCCGGCTGTAGATAATTTACAGACGCCTTCTACCCGATCATTTGGTTTTAATGCAAACATCAAATTTTAATCTCGACCAGGAAATGAAAAATACATTATTCGCAATACTATTGATTGCCGTGCTGACATCGGGTTGCAAAAAATTCAGTGAATTTCAAACCGACCCCAATAAATCTACTTCTGCAACGCCAGACTTATTGCTCAATTCAATAGAACAAACGGCTTTTCAGTCTTCCAGTGTCTCAGTAGCTTTCGCCTCACGTCAAATGGTATATACTGATGCCGTATCCTTACAGCAATATTATGGTTGGACACGCGGAAGTTATGCCAACTATGGCAACCTGAGACAGGTTGTAAAAATGGAACAGGCTGCAACGACACAAAGCAAAGCAGAATACCTGCCAATTGCCAAATTTTTTAGAGCATGGTATTTCTTACAGCTTACGCAAATGTTTGGCGATATTCCATACACACAAGCACTTAAAGGCGAAAACGATGTAAACACGCCGGTGTATGATAAACAGGAAGACATTTACCTAAGTATTTTAAACGATCTGAAATCGGCGAATGAAATGATTAGTGCATCAACTGCTGCTGTACAAGGCGACATTGTATACAACGGAAACATGCAGCAATGGAAAAAAGCGATAAACTCTTTATCCCTCCGGGTTTTAATCAGTTTATCGTTAAAAGAAAACAACACCAAACTGGAAGTAAAAAAACGTTTCGCAGAGATTGTAAGCAACCCAACTGTTTATCCGTTAATGGCTTCAAATACTGATAACGCACAGCTTAAATTTTATGATTTGCTGAACAACCGTTATCCATATTTTAACAGCAACGATATGCAAACGGCTTACTATATGGAAGAAACCTTTGTAGACTTGCTTAAACGCTTACAAGATACACGCCTGTTTACTTTTGCAGATAAAGCGCCAAAAAATTCTGCGCTTTCTACAACAGATTTTAATGCTTATGGTGGCGCAAAAGGAAGTGCAGCGGTGAATGAAAACAATGCCAGAAGTGTTGCAGGCGAGCTTTCAAAAATAAACCCGCGGTATTACAACAATCCGGTAAATGAACCAAGTATTGCTTTGGGGTATGCAGAAACACAGTTTACACTTGCAGAAGCGGTAAGCAGAGGCTGGATTTCTGGCAATACAAGTGATTATTATCAAAAAGGTGTGCAGGCATCTATGCTTTTTTACGGAATTGCGCAACCAGCTATTGATACATACCTGAGTCAAGCGTCTGTACAACTTTCGGCAAGTGCCGCACCATTAAATAATATCCTGACGCAGAAATACATTGCAACGTTTATGAATAGCGATTGGCAACCTTTTTATGAACAACGCCGCACCGGAATTCCCGTATTTGATGTTTCTGGAGCGGGCGTACTGAACAGTAAACGTATTCCGAAACGGTGGCTGTATCCAGAATCGGAACTGCGTCTTAACCAACAAAATGTTAGCGCGGCAATTGCTTCACAATATTCTGGCGGAGATGATATTAACGCCGTAATGTGGTTGCTTAAACCTTAGTATTAAAGCTGTCTTATGAAATCGTAATAGGAAATCTAAGACAGCTTTTTTTTTCTTCGCAGGAAGATTCAGAACTCATCTTTCAAAAAATAAAACATGTATAAAAGAATATTTTTAGCGGTGCTTGTTTTCGCGAGTATCAACACCTTTGCACAAAAGACAAAAAAAACTGTTTTTGTTATTGCTGACGGCATTCCGGCAGATGTGATAGAACGTCTTGATTTGCCTAATATTAAACGGATCATTCAGGCAGGTAGCTATAGTAGAATGTCTGTTGGTGGCGAAAAAGGTGGTTACAGCCAAACGCCAACCATATCTGCAGTTGGTTACAACTCTTTGTTAACCGGAACGTGGGTAAACAAACATCATGTATATGATAATGATATTGTAGATCAGAATTACAATTATCAAAATATCTTCAGAATATTTAAAGATCAGTATCCCAATAAAAAGACAGCGATTTTCTCAAGCTGGACAGATAACCGGACAAAACTACTCGGATATCATTTGCCACAGGCAGGAAACCTGAATGTTGATCAATATTTTGATGGATATGAATTAGATACCGCCAGATTTAAACACGATAAAGCGCGTAATTTTATGCACCAGATTGATGAACAGGTTGTTTCTGATGCAGCTAAATCCCTGAAAGAAACTGCGCCTGATTTAAGCTGGGTTTATCTGGAATATACTGACGATATGGGACACATGTATGGCGATAGTCCTCAGTTTGAAGCGGCAATCCGTAAATTAGATGTGCAGTTGGGTAAAATTTATGATGCGATTGAATACCGCAGCAAAACCAAAAATGAAGAATGGTTAATGGTAGTTACCACGGATCACGGCAGAGATGAAAAAACCGGCAGAGGCCACGGCGGACAGTCGGCCAGACAACGCTCTACCTGGATGGTATCAAACTACAAAAACCTAAATACTTATGCGCGTTATTATCGTCCGGCAATTGTAGATATTATGCCTTCTATTGCTAAGTTCATGAATATTTCTATCCCGAAAACGGTAAATATGGAAGTAGATGGCACATCCCTTATTGGCGAAATTTCTATCGCACGCCCGGAAATGAATTTCGTTCACGGAAACATCGACATCAGTTGGAAAGCATTGAAAAAAGACGGTAATGTTAAAATCTGGCTGAGCAAAACCAACCTGTTTCAAACCGGTGGAAAAGACAATTACGAATTGATAACCGAAGTACCCGCAGCACAGGAACACGCTTTTGTAGATGTGTCTGAATTTCCGTCTGATTTTTACAAAATTGTTTTGGAAGGAACCGACAATATGGTAAACCAATGACTGGTTTTGGATGCGCAAAAAAAAGGTAAATAGTTTTTAACGTTATTGGGTGGTATTTCAGTTTTTATAGAATGCCACCCAACAATGTATAGTTCTAAAATTCTAGTTCGTACTAAACAATTTTAATGCGTACGGGGCCAACAATATGATCTACATCAACAGCGATACCTTTTTGGGTGATGATGACTTTACCTTTTTTATGCAAATCAATCGCTGCATTAACAACTTCTTTCATTTGCTGTCGCCAATTTTCTGGGAATAACATGCGGGCAATTTCTGAAGGACATGTACTTTTTTCCTTGCCGCGTTGGGTTGCAACAGACAAAATTGTAGCCGATATTTCCTCTTCCATACCTGTTTAACAAAAACAATGGCAAATGGATTAAAACAGATTTAAGTTTCTGAAATTTTGAGGATAAGGGTTTACAACAATTTCGCCTTATTGCGTTCTACTTCAAATACTGAATCAATAGCGAGATTTTGTTTGTCTTGAGAAGCAAACACAGCCAGGCGATCGCAACGTTCATTTTCAGGATGATCATTGTGCCCCTTAATCCAAATAAAACGAACCTTATGGAGTTTATACAACTCGAGAAAACGCAACCACAAGTCTTTGTTCTTTTTATCTTTAAAGTTTTTGGTTACCCAACCAAAAACCCATTTTTTCTCAACAGCATCTACAACGTATTTCGAGTCGGAGTAAACAGTTACATCCTGATTTAAACTTTTAAGCGCTTCTAAGCCTTTAATTACAGCGAGCAATTCCATGCGGTTATTGGTGGTCATCCTAAAACCTCCACTCAATTCCTTATAATGTTTTCCCGCCCTTAAGATGGTTCCATAACCTCCCGGGCCAGGGTTTCCGCTTGCAGCACCGTCTGTGTAAATCTCGATCATAAACGTAGCAAAGCTAAGTTTTTAGAGGTAAAAACCATGTTTTAAACTTTTTTTAATTGACCGTCAAAAATTAAATGCCTTGAAAAATAGCCAATTAAATATTTTTTATATCTGAACATTAAATTTTATTTGGAGGTAATGTTAAAAAGCGTACTTTTGTGACACCAAAAAATACGGTGGATGTAGCTCAGTCGGTTAGAGCATCGGTTTGTGGTGCCGAGGGTCGTGGGTTCGAGCCCCATCTTCCACCCATCATTTTTAAAGCAGCTCTTTTTAGAGCTGCTTTTTTTATATACATTATCAACAATCTGTATCATTTTCAGACTTAATATTAATTAAGTACGCAAAGGCTTTTCAACGCGATGACAAAGCTCGTTATTTGCTCCAGTGTTGGCTGGTCAGTAATTCCACATGATTACTGTACTAAATACTCGTAAATTTGAGATATGGAAAAGTTAACCATCAATATTCCTGAAACAAAAAGCATTTCAGGCGTATGTTATTTTGAAACCACAGGCAGCAATTTTTGGAAGTGTTGATCCTGTTTCTTACAATGTTTCCCATAACTCTTACTTATATTTGAAATACAGGCAACACATGGCTTGATTACTCGAAGCATGAAAGAAACGGTACATTTTCAACTTATTGAACCTCAACTCTCACTTGGCGATTTTGTATATTGCTTTACAAGCCTTCAAAACTTCAATAATACACCTGATGCCGTTGTAATTCCCAATGGTAAAGTAGATCTGATTTTCGCCAAAACCCGAACCCATCAACTTGAAGTAATATTACTGGGACTGGAAACGAAACCCAAGTACACAAACCGCGAGGTTAAAAATTTTTATTCCGTAAGCTTTAATCCGCTGGCTGTTGAATACGTGTTTAAACATCCAATAGCCGACATCATCAACGCTGGGAAATTGCTGCCTTCAGATTTCTGGGATTTGACCATTGACGATCTGGATGATTTCCCTGAATTCTGCAAAAAAATCACCAGAAAAATCCAGTCGCTTTTGCCAGGTCAGGTGGATGAGCGCAAAAGACAACTCTTTCAATTGATTTTTTCATCAAATGGCGAAATTCCAGTTCAGGAACTCTCAGAAAAAATTTTCTGGAACCCACGACAAATAAACCGATATTTTAACCAGCAATTCGGGCTTTCTTTAAAGGCTTATTGTAAAATATTGCGTTTTCAAGCCTCCCTCCCACACATTAAAAAAGGCGAGCTGCATCCGCAACTTAATTTTACAGACCAGTCTCACTTTATCAAAGAGATTAAACAATTTTCAGGCGTTTCGCCTAAAGAACTTCACAAAAATAAAAACGACCGTTTTTTACAATTCCTGGTTTATGAAGATCGATAATTTTGCGTCTTAGAAATCAGAATTATGTTACTAAAAGATAAAAAAATTGCCATTATCGGAGGTGGTCCCGGCGGACTTACACTGGCAAAACTTTTGCAACTTCAGTTTGTAAATGTAATCGTATATGAACGAGATACAGACAAAAATGCCCGTGTACAGGGCGCTCCGCTTGATCTACATGAGCATTCTGGCCTGGCTGCACTCCGCAGCGCTGGCCTGTTAGACGAATTTAAGCGTAATTTCATGCCCGGGGCCGATAAAACAACAATCACTAATGCACATGCAGAGATCGTTTTCAGCGACCATGAAAACAAAGTTGAGGAAAATTTCGGCCATGAACATTTTCGGCCGGAGATAGACCGTGGTGTACTCCGCAAAATCCTGTTAGATTCCTTACAACCCGAAACTATAGTCTGGAACAGCCATTTCTTATCTATGGAACAACAAGGCTCTGGCTGGTTGCTGCATTTCAAAAATAAGGAAAGTGAATATGCAGATATCGTAATCGGTGCAGATGGCGCAAATTCAAAAATCAGGCCTTACGTTACCGAAATCAAACCGCTTTATTCAGGAATTGTGATGCTGGAAGGCAATATATACAAAGCTTCAGAAAATGCGCCACAAATGTCTGCACTTCTAAAGGGAGGTAAAATTATGGCTTTTGGTAAGGATAAAAATATTTTAATGGGCCAAAAAGCAAATGGTGAAATTGGTTTTTATGCGAGTTTCAGGGCGGAAGAAAACTGGCCTGAAAAAAGTAAATTAAATTTCTCAGACAGGGAAGAAATATTAAACTGGTTCAAAACACATTATGCAGAATGGAGCGAAATCTGGCAGGAATTATTTGAGCAAACAAATCTGCCTTTTATTCCAAGACCAATTAATTATATGCCTTTAAATCAAACCTGGGACACCGTACCAAATTTAACCATACTAGGCGATTCCGCGCATTTAATGCCACCTTTTGCTGGTGAAGGTGTAAATATGGCTATGTTGGATGCACTTGAATTAAGTGATGCGCTATTGAGCAAAAATCATCAATCTATACCAGAAGCCATTTCATTTTACGAGATAAACATGCGAAAGCGAGCTGCGCAAATTGCACAAGAATCGCTGGAGAACGGAGAGAAAATGCATGATGAAAATGCGCTCAACATTATGACTGATTTTTTCAGCGGGGCAGCAGAGAAACGGTAAAAAGAACGGAGGCGCCATATGGCTTACCTCCGTCATCATTAAACTAACCAACATATTTTGGCGAACGTAAAAGCTAGATAAAGCTTCCCGTCCGGTACAATTTATTTTTTCTGATAATTGTAATTTGCAAAGCGGATAAAATTTGTCCAGTCGTATACATTAAGATCATGTTTTCCTTCCCTGAAATGATAACCAATTGCAGATTGAATAACAGGCGTATTTATTTTTGGCATTTCTGCAGGCAGCGAAACTTTTTTCTGGTACAGATCATACACCGGCCGGGCGTTCACGAGAGATAAAAAAGATCCATAAGGATCTGCCCATCTGTCTTCTGTTGCATTTGTGGTATACACCGGACGCGGAGCGATAAGCCCAATCAGCATATGCTGATCTACTGGCAAACTGTCTACATTATTGCTGAATTTCCGGTAATTGCTGTTAAACCAATGGCCAAATTGTTTGTTGATGAGGCTTACCGTTTCGCCATATTTCCGACGGGAAAGTGCCGCACCACTATTTCCGGAACAACTGCTAAACACCATCGCAAAACGCTGATCTTCGGCGCCTGCCCACAAAGCAGTTTTCCCGCCACGCGAATGCCCTACAACGGCAACTCTTTTGGCATCAATATCTTTATCAGTTTCGAAATAATCCATCACGCGACTTGCCGCCCAGGCCCAGGCACCAATTGCTTTAATGCCGTTATCTTGTGTTAGTGCTTCCGGATAAAGCGCATTTATAACGCCATTCTGATAGGTGTTTTTATTATCGGGTGCCACATCTGCATTATGAAAAGCTGCAATTGCGTAGCCGCTATCGATCACCATTTCTGCTGGCCAAAAAGTACTTTTTTCTATTCGTGCCGGATCTGTATTTCTTTTGCCGCGGTTGTTGATCAGTAAAAATACCGGAGCAGGTTTGCTGCGTTTATTCGGGATAAAAAGCACCATCGGAAACACAATTGAATTTCCCTTATTCCAAACGCTAATCTGAATTTCTCTCAAAGATGCTTTTCCATCCATAGCCAATGGATTTTCATGAAGAACAGCGAATTTTATACTATCAAATGCCACAGGCATTTTTCCATAAATATTTTCTTCAAACAAGGTCAGAATCTCCGGTCTACGTTTTTTCTCCCATGCAGAAACACTCTTTACTTTTGTTCCATCAAGTGTTTTCAACACTGGCGGCAAAATAAAAGCGGGTACAGTACTTTCGTCGTAATTTACGATTTCGCCCATAAATTTATCGGTTTTCTGAGCATATGCTGTACAGAATAACAACAGGAATACCCACGAAAAAAGTAAACTTTTAGTGCATATGTAAGAACGAAAGTTCTTTTTATTTGGAGTCTTGCTAAATTTTGCAGTAATCATATTTTGCCTTTTAAATCGCTTTGTTTAAAGCTACAAACCTATTGGAATTCCAATTCGGTTTGTAGCGTATTTGTTAATATCCCGGATTTTGAATCAACTTACTGGCTTTATTAATTTCGCTTTGCTGAAATGGATACCAATAATTTTTTGCTGTAAATGTGCGGTTTTCAATTACAAAAGGCGCATAAGTTAATGCCGTTCCTACTCTGGTAATTTTAATACCGTTTACGGGTGCACTGAAATACTGCTCTCCTTGTTTCCAACGGCGAACATCAAAGAAACGCTGTTCTTCAAAACACAATTCAACACGGCGCTCATTTTTTATCCGTTCGCGCATCTGAGCCTGAGATAAACCACTCAATGAAGGCATACCGGCACGGTTGCGCACCGCATTAACTGCCGAATACACTTCTGTTCCTGGCCCTTCAGATTCATTTAGCGCTTCGGCATACATTAGCAAAATTTCTGCATACCTGAACAGTACCCACGGTCTGCGAACACTTGTTGTTCCGGTGATGTTATACGTTGCATTGCCGCTTAAAAATTTGCGCAGATAATATCCCGATTTTGTACTGTTGACATTGGAAGGATCATTGTCGCGCCCGCCTTCAAATGTTTCTACCGCACGAGACAAACTTCCGGTTTTAAATGTTGCTCCATTGTATACCACAAACTGATTTAATCTTGGATCTCTCCCCGCATAAGGATTTTGAGGGTTATAACCGGAAGCCGGATCTGTAATTGCCCGTCCATTGCTCATTTCAAATGCATCTACCAGGTTCTGCGTTGGATTTGTTCTTCCCAAACCACCTGTAAAACTGATGGGTGCATTGTTGGATTCTATTGTATTGATATTGGCGGCCGGGGTTGCAAAAATTACCTCATTGTTGTATGATGTTGCGGTTGCAGTATAATCCCAAAGTGTAGGAAACAAGGCATTACTAAGCAAACTGTGTTTGTTTAAGTTCATGAGATCTTTGGCGGCTTTTGCTGCATTTTGCCATCTCACCAAGTCATTGCCCGTATTGTATAGCGGACTTGCATAAACCAATAAAGTTTTTGCCTTCAGTGCCATTCCTGCAGCTTTGGTTGCGCGGCCATAGTTTGCGGCATCCCAATCTTTTGTAGATGTTGCCGCTATCTGGTTAATTGCCGAATCGCAGTCTTTAACAATCTGCTGCACTACTTCATCTACCGTATTTCTGGGAATGTTCAGGTCTTCTGCTGCCGAAAATGACCTTGTTGCAAGCACGACACCACCGTAACGTTTGAACAGTTCGTAATGAAATAATCCGCGAAGAAAGAAGGCTTCCCCTCTCAAACCCCTTAAGTCGCTGGCAGGAAAAATTACTGCCGTTGGCGAGCGTTCCAAAAAGGTATTTACCACCCATAAACCATTATACAGGTTCGTATACTGTTCATCAAAAGTGCGCAGGCTGCTCCAGTTTCCATTGTTGAAAATGTTCACATTACTATTAACATTAGAATTTACAGCTTCATCACTTCCACTGGCTAAGAGTGCTCCAGCGCCATCTACATTGTATCGCGCCAGCATATAATTGTAACCATTGTTCAGGTATTCACGTACGCGCCGGTCGGTATTCCAGATGGCATCTTCCAGAACAGGTCCTTCGCTGTATGAAGGTTCGAAAAAATCCTTTTTGCATCCGTAGAAACACAATAGTAAAAGACTTAGAATGTATATTTTATTTTTCATCTTCATTTATTTAAAATTTGACATTGATGCCCACAGCAAAAGTTTTGACATATGGATAGGAAGAGAACCGGCCAGCATTTGGCGTTTCCGGATCGATACCAAGTTTATTGAGTTTTGAAATGGTAAAAATATTGTTGCCACTCACAAAAATGCGTGCGCCTTTAAAGCGCAGACGTTGATTGAGTGCATCTGGTGTAGAATAGCCAATTTCGGCAGCACGGAGTTTCAGAAAGTCGCCTGAATACAGCCAGAAAGTAGAATTTGCGGTATTATTGCCATTGTCGGTAATTCCTATTCGCGGATATTTTGCCGTAGACGCCGTGGCGGGTGTCCATGCATCTGTAGAAAGCTGGTTTAAACCATTTGGACCGGCATACATAATTGCTGAAAGATTAATCGTTCTGCCTTCTACACCCTGAAATTGAACACCAAAATCAAATTGTTTGTATTGGATATTAAACCCAAAACCATAATACATTTTCGGGATATCTGTAAAATCGCTCGCAACAGCGTCATTTGCATCGATGATTCCATCATTATTCACATCACGGTATTTCAAATCACCGGGCACCACCAGACTTGATAAAGTTTGTCTTGCACTTGCATTGATCTCTGCCTGATTCTGAAAAATACCTTCGGCGATATAATAGTTGCCTCCGTTAATATAATGTCCGATGGTAGATTGATTAGGCAATACATTTTCGGTACGTTCCAGGATGATATTTTTGGCCAGGGTAAAGTTTGCATTTGTGCGGATCATAAATGCGCCGACCTTTTTATTAAATGCACCGCTGGCATCAAAACCTTTACTGCTTACTTTTCCTGAATTTACCTGTGCAATGGCAATACCCAAAATACCAGGTAAATTTGCCGGGCCAAGAATATCTGTACGTTTTTCATCAAAGTAATCAACAGAAAAAGTTAAAGCGCCTTTCAGGAAATCCACATCTGTTCCAATATTTAAACGATCAACTTTTTCCCAGGTGGTTAATGGATTTCCCGCCGGACTTACCAATCTCGCTGTTGTGGAGGTAGAGAATGAAGAACCTAAAAATGGGCCCGCATCTCTGGTAAATAAAGTACGGTAAGGCAAGCGCACAACATTTCCGTTTGCATCATAACTGGGACCAATATTTCCGGATCTTCCATAAGAACCTCTCAACTTCAGGTAACTGATAATTCTGGAGTCTTTCAGAAAATCTTCTTTAGAAAGCTGCCAACCTGCTGATACAGCCGGGAAAAAACCAAAACGACGGTCTGGAGCATAGTTTTCAGACCCTGAATAACTTCCGGTAAAACCGATCAGATAACGCTCTTTAAAACTGTAATCTGCACGGCCTGCCAGCATACGCGTTCTGTAATCTAAACGATCCACTGCGGCGCTTACATATTGTTGTGCACGCAGGTTAGCGGTAATCCGGTGTTCTCCAAAATTGCGTTTGTAATCGAAACCAAACCAGAGCTCATTGTTTTTTGTATTGGTTTGAAAAGCGGCTGTACGGTATGCAATTACTGCAGGCGTACGGTAAGTTTGCACGGGTGTAACGGTTTGATTGAATACAGCGTAATTTTCTGTCAGGCCATCGCCGTAATTTCCGTAACCATCGTAAGAAAAGAAAAGGTTTGCAGAAAGACCCGGAGTAATAAAATCAAGTTTCTGATCGGCCATAATGCTGGCGAGCAGAATATTTGTAGTTGTTCTCGCAAAACCAGTAGACTGCAGCTGTCCTAATGGATTATTTTGAAACAAAGATGTTCCGCCGTAACTTCCATCGGCATTCAAAATAGGGAAAGCATTTGGAGGCAAGTTATACAAGTTGTTCAAAACGGCTGTTGTACCATCTCCAACATCATTTCTAACCTCGCTCCTAACCCCTGCCAGCAAAGACAATGTAAGGGTTTTGCTCACATCATAATCCAGGTTAATCCTGAAATTATAACGTTTGTAACCATAATTGGAATCGTAGTTTGGCGTTTTTGTTTCCTTAAATAATCCCTGCTGGTTGAAGTAACTCACCGAACTAAAATAGCGTACACGTTTATTTCCGCCACCAAATGTAATCGCATACCTCTGGGTAGGTGCCTGTTTTTTCATAAACCGCTCCAGGTAATTGTTGTCGGGATATAAATAAGGATCTATGTGGTTTTTATAGCCGTCTAATGCAGCAGCACTATATGCAGGTGCCTGGCCAACGTTTGCGAGTCCCTGATTGTATAAGCGGGCAAAATCATAAGAATTTAAGGGTTTAATCAGATTATCTGCAGATTGAAAGCCACCCTGAGCGTCAAAAGTGATCTGACTCTGGCCAATTTTTCCGCGTTTGGTTGTGACCAGAATAGCGCCATTTCCTCCATTTAAGCCATACCAGTTTAGTGATGCTGCATCTTTTAAAACCGTTACGCTTTCAATTTCTGTGAGGTCCATATCTTCAAAATCACGTTCTATTCCATCTACCAGGAAGGCTGGTGCAGAGCCTTGGGCATAAGACGATCGCCCGCGGATTTGATAGGCAACATTGCCACCTCCGGGTTGATTACCTGTCCAGCTGAATAAAAAACCGCTTAATCTACCCGCCAATAAGCCCGATAAATTACTGATCGGCACTTGTGTGAGCTGGTTATATCGTAGCGCGCTAACTGCGTAGTTGAGTTCTTCACGGCTTCGTGTTCCAAAGGGAATTTCTATTAATTTTGTGTTGGTATCTGTAGAATCCGGTTCGCTGCTCCCGGTAGTTTGAGCCGTTGCTACACTGCTTAACAAACAGCAAAGCATAAACAGCACCAGGCCATAACATTTACTATATCTTGTCATTTCTTTTCTATTAAATTATATACGATAGAATATTTACCAACCTGGGTTTTGCTTTAAAGCTCCGCTGGTTTTATTCATTTCTGATCTCGGAATCGGGTACAGATACATATTATCGTTGAATACCTTTTGAAATACAGGCAATGCAACCACGTTATAGGTAAAAGTTCCGTTTGCATTTCTGATCACTTTCATGCCCTTCATTGGTTGCGCAACAATCTCAGCGCCTTTTTTCCAGCGCATAATATCCCACCAGCGCATATCTTCAAAAGCAAATTCTACCGCGCGTTCATTCCGGATTCTCTCACGCATTTGTGCCTGGCTCAATCCAGCTGGCAAAACCGGCATGTTTGCCCTTAACCGAATGGCATTTACCGCATTGTACACGTTTGCCGAAGCACCGCTTTCCTCATTCAAGGCTTCAGCATAATTCATTAGTACCTCTGCATATCTGTAAAAAACGTAATTAAGCAAAGCTGAAGCTGTTGATCCTGAGCGGGAAGCTTCCGGCCATAAACGTTTCAAATAGTAACTCGTTTTGGTAATCGAAGCCGCACTGCTGATGTCTGTACCATAGGTTATAATGCCTTGTGCATTAGGTTCAGATTGCCAGGTTTGCACGGCGCGTCCCTGCCAGGTTACGCCATTGTACAGAATGTTGACGTAAAAGCGTGGATCGCGATTTGTGTAGGGGCTTTGCGGATTGTACCCAGACGTTGGGTCTGTAATTGGTTTTCCATTCGCCATTTCATACAAATCGACATGATTCTGAACTGGTGATAAATTTGACTGTGCGCCCCCATAACTGGTAGGAATTAAAAAGTCGCTCAGGTAAGTACCGATAAAGCCTCTTCCGCCACGAGGCCAGATCCGGATGTATTCATTGGAATTCGCTACGGTTAGTACATTCGCATAACTGGCCTCAAGTGAAAATTTATTGAGGTCGATGATGGCTTTTGATGCATCGGCGGCTTTTTTCCATTTGGTTAAATCATTGGTTGGGTTATTCAGCGGACTGGCATCGAACATTAGCGCGCGGGCCTTAAGTGCCATTGCTGCCGCACCTGTTGCGCGGTTGGATTGCGCTGCCGGATTTGGCCAGTCTGCATTAGTTAAAGGCAATAAGGTAATCGACTTTTCCAGGTCGTTCAGAATCAATGTTAAGGTTTCTGCATAACTGCTTCGTGGAAGATCTGTAGCTGCATCTGTAAAATCCTGAGCCTGTGTTAAGATCACCACGCCACCAAAGCGTCTGAGCAATTCAAAATAAAAATATGCCCGCAGATACAACTGCTCACCTCTGATGTATTCCGGATTGTAGAACGCGTTCCATGGCGTTTTATCCATATTGGCCAGCATGATGTTGACGTTACGAATTCCACGATACATCTGTGTATAAATTCCGGTAACATCTGAAGCACCAGGATCTAAAAACTGGCCGGTATTCATTGCCGCTACTTCAATCTGCCCGTTATTTGCAATAGATTCATCGGTAAACTGTGAGGTCATGCCTTTGTAGCCACTTAAACGGCCATAATCTGTTAGAGAAAATGTATAACTGAAATCACCGTATCTGGATGCCAGCAACGGGTCTTTAAAAACTTCTTCGAGATCGCTTTGTATACCAACATCGCGCTGCAAAAAATCTTTCTTACAGGAGTAACTGCTAACTGCAATTATCAGAATCAGGAGATATGTGAATTTTTTCATGACTGTAATTGTTAATTAAAGTGAAAGATTAAGACCGAAGTTTAAAATCTTGGTTGTAGGAATGGTAGAAATAGAGGACGCATAGGCATTTCCCGACAAACTGTTTTCTGGGTCTATCCCATAAAACTTTGTCCATGTTTTTAAGTTCTGCCCGCTTACAAAAACCGTTACACCACTTAGCCGAACTCTTGAAAGCCATTTTTTTGGTAACGTGTAACTAAGCTGTACATTTCGCAGTTTAATGTATGAAGCGTCCTGAAGGGTAAAGTCATTTAAGCTCTCATTCGGATTTGCATTTAATCCCGGGCGTATTACCGGCCAGCTTGCGTTGGTGTTGGTAGGTGTCCAACGGTCAAGCATTGGTACATAATACTGGTTAAAACTTCCACTCTGAAAAACAACATTGGAACTCACATTAGTTACACCATTGAAGAGTGCAGACAATTGAAATCCTTTATATCCAAGCTGAATATTTAAACTGGCATTATATTCGGGAATATTTGGATGCCCAATGGCAACTACATCCTGATTGTTAATAATGCCATCTCCGTTTACATCCTGATATTTAAAATCTCCGGGAATGGACGGATATGCGGTTATTTTATTGAGCGGGCTGCTGTTAATATCTTCCTGATTGGCATAAAAACCAAGTACGTGATAACCAAAATAAGTTCCCAATGGTTTACCTGTTACCCGAAGGTTTTCTGCCAGTCCAGGTGCTTCATCCAATACCCTACGGGCATTTCGCGCGAAACTCATGTTTCCGGTAAGCGCGTATGTGAAGTCTTTAATCCGATCTCTGTATGTAACGGAAATTTCGTACCCGTGATTGTAATTTACGCCATAGTTTGTGCTTGGAACCGTTGCCCCATATGTTGCAAAACTGGTTGCAGAACGTGTGGTTAAGATATCGGAACGTTCATCATCAAATAAATCTGCAGTAATGTTCAGTTTATCACGGAATAGTGAAAGATCTATACCAATATTTCTTTTGAGAGATACCTCAAACGTGATGAAAGGATTTCCAAACTGAGACTGGATATACGTAGGCGCGCTGAAGTTGCTATTAGGGTTACCAAATACGACAGTAGAGCCTGCGCCAAACCTGTTTTGATAGTAAAACCTGCTCGTACCAGGACTTGGAATCCCTACGCGGCCAATTGACCCGCGAATTTTAAACATACTAATCCAGGTGAATTTTTTCATCCAATCTTCATTAGCAAGGTTATAACCTACAGTTGCCGCCGGAAAAAAACCATAGCGATAGCCTTTTGCATAATTTTCTGACCCATTATAGGTTGCACTTGCGGTAAGAAAATATTTATTTCCGTAATTATACGTGGCTTCACTTATTAAACCCTGGTTGGCAAAGGGTGCCGCAGCGGCAGCCGAACCTTGTAATTCTCGCTGACCAATCAGATTTGCACTTACATTGTGTTTTCCGAAGGTTCTGCTGTAGGTTAAAAATAGTTGAAGGTTTGTTTTAGTAAATCCACTTCTTGAATAGGCAGGTGAGCCAAAAAAATCGTTGTATGTACCGCCTACTGGTGTAAGCGCAAGAGAACTTCTATCGAGTTCGAGGTAACCTACGCTTCCTCTCTGCAATTTACCTGATAGCTGCGTGGCATCATAACCAAACTGTGCTTTGAAATTAAGTCCTTTGGTAATAAAATCCAGTTTCTGTCTTAATGTAAAAATAGACTCAGCAATATTGTTATCGGTAAATGCATAGCCACCATATGTAAGCAAAGCATAAGGATTAAATGAGTTTACGCCTCCTAAACCATAATTTACAAGGTGATTGTAATTTCCGTCCAGGGCAATAATTTTTGGATCGTCAGAATTGATATATTCTTTAAAAAAAGGTGCTGCCCAGGTTGGCATTTTCAAGGCACGTCCAACAAGGCCTTCTATTCCATTGCTCACTACACCCGCCGGGTCGTTGTATTCACTCATTCCTGCCGGGCTATAGCGATGCTCATTACGGCCGGCGAGGTTTACTTCAAAATTGGTTGTTTTGGTTAAATCAATCCCTACGCGTGCTCTGAAATTGTAGCGGCTGTAACTTGGCGAAGTAGAATAATCTAATGGGGTTTTAAACTCTTTAAAATTGCCTTCTTCATTCATATGACTAAAAGAAGTGAAGTATTTAACTTTTTCACTTCCGCCAGAAATGGTCAGGTTTTGCTGGTTTTGCAGCCAATTCTTTTTAACAAGCTCATCGTACCACATTACATTCGGATAAAGCAGCGGGTTTCCGGTTCCGGATTTAAAAATTGCCAGATCTTCATCCGTAAATGTTCTTGGGTCGCCTACATTAATCTGACCTTCAGTTAGTAACATTGCACTTTGATACGCATCCAGAATTTCTGGTCGTGATGTTGGACTTACAATGCCCAAGTTGCCTGAAAAGGTTACTTTAGCAGGACCTTCAACACCGCTTTTCGTGGTAATAACAAAAACACCGTTTGCACCTTTTAACCCATACAAAGCTGTAGAAGATGCGTCTTTCAGAACATTAATGCTTTCAATCTCATTTGGATCGATATCGCCAAAGGAGGTTCGTTCTACTCCATCAACAATGATTAATGCGGTAGCGGAAGGAGAAACCTGGCCCCGGATATATAATGCGGCCGAGTTTAGGCCTGGCCGGCCAGATGTTTGCTGAACAACCAATCCCGGTACACGCCCAGCCAAAGCATTTGTGGTATTGGTTACCGGCGCTTTAAGTAAATCTTGACCGGAAACAGTACTGATGGCCGCTGTAACAGCAGATCTTCTTTGAGTAGAATATCCGTTTACAACAACTTCGCTAAGTGAACTGCTGGTAGATGGCAATACAATATTGAGCGTGTTTGCGGAAGCAACAAGTACTTCCCGGCTTTCGGAGCCTATAAAAGAAAAAACAAGCGTTTGTCCGCGGTCTGCATTTATGCGGAATTTTCCGTCTACATCGGTCTGAACACCTGTAGTAGTTCCTTTGATCTTTACCGATGCACCCGGAATCGGGAGATTTTTTTCATCCTTTACCGTGCCGGTAATTTCCTGGAACAGTAAAGCAGCAGAATTGGTTAAATGCCCGGTTGCTATTTCTTTAGGTTTTGCATACAATATGCGCTGCCCACAGCAAAATAAAACAAGCATCATTAACCAGACTTTAAGCCTGATGTGTAGTTTTGTTATCATTAAGTTTGGTATTTGGTTAGAAATGAATTGGCTAAAGCAAATTTTTCCCGCCAGGGATTTGTTTACAGATTTTGTTCTGCTATACATACAGTGGCTAACTAATGCCTCAATATTCATCGTAGAAAACGAGCCGAAATGATTCGTTAAACTTGCCCAGGTTTAGTTTACAAATGCTGTGTTTCCCCTGGTTTTGCAGGGCTTTCAGATACATCTGCCTGCCGATAAAAATTTAAGTGCTTTGATTAGTTGTGTGTGTATATTCTGTTAATCGAGAACCGGAATCTTTCGGTTTACATTCTGATGTGGCGGCTTCAATTCTATCTGAAGTTGCATCGCCGAGATTGTGTTTAGATGGCTTGTCATAATCGTTAGGTTTATTAATTTGGTTAAGACAAATCTATACCACACAGGCATTTGCAAGGGTTCACTTTTGTACAAAAATGGTTTGGTTTTGTACAAATATGCGATTGCAGCCACTATTTTAAAAAAAAGTAGGCTGCGATCATTGCTTTGCAGAATTTTTCAGAAGATAAATTAAAGGATATGCAACCCGAACATGAAGACTCAGTAATGATTTGTAGAAGTGCTTATTTCTTATTGCCCGAAAAGTATTTTTTCTTAAAATCTGAGGGTGTAAAGTCAAATTGTTTTTTAAAACAAACGCTAAAATACTTCGCATTGTTGAAGCCGGTTTGATAAGCAACCTCAGAAACTGTTAAGTCCGATTTTTCGAGTAAGTAAGCACTTCGTTTCAACCGCACATTCAGAATAAATTCTTTTATAGACATGCCTACAATGTCGTGGATTTTCTGGTAAAGAATTGTTCGTCCAACATTCATGTCAGATACAAAATCTTCTACAGAATAATTTGCATTGGCAATATTTTCTTCGATAACCTTCATTGCTTTAATGAGCAATTCTTCATCCATTGACGTTACTGTAACATGAGACGGTTCCAGCTGTATACGTTTCATGTATTTTTCCTTCAATTCCTGCTGGTTTTTCAGAATATTTTCAACTTGCTGAAGAAGAAAATCCACATCGAAAGGTTTGTCTATAAAAACATTGGCACCAAATTCCAGTGCTTTTATTTTATTCTGATGATCGTCTCCGTTTCCGGAAATCATCACAATTGGAATATGGCTGGTTTTAAAATTTTGCCGCAGACTTCTGCACACATCTAGCCCATTTTTGTTTGGCATAACCAGATCGGTTATAATGAGTTGCGGATAAATTTTCTCCGCTTTAATTTGGCCTTCCACTCCATCGTTTGCAGTATATACGTTGTATTTTTGTGCCAGCCTTTGTTCCAGGTAAACACGCATTTGCGGATCATCTTCTATCAGCAAAATACTATCGCTTTTTCTTGCCTCAGTTGCTTCATTTACAGGACCTTTGGTATCTTGCATAATGATGTCGTCAATTTCAGAAATTGTATAGTCATACATATCGAGCTGAAGATCCGCTTCACCCACCTGTTTTTTCAGCGGCAGCATAATGGTAAAGGCAATTTTATCGTTTTTATTTACCATCCAGATGCTTCCACCAAGAACGTCAACCAATTCTTTTACAATTGCCAACCCCAATCCGGAGCTTTCTTCAAAAGTTGGTCTTTGAGAGGACAGGCGGTTAAATGAAGTAAAAAGTGCAGCAACCTGCTCTTCAGAAAAACCGTCGCCGGTATTTAACACTTCAATCGAGATATATTCATTTTCATGATCAACAGGATTCTTCAACCTATTTTTTTCTTCATCAGAAGCGGCGTACATCCGCACACCAACATAACCACGATTTGGCGTATATTTTAATGCGTTTGAAAATAAATTGGTAAGTATTTTTTCAATCACATCATAGTCGAACGCCAGGTAAATGCTGTCTTTAAAAGCCGAAAAGCTGGTTTCAATTTCTTTTTTATTGGCATACAATTCAAACAGGCCAAAGATGTCTTTAACAAAGTTGATGAAGTCTCCGGGCTGGGGACTTAACGTAATTTTCTGACTTTCTATTTCTCTGAAACGCAAGAGCTGACTAATCATTCGCTGGATTCGGGTGACGTTTTTTTCAATCAGTCCCATGTAACCTGCGGCCTGCTCGTTTTGCAACAGCGCAGTTTCTTTTAATTGTTTCAGTGGTTGCAAGACCAAGGTAAGCGGGGTTTTGAGATCGTGGGAAATATTCGTAAAAAAATCCGTGCGTGCTTTATTTAATTCGCGCATGTTTTGTTCCTTCAATATTTCTAAAGCAAGCCGCTCTTTGAATACCTTTTTATTGGTATAGTAAGTCATGATAAAATACATCAGCAGTATCGCAATTGCCGCGTACAAACAATATGCCCACCACGACAGAAAAAACGGTGGATTTACATGAATATATAAACGGGAAACGGCATCGCCCCAAACCCCATCGTTGTTGGAAGCTTTTATTTCGAAGGTATAATCTCCGCCAGGCAAATTGAGAAACTGCACCAGTTTCTGCCGGGTTTGTATAATTTGCCAGTTGTCTCCCAAACCAATCATTCTGTATGCAAACTGATTTTTGTTTGCAGAAAGGTAACTGTTTGCAGAAAACCGAATTTCCACATTAGACTGATCGCTTGATAAATGTATGCGGTCTTTTTTACTATTGGATAAACTGGCAATGTCTTTGGCTAGCGGGCTATTTTCTGTTGTGCTTGAAAATGGTTTGTTATTAACTAGAAAACCGGTAAAAAATACGCGAGGTTTTTGCAAATTTTTATTGAGATAAGCGGGATCAAAAATTAAAAACCCACTGGTTCCACCAAATAACATTTCGCCTTTTGAAGTTTTATAAGCGGCGCGCAGATAAAAAGAACCACAACTATTTTCGCGGTAGAAACGCGCTTTTTGAAAGTTCTGTCTTTTTACGTCGAAATAGTACAGACCGTTTCCGGTACTGAACCAGATATTTTTAGAGGCATTGTCTTCCAAAATGCCAAATACCATTTTGGCGGGCATACCATTTTCTTTACTGTAATTGCGGTATGTACCATCTTTTTTCAGCAAATTAACGCCTTTACCAAGTGTTCCAAACCAGATATCTCCATTGGCCGCAAGGAGATAACTGCACAAGGAATTTACGGCGTAAGCTGCATTTTTTATAAAATGATGTTCCAGAACCTTTAAAGTTGTGCGGTCTACAATAAAAAAACCCTGATGCGTAATCAAGCAAAGGCGATTCTGATCATCTGTATATAAAGTTTCGACTTCAAGATCTATTGGTTTGCCATCTGCACCAATCACTTTAACCATTTCTATCCCTGCACCACTTTTTTTCCTGTAGAAAAATGGCCTGTCGGGGTCTGTCATCCACCAGGTATCTTGTTTATCCTGTACGAAACTATAAACGGTAAGCGATTTTTTACTTTCAGGAGAATCGAAATTGAAGCTGGCAAAGGTGTTCCGGTTGAAGTTGTAGGATGAAATGCCTCCGTTGAAAGCTGCAATTAACAGCTGTTTAGATTCCGGATCAAACTTCAGTTGCTTAATCATATTGGAGTTGGGAGAATTTCCCTGCGCCTTCATAAAATGGCTGAAGGTATCGCTTTGGCGGTTCCAGCAATTTAGTCCGCCGCCTTCGGTACCAATCCAGATGTTTCCGAGGTGATCTTCCTGAAAACTGCTTACAACGGGATGATTCAGCCCACCCGGAGTTGGACTAAAATACCGCACCCGCGAATCAAAAAGCGAGCAATACGCAATTTTACCGCCGTAAGTACCAATCCACGCACCTTGATCGGGATCGGCATAGATAGTCCAGATGGAATTATTGGGCAAAGAAAATGCATCGTTCAGGTTCATGCGGAGAAACTCGTTTTGCTGCCGCGTGGGATCATACAAAAAAAGACCTGCCTGAGTTGCTACCCAGATTATGCCAGACTGATCTATATGAATTTTCTTTGCCAAAACCGGTTGGTTGCCATACGTAACCGGAACTTGCTGTACAAGAGTTCCATTTGCATCGGTTACGTGAATCCCATTGCGCTGAGAAAGAAAATAATAGAGTCCGTGATGCTCCAGAGCGTCTGAAACGACGCTCGATGATTGTCCAAAATCTGCAAATGGCAAAAACCGATTGTGTTTCTGATCGAACTGGATTATATGTTCATCCTGTGAAAGGAAAATCTTTCCCCGGATACTCATCACTGAGCTGAAATACATTTTCCCGGGCAAGGTAAATTGCTGAATTTTACCATTCGACTGATTATAGGCAATTAGTGCATGGTCTGCCAGCATGAATATTTTCCCATCCTCATTTAAGGTTAAAGAACGGATTTTTCCCGGAACGGCTATATCAAATGAAAACCTCGCATAATCAAACTTGAGCAGACCGTGCGAAGTGGCCAGAAAAAGGTTTCCTTTTTTATCGCGAAGCAAACCTCCAAAAGCCCATTTCAGGTTTGGCTTAATGGCATATACAATATCATTAAGCTGGTAAAAGCTATTGCCGTCGTACATGAAAAGCCCATCGAAACCTGTATACCACATTCTGCCTAAACTGTCTTTTGCAATGCTTTGTATGCCACCGTAATAAGAGGTTTCGGGCATAACATGAAAGCGATATTTAGAAATATCTATTGCAAGAAGATTTTGTAGGGAAAAGGCAATAAAACAAGCTACTAATATGAGTTTTTTCATTTACCTGAATTGCTGTTGATGATTAGAATTAGTTAAAAAAGATTCGTTAATCTACGATTTCTATTTTAATCTTTTTATTCTTAACGATGATGTTATATTCACCGGCTTCAAGAAAGCGTTTTCCATCACCATCAACAAAGCCCAAATCTCTTTCCGGATTTACCTCAAAACGAAATGTCCGGGTTTCCCCTTTTTTAAGCAATTGTTTTTCAAAAAATTTCAATTCCTTTACCGGGCGGGATATGCTCGAAACCGGGTCTTGAATAAACCAGTGCACGGTTTCCATTCCTTCCCTGTCTCCGGTATTCGTTACTGGAATTTCTACTGTAAATTTTGTATCGCGCTTAATTTTAGTTTCACTTGCTTTTAAATCGCCGTAGTCAAATGTGGTATAACTCAGGCCATAAGCAAAATCATATAAAGGTGTGCTTTGAATATCCTGATATTTGCCTTGATTGGGACGTGCGCTTTGCCTGTGGTTATAGTAAATTGGAATCTGGCCAGTAGAAAACGGGAATGTCATCGCAAGTTTTCCGGATGGATTTACGCGACCGGACAATATTCCGGCAACGGGTTTTCCGCCTGGCGTACCAGGTTGCCACATTGTTAAAATAGCCTTACTTTGTGATTCCAGACGGTTAAGTTCTAAAGGCCTTCCGTTAGATAAAACCAGCACAATTGGTTTACCAGATTTAGCGAGTTCTGCAGCGAGATCTTCCTGGATTTTTGGTAAAGCGATAGTAGAGCGCGAGGCATTTTCACCGCTCCAGTCTTTCTTTTCGCCCAGGCACAAAACAATTACATCGGCAGATGCCGCTACTTTTTTTGCTTCATCAAATGCTTTTGTGTCTTGCCCGTCAAAATCGCAACCGAGTGCATAAGACACTTCGGCTTTGCCGACATATTCTGTTTTCAGTGCATCGTAAACAGACACAATATTATCAGACTTTCCCTGTGCCGCCCATGAACCGAGAAGTTGCCACTGGGTTTTGGCAACAGGGCCAATTACTGCAATTTTTTTCGCCTGTGTTAAAGGCAGAATTTTATCCTGGTTTTTTAACAATACAACAGACTCTTCGGCAAGCTGCTCGGCAATTTTTAAACTTCCGGGTCTATAAAAACGTTCCTTTTCAGTTGTAGTTGGTGTATACGGTTGATCGAATAAACCCAATCTGAATTTTATACGCAGAACCCGTTTCACGGCATCATTCAGCTGCGCTTCAGATATTTTGCCTTCCTTAACCAAATCGCCCAGATGTGTGTCATAACATCTGTTCATCATATCCATTTCCACGCCTGCGGTGAATGCTTTATAAGCGGCTTCTTTTTTATTTGCGGCAATTCCCTGTGGCCGAAGCTGATCTATAGAACCCCAATCTGAAACCACAAAACCATCATGTTTCCAGCGTTCTTTCAATATAGATGTTAATGTATATTGATTTGCAGAACCCGGCGTTCCACTGATGTCGTTAAAAGAGCTCATTAAAGTAGCGGCACCAGCTTTTACGCCTTCCTGGTACGGCAACATATAGGTATCCCATAGGGTTTGCCTCGAAATTTCAGAATAGACGTAATCGCGGCCGGCTTCCGAAGCACCGTATCCAATATAATGTTTAAGGCATGCTGCAACCTGCGTCGGATTTGCCAGATTCGTTCCCTGGTATCCTCTAACAGATGCTGCCGCGAACACAGCATTGGTATAGGTATCTTCGCCATAACCTTCGGCTACACGGCCCCATCTTCCATCTCTGGCTACATCAATCATTGGAGAAAATGTCCAATCGACGCCAGACATTCGCGCTTCCTGCGCAGCTACGCCACACGCTTTTTCTGCCAATGCGGCATTCCATGAACTCGCCTGACCTAGAGAGATTGGGTAAATTGTACGGAAACCATGAATAACATCATAGCCAAAAATAATCGGGATGCCCAAACGGGTTTGTTCCATTGCTTTTTTCTGTACCCGGTTGCGTAAATCGGCATTGCTTCCAAAATAAATAAGGGAGCCAATTTCTCCCGGAATATCATTAACCGGATCTGCCATATTGTTGGCGTTATCATTTCTTCCAAGCGTATATTGATTGAGCTGCATAACCTTCTCCTGCAAATTCATTCGCGAAACCAAATCGTCTATGCGCTTTTCTATGGGCTGTTTTGCGTCTTTGTAGAGTGGTTTGTCTTCTTTGTAACCCGAAACCAGGAGTATGCAAATAATGGCTGTTGCCGGAATAATATTTTTCATATTTTATTTAAAAACTGGTGTTTGCGATAATTTCATTGTTTTCTGATGATTGTTCTTCAGCTCGAAAATGACAACCTCATTTTGTCCTTCTGATAACATATGCTCCGGAATCAGAATGGACTGCTGTTTTTCCTCTTCCCAATAAGCGCCCAGGTAGGTATTGTTGAGCCAAACCTCTCCCATTCCCCACCCAGAAATGTCCAGATAAACATTTTGTATTTTGTTGAGCACAAAATTCCCCTGATAAAAAGCAGGCGTTTCTGCGGCAGTACGGGCAATGAAAGTTAAACCCTGAATGGGATTTTTTTTGATATTGAGAACAGTCATTTTCCAATTGCTGACGTCATTTCCGGCCAGGGTAACTTCGCCAAATAACCCTTTTGAGTTTTCTGTAATTTCAGGCCCATAAGTTATTCTACCGATATTTTCGAGGTACAATTGCAGCAGATGTTTGCCCGGAGTGACTGGTAAAGTAATTGTTTTTTTCCCATCTTTCAGCAAACCCTGAAATTTACCATCTACATATACTGTTGCATAATCTCGTACGTTTTCGATTGATAGTTTTTCATTTTCTGTGCTGGTTTCGATTTCCGTTTCATAAAGTATATAACCAGATTCTATATTCAAATCGTTCATTGGTAGCAGCGTTTCTGCTTCTGCCGATTTTCCGTATGTTTGTTTTAAGTCTGCAGATTTATCGAAAGTAATTTCCTGAGCATAAAGAGATCTCGAAAACAACATTAAAATAGCCAGCAGTTTCGTTTTATTTCCCATCGCTTTGCGCCTCCTTGCTTAAAAATGACTGGATAAAAGACATGTCTACGGCTACTGTTGGAGAAAACTGCTCGCTTTTTACATAACGGTCTATGCTAAATAACAATTGCTGTGTAGCCGGGCGGTTGTCCAGGTCGGTTTTCGTATCCAATGCGAGCACCAGAAGTTTTCCGCCGTTAACCTTCGCTTCGAAACCAATTCCGAGTTTTTTATTGCTGTCATAGCTGTCTATCACTTGAATAAAAGGCCGAAGCTTATCTGGCGCATTTTGCATTTCAATAACTTTTGCATGGTTGAGGATATCCCACCATTGCCAGTCGGTATGGTTGTCGGTTGTAAAATCTTTGAACATACCTTGCCCATTGTGGATGAGGTTTCCGATTGTCATTGGTGCCCATGCAAACATAATCGGGTTCCAAAAATGGTTGTGAAAGATAGATTTTCTACCTTTTACCTGGTCTGGAGCAACGTACAAAACAACCGATTTACCTTCGGCAAGCTGTTTCTTCGCAGCATCATCTAACACCGTGGAATACAAAACCTCTGAGGTAGATTTCAGTGTATTTTCATGTTTGGGATATACCCAGATGTCCCAACTGTTTTCAATGTGGTCATTAACCGAAAGATGAACGGTATACTTTTGACCAGAACCAATATTTTGTAAGGGAATGGAGAATTCGCCAACCGGCGAGACGCCATCATTGGCTATGGTCTGGTTTTTTAGTTTGCCCTGTCTGATTACCGCACCGCTAACATCGGTTAGCCACCATTTAAGTGTTGCATTTTTTATGGCCGAGTTGCTGAAGTTGTACACCTCGGCTTTCCCTGTAAAGGTTTCTATATTGAAATAACTGCTTTTTTCATATCGGAGCAAGGCAACTGTAGGCGCACAAAATGTTCTGAATTTTTCTGGTGTAACCAAACCTTTTGAATCCCAGAAGGGATCTAAAATTCCCACAGGAGCATAACCTTGTCCGGGAAAGTCATTGATAGACAACAACTGAAATCCTGCAGATTTCGAAGACCTTAGCAGCGCTTCAATAACGGCTTTATATTCCAGTACAGTTAATGCACCGGAGGCGCGAAAGAAATCGTTGGCCTGGTCTAACATGCCATTCTTCTGCAACAGGTTTCTGAAGATTTCAAAGTTCCGGGGCTCTACAGGGCTATCGGTGTATTTTTTAATTTCTTCAAAATTGGGATATACACAGCGTTGGCCAGATTCGTGCGAAATGACCGGTACATCTACATCGCTTTCCATACTTCTGTCCCAATTGGTATTGGGTAAGCCCTCATACACCTTTACCGGGCCTTTATTGGTTTGCTGAGATACATAATACTGATCTGATTTTACCCGCGTTCTGGCCGTAGAACCGCTATACAAATGCCGCGGATCTAATTTGATTCCCCTGGCAGTTAATTCTTCAATAAAATCAAAATTCCCTGTAATTTCATTTCCGTTGCAATACAATACGAACGATGGATGATTGCCATATTCTTTTAAAATGGCTTTCATTTCACGACGGAAAAAGTTATACCGCTGTTCATCCGGTTCTGCATCTTTTCCCCACATTGGCATTTCTACCTCGAAATAAATACCGTGTTTGTCTGCCATTCTGAAGGCCGCATCCGGCGGGCACCAGGAATGGAAACGCAGATGGTTCATTCCATAATCTTTCATAAGCAACATAATACGTTCCCAGGAGGCGTCATCCAACGGAACGTGCCCTGTTTTCGGAAATACAGCATTTTCTACATTTCCACGTAAATGTATAGGCCTGTTGTTTAACATCACATGGTTTGTGCCTTGTTTTACTTCACGCAGACCAAAAGTGACCGATTTATCATTAGAGTAATTTTGTTTACCTACCTTGGTAGCTAAAGTTGAAGTAATCTGATACAGGTTGGGGTTAAATTCATCCCAAAAACGTGCATTTTTGCCCAATTTTATAACATGTTCAATAAAGGTTACAGAATCTTTACTCTGCACAGGAATTTCAGTTTTAAGGGTGTAATGATTTCCACTAATGTTAAAACTGACCTTTCCGGCGGCCGTTTTTCCGGTTTCATTATTGATTTGAAGACGAACTTTAACAGAACGATCCGTAATATTTGGGTAAACCTGAACGTCTTCCAAATATACCGGATCAATGGCCATTAGCTTAATCTCACCAAGAATTCCGTTCCAGTTAATTTGTGTAAATTCCGTATGTGCATGGTCCCATTTATGGGTTTTATATTGAAATCTATTGTCTACACAAACGGTGATGCGGTGTGTTTTTCCCGGTTTTAGAAACCGTGTCAGATCATGCTGATGTGGCACGCTGATATAATCTATGCTGTCAACCTCTTTAGTATCTACATAAACAGAACTAAGCCAATGTGTACGTTCAAAATATAGAAATATCTTTTTGCCCGCCCATTCTTTAGGAATTTCAATATCTCTCTGGTACCATGCCGGCCCCATATATTCGTACTTCCGCGTTAGCCGATCGATATATTGATATGGATTTTTATAGCCAATCTGGTAATCGTCTGTTGTTCCTGGCAGCACAATTGTTTCCTGTAGCGTGTGGTTGTAACGTGGAGAGAGCGATCCGCGGCGAAAATCCATCACATCTGTCTGAAAACCCCATTTTCCCGATAAATCTATAGACGTTGTTTGTGCCTTTAAGGCATAATTCTGCAAGAGCAACAGGTTCAGCAAAATGCAGATGAAATATTTATGTTTCATTTAGATTCAGGTGTGTACTTATTTAATGCTGTCGTAATATTCTTTCATGAGGTACCATGCTTTTTTCCTGAAGCCCTGATCAGAAAGCAGGCCTTTGCGGTTCCAGCCGTCCTGGTTTGTAGGATGAAAACGAAATGGAGAGCGGAAATCGAATAATACCCAGGGAGAGGTTCCTCTTAAATTCGGAATATTCTTAAACATTTCGAGGTTGGCACGGTACAAAGCGGCCTGATAGTCTTCACTCCAGGAACTGACGAGGTCCGGATCTCCGGTTTTCCCATACAATGCTTCCCCTCCAAATTCTGAAATAATTAAAGGTTGTCCTTTGGCTACGTTCCAGACGGCTTTATCTGGTGTTACCGGCCAGGGATGATACCAACCAAGGTATTTGTTCACCGCAACAACATCAAGTTCTTTAATAAAAGGATCATCCATTTCAAAAACTTGCTTTTCACGGTTGAAATGTACGAGATCGAAGGCAGCTGTAATTAATCGGGTTGTATCTATAGCTTTGCATGTGGCGATTAAATGCCTGATAAAAGCATTTCGGGGAGCAGAGGGCTGAGTTTCATTCGCCACACCCCAAAAAGTAAGCGCACATCGGTTTTGATCGCGCTGAACCATTTCGCCAATCATTTTGGCTGCTTTTTCTTTAGTAGATTCGTTTTTAAAATCGATTCCTTGCCAGATCGGAATTTCTTCCCACAACAAAAAGCCCATCTTTTCTGCGGTTCTTACAATATATTCATTTTGAGGATAATGTGCCAGGCGGATCATGTTACATCCCAAAGCTTTGGCTTCAGAAAGTAACATCACCGCATCTGACTGAGAGAAAGCGCGCCCCTCACGTTGGGGTATTTCTTCATGAAATGAAATGGACTTCAAAAAAATAGTTTTGCCATTCAGATAAATATCTTCTCCTTTTACCCAAATGTTCCGGAAACCGATTTGATCGACTACAGAATCCTGATCTGTTGATACCTTTACGTCATACACTACCGGAGAAGCCGGCGACCAGCGTTTTAAATTTTTCACAGAAAACGTTGTTTTTGCAATGCCATTATTGTCCGTTTTTAGTATTTGTTTTAGCTTAAGTTCAGGAATTTGGATGGTTACCATTGTATTGGCCAGCGATTCGGAAAGTTTAACCGATGCGTCAATTTTATCGGCTTTATATTTATCAAGCTGAATGCGATAATCGGCGATAAAAACCTTTGGCGTACTCACCAGAAATACATCGCGTGTTATCCCACCGTAATTCCACCAGTCAAAAGCCATTGCCGGAATTGCATCTGCACTGCGCGTATTGTTTACTTCTATCGCAATAAAGTTGTCAGTTTCTTTCAGCTCTTCTGTAACTTCAACCTGAAAAGGCGTAAAACCACCTTCGTGTGCTGCAATTTCTTTTCCATTCAGATAAATCCGGCAACGGTAACTTACTGCGCCGAAGTACAAAAATTGCCGACTATTTTTTTCCTGCGGCCGATTGAACTTTCGGGCATACCAAACTGTACCTTCATAATATTTTAGCTCCGCCATCTGGCTGTTCCAGTCTGACGGAACGTTTAACCGATAGCCGTTTTCAAAAGAATATTCATAAAAATCTGTTTTGGTTTCCGGTTTTTTGTTCAGGAAAATTTTATTTTTTCTACCTTGATCATAGAGATCTATAATGGCATTCCATTTCCCATTCAAAGACTGTACTTTTCGGCCATATACGTTTCCCATCGTTTGCATTTCCTGCGCATGAAGGGTCAGATTCAAAATTAATAAGGCAGTTGTAATGAGGTTGACAAAAATTATTTTCATTTTTTTACGAGCTTATTTTAGAATTTCATAACGATACAATACAAAATCATTGATTTTAGACAGCGCCACTTCAATTGCTCCTGATTTGTCTATGGTTGCCTGCATGGCTTTGGCATTCCCTAACACTGGGGTGCATTTTACCCGCGTTCCTGCAGGCAGCCACGTTTTGAGCGCCGCGCTTTGCATAGGTGTATTCTCTCTGTAAAAGATGAAATAACCTCCGTTTTGTTGAATCGACTGAAAGCCTGTCCACGAGCGCCCTGATGGTTCATCGCCGATAGGCAAAATGGTTCCTGAATGAAAATCATGTTGTATTTTCCGGTATTCCAGAATCAGGTTTTTGATTTCTAACCCTTCGGGCGGCAATCCTGTACCTTCAAACCAGGCCAAAGGCTGAGCAGCCATAGTAATTGCGAAAAGATATTCAAAGGAATAATGATTTGGCGCAAAAATATCTTTACCATATTTTTCGGAATTCCTCCATTTGTTCAGGAACTCGATTTGAAGTTTCTCTGCCGGAACGTATTTTGCCAACTGCCACAAATTGCGAAGTGTCCAATAGGGATAATAGTTCTGCCAGTCGGTATATCGGTTTTCCAGAAAAATATTGCCATATACATTGAAACTGTGGTAACCTGCACGCCGTCCGGCTGTGGCATCTAAATTGAAAACCGCTTCATTATTGGTTTGTTCCAATACGCCATCAAATAGCTTATGAAGATTTATTTCAGACTGTTTCGTTGGAATAGACAGTCCGTCAATTTTAAATGTCCGAATTCCATATTTATGATATAAGCTAACCAGTGCAGCCACATCTTTTTGCCAATCGGCATAGTCATTTTGTACGCTCGGATTAAACCAGAGGCAAATTTCTACACCCAATTCTTTACCTCGTTTTACGATTGGACTCAAGCCTTCCGGATATTTTTTGGGATCAGGTTTCCAATAGTCAGGGTTATCCCAGATATTTTTAAAGGAACCTTTTGCCAACGCAGAATTTGGACTTTTGCCTATTTGCCATCCATCATCGATCTGAAAATGTGAGATACCCAGCTGCGCTGCTTTTTCCAGTTCGAGCAAGCTAAATTTTTCATTTATTTTTGCATCCTGACTTCGATCTCCCCATGTATTCATCATCACCATCTCATCTCTCTGGGGCAATATCTTGCGAATATTTTTCTGATACTGGCGCAGGGCTTCAAATTCTTTCCCGGCATTGCCAGCGTATACACCAATTACAGTACTGTAGGCCGCCGTCCAGTCACTTTCCGAAATGTCTTTTGCTGTCAAACCCATTCCACCAATACTAAAATGACCGAAGTCTGTGGTAAAATCATAACCCGGATAAGCCAGCTGCACGCCGGAAGCAGGCGCTTCTTTTAGCATAAAAAAACCTTTGTTGTTCTCTGCATTGCTTGCGAAAAGTAAATTGCCCCGATGTGTAGCTTTGCGGTAGGGAATAATTTTTTTCTCCTGAACGAGGTTATTATTCCAGTCGGTCACATCGAAAAACTCCACAATTCGGGTCTGCCAATGGAAACCCTCCAGTTTAATCTGATCCAGAATTGCGTTCATCTGTTGCCCGTTCATGTCGTCCAGAAACTCTATATTTTTCTGATCTGCAGCATTGGCAATTCTGCCCTCAGAAACATTTGAAACTTTCCCCTTCAGGTAGTAATCTGTTGCAATAGCCGGACTGTTTTCATAAATCCGATAGATTTTTTTGATCTCCAGGGTTCCGGTTTTAGTAGTAATTTCTACTGCCAGGTACGCCGGATGAATAGCTGTTTCTTTAACTTCCTTTGAATGGTATGTTCCTTTTGACGGTGAAGTATCTTTTGAAAGTTGGAAATCTGGCGTCTTTAACTTATTTAACCAATGCTGACCGTTTAGTTTATCGGTAAGACTATAGGTTATTACATTTCCGTTGTTCCATACAAATTTTCTTTCTATCCATTTGTTTCCAATAACCAGCGTATCGCCATCCAGTCGGCTAAAATATTTGTTCTGGCCAAATGCCGAAAAAACGAGAAGGGATAAAAGTGTGGTAATCCAGGTTTTTCTAAGCATAGAGTTCATGGTGAAATGCTTCATGATTAGATGATTTCAAAGCTGTTTAGCGTAATCCAACCATTCGCAACAGGTAGAGTATCGATAGCGATTTTGATGCCTGGTGCATTGTTTTTCGTCGTATCTACAATGGCAATTGCCCATTTGTATTTTCCGCGAGGAAGCTTAATTGCAGCCTTATATGTATAAGAAACTGGTTTATCTTTTAACCAGTTTGAAGGTTCGCTTTCTTTGTCGACGAAAACTTTTTGCACCTTATTTTCAGCATCTAAAGCTGCAAAAGCGACTTTATATTTGAATTTCCACTGTGGGATATTATTCGGGCAATATCCCCAACCCATATTTTTCCAGCGGTGAGTAATTGTTGCCATATTACCGGACTGTATCTTTTCAGGCAAATGGATTTCATCAGGATACAAACGATAGCCGCCATTACTGATAAAGGACTGCACCAGAGGGAAGGAATTTCCAAACCAGGAAGCCGTCTCTCCGCCCACTCTGAAATCCATCATATTCACGTGTGCTTCTTCTGAGGCTTCAAACTCCCCTTGTCTAACATCTTCCGGATGGCCTTCACGATATTTTCCGCTGGGATCAATCCAATACTGATGCGTGCCGCCGGTAATCCACCCGCCCTCCATAATTACCGGGCGTTTAAAATTCCAATCCTTTACAAAATCCTTTTCCCATTGCTGGTAATAACCCGTCATCCCGAAAGCATCATGCCTTAAGCTATAACCTTTATGAATGGCTTTAACCAGCAACCGCGCACTATTTGGGTTTGTTGGCGCCCAACTTTCCGGATGTCCAACAAGGCGATGGTAATTGATTAGCAAGGGCACTTTAGTAAATGTGCGGGCATACAAATCGGATATCCAGTCTAAGGTTTCTTCTTTGTTTTTCTCGGTACTTTCTGCTGTTGCATTTTTCGGATCTTCATAAATTACATTATGTGCTTCCCCCCATTTCCCAAGTCCGTAAGCATCAATAAATGATGTTTTGTCGCTGTTGTTAAATTCTTTAGCTAATGCTTCTATAAATTGGGTATAATATTTTCTAAAAACAGGATCTTGCGGATAAGGTGTTTGCCTGTCGGGATGATCCGGATTTTCAAGATAAAATTTCGCACCGGCATCAAATACAAACTGAGGGGTATTTTGGCCCTGATCTCGGCCATCAACTACAATCCGGAAGGCAATGGGTAATCCTCTTTGTTCGGCACCGCGAATGAGTTTTGCGATTTTGGAAGTAGAGTCGTTCCAGGCATATTCGCCGGCTTTAGGATTTAATGAGCGCCAGCTGGTACGGATGTAACATGCAGAAGCATAATCTATCGGTTTAATTTTTTTACCCAGTTGCGGAACGTAGTATGTTGTATCCCAATAAGACGGACCAGAATAGCGGGCGGCGTACATAACCCAACCGTTTAGGGGATTTCGCAACACAGTTTGCGCATCATATCTGGGTTTTACAATGGTGTAAACACCAGGTTTAGTTTGGGAAGTTTTTTGTGCATCTGCAAATAGTGGCAATAAAATCATACCACTTAAAATGAGCGTAATGTTGAGGATTTTCTTGAGCTTTAATTCGGGCTTCATAAAATGAACGTGGTTGTGTTTGATGAAAGTCTAACGTGAAAACCTGTATATAAAAACAATGCTGAAGAGTACGGTTTTTATTGTAGCGCAACGCTGCCGGAAATATGGCTGCAGGCCAGAGGCATGGTGGTTCATCATATGTATTTGGTTAGACGTTTTTTTATCTTAAATGAATAAGATGCAATCAAAACAAATTGTCAGATTAATTGCTGTGATTGCTTCACAAAAGTAGGAATACAGCTTACTCAAAAGGGTATTCTTTTGTTCAGAAATGGTTTGTTTTTGTACAAAAAGGTTAAACAAAATGGCCTGAAGGCATAATTGCACACATTTCATGAACTTAAAAACTACGTTTATCGCTACACAAATTGTAAAATTTTACACCGCATGATTTAAAATTTGGAAAACCATTCCATCATGATGTAGAAAGCGAAAGATGTTTAGCTTTACAAAATAATTTTAAGTTTATGGAATCTCAATACTGGCCGCTAATCCGAACCGCTTACAATGGATTTAATGATAGAAATATAGATGCTGTTTTTGCAGTGATGACTGCTGATGTACATTGGCCGAAAGCTTTTGAAGGCGGTTATGTTATCGGTTATGATGCCATTCGTGAATATTGGACACGGCAGTGGAGTGAAATTAATCCGAAGGTGATACCCATATCTATTATCGAAATAGCGAATGGCAAAATTGAAGTGTTGATTGACCAACTGGTTAAAGATCTGGACGGAAATATTGTTTTTAAAGGGAAAACCAAACATATATATACCCTACACAAAGGCTTAATTGCCGCTATGGATATAGGAGAGATTGAATAAATTGCTCCTGATTTTCATAATTACCGAGTGTTAACTTAAAGAGAGATCGTCGAACCAAAACACCAGAATGACGATTATCCGGAATCATTCTTACAATTGTTTTTACATTTGGCTATGTTAATAAATTCGAGAGACAGGAACACGAAAGTGCTATTACATCTTTTAACATGGGCATTAATTATCCTGATTCTTTTCATCTATCCCCCTTCAAAACAAAAGCAGTCTATACTTCCGCATGAATTTCTGATCAAACAGATTGTACACATTCTGCTCATGTTTGCAGCTTACTACCTGAATGCTTACGTCCTTGTTCCGAGGTTGCTATTCAACAATAAATTTGCCTGGTATGCCTGCGCACTGGTCTTACTGTTGCTTTTCTCCAGTTTTTCATTAAACATTCTGGACAGTTACCTTGGTTTATCTGCGCAGCTGGCTATTGTGCTGGGTAAAAAAAACTGGACAAATCCATATATTGATTCATTCGGTTTACTGACTACCCTTTTTGTTATCGGCATCAGTACCTCTATCGCAATCATCAGTAAATGGAATAAGGAACGCCTTGATGCTTCAAATCAGGAAGGTGAAAAGGTACGTACCGAGCTCTCCTTTTTGCGGGCGCAGATTCAGCCACACTTTTTTTTTAATACCTTAAATACCATTTATGCCCTTACCTATACCGATGTTGAAGCTTCGAGAAAAGTATTGAACAAACTTTCCAGGATGATGCGCTATCTTTTATATGAAACGCATCAGATTAAGGTTCCATTGGAAAAAGAAATTGCTTTTGTACGCGATTATGTAGGCATTATGTTGCTTCGGGTAAATGAAAATACACATATTGATTTTCTCCTACCAGATGATACTAAAGACATGCAGATTGCGCCAATGCTTTTTCTGCCTTATGTTGAAAATGCATTTAAACACGGAATGAATGACCGTATACAGGTAACCATTAAAATTCACATCAACTTAGTTCAGGATAAAATTGAATTGACAACAGAAAATAAAATCAATACAAACCGCAGTGAAATTACAGACAATAACAATCTGAAAGGAATTGGAATGGCCAATACATTGCGGCGCCTGGATCTCCTTTATGCAAATGTTTATTCATTAACCACCAATATTGATGATCTGCAAAACAGTTATACGTTAAACTTATCCCTCAAACTAACATGATCCTGAATTGCATTACCGTAGATGATGAACCGCTGGCACTTGGCCTTATCAATTCATTTATAGAAGCAACGCCCTTTCTTGAGCTCAAAGCGAGTTTTTCCAGTGCGGAAGACGCGCTGGAAACCATTGAACCAAAAGAAATCCATCTGGCCTTTTTAGACATTCAGATGCCCAATATGAATGGTATAGAAGTGGCTAAAATGTTTAGAAATTTTCCTCCAGATGAACGCCCGAGAGTAGTATTTACCACTGCTTACAATCAGTTCGCCGTAGAAAGTTACCAGGTAGAAGCGATTGACTATTTACTTAAACCATTCGAATATGAGGAATTTCTCCGCGCATCGCGAAAGGCATCCGAATATTTCGAACACATGAATATTAAATCCGCATTGCCAACGTCTGAACAGCGTAAATCTCCCACAGACGAAAGTCTTTTTGTACGTGTTGGGTATCAGCTCGTTCGCATCTCATGGGACGACATTCTTTACATAGAAGGTTTAAAAGATTATGCGAAGATTTACCTTACCAATTCTGAAACACCCGTGGTTGCACTGGCCACGTTGAAATCGCTGGTAGACAAATTGCCCGCCGAACGTTTTATGCGTGTACAGCGGTCTTTTATTGTTGCACTTAACCATGTTAAAGCACTTACCAAAAACAGTTTATGGATTGGCGAAGTAGATATCACTATTGGTGAGCAGTATAAAGAGCCGCTTAAAAGAATTATGAATAGTTGGCTGCACTAACGCCCTGTATCCGGGCGAACCAGCAATTGAAACAAGCTTCAAACACTATTTTTTTTTAGTAACTGTTTTGGGGTTTTTCCAAAATGAAGTTTAAAAACTGAAATAAAGTGTGAAACACTTTTATAGCCTACTTTTTCTGAAATTTCTTCCACAGAAAATGCTTTAAGCAACAATTGTTCTGCACGTGCCATGCGAAGCTCAATTACAAAATTGTGTACGCTTTTACCGAAAACTTCTTTATAAAACTTTTTGAGTTTAAATTCATTTAGGTTAACCCTTCGGGCAAGCTCAGGAATTGTTGGTGGTTTTGCAAACTCTGCCGTAAGCAAATCTTTCGCTGCAAGTAAACGTTTTTTATCGTTCAGCTGAATATTGTATTCCGCTAAAATTCCTTCAGATTGCTGCTGAAGTTCTGAAAAAAATGTCTTCAGGTTTAATTCAAAATATGCGCGCCTGTACAATTTTTCGTTTTCGGTTTTCCAAAGCTCTTCCAGTAAAGGCCTGAGGCATATTTCATGTGCGTAACTATGGCTTTTCTTTGCAAGAAAGGCATGGCTTTCCCATGGCTCATCCGTAATAAACCCATCCATAAATATTTTGGAAACCAACAACAGTACCTGTCTTGTTGCTTTATCTTCAACTGTAGGCACTGGCCATTGTTTTTCCGTTGAAAATTCCTGAATCACCTCAGAAACAATGGCAGATTTCAGCTTACCCTTTACAGATTCATTTCCAATTTCAGAACAAAGCCTGAAAAAATAATGTTCGCCATCAATATTAAAATGTACAGGCCTAATTGCCTCTCCCTTTAATGTATAATCAATAAGTAACACACCAGAAAAACATAAGGTGCGTGCATTTAGTACCAGATTTTTATCGAGAATGATTTCAAAATCTTCAACCCTTATTGCAGAGGCTGGATTGTTATCGTCATTTAAATCTATAATCTGCTGCTGAAAAACACTTCCGTAATGTAAAGAGATGAGCATTGTTTAATTGTAAGGAATTTGATGTTGAAGCAAAAGTACAGTAGCTTAAAATACCGAACTAACACTTTGTCGATCCATTTTAAGACTTTGTCGATTAGCCCATCAAAATCCCATTTCCGCGATTTTTAAGCCCGTTTTCGTTAAGATCGTTTCCCCTCCAAAATTTACATTTGCCGCAATTTAAAACAAGTCTAAATAAAGATCATGAAGTTTCTTTACGCATTTCTATCCTTTCTTTTTCTTTTTTCCGGTCTGGTTTCTGCACAGGAAACAGGTACCATCAGCGGAAAAGTAGTGGATACAGATGGTAAGCCTTTACCAGGAATTACCATATCCCTTAAAAAAAACCAGCGCAAAACATCAACAGATGAACTTGGCCGTTACATGCTCAATTTGCATAGCGGAAAATATGAGTTTATTGCCTCCGGAATTGGTTTTCAAAAACGCACGTTCGAACTTGTTTTGCATCCTGGAGAACACCTGAATCACGATTTCAAACTTTCTGCCAGCAATGATGATCTGGATATGATTGAAGTAAAGGGCAAAACTGCAATTCAGGAGGTACGCGAGTCGCCATTTAATGTTGTAACACTCGATGCCAAGTCTCAACACAACTCTACGCTAGACTTAGGTCACTTACTGGCTAAAGCTTCTGGTGTTAAGATTAGGGAAGCCGGAGGTGTAGGCGCAGACCTTAACGTTACGCTTAACGGTTTCACTGGGCGAAACATTAAAATTTTTATGGATGGTGTCCCGATGCAGGGCAACAGCTCATCGTTCCAGCTCAACAATATTCCGGTTTCTCTTGCAGAGCGAATAGAGGTTTATAAAGGTGTTGTTCCGGTAGAATTTGGTGGCGATGCCATTGGCGGAGCGATTAATATTGTAACCAACCGTTCAACCAATACCTTTCTTGATGCGTCCTATTCTTATGGTTCATTTAATACGCATCGCTCAAACCTGATTATCGGCCATACCACGCCAAAAGGATTTTCTTTTCAGCTCAATGCATATCAAACCTATTCAGATAACGATTACCAGATTAAAAGCCGTTTAATTAAAAATGGCCAGTATTCCAGAGACACTTCCTGGTACAGGCGTTTTCATGGTGCATACCACAATGAAACGGTTGTAGCAAAAGTTGGTTGGGTAAACAAACCCTGGGCAGATCGTTTTTTCATTGGCGCAACATTAAGCCAGGATCATCAGGATATACAAAATGCACCTGCAAACATAGAGTTTGTATACGGCGAGGTTCAAACCAATCGAAAAGGTTTTCAACCCAATGTAGAATATTATAAAAGAGACTTGCTTTTTAAAGGCCTTACCGTTCGCGCATCTGCCAATTATAATTTTAACAGCAACCACAATATCGATACCTCAAGTTATAAATACAACTGGCTTGGCGAACGTACAATGGCCGTGAGTAAAGGCGAAAGAGGAACCGCAGCACTTTCAGACTTTAACAACCAGAATTATTCTGCAATGGCCAATGTGAGTTATGAAATTAATCCGGCTCATGCTTTCACTATTAATGATGTACAAACCGGTTCTGAGCGCAGTATTACTTCCACAGCTTCGGAAGAATTGCTTACAGAATTTGAGAAAATGAGACGCCTTAGCTTGAAAAATGTTTTGGGACTCTCTTACCGTTTCCGCCCGAATAAACAATGGAATGTAAATGTTTTCGGAAAAAATTATTACCAAAAAGTAATCGGCCCATATAATGCGGCAGATGAAGCGCATCCCGATTACCAGGAACGCAGCGAAACATACAATACAATGGGGTACGGAATTGCCTCTACATTTTTCTGGCGGTCTTTACAGATTAAAGCCTCAATGGAGCGTGCGTACAGACTTCCTTCAGACAATGAACTTTTTGGTGATGAAAATGCAGAAGTTGGAAACGCTACCCTGAAAGCCGAAAATTCCATGAATTACAATCTCGGTTTTACGCTCAATAAAGTTTTCCCAAATCGCGATGTACTTTATCTTGATGTAAACGGCTACTATCGCAATACAGATGATTTTATCCGGAGAGAAATTCTTGTCCGCACCGGAACCCTTACTTCTGTCAATTTTGGCAATACCAGAAACCTCGGTGTTGATCTGGAAGCCCGCTATTATTTCAAAAACCGCGCAATGGTTGGCGGCACATTTACCATGATGAAATTATACGACAATGAACAGTACCGAGACAGCCAGCAATCTGTACTTAATGATCATTATAAAGACCGCATGCCCAATATTCCTTATCGGTTTGGAAGTTTTGATGCTGCCTATTACATCCACAATATTGGCGGAAAAGAAGCCAAAAACACGCTAAATCTCGAATACAACCTCAATTATGTGTATGAGTTTTTCCTGAACTGGGAAAGTCTTGGTACCGCAGGAAACAAATACACATTGCCCACACAGGTTTCTCATGATTTTAGCGCCACGTACATGATTAAAGGTGGTAAATACAATTTCTCTCTTGAAGCCAAAAATATAGGCAATGCAGAACTGGCAGACAATTTTGGCATGTTGAAACCCGGTCGCGCTTTTTATGCGAAACTTCGGGTTTACCTGATGAAAAGGCGCATACACACACAACGCAATCCATAACATTCACAATACTAATTTTCTATAACAAATGATGAATTCAATACTCAAAAACAAATCGTGGCTACTGGGCTTAGCCATCTTATCATTCGCGGCTTGTAAAAAAGATTCCGGAACAGACTCCGGAGAAATCGAGAATACGGGTAATGCCAAGTATTTTCTGGCCGGAACATCTTCTGATGGAACCACCACTTTTACCTATACTATGGCCGTGAACGATCTGGCAAAAGATACTACGGTAACAACTAAATTTCCTGGAACGATAGAAAATATTGGTAGTTATACCCAATGGGGATACAATGGTACGAATGCTTTATTTGCCATTTCCTATCAGCAAGGTAATCCGGCTCCAGGTTCGGTTTTCCAGTTGAGTAACCAGGGCGTACTCAAAAAAATTGATGATTTTGTACTGGATAAAGGCTTTAACACCATTGGTACTTTTAGTCATTATCTGGTTGCTGCCGCCAATGGCGAAACATTAACCGGAACCAATAATGGCAAACTCGGCTCCGTTTTTTATTCAATGGATCTAAATGCAAACAACCTGATTACGCCTTACCAGGTTTTAGGTCAAAGTTTTATTGGCGGCCAAACCGCCAGCTTCGTCGGAATTGCCGATGCAGGTAACGATACATTTTTCAGCGCAGTTAATCTCGCTGTTGGCACCAATGGAAGAGCGGTAAATGCAGATAGCATTTACGTAGCTAAATTCAATGCTAAAATGGAAGTAACGGGCCTTTATAAAGACGATCGTCTGAGTGCTTCTGGAGGTCAGTTCCGCTCTGCACGTTATGGTCAGCTGGCAAATGATGCGGATGGAAATACTTATGTTTTCTCTACCGGATATGGCACCACAACCAAAAAAAGCGGCGCAATCTTAATCAAAAAAGACGCTACGGCGTTTGATAGCAGCTACTATTTTGATATAGAAACAGCTTCTGGCGGTTATAAATTGCGCAAAGTATGGAACATCACTTCCGATTATTTTCTGCTGGAAATGTACAATACCGCAGGTGTTGTAGCCAGTTCTGTAGCTGCAACGCAATATGCAGTCGTTAAAATGGGAACCAAAGATTTTAAATGGATCAGAACTGGTTTCCCGACAATCGATCAGATTACCAGTGTTGGATGGCCATTTACTGCAGATGGAAAAGCATACATTTCTGCCGTTACGGCAACCACAATTCCTACGGTTTATGTAATTGACCCTGCAACAGCTGTTGCCACTAAAGGTATTTCTATGTCTGGTGTTACCGCTATTCCGGGAATGGGAAAACTAAGCCCTCAAACCAATATTAACTAAAAAATTAATCTTCTGCCCTGTTCTGAACAAGGAACGGGGCATTATAAAAAATCAAGAAATGAAAAAAATTATACTGCTGGCATTGTCTATGGCTTCTCTGGGTCTTCATGCGCAGCAAAACGATCCCATTCTGGATAGAAATTTCTGGCAAAGTAAACCTGATCTGGAAACTGTGAAAAGCAAAATAAATGGCTTTAAGTTTTCTGCAGATTCTAAAGGTGACGATCCCTTAAGTATGGCGATCAGCAATGACGCATCGGCAGAAGTGATTCAGTTTCTTGCCAGTCAGCCGGGCATCAGCATGAAAAAAGATGTTCATGAAGGCAGAACTTACTTACACTCTGCGGTATCAAAAGGAAATGCAGAAGCTACAGAAATCCTGCTTAAGAAAGGTGCAGACATGTACTATCGCGATGCGCACGACCAAACTGCGTTAACTTACGGCGGATTTATGGGTGCATTAAAATTGCCGGTAATTGAAGTTTTTGTGAAAAATGGCTTAGACCTTAAGAAGAAATATGAAACCAAAAACAATGCAGATATTTTATTGCTTGCAGCCGGATCAGATCAGGATTTCAAAATCACAAACTACCTTATTTCAAAGGGTTTGAGCGTACAAACTATTGATAAAACAGGCGCAAATGCCATAAATTATGCTGCAAAATATGGCAATATTGAAGAAATTAAACAACTTGTTGTCAAAGGAGTAAAACCAAGCGATCAGGATCTTATTGCCGCAGCACAAGGCCCTTTTAGAGGTGCAAATAAAATTGACATCTACCGTTACCTTATTGAAGACCTGAAATTAAACCCAACTGTGCGCAGTACAAGCGGACAGAATGTATTACACATTATTGGTGCAAAGGCGAACCAGGAGGAAATTATTACGTATCTGTTTAACAAAGGTGTAGATGTAAACCAGGTTGACCAGGAAGGCAATACGCCTTTCATGAACATTTGCAACACCAAGAGTTTGCCCATAGTTGAATTGACTTTGCCTAAAGTTAAAAACATTAACCTCAGAAATACAAAAGGACAATCGGCACTTTCAAATGCTGTAAAATCATCTACAGGAAAAGTCGTAGATCTTCTTATTCAATCTGGTGCTGATGCAAAAGTGTTGGATAAAAATGGAAACTCACTTGCCTATGTTCTGGTAGATGATTATCAGGGCGCTGGTGGCAGAGGTGGTTTCGGCGGACGTGGCGGTTTTGGTGCAGCGGAAGGTGCCAAAGGGAATGCAAATCCTGCATTTGTAAAGCCTCAGGACGACTTCGCACAAAAACTAGCGGCACTAAAAGCAAAAGGTCTCGATTTTTCTTCGGTTCAAAAAGATGGCAATACACTGTATCATCTCGCGGCAGCAAAAAACGATCTGGCTATGATAAAACAATTGGATGGTTTGGGAATAGATATAAATGCTAAAGATAAAGAAGGAATGACGGTTTTACACCGCGTTGCGCTGATTGCCAAAGATGACTCAATTTTAAAATATCTTGTATCTATTGGTGCGAAAAAAGATGCTGTTACAGCGGTAAATGAAACACCTTATGAATTGGCCAGCGACAATGAGTTCTTAAAAAAAGCTAATGTATCTGTTGATTTTTTAAAGTAAGTTATGCGATTCAAATTATATGTATTTTCCGCTGCGCTTCTTTTTATTTCGCTCTGCAGCAATGCGCAATCCTCTAAATACAAGTGCATGATTCAAATGTCCAACTATGTTGGTGAAGGCTCGTACATTGCCGTTTCGCTAATCAATCCGAAAGGTGCGTACGAGAAAACGCTCTATGTTTTGGGCGCAGACAAAAAGTGGTACAGCAGTTTAAAGGAATGGCACAAATTTAACAGTAAAAAACCTGCAAATATTAGTGCAATAACAGGTGCATCCGTAACCGGCGGACAAAGAAGTACGCTAATCCTGGAGTTGGCAGATGAGCAGGTTGATCATGGATATAAACTTCGATTTGAGTCTGCTGTGGAAAATCAAAAGTACCATCAGCAAGATGCAGAAGTTCCAATAACAACGGAAGCCCTTTCCGGAAAAACCGATGGAACCGGTTTTATTCGGTTTGTGCGCTTTGCAAAGGGTTAAAAGCATTGATTTTTGGACTTAATTCCCGAAATCAATTTTAGATTAATTATAGCTAACGGTAGTTTTCGGTAGGAAAACTGCCGTTTTTTATTTAACCTGGAAACTCAAAGGAATCGTATTTTGTTCATTTGGAAATCTTCTCCAGCGAGTAAAATAGCTTTTCCTTACATCCCAATTTCTTATCTACAGTATTATGGGTAAGTAAATCCGTAATTTGTATAAACCTAAGAAGACAAAATCAGTAAAGTTCAGGCAGATACCGCCAGAGAAGTATTGTCTAAAATAAAATTTTAATTGTAGCTGTAAGCATCAATTTTGTAAAGATGAATAAGATTAAGATCATGAAAAGCGTTACACAATTTAATGACGAACGCGGCCAGGAAACTTTAAATCCGCTGGTTAGTGTTAAAATTTCCCTGAAAGCATCAATCCGGTTGCACCGGGCTGATAATATGGCATAAGCGAAAACTTGCTGTCTTGCTTTTGATTGAAGATTTGTTTCATGTAAGGATACAGCAAATACGCAATTTTGGTAGATGCAATTCCGAAACCAGCTCCTGCCACAACATCGCTAAACCAATGTTTATTGTTGTACATACGAAGCGTTCCGGTAGCAGTTGCTACGAAATATCCGGCGTAGCCGATCCATGGATTTACGTCTTTATATTCCTGATGAAGAAATTCTGCAGCCATAAAAGCAGAAGCCGTATGTCCTGATGGAAAAGAATTTGTACCGGAGAAATCTGGCCGCATTCTACCAACACCCTGTTTTACGAAATGCGTGGAAGCACCCATAATCGCTGAAGAAGTGAGGTAAAGCATAGAAGCATCAAATAAGTTGTGTTTCCCTTTTATACCAGAAAGATTCAAGGCATATACAGCTGCAGCGGGTGCAACTTGAAGATAATCATCCACATGTGCGGCAAAAAGCGGATGATCTTCCTGTAGTTCTGCTTTGGTACTTACATCGAGTTGTTTTAACGCGCCTTTGTCATAAACTGCAGCGAAGCCATAACCGGCTAAAACCGCCGGAACAATAAATTTTGTAATCTTAAACCGCTGCTTCTGAATATAGTTTCCGGTATACCATCTACCTGCAGAATCTGCGGCAGAAGTAGTTTCAGTTGAATCGATTCGCTGGGCGAAAGTGCTTAACGTTGCCAACAGAATCAGCAACGTTAAATGAAAATGCTTAACCATGTTAAAGCTTTGAAGGGTTACCGTTTGCATCAAACAACAAGTCTTTGCCTTTTACTTCAGCTTCAAAAAGTACAGCACCATCCGCTTTTGTAATTTTGGCAGCCTCGGCAATTTTCATACCTTTTAATCTGGTTAGAGCTGATACAGGCAATTCGTTTGTTTTAATCGAAACTTCGGTTTCCAACAGCGCTCCTGCAGGCGAATAGACTTCTGATGTTTCTTTGCCATTTAAGGTAAAACCGGCCTCAAAATTTTGGCTTTCAGTTTCCCAGTTTACTTTAATTCCAGGATGTTTTTTTGTAAAAGCCGACTTAACCGCAACAGGTACTTTTGCCGATGCAATTTTCTGCGCGAATGAAACGGTAAGTATACCGCCCATCAATAAAAAAATTCCAAAAATCTTTTTCATAATCCTAATTTTTAATCAAAACTATTAGGCAATTATGTAGTAATTCTGTAGTTGTTAAGCCAGATTGAAAAAAACTGAAAAAACATGCAACTCGTCAATTTGCTTATAATCAATACGATACCCGTAAAGATTACAAACCTGTTTGGTAATGGCTAATCCAAGTCCCATACCTTCTGATTCTGTCGATTTTGAGAAACGATCGAAAAGCCTGTCATTCGATTTAAAATCTTTTCCTGTGTTGGAAATCACTAAAGCTTTTTCAGTCAGCGCGACAGAAATTTTTCCACCAGTTATGTTATGGCGTACGGCATTACTAACGAGATTATTGAGTAAAATATCTGCCAGATAACGGCTCATATTAACAGTTTTCTCGCTTAAATCTACTTCGACAGATAATTCATTGCGTTCAAAAAGCTCTTGAAACTGCCTAAGTTTTCCGTCTACAAGTGCTTTGAAATCTATGTTCTGTACATCTGGAATCAGGTTATTTTCTATTTTCGCCAGCAACAACAACGAATGATGCAACCTGCTCAGTTTTCCGGTTGCCTGGTAAATATCTTCTAAAAGTGCACCTTGTTGTTCCGTAAAATCTTCGGTTTGCAACAAAGAATCAAGTTTGGAATTGATTACGGCCAGAGGTGTCATCATTTCATGAGATGCATTGTCTGTAAAACTTTTCAATTCTTTATAATCTTTCTTCACACGTTCTGCCATTGCATTCACAGATTGGTTAAGCTCCAAAAATTCATCAATCTTTGTGGGTTCACCTTTAATTTTTTCCATTTTAGTCACCTCAAAAGTTTTCATGCTTTTGAGAATTTTATAAAAGGGTTGCCACAACCGGTTTAATATAAACCGGTTGATTAAAAAAAGAAGCCCCAACAAAATTACTGTTACACCTAATGTGATTAAAAGGATTACGCGCACCAGATCTTCTGATTCTACTCTCGATTTTATAATCGTTACCTGAATGTTCTTTCCTTTTAATTTAACTGTTGTGATAAGTCTTCTGCCCGGCTCAGTTTCGTCTTCTTTGGCATTATAATACGTTGTATAGCTAAATTCGCGCACATCTGCCGCGTTGTCTTTTGCTTCCGAATAAGAAACCTGTTGATCCAGATAACTTGCCGGTAAAGGGAGTTTTTGATACGTTTCGGTATACTGCCTGATTTCGTTTTCTTCAACCTCCAAATCTTTATCCAGCTTATTCGTCAGAATCAAATGGATTACCAGGTAATAGATTATACCGGTAATGATCAGAACAACAATTGCTGTGAATATATTTACCCGGTTATACCACGCAGATAATTTCATAGGTCCGTAAATTTATAACCAATTCCGTAAACAGATTTAATGTAATCTGGCGCACCTGCTTCAGCAAGCTTTTTTTTCAGATTTTTAACGTGCGTATAAATAAAATCAAAATCGTCTGAGAGATCCATTTCATCTCCCCAAAGATGCTCTGCCATTGCATTTTTCGTGACCACTTTGTTCTTGTTAGACAAGTAATACACCAGCAAATCAAATTCTTTTTTGGTTAGTGCAACTGGTTTTTCATGTACGGTGGTTTTCATTGCAAAAACATCTACTTTGATTTCATTGAACCTGATAACGTTATCTCCATCAAAGTTTTTTCGTCTTACAATTGCACTTACCCGGGCCTTTAGTTCAGATAGGTGAAAAGGTTTAACAAGGTAATCATCGGCACCAAGATCAAGTCCGGCGAGGCGGTCATCAAGAGAATGACGTGCAGAAATGATCAGCACACCATCACGTTTATTCAATTGTTTTAGCCGAGATAAAAGATCGAGTCCTTCACCGCCTAGCAATCCAAGATCCAGAAGAATACAATCATAACTGTACAAGTCGATTTTCTCGCTTGCAGAACGGAAATCTGAAGCATGCTCACATACATTTCCCTCGCCTGTAAAGTAGCTTAGAATACTTTCATACAAGGCTTGTTCATCCTCTATGACTAAAATTTTCATATTGTAAAATAGTAATTTGTTGCCGGTTTTTATGGATATGATGAAGACCCTATCCCTTTTTCCAGCTTCTGTATATTTTTATCTTTATTTTTTTGAAGTGTGTCTTTGCCGTAAGCTGTAAAATAGTCGTGGCTTTTTAAAAAGGCGAGGTTCAGTTTATTCCAATCGGTGTCGCTGTATGTTTTATTCAATTTATGTTCCCATTCCAGTCTGAGACGTGCTGCATAGTCCGGATAATCGCGCTGCGAAAAATGGAAAAAATCTCCATCGCACATTACTTCTTCAAGTATATTACCTGGCCATTGCGGAAATTTTGTTGATAAAATACAGCCTGTTACCAATTCAATGTCTGAATCTTGCATGCCGTTCAGTTCTAAAAAATGAGCAGCAATAGTTGCACTTTCCTGTTCATGACCAATGTATTTTTCTATATAACCAATGTCGTGCAGATATGCAGAAATACGGAGAATAAAACGTTGGTGACTACTGAGCCCGGTTTCTTCTCCAATCAAATTTACGCCTTCTGCTACGAGAAAAGTATGTTGGAGGTTGTGAAAATAAAAATCGCGATCTAAACGTTCCTGGAAACTTTTTTCTACAAATTTCTTTACCTGATTTAGTAAAATTTCCTCATTCTGGTGCATATCAGTGCTTTGAGTTTATACAATACTAGCGGCCAATTCTGAAGGAAAACTGTAGCAATCGGTTATATGTCAGAATTGAAAATGTTTATGTCCGTTCAGTTTCCCTGCAGAATTATGATTTACTTTCGTATAGAATTTAAATCACCCTTATTATGTGGAAATTTTACGCAATACTTTCTGCCTTTTTCGCTGCCGCAACAGCCATTCTTGCGAAAATTGGTATTAAAGGTGTAAACGGAAATCTGGCTACCGCAATTCGTACAGCAGTAATTGTTTTTATTGCCTGGGGAATTGTACTTGCCACAGGCGAAATTGCCGAACTGAAATCATTAAGCAAAAACAACCTCATCTTCCTGGGTTTGTCTGGCGTAGCCACTGGCCTTTCCTGGATATTTTATTTCAAAGCACTGGAAACAGGTGCAGTTTCTAAAGTTGCACCCATTGATAAACTGAGCGTTGCCATTGCCATGGGACTCGCCTTTCTGATTCTTAAAGAGCCCATTGAAACCAAAACGCTTATTGGCGGTTTGATGATTGTAGGCGGAAGTATTGTTATTTTGCTATAAAAGCGGATGCTGATTTTCCGTTTATTCGATAAACAAACAATAATTGCATCTGTGCCTGATGCTGGTGTAATTTACGCCCAGATAGTTGCCGCTTTTTGGATCAATCCAATCCAATCGAATGTTATACATTCCTTTGAGACTGGCAGAAAAACCAGCCTCACCTTGCTTGTTGATCGAAAGCTCCTTTTCCCAGTTTTCCGGATTAAAAATCCGCATTTTAGTGCCTGCGGCTTCAAGTTTTCCATTTCTGAAAACTTTAAATAAAACGTCTTGATCTTTTTTAATGGCAGTTATATCCAGCAAAAGCGCCGGAGTTTCGGCCATTTTTGTACCGGAACCAATCTGGTATTCGCCGCACAGATAATCTATGGGCAATACATTTTCTCCGCCAGTAGCTGAACGGTCTACAACAGGATGCGTGGAATTGATACCAAGAAGTCTGAACAATCCCAGTTGTGCCGGCGTAAATACGGCTTCCCAGCAGTCTTCTTTCTGTATCAATTGGAGTTTTTCTTTAACACCATCAGGATGAATAACAAAGAAACTGAAGTCGCCTGCAAGCTGGAGTTCTTTTCCTTTATGTCTATGCCTCGTACCCGATTCATCAATGTTTCCATAGATCACACGAACAGTTACCGTTTCATTTAATTTCTTTGAACCGGTAATTTCCATCCAATAAGCTGCTCCCCTGGCCATAAATGGCAGAAGAAAAACTCCTGACAGTATTAAAATTTTATATACAGTGCCAATTTTTGCTTTCATAGCACAAATCTATACAGATTAAAGGCAACCAAAAATAAAACGTCTTTGTAATTAATCTGGTACAAACAACCTTAGACCCGGAAAAACAAAACGACTTCAGAATTGCAACAGATTTTCGGGAGATATTTGCCGCAAGTTTAAAATTTTTATTCATGCGTAATTACTTATTTCTACTGATATTTTTCACACTAAATCTTTCGGCTTTCGCACAAACTGCGCCCGGAAAATTCAAGATAACCGGAACCGTGCTTGATGCGACAACCAAAGAACCGGTAGATTTTGCGACCATCACCGTATTTAAGCCCGGCACTAAAACTGTTCTAAACGGAATCAGCTCAGATGCTAAAGGGAATTTTGCCGTTTCCGGAGTTCCTTCCGGCAGTTACCATGTCACCGTAGATTTCATCGGTTACAAGCAACAATCTTTTGAATCTGTAAATATCACCAACGCCACTATTAATCTGGGTACCATATTGTTGGTTTCTACCGTAGATCAACTTCAGTCGGTTACGATCACAGCCAAAACACCGGTTATCGAAAATAAAATCGATAAAACTGTTTACAACGCGGCAAATGACCTCACGGCACAAAATGGAGTTGCACTTGATGTGCTCAAAAAAGTTCCGATGGTGAGTGTAGATATTGACGGAAATGTAGAATTGCAAGGCAGTGGAAGTGTACGTTTTCTGATTAACGGAAAACCTTCCAGTATTTTTGGGGCAAGCCTTGCAGATGCTTTACAATCTATTCCGGCGAGCCAGATCAAAAGTATAGAAGTAATTACCAGTCCTGGCGCAAAATATGACGCAAACGGAACCGGTGGCATTATCAATATTGTGTTGAAAGACAATAAATTTCAGGGCATTAACGGAAGTCTGAACTATTCAATTGGTTCCAGATTGCAAAACGGATCTGTAAACCTGAATGTAAAAAAAGGAAACTTTGGCGCTGGTGTATATTTTAGCGGAAACCAGCAGTTTAACACCGTAACCAAAAGTTCTTCCAACAGGCTTTCGTACAATTCTGCCAGAGATACGATCAATAATTTTGCTCAGGATGGCACGAGCCCACAGAAACGAGGAAGCTACCAAACCGGAATAAATCTGAACTGGAGCATCAGCCCGAAAGATGAACTTACCGCTACTTTGGGTTACAATCATTTCAATAACAATACAAATGGGTCTATCAACCAGATTCAGCAATATTTGCTGGCTTCAACAGGCAATACAATTTCTGATTTAAGAAGCCAGAGAAACTCTGTCAGTAATTTTAGTGCAAACTCCACTGATGTAAGTGTAGGCTGCAAAAAAACCTTTAAAAAAGAAGGTCATGAATTGGATTTGCTTTACAATGGGAGTTTCGGAAATAATCTGGTTAATGCAGCACAAATTTCGACTTATTCGAACGCCGGTCTTTTCGATACGGGTTTAAACAGCATAAATCCGGGCAGAGAAAATCAAACAGAAGTTTCTTTAAATTATACACTTCCGGTAAATAAAAAATTTACTTTAGAAGCTGGCGCAAAGATGCTGATTGATAACCTGACCAATAACGTCATTACCGACACTTTATTAAACAGCGGCACCTATATAAATAATGCAAACCAAACTTATGGCTTTAACTACAAACGCAATGTATACGCCACTTACCTTTCGGCTTCATTTTCTCTTTTTAAAGATTTTATTACCGGAAAAGCTGGTGTAAGATATGAAAGAACCGGAAAAGTAGCCGATTTTTCTGGCGCATCCATTGCAGGTTACAATACTTTTGCGCCGTCGTTTACGCTACAACACAAGTTAAATGATAGTCAATCTATTAAATTATCTTATACCTACCGGATTGAAAGACCAGATTACGGAGACTTAAATCCATTTTACAACATTAGCGATCCGCACAACATCAGCACCGGAAATCCATTGCTGAAACCTGAAATTGGCAATAACTTTGAATTGGGCTACAGTAAAACATTCGAAAAAGGCGCCAATATATATTTTGCAGGTTACCTTCGCCGAAATACCGATGATATGCAACAGTTAACGACATATTTTGATGTGCTTACCATAAACGGTGTAGATTATTCTGCTGTGGCATTAACGCAAAGAATGAACTTAGGCACACAAACAAGTATTGGTGCAAGCCTGTTTGCATCGGTTCCGGTAACCGGAAAATTTAACCTGCGTACCAATATCCAAGCCGGAAACAGAAGCAATGTTTCGCCCGGACTGGCCAGCGTAAGTGCCTTTGCTTACCGGGCAAATTTGAATGCAACCTATCAGTTTGATGGAGATTTGCTGGTAGAAGCCTTCGGAAATTACAACTCACAACAGAGAAACTTCAGAAGCACCAGACCCGCAATGTTTAATTATAGTCTGGCGATCCGAAAACAATTCTGGAACAAAAATGCAAGTATCGGCTTAACGGCAGCCAATCCTTTTAACCGTTATCTTACCCAAAGACAAACCAGTTTCGGACCTAATTTCGATCAGACAAACCTGAGATTTGTACCAGTGCAATCCTTCGGATTGAGCTTATCGTATAAATTCGGGAAACTACAGTTTAAAAAAGACCAGAAAGAAGACAATTCACCGCAATTACCAGATGTTGGTGGCAGCGGCCGATAATTTTATTCTATCCAACCGAGGTTGGGAAGATTTCAAAACAATAAAAGCAGCTTCTGGCTGCTTTTATTGTTAAAATAAGTTTTTGTTTAGAGATCGGAATCCGGATAGAGATATTTTCAGATGTACTAATCTATTCCGCCAACAACACCGAGATCTGCCAGTGTTGCTTCTACCCCGGCATCTTGCGTATCAAGGTTTGGGGAAAATTGTCGCATTATTTCTTCTGCCTTTTCTACCATTTCTTTTGAGCCGATAAAAATTGGTGCGCGTTCATGAAGTTCGGTGGGAATAATATCCAGAATCCGGCGAAAACCCGTACTGGCTTTTCCACCAGCCTGCTCTACAATAAAAGCCATCGGGTTGCATTCATACAGCAAACGCAGTTTCCCTTTTGGAGAACGTGAAGTGGTTGGATAAATATAAATGCCACCTTTAATCAGGTTGCGGTGAATATCGCCAACCATAGAACCAATATACCTCGATGTATATGGCCGTTTGGACGCTGCATCTTCTACCTGGCAATATTTAATATATTTCTTTACTCCATCGGGAAAATGAACGTAATTCCCTTCATTCACAGAATATAAACTTCCCGATTGAGGCGTGATCATATTCGGATGTGATAAACAAAATTCACCGATTGAAGGGTCTAGTGTAAAACCGTTCACGCCTTTTCCGGTGGTGTAAACCAACATTGTAGAAGACCCGTAGATTACGTAGCCCGCAGCAACCTGTTTGGTTCCTTCCTGCAAAACATCTTCCAACGTTGCCCTGCCTTCAGTACTTTTACGGCGATAAATGGAAAAAATTGTGCCCACAGCTACATTCACATCTGTATTGGATGAACCATCTAATGGATCTATACATACAATGTATTTTGCATTTTGGGAAACAGGAGATTCAATATGAATAATTTCATCTTCCTCCTCAGTGGCCACAATACAACATTCGCCGCCACTTGTCAGTGCAGAAATAAACTGATCATTGGCGTATACGTCCAATTTTTTCTGTTCTTCGCCCTGAATGTTTGTGGTACCTACTTCTCCAAGAATATCGACTAAACCAGCTTTATTTACCTCGCGGTTTACAATTTTTGCCGCAATACCAATGTCCCTCAATAATCGGGAAAGTTCGCCTTTGGCATAGGGAAAATCCGCCTGTTTTTCAATGATAAACTGTCCTAGTGTTTTAACTCCACAAACCATACTTAGTGTACTTTTTACATTATCTACCTGATAATTCTATAACCTCTAAGGTATGAATATTTTCATCAGTTATGCAAAAGCGGATCAAAGTTCTAACCTTATGCCAGCCGTGTTTACCGGCTGCTCCGGGGTTTATATGCAAGCATTTTATTTTTTTATCAAACATTACTTTTAGAATATGCGAATGCCCGGTAATAAATAATTTTGGTGGGTTAGTGTAAATTTCAGGCTTCACTAAACTTGAATACCTACCGGGGTAACCACCAATATGTGTCATCCATACATCTACTTCCTCACACCTAAATCGATTTTTCTCAGGGAATGCATTCCTGATTTCCGCATCATCAATATTTCCGTATACACCTTTTAATGGTTTGAAGGCTGCAAGACGTTCTGCTACATCTGTACCGAAATCTCCTGCATGCCAGATTTCGTCACAACTTTCAAAGTGCTTAAAAACGGCTTCATCCAAAAAACCATGGGTATCTGATATTAGTCCTATTTTTTTCATTCATTGGGTTTAGCTTGCAAACTTCGCGCTAAAAGACGGAGAAAACAAGCAGTCTAGAATCTCAAAAAACTATTTTGGCAAAGCATTCAGCACATTCCCATTCAACTTTCGCCCAACCACAAAAATTTGAATAACGTCCAAACACTCCACAACGCGTAAAATAGCGCAGGCCCGGAAAAATCTGGGCCTGCAGGATTTAAATCCTCTATCCAAAACATTACAATACTGTAAAATTAAAGCGTGGTTTCTACCTGTTAAGTTTCCCTTGCGTACAACAAAAGAAAATCTAATGCGGCGATGATACGGCGTTTATCGGGTCCCGAATCTTTGGTTCTGTAACCGATCATACTCCCGTTCATAATCCGGATTTTCTGTATGCATTACCCGATCCCAGAATCGAAAGTAAAGACCATAATTCCCTTTAAACCGACTGTGATGCATATTATGATACACCGAGGTATTCAATACCTGAAACAGCCAGGTATACCGGAAAGCCTTAGGCATAATTTCGTAACCGAGATGCCCGTAAACATTTATGATAAAACCGGCAACGGTAAAAAGCAATATGGTTGTAGCATGCATAGGCAGCAAAAGAACAACCGGAATCAGTACCGCCCCTTCCAGTATAGCCTCAGCAAGCTGAAAGCTGTAAGACGTCCATGGAGAAGGGTTTGTACTTTTATGATGCACCACGTGTGTTAATTTGAATAACGCTTTATGGTGCATTAGCCGGTGCATCCAGTAGAAATAGGTATCATGTATAACCAGCGCAAGAATTAAACTTAACCCGATATACCAATTCCCAAAATCGTTTAAATTGTCGTAAACCAGGGTGTATTGTCTCAAGGGAGTGAACAAAACCAGCACAGCTAAAACAGCAAACACAATTGTACTCTGCATAGAATGGGCAATTTCCCGCCAAAAGTCTTTGCTTTTGGCTTGTTTCTGTTGTATTTTAAACTTTTTCAAAGTATTGGGCAATACCCAATAGAAAAAAGCAAAAGGTACACCCGCAATTAGAAAATACCTTAATATATTCATTCCGAAAATCGTGGCCAGGGCCTCTGTAATCTTTTCCATAACATTAATTTTATGAAACAAAGTTACATCCTGCACTGCCGGCAGCCAGTTTACAAAGGTTAATTTGTACGATTAACAAAAGTTAATTTATGCTGTTTTGCCCTTTCCGTGCATACGTTTTCGTATCCGGCTCAACGATACCGGAGTGATGCCCAGCATAGATGCCAGATATTTCCCGGGAACCCGGTTTACGATATCAAACCTTTCTTCAAGCAATTTACGGTACCGTTCTTCTGGTGTTTGGGTAACAAAAGATTCCATAATTTTCAAGGATTCACCAAGCATCTGGAGCAGAAAAAAATTACGCAAAGGTTCAAATTCAGGATGAAGTTTAAGCACATCTTCCAATACATCGTAATCAATCTCGAGTAATTCTACGGGCTCAAGCGCCCGGTAAATAAACCTCGAGGGTTGTAGATGGACAATCGTATCATGTGAGGCAATAAACTGTTCTTCCCAGCGAATAAACAAAGTCGCTTCTTCCCCACTCTCTTTCAGCAAGTAAGCACGCATAATACCACGCTCTATGTAAGCCAGCTTCCGGCTTTTATCGCCTTCACGTATATAGGCTTCATTCGCTTCCAGCTTTACTTTCTTCGCCATAGCAAACAAGGGCGCAGCCTGCTCTGAGGAAACGCCCGCAAGATCGAAAAGTAAGGTCTGTAAAATATTTATTGAGCTTTCCATGTATAATGCCTAAACTTCCGGAAATACTATTTAAAGAACTTCATCATCCGCTAAAAAATGTTGGCTAATGAATATTTGCTATATCAAACGCTTTTGTTAAACCGTTTCAGCAAGCATGGCTTTGATGTTTTCATAACTGATCTGCTCATCAGGTTCAATTAATATACCTTTAACACCCGCAGCGTTTGCAGCTTCTACATCCCTTGGTTTATCACCAATCATAATGGATTGTGCAGGATCTATGTCAAACATATCAATCGCATCTAAAAGCATAACTGGTAATGGTTTACGGCACTTGCATTCGCCACCTACTGTTGGGTGGTGCGGACAGTAGTAAAAAGCGGCTATTTCAGCTCCTTTTTTCTTAAACGCATCACGTAGCATCTGATGCATGATGGCCAGTTCATCTTCGGTATACCGTTTTAAAGCAATTCCGCCCTGGTTAGTGATGACTACCAATAAATAATCTTCGTCAAATAATTTTTTCAATACAGGAATCTGATACTCCAGAATTTCGAAGTCTTCAACTTTACAGATGTAATCATAACGTTCGTGGTTTAATACGCCGTCGCGGTCAAGAAAAATAGCTTTATTCATGTAATAAAAAATTATATCAAACATTGAAACTAGCACTTCAATGTCATTAAATGTTTTTCAAAATAAGGGAAAATTAATGGCATAAGAAAGCCCGGATTTTTTCAAACGCGGGCTTAATCATAATTATTCGGTTAGGTTATTTTAAGTTTAATCCCACTTTGTGACCTTTAATCGCAAAGAACAGGATGTATAAGTAACAAGGCATTACCGTGATGAAGTATGACAACTGAAAATCGAGATGCAAATGATCTTTAATAAATGCATACAATAATGGCCAGATGGCACCACCGGCAATACCCATAATCATAATTGCTGATCCGGTTTTAGTAAATTTACCCAAATGGCTGATGCCTAAAGGGAAAATTGCCGGCCACATCAATGAATTTGCCAAGCCCAGTAAAGCAATAAAAATTACCGAGGTGTAGCCCGTGGTTAAATAGGCTAAAAGCGTAAAAACAAGGCCTAAAATGGCACAAATTCTTAATGCAAACTGTTGCGAAAAGTATTTTGGGATACAGATAATACCTACAATATAGCCTACAAGCATACTGCCCAAAGTTAAGGAAGTGAAGTATTTACTTATGTCTGCACTAATGCCCAGCGCTTTGCCGTAAACACCAATAATATCGCCAGCCATTACTTCTGCAGCTACATAAACAAAAAGACAGAACGCACCTAAGAACAAATGCGGAAACTGAAACACACTGCTGTGTTTAACTACCGCACCTTCTTTCTCGTCTATAACATCTTCTTCTACTTCTACCTCTGGTAAATCTGTAAACTTAATTACCACCGCAAATAGACAAAAGATAATTGCCAGTACAATATATGGGGTATTCACACGTCCTAAAACATTATTTAACAGCAATTCTTTATCTACACCTGTTGCCGCAAGAATTTTAGCTTCAATTTCTGAAGCATTTTTTAGAAACAAAGTGCCCATAATAAACGGAACAATGATCCCGGCAAATTTATTGCAAATACCAGCAATGCTGATGCGTTTTGCCGCACTTTCCAAGGGGCCGATAATTGTTAAGTAAGGATTAGAAGCCGTTTGCAGTAAAGCTAAAGCTGTTCCCTGTACAAATATTCCGGTTAAAAAAAGGCCGAAAGTACGCGTTTGTGCTGCAGGAATAAACAAAAGTGAACCTAAACCCAAAATAAGCAGGCCAAGGATAATTCCATTTTTAAAACCAATTTTTTTTAAAATCCACGAAGAGGGCAAAGCCAGAAAAAAATAGGCCATGTAGGAAGCGAAAGTGACCAAAAAGGCCTGAATATCGGATAAGCCGAAAGAAAGCTTAAAAAATGGAATTAAGGTTCCATTTGCCCAGGTAACGAAACCGAAAATAAAGAACAGGGCACAGATAATAATTAACGGCTTCGGTCCTCTTGACGAAGCCATTTTAGTGTTGTTTGGCATGAAAATTTTGGTTGTTAGGTTGAAGTTGCCAAACTAAGGATTTATTTTATAAATTAGGCACGCAAACGTTTGCGTTATTTTAGTTTTAACAAAAATTATTTAAACAATCTCTCATAAAAGAAGCTAAATTGAGCTTACACACCTAAAACCTGTGTGTTCTAAACCCGTATCTGCAGAAGTTTTCATTCTTGAGGTTACACGATAGCCTTTGCAATAACTTGCATTGCACATAAATGAACCTCCACGAACCACTTTTTTGGGAATACTTGGTTCCATAGGGTCATAACTGTCGTTCGGACCTTTCGGATTTTCTGTTGTTCCGCTTAAGCTGCTGTAATAATCTGGCCGATACCAGTCGCTGCACCATTCCCAAACATTCCCAGCCATATCATATAAACCATATCCATTCGCTTTAAATTGTTTAACCGCGGCTAAACCCGAAAAACCATCCCAGCCGGTATTTCTAATCGGAAAATTCCCTTGCCAGGTATTCGCTTTTGCCTTTCCTTTTTCTATATTTTCATTTCCCCATGGGTACAAAGCATCTGGCAAACCACCGCGTGCAGCAAATTCCCATTCGGCTTCTGTAGGCAAACGTTTCCCAGACCACTTACAATAAGCCATTGCATCATCCCAGGAAACCTGAACTACAGGATAATTTTCTTTGCCTTTGATATCGCTTTTTGGTCCTTGCGGATGTTTCCAGTCTGCACCTTTCACCCAACGCCACCATTGCGAAGCATCATTAAGAGAGCTGACACTTTTTGGCGAATAAAATACAAGTGATGCAGCAACGAATACGCTGTCTGGTGGCTTTGGTGTTCCGGCAGGAAGCTGCTTTTTCAATTCCTCCCAATCCGGCGCACGTTCTGCAGTTGTCACGTAACCTGTTGCATCTACAAATGCCTTGAACTGTGCATTGGTAACCTCAGTTGCATCTATCCAGAAATCATTCAGTTTTACATGATGTTGAGGAAACTCATCCTCCCGCCCTTCTTTATCCGTTGCACCCATATTAAAGGTACCGCCTTTTATATAAACCATACCGCCGTGGTTAACTTTTGCAGCAGATTTTATCTGGCTCGTATCTGCAACAGCACCAAACCTGCTGGGTAAATTCATTTCGCAAGAAGCGAGTGAATCTTTCTGGTGCTGAGACAACTCTTCTTCTTTCGGCCTGGATTGACAAGACCATAAAAAAACAGCATATATTAAGAGCGTACCACGAACAGGAAACCGGCTTTTTATCATCATTTTATTTACCTAACGGAATAGATCTGATTCTTTTCGACTTTAAATCTAACAATCTTTACGGTAGAAGACGCCCTAACTACAGTTGTCTGCGCTGCATTAACAATTTTTTTACCTGCCGGAAGTTCGATTGAACACCATCCCGAACTTACCTTATTGGAAATATTGGCCGTACTCAATTTACCGTCGCGCCATTCCAGATCTACCTCAAACGCACCGCGCGCTTTCATGCCCTTAACCTTGCCATCTTTCCAATCGGCATCATTTGGCAAAGCGGGCAACATGCGAATCACATTATCTTTTCCATGACTTTGAAGCAGCATCTCTGCAATACCTGCAGTGCCACCAAAGTTTCCGTCAATCTGAAACGGCGGATGCGCGCAAAAAAGATTCGGATAGGTACCTCCACCGTTACTCATATTCATTTCACTGGAGGTTACGGGTTTCAACAATTGTTTAAGCAATAACAAAGCATGATCGCCATCGCCCAAACGTGCCCAGAAATTAATTTTCCAGGCTTTACTCCATCCCGTACCATCATCTCCACGTTGTTTCAATGTTTCTTTTGCCGCAGCGGCCATTTCAGCCGTTTCCCAGGGATTAATTTCTGCTGCCGGATACAAACCAAAAAGATGCGACACATGCCGGTGTTTGGGTTCTGCATCATCCCAGTCTTCAAGCCATTCATTCACATCGCCATGTTTACCAATCTGGTTTGGTGCCAGTTTCGGAATAATCTTACCTAGCTCCTTCCGCCAGTTTTCATCTACATTAAGCAAAGCGGAAGCCTCTACAGATGCATTAAAAATGGAGCGGCAAATCTGCATGTCTATGGTTGGCCCCATTGCCGTTTGCCCTTCGAAACCATCAGGCATGATATAAGCATTTTCCGGTGAATTGGATGGTGCAGTTACCAACCATTTGTGTTTAGGTTCTTCAATTAAAATAGATTGCAGAAACTTCGCCGCACCTTTTAAAACCGGGTAATATCGCTTTAAAAAAGCTTTATCCTGCGTAAACTGGTAATGTTCCCAAATGTGTGTACACAGCCAGGCCCCACCCATCAGGTTGGAACCCCAGGAAGCTTCTTCGCCCGGCGAGGTATACATCCACGGATTACTGATTACATGACTTACCCAGCCTTCGGCTCCATAATAGGCTTTCGCTGTTTTTTCGCCATTGGCGACCATATTTTCGGTGTACTGGAAAAAAGGTTGTGCCAAAGGCGATAAATTCGTAACCTCTACCGGCCAGTAATTCATTTGCAGGTTAATATCCAGATGGTAATCGCCATTCCACGGCGCCTGGTATTCTGTAGCCCATAAACCCTGCAGATTGGCGGGCATTAAACCCGGCCGAGACGAGGATATTAACAGATAGCGGCCGAAATTAAAATACAGAACTGACAAAGCCGGATCACTTTCTCCGGAATAATATATCTTCAGCCGATCTAAAGTACTGTTTCCATTTTGCAGTGCTGCGCCGAGCGACAATCTACAAGCATTAAAAAAGGGTTGATATTTTGCCAGATGCGCGGTATAGGATGCGCTTTCTGCTGTCGCAAACGCACGTGATACCTTTGCTTGTGCAGCTGCAACCACATCGCGCTGACGAAGTGCGGCGCTATGCACATCATAATTGGTTTCAGTATCTAAAATAATTTCGCAGGTTGTGGCATTGCTGATGATGAGTTCATTACCGGAAACCTGAATGTTCCCATCGCTGATTTTTGGCATCACGACTGTTGCAAATTGCATTCCGCGGTCTTTACCTGCGGGAAGCTGTCCTTGCATCACCAATGTGTTTCCAATGGATTTTACGTGTGCATTTTCTTTACGGAATAAGGAAATCCGAAAGTTCAATCCACCTTTTTTATTGGTTTTGAACAGAATTCGAGACACATCCTGACCGAAATCTGTATATACCTTTTCTGTAATGTGTTGGCTACCGCGTGTATATCTGGTAGTTGCCGTTGCGGTTTTAAGATCCAGGGTACGGCTGTAGCCGGAAACTTTTTGCGCCTGGTCTTCCCAGCGGATAAATAAATCGCCAGCTGTTTGGTAAGATCCATATTTGCTGTTGGCACCTGCACCATGTCCGGAACCTTCATCTTTAGAAATAAAATGTTTACCGAGCAGACTTTGTGCGTCTTTATTTTTCCCTGCAAGCAGCAAATCTTGTATCGGTTTTAGAAAAAGAAACGCACTATCGCGATTGGCATCCTGTGCTCCGCCAGACCACAAGGTAATTTCATTAAGTGCAAAACGTTCTGTATGGGTTTCTCCAAAAACCATCAGCCCTAAACGGCCATTACCCAAAGGCAAAGATTCTTCAAAACGAATGGCTGGCTCTGTAAATTTTATGGTTGTAGCGGCATCCTGCGCCAGGCAAACTGCCGAAAGGGTAAAACAGGAAAAGAATAGGGTTAAGGTTTTGTTCATGGGTTAGAAAATAGGCGCACTAAAGTATCAATTTAATCCTAAAAAAGGAACGCCATCAATTAATCGACCTATAAATCAATACGCTAGCGTATTTGGCTATTTTTTATTTGCAGGGAAATGTCCGAAACCCTATATTTGCACCACTTTAAAGGAAACAGATAACGTTTTTAATAAAGGATGATTCCGTAGCTCAGCTGGTAGAGCATTACACTTTTAATGTAGTGGTCCTGGGTTCGAATCCCAGCGGGATCACCAGAGCAAACAAAAACCTCTGTAAGTCAAATACTTACAGAGGTTTTTTATTTTTACAGTCAATATTACTGTCAGTTTCTCGTTATATCATGAATAAATATTTCGTGTTATGAAGAAATAAAACTCAATATTTTCAACTATACCATGAATAGTTGTTTCTCTGCTATGAACGTTCAACTGCCTTGGTGATTACTTGAATATTTATACTCTATCTTTTTTATTTCAATCAAACGCTTAATATATAGTTCACCTGTAACATAACCTTAAGAATCTTTATTCTGATTAAAAAATAATTACCCACGGAAAAAATTAAACAGTATTGCGCCAACTTTTTCATTAGAATTTAAAGGCCATTTAAAATAAATATTTAAACGGCCTTATCATTAAAAAATGCATCAAACATTTAGACAACAATTCCAATAATTATTTCACAAAAATTGTTTTAAAATTTTCAGGCAATAATCTATAGGCAACTATCCTATCAACATAAAAATGTCTTACTTTACCCTCTCGAAGTAAACAGTTACATTTAAGTAATATGCGTTTTTTTACAGATTCAAATGGAATGTCCTCCACAATTAACTCATTGATGTAAATAATTCGTCTAGAATACTTGTCCCCCTTATCTAGATATTCTATTTCAAACCATTTATTTTTGTATAACTCTATATTCTCAGCCTTAAAGAAACTGAGAATATTAACGTAGTTAAAGCTTTTTTCATCAAAAATTAACTTTCCTTCCTCGTAATTACCAATTTTTAATTGACTTAGTTCCTCCAAAGATTTCTCTTTTAAATTATTAATCTGGTTAGTAAATAGGTTCTTAAATCTGTATATGTAATAATAATGCTTCCAAATAACATCTATAAATCTAAGTGGCATCCCTTTTATATCTATAGCTTCATTTTCTTCTAAAGCAATCTCATTACTATCTAGATATAATTCCAGCGACGAAAATACTTCAAGTTTAGGTTCTACTGTTTTTATTGATACCAACGGTATGTATTCTTCACTATACTTTGATGTGATATTATTTAACCATCGCACTTTGATTAAAATTTTGCTTTTGTGATGAACTATACTTCCATTCTTTTCATTATATTTTTTATAATCATCGTTAAGCTTCAGATCAATTATAGAAGCTAGCGGTGGCAGAAAATCTAATAAATTATTGGTTTTCATATTCGAAAACTCACCATTATTCTCTGACCAAATCTTCACTTTGTCAAGCTCCAAATCTACGGTAGTAAGAACTACAGTTCTGCCAAGAAATTCTTTTTTTAAGCTTTCGATTGATTTATTTTCGGATGAAATGACAACATCGTTATCTTTAATAATTTTGAGCTCCCTGTTTTTAAACCAATTTAATTCAAAAGAACCATTAATTGTAGAATAGTACAAACATTTGTATGCGGTGTTATCTTCCCTCTCCCCGCTTGATGAATTATATGACACACCATAGTTTTTTTCAATTACTACCATTAGTGGGGGAGTAAAATGTGCATACGTCGTAATTAATACGGATGAATTGTTTTCTGTATACGGATGAGCTAGGTTACTTACAATGGTACCTACATTTATTTTTCCAACTTCTTTTTCTTCTGCATGATTTTCACCATCAGATGGTTTGAGTAGAGCTTCTTTCATTTAAAATCGTTAATTAAGATATAATTTAGGGCAATTTACTATATTTGGGTAGCTTATGCAAAGGGATAGATAGTAGTTTACAGTTAGGTAGGATTATAGAGCTATAATGGCTTTACTATTAGAAATAATAGGTGATGGTTTACAAACTTTTGCGTCATCTTTAATAAAGATTTCACAGATGTAACCCATAATGTTGAATAATGTATACAGCGGCTCTGTGCCGATGTAGAATGAACTGAGGGTATATATTATACTTATCATGCAATTTACTAATTTATTTAATAGTTTATCGAAATTACAATGACTCAGTTATTGAGTCCTGGTCCGCACTTCGGTGGTTATGTAAACATTAATGCTTTATTGATAGCCTGGCGCATAAGCTTTATTTTAAGACATGAATCGTAAACCTGATTGGCTACAAAGTAAAGGTTATTTGCATATAACTCCATCATTAAACATGGAGTCTAATTGGAAGTCCTACTATTATAAAATCACAAGTCCTGAATACGTTGCTAAATACGCATTTTTCCCTCTTCTACACAGGATATTATCGGACAGAAAGTATAAAAAGCCTAATCCTATTAAGCATATAGGTACGAAGAGGGCTCATAAGCACAGAATTATAGGAGAGAATAGAGTTGAAAAAAGTGCAAAGAATAGGCCTTTACATTACGCAAGTCATTTTGATTCGTTGATTTATGCATATTATGCAGAGAAGCTTGGAGAATTATATGATATCGAGCTTAAAAAAGATGACGAGCTTGAGAAAGCAATATTGGCTTATAGAAGAATTGCCATTTCCGAAATTAATCCTAAGGGTAAAAGCAATATACACTTTGCCAATGAAGTTTTTAAAGAGATTAATGATAGGGTTGAATTAAATGGCGATACATCTGTTCTTGCGATCGACTTAAAAAGCTTCTTTTCCTCATTAGCACACGACATTCTTTACGATGTTTGGGCAAAATTAATTGGTGAAAACACTTTACCCGCTGACCATAAAAACGTATTCAAAGCTTGTACGAACTTTAGTTATATTATGTATAATGACTTGAAAATGAAAGGTTCTCATAGATTTAATGAATCTAAGCTAGCTAAGATTAGAAGAAATAATGGTTACAAATCTTTTTTTGAATCCAATGAGGATTTTAGGAATGAAATAAAATCAGGTAAACTAAATATTTATAAAAATCCTTTTAGAAGAATAGACGAGCAAACAGGTAAAAAAGTACTTAGAGGCATACCTCAAGGTTTACCTATTAGTGCAGTTTTGGCAAACCTATATTTACTTGACTTCGATAGAACAATAATTGAAGAGTTGGTCAAAAGGTATGACGTTCATTACAGGCGATATTCTGATGATATTTTATTACTGTGTAAACCTGATCAGGTTAGTCAAGTAGATCAATTTATTGATAATTTAATAGCAAAATATAAAATTGAAATAAGCAAAGAGAAAACTGAACTTTTTTTATTCAAAAAAGTCATATACAATAAAAATGGAGATACTCGAACAACAGCTATCAAATTGAAGGATAACCAAGAAATAATTGATTCCCCGCTTACATATTTAGGATTCGAATTTAGAGGTTATAACACTTTAATAAAATCAACAAATCTTGCTAAATACTATCGAAGAATAATTCAAATTATAAAAAGAAGAGCGAGAAGAGCAATTCGTTTATCGCAACATAATCCAAATATCCCTAAAGCAGTATATCTCAATCAGGTTAAAAAACTTTATAATTCACCACTTAAACATTCAAGTAAAACCGAGATTAAGCAGGTTTTTAGAAAAAGATATTCCTTGAAGATAAATCAACGTGGTGATTTTATATTCGATCACTTTGATGTTGAAGTAAAAAACCATTCAAATTATATGTCATATATAAGAAGATGCAAAAAAGAATTCCTCACAAACTCTTTCTCAAAGCAACTCAAAAAAAGACGACAAATAATTGGGCAAGCAATTAGTAAGCACCTTAAAAGAAACGACTGCTGATTATATCTTTCAATTCTCTTAAATTTTTTATATTGTTATCCTGAAATAATCATTCCCAATTAAAAGATAAAGACTAAATCATATACAAATAACATTTTCTATTTCACAATGCACAATATCACTATCATTAGTAGCAAACATGTTGAATTAGGGAAATGTAATTCACTTCAATTATTAGAAATTCTAAATTCTATTAATCCAGAAGTCATTTTTGAAGAACTTCCAAAATCATACTATGACTTATACTATGGAAATAATTCGACAAAATCTACTCTTGAAACAATAGCTATAACTGATTTTAAAAAAACTAAAAAAATTAAGCAAGTTTTAGTTGATACTACAGATTTTCCTTTTTTAGAAGCATTAAAAAATAACTATTCAATAGTGCTTGATCATTGTCTGAATTTTCGTCAAAAAAATGGTCTTCCCATAAAAGAAGCTATCTTAACAAGTAATCAATTACTCCATGAACAAGGTTTTAAATATCTAAATAGTAATGATGCAGAAATATATCAAGCTAATATTAAAACATTAATTAGTGAGTGCCTTATTCAATTAAATAGCAGAAGATATTTTGAAACTTCAAAACATTGGCAAAGTCTTACAGACTTTAGAGAAAACCATATGATTAAAAGCATCTATGAGTTTAGCGAGCAAAATGAATATGATGAGGCTGTATTCACTTTAGGCGTTGCACATAGAAAGTCAATCAAAGCCAAAATAAATGACTTCCAAAATAAAAGTGATATTAAATTACATTGGAATTTTTACGGCGATTAACCGATTCCGTCAAATAAAACGAGGATAAAAAATAAGCGTTGGGGTTTGCCTATAACATACTCCAACGTGTCTCAACTATGAGACTAACTTTACACAATTCTATTTATTTCGGTTTACTTTCAATGTAAACTAAAACATCTGGTTTTTATTAATGATAAAAAGTTTGCACCATAATTTTAAAGCGTTTTAAGCGACCTAACTACGAAAACCATACATGAGGGCATTTGACACCTTATTCGCTCTGCTAATCTTCTAAAATGCGTATTAAAGGATTGTGCTTTTAAATCCTCTCTTACTAGGAATTGGAGAATTTAAATTTATAGTTGTTTACCACCATATCCCGCAATCCTTATAACATGCGCGAATGAATGTCACTATTGGGAGTCGCTTTTTTAGGTGCGCAATACATAAAATACTTAAGTTAAAACCTGTAATTGTCTTTAATTGATATTTTATATAAATAAAATTTTCTTAGCTGTCGGTTTTATTGAGGGTGCTGGAAGAAAATTGTCATTTTAATGAGAAAATATTGGGTGCTGACAACTTAAAAGAGCCAACTTTCTTACTTTTCACTTGAAGCACATCAGTACAAATACAAAAATCATTCATCACAGCTAAATGTTTTTTCTAGTCGGGCGAAGCCGACAAGCCAAGGGATCACAGAAATGTGAGGTTTTTTTGTTTATAGAGGTTCGAACCCGGGTGCGAACTTTTTCTTGAACGACCCAAAAGACGGCATTCCCCTATCCTATATTCTTTATCACCTCCCTTGAGTTTTTTATTTGTTTCGTGCGTGTATCATTTTCAGACAGAGTCTGTGTTTACAGTTTAGACTTAAGTTCTTAGACCTGGTTGATACCAGGTATACACCAACATTACCCATTGTTTACCCCTTGGTTACCTATTGTTTACCTAAGGGGTAATAAATAGGTAATGAAAAGGTCAACAAAGGGTAAACAACTAGCCTCTTTTTAGTCAATTTATGTGCTTTGTATGTGCTCAGTTCTGTAAATCGTCTCAGTACAATGTCATGATCGGATGTTTTCAGAACAATCTCTATAAACCTGAGTTACGTAAAAGATCGCTTTTTTCCCACGACTTTTCTATCGGATATACCGTTCAGTACAGAAAAATTAAGCCCAATAATATGAAGCAATTAAAATTGTCTCTGCTCAGCACATTTCTTTTGTGTTTAACCGCTCCCCTTTTCGCTCAGGAAAAATCAATGCATTATGATGACGAGCTTTTAGTTAAAATACGAACCGCAGCAAAGTCAGATCCTGGCCAGCGCGCTATTGGAATTTCTTACATCAAATTTGCAGAAAGTCCACGCACATTTGCGCAAACCGTACAAAATGGCGACAATATCCCTTATATTCAGGCCAGAACAGCTTATCAAATTGTTTTTAACGACAGTACATTTATGATTGATGCCGGAATGGACAAAACCGTGCACGAGTTTTTCGGAAAGGGAAAAAAAGAACCCTATTTCAAAGACAAAAACGACAGCATCCAAATGGCACTTCTTCAGGCGAAGAAAATCTTGATAACGCATGAACATGGAGACCATGTTGCGGGCGTAATTAGAAGTCCTAATCAAAAAAAACTGGCTCCCAAAACCACTCTCACCACAGAAATGGTGAATACATTAATCAACAATCCGCAGATGCCCGAACTTAAGCTGGATGCTACGAAAGCGAAGGCTTTCAATGTGGTAGATTTTAAAGATATTTTGGCCGTGGCACCAGGAATTGTACTGATTAAAGCACCCGGACATACGCCCGGCGAAATCATGATTTACGTGCAGTTGCAGGATGCCAGGGAATATTTGTTTACCGGCGACGTGAGCTGGTCTTACCGTGGAATTGAAGAGAAAAAATTAAAACCACTAAATCAGATTCAAAGAATTAAGGAAAATGCTGTTCAGATTCAATATGAAATCGATTGGCTGAATACGCTTCAGGCAAAAGGGATTCAACTGATTGTAAGTCATGACGACATTATCCAACCGGAGCTGATTAAAAAAGGAATTTTGCATTCTGGCTTAAAAAAAGAATAGCATTTTTGGCAAAAAAGTAACCATTTCGAACAACCTTTGAAAGGTAAATTCCTGTATTGGCTTTTTTATTTACCGGAGTGAAATTAGTTTTGCTTTCAAAACTCTCCGTATCGGCCGATCCAACAGAATTAATACCGCGTATGCAAAAACCACAAGTGCTACCGATGAAATCACCATAATCCATATCATTTCTGGTAGTTTGGGTTTAAGTTGCTCAACATAACTCATAAAAAGCCAGATAAAGGGATAATGAATCATGTAAAGCGGATAGGAGATTTCGCCAGACCAGTAACAGAGTTTGGCTACATTGGGCTTTAACAGTGCGCCGGCACCAAGAGCAATTAGAAAAGGGAAATAAAAAAGTACAATTGCGGCATCTGCGAATGCATTTGTTTTCTCTTGAAAAGGGATGAAAAACACAAGCATTAACAAAGTGGCAAGTGGCAGGAAACCCAGTTTAGAACGAATAATCCAATTGTTGCGATAGAGCAGAATGCCTGCAATAAAAGAATAAAAAATGCGGATTCCTCCGCCAGGAAAATTTTCTCCACCCCAGCCAACGCCAAGATAGCCAGAATGAAAAGATTCATAAACGAGTGCAACCGCGGCCACAAATAACAAACACCACATAGTTTTGTTGCGCAGCCGTACCAGTACCAGAGCATAAGCCAGATTAGCCAGATATTCCCAGAACAAAGACCAGGTTGGCGGGTTAAGGTGAAATAAATTAAAGTACCGTTCCTGAACCATCGGAAAAGGAATCATTAAGCAAGAGCACACAAACATTAAAATTGACCGATTGGCATATTGCTGAAAGAGCGAACTAAATGGATCAAAAGCAAAGGCCAGAAAACCGATAACAGCGCCGATAATTACCAGGGGATGGAGGCGTATAATTCGGATTTTGAGGAAAGTAGCAAGGCCAATGTTTTTCAATTTCTGATCGTAAGCATAGGCAATTACAAAACCGGAAAGACAAAAGAAAAAATCTACAGCCAGGTGCGCATGGGCAATAAAACTCTGGTGATAATCCGGAACGGCAATTTCCATAAAATGATAAATAACCACAGCAAATGCTGCGATTCCGCGCATGCCGTCTAAAATGGTAAAATGCGGCTTCGCAGGTAAAATAGTTTCCGCGGTTGGTACAGACATTTGGTTGGTGCTGATGTATGCGCAAAGAAACGGCATTGAATACATTTCTTTACACTTTTTCTGTATCAGCTTTTCAACTTTTCATATCAAAGTTTCCTAAAGAAAACGGACTTACTGAAAAAAGGAAATTTAAACCGGAAGGGTAAACCAGAAGGTACTGCCTTTGCCAATTTCGCTCGTTACGCCAATATTTCCACCGTGTTTTTTTACAATTTCGGCACAGATATATAAACCAAGTCCTAAGCCTGCGGTAGTTCCACCGGTTTTATTGGCCTGCCAATAGCGTTCGAAAAGGTGAGGAAGCTGATCTTGTGCGATACCCTGACCTTCATCTGCTACAGAGATACGAACCTGTCCATCTTCCTCTTCGGTATACAGACGGATTGCTTTTCCCTCAGGCGCATATTTTACCGCGTTATTGATAAAATTTGTTACCACCTGTTCAATTCTATGTTCATCTGCAGAAATCTGCAAGGGGGATGCATCAATTAAAAGCTCATGCTTTCCTACGGCACTTTCATGCCGTGCGCAATTGTTCAACAAGTCGAGCAGGTTAAATGTACTGATATGCAATTCCAGTTTTCCATCGGCCTGCTTACCCAAATCCAGCAACTCATCAACCATTCCACTAATTTTCCCCATACTTTTTACGGCAGACTCGATCAGCTTTGCTGCCGCTGCCGGTTGGATATTTTCTTTAAGACGCTCCAGCAATTGCAAGTTGGCCTTCAATACGGTAATTGGTGTTTTGAGTTCATGACTGGCAACCGACAGAAAATCGTCTTTACGTTGTTCATAAAGCTTTTTTTCTGTAATATCCTGAGTTACACCAACCATGCGAACGGCAGTACCATGTTCATCATAACGCGCTGTTCCATTTGCTTGAATCCAATGCAGGCTTTCATCTGGCCAGCTAATCTGGTACTCTACGTCGTACAGCGTTTTAGCTTCAATTGATTCAGCAATGTTTTGCTCAACCATTCCGCGATGTTGTGGAAAAATTGTCTTCATTAAATCCGGGAAATCAAACCTTTCAGAAGCAGCAATTCCAAAGTTCAGTTTGCACTGATCGCTGCATTCCATAACACCGGTTTTCAAATCGAGATCGTAAGAACCAAGTTTACCTGCGAAAAGTGCCAGCGATAGCCGCTCATTATTTTCATCTACTAATTTACGCGCTTCTACCTGCCCTGAAACTTCACTGGCAACAACCATAATGGCCTCGGTATTTCCATTTGAACCGATAATAGGTTTATATACGAAATTGAAATAGCTTGCCTTAAGTATATCATTGCGGCTGAGGATAATTTTTTCTTCATTACCATGATAGGTTTTTCCATTCTGAAAAACATCTTTAAGAATACCTGGCAAAGCCTGTCCCTCCAATTCCGGTAAGGCCTCAGCAATAGGTTTTCCTAGTAAATCTTCCGTTTTACCCCACAACTCCAGCATGGGTTTATTGGCCGTTTCGATATACATTCTTTCGCCTTGCAACAAAGCTACAGCAATAGGTGTATCTGAAAATAATCCCAACACCCTTTTCACATCCATAGATAGCGCAAAATTCTCCATGTTAAGTGCAGAGTTTTCTGCGCTTAAAGAGGTATTTAAACCTGTAAGCTCTGTATTGGCATTCTGAACTGATTTAGAAAGCTTTTCTAACTCTTCCATTGCATTCTGTAGTTGCTCATTTACCGTCTGATATTCTTCATTCAATGCAGCCAACTCTTCAATAGTGGCATGGTACTCTTCATTCAAACTCTCAAGTCTTTCATTTGTAACCTGAAGCTCCTCGTTAGTGGCATGGTATTCCTCATTTAAAGCTGCTAATTCTTCGTTGATTGCCATGTATTCTTCATTGGATGCTGCCAAATCCTGATTTAAACGCTCTGCTTCTTCTTCTTTCTCTCTAACAATTTTCCAGGCCAGAACACGCTGCGTAACGTCTGTAGCCGTATGCAAAATGCAATACATTTCGCCGTTTGCATTGCGGATAGCTGCATACTTAAAATCGAAATATGAGGTAACCAGTTTACCATCAATTTCTAATGTTGCAGCCATATCTGTTGCAGAAAAAGTTTCGCCGGTTCTCCAAACGTTTTTCAACAGCTCGGTAAAAGGTTGACCGGCCATTTCAGGTATGGCATCTTCGAAACGCATGCCGCGTACAGACTGGTCTTTTCCCCAAATTTTGAGCATAGCCTCATTGGCCAATTGTATATTTAACGCTTCGCCCGAATAAATAGCTGTAGCGTCATTTGAAAGCAAAAGAATGTCGAATAGCGCCTGACTATCCATTGTATCGATAAATCTCCTCATCCTAAAATTGCCAAAAAAGGCCAATTACAAAATTATGAAACCATGTATATATCTGAAAATTATGAAATGCCATTTTGCGCATTAATAAACAACCCAAAAGAATATTAGTATTTTCTTAGATGTGGAAACGTGAATAGATAGATGATTGTTTGGTAATTGATGTGCATTTTACAGATAAATTATGCTCAACTACGCTAAGGGTATTTTAAAATGAAAAACAGACCCCATAATGCCATCGCTATCAACCCAGATGTGGCCGCCATGCCTGCGTACGATCTCTGCACTCAAATACAAACCAATTCCAAATCCGGCAATGTTTAAGGTATGCGGATTATCTACCCTGTAATACCGGTCGAAAAGTTTTTCACGATCTTCCGGCCTGATTCCCATACCTTCATCAGCCACGCTTACACGCACAAATTCAGTTTCTATTGCACTGCTTACATCTACCTGTGTTCCGGAAGGAGAATATTTCAATGCATTACTGATCAGATTCAAGACCACATTTCCAATTTTATCCCGATCTGCATGAACAATAGTTTTCTCAGTATGCAAAGTAATGTTATGACTGTGCGTGCTATTTTCAGCGTCGTATATCATTTCTTCCAGAAGTGCGGAAAGCTCAAAAGGCTGTTTATTCAATTGAATTTTACCAGATTCGAGCCTCGATACATTTAAGAAACCGCCAATCATTGTACCCATTTTCTCTACCTGACTCACCATTTTATCTAACTTTTCAATTGAAAACTGATCATCATGATTGGAGGCATGCCGATGTAGAATCTGTGTATAACCTTTTAAGGAAGTGAGCGGAGTTTTTAACTCATGGCTTACCATAGCAATAAAATCATCTTTGCGCTGATTGTCTTCCTTCGATTCTGTAACATCCAGAATTGTACCAATAACACCGGTTACCGCTCCTGCTTCGTTGAGTTCTACTTTTCCTGTAGAATTTAGCCATTTAGGTTTACTGCCATCCCAGGGCTTAATTAAATAATCCAGACTGAAAGGCTTTTTAGAATCTACAGTTGCTAGAATTGATTGGTGGAAAGCTTCGCGGTGTTCAGGAACAACGATATTTAATGTTCCGTCAAAGGTCAATTCCTGATCTAAAGGAATACCATGAATTTTGCGGGCAATATCAGAAACAATTAAGTTTCCGGTGCCCCAATCGGTACGCCAGGTACCAAGATTTGCAGCTTCCATGGCAAGTTTTAAAGTGTCTGTTGCCTTCTCCAGGTCGCGGCGCGCCTTTACAGCTTCTGTAACATCTGCGGCTACAGCAATCATGCCCGTTACTTGTTGTTTTTCATTTTTACGGGCTTCTACCGTTAGGTGAATGAAACTGATGCTGTTTTCTCCCGAACGGGTAATTTTAACTGGAATATCTCCAGATACAAATCGTTCTCCGGTTTTGAACACATTGTTCATCATCTCCTGGAAACCCTGCTCTTTCAAATCCGGAATAACATCAAAAAGCGGTTTGTCAAAAATTTCATGTGCCGCTACGCCCCAATATTGCAGCATGCGCTCATTGGCCATAGACACCAGATGCAACGGACCATTGTAAATTGCGATTGCCACTGGTGCATCTGTAAGTAAACTGCGTAGTTCCTGTTCTGCATGGCCTCTTGCCATAGAAATTTTAATCTGCGCCCGTACTTTGGTCAATAATTCTGCTGCAGAAAAAGGTTTAACAAGGTAGTCGTCAGCACCAGCTTCCAGCCCATCAATTCGGGCTTCTTCTCCGGCACGTGCCGAAAGAAATATAACTGGCAACCGCAAGGTTAATGGATTTGTGCGGATATTTTCGAGCATGGTTTTTCCGTCCATTACAGGCATCATAATATCACTCAAAACCAGATGTGGATTAATTTCGGCTATCTTTTCAAGTGCAGCGGCACCATTATTGGCGGTAAAAACCGAAAAGTAAGGTTGCAACAACCTTTTCAGGTATTCCCGCATATCGCCGTTATCATCCACAATTAAAATCCGTGTATCTTTTGTGGGTGTAAAATCCAGTTCAGAAGCTAAACTATCCGAATTGTTTGCATAATCATCTTCAGCATCTGGTAACGAATCTTCCAGTAAACTGTTTGCTTCCTTTATAAACGCACCTTTCAATGCCGCAGAATCAGTTTCTTTTAGCGTTTCAATAACTTGTGCAGCCGGCAAATGAGATTTTCCTATTGGAATGGTGACGGTAAACGTACTCCCTTCTCCTTCAACACTGTTTACAGTAATTTCTCCTCCATGCAAAGTAACCAATTCATGAACCAGCGATAAGCCTATTCCGGTACCTTCATGGGTTCTGCCTGCTGTGTTTTCTACGCGATGAAAACGCTGAAACATATGCGGAAGCTCTTTCGAGGGAATACCTACACCAGTATCACTAACACTCAGAACCGCAAAGTTTCCCTCTTGCTTCAGGTTTACTGCAATTGTACCTTCTAGGGTGTATTTAAACGCATTAGACAATAAATTGAGTACAATTTTTTCCCACATTTGCCGGTCAACATATGTTGCTCCAGATAATTCCTCACAATTAACAATAAGTTCCATACCTGCACGCTCTATAATGGAACGAAAACTGCTGGCGAGATCTTTACTTAGTTCTGCGAGATGAAGTGGTTGATAAGCGGCTTGTGTACGGCCGGCTTCTACACGGCTATAATCCAACAGGTTATTTACCAGCTTGAGCAACCTCAGCGCATTGCGATGTGTAGCTTCAACAGGGGCTTTAATTTCTTCGCTTAGTTTTTGCCCGCTTAAAAGATCTTCCAGGGGACCAAGCATCAGCGTTAAAGGTGTTCTGAATTCATGGCTTACGTTACTGAAAAAAGCAGTCTTGGAACGGTCAATTTCAGCGAGCGCCTCTGCTCTTTTTTGCTCTTGTTCATAAGCAAAAACATTAGAAACAGCAGTATTGTATGTATTGGCCAGCAGGTCGTAAAAACCCATATAGGTATCATCAAGCGCTCTTCTGGCGCTTACACCAGCCACCAAGAACCCAAAAGGCTGCTCCTGGCCTGAAATATAAATAGCCGTTACCACGGCAGTATGAGGTGCCTCGGGGTAAGGCTCGCATTGAAATTCACCAAAGCGGCCCTGAAGATCGCCTACTACCACATGCCCTGCCTTTTGCAAAACCCTGCTAAAAGGCCATAAACTGCTGTCTTTATCACAAGAAACAGCGTTGCAAGCTAGTTGTGTAGCCTTAGAAAGGCCGGACGCGCTCAGCAGGTTGGCGGTGTTTGAATCGGAATCATAGCGGTAAAAAAGGGCAAAAGGCAAATCGTACAGAAATTCTGCATATTTTCCTTCTGTTTCGCGTACAATCTCTTCAATACTTTTTGCCTTATTGATGGATGCACCAAGATCGCGAAGTACTTGTGTACGGCGTACACTCAACATTTTATCGGTTGTTTCCGTAATCGGATGAAATATTCCGCCAACGCCACCAGATTCATCACGAATAGGTGCAAAAGAAAAGGTCATAAAAGCCTCTTCAAGGTATCCGTAACGCTGTAGAAACATTTGTTGATCCTGAATATATGTTCCCTCTCCTTGCTGTCCGCGGGTAAATTTATCGCCCACAACCTCAAGCGCAGATTCCCAGCAAATACGAAAATTCATGCCCATAGATTGCGGATGCATAGCGCCGCAAATTGGCCGGTAACTGTCATTATAAATTTGGATCGTTTCAGGGCCCCAGGCAATCAATATCGGGAAGGTGGAAGACAAGCAGAGACTTACCGAAGTACGAAGACTTTGCGGCCAGCTCTCTATTGGCCCTAACGCAGTAGTAGACCAATCCATCGATCTTATCAGTTTACCCATTTCACCCCCACCAGACAGGAATTGTTCAGTAGATTCACCTTGTGTCGATATCATATATTGTTTGGTTTCAGAATCGAGGCAATTTGTTGGATGCCTCCTGCCAAATATAAATGTTTGATCTCGTTTTACCTATAGCATTTTCTACGCATAAAGTATTCAGCTGCGCCTAAACCAAGATTCAGGAAAAAAACCACTTGTAATGATGCACGTTTTAAAACGATGAAGACGACGGTATTCTATATTCTTGTAAACCAACAAAAAAGGGCATCCGGTTAAGAATGCCCTTTTTATCATTTAAGCCGGAATTTACTACGAATTCAGGCTGTCGAAAATACTTGTTAAATTTCCGCCAATTCCATTACCCAGCGAAAATGAAGAACTGCTCGACTCATCGCCGTCTTGTGTGCTGTTTGAGAATGACAACAAATTGCCAATGCTTAAAGCACCTCCTAAACCACCTGTACTGGCAGAATCACCGCTACCAAAAAGACCGCCACCGTTAATTTCTTTCATTTCGTTTAAATTCAATTCTTGCATTTTCATAATATTCAAATTAAATGTTGCCTACTCTGTTATAGATTTTCAGCTTCTTCTATATCCGGAACTATCCGTTATTTGAATACATATTTACAAGCTTCAGGCCAAAAACCTCTGAATACCAATTATTTGCAATAGCATATACGAATACATTAAACCGATTAGCGCTATTGTAATACAAACTATTTTATTTTATTGCTGTTCACTGCGCGCAAGCGTGCGTAAATTCAATTATGGCTGGGCTTTATGCGAAGTACAATGGCTTCGGTATAAAGCCTTTGCTTATTTATGTGGATTTTAGAATTCTAAAGAAAAGTTAAAGTGATGCAGATGTGCGGATATTATAGAATTTCAGCTAACCTGCATCATAGGTTTTATCGATCAGGAAATTCAAGGCTTCTTCTATTTCAGCCCTTCCGGCCTCAGTTTTCAGATCCAGTCCGCAAAAAGTGGCTTCATTTGTACTTGCATAAATATCAAGGTAATAGATGCCGGAAATCAGTAAAGCTGTAACTGCCCTAAAGCGATTGGCCTTGTCGCCAAAATGCGGATCGGTAATATTTTCAAATAAAACGGCCCCACTTTGCTCGCGTTCATCTGCAATATTTTTTAATGCTTTTCTGTTTTCGAGTAATCCCCACAGCAAAATCTTTTGCAGTTCTTTGTTTTTATACACATAGTCAAACTGTTCACGCAGCATATTTTTGGTAAAAATACGTCCCCCGTCTCCAAAAAAAGGTTCCGCACTTTGCTCGTTTACATTACTCCAAAAGTCTTTTGATCTGATGTAGGCATCAATCAATTCGTCGCGACCTCCAAAATAATTATACATCAGTTTTTTGTCCAGGCCGGCCTCCTGGGCTATGTCATTTACTTTCAACCCGGAAAAACCTTTGCTATTGATTATTTTGCCCACCGCATCCAAAAACCTTTGTTTGCTTTGCTCTTTGTTCCGGGAAGAACCTTCCTGATTTTGTACTTTCATAAACCCAAATCTTACGACTTGAAAATTACAGAAAGATTTGCAGATAATTCATCACCATTTGGTGATATATATTATATTTGTACGCGCTTAACAGATTTTATTATTGTAAAAATTGTTTTAACGCTTTTAATGAATCTCGGTTGCCTGCATAGCAATAGGGCAATTCACTGAAGACAGGTATTGTAAACAGGCGTTTGTTCACGCAAACGGATAGATATTGTAGTTTTTTTTTACGCTCATCCCGCTCATCTGACGGTGACAGTCCGCATTTTCTCATACGCACATGAAAACAATGTAAGGTCTGTTACCGCAGCAGGGCATTCTTTACAGTATAATTTTGTTAAACCGTATTTTTTACAACCAATTCCTTTTGAGACATTGGTAAAACCATAGATCTATTTTTGGGCGACTGCTTGATTAAGGGGAAGGAATAGCATTTGACGGGAGATTTTTGCCTGTTGTTTTTTGCTTGCTTAACACCGGAGATGAATGGGTAATTTCCTGCACAACCTTCCTGGATTTATCTTTAAAATCAATGATGCTTTTTCCATCAAACTGATACAGGCCACTGAGAGAGCCAAACCAGATAGAGCCATCATTGGCCTCTAGAATTCCACAAAGCATTTTTTCAATCGAAAAAATTTCGGTTATATCCAGTTTTTCGTCATACAGCGAATGTAGACTGTAGCGGGAAAACCGCCACCGTCCAACACCATTTGGATGCAAGCTGCCGATAGTCCAAAGATTTCCTTCTTTATCCTCAGTCATATCAGAAACCACGTTTTGATTTATTTTCTTAAAAGAAATTCCGTCATACCTCCACAGCCCCACAGAAACGATTTTCTTATTTTCTTTTATCGCATCAATTATCGTTGCTCCAAACCATACCTGCCCCTTCTTGTCTTCTACAACCGACCAAACATTTGTAAAGGGCTCGCCGTTTTGATTTCTTAAAATCGTAAATCCCTTGCCATCAAAAGTAGCAGTTTCACCATTTGTTCCAATCCATAACTTTCCACTTTTGTCTTCCATGAAAGTATGAACTGCATTATGTGGCAGTCCGTTTTTTATAGTAAAATTTTGGAACTTTTTACCGTCGTACCGACTGATTCCTCCTCCTGTTCCGAACCAAATTATACCTTTACGATCTTCATAAATCGCACTGGCTGCATTATTGACAAGGCCTTGTTTGGTGGTGAAATGCTGGAATGATTTACCATTGTAACGATAAATGCCCGAATCTGTGGTAGAAATCCAAAGGTCTCCACGCTTGTCTTCCAAAATATTCCAGAACCTCCGCCGCCCGATTTTGCTTGTGATGTTGGTAAAGGATTTACCATTATACCGAAAAACTCCAACCCGTGATGCTGTAAATAAAATGTCGCCATTTTTGCTTTGTATGATATCCCGAACCATAGCGTTTGGCCCGAAAGCGCTTACCGTATCTGTATTTTTAAACAGATTTGAATTTGACTCATTTTGTTGTTTCCAATTGCAGGAACAGTAAAGCACAAGGACCAAACAAACTGCTATAAGGAGTTTAATACTAGAATTTCGGTTGTAAAACATATTGATCTGATTTATGCGAAAAGGACTATATTAACCTCTACGAATTATTCAATAAAAAATTACAGTTTTACGTAGCATTTGACAATAGCATACGACGCTGCAACATTATTTTATTAAAAATTAAGCTGAGATAAATAAAATTATAGCCGATCAACAAAATATTTTGCATCTAAATTCAAGAATATCATTTGTTTTACCAAAATTTTGGTTTGAAGATTAGCCGGTTTTTCCGAATGATGTATAAAACAAAAAAACCTTCGATTTCTCGAAGGTTTTTTGCGTACCCAGAGCCGGAGTCGAACCGGCACGGTTTCCCACAGGTGTTTGAGACCAGCGCGTCTACCAATTCCGCCATCTGGGCATTCCTGTTTGGACGGGCTGCAAATATAGAAAGCTTTGGCACATTTACAAAATAATCATCCCGATTATTTTCTGAAAAATCGTTCATACGAACCCAAATTTCACAGAATCCGTTCATTACAAAGCAAATAGAAATCTTTAATCGCAATCAATTAAATTCGCTAAGCGTTCAAAAAACTAATGCAAAGGATTGTTAGATCTTCAATCCGCCGAAAGTACTGGCTAATATAATGGCCAAAACAATCAAAGTGATGATTACATACAATTTATCGCGTTCCAGGATAAAAGCAAACAGCGAAAATAAAATCCGCAGAATGGGCGTAATAATCAGTAACAATACACCAAACTGAATTACCGCCATGGCTTTAAAAGTGAACAAGCCGTAGAAAATGCCATCGAATGTGATGAAACTGCTTTCTTCTCCCTTAAAAGTGTGATAATCTGGCCTCGATAGTCCGCCGTATTGAACCAGGTAAAGAATCCCGCCGGTTAAAACAATAAAACTCGCTGTAAAAACGCCAATTCTGAGCAATGTCCCGACAATTTTTTCTACGTCTTTATCCTGCAAAAGGTGATCTGGAATAAGATTTTTCATATTTTCTGAGATTAAAAATTATGTTGATAACCGTTATAAATCATTTCTAGGGCAACGAAAGTAATGGCAATACAGAAAATAATCCGCAGTGTAGATGGATTAATTTTTGTGAGTAGTTTGGCACCTGTAAATGCACCGCCTAATACACCAAGTACTACCGGAAAAGCAATACCCGGATCCATATAACCTCTTTGCAGGTAAACCACAGCACTTGCAGCGGCCGTAACGCCAATCATAAAATTACTTGTGGTTGTACTCACTTTAAATGGAATTTTCATTGCTGTATCCATGGCGAGTACTTTTAATGCACCAGACCCAATTCCCAGCAAACCAGACATTACGCCGGCAACGGCCATAATAGAAAAACCACCGCCTACATTTTTAAGCTTATAAGCCACTCTCCCATCTGGCGTTGGATAACTACTGTCTAGTTTTAGCAAAGCCGAAAGTTTACTGCCTTCTGTATTGGCTTCCTGGTTTTTCTTTCTGAGGGTCATTGCTGCAGAAAATAACAGTACTGCACCGAATAAAATTGCAATTGTATTGGTTGGTGTATATACTGCAATGATTGCACCAATTACCGCACCTACCGTTGTTGCAATTTCGAGGAACATTCCCAGCCTGATGTTGGTAATCCCTTCTTTGATATATGCACTTGCCGCACCCGATGAATTGGCAATTGAGGCCAACAGCGCTGCACCAATGGCATAACGGATATCTACATGAAACACGAGTGTAAGTAATGGAATTACGACAACTCCGCCGCCTAATCCGGTTAGCGAGCCCACTAATCCGGCCAGATAGGCTCCCAGTAACAAGATTAGTGTAAATGTTAAAATGGACATAATATAAATTTTAGTGATTGTTGTTTAAAATATTGGAAAGTACAGTCAGTGATTCAATGCTGTTTCGTTGTTCTATAGCCTTGAACAAATCTTCATGCAAATGATGACTCATCGCGAAATGGGCAATTCCTGAAGGTGCTCTCTTACTAAAAAAATCGCGGATAATGGTGGTAAAGCTTTCATATAAACCGGCAAGAACCGCATTTGATGATGCCCGGGCAATACTCATATGGAAGTCTATATCTGCATTGATTACTTCCTGCCGGTTGCCAGATTCGATACCAAAACGCCTTTTTTGTAGCGCAGTTAGCATTTTCTCCAAATCGGCTGTTGTTCTGTGTTGAACTGCAAGTTGCACAATTTCTTTTTCGAGCATAGACCGAACATGATTAACTTCCTCAAATTTCGAATGTCTCAATTTTTGCTCTATCGGCTCTGCCGCAACAGTATTCACCAAAGTACCAAAACCCTGCTGAACGCTAAGAATACCACTTAAACTAAGTGATTTTATCGCTTCGCGGATGGTTGAACGCCCCACGCCATACAATACCATCAGTGCTGGCTCTGACGGGAGTTTTTCACCAACCTTAAATTTACCCAGCTGAATGTCATCGCGGATAGCCGCAGATATTCGCTCGAAAAGTTTACCTTCTGTTTTCATAATTGAAATGATGATGCAAACATACGATGTTAAATACAAACATCAGATGTTTTAATGTCATAGTTTTGTTTTAAGAAAGGCGGAAGCAAAAAGCCGAAAGATGGAAAGCAAAAAGCTTAAAGACTAAAGCAGAAAGGCGGAAAGTTTATTACCTAAAATGATAAGCCAAGCAAATGATTAAAATGTTTGTTTGCTAGTTCTTCTTTTCGTTCTCCGTTCTGCGCTGTAGCCTTACTAAAAGTGATCTTCCAGCGCACTTTTTGAAAAGAGTTGCGGCGCAAAATTTACGAGATAAAGTTCTTCTTTGGCGCGGGTAACAGCGGTGTACAACCAACGGAGAAAATCCAGATCTACCATATCTTCTGTTAGAAAACCCTGGTCCGCGAATACGGCGTCCCATTGTCCGCCTTGCGCTTTATGGCAGGTAACGGCATAGGCGAATTTTATTTGCAAAGCATTGTAAAAGGGATCTTGTTTAATGGCGAGCATGCGTTGGCGTTTATTGGCAATATGCGCATAGTCTTCCTGTAAGCCATCAAACAATCGTTTATTCTGTTCGTAAGGGAGATTTGCAGATTCGAGCGTCAGTGTATCCAGCATAATTTTGCAGCTGATTTGTCCGGCAGAAGGGAAATCCAAAAACTCTAATGTAGCATCGGCAAAACGAAAGCCATAACGTTCCTCCTCGCTCCTCACGCGAATAACTTTTGCCATATCGCCATTGGCAATAAAAGAGGTTTCTTCGTTATCGGGAAGCCAGAAATAATTGTTGCGCACCACCATAATCTGATCGCCGCCGGTAATTTCTTCTTCACGATACAAAAGACGCGAGCGGATTTGCTGGTTGTATACATTTGCCGATTTATTGGAACGGCACACCACAAGTGTATTTTCCATACCAAATTTCCGGTAGGCATATTCTAAACCTTCTACCATTCTGGCTCCGGTCATATTAAAAATATCGGTGTAAGATTTGGTCAGGAATTTTGGCAACGGTTTCTCCGGATTTTTAGAAATCTGATTGCGCAGCATAGTCGCATTGGCCAATATGCCTGACTTTTTCCCTTGCCGCACCACTTCCTTCAGTTCTATAGACGAAATACTGAGATCGAATTTATCTTTGAGATATTGAGCATTTAATGCAGGACTTTCTAAACTGCCTACAGGCGGAAGCTGTGCCGTATCGCCAACGAACAAAAGAAAACAGTTTTTTGCATTGTAAACAAATTCGCACAAATCCATTAGAATAGATGATCCGGTATCGTTATAATCGTCAGAAATCATTGACGCCTCATCAATAATAAACAAAGTATGTTCAGAAAGATTCGGTGCAATCTGAAACTGCATCTCCGGGCTCGCTGCAGAGCGTTTCCTATATATTCTTTTGTGAATGGTTAACGCCTGCCTGCCAGAATATTGACTCATTACTTTTGCCGCCCTTCCGGTTGGGGCAAGCAATTCGCTTTTAAGCCCGAATTTAGACAAGACCTTGACCAGCGCAGCTACAGAAGTTGTTTTCCCGGTTCCGGCGTAACCTTTAAGCACAAAACAACGGTATTCATCCTCTTGTTGAAGAAATACCGACATTTTTTCGCAAAACTGCATTTGTTCTTTTGTAGGCTGATGTATATACGCCTGGGCAATAAGTTGTGTTTTATCCTCAATCATCAAAATCCATTTACACGATACAACGCAGATTCGCGCGTTTACAAAAGTAATGTTTCAATGCGATGTGCCATAACCATATTTTGCTGTGTGCTCCAACTGAAAATAGTAAAATGGCCATCTTGTGAAGCCACTAAACCCATCGCCTGTGGCTGATCATTTACAAACTGAGCCACAGAAAAGTGACGTGTTCCGCCAAGCTGGCCAGGATACAGGATTTTATCTTCGCCATCTACAATAGGTTCTGAAAAGGCAATCTTCTCAACCGTAGGTTTTCCCTTGGCGCGGCCAATTTTCGCGCCAAAAGCAATTACATCAAATTGATCATTAATGATTGTTGCACCATCTACAGCAGTTAATCCGCCCAGATGATCTACCTCACGCCGTATTGCACTTTGCGAGAAAATATCCGTCTGGTTGCTGTGTTGTTTAGCAAGATTGGAAAGGCCACAAAACGGGGGATCTATTAAATATTGTATAGGATGAATAATAGATTCTGCCCAGAGCGTATCATTTTTTGGAACTATAAGCAAAGCGCCACCGCGGCCATGCCCACGCATAGAAACAGCAAGCTGAATGAGAATATTAATCGGATCATTCCAGCTGGCTACAATGCTCAGATCTAAAAGCGCCTTTAATACTGGCGGACAATCGCGGTTTTTGCAACTGGTATCGTCTACAATACGAATTTGTTCGCCCTTTAAAACCGCAACATTGGTGTATTTACCAATGCCATAAATTCTTCTGTGTTTAATTACAATTAATCCTGGTTCGGAAACATCTACTACAAAACAGAAATTAGGGATATTTAAGGTTGTGCCCCAAATGTAGAGTTCATCTTCTTCTTTCCATACGCCGAGGTGAATACCAGAACGCTCTATGCCCGGTGCAATTTTAGTTAAAGTGTTTGCATTTAATGCCAGTTTTTTCGCAAACATCAAAGGTTTTGACGTCTGGTCTGGTGGCATAAACGCGATGGAAATACGTGGAGAGTGGCCTTCCTCCTTCCGTAAGCTGCTCCAAAAAGCTACATCTATCAAGGTTTCAATAGTTTTGGCATCGGGCAGTGTTGCCAAATCCTCTTCGCCCTGTGCAATTGCATTGGTATGTAATTTCACAAAATGTTGCTCTATGGTTGGTGCAATTGTGTTTGCAGCTCTATAGGTAGGCCTGTAACTCATGTCCCGAAGTTAAGCTGATTTTTTGAGTTTTTGAAAAGCAAAAGTTTGAATTGGGTAAAGATTTAAAAAATGAAAATCTATTGCATTGGCGCTGTGTTTGGCCGTGTTACTGTAATCCATTTTTCTGCGTAAACGGGGCCTCGGTCGCTCAAACCCTGAATAATAATTTTATGGCGGCCGGTTAAATCTCCTGTAGCAAAATGCAATGTATTTTTCTGCTCGGATTGAAAAACGTACTGATAATTCCAATAAACTGTCGGGAAATTTATTGGCTCATTAATGTTCTTAATATCTGAACTATAAAATTCTTTTGCCAGCTCAATCCCTTTTAAAGCAATCAGATTGCCCGCCGGTTCACGTTCTAAACAGCCCTCATAAACCACTTTACCATTACGGCTGTTATATACTCCGCCTCTCGTGGGTGCATAATTACCGGGACTGTCGCGGTGATTCCGACAGTTTAGAATATTATAACTGCAAACGTAATCTCCACAGCTATTTACCAACTGGGAAGACGGCATAACACCGGGTTCAATTTTTTCTCGCGTTGCTTTAATTTCCACATCCGCTAATTTGATTCCTGCATGTGAAGAGATGTTATCCAATTTTGCGTTAAGCGCGAGAGATTTCGGTGCATTTTCCGGGAATGTAAGTTTGCTTATCAATGTTTTAAGCGTGTCTAACGGTTCACTGATGTTGACTGTATAATCCAATAATCGTTTTCCAGACGCCATGAGCCAGATATTATCTTTATTGCTCGTTAACAACTCTGCTGCGCGCAATCTAAATTTACCCAAACTGTCAGTGTCAAACGTGTTTATATTACTTCCTCCAATGCTGGTTAAAGAAATTGTTATTTTTGGCGGTCTTTTGCCCCGTAACAACTGTCCTTCCATTTCATAAGATTCAAACTTTTGTGCTTTCTTCGTCGCGTATTCTTGCGGCCATTTATACCGCCGCCAGCCTTTAACCAATAAAATTGTATTCAAATACGAAAGATCTTCAAAACGCAATCCATTAGTCGTTACAGGAAGGTTTTCTAATTCATGCTGTAGATAACCATAATCCACTATGTTTTGGCTAATTCCAACGTGTAACCTGCTTTCCTGAACGCAGGCAACAGAAAACAGTCCATTCAGCTTTTCAGTATTAAAAGTTTCACTGGTAATTTCTAAAGCAACAGAATCTCGTGTGGTATAAATCTCGCGGTCTGACTGGATTTTTAATTGCGGCAGCTTATCGTAATGCGGAAAAACAATTCGCTCTGCAAGCGGGCGCAAATGTTCGTCTAATACCGTTATCGTGTACAAACCAGGCTGAATGTCATCTGTTTTCATCCGAACACGCCTTGGCGAATTTGCAGCAAGTTCAATCTCTGTTTGCAAATAAATATCCTCGTAATTGTGCAACAGAACCTGTACATTTCTAGAGGTGTTACTTTCTAAAATCGCCATAACATCATCCGTTCCAACAGCGTTCTGAACGTTGATCACAACACCGGCGCTCAAACTGGCGGGCAATACATAAGCAGCTGAAAGCCCTTTCTCAGTAATTAATTTTACCGAATATTGTTTTTCGTTGCTAGGACGCAGAGCGAAAATACCTAATCCTGAAGAATTTGAAGAAATGGTATCGATGATTTGTTCGTCTTCCAGCAAGACTGCCTGAGCTTTGATCATTTGCCCATGCCGGTCTTTAATTTCCCAGCCTACTTTACTCCACAACTGGTTAACAAGGTAACCGCCTTCCGGATAAAAACGTATAGCAAACTCCCGTTCTCCTCTTACGGGTATTCTATAGCGAAGATTTTCTATTTTTCCACCTTTTCGGATATTAAACCGCATGACGTTGTTTTTCTCATTAATTTCCGCTGTCGGATAATCAACTTTAATTTCTCCGATAACATTGCTCTTACCTGTACCAGTCAATACAGGTTTCGAGGATTCACCTATTTGATAATTTACGGTCGCACCACTAACAAAACGATTCCGGTCTGTTGTGACTTTAACCAATAAGGTTTCTTTTTGATCGTTTTTAGTTGATGTTGCAAATGGAAGTACTCTTGCTGTGAGCGGATTTTCCAGCGAAGATTTAACTACTATTGATTTAATAAAACTCGCATCAGGCTTTCCTCTCCATTTAACGTTTGTATTCACCACGAAAAAATAATTGCCACTGAATACGGAATCCGGCATTTTAAAATTCCCGAAAGAGATGCCTTTCTCTATGTTAAATTTCTTCTGTACAACAACTGTGCTATCTAAGGAATTAACTAAAGAAACATACAGAATATCGTATTGATCAATATCTGCAACGGATTTTAACAGATAACCAGTAAACCAAACATCGTCGTTATTGATGTAGATGTCTTTATCGAAATGAACAAAAAGAGAAGACATACTTTGGTTTGAGCCATAGATATTAAGTTGATTGGCTACACTATCTATCTTTGACTGTTGTGCATTTCCGTTCAAAATGAATAGAAAAAGCAAAACAAAGGAAGAGCTGATTTTTAGACACATAAATAGATGTATATCTAAAAATCAGCATATTATTTTAAATTAACAACTCAAATAATTCCGAACAAAGGGCCGCCTTTTTCGCCCAAAAGGTCTACGCGTTTTTCTATTGCAGCATCTTTAATTAATTCTGGCGCATGATGCGGTTTCTTACGAGCATCGATAATCAGCGATCCTTTACATCCCCAATGTTTATTGATGGTAAAATCGTTTATTCCATATATATCTGCTGCCGGATTGCTCCGCGTAAAAGTTACCCAAACCAAGTTGTCGATATTTTCTGATGTAAACGCCGCATCGTCTGCCAGAACAATTAGTGGTAAACCAGATAAATCCTGATCAATAAGAGAAATATTCAGCGCAGCAATTTCTGCCGCAGTTTTCTCGGCACTGATATACGCTTCGGCTTTCAACACCAAAACGCCAGGCATCGCAACGTGTGGATCGGAAAAAGAGGCAGACAAATCCAGATTTTCGGGAATGGCATTCCATAAGGTTCTTTTTTTGTCGCCGGCAGCAGCAACAACAACCTTAGAGCCGCTGTTTAATCCGTCTCCGCTATAATCCAGCGTATCAATTGTGGTATTGGTATAAAAATGAATATCACGCTTGAAATCTATACGTTCCAGAATATGCGTTAGAAATTCCTCGATATGATGCGTGCTGAGTTTTTCATCATCTTCGCGCGCAGCGATAAACAAATATTTAGCTAAACTAAGCTGATTTTTACCAAGAATATGATTGGCAATAGTTAAAATTTCTTGTGGTCTGCGTTCTTTAAGGTAAGGCGTATAGCGTTCGCTGCCAATAGCAAAAAGTAGCGGATGTACGCCTGCAGCATCAACCGCATGCACTTCTTTTACGCCGTGGATTTCTTGCGGAATGGCAGAACCCGTAATTTCATGAATTAATGCGCCAAAACTGGTATCTTCCTGCGGTGGCCTGCCAACAACAGTGAACGACCAGATGGCATCTTTTTTATGGTATACGTTGTGCACCTTCATCAAAGGAAAAGGATGCGTTAAGCTGTAATAGCCTAAATGATCGCCAAAAGGGCCTTCGGGTTTATTTTCATTGGGATAAACAGTTCCGGTGATGATAAAATCGGCATCTGCTGAAATGCAGAAACCTTCATCATCATAAAAATACCTGAACCTTCGGTTGCCCAAAGCGCCTGCAAAAGTAAGTTCAGACAAACCTTCTGGAAGTGGCATGACCGCAGCAAGCGGATGCGATGGCGGACCTCCAACAAAAATGCTCACTTTTAACGGCAAGCCCAAAGCGTTGGCTTTAGATTGATGAACACCAATACCGCGGTGAATCTGGTAGTGCAATCCGATTTCCTGATCCTGAATATAATCATTCCCGGCAAGCTGAATGCGGTACATACCTACGTTTGCATTCATTACACCTTTCTTTTCGGCATCTTCTGTATATACCTGCGGCATTGTTACAAATGGACCGCCATCCATTGGCCAGTTTACAATTTGCGGAAGCTTGCTTACAGATGTCTTAAGAAAATTTTTGCATGCAGAAGGCGTTTTTAGTGGCAAAGCCGATAAAGCAGACATGGCCGAACCGGCATATTTGAATGGATTTTTTAATGCCTTCATCGGGTCTGAACGCAAGGCTACCAATTGCTGAACTTTCGGAAGTGTATCTCTGAAAATGAATTTAGAACGTTCGAGTGTTCCAAATAAGTTAGATACCGCAGGGAACGGACTTCCCTTAACACGTTCAAAAAGCAAAGCAGGTCCTTTCTGTTCATAAACCCGCAAATGAATGGCCGCCATCTCTAAATACGGATCTACTTCTTCTTTTATACGGATGAGGTGACCATGCTTTTCGAGGTCTGCAACACATTCTGCCAAACTTTTATATGCCATGCGCCAAAGATAAATATTTAGACTGTCTGAAAAACTAAAAAGCCCTATGCACACAAATTTTGTGTATATAGGGCTTTTTTAAAATAATTAATTGTCGATATCGTTATTTTTTGCCTGCAAATGAACGTAACATCCAGGTGTTTTTTTCTTTAAATTGCATGAAGCGGTTTACCATATCATTTGTTCCGTCATCTCCGGCTTTTGCAGTTTCTTCAAGCAACTCACGTTCCAGTTCGATTAAGGTAGCCATGTCATCGAGCAAAGCATCAACCATATCTAAATCTTTCATACCAATGGTATCAATTTCTTTGATTTGAGACTCACTGATATAATCCGCAAAACGGCTGTGTGGTGGTTTGCCCAAAGTAAGTACACGCTCAGCAATTTCATCAATCGTTAATTGAGCATTGGTGTACAGTTCTTCGAACTTTACATGAAGGGTAAAAAAATTCTGCCCTTTAATATTCCAGTGGCACCCTCTAAGTTTCTGATAATGGATATGATAATTTGCCAAATAATCGTTCAAAAGATCAACAACCGGTTTTACTTCAGTTTCGTTCAAGCTTATTTCTTTAGCGTTCATATTTTTTTATTTTTAAGTAACGGTTCTAAAACAACCAATAGTGATAAAAGTTTGCGATTAATCTGCTTTTCAAACAATACCTTTTTTATCTCTTCGTTTAATATGGGTAAATAAAATCAGGCAATTCTTACAAAGTTTTGTATATGAATAAGATACACTAATCCAGAACGGAACCTAATATACAGATGCGGTAAAAACCCACCTTCAGGTTTAATCGGTTTAGGGATATTATTCGTAATATTGCTGCCCTTGACAATAAAATTTATATCAACATAAATGCGAAAAATATATTTATCTGCTGTACTTCTATTGGCAATTAACGTAGCCAATGCTAAGGCAAGTGCGGTTAGAGACTCTATCGGTGTAGAAAACAATAATGGAAAAAAAGTTATCGTACACCAGATTGTGGCCAAAGACACATATTATTCTATCGGAAGAAGATACAATGTAGCACCAAAAGACATTATGGCCTTTAATGAAAACAAGTATCTCCAGATTGGAGTGATCATTAAAGTACCCACAAACCAGCCTTTTTCCGGTGCAAATACACCAATTGCGACAACGGCTGGCAACCCGCCAATGGCGGCTAACGGTACAATAGAGCATACCGTAAAACCGAAAGAAAACCTCAATGTAATTGCCGAGAAATACGGAACTACAGTAAATCAGATCAAAAGTCTGAATAACTTAAAGAACAATAACCTGAGTATTGGCCAGGTTTTGAAAATCGAAGCCAAAAACGATTCGCCACAAACGTCTGCGGCAATACCTGCGCAAGTCACAAAACCAATTGTAGAAGCAATACCTGAGCAACAGCCTGCAAATACCGATGAAACTATAATAGAGCACACGGTAGCTGCGAAAGAGTTTTTAGGCAAAATTGCAGAGAAGTACGGAACTACGGTTGACGACATTAAAAAAGCAAACGGGCTCAGTGGAAATAATTTGCGCATTGGCCAGAAATTAAAAATTCCTGCTACAAAAAATATTGATGAAAATAAGGTTATTTCTACTGCAGAAACGGTGACCTCTACCAGTCAGGTCGCTCAATCTAATGACCAGCCGGGCACACATACCGTTACACAGAATGAAACCATTTTTACAATTGCTAAGCAGTACGGAATTACGGCCTATCAAATTCGCAGTATGAATAACTTGTCTGACAATACACTCAAAACCGGGCAGGTTTTAAAAGTACCGGGCGGAATTGTTGCCACAGTTGAAGTTCCAAAGGAACAACAGAACACTGCACCGGTGAATAAAACACCAGTTGCAGAACCAAAAGAAGAAAGCTTTATCCATACCGTTGCCACGGGCGAAAATATTTTCAGCATTGCGAAGAAATATAGTTTAACTGCATACCAGATTCGCCTGGCGAACAAATTGAGCAACAATACTTTAACTGTTGGACAAAAACTGGCCATTCCAAAACCACCGCAGGCACGTTCTGTAAATGAAGTTTCTAAAGAGGACCAGGAAGACAATCCTGATAGTACCGATACAATTAAAGACCCGAAATTACGCCGCGACCCGAGTGTGTATGGTTTAAGCCAAATGGAAGAAAAAGGAACCGCGGTATGGATTGCCGATCAGGATCTGGACAGTTCTAAAATGTTGGTTTTACACCGTACAGCGCCCGTTGGCCGTATCATAAAAATAACCAACCCAATGACCAACAGATCTACCTTTGCAAAGGTTGTTGGTAAATTTACTGAGAATGAATCGACAAAAGATGTTATCATTGTGGTTACAAAAGCCGTTGCAGATTCGCTAGGTGCACTGGATAAAAGATTTTTCTGCAACATAACCTACAATAACGAGAGTGCTCAATGAGTTCGACTAAAAATCCCTTTATTATTGGTATCGCCGGAGGTAGTGGATCTGGCAAGACCTTTTTCTTAAACTGTTTCCTTCATCACTTTAAACAAGATGAAGTTACACTGGTATCTCAGGACGACTATTATATCCCTGCCGGAGAAATGACCCAGGAAGAAAACAAATTGTACAATTTCGATTTGCCTTCTACCATTGACAGTGACCAGTTTTTACGCGACATTAAACAGCTTATAAACGGAGAAGTTGTTTATAAAAAAGAATACAACTTTAACAATCCGCTTGCGGTGGTAAAGATTCTGGAAATCAAATCTGCACCAATTATTATTGTTGAAGGATTATTCATTCTTCACTTTAAAGAAATTGCAGCTTTGCTAGATTATGAAATCTTCATAGAAGCAGATGAACAGATTGCTTTAGACCGCCGTATTAAACGTGACGGACTGGAACGCGGATACCCCGAAGAAGATGTGTTGTACAAATGGCACAACCATGTTATGCCGGCTTATAAAGAATATTTACTGCCTTACAGAGAAACCAGCCATAAGGTGGTTTCAAATAATACCAATGAACCCGATCATATTATTTCTATTACTGAAGAAATTTCACTGGATTTAAAAAACAGGTTTATTCACAACGAAACCATATAAGCCGAATTTCAGGCTATAAAAAAAACCTGTTGGAAAAGTTCAACAGGTTTTTTTTGTGGCCATTTAAAATGGATTAGTTTGCAGAACCAGATTTAACAAAAGCTTTCTGATAGGCTGGCAAAGTAAGATCGTCTACAATTACTCCTCGTGTTGTGCTTGCATGCACAAAAAAGCCATTGTTCAGGTAAATGCCAACATGGTCTACATCGCCGCCACCAAAGGCGAAAAATATCAGGTCGCCTTCATTTAAATTGCTTTGATTTTTTCGTTTTACGGCATTCGCCTGATCGCGGGAAATGCGCGGAAGTGTAATGCCATAAATTTCTTTTTCCAGTAAGTACGCGAAGCCGGAACAATCAATGCCGCGTTTATCCAAACCACCGAAACGGTATTTTACGCCTGTCCAGTCTGTAATAAAGCGGTATAATTGTTTGCTTTTCAAATTTGACATAGCGTCTGCAGCTTTGGCGGCCTTAGTATCACTTTTAGGTGTATAACGTCTGCTTCCGCAGGAAGCCAAAATCATACAGAACATCAATAAACACAGCAAATGAGGTTTGTACAAGGAAATTGGGCGTCGGAAATTTTGTGTAGTTATGATCATATCTTTAAATTCAAAAGCCCATGGATCTGGAAATGATTTTCCGAAAACACGGGCCTTTTTTAGTTTTTAATTAAACGTTGTATTTCATCCAGTTTCAACAAAGCTTCTACCGGCGTAAGTGCGTTTACATCAAGGTTGTTCAGCGTATCGCGAATTTTAACCAAAACAGGGTCATCTATGGCGAACATCTGCAACTGATAAGCCTGGTTTTGCACTTTTTTAATGCTGTCTTTAATACTCTGCCCTTCTGTACGGTCTATCTCCAGTTTCTTTAAAATTTCATTGGAGCGCTGAATCAGTTTTGGCGGCATGCCGGCCATTTTGGCTACATGAATACCGAAACTGTGTTCACTTCCTCCCGGGATGAGTTTACGCAGAAAAATAACTTTGTTAGACATTTCTTTAACCGAGACATTGAAATTTTTAATGCGCGGCATGGTGTTGGCCAGCTCATTAAGCTCATGATAATGCGTAGCAAATAAGGTTTTAGGACGAGCTGTAGGATGCTGATGCAAAAACTCTGCAATGGCCCAGGCAATAGAAATTCCATCATACGTACTGGTACCGCGGCCAATTTCATCCAGCAAAATTAAACTGTCTTCAGAGATGTTGTTGAGAATACTGGCGGTCTCATTCATCTCTACCATGAATGTACTTTCGCCAGATGATATATTGTCTGAGGCCCCAACACGCGTAAATATTTTATCTACAATGCCAACATCAGCTGCTTTTGCCGGCACAAAACAACCCATTTGGGCCATTAACACAATGAGTGCCGTTTGTCGCAAAATGGCCGATTTACCCGCCATATTGGGTCCGGTAATCATAATAATCTGCTGACTTTCTGTATCCAGATAAACATCATTGGTGATATATTCCTCTCCTACCGGAAGTTGTTTCTCGATAACCGGATGTCGACCGCCTTTGATGTCCAAGACTTTGGTTTTGCTTACCGTTGGTTTATTGTAATGATTTTTTTCGGCCAATTGGGCAAAACACAGTAAACAATCCAGTTGGGCAATCAGAAATGAATCGAGCTGAATTGGTTTTATATAACTTGCCGTTTCGTACATCAATTCATTATACAACCGAATTTCTATCGCTTGAATTTTCTCTTCAGCACCTAAAATCTGGTCTTCATATTCTTTAAGTTCAGGTGTAATATATCGCTCTGCGTTAACCAAAGTCTGTTTACGAATCCAGCCTTCGGGTACTTTATCTTTGTGTGTATGGGTAACTTCGAGGTAATACCCGAAAACATTATTAAAGGCAATTTTTAAAGATGGAATACCAGTAGCTTCGACTTCACGTTTCTGGATTTGCACCAGGTAATCTTTTCCACCAAAAGCAATTTTACGGAGCCTGTCTAACTCATCATCTATCCCATCGGCAATCACATTTCCTTTAATCAACACTGCCGGCGGATCTTCCTGAAGTTCTTTTTCAATCCGTTCTCTAATTGCCAGGCATGGATTTAACTGGTCTGCAATTTTGGTCAGAAATGGATTTTTAGATTCTGCGGCCAGCTTTTTAACCGATTCTATATGATATAAAGCACGTTTTAATGCCACCAGTTCTCTGGGGCCAACGCGTTGCAAACCAACTTTAGAAATGAGGCGTTCAAGATCACCGATTTGTTTAATGTGTGTTAGAAATTCTTGTTGAAGTTCTGCATTGCTTACAAAAAAATCGACCATTCCTAAACGTTCCTGAATAGGTTTCAGCTCTTTTAGGGGCATAATGATCCATTTTTGCAGCAAGCGTGCACCCATTGGCGTACAGGTATGATCCAGGATATCGAATAACGTAACCGCATTTTCATTTGGAGAATGAACGAGTTCCAGGTTTCGGATTGTAAAACGATCCAGCCACATGTAACGGTCTTCTTCAATACGACTGATTGAGGTAATGTGTTGCAGATTACGGTGTTCGGTTTCGCCGAGATAATGCAATACCACGCCAGCGGCGATGATTCCGCTACTTAAACGCTCTATACCAAAACCTTTAAGTGAATTTACATCGAAATGTTTGGTTAGGGTTTCATTGGCATAATCACTGGTATAGGCCCATTCATCTAAACCGAAGGTGTAAAACCGATCGCCAAATTGTTCTATAAACTGCTGGCGTTTAGACTTTTGAAAAACAACTTCTGTAGGTTTAAATCCTTGCAAAAGTTTATCTATATAATCGGCATTGCCTTGCGCAATAAGAAATTCGCCGGTAGAAATATCAAGAAAAGATACACCGATATTGGATTTATCAAAAAAAACTGAAGCCAGATAGTTGTTGGATTTCTGGTTTACAATGTTATCGCCATAGGCGACACCCGGAGTTACGAGTTCCGTTACGCCGCGTTTTACAATGGTTTTGGTAGCTTTAGGATCTTCCAACTGATCGCAAATGGCGACGCGCTGCCCTGCCCTAACCAGTTTAGATAAGTAATTATCAAGAGAATGGTGCGGAAAACCGGCAAGCTCTAAAGCGCCACCATTTGGCCCGGTACCTCTGCGTGTTAAAACGATGCCCAAAATCTGGGCAGTTTTTACCGCATCTTCCCCAAATGTTTCATAAAAATCGCCAACTCTAAACAATAACAATGCACCAGGATACTTCGCTTTAATAGCGTTGTATTGTTGCATTAATGGGGTTTCTTTATTCGTATCCTTAGCCAAAACTGAAATTAATTTTCAAAAGCTATAAAGATAACACGATTATGCCTTTTACGGCATTTTTGTTGAAAAGTTGAAAGATTGTGAATATTGGCTAATGGCAATTGGTAAAGTAAAACATTCAGGCGAATTGAAATTAATCCGCCTGAATGTGTAAGATGGAAAGTTATCCTTTATATTCGCTTTCAAATTTCTCGCCGAAACGATCAGTTGCGACTACTTTCACCTGTTTAACATCAGGTGAAAAATGTGCAATAAACAAATGATCAGTAGATCGTGGTTCAACAAAAGCACGCGGTTGCGGCAATTTATCGCCCTGATATAATTTAACTGCAAGCGGATCTAAACCTTCTTGCTGCAACATTGGGCCTATTGCTTTTCCATCTAAAAAATACTCTACTTTCCATTCCGGATCATAATTCCAAACATTGGCAATCAGGCGTTTTTGGTTGGTCAATGTATCTACATAAATATCCATTTGCTCTTTGCGGTCTCTTCCTGTCGATTTGTAATACCATTTCAAATCTGTTCCGTTCACTTCATAAACGCCATAACCACGCGGCGTACCGTCTTCACAGATTGGGCCTGTCCACCAACCGCCACAAACCGTTCCGTGGTTGTGCTCAAAAACACCATTGCTGATGGTATTCTGATTGAAATGGGTATGCCCAGACATGACGTGAACTTTCTTAAAGTCTTTAATTACGGCATAAAAATCTTCTTTATTTTTAACCTGGTTATGCACCGGAATATGCAGACAAATAATCAGTAAAGCATCTTGAGGAACAAATTTTAAGTCTTTTGCCAACCAATCCAACTGTGTTGGCGTAATGTATCCGTCGTAATTTCTTTCTGTACCCAGATAGCGGACATCGTCCAAAACTACATAATGTGCTTTACCGCGGTTAAAAGAGTAATATGTTGGACCATAATGCGCCTGAAAAGTGCGGTCTGATGTATCGTCTCCTCCTTGTCTGTAATCCTGATCATGATTTCCCAAGGCCTGGAAAAATGGAATTCCGATTTTGGCTATCGCTTCATCGTAAGCCGGAAACAGATCGAAATTATCCCAAACTAAATCGCCTACACCAATACCATGCACAGGAACATTACCCAAAGCACGAACGGTTTTTTCTGTATCTGGAACAGAAGTTTCCATCATTTGCGCTACGTCTTTTTTGTTTTTTACCTGCGGATCTGCCCAGATGATGAAATTGTGTTTTTCGTCTTTCAGTTTTAAAGGTTTAAGATCGAAATTTAATTTTCCGGCTGTATCTGGTTTGTAATAATGGCGGGCAATACTGCTTTCCGTTTTAAACTCGTAACCTGCGGGCGTACTAATCCAAACGAAACGTGCAAGCTCGTGCAACTTGATTTCGTAATTGCCTTTTTTATCGGTTTGGATTACGCTATATCCATCAGAAATAACAACGCCAGCAAGCGCTTTTCCTTTACTGGTTACCGTTCCGGAAACGATTCCATCTACAGCCAGTAAAGACGCCACAGATTTTAGGCTAACAAATAGCGAAGTGCCTAGTAAGCCTGTTTTTTGAATAAATGATCTTCTGTTCATTGAGTTAGATAGAGAACGTATTATTAAGCACCGGAATAGATTTCCGGTGCTTATGTACATGTTAGTTTTTAATGGTTGTAAAACCTACGGCTTCTTCAATAGTACTTAAAGGAGAAGTTGCTTTCAGCTCAATACTTTTTGCGGTACGGCCGGTACTCCACAATCCGGTTACGGCATCATAAACACCACCCAACATTGTAAAATAGCCAGTTGGACTTGGGAAAGCAAATTTTACCGTATTGGTTCCGCCGCCATAAAATGCCTGTGCTTTACGTGTAAACGGATTTATTGTATTGTAATTATCTGTATTGGTAATTCGGTACCCCACTTCTGGCGGACCAGCAGCATAAACGGCACCATTTCCGCCATACATAATTACATCTAAAGGAACTGAATTTCCATCTACTTTAATACCAGAAAATACGGCAATTCCGGCTACGTTACCACTGTTTGCCAGTAAGTTAGAAGTTGCTGTACCAAAATCGGCGCCATCTACCGTAGAATATTGCGTGCTGCTAATCCAAACTGCCGAGCTGATATCGGTAGATCCTGATCCCCAGATGCGTTTGTTGCCACCAACATATAGAAACTGGCCTTTTTTAACCGTTCCGGATGAGATATTGAATTTGTAACTTCTAACGCCACCAAATGCCCAACCTGTAGTTGGCGGTGTAAGAATACCCGCATTGTTGCAGGTAACCACAGAAAATGGTGTTGCAGCAAAATCAATATCGCGTGTTGCTTTAAGCTGGATGTATTCGTTATTGGCATCAGAACCACTTGGATCTGTCAGGTATCCGGTAATTACCATTGCCGATGGTTTGATAACCGGCAAGGCAAAAATATCGTCGAAAATTCTTGGCCAAAGCTGTACACCATGCGCCATGCGGAAAACAATACCAGTAAAGTTTGCACTTGGCACCATGCTTTCTTTTGCAAAAACTGCGTTCGCTTCTGTATGGATTACACCTTTTCCAAAACCATCGTTAATTATTTTATCGCCTGCAAAAGTATCGCCGTCTACAGGTTCTGGTTCCAAAACTGCTTTACTAATTGTTACCAATGTACATTCGTAAAAATCGGGGCGGTTTAAAATTCCCGCTGTTGTGACCGACTGCACTTTAAGTGCACGGCCGGAAGCCATTTTTTGAATATTGCTGGCCAATACACCTTGAATTTGTAAAACGCCGTTTGTTCTTTTTAAAGTTGTACCGTCGATTTTTATGTGCACAGAATCGCCAGGAACGTATTTAGCGGCTTCTGTTGCGCCAATATTTACGGCAATTCCGCGAAGCGAATCAATTCCGTTTCCGGAAATCCGGCTGTTCTGAAGGATTAGTAAACCTGCCGGAACATTTCCGCTGGCGGGATTGGAAATCACCAATCCTTTAATAGAATTTGCGCCGCCCAGAATTGAGGTATTCAATTCAAGATCTGTGTTTTTAAACAATCTGCGCAAATCGAAATTCGAAATAAACGGGCTAACTGTTACGCCAATGTAATCGGTATCGCGCTTGCATCCAAACCAAGTGCCGCAAAGCAAGAGCAGCGCGCCGATATAAAATATAGTCTTTTTCATCATCTTATACGATTAAGGTTTTTGCCACCAAACAAGTGTATTGATATCGTCAACGCCTTGCGATGCCACAGCATTTTTATAATTTGTTGGATTGGTAGATTGTGTAACCAAAGGATAATTTAAGCGCGATGGCATTTGACCGCCATTTGCTAAACCTGTTCCTTTTGGCAGAAAAGGATGTTTTGTTCTTCTGTATTCGAGCCATTGCTGAAAATCTACCAGGAACATGGCGTAATATTTCTGTAAATGAATCAATTGCATTTTACTGGCCGAGTTTGCTACGGGATTGTCTAAAGGCAAACTGTTGTTCCAGTTGATATCTGCAGCAGTCACAAAACTCAGCAAAGCTGGATCTGACGCGCTGGTAAAACGAGTAGGCAACCAGTAGTTTACTGCATCTGCAATGCCTTTCAGATAATAGCTTTCTCCTGTTCCGGAAATCCATCCTTTCGCTGCAGCTTCTGCAAGAATAAAATCTACTTCTGCGCAGTTCATGATTATGCCTGTGTATGGATCGGTTTGCAACGTATAACCGGCATTTTGTGCATCAGAATAAAAATACGATTGTTTAATTACCGAAGTTCCGCTGTCGTATCCGCTGGACACACCAACCAAACCTGCAGGACCAGGCGCAATACCGAAACGACTCACATTATTGATGCCTAAAGCCGGATCTACACGCGGATCTGCCCAAATGGCCAGGTTGCTTACAAAGAAATCTGTAATTGCCGGTGTTCTAAAATCTACAGCACGTACATTAATCATGAAAGGAGAAGAATATACTGCAGTACTGCTGTTGGTTCCGTTCCACAAAATTTTTGCCGTATGCGTGTTGTTTTGCATGATTGGATATTTTGCCGGATTGGTTTCTGCAATTTCTTTGATTTTAGCAATGGCTTGTGCACTTACTTCGGCTTTGCCAGATACACGAAGCAACAACCTTAAATAAAGTGAATTTCCGAACCTGCGCCATTTGCTCACATCGCCCTGATAAACCGGATCTCCACTTGCTGTGATTGCTTTTCCTTCGGTTAATAAAGTATTTGCTTCTTCCAGTTTGGCAAACAAATCCTGGTAAATATCTTTCTGTTTATCAAAAACTGGTTCATACACGCCGTCTTTTCCTTTATTCGCTTCTGAATACGGAACATCTCCATAAACATCCGTCAGCAACTGGAAAACCCAGGCCTGAGAAATAAGTGAAATGGCTTTATAAGAAGCATTTAAAGTTGCTGGCTGATTGGAAATTGTATAAATATCGCGCAAGTTTGTTAGCTCTGGATACCACACATTCCAGGTATAATCTGCCCAGGTACGGCGCACATCATATCTGAATACTTTTCCTTCCGCATCGCTAATGTCTACAGTTACCTGCATCAACTCATTGTTAAAATTACGGTTACGTACCATGTTTGCCGATAAAACATTGACCAGCGCAGGCGCCAGCAATTGTTCTGCGCTAACAGAAGATTTACCAATGGGATCTGTGTTTACCTCATTAAAATCTTTTTTACAAGATAACATGGAAGCACACAAAAGTGTCAATACGATATAACTGGTTATTTTGTATCTCTTTTTCATTTTTCTATTCTTTATAACCCAATAACTAAACGGAAACCAAAACTTCTGGTAGATGGCAACTGGCCGGTTTCAAATCCCTGAACAATGTCTGTTCCGGACAGTGTTCCGAACTCTGGATCGAAAGCGGGCCATGGCGACCAGATAAACAGGTTACGGCCGTATACGCCAATTGTTGCTTTGGTAAAACCGATTCTTTTTAGAAACGACGGATTTAATGCGTAAGTAATATTGGCTTCTCTGAATTTCAGGTAATCTGTTCTGAAAATACTGCCTTCTGCCTGGTCTGATCCGTACAACGAAGTGTAAAAACTTTCAAGATTTGTAGCGACAACATCGTTTTGGCGATAGGTGCCATCGGCATTTTGAACTACGCCATCGCCAATTACACCGTTGTATCTTCCCGGAAGGGTAAGTTTAAGTTTTCCTAAAGCCGCCATTCTGGAGAAAGTAAGCGAATGCGCAACTGCACCCAATTGGGCGTCAAACAAACCGCTCACGCTAAAACGCTGATACGTGAACGTAGAACCAAAACTAAACCTGAATTTTGGCATTGTATTGCCCAAATAGATTAAATCGCTCGTACTGGTTTTGGCGTTTCCGGTTGCAGCATCATAAATAATTTGGCCATCTGGCGAGCGCATAAAACCACGTCCATACAAATCGCCCATACTTCCGCCAACATTGGCCACAATTTGTCCGCCACCAAGTGCACCTGTTCTTAACACTACAGAGCTGTCTGCCAGTTCTGTAATTTTATTACGGTTTGCACTGAAGGTTCCGGTTAATTGCCAGCTAAATTTCTTGGTGCGGATTGGCGTTCCGTTTACGGCAAGCTCAATTCCTTTATTTTCTACTTTACCTACGTTGAAAACGGCAACGTTATATCCGGTTGCGCGATCTACGATACGGTTCAAAATTTGATTTTTTGTGTTTCCGGCATATGCGGCGAAATCGAAATTTAAACGGTTGTTGAATAAACGCAACTCTGTACCCAACTCAATTGTTGTGGTTTTAAGCGGTTTAAGATTTGGATTTGGCAGCACTGTAGGATTGGCCATTGCGCTATCCGGATAAATTCCGTTTGAAGCAAGATTGTAATTATACGCAGTACGATAAGGTGTAGTTCCACCGCTTCCCACTTGAGAAACCGAAGCGCGTAATTTGAAGAAACTGATGATTTTTGGCATTTTCCATAAATCTGAAGCCACAAATGAAGTACTTGCAGATGGATAAAAGAAACCAACATTATCGGTTCTGGAAGGTGTAGCCAATGTACTGCTCCAATCCTGACGACCAGTCAAATCCAGAAAAAGATAATTTTTGAAACTGAATGACATGGCACCATAAAAACTGTTGATGCGGTAACGTGCCGTATCCGGAACAGAAATTAATGGATTAGCGTTATTGGTTAAACTGTATACACTTGGAATAACCAAACCATCTGCACGAAGTTCGCCTTTATGGTATTCGTTGCGCATCTGGCTTCCGCCTACAGTTGCATTCAAATGAAAATCATTCGTAATTTTTTTATCGTAACGCAAAAGGAAATCGGCATTTACTTCATAAGATTTAATATCCTGAACACGGTAAGAACCTTGTGCAAATTTATTTCCTGCAGCGTCCCATGGTCTTTGCGTTTCGCGAATATCTTTATTATAGTCAATAGATCCACGAACCAGCAAACTAAGCTCGTCGGTAAATTTATAAGTAGCCTGAAGATTTCCTAATGCACCATTTCTTCGCTGTTTGTTAATATACTGTTCAGAAATTGCGTACGGACTTTCAGGATTTGTAGTGGTAATGTTTACAAATTGTACATTCTCTTTACCAGTTGCCCAATAATCGCGATACCAATCTGTATTTACATTGGGTTGCGCAAACATAAACCAATACATTAAAGATTGGTTTCCGTAACCTGTTGCGGGTAAATTGTCGCTATGGCGATTGTTGTAAATCGCTTTGAAAGACAAACTTAGCTTTTTGGTTACATCGCTATTCGCAGAAAATGAAACCGTTGTACGTTCTAAACCAGTGTTGGGTACAATCCATTCGTTGTTGCCATGACTGGCAGAAAAACGCATACCTACATTCTTATATGCACCATCTAAACTTACAGAGTTTGACGATTCGAAACCGGTTTGGAAAAAAGATTTTACCGGATTTTCATAAGCCATCCACGGTGTTCTTGAAGTTCCGCGGGCTTTTGTTGCCGGATCGTATTGGAAAAACATAGATCCCGGAAGAAAGGGCGCGCCCCAGCTTGCACTTGTTGCATTGGTGCTTGCACCATCATCTGATGCGCCATAAGAAAAATACGACGTACCGAATTGTCCCTGTCCATATTCATTCTGAATATCCGGACTTCTATTTACCTGCTCCCAGGTACTGTTTGAAGTAACTGTAATATTCAGTTTTTTGCGCAGTTTGCTTCCAGATTTGGTGGTAATAATTACCGCACCATTTGCACCGCGTTGGCCATAAAGTGCCGCAGCACCTGGGCCTTTTAAAACCGTAACGCTTTCAATATCATCCGGATTTAAATCGTTCAATGCCGAACCAAAATCCGGAGGCATAATATCACCAGAAGTTCCGTAAACACCGCCAGAAGATGCCGCTGTACGGCGTGTAGAACTGCTGGCCACAACACCATCAATTACAATTAAAGCTTCATTATCGCCTGTCAAGTTGTTTTCTCCCCGAAGGATAATTTTGTTTGATGCTGCCGGGCCGCTATTGCGTACTAAATTTAAACCTGCAACTTTACCAGAAAGTGCATCTGTCCAGTTGCTGGCTACTGCATTCGTAAATTCAGAACTGTCTACTTTCGTAACTGCGTAACCTAAAGCTTTTTCTTCCCTTTTAATGCCCAAAGCCGTTACAACAACTTCATTAAGTGAATTGTCTGCTGGTTTTAGTTTTACATCCAGTTTCGCATCTACTCCATTATTTACTTTAACCTGTTGAATTTTTGCAATTTCATAAGCAATGTATCGCACTTCTATAGTGTATACGCCAGGTTCTAAAGCAACACGATAAACCCCATTGTTATCGGTTTGTGTAAGCTTGTTCAGTTCTACTACCCGAATGGTTGCTGCCGGAATTGGTTCGTTATTTTCATCCAGAATCTTTCCGGTTAAGTAAGAAGAAGCAACTTTTGCAACAATGAGAATATTCATATTGCCATTAACCTTATATGTAAAGGCAGAATTGCGCAGTAGTAAAGCAATTGTTGCCGTTACAGAGCGTTCTTGCGCGGGCAAAAGCACTGTTTTCTGATCGTTAAACTGGCTGTTATTGTAGTTTATGGTTACACCACTCAATTTTTCAATTTCATTAAATGCTTTTTTGAGTGTAATATTCTGCGCGCCAAAACGAATCTGTTTATCGGTTTGTGCCCAGCTTATTGTAGGGCTAAAAAAAATCTGCATCACAATAAGGGCTATACAAACCACTAATCCAGATGATCGTTGATGGATTTTTTCTATCCACCAGGTATTAATTTTCATATCTTTACTAAGTTTTACTTTTTGTCAAAATGAGTTTAAACAATCTAGTAGGCTTGAAATGTGTCCAGCATTTCGGGCCTTCATTAAAAAGTATTTTTTACATCATATCTATATTTTTTTGGGTTAATAAATCACGATTTTATTTTCATAGATGGCATATCTTTTTCCGGTAAGCTTAGAAATCACCGACATAATATCCTGAACGGGTTGCTTATCGAATTTTACGGTGAGTTTTGTTTTTGCAATTCTTTCATCCTTAAATTGGATGTCTATATCATATTCCCTGCTGATAGATTCTATAATATCTTCTATCGGCGTATCGTAAAAAGCCAGTTTATATTCGCGCCAGCCACTTACAGCACTTGCATCTACACTGTCTTTCTCCACCAAATTGTTGTTGCGCACAGTAAGCTGTTCATTTGGCAACAAAAAGTATGGTCCGGAGTGCTTTTTGCCATTGTTAATCAATACACCTACTCTACCCGTTTGCACCGTAATTACCGTACTTCTGGCTTTTGAATAGGACTTGATATTAAAAGATGTACCCAATACGGTTGTACTGATGCTATCGGTATACACAATAAAAGGTTGTTTTGCGCGGTGTTGAACATCAAAAAATGCTTCTCCGGTTAAATAAATGATGCGTTTTCCGCTGTTGAAATTCTGCGCATAGCGGATTTTTGTATCGCCGTTCAGGTAAATATTTGATCCATCGGGCATAGTAACCAATCTTTTTTGTCCTTTAGGATTATAGATTTCCTGGTATACAATTTTCTCGGCTTCTGGTTGTCGGCCAAATTTCAGGAATAGAACTGCAGAACCGAGTACCAAAAATATCGCCGCAGCGTAACCAAGCCAGTTGGTTTTTGTTTTGTGTTTACCTACCAGCTCTTCTACCTTTTCTTCTGCTTTTACGTGTTGTAAGATTTTATTCCAGTTTTTCTCCGGATTGAAATTTTTAGGTAAATAGGATTCAGCAAGTTCCAGTGCTTGCAGTGTTTCTCTAAAGTGTTGCAAATTTATTTCACTTTCTTCAACCCACAGCATAAGCGTACTCAGCTCATCGAAAGTGATGTTCTTGTTGAAATAATTTTCTATTAATCGGTAATAGTGTTGATCCATAATGATGTTCTATGGATAAGACAGTTTTTATCGCAGTCCTTACGTAGCGAGATCGGTTAAGTTTAGGTTAAGAAATTATGAAGTGATGTTTATTGATTTTAATGCTGCATTTGGTCTGCAAAAACCGATATCAAAAATCTTAACATTGTATTCGTTCACGGCTACTTGCCTCAGCAGATCATTTTTTTTCCTGACCTATATTTTCTGTACATGGAAGCAAGTTCTGACACTTTAGGTTCAAATTTCCGTGGCTTCCGTGTTTCCGTGGCATAGCTTTCGGCATAAGACCAGCAAAGAAAACTTCTTGCAGAATGAAATCATATAGAAATATAGATCACATACCAACTGAATTCAAATTTTCCGTGGCTTCCGCGTTTCCGTGGCAAAACTTTCGGTATAAAGTCAGCAAAGAAAACTTCTTGCAGAATGAAATCATATAGAAATATAGATCACATAACGACTAAATTCAAATTTTCCGTGGCTTCCGCGTTTCCCGGGCAAAACTTTTGAACTAAATCCGCGGCCGTAAATTCTTTGCTGTAATGAGGTCTCTAAACTTTTTTACTGCCTGATACAGTAAAGTTTCAACCGTGCGGATAGAAATATTTAAGACCTTAGAAATATTTTCTTTATCCAGATGTTGTACTCTACTCATCAGTAAAACCTCGCGCTGGCGCTCAGGCAATTGATCGATTAGTTTGATGATTTCTGAAAAAGATTCTTTACTGGATAACAAATCGTGTGGATTGAGGTGTACATCTTCAATGTCTAAAACCGCATCAAAACCTTCGATTGGCATCGTTTGCAAACCTGCTTTTTGGTTGCTGTTTAATGCCATATTGCGCGCAGAGGTAAAAAGATAATGTTTAACCGATTGAATAACAAGGGTCGTGCGCTTGTCCCATATTTTCATAAACAAATCAGAAACCAGCTCTTCGGTACGGTCGGTATCTTTAAGATAAACGGAGGTAAATTTGCACAAAGGAGTATAATATTTCTCAAATAACAACTGTAAAGCGGTAGAATCTCCCCCCGCTATTCTGGTCATTAAATCTTCATCGTAAACCGTTAAATCATTAGCCTTCATCCGGCGGCTAAAGTAAAACGATAATGTTAACTCAATATTAACAAAACCACTCCTTTAGTGTAGATTTTTGTAAATAGATATTTACTTAGCATAATCTAATTTCAGCACATATTTTTGATACACAACGCTTAAACTGAATAAACGTTCTAAAATGAACAAGCCAACAACCGGCACCGGCAGCCAGGAGAAAATTCCGAAACCGTAAAAAATAAATCCGGTTAGTGCAATTATCCTAAAACATTCCAGGTAATAAATCCATCGGCGTTGCTCAAGCAATGCACCAATATTAATTAAACTCAGCAATACAAAGACTAAACTTGCCCAACGATATAATTCCGGAATATGGGTAAAAAACAAGGTTAAAATTATCAGTAAAGCTATAGAAATAACAAGTTGAATGTTAATATAACCTCTGAACTTAAGTTTTTCTTTCCGCTTAACTTTATTCTGAAAATACCGTTCTTCCAGCATTGGCCGTATGTTTTGATCCATAACTGCCGGACTTCCAAAAACGGCATTCCATTTTGCACGAAAACCTTTTGCCCGGTTATATGCTTCTAAAATCTCCAGATAATAATGAAAATGCTGCCACAAAAAACTGTAACTTTTTATCGGATGTGTTAATCCGTAATGTGGTTTTTCCTCCTCTTTCTGGAAAGTACCGAACATCTTATCCCAGAAAACAAATACATCACCATAGTTTTTATCAAGGTATTTTTCGTCTGATGCATGGTGCACACCATGCAAAGATGGGGTAATAAAAACATGTTCAAGCCAGCCCAGTTTCCCTACCAGCTGTGTGTGCGTAAAAAAGGAATATGCACCATGTACAAGTAAAATGGTAATAATCATATTGGGATGAAAACCAATAAGCGGAAGTACGCACCAAAATACATTTCTGAAAACAGCCTGCAAAGTGGTAATCCGAGCGGCGGCTGATAAGTTAAATTCTTCGCTCTGATGATGCACAATATGTGCTGCCCACAAAAAGTTGATCTCATGCCCTAACCGATGATACCAATACCAAACAAAATCTGTTGCCAGCAGCAACAAAATCCATACGTACCATGTATTTGGGATGGAAAAGATGCTGAAATGATCGTAAATATAAACGTATAGACTGTAAAAACTTGCCGAAATAAATAAGTTCAATAACCTTTCGGCAATGCCTACACTAAAGTTTGCAACAGAACTTTCATATTGAAACACATCAGTTTTACGCTGTTGTGCGAGTTTAAATTCCAGAAAAACAAAAATGAAAAAGGCAGGAATGGCAAAAGCAAGGTAGTTGATCGTCATAAAGCATCTTTATTGTAAAACGACACAAATCTAAATATATTCTACTAAAACTATAGATTATATATTCTTTTTATATTACATATACATTACGACCATTTTTATTTTCTGTTTGTTCTTTTAAATTATTTGTAGAACTTCGATTTCATAAAGATACAACTATGGCGATTAATGAGAATAGCGGCAATACGAACATTTTGTCGATTGATATTGGCGGAACAAGTATTAAAACCGTACTATTAGACGAAAATGGCAACATGCTCTCCGAGTATTTAAAAAATAAAACGCCAGAAGCTGCCACACCAAAAGACATTGTTACCGGTATTGTTGAATTGATAGCACCAATTCCAAATACGTACAACAGAGTTTCTATTGGTTTTCCGGGATATGTAAAAAACGGCATTACCAAAACTGCCCCAAATTTGGCCAAAGGAAAATGGGAAGATATAGATTTGGCTCAACGCGTAGCCGATGCACTTCAGAAACCGGTAAAATTGGTAAATGATGCAGATCAGCAGGGTTTAGGCGTAGCAGAAGGCAAAGGATTTGAAATTGTATTTACCGTAGGCACGGGATTTGGCACAGCTTTGTTATTTGATGGAGAACTTTTGCCCCATTTGGAGCTTGCACATTTCCCAATCAACAAAGACGATGATTACGACGACTATGTAGGTGCCCGTGCATTGGAAAAACACGGTGCTGAACGATGGAATAAACGTTTGAAAAAAGTAATCGAAACCTATAAAACAGTTTTCAATTATGATTTCCTCTATATTGGTGGTGGAAATTCAAAACACATCGACTTTAAGTTAGACGATAACATCAAAATTGTAAACAATCGCGATGGTATTAAAGGTGGCGCGAAGCTTTGGAAATTGGCCGATAAATACAATATTGTAACCATTCAACCCGCAAAATAATAGTGTAAATACAACACTAACTTTATTACAATCTTTTAACATCTTAAACAGAAATATTAATTTGTAAACCCTAATTTTGGGTGCATTATAAAAAATAAACAATGGCAAATAACGAATCAAAAAAATATAAATTGGGTATGATTGGTTTGGGCACAATGGGCCGGAACCTTTTGTTGAATATGGCCGATAAAGGCTTTTCCGTAACCGGATATGACAAAGACCAGAAGATGATTGCCAAGCTGGAAGAGGAAGGAAAAAAACACAATCTTGAAGGCTTTGACCACATCGAAAATTTTATTGGCAGTTTGGAAACGCCCAGAACCTTAATTTTACTGGTTCCGGCAGGCCCGATTGTAGATAGTGTTATTGCAGAATTGAAACCCTTGCTTAGCAAAGGAGATATCATTATAGACAGCGGAAACTCTCACTTTACAGACACAAACAGACGTGTTGATGAATTGGCTAAAGATGGCCTTCACTTCTTCGGAATGGGAATTTCTGGTGGCGAAGAAGGTGCCCGTTTCGGCCCGAGCATGATGCCTGGCGGCGATAAAAAAGCATACGATGTAGTTAAAGATGTTTTTGATGCAATTGCAGCCAAAGTAAATGGAGATCCTTGTGTTACTTATATCGGTCCTGGCGCATCCGGTCACTTCGTAAAAATGGTTCACAATGGCATTGAATATGCAATTATGGAACTCATTGCTGAAGTGTACGGCATTCTGAAAAACGGAATGGGCTACAGCAATGAAGATATTTATAAAGTTTTCAAAAAGTGGAATGAAGGCCGTTTACAATCTTTCCTGCTAGAAATTACTACAGAAATTTTCATCGTTAAAGATACAGAAACGCAAAACGATCTTTTAGATCAGATTAAAGACGAAGCGCGTTCTAAAGGTACCGGAAAATGGACTTCAGAAGTTTCTATGGAACTTCAATTGCCAATCCCAACCATTAATGAGGCGGTTTCTAACAGAGATTTATCTAAATTTAAAGCATTAAGAGTTTCATTAGAAGAAGCTTACGGCAAAAAAGACGGCAAAATCAATGTATCTGTAGACGAGCTTGAAGATGCTTTCTATTTTTCTATGATCAGTGCCTATGCACAAGGCATGCATTTATTGGTACAGGCTTCTAAAGAATATCAATACGAACTGAAGCTTGAAGAAATTGCTAAAATCTGGCGTGGTGGTTGTATTATCCGCGCAACATTTCTGGAAGATATTTATCAGGCGTACGATAAAAACAACAGCCTGGAGCATTTATTTGGCGATGAAGGCATCCAAAAAACCATCAAAAGCACACTTGGCAGTATCCGTAAAACAGTTGCAGAATGCGTAACAAATGGCGTTGGTATTCCGGCTTTTGCCTCTACCCTAACCTATTTTGATACCATTACTACCGGCAGAATGCCATCTAACCTGATCCAGGCGCAACGCGACTTTTTTGGGGCGCATACTTTTGAACGAGTAGATAAAGATGGCGTTTTCCATGCCGACTGGAATAAATTATCCAAATAATAAGACACGAATCTATAATAAAGATGAAAACTAAAACCGCGTTAAACCCCACAATATTTGTAATATTTGGTGGTACAGGTGATTTGAATAAAAGAAAACTGGCTCCGGCCTTGTATAACCTTTTTATTGAAGGTTACATGCCAGAGAAATTTGCAGTAATTGGAACAGGACGTACAGAATTTACAGACGACAGTTATAAAGCTGCCTTAGAAGATGCTGTAAATGAGTTTTCAAGATCCGGAAAAGTTAAGAAAGAAAAATGGGATACCTTTGGCAATACCATACACTATTGTCCTACAGATTTTGCACAGCCTAAAACTTTTGAAAACCTTAAAGGTGCTGTAGAAAAATACCAGAAAGAATATGGACCAACCACACAGGTAATTTTTTATCTCGCCGTGGCGCCAAACTTTTTCCCGGTAATTGCAGAATGCCTTCAAAAGTACAAGTTAACACAAGATGAAGACAATAGCCGTATCGTAATCGAAAAACCTTTCGGTCACGATTTGGATTCTGCAAAAGAATTGAATGCATTATTGGCTACAATTTTCACTGAAAAACAGATTTATCGTATAGATCATTACCTGGGCAAAGAAACCGTTCAGAATATGATGGCTTTCCGTTTTGCAAACTCACTTTTTGAACCTTTATGGAATAGATCATATATCGATCACGTTCAGATTTCGGTTACGGAGCAATTGGGTGTACAAGACCGCGGCGGTTATTATGAAGGTGCTGGCGCATTGCGCGACATGATTCAAAATCACTTGCTTCAATTGCTTTGTTTGGTTGGAATGGAAGCTCCGATTAATTTCGATGCCGACGAAATCAGAAACCGTAAAGTAGAAGTTCTAAAAGCAATGCGTCCTTTTTCTGCAGAAGACATCCGTTTCGGAACCGTACGCGGCCAATACAGCAAAGGTTGGGTAGAAGGAAAAGAAGTACCGGGCTATCGCCAGGAAACCGGTGTAGACGCACATTCCAATACAGAAACTTTTGCCGCTGTTAAATTTCATATAGACAACTGGAGATGGCAAGGTATTCCTTTCTATTTAAGAACAGGAAAACGTTTAAACCAAACGTCATCGTTAATTACCATTCAATTCAGAGACGTTCCGCATCAGATTTTCTCTTCCGGAGTTACTGAAAACTGGCAACAGAACAGATTGGTGATCAGCATTCAGCCAGAAATGAGTATTCGTATGCAAGTACAGGCAAAAAGACCTGGATTGGATATGGTGTTAAATCCGGTTGATATGGTTTTCGATTATAAAGGAACTTACGATAATGATACACCAGAAGCGTATGAAACGTTATTGCTGGATGCCATGATGGGCGATCAAACATTGTTTATGCGTGGCGATCAGGTAGAAGCTGCCTGGGAATTGGTGATGCCAATTTTGAATACCTGGGAAAGCAAGAAATCAATCAACTTCCCAAATTATCCAGCAGATAGCTGGGGACCAGAAGAAGCAGAAGCACTTATTGCCAGAGATGGTTTCCACTGGTTTAACCTGCCATTGAAGAATAAGGAATAAAAGGAAAACGGGGTTATGCAAATGTGTAATCCCGTTTTTTGTTTATACAACTTTCAACGCACGCGTATACAGTTGCCGTCATTGCGAGGCACGAAGCAATCTTAATACGCTGAAATAATAAAATAACGATCGTTGTAAGATTGCTTCGTGCAATGACGCAGGTGCCTATTTAAAAAAAACAAATCCGCTTCAGCAAAAAATAGCAAATCAATAATAAAAAATAGCAATCGTTGTAAGAATGCTTCGTAACTTGCGCCAACATTTAATCAATTAATATGAATTTACTGATATATAAAACACTCGATGAACTGAACCAGGATCTTGCCGATTATGTAATTAAGATTGCAGAAATGGCAATTGAAGAAAATGGTCGGTTTAATTTTGTTTTAACTGGCGGAAGTTCTCCAAAAGCATTATACCAGCTTTTAGCAACCGAATGTAAACACCGCATAGACTGGGAAAAAGTTTATTTCTTTTTCGGAGATGAACGGAACGTTCCCGCTGCAGATGACAATTACAACGGAAAAATGGCTAAAGCAGCACTTTTTGACGGATTAGAAACTGCAGAAGACCACATTTTTTATATCGATACCACACTGGCTCCAGAAAAAGCTGCAATTGAATATAAAAAAGCATTAGACAAACATTTTAACGGAAACGATATTGTTTTTGATCTGATTCTTCTAGGCATGGGCGACGATGCGCACACGGCTTCAATTTTCCCACATACTTCATTGGTTAAAAATGAAGAAGCAACCGTTGATGCTGTTTTCGTAGAAAAATTAAATACCTATCGCATCAGTTTAACAGCTCCATTGATCAACAAAGCAGAGAATATAGCATTCCTGGTTTTCGGTGAAAACAAAGCAGAAGCACTTAAACACGTCATTGGAGATCAGCAGAAAAACGTAGATACCTACCCTTCTCAACTAATTGCCCCAATTGATGGCAAATTGACCTGGTTTGTAGACGAAGCGGCAACAAAACTGCTGGAATCTTAAATTAATTTTTAAAACATTTCAGATCAAGCGGAACGGTTTAACATACTGTTCCGCTTTTTTATGCGCTATTGCGGAACTTTTACAGCTTGGCGCCCTAACAGTTTCCATCCACCTTTTTCTTTTGTCCAGATCAACAGAATAAAAAGTTTAACATTTCCCGCAACATGGTTATCGTTGGTTTTGGCACTAAGTGTATGCCGAACCAGTGCAGTTTTATTTTGAATGATAATTTCCTGGTCGCTTAAATCAATATCTACAAAATCAGATTCGCCAGAAAGTAAGGAATGAATAAACTGGCGTTTCGTTTGAATTTTTCCGCTAGAGTGACCGTAGCTTAATTCATCCAGCACTAAATTTTCAAGTGCAGTACTGTCCGGATTTACCATAATTTTGGTGAGCATATTTACGGCATTTTCGACTTCCGATTTTTGTGCCTTAGAAAACTGAACTGTAGCGAAAAGTAAAGTAACGGCAATTAGTATTTTTTTCATTTAGATGGTATTATTTGGTATGGTCTGTAAACTTATTCAATTCATTCTACACTAGCAAGATAGCACAGCATTTTTTAAATAAATTCAAATTACAGCTAAAATTTAACTATTTTCAACGCGTATATACAGAAAATGCAGTCCCGTTTTCTGCTACGCTATCTAATCTATAACGAATCTTTTCAGCTATGGAAAACCCATCCTCCTATCAATCATCAAGAAAAACAAAATTCATTTTTATTGGCGTTTTGCTCATCGCCATTGCCGGAATCGGCTACATTTTTTTCAATAGAAAAAAGAAAAGCAGCGAAGACAATCAGGCTTATGCCAAGTATATTGAAGCATATACTTCTGGCACAATTTCTAAAAAAAGCTTTATCCGCGTGCATCTCGCAAATGCCGCACAAGGCATGCAAGATATTGGCAAAGCCGATAGTCGGGATTTGTTTGAGTTCTCACCTTCCATAAAAGGTAAAACCTACTGGATTGATCCGCAAACGGTAGAATTCAGACCCGAAGAAAACCTAAAATCAGGAAAAGAATATGAAGCAACTTTTAAACTTGCAGAAGTTTCGGCAACAGAAAAGGGCCTTGAAGATTTCGATTTTGAGTTTAAAGTAATTACGCCAGGTATTATGCTTAGCCAAAATGGCCTCGTTTCACAAAACAATACTTCTATGGAGTATATGAAACTGAGTGGCGAAATTGCAACTGCAGATGTTGAGGAAAGCCAGAAAATAGAAAAAACGCTCGAACTGGATTTCGGTCAGAAACTTAAACTGAAGTGGCAGCACGATCCAGCCAAAAACACCTCAAAATTTACTATCGACAGTATTAAAAAAACAGGTAATGACCAAACGTTAAAACTTTCATGGAATGGTGACGCTATAGATGCAGATCAGAAAGGCGAGGAAGAAATCCGGGTTCCGGCACTTAACAAATTTGAGATACTGGATATCAAAGCCATACAAGGTGAAGAAGATTATGCACTGGTTCAATTTTCAGAACCGGTAAGCATTAGTCAGGATTTAACGGGGTTATTAACGCTTGGCAATCTCGGCGATTTGCGATACACGATAGATGCCAGTCAGGTTAAAGTATATGCTGCAGAAGAACTGAAAGGCACTTACAATTTAACGGCAAATGCCGGAATTGAAAACATCAATGAGAAAAAATTATCAGGCGGAAAAACTGCCAGCCTGGTTTTTGAAGATAAACTGCCTTCTGTAACCATTGCAGGTGCCGGTACTATTTTACCAAATTCAGGTAAACTTGTACTTCCATTTGAAGCTACTAACCTTAAAGCTGTAGATGTTACGGTAATAAAAATTTATGAAAACAACATCCCTCAGTTTTTCCAAAGCAACAGTTATAAAGATGGCAATGAACTGCGTAGAGTAGCCAAACCGGTACTTCAGAAAACCATCCGGTTAGATGAAGACAAAGCGCTAAACCTGCATAAGAAAAACCGCTTTACGCTTGATCTGGATAAAATGATCCGTACAGAACCCGGCGCAATGTATCGCGTTACCATCGCTTTCAGGCAAGAATACAATGCCTTTAATTGTAAAGCGGCAACAGCCGATGGCGATGACGAAAATGAATATGGTTATTACGAAGGTTATGGCGAAAAAATTGATGAAGATGATGATTTCTGGAAACGATACAACAACTACTATCCGCAACACTACCGTTGGACAGACCGCGACAATCCGTGTACACCTTCATTTTACACCACAGAACGCTGGGCAAGCAGAAACCTGATTTCTTCTAATATTGGTTTGGTAGCCAAACGTGGCAATGACAACAGTATGCTCGTTGTAGCTACAGATCTGCTTACGGCAAAACCATTGAGTGGCGTGAGTTTGGAACTGCTGGATTACCAGAAACAAACTATTTTTACCACAAAAACAGATGGCGATGGTTTCGCCAGTTTTGATTTAAAACGTGTGCCATTCCTGCTCATTGCAAAAAACGGGTCTGAACGTGGTTACTTGAAACTGGACGATGGAAGTTCACTTCCTTTAAGCCGTTTTGATGTTGGTGGTGATGTAGTTCAAAGCGGATTAAAAGGCTTTATCTACGGCGAGCGTGGCGTTTGGCGTCCCGGCGATAGTTTGTTCGTTTCCTTCGTATTGGAAGACAAACTGAAGAAATTGCCGGCAAATTATCCGGTAACCATGGAAGTTTTCAATCCTAAAGGTCAACTCTACAAACGTCTCATTAATGGTAAACCACTTAATGGTTTTTACAGTTTTAAACTCGCTACAGAAACTTCAGCACCTACCGGAAACTGGCTGGCAAAAGTAAAAGCCGGAGGCGCAACATTCAGTAAAACATTGAAGGTTGAAACCGTAATGCCAAACCGCCTTAAAATAAATTTTAATGTAGGCAACCGCACCTATTTAAGTGCAGGCACTTCCAGCGCTACGCTTTCTGCACAATGGCTTTTTGGCGCAGTTGCACAAAACCTTCGCGCTACAGTAGATGTAAATCTGAACACTACAGAAACTAAATTTAAAGGCTTTGACGGTTTCAGTTTTGATAATCCTACGGTTGTATTTCAATCGCAGGTTAAAAATATTTTTGAGGGAAGCCTGAATGCTGCTGGAACGGCACAAATTAATACCAACCTGAACGAGAATAAGACTGCGCCGGGCATATTGCGGGCAAATTTCACCACTAAAGTTTTCGAACCAGGTGGCAATTTCAGTATTGATAATTTCAGTATTCCTTATCACGTATACAACAGTTACCTCGGTGTTCGCGCACCAAAAGGCGATCGTTTAAGCGGAATGCTGGTTACCGGTAAAGACCACAAAATTGAAATTGTAAACGTAAATACAGATGGTAAACTCCTGTCGGGATCAAAAACCGTACAAGTAGAATTGTATAAAACGCAATGGCGCTGGTGGTGGGAACAGGACGATGAATATACTTACGCCAATTTTACTCAAAACCAATACAATAAACTGATTGAAAGCAACCGCGTAACGTTGACCAATGGAAAAGCAAGCTGGAATTTACGTGTAGATGAACCTGAATGGGGCCGTTACCTGATTTTGGTTCGCGACCTGGACGGCGGGCATGTAACCGGTACTTCTGTCTACATAGATTGGCCGGGATGGGCACAACGTGAACAGGGAAGTAATCCAACAGAAGCTTCAATGCTTTCTTTCACCGCCAATAAAGAGAAATTTTCTGTCGGAGAAGACATTACCCTTACCATTCCTACCGGAAAAAATGGACGTGCATTAATTTCTGTTGAAAATGGAAGCCGTGTATTAAAAACATTTTGGGTAGATACCAAAGCCGGACAAACGCAGTTTACATTTAAAGCTGAAAAAGAAATGGCGCCTAATGTTTTTGCAAACATTACTTTGCTGCAACCGCATGCCCAAACGGTGAATGATTTACCTATCCGCATGTATGGAGCAATTCCCTTAACAGTTGAAGATCCACAAACCATTTTGAAACCGACCATTAAAATGGCGGATAAAATTAAACCAGAAACGGAAAATACAATTACAGTTGGCGAACAAAGTGGAAAAGCTATGACGTATACCATTGCATTGGTAGATGAAGGTTTGCTGGATTTAACACGCTTTAAAACCCCAAATCCACATGCTGCATTTTATGCACGCGAAGGTTTGGGTGTTAAAACCTGGGATTTATTTGATTATGTTTTGGGCGCTTGGGGCGGAAATTTAGAACGCATTTTAAGTATTGGTGGTGATGGTACAGTAAACAAAAACCTGAACCCCGCAAAAGCCAATCGCTTCAAAGCTGTAGTGAAATTCATGGGACCTTTTACGCTTGAAAAAGGACAAAGTAAAACACACAAATTCAAACTTCCACAATATATTGGCGCTGTGCGTGCAATGGTTGTTGCCGGGCAAGATGCGGCTTATGGCTTTGCAGAAAAATCAGTTCAGGTGAAAAAACCGCTGATGGTTTTGGCTACACTTCCAAGGGTAATTGGCCCTGGAGAACGTTTTACCCTTCCGGTAACCGTATTCGCAACAGAAAACAATCTGAAAAATGTTTCCGTTCAGGTACAGACCAGCAAATTAATTGTACAGGGTAGCAAATCTCAAAACCTATATTACAAAAAAACAGGCGAGCAAATGGCTTATTTTGAGGTTGTGTCGCCAAATACTGTCGGCATTGCCAAAGTAAAAGTAATTGCACAAAGTGGATCAGAAAAAACAGAATACGATGTGGAAATGGATATCCGTAATCCCAATCCATACATTACCAATGTGATTTCTGCAAGTGTAGAGCCGCACACCAAATGGAGCACAAACTTTTTGCCTATCGGCATGTCTGGTACAAACTCCGGTACTTTAGAAGTCTCTTCTATCCCATCAATCAATCTCCAGAAGCGGTTGAGCTATTTGATTCAGTATCCACATGGTTGTATCGAACAAACCACATCAGGTGTATTCCCGCAGCTTTATCTCGATCGTCTGGCGCCTTTAAACGCTCAGCAGAAAGCAAATACCGAGAAAAACATTAAAGCGGGAATTGCTAAATTGAAAGGATTCCAAAATACGGATGGCGGATTAACTTATTGGCCAGGAGAAGGCAATTCCGATGAATGGGGAAGTAACTATGCCGGCCATTTCCTTGTAGAAGCGCAAAATGCAGGATATACTTTACCGGTTGGTTTATTAGAAGAATTGTTGCGTTTCCAAAAATCAAAAGCATCGAACTGGGTACCGAACAGCAATAATTTTTACGGTGGCGATCTTTCTCAGGCCTATCGTTTATACGTATTGGCTTTAGCCAAAAAACCAGAAATGGCAGCTATGAACCGCTTACGTGCTTTTGAATATTTATCAGTTGCTGCAAAATGGAGGTTGGCCGCAGCGTACAAGCTCGCCGGACAGGCAAGCACTGCACAGCAACTGATTTCCGGTTTGGAAACAACTGTTCAACCGTACAAACAATTGGGCGGAACTTACGGATCTGACGTTAGAGACCAGGCAATGATTTTAGAAACCCTGACTTTGCTCGGTCAAAAAGCCAAAGCGGCAAATTTGCTTCAGCCGTTGGCTTCAAAACTTGGTGAAAATACCTGGTACAGCACGCAAACTACTGCGTATAGCTTATTGGCAATTGCTAAATTCTGCGGATCAACACAATCGGCCAACCGACTTCAGTATCAATATACTTTAAGCGGAAAAACTGCAGCCATCAATTCCAACCAGTATTTTAACAGTACAGCAATAGATTTTAAAGGTCAAACAGCTGTAGTTGCAAACAATGGAAACAATACGCTTTTTGTACGTTTGGTGTTGGAAGGACAACCCGTTGCCGGCCAAAATGACTTTTTACCAAACCGGCCGGATGTACTGGACATGAATGTAACGTATAAACGATTAAATGGAAAACCATTAGATCCCGCAAGCATTAAACAAGGAACAGATTTTTATGCAGAAGTAACTGTAAAAAATCCAGGCCGCATGGGGTATTATGAACAAATGGCATTGACACAAATTTTCCCTTCAGGATGGGAAATCATTAACACACGCGTTAATGACAACCAAAGTATTCTTGCCTCCTCTCCTTCTACTTATCAGGATATTCGTGATGATCGTGTACTTACGTACTTTAATATCCGCGAAGGCGAAAGTGTGGTATACAAAGTCTTGTTAAATGCATCATATATAGGCAAATACTATTTATCTGCCGTACAATGTGAAGCCATGTACAACAACGATATTTCTGCTACGCAAAACGGCCAGTGGGTAGAAGTTGTTAAATAACCACTAGTAATAACGATGGTAAAAAAACCTATTTTTTACCATCGTTATTTTATAGAGATTACCTTTGTATACTTTGTTTACGCTACAACCGAACTATCTTCTCGAAAAGATTGTACAACACTTATAAACTGCTTGCCCGCTAGAGGTTCATTAAAATTATGGGCAAATACCCAAAAAGCTTTCTTATTGCAGATTTGATCACATTGATTTTCGTGTCGATATTTCTATGCATTTTACCATCCAAACTGTTCAAATCGCCAACGTCTTATGTTATTGAAGCGAGCGATGGAAACCTGTTAAGTGCCGCTATTGCTAGCGACGGACAATGGAGATTTCCGGTAGCCGATAGTGTACCAGTAAAATTTACAAATTGTATTGTTGCTTTTGAAGACAAACGTTTTTATAACCACATTGGCGTAGATTTCCGGGCAATGGCCAGAGCTATGCGCCAGAATTTAAAAGCAAAAAGTGTAGTAAGTGGCGGCAGTACGCTGAGCATGCAAGTTGTTCGTCTTTACAGGCAGCAACGCCGTACCATTTGGCAAAAACTACTGGAAATCCTACTGGCGTTTAGGTTGGAGTTGCGCTACTCCAAAAAAGAAATTATGGGATTGTATGCTGCAAATGCGCCGTTCGGCAGCAATGTAGTTGGTCTTGAAGCCGCAAGTTGGCGGTATTATGGCCGAAACCCCAACGGGCTTTCATGGGGCGAAATGGCCACTCTAGCAGTTTTGCCGAATAGTCCGTCTCTGGTGCATCCCGGAAAAAATGCAGCCAAACTCACCCGAAAAAGAAATGATTTACTGGATAAACTGGCACGCCTTGGCTATATTGATCAGGCAACAGCGAATCTTTCCAAACTGGAACCTTTACCTGGTAAACCCATTCCTCTACCGCAAAATGCTCCGCACCTTTTAAACCGTTTTAAACAGGAACGTACTGCACTTCAAATTCGAACTACGAGAATTCTATCAACAATAAATGAAGATCTGCAAATTAAAATGAATGCGATCCTGAAAAGATATAACAACCGCTACCGATCAAATGACATCAACAACATCTCAGCTTTGGTTCTGGATGTCAAAACTGGTGAAGTGGTGAGTTATATCGGCAATATTTACCAGCCAGAAAACTCTTCGCTTGAAAGCCATGTAGATATGATAAAGGCACCACGCAGTCCGGGAAGTACATTGAAACCTTTATTGTACGCGAGTATGCTTACGGATGGTTACATCCTGCCGCACACACTTATTCCGGATATTCCAACACAAATTGCCGGTTATTCGCCTCAGAATTATGATTTGGGTTACGATGGCGCAATTGCTGCTGACAAAGCACTTAGTCGTTCGTTAAATATTCCGGCGGTTAAAATGCTACAACAATACAAATACCAGCGTTTCTACGATAAGCTGAAAAAGATAGGCATTTCTACATTGAATCAACCGGCAGATCATTACGGACTTTCGCTTATTCTGGGCGGAAGTGAAGTTACGATGTGGGATTTGGCCAACACGTATATGGGCTTGGCGCGTACACTGAACAATTTTAACCGATACCGCGGCTTGTACAATCCGGCAGATTATGAAAAAGCGACGTATATCAAAACGGAAAAAGTAAAAAATGAAAATCTGGAACGTAATGCACAACTGGATCACGGTGCAATCTGGGCGACTTTTAACGCTATGGAAGAAGTTATGCGCCCCGGCGATGAAGGTTTATGGGAACAGTTTTCTTCTTCGCAACGCGTAGCATGGAAAACCGGCACAAGTTTCGGCTTTCGCGATGCTTGGGCAGTTGGTTTAACCCCCAATTATGTGGTTTGTGTTTGGGTGGGCAACGCAGATGGCGAAGGGCGCCCAGGTTTAGTTGGTATAGAAGCCGCGGCGCCGGTAATGTTTGACTTGTTTAGGTTATTGCCTAACGGAAAATGGTTCGAAATGCCGAAAACCAAGTTGCGCGCCATGAAGGTTTGCCGGCAAAGCGGTTATAAAGCGGGCGAATATTGTACAGATGTTGTAGAGGAAATGATTCCACCGGGCGGAGAAAAAACTGCTGTTTGCCCTTATCACAAACGCATTCATCTGGATCATACAGGCAGTTATCGTGTAACCGATCAATGCGAAGAGGTAATGAATATGAAACATGAAAACTGGTTTATCCTACCTCCGGCCATGGAATATTATTATAAAATAAAAAATAGCGATTACCGTTCATTACCGCCTTTTAAATTGGGTTGTGAAATTTCTGGCGGAATGGGTGTGATGGAATTGATTTATCCGAAGAATGGTGCTATTGTATATATACCTTTAGAACTTGATGGTAGTCGCGGAAAAGTAGTGCTGAATGCAGCGCACCGCAATTCACAATCAAAAATTTACTGGCATATAGACAATGAATTTATTGCAACCACGCAAAATTATCATCAATTGGCAATCAGTCCGAAACCGGGGAAACATACACTTACTTTAGTAGATGAAGATGGCGAGCGACTAACCCAGGTTTTTACCGTTCTGGATAAAAAATAAGTTAAAGACGAAAGGCTATCCTGCGCAGCAGAAATTTTATGATGTAAGGTAAATCAGGCTGTGGTTTTTAACTGCTTATGAACCCTTTCGGCGAGGTCATAAATATCAAATGGTTTTGCAATAAAATCTTCAGCATTTGCGGCAGCTTTCATCTTTTCTACATTTGAGTTTGCTGTCATCATAATTACCGGAATTTTAGCCGTTTTAGCATCGGCCTTCAACCGCGTACATACGTCAATTCCATTTCCGTCTGGCAACATCACGTCCAATAAGAAAAGGTTTGGAACAGATTTTTCCAATGCGGCCGTGAATACAGAAACATTAGGAAAAGTTTGGATTTCCAATTGTTCCTCTTCCAAAACCATTTGGATTACTTCCCTAATTTCATCATTATCTTCAAGTACGAATACCGTGTTGGCCATGTATATGCAGTTTTTTTACCAGTCTTTTTCAGAGTTCAAAACGATCTAAACCCGATATGGTTTGCAAATATGTAAAAAACATTGAAATCAATACTATATAAGTAAAATTTTGTTTCTAAAAGACTGGTTAATTTTTAATTCAGTATTTAAATCACTATTCTTTTATAAGTAAAAGTTATGTTCTGATAGCCATTATTTTTTAAAACCGACAATTTGGATACAGAAAAACTCTATTGAGACACTTTGAACCTAAGCCAAACATCCACTTTTGTTTCATAAATAAAAACATCATGAAAACTATATTTATTACGGGTGCCTCTTCAGGGTTAGGAAAAGCAACAGCGAAATTATTTCAACAAAACGGGTGGCAGGTATTGGCCTCAATGCGTAAGCCGGAAAATGAGCAAGAATTGGCTGAACTTGAAAACGTTGAACTTTTTAAACTGGATGTTACCAATGAAGTACAACTCACAACGCTAGTGGCAGAAATTACAGAGAAACACCATATCGACGTTGTTTTTAACAATGCGGGTTATGGATTAGTTGGCGCATTGGAACATTGTAGTAACGATCAGATTTTTAATCAGATTGATACCAATTTCACCAGTGTTTTGCATGTAATCAAAGCATTTATACCATACTTTAAAAAACGCAAAGCTGGCCTTTTTCTAACTACAACTTCTGTTTGCGGTTTTTCATCTAATCCGCTTTCGCCTGTGTATAATGCTACAAAATGGGCCTTGGAAGGTTTGAGCGAAAGTTTGTCTTATGATCTTGCCCAATTTAATGTTGGTATTAAAACAATTGCGCCTGGCGGGATTCAGAGCGATTTTATGAAAGGCATGCAAGCAGTTTCCGCACCAGAATACGAAGCGTTAAATGTGCGCCTCACAGAACTTTTTACGGATGGAACTTTGATTCATTTTTCGCCGGCAGAAGAAATTGCAGAAGTTGTGTTTACCGCAGCTACAGACGGAAAAGATCAATTGCGCTACCTTGCCGGAAAAGATGCAGTAAAAATTGCCGCAGAGCGTGAAAAAACAGGACCCGAGCAATTTAGAATAAACTTGCGCGCAAAGTTGAATTTACAGAAACCTACATTGTAGCAGATGGAAAAACTTGCAAAGGCTTTAGAAATCACCACCTTTAAACTCCGTAGCGGAAAGTTGAGTGATTTTATCCGACAGAACACCGAAATAAATGATTTTTTAAAACGCCAGCCAGGTTTCTGTTCCAGAACAATTATAAAAAAGAAAAATGGTGAAATTATGGATATCCTCTATTGGACATCTGTAGAAAATGGAACGCAGGCCATGCACAAACTTATGTCTGAACTTGCTCATTCACCGGTTCATCAACTAATTGATCAACAGAGCGTAAGCTGGAATATCCATGAAATATCGCATCAAATGAATAACTTACACATTCCACATCACGAAAAATGAAAAGTAATCAGCCAGGCGGCCAAAAATTCGATTCTATTTCTGCATTACACCGCGCTTTAGGGTTAGCAAAACCAATGCATCCGTTGGTAAGTTTGGTAGATTACGCTGACATTACGACGCCAGAAAAAGATCTTCCTAAACGTTTGCTTCTTGGGTTTTATAAAATTTCCTACAAAAGAAAACTGAGCGCTAAAATTCCATACGGCCAGGGACATTATGATTTTGATGAAGGTGGAATTTCTTTTGTATCGCCCAATCAACTGATTGCTGCCGCTGATGATGAGCAGGATTACAGCGGGTTCACTTTACTTTTCCATGCTGATTTTTTGCGTGGGCATGCATTAGCCAAGCGCATTCATGAGTATGGTTTTTTCTCTTATTCTGCGCATGAAGCCTTGCATTTATCAGAGAAAGAGAAAACTACGTTAACGGAAGTATTTTACCATATTATGCAGGAACTTTCGGGAAATATTGATGATTTCAGCCAGGATTTAATCATCTCCTATATCGAAGTTCTGCTCAATTACAGTAACCGTTTTTACAAACGGCAGTTTATTACCCATAAAGTGATTAATCATGATATTTTAACCCGTGTAGAACAGATTCTGAATACTTATTTCGCAGAAGAGAAAATGCTTCAGGAAGGTTTGTTAACTGTAAATAACCTGGCTGCACAGGTAAATTTATCGCCCAGATATTTGAGTGATCTGTTGCGTTCACTTACAGGTAAAAGCACGCAGCAATACATCCAGGACAAGGTAATTGAAAAAGCAAAAGAATACCTGACTTCAGGAGATTTAACCGTTGCAGAAATTGCCTACAGGCTTGGTTTTGAACATCCGCAATCGCTTAACAAAATTTTCAAAAGAAAAACGAATCAGACGCCTATTGAGTTTAAACAGCGTTTTTACACCAATTAATTAAACCCTTACAGAAATTAGAAAAATAATAAGATGAAAAACCTGGATTTAGAAGAAGTTAAAACGCGATCATTAGAAATAAGAGCAGAATATCATAAACTGGAAATACAGCACCACGGCAGTGAATGGACCGTTGAAGAAGATGCGCTGGCCTTTTTAACGGATGCCGGATTGGTTGGGCGATTAACTATGGCACATCAACAACGCTGGCCAAAAGGTGCCAACAGCAAACAGGAATTGGAACATAAACTTGGTGAATGTATCTGGTGGTTAACAGTATTGGCCGAAAGAATGAACATCGACCTCCAAAGCGCAACAGAAAAATTTTTAGCAGAGACTGAGCGGATGCTCAAACGAAAATAGCTAAATCCCTTTTTCCTGGTGTTCTTTATACACTACAGAAATTTTCTTGCTGGGTTGGCTTTCTCTGGGAGAAAGCTGATAAAACAGTATCCAATACGTCAGAATCATAATCATCATCCCCACGAGCGCCTGAATAATATCTTTCTTTTTCATAGGCGCTCAATTGAACAAATATGGTGCCGCGCAAGGAAAATCTGCTTATATTTTTGATAAAACAGTATAAAATTGGAAACGTTCCCATTTTATCTGAACGCAACAACAGATCATACACAAGTACAAACCTTTAGTATTTTGTACTTGCGTATGATATTCTAGAAATCTAACCACCGCTGACCGACACAATGAACGAATCCTGATCAGAAAAAACGATGGTTTTTAATTGTTCTTCTTGTGCTATTTTTCTTTTCAGGCCTTTGATTGCTCGTGCAATCAAAACCAAAGTGATGATAAAAATAGTCCAGTCAATCAAAGTGCTGGAAAGAAAAATACTCCGCACACCAAAAACCCGCGGTACAATAAGCATAACAGGAATGTAAAAGACTACTTGCCTGAAAATACCCAACAAACTGGCAGAACGCCCGTTTTTGATAGATGGAAGCCAGGCCAAAGCCATAAAAATAAATGGCAACGTAAGCAGCACGCTCATAAATATCCTGAAATCTTGTAACTGACTGGCAATAAAAATAGTATCGGGCATCATAATTTCTAATACCTGCGAAGGAAACATCATCACCAGGCACCAGAATGGAAACAAAATGACTAAACCTGTTACAGAAAAAAGAAAATAAGAGCGGATACATCTGTTGTATTTACCGGCTCCAAAATTCATTCCGCTTAGTGGTTGTAAAGCACGCATCAACCCCCATAAGGGCGTATTTAACAAAATAAAAAAGCGATTGATCACGGTATAGAATGTGATATCCAATGCTGTTCCATATCGGGCAAAGGCATTAAATACCACAATGTTTTGAATTACAATCATAACCATCATAATAAATGCAGGCATGCCCAAAGAGAAAGTTTCTTTAATTATGGAGATATCTGGTTTAAACTGCCAGAATTTTGTTCGGAATGATGGCTTTCCTGATGCATAATACCAAATCCCCAATATGGTATAAATTAACATAGATGCGTTTGTTGCCCAAGCTGCACCTGCAACGCCCCAACCCAAAGTGTCAATGAAAAACGGTTTCAACATAACGTCAACCAGCAAACCTACGGCAATCATCCATGCTGCAGTTTTCATTTTGCCTTCTGCACGGATCAACATGTTGAGCGCTAAACCGTGTACCCAAAAGAAATTGCCCAGCAAAGTTACTTTGAAATATACCGTTGCCATCTCTCCAATTTCTCCTCTACCGCCCATTAGGTATACCAGTTTATCTGCAAAAATATAAGCCGGAATAGCCAGTATTATGGAAGATACGATGGATAAAAAATTCACTGTTCCGAGGCAGCCGAACAATTTATCTTGTTTGTTTTCGCCAATCCATATGCTTAACGCCGTACCTGTTCCGGTACCAATTAAACTACCCATTGCCTGCGCCAGCTGTGCCAGCGGGTAAGCCACGCCAACTGCAGCAAGTGCAGTTTTGCTAACCAAATGCCCAACAAATACGCCGTCTAAGAAATTATTTAGTCCGTATAAAACCATAGCTACAACTGCCGGCCACGAAAGTTGCCACATTACTTTTGGAAGTTTTCCTTCCAGTATTATCTTTTTTTGTTTATCCACTATTTAAACTTTACTTTAATGTTTAACCGATATGTTTTTTGAGCTAGGCATCCATATGCATAGATTCTTCTCTCCTAACCCGATTTGATCCATCTTCACTTGCACCTTTTTTCCAGTAAGAATAGGCATAAAGCGTTTCGCGGTTCCAGCCCAACTCTTTACGGAGATAATTTCGTATTCCTTTTACGGTTTCGTATTCTGCAGCAACGTAGCCAAACACATCTGCCAGAGGCAATTTTAACTGTCTAACTTCTTGCTCTAAGCGGCTGCCTTCTTGCGGTTGTTTGTTATGGATGAAATGAATCTTAACTCCAGATTCTGTTTCAATAATTTGCTCATCTTCAACGCCATGAACCTCAACAACACAAGTGCCGGTAGCCTCTGGTGGTAAGGTTTCTAAAATAGCAGACAATACCGGGATTGCCGTAGCATCGCCAACCAAGAGATAATATTTTGCATCAGGATACAATTGAGTTCGGCCAGCATGCATCAACACACCCAATACATCTCCCGGCACGGCATTTATTGCCCAGGCAGATGCCGGTCCTTCATCGCCATGCGCCACAAAATCAATCCACATTTCTTTTTTATCTACATCAATACCGCGATGAGTATACGTTCTTACTGCAGGCCGCAAATGTTCTTCGGCGTGTATCCATTCCATTTTTTCGTAATCGAAATCGGGAAAATGGATTTCATTTAATCCTGCTGGTGGTATCATTATTTTGTTGTTTACACCAACTGTAGTTTCAGAAAATGCAGCAATATCATCTGCCGTTAATGTAACCCGGATATAATGTGGTGTTAAATATTCTTTCTTCTTAACGGTAAGTACTCGTTGAATTGCTTTAAACGTTTTTGTTTTATCCTCTGCCATAATCTTAAATTTTGAAAAGTAAAAATTCGTTACTTAGAATAATTCTAAATAACTACCTTGCAAAGGTATTGGTTGTTTGGATTGCCGGATTAACGTTTCAGGGAATTAAAATGACGTAGAACGGAATAAATGAGATTAACTTTAAACATTACAGATTTACGAGATATTGTTCTGGAGAAAAGTTTCCATCCAAATTTTGGGAACACCGAAGGCCCGATTGGAGAGCGCATTACACACCTGGATGAAATTGGCGGTATTGGAACCTTTCATGAAATTTTTTACGATGGTATTCATATCGCCTACGGAGATCTGTGTTTTAGAAGACCCATTGCAGTACAATTTGAAAGCGATTTCGAAACTGTAGAAATGCATTTTGACTTAATGGGCGATACACAAGTAAGATTGCAAGGACATACCAGCACAAATTTTTGCTTTTCTGCTGCTCAGCACAACATTATTTATGCCCCCGGCATTAAAGGAAAACTAGAATTTAATGGTCAAAGCAACAGAACTCTGGAGATTAATATGGCTCCAAAAGTTTTCAGAAAAATAATTTCAGGAACCACTGGTTATGAGCAGTTTTTATTGAATATGGAAAAACAAAACCCAGCTTATTTATCGAAATTTCATATGCCCATTACTGCAGAAATGCTGTTGACGATAGACCAGATTATACACAATGATAAAACAGGGATTTTTAAAAAATTATACATCGAGTCTAAAGTGATGGAATTACTAATGCTGCAATTGGAACAGTTTGCGGCAAACTTACCAGCTGCAAGCTCAATCAATGCAAACCAGTTTGAAAAAATGCAGCACGCAAGAGAAATTATCGTTCAGAATCCTGCAGGGCATCACTCTTTAAAACAAATTTCTTTACAGATTGGCACCAATGAATTTTCATTAAAAAAAGGATTTAAGGAAGTATTTGGCACAACCGTATTTGCTATGCTTAACGATGTACGAATGGAAAATGCGAAAAATGAATTGCTGCGAGGCGGATTACTCATTTCTGAAATCAGCACGCAGGCCGGTTATAAAAACCAAACGCATTTTTCTGCAGCTTTTAAAAAGCGATATGGCTTTTCGCCTTCAGCGCTAAAACCAGGAAATTGAGTTTCTCACAGAAAAAATCTAGATAAATGAAAAATGCCCGTTTCCTTCATCAATTGAAAACGGGCATTTTGTTTTAGTTATTAACGAATATAGTGCCCAGGCACCCAATGTCTGCCGCCATAAGGGCCAACATTATAATGTCCGCGCTGCCATCTCCCGCGGGGTTCGCGGGTGTGCACCACGCAGGCGCTTAAATTCACAATGAGAACGACTAGAAGCAACCCATTAACGATCTTTTTCATAACCATTTTTGTTTAAGTGAAACTTAATTAAAGTTTAAAGTGTGTGTTTGGTTATGACGAGCGCAAACCCGAATAGTTTAATGTCATGCTTTTTTACAACTATTGCGTAAAAGAATTTTTTTAAAAAAAAGGACCGGTTGCAACTGCAACCGATCCATATTCTGGGATGTAAATGATTTACTAATCGTTATGGCCAGCGCTACTTTCAAAACCAAATAAAGCCAACCGTACCGGACGTGATGAAACTTTATGTTTCGTAACCTGACTAAAATCGGCCAGGTTAATCTGGTAAACTTCGCCACTTGCCGGCACCGCGATGTAGGCAAAACGCGCAGACGCCTCTAGTACTGGTTTGTAGGTATCTGTAGCAGTAACGGTAGAAATCACCGCACCTTCTTTGGTTAATTTCCCGCTAGCTAAATCGTAAATTCTCAATTTTCCATCTAAAGTTAATACGAGAAGATTTTTACCTGCATAATCTACTTTGCATTGAAAGGCATCCGCTCCTGCATAAATCGGTGTAATTGAATTGGTGTTCACATCAATCATATACGCGCCTTTAGTTGCTACATATCCTATAAACTTTTTGGCAGATTCTGCATAGTAAATGCTCGCAAGGCGGAAAGCGCCGAAACCTTCAGGATTTTGAATAACTTTTTGCTCGCCATTAGATTTTACAACCAAAACTCCTCCGGCTGTTGCCGCAGCATTTGTAAAACCGCCAAAAACAGCATGCTCTCCATCACTAGCATTGCCGTGAATGGCACCAAAATCTACTTTAGAATCTTGTACACGGTTTCCATTTTTGTCTATAATAATGACTTTGGTTGGCGATACGCCCGATGCTGTTGTTGTGGTAACCGCAATTGTACCATTATCAAAATTTGCCATTGCACCATGATGTGGCAACAAACCTGCATTAATGGTTTTAAATTTTGCACCGGTAATATTAAAATCGGCTTCTTTGCCCAGACTTAACGTACCATCGCTATCGTTAAAAATCAACGACTCGTCATTTACACTTTTAAAATGTGTAGGTTTTAAACCGGTTGCCGTAATTGCTGCCCACTTCGGAGTGCCGTTTACATCAATATGATCATCGTGTGAAATCAATCCACTATCAAAAACCTCAACTAAATTTTGGTTTTGATACAAAACTGCTGCATACCGTTTGCGCGCCGTTCCGTATAAATTTGCAAGCGGATATTTTGCATTAAACGTACTTACCGTAGCTGTAAGCGGATCAATTTGTGTTAATGCCGTACTCAATTCATCTGCGACTAAAACACGCAAATACTTAAATTCTTTAGTTCCGGCAGCAACTTCTTCTGGTGCCGTTTCTGTGTTGTCTTTTTTACATGCCGAAATGGATGTAGCCAATAGTGCAATTAATGCAATTTTCGAAAGGTGTTTTTTTGTAAACATATTAAGGATTTTGTAATGATTAGGAATATTTATTTGATCATTTTTTTTATCAGTAATGCGACTGCCACCAATACGGCAGCCGTTACAACCGGCCAGATAAACAAGCCAATTTTTGGGTGCAACAAATAAATCAGCATTATATTATTTTAATGCTTATGCCTCTTAGCGTTTGCCAACCTGCTTTATCGGTCACACGAATCATAAAATGATAATCTCCGGGATCCACGTTTGCCGGTACCTGAATCTGCTCGTTTACGGTATAAGTAGTATTACCGGCAGGAATGGCGATGGTTTTGATCAATACAAATGGGTTTACTGGCGTTTTCACAGCATCGCTACTGCAATTGCTGACCTCTGTACTGTGCGAATGCTGATCAAAATTGTGGTGGATGTCAATACTGGATGAACCCAACTCCACATTATCACTAAATGTTGCACTAAACGTAAAGGTTTGCCCGCGTGTAATTGTACTGCACTGATTGGGAAAGCTATTTGCCGTTGTCTTAATTTCCGGATAAATGGTATCTACTTCTACGTTGTCTTTGCTGCAACCGACAACAAAACCGAGTGCCAGCACAGGAAAAATAAATCTGATTTTTTTCATATTGTACTTAATATTTTGCGAAAGAAATTTCGCGCTGTTATTTATTGTGGATCTGCAATGGTGAAATCTTCGCGAATGTTGAGTTGCGATCCGTTTTGGTCGGTAACGATAAAATAAAAATCATACAGACCAATCGGTGCTTCGCTCGGAATGGTGAGGTGTTTATGTACATTGGCATTTTTCAACCCGGTATAATCTGGCCAATTCAATTCCAGGCTCCAGGCCCGCGCATAACTTTGCGAAGCTTTCTGTGCAATACGCAATTGCACACTGCGTATAGTACTCACAGCTACCACATCTGCATTGAAGTGAAAATCTTGCCCACGCCGACCAATTTTACTGTTTGATGAGCCGATTTCTATGTTGCTGGCCGTTGGCGACGACAAAGCGATTTCGTCTGTTTCCTTTTTACATGCGGTAAAAGCAGTACCGAAAACTGCGAGCATCACGATTAGTTTTCTAATTTTCATAGTAATTGTTTTTGATATGTAACTTATTTTGATTTTTTTAACATGAGGGGAATGCTGAGCGTAAGAACGAAATTCCGTCCGGCTTCAGGCAACTGAATCAGTCGGTAAAAACTGGTATGGTTTAAATAGCGTGTATCAAAAAGATTTTGAATCTGCAGCCGAAAGTTCAGCACTTGTTCACCTAAATTTAGCGTTGTGCCACTCTGCAAATTAACTATGCCATAGCCGCTGGTTTTTTGTTCTGGAGGCACAATATTGTTCTGTCTTGCCGTAAGGCGATAATCAACCGAGAGAAAAGTGTTTCTAATTGTTTTGCCCAGATCTTTATGATAGGAAAGATTAAACAAAACCGATGGCGGAGGTGAAAAAGGCAGCACGTATCCTTTTTTTTCGCCCGACAATTGTCTTGCATACAAATATTCTGCAAGCAGTTCTGTGCTGAAATGCTTTGCGAAATTCCATTTTAAATCCAGCTCCGCGCCATAACGCATCACTTTACTTTGAGCATACTCGAAAACCTGGTTTCCGGCACCATAGTCATAATCGTGATACGCCGTAGGATTGAGGTAAATATAATTGGGGAAATAATTGTAAAAAGGCGTAAAGTTAACCGACCATTTTTCAGCTTTCCAGCCTATACCAAGATCAACCTGATAGGAAACTTCTGGTGAAAGATTTGGATTGCCTTTCTCATAACTGAAATAGTGATAATTGACACCATTTGCACCAAGTTCTTTGGCAATGGGCATTCTAAAACTTTTGCCAATATTCCATTTAAGAGAGAATTGCTCATCGTTAAAATTCATCCCTATGGCATAAACAAAGCTGTTAAAGTTGCGTGTCAAAGCTTCGGCACGTATCAAATTCTGATTGCTTTGATTTCCGACTGAACCAATGGGAGTGGCAAACCAATCGCGGTACTGATCAATATCAACCTGACCATAATCATAGCGAACCGCAGCATGGAAAAGGATCTTTTCAGTTAAGGTATACTTGTCATAAATGAATAATCCTGTTGTAGCTTGCCTGAATGCCGGAACCAGAAAGCTCCATCCATCAACCGAATTTTTCTGGTATTCTGCATTTAAACCTACACTTAACTGATGTCCATTCCATCGAAAGTCATCTTTTACATTTGCAGAATAAACATATTTATCAAACTGGCGTTCTAGGTTGGACGGTGTGGTTTGACTTGCCGGATAAATTGGCGGCATATACCCATGATTAACGTATGCGCTAAATTCCTCCCGAAAATTATGCTGAAAGCCTAAATCAACTTTTAAACGGTGTTCTGCAAAGCGGATTTCATTTTTACTAATGAGCTTGAAATGATCAACTTGTTGACTTGGCATCTGAATATCTCTTGATGAGGCATCGTGCAGAAACTCATTTACCCTTCTCGGCTCCAAACCATGTGCGTTGGCAAAAAAACCGCTTTTGCTGGCAACATTGCTTACGTATAAAACAGAACGAAAATTGTTGCCAATATAGCCTGTAGTCAAATGCAAATCTGTTTCGCGCCCAGCGGTATTTCTCAAATAACCATCCTTTAATGCAACGGCATAATCGTACACATAAATGGTATCCGTAGGTACGCGATAATCGCCGTAATTCTGATAAGTAACCCGACTATCGAAAAACCAGTGATCAGAGCGACCAAACACATTTACAGAAGTTCCATATGCGGCATTGTTGCTTTTGCCCGTCAGATCTATATTTGCGCCAATGGTATTTGCCGTCGGAACCAATGGTGGTTTGATGTCTATAACACCTGCAATCGCATCAGAACCATATACAAATGATGCTGCGCCTTTAATAATTTCTACATCGCCGGTTGCATATTGATCCAGTTCCAATCCATGATCAGCGCCCCATTGCTGTCCTTCATGTTTCATGCCTTTATCGGCCACCACAACACGGTTAAATCCCATTCCGCGGATGAGCGGTTTTGATTGCCCGCTGCCAATACCGATTGTTTTTACGCCGGGCAAACGCTCCAAAGATTTCATCAGGCTACCGCCCAGATTTGTAAGAATGAAATCCCGTTTTACGGCTTCAATATTAAGTGCTTCAGTTTGTCTGCGGTTTTCCGCGCCGTTGTCAACAATCACAACTTCGTCTAGCTGAAGGGCTTTCCGATGCAGAACAATGTTCAAATCAACTTTATTTTGCTGCATAAGGAGCGTTTGTTCTTTGGACATATAACCTTGAAAACTAATCTTGAGCTGGTATTTACCAGGCGCAACACTAAAAACGAAACGGCCATTTCTATCGGTTTTGACAGAGGAGATTTCACCGGAAAGGTTCAGTTCTGCGCCTTGCAGATCATTTCCTAATCCATCAGTTACTTTTCCAGACAGTTCAAATTTTTGGGCAAAAAGATGTGAACAGAACAAAATGCTGAATGCCAGCAAGTAAATTTTCTTCATTACGCGCAATTGCGAACGCCATTTTATGCTATACCGTGTATAACTTTATGGCCATTAAAAATTAATTGAATAGAATCCCGTTTTAAGGGAGAAACAGAGGTACAACTATGCTGTAGCCGGCGGGCCTTTGTTGCTGAAACAGAGAATAAGCGTTAAAGAATGACCAATGATGTAAAATCCAGATGCATCCGCTTGATAAGCGAATACGGAAAGGTCTAAACTTGTTCGCTCTGCGCAAAGTGCAAAGGTTTTATGGTGTAAAAAATGATCGCAGGTTTTGCAGTGCGCAGATTTGCCAATCGTTGTTTTGGCATGCGTTTCGGTATGACTGCCCGATCCGTTGTGGTGATGAAGGTATTGAATATTTACCGCACACAAAAAAGACAACAGCAGTACTATAGCCAGTACTCTGCTTGCAAGTGTGTACAATAAATTCTCCTTATCTTTCAAAACGCAACAAAATTGCATTAATTAATTTTGGTATGCAAGCTGAATTGAAAAATTTGTTGGGTTTTATTGAAACCGAAGATTTTTACTCAAAAAAAACCAACCCAACACACTGATTACAAGATACTAACAACAAAAAATAAATTAAACATACTTAACAATCCAATTCTTAACATTGGATACATTCGCATTTTAATGGAAGATTTTTACCTTCGCAGCATGTATTCAAAACTATTTTTTTTGGCCACAATGGTAATCTCTGGTTTTACACTTAAGGCGCAAATCATTAGTGAACAACTTAAAAATCTGCCCTTAGGCCGCACCAATCAGCAGGTTACTTTTAAATACGATAATCAATCCAGCTACATTCCTTATTCGTTGATAAAAGGGAAATTTGATGGCCCGGTTTTTACGATTATTGCTGGGATTCATGGTTTTGAATATCCGCCGATTGTTGCCGTACAGGAAATTCTTAAAACCGTTGAGGCAGAAAAATTGCACGGAACCTTAATCGTTGTACCGGTTGCAAATGTGGCATCATTTTACGGCCGCAGTCCGTTTGTAAATCCTTTAGACGGCAAAAACCTGAATAATGCATTTCCGGGCACTGCAAATGGCAGCATGACCGAGCAAATTGCAAATTGGATTAGTACCGAAATCATTCCAAATTCTGATGTTTTCCTGGATATTCATGCTGGGGATGCCAGTGAAGATTTACTGCCTTTTGTGTGTTACTATAACAATACGTCGTTTCCGGCGCAAACCCAAAAATCGCAGCAACTTGCAGAACAATCGGGTTTCAATCACATTATTTCTTACCCATACACTTTGAAACCTACTGAAGCTGCAAAATACGCCTTTAAACAGGCCGTTCAGGTTGGCAAAACTGGTTTGAGCATTGAAGCGGGCAAACTTGGAAATGTGCAATATGCGCAGGTTGCAAAAATTGTGCAGGCGGTACGTAATATGCTGTCTTTTATGGATATGTATGAGAAAAAACCATCATCGGCAGTTAAACAAAAATTGGTTTACTTAAACAACCAGGAATATGTGAAGGCAACCGAACAGGGCATATTTACCAGTAAATTTAAAAGCGGACAACAAGTACAAAAAGGTGCAATTATTGGTGAAATTAGAAACGAATTTGGCGAAGTAAAGTCAACTTTAACCTGCCCGGTTAGCGGCACCATTTTATATAAAATTGGTACGCCTCCGGTAAATACCGGCGAAACTGTTTTCTGTATCGGTTACTAGAAATTCGCAAAAAATTGAAGATTATTTCAGTTCATTAAACCAAAATAGCCATTGTCTGATTTTTGGTTTAATGAACATATTTCTTCCAAATCAATTGTTAACTGCGGGCGTATAATATTGTTTTATGTGCACGGTGTAATTCGCAATCGAGGTATTGACATTGCCTAAAATTAATGTTGCATCAATAAGCCATTTTTCTGGCAATCCTTCTGCCTGTTTTACGCGTTGACCTTTAACTTCACCATCTATCGGGTATACCGCTACAAAATTACAAGTTGTGCAACCGTAATCGTATTTAACTCTGCCCGCCAATATATCTTCTTTTTTAAGTATAAAGCGATCGCCAATCATCGGCGCCATCATAAATAGTGTTTGTGACGAGGAAGAATATCGGGTTTGTGCCCAGAAAATACGGTACTGGCCTTTGGCAAAAGTTAGCATACGCTCATTCATACCAACGTTGTTGGCAAAGAGGAAACTGCAATTTGCATCCGTTTGGCAGGTTGTCAAATCAGTATTGTCTACCAAATCTGCTTCAGCGGTTTCCTGTTTTTTGCAGCCCGAAAGTAAGAGAAATCCGCAAAGCGATATCATAAAAGCTTTAACGAGCGCGTTAATCTGTGTTTTCATAATTTGTTTTTTTCTGAAAACGAAAACACTCCGCTTGTTCGCTACATGCGCTACATTAAGTTTTTGTTAAATATGAATTTCTGATATTATCCTCATTGATAAAATATCGCTTGTAAAGCAAAAAATCTATACAGAAACCTGCAAATTTGCCGGTGCCTGTATAGATTTTATCTCGGATTTGGCTTTATAAAGCGCAAAAAACAAGCAATCAAAAAACTGGTTTACAATCCTGTAGATTTTTCAATGGCTTCTGTGTAACGGGTTCCGGAAACTTCCAGCTGATCTGCAGAATCTGTTATAGATCGTAAATCTTCTGCAGTCAATTCTAACTGTGCAGCGCCGGCATTTTCTATCATTCTGTGTTTTTTTGTTGTACCCGGAATTGGTGAAATCCATGGTTTCTGCCCCAATAACCAGGCAAGTGCAACCTGCGCTGGCATAGCATTTTTAGCCTCAGCAACATGTTGTAGCAGTTCTACAAAAGCCAGGTTAGCTTTTCTCGCTTCAGCGTTAAACCTTGGCGAATTTTGCCGAAAATCATTTTCTGCAATTTGCGTGTTTTCATCAATTTTCCCGGTTAGGAAACCTTTTCCCAGCGGACTGTAAGGCACTAAACCGATACCCAATTGTTCCAATAAAGGAATAATTTCTTGTTCTGGTTTTCTGTACCAAAGCGAGTATTCGCTTTGCAAAGCCGAAACCGGTTGTACCGAATGTGCTTTTTTAATGGTGTCTGCACCAGCTTCACTTAGTCCGAAGTATTTCACTTTACCTTCGCCAATTAAATCCTTTACCGTTCCGGCAACATCTTCAATCGGAACATTCGGATCAACCCGATGTTGATAAAGCAAATCGATGGTTTCAACATTTAAGCGTTTCAAACTTCCTTCAACAGCTTTTCTGATTTGCTCAGGCCGGCTGTTAATCCCAACTTGTTTTCCATCAACAAAATCAAACCCAAATTTTGTCGCGATAACCACTTCATTTCTAAAAGGAGCCAATGCCTCACCAACAATTTCTTCGTTGGTAAATGGGCCATACACTTCTGCGGTATCAAAAAATGTAATTCCTTGTTCTACAGTTTCGCGTATCAGTTTGATAGATTCTTCTTTGGAAATCGAATGTCCGTAAGAAAAATTAAGGCCCATGCATCCAAAACCCAATGCAGAAACCTCTAATCCATATTTTCCTAATTTTCTCTTTTGCATAATTGTATATGTTATTCATCAGCAAGCAACTTCACTGATATTGATAAAACAAATTACCGAAATGAAAGTGGTTAACAAGTTATACACATTACGGTTTTGCTTACCATTATTCCGGATAAACTTTAGCGCACAAATGAAACATCTTTATTTTTTGGTTTGTTCTGCAGATTGACCGGTGTAGCGTTCGCCCACAATTTTAATTTTGTTTAAATCTGCCGTTAACTGTTCCAGTTCGCCGGTAGTAAAATCGTACTGGCTGGCGCCCATATTTTCCTGAAAATGCGCAAGTTTTGTTGTTCCGGGAATGGGAACAATAAAAGGTTTGCTGGCCAAAAGCCAGGCAAGTGCAACTTGTGCAACAGTTAGACCGCGCAAATCTCCAAAGATTTTTAAAGTATCAATCAGCGGCCAGTTCGCAATTACATTTTCTGCCTGGTAACGAGGTAAAGTTGGTCTGTTGTCGTTATTTGGATTGTATTTACTGCGCTCGTTCAAATAACCAGATAACATACCACGACTAAGCGGACTATACGGAACAAAGCCAATTCCAAGTTCTTCGCAAAGCGGAATTACATCCTTTTCTGGTTGGCGCGTCATCAAAGAATATTCGCTTTGCAATGCGGTTAAAGGAAGAACTGCGTGTGCTTTGCGGATGGTACTTTCTCCGGCTTCACTCATTCCAAAATGTTTTACTTTCCCTTCAGCAATTAAATCTTTAACTGTACCGGCAACATCTTCAATAGGTACATTCGGATCTACACGGTGCTGATACAACAGATCGATATAATCTGTTTTTAAACGCTTCAATGAATTTTCTACTACTAGTCGTATTCTTTCCGGCCGACTGTCTAATCCTTCAGAAGGTTTACCATTTTTAAACCCGAACTTGGTTGCCAAAACAATGTTTTTACGAAAAGACGCAATGCCTTCTCCAACCAATTCTTCGTTTAACAAAGGGCCATAGGCTTCTGCTGTATCAAAAAATGTTAAACCCAAGTCATACGCCTTTTGCATGAGCACCAGCATAGCTTTTTTATCGGGTACAAAACTTCTGTGGTAACTCATTCCCATACAACCAAGGCCAACAGAAGTTACTTTTAAAGCCTGTTTTCCTTTTCCTAAAGTTCTAAACCTTTGGTCGGTTTTTTTTACATTTTTAATGTCCATTTCTGATGCCTGTACGCTTGAAATTACTGGCGATGCCAAAAGCGCGCCGCCTAACAACGCACCTGTTTTTAAAAAATTTCTTCTGTTGTTGCTTTCCATAATTTGTTCGGATAAATATTGTTTCATGTTAAACCGGGAATAATATATTCCGGAATCTTTAATCTGATGGGAACAAATTTCCAAACTTAAATGTCTGATTTACTTATATGGATTACGGCTTTACTTACCATAATTACAGGTTATTACAGAAAGTTAAAGTTAGGCTTGTGGATTATGTAACTTTGTACAATAAAACCAATTGAACAGCATATTAACGCAAGAAAGGTTTTAATTTCAACTGAAAATATGGAACAGCCAATTGTATATTTCAACAACGTAAGTGATTATAATAACTCTTGTAAACAAGAAACATTTCATCCTTTAATCAGCATTATTAATTTGTCAGAATGCCCGCCAAGAGATTGGTCGGCCGGAACAACCGTTAAAATGAATTTTGGTATTTATGCTGTTTTTTTGAAAGATGTAGTTTGTGGCGATATTAAATATGGTCGTCATTATTATGATTATCAGGAAGGAACTTTAGTTTTTGCAGGGCCTGGCCAGGTTTGGGATGTGGAATATGAAATTGCCAACTATCAACCAAAAGGCCACGTTTTAGTGTTTCATCCAGATTTAGTACGGGCAACGCCTTTGGGTAAAATCATTGGCGACTACCGATTTTTTTCTTACAGGACCAACGAAGCTTTACACCTCTCACAGAAAGAAAGACAATTGGTTATAGATTTTTTTGATAAGATTCAGTTTGAAATTCAACAACCGATTGATAAACACAGTAAAAAACTAATCGCCGCAAATATTGAATTGTTTCTGGGCTATTGCGATCGCTTTTACGACCGCCAGTTTATTACCCGCGAGCACGTAAATAAAGGCACAATTGAGAAATTTGAAGATTTGCTGAACAGGTATTTCGCATCTGATAAACCACAAAAATTTGGTTTGCCTTCTGTGATGTATTGCGCAGATAAATTACATTTATCTGCAAATTATTTTGGTGATCTGGTTAAAAAAGAAACCGGGAAATCTGCTCAGGAGTTAATTCAGGAGAAAATAATTGACTGTGCAAAAGATAAGATTGTTGAAGTTTCCGGAGAATCTTTGAGTGAAATTGCTTACTCTCTCGGTTTTAAATATCCGCAACACTTTACCCGATTGTTTAAGCAAAAAACAGGCGTAACTCCAAACGAATACCGCAATTTTAGTTGAAACTCTACCTCGGGTTTTTAAAAGTCAGACACAGATCAATACCATATTTATGCCAAGGGCGATAGTTTTACCCATTTTTTCAGACTACAAAAATCAATCGGAAAGTATAAAATATTTTCAGTTCAGACTGATGAGCACTTTGTTTGCTTCTCCTGTTAATAGAGGAAATTGATCAATACATACACGACTACGCACAAAAAAAACTATTTTCGTCTAAACGATATTTACGCTACTCCATGAACGCCCTTAAAAAAAGACGCTTAACTGTATTACAGGTTCTGTACCTTCAAAAGCAGCAAGCTCATCTAATCAAAAACTATCAATATTCCTTTCCAGGAAACATTCAGCCTTAAATTATAAACATCATCAATCCCCTATCCTATGAGCTCCGATCTAAAAAAATTTCTCTTAAAGTGCACTTTTGTGCTTCTAATTATTCATATCGCCTACTTTATTTACGGCTATATTCATTTCACTGGCATCAGAAACATTAATATTTACACTGAATTTTACCGGTTCAAGTTTTATGATGAAGTGTCCATTTCGCATTTTTTCGTTACGGGCCTGTATTTACTTGTTGTATTGATTTTATTGATCCGAAACTATTCTAAGGTACGTTACAGCGCCAAAACATTACTTAGTCTTGGCGCGATATTGCTATTTATAGTGTGTTTATCGCTTAGCTTTTTCATAAGCTACAGCTTTGGCATGAATGCCAAATTGAAAACAGAATTGTCAGAAAAAACGTTCAATTCCGATAAAAGCTTGCTCAATGTTCTGAATCCTTTTTTATATCCTCAGGGCGCATACAATTCAGAAAAGTTATTCAAAATTACGAATATTCTCTACCCAAAACCTTACCCGGTAATGGAGCAACAGGATACTTTATATTATGACCAAAACAATCCGGAATCTTTAAACTTACACACAGTTTATTATGGCATTGATACGTTAAAACTACTAACAACCAATTATGAAAAACTCAAAAAATCTGCAGATGCAGTCACGGACGTTTTGGGTTTTGGGAAAGCAGAACTGGCAAAACGTGCAATTTCGATAAAATCCATAAAAGACAGTACCGAAATTATTTACAAAGGCCAGGAAGTGAACCCTCAATACGATGAAACAGTATGTATTTTTCTGGAAAACAATAACCTGATTAGTGCAATAAACGGTTTAAGCATTAAACATCAGGAACGGCAAAATGCGATTAAACGGTATCAATTGCTGTATGCTGCAAAGCCCGATTCCTTACTTCACGCGTTCAAACAGTTAGACACTCTACTTAAAAAATATCATGTAGAATCGGCGGTTAAGCCAGAAGAACTTACGAAAGATGCGATTCGCATCCGAAATCAGGAGCAGCAGGCGCTGGATGAAATCAGAAATTCTTTTGACAGAAACAAATTGGTTGAACAAGTAACAACGCTGGATAGATTGTTTTATCAGCCTAATTTTTTTCATCCATCAATCCGGATGATTTTTGTTTGCGTACTTTTTGCGACCTGGATTTTTGGGTTTTTAATTTTTTTGCTCGCAAATTACAAACGAAAACCAAAGCTTTAGAGCGGTTCACTAAGGAATCTCAATCCTTCTGTTTTTAACACAAAACGACCAGGTTTAGTGGAAACCTGGTCGTAAAATAATTTACTTCGTTAAAAAATCCAGCACAATTTTATTAAACAGTTCTGGTTTTTTCTGCGGTAAATAATGATCTCCGCCGGGTACAATATTCAGCTGCGATGTTTTGATATGATCATGAATGAGCGCCGTATGGCTTTCCTTAATAACGTCAAATTCTCCGGCAATTATTAATGTAGGAACCTTAATTGCATCCAATTCGGTTGGCTGAATGTGAGGTTCTTCTAACACCAATTTTGTAAGGCGCAGTTGATTCTGAGATTCTGTATCTCGATAGGCCATCAAACTATCTTTACGCTTTTCGAATATTTGAATAATTTCTTCTTTTATAGCGCCCGGCCAAGGAAAAAGATTTGCCCCCATCAAAACCATTTTATTAATTTTTTCGGGATGTTTTAATGCAAATGTAATTGCCGTATTTCCTCCATCGCTCCAACCGAGTAAGTTGGCCTTTTTAAGTCCGAGTGAATCCATCAAAATGAACAAATCATCTGCAAAACGTGTATAAGTATAAGGATTGATTTCTTTATTGATGCTGTTTCCATGTCCTCGCGTATCTACAGCGATAACCTTATACTGTGCAGACAATGGTTCAATCTGGTTCCTGAAAGAATTTATAGATTCATTATTTCCATGAAGAAGAATTAAAGGTTGCCCTTTCCCATAAGTTTCGTAATAAATTTCTCCGTCAGAAACCGGAATACGCTTGCCTTTGTTATTGCCATATAATAAAGGAGAAAATTCGGCATTATTGTCCGTTAACTCCTGAGGAGATTCGCTTTCTTCTTTACTTTCACTATCCTTCGCATTTTTAAAGACCGATGCTTCTATTCCAACAAGCAGTTGCGAATTGGATACTTTTTGCCACAATGCTTCACTTTTCATGCGGTAGAAACTAGAGCGCAGCGGACTTGGAAATGAAGGAATATAAAATGCTTGCGTGCTTGTATCGCCGGGAAGCGCCTGTGTATCTACAACTGACAGAGAGACAGCAATTTCTTTTCTGCCCTTCAACTGTATCTGATAATTGCGCAGGTCTATGCTTTCTACAGCTGGCATGCCCACGGCCGATGACCCTGCAATGTCAAATATCAGATCGCGGTTTAGTAAAGATCGATCGGGAAATCCGTCTTTCACATCATAGATATTTAATCTCAGCTTTAATGCGGCAAAATGTCTTCTATTAATCCTTAAATTTAATTTCCTCAGGTAAATATCGCGGTCTACCTTCAAAATTAAGGCTTGTTCTCTTCCCTTTTCGTCGCTGTATTTTGGTATCGTTTTATACATCGCTGGAAAAAAGATAAGATTGGCTGACCAGCGTCCGTAACTTTTGATTTTTCCTGACTTCGCATTTATTCCAACTGTTTTAAGCATCTGAGGAATTTCTTTCAACGCAATAATTTTATCTGCTTTTAAAAAATCATCAAAGCTCATCCTAACGGTCTCATATCCAACAGACGAAAAAACAATTGAATCTGCATTGGAGACTTCGGCTTCGCGATAAGACAGCTTGTAATGCCCCAAAGAATCAGAAACGGTACCAATAGCCTTATTTTTTATTCCAATGCTAACATAGGGAACCGATAACCGAGATGTTTCGTTGATTACTTTTCCTGTGTGATTTTGAATTTGTGCCGATGCTTTTCGATTAAAAAATAAAAATAGGACAAGCATGCAAAGCATAATTTTATATGCACCAGTAGACAATTGAGGGAAGTTTCGCATAGTATAGGGTTATTTGCGATGAAGATGCAATTTTAACGTGGATGGTTGCATAGCTCAGTTGTTTTTCCAGAATTTGCTTAAAATGTTTTAGCGAAAATTTTGATTTACACGTCGAAAAGCAATTGTGATCATAGCAGATTCTACCGCAAAAAGTTGTTTTTACCAAGAATTTTTTATCGAAACATCCAACTGTTAAACCATTAAATTGAGCTTCAGGCAAAACAAAAATTGAGCTTCACACACAAGTGGGTTAAATTTATTTTGTTCAACTTTGTTTAGTTAACAATGAGATATGAAAACGGACATTTCCATACAGAAAAACATACCAGGAGTTATTTACTCGCATCTTGAGCATTCTACAAAAATTGGCGAGCAATTTATACCTCAACATGGCCTTTGTTATATCGTTAACGGAACCATTAAAGTTGTAGATGGCGATACAACGAAAACTTTTGGATCTGGCGAAATCATATTGTACCGTAAAAACTTTCTGGCAAAATTTTTAAAAATTCCTTCTGAAGGGGAAAAATTCCTGTCGATAACCGTTATGTTTGATACGCAAAGTCTTGAAGAATTTTCCAGAAATTTCAATGCTGTTTATCAAGATCATTACGATGCAACCGACGCTGTTGTAACGCTTAAAAGAACGATTCTGCTGTCTAACTATTTCGCTACTTTGATGCCTTATTTTAATTCTTCCTTACCAGAGGAACTTGTTAATCTCAAAAGGCAGGAAGCATTGATGCTTATACTGCAAGCTCAGCCAGAGTTGGTCAATCTTCTATTCAATTTTGCACAACCCGGAAAAATAGACCTTGAAGAATTTATGCAACGTAATTTTCGTTTTAACGTCTCTCTTGAAAAACTGGCTTTCCTTACGGGAAGGAGTTTAGCATCGTTTAAACGCGACTTTAAAACGGCTTTCAATACCTCACCCGTTAGATGGTTACAGAACAAAAGATTACAGGAAGCTTTCTATCTCATTAACGAGAAAAAAATGAAACCTTCCGCATTCTACCATGAAATTGGCTTTGAAAGTTTATCTCATTTTTCTACTTCTTTCAAAAGAAAATATGGAGTAAATCCATCAACAATCAAATAAATACATAAAATCATATGAAAAAAACAATGTTAGTCACCGGAGCATCCTCCGGTATAGGGAAAGCTACGGCCTTATTTTTTGCAGAACGCGGATGGAATGTAATCGCCACGATGCGTAATATAGATAACAGCCTTGATCTGGCAAAAGAACCAAACATCTGGTTGCAAAAGTTAGATGTGACCGAAATTTACTCCATTGAAACTGCGATAAAAAACAGCATAGAAAAGTTTGGCCAGATAGATGTTTTAGTTAATAATGCGGGCTACGGACAGCAAGGCCTTTTTGAAGCGATTGACGCAGATAGAATACAAGAACAATTTAATGTAAATGTATTTGGAGTGATGAACGTGATTAGAGCGATGCTTCCACACTTCAGAAAAAATAAAGCCGGCACAATACTGAATGTTTCATCTGGTGCAGGCAGATTAACCACTCCGCTTCTATCTATTTACTGCGCATCTAAATTTGCAATAGAGGGTTTTACAGAATCTTTATCTTACGAACTGGAATCGCAAAACATATTTGTCAAATTGGTGGAGCCAGGTTTCATTGCAACGCCATTTAATCAAAAAACGTCGGAAACTTTTGCTTACAATCCCGAACTAACAGATTATAATGAATTTAACGAAGAAATGGCCAGTTTCTTCAAATCATTTGAAGGCGGTAATAATTTCTCTGCAGAAGATGTTGCCGAGGTAATCTTTAGTGCAGTAACAGACAATACTCACCAATTAAGGTATACGGCAGGACCGGATGTTGAACCGCTGCTTGAAGTTCGTAATTCCGGACCGGATCAGCAATATGTAGATTTTATGCGAACCCTGCTCAGACCTAACTCGTTTAAAGTTAATGAAGTAGTTTAATGCAAAAAAGCCTGTAAAAAAATTTACAGGCTTTTACTTTTTTAGCGGTACCCTTCAGAGGATTACTTTGAACACTTAAGTGCCTTCTTAAAGGTACTTGGGGCAATTATTAATGATCTTAAGACCAAAGGATTCATATAAAAACACCATAGTTTGTAAAAATATTTGACCCGTTCTATAGGAAGTTTAGAACACAAAAACTTGGCAAATATGAATGTGGGTCGTTTATGTTTTTCTACTGAGAATCGGAATCTGATTTTACAACATGTGTGAAGATTTTAGATAACCCGTGAGCGCACATGGATAGTTGACGTTCCTTCCTGCCCCGCTTCCCAATAGAATACATTGATCCATTTAACATTTATGCAACGATAGTAAATCTGTTCAATTGTGTGTTGCCAGCCAAGTATGGACTTCCAATTATAAGATAAACTTAAATCTCAATTTGAACCGGAAATGCTATTAAGATCCAGTAGAACATAGCTAATGTCTTGGTTAATTGTCCGTGTAACTGCCTGCATTTGATTCAGCATGGAAACCCTGTTCCTCAACTCTTCGGAGTAATATTGTCCTCCGTCAGAAAAAATGACTGAATGATCAGCTTTATTATTGTTTCCCTCAAATTGGTAGGTAAGCCATCGATCTTTTATGTTTTCGATAATTGATTTTCCTTTCACCGGTGAGAACTCTGGAGTATTGTACATATACCAGATAAAAGGCGGAAAATTCGAGTCCTGAAGATCGTTTTGCCATATGTCCCTAAGGATATTTCTGTGATGGTAAAAACTCACTTTCTTGCCTTTAGGATTGAATGTGAGTAGACCGAAGCCAAGTCCCAACACACTCCCCCTATCTGTGCGCCATTTTTCCAGGAGTCGCTACTAACCACACCACCCAAAACAGATGCCACAGCGCCAACGATAATTGAGGTAATTACGGTTCTGTTATTTTTGCCTGAATTGAGGTTGTCTAGGTAATTGGCCATTTGTTCCACCCGTTCACCTTCGCAATCAAATTCAGCTGTTACTGCACTTAATTGTGTAAGTGCAACATTGATTCTACTTTCTATTGTATTTTTGAGAGAAAGTATTTTCAACAAAGAATCAGCCGAAGCTGTTTGCTCGAGACGCACCAATTCTCTGGTCTGGTCTAGGCAACCGAGTTCCCCAAGAATCAGTATACTTTGTTCCTTAAAAACTTTTTTTAAATCTGAATTTTCCTTCAATACCACGGTCGAGTTTCTCGGTCTAAAAGCAGATCCATAATCATATGGCTCGGGGGGCCTACAGTAGCTATTTTGTAATGTTAACATATTCCTTGCCAATGTTTTCCTTTTCTGAGAAACGCAGCCGAGGATAGTCATCGCCATTATTAGCAGACAAATAGCGGGAATATTTTTTTTAATTCGATTATACATGGTGTGTTTAGTCAACTATAATAAATTCAATCGTATCTCCAGCGTTGATTAAGCATGTTTAACATCAGTAAGTTAAAGTTCCACCCTATGCTGGCAGCTGCCATGGCCGTTAGGCTGTTTTGATCATGGCGGTGTGGTCTGGATGGACCAGTCATGTTCGGTTTCATGTTTAGATCAAACAGATAGTAAAGGCCAGAGGCGTCTGACCTACAATCAATTCTAATAGGGGCCTTGGCTTCAACCAGCTCAGCCGCTTTTTCAACTGCGCTGCACAAATTTTGTAGTGGAGGCGATTGAATTTCATTCGTAGTGATAACCTCACTATTTTCTACCACATTCACAGTGCCGTTATATGGTGCAATACCGAGTATATGATTAAACCTGCGTACAGGTGGCAGTGACCAAAAATATGGTTTATGAACAGAAATATTGCCAAAGAAATAATTCCCAGGTGGCATAATGGTAATGGTCAATTCTTCTCCTACCAAATATTGCTCGATATATAAAACATCACCATACAAAGCTGAATCAAAATGATTTTGTATGGTGTGATTAAGTTTGATGCGATCTTCGACCAGGATAACGCCCTGACTACCTCTTCCTCGAACCGGCTTCACTACCACCGGAAAAACGAGATCAGTTAAGGTGTCGACGCTTTGTCCCTTCAGGATGATAGAAGAATCCGGAATTGGAAGTTGGTTTTCTTTAAGCAGGTGATTGGTTTTTAACTTATCATCAAAACGATCTACCAGATCAGGTCTTTGACCTACAATATATATTCCTTTTCCTCTGAATGATTCTATCGGATGGCGACTAAAAGTGACTGTATTTAACCACAAACAGTTTGCTCCTTTTTCCAGGGCATCTGAAATACCTTTATGTGTGTCTGGAAATACCCAATCTAAATCTTGAGAAACTTCTGGTTGATCTTTTGGGGTAACCGTCTCAATACCTTGATTTTTTAAACTGTATGCGATGTCGGCACCGCTGTCAGCATATCCTCCTTGCTTCATGGGTTTGCGCACGCCATCAATTAGAGGTGGGGGAAAAGCCTGATAAAGAACAGCTACTTTGATACCATTATTTATTATTTTTATCTTTTCCACAGAACTTGATTAATTAACAACAAAATACGAGTAAAGGTAACATTCCTTTTTGAGTTTAGTAAAGATCCTGATTAACGGGATTTCACAAGGGTTTTTAAGGCATTTGAAAATTAGCATAGCACAGGCTCTTTGCCGAAGATAAAATGATAGAAACGGGTATGCTAACCCTGTTTCATGATTTGACAAGGTGAACACGTAGTGGCTTTAAGGGTTCCTACCTATCAATTGCGTGAAATGCGCTGAATCCTTGCAAGGCTTTCTCAATTTTATCCTTCTCAATTTAAGAACCGTAAATTGGAGTTACCACCACTGCAGGAGATACCGCATTCACGCAATTATTATATTCGGCTAATTCCGTAGCCCGGGGTTGGATTAAGCTGTTCAGGCCTGACTTAGACATGGAATAGGCAGAAAAGGCGTTGCCTTAATACCCTGCTCTGCCCAATAGACTCAACATTTATTATTGAGTCCCCAATAATTAATGCTTGTTTCATTTTATTAAATTATTGAATTAGACTACTGAATAAATATTGATTTGCGGAGCTGCCGCTAGATAAGGTTTTAAAGCTTCGACCACATCCTGGGTGAAGAGTTGAGTGCCCAAGTATGCTTGTGCGTTTTCAGAGGTATTAAAGCCATGTAGAACCTGAACATCCTCTTCGCGGACAAGAAGTTCTTTCGACTCAGCACCTTTGATTGTTTCTAAAAATGGTGTTTTGTATTTGGTATAAACACCGGCAGCATTTGCTCTGTCTGCCTCATTGATCACCAGTGTAATCTGTAAATATGCTTTTGCCATAATCAATTAAATTAATTTGTACGACAAAGGTCAATCACAAAATCCCATAAAAAATGAGCAAAAAGGTAAAGTGATGGTATTTTTAGGAAATTTGAAATTGAGTCATTAAATCCAGTATTTTCCTGGTAAGGCAAAACACTTTTAGCTGTTAACAGATTTTCGGAATTCGGATGGAGAACTCTGGGTATGCTTTTTAAAATATTTTACAAAATAGGATGCATCATCAAAACCCAGGCGATAACCGATCTGATTTACCTGTAAAGCGGAATATAACAACAGGCGCTGCGCTTCCAATATGATACGTTCCTGAATCATTTGTGATGGCGTCTTATTTAGCATTTGGTGAGTGAGGTCTGATAAAGTACGGGAAGAGATATTTAGTAACCGGGCATATTCAGAAACACTGAGCCCCTTTGTGAAATTTTGGTCTATAAATCCATTGAAACGTATCAACTGCATTTTGCGCTGATCCTGAACAGAATTAAGTTCATTGGAGAGTTCCCCCATTAGATTGCGTTTTCTGAGAATCTGCATCAGAAAACTTTTCAGGTAATTCCTGAGCAACTCTTCTTTTCCAAATTCTACTTCAGTCTCAATCTCCCTATTCATCAACCTGATGTAATCATTGAGCAGATGATCGACGCTATCATTTACACAAGATAGGCACTGTTGGTAGGGATTATTATACAGGCTGTTCTTGAGAATAAAGTCAGCTTCATTCTCATTTTTCACCAAAAATGCTTCATTGAAGTGCATTAGAACACCCTCATATTCTAAATTTTGATCAAAATAATGCACCTGGTTTTTGGCAACGAAAAAAATCGCATTTGGAGTAACATCAAAGGCATTAAAGTCAACGAAATGTTTACCTTCTCCATTCTTAAACCATATTACTTGATAGAAACTATGAATGTGAGGTTTTGTAGTTGCGCCGACGTGTTTTTTGATGTAACTATTTAAGTCATGTATTGCAAATTGAGGTTTATCAGGCTGATGCCTGTTTAGGTGATATTCCAGAATCACATTCTCTTCCGCTGTTGACATATTTATTCTGATAAACCTGTAGCACTTTTGTTTAACAGGCAAATTACGCAAACTTATAGGTTTTATAAATCAACATACTACCGAAAAAACACCTTTGCCGATATTTACCATAAAAACACATCTTTGTCCACTTTATTTGAATTGAAATACCGGAGTTTTGCAGCCGTTAAAATTTGCAGATAGAATGGAGCATAGTCAATTAAAAGATCAAAAGGTGGTTATCATTGGTGGAGGTTTGAGTGGCCTGGTGCTTGCCTATGAGTTGTTGAAAAAAAATGTGCACCCTTTAATCCTTGAAGCTTCCGATAGACTAGGTGGAAGGATACAGACAATTAAGGGCTTAAAAGGAACGCTGCTGGAACTAGGTGCGACATGGTTTTCCGATCAACACATCTATTTGTCGAATTTGTTAAAAGAACTGGGATTAAAAAAATACGCTCAATTTTCAAAAGGGAAAAGTCTTTTTCAGACCAAATCGTTTGAACCTCCCCAGGAGTTCTATGTACCGGAAGGTGATAGTCCGTCTTATAGAATTGTTGGGGGCACCCAGATGTTAACAGATACTTTGATAAGCCACATTACCGGATCCGAAATTAAAGTTAACGCCAATGTAGTTTCTATTACACAAATAAGTAACGGGATAATAATCCATCTAAAAAATGGTGAATCTGTACAGGCAGATAAAGTAATAGTTTGCATCCCTCCGCAGTTGGCTTTTCAGAATATAGATTTTGTTCCTTCGTTTCCAGAAGATCTCGCGCAAGTTCTGCCACAGGTTCAAACCTGGATGGCAGGTTCGATTAAATTTGCGGTTGAGTATGAAAATCCGTTCTGGCGTTTGGAAGGTTATTCTGGTATGCTGTATAGTCATTCAGGAATCATTACAGAAATGTATGATCATACCAATTTCGAGGAAACCAAATTTGGCATTATGGGCTTCCTGAATGGCGGAGCTGCAAACTATAGTCAGGACGTCAGGAAAGAATTTGTATTAAATCATCTTTCGGATTTACTTGGGGAAAAGGCCATGCGGCCATTAGCCTATTTCGATAAGGTGTGGAATGATGAATACCTAATGGCAGGAACACAAACTATTCAACGCCCGCATCAAAACAACGGGCATCCACTTTTGCAGAATTCATACATGGACGGCAAACTATTGTTTGCCAATACAGAAACTTCAACACAAAATGCTGGTTATATGGAAGGCGCTATCGTAGCGGCTACACTCATCGCTAAAAAATTGTCCTGAATGGGTAAATACTAAGTTACCAGAAGAGTAAAAACTTTTGTTTTGCAAAATATTTCAATGTCTTACAATTACGGAAAAACGGGAGCGAATATGCGCCCGCTCCTCGAGTGTATGCTTATTTATCTGTTTTTTTCTCCTAATTGCGTTCCCAGTTTTTCATTACTCTGACTGAGCATCATTGACCTTATGGTTTTCCATTCCATTCAGATATTGTTGGGCATTTTCCATATTTGTTTTTATACATAACAATCCTTATTTGGTATATAATGTTTTTTTCTTTGCCATATGTCCGCTATTTTGAAGGCTTTAAATACGATGAGATAGCAGAGGAATCGCAGATACCGTTTGGAACGGACACAATCTACATCTATGAGGCCACGCTACTATACGATCATCAGAAAGGACGAGTGAAGCCTTGAGTACCTTTTCATTGCCGGCCGCTCCCAATCTAAATACGTACTTTTTTTCTTTGCCATTTTCGAGCAATTCTTCATAACAAAAAATTACGTGTTCGGAATCTTCGGGGTGGATTCGCTCCATTATTCTTTTTGGTGTATGGACAATATCGGCAACTTCTAAACCAAAAATCCAGCAAAATGCGGGGTTAAAGTAGGTAAGTAATGCTTTATGAACCTCGAATACAAAGTACCCATCGGCAGAGACCGCACCCATTTGGCAAAAAATTTCTTGATTTGGTATTTGCATGCTGTGTAATATTATATCTCTAGTTGAGAATTCCATTGGTATATGCAAATCGCATAAGTACTGCGGTATTTCTAGCTCCGGTTTTCTCAATGAGGTGCTGACGGTGGCCTTCGACGGTCCTTCGAGAAATGAAAAGTTTATCTGCTATTTCCGAATTGGTAAGCCCTTGCCCGATGAGCTGCAGTATCTCGATTTCGCGTAAAGAAAAATCAGATCCCTGTGTTCCGTTTAAACGAGGATGATCAATCATCTGATCAACCAGTTTCATGGCCAGACTTGAACAGATATAACGTTCGCCCGATAAAACTTTCGAAAGGGCGAAAAATAATTCTCCTGAATTTACAGATTTGGTTAAAAATGCCCGAGTACCTGCGGCCATGGCCTGACATAAATGGGATTCATCTTCCGCCGTGGATAAGATCAGTACTGGAAGGTTAAAATCCTTTTCTTTAAGTATGCTGACCATAGATAAGCCATCCATGACGGGCATGCAAATATCAGAGATGATCATATCTGCCTCACAATTCTTACTAAGGGCATCAATCACCTCCTGTCCGTTTCCTGCTTCATAAACGATCTGATATTCCCCTGTCGATTCGAGAAGCATTTTGAGTCCGTCTCTGATGATTTTGTGATCTTCTGCTAAAATGATTTTTTTCATGATGGTTGACTTTAGAGCGGATCAAAATTGCTTTGCTGATGTCTGATGAGTCAGTTAAACAACCCATCTTATTCCATAAAGTTTTACATCATTTGTGTCGGATGCAACGAAATCACGGCACATGCATCAATTAATACTATCCAGGCAGTTTGATGCAATCTATCAACCGAATCTGCTAAACACGTATATGCGCCCCCCCAACGGGTAGTCTGCTACATCAAAAACCTGATTTTTACTGATTGTGATCCGATCTGGGAGATAAGCAAAACAAACCGATAGCAAAACAGGTTTCAGGTCTAACACAACTTTTCGGCAATGAAAGCATTATCACCATGGGCACTTTCTGCGATGGCACAACTTAAAAATGCAACGCAGCTTCATCAAACAGTTTTTGGAAAAATAACAATCAGAGTTTTGCAGACCAGCAGTTCGGTATGGATTTCGGCGAGTCACGGACCCGGAGACCCAATACACTTCAACCCTTGCACTCTTGAAAATGGTGGGATCATCAGCCTGAAAACCAGCACGCAGCATAGCCATATTGATATCGATATGGAAACACTTATCGGAAAAATTAAAACTGTTATCGCCATTGGCGCAGATGCTTTTCCATTTATCAGTTATAAAACTACGCTCACACCTAAAACAGATCTTTATCTACCTTTTTCTCCCAGAGACATCCTTGTTGCACAATCTGTATCAGACACGACAATTTCATGGGGAGAACTACACCTTAGCCAGATCGGCACCCGTTCAGGGCTGGTTTATTTTACCAGAAGAAATAGTATGCTGCGTGTGCTTTACCTTCAGAACCTGACGGCACTTTCGCTATATGCGCAACAGACCGGAACTTCGCTCGCTAACGTCGTATCTGGAGAGATGCCGGAAATTGGTCTTTCTTTGCCGGCAGCTACTAAGAAACCATTGAAAAAAGGCGAAGCAGTGGTCATTTCTGATAGCTTTATCAGTTTAAAGGTGATGGAGACCGAGGAGAACGATGTCAGTCTTGATTATCTTGACTTATTGGCGGCGACATATCTAAGAATGCCTCGTCCGGAGACCCACTATCTGGAATGGCCTGAAATACTTAAGAAAGGACTTAAAGACCTTACTGAAAATCCTGGATGCTGGGCAATGGTAGGTGGAAACAGCTATCTCAATGCTTACGTAAGTGACTATGACACTCCACCTGAGATTATGGTACAACTCGCTGTGCTTTTACCGCTGATCGACTACGCTGAATGGAGTGGCGAGTCGCTGGAGGTCATCAAAAAGATTAAACAAGGCCTGCCCGCTTTTTATAGTGAAGCGCTCAAAACAATCCTTCGATGGCATCCTGAAGCCGAGCATAAACTTAAAGGTGATGAAGAACAAAAAATGCCGATGGTGATGGATTCCTGGTATCTTCACCATCCCCTGCTTAACCTTTCCAGATTAGCCTTAAAAGGCGATAAAAATGCGAAAAAACTCTTTTTAAATTCTATCGGCTATGCCATAAAAGTTGCCCACACTTTCAAATACGAATGGCCCGTATTTTATAAAATGGACACACTGGAAGTGATCAAAGCAGAAACTGCTGATGGTGAAGGTGGCGAGCAGGATGTGCCAGGATTGTATGCCCACGTAATGTTGCAGGCCTATGAACTCACAGGGCATAAAAAGTATCTGATGGAAGCGGAAAAAGCGGCAAAAAAGCTTGATGCCATTGGCATGAAGATCATGTATCAGGCGAACAACACCGCTTTTGCGTCAGGTGCACTGTTGAGGCTATACAAGATTACCGGAAATGAGCGCTATTTAATTTTGAGTTATCGCTGCCTGGCCTCCATCTTCCAAAATGTGCAGCTTTGGGACTGCAATTATGGTTTCGGCGTACATGTACCCACTTTTTTTGCTTTATTTCCCCTGGCAGATGCGCCTTATACGGCTGCATATGAAGAGCAGGAAGTTTTTTGTGCAATGCACGATTATTTGAAACATGCCGAGGGTGTAGATATCCTACCAAGTGTGAGACTCCTTTGTACAGAATTTATTCGTTACCTGGTTGAACGTGCCCCTTATTACTACCCTCCTATGTTACCAAAGGAAATGATATCTGAGGAAGTGAAGACCGGAGAGATTGATGCTAAACTTTGGATTGCGCTGGAAGACATACAAGATGGAAATATGCAGAGCGGCAGCGTTGGCCAGGAAGTGTATGGAGCGGGAAATGCGTTTGGCATATTACCACGTCACTTTATCCGCGTAGAAAAAGAGCCATTTTTTATTTTCACAGATTACCCGGTTAGTGCACTAAAACATGAGAACCAAACAGTCAGTTTCCATTTGCTGGGAGATGAGCGCATCAGTTGTTGTATGCGAATTGTTCCTGTAAACGGAATAAAAACATTAAACAAATTGAATTTCATTCTAATGGCGGGGGATGCCGAACTACAAGCAGTGAAAGGTAAAAAAGGGGAATTGGAAAGCCAGTTGGCTGGCAATGCAAAAGTTACAATCTCCTGGAAAACTTAATTTAGAAAGGTGATTGGATGAACATTTGGTTCAGGTTTACGCAACGGCGGGAATTTCCATGAAGGCACATCCAGTAAGTTTTGTACGCTCCCAGCCAGATATGCTAAACATCAGAATACGCAAAGAGGCAATAATACTAAGGAGTTAGTTGTTGGGACGAAAAACCAAATCTACGCCGATGATGTTGTGGAGTTATGGACGATAAAACAAAACAAGATGGTCGTGATGATTCCAAGGTTGACTTGAACGATCCAAGTGAAGTACAGTATGCTGCTAAACAGGCTGGTATAAGTGTGGCTAGATATAAGGAACTAGCTAAAAAATCCGGCAGTACCTCGCGGACTGCGATTGCAAAATATATTAAAGACCACGCATAAAATTAAATTACTCTAGTTACTAAAACTTTCTGTAAGAAAGGTTGTTCAAGTCTTTGAAATATTTGGTAAAATTTGATTATCGGCCACCATCATCACATGGTGGCCTTTATTTTTTACGTCATAAGTAATCATTCGAAAAAGAATAACTTAAATAGTTGATAAAATCTGGAATTCCAATTCTCACCGGAATGTTTCCATTATCGCCATGCATCAATGACTAGTTCAACTTTCTGGAAGCAAACACAGGATACTTCAAATTTCGCTGCTTTTATTTCTTTTAGGTGCTTACCCTTCCTGGAAAAAGGTTTAAATAAAATTTTCATGAATGTATAAGGATGTAAATCATTTCAAACTATTCCTGAAGAAGCGCTGTTAAATCAATACTATGATGAACAAAGAAAATATGAATACAGGAATAATTGAATACATTAATTTAGAGCAATTGTCAAACAGCGATTTTACGCTAACAGAGGGACAAGCAAATATTATTGGATGGAAGGTTGTTGGCGTGGATGAGATAAAAATTGGCATGGTGAGAGATCTTCTGATTGACCCAGTTCAAAATGCTGTTCGATACGCTATTGTTGACCTTGATCCGTCTGTTTCTGATATCGAAGATAAAGCTGTTCTGCTACCGATTGGGTACGTAGAAATATCAGACCACAGTAAAGAGCTTATAGCGCCGATTTCCCAACAAGAGCAACTTACTTCGATGCCGAGATACATTATTGGTGAGGTAACCAGAGCGATGGAAAACCAAATTCGAATAGCCATTGGAAGCCCTGCAGCATCAAGGATTGAAGAGTCTGTTCATGAGTACGAGGAATCTGATTTTTATAAGCATCATCATTTTGACCGCGGAAATATTTTATCAAGCTCCAGCAAAATTAGCCCAATTGAAACATCAGATTTTGGGGATCAGCGTCAAGCTGAGCAGGAAAAGATTGACAGCCTAATTGATCATTCTAAATTCAATAATGAAGTTAGCGGGCATGGAGACGATCATCCCGCAATAGCGTCACATGAGTTTGAGATATCTACCGATCGAGGAATATTACACATCCAACCGCATGAGAATGGTATGTACCGCGTTTTTGATAAAGGAGAAAAAATTGGCGTCGTATATTCTCAGTCTGAAGATAATAGGTTAGTTTGGAGAACCATGGATGATATGAATGAGACATTGGTCTCGCAGATTGGCGATCAAATAATCAATCATAATAATCTACATCCACAAGCCTGATTTCCCGCTCATAAATGAATTTTATGACTGGGATCGATTTATTATCTTAAGAGAAACCAGGTTGCTTACTTTAGTAAAATGAGGTTCGTTAACTAAAATCGATAAAGGATAAAGGCCTTAATAACAGAAAGCTGAAGTTCAAAATTATTTGCTTCAGCTTTCTCGTTCTATTTACCCTCTAGCCCACGCCCGGTTTGATGTTGCAATTCATCGCTTCTTTTTAGATGCTTGTGATTTGGTTAAAGTCTCATCAAAATCCTCACCCGCTTCACTTCAAAGTATTTTTAGATAAGAACTTTGTGCACTTGTCATAGGCTCGTCTCCGGTAGTCCAACCGTCTGGACTTTTTACTGTGTTATCTCCTTTTAGTCCATTTGATTCAGAAATGCGCTGCTCGTTTCGTTCTCTTTTCATGGTACAGATTTTTTAAGATTAACAGCATTAATCCGATCAATGTTTCAACTCGTTTTCCTCATCAAATTCCTTAACGAACAGATTATTCCAAGGTGTATTTGCAGGTCAGCCCACTTCTAAAAAGTATTTCCACATTTTATGGGTCAGGTTTTAGTGCTGCGCTAATCTGGTGTTTAGCTATTCTTTCATTGATATTTTTAAACTATACGGTTAATTTTTGGTTGACTATTTATGGAGAAATCAAATAGAACGGTTGTAATTACGGGTGCTTCAAGCGGAGCTGGACGGGCAATTGCCTTGGCCTTTGCCCAAAATGGGGATCAATTGGTATTGGCTTCCAGAAATGAAAGTGCCTTAAACGAAGTAGGTGAAGAATGTCGTGAGATGAAGGTCGAGGTTAAATGCATTGTAACGGATGTTTCAAATTACCGGGAGGTATTGAATCTTGCCAATGAAGCCTCTGAATTCGGCACGGGTATAGACGTATGGATTAACAACGCAGGGATTTTAGCTATTGGTGAATTTGACAAAACGCCAATGGAGGTCACTGAACAATTGCTCAGAACCAATCTTTTAGGTTACATGCATGGCGCCCATGCTGCACTTCCCTATTTTAAAAAGCAAGGGAGAGGCATACTCATCAATAATATTTCAATTGGAGGGTTCCTGCCAGTTCCATTGGGTGTGGGCTATTCTGCCAGTAAGTTTGGTTTGAGAGGGTTTTCAGCTGCATTAAAAGCTGAGCTGGTAAATTTCCCAAATATCCACGTGTGCGACGCCTTTCCCGGGTTTTTAGATACACCGGGAATGCAACATGCGGCAAATTATACAGGAAAGGCATTAAAACCAGGGCCAATCGTATATGACCCGGTGCGGCTGGCTTTAGATATAGTTGGGCTTTCTGTAAAGCCAAGCTCAGAAAAGATGGTGGGTAGCTTCTCGGTATTGATGCGATATGCGAGTGCCATTTTTCCCGGGATTACCCGCGGAATTGCCGGAGGTATAATCAAGGCGTATTTGAAACAGGCAAATCCGATGAACGCCTCTAGCGGAAATATTTTCAATCCTGTACCTTACGGGAATGCTGTACATGGCGGCTGGGGAATACCGGGAAAGCCCAAGGTGCACCGAAAATATATTGCTGCAGGGATGTTATTGATTGCCGCATCTGTAATATTAAAAACAATTAAAAATAAAAGGTGAAACGAATTGTCTTTTTTGGGAACAGCCTGACAGCCGGATATGGTCTGGCCGACCCGCTGAAACAATCCATTCCCGGGCTAATTGCAGAGAAAATAAAACAGCTTGGCGCGGACTATGAAGTTCACAATTATGGAGTAAGTGGAGACACAACCACTTCTGCTATTAAGCGTCTTAACCATGTACTTTCGCTTCCTATTGATCTATTTGTGTTGGAGCTTGGAGCGAATGATTTTTTACAGGGGACTCATGCAGAGACGATTTTCAATAATCTGCAATATATTATCGATCAGGTCAGAAACCGGCAACCAGATTCAAAGATTTTACTCCTGGGGCTTGAGCTTCCGCCTTGGGCGGTTCGTTCTCATTCAGGTAATTACAATACCATTTACAAAAATCTGGCAGAGCAAAATAAGTTATCTCTTTTGCCCTCGTTTTTGAAAGGTGTCTCTGGAAAAAGAGAACTGAATATGTTTGATGGTGTTCATCCATTAGCATCTGGCTACGAGATTGCAGCAAATAACATCTGGCCGGTATTAAAAAATCTTTTATTGTTTTAAAGATGAAAAGAGCAACTAAAAGCAAAATCGTTGAGGCGGATAAATTTTCCGCTGCACGTATACTGGAACAAGAGGGAGATATAAACCAGGCTATCAAAACGTACAGAGCACTCGTTAGCAGGAACCCGTTACATACAGGGGCTATAAATAGAATGCTCATACTTTTAAGAAGATTAAAAAAAAGACAAGCAGAAATTGATTTACTGGAATCAGCGATTTCTAAACGCCTTAAGGAACTCAAGCGGGTGCAACAGGATTGGGTGAAGGAGCATGCAGAACTGGCAGAACGTTCCAGACCTCTGGCGAAATTACTGGGATTACTAAACGAGCAGGAATTGCCGAATATGGCGGACAAACAGGTAAACACTTGGTCAGCAAGATTAGAAAGGTTAACACATAAAACCAAACCACGGCACGCTAAAAAATCAAAATCAAAAATGGAGGTAAAAGCTGCTGAATCTTTACGATAAAGCAGCCTTATTTCTAGGGTTTAAGAACCACTTTTACACAATCTTCGTCTTTTTCGTCAAAGATTTTGTATCCGTGTGCCGCTTCTTCAAGTGGAAGGGTATGCGTGATGATATCGTCTAAAACCACTCGCTCCTCTTCTACCAAACCAATTAACTTATCAATATAATTCAGTACAGGAGCCTGCCCCTGTTTAATGGTGATGCCTTTGTCAAAGATACGGTGCATAGGAAAGTTATCATAAGGCGATCCGTAGACGCCCATAATCGAAACGGTACCCATTCTACGCACAGCTTCAAAACAAAGGTCGAGTACTTTCATAGATCCTTTTTCGAAATTTATGGTGGCTTTGAACTTGTCAAAGAAATTGCGTTCGGGTTCAAATCCAACGGCATCTACACAAACATCCGCACCGCGACCACCGGTCATTTCGCGGATGGCTTCCACTACATTTACTTTATGTGGATTGAGTGTATCTACCTTATTCACAGCCCGGGCTTTCTCCAAACGATAATCTAAAGGGTCAATGGCAATGACGCGGCTGGCGCCATTAATCCAGGCAGCCTTTTGCGCCATAAGGCCTACCGGTCCCGATCCAAAAATTGCAACAACTTCGCCGCCTTTTAATTGTGCCCAATCTATTGCAGACCAGCCCGTAGGAAATATATCCGTAAGGAATAATGCCTGTTCATCCGTTAAATGCTCAGGAACAATCCGGGGACTGACATCTGCGTAAGGTACACGAACGTATTGCGCCTGCCCTCCTGAATATCCTCCATACAGATCTGTGTACCCAAATAGGGCCGCACCTTTCTGAGTAGTAAGGTCCCCATTTGGCCCATAGTTTTTATAATTGGAATTTTCGCATGCCGGACTTGCCTCATGGGTGCAGAAAAAGCACTTTCCGCACGATATCGGGAAAGGCACCACTACCCGATCTCCCTTTTTCAAATTAGTAATGGCCGGGCCAACTTCTTCAACGATGCCCATAAATTCGTGTCCCATCACCAATGGATCTTTCTGCGGAACAGCTCCGCTCAGAATGTGCAGATCAGATCCGCAAATTGCGGTGGATGTCACTCTCAAAATTACATCCCGTGCATCTAAAATTTCCGGATCCGGTACAGTATCGACGCGGATATCTCCAGGTTTGTGAAAAACTGCTGCTTTCATATTAAAGGGTTTAGGTAAAGGTATATAGCCAAAGGCGTTGTGACTGCGCCTGCTTTATGAGAACATCATCATGAATGCTTAGTTTGTACAAAAACATAAAGGCGTATTAATCGCAAATTGCGGAAGAAAACCTTCTAAGTTTTCCGTTCGAAGCCAAGCGTCGCTGACAGAAAAGGCAGCAAAGGTAGAAATGAGCGGCGTCTCTTGCCGGCTGATCACGTAAAAACACTACGAAGGTGAGCACTTGACACCCCCAATAAGTACCTGGAGCATATATCAGACTTTTTGTGTTATAAATTGGTCTAATACGTATTTATACTTTTATCAAAAAAAAGAGAAAACGAAAATTAATATTTCGGTATTCAACAGTTTTGCAAGTGTTGTTTTATATAATCATTGTAACACTTATTTGCACTATGGATAACCGGAAACAAATGTCTTTTCACCGAAGAGAAGTTTAATGGCCTTGTAGTTCATACTTTTTGCCGCCCCAGAACTGAGGCGGCAGGTATAAGGGCAATTATTACAGTAATCAGGAAATCTATCCTATTATTAAGCTGGAATTTTTCTCGGCTTTTCCCGATCCCAGAAACGGTGGTTCGCAATCATTTTCACAAACAGTTCCACCAGTTCCCCCTTAGGGGAAATCAATACGCCTTCACGCAAAACGGTTTCCTCATCAAAAACCTGAGGTATTTTTTTCGCGAAATATGTGGCTTCAATTACTTGAATAGCTGACTCATCGGCAGCTATTGCTTTACAATGTTTAAACGCCTCATTTAAAAAATGTACAGCATCGGCCTCTGCTTCCAGAGTGGCTACACTGTTGGTACCGCCAGGAAGATAAACGGCGTCATAAAGTACAGAGGCTGCAGTGAGAAAGCTCTCATCAACACTAATCTTATTGTTGCTTACTGAGATTATTTCACCCAGTTTTGGCGCAATGATATGTACAATTGCCCCTTCAGCAACGAGCCTGTCTTTCACTAGACTTACTGATTCATCTTCTACCCCATCGGCTGCAAGGATAGCGACTTTCCTTGTTGCTATAGAATCCTTCTTCCCTCCTGCCATGCTTAAGGCTGCAGATATTGCTATTGTACTTTTTGCCTGAATAGACGCATAATCTTGTATAGACCCATCTGCAGGAACACTTCCGTTTAATTCTTCAAGGGTAATCTGTGGAACATGCAACCCCAATGTATAGGCTACCCCAGCTGCTAAGCCTTTGTCGATATGCGTAAGCATACCCAGCATTCTTTCGCGTACAGCAACCATTTTAACCTTACCCAATTCAAAACTTAGCGCATCCACAATGTGATTCTTTTCAGCTTCTGACTGGCTATCAAAGAAGAGTTTAGCTTGTGAAAAGTGATCAAAAAAACTACGGCTTCTTGCTCTTATTTTCTTTGCATCTATCCGTTCGTTATAACTCACAAAACCACCGTTAGACGCTGAAACCTGTTGCGGATCATTATTGGCTATACCATTTGGGCCATAACTTGTTTTTCCCCGGTTAATGGTTTGGCGCATATAACCATCGCGTTGGTTATTATGCACGGGATTGATAGGCCGGTTTATTGGAATTTCGTGAAAGTTTGGTCCGCCAAGTCTAATTAATTGTGTGTCTGTATAAGAAAATAATCTACCTTGCATTAGCGGATCATTGGTAAAATCAATGCCTGGTACCACGTGTCCAACATGGAAAGCTACCTGTTCTGTTTCGGCGAAGAAATTGTCTGGATTTCTATTTAAAGTCATTTTACCTATACGCTGAACTGGAACCAACTCTTCCGGAATGAGTTTAGTAGGATCTAACAAATCAAATTCAAACTGGTGCTCATTCTCTTCCTCAACCACCTGGATACCGAGCTCCCATTCCGGAAATGCTCCAGCTTCAATTGCATCCCAAAGGTCACGGCGATGATAATCTGGATCTTTACCAGAAATATTTTGCGCTTCATCCCAGGCAATTGCATGAACCCCTAATAATGGTTTCCAGTGAAATTTAACAAAACTTGACTTCCCTTGCGCATTTACGAGTCTAAAGGTATGTACACCGAAACCTTCCATCATCCGGTAACTCCTCGGCAATGCCCTGTCACTCATTAGCCACATAATCATATGTGCAGATTCAGGCAAACAGGAGATAAAATCCCAAAAGGTATCGTGAGCAGATGCAGCCTGAGGCATTTCATGATCTGGCTCGGGCTTTACAGCATGAATCAGGTCAGGAAATTTTAAAGCATCCTGAATAAAAAATACAGGCATATTGTTTCCAACTAAATCGAAGTTTCCCTCACTGGTATAAAATTTCACAGCAAATCCACGAACGTCACGTGCCAGATCGGTTGATCCCCGAGACCCTGCCACAGTAGAGAACCGGACAAAAACAGGTGTTTCCTGACCTGGATCACAAAGAAACGCTGCACGGGTGAGCGGTGAAAGATCTTCATAAACTTTGAACACGCCGTGTGCACCGGAACCTCTGGCGTGGACTACACGCTCTGGAATTCTCTCATGGTCAAAGTGGGTTATTTTTTCCCTTAAAATAAAATCTTCGAGCAAAGTTGCACCTCGCTCTCCTGCTTTTAACGAATTTTGATCATCGTTAATTTTCACACCATGATTGGTGGTCATTTCAGTTCCAACATCTTCGGTCGTAAAACCACTTAGCTGTTTTATCTTATCATTATCAGCAGAAGTCATATCTACTTTTTCTTTTTTACTAGCCATGATTTTTTTGTTATGCTTCCTGAGCTGCCTGATTCTCTAATTTATTTATTGCCACTTGTGTCAATTTCTCGTCCGCTCCTTTTTCCTCATCAAGTGTGAGGGTTAATAAAGTACTCACGTCCTTTAACCCAAGCGTATTGGAAATTCTGATCAAACCGGTATAGGATGCAATTTCATAATGTTCAATTTTCTGTGAAGCGAGTATGATACCTATGTCACGCGTAGCACTGCCGGGTTCTGTTTCTTCCACAATACCTTCAGCTTCTTTGGTAAGCCCTTCCATGGCATCACATTTTTTAGCAATAGCGGGTTCATCCAGTAATGAAAAAACCTGCTCTAATCTAGAGACTTGTTCTTTGGTCTCAGAGAGATGGCTTTCAATAGCTGCCTTAAGATCTGTGCTGGTTGCTGCAGTAATCATTTTGGGGAGACTTTTTACCAAATGATTTTCCGCCCAATACAAGTCGGCAATTCCATCTTTAAAAAGTTCATTTAAGGCTGGAGACTTGGATGGGGTATCTTTAGTCGCCAATTTAGGTTTGGTGCCGCTTTCTTTCTTTGCCATGATATGTTTCGTTTAAGTTGAATCAGAGAAATCTGGTCTCTAATGTTGCTATTTAAAACCGGGTAAATGGAAGAATGGTTTTGCTGATTAATACTGTATTTAACTTTTTGTAAAAGGTATTTCTACAAAACAGGTCAGGTAAATCTTCACACTGCCGTAGTCGAAGTCAATCAAGTGAAATTCTTTAAAACCATTGTGTGTGCAAGGCAGTTTTAGAGGCATGGAGAATATAAACGAATTTGTCATTCCAGCTGCCCGTCAGGGTGAAACTGGAGTTTTAATAGAACTCATTGAGAAAAAAGCTGATTTAAACCACCGGGATGAAAAAGGCTATACCCCGCTTATCATCGCTTGTTATAACAATCGGTTATCCGCTGCCGAAATACTTTTAAAAGCTGGTGCGGATGTAAATGCGCAGGATTTCGGTGGCAATACCGCTTTAATGGGCGCAGCGTTTAAGGGTTATACAGACATTGCCGATTTACTGGTTACACATGGTGCGGATTTGAATCTACAGCATGGAAATGGCGGAACCGCATTGATGTTTGCAGCAATGTTTGGTAGAAATACTATTGTCCAGTTACTTTTGGATGCTGGCGCAGATCCTACAATTCAAGACCATAGAAGCCAAACTGCAGCAGATCTTGCTGCTATGCAAGGAAATGATGATGGCATAAGAATTCTCTCTACTCGTTAACTAATTAAAAAAACCTCACCATTGTTAGAGGAAAAAATTTGGTAATAGGCTGTATCCACTATGATCCGATACAGCCCCAATTAATTCTACAATTTTAATAGATGGCCTGACCTGCAGGTAATTCGGCTTAAGGCAACTATTCCAAACCTTAAAGCACCAACGGTTTCAACTCATATTTAAAAAAATAAATTTTGAGAATGGATTCGTACCGGGGCTTTCCATCGAATTTATGAGCTTAATTTAACGTAGCAGAGAAATGTCAAAAACTTAAGAGGCATTTAATAAAACAAATATCTTTTTTACAGAGATCATGTTAAGTTAGATCAACTATCTGTGCGATAAATGGTTGTAACAAGTGATAACCGACATTAAATTAAAGACAACTTTTTGCGGTTTTGATTGTTCACCCTTGATCATCCTGTGTTGCCGGTGATCCTCATTCTCCTATCCTACTTGGGAGATGGCTATAATGACTTACTTTTATGATTGTATGATTGAAAATACTTTTGGGATAAACATCATTCCGCAGAACGATGGCGGAAGAGTGGCGGCGCTACACCGTTACCAAGTGATGGACACTCCGCCGGAGGATTGCTTTGATAACCTGGCCAAACTAGCCAGAGAGGTATTTTCTGTTCCCATTGCGCTTATATCACTAGTTGATGCTGAGCGGGTATATTTTAAGTCCAATATGGGTATGGGAAGTTCCAGAGAAACAAATCGAGGGAAGAGTCTTTGTGCATTATCCGTGCTGGATACAGAGGTCACCGTCTTTGAAGATGCCTTGAAAGAACCCTGCCTGGCGGCCAATCCCAATGTTGCGGGAGACTTTGGTTTGCGCTTTTATGCCGGTGCGCCACTTGTGACCAGTGATGGTTTTCTGATTGGAACCTTATGTGTGATCGATAAAGTTGCACGGGAATTCTCTGATTTGCAAAGGTGCATGCTGGAAAAAATGGCAACTGCGGTAATGGATCTAATCGAATTGCGCCATGCTTCGCTTTCCGACCGGTTTATTTACGAGAGCGAAAATCTGGCTCATGCTAGGTATAGTTCCAGTTTACAGACGATAAATGCTCAAATGTCTGCAACCAATGAAGAACTTGAACGCTCAAGAGATAGCCTGAAGGAGTTGAATGGTAATCTTGAGCAGATATTAAATATGTTACCCGCGTCAGTAGTGGTTATCCGTGGCTATGATCTGATTGTGGAAATGATTAACAACAGCAACCTTGACTATTGGGAAAAATCAAAAGACGAAGTGCTCGGAAAGCCTTTTCTGGAAATTTTGCCCGATCTGGCCGATCAACCTTTTGCATCACAGCTTAGGCAAGTGATGGCAACAGGTGAAATTATTGATGTGAAAGAAAGCCCGGTAATGTTTGATGCCGGAAATGGGACTATCCGGGAGACTTATGTTGATTATACTTATCAGCCACTTTCGGATCTATCGGGTGAGCGTACCGGTGTGCTGGTCATGTCTTTCGAGATCACCGACCGGGTAATAGCCCGGCGTGAGTTGGAAAGGTATGCGCATGAGCTTGTTGTAATAAATGAAAAATTGAGCATCAGTAACGAGGCGCTCTTTAAAAGTGAGCAGCGGTTTAAACTACTCATTGCTGAAGCACCTGTTGCAATCGGTGTACTCCGCGGAAATGATTTATTGGTAGAATCAGCGAACGCTAAACTTCTAGAAGTATGGGGGAAAGATAGTTCGGTTGTAGGTCTTTCCTTATCGGATGCATTGCCGGAAATTGCCAACCAGCCTTTTTTGGGAATTCTGCGAGATGTTTACAATACGGGTGTTCCGTTTTTTGCCAGTGAGATCCGGGCAATGCTGGAGCATCAGGGTGAGCTGAAAGAAATTTTTTTCAACCTGGTGTATCAGCCCTTGAAAGATTCGCTAGGGTTGGTTTCTGACATTGTAATAGTGGCTGCTGATGTTACTGAGCAGGTGAATTCCAGACATGAGGTGGAGCGTGCGGAGCTCATCACCAGGCTGGCTATAGAAGGAGCGAATGTAGGAACATGGAATATTGATACCCATAGTGGTGAAATCGTAGCATCGCCGAGATTAAAGGAACTTTTTGGTTTCCCGGGAGATTCTAAAATTAGTGTCAGTGATCTTGTTGGTGCTATAGATTCTGAATTCCGCACGCAGGCGGTGGCGCAGATGGAAGATGTTATCGCAAGCGGGGGCAGTTATGATATCACTTACCTGGTAAATGGGGCGATGGATGGCAAAAAAAGATGGCTTCGTGCTTTTGGTAAGATGAATGGTGAAATTGCAAATGAACGTTCTATGTTTACCGGGGTCGTTATGGACGTAACAGATCAGCTACAGGATGAAATCAGAAAAAATGATTTTATTGGAATGGTAAGCCACGAGCTTAAAACTCCCCTAACCTCGCTTACCGGTCATCTGCAACTATTACAGAGAAAATTAGCAAATGGCCAGTCTTTGTCGGCTGATATGTTTGCAACACCGCTAAAGCAGTCCAATCAGATGGCCTCACTGATCAACGGCTTTTTAAATATTTCCAGACTAGACTCGGGTAAAATCCATATCGACAAAACCGTTTTTGATCTTTTTGTACTGATCAAAGAGATATATCAAGAAAGTACGTTGATATTTAGTAACTATCTTTTGACTATCGAAGGATGTAGCGAGCTAATACTCTCCGGAGATCGGGTCAAAATCGGTCAGGTAATTAATAATCTGATCAGTAATGCTGCAAAATATTCTGCAGTTGGATCCAGGATTGACATTCGCTGTACTTCTAGTAAGGGAAAGGCTTTGGTTTCTGTTTCTGATCAGGGCATGGGTATCCGTACAGAGGATATGGATCGGATTTTTGAACGTTTTTACCGGGTAGAGGAAAATATAAATGTATCTGGTTTTGGAATTGGTCTTTACCTTTGCTCGGAAATTATCGCCAGACACGGTGGTAAAATCTGGGTGGAAAGCGTGCTTGGAAAAGGCTCGACATTTTATTTCGAGCTTCCTCGATAATTACAATATGAAAAGGCTTCCAATAGCTTACCTGCATAAACTATGAGATACCTTACTCTTCCCTTGACTATTCGTAGTTTGTTGAAATCCAACTTAATATACTTTGTAGAATTAGACACCTATTGCAACCACATGCTTTTGATCTGAAAATTACGCCCTAGTTTGATAGTGGGAATGACCTTGTCACAAATAGCATATACCGGACCCTGGAATTATTATAAAGCTATTTCCTAGATTTAGATTTTATATCGACCTCCAATATTTCGAACTGTTGATAAATTGGAAAAAAACTACAATAAGACCATATATTGGAACGAATAACGCCATATTCCATCTGGCATTTATAAAGTGTCCGAAAAAATAACCCACACAATTGAATGTTTTTCCTTTGTTTTAATACCATTCATTGGTACTAATGCAGGATCTTTGGCCAGATTCGCCAAATACGTCGTTAGTACCGGACATTGTTTTTTTTCTATAAACCTTATCTAACTTGTTTCGGTTTAGCTAGTAGAACCTTTAACTTCTGCAGCGATGAAAAACAACAAAAATTACACTGGCCGCGATGGAGCCAACGAGAGCTTATGGCAATCGGAAATTGAATTCGGGAGTAAAAATAAAGATGCTGATCAATCCCTATTCCCAGCCGACGTGTATGATGTGTTAATCATTGGCGGTGGGATTACCGGCTTGAGCACAGCGTTGAAGCTTCAGTCCAGCGGCCAGCGTTGCCTGGTGCTTGAGGCCAGAAACATTGGCTTTGGAACTACGGGCGGTACCAGTGCGCATTTAAATACTTTTCTGGATGCGAGCTATCCGGAGATTGACAGTGATTTCGGAGTAGACGCATCAAGGTTGATGGCACAAGCATCAAAGTCAGTTATTGCCGAGATCGAGCAGAATATTGTTAACTATAACATTGATGCAGACTTTAAATATAAGGATGGCTATCTTTTTTCTCAAAATAAAAAAGAAAGTAAGCAGCTGGAGGACATTTTATCCTCGTCCCTGCGTGCCGGTGTAACGGTTGCAGAGGTAAATGAAAATGGAATAGGAATCCTTTTCCAGCGGTCTTTATTATTTTCTGGTCAGGCGCAGTTTCATCCCATAAAGTATATCCAAGGTCTTGCCCGCGCCTTTGAATCGCTTGGTGGAGTAATCAGGGAAAATGCGATGGTGCAGGCGACGAATATCGACGCGGGGATCCACTTCGCGGAATCCAGTTGTGGCATGTTTGGAGCAAAACATCTGGTCTGGGCCACCCACATTCCCCCGGGTATAAACTTGCTTTCTTTCCGTAATGCGCCTTACAGGAGTTATGTTTTGGCAGTAAAACTGAAATCTGGCAGCTATCCGGACTGCTTGTCTTATGATTTGCAGGAGCCTTACCATTATATCAGGAGCCATGAAACTGATGGGGAAAAATATCTCCTTATTGGAGGTGCTGATCACAAGACGGGGCATGATGATGTGCAGAATGCCTTCGCGGATTTGGAAGAATATACCAGAGCAAATTTTAATATCGCTGAGGTATCCTTCCGCTGGTCGTCCCAGTATTACGTACCGGTTGACGGTCTGCCTTATATTGGCCAGCTTCCTGGCGGATCAGCGCACACCTGGGTAGCTACTGGCTTCAATGGAAATGGGATGATTCTGGGGAGTTTAGCGGCTTCGGTGATTACGGATTGTATTTTAGGGAAAGAGAATGAGTTGATAGATTTGTTAAGTCCATCCAGGTTGAAGCCGATAGCAGGTTTTACAGGTTTCGTGGAAGAAAATGCGGACGTAGCTTATCGCTTTATAGCCGACCGTTTTAGTACACAGCACCTGGAATCTTTGGCAGCGCTTGCCCCGGGTGAGGGTATGGTAGCCAAATTTGATGGAGATAAACTGGCTTTGTATAAAGACCGGGATGGAAAGGTGAATGCACTGAATCCAACTTGTACGCATGCGGGCTGTATTGTATGCTGGAATCCTAGTGAAAAATCCTGGGATTGCCCTTGCCACGGAGGCAGGTTCGCGGTTGATGGTGAGGTGTTGACTGGCCCACCCAAAACCGCTTTAAAACGTGTAGAGATTGATTGGAAAGAAAAAAATTAGTTCACTATGTCTAGCTGTTCTATATTAAGGAAGTATCTATCAATAGTCAAAAATTATTAGCCGTAGAAATGACCTCAAAAAAGAATACCTGCCAGGCAAAGTGCCGGGTTACAGTATCTCCTTTCCCACAATCTGCTTGCGTCTTACTTTGATGAACAAATAAATGCATAGTCGATTTTGGATGTTGCGATTATCTTTAGGGATAACTAAAGTTTAAATACTGACTTCCAGGTTTTCCAAGTTCCGAGAGAAAGCCCCGTCCATAAGGACGGCAAGATCAATTGTGGAGAATTGTACAGCTGGTCAAACACCCGCGTGGTTAAGTTCTGGGCTAAGTGCCTAGGAAATTTGTGTTCTGTTATCTCGCTTTTGCAAAAGGCAGATTGGCTTTTCCTCCTAATGGATGGTTTGGAAATAAATGAAATTATTACTTTCCTGTGTGACGCTAGATAATTCCGCTGCTGGATTTCAACGGCCTTACCCGACAAACGATCTTCCTGATGCAACAATTGGCTACCACCCTGGCTGTCTTGCAAGCCTAAACGCTCCAATATTTAGCTTCAAAACGGATGATGAATGAAACTCTCCTATTTCAGTCCGAGATAAGTATTATTTTATTGCATTTAGAGGATAGGTCAGATTTTCATTTTTTTAAGTGCTTTTACAGAAGTTAAATGATCAATAGTTAAAGATGAATGTCAAAGGCTTGGCAATTCGATCGTTTCTTCTAATTCAGAGACTCCCAACCGTTTAAGGATCACCTCGCGCAGACGCTCTTGGTGCTCATCCCCCCATTGTCCCATAGCTGCGATCACAGGAATTAAGGTGTTTCCAAATTGGGTCAAACTGTACTCTACCTTTGGTGGTACAACTGGAAAAACCTTTCTTGCAACCAGGTCATGATCTTCAAGTTCTTTTAGCTGGATGTTCAGTACTCTGCGAGAGGCATCAGGGATTTTGCGCTGCAGCTGGCTTGGCCGCTGGTATCCTTGGTCAATGAACCATAACAGACGTATCTTCCATTTGCCAAAGAGTACCTCTCCAACGAGATCAAGTCCGCAGTTCAAATTGGGTGTTATCTTTCTTTCGTACATTCAATAAAGTTACGTCTATGTTCCAAGTTGCACAATAGGGGAAAAATTTATCCCTATATGAATCGTATTTCCGTACTTGTGGGAGATGATTTTACGCACCAATTTTGTCCCATAAACAAATCTCAAAAATGGAACAATTCAATTTCAATAACAAACTGTCAGGTAAAATCGCCCTCGTTACCGGAGGAACAAAAGGAACCGGAAAAGCGATTGCCGATAGACTCTTGCAAGCTGGTGCAACGGTCATTGTCACAGCAAGGAATGCACCTGAAAAAAATAACACCAATTTACACTTTATCCCTGCTGATCTTAGCAATGCAGACGGCGCAAAAAAAGTGATTGAAGAAGTACTATCTACTCACGGCAAACTAGACATTCTGGTTAATAACCTCGGTTCTTCGGAAACTGCGGCCGGCGGTTTTTCAGTGCTCACCGACCAGGACTGGGAACTTACTATCCAAGCAAACTTGCTTGCACCGGTTAGGCTCGACAGAGGATTTTTACCACAGATGATTAAACAAAAAAGCGGCGTAATTATCCACATTGCCTCTATTCAAGGCAAGCTGCCTCTATATGACTCAACTTTACCTTATGCTGCAGCAAAGGCAGCACTAATCAACTACAGTAAAGGTCTTTCCAAGGAAGTGACTTCCAAGGGTGTACGAGTACTGACCGTTTCGCCAGGATGGATCAAGACCGAAAATGTCGGACGCTGGCTTGAGACCCTGGCGCAGGCATCGAACATTTCTGTAGAGCAGGCACAGCAGGGTGTCATAGATGCACTAGGCGGTATACCCTTTGGAAGACCGGCGGAGCCAGAGGAAGTAGCGGAACTTGTTGGATTTTTAGTGTCGCCAAGGGCAAGTTATCTTACCGGAACCCAGTTTGTTATTGATGGCGGTACAGTGCCGACTGTCTAATTCTAATTTAATCAACGTTTTAAGAATAAAAACATGAATCTACCAAAAGTAATCACTGATCTTGCCGAAGCACAGAACAACTTTGACAACATTGCCTATGCCAATTGTTTTTCAAATGACGCCGTAGTCTTCGACGAGGGGAAAAACCATTATGGAAAAAAAGAGATAGAATTATGGATAGCAGATGCTAATGACAGATATAAAGCAACGATGAAACCTTTGAGTTTTGAGGAAAAGCAAAATAAGAGCATTCTAAAGGTGGAGGCATCTGGAAATTTTCCAGGGAGCCCGATCGTAATGAACTACCACTTAAAGATAGTTGACGGACTGATTGAATCGCTAGAGATCACAGGTTAAAAAAAATGGCTGGAAAACAGCCATTTTTTTTAAACCGGCCAATTCTACTCACAGATACACATCAACATTACCAAGCTCCGAAATTAGTCGAAGCCAATATTCAGGTACTAATTAATAGTGCCTTCGACAGCTTTGGGTCATCAATACTATACCCTACTGCCGCGAACGGGGAAGTTAGCACCACCCTTTTGGTTCCTGCTTTTTTTGCATCGGTCAAACTCTCAGTGCTCCGTCCGTAGCGGGTATTCGTTACGGACAGCTAGCGTGGGATTCCTGTTTGAGCAAGCTGTAGGACATCGTTAAATCACTGATCGTCCTTATGATCCATTAACTTTGAAGATACAAAAGTTCAAATTCCTTCTCTAATATATTTCAATGCTCTTTGAAGATGTGCATCTACCACTCCACTCAAATCTTTGGCAGAGGCTTTAAAATAAATATCCGGTTTGATTCCAACACGTTGAGTTTCCCGACCATCCGGATAAAAAATACCATTTCCGGTGAAGCTAAAATGATACCCTCCGGGTAAAATTAGTCTTTTAACATCACCATCAGCGCCGGCTGTTTGACTGCCAATAACAGTGGTATTTGTACTAAACTGACGTAACATCATAGAAAACCACTCGCCCATGCTTTGAGTATTTTCATCAGTCAGAATTACTATTTTTCCTGAATACAAATCACCCATTGGTTTTGTGCCATCTTTAGCATCATACATATAGTTTTCAATACCTTCTCTATGTATAAAAGCGCCAGGATTTTGCAGGTCTGCAGCATAATAACGGGCAAAAGCAAATGGAGCCTTACCCAATACCAAGGGCAAATAGTAACCAAACAAACCCGGTGATTGAGGATATTTTCTCATATCAAAAATAATTGCCTTTTTATTTTTCAGTTCAGCTGAGTATTTTGTGAGGTCTACGTCTCTCGGCAGGTCTTTATCAAAAAAATTGCCCGCCCTGAACATGACAATATCTTCACCAATATCCACCCTGCCTTTAATACTTCTCTCTTCCATCCTCTTTTGAAGGATATCTTCCTCAATAATTTTGCTATTTAGTTTGTTGCTGCGGTCTAACATCACCAACTTTAGATTTACGTTGGCTCCATCTCTCCTTACTTTTACATTTATAACTTCGCTTGGCAAATTACTAAAGGCAAATGCATCACCCCTGTCATTATTGGATGTACTTAATTGCCTGTACATCACGGCATCATTGGATGCAGGAAGCAACGTACCTCTGGCCTTTAGCCAGGTTTCCGTTTTTATTCCATTAATGGAAACAATCTCGTCACCAACTTTCAAGGTGCTTCTTTCGGCCAAAGAATCAGTTAAGAATTTTTTAATTATGATGCTTTTTGCCTCCGCCTTGTAATCAAAAGGCGGATAATATCTGACCTTGAAAATATCATTGATCATCCTCAAATTACCAACCTCCATCAATTCTCCTGCATGTGTATCATTGATTGCTACAGCCAACATCAGGATACCTTTTTCATATCCGATTTTGTCATTAATCTTCCTGAAAACAGGAACCATTGTCTTCAGAACCTTTTTCCAATCTTTATCAATCACATATTTATAAGGGAAAAGATATTCGATAGCATTCCAGGCCTTTGCCAAGGCCAGCAAATTCATTTTCTCAACATTGAAAGCATAATCAATATAAGGGGCCTCATTTGGAAGATCGTTTTCATACCACACCACAGGAATATACTGATGTTTGCGGCTCAGATTAACCTGATTGGACAGGAGTGTTAATTGTCGTCTCAGAGCAGAAGTATACCTCTTGTTTTTTATCCAGTGATAGTCAGCATTTTTCAACAGGTACTGATAATTTTTAGATTTATATTGGTCGTATCCCTGTGCCTGCGCCGCGAACGTAGGATCAACTTGTCCTATCATTGCGGGCACCAACTGATTGAATTGCTGATCATCAGCAATTTTAACAGAATCAATCATTGCTAAGAATACTTTATCTGCATCAAATTTACCCGTTATGCTTTTTTGAGATTTGTATTTAACCAGCCCCCATATCTGGATGAACTGCTTTATATTCTCATTTTGGGTCTTTATGTTTTCCGCTTGTGCCTTCGCATTAATGATGGTGAACAATAAGATTACAAATAAGGTGTAGTTTCTAATAGTTTTCATCGATTCTTTAGTTTAACTCCTCAAATGTGCATTAATGACGTTTCAGAATAAAAAGCGATTGACCAACGCCAAATTTTTGTTGACAAGCAGGAATCACGCATCAAATCAATCTCATGTATACTTTAGTCCACCTTGTCAATAAAATTGACCCTTTAGTGTATTTATTTTCTTGCGAATTTTAAATTAACATAATTTTAAAGCATGAATAAACGACTATTTTTCTACCTGCATATTGGCTATTGGTTATTGGTACTGATGCAAGTGTTGCTGGTAGCCCTTGGTACCGGAGTTTTGGGTACACATTTTGATTTGCGGCTATTTCTATCCATTGTATTACCGGTTAAAGCTTTACAAATTGCCTGTTCAGCGTTATTCTTTTATATAAACTACCTTTTACTGATCCCATATGTATTAAAAAAGGGAACAATTCTTAACTATATACTTTCATTAGCAGGTGGTATTATTGTTTTCAGTCCCCTTTATTATTTAATGGAACAAATTGTATATCCTTTGATAGGTTGGAAAAGCTATGACATGGATCTAGACTTCTTTTTCGCTTTCATCGTTACTCTAGGTTCTAATTTTTTGAATATATTTTTGGGCCTATTGCTGAGTTACCTAATGGATTGGCGAACCATCCGTGCCGAAAAAGAAGTAGTAGAAAAGGAACAGCTAAAAACAGAACTGGCCTTCTTAAAATCGCAGGTAAACCCACATTATCTGTTCAACACTATAAACGATATCTATTCGCTTTCCCAACAGCAATCTAAAGAAGCGCCGGAAGCCCTACTTAAGCTCTCCGAACTGCTGCGCTATATGTTAAGAGAAAGTGATGACCCCTATGTGCCATTGACCAATGAAATAGATTACCTGAACACCGTGATCGACCTACAAAAAATTGGACAAAAAGGCAATTCGTATATCAATTTTAAAGTGGTAGGCAAAATAGAACATCAAAAGATTGCTCCTCTTATTCTAATCAATTTTATAGAGAATGCATTTAAACATGGTATTTTTAAAAATAAAGAAGAGCCCATTCAAATTGTAGTTACTATTGATAAGCAGGCTTTTCATTTGCATCTTAGCAATAAGATCAATGTTGTCAAAAAAGACAGAACAGGCGGAATTGGCTTGGTTAATGTTCAAAGGCGGTTGGCACTGATCTATCCAAACCGTCATAAGCTATTAATTGACCAGAAAGGTGATACTTTTATTGTTGAGTTAAAAATTGACCTATATGATTAGATGCATTGTTGTAGATGACAAACCCTTAGCTATTGATGTCTTAGAAAATTATATTTCTAAAGTTCCATCTCTGAGTTTAACTTTTACTACCGTTAACCCTTTAGATGCCTTAAACAAGGTAAGTGAGGGTGAAGTAGACCTGGTTTTCCTCGACATACAAATGCCCGAGCTCAGCGGTCTACAGTTCATGAAGATCGTAAAGGGGAAATGTTTAGTTATCTTAACGACCGCTTACGCCGAGTACGCACTGGAAGGTTTTGAGAATGATGCTGTTGATTATTTATTAAAGCCCGTTTCATTTGAACGTTTTTATAAAGCTATAGAAAAAGCCCAGCTGATATTGAAAGGTCTGGACAAAATAGCCAAACCAAACACAGCAATCATCCACCCAAGGGAAAATGAAGTCTCACATATCTTCGTAAAAACCGAATACAGACTGGTTAGGGTTAACATAGCTGATATTTTATATATTGAGAGTTTGCAGAACTACGTGATGATTTATACATCCAAAGAAAAGATCACAAGTCTGCAAACCATGAAAAAAACTGAAGAGCAATTACCTAGCGGTCAGTTTATCCGGATCCATAAGTCTTTTATTGTAGCGATTAACAAGATTAGCAGTATCGAAAGAAACCGTATAAGCATTTGCGAGAAATCAATTGCGTTGGGAGACGTTTACCGCGAGGCATTTTACAAAGCGATAGAGAATACTTAGCATTTAACTATTCGATAGAAGCTGTCTATTAATCGAATTTTATGTTATCCCAAGAATGAAATACAACAAAAGTAGTTAAAGCCCATTAAAAACATGTGAAATAAACGTAGACATGACGTAAACAATTTTCAATTGTTTTAAATACAATTGCGGTTCTTCTGTTACTGACCTCAACTTTTGAAGCAAAAAAGCGAAAGCTTTTCAATCCGGCGCAGAGGCACTGATTTGGATCTGACCCCGAGTTCGCAGCAGACCAATCATCTGGTTGATTTTGAAGAAAAGAGCGTAATTGTTGCCACAGCTTTAGAAACTGGTTCGGCAAAGTCCCTGGATTAAGGAAAAATTTTAGTGCTGCGCTCCAGTTTTCAGAATGCACAGCACTTTTATTTGCGCGTAGCTTAGGCTAAATGACTAACCAGCTCTTGCATTGGGATACGCACCTTTTTCATGCCTGCCAAATAATCGTTTGCTGTATCGCGGTATCCAATGGAAAGAATAACGGCGCTATGCAGATCTTGAGCTTTTAAGTCCAGTAGTTCGTCAAAAAGCGCTGGATCAAAGCCTTCCATCGGAACTGCGTCAACTCGTTCGCTGGCTGCAGCAGTAACGGCGGTACCCAGCGCGAGGTAGGTTTGTTTATCTGCCCAGATGCTGTTCTGCTCATCGGTTTTGGTTTTAAAGTAGCCGTCAATGGCATTGAATAACGGATCTAGAGTGGCTAAAGGTAAGTCCCTTTCCTTTGCGGTCAGTTCGATGAGCCTGGTAACGTGCTGAGTGGTGACTTTGTTGTAAGCGGCAAATATGATGAGGTGTGAAGACTCTGCAATCTGGCTGTTAAAGGAGCTTTCACCAAGTTTTGCCCGCAGCTGCTGGTTTTCAATAACGAATATCCGGTAAGGTTGCAGGCCGCAGGAAGATGGCGAGAGGCGGATGGCTTCCAGTATAGTATGGAGCTTTTCTTCGCTCACTTTTTCTGTGGTAAATTTCTTTACGGCGTAGCGCCAGTTTAAATCTTGTAGGATGTCCATGTGAATTATTTTTTTGACAAAGCTAAATTGTAAAGATGACAATTTGTAACTTTGTGACAAAAAGTAATAGTGACAAAGGAGTCACCTTGATGCTTTTGACAAGGTTATGGAAATGGGAACGATTTCTCCGGTAAAGGATTGCGGTCAGAAGATTCTGGCTATTCATGATACGATGGATGTGCTGAGTGGCAAATGGAAAGTCTCTATAGTGGCCTGTTTATGTTATAAGCCGATGCGGTTCTCAGAGCTACTGAAAGAGGTCAACGGTATTGCCGGTAAAGTCTTAAGCCGTGAGCTGAAAGATATGGAAGCCAATCAATTGATTTCAAAGACAATGGTGAGCATTGCACCCCTTGTGGTGCAGTATGAGATTACAGATTATGGCTCTTCGTTAAAGGAGCTGACGGAGGTAATCGCGAACTGGGGGATCAAGCACAGAAAGCAGATTATAGGACGTTAATTTTTTTTCGTTAGCAAAAGATCATATTAAGTCCTGCGCAGCCAGGAGAAATTATCCTATCGGCCGTTGGGCCGGACAGAAAAGGCAGCTTTACTGAGGGAATTGATGGGGTGATGTAGGTGACTCGGATTACCTGCAGGCGTCTGACTTTCGCTACCGACTTTGCGTTAAGGAAAGTTTCAATTCGCGGGAAACACCTGCCCGTACAAAATATGGTTCAAAAAAAATTTAATGAGTAAAAAGCCGTTTTGGAATCACTAAAGCATAAGGCACCCTTTAAAGTGTCATTTCAAGAAATCATCAAAAAGGTACTTCCTAATTTGAAAAACCTGTTAGGAATTTACGAGAAAGGAAATATCTTTCAGAAGCATTCTATTGTTAGTACGGTGTTCAAAGATTCGTTGGCCCAAAGTAATGGGTATTTAGAACGCCATATATCAATCCAACGTTCTAACATAACCTACTGAATGTCAAATAAAAAGGTCTGCTCTTTATGAACAGACCTTTTTATTTGACAAAATCTTCGTTAAGTACCCAGAAGCAGATTCGAACTGCCACGCCGTTGCCAGCGCCACCCCCTCAAGATGGTGCGTCTACCAATTTCGCCACCTGGGTTTATGCTGCAAATATAGATTAATTTTGGATTTTGTAAAACGAAATTTAAACTTCTATCTCTAAGCCATCGTAAGCAAGAAATACATTCGCCGGCAAATCCTTCTCTACCTCTTCATGTAAGCCTAAATTGTGGCTGATGTGTGTGAGGTATGTACGCTCCGCACCTATTTGGACTGCTAATTCAATAGCCTCTGATAAAGTTAAGTGCGAAACATGAGACTCTTTCTGTAACGCATTCAATACCAAAAACTTAGTTCCTCTGATTAATTCAAGAGATTCAGAAGAAATGGTTTTTGCATCTGTAATATAAGTAAAATCTCCAATGCGATAACCTGTAATTGGCAACAAATGATGCATCACCTCGAAAGGCATAATTTGGGTTCTGCCCACAGAAATTTCCATCCCGTTATGTACTGTATGCAGATTTATTTTAGGCAGGCCGAAGTATTTCGTATCTGCAAAAATGTAATAAAATTCACGTTTCAAAGCCGTCTGTACTCGCTCAGTCGCATAAACATCAATCACTTTGTGTTGAAGATAATTGAATGGGCGAATATCATCCAACCCGGCAATATGGTCTTTATGTTCGTGAGTGAAAAGCACGGCATCCAGATTTTTCACCTTTGCCCGCAGCATTTGATAGCGAAAATCAGGTCCACTGTCAACAACCAAATTTTTATCGTCCGTTTCAATTAAAATTGAAGTACGCAAACGATTATTTTTGAAGTCTGCAGAGGTGCATACTGCGCACGGGCAAGAAATTACTGGAACGCCCTGAGAGGTACCGGTACCTAAAAATGTGATTTTCATTTACGTAAAAAGTCCTTTCTGCAAAATGATAGGTGGAGGTTATAGATCAAAATAATTCCATTTGCTTTAATGAATGATAAAACTGTCTTTGTTTGTCTTCGAATAGATTTTCATCGGTATTGGTTTGCTTAATCAGCGTAATCAATGCAGCAATTTTACCTTCCAGATTAGAAAATTTATTGACCACAATAACTTTATTGTGCTCCAGTAAACAAGATCCCGTTCTGAAATTTCCTTTTTCATACCGAACCTTAAATCCCATGGTCAGAAGCAACTGTTCGAGCTTTTCTAATGAATGATTGGTAATTGGTAAAGACATTGAAGCAAACTTAGAGAAATCCGCGGAGCATTCATAAAACACGGCATTTTTTTTCGTTCAAATCTTGATTTTTAATCCTGAATGATGTGAAATTTCAAGACTATAAAATAAGAAAGGTCCAGCTGTAGCCAACTGAACCTTTCATATGGTGAGTGCGGATTATCTTAAATCTACAACTTCCACACCTGGATATTTTTTTGCATCAAAAGAAAAGGTAGTCTCAGGAACACTAACATTTGGTGAAAAAGATTTCACATTATATGTATACTTATTTCCATTCTTATCGAACAAAACCACGTTGGCAATTTGTTTTGCGGCTTTATCTATACTCAACCTTACTTTAAAAATTGATTTCTTAGCATCGAGGGGCGTAAGATCAATCATTTGATAAATCTTCGACCCAACTTTCTGATCTCCAGTGTACAAATATTTAAAGCCATTTTCATAAATCGTAAAAATTTTCGCTGGATTAATAGCATCTCCGCTATTGTCTACGTTGCTTACCTGAACTTCTTTATCCTCCTTAAGATAAGTCCATTGGCTTTTCCCATCGCTAAATAATTCCTGATTTGTCATAGCAACTTTGTATTTGTTAGCACTTGCTTTCACATACAATGTACCTTGCTGTACATCTTTAACATTTGCTTTAGGGTTTTCGAGCGTAAATGTAAAGTCGGATTTTACAATTGTATACGATTTGTATTTTTTACTTACTTCTGCTAAAATGGCTTTTGCTTTTGCATCTGTTTGAGCGAAAGAAACTGTTGCACTGGCAACAAGAATTAAAACTGCCGAAAAAATCTTCTTCATCTTATCTTTTTATTTGAACTACATTATAGAGTAATTTTTATCCTATTGGTTTAATTACACTTTGTTGTTCAGGTTATTCAAGAACTGTTCCAAAGAATATTCGTCAGGATACAATACCTCGCGGGCCTTGCTGCCTTCAAAAGGGCCAACAATTCCAGCCGCTTCTAACTGATCTATTATTCTACCTGCCCTGTTGTATCCCAATTTCAGCTTACGCTGGATTAAAGATGTTGAACCTTGCTGGTGCATTACAATTAGCCTTGCAGCATCTTCGAAAAACTTATCGCGCTCATTCGGATCAAATTCAACTTTGGAACCTTCTCCATTTTCATCAACATATTCCGGCAGCTGATAGGCCTCCGAATAACCACGCTGATTGCCAATATAGTCAGAAATGCGATCTACTTCCGGAGTATCTACAAACGCACATTGAAGACGAATTAAATCGCTTCCGGTAGCCAAAAGCATATCACCCCTACCAATCAGCTGATCAGCACCACCGCTGTCCAAAATTGTTCGCGAATCTATTTTCGATAACACCCTGAATGCCAGACGCGCCGGGAAATTGGCCTTAATTGTACCAGTAATAATATTTACCGATGGCCTTTGTGTAGCCAGAACCAAATGAATACCAATAGCACGTGCAAGCTGAGCCAAACGTGCAATCGGCGTTTCTACTTCCTTACCCGCCGTCATCATTAAATCGGCAAACTCATCCACAACGAGAACAATAAAAGGTAAAAAACGGTGCCCGTTATTTGGATTTAGCTTACGCTTGATAAATTTATCGTTATACTCTCTCAAATTCCTCACCTGCGCATCTTTTAGCAGATCATAACGTTGATCCATTTCGATACACAGTGAATTTAATGTATTAATAACTTTTTTCGTATCAGTAATGATTGCATCTGCCTCTCCGGGAAGCTTTGCCAAAAAGTGCCGTTCAATTTTATTGAATAAAGTAAGCTCTACTTTTTTCGGATCTACAAGCACAAATTTAAGTTCTGCCGGATGTTTGCTGTATAAAAGAGATACCAGAATGGCATTAATTCCCACAGACTTACCCTGACCTGTTGCTCCTGCAACCAATAAGTGAGGCATCTTCGCCAAATCAGCAATATACACTTCATTACTAATGGTTTTTCCTAATGCTATTGGCAAATCCATAGTAGTCTGGCTCCATTTTTCGGTACCAAGCACGCTTCGCATGGCCACCATTTCCGGATGCTGGTTTGGCACTTCAATACCAATGGTTCCTTTTCCAGGCATTGGCGCAATAATCCTGATACCTAATGCGGCAAGTGAAAGCGCAATATCATCTTCCAGGTTTTTAATTTTTGAAATACGAACACCGGGCGCAGGGATAATTTCATACAAAGTTACGGTTGGGCCAATCGTTGCTTTAATTTTATCAATCTCAATATTGTAGTGGTTAAGCGTTTCTACAATTTTGTTTTTATTGGCCTCAAGCTCTTCCGCATTTACAGATATTTTATTAGAGCCATAATTTTCAAGCAAGTCTAAATGCGGTTTTTTATATCCGGAAAGGTCTAATGTTGGATCATATTTACCAAATTGCTCAATCAGATCGTCAGATTTAATTTCCTCTTCACTTTTGGCAACGGTAAAAGCTGGCTCTGTCTTTTCTTCAATATCTGCCTCATTTTCAATAACAAGAGGCATACTTGTTGTAACCGGTGGAGGTGGCGTTGGCGCGATTGGAAGGTTAGTTTCCATGGGCGACAAAACCACAGAAGCCGAAATTTCTTCAGGCTGTTCTTCTTTTTCTTCGAAACGGTTAGGTTTTACAACTACATTCTGAGGTTTCCGATCGCTATTGAGATTCGGTTTCTCGCGCACCGGAAATTCTACCGGTTCTGAACGTTGTTCACGCACCAGTTCCACATTGTCTGTAATTTCTGGTTCGGAAAATTGTTGTTTTTTCTTCTTTTCAGGAAATTTGAAATCAATGTTATAGGCGATGATCAGGATTGTTAAACCTGCAAAAGCTACCAAACCAGCAACACCGGCTGCACCAATCTGTGCAGAAAGCAATTTATTGCTCCAATAGCCAAATTCTCCTTCAACATAATGTGGAGACTCTGCCCAAAAACCATGAGCAAAACCCAATGTGAGCGAAATATATAACAAAAAGAAAAAACTATAACCAAGTGTTTTGGATATAGAAAGTATTCTTACTTTAAAAAGTAAGCGGTACCCGATAATAAAAAATGCAAGAACAAACAGAAACGACGCGACACCAAACCATTCATAGATAAACTGGTGAGACAATAATGCACCAAACTTACCCAGCCAGTTTTGTACAACAGGAATGGTTACCCCAGAATCCTTAAGCTCTTCAGAGGTTTTAAAAAGATTGCCCCATCCGCCGTTCGCATCAATCACATAACTCTGATCATCTTGCCAGGTGAACAAATAGGAAGTAAATGCAATTAGAAAATATAATGATAGGATAACAAAAAACAATCCGATAATCTTAATTGCACGTCCATCCTGAAGATCAAAACTGGGTAAAAAATCGATTTTATCCCGCTGCTTCCGGCCAAAATTAACCTTTCCCGAAGTGCCATCAGCATTTTTTTCTCTAAACGTATTGGCTTTAAACTGGTTACCCCTTACCGACATTTCTTATCCTAAAAATTTAACAATGAACAAATATAAAATATATCCTTATATCTGTCATGAGTTTTATTTGATGGATCTTGTTTCGAAAATAAAACAGCAATTGAACTGAAAATTACAACACAAAATTAATTGTACAATTAAACCTTATAAAAAGTAAACAGTCTATCCAGTATCAACACATTGTTGATGCGTTTTGTCAAATGAAACGGATTTTGTTTTAGGTTTTAATCCCATTTTACCCGGATCGGCAAAATGGGATTTTTTATTATACGCTATTTTTTACTAATTTGAGTTGATTTTAGACCAAACAAAATGGAGATCGCTCAGCTCGAAGAACAAATTGAAGCCGGAAATTTAATGGCTGTTAAGGAAATCTTAATTCTGCAACCAAACCTTGCGAATAAGAATACCTCACACGGAGTTTCGCCCTTACTTTTAGCTTGTTATTACAGAAAACAAGACATTGCCAACATCATCGCTGAATTTACTTCAGACCTAACCCTGTTTGAGGCATGTGCTGTGGGGAAATTTGACACCGCAAGTGCAATTATTTTTCAGCACCCAGAAAAGATAAACCAATATTCTGAAGATGGTTTTACTCCATTAGGCTTAAGTTGCTATTTCGGACATGAAGATCTTGCTAAATTTCTGATACTTAAAGGAGCCGATGTAAATTTGCCTTCGAAAAATGGTTTTAATGTTTTTCCAATCCATTCTGCTGTTGCAGCAAATCATTACAATATCACTAAAACCTTATTAAAAAGCGGCGCATATCCTAATGTTTGCCAGAAAGCCGGACTTGCACCATTGCATACTGCAGCACAGCTTGGAAATATTGAGTTAATCATTCTACTTCTTGAACATGGTGCTGAAGTTACGCTGAGAATGGAGGGTGGAAAGTTGCCAGCAGACTTGGCCGCTGAGCGTGGATTTCAGGAAATTGCACAGATATTGAGAGATGATGATTAATAATTTGTTCCAAATCCGGATCAACAGTATACTGAGCATTTGAGCAGACCTTATTCCCAGATTTTGGACTTCATCCGCTTCATATAATTTCGGATATCCAAAACAATTGCTGCAAGAAAATAAAAAAGAATGGGAAAACCGACAGCCAAAAATGAAGAATAAATAAAAAACAAGCGTACTTTTGCCGTACTCATGTTTAACTTATTGGCTAAATAGGCAGAAACGCCAAAACTTTGCTGTTCAAAATAAGTGACAATTCTTTGAAACATTTTCGATTGGTTTAATGATCCTGTTTTAATTACCCCGGGCATTAACAAATTCTCTGCCACAGGTATTCGCATTTGTTTTTTAAATGTAACGAAAATCTTTTTTATTTCTTACGTGAAAATTACCTCCACAAAAATAAACGCGCCTATTCAACTCTTGTCAATTTTCATCAATTTTACCCCGATACTACAGCTCAGGCATTTTTTAGCGTTACAATATTCATTTCTCAAATGTAAAACTGCCTGAGACGAGGCAGCACGTTCTAATGAAATTCCTGCTGCCCTGTATTGCTTAACAATTATATTCTCTTCTGCAGGAAGCAGTTCTAGTAAACTCAGCGCACGCTCCACATAGACTTGGCTTGCTGTTTCTCGTCCGTAAGCAAAAAGAAATACTGCTACTGTATTGGATAAAATGTTGTTGATGGCTGCACGCCCAAGTTGCGTATTAACTAGTTTACTCGATTTTTTAAAATGATAATGGGATTGCCAGAAAGTATGAACAGGCAAATTTTCAAATAAACTTCTCAGCTGTTTAACATCGGGAGTTTCCAAAATTCTCGAAAACAAATGACTCGATTGGACAACAAGCGCGGCAAACTGAGCCAAACGAAGTGTCGGGAAGTTTTGAGGCCGCATGCGCAAAAATTTCCATGTAGCGGATGGCAAGGAATTTAAAGCATACTTCTTGCGAAGAAATCCAAATTCAGCACTTAAATCATTCGGATATTGTTCTGTAAACTGGCTATCAAGAAAACCAGCGGCGCCAAAAATCAGGGCTTCAATTTGAAATGCAGAACCTTTATGTTTTGCATATAGGCTTTGAGAAACAGTTTTGGCCAGCATTTCAAAAGGTAAGGCATTGACTTTAAAACCAAAATTACGTGCTAAAAAGCGATAAAAAGTTTCATCCCAGTTACCATGCAATTGGGATAACACCTCAGAAACCGCCCGGGATTTCATTTCTAATCGTTCAATCAGTATTCTGGATAACAAAGAGTGTATGGTCAGTTCATCAACATAACGAATTTGATGCATACATGGAAAATCGTTCAGATTGTAGTAAAGCTTTTCAAAGCGATTGATCAAAATTTCCGAAATTTTGTCCTTCAAGACCAAAACGGGCAATAGAGTTCCATCATCCCTAAAAATTTCACAATCGTGATGATACACAACATGCAGAATTACACTATCGTACGCAGCATCGTTCTGGTGATTGTGTTTTTTCCAATCTGACGATTTGATGTGTATCTCCACGTTTCCAACCCATGTGGTTTCACCAATTTTAATTTTCGCCCCGCTAAAATCGGGTCCGGCATTTTTATTATGCAATCCGGTTTGAAGAATTTTTAAATCTTCTCCGTTTGCACAAAAAAGCTTAAGCTGATCGAACGATCGAAATTGCCAAACATAGTGCAGGAAATCTTCCGGAAAATCCATATCCATTAAAATTATTGTTATTGGCCATATCCGAAATCGGGGCCTTTTATTCGCATAAATTTATGGGATGAATGTGCCTTTCAATTGCTTGAATAGAGAAGTGGCAAACATTACGATTAAGGTAAACATCACCGCTGGGCGGGAATCTTTCCAACAAGTCTGGTGACAGAGGAAAACATAAAGAAATGTAAAAAAGTGCCTACCTCAATCTATGTTAAGGTAGACATTAAAATTCGTATCTGATATCCGATCCGATCAAAAAAATGTTAAATTAATTCTGCAGCAATCAATATTTGCTCCATATCCTGCTGTAGTTTTAAAGCCTCTTCCCTTGCTTTTTCTGCAAAATCTTCACCGCTACCCGCATAAATAATTGCTCTTGAGGAATTAATTAGCAAACCGCAGCTGTTATTCAGCCCGTATTTACATACTTCTTTCAAATCTCCACCTTGCGCGCCCACACCTGGAACCAATAAAAAATGATCTGGCGCAAGCTTACGTACATCGGCAAAGGCCGAACCGCGGGTTGCACCAACAACATACATCATCTGTTCATCACTGGCCCAGTTCTGTGAAGTCTTAAGAACTTTCTCAAATAATTTCTCACCAGAAACATCCTGAAGCTGAAAATCCGAATGGCCACCATTTGAAGTTAAAGCCAAAAGAATTACCCATTTATCTTTGAAGTTAAGAAATGGTGTAACGGAATCGCTGCCCATATACGGTGCAACAGTAACCGAATCGAAACTCATTTCTGAAGAGTTTTCATTAAAAAATGTTTCGGCATACATTAACGAGGTATTTCCGATATCGCCCCGCTTTGCATCAGCAATGGTAAAAATATCTTCTGGAATATACTTCCAGGTTTCAATTAAATTTCCCCAGCCTTTTTTCCCATAACATTCATAAAAAGCGGTATTGGGTTTGTAAGCAACGCAAAGATCTTTTGTAGCGTCGATAATTTGTTTATTAAATTCAAGAATGGGATTTTCGTATTTCAACAGGTGTTTTGGGATCTTATCTAAAGAAGAATCCAATCCAACACATAAAAAAGATCGTTTCTTTTGTATCTGCTCAAAAAGTTGCTGCTTAGTCATATATGGCCTTATTTGCTGCAAATATGAAGATTTTTAACTTTTCAGAACGACAAATAAATACCAACAGCAATTATTTTTATAAACATTTTAAACTTTCTCTTGCAGTTTACGTTTCAAATACATAGAATTGCAACATAATTTCTCAACCGTTTATCTGAATATCCCAGAAAAATTTTATCAAGATTTGTTTTTTGTTACTGTTTTTTAAAAAACCAAAAGGTCTTTTTTATTCAGCTTATAAACATTTATGAAGCTATTTTGAGTAGAAAAAATTGTGAGCAACTCAATCCAGTTTCATAACACAAAAAAGAATTTATACACAATGAAACCGCCAGGCTTGTACTTTAAGCTTGTGCAGCTGATAACCCGCTGTGGTTATAGTTAAATAAAAATTTCTTGAAACATATATATTTAGAATGTTTAGCAAAACAGAATTAAATGAGAAGCTTACACCCGAGTTACGTGAGCTTGCTAAAACCTATGGCATAGAAGGTGCCGAATCCCTAAGAAAAATTGACCTTGTTGAAGTGCTATTGCATCAGCAAGAAATGATAAAAGCCGCACAGGGTGGCGAAGAAGCAAATCCCAAACCTGCAAATGCTCCGGCAGCAAAATCAAAAGCACCAAAAGCACAAAAGGTTGTTGAAGCACAAAAACCTGCTGATGTTGAGGTAGAAAAAGAAATTGAGGTAGAAAAACCGGCAAAAAAGCGGGCGAGAATTCATAAAGATGAAGCTGCCCCTACAGAAAAAACACCTTCAGTGACACTTTTTGATGAACCTGTGGCCAAACAACAGCCCGTTGAAAAACAACCTGCAGAGGTAAGTAAACCAATTTCTGCATTGATTGAAGAAACTGCAGAAGTACTGCCAGCAGCACCAAAACAACCGCGTGAAAAACAGAAAGAAGACAACCGCCAGCAAAAACAACCTAATGGTGGTAATCACAATAAAAACGAAAACAGCTATTCCAACCTGGATTTCGACAATGTAATTACCAATGAGGGGGTTTTAGAAATCATGCCTGATGGATATGGTTTTCTTCGCTCTGCGGATTACAATTACCTGACTTCACCCGATGATATTTATGTATCGCAATCTCAGATTAAACTTTTTGGTCTGAAAACCGGCGATACGGTAAAAGGAAGTATCCGACCGCCAAAAGAAGGCGAAAAATATTTCCCTTTGGTGCGTGTAGAAACCATCAACGGAAGAATACCTGCAGAAGTTCGCGATCGTGTTCCTTTTGATTATTTAACCCCACTTTTCCCAACTGAACGTTTAAATCTTTTTACGGACAATAACAATTATTCTACCCGTATTATGGATTTGTTTACGCCTATTGGTAAAGGACAGCGTGGTTTGATTGTGGCGCAACCTAAAACCGGTAAAACCAATTTACTTAAAGAAGTTGCAAATGCAATTGCAAAAAACCATCCGGAAGTTTATTTAATTATTTTGTTAATTGATGAACGCCCGGAAGAGGTTACAGATATGGCGCGTAGTGTACGTGCAGAAGTAATTGCTTCTACTTTCGATGAACCTGCAGAACGCCATGTAAAAATTGCAAATATTGTACTGGAGAAATCTAAACGTTTGGTGGAAAGCGGCCACGATGTTGTAATCTTACTGGATTCTATTACCCGTTTAGCGCGCGCTTACAACACAACCGCACCTGCTTCCGGCAAAATTCTTTCAGGTGGTGTTGATGCAAATGCATTACACAAACCGAAACGTTTCTTTGGGGCTGCCCGTAACATTGAAAACGGTGGTTCACTAACCATTCTGGCAACTGCACTTACTGATACGGGTTCTAAAATGGATGAGGTAATTTTCGAAGAATTTAAAGGTACCGGTAACATGGAACTTCAACTGGACCGTAAATTATCGAACAAACGTATTTTCCCTGCAATTGATATTACCGCTTCCAGCACACGTAGAGATGATCTGTTACACGACAGAGATACACTGCAACGTGTTTGGATTTTACGCAACCACCTTGCAGATATGAATAGCCAGGAAGCTATGGAATTTGTTCAGTCTCAGATCAAAGGAACTAAGAGCAATGAAGAATTCTTAATTTCTATGAACAGCTAGACGAGTTTTACGTTTGGGGTTTGTACTTTAGCGGTTCAAACCCCATGCGTTAAACGATAAAAACCATGTTAAAAAATTATATTCCTAATGCGATTACCTGTGCAAATCTATTTTCTGGTTGTATAGGGGTCGTTTTTGCTTTTAAAGGAGAACTGCAGTTTGCAGCCTACTTTGTAATCATTTCCGGTTTTTTTGATTTTTTTGATGGTATGGCCGCACGGTCGTTAAATGTTAAATCCAGCATCGGAAAAGATCTCGATTCTCTGGCAGATATGGTTAGCTTTGGCTTGTTTCCTGGCGTTATCATGTTTAAGCTTTTACAGCAGAGCGATTACGCTTCAGAATACCTGCCCTATCTTGCTTTCATCATTACTGTATTCTCCGCGTTACGTCTGGCAAAATTTAATAATGATGAGCGTCAGACAGAAGACTTTATCGGCCTGAATACCCCAATGAATACTTTATTCATCAGCTCGTTACCTTATGTTGCTGTAAGTCACCCGGAAATTATCGGCTCTACCCTACTTTTACTGGGTATTATTTTCTTAAGTAGCTTTTTACTGGTAAGCGAAATCAAAATTTTTTCAATGAAATTTAAAGATAAAAGCTGGGCAAATAACCGGGTAAAGTTTATTTTCCTTATAATTTCTGCCCTGCTCATTATTGTCTTAAAATTTGTAGCCATTCCGTTTGTATTGGTATTATACCTAACCTCATCCTTTATTCATTTCAAAGATAAGGCCTGAAAATTTATGCTCCGAGTTCAATTTTAAGTATCTTCAATTGTTCAAATACTTCATCAACCTGCTGTTTTAAGTGGTTAATTTTTGCGGAAAGGTGTTTATGAGAAGGTTTATCAATGACCTCAACCTCTATAGTTCTGATAAATTCTGAGAGATCTTTCCGGCCAATATAAGCAAAAACCGGTTTTATTTTGTGAGCTGCATCTGCTGCCTTACCCCAATCGCCCTCATTTATGGCCATCTCAAGGGCAGATATATAGAATGGCGTACGTAAAATAAATGTATCAAAAACTTCTAAAAGACTTTGCTTGTCCTCTCCCACCATTGCTACGAGGTAGGATAAATCTAAGGGATGGGCGTTTTCTTTTTGCTCCATAACCAAAACTAAGCAATCACAGACGAACTACATCCAATTTGTCTGTGATATTTTCCAAAATCTCAACAATCGTTTGTTTCAGTACTGGATGCACAACTTTCGGAGCAATTTCTGCAAGCGGTTGCATCACAAATTTTCTATTCTGCATCTGCGGATGTGGAATATGAAGCGTATCGGAAATATCAACAACCTGGCTTCCGTAGAGTATTATATCTATATCAATAAGCCTTTCTCCCCAACGCTCTTTCCTGATTCTGCCCAGTTCAAGTTCTATTTCCAATGCTATTTGCAGCAAATCTAAAGCACTAAGTGAGGTTTTTAGCGCAATGGCTTGGTTTAGAAAAGCAGGCTGATCGGTTTTACCCCACGCAGCAGTTTCATAAAGAGACGATTTTGCAGAAACTTTTCCCGCACGTTCATCCAGAAGTGCTATTGCCAATTGCAGATTTGCTGCTCTGTCTCCTAAATTTCCACCCAGTAACAAATAAGCTGTTGTATACTCTAAAGCCATATTAGCGTCGTGTATTTTTATATATTTACAAAACAAAATTAAAACATTTAAATGAGAGATTTTTTCAAGTATTTATTTGCTTCTATGCTGGGCTTCTTCCTGTCAATAATCCTGTTCGGCTTTGTCTGTTTTCTGATTATTATGGCATTGATTGCATCTGTAGATACCGATAAAACGGTTACTGTAAGTAACAATTCTGTACTTTTTCTTAACCTGGACCAAGCCATTAAAGAGCGTACACCCAAAAGAAGTTTTGCCAATCTGCCCATTATAGGATCTGATGAGAATGACGGAATTGGTTTGAACGATTTATTAAAGGCCATTCAAAATGCCAAAAATGATGATAATATTAAATGTATTTACTTAAGTGTAAGCAGCCCGAATGCCGGTTTCGCAACTTTAAGAGAAGTTAGAAATGCATTAATCGATTTTAAGAAATCACATAAAAAGATCATTGCCTATAGCGAAGTTTACACACAGGGTGCATATTATCTGGCCTCTGCAGCAGACCAAATCTACCTGAATCCGGAAGGCGCACTGGAGTTTAAAGGCTTCAGTTCAGAACTTACTTTTTTTAAAGGTACTTTAGAAAAAGTTGGTGTAGAAATGCAGGTAATCCGCGTTGGCAATTATAAAAGTGCTGTAGAACCCTACATTCTAGATAAAATGAGTGATTATAACCGCAAACAAGTTACCGCATACGTGGGCGGCTTATACAATACTTTTTTATCAGATATTGCGCAAAGCCGTGGCATCCGGAAGGACAGCTTGTATAACATTGCCGATAATTACAAAATTCGCACGCCTCAAGATGCTGTAAATTACAAAATGATTGATGGCATAAAGTATAAGGATGAGATTCTGGATGCTTTGAAAAAAATATCTGGAAAGTCGAAAACGCAAAACATCAGTTCAGTAACAATAAATGATTATGCTTCGAACAACAATAGCAATAAGAGTTCGGCTTCTAACCAAGTAGCAATTATTTACGCTAACGGAGATATTACCGGCGGTGAAGGTTCAGACAATCAAATCGGTTCAGAAAGAATTTCCAGAGCAATCCGTAAGGCCAGACTGGACGACGATATCAAAGCGATTGTTTTACGTGTAAATTCTCCGGGTGGAAGCGCATTGGCGTCTGACGTAATCTGGAGAGAAGTTGTGCTCACCAAAAAAGTAAAACCCGTAATCGCATCATTTGGCGATGTAGCCGCATCTGGCGGATATTATATCGGCTGTGCTGCCGACAGTATATTTGTTCAACCAAATACAATAACCGGATCTATTGGTGTTTTTGGCATCATCCCGAATTTTCAAAACCTACTAACCAATAAACTTGGCGTAACTTTCGATGGAGTTAAAACCGGAAAATTTGCAGATATCATGGCCTCTAACAGACCCATGACTGAGGGTGAAAGATTTATTATTCAAAATGATCTGAACCGGGTTTACGACGGTTTTATTTCGCGCGTAGCGGATGGCCGCAAAAAAAATAAAGCATATATTGACAGCATTGGCGGCGGCCATGTGTGGATTGGAACCGATGCCGTACAGATTGGCCTGGCCGACAGGATTGGAAGCTTTAATGATGCCGTTAAAGCAGCAGCGAAAAAAGCAAAAATCAATGACTATAAAATTGTGGAATATCCGGATGTAATTGATCCATTAAAGTCTTTACTTCAGGATGGTACAGACCGCGTAAAAACCTATTATACCAAACAGGAATTGGGTGAAAATTACAATCTATATCAACAAATGAAAAAGGTTGTTTCATCGTCTGGCATCCAGGCCAGAATGCCTTTCGAAGCAGTAATTAAGTAAAATAAATAAACCAGAAGGTTTCAAAATAGTATTTTAAGCTATTTTGAAACCTTTTTTTATGTCTGAAAAAAATTATAATCCGCTAAGTATTTTCCACTCCGGATGAAGCGTTAGGTAGGTGTTTACTATGGATACATTCTTTGGATGAACTGTAAGCGCGATGCTCTTACCTTTAAGAAATTCAAAACTGATCCCATCAGATTTCGAATCATAAACCAAAACAGTATCCTTATTTTCATTGATGTATAAAGCGGCTTTAGACATTCCGGGAAATTTACTTTGTGTATCTTCAAAATTCTTTCCAATAGTAAAACCATCCTGTGTTTTAAACTTTCTGGAATTTATGCGGATTTGTTTAACATCTTTCACACGCATAGAAGTATCGCGATAAGCAGAATAAATGGCCAATTCTGACGGATGACCGGCAATAGAGTCTTTTTGATACCAGATTCCCCAGGCTTTGCCCATTGCCGCGTCTCCGGCTTGCGGTTTTCCAAGTTTCTTTCCTACAGCTTCCATATCTGCACCCAATGAAATTTCTCCGACAGAAATTCCCGGAACCACTAAATACCGTTCATCGCCAATTTTACCGGGCCCAGATTCTATACTGGCAATAGAATCTACTTTATCTTCAACGCGTTTGGGGTATTTACATGCCATTAGTACTAACCCCGAAATCAGAAGGATGACTTTTGCTTTCATAAAATATGCAACAACTCATCATCTCCTTCTGTTTTAAAAGAATTACCGATAAAAAATCGTTCCGGTTTTCCTAATTTTACAGCCTTATGGAGAACAAAACCATCGCACGCACTTTACGTTTGCTTTCCCAGTTAATGGAATTGCATAATGAAAATCCCTTCAAAATAAAATCTGTTGCAAACGCCTATTTCAAAATAGATAAATTGCCGTTTTCTTTGAAAGACAAACCCCTGGAAGAACTGGATAAAATTGATGGAATTGGGAAAAGTCTTGCGGCAAAAGTCGCTGAATTGCTCCAAACCGGCGAGTTAAAAGAACTGAATGAAATTATTTCGGCTACGCCGGAAGGTGTTGTAGAAATGCTTGGTATTAAAGGTATCGGACCAAAAAAAATCGCCATAATCTGGCACACTCTTGGCATTGAAACTGTTGGAGAATTATATTATGCCTGCAATGAAAACCGTTTAATTGAAGCCAAAGGTTTCGGTTTGAAAACTCAGGAAGAAATAAAAAATGCCATTGAATTTAAACTGGCAGCAAACGGACGCTTTCTTTTCGCTCAGGTTGAAGGTTACGCAAAAGTACTGTTTACGGAACTATCAGAATGGTTAAAACAAACCGATCCGGAAACGTTAATTGGATTTGCCGGACAATTCAGACGTTCATGCGAAATTATTGACACGCTGGAGTTTGTAATTGGTACAAATCTGCAATCTACCCAGCTTTTAGATTTTGCCAATCTTTCTTTAATTGAAGGGGAAAATGCACTTCTGGCCACAACAGAAGCTGGTCTTAAAGTTAAAATCCACCTCAGCCCGAAAGATGATTTTTACAAAAATTGGTTTCTTCACACCGGTGCAGAAACGCATGTTTCAAAAGTTCTGACATTAGCGGGCATTGGCCCTTTCCCTACCGAAGAAGATATTTATACGCAGGCCGGATTGGCATTTATCCAGCCAGAACTTCGTGAAGATTTCGATGAAATAGAACTTGCAAAAGAGAACAAGTTACCCGTGTTAATTGAGTATGAGAATTTAAAGGGCATCTTACACAACCACTCAACATGGTCAGACGGGGTGCATACGCTGGAACAAATGGCGCTTTATTGCAAGGAAAATTTAGGCCTGGAATACCTTGGTATTTGCGACCACTCTAAAACTGCTGTTTACGCCAAAGGCTTAAATGAAGAACGGGTAATTGCGCAACATCTTGAAATTGATAAACTTAATCAAAAACTGGCGCCGTTTAAAATTTTTAAAGGCATTGAAAGTGATATTTTAAGCGACGGTTCATTAGATTATCCTGATGAGATTTTAAAAAAATTCGACTTTATAGTGGCTTCTGTGCATAGCAACCTACGCATGGATGAAGAAAAAGCGACCACTAGATTAATCAAAGCAATTGAAAATCCATACACTACAATTCTCGGACATCCTACCGGAAGACTGTTGTTAAGCCGTGCGGGTTATCCGATAGATTACAAAAAAGTGATTGATGCCTGTGCAGCAAACCGTGTAGTAATTGAGATTAATGCCAATCCTTTACGTTTGGATTTGGACTGGCGCTGGCACCGTTATGCATTAGAACAAGGCGTTTTACTATCTGTAAATCCTGATGCACACCGTACAGAAGGTTTCCATGATATGCATTACGGTGTTCTTGTAGCCAGAAAAGGCGGATTAAGCGCCGATAAATGCCTAAATGCCTTTTCACTTGAAGAAATTAGCAAATACTTTGAGGGGAAAAGAATTAGTCATTAGTCATTAGTCATTAGTCATTAGTCATTAGTCATTAGTCATTAGTCATTAGTCATTAGTGGAAACAATCGGTAAAAAGCTTGGTTTTCTTTTTTGGCTTTTGGCTTTATTCTTTTGCCTTTCACCTCCAACCTTTCCGCTTTCACCTTTTCCACCAAATAAAAAAATCAATCTATTTAATATCTTTGCCTCATGATAAGTGAACTAGCAAACGCCATATTTGAACAATCCATTTCAGACTATCACAAGTTTGATGAGATAGACCATCCTGTTGAAAATCCTTTTGATGCGGAAAGTCTGGAACACTTACTCTACGTAAAAAACTGGATTGATACCGCTCAATGGCATATGGAAGATGTAGTTCGGAATCCTCAGATTGATCCTGTAGAAGGTTTGAGCTGGAAACGCAGAATTGATGCGCAAAACCAGGTTCGTACAGATATGGTAGAATTTATTGACAGCTACTTCTTAAATCTTTATAAAGAAGTTCAGCCAATTGCCGACGCTAAAATTAATTCCGAAAGCCCGGCTTGGGCAATAGACCGTTTGTCTATTTTGGCTTTAAAAATTTTCCATATGCATGAAGAAGCTACACGCGAAAGCGCCAGTGCAGAACACAGAGCTTTATGCCAGGGAAAACTAGATATTTTACGCGCTCAAAAAGCCGATCTTTCTAAAAGTATTGATGAGTTGTTGGCAGATATAGAATCTGGAACAAAATACATGAAGGTGTACAAACAAATGAAAATGTATAACGATCCGAGTTTAAACCCGGTATTGTACAATAAAGCGTAATGGTTTAAATCGCCTTTTCGAAGCACGTAGCAATCCTACCAATTTGTCTTTAAAATTACTACGTGCCCAGAAATAACGACCACTTTAAAAAAATGGCATCGACTCAAAAAATCATTGTTCTACGTTTTTCTGCCATGGGCGATGTGGCAATGGTGGCTTCTGTTTTAAAAGAATTTTCTGAACAAAATCCTGCAGTAGACATCATCATGGTAAGTCGACTGGCGTTTAAGCCATTTTTTGATGGAATGCCGAAAGTTCAGTTTTATGCTATTGACCCTAAAACGCAACATAAAGGCTTTTTTGGTTTGTATAAGCTGTTTACAGAACTTAAAACATTAAAGCCAGATGCAATTGCAGACTTACACGATAATTTAAGAAGCAGAATTCTCTCCACATTTTTCAGATTGTCTGGTATTAATATAAAACGTATAGATAAAGGCAGAGCCGATAAAAAGGCGCTTACCAGGGCTGTAAATAAAATATTTAAACCGTTAAAACAAACAGTAGAGCGTTATGCAGATGCTTTCAGACAGTTGGCTTTCACGGTAAAGTTATCACATCAGCTGAAACCAGACAAACACAAATTACCTGAAAAAGCAGCTGATTTTTTCGCAAATACAACGAAGAAAAAAATTGGCATCTCACCTTTTGCTCAGCACAAATACAAAATTTATCCTTTAGATAAAATGGAAAAGGTTGTTGCGGAATTGAGTAAAACTTTCGATCTATTTATTTTTGGTGGAGGAAAAACAGAAAAACACATTGCACAACAGTGGGAAAAAAATTTTTCAAACACTTACAATCTGATTGAAAATTTCAATTTGACTGAAGAACTTGCGGTCATTTCAAACCTTGATTTGATGTTAACTATGGATTCTTCTGGCATGCACATGGCATCTTTAATGGGTATTCGGGCAGTTTCCATTTGGGGGCCAACGCATCCTTTTGCAGGTTTTCTAGGTTATGGACAATCAGAATTGGATTGTATCCAAATTGATCATCCGGCACGGCCGAATTCTATTTACGGAAACAAACCTTGTCTTTGCGGTGTTGAAAGCTGTATGGATTTAATAGCTCCTGAAACGGTTGTCGATAAAATAAAAAACATACTCAATGCCTAAGAATTTATTGCTGGTTAGACACGGAAAATCTGACTGGAGCCATACAAACTTAACAGATTTTGATCGTCCGCTAAATAAACGCGGCAAAGAAAATGCGCCGGAAATGGCCGAAAGGCTTATCCAACGCGGCGTACCATTAAGTCTGATTGTCAGCAGCCCTGCAAAACGCGCAAAATCTACTGCAAAAGTATTTGCCAAAGCTTTTGGTTTTGATTCAATTAGATTGGATGAACGCATTTATGAAGCAAATTCGAAAACACTACTCAGTGTAATAAATGGGTTTGACGATAGTGCCGAAACGATTGCAGTTTTTGGCCACAACCCTGGTTTTACAGATTTGGTTAATGAGTTGAGCGACGCCGGCTTATATAATATTCCAACGGCAGGCATGGTGCTAATCAAATTTGAATTTGACAGCTGGAAAATGATTAGCCGTGGAACAGGAATGCTTGAGTTTTTTGATTACCCGAAAAATACGGATGAAATGTAATTCTGTTTTACAGGTTTATGCGAGAAACTGTTGTTAATAAACCCGAGTGAAGCGGCATTTCGCCTCTTCAGCGGAATACAGCGGAAAGCGGGACTGCATGTACCGAGAAGCATGGAACAACTGTTTTCAAAAATAATATCACAACCTGTAGAAATTCAAATATTTAATTATCTTTGAGCATAAAATAACGAAATCTGACAATAGACATTTCGGTGAATTCTTAACTTAAACTCTGCTGGTTATTTCATAATTCATATTGTCAGTCCATTTAATCCATTAAATTTATCTTTACATGAGTTTTGATTATAATACTACGCGCAGCCATCTGATTTTATCTGAGTATGGCCGAAACGTTCAAAATATGGTGAAGTACATTTGCGAGTTACCGACCATTGAAGAACGCAATAAATATGCCCAGGCAGTTATAGACCTGATGGGTTTCCTGCAACCGCATTTACGCGATGTTGCAGATTTTAAACATAAACTTTGGGATCACCTGCATATTATTTCGGGATACCAGATTGATGTTGACAGCCCTTACCCGAAACCTTTACCAGAAAATGCTTTTATAAAGCCGGCGCACATTGGCTATCCGCAGCAACGCATTACCTATAAACATTATGGTAAAGCGGTTGAAGGATTAATTGAAAAGGCTATGCGGGAAGAAAATCCTGAACATAAAAAGGCGATGGTTCAAAGTATCGCAAACTTTATGAAGATGGCGTATGTTACCTGGAATAAGGATAATGTTTCTGATGAAACAATTTTGAAAGATTTACATGATTTGTCTGGCGGTTTACTCCGTTTGGAAGACAATGTAAACCTTGCAAAGGTAGAATTCAGGCAGCAAAACCCGCGGCAAAGTAACAACAATAACAACCGTGGCCGGAATAACAACAACAATAATGGTAAAAATCGCCAGAATAATAACAACAATAACCGTCAACGCAATAACAATAATAAACCCAAATACTAAAAGGAAGCAGAGCGATAAAAGGCAAAAGTTTATTAATAGATGCCAGAGGTTGTTGCTCTGTACGAAATACAAAAAAATATGAACGCATTTGAAATTACAGGCGGAATTAAATTAAAGGGAGAAATTACCCCTCAGGGTGCAAAAAACGAAGCGTTACAAATTCTTTCTGCAGTTTTATTAACTGAAGAAAAAGTAACCATTAGCAACATCCCCGACATCAAAGATGTAAATAAACTAATTGAATTGTTAGGTGATTTGGGCGTTATTGTTGAACGCCTGAATAAAGATACCTACAGCTTTGAAGCGAAAAACATTAACCTTGATTTTTTCCAGTCGGATGTGTTTAAAGCCAAAGGCGGAGGTCTACGCGGCTCAATAATGATTGTTGGTCCATTGTTAGCTCGTTTTGGTAAAGCTGCGATTCCTAAACCTGGAGGTGATAAGATTGGTCGCCGCCGTTTAGATACACACTTCATCGGTTTTGAAAAACTGGGTGCAAAATTTGTTTACGACAGCAAAAAAGCATTTTTTAATGTAGATGCGACGAATTTACAGGGCGCCTACATTTTACTGGATGAAGCTTCTGTAACCGGAACAGCAAATATTGTAATGGCGGCTGTGCTTGCAAAAGGCACAACAACTATTTACAATGCAGCTTGTGAGCCATATTTGCAACAGTTATGCAAAATGTTGAACCGCATGGGTGCAAAAATATCTGGTATTGGTTCAAATTTACTAACCATTGAAGGCGTTACGAAATTAGGTGGAACCGAACACCGCATGTTGCCGGATATGATTGAAATTGGTTCTTTCATTGGAATGGCAGCGATGACGGAGTCTGAAATTACCATTAAAGATGTATGTTATGATGAATTGGGTGTGATACCAGAGGTTTTCAAAAAGCTCGGAATTAAACTAGAACGCAGAGGCGACGATATTTTCGTACCTGCACAAAAACATTATGAAATTGACACTTTTATTGATGGATCAATATTGACCATTGCCGATGCACCCTGGCCTGGCTTTACTCCAGATTTATTGAGCATTGTTTTAGTTGTGGCAACCCAGGCAAAAGGTAATGTGCTTATCCATCAGAAAATGTTCGAAAGTCGTTTATTTTTCGTGGATAAATTGATTGACATGGGCGCTCAGATTATTCTTTGTGATCCGCACCGTGCAACCGTTAACGGTATTGATAAAAAATATCAGCTTCGCGGCATCAGCATGACTTCACCAGATATCAGAGCAGGTGTATCTCTTCTCATCGCAGCTTTATCTGCAGAAGGTAAATCTACCATTTACAACATTGAGCAAATTGAGCGCGGCTACCAAGACATTGATACACGTTTACGTGCATTAGGTGCGCAAATCAAGCGTGTAAATGCCGATGCACCAAGTCACTAAATAAAATATAAACAGCGGTTTAATTGGCCAAACCGCTGTTTATATTTTTCACCACTGCGGCATTTGGTAATTTAAAAGCTAAAAATATACTGGCTAAAACCAATACTGCGGATATCAAAAACACATCCTGAATAGCAAAATGGTTTGCAACCTGGTCTGCATAACCCTTTACATGATAGTAATTAAGCATAAACTGCTGTATCAAACTGCTAAAAGCGATACCTATACTCCCACCAAGCTGTTGCATTAACGAGTACATTGAAGAAGCATATGTAACCTCTGAAGGCAAAACTGAAGACATGGCCGAAGCCGAAAGTGTAGAAACCAGCAGACCTAAACCTAAACCCCGCAATACCATAGAAAGGATAACCGGAACTTCATTGGGCGAGTTTATAAACCCAAAACTAACCATAGAAGCTGCCGCAATTATTAAACCCGGAACTACCAGCTTTCTCGGACCTATACGGTCTGACAAGCTTCCTGCATATGGCGTTAAAATGGCCATTACAAAAGAAAATGGCAAAATCATTAAGCCTGCCTTAATTTCAGAATAACCCAATTCGCCCTGCAATAAAAATGGTAACATAAATAAGCCGCCAAATATTGCAATAGACCGCACTACCGTAATCAATATGCAACGAATATAAACGGAGTGCTTAAAAATATTCAGGTTAAAAAGCGCTCGCGGATTATTATTACTAATCTTTATAAAATAATAAATAGCCACAAAGCTCAATATTAAAGGAGTAAAAAACCACGGAGAGGTAATTCCCTTGATACTAATGATTGCGATTGCGTATTGAAAAAAAACAATAAATACGGTAAACAAGCTGAAGCCTTTCAAATCAAATTTTGATTCTGCCTTTGGCAAAGTATTTAAAAACCTAAGCGACTTACCCGCAATTACCATAGTAATAATACCAATTGGCAGATTGATGTAAAAAATGGAAGGCCAACCATAGTATGCTGTTAAAATACCTCCAATTGTGGGTCCAATTGCAGGTCCTGCAATGCTTCCAATAGACCACCAACCCATCACTTTTCCCCTTTCGTTGGCCGGGAAAACGGCAGTTATGATAGCCATAGCTGTAGGAGTTATAGCTCCGCCACCGAATGATTGTATGGCACGTGCAAGAATAAGCGTTTCCAGACTTCGTGAAATTGCGCACATAAGCGAGCCAACGGTAAAAACGGCTAAACTAATGAGGTATAAATTGTAATAACCCATGCGCTCCTTTAACCAGTTGGTTAACGGCATAAAAACACAAAAGCCGAGCATGTACGCAGTTATTACCCACTGAATCTGGTCTAAATCTACACCAAACTCTGACTGCATTGTGGGCAACGAGATGTTAACGATACTACTGTCTATACCGGCCATTAAAGTACCAAGTATGAGTGGGAGGATTAAAAGAAACTTTCCCTTCATTCACAAAAAATTGGGCTTAAATAAACTATTTAAGCCCAAAATATAAAAAATGTATTTAATAAATTAATTACTAACCAGATATTGCATTAATAATATCATACTGAGTAATAATTTCAATTTTTCCACTTTCGTCTTCCACCAGAACAGCAGAATTCTCCTTATTGATCATTGATGAAATTTTATCAATTGAGGTTTTCAGGTCTACGAAAGGAAAAGTCGCGGTCATAATTTCGGATACTGGCGCTGACTTTAAACCTGGATTCTCTAATAAGGCACTTAGAATATCGCTTTCGGCAATTTTACCCACAATCATGCCCTGTTGCGTAACGGGAATTTGCGAGATATTCATCGATTTTATTGTATTGATGGCCTCGAGTACAGATTTATCCGCATCGAGTGTTACAATTTCAGTTTGCTCTTTTTTAGAGAGAATAGATTGAGCAGTTAATTTTTCGTCATGGAGAAACCCACGTTCGCGCAACCAATCTTCATTATACATTTTGCCCATATAACGGCTTCCATGATCGTGAAAAATAATCACAACAACATCTTCAGGTTTTAACTGATCTTTTATTTGAAGTAAACCGGCCAGTGCAGCACCCGCAGAATTACCAACAAAGATCCCCTCCTTACGGGCAATATCACGTGTCATCAATGCAGCATCTTTATCAGTAACTTTCTCGAAAAGATCAATTACATCGAAATTTACATTAGCAGGTAGAAAATCTTCTCCAATACCTTCGGTGATGTAAGGATAAATTTCATCCTTATCAAAAATACCTGTTTCCTTATATTTCTTAAAAACCGATCCGTAAGTATCTATTCCCCAAACTTTAATATTTGGATTTTTTTCTTTCAGGTATTTCCCGGTTCCCGAAATCGTTCCCCCAGTACCAACACCTACAACCAAATGCGTAATTTTGCCTTCGGTTTGTTCCCAAATTTCAGGACCAGTTTGCTCGTAATGGGCTTTAGAATTGGATAAATTATCGTATTGATTTGGTTTCCATGAATTAGGTACTTCCCGCTCTAAACGCGAAGAAACCGAGTAATAAGAACGTGGATCTTCAGGCTCTACGTTTGTTGGGCAAACAATTACTTCTGCACCAAATGCACGCAAGGCGTCAACCTTTTCCTTTGATTGTTTATCTGTTGTTGTAAAAATACATTTGTAGCCTTTAATAATCGCTGCCATTGCAAGCCCCATTCCGGTGTTGCCAGATGTTCCTTCAATAATGGTACCGCCGGGCTTTAGTTTTCCGCTTAGTTCGGCATCTTCAATCATCTTGACTGCCATACGGTCTTTTATGGAATTGCCCGGATTGGTGGTCTCTATTTTGGCCAGTACCGTTGCAGGAATTCCCTTTGTAATTGTATTTAATTTAACCAATGGGGTATTCCCGATCGTTTCTAAAATATTATTGTACCACATAAAACAAAGTTAAGTAAAGGCATTAAGTGTTTTAAAAAAACCACTTCATTTAGAATATTATATTTTCGTATACACAATAATAAAATTATATTTTAAATACTACAAAAAACATAGACATAATAGGTTGATTATTTTGTTGGTTCCGAATGAACTGAACTTGCAGACGAGTAAAAATCAAAGTCTTTTATAGATTTTGCCTGGTAAAGCGACAATTACGCCTTGCATTTCTAAGTTTAACAGCACAATGGCCAGCTTACTGGCCTGAATATTCAGGGCAACCGACAACTCATCTACATGGCGTTGGGCGTGACTTAATGCCTCAAACACCTGCTGTTCATTTTCGGTAAGGTTTAGCGGTATTGTAATTTGCCTCTCTGATTTAGTGGCTACTTGGTTCCAACCCAAAAAATAAATTAAATCTTTTGCATTATTTATTAAACCGGCGCGATTGGTTTTTATTAAAAAATTACATCCCTCAGAGTATATGTCAGAAGTTCTGCCGGGAAAGGCATATACATCTCTGTTATAAGAATTGGCAATTTCTGCAGTTATTAAAGCTCCGCCTTTTATAGATGCCTCGACTACGACAGTTGCATGAGTCAGCCCTGCGATTATACGATTACGTTGCGGAAAGTTTTGTCTGTCTGGTTTGGTCCCTGTTGGAAATTCAGTAAGCAGTCCGCCATTTAAAACCATTTTTTGAGATACGCTTTTATGCGATGAGGGATAGAGCCGGTCCAGGCCGTGACCGAGCACTCCAACGGTTGCAACAGTCTTCATTAAACACTCTTTATGTATTGTAACGTCTATACCGTAGGCCAATCCGCTTACTACTAAAACATCGTAATCCGTTAATATTTCTATAAGGTGCTGACACAATAATTTGCCGTATGATGAAGCATTTCTTGTACCTACTACACTGATAATTCGGTGATGATTTAAATCTGCGTTGCCTTTGTAATACAGCAATATTGGAGAATCGTGGCAACTTTTTAATCTTTTAGGATACTCAGGATCTGTAAAAAAGAGCAATTGAATGCCATGCTTTTCTATAAATTTAAGCTCCTCGGCTGCGCGAATTTTTGCTTTGCCTGAGCGGATATTTTCTGCTGTTGCCCGTCCAATACCTGGAATCTGCATCAGCTGTTTAACGCTTGCCTCAAATACCGCTTCAGCACTTCCACAATAAGCCAATAAATTTTTCGCCGTTACCGGCCCCACAGATTTAATGAAGGTTAAAGCAATTTTGCAAAGCGCATCCATAAATTTTAAGCTGAAGTAAAATAAAATCGGGATGATTTACTTTACATTAAAAAGCTTAAAAATCAATATCAATCAAGCTTTTTAGTGGGATGTGCACATTGTTTTTAAGCTGAATAAAACGATCCGTAACGGCCCAAACTGTAGTATCGACTTTCTTCGGTCCAATAGTCGTATTAAATGTTATAGTGGCTTTAGACTTAAATTCATTCCCCAGACGTTGTGCCTCGTCTAATTTAGCTTTTAACTCTTCAGCATGATCTTCTTTTGCAGTAATGATATTTAGGTATCCTATTTGTTCCTTTTCAACGATCTCGATTGTCATAATATTTCTAAACGGTTAATTCTTAAACAAGCTTATTAAAATTTTGCAAAATAAACAATCAAAAAAATATCATTTTGTGTAATAATTAAGATAAAAAAAGCCGATTCTCGTTTGAAAACCGGCTCTAGTTGATTAGTTTATTGTAATTATTTTAGTGTAAGCTTTCTGGACTCTACCATTCCTTTAAATTCATGATCTAATTCTGCCACCGGAGCAGAAAATTTGGTTGAAACGGACCCAGAAGTACTACTTAAGATATTGTTATTCTTGATATTAGCTAAAAACACATTATTTGCAGAATAATACAGCGCCTGACTAAGCATTTTTTCTGCCGGATCGCCAAAATCCTTAGATAAATCATCTACAATATCTTTATCTACAGTCATCCCGCTAAAATAATCGCCCTGATCCAACTGATTTCTGGTTTGAAACTGTGGAATGTATAGATCGTATTTATCAATATGGATACCGAAAAAACCCACAGGTTTTCCATAAGTTGTTTTCCCAATCAATTTCACATCCATTACGGGTTTCAAATTGTTGATCAGTAACTCACTTGCAGATGCTGTTCCGCTGCTCACTAAAAAATAAACTCGTGTCAAAGCATTCAAACTTCCTTTTTTAGCAAAGTACTCTACGTTTCCGGCGGCCATAGTTGGCTTATAAGAATAATCGAAATAAGAATACAAACGGGTTACCCCATCGGTTCCTTTGGCGTAAAATTTCTGATTTTGTAAAATCGTAGCCAAACCATCCTGCATGGTTTTTGTCCAATATGTGGTATACATTAACTTTCCATTTTGTGAAGATGGAGCGATGAGATTGGTCAGGTTTTCTGATGTTGCCACAGAACCACCGCCGTTATAACGCAAATCCACTACCAATTCGGTTACACCGTCTGAAGCAAATTTAGAAAATGCAGCGTCCAGAAATGTAGATGCATTGGTAGTAAAACTGTTAAATACCAAATAGCCTACTTTTTTGGTGCCAACCGTAAACGTATTGGTGTATAAAACCGGATTAATAGTGTACGTTCCTCTGATAATGGTTACATCTTGCCTGCTTTTATCGGGCTTTTCTACAGTCATTGAAATGCTGGCGTTAGTACCAAAAATTGCACTGTTCAGATCAGCTGTTGTTGTATTGGATACCGCTTTGCCATTTATATTGATAATGGCGTAGCCACGTTTCAGATCAACTTTTGTAGCCGGCGACGAAGGATAAACATATTTCACACGCAGTGTATCCTGATAAAAATTCGCTGAAAAACCATAATCGCCTCCGGTGCCTCCTAATTGCGTAGCAACAGAACCCTCATCTATGAAAGAATATTTATCTTTCCCGCCGGTGCTTGGCAAAGCTTTCAGCGCAGATAGAACGGCATTATTAGAACTATATTGGCGCGGGTTAAAAGCCGCGTATGTGGGCATTCCAACATTCCAAAAATAGGTTTGCTGTGCATACAGGTAAATAGAATCTTTAGTCAGCTCGTCTCTTGTACCGGAAGTTCCCTGTTCAACAGATTGAGTAGAATCTGCAGTATTTTTCTTGCAGGCTGTTCCAAAAGCAATAACTACAAAAAACGCGAGGATTAACGTTTTCTGAAAAGTAAAGGTTTTCACCATATAAAATCAATTGTAAATTTTTAGTGACTCAATATACGGCAATTTTATAAGTTTGGATATTTCTTCATCATTTTTTTTTGCACCCACCAACAATGCATCATTAACGGTCAAGTCACTCTCGCTCAGAACGTTTTTAAAAACGTCAGATTTTGGCAGATTCAGCTCGTAGGTAAAGAATACTGTTAGGTATTTTTCCAAACCGTTCCATTCGGTTTGTTTAATTTTATTAAGCTGTGTTTCCGGATCTCCGTCTATAACCAGAACAATTTTTTTACGGTTCACAATAAGTTCCTGCAAAAAAGACAGCATATTTTGGAATAGCAATAGTTTTAATGGCAAACGGGCATTCTGATGTAAACGATCAAAGTTTTCCTTATATTTTTCAGGAATGCTGAACCGGTTGGCAGTTTTATCGAATAGCAAATCTGTGCCCTCTTCTGCGTACGTTTTATGCATAAATTCCAACAACTGTTGGGCGTTTAGTTGTTCAGAATATTCTATAAACTGTGCAAAAAGATAATACACCTGGAGTAGGTAATCCTTCTCAGGAAACAATACATCATCTAAATCAAAAAATACAATCTGCTTATCACGCGCAAATTCGAAATTATCCATACTAAATACTAAAAAGTTTTAAATCTGCACCCGATGCACCAAGTTTGAAAATTCCATTCAATTGCGCAGAGTTTAGATGTTCCGGAACAGCAGATGTACTATAAATTAACTCTCCATGAATAAAAACAGCAAAATCATTGGTCTTCTGAGTAGAAGAATCTATGTAATCATTTAATATTTCTGCAGCAGGCAATAAGACTTGAATATTGTATTCTCCAAACAATACAGCGCTTTTGGCCAATGGCTCAAACTCAAATGTATTCAGCGGAATAATACAATCAATAGATTCTGTGATACAAAAATTTAAAAAGATATGCGCAATGCTTTCTTTGTTCAATACACCAAAAGATGTAAATGTGTACTGTGGCGTACTGATGTTCGGCACATCGCCATAATCGCCCATAACCACGAAATGATTTGGAAAGGCTTTTAAAAGTTTAAGTGCTTTGGCATTGTTTGCGCCGGTAATGAGTATTTTCAAAAGTGTAGTGATTGATTTGGTAAGAATAACTATGATTAACTATTGAGCTTTTAAACGATCAGGCCATCTTTCATACTCACGATGCGGTCACTTGTTCTCGCAAGATGTTCATTATGTGTAACGATAACAAAGGTTTGCTGAAAATTATCTCTCAAACTCAAAAATAACTGATGCAGCGCAGCCGCATTTTCTGAGTCGAGATTTCCAGAAGGTTCATCAGCCAGAATAATCGAAGGATTATTAATTAATGCACGGGCAATTGCGATGCGCTGTTGTTCGCCCCCGGATAATTGGTTGGGTTTGTGCTGCGCACGATCTGCCAGTCCGAACATTTCCAGCAGTTCAAGTGCTCTCGTTTCTGCTTTCTTTTTATTGGTTTTAGCAATAAAAGCGGGAATACAGATGTTCTCTACTGCATTAAACTCCGGAAGCAGGTGATGGAACTGAAAAACAAAACCAATGTTTTGATTGCGAAAAGTGCTTAGAAAATCGCCGGTAAGTTTACTAATTGCCGAACCCTTCAATTCTACAATACCTTGGTCGGGTTTATCCAATGTACCCAAAATATGCAGTAAAGTACTTTTTCCGGCACCAGACGGACCGATAATGCTAACGATCTCCCCTTTCTGAACCTCAAAATTAACACCTTTTAAAATCTCCAGTTTGCCGTAAGATTTTCTAATATCTGTCGCTTTTAGCATGGATCAAATTTAGTAAAAAAGCTTAAAGGAGAAAGTTTAAAGACTAAAGTCAAAAGCTCAAAGGTGAGCGATTAAAAACCAGAAATAAAAAATATTAGACATGAATATAAAAATTACTGGAAAAATTAGAAGCAACGTAAAGCAATCGCTTGTAGAGAATACCTTAAATGCTGTCTCTAAAGCGAAGGCTTCAATCTAAAAGCACTAAGTTTTAAGATTTGGTCTTTTCGCTTTAGTCGTTCCACTTTAACCTTAAATAAAAATTATTTTGGAAATGTGGATTTCTTATTTAACTTTGAAAAACAAAGTACTTTTAAAATGAGCACTCCAGAAGAACAATTAGATGCGTTGAAAGACATCAGGCAAATGATGGACAGATCGTCCAGATTTATTTCCCTTAGTGGTTTATCTGGCGTTTTCGCCGGATCGATTGCTTTAATCGGGGCTTATTTCGCTCATGATGAAATTCAAAAGTTTATAGGCAAACGTGGGTACGATTACGGCGTAAAAGGTGAAATAGACCTGGAATACAACCTGATTAAACTGGCTCTGATTGTTTTAGTGGTTGCACTGGCTGGCGGAATTTTATTTACCTACCGGAAAAGTCAGCGAAATAATTTACCCATATGGGATAAAACCTCGAAAGCTTTACTGATAAATCTTGCGATTCCTTTATTTGCTGGCGGTTTATTTATTATTGCCCTGCTTCTTAACCACGAGAACACGTATAGCATCATCGCCCCTACGTCACTAATTTTTTATGGTTTGGCATTAATTAACGCCAGTAAATATACCTTTAGCGATATCCGTTATCTGGGCTTCATCGAAGTAACTCTGGGTTTAGTCTGTATGTTTTTTCCAGGTTTCGGTTTGATCTTCTGGGCAGTTGGTTTCGGTCTTTTACATATTGTATATGGTTTAATGATGTATTTTAAGTACGAACGATAGAGACAAACACAGAGAACTGAGCACAGAAGTTGCCGTGCGTAGAAATAGAAAAAGATGAAAAACCCAATTGCAGATTTAAATAAAATATTTGACAGCCGGATTCGACTCGGTGTGATGTCTGTATTGATCGTAAACAAGGAAATTGGCTTTAATGACTTAAAACAAATGCTCGAATTAACGGATGGTAACCTTGCCTCTCATCTTAACACTCTAGAACAGGCAGAATTTATCCGCGTGCATAAAGGTTTCATTGGCCGCAAAACCAGTACCACCTACACCATTACTGATTTAGGAAAACAAGCCTTTAAGGAACATCTGGATGCGCTCGAAAAAATGATCAAAAAACTATAATATTTTTTTTAACCATACACTTTGAAATACAAAGCGCTTTTAAACATGAACTCAAATAAACCTGCAATGATTTTATACGGCAAAAAAATAGCCTTGTTTTCGGCATCTGGTGGCGCCACTATCCTGATTGGATTTTTAATTAGCAGGGCAGATTTTTTAGTCGGAACCGGCCTCATATATCTCGCAATTGCCACAGTAGTTAATTTACTTATTCTTACAGCGGTAGCTATCGAATTTTTCCGTTTCCCAACGTTCCGGAAAGATTTCCTGATCACAACTGGATGTTTGCTCGCAAATATTCCCTTCGGACTGCTCTGCTGCTTAATCGCCTTAAAAACCCTATAAGTTCCTCACCTCTAAATTTAAAGCAACCCTAAAAACATGAAAAATAAATCAAATCATTTACTCGGCGCCATACTCATTGGAGGACTGCTGTTCAGCTGCATATTTTGGTCAGAACGTTTGGCTTTAAATCTTCTGCTTTATAGCCTTTTCATAATTACAACCATTTATTTTACGGGAAACAAAAAAACGAATCTGAGATTCAGATTATTTGGCGCCGCGCACCTGGTCGCTGCAGGGTTGGTTGTCATCAACAATTCAGATCTTTCACTAGCCGCATACTACATTAGCTTTTTGCTTTTCATCGGTTTTACCAGGCATGAGCAACTTAGAAGTGTTTTTTCTGCTGCACTCGCGGCCTCTTTACAGTTAATCTCATTGCCGGTAGGCATATATCGCCATATATCCAAAGCAACAATTGGCAATTACAGCTTACGCCCGGTGCTGAGGCCTATCAAATACATCATCCTCCCCTTCGTCATCTTCATGATTTTCTTTGCCATCTATTGCGCATCAAATGATGTGTTTGCACATTTTGCAGATCTCCTTGGCGAAAGCCTTTCCAAATTTTTCAACAGCATTTTTTCTTTCATTTTTCAAGACATAAGTTTGCCTCGTTTTTTCCATTTCTGTTTTGGCTTATGCCTTACAGCTGGCCTAGCCATTCCTTTTGAAGAAAGCCCGGTTGAAAAAATGGAAGCCAAACTCCCAGAACAATTGCTACGCAAACAAGCCAAAAGCCGTCGTAAAACAATTATTGATGAGCTGATAAATGTCTTCTTTGGAAGCCTCATCAATAGAAAATTAGCACTTAAAACCGAGTACGTCATCGGACTGATTTCCTTCGCCGCTTTAAATGTCCTTTTACTGGGATTAAACATAATCGATATTTCTACACTTTGGTTTGGCTATAAACCAACTGGAAATTTTTCCGCAGACCTGCACAAAGGGACAGAATCTCTGATATTTAGTATTGTGCTTGCTATGGTTATTATACTGTATTTCTTTAGAGGAAATCAAAATTTTTACCGAAGACGAAAAGCATTGCAATACCTCGCCTACCTGTGGATTATCCAAAATCTGATCTTAATTGTTTCGGTTTTGCTCCGCGATGGTTTTTACATAGAATTTTATGGTTTAACCCATAAAAGGATTGGCGTTTTGGTGTTTGCAATACTGTGTATCATCGGTTTAGGAACTGTATATTTCAAGGTGGCAAAACAAAAAACCTTATTCTTTTTGTTAAAATTGAACGGTAGTATCTGGTTTATACTTCTACTCGCTTTTAGTACCATCAACTGGGACATCACAATTGTAAGATACAACTTGGCACACAGCAACAATATAAATTTAGACGTTGATTATCTGCTGTCCCTATCGGATAAAACCCTTCCCCTACTGGATAAAAACCGAGCGAAAATTCACACTGATGCGTCGAAGGATGCTTATCCTGAAGTTGTTGCCAAACCATACGCCGACAAAGTTTACCTTCGCCAATTGAATGAGCGCATTGAGTTTTTTAAGGAACGCTATGAAAATGTGAGTTGGCTTTCATGGAACTTGCCAGACTGGCAGGCTGCAAACTATTTTGGATTCTACAGGCACTAACGATTTGAAATTTATTCAGATAAAATTTGACAACTTTAATGATAAACAAGCAAGAAAGTTGTCAAATCTGGTAAGATACCAGATATTCCCAATCCATCTACAAACAAGAAAAAGATTAAAATTAAAATATCATGAAAACTCCACAAACAACTGGCTCATCAACATTGAGAATCATTATTATCTTATCTGTAACGGCCATAATATTGGCAATTCCTTTAATCGCTATGCAATTCACGAATGAAGTCAACTGGACAGCATCCGATTTTATCGTTGCAGGCACACTTTTATTGAGCACTGGTTTGGCTATAGAACTTGTCATCAGAAATCTAAAAACAGGTCTTCTAAGAACCATCATCTTAATTATTGTTCTGCTAATGCTGTTTTTGGTTTGGGCAGAACTTGCTGTTGGTGTATTTGGAACTCCTTTTGCCGGAAGCTAGAGAATTGAGCAATTTAAAATTTTCTTACAAAGGAATTGGCGCAGTCAAAATTTAAAATCTGCTTCAGCTTAAAACTTCTGCTTTTTACAAGTTTAAAAGCCTTGAATTAAAATTTGAGAAAGTGATTAAAACCAATTACTATACCGTAATCTGAAAATTAAACGCTTATCAGTAATTTCCCGTTTAACATAAAAGCTTCATTTTCTGAAAAAAATCGGGATTTCCTATTTGTTTAAAGGCTTTGAAATTGTAGCTTTGGGCAAATTTTGTAGCAAATGAATATTCACGAATACCAGGGTAAACAAATATTAAAAAGTTTCGGTGTTAACGTTCAAGAAGGAATTGTTGCCGATACTCCAGAGCAAGCTGTTGAGGCTGCAAAGCAACTGAAAATTGATTATAACTCTGATTGGGTTGTAATTAAAGCGCAAATCCACGCTGGTGGTCGCGGTAAAGGCGGTGGCGTTAAATTGGCCAAAAACCTAGAGGAAGTTCAACAACGCGCAACCGATATTATCGGAATGCAATTGGTAACCCCTCAAACCGGTCCGGAAGGTAAAAAAGTGAACAAAGTTTTGGTTGCTCAGGATGTTTACTATCCAGGTCCGACTGAAACTAAGGAATTTTATATTTCTGTATTGTTAGATCGTGCAAAAGGCCGTAACATCATCATGTACAGTACCGAAGGTGGTATGGACATTGAGGAAGTTGCAGAACACACGCCACACTTAATCTTCAAAGAAGAAATTGATCCTAAAGTTGGCTTACAAGGTTTTCAGGCACGTAAAATCGCTTTTAACTTAGGTGTTAGCGGAAATGCATTTAAAGAAATGGTGAAGTTTGTAACTGCTTTATACAAAGCTTACGAAGCAACTGATTCTTCAATGTTCGAAATTAACCCGGTTTTAAAAACATCTGACGATAAAGTGATTGCGGTTGATGCTAAAGTAAATTTGGATGAAAACGGATTATTCCGTCATGCAGATTACGCAGCAATGCGCGATGTTACTGAAGAAGATCCGATGGAAGTTGAAGCAAGTGCATCTAACTTAAACTTCGTTAACCTTGATGGTAACGTAGGTTGTATGGTAAATGGTGCTGGTTTAGCAATGGCAACTATGGACATCATTAAACTTGCAGGTGGTGAGCCAGCGAATTTCCTTGATGTAGGCGGAACTGCAAATGCGCAAACTGTAAAAGCTGCTTTCAACATTATCCTTAAAGATCCAAATGTAAAAGCAATTTTAATCAACATTTTTGGTGGTATCGTTCGTTGTGATCGTGTTGCACAAGGTGTAATTGATGCATATCAGGAAATTGGAAATATTCCAGTTCCAATTATCTGCCGTTTGCAAGGTACAAATGCCGAAGAAGCTAAAAAATTAATTGACGAATCCGGACTTAAAGTATACTCTGCAATTGCTTTGAAAGAAGCTGCTGATTTAGTTACTAAAGTTTTGGAAGAACAAGCATAAGCTAAAAGTCAAAAGTTTAAAGCACAGTTCTAAAATATAAAACCTTTCAGTGAAAACTGGAAGGTTTTTTTTATTACCATTGTTTTCCAAAACCGTCGGAAAATCGTCATCTCGACTATAACCGAGGAGATCTGTCTGGACAGTTTTTTTGAAAATCAAGGTTCTGTACGTTTCGGTTCCGAAAGCCCTGCTATCTCTTCAAGTCCTCACTCATGCTTCGTTCCGGGCTTTCCGCTCTATCAGGTTTATCCTGGAAGAACATTACTATTGGCCAAAAAAAAACGTAAGTAAGAGATTAAACGCCTCGAAATTCAAGAATATCGCCAGGCTGACAATCCAAAACCGAACAAATTGACTCTAGTGTTTCTAAACGAATAGCTTTGGCTTTACCGGTTTTTAAGATAGATAAATTAGACATCGTAATACCTACACGTTCGCTCAACTCAGTGAGCGACATTTTTCGTCTGGCGAGCATTACATCTAAGTTTATTATTATTGGCATTACAATTGGTAAAGTTAAAAATGTTTTAGTGTTGAATACTTAAATTGTTAAATCGTTTTCTTGTTTAAGTTCAATGCCTTTTTTAAATACAAAAGCAATGGTCAAAAGTGTAATGCCGAATATCAGCAACCAAAACTCAAAAACAACAGATTCAGCTATACGACCAAGGTATTCAACAGAGATTGGGTTTTCGCCCATATTCGCCATCACATTATAGCTGTACAGCAAAAAAGGCATAGAAATACAATACCAACCCATTAAAAACAATCTTCTGATATTTTCCTCACTAAATACATTGCCTTGCTCTAGCTGATTAAGAAAACGATACAGATAAACGAAAAAACGAAGTCCGAAAAATGCGATCGTCATAATCAAAACAAACTGTATAAAATACATAGAAGTTTCCTCGCTGATATTTTGATTAGCGCTATTCCATCCATCTGTAAAACCTTGGTAAGCATCCTTTAAACCCAACAAGATTGCAATACACAAAACCGCCAGATAACCAATTTTAATTAGGGTAATTTGATTTTTTATTTTCATATCATATAATTAAATCACTCTCTAGCTTCATTTCATAAGCTGAACGAAAAGCGCTGTAAAACAAGGAAAGAAATAAACTGATCAGAAGTAAATAAAAATCTGTATTCCAAAAATCGTAAGTCAATACCAGCTTAACAGAACTAAATTTGAGCTTCAAAAAGTAATAAATCAGATATTGAACAGTTAGTGGCCCCAAAGAAAGTATCAAACCGCACATAATGATTTTTTTAAATATGAACATGTTGGCACTATTAAAAGCGTTGTTTCTGGATATATTAAAAAGAAGGTAGAAAAAGTTAATTATCATGAACAAGAACATGTAGAGTGCAACAAGCATAAGTAATATCGAAATCAAATAGATAATGATTTTAACGGTATGACTAATGGGTAAAAGTATTGCATTGGAAGCTGTATTATAATAAAACGGAACTTGCTCAAGGACAAAAGACCGTCTTTCAAATCTTCTTCCATCTTTTCTATATATAACCTTAGAGAGAAATGGTGTGTTATTCTGTAGGAAATATTGCAGGTAGTTATTAGATATTGGGTCGCGTTCTATGGCTAAACCCACAGAAGAAAACTGTAAATAATCTTGTTCAAATTTTGCAAATGGATGGATTGGATCGCTGGGCTGAAGTATACCTAAATATGCATTGAAGGTTCCTTTGTATGTAAATTCACTTATTTGCCTTTCTCTCACCCTGATCAAAGAATCCAACGTCGCCTGTCCTACAGCAATTTCAGTGTTGAGCTTGTGCATCGGAGGTTTGACCTCCGTATCAATAATTTTTCCGTGAGGGTAAGAATCATCATCGCCATAAATTTTAAAAAATTCACTTTTTATGACAACAAGAATAACAATAATGGCAACAGCCGAGATTTGTAAAAACTTCAGTCCGTTAAATTTCATGGCTTACAGGATTTTTGGATTGATCAAATTAAACGCGGAAGTTGCTTTCTCTGATAATGACAAAAATACCTTTGCAAGCGTCGCAATCGCTGCGTGTGTTCTAACATTAACATACACACTTTTGCAAAAAGTGATTTCAATATTGAACAGATAATTCGCCAGAACTTGCACGCTATTAATAAATTTTACACTACATAAGAATGTGTGGTGAAGTGAAAAAGAAGAGATTAAGAGAAACGTCATAATTATTCCATTATTTACATCACAAACATACGAAGTTATTTATTACTTTTCAAAATATTATTATTGTAAATCAATAAATATTATCTCTTAATCAATAAACGAAAACAATCCTGACAATCACGTGTTGTAAATATAATTGGAATGATTTTTGTAGTAAGTAAAACTGTAAAAAAATTGTGCAAACACTAACATTTTCAGCATTTTATCCTTTCGGATTGGCATACAATTTCGTAACTTTGCACACTTCAATAATTAAAGAGCACACAAAACGTATAAATGAGACAACTCAAGATAACGCAATCCATTACCAACCGTGAAAGTCAATCATTAGATAAATATCTTCACGAAATTGGTAAAGTAGATTTAATAACAGCCGAAGAGGAAGTAATTCTAGCAAGAAAGATTCGCGAAGGTGATCAAGCTGCGTTAGAGCGATTAACTAAAACCAACTTACGTTTCGTGGTATCTGTTGCAAAGCAATACCAAAACCAAGGCTTAACTTTAGGAGATTTAATCAACGAGGGAAATTTAGGCTTAATTAAAGCGGCAAAACGTTTTGATGAAACTAAAGGTTTCAAGTTCATTTCATACGCCGTATGGTGGATTCGTCAATCTATTCTTCAGGCTATTGCAGAGCAGAGCCGTATTGTTCGTTTACCTCTAAACCAGGTAGGTTCATTAAGTAAAATCAGTAAAGCTTTTTCAAAGCTTGAACAGGAATATGAGCGTGAACCTTCTCCAGAAGAATTGGCAGACATCTTAGAAACTACTGTTGATAAGATTTCGGACACATTGAGCAACTCTGGGCGCCATGTTTCTATGGATGCTCCATTTGTTCAGGGTGAAGAAAATACACTCTTAGATGTATTGGAAAACCATGAACCAAATACAGATAGTTCATTGATTAACGAGTCTTTATCTGAAGAGATTAAAAGATCCTTATCAACTTTAACAGAACGCGAAAGAGAAATCATCGTTTTGTTTTTCGGATTAGGTTCTAACCATCCACTTTCCCTGGAAGAAATTGGCGAAAAATTTAACTTGACACGCGAGCGTGTGAGACAGATTAAAGACAAAGCTTTACAACGTTTACGCCACACTTCAAGAAGCAAAATCTTGAAATCTTACTTAGGCTAGTATTTCTTTATGCGGATTACGCATAATTTGAATAAAAAAATTAAACAAAAAAAGATCGACACATGTCGATCTTTTTTTGTTTAATTAAGTATCGTTGGAAACAAAGTACCATTTCCCCTTTCGTTAAAAACAAGCAGAAGAGGATTTTACTTGCGCTCGTTTTTAACGAGTACATTAATACCTTTTCGCTTGTATCGAATGGCGAACAAACGTGTTGAAACGAGCAGGAGAACTTAAACTATTTCCTTTTAGTACATAAATAAATACTAATAACCCTTAAAACAACAAATGCTTAACGGTAAGTCCGTTATTAATTAGTTGTTTTAACGAATCAATTCCAATTCTCAAATGTGTTTCAACGTATTTTTCGGTAACAGAACTGTCGCTTTCAGCGGTTTTTACGCCTTCCGGGATCATTGGCTGATCTGAAACCAACAATAAAGCGCCAGCAGGAATTTTATTCGCAAAAGAAGTAGTAAATATCGTTGCCGTTTCCATATCTACAGCCATTGCTCTAAGGGTCTTTAAATATTTTTTAAAGTCTTTATCGTGTTCCCAAACTCTGCGGTTGGTGGTGTAACATGTTCCGGTCCAATAATCTCTTCCATGATCACGAATCGTGGTCGAAATTGCTTTCTGCAAAGCAAAGGCGGGTAATGCAGGTACTTCTGCAGGTAAATAATCGTTAGAGGTTCCTTCTCCCCTAATCGCCGCTATTGGCAGAATTAAATCGCCCAATTGATTTTTTTTCTTCAATCCACCACATTTCCCTAAAAACAAAACGGCCTTTGGTTTAATGGCTGTTAACAAATCCATCATGGTAGCGGCAAGTGGACTTCCCATACCGAAATTAATAATCGTAATGCCATTGGCCGTTACACTTTGCATAGGCTTATCAAGTCCCATGATTGGAGCATTATCATTCCATTCAGAAAACATGGTCACATATTTACTGAAATTGGTTAGCAGGATATAATCTCCAAACTGATCCAATGGTCTGCCAGTATATCTGGGCAGCCAGTTTTTAACGATCTCATCTTTGGATTTTAATCCGGTTTTTACCGGCGACTCCACCTCTTTAACTTTTTTTATTTTATCTCCGAGATTCTCGTCTTTTTTAACATCTTTTTCTTCATTCATAATAAATTAGTTTAGCGCCGAGCGACGAGCGCTAAGCGTATTTACAAAAAATCCCCCCGCTTTCGCGAGAGGATTTGATTTTTTATGCGGCCTGCAATTTCTTAAAATCGGCCTTTTCAAATTTCTCAATCGCGTAGTCGAGCGTAATGTGTAACTGCTTGACATCCTCCTGTGTTGGAATATCAAACATCGCATCGAGCATGATTGCTTCACAAATGGATCTTAAACCACGCGCACCAAGTTTGTATTCCATTGCTTTATCCACAACAAAATCCAAAACATCATCTTCGAAAATTAATTCTACATCTTCATAAGAGAATAGCTTCGCGTATTGTTTAACCAATGAATTTTTCGGACCGATTAAAATATTACGCAACGTTTCCTTATCTAATGGATTTAAGTGAGAGAGTACCGGAATACGTCCGATTAACTCTGGAATTAAACCGAAAGATTTTAAATCTTGTGGGGTAATATATTTATACAGGTTTTTAAGATCCAATACGGTTTCGTCTTTTTTCACCTTATAACCCACAGCTTGTGTGCGCAAACGGTTTGCAATTTTACGTTCAATACCGTCAAATGCACCACCACAGATAAACAGAATATTATTCGTATTTACCGGGATCATTTTTTGATCCGGATGTTTACGCCCGCCTTGAGGTGGAACATTAACTATGGTACCTTCAAGTATTTTTAATAAAGCCTGTTGTACACCTTCACCAGACACATCGCGGGTGATAGACGGATTGTCGCTTTTACGGGCCACTTTGTCTACCTCATCAATATATACAATGCCGCGTTCTGCAGCTGCCACATCATAATCGGCAGCCTGAAGCAAACGTGTAAGAATACTTTCTACATCTTCTCCAACATAACCTGCTTCTGTTAAAACAGTTGCGTCACAAATACAAAAAGGAACGTGTAAAATTTTGGCAATGGTTTTAGCCAAAAGGGTTTTTCCCGTTCCGGTTTCGCCAACCAACATGATATTTGATTTTTCAATCTCTACTTCGTCTTTATCTATTTTCTGATTCAAACGTTTGTAATGATTGTACACCGCAACCGATAATACTTTTTTGGCATCATCCTGCCCGATTACATATTGGTCCAAATGGGTTTTAATTTCCAGAGGTTTCAATAATGTAATTGCTGTCTGGATGTTCTTGGTATTTTTTGTACCCAATTCCTGCGCCAGCAGCTGGTTGGCTTGAGTTACACATTTATCGCAGATAAATGCATCCATGCCTTCAATAAGCATTAGCGTTTCATGCTTGCCAGAATGGCAGAATGAGCAGCGTGATTCTTTATTTTGTTTCGCCATCTTTTTTTGCGTTTCTCGATAAAACTTCATCAACCATACCAAATCCTTTAGCTTCATCAGCTGTCATCCAGTAATCGCGATCGGAAGCTTTCTCTACCCATTCATATGTTTGGCCAGAGTGCTCTGCAATAATATCGTATAATTCTTTTTTCAATTTCAACATTTCTCTCAAGTTGATTTCCATATCAGAAGCTACGCCTTGAGCGCCACCTGATGGTTGGTGAATCATTACTCTTGAGTGTGGCAAAGCAGCACGTTTACCTTTAGCACCTGCAACCAATAACACAGCACCCATTGATGCTGCCATACCTGTACAAATAGTTGCAACATCTGGTTGGATGTATTGCATGGTATCATAAATACCTAAACCCGCATAAACTGAACCGCCGGGAGAGTTGATATAAATCTGAATATCTCTGTCGGCATCTGTAGATTGCAAAAACAACAATTGCGCCTGGATGATATTCGCATTTTGATCATGAATGGCATCACCTAAAAAGATAATTCGATCCATCATCAACCTCGAAAAAACGTCCATTTGTGCAACGTTTAATTGACGCTCTTCAATAATGTAAGGCGTCATATTTTGAGGGTTTAAGTTTGCTTGCGCAATAAATTTATCTACATGTAAGCCGCCAATTCCTTGATGTTTAACGGCAAATTTTCTGAATTCTTGTGAATCTATGGTCATTATTTGAGTTTTTTAGCAAAGGGCTTGGGCCTTGGAGCCTTTTCCCCTCGTAGTTTCGTGGACAATAAAAAAACCAAAATATAAATAATATTTCAATTTCATTAATCAATTAGACAAAGAACATACCACTTCAAATTGTATGACATTTTTTCACCTTCAACGAAGCGTTTTTGAAAAAGTGGTAATCATTTTAGCCAATTGCTCCACTTCATCCAAAAGAGCATTCATTTCATAGTCTGACACCAATTGTCGTCAATTCAAAACGAGAATAATATTTGCATTTTCGAAAACAGAAAGACGAGCAAAATTTAAAAACCTGCAAAAACCTGGGATTGAACTAGAACCAGAGCCTTCAGCGATATTATTAGAAACGCTAAGAGCAGCTCCTCGAAGCTGCTCCGCAAATCTATACTTCTTTTGAACTTCAAGTTCTTTAGAAATGTCAATCAGTTTATTGCCTACTAATATCGCTTTTGCCAAATTATCAGGTCTTGAAATCTAAATTTCGCCATAAGACAAAACACTAGAAAATTTTATTTTTTTAAGATCGTGGCATAGAAGCTATTTGCTCAATGCTTCACGCACCAACATTTTACGCTTCTTTCTTAGTCAATTCTGTAAACTTGTCGTAAGCAATTTCTTTTTGCTCTAATGTAGCTACAGATTTGATTTGCTCAAAAGTTTTCAATGCTTTAACCTCTTCAAAAACCTGGTTTGCATTCTCTTTTTGTTGAAGAAACTGAACCGCATATTGTGCCAATTGATCTTCAGGAAGCGGACTTGGGCTATACATTCTGAATTGCATATCCAATTTTGCTTTCGCAGCCTGAACTACATCTTCATATTTAATTTCGATGTTGTTGTCTTTGATGATTTTGTTTTCGATCAAAGTCCATTTCAGGTTTTTAGCAAAATCGTTGTAACCTTCAGCCAATTCTTCGTCTGTAAGTTTTTCATTTGTTGCTTTTAACCAACGACGCAAAAATTCATCTGGCAATTCGAAGTCATATTTTGCAAGAAATTGCTCATAAATATCATTTGATAATTTACGATCTGCATCTTGAGTAAACATGCTTTCAATTTCTTCTGTGATTTTTGCACGAAAACCTTCTTCGTCTGTCACCGTTCCTTCTCCGAATAATTTATCGAAAAATTCTTGGTTTAAGTCTGATTCTTCTAAACGATTGATATTTTTTACTGTTAATTTGAAATCAGATTTCAAATCTGCTGCATCTTCTTCAGAAATGTTTAATGCTTTTGCAATTACTGCTGCATCTTCCAAAGCTTTTTGAATATCGATTACAACTTCATCGTCTTTTTTAACACCAGTTAATGACTTCAAAACTTTTTTGTCTTTAACCTGATCTAAACGTAAAGTTGCTGTATTGGTAATTCCACCTTCAAAAACAGAACCATCTGCTGCCAATTGTGTAAATTCAGCATAAAGAACATCATCCGCAGCCGAAACTTCAGGATTAGTCATTTTGCCATAGCTACGACGAATATTTTTGATACGGCTTTCTAGAGTTTCTGCATCTGCTTTAACTACATATTGCGTAAACTTATCTTTTGAAGTTAATTCTACATCAAAAGCCGGTGCAAAACCCAATTCATAATCAAATTCAAATTCGTCCGTATTGTCCCATTTGAATTCTTTTTCATTATCTGTTTTAGGAAGTGGCTGACCTAAGATCTCCAATTTCTCGTCGGCAATGTATTTGCTTAAAGTATCGTTCAACAGGTTGTTAATCTCATCAACCAAAATACTTTTACCGTACATTCTTTTAATGTGACCAGAAGGCACCATTCCTTTACGGAAACCTGGTAAAGTTGCTTTTTTAGCTTGCTCTTTAATAGCTTTATCAACTCTTTCAGTATAATCTGCAGGAGCGATTTTGATTTTTACAACAGCATTTAAATTGCCGGTTTTTTCCTGTGTAATATTCATTATTATTCGATATAAGTATTGAGATGTGAGATCTGAGAATAACCTCAAGCTACATCAAAATTATGTGTTTAATTTTTCTTAACGTGCCGTTTTAAAAACAAAACCGTTCTGATTTGCATCAGAACGGCCTTTGTCTTTTTGTGCGGAAGAAGGGACTCGAACCCCCACGCCGTGAAGCGCCAGATCCTAAGTCTGGTGCGGCTACCAATTACGCCACTTCCGCAGTTAGGAGTTATTAAGGACTGCAAAGATAGAAATTAGAATTAAAAATCAAAAAACAGTTAAAAGTTTTTTACCACATTTTGATTCGCAACAAGCTAAGTGGCTCATTATGAAAAAGAATAATTGTTCTTGCGTATTAAAAAATGGTTAATTTTATGGACTTCGGTTTGACTTTCCTTCAGATATTTAAGCAGAGAGATTGCTTCGTGGTGCCTCCTCGCAGATATGATTAAAAAAACCGGATTTGTTAGGAAAAAATGCGTGTAAAAGCAAAAGCCGTTTTGAAAATATTCAAAACGGCTTTGTGCGGAAGAAGGGACTCGAACCCCCACGCCGTGAAGCGCCAGATCCTAAGTCTGGTGCGGCTACCAATTACGCCACTTCCGCATTAGGAAGTGCAAGAATAGAGATTTGATTTGGATTTCAAAAGTTTCTGAGTCTTTTTTTCTATTAAAAAGATATAAGTGGCTCATAATGAAAATAAATAATTCTGTAAAAAAAAATCAACAAGGCAGGTTAATTCATTTTCGAACTAAAATGCATTAACGCTCTCTAACAGCCGTCACTTCAATTAAATCCGGGCCACCTTCAAGTGGATAACCTGCAACTTTTGTTCCTTTAATGGTTACATTTTTATCCAGATACTTATCCAAAACAATGTCTGCACTTTTTAAAGCATAACTTTTACCTTCACTTTTAATCTGGTGCGTACCGTATTGGAAAGTGGTTACACCTAATTTCTCAAGTTTTCCTGTTACAGAAACGATACCTTCACCAGAAGCAGACTTCATGCTGCTGCAACCTGATAATATGGCTACAAATAAACTTAAAAACACTAATTTTTTCATATTTGTCATTACGGTTTGAATGATGATAATGCTACAATAAACATCAAATTATTTATAAAGTTCTTTTTGAAATTCGAAAAAATACTGAACGGCTTTAACTAAACGACTCCCATACCAACTGAACATTTCGCCATCAACGAGTTTCACTTTGGCAGCTGGAATTGCAATAGAAATTTCCTGGATATGTTTTTCTCCAAAGGGATAAGGTTCTGAAGAAAGCAAAATTAATTCAGGATTTAATTCTTTGAGTGCGGCCAAAGTAATTTGAGGATATCGATCAAGTTCAATTACGTTTTGCATGCCATTGCAGAGCATAATATCATTGATAAAGGTATTTTGCCCCGCAGCCATAAAAGGTTTCTTCCAAATTAGATATGCAACTTTTTTATCAATTTGATGCTGAGCGGCCAACGTCTTTAAATCTGAAAAACCTGCGGAGATTAAATGATTGAGATAGGCTGCTTCCGGATCCCGGTTAACCAACTCCCCTATTTGGCCAATGGTTTTCATGGCATCATCCAGCGTAAAAATATCGCTCATCCAAACCGGAAACTTTGCAGCAAGTTCTTCAATATCGCTTTGCGTATTTTCTTCTTTATTGCCTATAATCAGATCTGGTTTCAAATCTTTAACAAGATCGATATTCAGTTTTTTTGTTCCACCAACTTTAGTACGTGAAGCAAACTTATCTATCGGATGGATGCAGAATTTTGTTAAACCCACGATTTCCTGATCGAGGCCTAAATCAAACAACAACTCTGTTTGTGAAGGAACGATTGAAACAATGCGTTTGGGCGGAAAATTGACGTAAATCTCATTTCCCAGCTGATCTGTAAAAGATTTTTGCATGGGCTAAAGATAGGAAACAAACCAGAAAACATATCTGCCGTTAACGCAGAGAAAATCTATTGCAGGGCTTTAATTTCTACTGAACTTGTTCTACCTGCAAATCTTCTTTCACTACGCCATCTGCAATGTTTAAAATCCGACTGCCATACTGGGCATTTTTTTCAGAATGTGTAACCTGAATAATGGTAATTCCATCTTCCTTATTTAACTTTTGAAAAAGCTCCATAATTTCTTCTGCCTGCGCTGATTGAAGATTTCCGGTAGGTTCATCGGCAAGAATTATTGAAGGTTGAGCAGCCAAAGCGCGCGCAATACCTACAAGTTGTTGTTGTCCGCCTGAAAGCTGATTCGGAAATAAATCCTTTTTAGCAACAATGTTAAAGCGATCCAGTAGATCTGCGATTCTACTGGCACGTTCTCCGGAAGGAACTTTTTTATACAATAACGGGGCTTCGATATTCTCATAAACCGTCATTTCATCAATGAGGTGGTAAGCCTGGAAAACAAAACCAATGTGGTTTCGGTAAAGCTCTATCCGCTTCCGTTCATTAAGCTGTGTTACATCTTCGTCCAAAAATTTATATGTACCATAAGTTGGTTCTTCCAACATGCCAATAATATTTAACAAAGTTGATTTTCCGGCACCAGAAGGGCCCATTATGGACACAAATTCTCCTTGCTTAATTTCTGTTGTTACCAAACGAAGCACATAATTTTTTACGCCTTTATTGGCATAGTATTTTTCGATGTTATTGAGTTGTATCATTTTTTTAGGTATAAGGTTTGAGGTAAAAGGTTTAAGGTTTTGGCGCAATAATTTCACGCCTTCTGCCTCAAACCTTCTACATTTACTCGTATTTTAACGCATTTACGGGATCTGTTGTTGCGGCTTTTCTTGCCTGAATACTTACGGTTAATACCGCAATGATTACAGAGACTACCGTAGCCAGAAGAAATGGAAAAATAGGCATATCTATCCGGTAGGCAAAACCATCCAACCATTTTTTGACTAAAATATAAGCAATTGGCCAACTGATGATATTTGCGGTAACCACCAAAATTAAGAAAGATCTATTCAACAGGTTAATGATCTGAAAGTCTGATGCGCCCAAAACTTTGCGTACAGCAACTTCTTTTGTGCGGCGTTTGGCAATAAAAGTGGAAAGGGCAAACAGGCCAAGCAGGGATAAGGAAATAGATACTGTGCTAAAAAGCACAATCATCCTTATGAACTGTTCATTGGCTTCCATTACTTTCCAAAATGCATCGTCCATAGAAGTATAAGCCATCGGAAATTCTGGATAGGACAGATTCCATTCTGCTTTAATTTTTTTTACGATAGCTTCACTGTTATCGGAATCAAATTTAACCAATACATTATTCGTCATGCTGGTGCCACCAAGTTTGGTTACTTTGTACATTGTAGGCAACACAGCTTTATCAAAACCTTCGTTGTGGTAGTCTTTAATTACGCCAACAACTTGAAAAGTATATTTTTCTTCCCTTCCTGCAAGGTCAAACATTTTCCCAATAGGTTTTTTATCCAATAATTTCGCGGCAGATTCATTTAGGATTACAGCATTTATGGTATCTTGTTTATAAGCACGAGAGAAAAGCCTGCCACTTACTAATTTTGCCCCCAGGGTTTGCAAAGCATCCATAGAAGTGGTTACAGTATTTAATGAAATGGTGTGTCCATTGTATGCGATGTCTGCGTTATTATTAAACACATTTCCCAGCAACTGTGTTGTGGTTGCAACAGATTTCACACCCGGAATCCGGCGAAGCCGTTCAGCAAACTGCTCATTGTAATTGGTTCTGATATTAATGAGATTGGCCCGTTCAAACCCGAGGTCTTTCTCTGTCATAAAACGCGTTTGCTTATGCATAATACCAATCGAAATCATAAATGTAACCGAAATTATAAATTGAAAAACCACCAAAGTATTTCGCAACGCCACACCACGCAAACCGCTTTCATAATTTCCTTTCAATACAGAAACAGGATTATATTTTGAAACCATCCATGCAGGATAAAAACCAGCAAGTAAGGTGACCACTATAAATAATCCTAATAATTGAAGCAGTATGATAAGCAATTGTGGGTTGTGCCAAAACGTAAGTTCAACGTTAAAATTCTGATTGAAGAAAGGCAGAGCCATTTCTATAAAGACAATAGACAAAAAAAGTGCTGTAATGCTTTGTAAGGCAGATTCCATTAAAAACTGGCTTAACAGCTGACGTTTATAAGATCCCAAAACTTTACGTACACCAACTTCTTTTGCACGTTGCACAGATTGTGCCGTAGCAAGATTAACAAAATTGATGATGGAAACCAGCAGCAAAAAAATCGAAATGCCGATAATGGGTTTCAGCTTTTCGAACCAACTGATTTCGAAAGGTGGGTTTCCATGCACATCGGCCATAGATACCGCCTTTAGTCCGGGTTGCTTTCCATCCTTATAATATTCCTTAAATTCTATTTCGCGTTTTACAAAAGATTCTTTCTTAAACTGTAAATATGTTTTCTGCAAAGCAGTATTGAGTGCTGCCGAATCAACACCATTTTGCATTTTTGTATAAACCTCACAATAATGGTGATTTGAAGGTTCGGTTGGATCAGCATCTTGCCAACCTGTACGAATAATTGCATTAAAAACCACTGTTTGTGGATTCTTTGGTTCTTCTACAACTCCGCGTATGGTAAATATTTCTCCGGGATCGTCTTTCCAAACAATAACTTTCATTGTTCTGCCTAACACTTTTGTGGTACCGAAAAGTTGTAGCGCAGTTTGTTCTTTAAGTACCACAGACTTTGTCACATCCAATGCCGTTTCTGCACTTCCCTGTATAAATTTGAATGGAAAAACTTTAAAGAAACTGCTGTCGGCATCACGGATATCTTTAACCATCAGCGGATCTGCATGTTCGATTTTGACAGAATAACCAGGATTAAAACCCCATATTTGATCTACTTTGGTAACTGCTAAAGCTTGGGGAATATTTTGCCTTACCAGCGCAGCCATACGGCTATCATTACTGGATTGCCAGTGTTCTTTATTATCTGGAGTAAAAAAGCTGTGCCTTTCTCTAATCTGATAAATATTTTTTAACTCAGGCGACCATTTATCATAGCTCTCTTCATGATTAATAAATAAGAGCATGAGTACAAATGCTGTTAATCCTAGGGCTAATCCGCCAATATTAATTGCCGCGTATATTTTATTTTTCCAGAGATTTCGCCAGGCGATTTTTAGATTGAGTTTGAACATTTTTTTAACATTTGGTGTAAAGTGTTTGGCGTTTAAAACGCTTTTATGCCAGGCGTTGGAAGCTGGTATTACTCGTATTTTAGCGCATCAATTGTATTGGAAACGGCTGCTTTGTAAGATCGTAAACTTACAGTTATTAGGGTAATACACATGGAGATGAGCATCGCAAGAACAAAAGGCCAGATGCTGATGTCAATCCGATAGGCAAAACCCGAAAGCCATTTAGAAACGAACAGATATGCGAGCGGCCATGCAACTAAATTTGCAATAAACACCATTAACAAAAATGAACCGTTAAGCATTTTCACCAGTTCAATTGTTGATGCGCCTAAAACTTTCCTTATGGCAACTTCCCTCGTTCTTTGTGTGGCCACGAAAGAAATCAATCCGAATAAACCGATAAAGGAAATGAAGATGATAACTCCGGCAAACACTTTAAATAGCGTGCCCAAAATTTTCTCGCCCTGATAATAATTGTTGATGTCTTCATTCAAAAAAGATTCGTTGTATACATATTCCGGAAAGGTCTTCTGCCAAATTTGTTCTACAGTTTTCATTGTTGATAACATCTGTTTAGAGTCTAGCCTTATGGCTGCATAAAAAAAGCGTGGTTTAAGTGCGCCAACCAAAATTGGATCGATATTTTCATGAAGGCTCTTATTTTTAAAATCCTGGATTACACCTACAATTGGCGCTTTCATTCCTCCCATAGAAATCATTTTGCCAATCGCTTCATTCGGATTTCTTATATTCAGCTTTTTTAGCAATGTTTCATTTACCAGATATTCATTTATAGTATCAGACTTAACAAGATTACGACCGGCAGCCAGTTTTAAATCAAAAGTTTTCAAATAATCTTCATCGGCATTTTTGGTATTTACCTGAAAACTAACGGTTTCGCTATTATTAAATGTAAACGTATTTCCATTGTTATTTTGCGAAGATGGTGCTGTTCTGCAAAAGCTCACCTGCTCTACTCCTGCAACTTGTTTCAGTTGGGTTTTAAATGTTGAAAAACGTTGGATGGTTAAGCTATCGTTCGGTAAATCAACCATTGCGATTGCCTTTGGATTAAAACCTAAAGGTTGTTCGCGGATGTATTTCATTTGCTGAAGAATGACAAGTGTACCGATAATAAGTACCGCAGTAATGGCAAACTGTGCTACAACCAAGATTTTCCTTAATCCTAAACCTCCTGTATTTGCTGCAATTTTATTTTTAATGGCTAATGCCGGATTGAAACCTGACATGACCACGGCTGGATAAAAACCGGCAAGCACGCTCACAAAAACGACTAAACACAACATGAAAACTAGAATAACCGGATGCTGGAAAATACTGAATGATATCTTTGAGCTGAACAGATTTTGCATAGCAGGCAGCGCCATTTCTGTTAAAACACTTCCAACCAAAAGAGAGATAAAAACAATTGTAAATGTTTCGGTTAGAAATTGCACAATCAATTGACTCCTCTGGCTACCCATAACTTTACGAACGCCAACCTCTTTACTCCGACTTACAGCCTGAGCTGTTGCCAGATTAATGAAGTTTATTGATGCTACAACCATAAGGAAAAAACCGATTACAACCAATCCATACAACTGATTTTCAGGCATTATCCGACCGGAAAAATTACCGAACTTTTCGTTATAATGAATCTCATTTAAAGGCTGCAGAAGATGGCTTTCTTTGCCTGGTGCCTTCTCTACATAATATTTCTTATTAAACGATTTCAATGGGCCATTGAGCGTCTCGATCGTAATATTCGGTTTCAATTTAACATAAGCTTCTGAACTTGAACTCACAGAACCCCAATTTTTCGCGTCCCTGTCTTTGAAAGATTTGTAAGGGAACATAATTTTCAGTTGTACTGAATTATTTTCCGGAATATCATCAATAACTCCACCAATTGTATAATTGATATTTCCTTCAAAATTGATGGTTTTTCCAAGCGCTGCTCTCCAATCGCCAAAAAATTTGTTGGCCATTTCTTTGGAGATTACAGCGTGACTTGGATCAGATAAAGAATTATAACTGCCAGACAGCCATTTGTAGTTAAAAATTTCAAAAAAATCTGGTTCAATGTAAAAAACATCTTCAATGCTTTTAAGCTTTTCCTTCCCGGAAGGATCCGTAATTTTGATCAATCCTGCGCTATTTTCTATCGCAGAAATTTTTTCGATATAGGGCGAAAAATCCTCGCGCATTGCCGGCGCAAGTGGCAGTGGAACGCCTTGAGAATAAAACCGGTTTCCATCGGCATAATCCCAAATGGATACAACCCGATAAATTCTGTTTTCATCTTTAAATCCTTTATCGAAACTCATTTGGTAACGAATGAAAATAAAAATCAGAATGCAGCTTGCCATCCCGATGGATAAACCGAGAATATTGATTAACGTGTAACCTTTGTTTTTCCAGAGGTTTCGCCAGGCGATTTTCAGGTTGAGCTTAAACATGTTTTCGTATTTAGCAAATTTGGATTTTGGATTAAAGTTATCAAACTCTAAAACAGTGTCCGGTTTGTTTGACTTATTCTGGCTTATGCCAAATTGATACCAATGAAAAATAAACTTACAAATTACTGTACTCCAGTTATTTAAAATGTTTAGAATAAATTTTGTGTTCGTTTATGAACAGTTAATGTTCGCTTTTGGACGGCAGTTGCGTGAAACCACAGAGATAACGGAGTAAGACACAGAGCAACACAGAGAAATCTTGTCATTTAGCATTACGCCCTAGCACAAACGTTTTTCCTACGGTTTGATTACATTGATTTTTTGATTTCACAGGTTGATTGTTTTACCGATCAGTTCTTCCGCTTTCCGCTTTAGTCTTTGCGCTTTTAGCTTTTTTCGCCAGACGCTCTCCGCTCTCCGCTCTTCGCTCTTCGCTCCTACTCATACTTCAGCGCTTCAACTGGATTTGCATTTGCGGCTTTCAAAGATCTTCCGGTTACAATAATCAGAGTTAAAACAACGGTTATGCCCATTGCAATAACAAAAGGCCAAACATTTAGATCCATTTTATAAGCGAACCCCATTAACCAGTTTTTAACAAATAGAAAAGCCAGCGGCCAGGAAACCAGATTGGCAATAATAACCATAGACAAGAATGCACTATTTAACATTTTTATCAATTCGAAATTACTGGCACCAAGCACTTTACGGATGGCCAGTTCTTTGGTTCGCTGAGTGGCCACGAAAGACATCAGTCCGAAAAGACCGATAAAGGAAATGAAAATAATAATTGAGGCGAAAACTTTAAATAAAATGCTCATGACGCGTTCTGTTTCATAATACCCGTTTATTCTGTCGTTTGCGAAAAAAGAATAATAAACATTGTTCGGATAGGTTGCATTCCAGATCTTTTCAATTTCTGTAGTCGTGGCAATCACGTTTTCGGAACTAATTTTTATCGCAGCGCGCCAGTATTGGGTTTTTCCGGCAGAAATAGATAAACCTGAAATATTTTCTTTCAGTGATTTATCATTAAAATCTTCCACTACGCCAACAATTGGCAGGTTTTGCCCGGTAGAATTTAGTATTTTCCCTATTGCGTCTTCTGGTTTAGCAATATTTGTTTTTTTCAAAAAAGTCTCATTTACCACGTAACCTGTTGCGGTGTCGCTTTTGGCATATATTTTTCCGGCAATAATTTTCAGGTTGAAAAGCTTAAAGTAGTTTTCGTCTGCCTTTATTCTTCGTACTTCGAAATCATTATTCCGGATTCCATTAAATGTAAAATCAGAAGAATTTACGTTTCCTGAAAGCGGCGGATCCTGACAAAAACTAATCATTTCTACGCCCGCCAAACTTGAGATTCTCTCTTTAAAATTATTCTGCTGAATTAAACTTAAACTATCGGATGGAATACTCACCATCAGCACTTGACTCGATTTAAAACCTAAAGATTTATTATGCATAAACTGCATCTGTTTAACCACAACAATTGTACTCACGATTAAGACGATTGATATGGAGAACTGCACAATAACCAAAAGTTTTCTCAAACTGAGACCAGAACCATTGAGCGAAATTTTATTTTTAATTGCTACAGCGGGTTTGTAACCAGACATGATCATTGCCGGATACAATCCTGCTAAAAAGCCAACAACTATTACCATAACGAACATGAAAAGAAAAATCTCTGAATTTTGGAAAAGGCTGAAATTTGTACGGCCGCTAAATAAATTTTCCATTAATGGAATGGCCAGTTCTGCCATTACACAGGCAAGCAGCATGGCAATTAGTGTTACAATAAACGTTTCTGTTAAAAATTGAATAATGAGTTGTTTGCGTTTACTACCCAAAACTTTTCGAACGCCAACTTCTTTTGATCTGTTAATGGCTTGTGCTGTACTTAGATTTATAAAGTTGATGCATGCTGTAATCAACAGAAACAATCCAATAATTTCCAATCCGTAAATTTCTTTTTTACCAAACCAGCTGTCGCTAAAATTATCGTAGCGTTCACTAAAGTGTATATCTTTGAGCGCTTCAAGCTGATTGTTTTGATTGCCGGCAATTTTTTTATCGGCGTACATTCTTTTGTTAAATTTGGCAAGAACCGAATTAAAATCACTTGCTTTCAGATCTTTTTTCACCAACACTAAAAACTCATTACCAGAGCTTACACAATCCCAGCAATTGTCGCTTTTTTGCGGATAGCTTTCGTAGCTAAGCACAATATTTAGGGGAAAACTACTTTTTACGGAAATGTCTTCGAAAACGCCATTCACTTTAAATACTTTCTTGCTCCCGATGTGAATATCCTTTCCAATTGCATTTTGTGCACTTCCAAAATATTTAACGGCAAATTTTTCAGATAATGCCAGACTATTGGGTTGGTTCAATGCGGTTGCTGGTTTGCCAATAATCCAATCGACTCCCAAAATACTAAACAGGTCTGGTTGCGTATAATACATATCCTCATCACTTTTAATGAGGTCTTTTCCACTCTTATCTTTAATACGCAAAAGATTATTGCCTTTAAAAACCGCTGCAGTCTTCTCAAAACCCGCAAATTCTGATTGAGCAACACCTACAAATGGTATGGGCACACCTGCAGAGTAATCGTCAAAAGCACTGTATTTCCAATCGGTAACAACTCTAAAAATCCGGCCTTCATTTTTGAATTCCTTATCAAAGGAAAGTTGATAGTGAAGGAAAAGGAAGATCAATATGCAACTTGCCTTCCCAATTGATAAACCAAGAATATTAATCAGCGCATATCCTTTATTCTTCCAGAGGTTTCGCCAGGCGATTTTCAGATTGAGTTTGAGCATGGTTTAGTAATTTTATAGTATCAAGTATCAAGACAAAATGGCTTGTCGGTTAATTTAGATTTTGTTTCAGACTGTCCATTTTTTCCTTTTTTTTGCTTTTCGAGCTTCTTTTTATTCGTACTTCAGTGCATCAATGGCATTTGCTTTGGCAACTTTTATGGATTGTATGCTTACGGTTAAGATCGCAATCAGAATAGAAAGAGAACCGGCAATAACGAACGGAAGTGCTGAGATTGCAATTCTATATTCATAAGCCGACAACCATTTATTAATAATTAAATATGCCAGCGGAAATGCGATAAGATTTGCGATACCAACAAGTTTTACAAAATCTTTATTTAAAATAGTTAAGATATTAGATGTACTGGCGCCTAATACTTTGCGAATACTGATTTCTTTTTTCCGCTGTTCGGCCATGAATAATGCAAGTCCTAACAGACCCAGACAGGAGATAAATATGGCAAATCCGCCGAACCAGTTAGATAAAGTTCCCAAAAGTTGTTCATCTTCGAATTTTTCGGCGAAGGAATCCGTCACGAATCGGCGATCTACGGGATAGTCTGGATTAATTTCTTTCACCAACCGATCAATCTCGGCTAAAGATGAACTTACATTATTCTTACCATTCAGACTGAGTAAAAGCACACCAATTTGATTTTTCCAATATGGATAAAATACCATTGGCGCAACTTTCTGATATGGAGACTCCACAACAATATCTTTCATTACACCAACAATCTTTACTTCGGTATCTCCCCATTTTACGATATTTCCGATTGGATTCTTCAATCCCATAATCTTTATGGCCGCTTCATTAAAGATTACTGAAGATGAATCGCTTGGATATTGCGCTGAAAACTCGCGTCCGTCAACCATTTGCGATCCGATGGTTTCTACAAAATCATATCCAATTCCGCGCTCATTAAATAAAATATTTTCCTTCGGGTTTTTGCCCGGCCAGCTCAAGTCTGAGGTATTGTTTCCACCTTCATCTAAGGCCATGCTGAAAGTAGAAAGATTGCTTATTGCGCCAGATTTATACAATTGCTGTTTCAATAACTCCACTTTTTTCGAATCGGATAATGTACCTTGCGCAACGAGCTGAATCAAATTATTGCTTTGGTAACCTACCGGTTTCTGTTTTATATAATTAAGTTGTTGATAGATTACTGCGGTACAAACAATTAAACAGGCGGCAAATACAAATTGAAAAACAACCAGGATTCTTCTTACAGAAAAAGACGAATTCCCTGTAATAGAAAAACCTTTCAACACCTTTACCGGCTCAAATGACGATAAATACAATGCCGGATAACTGCCTGCAATGAAACCTGTAATCAATATCAAACCGATTAAAACTGCCCAATATCTCCAGTTTTGATACTCTACTGCTAAACTTATGTGCAACAAATTGTTGAAATAGGGCAAACAAACTTCAACTAAAATAAATGCCAATATTGTACTTAAAAAAGCCATCATTAAGCTCTCAAACATAAACTGATAAATGAGTGATGACTTGGAAGATCCAATGGCTTTTCTAACGCCAACTTCTCTGGATCTTTTTTCTGAGCGCGCGGTAGATAAGTTCATGAAATTTACACAGGCGATTAACAGGATACAGAAAGCCAGCAAAAAGAAGATTTTCAACTGGTCTATTTTTCCGCCAACACTTTTCCCATTTTGAAATTCATTATAAAGATGCCACTTGTTGAGCGGATGAAGAAAAGACTCGTTGTTTACATCTGCCTGATGCTTTTTGTAAATATCTTTAATTTGAATATTGGTTTGTTGAAATACATCTTCAGACTTTAATTTAGCCAAGGTTAAACAAAAATTAGCGCCCCAACCTTGCTCTTTAGTCCACGGTTGCAATTTCTCATACAATTTCCAGGGCGCAATAAAATCAAATGTGATGCTGGAATTTGCGGGTAGATCTTCAATAATGGCAGTAACCGTTAACAACTCGTCTTTACCAAGCTTCAGCGTTTCATTTATTGGATTTTTATCTCCAAATATTTTTTTTGCCGATGATTGGGTTAATACAATAGCGTTAATATTTGTAAGCGCGCTGGCCGGGTTGCCATTGATAAACTTATAATCGAGTATTTTCAGAATTGATGGGTCAGCAAAAAGGCCTCTTTGTTTCGTTTTCCGATTACCGTAACTGAGTAGCTGAGGAAATGGATAGGAAGACCTAGATGATTCTTCGACTGATGATACACTATTTTTCAGTTCAGGAGCCAACAAAGCAGGCGTCCATGCCCAACTAAATGTTTTTCCATTCGCAGTCATATTGGTATATGCCACGTAAATCCGATTGTGATCTTTAAATTGTTTATCGAAACCATACTCATAGTTTACATACAACAAAAGCATCATGCAGCTGGCTAAACCAATGGCTAAACCGCCGAGGTTTATGAGCGTGAAACCTTTATTCCGCCAGAGATTTCGCAAAGCGATTTTTAGATTGAGTTTGAACATGGTTCTTTATTTTAATAGTACCGAGTATTTACTATCAAGAGTAAATGGCTTGTTGGTTAATTTAGATTTCAGTTTTAGTCTTTGTGCTTTTCGCTCTCCGTAAAACGCCAAACGATTTCTGCTCTCCGCTCTATTCATACTTCAGAGCATCAATTGGATTTGATTTTGCCACTTTAACAGATTGAACACTTACGGTGAGGATGGCAATTACAACCGATAAAATTACTGCAATAGCAAAAGGTAAAACCGAAATGGAAACCCGATACTCATAAGCAGACAACCATCGGTCTATAATAATATAAGCCAGCGGAAAGGCAATTACATTGGCAATGGCCACCAGTTTAATAAAGTCTTTATTTAAAAGTGTTAAGATATTTGCAGTAGTTGCACCCAATACTTTGCGGATACTGATTTCCTTTTTCCGTTGTTCTGCCATAAATAATGCAAGTCCTAACAGTCCCAGACAGGAGATGAAAATGGCGAAACTGCCAAACCAATTGGAAAGTGTGCCTAAAAGTTGTTCGTTTTTGAATTTTAATGCAAAACTTTCATCTACATACTTCCGGTCAACCGGAAAGTTCGGTTCAATTTCTTCTACAATCTGGTCGATTTTCGACAATGAACTTCCTGCGTTTGCAGAAGGATTTAAACGTATAATAACAATTTCTGCCCCGCTGTAGTTAATTGGATAGAAAAACATCGGAGCTACTTTCTGATAAGCAGATTCTACAACAAAATCTTTCATTACGCCAACCACTTTCCAGTCTTTTTCATTCCATTTGACTATTTTACCAACGGGTTCTTTAAAATCCATCATTTTAACGGCCGATTCATTCAACATAATTGTATTCGTGTCATTCTTATATCGGGCAGAAAAATCGCGACCATCAACCAATTCGGTTCCGATAGATTGAATAAAATCATAGCCAATTCCACGCTGGTTAAACAGAATATCTTTTTTTGGATCTTTACCTGGCCAGCTTACATCCATTGTATTATTGCCGCCTTCGCTTATATCAAGGCTAAAAAACGATACTGAAGTTGCTGCCCCAGATTTTAACAATTTGTCTTTAAGCAATTCCAGCTTATTTATATTGCGCAAATTTCCCTGCACTGCCAGCTGAAGTAAGTTCTTTTTATCGTAACCAATTGGTTTCTTTTTGATGAAATCGAGTTGTTGGTAAATCACGAAAGTGCAGATAATGAGACATACGGCAAATACAAATTGCGTTACAACCAACACTTTCCGGATTGAAACACTGGAGCCAATTTTCATATTGAAACCTTTAAGAACCTTCACCGGCTCGAACGAAGAGAGATAAATAGCCGGGTAACTCCCGGCAATTAATCCGGTAAATACCATTAAGCTCAAAAGGGTTGCCCAAAATTTCCAGTCGTGATATTGAATAGCCAGCTCAATGCCCAGTAAATTATTGAAGTAAGGTAAACTCACTTCTGCAAGTACGAAAGCAAGAATTGTACTGAGTAGCGACAGAATTAATGATTCTAAAAGAAATTGCCCTACTAAAGCTTTTCTCGAAGAACCAATTGCTTTACGCACGCCGACTTCTTTCCCTCTTTTTTCTGAGCTTGCAGTAGATAGGTTCATGAAATTTACACAGGCAATTAACAGTATACAAATAGCCAGCAAAAGAAAAATCTTTAACTGATCAATTTTGCCACCAACAGATTTACCATTTTCAAAATCATCATACAGGTGCCATTTATCCAAAGGAAATAATAATGCGTCGCTTATACCGCCGCCTTGGTTGCGCTTATAAATGTCTTTTATTGCAACATTTGCCTGTACAAAAGCCGCTGTATTATTCAACTGTACAATTGTAAGGCACATGTTGTTGCCCCAATTCGGATCGCGAGCCCACGATTCGCGTTTTTCAAACAATGTCCAAGGCATCACATAATCAAACTGAAGCGTGCTATTTGGTGGAACATCTTCTATAATTGCTTCTACTTTTAATACATCGCTATTGTCTATTTTTACCGTTTTATTAATTGGATCTTCCGTTCCAAATAATTTCTCAGCGAAGGTTTTTGTGAGGATGATGGTATTTACTTCTTTCAGCGCCGCATCTGGATTGCCTTTCAGAAACTTATAATCCAGAATTTTCAGGAAATTCGGATCGGTAAAAATGCCTTTTTGTTTAAATTTACGTTCGCCATTGGCGATCAAATTCGGACGCGGATAAGTTGAATGCGATGAATATTTGACACCAGGAATTTTCTCCTGAATTTCTTTTGCCATTACGTTTGGTGTCCACGACCAGCTGAATATTTTTCCGCTCGATGGTGTATTTTGATAAACTACATAGGTTTTTTCATGATCTGTAAACTGTTTATCGAAGCCCCATTCATAAGTAACATACAACAGCAACACCATGCAACTGGCCAGTCCGATGGCCAATCCACCAACATTTATAAAGGTGAAACGCTTATTCCGCCAGAGATTTCGCAAAGCGATTTTTAGGTTGAGTTTGAACATGAGTTAATTTTTTTTAGTATCGAGTAATCCGTAGCACGTATCAAGATCTAAGTACCTTACGAACTGATAAATTACTTTCGGTTTTAAATGGTTTAGGTTAATAATTCGATTACACAGATTGATTGTTTTACCTGCCAGTTTTTTCGGCTTTCCACTTTACTCTTTGCGTTTGTGGCTTTTTTAGACCAAAGGCAAAATGATCTGCGCTCTCCGCTCTCCGCTTTTTACTCATATTTCAGCGCGTCAACCGGACTGGCTTTCACGGCATTTCTAGCCTGCAGACTTACTGTTAGAATCGTCAGGAAAACCGTGGCAAAAATGCTAATGATGAAGGGCAGAATTGGTAAATCAATTCTATAAGCAAAAGTATCCAGCCAGCGCTTGGTAAAAACATAAGCTAAAGGCCATGCCAACGCATTAGCAATAATAACAATGACAAAAAATGAGCTGTTTATCAGTTTAAAAATCTGAAGATCGCTGGCGCCAAGAATCTTGCGAACAGCAATTTCTTTAACTCTGCTGTTGGTTAAAAATTTGGCAAAGGCAAATAAACCGAGCATTGCAATAAAGATTGTAAGCATTGCCGCGGCGAAAAATACCGACTGAAGTTTTTCCTGATTTTTGAATAATTTACCGTACATCTCATCCAAAAATTCATATCTAAAATCGTCGCCATCTATTTTATTTATTCCAGACCATTCTTTTTTCAAAGCCTTAAGCGCTGTTCCCATAGATTGCTGATCGATATTCAATAAAATTGAAGTTCGTTTCATTTCATTCCCGCAAGGATTATTCATCACGTATAGTGTTGGTTCTACAGCTTTCTCAAAACCAAGAGATTTAAAATCTTTAATTACGCCAACAACTGTGTATTCGAGGTTTTTACAGCCTTTAATTTTCTTTCCAACCGGATTCGTGAGGCCATATCTTTTTACTGCAGTTTCGTTTAAAATCGCCGAGCGCGCAGTATCTACATTGAAATTTCGGGAGAAAGTTCGTCCCTCTTTAATCTGGATTCCAAGCGTTTCAAAATAGTCATAATCCACATCGATAAAACTCATATCGTATGCTTTTCCGTCAATATTATAGTTATTCTTTTCTGTAGGCGAACCATCTGGCAATGCACTTGCCACGGTTGCAGATTTAACCCCAGGAATCTTCAGCATCTGATCGCGGAGCGGTTTAAATTTTTCGACTCTAGAGAATATTGTCATGTTGCGGATGTATACCACCTGGTCTGTTTTGAAACCCACATCTTCGGTTCGCATATATTTAAGCTGAGAATTGATGATGAGTAAACCGATAATGAACACGACGGCAACCACAAATTGGGTAATCAAAAGTCCGTTGCGCAACCAATGCGTCTGTTTACTGGTTTGAAAATTTCCTTTAAGAACGAGCGCTGGTTTAAAGCCCGATAATACCAATGCGGGATAGAAACCCGAAATGAGGCTGATGACGAGCAACACCAAGGGCAATTGCCAGTACAGAGAACTGTCACCAGACCAGATATTGAGTGTTACATCAAAAACCTGATTGAAACGGGGCAAAATAAGTTCTGCGATCGTAAGTGCCAGAATTAAACCAAGGAGACATTGCAGAAAAATTTCTGTCAGAAATTGGAAAGCGAGCTGGAAACGGTAAGCACCCATTACTTTCTTCACACCTACTTCTCGCGCACGTTTTGCTGCCTGAGCAATACTAAGATTGGTAAAGTTTATACAGGCAATAATTAGTATTGCGCCACCCAAAACAGACAATGCAAGCAATAATTTGTAATTGGCGTTGTTTCCTGCTTTGGGGCTCAGGTGCTGATTCTTCAGCGCATCTAAAAAAACAGTAGTGGTTTTGTAATATTCGCTTTGCTGATTTTCTCCACTTTGCAATAATTCTTTTTTGAACAGCGCATTTATTTTTTGCTCCAGGGCATTTACATCTGTTTCGGGTTTAACCTGGATGTATGTGTAATAGCTGTTACCTTTATAATCTTCTCCATCACCAATATTGGCAAACATTGAAACAGCATCGAAATCTATTATTGAATGTGGATTTGACTGAATGATATTGTGCACTTTTTCTGTTATCCCCATTGATTTGGAGCCCAATGTTATCAATTCTTCGCCTCCTTTTTTCTTAGCCGGAAACAGGGTTTGGTAGTGTTGGGCATTTAAATAAAACAAAGCACTGGCACCTTCTGGTTTTTTTAGAATTCCGTCATCAGGCTTCAGGGCAAACATTTTTGCGGCATTATAATCCAGAATTAAACATTTTTTAAGAAAAGTAGCATTGTCATCTTTACGCACCGGAATTTCAAAAAAACTATATTTCATCGTTCCAACGGCAACCACCTCCGGAATATTTTTCTGAATCGCTTTACCGAATGGAGCGGCAGTGTAATTTGATTTTTGATCTTTTAATGTTCTTCCAACAATGTAAATTTCATTGTAATTCGGATTTGTTTTGTCGTAACCCGTTTCATAATTAAAGTAAAGCACAACCAATATAAACGCGGCAAGCGCAACTGACAGACCGCCAATATTAATTGCTGTGATTCCCTTGTTCTTCCAAAGGTTTCGCAAAGCGATTTTCAAATTGAGTTTGAACATTTTTTATAGGATTTTAATAACAGATATCAGTATCAAGTAATGTTATTCGTGAATTTGTGACCTTCTGTGCTCAAATCAATTCTTCGTTCCGGCTTTTATTAATTTTTTCAGAAATTACGTGACCATCTTTTAGGTTGATAATTCTATTTGAAAAACTGGCATCGTGACTGGAGTGTGTTACCATTACAATGGTAGTTCCGGTTTCATTAAGTTCGCAAAGCAATTCCATCACTTCATTACCATGCGAACTGTCGAGGTTTCCGGTAGGTTCATCGGCTAGAATTAATTTTGGTTTGGTTACTAAAGCGCGCGCAACAGCTACACGTTGTTGCTGACCGCCAGACAATTGCTGAGGAAAATGCCCACTTCGGTTTACAATATTCATCCGTTCAATGATCTCATTCACTAACCGTTTACGTTCGCTTGCAGCAATTTTATTGTAAATCAATGGCAATTCAATATTCTCGAAAACGGTCAATTCATCAATTAAATTGAAGTTCTGGAATACGAACCCCATATTTCTTTTTCTGAAATTAGAACGTTCGCGGTCGTTTAAGGTCAGTAATTCGGTTTCCATAAACTTATAACTGCCACTTTCGGGTTTATCCAGCAAACCCATTACATTTAGTAAAGTAGATTTTCCGCAACCAGATGGTCCCATTATCGACACAAATTCTCCTTCGCGAACCTGCATGTTAATACCATTCAAAGCGGTAGTTTCAATTTCTTCGGTTTTATAAACCTTTTCTAATTTTTCGATCTTAATCATAAAGCTTATTATTTTACCGTGAGCTGGATGTTTGTTTTCTGGCCTTGTTTCAATTCTACTTCAAATTCTTTTTCACCTAGTTTTTTATGGAAAATTTTTAAAGTGTAAATTCCGGGATCAAGTTGTAATTCTGTGGTTTCAGATTTAAGTGGAAGATTAAATTTCAAATTTCCTTTTTGTACCAATTCTATTTTTTCAAGAATAGATTTATCGCCTTGCGCGATAAAATTTGCCACAGCTTTTGTAAGTTTTTCATCTTTTGCAGACTTTGCCCAGATGTTCATTTCGTAGGTAATGCCATTTTTGCTGTCTTTCCAATTGGCTTCTTTTTTAAAAATGCCTTGAGCGTGCGCGGTATACAAGCCGAAGACGAAAGCGATAGTAATTAGTATTTTTTTCATAATGTTTATTTGCTGATTTCTACCTGGTCGTATTGATTAAATTGATCGTAAGAAGATGTTATTACTTCTTCACCTTTTTGTAATCCATCTAGTATTTCATAATAAAGATAGTTTTTGCGGCCAATTTTTACGTTTCTTTTGGTGGCTTTTCCATTGGCAATTACAAAAATCCAGGCTCCACCTGTACTTTGAAAAAACTGTCCCTGTGCAAGTAATAATGATTTACTGTTGTCAGATAATGTAAGTTTTGTTTGAAGAGAAAGTCCTCTGCGTAAGCCTTCCGGAGCAGCACCTTTAAAAATCATTTCTACCTGGAACTGGCCACTGGTTACTTCCGGAATTACTTTACTTACCGTTAAGCTGAAGGTTTTTCCATTAAAGTCACAAGTTGCGGTTTGCCCCTCTTTTACCCGATTAATATAATATTCATCTACGCCGGCTTGCAATTTATAACCTTGCAAAACATCGATTTTTCCTATCATTTCATTAGATGCATAAGATTTACCAATGACCGGATCATAAGATGATAATTTTCCAGATACTGGCGCTTTGATGGTCATATTGGCAATATTCTGACGGATCATCTCTAAACTTTCATTCATCTGAGACATAGATTGGTCTATCTGTTGCAGTTGCATTTTACGGCTTTGGTTTTCTTGTTGAACCGCTTGTTTCACAATTTTAAGCTTGCCCTGGTAGTATTGATAATCTTGCTCAGACTTGTTGAATTCTTGCAGCGTAATCACTTTTTTTGCGAACAGAGAACTGTCTAACCGGTATTGCCGAACCGCGGTACGGAGACTATTTTCTACATCCAAAACATCCTGGTTAAGCACACGCTGATTTTGCTCTAAATCTAAACGCGATTTCCGCAACTGATTAATCTGTTCTGTTGCTGCTGTCTGGCTAGATGTATAGCTTAACATCGCATTTGAATTTGCAATGCGCAACAAGGGTTTGCCTTTTATTACTGATGCACCATTTTCGGTAAAGATCTCTGCAACGGTACCACCTTCTGAAGAACTTACAATTACAGATGTAAGTGGTACAACGCTAGAATTTAGTAATACAACGTCTTCAAAATCGCCATATTCTACTTTACTAATAGTGAGTTTGTCGGCATCGGCGCGGTAAACTTTATTCAGTGAAAGCGTGTAACCGTAAATCACAACGGCTACAAATACGACAACGCCAGCCAATATTAGTATGGTTTTAGGAGTAAATCTTTTCTTGTCAATTTTTTTGTCCATTTGTTCGGATGATCAATTTTACTGCTCTATAACCAAGCTTGTGCCAAAGCTCAGAATAAAATTATCTACCTAATTATCAATCACTTAAATTAAATAAAACCCACTACATGTTCATTTTCGTACAGTTTATGTGCGGCAACGAACAGTTTCATTAATTTAGTGGAGTGAAAAGACCTCTCCCCTTAATCCCCTCTCCTTAAAGAGAGGGGGCGTGATGCAGAAAACCGAAGCATATTATGAAATAGTTTCAAAACACCGAACCATTATTTCCCTCTCTTTAAGGAGAGGAACCAGCACAAAAAAACAACAACCACTTACTTTAATAGGGAGAGGTTTTAAAAACAAATTGACTTGAAACTATAACAGAAATAAAAAACCTCTCCCCTTAATCCCCTCTCCTTAAAGAGAGGGGGCATGATGCAGACAATTACCCTCGAACTATTACGAAGGAGTTTAAACCACAATCCGCTATTTCCCTCTCTTTAAGGAGAGGGACCAGCACAAAAAAACAACAACCACTTACTTTAATAGGGAGAGGTTTTAAAAACAAATTGACTTGAAACTATAACAGAAATAAAAAACCTCTCCCCTTAATCCCCTCTCCTGAAAGAGAGGGGGCATGATGCAGAAAATTACCCTCGAACTATTACGAAGGGGTTTAAACCACAATCCGCTATTCCCCTCTCTTTAAGGAGAGGGACCAGCAAAAAAAACAACAACCACTTACTTTAACAGGGAGAGGTTCTAAAAACAAATCGATGGAAAAATATGGAGATGAACTTTTTAAAGGCGCAAATCATAAACTCTTTGAGTTTTCCAGAGTATTGCGTAAAGTTGGTACGGATGCTGAAGATATTTTGTGGCAATGTTTAAGAAGAAAGCAACTCAATGGATTTAAGTTCAGAAGACAACATCCTTTAGACAAGTACATTGCTGATTTTTATTGTTACGAAGCAAGATTAGTAATTGAAGTTGACGGAGAAATTCATAACGAAGCCGAAAACAAAGAATACGATAACGGAAGAAGCTTTGAGCTTGAAGAACTTGGAATAACAGTATTAAGGTTTACTAATGAAGAAATAAATGAAAACTTAGAGATGGTTTTAGGTGTGATTAAAAGACATTTGGAGAAATAAAAAACCTCACCCCTTAATCCCCTCTCCTGAAAGAGAGGGGCATGATGCAGAAAATTACCTTCGAACTATTACGAAGGAGTTTAAACCACAATCCGCTATTTCCCTCTCTTTAAGGAGAGGGACCAGCACAAAAAAACAACAACCACTTACTTTGATAGGGAGAGGTTTTAAAAACAAATTGACTTGAAACTATAACAGAAATAAAAAACCTCACCCCTTAATCCCCTCTCCTTAAAGAGAGGGGGCATGATGCAGAAAATTACCCTCGAACTATTACGAAGGGGTTTAAACCACAATCCGCTATTTCCCTCTCTTTAAGGAGAGGGACCAGCACAAAAAAACAACAACCACTTACTTTAACAGGGAGAGGTTTTAAAAACAAATTGACTTGAAACTATAACAGAAATAAAAAACCTCTCCCCTTAATCCCCTCTCCTTAAAGAGAGGGGGCGAGGTGTAGAAAACCGAAGCATATTATGAAATAGTTTCAAAACACCGAACCATTATTTCCCTCTCTTTAAGGAGAGGGACCAGCACAAAAAAACAACAACCACTTACTTTAACAGGGAGAGGTTTTAAAAAAATAACTATGTTAAACGCAACCGTTTTAATTATTGATGATGATGATGACATTTTACTCAGCGCACGCTTATTCCTTAAGCAACAGGTAAAAGAAGTTGTACTTTGTAAGTCCCCGAAGGAAATCAATATTTTACTGAGTAAACACGAAGTAGACATTATTTTACTGGATATGAACTACCAGAAAGGCGCGAGCGATGGAAGAGAAGGTTTATATTGGCTAGAGCATATTTTGTCTGTAGATAAGGATTATGTAGTTATTCTGATGACTGCATTCGGGAATGTAGAACTCGCCGTAAAAGCCATTAAGAATGGTGCAACAGATTTTATTCTGAAGCCTTGGGAAAACGAAAAACTATTCGCTACGCTGTCATCTGCAACTAAACTTAGAGATTCTACCCGCAAAGTTAAAAAACTTGAAAAAATCCATTCTTCGCTACAGAAAGATATGGAGCGTGGTTTTGATCATATTATAGGGCAAGCTACCGGGATTAAACATCTACAGAATACTCTGATAAAAGTTGCACCAACTGATGCTAATGTACTGATTCTGGGCGAAAACGGAACAGGAAAACAGGTTTTTGCATATGAAATACATCGCCATTCTCAACGCCGAAATCAGGTTTTTATGCATGTCGATTTAGGTTCATTAAACGAAAATTTATTCGAAAGCGAGCTATTCGGCTATGCCAAAGGTGCATTTACAGATGCTAAAGAAGACAAACCCGGCCGTTTTGAACTTGCCGAAGGCGGAACCATTTTTCTGGATGAGATTGGAAACCTTAGTCTTCCGTTACAGGCGAAGTTGCTCAGTGTTTTACAAAACCGAACGGTAACCCGTCTGGGCGAAAGCAAAGAGCGTAAAATTAATGTGCGTTTAATTACGGCAACCAATATGCCTTTAAATGAAATGGTGGCAAAAAATACTTTCCGCCAGGATTTACTGTTCCGAATCAATACCGTAGAATTAATGTTGCCTCCATTACGTCAACGTGGAGAAGATATCCTGTTACTTGCTGATCATTTTATGCAAAGCTTCAGTAACAAATACCACAAACAAATTAAGCGCATTCACCCAAAAGCATCCGAATTGTTGCTTAACTACAAATGGCCAGGCAATGTCCGCGAACTGCAACACGTATTAGAACGTGCCGTAATTATGGCAGATGGAAATGAAATTGGCGACGAAGATTTGCAACTCACCCCGCAGCGATTCAGTACAACCAATACCGTACCCGATGAAATGGCTTTAGAAGATATGGAAAAACTTATGGTACAGAAAGCAATAGATAAACACAAAGGAAATATATCCCGCGCAGCAGCAGAGCTCGGTCTTACACGCGCAGCGCTATACCGCAGAATCGAGAAATTCGGAATATAATATTCAGAGTGGAAAGCTAATTTAAAGTATGAAGCAGAAAGTGACCAGCGAAGATAACTATAGATTCTCAACTCTACTCACGTTAAAAACGAACGCACTATGCATTGACTATTGCCCAGTGAACCAATGAACAAGTGAACCAAAGAACCAATGAACCAACTAAATCAATGTTTTATAAACGATTTACCTTCAGATTGATAATCCGTTTGCTCTTCATTAACCTGATGGGCTACCTGTTATTTTACCTTATTGCTCACACGGAGCTTTGGTTTACTATTGCCGGCGTTGGATTGGTATTCATCGCGCTGATTGTTTCCTTATACCTGTACATCAATGAAATCAGATCGGATATTAAGCGATTTATTCTTGCCGTAAAAACCAGAGATCATACCCTAAATTTTAAAAATAAAGCAACGCGAGGAAGTTTCCCCGAACTTTATGAATCTTTTGGCGATATCTTGCATGTACACAAACAAATCCGCATGGAACAAGAAGCCATGTTTCAACTCATTAAAACTATTCTAGAACAAGTGCCGGTGGGCGTAATTGTTGTAAATTCATTAAAAGACGATCAGGTAAATCAGGAAATCGTTTTTTTTAATCAGGCTGCATCCAATTTACTTGCTGTGCCTGCTTACAAATACTGGCACCGTTTAAAAGAACACCTCGTAGATTTCGCGCAAGCCATAGAGCAAATTGCGCAAGGTGGAAAACGTTTTTTGGAGTTGAAAATCCAGGATAAACTTACACAGCTTTCTACAGAAGTTATTCCACTTAATTTATACGGAAACAATTATACGATCATCAGTTTTCAAAACATTAAAGACGAAATTGAGCAGAAAGAAACCGAAGCCTGGAATCGTTTAATCGGTGTAATTTCTCATGAAATCTTAAACTCTATCACACCAATCAGCTCATTGTCTGATACGATTAACGGAATGGTTAGCGATAAGGAAAACCTGACTTCAGAAGAAATGGACGATCTTAAAATGGCTTTGCAAACCATTAAAAGGCGTTCAACTGGTTTATTAGATTTTGTAAAAGACTATCGCCTCATTGCAGAGCTTCCAACCCCCGATCTCGAAGCGCACACCATCGGCGAAATTTTAAAACACATAAAAGTACTCATGCAGCCTTTCGCTTCCGGCCGCAATATTGTACTCGATGTAGAGCAAACTTTATCTAAAATAACCTTGCAGTTAGATCTTAAATTGATAGAACAGGTATTAATTAATCTGATAACCAACAGCATTTACGCTGTAGAAGGTATTGAAAATCCATATATTAAAATCAGTTATCGGTTGGAAAACAACAAGCTTTACATTGATGTAGCAGACAACGGAAAGGGAATTGAAGGTGCAGATATTGAAAAAATATTCGTCCCTTTTTACACCACCCGGAAAAACGGTTCTGGAATTGGACTCACCATAAGTCGGAACATTATGAAAATGCACAGGGGTAGTTTAGAAGTCGTTTCTACTCCCCCACTGGGTTCAACTTTCTCACTTGTATTCAACTACCAATAATGATTTCAACTGTAAACATCTCCATTAAAGGATAATGCGGCCGCTAAATCAGCTAAAACCAAAAAATTCAAACAAAAACGGTCTTATATGCTTTTTATTATGTGGATACATCAAAAACAAGCATGAAGACAGTTATACTATCGAATAGACTCCCCGTCAAAATTATTGAAGAAAACAACGAATATACTTTCATCCCAAGCGAAGGCGGACTGGCAACAGGTTTGGCAGACGTATACAAAAATGGCAACTCGATCTGGGTGGGCTGGCCCGGAATAGATGTTCCGGAAGATCGCCAGGAAGAAGTAATTGAAAAATTAAGAGCATTAAACTTATTTCCTGTTTTCCTTACTCAAGACGAGATCAATCTATATTATGAAGGGTTTTCCAACGAAGTTTTATGGCCAGTGTTTCACTATCTGGTAACTTACGCCCATTACGAACAGAGCTACTGGGATTGTTATCAGGCCGTTAATAAAAAATTCGCAGAAAGTGCACTAAAGGTTCTGGGTAAAAATGACCGGATCTGGATTCAGGATTATCAGCTGCTGCTGCTGCCCGGAATTCTGCGGGAACGCCTGCCTAAATCTACAATAGGCTTTTTTCAGCACATTCCTTTTCCTTCATATGAAATTTTCAGGCTTATTCCCTGGCGCGAAGAGTTGCTTAAAGGCCTGATTGGCGCAGATTTAATTGGTTTCCATACCTATGATGATGTACGGCATTTTCTAAGTACCGCAACGCGGATTTTGCCTATCAATTCAACATCCAACGTATTAAACGGAGAAGATCGTCAAATCGTAGTCGAAGCATTTCCCATGGGAATTGACTTCGAAAAGTTTGCCAGCCTTACAACTACAGAGGACGTAAAAAAGGAAATAGATTTCTTCCGTTCGGGAAAAGAAGATATGAAAATTATCTTGTCTATTGACCGTTTGGATTATAGTAAAGGTATTTTAGAAAGGTTAAAAGCCCTCGAATTGCTTTTGCAAATTCACCCCGAATATATCGGAAAAATTGAGTTGTTCATGATCGTTGTACCGTCAAGAGATAGTGTGCCACAATACCGCGATCTCCGCGAACAGATCGATCAGTTTGTTGGTAATCTGAACGCCAGATACCGTTCCATCAACTGGATTCCGGTAAATTATTTCTATAGATCATTCCCAATAGAAGTTCTGTCTGCCCTGTATTCATCCGCAGATATTTGTCTGGTTACGCCAATGCGAGATGGAATGAATCTCGTTAGCAAAGAATATGTAGCCAGCAGAAACCACAATGACGGGGTACTGATTTTGAGCGAAATGGCTGGTGCTTCAAAAGAACTTACTGATGCACTTGTGGTAAACCCCAACAACCTTGGCGATATTATGGAAGCCATTGTTACGGCATTAAAAATGCCAAAAGAAGAACAAATACAGCGTATGACAGCCATGCGCGCAATAGTTGAAAAATTCAATGTGAAACATTGGGTACAAAATTTTATATTAAGATTGGACGAAGTGAAGGATTCTCAAAAGTCATTACTGACTAAACACGCCGTAAACGCAATTAACCAGGTTATTGCAGCACAATACAACAACTCGAAAAACAGAACACTGTTCTTAGATTACGATGGAACACTTGTTGGCTTCTCCGGAAACATTGACGATGCCTCGCCAGATCAGGAATTGTATGAACTCATTACTAAACTTACAATTGATAATGCCAATACAATTGTAATTATTAGCGGTCGCAGACATGAAACCTTAGAAAAATGGTTCGGACACCTCAAAGTTGATTTAATTGCCGAACATGGCGCCTGGCAAAAATCTTTTGGCGACAAATGGAATTCACTTCCACTCCTCACCGATCAATGGAAACAGGAAATTAAAACGCTATTGGAAACGTATACAGACCGAACTCCGGGTTCATTTATAGAAGAAAAAAGTTACTCGCTGGTTTGGCATTACCGCAAAGCGGATGAAGGTTTGGGCGATTTAAGAGCCAACGAAATCATCAGTCATTTGAAAATTCTTGCTGCTGATAAAGGCTTGCAACTGATGCCCGGAAACAAAGTAATCGAATTTAAAAACGTGGAAGTAAACAAAGGTAAAGCTGCTCTGAATTGGTTATACGGAAAGGAAACAGATTTTATTATGGCGCTTGGCGATGATGTAACGGATGAAGACATTTTTAGGGCTTTGCCTGATGATGCGATTACCGTGAAAGTAGGTGCCAATATTTCTGAAGCCAAATACTACCTGAACGATTTTGTAGAGGTAAGAAAACTACTTTGGAGTCTGGTAAAAGAAGAATTGGCATCGAAAATATAAAGTCGAACTGACATTCATCAACAAAAAGGATTCATCGTAATGCGATGGATCCTTTTTTATTTAAATACTAATTTATTAATAGTCAATATTATACGATTTTAATATTTTAAAGCTACCAAACTGTTTAAATAAAAACACAAATTAACGTCACATCGTATGATTTACCAGTCTATTTAAGTTAAATTTTGTAATATATTTGCGCAAATTTTTTAAAAACTTAATAATGAAATCAAAATTAACATTCTTAATTCTGCTTACTGCAGCCATTACCTCATGCAAAAAAACAACTAACGTTGATGTTACACTAAACACAAGCGGAAAACTGACTTACAGATTGCTGGATGATTCCGGAAAGGGTTTACCAAATGTTAAATTGTCACTCTATGATCGCCAGGACTTATATTATTCCAACACAAACGTTCTTTTAGACGCTCGGGTTACTGATGCAAATGGCCAGGTAGACTTCGGAGATCTAAATCCAAGGAACTACCAGGTTATTTCAGATTCGGCAAAAGTGAATAATATCACTTATGTTGTACAGGAGTATGTACAAGTAACTACGGGTTCAGTTAAAAACAAAGAAACTAAAGTGACTGATCATTCAGGAACAGTTACAATAACCATTAAATCGTACAACAATAATCAATCATTAAAAAATATTGGTGTAATGATTATTCCTACGAATAGATATAATTATAACAACAACACTGCAGCAAACTTAAAGATAGCTGATTTCACTGGCGTAACAAACGATTTGGGAGTCGCTTCATTTAAAATTCCGGCAGTTAAACAATATTCTGTTTATCTGTATAATACTGTTACAAACGCATCTTATGGTACATACTATAATGGTATAACCGTACAAAAAGATGGCGTATTTAATACCACCTCTTACATATATTAGGAATTAAATTGATAGGGTAAATAAACTCCACCCGTTCGAAAAAAAAAATCCAATGAAGCTGCCAATTAAAACAGCTTCATTGAATTTTTTATGTAAGGTCGCTATCAAAACGTGTTCTAACAAGCAAAGTTAGAATCGGCCGCAAATGAAATACATTCATCCAACCATTCCAAATATTCTATAAAAACACCGGTTTATCCAGTTTAATGGCGATTCTGTACGCCGCATTCATCAAACCCACGTGACTGTATGCCTGAGGGAAATTTCCCCACTGACTGCCAGTTTTTGCATCTACATCTTCGCTAAAAAGCATCAGATGGTTGCAGTATTTAATGATGTTTTCAAACTCTTTAACAGCATCATCTACACGACCTACACAAGCCAAGGCTTCAACATACCAGAAAGCACAGATTAAGAAAGTGGTTTTTGGTTTCCCAAAGTCATCTGCATGCAGATATCTGTAAAATAAACCATCTTCTGTTTTTAATTCAGCTTCCAGCCCTTTCAAGTGATCTTTTGCCTTTTCTGAAGCCGGATCAAGGTAATTCATCACAATAAGTTGTAAAGTACTCGCATCTAAATGATCACTGCCAACCGCATTGGTATATACCTTGCGAACCGGATCATAACAGGCTTCTATGTGAGCCGCAGCTTTTTCGATTAATACTGTTGCCCGTTCTTCAAAATCTGCATTACCAATGGTTTTAGCCATTTTTAATGCAGCTTGTGCTCCCGCCCATTGGAATAAATTGCTGTAACAATGCACGTTTGCAATGTTTCTGAATTCCCAGATTCCTGCATCTTTCTCGTCAATTGTACGCTCAATTTTAGACAAAACGCTTTCCAGCCATTTAATGGAATCACTGCGTTCAGAAAATACGAAACGATGATCGGTATATAATGGCAGCATGGAAATCAATACCTGCCCGTAAATATCATTCTGAATATGTTCATAAGCTTGGTTCCCTACGCGGATTGGTTGTTCGCCCAAATAACCTTCCAAATGATCGAGTGTTCGTTCAGTGATTTCGCGCTCCCCACCAATTCCATACAAAGGCTGGTATCGGGTGTCTTCCGCCAAAGAAATATCTGAGAGATAATTGAAATATTTCTCCATTTCCTCAAAATGACCTATATGATTTAATGAGGTAAGTACATAAAATGAATCGCGAAGCCAGCAATAGCGATAATCCCAGTTTCTGGTACTCCCCGGAGATTCGGGCAAACTGGTGGTACTTGCAGCAATAAATGCTCCTGTGTCTTCATACTGATGAATTTTTAAAACCAATGCCGAGCGGATTACAAAGGGCTGAAAAAAGCCTGCAATAGACGAGTGTTTAATCCAAACTCTCCAGTAACTAATTGTTTCGCGCAGAAAATTCTCTGACGTGCTAACTAATGGCGCTTCCAGATTGTGACCGTAAGTCATAACCAAATATTTTGCTTCGTTTAGTACGAAGGCTTTTTCATCGATGATGTAATTGATAGATGCATTTGTGGTAAGACGCACATTCTCGTCGCAACCCATATAATCGATGTGGTTACTTCCGGGTACGGCGTGCATTTTACCTTTTCCATAGTCGCACACCGGATCACATTTTATGGTAATACGCGGGTTTCCGGTTATGGGTTCTATCTTACGAATGAGCATTAGCGGTTTAAAATAACGCTCATACAAGTGGAAACGCGGTGCGAAATCAGTTACGCGATAAGTTCCATCTTCTGCTGTGATTTCAGTCCGCAACACATTTGTATTTTCAATATAATATTGGTGTGAGGAATATTCTCCCTGTGGCAAAATAGAAAATTCCCCACCTTTCTTTTTATCCAGCATGCTGCCAAATAGAAATGGACTATCAAAACGTGGCCAGCAAAGCCATGAGATGTCGGTATTTTTGTTTACATGTGCTAAAAACGAACAGTTTCCTATAATTCCGGTTTGATATAAGTGTTTATCGGCCATATTTGTGAATTGTTTAGTAATTAACAGCTCAGCACAAAAAATGTTGGAGGAAATTGATTTTAGTTGAAATGAGCGGTAAAACCGGATAGATAAGGTTGGATGCAGAGAAAATCATTTCTGGAAATATTGCCTCCGCGAAAAGACGGGCGGGCTGTCGTGGCTCCTCGCAATGACGCCACTCCCATTGTCATTTACAGCGAAGTAAGAGATCTCCACTGAAAAAATAACAAGCTCTGTTTTTTAAATACTTTGAAATCTGAATTTCAAATTTCGACTAATACAGTTAAAAAACTGTAAAAAAAAACCAGACTGAAATACTCAATCTGGCTTAATAAAATACAATTATACCTTTTAAATTACGGTGCCACTAGGTAAAGTTGCGCCTTTTTTAATCACCACAATACCATCTTTAACGGCGTATAATTCATAATCGCCATCTTCTAAATGCGGACCACCATTAATTTTTACATCGTTTCCAATGCGGCAGTTTTTATCAATGATTGCGTTATTGATGTAACAACGATCGCCAATGCCAATTAAAGAGTTTCCGGCATCGGTTTCTTCCTGAATTTCTTCAAGAGTTTGATACCTGTCGCTTCCCATAATATATGCATTGCTGATTACCGTATCGCGGCCAATTCTGGAACGAATGCCCAAAACAGCATGCTCCACTTTACTGGCCTGAATGATACAACCTTCTGCAATGATGGTTTTGGACAACGTTGTACCAGCAATTTTTGATGGCGGCAACATGCGGGAACGCGTAAAAATGGTGTGGGCAGAATCGAACATATTGAACTTCGGCAATTCATCTGTAAGTCCAAGATTGGCTTCAAAGAACGATGAAATATTACCAATATCTGTCCAATATCCTTCGTATTGAAAACTTAAAACCCGACTATCGTTAATCGCCCTTGGCAAAATTTCTTTACCAAAATCTTTTTCTTCCGGATTATCGTTCAGAATATTGATTAGGTATTGGCGATTAAATACGTAAATCCCCATCGAAGCCAGAAAGTCACGACCTTCACCTTGCATTTCTTCTCCAGTATCTGATACCCAATCTTCCAAACCAGTCTTTGGTTTTTCTATAAAAGAGGTGATTAAGTTTTCTTCATCGGCTTTAAGAATCCCGAAATCTGTAGCTTCTTTTGCCGTAACCGGGATTGTAGCTATAGTTACCTCAGCTTCTGCTTCAATATGTTTTTCAATCATATCTTTAAAATCCATCTGGTAGAGCTGATCTCCGGAAAGGATTAAAATATAATCAAACTCGTGCGAAACGATGTGGTGCATGCATTGGCGAACGGCATCCGCAGTACCTTGAAACCATGCCGAATTTTGAACAGTTTGCTCTGCCGCCAAAATATCTACAAAAGCCGTACTGAAATGGCTAAAGTGATAGGTATTTTTAATGTGTTTATTAAGTGATGCTGAATTGAACTGGGTTAACACAAACATGCGGTGAATTCCGGAATTCAAACAATTTGAAATCGGAATATCTACAAGACGGTATTTCCCTGCAATTGGAACTGCCGGCTTAGAGCGTGTTTGAGTGAGTGGCGATAATCTCGATCCCTGGCCGCCGCCAAGAATAACGCCTAAAACTTTGTCGGTCATGTGTTTAAAGCTATTTTAATATTTGGTATAATTGTATATAGTTCAGCGCTGCTCTGTCCCAGGAGTGATCAATTTTCATCATGGTTTTTCGTATCGCTTTAAATCTTTTTTTATCCTTATACAGTTCAATTGCACGGTTTATGGATTGGGTTACATCCCAAACGCTGGTTTGATCGTGGCAAATTCCAAATCCATCGTCTCCAATATCAACCACTGTATCTTTCAATCCCCCAATGCGCCGTACAATTGGTACTGTTCCATATCTCAATGCATATAATTGATTAAGACCGCATGGTTCTACTCTGGATGGCATAAGCAGAAAATCTGCGCCGGCATAAATTTCATGAGATACTTTTTCATTATAACCAATATAACAGTTATACTTTCCGTAAAAGTAATCTTTCAATTGATTTAGCCTGCCTTCTACCCAATCTTCGCCAGAACCTAAAACCAACACATTGATCTCATCTCCATGATGATGTAATGCTGTATGAAAAATATCGGGCAGCAAATCTGCTCCTTTTTCATCAACCAAACGCCCGATAAATGTGAACAATGGTTTAGAATCATCTAACTGAAAAACATCACAAAGCGCCTTTTTGTTTGCTGCTTTACCACTTTCTACCGTACGCAAGTTGTAACCTTTATTCAACAATGGGTCGGTTTCCGGATTCCAGACTTCAGAATCTATACCATTAAGAATTCCTACACATTTACCGCGTTCTTGTCGCAACAAGCCATCTAAGCCTCGCGCATTGTACATCATTTCTTCCAGATAACTCGGAGAAACAGTTGTTACCCGCCAGGCACATTTTATTGCTGCAGCTAATGGATTGATGTCGTTATTCCACTCCAGCAATCCCGATTTCCATAAATCGAATGCCGGCAAATAGTACAATTTATTCCAGCCAAACTGGCCCTGATATTGTGCATTATGAATCGTTAGTACTGTTGGTACATCGCTGATCGATTGATATTTTACAGAATTGGAAACCATGAATGGAATTAAGCCAGTATGATGATCATGACAATGAATTATATCCGGCCGGTGTTCCCACTGTACAATCCAATCCAAAACCGCTATTTGAAAAGCAATAAACCTTTCTGTATCGTCATGATAGCCATAAACATTTGGCCGATCTGTTAATCCCTGAATATCTACCGCATAAAGATCGAAGCCAAGTTTATTGGTTTTTTCTTTTAGTACCCGATAAGGGAAATGATGATTGCCGTAATTTGCCCAAGCATCATAGGCGATCTCAAACTCATTTTCGGCCAGAAATTTGGTATGGTAAGCCGGAACCACAACTTTGGCAATGTGACCCAGCTTATTTTGATATTTTGGTAAAGCCCCAACTACATCTGCTAAACCACCAACCTTAGCAAAAGGGTAACACTCGGCACTAATATGTATTATTTCCATGGTATATTTGGAGTAGATAACTGACTTTAGTTACCAATTGTTTTTGTCTCTGCAAATAATACAATTTTCGGACGAAAACCGCATTTTTCAATTTATTTTTTTCTTGATTTTTATCAGAAATATCCATGAGATATTCCAAGCAGATTTAAGGCAAGTTGTACGGAGAAAAAAACAAGATTTTCAAATACCTTAAAATGCAACCTGGTGGTAATCCCCTAAATCAGTGGGGAAATTTTTGTAAAAAAAAAGGGATATTCTTGTTATAGAAATCCCTTTTCGCAATCGATTATTTTATCTTTTTAAACTATCTGGTATAATTTGGCGCTTCTTTAGTTATGGTTATATCATGTGGATGACTTTCGCGCATACCTGCCGCAGTGATTTGTACAAACTGCGCCTCTTGCAAGGTTTCAATATTTGCAGCTCCGCAATAGCCCATACTGGCACGTAAACCGCCAATGTATTGGTACATTACTTCTGCCAAAGTACCCTTAAATGGAACCCGACCAACAATTCCTTCAGGAACCAACTTTTTAATGTCGTCTTCAACATCCTGGAAATAGCGGTCTTTAGATCCTTTTTCCATGGCTTCTATTGAACCCATTCCACGATAAGATTTAAACTTACGTCCTTCGTAAATGATGGTTTCGCCCGGAGATTCTTCTACTCCTGCGAATAACGAACCTGCCATTACAGTACTCGCCCCTGATGCAATTGCTTTGGCAATATCACCAGTATGTTTAATACCACCGTCGGCAATTACCGGTACACCAGTTCCTTTTAATGCTTTTGCGCATTCAAACACTGCGTATAATTGAGGAACACCAACACCAGCTATTATACGTGTTGTACAGATTGAACCGGGACCAATACCTACTTTAACGGCATCTGCTCCGGCATCAGCTAAAAATTTTGCAGCCGCGCCAGTAGCAATGTTTCCAACAATAACCTGCAGTTCCGGATATTTTGCTTTAACTTCTTTTAATTTATCTACAACGCCTTTAGAATGGCCGTGAGCGGTATCAATAGTTATAACATCTACACCGGCAGCAACTAATGCATCTACACGTTGTAAAGTATCTGCAGTTACGCCAACAGCTGCTCCAACGCGTAAACGCCCGCGTTCGTCTTTACAAGCCACAGGGTAATCCTTAACTTTTGAAATATCTTTGAAAGTAATCAGACCGCTTAAATAACCATCTTTGGTAACTACTGGCAATTTCTCAATTTTGTGGTTTTGTAGAATTTCCTCTGCCTGTATAAGGTTTGTACCTTCCGGAGCAGTGATCAGATTTTCTTTAGTCATCACCTCTGCAATTGGGCGTGCCATATTTTTTTGAAAACGCAAATCGCGATTGGTAATAATACCAACCAATTTATTATCGCTGCTTACAACCGGGATTCCGCCAATTTTATGTTCTTTCATAATTTTGAAAGCATCAGCAACAACAGCTGTTTCCAATAAAGTTACCGGATCCTGGATCATCCCACTTTCAGATCTTTTCACTTTACGTACTTCGTTGGCCTGTCTTTCTATGGTCATGTTTTTGTGTAACATACCAATACCACCATTTTGAGCAATGGCAATAGCCAATTCAGCTTCTGTAACCGTATCCATTGCTGCAGAAATCAATGGCACGTTAAGTTTAATTTTTTTTGTTAAAAAAGTGGTTGTATTTACATCACGAGGCAGAATTTCCGAGTATGCGGGTACTAAAAGTACGTCGTCATAAGTTAAACCTGTTGCAATAAATTTTGTGGAATCGAGTTGCATAGAAAATAAATTAGGATTTATTATATGCCGGGCAAAGGTACTAAAATTTATTTAATTTGGAAATGTAGATGCATTTTATGATCGTATTAAACTAAATATTAAGATTAGTTGACAAAGGGATTATCGAAATATAAGCTAGAGAATGATTGGATTGGGCTCGCTTAAAACGAAACATTCGGTTTAAAGGATCTAAAGCTTCAATTTCTCAAAATTCTAAGTGAAGGTATTAGAAACGCTAATGAATATATAATTTAATTGATCTGCATGCTATTAAAAAGTACAATACAAATTGTCCGTAAAACGATCAAATTCCGTATGTTGGGTCACAATAAGTGAAAAGGCGGATTACTCCGCCGATGTACCCGTAAAACCGTAAACCCTAAAACAATGATCAGTGAAAACCAATATTTTGATGGACAGGTGAAATCTCTCGGATATGAAAACCCGGAAGGCCGTTCTACTGTAGGCGTAATTTTACCAGGTGAATATCAGTTTGGCACGGCCGAAAAAGAAATTATGCATGTTGTAGAAGGTGAACTTTCGGTATTGTTGCCTGAAGCCACAGAATGGGAAACATTCGCGGCAAAAAGTGCTTTTGAAGTACCCGCAAATTCATCTTTTAAAGTAAAAGCCGCAACAGCAACGGCTTATCTATGCCAGTACAGAAAATAAAAAAGGGGAACAAGTGCTCCCCTTTTTTATGAGCAAACTTAAAGCAGGTTTATTTCTTACCTACTACAACCTCTGTAAACTCTTCAACAGTGAGGTATTTGTTGGCAAGCGCCAACAATTCATCTGCCGTTATTGATTTTACTTTGGCAATATACTTTTCGTAGTAATCATAATCTAAGCCAGAGAAATGAATATTTTTGAATTTATCTGCATGAGAAAAAATATTTTCTAAGCTACCCAACATAGAACCCAACATATAGTTACGCACTAAATCCAATTCTTCCTCACCTATTTTTTCTGTTTTAAGAATTTCTATTTCTTTGTAAATTTCAGTTAAGGCATTAGCACAAACATCTACACCAACCTCTGTAGCGATAAAGAAATAACCGGCATCCTGTAAAGAAGAAATTCCTGATCCAATTCCGTAGGTATACCCTTTATCCTCTCGAATATTTGCCATTAATCTCGATCCAAAATATCCGCCTAAAACGGTATTCAAAATCTGTAAACCCGGAAAATCTTCATGTTTACGGTTAATCGCAATTTTACCTAAACGAATTGCCGACTGTAAAGCATCGGGTTTTTCGGTGTAAATTTTCTTTGCAGTATTACCACTAAAACTGAAGTTATTTTTGCGTGCATTTCCACTTGTCCACTCCCGTCCAAACGTAGTATCGAGCAATGCTAAACTTTCATCTTCAAATTTCCCCGAAACAACAATTGTACAATTATTTGGGGTAAATGATGCATGGAAATAATCAAGCAAATCATCGCGTTTAAGCGCATCGTAATGACTAGCCTGAATATCTACGCCATAAGCAGTATCTCCGAAAAGTGCATGTGAAAACTCTTTTCTAGAAAGAACATCATTTTTCTGAAGATTTACCTGCAACTTTTGCTTCTGATTTTTAATATAAATATCAAGTTCAGACTGCGGGAATTCGCTATTGGTTAAAACATCTTTGACAATAGGTAAAACCGATGCCAGATGTTTATTTAATGTGTATAAAGTTACACCGGTTTGATCTTGAGTGTAATCTGTTTGAAAAAAAGCGCCATAAAAATCAATCTGTTCAGCAATTTCCTTTGCCGAGCGGTTTGAAGTTCCGTTATTAAGTAAACTGCTAACTGCAATGGCTTGTAGCGGCTTTTGCAAATCCCAGTTTACGTTATCAAAAATAAACTCAATTCTAACCAAATCCTGCTCGCCAGAATACAAAGTGTAAACCGGCACGCCGTTGCTTAATTTTTCAGTTTTTGGTTGTATAAATTGTATGGCCGAAACCTGTTTAAAAGCAGGTGCCTGTTCTCTGTTAAGCATGTTCTTCTGTTAAATAATAAAGTGTCGAGGATTGATTGTGGCTGAAGGTATTTTCTGCAATACGTTGTATATCTTGTGCAGAAACTTTCAAAAATTCTTCCGTTTCCTGATTCAGTAAATCTGCATCGCCAAGCAATTCATAATACGCCAGATTCATAGCTTTATCCAGTAAACTCATCTCAGAAAAAACCAAAATAGACTCTACTTTATTTTTTACTTTAGTAAGCTCCTGATCAGTAATCAATTCGTTTTTAAGCTTTTCCAGTTCTTCCCAAACTGCCTTTTCAGCATCTTCTATTGCAATTCCTTCAATCAACTTTCCTTCCACAATAAACAATCCCGGATCTATACTGCTTGAAATATACGCATTGATATCGCTAAACAATTTCTGCTCTTTTAATAAGCTATTGTATAAACGCGAAGATTGTCCGCGCGAAAGAATATCAGAAAGTAAATCAAATGCATAATAGTCTTTACTGGATCGTCCTGGCATTTTAAAAGCGGTATAAAACGCATTGAGCGGAACATTTGCACGAACAGTTTCGCGGCGTTCTTCTGTTTGCGGATCTTCCTGAATCAGATCGCGAACGTATTTTTCTCCTGCCGGAATCGGTTCAAACCATTTCTCAGCCAACAACTTAACATCCTCAGTTTTAACATTTCCACCTACAACCATAATCGCATTTTGCGGATTGTAATGTTTTTTGAAAAAAGCTTTTACATCTTCCATTTTGGCATTTTCGATGTGCGAAAGCTCTTTACCAATGGTTGCCCATTGATACGCATGTTTTTTATAAGCCAAAGGACGCAACTTTAACCAAACATCGCCATATGGCTGATTGAGGTAACGTTGCTTAAACTCTTCGCAAACAACATTACGCTGTGTATCTAAACTTTTTTCAGAAAAAGCAAGGCTCAACATTCGGTCACTTTCCAGCCAGAAAGCCGTTTCCAGGTTTTCTGATGGCAAAGTAATGTAATAGTTGGTAATGTCATTACTGGTGAAAGCATTGTTTTCACCTCCAACACGCTGAAGAGGTTCATCATAACTCGGAATATTTACCGAGCCCCCGAACATGAGATGCTCAAATAAATGCGCAAAACCGGTTTGTTCCGGATTTTCATCCCGCGCGCCTACATCATATAAAATATTTAAAACTGCCATTGGCGTAGTGGCGTCTTCATGCACCAGCACACGCAAACCATTGGCGAGTGTAAAACGATTAAAATCTACCATATCAATTTTTAGAATGGTAAATATATCAAAAATGATTCCACCTCCCGGGATGAATTTAGCGATTATACATTTTTTCTCACTTTGCATTTTTTTTTGACAAAGCGTAAACCCGATATCATTTACCTTCACTCCCTTTTATCTATATTTGCAGAATGAATACAGCCGATTTACTACAACGGGCATTACATTTCGATTTTCTAAGCCTTGAAGAAGGCGTTCATTTATACCACAATGCAGATACGGCTTCGCTGATGTTTGTGGCGAATGAACTTAGAAAAATTCAGGTTCCGAGCGGAAAAGTAACCTGGCAGATTGACCGTAATGTGAACACCACTAACGTGTGTATTGCCAACTGTAAATTCTGTAATTTCTTTAGACGGCCGGGGCATGACGACAGTTACATTACTGATATTGAAACCTATAAAGTTAAAATTGAAGAAACTTTCAGACTTGGCGGAGATCAGTTGCTTTTGCAAGGCGGCCACCACCCGGATTTAGGGTTGGCTTTTTACGCAGATCTGTTCAAAAAATTAAAAGAACTTTATCCATCGCTTAAACTTCATGCTTTAGGCCCTCCAGAAATTGCACACGTTGCAAAATTAGAAGGCATTAGCCATACCGAAGTACTTAAAACACTCAAAGATGCCGGAATGGACTCTTTGCCTGGAGCAGGTGCAGAAATCCTGAATGACCGGGTAAGACGACTAATTTCTAAGGGAAAATGTGGCGGACAAGAATGGCTGGACGTTATGCGCGCAGCACATCAACTAGACATTACAACTTCTGCAACTATGATGTTTGGTCACGTAGAAACCATTGAAGAACGTTTTGAACATTTGGTTTGGGTGCGCGAGGTTCAAAGTGAAAAACCTGCAGATGCAAACGGTTTTCTTGCTTTTATTCCGTGGCCTTTCCAGGATGACGGAACTTTATTAAAACGTTTGCGCGGAATCAGCAATAATGTTACGGCCGATGAGTATATAAGAATGATTGCATTGAGCAGAATTATGCTGCCAAATGTGAAAAACATTCAAGCCAGTTGGTTAACTGTAGGAAAAGCAACCGCACAGTTATGTTTACACGCGGGAGCAAATGATTTTGGATCAATCATGATTGAAGAAAATGTTGTTTCTGCCGCCGGGGCACCACATCGTTTTACGGCAAGTGGCATTCAGAAATCTATCCGCGAAGCGGGATTTGAACCACAATTGCGTGGACAAAAATACAACTACAGAGATTTACCAGAACAATTAGAAGAACAAGTGATTACTTACTAATTCTGGCAGTTAAAAATAGTAAAGGCTTCAACTATGTTGAAGCCTTTTTGCATTAAGGAAATTTTACATTCTAAATAAAAAGGGAAACAGAACTCCCACTCTGTTTCCCAACCTTAAACTAAACATTACCTAATGAATGCTTTTCTTCTTATTAAGCTAGTTTTTTAATCGGAATAAAAAGATTGGCAATTTTTTTAACATCAGAACCAGTCAAAAATTCATCAAAAGATTCTGCAGCAGCAGTTTGTGTAACCGCAGTACCATTAATTCCGGTAATTTGAATACCTGCTTGCGTTGTATTTTGTTCTCCTGCATATACGCCATCAGCTGCAGAAACACCAGTATCGTTACCATTTGCAGTATACGCAATCCAAGGTTTTAAAGCACCTGCGCCCGTTACGTTTGCCGCAACCATTTGACGGATGTGCGAAGCATGACGCGCTTCTACAGAGTGAATTTGTAAAGCTGTAGTTAACACGGCGTTTCCTTTTAAAATTGGCGCCTGGCCTTTATATGCCCGCACACCAGTATCTTCAAAAGCCAAAGCAACTTTAAGGAAAGTTTGATAGTTTGTATTAACATCACCAAAAGTACCACCTGCAGTAAAGTCAAAATCGGCATAAGTATAACCGTCTGCACCATTAATTTGCAAAGCACCTTTTAATAAGTCTACGTGTGCACGTTCGTGATCGCGAATTGTTGTAATGGCTGCACGAGGCGCTCCTGTTGGAATGTATGTAGCATTAGCAAGTGTTAATGCATGGTTATAATAGTTCCATTCCAAATACTCTAATGCAAGAGCAAAATTCAAAACCTCAGTAACACTGGTAGGATTGGTTTGCCCATAAGCTTTTTGAAACATAGAACCTAAAGCTAGCGGTAAAGCAGCCAGAGAGATTTTCTTTCCTACATTGAAAAAATCTTTCATCGCTTTACGGCGCGGGCTTAATCTTTCATAGATCTCACCATCAACTTTTTCTATTTCGTCTAATATATTTAAGATATTCATGATCGTAGATTTTAAAGATTAAAGGTTAATTACGTTAATTTTAGTTTTGATGTATTTACCTGCTGCAGCCAATACCTTATCTGGAGTTAATGCTCCGTCAAGTCCGCCGGCAACATTTGCACCCAATGCTGTAAGTGTAGTTAAATCTGCAAATGAACCGTTAGAAATAATATCCCGGATGTATGCAGCGTGACGCGCCTCTACCGAAACAATTTTACCAGCAAGCACCAAATAATCTGTGGTGGTAATACGTACACCGGCACCGTTGTACGCGGCTACGCCTAAATCTTCAAATGTCATTGCTGCTGCTAACACACTACTTGCGCTGGTAAAGTCAATGGAAGAAAAATCTACTTCTAAACTTCCGATTGCTGCTGTACTCAATGCATTTTTAAAAAATTCGCGGTGAGCAATTTCGTGGAACTGAATATCCTGGAAATATGCTTTTTGTGCTGTTGTAAAGCTTGAAGGCGGAGCCGAAGCTACCTTAACGTAAAATGCAGCCTCAAGTTGCTCTAATGCATAAGCATAATTTAATACGCCAACATCATTTTTAAAATCTAAAGTTGCGCCGGTTGAAGTATCTGGATAGCCGCGGTCTTTTTTACAACCTGCTGCTACTAAAGCCATACCTGCTGCACTTACACCTGCATATTGAAGGAATGACCGTCTTCCTAATGAGCCGTTCAAGAAACTGGTTTCTTGTAGTTCACTTTGTGGTTCTAGTTCGTTATTTTTCATAAGTTCACTAATTATTAGGGTTTTTGATTCGTTTGATGATACATACGTGACATTTCTAAAGCTGGTTTTTTGATTTCTGATTTTTTTTTGTTTGGGTATTTTAATACATTCACCATAAATACACATGAACACACTTAAAGCCATCATTGTAGACGACGAAGAATTCGCACGTTCGTCATTGTTTTTTTTGCTTCAGCAGAACTGCCCCGAGGTAGAAATTACAGGCATTGCGCGCTCCGTTGCAGAAGCAAAAGAAATCCTATCTAATCATACCATAAACCTTATTTTCCTGGATATTGCCATGCCTGGCGGAAACGGTTTTGAGCTCATTCCCGATGCCCAAAAAAGCAAAGCAGCAGTTATTTTTACCACCGCTTATGACCAATATGCACTCAAGGCAATTAAGGCAAATGCACTCGATTATCTGCTCAAACCAATTGATATTGATGAACTGAAAATCGCTGTAGAAAAGGTATCTGAACACTTGAAACTTTTCCACAACCTGCAAGAATCAGATGATAGAATGCACAATCTGGCCTCTAGTTTAAGCAACCGCTCAGAAATCAGGAAACTCACTTTGCCATACGGACAGGGTTTCAAACTCATTGATGTAGATGATATTGTTTACATCGAAGCAGACAGCAATTACTCGGTAGTTCATCTCAGCACCGCTGAAAAAATTACGGTTTCCAAAGTATTAAGAGAGTTTGAAGAATTACTTCCAACAGAGCAATTTGTACGCATACATAAATCAAATATTATTAATCTTAATCACTTGAAAGAATACAATTCCAAGAATGGATTATTAGCATTACTCAATAATGGAGAAAGCATTAATATTTCCAGAAGGCGTGCAAGTGATTTTTTTGAAAAAATAAAATCTTTTACCAAAACCAATAGTGATCATTAAATTCCATAACGCAAATACCCGAATGTATATTCGAACCTATCTCGGGAAGCCGTTGCGTGCGATATTTCTTTTGCTCACAATCTTGCTTATTCAGCTTTCTGTTCTACAAAAAACATCGGCGCAAACAACATATTTGCCTCATTACACTTCAAAAAACGGACTGGCCAGCAACAATTGTTATTATATTTTACAAGACAAAAAAGGTTTTATATGGATAGCAACAGACAATGGTGTTAGCCGTTTTGATGGTACAAATTTCCAGAATTTCACTATCGAAGATGGCCTTCCTGATACTCAAATCCTGCAAATGGCCGAAGATGAAAAAGGCCGGATTTGGTTTTTTGCACTAAACGGACAAATCAGTTTTTTAAAAGATGGAAAATATTACAATCGCAACAATAACGATTTATTAAAAAAACTAAGTTTTAATGTCGTATTTACTTCCTTTTTGCAGGATACAAAAGGCCGAATCTGGCTGGGTACAAACTCAAACCTGATTGTTTGCTGGGATGGAAAATCGATACAAAAATACACGTCAAAATCTGTAGCTGACAAATTTACCAATGCATTTCTACATGAAGATGAGCACGGTGAAATTTTCGCGTACAGCGATGGAAGCGTACAGAAATTTAACGGTGGAGATTTCATCCTGGAAAAATCAACTGTACAGCCCATTTCTTACATGACAGCAAAGAATACAGCGGGGCGTTCATTGATTTACCTGGACAAAGATGGAATGAAGGAACTGGAAAACGGCTTAGTTAAACTGCTGATTCCTATTCCACAAAATTTGCTTAAAAACATGTCGGGTTATTTTTATTATAACCAGTTGAGCAGAGAAGTATGGATATCGAATGCCAATGGTGCCTTCGCGCTGGATAAAAGTGGTAAAACGGTTCAGTATCTTCAAGATGTTCCAGTAAATCAGGTTATAAAAGATAACAATCAAAACATTTGGTTCGCAACCAACCAAGGTATCTTTATGTTGCCAAATCAGAATAACCGCTTGTCTATTATCGATGCAGAATCTGGCTTAAGCAGCAATGTTATTAAAAGTATAACCAAGGATTCTAAAAACCGGCTTTGGCTGGGCACTGACGATGCTGTAATCGACATTCTTTCCATTAAAAATTATCAGGTTGAAGAAGTTGGATTAGACGATTTTAAAAAATATAAAACCATTAAACAAATAACTTTCGATGCGAAAACACAATCTATTTACTTCGCATCGGACTATGGAATGGGTGTTTTTAATGATATTTACCATGATATCAACAACATAAAATACCTTAAAGAGGCCAACAACTCGATGTTTGTGATGAAACATTTCAGCTTAAGCGAAAACAATAACCATCTTGCTCTCGCACTTTCTTCTGGTGTCGTTTTTCTCGCCGACCGATTGAACCGCTTCGAATTTAACTCATTAAAATATAGAGAAAAGGAAGATTTTTTTAAAGATCGTTCCTACCATGTGTTTTACGATAAAGATGGAAATCTTTGGTTTTCAAACATTAACGGATTGTCGCAGTTCAGTAATGGTAAGCTCATTAAACACTATGAAAACCATCCCTTACTCACAAAAAGAATTAATGATATTCAACAGCTGAACGATGGAACTTTAATTTTAGCCACCGATGGTTATGGATTAATCTTTTATAAAGACCAGAAAATCATCCGGCAAATTACCCAGCAAGACGGTTTAACGAATAATATTTGCACCAAAATTTTCGTGAAAAATAAGGAAATCTGGGTAATCACTAATAAAGGCGTAAACAAAATTAACGATTTCCCATTAAACCCCGTTGTTGCGAATTTCGATTATGGGAAAGATCTATTGGGTGACGAAATCAACAGCCTTTTTATAGACGACAGTACTGCATATTTTGCAACCAACAAAGGCCTCATTCTCTTCAAATACAACAGTGAAACCATAAACCGCGTTCCACCTAAAGTATACATCACTTCAATTTTTCGTGACCAGGAACGGCTTCCGCTTAGCGACAACAAATTCACATTCGAATCTGGTGCCAATACCATTCTTTTCACCTTTAGTGCAGTTGATTTCACCACCAGCGACATCAGTTACAGATACCGACTGAACAATAGATCCGCCTGGGTAGAAACCAAAACCAGAAGACTTGATTTTTCAGCGCTTCAACCCGGAGATTATGTGCTCGAAGTAAGTGCAAAAAGCCAAAATGGTTCGTGGGGAATCCCGGCAAAAGTAAATTTCACTATAGAAAAACACTTTTGGCAAAGTGTATGGTTTATTGCTTTCATTATTATCCTCTCTGCCATCATATTTTACCAGATTACTGTTAACATTACACGTAAGCAAAAAGATAAGGAACAACAACAGCTACTGTTAAAAAACAAAGTGTTAATGCTGGAGCAGCAAGCTTTGCAGGCCATGATGAATCCACATTTTGTATTTAATGTGATGAATTCTATCCAGCATTATATCAATACACAAAATACGGCTTCGGCCAATAAAGTGCTTACCGGCTTCGCGCGCCTCATTCGTAAAAATCTTGAAATCTGTACTAAAAGTTACATTACTCTGGAAGAAGAAATTGAATATTTAAATTTATATCTGAAACTAGAGAAAAATAGGTTCGGCAATAAACTGGAATACAGTTTTAATATTGATCAAAATATCGATCTGGAAGAAGCACAAATACCGTCTATGCTGTTACAACCTTATGTAGAGAATGCAATCTGGCATGGCATTATGCCAAAAGAAACCGGCGGGAATATCAAAATTAACATCAAACAGATTGATGATTTTTACCTGAACATTGAGATTATTGACGATGGCATTGGTATAGACAATTCCTTACGGGATAAAAAAGAAACTCATATCAGCAAAGGCATGCAACTTACAAAGGAGCGCTTAAACCTTTTAGGACAGATTGGAGCAAAACCTATACACCTTTCCGTTAAACAAAACATCAAAATCGGAACCACCGTATTTATTTCAATACCACTTAAATAAGCATTTTACCGTTTACTCAATTATTAATACCACTCACTAAATAGGATTTAGCGAGACGATAGATTAGCGTTAAACTTGTATTGTAAATAAACGATAGTGTTTATCAAATCGTTCTTATAGAATTGATATAGAAATTAATAACCTAACCTAAAACTATATCTTAATTCAGGTTTCATTTGTGTGTTGAAAGCGGTCTTGTTTAATAAAAGCGAGACCGCTTTTTTTTGTACGAAAATTTTACTTTTGTACCATGCCCCAAATAAAACTGACCAGACACATAGAAGCGCTTATTTTCTCTTCCGTTCAAAGTATTTCACTGCAAGAAATTATACTGGCTTTGAATGCGATTATGGACGGCAACTTTACCGAAGCCGAAATTTTTGAACACATTGAGAACATAAGAAGCAACTATAATGAAAATGCTGATTCAGTGTTGCAGCTACTTCATCTAAATAACGGCTATCAATTTCTGACAAAGCAGGAGTATCACGAAACCATCAATCAATTACAACTTCATCGGTCGAAGAAAAAATTAAGTCAGGCAGCAATGGAAACGCTGGCCATTATCGCGTATCGCCAACCCATCACGAAACTGGAAATCGAACAAATTCGCGGTGTAAATTCTGACTATTCTGTACAGCGTTTGCTGGAAAAAGAATTGATTGTAATGGAAGGTAAGGCGGAAACGCCCGGCCGCCCTATTTTGTATTGCACCAGTCCAATGTTTATGGACTATTTCGGACTAAATAACATCTCTCAGTTGCCCCAACTCAAAGACATTGCCCGTGAAGAAAATAGCGTTGGTGAAAGCCTGGAGTAATAAATTTAATTTCTTTGAAGCCAGTTTGTTATTAAAAAAAAGTTTTTTGTATTTTTAAAGTATTAAAGCATTTTTTATTTTTGTGTAATGAAAACTCCAAAGAAATCCCCAGCAAAACCGACTACCAAAAAACAGGTAGAAGAGAATGATGATTTTGATGATGATGTCGATGTACAGCCTTCTAAAAAATCGAAAGACGATGATGACGACGATTTCGACGGTCCGCTTGATGACCTAGATAATTTTGATTATGATGATGACGATGATGATTATTAATCATTAAAATTCTTATATATTTGAAAAAGCATCCACCTTTTGGCTGGATGCTTTTTACTTTACAATCTATTCATGCAAGTTATACAGGTAAGTAATTCCGCTCACAAAAAAGATTTCCTCAACACAGCTAAAAAGATATATCAAGGCGATGAAAACTGGATTTGTCCGCTGGATTCTGAAATTGAGAATGTATTTAATCCTTCAAAAAACATTTTTTTCAATCATGGTAAATGCACCAGATGGATATTAAAAGATCACTCTGGTCAGTTAATTGGCCGTGTTGCAGCGTTCGTAAATGAGAAAAAAGCTTTCCATTATGAACAGCCAACAGGCGGAATGGGTTTTTTTGAATGTATAAATGATGAAAAAGCGGCCTTTCTCCTATTCGACACTGCAAAAAACTGGTTGATTGAGCAAGGAATGAAAGCAATGGACGGCCCGATTAATTTTGGCGAGAATGATACTTTTTGGGGCTTATTGGTTGAAGGATTTACACCTCCATCTTTCGGGATGAATTACAATCATCCATATTATGCCTCATTTTTCCAGAATTATGGCTTTACAACTTTATATGAACAACTAACCAATCACATCAACTTAACTACTCCTTTCCCGGAGCGTTTTACTAAAATTGCCAATTGGGTTAGAAATAAACAAGGTTATACGTTCGAAAATTTCGATAAGAAAAATTCAGCTAAATATATTAACGACCTGATGGAAATCTATAATGATGGTTGGCAGAACTTCGAAAACTTTGTGCCCATTAAAAGAGAAACGCTGGAAGAAAGTTTTAAAAGTATGGAGCCTATTATGGATGAGCATCTTATTCAATTTGCTTATTTTAATGGAGAACCGGCTTCTTTTACCGTCCTTATTCCGGATGCAAACCAAATGATTAAAGGTTTGAACGGAAAACTGGGGCTTATCGAAAAATTAAAATTTGCTTACCGCCGTTGGGTTGGAGTGTCCAGAATGCGCGCAATTGTTATGGGAACTAAACCAAAATTTCAAAAACATGGATTAGAATCTGTGCTTTTTATTCGCCTGGGCGAATACGTGCTCCCAAAAAACCAATATAAAGAACTTGAATTAAGCTGGGTTGGCGATTTTAATGAGCAAATGATTGCTATCCATAAAGCCACCGGGGCAACATTCGGAAAAAAACATCTTACCTTACGCAAGGTATTTTAATACAGAAAAGCGTAGCCGCTAAACGGCTACGCTTTTCTGTATTTTGGAATATTAATCAGTAAAATACTGGATAATATTACGAACAAACCCAAAACCTGTATCCAACCAATTTTCTCATTGGCAAAAGTTACGCTCAATAAAACAGCAACTACCGGATTAACGTATGCGTAGGTACTTACTTCAGTTGCCGGCCGTACCTTTAACAACCACACGTAAGCACTGAAGGCTGCAATGGAGCCAAATATTACCAGGTAAATAATAGATAACCAGGCATCTACCGGGATACTGCCCCAATCCAGTTTATCAAATTCCTTGCCTAGCAATGCACCAGGGAGAAAAGCAAAACCAGCAACCAGCATTTGCCAGCCTGTATTTACTGAAACCGAACCAGAAGTTGTTGGATTATATTTCGAATACAAAGAGCCACCTGCCCAGGCAATGGGCCCAAAAACCAATAGAATAATTCCAATGAGTTGCTTGCTGCCCTGCGGTGTATTAAGTGCATCCAATAATTGTGTTCCAAATAACAGAACCACACCTAGAAAACCAACAATCAAACCAGATAAGATATAGCTATTCCCGAAATTTTCTTTCCATTTGGCTTTGTCTAAGATTACAAACCACATAGCAGCAGATGCCACAATAATGGCAACTAAACCACTGGAAATAAATTGTTCAACCCAAATAACAATTCCATTTCCCAAACCCAACATTAAAAGACCACTAACTGCTGCAATTTTAATGGTGCGAAGATTGAAAATCTGTTCGCCTTTAAGCTTACACCAACTGAGCATGAGCAAACCGGCAGTAATAAACCTTAGGGTTCCGAGTACAAACGGAGGAAAACCATTTAAAGCTTTCTGTATAAAGAAATAGGTTGATCCCCACACAATGTATACAATTGCAAAAGCGAGGTAAACTGTCCATTTGGATGGAGTTGCGTCAAAAGTTTTCATTAGGATTTAGTCTCAGGAATAACCAGGTGTTGTTGTTCTTTTATCGTTTCCAGAACAATAGTTGTGCGGATGGAAGTTAGATTTGGGATGCTGCTAAAAGAGTTTCTCATCAGCCCCATCAGCGATGCTGAATCGCGGGTACGTACTTTAACAAGATAACAATCTTCTCCTGCAATTACGTGAACTTCCAAAACTTCAGGAATTTTGGCCAGCTCGTTAGCCGTATCGGTACAACCTACTTTGTTAGAAGATTTCATTGAAATAAAAGCCAGTAATTTTAGATCTACAGCATCTGGATTCACCGAAGCAACATAACCTGTAATAACGTTCTTTTTTTCGAGCTTTTTAACGCGTTCTAAAACAGCCGATGGTGCTAAACCCAATTCGGAAGCCAAATCCTTATTAGAAATACGGGCATTTTTCTGCATGTGCCGCAGAATGGATAAATCTATCTGATCTAATGAAATTGTAGTATCGACTATCATTCTACAATTATAAAAATAAAAAGAACAATATTCATAAAATATAATATTTTAATGAATATTATTCTAATACACGCTTTGATAGCTGCACTTTAATAAACCGACAGGTCTATTTTCAAATATCATCTTGCGCCTTTACAAGCCGAGTTTATCGTAAAGATCAATCACTTTTTTCCTAAGCTTATTAATTTCTTCATCTTTTGCTTCCAGCAGTTCCCTTAATTCATCGATTTCATCAAAAACGGAAGCTTTGACCGGCGATTCGCCAACAACAAGCTGCATAACAGGCACGCGAAATGCAGTAGAAATTTGAAATAATCGGGAAACATTGAGGTCTGTTTGTCCCGTTTCAATTTTACAAAATGCCGGAGTAGAAATATTAAGAAGTTTTGCCGCAGCCGCCTGACTTATTCCAAGCGCTACCCTACTCTTCTTAATATTTTCTCCAACGCTTTTCATGCTTTACTGGGGTAATAACGCGGCCAATTCCGGAAGATCAAAACCTGCATAATTTCCTGAACTCATCATCAATAAATTGCTGTTTTTATAATTCAGGCTCAATAAAAATGTCTTTAACTTAGATGCGTCATTAAAAAACTTAAGATCAGGATTGGCAAAAGCCTGTTGTACATCATCTTCAGAAAAAGGTGTCATACGTTTTTGTTCAAAAGATTTGCTGTCTATAAAAACAATGGCAACATCTGCTTTATCCATCGCACCGGCGTATTCATTCAGAAAATCTTTATTCAAGCTGCTAAACGTATGCAACTCAATACATGCAACCAGTTTACGATTGGTGAACTGCGCTTTTACCGCATCTATAGTTGCTTTTAATTTTGATGGCGAATGGGCAAAATCCTTATACACATTTGTTGAGGCATTTGCTGAAATTACTTCCAGGCGCTTCGCCGCGCCGGTGAAACTGGAAATTGCCGTATCAAATTGATTGGAATCAATTCCCAATTGCGCGCAAACCAATTTTGCAGCATTCAGATTCATTAAATTATGGTCACCAAATACTTGCAGCGCAGTATGTTCAGGAAGCAGATAAGTTACTCCGTTGTCTATTTCGTGTTGTGGAATAGCATAGCCGATTTTTTTAACAGCGGCAGTAGATTTCTCTACCAGTTCATTCAGATCATGATCTGCCTTGCAATAAATAAGCGTCCCATCCGTGTGTATGGTATCAATAAATTTATCAAACTGGGCAACATAATCTGCATAGGTAGGAAAAACATTAATGTGATCCCAGGCAATACCGCTTATCACAGCCACATTTGCTTTATACAGGTGAAATTTCGGGCGTCTGTCTATCGGAGACGATAGATATTCATCTCCCTCAATAATCATAACCGGCGCTTCTTTAGTAATTTTCACCATTGTTTCGAAACCTGCAAGTTGCGCACCAACCAGATAATCGAAATCTCGATGATAGTAATTCAGCACGTGGAGAATCATACTGGTAATGGTTGTTTTGCCATGGCTTCCGCCAATAACTACCCGAAGTTTATCTTTGCTCTGCTCATAAACATATTCGGGATAAGAGTAAATTTTCAGGCCAAGTGATTGTGCTTTCAGTAATTCAGGATTATCAATCCGCGCGTGCATACCTAAAATTACCGCATCAAGATCGTTGGAAATCCGGTTTTCATCCCAACCTATTTCTGGCGGAAGCAAACCGTATTTTTCAAGTCTCGATTTGGCAGGTTCAAAAATAACATCGTCTGATCCCGTAATCTGATAACCTTTTTTATGTAAGGCAATCGCCATATTGTGCATGGCACTACCGCCAATTGCTATGAAATGTATGCGCATATAAATTAATTTTGAATGATAGGATTAGAGAATGAGTGAATGACAATGTCGAAAACACATTCAATTCCTCATTCATTCAAAATTCCATCATTATTTTTTTTCAAACTGTGCAGCTACCCAATCGCCATTTTGTTTATGATTCTGATATTGGATTCCGTATTTGGCACATTCTTCTGTAATCATTGCTAAATCTGGTTCCAGATAAAAACCACTGAAGAATATTTTTCCATTTTCTTTTAAAACTTCCGCATAGCGATGAATCTGATCCAACAGGATATTTCTATTGATATTTGCAAAAATTACGTCGTATTGCTCATTTGGAATTACTTCCTTGCTTCCACATAATGCTGTCAGGTTATCGACTTTATTAAGCGCAGCATTTTCTAGTGTGCTTTCATAACAAACATCATCATAGTCTATTGCAACAAGACGCTTAGCACCCAGTTTCGCGGCTAAAATTGCCAGAATCGCGGTTCCGCAACCCATATCCAAAACTTCTTTGTCTTTCAAGTCTGCAGCCAGAATGTATTGCATCATCATAGTTGTAGTTTGATGATGACCTGTACCGAAAGACATCTTCGGATCGATTACTATTTCGTAAGGATATGAAGGCTGCGCCTCATGAAAAGTTGCGCGCACGTAACATACGTCATCAATAATTAAAGGCGAAAAATTCTTCTCCCATTCCGCATTCCAGTTTTCGTCGGCAACATCTTCCAAATGATAGCTGGAAGAAAACTCGTCTGCATGGCTAAGCAACAAGTCTTTCAATTGTTGCTCGTCAAAATTCTCTTTAATTACAAAGGCAGTGAAACCGCTTTCATTGTCTTCGAAAGTGTCAAAACCAAGATCAGCAAGATCACTGATAAGTAGATCTTGCTGATAATCTTCGATATGTTCGAAGGTAAAAATTGCTTTAATATATTGCATTAGCTATTGAAAGCTTTAATAATGTCTACGAAATCGCGCGATTTTAATGAAGCACCACCAATTAAACCACCATCAATGTCCTTTTGCGCAAATAAACTTGCTGCGTTACCCGGATTACAGCTTCCGCCGTAAAGAATTGAGGTATCATCTGCTACGTTAAAACCGTATTTAGCTTCAATTTCACTTCTGATAAATGCGTGAATATCTTGTGCCTGCTCTGGAGTGGCTGTTAAACCTGTTCCAATTGCCCAAACTGGCTCATACGCAATAACTACTTTTTTAAAATCTTCTTCGCTCAGGTTAAACAAACCATCAACAAGTTGTCTTTTAATTACTTCGAAATAGCTCCCGTTATTTCTTTCGTCTAATGTTTCGCCGATACAAAAAATTGGCTTCAAATCATTTGCCAATGCTGTAATGGTTTTTGCAGCCAATAATTGATCGCTTTCTGCAAAATATTGTCTACGTTCTGAGTGACCTAAAATCACATATTCTACGCCTACAGATTTTACCATTTTCGCGGAGATCTCACCTGTATAGGCACCGCTTTCTTTATCGTGAATATTTTGAGCACCAATTTTCACATCAGATCCACCCAACTTAGCTAAACTGTTCAAATGAACAAATGGAGAACAAATTACAGCAAGCTGATCGCCTTTGCGCTCATCTTTAACCATATTTACAATTTCACTAAACAATGAAACGCCTTCATTGTAATCCAAATTCATTTTCCAGTTACCGGCAACGATTTTTTTTCTCATCTTATTGTTTATTATTAAAGCCGGCGCATTTTTAGCCTCCGGCAGGGTTGATATAAATTCAGTCTTAAAATCTTCTATATTCCTCTGTACGTTTGAATACAGCTTCAATTATATTTTTTTCCATCTCGTCAAAATTCAGTCCGCGTCTTTCAAAAACTTTTACGGTTGTTTCGAACATTTTATCTAAAGCATAGGTATCAAATCCATGTGCACCGCCCCAGGCGAAATCGGGAATAAAGTTGCGTGGAAAACCACCGCCAAATACATTTGCGCTCACTCCTGTTACTGTACCTGTGTTGAACATGGTATTAATGCCGCATTTGGAATGATCGGCCATAATTAATCCGCAGAACTGCAATCCCGTTTTACGGAAATGCTCATTTTCATAATCCCAGAGTTTAACCTCGGCATAATTATTTTTAAGGTTGGAGTTGTTGCTGTCTGCACCAATGTTACACCATTGGCCCAGAACTGAATTTCCGAGGTACCCTTCATGACCTTTAGCAGAAAACCCCCAAATTACTGCATTATTAATTTCTCCACCAACCCTCGAAAAAGGCCCAATGGTGGTATTTGGATAAATCTTGGTGGCCATTTTTACTGAAGAACCTTCGCATAAAGCAAAAGAACCACGAATGGCAGAAGATTCCCAAACCTCAGCATTTTTACCTAAATAAATCGGCCCTTGTAAACTGTTAAATATAGAGCATTCTGCCTTTGCACCTTCTTCAGCAAAAATATTATCACCTAGAAAAGTATTGGTTGAACTAAGCGGAGCCGATGTGCGACCTTTTGTAAGGAGTTCGAAATCATTTTTTAAAGCAACGCCATTGTGCATAAAAATGTGCTCTGGATATTCTATTCTGATAAAATCTGCCGAATACGCAATAGGCTTTAATTCCTCAGTTTCGCCGAAATTAAGCTGAACGGTAGATTTATAGGCGATTGTGATTTCGCCGGCACGCAATACTTCGCCATCATTCAAATGATGAATGGCGCCCAATAGTTGCTGATCCGGACAAACGGAGCCATTTATGCATAAATCTGCATTACTTTTTGATGGAAACTTTACCGATAAATAATCCTGTGTCAGATAACCAAAATCTGCGTCGAGATATTTTCCCCACTTTTCAGCAATTGTTAAGATACCGATGCGTAAATCTGCTACAGGCCTGGTAAAAGTAAGCGGGCGTAATGTTGCCCAGCTGGAATCATCAAAAAGATTGATTGTCATAAGCAACAAAAATAAAAAAAGTCCCGATGCTTTTGGCAAAGGGACTTCAAAAAATGCTTTTTTACAGCTAAATTATTTCTTAGCGTAACGGTTTTTGAATTTATCGATACGTCCTGCTGTATCAACCAATTTCATTTTACCTGTATAAAAAGGGTGAGACGTGTGAGAAATCTCTAATTTATAAAGAGGATATTCGTTACCATCTTCCCATTTAATCGTTTCTTTAGTATCTACACAAGATTTTGTTAAAAAAGCATACTCGTTAGACATATCTTTGAAAACAACTGGTCTGTAGCTAGTAGGATGCAGATCTTTTTTCATTATTATATATTTTTAAATTCTTCCTTTATTTTTAAGGATGCAAATGTATTGAAATATTTTTGGATTAACAAGCTCGTTGTCTATTTTTTTAAATAAAAGCCGTCGATTTGAGATCGACGGCTTAACAACAAAACAAATATATGATTTAGTATGGAATGATTGCCTATTAATATTCCTCAGACAATACATTGAAGAAATTGCGGATGGGCTGAAACTGCGGATGTAATGAAACTACATCTCCGAAAACCAGTAAAGCTGGCGCCGTTATTTTTTTGTCTTTTACAATTTCGGCGATGGTATCTACAATCCCTACCTCTATTCTTTCCTGTGGTGTAGATCCATTTTGGATGACAGCAACAGGCATTAAATTTTTACTCTCCGCCTGAAAAATTGCAGCAATTTCAGCAACTTTTTCAATACCGTTAAGCACTACAATTGTAGCTTTGGTTTTAGCAGCAATATATAAATCTTCAGAAATCAATCCTTTAGAATTGGTACCGGTAACGGCCCAGAAACTTTCGCTAAGATCTTTGTAAATCATCGGAATTTTCTGCAAACTTGGTGCGCCCGTTGCACTGGAGATACCGGGTATAATTTCTGTTGGGATGCTATACAATTCTGCTGCGTCAATTTCTTCATAGCCTTTTGCAAAAAAGAAAGGATCACCACTTTTTAAGCGCACAACATGACCATAATTCATTGCATAATCTATGATTAGTTTATTAACAGCATCCTGAGAAAAAGACTCGTCGTCCGTGCGCTTTCCTACATATACTTTTGGAATATCACATGGCGCATGATTTAATAAAGCTTCATTTACATTCGCATCATACAATACAACATCTGCTGTTTTCAATGCTTTCACCCCTTTTAAACTGAACAAATCCGGATCACCAGGCCCTGCGCCAATCAAGGTAATACGTGGTTCTATTTCCGATTTCTTTACTTTATTCAAAATCATAACACAATAGTCAAATCTTTCTCAAACCTGTTAATTAGTACAAATATATAAAGTCTATAGAATTTATAGTAATTTATTTTACGTTTTTATTTTTTTTATGTAAAAGGCTATGCCTTACGCTAAAAAAGACCTTTTGATCAGATTTAAACACGCGTTGTAAACTTTCCAGATTGTTTGAGGTTGTATGGATATGGAAAAGAAAATAAAAGTAGTTGGCCTTTGCGGAAGCCTCAGAAAGGGCTCGTACAACGCGATGTTATTAGAGGTTGCCGGCAAACTTTTGCCAAAGGACGTAACTTTCGAAATCGTTGATTATGCCAACGTTCCAATTTATAATGCCGATGAGGATACACCTCTTGTCAATGATCGGCCATCGAGTGTAACCAAATTTAGAGACGCACTTGCAGAAGCCGATGCATTTATCATTGCTTCTCCAGAATACAACTTCTCTATTCCCGGAGGATTAAAAAACGCAATTGATTGGGCAAGTCGTGGTAAGGATTCGCCTTTGTTGAATAAACCTGTAGCAGTAATGGGCGCTACGCAGGGCATGTGGGGAACGGTAAGAATGCAGACTGCTTTTTTACCTGTTTTTACGTTTTTAAATATGAATCCCATATTGCAACCTGAAGTTTTAATTGCGCAGGCACAAAATAAATTTGATGAAAACGGATTATTGACAGATACGCGGACTGTTGAAATTATACAGAAAAAGCTGAACAACCTTCTTAAAGTTTTTTCTGTATAAACCGTTAAGGCTTTTTATTAATACAGAAATAAAACCTGACAGTAAATGTGCCAAAACGGCTTCAAAAATATCTGACACTTATACAAAAAAAGTCAGATTGTCAATCTGTCAGTATCAAAAAATTAATCAGCTGATTAATTTTTTGTCACCCCAAAATAATATTGATTTAACATAGATTTTATATTTATTTAACACATAACAAGTTAGCCAAAATCTGATTTTTTGATGACTGTAGAGGTGTTTTCTGGCACACACATTGACTTTTAGGGTCACATAGTCAGACACTAAAACTAATATGTCAGGCTGTACAATTAACAAATAAATATATAATAAAATGAAAAAACTATTATTATCATTAGTAGCAGTTGCAGGTTTAATCTACAGTGCAAATGCACAAACAGAAAAAGGAAAATTCATCTTAGGTGGTAACGTTGGTTTCAACTCAACAAAAGTAAGCGGCGCGCCAAAATCTGACGTAAGCTTCAGCATTGTACCTCAGGTTGGATATTTTGTAGGAAACAACTTCGCAATTGGTACAGGTGTAGGTTACACTTATGATAAACAAGTAAGCGATAACAATTTAAACCAGGCTTTTCAGGTTTCTCCTTTCGGCCGTTACTATGTAAACCTTTCTGATCAATTCAAATTCTTCGGTCAGTTATCTGTTCCTATGGCTTTTGGAAACAACAAAGTTGTTGATGCTCAAGGTGAAACTGGTGCAAAAGTTGGTTCAACTACAAGCATCGGTGTAAATGTAGCACCTGGTTTTGCATTTTTCCCAACCAAAAGAATTGGTATTGAAGTATCAGTTAATGGTTTAGGATATGAAAACTACCAAGTGAAAAACGAAGCTACTGGTGCAAAAGTAACTTCTAACTCATTCGGTTTAGAGGCAAACACTTTCGCACCTAAATTAGGTGTAATGTTCCACTTCTAGTAGATCGGTTTTGTATCAAACAGAACATTAGAATCTAATAACTTTTTTTAGAAATGCCCCGGAGATTCCGGGGCATTTCTTTTTTCACTTCTTCTCTCTGATGGCTTTAAATTCCGAACCATCTTTCCATTTTGGAAAAACAGATTCATTGCTCAAACGGTAACCTAAATCAAAAAGTAAACGTTCATCTTCAATAATGCCGGAGAGATCCCAGCTTTTGGCATCGAAATTATCCTGAGGCGAATGATAACGGTTCTTTGTAAAATCGGCAACCTGTTTCAAACCCCAATCACGCCCATTTTTCACATTATCTACTCCAGAACCTGTAAATAAAGATGGTACACCAACTTTTGCGAGATTAAAATGATCAGACCTATAATACAATCCTGAAGATGGTACAGGGTCTGGAACAATAACCCGGTTTTGTTTTTTGGCAGACTGAGCCGCATAATCTTCCAGCTCAGATTGGCCAAAACCATAAATTACAATATCTTTTGTTTTGCCTGCAATGCCCATCATATCCATGTTGATATTGGCAACCGTTTTATCTAAAGAAAATACAGGATTTTTTGCATAAAACTCAGATCCCAGCAAACCTTGCTCCTCTCCTGTATAAGAAATAAACAAAATTGATCTTTTTGGCACAGCCGATAGTTTTTTATAAGCAGATGCAATTTCGAATAGAGAAGCTACGCCTGTTGCATTATCTACAGCTCCGTTATAAATAGAATCGCCTTTTATCTTCTCTCCTATACCTAAATGGTCCCAGTGTGCCGAATAAATAATGGCTTCATCTTTTTTTTCACTGCCGGATAACTTGGCGAGCACATTATAACTTACGGAGTTTTTTATTGTGTTTTTTATAAACAAACTGGTATTTAAATGAAGATCTACCGGTTTAAATCCTTTCTTCAATGCCGAAGAAGATAAAGCTTCAAAAGATTGTCCAGCCAGTTTGAAAATTTCTTTGGCTTTTGGCAAAGAAACCCACCCTTCCATTGTTGTTCTGTTCATTCCCTTTTCTGGCGATTGCAATTGCAGCTTGGATTTAGACCATCCGCTTCTCACCACACTCCACGGATAAGCGGCCGGTTCTGTATCGTGCACAATCAAAACACCTGCAGCACCTTGCCTCGAAGCTTCTTCAAATTTATATGTCCAACGCCCGTAGTAAGTCATATTTTTACCTTTGAATAATGTCGAATCTGAATATCCCGGATCATTTATCAGCACAACAACAGTTTTGCCTTTTACGTCCAAGCCTGCATAATCGTTCCAGCCATATTCTGGTGCAACAATTCCATAACCTACAAATACGATCGGTGAGTTTTCCAGTTTTACTTGTTCTTCCACATGTCTGGAGCCAGCAACGTAATCATTTAGATAATCTAAAGACACGACTCCAGAATTTCCGGTAACGAGCATTTTCGATTCGGGAACAGATTTAATTTCTACCATTGGAACTTCCTGGAAATAGCTTTCGCCATTGGCAGGTTCCAAGCCTAGTTTTTCAAATTCAGCTTTCAAATAATTGATGGTTTTGGTCTCACCTTTTGTAAATGGCTTCCTTCCTTCAAATGCATCAGATGCAATTGCAGACATATAACTTACCAAACTTGTTTCGTTTATTGCTTTGATTGCTGTAGAATCTGTAGAACTTTCAGAATGTTCACTTGCCGATTGGCAAGCCACAAAACCAATGCTCGAAAAGGCAATCAATCCGATTATTTTCTTCATAAAACATTATTTTTCCCGGAAAATACGAACAAAATGGCATATAAAGTGAAGGTAGATTTCAAGAGCGGCCCTTTGCTTACGGGTTGGGTGATAATACTCAAGCAGTTCGACGCTATTGAAGAGACAAATTGTATTTCAAGGTCAATTGCTTTGGTTTAAATAATACGACAGAATGCTTTTTCCGAGACGACTTCAATACGCATTAAATATCCAGAACTTTAAATCCAAAAAAAGAGGTGTCAGTAAAGACCAACACCTCTGCTAATATAGCACGTTCGAAAACTACTTGGTTAACAAACCATCAAAAGTTATTGCAGCATAATACAATGCACCCAAAGTTGGGCCTCCGGCATACTGAATGTAATTTTTATTAAAAATATTTGTCCCACCAATCTTGACCAGTGCTTTTGCCTGCGGAATGCGATAACTCACCTGTGCATCTACGGTATTAAATGATGGTACAGTTGCAGTTACTAACGGACTCTCCCACTGGAAAGCTTCCTGCCATTTCCACACAATATTGAAACCAAAGTTTGGAAGAATTTCCCTGTTTCCGAAAGAAATATTGGTTGTCCATTCTGGAGTATTAAAACCAGTAACAAAAACATCCTGAGTGCTGTTTGTTTTCATTTTATTGAAACTCGTATTTCCTGAAAAGGTATATTTCTGATAGAAATTATACGTAAAACCTAAAGCAGAACCGAAATTAGTGTATTTGTTTTTCGCATTGGTATACACGCGATACCGGTCCTGGCTTACATCCCGGTTTGCATCTAGCATTGCTAATACTGCGGCATCAGAACCAACTGTTGTACCTCTGGGAACATCTACCTGCACCTGACCTAAAAATCCATCGTAAGTATTGGTATACGCGTCAATATCCAACACCACTTTATTGTCTGCTAAAATACTTTTATAGCCAATTTCAAAAGAGGTAATTTTTTCAGGTCTGGCCGGTGTCAGATTAGCAACTTCGAGCAAGTTTCTATTGGCGAGTGCTGCTTCATTCCGGGTTGCGCCCGCAGCTACCGCAGCATTTACAGCCGAATTAAATGCGACTCCAGAAGAACGTGTATAACTGTTTTCCAGATAACCCAAACCCTCATTGATATATGGCAAGCTGCCTACACGTTTAACACGCCCGTTATTTACGTAAGATAAAGCTTCAAAAATACCTGGAAAGCGATATCCCTCCTGAAAAGTAACTCTGAAATTATTGTGTTCATCGGGCGAGTATACCGCTGCAATGCGGGGTGTAAATTTCGGATCAAATTCTGGATTGTAATCCCAGCGAAGCGAACCAAAAAGTTTCAGTTTTTCTTCAAAAAAAGTCTTCGTCACCTGTGCAAAAGCTCCAACTTTCTTATAATGAATTTTATTGCCGTATGTTCCATCTGGAAGTTGTTTATTGCGGTCGGCAATTGGGCGGCTAAAATCCACAAAACTATTTCCATCTGGAATAATTTCATACAAACGTGCATCCCCACCAACAAGCAAGTCAAAAACCTGAACAGCTTTAGACAAATCCCATTGGCCTTCTGCATGATACATATTGCTTTTTTGAACCAGCGCGGCACCACCTGTTAGTGGTGCATCCGGAATTTGTGCCGAACGGATATCCCAGTTATTCGTGGTGATAATTTGTTGCTTCAAAGCATCAAAGGCGGCTGTTCCGGGCACAGCTCTTCCCGCGTCTGCTACTTGTCTGGCATAAGCCGTTGCTGCAGCAAGGTTTGCATTCGTTAATGTTCCGCCGTTAGAGGAAGCATAACTATTCAATGCATTTTTAAATTTTGTTCCCCAGGCGCTATTTGAATTTGTGCCTGTTCCATCTCCATATAAATCCAGATTATCAGCCAAAGGTTTAACGTTAAAGGAATCGCCAGAATCTTCTAATGAAACATACGTGCGCACCATAAAATTGCTGCCTTTTAATTCCAGTTTATGATTTTGCACCACCACATTATCCAGCTGAATTTTATTTCCCCGCTGAAAAACACCGTCCATTTTTCCAATACGGTAAGCGTAAGACAATTCGGCATGTTCGGTTACACGATAATGTATAGCGGCATCAAATTTTAGATTATCTACATTCGGACTTACCAAATCTTTCTCGTAATAACCTGTACGCGCCACATTGAGCGTTTGGTTAGGCTGACCATTTATAGTTAAGCCACTAACAGAAACCGCATTACTTCCAGAGAGCACATCGTCTCCGTATTTATTCCAGGCATCGTAGGCTACATTATTCGCGCCATTTAATGATGGAAAACTTGGATTAGCTGATTTTAAATTGTTCGGGTTCTGATCTAATCTTGTATCGGAAAGCCAATCTGTACCTTTTAAATAGCTGATATTTACTTTAAAAGCCCATTTATCATTGAAAGCTTTCGCATATCGGATTGCAGTTTCCGTAAGGTTACTTAAATCTCTTCCAGTACCGCCCAGGTGATTAATTCCTGATTTCTGGTAGAAACTTAGACCTTGGTACTGAAAAGGACTTTTTGTAATCAGGTTAGACATTCCATTAATCGCATTCATGCCATACAAGGCAGAGGCGGCACCCGGAGTAATCTCTACACTTGCGATATCGAGTTCAGTTGGCCCGATTGCATTACCAAGTGGCACACCCAATGTTGCCGCCTGCATATCTACGCCATCAACCAATTGCATAAAGCGATAATTGCTTGGAATATTAAAACCGCGTGTATTTGGAATTTTAAAGGTGAGACTTGACGTGGTCATTTGAACACCTTTTACATTTTCCAATGCATCGTAAAAACTTGGTGCAGGAGATTCGCGAATGGCACGGATATCCAGTTTTTCAATAGCAACAGGCGATTTCAGAATACTTTCTTCCACTCGCGATGCGGTTACCACCACTTCACCACCCAGTACGGTTTGCGTAACCAGTGCAATAGTGAGGTTAGAATTTGGACCGGTAACATCAAATTCTTGGGTTTTGAAACCGATTGAAGATACTGAAATTTTAAATGGATATTTCGCTTTCGTACGTAGTACAAATTTTCCCTGCTGGTCTGATGATGTTCCAGAAATGGTTCCTTTTACCAATATGGTAACACCCGGAATGGGTTCCTTACTTTCCTGGTCAATAATTTGACCTGAAATTTCAATCAGGTTATTGCCTTGAGCAAGAACAAGGTATGGCAGAAAAAATAATATAATTAAAAAAGTAGTCTTAATTGCATAAAGATTGGTTTTCATATAGTGGTTTGGATGTTATTGTGAATCTGCTGATGGTTTATTTGTCGTTCGAAAAAATGGATTGAAGTACTGTTGATGTCTACAACAATGGCGGGAGAATAGGTTTTTCATGTTTTGATTAGCTTAATTATATAAATCCTATAGAAGTAGTAGACAAATATATTAAAAAAATAGAATCTACAAATCTTTCTTACTGATAACCCGATGTTTATCTATAGGTGGTAGCTAAATCCATTTTATCTCCTGACAGATTTCAATGAGTACACCGTTGGCGTCTTTGGGATGAACAAAGCAAACCATTTTATTGTCGGCACCTTTTTTCGGCTGGTCATTTAACAACTGAAATCCTTCGTTTTTAAGTCGATCCATTTCAGCCAGGATATCATCTACCAAAAAAGCGATATGATGGATTCCCTCTCCCTTTCGCTCTATAAACTTTGCGATGGTACTTTCAGGTGCTGAAGCCTGTAGGAGTTCTATTTTATTTTCGCCCGTTTTAAGAAAGGCGGTAGTAACCATTTCTGATACAACGGACTCTGTTTTATAACAATCGGTATTTAGCAATTTTTCGTAGGTATTGATAGCAGAATCCAGATTTTTCACCGCGATACCGATATGTTCTATCTTATTCATAGGAGATCAAAAAATAATGTTAAATTTAAAAGGTTATGTGAATGTAAAAATGCGCAACCTTCCTATACCCTCATAGGTATTAATTATAATTGTTAGAAAAGTTTTTTTGTATCTTTGTGATAAAATTAACAGAATAAGATGAAACAGCCGATATATTTAGATAATAATGCTACAACACCTCTTGATCCTAGAGTGCTGGAAGCAATGCTACCTTTTTTTACCGAGAAATTCGGGAATGCCGCAAGCAGAAATCATGCTTTTGGTTGGGTTGCAGAAGAAGGTGTTGATTATGCACGTGAGCAAGTAGCCAAATTAATCGGCTGTACTGAAAAAGAAATTATTTTTACCTCTGGCGCAACTGAAGCCGATAACCTGGCGATCAAAGGTGTTTTTGAGATGTACAAAGATAAAGGTAACCACATTATTACTGCGGTTACTGAACATAAAGCAGTTTTGGATACCTGCAAACATTTAGAGAAAAATGGTGCTCGTGTAACCTACTTAGCGGTTAAAGAAGATGGATTGATTGATTTGGCTGAACTTGAAGCAGCAATGACTCCTGAAACCATTTTGGTATCAATCATGTACGGAAATAATGAAATTGGCGTCATCCAGCCCGTTAAAGAAATTTCTGCAATTGCACATAAACATGGTGCATTATTTATGACAGATGCAACGCAAGCTGTAGGTAAAATTCCGGTTGATGTGAATGCAGATGGTATTGATTTAATGGCTTTCTCTGCGCACAAAATGTACGGACCAAAAGGTGTTGGCGCGTTATACGTTCGTCGTAAAAATCCAAGAGTTAAAGTTACAGCACAAATGGACGGCGGTGGCCACGAACGTGGTATGCGTTCTGGAACATTAAACGTACCAGGAATTGTTGGTTTAGGTAAAGCTTGTGAGTTGTGCCGTTTAGAAATGGAAAGCGAAGCTAAACGTTTATCTGGCCTTCGTGATCGTTTAGAATCTACTTTAAATAAAATGGAAGAAAGTTACGTAAACGGAAATGTAGAACACCGTTTACCACATGTAGCCAATATTTCTTTTAAGTATGTTGAAGGAGAAGGTTTGATGATGGCCATGAGCGATTTAGCGGTTTCTTCAGGTTCTGCATGTACGTCTGCTTCTTTAGAACCTTCGTATGTATTGAAAAGTTTAGGTCTTTCTGATGATTTGGCACACTCTTCTATCCGTTACGGTTTAGGAAGATTTACTACCGAAGAAGATATTGACCACGCAATTGAGATTACTCAAAAAGCAGTTAATCACCTTAGAGAACTTTCTCCACTTTGGGAAATGTTTAAAGAAGGTGTTGACTTGAGTAAAATTGAATGGGCAGAACATTAAGAAGTTCTGGTAGCTGAAAACCGGAAGGTTAAGCTAAAAACCCTGAGCGAAAAGTTTAAGGCAGTGGATAAAACCAATGCTGTACGCCAATCGTTAAACAATTAGAATATTAACAATCACCTTCGCAGAAGGTTAAAAAAAATAAAACATGGCATATTCAGATAAAGTAATAGATCATTATAGTAACCCACGTAACGTAGGTACTTTGAATAAAGACAGTAAAGCTGTTGGTACAGGTTTAGTAGGCGCTCCAGAATGTGGAGATGTTATGCGTCTGCAGATTGAAGTTGGCGACGATAATGTAATTACAGACGCTAAATTCAAAACTTTTGGTTGCGGTTCTGCAATTGCTTCTTCTTCATTGGCTACAGAATGGTTAAAAGGAAAAACAATTGATGAGGCATTGGCAATTGACAATATGGACATTGTTGAAGAACTGGCTTTACCACCGGTAAAAATTCACTGTTCTGTTTTGGCAGAAGATGCAATTAAATCGGCGATTAATGATTATCGTGTAAAGAACGGTTTAGAGGCACTTGTATTGGAGAAATCTCACCATTAGTAGCAGAAGAAATTAATATCATATCCGGATAAAATTCAATTTTGATGGCTTGATAATTGATGCATGTTACTCAGTATTAAATACGAAAAGAAATGATTACAATAACCGATAAAGCAAAAGATAAAATAGATCACTTAATGCAGGATTCTGAATTGGGTTCTGATTATTTTCTACGCGTATCTGTAAAAGGTGGCGGATGTTCTGGTTTATCTTACAATCTGGATTTTGATAATGAATCAAAAACCGGAGATCAGTTTTTCGAAGACAGGGGAATTAAAATTGCATTGGATATGAAGTCCTTCTTATACCTTGCTGGTACAGAACTGGATTTTTCTGATGGATTGAATGGTAAAGGTTTTAATTTCGTTAACCCTAACGCCAGCCGTACTTGCGGCTGCGGAGAAAGTTTTTCTGTTTAGATCTTCTACACCCTAAAATTATTTATAGCCTCACAGGAGATTTTCTTGTGAGGCTATTTTTATTAATTCTGCAACGTTTTTCACCTTAAATTTTTGTAAAAGATGTTTTCTATGCGTTTCTACAGTTAGTTTGCTTAGAAAAAGTTCATCGGCAATTACCTGGGTTGTTTTTCCAACAGCAACAAGTTCCAGAATTTCCTTTTCCCGTTTAGTTAAGCGAACGGTATCGCGCTCCTCTTCCCTCTTCTGGCTGAAGATAATTTTCTTAACTTCTTCGCTAAATGTAATGCAGCCTTTTAGTGCTTCCCCGATACAGGCCAGTAATTCATCTACTGCTGTATTTTTGAGCAAATAACCACTTGCGCCATTATCAATCATCTTCATAATGATGCTGCGCTCGCTGTGGTTGCTTAAAGCCAGCACAGATGTTTGAGCAGATTGCTTTTTTATTTCTTTACACAACTCAATTCCGCTGATGTCTGGTAAACTCACGTCCAATAAAACTACGTCAGTTGGCGTAGACTTTAGAAATTCAAGAAAGTCGTTTCCGGTTGTAAAACTTCCAATAACCTCTACACGTTCTTTATTTTTTAAAATATTTTGCAATCCTTCAATCACCACTGGATGATCATCAACAATTGCAATTCTGACTTTAGGTTGTAACATTAAGTTCTATATTGATATTTGTACCACGCTGTTCTGTATTGGAAATGATTTCAAATGTTCCATCTAAGTAATCTACCCGGTTTCTGATATTAATCAGTCCCATTCCCATTTTGTTTTTTAAATCGCCAGCATCAAACCCTATGCCATCATCTTCAATTGTAATTAAAAACGAACCATTCTCTTCACTGCATTGCAGTAAAACGTGCTTTGCGAAGGCATGACGCACAACATTGCTCAACAACTCCTGAACGATCCGGTAAATTGAAATTTGCGACTGCATATTCATCTTTCTTAAATCGCCGTAGGTTTGCAGTTTGATGTTAAGATCATTTGTTTGCATAGAATTGCAAAGATCACGTAGCGACGTTTCCAGTCCGAATTTCAATAAGGTTTCTGGCATCATATTATGGGCTATACGCCGAAGTTCTGTAACTGAGGTATCCAGCTGATCAATAATTGGATATAAACCCAATTGCTGGTTTTCCTGTTCATTTACTGCAAAATCTGAAAGATTTAACTTAATGCCAGCAAGCATTCCGCCTAATCCATCATGTAAATCACGCGCAACACGTTTACGCTCTTCCTCCTGCCCTTCCAACATCGCTTGCGCAATCTTAATCTGTTGTTGCTGCTCAATATCTTTCAATTCTTGTTGGTGGCTCTGTTCTTTTTGTTTTGCCAAACGTTTTCCATTCCGATAGGTAAGCCAAATTACAACAGAAATGGCCAGGAGCAGAAGACTGCTTACCCCAAAAAGTAAGCCCATCAAACGATTATTACGCGCTTCAGCTTTTATCTGTGCATTGGCGGCATTCAACGTGCTTATTTTCTGCTGGTTTTCAGCATTTCTATATTTAACTTCCAGTGCATTGATGTCGTTTTTCAGCTTACTGTTATTCATACTATCTGCCATTTCACTATACCGTTCCAACCATTGATAGCCTGCTTTGTAATTGCCAACAGCGCTGTAGAGGTTTGCCCATTCTAAATACACCCATTTTCTATTGTTAGATGTGGCCATATAACCAGAATCTGCAGAAACTTCACTAATAATTTTCATCGCTTCCGGATATTTCTTTAACTTCTTCAAAACGGAAAATTTTTGAATTTTCAAAGTTTGAAATAAGTAATCCTTATGTTGTGTTTTGGCAATTTGAGATCCTTCTTCATAACTTCTCAGCGCCCGGTCATAGTCTTTCAATTCTTCAAAATAATTTCCTTCTGTCCAGTAGTAATCTGGCCATAAAGATGACGTAGGATAGTTATTGAGCTTAGCCCTTGCTTTATCCAGGAGAAGTTTTGCCGGAGGAAGTTCTTGCTGATAAATGTAATTTGCTGCACCTAAAATATAAGTATTGAGTAAAATAGTCGACTTTGTGATTCGTCCTTCCAGCAGTTTTATCGCCAATGTATAATAATTCTCGGCTTTTTGATATTGATCGTTATTGGTGAATATTTTACCCATTTGCGAATAGTATTTCGCCAATGTCATGGTATCCTGACCTAATTTTGCTAATGGAATAACTTTGTTTAACAAAATATGAATAACGGCTTTATCGTTATCTTTTTGCTGCTCCAGAATTGCAGAATTGTACCACAGTTTAGAACGAAACACATAAGCTTCTGCTGTTTTGAAAAAAGCAAGTTTCTTATCGCCCTCTACAATTGCATGTAAACTTCGTTTGGGATCTGCCTCCAGGTATAAATTAGATTCGAAGAAATATGATTTTCCATCTATAAAAGGATATTTTGCAGATAGCTTTTTACCTTCATTAAAATATTGTTCGGCTTTCTTAAAATTATCTTGCACAGACCAAAAATGCGAAAGCTTAAAATCTACCATAGACCGAGTACTATCTGCAAGCGGTTTCTTCAATAATTTTGTTAAACTATCTGCGTATTCCTCAGAATTGAGTGGCAATTGGGCAAAACCATTGTAAAAAACAAAAAGGACAAAAAAAAGCGGGATGAAACGTTTTATCATATTACAATATATAGATCTCGCAGAAATAAATTTAGGGTCTTCCAAAAATACCCGGAAACAGGTAGATATCAATCTTAAATATAGCCTCACAAATTACAACTGCTTTATCGATATTCCTGCTTAAAGTTTGATTTTTAGGGCGCTATTGCATTTTTAAACCAAAAAGCACTATAATTGTTGTTTAAAACAAACGAATCTAAATACGAGCATGTCATTGATTAATGAATTTTCTACAGTTCCCTCTTTACTGAGAAATGTTGTAAAAAACATCCATAAGCCACAAGATACTTTTCTAATTGCCAAACTGGGCAACGATTGGACAGAGATCTCTTATGAGGATACACTAAAACGTGCAGACGCAGTATCTGCTTTTTTCTTAGAAAAAGGGATTCAAAAAGGTGACCGGCTCGGATTGATGATTGAAAATTCTCCCGAATATGTGTATTACGATCAGGGGATACAACAAATTGGCGCGATAAATTGTTCAATTTACCCTACTTTATCAGAACAGGAAGTTGCTTACATTATTAATGATTCTGGAATTAAAGCAATTCTGGTTGGCAACAATTTTCTGTACAGAAAAGTATTAAAGATAGCTGCTAACTGTAAAGCTTTAAGCACCATTATCCCTGCTTTTAAAGAATATGAAAAAGTAACGGTGCCAGATGATGTACAAGCAGAAATCATCAGCTTTACTGATATTCTATCACTAAAACATCAGCTTACAGCAGCAGAGAAGGCTGAAATTGATCAATGCAGAAGTGCAATAGATCCGCATGATGTATCTTCTTTAATTTATACATCAGGAACTATGGGCACACCGAAAGGCGTAATGCTTACCCACCATAATTTCGTTAAAAATGTCGAAGTATGTTTGCAGCAAATTCCCGTAATTGATGAGACCGAAACATTCTTGTCTTTTCTGCCACTTTCACATGTATTTGAGCGCACAGCAACTTACCATGTATGTTGTGCACAAGGGTGTAAAATCGCCTTTGCCCAAAGTTTAGAGCTTCTGGCCAAAAACATGGGTGAAGTTCGACCAACTGTTATGAATTGTGTACCACGATTGCTGGAACGCATACACGATAAAGCAATAAAATCTGGCACATCGGCAGGCGGAACCAAAGCGAAGATTTTTAACTGGGCTTTAGAAACCGGAAAAAGTTATCGCGTAGCAAAAGAGACGGGAAAAAATCCCGGGTTGATGCTTTCTGCAAAAAAAGCCTTGGCCGAGAAACTGGTGTTCAGTAAAATCAAAGAAAAAACCGGCGGACGATTGAAATTTATGATCTCCGGAGGTGCTGCTTTACCGAAAAATGTCGGTGAATTTTTTGGCGATCTGGGTATAAAAATACTTGAAGGATTTGGTTTAACAGAAACCTCTCCTGTAATGTCTGTAACAGAATTTCACCGTCAGGTTTACGGAACTGTAGGTCGCGTGATACCGGGCATTGAAGTGGGAATTCAGGATGTTGAAAGCAAAACAATCATCAATATCCAAAACCATGATACGTTTAATGAAAGTTTTGAATGCGCAGAAGGCGAAATTATTGTGCGTGGCCATTGTGTGATGAAAGGTTATTTTAATAAACCGGCCGAAACTGCAGAAGCCATAGATAAAGATATGTGGTTCCATACGGGCGATATTGGCCGTTTTTACAAAGGGAACCTGCAAATTACAGATCGATTGAAAAATATGATCGTAAATGCATACGGTAAAAATGTATATCCAACACCTGTTGAGAACATTTATTTAAAAAGCCCTAAAATTGATCAACTGTTTTTAATCGGCGATAAGCGAGAATTTATTACAGCAATCATCATCCCGAACCGGGAAACACTAGAAGAAACCTTTAAGTTGAAGCCTTCTTTTTTCGAAGATGAAAACCCGTTTATAGACGAGAAGGAAATTATAGACTGGATGGCGCTAGACATCAAAAAAATCTCCAATGAGCTGGCGAAATTTGAACGCATTAAAAATTTCAAAATCAAAAGAAATCCATTTAATATTGATGAAGGCGAAATTACACCAACATTAAAAGTAAAACGTCGCATTGTAGAAAAAAAATATGCTGAAGCAATTGGCCAGATGTATCAGGAAGGTATTGAGGCAGATTAACTTCAACTTGCCCAATTATTCAGAAAACGTTTTAAGCATTAACCTGTGGTTTGATCTGTAAAGTTCAGATTCAGGCATCGGTATTTGCGGATCAAATGATATTTCGTCGATAAAAAAGGATCGGCTTAAATTCATAACGTTTACGAAATTCATTACTTTTGCAAAAAATACCTAAAATGAGTGTAGGATTATCAGAACAAGAAATATTACGACGTGAGTCGCTAAAACAGTTACGCGAACTGGGGATTGACCCCTATCCGGCAGAAGCATATGAAATAAACGCTTATGCTGCAGATATCAATGAAAACTACGAGAAAGATAAAACTGCCTATAAAACCATCAGCATTGCTGGAAGATTAATGACCCGTAGAATTATGGGTAGTGCTTCTTTTGCAGAACTGCAGGATTCTACAGGCCGTGTTCAATTGTACCTGAAGCGTGATGATCTTTGTCCTGGAGAAGATAAAACCCTATACAATACCGTATTTAAGAAACTTTTAGACCTTGGTGATTACATTGGTGTTAAAGGTTATGTGTTTACGACCCAAACTGGCGAAATTTCTGTTCACGTAACAGAATTTACCGTTCTGGCGAAATCACTAAAACCGCTACCTGTAGTTAAACGCGATGATGATGGCAATATTTACGATGGTTTTACCGATCCGGAGTTGCGTTACAGAATGCGTTATGTAGATTTAACGGTAAACCCGGATTATAAACAAATCTTCATCAAACGCAGTAAAGTGATTAACACTATGCGTAATTATTTTGATGAACAAGGTTGGATGGAAGTAGAAACACCAATTTTACAACCCATTCACGGCGGTGCCGCTGCGCGTCCATTTGCCACTCATCATAACACTTTAGACATGCCGCTTTATCTGCGTATTGCAAATGAGCTGTATTTGAAACGTTTGATTGTTGCTGGTTTTGATGGCGTTTACGAATTTGGTAAAATGTTCCGTAACGAAGGTATGGACCGTACACACAATCCGGAATATACTTCAATGGAAATCTACGTTGCCTACAAAGATTATGTTTGGATGATGGCAATGGTAGAAGAATGTTTAGAAAAAGTAGCTGTTGCAACAAATGGATCGGCAGTAGTTAAAGTTGGCCAGAACGATATTAACTTTGAAGGCCCATACGAAAAACTGACTATGTACGGATCTATCCAGAAATATACCGGAATAGATGTTTCTGCAATGACGGAGGAAGAACTTACGCAAACCTGTAAAGACTTAGGCATTGAAACAGATTCTACAATGGGCAGAGGTAAGTTGGTTGATGAAATTTTTAGCGCAAAAGTTGAAGCAAACCTGATTCAGCCTACTTTTATTACCGATTACCCGATTGAAATGACTCCGCTTGCGAAAAAACACCGCAGCGTAGAAGGCTTGGTAGAGCGTTTTGAAATTTTTGTAAACGGTAAGGAAATCGGTAATGCTTATTCTGAATTAAATGACCCGATTGACCAGAAAGAACGTTTTGTGGATCAATTGAAACTTGCTGATCGTGGCGATGCAGAAGCAATGGCAATGGATGATGATTTCATCAGAGCTTTAGAATACGGAATGCCTCCTACCTCTGGTTTAGGTTTCGGAATTGACCGGATTGTAATGTTAATGACCAACCAAAGCACCATACAAGAAGTTCTTTTCTTCCCGCAAATGCGCCCTGAAAAGAAAAAGGTTGAGCTAACGGCAGAAGAAGCAGAATTGTTTGCACTGGTAAAAGAAGGCGAACAATTTCCGCTTGCTGAAGTAAAAGCAAAACTCACAGAATGGAGTAACAAAAAATGGGATATAACATTAAAAGCGTTAACCGGCAAAGGGATTTTGAAAGTTTCTAAAACCGATGACGGTTTATTTTTATCGCAAAAATAATTTATCTGCAAATGACTACATGTCGTTTCCAGGGTTAACAATAATATAACAAAAACTTAAAAGGCTTGCTAACAAATCATTAGCAAGCCTTTTCTATATTTACAGCAATCGATTAATTTAAATCATTGCGATATGAATACATCAAGTTTAGAAATCAACGAAAGCGAATACTGTATCAAATTAAGCAAAGATGCATTTGACTTAACTTTAGTACGCCAGTTAATCAAAAGAATCCAGGCTGAAGCACTTTTTTTCAGTCGTAAACAAGCTGAAGAAGAAGATTTGATTAGCAGAAGAATGCAAAGGGAAGAAATGGAAGGATATGATTATTTGGGGGATAAATAACCCGCAAATAATCATGCGCTCTTTTAATCAATATCCAATTCCCCTTCTATCGAATCATCCATCGTTTTACCGGTAATTACCGAAGCCGCCATTTTAAGGAATGCCACTGCTGTTCCGTGTTTGTTATCCCAATAATAGCCTTCAGAAGGAATAACTTTAATTAAAGTTATATTCGGATCTTCTTTACCGCCCTGAAACCAGGTTTCAATTAAAGGGCTCCACAATTCATCAATTTTTGCCTGATCTCTTGATATTTCAGAAATGCCGTAAATATTCACAAATCCGGCGTGAGCCGAAGCTTGAAATAAAACATGCGTAAATGGATCAGAAGCAATCTCTTCGTTTTTATGGCTGTTTTTCATGCTCATAAACCAGATGTTTCCTTCATCATCCACCTGCTGAATCGCCATTGGACGGATAGAAAGTGGCACTCCTGTTTTAATATTGGTACAGAAAAAACAACTCTCTGCTTTCTCTGCCAATGTTTTCAACTTGGATATTGCTTCTTGTCCGCCTAAATCTTTAATATTTTCTTCTTGGGTGTTGTTTGTACTTCCCGCTTGTGATGTTTCCATAGGTATAGATTTTCTATAGACTACAATAAAAAATCAACTTTGGTTTTTTGTTGAACCAAATAAGTGTTATGTGTAAGCTATAGAAAACCGATATAAAAAGACTTAAATCTCCTCTACAGAAAGTACCTTTTTTGCAAGTTTACCAACAGTTAAACCCTGTACAATAATCGAAAATACCACCACAAAATACGTTGCTCCTACTAGTAAAGGTTTGTAAGGTCCTTCATCCATAGACAAGACCAATGCGATGGATACACCACCACGCAAACCGCCCCAAACCAAAACCTTGATAGTGCCGCTGCTAAATTTATTTTTGAATGGAATGAGTACAACGGGAATATAAATGGATAAGAAGCGCGAAAAAAGTACGATAAGGATGCAGCATAAACCTATTAACCAATAACTGGTAATGTTTTGGATAATCAACAATTCAAAACCAATAAAAAGAAACAGTATGGCATTTAAAATTTCATCAATCAGTTCCCAGAATTTGTTCAGATAATCTTTGGTTACGGTACTCATGGCCGTTCTTTTTCCGTAATTTCCGATCACAATTCCGGCAGCAACCATGGTTAGCGGGCCTGAGATATGAATAGAATGTGCAATAAGATAACCGCCCATTACTACAGATAAGGTAATTAATACGGAGACTTTATAATCATCTATTTTACGCATGGCATTAGATGCGCCTAACCCAAGTACAGTTCCAAGGATAAAACCACCGATCGCTTCTTTTATCAACAACCAGGAAATATTCGTGAAGCTCAAATCAATTTCGCTTCCCTGAGCCAGTTGCAGAATAACAGCAAAAATTACAACAGCTACACCATCGTTAAATAGTGATTCGCCGGCAACTTTGGTTTCGAGTGATTTTCTGACATTGGCTTCTTTAAGTACGCCCATTACCGCAATTGGATCTGTGGGAGAAATTAGCGCGCCAAACAGCAAACTATATATAAACGGAATCTTAAAGCCAAGAAGCGGACTGATATAAAACACCAGCGCGCCAACCGCAAATGTAGAAATGACCACGCTTACCGTAGAGAAAATGATGACCGGTGCGCGTTGCTCTCGCAAATCGACCAGGTTAATATGGATGGCGCCTGCAAAGAGCAAGAAGTTTAGCATTGCCCCCATCAAAACTTCAGTGAAATCTACATCTTGTAGAAGCGTGGAAAAGTGATCGAAAGTTTTTGGAAACAGGCTACCGGTAAGTACAAGAACGACAGAACTGAGCATCGCAATGATCATAATACCGATTGTTGAAGGTAATTTTAGGTAGCGAAGGTTGAGATAGGAAAAGAAAGAAGCTAATACAATCAGTACTGAAAAGGAGTAATATAATTCCATGTATAAAAATCAGAATTGGTTAAAATCACAAAGTACAAAAAATTTTAGACTAATCTAAATTATTTTTTAGGCCGTATAATTAGAAAGAATCGATGCGAAACAAAAAAAGGCAATTTCCATCAGTATGGAAATTGCCTTAAAAATATAAGAAGAAAGGACGTAATGAACTGGTTTATTGCGGATTCTGAATAATTAATCCATCGCCAATATTAATTTCTTCTTGCGGAAGCAGAAACTGCCATCTCAAATCGCCTGCTGCAACCTGCAGAAGTCCGTTACTCACCGTTCCGCTATGATTGCCTCCGGTTCTATCCAAAGCAAGATTCAGACGTTTCAGATCATAAAAACGGAATCCTTCTCCCCACAATTCTACTCTTCGCTGTACCATAATTTCGTCGATCAAAGCTGCTCCTGTTTTGGTGGACAATGTATAAGAGGGATCTCGATTAACGGCTAAAGGATACAAAGCAGTTGCTGCAGCAGTAAAACTTCCGCTTCTCGCCAATGCTTCTGCTTCGATTAAATACATTTCCGCAGCGCGCATATATGGAATATCTCCGATACTTAAATTTGTATCTCCAACTCTAAATTTATTCCCCATATATGGATATCTGGAACCTGATGCCGGAACCGGAAAGGAAGCGGTATTTGTTCCGGTTGGATCCCAAAGACCTTTACGAACATCTGTTGTCGTAATTTTGTTGTACAAAACCGAAAAAATTGATTTTGGACTGGTACGAATTACTGTTGAGTTGTAGTTCGAAGACATATACGCGAAGAAGGAGTAGAAATAATTGGTCTGATCTGAGGTAATGCGAGATGCCCATATCCATTCTGGATTCGAATAATCGTTAAAACCGGCTCTGTATTGCGTATTCGTCATCAAAGTAAAACCCTGTCTGGCTTCTTGAGCAAATTTAGCCGCATCTGCCCAGTTTTGCTGAGTCAAAGCAATTCTGGCTTTTATGCCCTTTGCCACATTTATATTAAAATGCGATTTATTTGCGCGCGAATAACTTGCCAGAAAACCAATGGCCTGATCGATATCTGTATTGATCTGAGCATATACCTCAGCTACAGTATTTCGTGCTGTTTTCTGAGTTGTAGGCGCAATAACTAAAGGCACACCTAAACCAGAATTTGCTGCGCCGGCAACATAACGCGCGCCATACAATTGAACCATTTGAAAATATGCCCAGGCACGATACGTTAAGGCTTCACCTTTAATCGCATTTTTATCTGCAGCACTACCCGTAGCATTATCAATATTTGCAATAATCATATTTGCATTACCAATAATCACGTAATAGAATGAATAATTATACTCAGCAATACTGCTATTCGGATTAATGTGTGCAAGCCATTGATAATCACTTCTAAGCCATGAACTTGCGGTTGTATTCATAACCATATCTTCGCCCAAAATATCCATATACAGCATATTACCACTTTGGCCACCTTGAGATTGTGTACTAAATATTTGAGAATACATAATCCGGTGGATGCCATTTACTGCCGCCCAGGCATTTGCTGTAGTACTAAAGGCATCGCCAGTTGCAACGGCATTGGTTGGCCTGGTCTCCAGATATTCTTTTTTACATGCACTGGCCAATATTAAAGGAATACAGGCAAGTACTAAATTCTTTATCGTTTTTTTCATCACTTTATGATTAAATATTAACCCAATTACTAGAATGTTGCATTTAAACCAACAGAAATAATCCTGTTGTAATTGTAAGAGTTGGCTGTTGTACCACTAAAAGAGCCGGTAACATTCATCCCACGTCTGGCACTTGCCAATGCAAGGTTTTCTGCGCTAACGAAAATACTGGCGTTTTTGGCTTTAATTTTATCCAACCATGTACGTGGAATAGAATAACTTAAATTCACTGCATTTACCTGAAGAAAACTTGCGTTGGTTAAAAATCGTGTTGAATTGGCAGCGCCGAAATTTGCAATCTGGCCAACATCCATACGTGGTACGTTTGTAATATCGCCAGGGTTTTGCCAGCGAGAAAGAACATCAGTTGATAGTGCGGTACCGTAGTTTCCACTGTGCATTAACGATGCGTATGAGCCATCATATACTTTTCCGCCAACCTGGAAAGTGAATTGAACTCCCAAAGTGAAGTTTTTATAACTGAAAGAATGATTCATTGATCCGGCAATATCCGGAATTGCAGACACACCGTTATAACGTCTGTTTGCTTCGGCAATAGCAGTGGTTACCGTATCTTGCCCAATGATTCTCGCATTTGTAGTTAGCGCATTTGTTTTATACAAAGCTGCTCCGGTTTGCGAATCTACTCCGTAATAATCAATCAGATAAAAATCGTAAACTGAATGCCCAACGCTGTAAGCTTTTGTACCGTCGATGATTAATGGTATCAGATCGGGCATTTTTGCGACTTCATTCTTAATCTTCGTGAGATTAAGACTCACATGATAATTGAAATCTTTTGATTTTACCGCATGCGCATTGATGTTGATTTCGAAACCTTTATTGTACATAGAACCTATGTTGGTTGGTATGGTATAATTATTACTCCCAGTAGTACCACCTGCCGAAAGTGCAATTGGAACGTCGAAAATTAAACCGTCTGTAATGCGGTGAAAATATTCAGCGCTACCACCAATTCTACCTTTTAGCAAACTAAAGTCGATCCCCACATCAAAATTCTTGGAGGTTTCCCAAGTCAATTGGTCGTTTGGCAATGAACTTTGTGTAAAACCAGGTTCAGCAGCATTGTTTCTACCCAACAGGTATAAAGCCTGATAAGGATAATTCCCCAAGCCATCGGCATTACCCAACACGCCGTACGAACTGCGAATTTTCAACTGATCTACCCATTTCACTTTAAAGAAAGACTCCTGGCTAATGTTCCATCCCAAACCTATAGACCAGAAATTATCCCAGCGTACATCTGGTGCAAACTTGGAGTTTCCATCTCTTCTTAAACTTGCGCTCAAAAGGTACTTTTGATCGTAGTTATAATTTAGACGGGAAAAGAAACTTTCTACCGTTGCATTATTTTCTAATGAACTGGAAGTCGTAATGGTAGAAAAATTTGGAAGCTCGGTAATTCCCTGAATAATAATACCCGTTTTAGCTCCAGATAATGTATTATATCTGTAGCTGAAATTTTCATGACCAGCCAAAGCGTCGATATGATTTTTACCGAAATCTTTGCTGTATTCCAGCAATTGGTTGAAAGTTAAGTTAGTTGTCCTGTAAAAGTCGTGATACGCGCGACCTGCAGGTGCACCATCGCCCAAAATAGGATTATCAAAAGTACGTTGATGTTCGTCTTGAATATCAAACGATACATTAGTTGTGAACTTTAATCCTTTATACAGGTTTAAAGTTACATATCCCCTACTGTTTATCGCCGCACGTGTCATTCCCTGGCTATCCTGAAGATTTTCAAAAATAGTATGTCTTCCTTGAGAAAAAGGCCTGTTGTTCCCAAAATCATAAATTGGTTGTCCATTTTCATCCAATACCATTTCGCCAGCTGCATTATGCTGGTGTACCGGATAAATTGGAGCTATATACCTGGATATATAAAATGGATTTATGAATGAAGAACCTCCAGTACCCACATTATCAAACTGAGAATCGGTATAATTACCCGATAAATTAAAACCGGTTTTAAACCAATCCATCGGTTGAGCATTAAGATTAAGGCGAGCATTGTATCTTTTAAGATTAGATTTCACCAAATACCCTTCCTCGTTGGTGTAACCAAATGAACCGAAGTAATCGGTTTTTTCATTGGCCCCAGAATAGGTCATACTGTAATTCTGTCTTTTTTTACCGCCTTGTGCTGCTTGCTCAGACCAATCAAGATCATCTGCGTAAAGCAAACGCGCATTCGGATTAATTTGGCCATCCAAACCGACAATCTGATTATCGGCCACATTAAATGGATTATATCCCAACAATGTTTTAGTACTTGAATATGCCGAACCATTGTAACTTGGAATCGTTCCGGAAGCGATTCCATTCGCAGTTGCCATCGGGATTCTCGCAGAGCCATATGTTAAGCTATTTCTATAAGCTTCCCATATTAATGGATAATATTGATATGCATCAACACGATCATATTCTGGCAAACCGCGATCTATCCATCCGTTTGTTGCCTTGAAAGAAACCGTTGGTTTCCCGATTTTACCTTTTTTGGTTGTAATTTGTACAACGCCGTTACCAGCTCTTGAACCATACAAAGCAGTAGTTGCTGCATCTTTCAAAAGAGATACCGATTCAACATCATCTGGATTTAGGTTGGAAATATCTCCGTCATACACGGCACCATCAACCACCACCAAAGCACTTGAACTGGCGTTAATAGATCCAAAACCTCGAATACGAATACCCGGACTTGCACCTGGTGCTCCACCAGCAATGGTTGTTGAAACACCTGGGCCAGAACCTACAACGGAGCTCAGTACGTTTGTAATCGGGCGTTTTTCAAAATCTTTTGCATTAACTGCAACTGTTGAGCCTGTAAATACCTTTTTATTTGTGGTTCCATAAGATACGACTAAGACTTCATCCAGCTGATTTTGATCTTCATCCAATACGATATTGAGTGAATTTCGAGTTGCGTTAACTTCCCGGCTGCTATACCCAACGAAAGAAGCCACCAAAACGGCAGGTGATGATGACGTTTTGATACTGAACTTTCCATTTGCATCAGTAACTGCCGATGTACTTGATCCTTTAATTTTAACACTTGCGCCAGGAATTGGGAGTCCATCGCCTTTTGACGTAATTGTTCCTGTAATTGTTCGTTCTTGAGCCATTGCCGATACAGCAATTAACATCAATATGAACAAATTCTGTAGAATTTTCTTCATCTCGATAAGTTTGGGTTAGTAATTTTAGTTTTCAACCCAAATATATTTCTAATAGTGTAATTAATACACTATGAAATGTAAAAAAACCAATATAATTCAAGAAAATAGAAATAGAATTGCCTACAAACTATAAAAAACAGCAAATAAAATAAATAAATACACACCAAAACATGAAAATTACAACACAAAATCATTAAATAAAAAAAATAACACAATTACAAATGATAAAAACGCCAAAAAAAATCAAAACAAAACAAAAGAAAACAAGAAGAATAAAATAAAATATCAAAAAAGCGTTCAAACTAAATTATTTTCCCCAAAAAAAAAGCCTTACGCATGAATTTACGTAAGGCTCTAATCTATTTTGCTATTTTTTTCTAACGATACCGCACTTGCTGTTGTTTGTCCATCATGCCCATTTGCGCTTTCATTTGTTTAATCTGATCGGCCAGTAATTTATTTTTATCCGCTTTTTTAGCTTCCGATAAATACATTTCCGCTTCGCGTTTGTTGCGTTTTGCCATGGCTATTCCGGCTAAACTCAATTTGGCTAAAGCGACGTTATGATCCATTTGCATGCCTAAAGCAAGTGATTTCTTAAAATACTTTTCGCTTTGCATAGGCGCTCTTCTACTTTCAATAAGTCCGATTAACAAATTATAATATCCGTGCTGTGCTTTAATTAGCTGTTTTTCATAATTTGTAATGCGCTTCAAAAACATCTCCGCCTTAGGCATATTGTCTTTACGCAAATACCATTGCGCCAAAAGCATATTCTCATTAAAGAAAAAAGTAACCAGCACCAATAAACTTAACAATACTGCTAAAATACCCCAAGGCCAGAAACCGAAAACAAATAAAGCAACTGCGCCACCCAATAAAGCAAACCCCGCAATTAATCTGATAATATTTGGCATAAATTAAATTCTAAATTTTATTTTTTTTGCAAATATCGTTTTTAAATGGCAGAAATTAGATTTTAAAACAATAATTTCATTAAAAATTTACACGATACCGGTACATGAAATTCATACTATCTGCAACATTAATCTTATTTGCTATGCATCTTTCTGCCCAAGAGCTGAATAAAAAAATACAAGACAAAGTTCATGACAAGGAAATACTGATCAATATGTGTGACCGCAACGGACTAACATCTTTCCCTGAATTCAAAGAAATGTACGACCCACTTTATGCGTCTTACGAACCGGATTCAGCAACCTTAATACAACTTAAAACAAGACTTATTGATCAATCCGTAAAAATTGTATTTGGTTCGTGGTGTGGCGACAGCAAAGTGAATGTACCTCATTTTTACAAGATTCTGGATGCATTGAATGTTAAAGACCAGAACATTACGCTTATTGCAGTTGACGGGAACAAGAAAGCTGAGGGTGGAATCTTAGATTCCCTGAACATCACTCTGGTTCCAACTTTTATCATTTATGATAAAAAAGGCGTAGAACTGGGTAGAATTACTGAGGGACCAAAAACAACACTTGAAGGAGATTTGTTGGAGATTGTAAAAAAGCAGAACTAATCCATTAATTTTTAGCAACACTATGTCTCCAGCATTAGAAGCGAGTTGGCTCGCGGTTTTAGAACAGGAATTTGAAAAAGATTATATGAAGGGCTTAAAAACCTTTCTACAACAGGAAAAAGAAAAAGGTGCGACAATTTACCCAAAAGGAGCTGACATTTTTAACGCATTAAATACCACGCCTTTTAGCGAGGTTAAAGTTGTAATTTTAGGTCAGGATCCTTATCACGGTATAGGACAGGCACATGGACTTTCGTTTTCCGTTCAACGTGGAATTCCTGTTCCGCCTTCATTGAAAAACATTTACAAAGAGCTGGAAAGCGACATTGAAGGATTTAAAGCGCCTGCTCACGGACATCTAACGCAATGGGCAGAACAAGGTGTATTGCTCTTGAACGCAACATTAACAGTTAGAGCGAGTGAAGCTGCATCTCACCAGAATCAGGGTTGGGAAATCTTTACTGATGAGATTATTAAAGCACTGTCTGAGAAACGGGAACACATTGTCTTCCTTCTTTGGGGAAAATATGCTCAGGCAAAAGCTGCACTTATTGATCAGACGAAACATTATGTCCTTAAAGCACCACATCCATCGCCATTTTCTGCATATACAGGTTTTTTAGGTTCCAAACACTTTTCTAAAACCAATCAATTGCTTATACAGAGTAATCAAAAACCTATAAACTGGAAGTTGACAGATTAATGAAAGTATATTTCATTAACAGTTTAGGCGCAGATAGGAGAATTTTTTCGAAAATAAAACTTCGTCCGGAGCTTACGCATATCCACATCAATTGGATTGATTTTAAAAAAAATGAATCACTGGAAGAATACGCTGCTCGCTTGAGTCTTCAAATAGATACCAGCGCAGCTTTTGCACTTGTAGGTGTCTCTTTTGGAGGAATGATTGCGGTAGAATTGGGAAAATTCTTAAAGCCATCAACAACGTTTATTATCTCAAGTTCTGTCAGCAGAAAGGAATTGCCATTTTCGTATAGATTGGCCGGTTTACCTTTCATATTGAGCATTATCCCCGCTAGTGTGTGCTAAAGTCTTCTAACAAACTCACTCGAAATTACTTTTTCGGTGTAAGCAGTGAGGAAGACAAGCGGCTCCTTGCGAAGATTGTTGAAGATACAGATCAAAATTTTCTAAAATCTGCTATCAGATCTATACTGACCTGGAAAAATGAAATTTGCCCGAAAAATTTGATTCAAATCCACGGATCAAAAGATAAAATTTTATACTCAAAGAGCTCAATACCAGATTACGTTATTCAGAACGGCACACATTTTATGGTGTATCAAAACGCTTCAGAAATCTCCGAAATATTGAATAAACATCTGTTGTGAAAACCTCTATTAATGCTTAGGATTAGTTTTTCCTAAACCGAATAATGTTGGCAGGAAAGATTGCTTCACCACTTATCTTTAAATTCCTCCTTCAGTTCGCAGTGACGAACTTTGATAATTTAAACGCGCCCTCCGTCATTGCGAAGAGGAACGACGAAGCGATCTGATTCGCAGGGATATATTAAAAATCCCAATAAATCTGTTTGTTCTAAACCTAGTAGTCCTGGCAGGAAAGATTGCTTCACCACTGAGCTACAAACCTCTCTTTAGTTCGCAATGACAAACTTTGATAATTTAAACGCCAGCTCTGTCATTGCGAGGAGGAACGACGAAGCAATCTGATTCGCAGGGATATATCAAAATCCCAATAAATCTGTTTGTTCTAAACCGAGTAACGTTGGCAGGAAAGATCGCTTCACCACGGACCTACAAACCTCTCCCTCAGTTCGCATGGCGTGTTTTGAATGAAATTTTGCACTCCCGACTTTCCTGAGCTCTGACGCTTCAAACAAATTAGTACTCCAACGGAACAATAGGTTCTTTTTTGGTTGTAGACATAATCATCATCGTCTGGAAAGTTTTCACCACAGAAATCTTGCTGATTTTATCCATAATCAAACGCTCATACGCTTTAATGTCTTTAACATAAACCTTCAGCAGAAAATCTGCCTGACCTGTTACATGATGACATTCTGTAATTTCTTTAATCTGGTTCACCTCATCCAAAAAAATCTGAATGGTATTGTTTTTATGAAAATCCAGCTGAATTTGTATAAACGTTTTAATACCCAAACCCAGTTTTTCCTCATCAACCAATGCATGATAACTTTTAATGTATCCTGCCATTTCCAGTTTACGTACGCGCTCTAACGTAGGTGCTGGCGACAAGCCGATTTCCTGAGAAAGCAATAAGTTGGTAATTCTACCATTCTCTTGTAGAATCTTTAAGATCTTAAAATCAATTTTATCTAATTCTGATGCCATATAGGTCCAAAGGTATTGAGTACACAAACATAGCCAAATAAAATTCTAAATTTTAACATAATTTATCATATAAATTTTAAATTAAAATTTTTAGATTTACCTAAAAATATAATTAGATAAATATAAATGCAAAGTTTCACTGAGGAAAATTATCTGAAAACAATCTATCATCTCGCTGAGAAGGCAAATAATGTTCAAACAAATGCTATTGCAGAGCAAATGCAAACAAAACCAGCATCCGTTACCGATATGATTAAAAAGTTAGCAGAAAAAGGTTTGGTAGACTATGTAAAATATCAAGGTGTAAGTTTGACAGAAAAAGGCCGCTTTGCAGCAATAGATATTGTTAGGAAACACCGCCTTTGGGAAGTATTTTTGGTTGATAAACTCAACTTCAAATGGGATGAAGTTCATGAGGTGGCCGAAGAACTGGAACATATAAAATCAGTAAATCTGATTGAGCGCCTGGATGAATTTTTGGGTTTTCCAAAATCAGATCCTCATGGAGATCCCATTCCGGATAAAAACGGACGCTTTGCCAAAACTCAATTTACTAAACTTATAGAATTGAATATCGGCGATGCCGGAACAATCACCGGCGTGAGCCAGCACACCTCGCCTTTTTTAAAACACCTGGAAAAACTGGGGCTTACCTTAGGTAAACAAATACAAGTAAATGATGTTACAGACTTTGATGGTTCTGTGGAGCTTTTGGTCGATAGCAAGCAAATTAACATTAGTAGAGAAGTAGCAATACACATTTTAATAAGCGACAATGGCAAAATCTGAATCTCTTAGTGAAGTTCACCAAAGCATTAACACAGATAAGCGCAAAGGCTGGCGCAGAATTTTAGCCTTTTTAGGACCAGCATATTTGATTAGCGTTGGTTATATGGACCCAGGAAACTGGGCAACTGATTTAGCCGGCGGAAGTAAATTCGGTTACCAGCTGATTTGGGTTTTACTCATGTCCAACCTGATTGCACTACTTTTACAATCGCTCAGTGCAAGATTAGGAATTGTTCGCGGGCTCGATCTCGCTCAGGCATCAAAACAAGCTTATCCGCGTTGGGCAAACATACCTTTATTTGGCCTGGCACAAACAGCGATCATAGCTTGCGATCTGGCAGAAATTATTGGTATGGCCATTGGTCTTCAGCTTCTATTCAAATTGCCATTAATCTGGGGCATTTCTATTACAATTTTTGATACGATTCTATTGCTTTTCCTACTTAACAAGGGCATGCGCGCAATGGAAAGTTTCATTGTATCAATGGTTTTTATTGTCGGCCTTTCGTTTCTGGCAGAAATGGTTATTGTTGAACCTTCATTAAAAGAAATTGCAAAGGGTTTTGAACCTTCAGTTCTTGGAGGCGATGCACTTTATATCGCTATCGGTATTATTGGTGCAACAGTTATGCCGCATAACCTCTACCTCCACTCTTCTCTTGTACAAACCAGAAAGATTGAACGCACTAATAAAGGTATTAAGGAGGCATTAAAATTTAACCTGATTGATACAACAGTTGCCCTTAACCTGGCATTTTTCGTAAATGCCGCAATCCTCATTCTGGCCGCAGCAGCTTTTTATAAAAATGGTTTGCATGAAGTTGCCGAAATTCAGGACGCACATAAACTGCTCTCCAATATTTTCGGAAATATTGCACCTACCCTTTTTGCGATTGCTCTAATTGCAGCCGGACAAAGCTCTACTGTTACGGGTACATTGGCTGGTCAAATTGTAATGGAAGGCCATATTAACTTAAGGATTCAACCTTGGTTGCGGAGATTAATTACAAGATTGCTGGCTATTATACCTGCATTCTTCACCATTTTGCATTATGGGGACGATGCTCTGGGTGGCTTGCTGGTTTTAAGCCAAGTTGTTTTGAGTTTGCAACTGGGTTTTGCAATCATCCCACTCATTCACTTTACATCAGATAAAAAACTGATGAAAGACTTCGCGATAAAACCCTGGGTCAAAGTATTGGCATGGACAAGTGCAATTGTCATCATTGCATTAAATGTGAAATTGGTTACTGAAGAAATAAGCGGCTGGACAAAAGGCGTGGATTCCTGGTGGATTTATGTTTTTATATATCCATTGGTTTTATTAACCTCACTGCTCTTGCTATATATCTTTCTACATCCACTAATAGATAAAAACAACAATTCAAAACAGCTGATTCCTCATGGAAATGCATTAGAAATTGGTACAATCGGAAAAATAAACTACCAGCGGATCGGTATTGCAGTAGATTTTTCAAAAAACGACCGCAATACGTTGAGACACGCGCTGATTCAGGGTGGAAAAAATGCACATTACTATTTAATCCACGTTGTGGAAACAGCTGCTGCAAGATATCACGGCGACATTGTTATGGATCATGAAACGCAAAGCGATGCAGAAAATCTTGAAAAATACAGACAAAATTTAAGCGATCTGGGTTACGATTCTACTTCCTTTATCGGTTTCGGCGGAACTTCAAGCGCAATTGCCGATGTATGTAATAAAAATAATATACAACTATTGGTAATGGGCGCTCATGGTCACCGGGGATTAAAAGACCTTATTTTTGGAACAACTGTTGATGCCGTTCGCCACAAAGTAAATATACCGGTGCTTATTATCCGCTAGTTATTTTCCAATGGCCTTCATGATTTTTTTAATTCCACCATCTCCAGAATTGTAGACTAAAAGTTTTCCGGCATCAGAATAGAGGTACATAGCAGGATACATTGAAGGAAGAAATGTTGGAATAAAAATTTTCTTCTTGTCTTGCAAAATGGTAACGTTTGGTTTAGAATCTAAACCTTTTGCATAGGTATTGAAAAACTGAGGAATAATGAATGCTTCGTCTAAGGTAACCATATAAATGCTTACATTTTTAAATTGTGCATAGTTTGCATTAAGCTGCTTTGCTTCGCGTTGGCAGTGTTCGCAAGTACAGTCAAATAAAATGAACAGGTTCTTTCTCCCTGGCTTTAGGTCTTTATTCGACACAGTTTTGCCATCGAGTTTATAAAAAGTAAATTGAGGAAGTAGTGTAGGTTGTTGGGCTTTGACCTGAAAAGCGAAAGCCAAAAGCAAAATAAACAAAAAGTTACGTGTTTTCATCTGATGTTTTTTTGCCTAAAATAAATGAATAAATAGCATTGATGCAATTATTGACAAGCTTTTACAAACAGATGAACATTCAGATTGTTAAGTATTTCGCATATTTAAGAGCTTTGAGCAGCAGATAACGTCAAAATTTAGGATATTTACAGCCCGGCATTTTATGCTTAACGATAAATGGAAATGTATAATTTCCCAAAAAAGAAAAGAAATTGAAAAACGACATTAACATAAAAAATAAAAGAGCTTATTTTGATTACAGTCTGCTGGACAAATATGTAGCCGGAATAGCTTTATTAGGTACTGAAATTAAAGCAATACGACAAGGACAAGCAAACATGACAGATGCCTTCTGCATGTTTATTGGTGATAATCTCTACGTTAGAAATCTGCATATTTCAGAATACAGCCACAGTTCTTTTTATCATCATGATATTAAACGCGATCGTGTATTGCTACTACAGAAGAAGGAGATCCGGAAACTTAAACTGAAGGGTGAAGAGAAAGGTTATACTATTGTTCCGCTCAGAATTTTCATCAATGAAAGAGGTTTCGCAAAAATGGAAATTGCACTCGCTCAAGGTAAAAAGGAATTTGACAAACGGGATAGTATTAAAGAACGAGACAGCAAAAGAGAATTAGACCGAGCTATGAAGAGATAATCTGTCGCCTGACGAATGCTTTTTTTGCCACGGAGACACGGAAGTAGGGAAAATTATTAGACAATTGCTTGGCGTTTTCTACAGCCCGACCACAGTTTCTCCGTTCTACTTTTTACCGGCCTAGGTATTTTTTGGAAACCACTGCTCAAGCCTTAACACCAACTTTTTCCCAAAAAGTACCGAGATTTGCCACGGAGGTAGGGATAAATGATTAGACAAATTGGTTGGCGTCCTCTAGGGCCTAACCACAGTTTCTCCGTTCTACTTTTTACCGGCCTAGGTATTTTTTGGAAACCACTGTTCAAGCCTTAACACCAACTTTCATAAAAAAAAACTAGACGGCAGTTTTTGGTTCTTTTTGCTGTCAAAAAGAACGAGCCTCAGCGGCGGTGAGCGGAAAACGCTAAGGAAAAAATTTGCCACGGAGACACAGAAGAAAAGGAAAATCATTTAACAGATTGCTTCACGCTTTTACAAAAAGCCAACGCTTCAGTTCGCAATGACGATTTGCCATGTAAATTTTACAGTTGGTCTGCGTCTTCTAGGGCATAACCACAGTTTCTCCGTTCTACTTTTTACCGGCCTAGGCAGTTTTTGGAAACCACTGCTCAAGGCTTAACACCAACTTCCATAAAAAAAGACCAGACGGCAGTTTTTGGTTCTTTTTGCTGTCAAAAAGAATGAGCCTCAGCGGCGGTGAGCTGAAAACGCTAAGGAAAAGATTGCCACGGAGGTACGGAAATAGGGAAAAAAGCTAAAACTAAAGATTTCTTCCCGCTTTTACACAAAGGCAACGCTTCAGTTCGCAATGACGGGTTTACCACGTAAGTTTTGCAAATTGCTTGGCATTTTCTAGAGCCCACCCCCAGTTTCTCCGTTCTACTTTTTACCGGCCTAGGTATTTTTTTGGAAACCACTATTCAAGCCTTAACACCAACTTTCATAAAAAAAGACCAGACGGCAGTTTTTGGTTCTTTTTGCTGTCAAGAAGAAGGAGCCTCAGCGGCGGTGAGCGGAAAACGCTGAGGAAAAAATTTGCCACGGAGACACAGAAGAAAAGGAAAATCATTTAACAGATTGCTTCACGCTTTTACACAAAGTCAACGCTTCAGTCCGCAATGACGGTTTGCCATGTAAGTTTTACAAGTTGGTCTGCGTCTTCTAGGGCACACTTTCTCCGTTCTACTTTATACCTGTTACCAAGCCTGATCTCCGACTAGCGGCACAAACCTAAAGGTATCTAACACTATTTTATCGAATTCGGTATCGTTAATGCGAATGACCGTTACCATTTTCTGCGTTTTTTCATCGCCAACAGGAATCACTAGAATACCACCAATTTTTAGTTGTTTTAACAAAATTTCCGGAACCATTGGAGCACCCGCGGTAACAATAATTTTGTCGTAAGGAGCATGTTTTGCAATACCTTTTGAACCATCTCCGCAGAAAAAATGTGGCTGATAGCCCATGCCGGGCAATACCTGAATGGTTCTGTTGTAGATGTTTTCCTGGCGCTCTATTGTGAAAACTTTCGCTCCAAGTTCCATCAATATACAGGTTTGATAGCCAGAACCTGTACCAATTTCGAGCACTTTGTCTCCTTTTTTAATATGCAGCAATTCGCTCTGATAAGCAACGGTATATGGCTGTGAGATGGTTTGGCCATCTCCTATCGGGAAAGCAATATCTTTGTATGCCTGATTCCAGAATGTTTCGTCAAAAAAGAAATGCCGTGGAACCTTGCCGATTGCTTTAAGTACAGTGGTATCTTCGATTCCGCGAGATTCCAACAATTCTACAAGCTTTTTCCGCGCTCCACGTTCTCGGTAATTGTCAACAAATTTGTAGGCCATGAGCTGTCAAAATTAACTTTTTTTACTGGTGTTTCAAGTTAAAAAAGACCGACAAGAGGTTAAGTAACAGAAAATCAAAACTAAAATGATTTTAGTAGGGGTCTACATCAATCTGCGTAAGCACACTTTTAAAATCCTTATTTGCACTGAATTCGGTTAAAGTTTCACGAAGTGCATCTTTAACCTTTTGTATAGCAGTATGTTTATCTGCTTTAATGATGATTTGCTGAATATACAGATTACGCACCCTGCTAACTAGCGGTTGCTCTGGACCTAAAACTCTATTGCCAAATTTCGCCTTCAGCGTATTGGCAAGTGTGTTTGCTGCGTATTCCAATACATGAGCATCTTTATGTTTAACGGCCAAAAATATCATGCGGGAAAAAGGTGGGTAAAGGAAACTTTCTCGCTCAATAATTTCATCGTTGTACATCCCCAGATAGTCATTCTCTACAACTTGCTTTATAATACGGTGGCCAGCATCATATGTTTGAATACATACGTTACCCTGGTCGGCACGTCTTCCGGCTCTCCCGGCAACTTGCGCAAGCAATTGGAAACTCCTTTCATAAGCTCTGAAATCGGGGTAACCCAGTAAAGTATCTGCATTAATGATCCCAATCAGGCTTAAATTATCGAAATCCAAACCCTTAGCAACCATTTGAGTGCCAATTAAAATATCAGTTTTTTTCTCTTGAAAATCCGTTAAAATTTGCTGCAGACCATTTTTACTTCGCGTACTGTCCATATCCAAACGCGCGATTGTTACGTCGGGATAAAGCAACTTCAATTCTTCTTCAATACGCTCTGTACCAAAACCTTTCTGTTCTACATGGACAGAGCCACAAGCCGGACAAATATTTACGCTACTTTGATGATAACCACAATAGTGACAGTGCAATTTGCCGCTGCTTTTGTGAAAGGTTAAACTCACATCACAATTCACACATTTTGGTGTATATCCGCAGGTTGCGCAAATCAAAATAGTGGCATAACCTCGCCTGTTTTGAAACAGAACAATCTGCTCCTTTTTGGCTAAAGCAAGATCCATATCTTTGATTAGTACGCTCGAAAAATAAGAAACCATTGTTTTCTTTTGATTCTCGTCTGCGATGCTCACCACTTGCTGATTTGGAAGTTGTACACCACCAAAACGTTCGCCAAGTTCTACCAGCGTATATTTACCTTGTAAAGCATTGTAATAACTTTCTAAGGATGGCGTTGCAGAACCTAAAACCACCTTTGCCTGGTGCAAATGTGCAAGGTAAATAGCAGCGTCTCTGGCTTGGTATCGCGGCGCCGGATCGTATTGTTTGTAAGATGGTTCGTGCTCTTCATCTACAACAATCAGTTTTAAATTCTGAAAAGGTAAAAACACGGCTGAACGGGCACCAAGAACGACTTTAAACGCGCCGGTGCGCACTTTATTCCAGATTTCTACACGTTCGTTATTATTGAATTTGGAGTGATATACACCAATGGTATTGCCAAAATATTTCTTAATCCGTTCTACTATTTGTGTAGTAAGCGCAATTTCTGGCAGTAGAAACAAAACCTGTCCTTCTGATTTTCGAATCGCGTCTTCAATCAATTTGATATAGATTTGCGTTTTTCCGGATGCAGTGACGCCGTGCAGTAAAACCACATCTTTAGTATTGAAACCATCTTTAATCTGGTCGAAAGCTTTTTGCTGTGCATCACTCAACACAAAATTTGCGTCGAAATGATCTTCATTATCCGCAAGCCGGCTTACCGGGTGCTTAATTATGCTGAAAATATCTTTTTCCGTGAGCGATTTCAGCGCAGCGGCATTTGCATTACTTTCCTCCAATAATTGTTCTTTCGAAATTGGTGTACCGTTTTTTTGCAATTTGAGATAAGCCAGCAAAATATCGAGTTGTTTCGGCGCCCGTTCCAATACAGAAAACAGCTGCCTCATGTTTTCCTCTTCTACATAAAACTCATTAAGTGCTACAAAAGACTTTAACAGTGGTCTATATTTCTGAACCACTTCTTCTGCCACAAGGATCAATTCTTTTCCAAGCAAATGGTTAATTATCGGATAAACTGTTTTCTGACCTAAGAGCCTGGAAACATCATTGACCGTTAATTTAGTTCGTTTTTTTAACGCAGTAATGATGATTTCCTCTTTTTCTGAAAGTTCGAGTACTTCCTCTGTTTCTTCGCGAAGCATAAGAATGGTTTCACTGGCGAGTTTTAAACTCGCAGGTAATGCTGCAGACATCACATCGCCTTCGTTACACATATAATACTGTGTCATCCACGACCAGAACTTCAACTGATGTGGCGTTACAACGGGCTCGTCGTCTACAATATCAATAATGTATTTCGCTTCATATGCCTTAGGCGGAAGATTACCAATACTGGCAATTAAAGCTGTATATATGCGGTGTTTACCAAACTGAACCACAACACGTTTACCAACAGCGACAAAATCATTCAGTTCGAAAGGAATACGATATGTATAGTTTTTGGCCAGCGACAACGGCAAAATAACTTCCACAAAAAGTGTTTCTCTTTCTGTAAAAATATCGTTTTCGTAAAATTCCATTATTTATCTTTAAAAGCCGCGAAAAATAACATTATCCAGCCCAGCACAAACAATAATCCGCCAATTGGTGTAATGGGACCTATAAATTGTGTAAAATTTAAATTTGAGATACTTCGGGTTGCCAAAAGATACAAAGACCCTGAAAACAGGACAATCCCAAAGGTGAAGCAAAAATACGCAATATTAATAAGTTTGTTCCGGTAACGTGCAAATGTAGACAAGTACAATAGTGCAAACGTGTGATAAAACTGATAATCTACTCCTTTTTGCCAAATCTCTAATGACGGGGCGTCAATTAGATTTTTAAGACCGTGCGCGCCAAATGCGCCAAGTAAAACAGCAACAGCACCAAAAAAAGAAGCAGTAAGGATGATACGTTTATTCATATGTTTTTGCATAAAGCATGGCTAAATTAATAAATGACAAAGAACTTCTCGCTAAATGATTGTAATAAATTAAATTTGTTAAAATACAGATGAAAAGAATAATCATTTTAGTTGCGTTACTGTTTGTGGGTTTAGTACTCATGACCTATCTATATTTTTCTAAACTCGGATTGGACAGAAATGCCAAAGACCTTGCCTTGCAATCGGCTACAAATAATGCGGCACTGGTTTTTTCGTTCCAGAACGACAAAGGTTTCTACAGCATTATTGAAGGGCAACAACTTCTCCAACAAGCCATTGGAAAAGAAAAAATGCAACTTTTAACTGAGTTAAAAAACAACTTAACCGGCAACCCCGGCATCAACAACTTCATACAAGACCAGCAGATTTATATCAGTGTTTTGCCAGATAGCAACAAGCAGCTTAATTTTTTGATCACAGTACAGATTAAAGCAGATAAAAAACCTGCGCAGTTATACGAGGCCCTAAAAACTAAAAACCTGAAGGAAATTGACAAGCAAACCTTCTCGATTAACCTTAACGACAGCACATTAATATATTTGGGCACACAGAACCAGGTTTTCACTGTTTCAAGTTCACTTAAACTTATTCGAAACGCAAATGTCCGCCTAACGGAAAATCCGTTTACAGAATACATTAAAGAAAATAGCGGTCAAACCAAAAATGTACTGGCAAATGTTTTTATTAATTTTAACCAGGCGCCGCTTTTGCTGAAGAACTTCGTGGTTTCTAATTTGAATGGCGAACTTGCTATCCTGAACAAACAAAATAGTTTTGCCACTTTAAATTACAATTTCAGTAAAGAAAAAATCCTTTTCAATGGAAATACATTATTGGTTGAACCAGATAATTTTCTGAAATTATTTGAAAAAAGTGCTGCGCAAACTACAAGCATTCAAAATATTCTTCCAGAAAATACGGCCAACTATATAATGTACGCCTATGACAATTATACAAATTGGCATAAAGCCTTAAAAGACTGGCAAAGTACAACGCAGGAAAGCAAAAAAGCAGAGCTTACCATAAATGGAATAAAGAAAGATTACAGAGTGGATTTGAATGCAATATTCCCTGTTTTCGCCAAAAACCAGTTTATCGTTTTTCAATTGAGTACAAGAGAGAAACTTGGCGCAATTGATTTAACAAACGGCGAAAAAGTTAAACAATTACTTCTCGATATCAGTGCAGATTACAATGATGAAATTAAAATTTTTAAATCGTCTAATATCCTAAATGCTTACTTCGGAGAACCTTTTAAAAAGTTCACCCGCCCATATTATACCATTATTGATAACCATCTTGTAGTAGCCAATACCGCCAGCACAGTACAATCTTTTTTAAATAGTTACCGCAACAATAGATTGCTGATTCAAACACCCGAATATTTAAATGCGATGAACCAGGTTTCTACAACGTCTAACATCAGCTTTTACGTCAATACCGAAAATTCGAAGGATATTTTCAGAAACCATATTTTACTCCCTTACTATAAACATTTGCGCGCAGATAGTGGCCTTAAAAGTTTCGACACGTTTTATTATCAAATGAGTTCAGACCGAAATAAATTTATCACTAACTTGCTTTTTAACAAATATTTAAAACCACAATTACAAGATTCTACAAGCAACCGTTAAATTGAACGCCCATATCCCAGCTAAATGAAGAAACTATTACCTGCTGTAATTCTATTATTAACAGTTTTTAGCGTTCGCGCTCAGCAATATGCCCTGTTCGGAACAAGAACGATGTTTGATGCTTTTGAAAATCCATCGCAAAAATCCTTCACCCTTGATTCTTCAAGAAAATTTTCTTCTAATTTTTTTCTACCATATTTCGGAGTTAATGGCGCTAATAAAGGTGCTTCCGAAGACATGATCAGAATACTAAGTCAGCAAGGCGTATTAGATACCCGGGGAATATCTATAGGAAATGGCGACATTAACCGTTTTTTTCTCAATACGAATGTATATGTAGCGGCATTTCGCATTTTTCAATCTTACAAATACCAAAAAGAAATTGGATTTGCCTGGCAAATTCGCGGCGATTCCCAAATAGATTATACCAATGAAACACTTGCTTTATTTGATTCATTTAAAAGATTTAATGACAACCAGGAGTACAACGACATTTTCAACACCAAAGGTTATGAGCAAACTTACCATCAATTTAGCTTCACCTATCGGGAAAACTACAGTAAGCGACTTGCATTTGGTTTAAAGGCGAGCATTCTGAGTGGAATACTCTACAACAAACTCAATATTACCGATTCCTATTTTTACCGTAACGAAGAACAAAACGCCTTATTAGTTGGTCTTGCCGGAACTTATTCTGCGAATTTCAGGGAAGGGAATGAAATTGATAAAAACACGCTAATTCCAAATTTTAAAAACCCTGGCCTTTCTTTTGGCTTCGGAACCAACTATACCACTAAAAAAGGATTGTTTTTAATGGCGAATGTTAAGGATCTTGGTTTTATCTGGTGGAGAAACAACACCACCCAAACCGTTATCAACGAAACCAAAATAATCTCAGACCTGGAAAACAACCAGGGAAATACCAACAAAGAGATACGCGATTTTTTTCTAACCGCACAACAACCTAAAAACTTTATAGCAGCTACAAATGCAAAATTAGATGTATATGCCTCAAAAAGTTATGGAAATTATAAACCCGCACTGGCAATATCTAAAAACCTTTTCTATAAAGGCGGAGACATTGCTTTCGTCAATACCTTCAACTTCAACAACTTTTCTGTGAGTGCTACACCACTTTACAATTTTCTGAATGTTTTTATGCTGGGAGCACAAGCTAAATACCAAACCCCAAATTTTGAAGTATTTATGGGAACTGATAACCTGGTTGCTACATCCTACCAAACCGTTGGACTTATTAAGAGCAATGGCAGTACCGGAACAGGAAGTGGCGCCAATGGTGCATCATTTTATATGGGCGTAGGCATAAAATTCGGAAATGTTGTAAACCATCCTCAATTTAGTGATACAATGCCCGGAATTAATGATCAGCAAAGCGGAAGTTTTTTTAAAAACCTGTTTTCGATTTTCAGGAAAAAATAATACTATACCTTCTTTTTCGGTTGTGTTACCACAAAATCTTTTAAATAAAATGGTTCAAAGTACGCTACATCAACAAAATCTTTTTGTTGAAAAGCCTCAAAAGACAATGCAGACATATATTTTGCCGAATTGAAATTATCTAAGCTGAAGGTCGCATTCTGATCCTGTATCGCCGCCTCGCATTTCGCTGCACCATCTCCTAAAAACACAATAGAATTTGTACTTAAAAGATTTTTAAAACTCGTATCATCAATAATCTCTGCAGCAGTAGGCAAAATATTTTCTATAGAAGACTTAAACAAGGCAGTATACACTTCCATTCTTCTGGCATCAATCATCGGGCAAACCAGACCAGAAAAGTCAGGATTTTCAAAGACAAATCCTGCAGCCATCATCTTTAGAGTTTCAACAGCGATTAACGGAATGCCCAACGCATAAGCCAAACCTTTAGCGGTGGAAACACCAATGCGCAGGCCTGTATACGAACCAGGACCTTTGCTTACCGAAATTGCATCCAGCTCATTAAATTTCATCTGACATGAATTGAGCAACTCCTCAATAAATAGAGTTAGCCGGCTGGCATGAAGATTCTGCCCTTGCTCCTCTTTAACTGCAAGAGTAATTCCATCAACCGATAAAGCAACCGAACATACTGCTGTTGCACTTTCTATCTGAAGTATTTTAGCCATGCCGCAAAGATAAGGTAAAAGGTGGAAGGTAAAAAGAAAGGCTATAATCCAAATTTCAACCAAATGACAAGTGAACCAATAACCAAACACGCCAAACTTGGAGTATTAAACTTAAAGAGGAGATTTACAGCAACAAACATAATTTATGGCCAAATGACCAATAAACTAATGAACCATTACCTTTTAAGGTACCGGATCATGGCCATGTTTGCCCCAGGGATGGCAACGGCCAATACGCTTTAGTGCCATCCAGCCACCTTTAAATGGGCCATACTTCTTAATTGCTTCTACGCCATACTGCGAACAAGTTGGCGTAAAACGGCAATTTGCACCCAACATTGGCGAGATAGCATATTGATAAATTTTAATCAATCCTAAGAAAAACCAGCTAAATATTTTGTTGAAGACCTTCATCCGGCTTAGTTAAATCTTTAAAACGCTTAAAAACGCCCAATAATTTTTTCTCTAAAAACTGAAATGGATATTTGTCTTTTCCAACAAACTGAATGGCAAATAAAAGCAAACCTTTATCTAGGGGCAAGGCGTTATAAAAAGCTTCCTGTTTATTCAGCCGGTAAACTTCTTTGATTCGTCTTTTCAGCAAATTGCGGTCTACCGCTCTTTTATAGCGTTTTTTCGGTACATTAATAACCACCTGAACAGGAACATCCAGCGGTTCATCAATGAAAAGATAGGAAATACGAAAGGGGTATAATAAAAAAGAAGAACCGCTTTTGAACAGCAGACCCAAATGTTTCTTGCTGCATAACCGTTCTTCTTTTCGAAATGTGCACATATTTTTGATTGATATTTGCAGAGTATGATCTGCCGATCCCGAATTACCGGAAAGCAATCAAAAATTATGCTTTATGCTTGCGCTCGTCAGAAACTGTTAATCTTTTTCTTCCTTTAGCACGACGTGATGCTAATACCCGTCTGCCGTTAGCTGTTGCCATTCTTTCGCGGAAGCCGTGTTTATTTCTTCTCTTTCTTTGCGAAGGTTGGAATGTTCTTTTCATGACTGTATATTATCTGTTGTAATTTTTAAATTAAGAGGTGCAAATATAAAGCGATTTTTATATAAATGCAAATCCCTGTTGATTTTATTTTTTATTGAAAAGCAAATTTAGCAATTCTTTTGAAAAATTAGCCCCGCCCCCGCTTCTGCTGCCAGAAAAGGCAGCATCTCACCACGGTCGGGTTTAGGTTAATTGGGCCTCAGTTACAATTAAAGCAAGTTTTAAAACCCAATATCTATTCTACTCTCCTATTGAAACCTAAAAACATTATTTTTTTCCACACCCATTAAAAACGATGTTTATCTAACATTTTTACAAAAAACTATAATCTTATAAACCCAAAGCAGCTTTCAATTTAGTGTATCCGGTTTTACTTACTGGCAACCAGATATCTGATTTAAGCAATACGATATAACTATCTTTTTCTTTCAGTTCTATTTTGGTTACCTGTGCAAGGTTAATGATGTAAGAACGGTGTATCCGGATGAATACCGCAGAATCCAACGTTTGTTCAAAATATGACATGGTTTTATTCTTATAGAAAGAACCATCAACAGTATTCAGTTTTACGTAATCATCATCGGCTTCCAGGTAATTGATATCTGCGGTAGGAATAATCTTTATCACACCGTCTTTTTTTACTACCACACGGTTGCTTTGTGATGGACTCTGTGCTGCAGCTTCAAGCACAGCTTCGGTATTATCTGCCTGTTTTAAACGGCCCGGTAATTTTTCTATGGCAGCATTAAACCGACTCTTATCAATTGGTTTAAGCAGGTAATCTACAGCATTCACCTCAAAAGCCTTAATCGCAAACTCGTCAAATGCTGTAGTAAATATGACTGCAGGTTTATCTTCTACAAGTTCAAGCATTTCGAAACCGGTAATTTTCGGCATCTGGATATCCAGAAAAACCAGATCGGGTTTATGTAAGGCAATTGCTTTTAAACCTTCAAAACCATCCGGACATTCTGCTACAACTTCAATTTCCGGATGATCAGACAAATAAAACTTTACAATATCGCGGGCAAGTGGCTCATCGTCAATTAGAATCGTTCTGATCATTTTTCTGGGGAATTTTTAGCGTTGTAATATATACATTATTTGCCTCAATTTCGGTTTGCAGCAACTGCGGATTAGCAAACAACAAGTACAATCTACGCTTAATTGCCGTTAAACCAAATCCAGTTCCTCCGGTTGCTTTCATTTCCGGATCAAAAGGATTTTGCACACGTAAGTGCAAAATATTCTGCTCGTGTGTTACATCAACCTTAATTGTAATTGCGGATGATGTATTATACAAACCAAATTTGATCGCATTTTCTACAATGGGCTGCAATAGTGTTCCCGGAAGGCACATTTTATGTGTTTCTTCATCTACATAAACTTCAATATTTAAACGGTGACTAAAGCGCACTTTTTCAATATCCAGATACAGTTGAATGTATTCCATTTCTTCTTCAACACTTACCCACAATTCATCATCGCGTTTTAATGTTCCGCGTAAAAAAGAGGCGAGTTTAGTAATCATTACCCCAGCTTCTTTGGGGTTTACCATGGTTAAAGCGAAAACAGAATTTAAGCTGTTGAACAGAAAATGAGGTTGCAACTGATGTCTCAATTTGTTCAGCTCTGCTTCTTTTGCTAAATTTTGCGTCATCAGCAAACGCTCTTGTGCTTCAGATTGTTCTTCGAGCCTATACCATAAAATATTTGCTACGCCGCACCAAACCAGGCACATAAAGGTTAGTAATATCCGGAAAGAAAAAGAAAACTGGTAAAAATCAAGATAGTTTGAAAAATCTGCAAATAGCCATTGTAACGCATATCGGGCCAGGTAAACCGCAACAGCAGTTAATGCAATTGCAACCATCCCGACATATAAAAAGCGTTCTTTTTTGGGTTGATAATACCCCAGCATATTGCTTAAACTGATACAGGCCAGCGCCAAAAGAACGTTACTAATGGTACTGTCTGTAAAAGAAATTGCCCAAGAAAATTTGATTCCATAGTGCAAGCCCAATGCACATAAAACCAACCACGCAATTATAATTAGCGCAGCAGATTTTTGTATTTTCGGTATAGATAAAGGTCTAATTGTCAAAGCCTTTTTGTTTTGGTTAATGAGATCGTTTGAATACAAAGCATTACACTTTGCTTAGAATTGTCGTTTTTATAAAAAACGGGATTGGTTAGAAGCTTTTAATTTCTATACCGCCGAACATTGCAGTCCCATCCAATACCAGTATTTTCTGAATGTCGTCTACCTGTATATATTGTGCACGTTTATCTTCTACGCTTCCAAACAATGCCGTAACATTTGATTTTATTGCCCAGTTTTGCGGAACAATTAACTTTATCCCGCCAAAAACTGCAGTAATGTCTAACCGCACGGTTTGTTCAAATTCGGTTTGCGTTAAATTGATATCTGCACCGCCAAAAACAACAGTAACATCCCCCCCTTTAAAATTTTTGGAGTATACCGTTTGATGGCTCCCACCAAATACAGACATCACATCCAGCACATCATTGCTTCCATATTCGGTAGAACTCTGTGCGGTTTCAAAATCAAATTTCTGTTTAAATTTCTGCTTATTTTTTTTGTTGAAACCTGATGATTTCGGTCTGACAATTAAAAAGAAACCTATGATAACAAGTGCGAAACCAGCGGCATACTTAGATAAATCTACATCGAGGTTAAGGCGATTCAGTGTACCATAAGTTCCCAGCAACAACAAGATCAACCAGCCAATGCCTCTAAATTGCCTGCGCGCCCCAACAAAAAGCCCTAGTAAAATCATTAGTGTAGACCAGCTAAAAATCCAGCCAGGAATATGTAAACCCAAATTATTAAGTAAAAACCCAACGCCCATAAGCAAGATGATTACACCTCCCCAAACCCGGCCCGAATTTTTTATATTGTTATTTTGATTTTCCATGTGTGTTTAATCTTATGATTCAAAAGTATTTATTAAAATGATAATGCCGAATGCATGTGACATGGGAAATGGTAAAACAACGGTAAACAGCGTAATTTCATCGGTGAAAATTATTTTACTATTTTGAGCAGATGAAATTTCTTGTTATTCTAAGTTTTTTGGCTTTTACCAGTACTGCAATTGCACAGGATTTATCTGGCCATTTTAAAATATACAGCGTAAAAAAACAAAGTATCGTTTCGCTTAGTGAGATCATTGCCGATATGGCTCAACAAGATGTTTTATTTTTTGGCGAAGACCACAATGATTCCGTAGCTCATTTTTTAGAATTTGAAATATTTAAAAATCTAAGTTTAAAATATCCTGTGGCCTTAAGCATGGAAATGTTTACTACAGATACATAACCCATTATTGATGAATATTTAAAAGGGGTAATTTCTGAAAAAAACTTTATAAAAGAGGCACGCGCATGGCCAAACTATAAAGATTACCGCCCGCTTGTAGAATATGCAAAAACACACCAACTGGAAGTGATGGGAGCAAATGTGGCCACACGCTACAGTAATGCCGTTACATTAAACGGATTGGAAAGCTTAAAAAATTTCCCAAAATCTTCCTCACGCTTTTTACCTCCTTTACCTATTGATACAGCTATAGGCCGTTACAATGAAAAATTCAATGAGGCAATGGGCGGACACGGAACAGGAACAATGAAAATTTATCAGACACAAAATCTCTGGGACGCTACTATGGCTTGGTTTATTGCCAGCTTTTTAAAACACAACAAAGGCATGAAGATTTTGCAGATAAACGGACGCTTTCATAGCGATGAAAAATTGGGAACTCTGGCAAAATTGCAGAGATATAACCCAAAACTCAAAATCGCCAATATATCTGCTTTTTCTGATGAGAATTTTGAAAATCCCGACTGGAATAAATATAAAAAAATGGGAGACTATATCATCCTCACAGACCCTGCTGTGAAACGGAGTTATTAACAAAAGAAAAGCCGCAAGCGGGATGTAACTTGCGGCTGATCATTTTTAAGCTTTTGCTTTGAGCAAATCTCTGATTTCTGTTAACAGAACTTCTTCTTTTGTTGGTGCAGCAGGAGCAGCAGGAGCGGCTTCTTGTTTACGTTTTAAAGCGTTAATTCCTTTAACCATTAAAAAGATAATGAAAGCTAGAATAAAGAAATTAATGACTTCTGTAGCAAAATTCCCCCAGGCAAATACTGGTCCTATTTTCTTCGCTTCTTCCAGAGATAAGTTCGGATTCGCTGCATAGGCTTCGCTTACTTTGTCGTTCAATGGAAGATAAAAATTTACAAAACCTTTATCTCCAATCAGTAAACTAATAGGTGGCATAATTAAATCGTTTACCAACGATTGTACAATTTTACCAAATGCGCCTCCGATGATCACACCGACAGCTAAGTCTACCACGTTACCCTTAATGGCAAACTCTTTAAATTCTTTTACAAATCCCATAAATTTTTCATTTTTCGATGATATATTTATAAAAGTAGCAAACATATTTTTGATTGCAAATGTTTAGGGAATAATTTAAAAAACCAGCCGAATCAACCACAATTGGATTTATTGGAAAAATATCTGCGATCAAATGTTTATTTTTGTCGCCAATCTTTATGAAATACTATGCTGAAGCAACACCTACAACAAAAATTACTACAAAAACTTTCACCGCAGCAAATACAATTTATAAAACTGCTGCAGGTACCAACCGTTGCTTTAGATACCCGTATTAAAGAAGAACTGGAAGAAAATCCTGCATTGGAAGATCCGAGTTTAATGACTCAGGAAGAACCGAAAAGCGAATATGACGACTTAAACGAAGGCCCTGAAGAATATGAACAATCTCAGGAAGAAAGCATGGACGAGTTTAACGTTGATGATTACCTTCAGGATGATAGTTCTAATGATTACAGCACCAATTACAACAATGGCGACGATGATGAAGAGAAGAAAGAAACGCCAATTGCAATAGAAAGTACATTTTTTGAAAGTTTACAGGAACAACTGGATCTGGTTCCTCTATCGGATCAGGATTTTGTTGTTGGTAAACAGATCATCGGCAGTTTAGATGATGATGGATACCTGCGCAGACCTTTAAGTTCTATGATTGATGACCTGGCTTTCTCGCAAAACGTTATGGTCGAGGAAGAAGATGTTCTGGAAATGTTAAAGCTCATCCAGAGTTTTGATCCTCCAGGCATTGGCGCGCGCGATTTGAAAGAGTGTTTGCTTATTCAGCTTAAAAGGAAAGATCAAAGTAGTCCAACCATTATAAAAGCCATTAATGTTGTAGAGAACTATCTTGATGAATTTACACGCAAACATTACGATAAGCTCGAAAAAAGCTTAAATCTAAATAGTGAAGATTTACGGGAAGTAGTGAACGAAATACTACGCCTAAACCCGAAACCCGGCGATGCAAATCAGGTTACAACTAAACAAATGCAGATTATTCCTGATTTCCACATCAGCAATAACGATGGAATTTTAGTTCTGACACTCAATTCAAAAAATGCACCTGAACTTAAAATCAGTCGCTCTTATCAGGAAATGTTCGACCATTATGATAAAGCGTCTGCACGAGATAAAAAATTAAAAGAAGCTGTTCAGTTTGTAAAACAGAAACTAGATTCGGCCAAATGGTTTATAGACGCCATTAAACAACGCCAGCAAACGCTTTTAAAAACCATGAATGCCATTATGCATTATCAGTACGAATATTTTTTAACGGCTGATGAACGCAAAATGCGCCCAATGATTTTGAAAGATATTGCTGATAAAATTGATATGGATATTTCTACCGTTTCTCGTGTAGCAAATTCCAAATATGTACAAACTGAATTTGGAACGTTCCTGTTAAAATCTTTTTTCTCTGAAGCCATCCAAACCGAAACCGGCGAAGAAGTTTCGAACAAGGAAGTAAAAAAAATTCTGGAAGATTGTATTGGTAACGAAGATAAACGCAAACCATTGGCCGATGAAAAGCTTACCGAAATTCTGAAAGAAAGAGGTTACAACATTGCCCGCAGAACGGTAGCTAAATACCGCGAACAAATGAATATCCCCGTTGCACGTTTAAGAAAAGAATTGTAGTTAATTAGAGTTTGAGGTACTTTTATTGGTTCCTCAAACTTAATCATCTTCTGAAGATCAGAATTTTAACTATAGCTTGCCTTTTTTTGTTTTTTGAAGTCGCTCTGCAGCCAAACTTCAAGACGCTTACCCGTTTCAAGAAATCCTTGTTACCACATTTTAATATAAGAAGGCACTTTGTAAATGTTGTTCAATAGAATGCCCAGTACAATTTCATGGCTTCCGTTGCTCACTTTACTCAATGCAGAAGTGGTAAAATCATAAGAATAAGTCAGGTTTACAGCCTTGCCAACATTAAAACCAACCATTCCTGAAAAGGAATCATCTTTACGATAACTTCCGCCAATCCACATCCGATCTTTAAACGCTATTTTCATATTCAGATCTACTGAAACAGGAACAGGATCAACATATTTTACCATTACGGAAGGAATAGCCGAAATTTCATCGTCGAAAAAGAATTTATAGCCTGCCGTTGCAAAAAAGTGCGGAACTTCACTCCCCGGATTGTAGAGATTTGCATCGGTAAAACTCAGTTTTTGAGGTAGAATTTGCTGAACAGATAAACCGGCAAACATACGCGCACCGTATAACCATAAGCCGACACTTAAATCAGGTTTTACCTGCCTTACGATTACCGAGGCTAATGCCGGATCATTGGGATTGTCGAAAGTGAGTGCACTACCATCCAGAGAAATACTGGATAAACCGGCTGCAACTCCGGCAGACAAGTTGAAAGTATTGCTCAATTGCAGGTGATAGGCATAAGTCACATTTACGTCTGTTCTGGAAACCGGGCCTATTTTATCAAGCACAGCGGTTACACCCATACCATGATGTGCCGGAGATGCTGTATAATTTTGCATGTAATTCCGATCCATCGGGTTTCCGGTTTGTTCTGGAAAAGATGTTAATGCATTGCTCCACAATTGTTGATCGCCAAGTGCCCAGTTTGCGGAAACAAAAGAAGTAGTAGGCGATTCATTTATTCCTGCCCATTGCTTGCGATAGCCGGCTTTAAAGTCAAGGTAATTTTCTATTCCTGACAATGCCGGATTCAAAAGATATTGATTAAATATATATTGGGTATATTGAGGCTTTTGTTGTGACCACGCAAAGTTTGAGATGATTAGCGCTAATATTAGAAGGTAGTTTTTCAATTTATCTGATTATGGTTAAAGGTCCGGAAATGGTTTTTCTACCATTCCGGGGATTTATAATATAGTAATATACACCAACAGGTAACATTCCGTTGTTATAAGTGCCATCAAAAGGTATCTTATATCCTACACTTGAAAAGACCTTGGCGCCATTTCGGCTGAACACTTCTACAGTTGCATATGGGTAAGATTCCAGGTATTTTATATTCCAGACATCATTCACATTATCTCCATTTGGTGTAAATGAGTTTGGTGGATTTAAAGACTGTAAAACTTTAACTAAAACTTTTGCCTCAGCAGTGCATAAACCTGGATTGCCTGTTACTGTTAATGTGTATTCTGTATCTTGATCTGGTGAGGCAACCGGACTCATAATATTATCTGCACTTAAGCCAGCAGCCGGAGTCCATTTGTATGTTAAACCTGGTCCAGTAACCTGGGTTGGAATCTTAATTTCCCCGCCTGCTAAAATATATAAAGTTGAGCCCAAATCTGCTGTTGGCGACTGAAAAACTTCTATAGTTGAGGAAATGCTGGAATTACATCCATTGACAGCCTGATATGTATAGGTTATTGTATGCCGGCCTGCTCCGGCAACTTTTGGATTGAAATTTCCATCGGCTGATACACCGGCGCCATCGCTACTATACATTCCGCTGCCAGAAATACTGCTTGTTTCTGCTGCCTGCGTAAGCGTAAAACTGCCTTCATTTTCACAAACCGAAGGAATTTCCGCCAAGGAAAGTATAGGAACCGGCAATAAGGTAATTGTTTTGGTTACTTCTTTTGTACAAGCTACATTATCGCCCGTGTAACCTACCATCCGGATGGTATATGTTCTGGAACTATTTCCACCAAAATTCGCGTAATTTAGTTCGATTTTATCTGTTGTATTTGGATATTGGATGGTTTTACTAATCTCTGAAGGTGCACCTGCGTAATCTCCATAAATTTCGATTTTTACCACTCTGCCTACTGAAGCTGTAAATCCGCTGGTGATCACTACCGGTGAGTTGCTGCACAACTGCCCCGAGTTATCAATCGTAAAATCTGCAACGTCAATTTTCCCATTCACAGTGAAACTTTTCTCTACGGTGTTAGCGCAGCCATTTTCATTTTTTATAGTAAGACGAACGGTATATTCTCCGGGATTTATGTATTTGTGTTTCGCATCTTTATCTGTAGATGTATTTGGATTAGTGGTTGTTGCATACTGATCGCCGAAATCCCAGGCATATGTAAATGTTCCGCTAGTTCCGGCAGCATCTGTAGATGTATTGATAAAAGTAGCCTGAGGATCTTCGGAACAGACATCGGGCACAGTAAAATCTGGTATTGGCAAACCATTTATTGTAATACTTTGAGCAGCCGAAACCGCGTTACAGTTTCCATCGGTATATACCGTCAGTACTACCTGATAAGTACCCGTTGCAGAATAGGGATGTGTAAAAGGTAAACCATCTGTTCTATCTATTGACGTGTTGTCTCCAAAATCCCAATGCCATTTTGTTATTTTTGCTGTAGAAACTTTTGTGGTACTAATACTTGATCCATTGGTGAAAATAACATCACTCCCAATGCATCCCAAAGCAGGTACAGTAAACCTTGCAATTGGTATGGGGTTAACGGTTATTTGTTTAGATACTACATCAGAATAGCAACCCGCGCTTGATTTGACCATCAGTTTTACCGTATAAACGCCATCTGCCTGATAAGCATGTTTAGGTTTTTTTTCCATTGATGGTGTAGTTCCATCGCCAAAATCCCATTGCCATTGTTCAATAACCGCCCCTACAGAGTTTGTTGTACTTTCATCCGTGAAATCAGTTTCTTCTCCCAGGCAAGGATTTTGAATCGAACCGATTTTGGCTTGAGGCAAATCATAAATATTAAAAGTATAAGAAGCAGTCACCTCTCCGCTTGCACATGCGGCTCCTCCAGTTGTATGCATCACTGCAGTAATACGGTGAGCACCAACTAGAGAAAATATTTTTTCAAAAGGTGATTTATATGTGTATAACGTTTGATCGCCAACTGTTTTAGTAGAAATTAATATTGAAGGGTTTTGTATCACTACAGCTTCATTATCTACCTGCCATTTAATGTAATCTACGAGGTAAGGTAAGGTAATATTGAAACTAAGATTTTCGTTTAGGCAACCATCCTGACTTTCCTCACTGGTGTTTGAATTAAGTATAGTGAGATAGTTATTGGAGGTCAAATTTGTACCGGCAGAATAGGCATAAGATTCGGTTTGGCCATATCCATAAGCAATAACGTTAAAACCTTCATCGGCGCTTAAAGTCAGGCTTAATGCGGAGATTTGGATTTGAGCATATGCGTAAGCCGGATTTCCGACCAACGGTGTCCATGTTGCAGACGGTGCCACGCCATTAATTTTAAAGCTGCCGGTTTTGCTGGTTTTCATCAAAACATTGAGGTATTTTTCTTTAATCCGTTCCTGATCAGAAGAAAAGACTGTTATGTTATTGATGTTAAATTCAATCGAATTTAGGATAACCATATCCGGATCTCCATTTGTACTCATTCCTCCAGATAAATTGGAACAACTTACGGAGTACATGTATTGGCTTAAAATAAAATTCTGATCGCTGGTTACGTAACTTCCTGTAGTTAAACGCGGCGAAGTATAAAACTCACCTTTTTGTAAAGTGGCAACCAGATTTCCGTCATGATAAATATGGCTGTTATTTGTTACCGCTACCGCTCGATAAAAGTAAGCCTGACTGTTAAACGGCACAATCCCATAGGTTTTACCCAAGCTGGAAAGGCTGTACAATTGCTGGAAAAGCGGATCGGAACCAGAAGGCCGATTACATTCGCCGATAGTTACATTTGAACTTCCGGAGAAAGCAGCAAAGCGTTTGCACGATGAGTTTTCAGAATTGGTTTCAATAAAGACTCCCGTAAGGTCACTCCCATCGGTTGCTAAATATTCATAAACATCGCCTTTTTTAGGAAGTGCAATATTTATTGTTCCGCCACTTTTTTCATGAAGAATTAAATTGGTATCGTCTTCTGCTGCAACAACGGTTAGAAAATTGGCACCGCTCGTGCTGGTTTGAGTGTAATTAACGGAATAATAACTTTGTCCGAGCGTTTCAAAAGGCAAAATGAGTGAGGCTGCAGATCGGTTTCCGGCGTAGATGTGTGCGTAAGCAGAAACCTTTTCTTTCCCCTCGGGAACAACAATATGAATACCTCTGGAGGTTAGCGTTTTATTGCGATCGCTAACATCAATGTAAGCGTTACTTCGCTGAACAGGAATACCTACCGCGGTATTCGCAGCAACAGCAACAATGCCAGAGTCAAAAGTGCCACAGGTAACCTGAACCTCAGTGTCATATTTTGAAGTTACAAAAACTACAATTTCTGCAAGTGTTGTATTGGAACTGGGCACATGTGTTGGAAAAACTGCCCAAAAATCTGTGCCTTCATTGGATACATTCTGACCAAAAACCTGCCCCCAAAACGAGAGCAATAAGAGGAAAACTAATAATCCAATCTTATTCATTATACTGAATTGCTTGCTTGAGGTTTGTGCTTTGGTTTACAATTGAATGCAATATACCACAAATCAAATAGAAGCAAAACAAGTCTAATAAAATTAACATTATTTATCAAAAATGTATCATTTCCAGAAATTAGAACACGTAAAGCCTGGTATTTAGGATGTTATTCAGGATCAATTTTCTCGTGGTAATCTTTCGCTTGCTCATCTGCTTCAGGGTCATTTTCAGATTTAGGTTCCAGATTTTCATCTAAACGTTCATTCCATTGATCCAAGCCATCAATAGGTTTCGGCTGCGCCGGTTTCGTCTCTTTTTCAGGTGTATTGTCCGCTTTCATATTGAATTTTTGTAAAACAACATCGCCCTGCAAAAAATGTTTGCCAGACTTATTTCGGTTAAAATTTTAAACAGTGAAAAATGATTTTCTGTTTCTTTAATTACACTGCAATGATCAATTTATGAAGGGGATTAGAAACCATAGCGTACATTTAAGCGTTTCTAAAAGAAAAGGTATTATGGCAACTGCACAGCAAATTAAGGCGGCGTATATCGATTACGTACTCACCAATAATGAACAACCCAAATCGGTCTATAGCTTTGTTAAAAAGCTTAAAATAGCAGAAGCTGAATTTTACCAGTTTTATGCTTCATTTGAAAGTATCGAAAAAAACATTTGGTTTGAACTGACTTTTGAAACCATTACTAAAATTAAAGATCAGGAAGTTTGGCAGCAGTATACTTCAAGAGAACGTGCGCTATCTTTCTTTTACAGCTATGTAGAAAATTTGAAAAGTCAGCGCAGTTTTGTCGTTTATAGTTTAAAAAGGAATACGGGCAAATTTGCAACACCCGAAGTTTTATCTGGCGTTAAGCCCATTTTTGAGCATTTTGCAGAAGAACTTATTAACGAAGGTTTAGAAAGTGGAGAACTTGCAGAACGCCGCTTTTTCAGCAAGCGTTACAAAGACGCTTTATGGATACAATTTGCTTTTATACTCAATTTCTGGATTCACGATGATAGTGATGGCTTTGAAAAAACCGATGAAGCAATTGAAAAAGGAATTAATGTCACTTTCGATTTATTTCAACATTCTCCGATTGACAACCTGATCGATTACGGAAAATTCTTATCAAGAAATGGCAAGTTCAAGGAAAACATGGGATTTAAAAATTAATGAAAACACAAAAAAGCATTCCTACAACCAAAGTAGAACGTTCGGCTAAATTTGTAAAAACCGGATTTCAGATCGGCGGCAACTACATTAAGCATTATTCTAAAAAAATTTTCAATCCTGAGTTAGACCGCAGCGAGCTGAATGAAGACAATGCAACAGATATTTACAATTCTTTAAGCGAATTGAAAGGTAGCGCATTAAAGATTGCTCAAATGCTGAGTATGGATAAAAATATTCTGCCTAAATCTTATATCGATAAATTTACGCAATCCCAATACAATGCGCCGCCCCTTTCGGGGCCATTAATTGTGCGCACTTTTACCAAGATTTTCGGCAAATCTCCAGAACAGATTTACGATAAATTTAATCTCAATTCTACAAATGCAGCCTCTATTGGCCAAGTGCATCAAGCAATGCTTAACGGACAAAAACTTGCGGTAAAAATTCAATATCCGGGTGTTGGCGATAGTATTTCTTCTGATTTAAAACTGGTTAAACCTTTTGCTTTCCGTTTGCTGGGCATGTCTGAGCGCGAATTGAATATTTACATTGCCGAAGTAGAGGAGCGTTTGCTTGAAGAAACGGATTATGAACTGGAAGTTAAACGCTCAGTTGAATTTTCTGAAGCATGTAAAAACCTCGAAAACGTGGTCTTTCCAGAATACTTCCCGGCATTATCCGGAAAACGGATTATTACCATGAGCTGGATTGATGGCTTACATTTGAAAGAATTTCTTAAAACCAATCCTTCTCAAGCATTAAGAAATAAAATTGGACAGGCACTCTGGGATTTTTATAATTTCCAACAACACCATTTACGTGCAGTACATGCTGACCCGCATCCCGGCAATTTCCTGATTACCCAAGATGAGAAACTTGGTGCAATTGATTTTGGATGTATTAAAGAAATGCCAGACGATTTTTACGTTCCGTTCTTCTCTCTCATTTCTACAGACGTTATCCGCGATAAAGCAAAAACAATTGACGCGTTCAGGCAACTGGATATGATTCATCGTGACGATACGCCGAAGCAGGTCGAATTTTACTATAGTGCCTACCTGGAGATGATTGAGTTATTTGCCAAACCTTACCTGGGTACAGAATTTGATTTTAGCGAAAATGATTTTTTTGACCGTTTATATCATTACGGAGAAAAAATTGCCAAAATGCCCGAATTTAAACAAGCGAGAGGTGTTAAACATTTTATTTATGTTAACCGAACCAATTTTGGTTTATACACCATTTTGCATGAGCTGAAAGCGACCGTGCGCACAGATACTTATAAACCAACGCTGTAAAGTCAGGCGTTGCGTTTTACAGTATCAATCATATCATCCAAATCAAATGGTTTCTCGATATAATCATCTGCTTTGCAGTTTTCTGCTTCTTCTGGCAGTTGTGAAGATGTAGAAGTTAAAACGGCAGAAACATCTTCCGTTTCCGGATCAGATTTAAGTTCGTTAATTATTTCTGATCCTTTTTTCTTTCCTTTAATGTGGTCATCAATCACCACAACATCCGGATCAATTTCTTCGATGTTATCAATTGGCTCAGTTGTTAACGATGCCGTAACATCAAAACCCTCTTCATCCAACACGTGATCCATAATATCGAGGATATCTTTATTATCCTGGATGAGCACAACCTTTTTCTTCATATACTGCGACCAAAAATTTCTTCTAAAGATAATAAAAAGCAACAATTCATTTAATGCTGATCACGGAAATTTAAGTCATAATAATATGAATCATTTTTGGTCTTTAATAAATGCCTGTTCGTCGATTATAATTTGCCAGATGTATAAAACGGTAAAAAAGCCTGCAACGTTTTTATCATCGTTGCGTCTTATCATCAAAACAAAAACAATTAGAAAAAACATTTGCACCAAATATCTAAATCAAAATATTATGAAAACCTCGATCAAAACCCTCATCGCTTCTTCATTAACAGCAATCGTATTGTCTACTTCTATTTTTGCCGCAAACGCATCGGCATTTGAGAAAACTACAACAAAGGAAAGTCCGGCAAAAAACTTCAAAAGAGTTTCTGTAAAAGGAAATGTAGAAGTTACCTTAGTGCAACGCAGCTACGAAGGTGTTTCTTATGCTGATGACAATATCGGAACAGCAAAAATTATTCAGGACGGAGACGCACTAAAAATCAATGCCGCAGATAATACACCAGTAAAACTGATTGTTTATGTAAATGATCTTTTCAGGATTCAGGCTACAGACAATGCTGTAGTTAAAACCGAAGGAAAATTGACCACAAAATTTCTTCAGATCTTTTTAAGTGGCAATGCACGCGCAGATATCCACACCAGCACAGAAAGTTTATATACTGTAATTAAAGATCTGGCCGATCTTAAACTTAGTGGATCTACCGATAGCCATACTTTAGTGATGACAAAAACGCCAAAATTAACAATTGATCGTTTTGCAGCCTTAAAAACCAACATCAGTGCGATTGATACCTTTGCAGTTGGAACAGAAGTAGCTATGTATTAACAATAGCCAAACAACACACAAATAAAAAGTTCTTCTGATGGTTTCAGAAGAACTTTTTTTGTTTAAACACTGGCAACATCTGCGTGGATATATTCCTCATATCCGGTATCTTCTGTTTCTATCTCATCTGTATACCGAATGCCAACGCGCAAAGCTTTAAGGCCAGAAACGCCTTGCAATTCATCTAACTCCAATTGTTCCAGATCGTCTTTCAACAAACCCTGATCTTGCATGTATTTTATGTATTCGATATATTCTTTTGCTTCTTCTGCATTAAAATATACCATTGCAATTTTATTTGGTTGGGTTAAACGCTCTGAAGTATTTTTGATCAACACTTTATCAATTCGTTTTTTAACAACTTCGTATCGAATATTGTAAGCGCCTTCAACATCAAACCGGCGTTCATCGTTCCGGAAACTGATGTCAATGGCATTAGAATGGATGAAAACCAACTGAGTAGTTTGCAACGGCCGCGGCATCTCTCCTATTAAGCTTTTAGATAAACGTGCAATTTCTACCATTGAAGTAAGTTGCCAAAGGCGAATATTTTTTAGATAAAGCAGATCGAAAGGTTTGTTAGGCGCAATTTCCTGGCCGATATAAATATCGTATTCTACACCGTCTGTACGGAATTTAGCAAAATAACAAGGATACGATTTCTGCAGGTTTTGTTGTGCAGTTTCCAGGTATTGGCTCACTTCTGTGTTGATTAGTTGCATAGAAATTTCAAGTTGCCTTCTATTTGCAAAACCATCGCCACTTTCTGGCACCATCACCTTTAAAAACGTATCAATCAATTCTGCGGTTTGCGGATTGTTGTTTTTAACAATGGTAAGGTAAGGATAAACCTCATTGTCGAGAAATTCGTTTATAGAACTTTCCTCATTAGAAGAGGCGAAAGAACCAATACGCTTAATCCAATCTTTACAATTAAAAAGTAGTTTATCTGTAAGTTCCAAACTCACTTCTTTACGTAAGGCCGTTAAAGTAGAAATTAATCTGGTCAACTGAACTTCAAGATCATCTTTAAGTGCTTTATTTCTTTCAGTGGTCGAATTGCGGATATCAATGGCACCGAACAAAGGAAACATATGTTTAAAGGTTACCGTTTCAATATCTTTAATTTTGTGAGCACCTTTGTTTTTTTGAAGATAATGCCAAACGGCTTCATTAAATTTCCACTGTACAGACGGTTGCAGCGCCGTAAATTTATCCATCAATACCTCATCCATTTTGGCATCAAATTCTTCTATGCTGTATTGAAAAAGTTGGCCGATTAATGGCATTGCGGGCCGCAATCTGGATAATAAACGATCGTCTACCAATACTTCATCATTAGAAAACACTTCCAGAACGCCCGCAAGCTGTGTATTGTAATATACCGGTAAAACCGAATAAGAATGTACGCCCGCATCGCGCAGCACTTTTAAAAAGGCATCATTATCAGAATGGCTGTCTTTTATTGCGCTCACAAATATGGGCCGCGGATTTTCTTTATACTTATCTACCAGAGCGTAAAATACTTCCTCTTCCATATTGGAAGCTTTTGCCGAATTGATCAGAATACTTTGTGAAAACTCTTTATTGTCAAAAACCAGTTTTTCGTTAACGGTAAGAAAAGGCAATAAACCAAACTGCAAGGCACTATTTCCTGCAAGCGTTCTTAACGCTTGAATAACGTGCGTATACGCTTCAGTTTGGTAATTGTGGTTTACTAAAGCATCGCGAATTCCATCAATTGCATGCTGAAAAGTAACATCGGTAATAGAGATTACGCTGAAACCTTCAAACTGGAATTTATTTAAGGGCAATACCCGGCTGAGGTAATCCAGCTCGCAATCGTCTTGAAAATGTTTTCCGAGTTCTTCGAAATTAATTTCGGCCAAATCGCCTTCATGTATAATATCTACAAAACGCGTATCGGTTTCGATATTGTAATATTGCAGCAGGTTTGTTTCTGTATTCAGATGAGCATAAATAATATCGTTCTTCAATACGGAAGCAAAATTATAAAACCGCTTTAAAATTAAGCTGTAGATGTATTTTAGCTGCCTTTTTTCTAAAGGTTCGCCAGATTTATCTACTTTATTTTTGGGATCGTGATCTTTAAAAAATTTATAAAATGTATCTGTACTGAAAAATATTTCGTCAGGAATTGGTGTACTCAAAGCCCAAAACATATCTTCCTCATTCGCCATTAATGGTGTTAAAATGGTGAAAATAAGTTCTAAAGTATCTTTATGACTGGCGAGATCCTGAGTGGTTAAACTCCCGGCAAGCGCACCGTTTCTTTCTATTTTTTCTAGCAAAAACCTGTAAAATTCAGACTTTACCGATTTTTCCGTCTTCAATCGTCCTTTCAAATACTCTACAAGGGGACGAAAAGACAGGCCGGATTTTACCTGGCAATGCATACATTCATTTTTGTGTATCTGTATTACATTGGTATTCATGGGCACAATTACTTAGCGTAAAATTTTGTATAATGTTAGTTTCTAAACTGTTGCAAAGGTAAATAGCTTTACAAACATTATTAGTCTTATAAACGTAATTGTTGACAAAATAGATGTTTATTTTGCCAACAACGCTTAATACCTGAAGTTAAAAGCGATGTAAGGATACCATCCATCTACAGAGTGGCCCATTACAACCTGGAAAACCGTTAACGATGCCGGCGCGAAATAAGCGCCTGCACCAACACCGTGATGCCAAACCTGAGAAACTTCTCCCCTTTTCCAAACGCGGCCAACATCATAAAAACCAAGCAAACCAATTTGGCCGGGCAACACATAACTAACCAAATCGCCAAGTTTCGCCCGCAATTCAAGGTTATTGTAGAATACATGATCGCCGGCATAGCGGAATTGCCTGTAGCCAAGCATATTTCCTTGTCCGCCCAAATATTGCGCCTGGTAAAATGCAGGTTTGCCCACGGTTACACCGCCGCCAAAACGATCGGCAAGGATGAAGGCTTTCCGCGCATCTAAATTTTTATACAGCGCAATATTGGCGTTAAACTGGCCAAAAGAATTAGAATATTTATTTACGCCTTTATAACCTACCAACTTAAAATCTATGTAACTGCCCAGTGTTGGAAGCAGGTCGTTATCTCTCGTATTATTGGTAAACTGTACAATTGCACCGGCAAACATCTTTTCATTCTGTATAGTTAGACTGTCTGGTGAGTTTAGTCTGGATGTATTCTCTATAAAACGTCCGGTATTATCGTTTGCATCTAACTTATAATATTGAAAGGCTGGTCCGATACTAAAGCTTGATTTTGGTCTTCTCCAGCGAATAGCTGCATTTACATTGTACAAATTAAAGCGTGTACGGTAGTAACGGATATCATCGCCATGTTCATCAAAATGCGTTTCATTACCCATACCGAAAAAATTCTGGGTATTGTTTGGTGCGTAGGCATCAGCATGCAACAACAAATCACCTTTGCCTAAAGCTTTAATCCACTCGCCATTGTATCTGAAACGGAAAGCATCTGTAGAAAAAGCATGTAAAAAAGAAATGGACTGTGAATTTCCGTAAGGTTGTTTTCTGAAACCCGGATTGGTTTGACTAAACATTAAACCAAGCAATAAACCGTCATCGTTGTTGTAACCCGCATTTGGCAAAATCAGTCTTCGTCGGTACAGGTCTTTTGGTATATGCGTAAAATTAGCCGTATCGTTAGAAAGGATTTTGTTTACACGGTTCTCAGCTTCGCCATTATAAGTTGCTTTATCTTTTCTGGCATACAACCTAACCAGGCCATTACTGTTTTCAAAATTGAAAGCTTTTTTGCCTTTTCCGCCAATGATGCGCAGTTTAATACGTGATGTTTTATTATCGAGCAGCAAACTGTCATTCCCGTTATGCATGTATACTCTGATCTCTTTTGTTACTTTCGGATCAAATTTGCGGTTAAACAATTCCTCTTTAAGATTGCCTTCTTTAGAGATCTTATTGATTTTTATAACCAGTCCTTTTTCCGATGTATCCATAATCTGGATGCGTTCGTTCTTATTGGTCACTTCTACATCCACAATGCGGTTAAAGAATGTATAATATTGATCCATCAGCTTCGGAAGTGCAACAATCCGAGCTTTCATTTGAGCCAGAATTGCATCATGGTGAAGCGAATAACTTGGCTCAGGCAGCGTTTTGAGTGCTTTTTCGAAAACCTCGTCGGTATATAAGGCACAAAAATCTTTCACAATCTTATCCCACTCTGGTTTATCAATATTGGCTGTCCACCGACTGGTGAGTTCTCTTCCCTCCCAAAAAAACCAGTTGATGTTTTTCAATTCTCTTTCATAACCTTGCATCATCGGCAACATAGAAGAGTTTAACGCATAACGCTGAAGCAGGCCATCTGAACGGAAGAAAACCTGATCCCGATCTCGTGGAATCGGAATGTAATGTGTTCCGCCATCTTTCTTAATCTTTTTCCAGCGCCATTGGTCTTCGTGCCGGTCCCAATCGCCTAAAAAAGCATCAAAGGCGCGCGCCCTCACCCACGCCGGGCCATCAAGTGTATTGTCATTATCTTCTGTTAATTTTTTATCCATTTTTGGCGAATTATCTGTTTCGCCATCAGGTTCTCTTTCTTCAAAAAGGCAAAGCGTATTGGCAAATGCCGGTTCAAACTCGCCAAGATTATCATCGGGAGAAACCCAGCCAATAATTGGATTGGTGTGTGGAATGCCACCGGCGTCAGCCAATATTGGAACTGCAAGTGCAGAAAACGGATGTTGCGAAGACATATTATCTTTAATCACATCTTTGGCAAAAGTTTCTCTAAGTTTTGCAGGAAGCAACACTTCAGGATATTTTTCTACACTGCGCAATACATATTCTTTGCCGTTTTTATCTTCTAAACGCAAGGAATGAGACTGATTGCCGCCACCGCGTTTGGTTGCTTTTAAACCTCCAAACATTTGTGAAATACGCAGCACCGGTACTTTGGTTTTTTCTGCATATTCTTTACGATAATTTTCGCCAAAAATGTAGCGATGGAATTTCCCTACACTGTCATAAGCTGGTTTTACGCTAACCACCATACTATCTGCCGATATCGGTTTTAACTTATTGCGTTCTTTCCAACTCGGTTTTTCAAACTTTTTGGTGTAAGAATATACCATTTTTACGCCGGTATCTGCATAAACATAATATTCATAACGCATATCATCGTTCATGAGCTGATCGGCTACAACATAACCTTGCTGCATTTCATGAAATAAAGATGTTTTGCCTTTTTTATTGGGCGAAACTTTAGATCCGGAACCACTTACAATCTGCAGCTGTTTGCCTTTAATTAATTGTAAGCCGTGCTCATGACCGGCAACGTAGGTGATGTTTGGATAATCACCAAAAACACCCGTTACCGAGCGGATCATATCTTTATATGCGGGATGGTTTAAATCTTCCGGACTTAGTAAAGTTGACCTCAATAAGGGGTAAACCGATCCAAGTACAGGTAAGGGAATGTATAGATTTTTGTTTAGCGCAGTTAAAGGAAACAAATGATTGCGCAAATTAAAATATCCGCCATGCGGCCCGTAACTCTGAAATGGATGGTGCGATGCCAAAAGAATAACTTTGTCTTTATTTTGGGCAAGCAAATCTTCCATTCTTACAATTACATCGTCTTTGGTACGGCAATCGCAATCTGCATCTGTGTTTTGTTTATTGTAAGGAAAAAGCCACCATTCACTATCGTAAACAATTACGGTTAGTTTATCGGTCAGATTTATAGCAACAGGATCCGGACATCCATTTGCCGGAAGCAGTTTAAGCATGGCATCGTTTTGCGATTCTAAAAACGACCATTGTGCTTTTATTTTTGCAAGTCCGTCTGGACCAGATTTGTCCCAATCGTGGTTTCCGGGAATAAAATATACCTCTGCCCCCGCATTTCGCATCGGCTCGAATTGAGAACGCAGAATTTTTTTTGTGTCTTCTTCTTCGGCACTTCCCGGAAGTCCCATTCCGGTAGGATAAATATTATCGCCAAGGTAAAATACAGTTGTCTTTTTTGGCAGAATTTGCTTTGCTGCATTTTTCAGATCGTTCATTTGCCCGGCATTCATCTCTCCGGCATCGCCGAAAAGAATCACGCGGTACTTTACATCACTCTGGGCAAATAACGCAATAGAAAACAGTGAGAAAAAAAAAGAAAGAGTAAAGGTTTTTATCATATTAAAGCGTTTTTCTAACGGTATTTATTTATTATTTCGCACTGAACATTAATACATTGCCAGCACTTAATGTGCCGCCTTCGTTAGAAATATACAGATGGTTATCAGAATCAAAAGCAATGCCTTCTGGTTGGTTAAAATGTGCAGCCGTTAACGGATATACACCTTTAACTTTAAAATCTGCATCGGCAACTACCAGTAATTTATTGATAGAGGAGAGAATGTACCATTCTTTTGTTCTGGTATTTTTGGTAAGCGCCGAAGGGCGAAATTTAAGTTTAGAATTGCCACTTAACTGCGCAATGTCTTTTGAAGAAAGATCAATTTCTCCGGCCGGTACCAAAGCATCATCTACGGTAAAATCAAACGCATAAATTCTTGTGCGTTCTGCTTTGATGTCTTCTTTACGTTCTTTGGTAAGCACATAAATTTTATTGTTTTTCTCATCTGCGGCAATGCCTTCATATTCGGCTTTGGGAAGTAAATCTTTAATTTTTACTACATTTTCGGCTTTCTCTTCGCCAATATCTTTTACCGGAAACATAAAAATATCGCCATTGCTTTTCAATACCAAAATCCGGTCTTTAATTATGGCAAGATCTTCATAATCTCCTTTGGGACCGAATTTTGTAAATGCTGCCTCTTTATCTTCTAACCCAAAATGAAAGAGATCTCCATCTTCATCCTGAATGGCAAATGTTTCTTTCGGATTTCCGTTTTGAAAAGTAATTCCAGAGATTTCAAAGAGACTTTGCGGCATATCATACTTTACCGGATGTTCCAGATCGTAAGGAAAATCTGCATCGGTATTTTCTTTAACAGTATTTTCGCCAGAGCCGCGATTTATGCATCCGGAAATTGCCGAAGCTACACAAAATGCGAAAACGGCTTTATAGATATTGATTTTAATGTTTTTCATGTTAACCGAATTTAAGCATTTAAATAATCATAAATGGCTTTTTGAGATTGAACTCTTGGCGATGTAATTTCCTTTGGTACGTTATTCATTTTATCGTCTATCCAAACAGCTTGTACATTATCTTGCTGCTGAAGGTGAAGCAAATGCAAAATTTCTTCTTTGATTTTATCGTCATAAACCGGGAAACATACTTCAATTCTGCGGTAAATATTGCGGTTCATCCAATCTGCAGATCCGAGAAATACATCTTTTTTGCCTGCATTATGAAAAACAAAAATCCGCCCATGCTCCAGATATCGATCTACAATACGTGTTACGCTAATTTTGCTACTCATACCTGCAACGCCCGGAATAATCCGGCAAATGCTACGCACAATCATATCAACTTTCACACCTGCTTCTGACGCTTCATACAATTTATTGATCAATATTTTCTCTTCTAAATTGTTCATTTTAATAGTTATAGCAGCTTCTTTTCCGGCTTTTGCGTGCTCAATCTCCCGATCTATCAGCGCAATAAATTTATCCTGAAGGTTGAATTGAGCCACCAGAAGATGCTCAAAGCGAATTTGATCTTTTGATGAAGGTTTGCTCCGTTTTGACAGAAAAATAAAGAGCAGTTCTACTTCGCGCAAAATGGCTTTATTGGCGGTCATCAATACATGATCGGTATAAAATGCAGAGGTGCTTTCATTAAAATTTCCTGTTGCCAGCAATCCCGAATAATGCATTCTTCCGTCAATATTGCGTTTAACGAGCGCCACTTTCGCGTGAACTTTTAAAGCGGTTACACTATAGATAATATCTACGCCAACGGCTTTCATTTTTTTTGCCCATTTTATATTATTGGCCTCATCAAAACGGGCTTTCAACTCTACCAGAACCGTTACTTTTTTACCGTTTTTTGCTGCGCTGATCAAAGCATTTACAATTTTAGAATCGCTGGCTACGCGATACAAAGTGATGTAAATTTCTTTTACCGATGCGTCTATTGCAGCTTCGTTAAAAAAACGAAGTACACTGTCATAGCTGTTATATGGTGTATGCACAATAAGATCGCGTTGCGAAATTTCGTTCGTCAGTGTACCTTCTAAATCGTCAATATTGCAGAGTTTTGGCCAGTTTACGTTGGATAGCTGACTGTTGCGAACCGAAAAAGCCATCAAATCTTTAAGATTATGGTACTGACCACCTTGAACCATGTTGGCGCGCTTTAGATTAAAGAGTTTTTTAAGCAAATCCAAAACCTGCACCGGAATGCCCGGCTGATGCAGAAAACGTGTAGCCAAACCCAAATCGCGTTTGAGCAATTGCGCTTCCAGCTGGTCTGATAAACTGCCAGAATATTCATCTTTCAGGTCAATTTCTGCATCTCGGGTAATTTTAAAACTAAAACAGCCCAGAATTTCGCTGTTGGGGAAAATATGATCGAGGTGAAACCGAATGATATCATCCAGAAAAACGATCGTTGTGATTTCCTGTTCAATTTTCAGGAACCTTGGCAATTGATCAGACGGAATATTGAGCACAACGGCTTTGATTTCGTCACTTTCCTTCAGTGTGATCAGAAAGTACAATTCATTATTTTCAGGAAAAAATTCTATATCGGCATCTACATAAACCGGCTGCAAAAAAGCCATCACCTGACTTAAAAAGTAACGACTTACCGTTTGTAGAATTTCTGGTGGAAAAACATGACCGTACAGCAAATGGATTCCATTTTCTTTTAAAGCCGGAATAATTTCCAGCTGCAAGGTTTTTCCAAACTGCTCTTGCTGGGCAGAAATCAATGCATTTGCCGATTTAAGCAAAGCATCGTCAATCTGTATATCGTTATCTTCCTGATTGCTTAATTTCTCTAAAGCAAGCAAAACAGGCATACGCACGCGGTAAAACTCATCCAGATTAGAAGAGAAAATAGACAAAAATTTAATCCTTTCCAGCAGCGGAACGGCTTCACGTCCGGCTTCCGTTAAAATTCTTTCGTTAAACTTAAGCCAGCTTAAATCTCTGTTAAAAAATGAAGTTTCAGTCATGTCTGTTTTTAAAATTTACCGTAAACTGCATAAGCAATTACAAATGCAAAAACGGCAACAATTAATCCCCACATAAAAATATTGTAGGCCAGGCGAATGAGTTTGTATTTACGCCCCAGTACAACGCCCTGTGAATACACATCGGTGATGAGTGTTCCGTACAGAAACTCTTTATCATTCATCACTTTAGACATTCCGTTTGAATACTCCGGAAGCGACATTTTATAAAAATTGCCGAAGAAAAGCAGATTTACCTTCTTTTTATCAAGATCTTCATCAGTAAATTCTCCCTTTGATATTGATGGCCGCGTAGACAGAATAGATACCACAACGCAGGTTAAACTGACCATGAGTAAAATGAATGTTGGTATAATGAGGTAGTCCTGATTGTCGAGGCGCCGGAGCAGTAAACTTACAATCAGCGAAAGCATGATGGAGTTTACCGTAATTAGAATATGCGCTTTATTATCGGCCATATCACTCAAACGCTGATTGTTGGCAGAGGTAATTCTAAACATGGTTTCAATCCCTTTATCTGGGCGTTCTCCTTTTGACTTCTTTTCTTCTTTTTTAAATACAAGTGGTGTGGCAGATTGCATTTCCTGCTGCTCGGCTTTAATCAGTTCCTGAACAGGAAGTTTGGCTTTAAGTTTATCTATATTTTTTTGTTTTTGATCACTCAGCAACAGAATGGCATAATCGGTATGGTAGTGATGAGATTCCATAAACTGGATATCTTTTTCTCTCCATTCTAATTTACTGAGGTCCTTTTTATACAGCAATTCTACCTCTTTATGCATTAATTTGGCATTTTTACGGTAATCTGCCAAGCCTAAATGAAATAAATCAGCATCGCAAATAATTTTGTCTATCTGCGTTTTTGGCTGCTGCGGAATTTGGGTGCTTAAAATGGCATTTTTTACCGTCTGGCGTGTTTCATCGTCAATATGTAAACCGGCCAAAAATTCATCTGCAATTTGTGCGCCTTTCAGCTCATGCTGTTGTGCATCTTCAAAATAACCGGTATCATGAAAATAAGCCGCTGCAAGTACAGTAAAATAGTCTTTATCATTGAGCTGGTAGTGGTTTCCAATCTGTTTTGCGGCATCAACAACCAACCGCGTATGTGCAAAATTGTGGTAAACCAAGCGAGGATCATGATGGGTTTGGAAGTATTGATTTACGTATTGCTCTACATCTTCCTGTAGTTGTTTGTAATTCATGTGCGGACGATCGGATTTAAAGGCATCTTGCACCCGAAAATCGGGTTGCAATGCGCGGATAAAAATAAGCTAATTTTTGATGAAAATGTTTGGCACAAAAAAAATTATACTCGACCAAAAGCCTAGTTTAGTCTTATCCATAAATGCGATTTGATAAAATCTATGCATTTAGCTCATGGCACATAAAAAAGAGTAGAAATTGCTGATTATAATTATTGAAGTTCTTTAACTACCCATTATGTAAAAACGATTGTAACATCTGTAACACCTGTAACGCTTAACAGGAATCCACGGCAACAATGTCTTGAATAAAAACCCCCTCTGCGTTCTGCTTGTTTCAGGATTTTTGCATTTGGGACAAGCCGGGCAAGTTGATACCGAAGGTTTAGTTAGTTCTTGAGTACTCATATGGGATGTTGTGGTTTGGTCATACAAATTTATAGTTTTAAACGGTATTATTGTAATATTCTGAATACAAAAAATATACTCAGATTATTTGTAAGCCTGTTACAGACTATTTATAAAATGGGTTTATGGTTTACCGTATATATTTGTGTTTTTTTTGCCCAAGGAGATACTATATCGACTTATTTCATTCCCCGAAAAACAATTTGTGCAATCAACATCGTGACTCACCGGGATTAATTTGTTTTCACCCACCACCGAAGTTTTAAAAGATCTCATCAAAAAATGCCTTATAAACAACTGCTTGATATTTATTAACGCAATAGGAATTGATATTATTTGATAAAGTATCAATGCATCGCAAAAGGCAAGCAAACTTTTTTCCGGGGCAAATACATGCGTTACGGTTCCCAATCTAAAAAGACTTAATAGAAAATAATGCACTGAAAATGAGTTTATAGCCCATTATTTGTTTTTTTAGTGAAAAACTTTTTCTGATTTTGAAAGCAAATTTGTAACATTGCACTCGCAAAAAGTAGCAATGCTTTTTCGGGGCCTATAGCTCAGTTGGTTAGAGTAGAAGACTCATAATCTTTTGGTCGCTGGTTCGAGCCCAGCTGGGCCCACTGCCTCTCGGTTAATTCCGGGAGGTTTTTTTATGCCTTTTCTGGCTACTTTCAACACATTTCTATTTCCATTTCAAACCAATATTCTCCATCCTAAAAAACGTATCGAAAAAATAAAACAATCCGTAAAAGGCATGGTTTTACAGGAAAACATAATGATATGATTGAATTGGCTTACAGATGTACAGTGCCCAACCACCACGATAAAACCTATACTTTGGTGCAATATGATGCGAACGGACCTGTACAGTTTTTAATTGATGGCACAAATGCCGGAAAAATAGAAAAACAGGATGGCATTTGGCACCAAATAGAAGGAGATGAAATTGAAGGCGATATTTTGAAAGAAATGGGTGCTTTTCTGGATCAACATCCTCAAAGTAACTCATCGGTTGAATTTTAAGATTGTTTTTTTGATAGTCTAAATGCTGGAGCAGATTTACCTCCATATTAAAACCCAAAAGACTTTATTGTTCACGAAATCTTCATACTGTCTGCCTACTTTCGTACCTGAGAGCGTTAATTTAGATTAGGGGACGAGGTTGTAAAACTTTGTCCCCTCTTTTTTGTTTAGATCATTTGAACAACAAAACTTGTTGTATAAAATGCCCAAAACGCTTACACCATGAAACCTTTACTCGTTAATTTTACCTTTGCGATGCTTGCAACGCTGAGCCTCTTTCTGGTTGCCAGAACTTTTGCGATGCCAATTTTGTGGTTTTTAATCGGATTGAGTGTTTGGATGCTTTTTATGTGGAATTATTTCAGGGCGCACCAAAAAGCAAACCGACGGAAACACATGGAAAAACTGTTTAACCTGCATTGGAGAAACCGAAGAAATTTCTCTTAACCCGCAGGGTTAACGAATGTTTACCCATTCTGGGAGAGGAAGCTCAAGATTTACTTTTACGCGATCTAAAGCAACAAAGGTTTTGTAGCGTTTTACGTTTTCGTTATCGAAAAACAATTCTTGCGTAAGCGCCTCATACTCTACCATTGTAGCTACATTAATAATTAATACAAAATCTACATCGCCGGTTACATAATAGCATTGTTGAACCTGTTTACAGCTAGAAAATTTGTGTTTAGCTTGTATGGTTAATTCTTTTCTATCGTGCTGCATTTCTACTTCAACCACAATGGTGATGGGGCAGCCAATAAGGCTGGGATCAATGATGGAAACATCGGCCTTAATTACGCCATTTTCGTGCATACGCTTTATGCGCCGCTGAACTGCTGCTGCAGAGAGGTTTACCATTTCGCCAATTTTACGTTGTGGCGTTAAATTATCTTTTTGAATGATCCGGAGAATTTCCAGATCAAACCGATCCAATCCATTCATATTTCGATGAAACAAAATTGCAAAATGATCCTCAAAATAGAGTAAAAAACTTATGTGCTTTTAAATAAAATTGCACTTATGGAAAGTAGAGTAACAAAATCGAATCAGGCAAGCTTGTGGAAAGGGTTTAACCTGGCAATATTTGCCGCGTTATTGTGGGGCGTTTCTGGCGCCTTTGTTCAGTTTTTAGTGAAACATCGCGGTATTAATATTGAATGGCTGGTCACTGTACGTTTATTGTTATCCGGATCGGTGCTTTTAGTTGTAGCAATCTTTCAACGAAGCCAGGATATCTGGGCAATCTGGAAAAACAAAAAAGACGTAATCCAATTGCTCATTTATGGTTTGCTAGGCATGCTTGCCGTTCAATATACCTACTTTGTAGCCATTAAATATTCGAACGCTGCAACAGCAACCGTTTTGCAATATGCAGGCCCTGTAATGATTATGATTTATCTGGCGGTAAAAAACAAATCCTGGCCAGATCGTTTTGGTTTTCTCGCGATTGTGTTTGCACTTAGCGGTACATTTTTATTGGTTACTCACGGCAATTTTGGCAGTTTGGCCATTTCACCACGGGCTTTAATCTGGGGTTTAGCTTCTGCAGCAGCACTTGCCTTTTACAGTTTGTATCCCGCAAAATTGCTTCAAAAATATTCGTCCATCACGGTAATGGCTTGGAGTATGCTTATTGCAGGTGTACTTTTTAGCTTTGTGCATGCTCCCTGGCAGTTTGAAGGTACGTTTGATACGCAATCGCTATTTTCCATCTTTTTTATAATCGTATTGGGCAGCGTGGTTGCTTTCTCTGCCTATCTCAACTCTGTTAAAATTATTGGTGCTCAAACCACTAGTTTGCTGGCTTCTGCAGAGCCACTTTCTGCCGCATTTATTTCAGTTTTTTGGTTAAATGTTTCTTTCGGAGCGATGGATTGGATTGGCGGTGCATTAATTTTATCTACGATATTTTTACTGTCTTTTCAACAAAACGGAAAACAAATTACTGGGCATTAAATTTTTGAGCCGATGCCATTTTTTTTTAAATAACCTCAATTAAATGTTAGTAAGGATGTTATTTTCATTTGTCTATCAAAAATAACTACTAAATCTATGGATTTAATATTATTAATAATATATTTGCCTTTAAGCGACCTGGATTTTTACGATTGCTGTTCAACATAGTCATGTGGCCGAGTGGTTTAGGTACAGGTCTGCAAAACCTTTTACGATGGTTCGAATCCATCCATGACGTCTAAAAACCACCTCATTTTGGGGTGGTTTTTTTCTTTCCAATCATTGCGAGTTTTCTCTCCTTCACGTCATTGCGAGGAGGAACAACGCGGCAATCTTTCCAGCTGTAAATTAAAACAGATTGCTTCACGCATTCACACTAAATCCACGCTTCTGTTCGCAATGACGAGTTATCTTATTTCGTCTCGTCATTGCCAGGAGAAACAACGCGGCAATCTTTCCAGCTCTAAATGCAAAACAGATTGCTTCACGCATTCACACTAAACCTACGCTTCTGTTCGCAATGACGGGTTATCTTATTTCTTCTCGTCATTACAAGGAGGAACGATGCGGCAATCTTTCCAACTCTAAATGCAAAACAGATTGCTTCACACCTTCACACTAAACCTACGCTTCCGTTCGTAATGACGGGTTATCTTATTTCGTCTCGTCATTGCGAGGAGGAACGACCTGGCAATCTTTCCAGCTCTAAATTCAAAACAGATTGCTTCACGCCTACGCACTAAACTTCCACTTCTGTTCGCAATGACGGGTTATCTTATTTCGTCTCGTCATTGCCAGGAGAAACAACGCGGCAATCTTTCCAGCCCTAAATTCAAAACAGATTGCTTCACGCTTTCGCACCAAACCTAAGTTTCTGTTCGTAATAAGGGGTTTTTAACCTTTATTATCAAAAACCAATAGATTTATAAACAGCGGAGGCCGGCAAAATTTGCCGGCCTCCGCTTATTTCGATTAAAGGATGTTATGATTTCTTTTTTGCCATGTCAATCATCATCGAAAGTTCATCAACTGCGGCTTCATTACTTCCGTCAAAACCCGTTAGTTTGAAGCGGATTTCCCCGGCACCATCAATTACAAATTTTGCAGGGATTCCATTCACTTTGTAACTGCTTACTACTTTATTTACTTTTGTGTCTTTGTCTTTAATATCCATCAAAACCTGGAAATCATATTTCATGCTTTTAATGTATTCGCTCGCATCTTGCAACGGTGTTGTTGAGCGCTCCCAGGTGTGAATAAATAAAAATTTAACATTTGAATCTGTTTTGAATTTGTTTTCGGCCATTTGCATAGCTGGGAATGATGCTTTGCATGGTCCGCACCAGGTTGCCCAAAAATCCAGGATAACAATTTTTCCTTTATAATCTGCAAGGCTAACCGTTTTGCCTTCCATATCCGTTAGGGTAAATTCCGGTGCTTTCTCACTTACCATATCTTTTGTAAGTTGTTTGCTTAGATTTTCCAGATAACTTTTACGCGTTGCAGCTGCGTATTCTTCATATCCCGCTTCACTTCCCTTTACTTTAGCGTACAACGTTTTAAAATCTTCAGCCATTTTCGGTGTGGCTTTACCAGCTTTTACCACTTCTTCCAATTTATCATAAGCTTCCTGATTTTTATTTAAGCCCATTAAAATTTGTGCGTAGCGATAGTTTAAACCAGGATTCAAACCTTCAGATTTGCTATACGCCATTTCTGAATATTTTAAGGCTTCTGAATATTTTTTCTGTTCAAACAAAATGTTTGCATAAGTACTGGTTAAACCCGGATAACCTGAAGCCGAGAATTTCGCCCAGTTTTCATTTCCTTTTTTCCCATCGATATAAGAAAAAGCATTTTCCATTGCTTTTTTAGCATAAATTTCTGCATTTGCTAAATCTCCATTTTTGTAAAAGGCATTACTGACTCCGGAATATGCATTTCCTTTCCAAAAATCTACTTCCAGCATATTTGCGTAAGCATTTGCTTTGGCAACATTTTTTTCTGCGGCGAACTTACTGGCTATGTTTGCACGTACATAATCGTAAGCTAAACGATCGTCTACATTCACATTCTCATATTTTTCTGGCGGAAACTTTTTGATCCATCCTTTATAAGCCGTTTCGGTTTCGGCAGCTGATTTCAATTCAGAAAATTTTTGCCACTCTGCTGCCCGCGCCTGTGTACCTAAAGGAAAACGCTCCACAATGTCTTTGTACAATTGTTCAGATTGTTTGGTATTGCCAATTCTGTAGTAATAATTGGCTGCCGTGATTACCTGTTTTTCTGTTTTTGCGCCTGAAAGTTGCTCTAGCTTTGTTCTTAATAACTTTTTGTCTGACGAATCTTTAGAAGCCACCAATCGGTTTAAATATTGGATGGTGGTATCTGCCGGTTTTTTATCCTGTGCCTGCGCGGTATTTAGAGCTGCAACCGCTAGGATTGCTAAGCCTGCATTTTTTAAAAATTTCATATTGCTTTTCATGTTTTTGTTTCGTTTTTTAATATCCTGGATTTTGGGTCAGTTTGTTATTTAGCAGAATCTGAGCATCCGGAATCGGATACAATTGTGCGGTGGTTTTGTAGGTAGATCTTAATGGCGTTAAGACAGCATCGGCGGTCCCGGTTCGTTTTAAATCGAACCATCGGTTTCCAAATTCACCAAAAAGCTCCAATTTTCTTTCCCGTGCAATTGCACTTAATAGGGTTGCTTGCGTGGTTGCAGAAGTGTTTGCCAATCCGGCTCGCGTTCTCACCACATTTACATCACTCTGTGCGCCGCTAATATTGGATTGTTGCGCTCGCGCCTCCGCGCGGATTAAATATTGCTCGGCCAAACGGAAAAGTACTGTATATTCATTTCCCGCCGATGCGGCTGTAGCGTTTTGAACTTTGTATTTATTGATGCGATAGTATTTAACTGTACTTGATGTTGTAGAATCTACCCACGATGTTTTCCGGTTGTCATTCAGTTCAAACCCTTTCGTAAAATCGCTCAAAAGTACATAAGTTGGCGGAGCAACATTGTTTGCAGAACTGGTTGTACGGTAGGTTGTAAATGCCGAAGCCCCATAAAGCGTTGCAAGCTGCAAAATGGTTTCTGAGCTGGTATTCACAAATGTATTGGCCAATGTTGCCAATGTGTATGTACCGGAATTTATGATTTTGCTGGATTCAATTTCTGCATTTACATAATCTTTATTGTACAGATAAACTTTTGCCAGAAGTGCTGTAACCGCCCATTTATTTGCACGTACTTTTAAACTTGCGGTACCTGCGTAATCTGCAGGCAACAGGCTTTGTGCTTCCTTTAACTCACTAATGATGAATGCATTCACTTCGGCAGCTGATGAACGCGGCACAAAAGCATTATTTAACTCTACCGGATCTGAGGTAATAGGTACACCGCCAACAAAATTTACCATATTGAAATACATCAGTGACCTGAAAAATTTCGCTTCTCCAATTAGCTGATTCTTTGTTGGTGTTGTAACTGCGGCAGAATTGCTAACCCCATTGATAATCAAATTACACTCTCTGATTACCTGATAAGGATAATTCCAGACGTAATTCTGAACATACGAATTGGTGGTCACAACCGCATTTTGTGAAAACTGCAGTAGTTCTGCGGAACCTGTGGGCATTTGCAGTTCATCAGCAGATAAACCGCCCAACCAGGTTGTGTATTGCAAAGAATTTACCGTTGGGAAATAAGAATATAAAGCAAGTGTAGCACTTGTTGCAGAGTTGTCGCTATTAAAAGCATCTTCTTTAGAAATCAGGTTGGTTGCCAGATCTACATCTACAAACTTTTTACAGGCCGAAAGTGAGGCCGCAACCAGCACCAACAACAATATTTTTTTGAAAAACATATATTTAATTTTCATGACGTCTTAATTAAAATGAACAGTTTAAACCAAATACAATGGTACGCACCTGCGGGGCTGCAATGTATTGTCCGGTTCCTAAAGCAGAACCAGTACCGGGTACAGTAGTATCCGGGTCATATACATATTTCTGTTTTGCCCAGGTGTATATGTTTTGTCCTTGCACATAAACGCTCAGGTTAGAAAGTTTCAAGCGGCTAACCCATTCTTTCGGGAATGTGTAATTCAAACTCACCGTTTTCAATTTTAGATACGAAGCATCGCCCCAATTCACATCAGATGACGGAAGATTAGAATAGGAATTGTCAAAGGTAGTAGATGCTGCAGGAAACAAACCTGTACTTCCAGCCTGCGTCCACCGGTCTAAGAAAGCTGTAGCCTGATTGGTATAATCTGCTCCGACAGCTGAATACGGCATCGTAGGATATAAAATTCCATATCGATGGTTGTACTGAAACATAAAATCAAGCGCAAAACCTTTGTAACTGATGCTGTTGTTTATCCCTCCAAAATAAGGGTGTCCATAGTACGCCACATATCTGTCATTAGCAAAGCTGATAGAACCATCGCCATTGAAATCCTGATAAGTTGCCAATCCCGTTGTCGGATTTACCCCTGTATATTTATAAAACTTCCGAATGTCTGTTGGCTGACCAATAACATAGGTACTGGCGTACGACGTATTGGCCAAATCATCAAACTTCAAAAGCTTATTTCTGCTGATGGTTAAGTTTAAATTGGTTGTCCACCGGAAATCGCCAGAAGCGATATTTATCGTATTTAATTCAAATTCAAAACCCTTGGTTTGCACTGTGGCATCCATATTTGCAGTATAGGCGGTACTCCCGGTTTGTCCGGGAATCGTTATATAGTTAAGTAAATTCCCTACCCTGTTTCGGTAGTAATCTGCTTTAAACAAGATTCGATCCTGAAGAAAACCCAACTCCAATGCGATATCCAGTTTTTGATTGGTTTCCCATTTCAGGTCTTTGTTTTCAATAATTGAAGGAATAATCACACTGCTTCCATTATAAGCGTAAGCAGAACCACCTGCGCTATAAAGTGCGAGGTATTGATAATTTGGAATCTGATCATTTCCGGTAATTCCGTAGCTGGCGCGTAGTTTACCAAAACTCAGAAAAGATAAGTCTTTCATAAAATCTTCCTGGGTAAAAATCCACGAGGCGCCAACAGCACCAAAATTCCCGAATTTATTATTGCTCCCGAAACGGGAAGAGCCATCTCTTCGAAAAGTTCCATCAACAATATATTTCCCTTTCCAATTGTAGTTTAAACGTCCAAAGACCGCATTATATCGGTAAACGGTATTTGCATTGGCACTTGTGATTACGGCAGATGCACCAACTAAAGAATACAAAAGTGCTTCGTTATTATAACCGGTACCGGTTAAATAAATTCCGGTTGCTTTTGTTTGCTGGAAAGTTGTACCAACTAAAGCCTCTAGGTTTCCTTCGCCAATTTTGGTTGTGTAAACCGCCTGAGGTTCAATAATATAGTTGTTATTATCGTTATCTGTGTACCTCAATGTACTGATTTGTGAGGTTGCAGGATTCTGCGAACTTGCCGGATTGATTTGCTGTTGTTTCAATCGTGTTGTACTGTAACCCAAATTTGCTTTTACAATCAATCCATCTATAATTCTGTACGACAAATTCAGATTTCCTATTAAATTATTAGTTTCGGCAAGTGTAGTTTTTGGAGCGTAAGAAAGCGGACTTGTTGATGTCCAGTTGACGCTACCGTTGCTATTATATAAGGGATAATTTGGCGCTAAAGCATACAAAGTACTCAAATCTGTATTCGGCAGCAGGTTTTTCATATAGGCGTAATTTACCGAACCATCGATACTAAATTTCCCGTCTTTGCTTTTATGACCAGCATTTAAACGACTAGAAAAAGTGGTCGCATTATATTCATTACCGTAAACTGTTCCTTGTTTGCGGTAGGTTGATGAAAACAGAAAAGAATTTTGTGCATCGCCGCCAGAAACTGATCCTGTTGCATTGGTCATATGGCCAGTATGGCCGATGAAATATTTCTGCCAATCTGTATAGGCATTTTGATCCCAAACGGTTAAATCAAGTGCATTTGCAGCTGTTGGTGTTACGCCAGATTTAGCAAATGCTGCCTTACGCATAGCCAGATATTCCTGGGTATTCATCATCGGAATATAATTTGCAACATTAGAAACGCCGGTATTCAGATTGAAGTTGTAGCTGGTTTTACCACGACTTCCTTTTTTTGTGGTGATCAAAACTACTCCGTTAGAACCGCGTGAGCCATAAATTGCTGTCGCATCTGCATCTTTCAAAATGTCTATCCGTTCAATATCTTCAGGAGCGATAACACTAAAAGGACTTACCGGCCCGTTAGCTCCACTCACACCATTGGCATTCAAATTGTCTGATGCTGGCTGCGCACCATTAAACAAAGTAAACGGAACACCATCTATGATATATAGAGGAATAAAGCCTGCGCCTGATAAACCAGAATACGCACCGCGGATATTCATTCGTACACCAGAACCTGGTAATCCGTTATCCTGAGTAATTTGTACGCCAGAAATACGTCCTTGCATAGCTAAAAGGGGATTTTCTATCGTTTGTTTTCCAATCTCTTCTGCGGTGATAGAACTGATTGATCCGGTACTGTTTCTTTTTGTTGTACTGCCATAGCCAATAACCTGAACCTGATCTAGCGCAGATGCTGAAAGACTTAGCTTAATATCCAACATGCTTGCTGTAGCACTTTGCAAAATGCCTTCATTAACTTTAAATTCTTTAGTTTCATAACCGATAAAAGAAATTACCAGTGTTTCGCCTGCATTAACATCTAAGGCAAAAGCACCATTTGCGCCTGTTAAAGCGTATTTTTTGGTTCCTTTGATAATAACGGTTGCACCAGAAAGTGGTAAACCATTTTCATCTAAAATGCGTCCATTAAAACGTGCAACAGTAAATAAATCGGTTAGTTTATCTAAAAATCCTTTTTCAGTTTTTTTAATCAAAACCGTTTTCTCTTCTATTGTATAGGTTAATGCGCGGTTTTTCAGGCAAAAATCAATTACAGAAGATAGCGGAGCATTTTTAAAATCTACGTTAATCTTTGTGGCATCATTTAACGTATTTGTGGTGTACAATACCCGATAATTGGTTTGTTTTTCTACCTCGCGAAAAATTCTTTCGATGGTTACATTTTTTGCCGAAAAAGTAATTTGCTGAGAAAAGCTACGGGCACTCACATGCATGAAAAAGGTAATCATGATGATGGCGGTGAGTTTCATGATAAGGAAAATTTTTGACGGACGGCACAGGCGTTGCCTTCCTTGATAAAGAGGATTAAAAATCATACTTTCGTTTGTTTGGGTTAATGCGTAATGGATCTCGGAAATTCGTTTTTAAAGGGTTAACTCAGATAATTTCCACGGAAGTGCTGGTAACACTTTCGTGGTTTTTTTCTTGTAAACCGCTCTCCTTTTTATCGCTCTCGGGGTAGTCTTCTTTTCATTCTGTTAGTTTAAGTTGTTGATTATATTTGCATTACCGGCTGGTTAGGCCATTTAGTTTACTGTAATTATATTTCCTTTAATTTTAAATCGAATACCGGCGGTTTCTTCCAGCATAGTCAGAACTTTTGAAATGTGATCAAATCTAGATACTGACCCGGTAAAGGCAGGTATTTTATCTTTCGGCAATTGATTGATAAAGGTTACGCCATACCATCTGGAAAGTTTTCGCAAAATGCTGGGCAGCTCTTCATTTTTGAAACGGAACTCTCCATTTTTCCAATCAACGGCCAAATTGGGATCTATATCACTCACACGAATTCCACTTTTACTTACCATTGCATTTTGTCCTGGTTTTATGGTTATCTCTGTATTTCCACTTGTAACTTTAACTGCGCCTTCTAATAACGTTGTATTCGCAGCAGATTCATCTGCATAACTGTTTACGTTAAAATGTGTACCCAAAACCTCAATTTCCTGGTTAATCGTCTGCACTAAAAACGGGTGTTTTTTATCTTTTGCCACTTCAAAATATGCTTCGCCACTCAATTGCACGTTACGTTGCAAACCGTTAAACTGGCTCGGAAATGTTAAAGACGAACTTGCATTTAACCAAACCCGTGTGCCATCAGGCAAATTTACCTGGTACTGCCCGCCTCGCGGAGTTTCTAAGGTATTCATTGTATTATCTGTCTGTGTATTTTTCTCCAACTCGAAAGTTAGAATTCCATTGGCTTCTTTTATGGCGATACTGCCATCAGCCTGTATTGAACTTCCGGTTTTCTGGTCGTCTAAATTTATCCGCGTACCATTACCGGTAATAAACACCGCCGAATTTTTCCCTGGAGCAACGTCATTTGCAAACCGCTCTGCCCGCTTACCCTTATTCAACTCTACAGAATAAAGTACGATGAGTACAATCGCGATAATAATTGCCGCAGCAACGGTAACAATCGTCCAAAGTTGCTTAACATTTTTGCGGCTAGTAACTGCCACACTGTCTTTTTCCGACAGAATTCTGGTTTTTAAGTTCGCACCAAACTTTGCTTTTTCGGTATCTGGCATCGTCCATTCGTGCTCTGCAAGTTCCCTCGCAATAAATGCTTCGATGATAAAGGTTTCCTTAGCCGTAGCTTTTCCTTCCAGGTATTTATTTAATAATTCTTTTAATTGTTCTGTATTCACGGTAGCTGTGAGAGGTGTAGAATTTTCCTTATACTAAAGAGTTCCGAAAAAGTAGAAATGGTGGTAGATTTTTTTAAAAAAAAAAGATGTTTTATTTCAAACGTTCGAAAAAGCCAATAAAAATGAGCAATGATAACCGGGAAAGGTTTTCTGAGAGAATTTTGAGTGCATTACTGATTTGCTTCTTAACGGTTCCTTCCGCTATATTAAGTTCTTCAGCAATCTGGCGATAAGACATTTGTTCGTCACGACTTAAAAGGTAAACTTCGCGCATTTTCCGGGGCATTTTGGCCACTGCTTTCTCTACCTGCCGTTGAAGATCTGCAAATGAAATATGCTCTTCAATATTCTGACTGAAGTCTTCCAGTTGATCATTAAGTTTTTCTTCGAAATTCTCGGTCTGAATGTTTCTTTCTATAAACCGCAAGCACAGATTTCTGGTACTTCCAATCAAATAAGCCTGCAGACTTATCTTAATTTGTATTGACTCCCGTTTTTTCCATAGCGATACAAAAATTTCCTGAACAATATCTGCTGCTTCTTCTTCAGATTTTGTTAATCTAACTGCATATGAAACCATTTTTTCCCAGAACCTGGTATAAATTTCTGCAAAAGCATCTTCATTGCCTTGTTTTAATAAGGCAATCAGTGCATTTTCCGAAAGCTGGCGCGGCGACAACATAGTTTATTCGTGTACGAATATAACAAAAGCGGTGAAACAGCTCCTAATTTAACAGTCATAGACAAATACTTATGATTAAAAATGAAATTTAACGACAGAAATGCCTAAGCCTGATATAAAAAAACTCCCCGGCACAACCGGAGAGTTTAAAATTATATTTTTTTGGTTATGGGAGGAAACCCATTGATTTCTTAATGTTTAGAGTACATCTGGTTGGCAACAGGTAACCATTTTTTATAAATATTGGCAGACAACACATTCTCATCTCCCACTGGCCTGCTTATAAAATTGCCATTAACACGTTCTGTCCAATCAGATTCCCATTTGGAAATCATCCTGTAGAAATCATTCGCCAGGTTTGCAGGACGCTTATATTTGCTGTTAATGTCGATTTCCTTATAACGAAGATTTGGCGATTTTTCCAATTCAGATGACAAAAAACTGATGAACTTCTGCCACCTTACCTTGTAGAATGATTTCACTAATCCATTCCATTGGCGTGCAGCATAGTCGTACTGAATGGCTTTATCATGATATGGGCCCCAAGTTGTATTAAGTGCTCTTGCATTTTTTTCATATAAATCACTTTCTGCCTGAGTAGTTCCTATTGCTCGCGCATCTGCAATCCATTTTCCGAGTAAAAACTCTTTCCTGCTACCCAGCAGCTGATCAAAATCATCCATTAGATCCAAAAATTGACCAGACAAAGCTTTAAATTTCTCTTTGTCTCCGTTTTGATATGCTTTTGCCATTTCTTTTTGGATTGGAATAGCCAGATCGGCTAAACACTGACGTGTTAAATCGACCAGATCATAACGATAAGTATCCTTGGTTTTAATCTCCGGCGATGCTTGTTGCAGTAAAGATAATGCATCCCATAGGCTTTCGAAACGATACCGTTTGTCCGTATTTAATGCTCCATTTGGAGAGGCACCATTAACATCTAATGCAGGACGTGCACAGATTGTACTCTCCATAAAAGTTACAATTCCACCTTTTTTACCATATGCGGTATTGAGCAGTGTATCCCAGGCCGTGGTGACTTTCTCATTTTTAGAACCGTATCTCGCCCATAGATAATTATTTGTCCAAACTTTTGTATTGGGTTTTTCCCGATGCCAGGCCATTTCAGCTGCAGCTTCATAAATTATCGGATTCTGCTCGATGGCTTCAGGAAAAATACCAATTCCCTGAAATTTTTTAGATTTTCCAGGTTGATCCAGAAGTGCCGGATAAATTGTTAATACACTATCCAAGTCTCCACCCATAGCAGAATTACCGCCAAAATTGTGAATGATGCCCCCAATCCAATTCCTTCCCCAAAAAGCTTCTGTTTTATCCCATTTGGAAGTATTAAGATCCAACATTAAAATACGCTCTGGTGGAATAGATTGCACAATTGCTTTTTGCATGCTCCAGGTTTGCATAGCAATAATCGCTTTCGGATCAACACTTGCAGTCGTAGAATATATGGCTTTGCCAACCTGAGCTAAATATTCATCACCGGCAATCGGTGCTTTTCCTTCGTGGAAAGGATCGGCTGCATAAATGTGATTGGTTCCAAATAATTTGGTCTGTTCCTCGATAAAAGTTTTGCTCATTTTGGCATATAGAGGGTCTAAAGGATTTAATTGTGCTGTACCCGGACCAACATAGTACCAGATATCTTTTTTCTTGATATCTGCATTAGGTTGTTTTTCAATTAATTTAAGCGGAACATAACCTGTAAAGCCTTGCAGAATTGGTGTCATTCCGAATTGGCGTTCACGTTCCAGAATTTTTTGTCCGAGTATAATACTTCTATCAATCCAGCTTTGCGGTAAAGGCCCATAAGTGCTCTCAATATTGGTCATCCATTGCCACGCAAAATAAGCCGGCCCCACTAAAAAAGATCGGATTTCCTCATTAGTCATTCCATATTTCAACAAGGTATTTTGCCAAACAGCTTCCTGCCCGGTTATGGCCAAAGGCATATTTATACCGTTCATTGCCATCCAATCAATTTCCTTTTCCCACCTTTCCCAATCCCACCAACTCATAGAATAATTAAATGTGCAGTAATTTAAATAAACGCGATCTTTATAAGGTGATGTAATATGTGTTTTCTTCTCGGGTACTGGAAGTTTTTCCGGCAAATCCATATTATCTCCACACCATGATTGCTGTACGTGGCAATAATATTTCAGATACCATTTAAGGGCGGAAGCCACTTCTACGGGTGTATTTCCGCGTAAAACGATTCGTCCGTTTTCCCCTTCAATTTCAAAGACATCTTTACCATTCTCTTGAGCAATTTGCTCAACCAAAAAAAAGGAGCTATGTTTAGGTAAGACTCGCTTAATTAAGCCCATTGTGCCTTGATCGAAATCAGAGGCATGAATGCGAAACGCGATTAAAAGTAAAATGATGAGAAGTGATTTTTTTTTCATGCACATATCAATTATTTGATGTTTTATTTATCAATGTAATGGTCTGCCTACGACTATCGTTTGTAAGTGACCAGAGGTGATTGTTTTCTTCTTTTATTTTTTTTGGTTTCACCTTTCTTTCAAGCAATAAATAACTTTGAAAGCTATTACCATTTTTATAGGATACTCGAATCTTTTGGCCAACATATGAACTAAGATCGTACGTAGCCATTGTCCATGGCCTTGCTTGTTTACTTGGCATTCCTGTAACAGCATAATCTGCAAAATTATTAATCTTTGATTTACTGATTCGTTTAGGTAAAACACCAATACCATTTATAGATAATTCTGGCATCTTTGGATATCCAATCAACAGGATTTCGGCTCGACTACGGGTATCCATTGGTACTTCAAATAAGTTAGAAATATTTTCCTTTTCTAATTCTTTAGTAATTACAGGTAGTTTAGGTATTTCTACAGATTTTTGAGCTTTTCCTGGGCTTAATTCAAAAGCCATAGTAGAATAACCTGGCATAACAATTTCAATTTGTTTGCCAGAAATAAAATTTTGCGGATATGCATCGGTATATGGAAATACTACATTCGCTTGAAAATTTAACCCCGTTTTACCGTAGAAAAATATTGATTTGTCAAAAGGAATAATAAGTTTTTTCGTCAAAGCACTCGGATTTCGAGCAACCAAAATTCCCTTATCACCATCCCATCCAATGTAACCATAAGTATTTCCTTCATCTGGTCGTCCACCAACAAATACGGTATTGTTCAAAGAGCCCTGGTGCATTTTAGCCCAGTTGTGTATTGTACAAAGAGATTTCCATTGATCACTAGTCATTACATCAGGAGAAATATACCATTCTTTTAAAAGTGTTCCTCTTCCATAATGCATCAAGACATATTCAAACCAATCTTGAAGAGTATCTTCAGGACTCTCCATACGACCATCACTGGTCTTTATGATTCCATGAGTCATCAATCTTGAAATTGGAACCAGTGGACGGTCATTTGAATCCCCCCACATCCTCCATATATAAGTATCGCGATCTGTGGATGCCATTGCCCTAGTCGAAATTTCAGGCCAATTACCATTGGTTCCATCATCACCAGCTAACATCCATAATGCATCGGCATACTGTAGCCACCATGGTGAAAACCATATCCAATTGGTTAAATTCTGATAAATACCGGGATTTATCTCTCTTGTTTTGATCAGTATATCGAGTTCAGCATCTAAATTAGCTTCATGCCCATGCCGGTCTGTTGGAGGATGGTTGTTTCCTTCAGAAAGATCACTTAGATTATTAAAATCATGCTTAAAGTAAACAGCATTGGTCTCTTTTGCCAACAGTGGAACTTTAAGCATGATGGTATCTTTATATTGATTTGATGATAAACTATAATAGCGCCCAAATTTTGTAAAATATGAATTTGGTTTTGCTTCGTGAAAGCCTTCCTTAACTCCCCAATTTATATTATTTACATAACCATTTAAAGACAGCCAAAGGCCAAAACCTGTTCCTTCCGCTTTTAACTTATCACTTAATCTTTTTACATCTGAAATTCCATTTGGAAAATATTTGGGTAACGGATCCCAAATAGAATTTCTGTTTTGCCATCCATCATCAGGCACCACAGCATCCAATTTAATTCCGTAAGGTGAAATTGCTGATTTAAAACCCTTATATATATTAATTAGGCCATCGCCATTCAAATTTTTAGCTTTTGGCTCAAACCAATTGTTGTAGTGCAAAAAAGACCTAGGCTGTTTCCATATTGTTTTCAAATAATTCATGAAGCTTTTTTCGATATCTAGACCATTATCTACAAAGCCCAAAACAGCTACTTTACTTCGTATTTGAAAACTTCTATCGGAGTTTTGTTTTGCATATCCTGGAAAATGCATCAATCGTAACATATTTTTAGGTGCATTTACATCAATATCTCGTCCTTCTAAATCTATCATGCTATAATTTCCAACCTTATCATAATGTCTGCCATAACTCTTTGGAGAATTACCATCGGTATGCCTTAAATATCCACCCGGATATTCAAGACCAAAAAATAATTGATTATCTATAAAAACAGGCTCTCCTCTACCCCCTCCAGTTTGCTTCAAACCAATAATTAAACGTTCAACTTCAAGGCGATCGATAGTAGCCAAGTGTTCGTAACGAATCAGTATTTGTTTACGTATTATCGATTCACCTTCTTTTAAACTGTATGTAATTGTTAACCTATCAGGAGCAATTAAATTCTCAGAAACAGATGACAAAGGTTTGTACCTAAAGACTAAAAAACTAGAATCAGCACGTTGGTAAGCTTCCGGAACGGCAGCGATAGTAAAATCAGAAATGGTTAAGGCTTTATCTGAGTTCATAGGTAAAAGAGAAAACTCTTCACTTTTAACTGATATCGTTTGATTTAATGCCTTATTGTGGAATCCTGTCGTTCTCCAAACCTTTCCATCAAATTCAAACGCTCTTTCTACCTTATTATTTGCAATTTTTATTTGCTGTCCAATTGTAATTTGTGGAATTAAATAGAATAAACTAAAGATTAATATTTTCATCTTCAAAGTTTCGATAAATGGCAGCGCAAAATATAATTAAGCGCTGCCATATGATTTAAAGTAACGGATTAAAACTTCCATTTTCCCATCCCTGATTTTGTAATAGATTCGGATTATTTTGAATATATCTTCTCGGTATTGGATAAAACGGACTGTTGTTCTGGATTATCAAGATTTGCGTGTCAACTGGTTCAGTTGCTTCTGTAAATACGGTACTTGCTGTTGGCGTAACAGTTGGCGTAGGGTTGGTTAAACGAAGTGCCGTTCTTGTTTTACCGTTTAATGTAGAGTACAATAAGTTCCACCGCAGCAAATCGAAAAAACGGTTTTGCTCAAAGGCCATCTCAACCTGGCGTTCTTTTTGAATTCTCGAACGCAGTTCCTGTTGTGCTAAACCTGCAATAAGACCATACATATTGTTAGATCCTGGAAGAATATTTGCACGTTGACGCAGTAAAACCAGATTGGCATAAGCTACACCGGCATTTCCGGTTTCATTTGCCGCTTCTGCTTGTAATAATAAAATATCGGCATAACGAATTGCAATAAAATCGGTACCAGAAGTTCCGGCCTGAGCAGCTGTTGTGGTTGTATCCACTGCCTTTCTGGAGTAATATCCGGTATATGTTCCGTTAACATCCCTATATCCATCCACACCGGAATTCACGTAGGTCCATTGCCTTCTGCCGAAGTAAGTTGCACCATTGTAGACAATCGTTGCATAAAAGCGATCATCCCGGTTTCTGAAACGTTGCTGATAGGTAAGTGAAGGATCGACATCTGTACCATCCCGCATTGGATAGGCATCTACCAGTTCTTGTGTAGGCTGATCTCCGCCTGTGCCATTCGCGGAAACCGATATAGGTCTTACAGTTGCATCCCGATTGTGTGTACGCCCAGGATTAGCATATCTGATTGCAAAGATCACCTCTTTATTCATTTCTCTCAAAAAGACATCACCATAAATTTCATACAGTCCATATCCACTACCATTGAGTCTTGTAATGGCCTCATTACATGCTGTAAGTGCTTCCTGCCAGCGTGTCTGATCTCCATTTGGATTATAACGAGGTGATGCCCATTCTACCATAATCTTTGCTTTAAGGGCATAAGCTGCTTCTCTTGAAACCCTTCCTACGTTAGCCCCCGGACTAATTGCTGGTAGTAACGTTATTGCTTCATCTAAATCTGAGACCATAAAATCGAAGCATTCAGAAGTTGAATTTCTGGAAACAAAAAGATCTGTGCTATTTAAATCCTGCGGAATTGTAATAATCGGCATACCTCCAAAACGTCTGATCATCGCAAAATACTGATAGGCACGTAAAAACTTCGCTTCACCTGTGAGCCTGTTCTTTAAACCCTGACTGCCAACGGCTGTTGGCAGTTGCTGAATTAAAAGATTAATTTTACGGATATAGTTGTATGGCCAATAGGTAACACTTGTATCTGGTGTAACCGTTCCATTGGTTACAGGGCTTCCGTTTCTGGTTTCATCTGTGAAGTTATTTAACGGTAAATTCCATGTTGGAACATCTGTGTACAGATTGTTCGCAAACGCAGTTATGAGTGTAGTGTCTTGCCAAACTTCATCTTCAGAAATGTTATTAGAATCTTCTTTGTTTGTCACCTTTTTACAGCTGTAAAACGTTGTAAAGATTAAGGTTATACTAAATGCAATGATTAATATTTTTTTCATAATTTGATCGAATAAGATTTCTGTTTTAGAAAGAAATGTTCGCCCCAATGGAAACCGTTCGCATAATTGGATATTGAAACGCGCCATATCCGGTTTCATTTGTAGGCAATTCCGGATCGTAAATTTTTATATCGTCACTAAGTAGAAACAGATTGGTTCCTGTAAGAAAGAACCGACATTTATCTACGCCAATTTTCTTAGATACTTTAGGATTTAAAGTGTACCCAAGCTCAAGACTTTTAAATCTGAGATATGCGCCGCTTCTCATCCAGAACGATGAAGCCGGGGTTTGTGTCCCATTTAAACCACCTATTTTCGGATAAGCCGCGTCTGGATTTTCTGAAGACCAGAAATCAGACCAGAATGAAAGAACATTTTGTTCCTGCCACTGGCTTCTATCGCTAATCATTACCTGGCGGGCGCCTACCCCTTGCAAAAGAACATTGATATCAAAGCCTTTCCAGCTCGCGCCGAAAGGAATACCATAGTTTATGCGCGGATCATACGAAAGCAATGATAGAACACTATTGTCGTTGGCATTAACTACGCCATCGGCAGCGCCGTTATTTGCGCTGGAAACATCAGAAAAACCTATATCACCAAGTTCGAAGGCGCGGGTTCCGTACAATACACCTAAATAATTGGCCAGGTCATCGGCATTACGAATCAAACCTGTAGAAATATATCCGGTGGTGAAATTTACAGGTCTGCCAGTTCTAACGAGATAATCCTGCAAACCATCCTGTTCCGGATAGTCAATTACTTTATTGGTATTGTAAGCGAAGTTAAATCCGACAAAATATTTAACATTTCCAATATTATTGTCGTGACGTAAGGTAAGTTCTATACCTTTTGCATCCACACGTCCATAATTAATTTGTGCAACTCCGCTCCCAAATGTATATGGAACAGTTGTTGGATTGGCCACCAGGATGTTACTCGTTTTTTTGTAATAAAGATCTAAGGTACCTGAAAGTAAACCTCTATAGAAACTTGCATCTAAACCAACATTCGTTGTTGCTATTTTTTGCCACGTAATATCAGGGTTTGCATAAACAGATGGCGCAATGGTATTGGTTGGCGTACCAAATACTGCAGACGTAGTCTGAACGGCAAAATAGTTATACCATTGCGAAAGGTTAATATTATCATAACCTAAAATCCCATAACCCGCTCTAAGTTTCAGATTGTCGATTTTTGTTGCTTTATCTTTAATAAAAGATTCTTCAGAGAGAACCCATCCTGCAGATACAGATGGAAAATACCCCCATTTATTTTGCGGCGCAAAAGCCGATGACGCATCTGCACGCAGAATACCACTGAACATATATTTACCTCCGTATGAGTAATTTATCCGGCCGAAAACAGAAGCTCTTCCTGTTTCGGGCAAATAAACTCCATTTTGACCGAGCTGGGTATTAGACCCTGTAATTGACGTTCTGTTTGGATCAGTACTGGCCAGAATTAACTGGTCATTCGTGCTCGATAAGAGTTGTTCTCCCTTTGCTGAAAAGTTATTCGCACTGAATTCAGATTGTTCGTAGAATAACTGTGCACTCAGATTGTGTTTTCCAAAAACCTTATCATAATGCGCAGAAGCATTAAAAACATATGTTGCGCCCTGAGAAAACTGTTCCTGATAATAATCATAAGGTTGTTGTGCCGCTAGCCGGGTTCCTACAACCTGATCTCCAATAAGGTGGTTGTTGCCGCCAAAACGATTAAAAACATATAAGGTGTATGGTTGATAACGTGTCTTGTAAACATCAATCTGTTTATTGTAATTGTAACTTACATCTACGCCAAATCCTTTAAAATAAGTTGGGTTATAGCTCAGTTTTAACAATCCGTTTAAGTTTGTTCTTTCGCCCTTCATATAACCGTTTTCAATAATCTCCGGCACTAAGAGATGGTAAACCGTACCGTCTGGCAATCCGTTTATATAAGCTGGCGTAAGCGGTGTATAGTTCATTGCCGCCCTTGTCAGATCACTTAATGTTGTGGTATTTACCCCATCATACCACCAGGGCGTTGTATTGGTTCTGAATGTTCCCTGAACATTAACCTTGGCTGAGAATCCATTTCCAAAATTAAAATCGAGGTTTGTAAGCAGATTAAAACGTTCTGATTCTAAATTGTCATATAAACCGGTTTCTTTTAGATAACCTGTAGCAACATAGTATTTTGAGTTTTCTGATCCGCCGCTCACACTCAGATTTGCATTGGTAGTTCTGGGTGTTTGGCTAATCATATCAAACACATCTGTGTTTACAGCTCCGGATTGATAGTATGCAATCTCATCAGCACTATAATAACGCGGATCATTAGCAGGAACACCTTGGTTTAAATAATAGTTGTTTCGATACAATACGTTTTCATAACTACTCAGGCGTTCCGGAACACGCGTTGGATCTGAAATACCATGGCTAATATTAAAATTAAACTGCGGAGTACCACTTTTCCCTTGTTTAGTCGTAATTAATATAACGCCACTTCCCCCTCTAACCCCGTAAATTGCAGCAGCTCCATCTTTTAACACGGAAATTGACGCCACATCATTCGGAGAAATTAAATCAAATTCTTGTTTGGTTCTTGGAATGTCATCAATTACATATAGCGGATCCTGACCACTAAAAGAGGTAATTCCGCGAACATTCATAGACGAACTAACGCCAGGCAAACTACTGGGAGATGAAACAACCAATCCGGCCATACGGCCCGACAATGCATTAGAAATATTGGATACCGGAATGTTACTGAAAGTCGAACCCGTAATAGAAACTACAGAACCCGTTAAAGACTTTTTATCTTGCTTACCATAACCTACCACAACTACATCATCCAGCGTAGACGCATCATCTTTTAATACAACTGTCATAAAACTCGTGCTAACCGGCACTTCCTGCTTAATGTAACCAACATACGAAAACTGCAATACCGATGAGGCATTTGTAACCCCGATACTGAACTCTCCTTTATCATTAGTGACTGTCGCGGTTTTAGTTCCCCGCTCCATCACACTTACTCCTGGAATGCCTAAATTTTGATTGTCTACAACTTTTCCTTTTATAACAACCTGTTTATCCGACGGATCGGTTAACACGACCAAGTTGTTCTCAAGTATTTGATATCGGATGGTTGTATTTTCCAAAATGGATTTCAGAATATCTTTCCAGGAAACTGAAGTAAAATTCAGGTTTATATTTTTTTGGCCTGCCAAAATATTGTCGTTGTATACAAATCTTGCAGACGTTTTCTCTTCCATGATTTTAAATACTTCTTTCAATGTCGTATGTTGAAGCGATATCGAAATTTTATCCTGTGCTAAACTTTCGGAAGCCACGCTTTGGAGTGTACCGACAAGAAGAAGAAGAACAATACATTTTACCATTAGCAGCAGCTTAAATAAGGTATGCGTGCGCTCCAGTATAGCCGGGCGCCGATCTATTTTTTTCATATATTTGTTATGATTTTAGTTTAAAATGGCTATCAGCACGTTCAGGCACTGCCATTAATACAGTTAAAATTGAAAAGGGGAATGCAGCAACATTCTCCTTTTGTTGTTTGTTCGGGTTTAGTTTCTTCTCATATTTTTTTGTTTTGTTGGTTACTTATTTTTGACGTATTTCAATGTTTTTATCTTCAATTTTATAGGTAAACTTAGTTGCGTATTGGAAAGCTTTAAGAATTTGTTCTATGGTTTGGCTTTCAAAGTATCCGGTTAAGCGTGTTTCACGAAGTTCTTTCCCCTCAATCGAAATTCTTATATTATACCAGCGTTCAAGTTTGAGTGCAATAGAACTGAATGATTCTCCATCGAAAATGAGCTTATTCTCTATCCACAGATTTTCGTTTACACGATTATTGTTTTCATCGATGTTCATTTTGCTCAAAACGATAGTCGATTCATTAACAGCTTTCTGTTCTCCCGAAATGCTTTTATGCTTGTACACCTTCAATTTATCACCTGGTTTGAGGTTAATTTTTCCCAAACTCTGATCTTTCATATCAATTTCAATTGCACCGTGAATCAAGGTGGTTTCTGAAGCTTCATCTCGTGGATATGCTTTAAGATTAAATGATGTACCCAAAACATTTACCTTAATATCTTTTGTTGTAATCACAAACGGATGTTTTTTGTCTGGTGCAACTTCAAAATAGGCTTCGCCGGTTAAAGAAACTTCTCGGCTACTGCCGCTAAACCGCGATGGAAAATTGAGTTTACTGTCTACATTCATCCAAACCTTTGTACCATCTGATAGTATTATTGTTCGCCGCTGCCCTTTCTTCGTAAACAAAACCTGATCTTTTGGTGTGTTGCGGAAGGCAATAGTAAGTACAGTTGAAAAAATAATGAGGACCAAAACAAGAGAAACAATTGAAAGCCTGCGCATAGAAACAAGCGTGTGTGATTTGCCCATTTTAAAATATGCGCGACGTTTATTTTTTGTTGGCAAGTTAAAATGACCTAGTAGTTGCATTTTTGCGTAATGCACCAGATAAGCTTCCTTCGCTTCATTTTCATTGGAAACTTTTTGTCTTAACGGTCGGTCTGATAATATTTGATAAAGTCGTTTGAGCTCAGGGTCAGCCTGCAGTAACGTATAAAATTCGTCCAGCTCCATTTGTGAATTGGTGCGTATATTAATCTTATTCAGTAAATCATAGAAACGTTGATTTTCCATTTGCAGGCTTGTTAAATACTAAGACAAGAAAAAAGAGACAACTCCCCAATGGCAATGAAAATTTATTGATATAAATAGTTTTTTAATGCACTTCCGAGTTTTTGCTGCGCAATTTGCAGGTGCCTGTCTACCGTATTCAGAGATATACCCATAATCTCCGATATTTCTTTATAAGACAGTCCGTCTTCTCTATTCAGTACGAACGCTAAGCGGCATTTTGGAGGCAAGCTATTAATGGATTTATCAATTTGTTCGCACAATTCTGTATTTAATAATTGTGCTATAGGTGTAGAAAACTCGACGGCAACTTCCGGCCCAATCTGATCTATATCCCAGGTAGAATATTTCTTATTGCTCACCAGAAAATTTATTGAACTATTTTTTGTAGATGTAAAGAGGTAGACTCCGAGATTTTTCACTTTGTTTAGCGAACAGCCCATTGTCCATATCTTTAACATTACATCAGATACGATTTCTTCTGCAATCTCTTTCTGTCCAACATACGTTGTGGAGAAACGAAGTAAGCCGCAATAAAAATGTAAAAACAGTGTTCTGTATGCGACCTCATCCCGGCCAACCGCAACTTTATCCTGTAGGTTTTGAATATCCATAAAGGGGAAAATCTAGTTTTTGTCATATTTGGTTTTGGGGATGTTTTAGTTTTATAAAACTATAATTTTTCGTAACCGGCCACAAATAGCAGAAATTTACCTAAGGGCATTTTTAGCACACTTTTTAAGATGGTAATAAAAATTAAGAAAGCAAAAATGTTGCCTCCTTACTCTGAAATGATATTTTGAGGAACTTGGATAGATTTGTTAACATGATATTAACACGAAATTCGGACCAAATAGCTGAGCAATTTGCCAATACAGTAGAATAAATAGCAAATCTTCGGCGCTTAAGCTGAAAAACACCTGAATTGAGTTTAACAGACATAAAAAAACGCCGTTGGATGATTCCTAACGGCGTTTTTTTGTTTTTATCTTTAGACTAGTGGCCTGAATGACCATCTGCACCGTGTGCGTGGCCATGCGATAATTCGTCTTGAGTTGCTTCGCGAACATTTAAAATGTTACCGCTAAACAATAGGTTTTTACCAGCCATTGGGTGGTTTAAGTCTACAGCAACCGTTTCATCATGAACCGCAGTTACTCCAGCCCGAAACTGATTACCATTGTTATCTTGTAAAGGAATCACATCACCAACATTTGGAACTTCGCCGCCTGCATCTGTAAACATTGATTTTGGAAGGTCTGCAAAAGCACCCGGATCAATTTCTCCGTATCCATCAGCTGCAGATAATTCAAAACTATAATCGTCGCCAGTTTTTAAACCAGCAAGGTGTTCTTCAAATTTTGGCAACATCATGCCTACTCCGTATAAAAACACTAAAGGATTTTGTTCATCCGCTTTTTCTACAAAAACTTGTTGTCCTTCTTCATTGGTAGTATGCAATTCGTACGTTAATGCAACTACTGAATTTGATGAAATGTTCATTTAAATTGATTTATTGTAAATATTCTAATGCTTCCTCAACAGTGTTAACCGGCAACTGGCATACTTTATTTCGGCAAATATAAACTTTTGTTTCATTGCTCTGCTTACCATTTAACAGCGGCAAGTTACTTTTTGTTCCACCCAATGTAATTTTATTGGGAATGTAGTGCGCACTTAACGATAATTTAACCGCATCTGCTTCAAAACCGGTTATAGCAATTTCATTCCATCCATAAATTTCGTTCAGTAATTGAATGCTCCAGTTAGAATAAGCAGAGCCATAAGTTTTTATTTTCGGCTGAACCGCAGCCAACATATCAGCTGCTTTTTCAACATAGTTCTCCAAATCAAATAGCAACCCCAGGATTTGAAGGTTCTGAGCCATTACAGAATTTGATGCCGGAATTACATTATCTGTAATCTCATGTTTTCTGGCAATCAGTTCCTCACTTTTCTGCGAAGTATAGAAAAACATCGGCGATGCCGGATCACTGAAATTATCAATTACATAATTGGCAAAAGATTTCGCCTCAACAAGCCATTGCTCATCAAAATCATATTGATATAATGTGATTAAGGCTTCAATCATAAATGCATAATCATCCAGAAAAGCCACAATTGAGACTTTTCCGTCTTTACAATTTCGATACAGACCGCCATTTTCAGACTTCATATTTTTTAGAATATATGTAGCTGTTTTTTTTGCACGTTCATAATACGGCTGGTGGTTTAGAATCTGAGCAGTATCTGCAAGTGCTTTAATCATCATAGCATTCCAGGCGGTGAGGCATTTATCGTCTAAACCTGGCCTGATGCGCTTTGTGCGTTGTCCAAGCAATTTTACTTTCGCTTGCTCTACTTTCTCAAACAGCTGCTCACTGGTAACAGAATGCTTTGTAAGCAAATCTTCATTGTTTAAGGTTTGGCGAAGAATATTGGTTTGTTCTTCTTCCCAATTTCCATCTTCAGTAACGTTAAAATATTCGCCAAGAAGCGCAGCATCATCACCCAATACCTCATCAAATTCTTGCTTATCCCAAACATAGAATTTCCCTTCTACACCTTCACTATCGGCGTCTAAAGCAGAATAAAATAAACCTTCCGGAGATGACATTTCTCTTTCTGCCCAGTCAATACACGAAATAGCCACGTGTTTAAAAGACTCAAATTTGGTGCATTGGTAAGCTTCGGCGTAAAGACCAATCAGCTGGGCATTGTCATACAGCATTTTCTCAAAATGTGGAACGTGCCATCTGTCATCGACAGAATATCTGGCAAAACCGCCACCAATCTGATCGTAAATACCACCCCGCCACATTTCTTCCAAAGTGTGACAAACAGCAGTAAAAACAGATTCATCATCTTTCAGAAAACCATAGCGCAAAAGAAAGAGCCAATTATTTGGAAGGGGAAATTTTGGTGCGCGGTTGTATCCGCCAAAGGCGATATCAAAATGGCGTTTCCAGGGTTCTGTGATTTCGTCCAAATCTGTCTGGTTATAGGCCTGATCCCGCTCAATCGGAATAATTTTTTCGCTGTCTTTAATGCCTTCGGTTAATCTGTTGGCATACTGAAAAGCCTTCTCTGGCTCATTTCGCCATAATGCAGCAACATTTTCCAGTATATTTATCCAATCGGCTTTGCGGAAATACGTGCCGCCGTATATCGGTCGCTGATCCGGAAGGCAAATGCAATTAAGTGGCCAGCCACCACTGCCCGTCATTAGTTGTATCGCATACATATAAATCTGATCAATATCTGGCCTTTCTTCACGATCGACCTTGATGCATACGAAATGCTGATTCATGACTTCTGCAACTTCATGATTTTCAAAACTTTCGCGTTCCATTACATGGCACCAATGGCAGGCAGAATAACCAATACTAACCAATATGAGTTTATTTTCTGTTTTCGCCTTTTCCAATGCCTCATTTCCCCACTCGTACCAATGAACTGGGTTATAAGCATGTTGAAGCAAATATGGCGAAGAAGCTTTTATTAGACTATTGGGTTCTGATTGATGATTTGACATAATTTAGGCAGTAAATTTGAAGACTGTAAAGCTATTAATTATCTACAAAGCAGTTCCTATTTAGTTTTTGTTTTATATTTTAGTGAGATATGTAATTCAAAACCGAAATGGCACAACATGATTTATTCATCACGATCAAGAACCTCATTATCCAATCTCGTTTGCGGGTTTTTCGCAAAGCGAGTTCTGAATTACTGGAATCATATTGGCAAATTGGAAAACTTATTGTTGAAGATGAACAGGATGGAAAGCGTCGGGCAAATTACGGTAAAGAAACCTTGAAGAACATACAGGATTACATCACCAATACTTTTTAAAATATGAAAATCACCCATACAGAAATATACCGTTTCAGCATTCCGATGGAACCCTTTGTAATTGCCACCGGAACGATGCATTTTGCGCAAAACGTATTAATTAGAATTTACACAGATAAAGGTATCCATGGCGTAGGCGAATGTTCTGCTTTTCCGATGATTGTTGGCGAAACACAAGAAACCTGTATTGCTATGGCAAAAGATTTCGCTGCGATTTTGAAAGGTAAAAACCCGCTTGAAATTCCTGAGCGTATAAACGATCTTTTGGGTTATGCCGATCACAATAGTACCATTAAGAGTGCGTTTGATATGGCATTATTTGATATTGCTGCGAAGGAAGCAAACTTGCCGCTGTATAAGTTTTTGGGCGGCACCAAGCGTACAATTGAAACCGATATGACCATCGGTATTGATACTCCAGAAGGCATGGCCGCAACCGCTGTAAAATATAAAAACCAGGGTTGCCGTATTCTCAAAATTAAACTTGGCAAAAAAGTTCACGACGATATTGAGCGCGTAAAACAGGTTAGAGCAGCCATAGGCGATGAACTGATTATCCGTTTGGATGCAAACCAGGGCTGGACGTTTGACGATGCACTTTTTGCTTTGGGCGAATTGGAAAAATACAATATTGAGTTTTGTGAACAGCCCATGCGAACCTGGTTTGATGATAAATTGCCAGAATTGAACGTAAATTCACCAATCAAACTCATGGCCGATGAAAGTTGCTATAATCATCACGATGCCCGAAAACTAATTAACAGTCAGTCTACAACTTACCTGAACATTAAATTTTCTAAATCGGGCGGAATTTTAGGCGCTCAGAAAATCCATGAAGAAGCTTTACAAAAAGGCGTAAAATGTATGATTGGAAGCATGCTGGAAAGCCGATTGGCGCTTAGCGCGAATCTGCATTTTGCTTTAGCCAGCCCAAATGTAGAGTTTTTTGATCTGGACACTGCTCTTTTGGGTCATTTAGTTGACCCGGTTATGGGTGGTCTAACCTATAATGGCTATTTTTTGGATGTTCCCGAAACCCCAGGAATTGGTGCAGAGGCAGATGAATTTTTCTTAGAAAAATGTGAGCATTGGACGGTTTAGGGAATTGGTTCACTGGCCATTGGTTCATTAGTCATTGGTTCATTTGTTCATTTGTTCATCAGTTTATGCGTTCAATAGAATTTCTTGGCTATTCGTTTATAATGTAAAGCACGTATTTTTATAATAATTGTTTTGCATCCAGACCAATTCCCTTATGAATGGGTGAACTAACAAACTATTGAACCTTCATCTTAACCAGATCTGTACTGTCGCCGCTGAAAGCATTAAAATCTACTACATGGCCAATGCCGTTAATTTTCGCCTTATCAGAGTGTTGCCAGAATTTCCATCGACTATCATTCATGCGGAGTTTGGGTTGATAATAATGCGCAATCCATAAAGGAAATTCGTTGAAATCATCCGACAGGTAATCTTCGTAAAATTTCAATCCGGTGTAAATAATTGGTCTCACTTTGGTTTTCGTTTCTACGTAGTATAGAAAATCAGAGAGTTCTGCACGCATTTTTGCAGGTGAAACGCCGTCCAATGTTTCAACATCAACTACCGGAGGCAAATCGCCACGTTCTATATGCACAACTTGTAAAAAGAATTTTGCCTGCGCTTTCCCATCTTTTTTAGGTCGAAAAAAATGGTATGCGCCACACAATATTCCAACTTTAGGTGCTTCGCGCCAATTGCGCTGAAAATACGGATCTACCGATAAAAGTCCTTCTGTAGCTTTAATAAAAGCAAAACGCACACGCACTTCATCCTCTTCCATATCGCGCACTTTCTGCCAGTTTATTTTACCCTGATAATAGGAAACATCAATACCGTGAACCGTATATTTTTTCGGAATTTTTATATTAAAACTATTGTAAGTCCGGTAATTTGGATCTTGACCAATATCTTTTATCCAACGCCACGTACCTACAAAACCTTTTAAGATATACCCGTAATACAAAGGCGAAAGCAAAACCAACAAAAGGCCTGCAATTGCAATTTTTACAGGTGTTGATAATCCTTTTTTACTTGCAGAAGCCGCCGGTTTACGCACAGAAGGCTTTTTTGCAGCAGGTTTGCGTTGAACTGTTTTTCTGGTGGATGGGATTTTCTTTTCTGGCGGCATTCTCCTGCAAATTTGAGAAAAAAAAATGGTTTGGCCTTTTCGTCTTTAAAAATTAAACACATGAATTTTTGTTGATTACTTATCCGAATTTATTCGGCAGATTGCTAATTTTGATGGATTCAAACCTCCCATGTTTAGAACCATCCTTAACACCTATAAATCGTCTTTTAGCGGCCTTAGTCGCGAAACCTGGTTACTCAGCATCGTTATGATGTTTAACAGATGTGGCAGTATGGCCGTTCCATTCATGGGTTTGTACGTAACGCAAAGCCTGCACCGTTCAGAAATGGATGCCGGTTTAATTATTACATTATTCGGTATTGGTTCTATACTTGGTTCGGCAACCGGCGGAAAATTAACAGACATTATCGGCTTCAGACCAGTTCAGATTTTTTCTTCCATAATCGGCGGTTTGCTGTTCATGCTCTTTTCTACTATCGGTCATTTTTCTACGCTTTGCGTTTTAGCGGTGGTAATCAGCTTCTTTTCTGAAGCATTCAGACCTGCAAATTTTACTGCTGTAGCATCTTATGCATTAGCCGGAACCACCACTCGGTCATACTCATTAAATAGATTGGCCACCAATATTGGCTGGTCTGTAGGTATTAGTCTTGCTGGTTTGGTTGCATCCATCAACTATAAATTATTATTTATTGTAGAAGGAAGCGTTAGCATTTTAGTAGGCGTATCTATTTTGTTTTTTCTGCCAAAGGCGAAAGATTTTATCAAACAAGCTAAAGAAAACCGAACCCGACAAAATGTTATTAAGCCATGGCAAGATCTCTTTTACGTAAAATTCATTCTTTTAACCACAGTTTTTATAACCTCTGCATTTCTGATGTTCAGGGTTGTGCCTGTTTTTTTCAAAGAACAATGGCATATTAATGAGCTTGAAATTGGTGTTATTATGGGAATTAACGGTGCAGTAATTGCACTTTTTGAAATGGTTTTGATTAACAAAATAGAAAAGAAACGCTCACCAATGTTCTTCATTATTGTAGGCGCAGCTTTTTTTGCACTCTCCTATCTTATCCTAAGCATTCCAATGTTTTTTCACGTTGGAATGGCCATACTTACCGTCATCATTTTTACTATTGGAGAAATGTTTGTACTGCCTTTCATCAACACTGTTGTAATTAATAGGAGCAATACATTTAACCGCGGACTTTACGCCGCCGGTTATACGTTAAGCTGGTCTTTTGCACAAGTTGTTGGCCCCTTTGCGGGTTTTGCCGTGGCCAGGCAGTTTGGCTACAATTGGCTTTGGGCAGGTTTGGCAGCGATTCTATTTCTCTGTGCGTATGGCTTTTTCATCCTTGGGAAAAGTTATGTTGAAAATGCTATAGAAATAGAAAAAGAGGCAATTGCATAAATCAAATCCATAATCCGGAGGAGATACAGAACTTTAAAACAAAATCTTTGGGTTTTAAAGTACTACGCCAATCGGAAAAAATTTGAATAACAAAATTGCCTCTCGGGTAAAACTTATCTTGCTTTTTGTGGCTTTACACCTTCATTGGTAATTTTTACCGGAAGGATATTTCCTTTTTCATCAAAATACATTTCATCAATACAGGTTTCCCGGTGATTTCCGTCAGTTTCTGTCAGCGGACGACGATGGTATACAATATAATATTTACCTTTTTTCTGATTGATGAAAAGCGAATGGTGACCGGCACCTCTGGCAATACTGGCATCCTGCTCTAAAATTTTGTCTACACGTTTAAATGGCCCGAAAGGCGAATCGCTAACAGCGTATGCCACACAATAATCCGGGCCTGTCCAACCACCTTCACTCCACATAAAGTAGTATTTTCCATCGCGCATAAACATATACGGGCCTTCTACATAATGCTCCGGTGTAATCTCTTTAAAGGTTGTACCATCATCGAATGGAATAAATCCAGTAAAATCAGTATTTAGTTTGGCGATGTTACAATGGCCCCAACCACCATAAATTAAATAGTATTGGCCGTCTTTGTCTTTAAATACAAACTGATCAATCGGTTGAGCACCATTATAAAACTTATCAACCAAAGGCTTTCCCAAATGATCTTTGAACGGGCCTTCGGGTTTATCTGCAACTGCAACGCCAATTCCTCCAACTTCGTTATCGCTTTGAATATCATTGGCGCCAAAAAACAGGTAATATTTATTATCTTTTTCTACAATTGCCGGCGCCCAAACCGCTTTATTTGCCCATTTAACATTTGCAGTATCCAAAACATGACTATGTTTTTTCCAGTTGGTTAAGTCTGTTGATGAAAACGCATCCAGAAATACCTGTTCTTTATATTTTGCAGAATATGTAGGATAAACCCAATATTGTTTATTGAAAACTGCCGCTTCCGGATCGGCATACCAGCCCGGAAATATTGGGTTTCCAGATTGTTTAATCGTTTTAGTACTTTGCCCGAAAGAAACTAAACCCGATAGAAGTAAAAGAGAGGTGATTGCATATTTCATGGGCACAATTTAACAAAAATATATGCGTATCAAAATTGCAGTCTTTATTTAATATGTAGAAAATCAGTTGCAATGCCAGTCGGTAACAGCTGCCCCGCCCCCGTTTCAAATCCGCGGCCAATGAAAAATTGGCCTTACGGGTTTTCCACTTTGGTCGGGTTTATTTAGGCAGGGCAAATCCCTCCGATGAAAGCAGAACCGCCATTCTTAAACCCGACAGAACGGAATAGCCCACAGTGCAGCGCAGCGAAACGCGGACTATAAGCGATGGCGGGAATACAGCCAATAGAAGCTAAATCCATTCATTTTCACAAAAAAAATCCCTGCCAAAACATTCATTTCAGCAGGGATTTTTAAAGTTTTTTGCAGCACTTATTTGTTCAATTCTGCAAAATATTTATGAAATAATGGAAGTGTTTCAATTCCTTTATAATAATTGTACACATCGTATTTTTCATTTGGCGAGTGCAATGCATCGCTATCTAAACCGAAGCCGAAAAGTACAGATTTGATACCCAATACATCTTCAAACAATGCGACAATTGGAATGCTGCCGCCGCCGCGCGTTGGAATGGCTTGTTTGCCAAAACTGTCTTCAATTGCTTTTTCTGCTGCTTTATAAGCTATGCTATCTGTTGGCGTAACCACAGGTTCACCGCCGTGGTGTGGGGTAACTTTCACCTTTACATTTTTTGGTGCAATGCTTTCAAAATGTTTAGTGAAAATTTCTGAAATCTCTTCAGAGCTTTGATGCGGAACCAAACGCATAGATATTTTTGCATTTGCTTTGCTTGGCAAAACAGTTTTAGCGCCTTCGCCAATGTAACCGCTCCAGATTCCATTTACTTCTAGCGTTGGGCGTGTACCGGTACGCTCTAGAGTAGAATATCCTTTTTCGCCCCAAACTTCTTCAATGTTTAGGTCTTTTTTATATTCTTCTTCATCATAAGGTGCAGAATTTAAAGCTTTTTTCTCTTCGTCGCTTAGTTCTACAACTTTATCATAAAAGGCAGGAATGGTAATGTGGTTGTTTTCATCGTGTAAAGACGCGATCATTTTGCAAAGAATAGTTGCGGGATTGGCTACTGCGCCACCGTAAACACCAGAGTGCAAATCGCGGTTCGGGCCGGTAACCTCAACTTCCATGTATGCAAGTCCGCGTAAACCCGTTTCGATAGATGGATTTTCCATGCTAATCATCGAAGTATCGGAAATCAGTACAACATCGGCTTTTAAGCGTTCAGCATTTTCTTTCACAAAAATACCCAGGTTTGCAGAACCAACTTCTTCTTCGCCTTCTATCATAAACTTAACGTTGCAGGCTAAAGTATTGGTTTCCATCATCAATTCAAATGCCTTTACATGCATGTAAAACTGGCCTTTATCGTCACAAGCACCGCGGGCATAAATTTTACCATCGCGTAGTGTTGGTTCAAAAGGTGGAGTATGCCAAAGTTCTAAGGGATCTGCTGGCTGTACATCATAATGGCCATAAATTAAAACTGTGGGAAGTGAAGCGTCAACAATTTTCTCTCCGTAAACAATTGGATATCCGGCTGTTGGACAGATTTCTACATTGTCTGCACCCGCTTCTTTTAGTTTCTGGGCCACATAATCTGCAGTTTTAAGTACATCACCTTTATATTTCGGATCGGCGCTTACCGATGGGAAACGCAACAATTCAAATAACTCATCTAAAAAACGTTGCTTGTGTGTTTCCACATAATTTTTAATCTCTTGCATAACAAAATGAATTTGGGCAAATATAGGCTTTACCAAATAAAGCGCCTAGAAATTGTGTGTATCTGTTTTTCAAAGGACATTTAAGCTGATTTGATTTATATTTTTTGGTATGCAAGCCCAAGCAATTATTCTCAGTAAGAATATATTATAGTGGCCTGGAAAAATTCTTTCGCCAGAATTGGAAATACAGCAATTTTGATATTAAAAGTTCTCAAAAAAAAGTATTCAAAAGCGTTAGAACTTTATTTTTTTGTAAATTGCGCCGAATTATAATTATCCTTAAAAATTACCACGCGCCAGTCGACAATGAAAATAAGTTCAATAGTATATCTGTTATTGCTGTTGTCCGTTTTATCATGCTCCGAGACTTTTGCGCAAAATGCAGTGAGTTGCCCGGAAGCTGCAAAATTCTATGCTAAAGACAGCATTAACATTGTAACTTTTGGAGCAAGTACGGTTGAAGGTGTTGGTGGGGTAAATTTTCAAAGCTTTTTGAAGGATGATTTTACCAATTGTTATACCGGAAAAGTAGTTGATATTACCAACCACGGTATTGGTGGCCAGACAACTAAACAAGGTCTTTTAAGGATTGACGCTGCAATTGCAGGCAGAACAGGCTTTATTGTCATCAACATGGGCATTAACGATGCCAATGCGCTCGCATTGAACCGGGTTGGTTCACTTGCAGAAACAGAAGCCAATATGCGCTTGCTTATTACTACCAGCCTGAAACAAAAGCTTATTCCAATTATCTGCACTTTGCAGAATGTAGACGACAGAACAGACCGGAGATTGGTGGCAGTAAACTCTACCATAAGAAGTATCAATGCAATTTACAGAAGATTGGCCACAGAGTACAAGTTGTATCTTGCAGATATCAACTCCATAATGCGCCGCGATTTTTCTTTGTACCAAGACAGTTATCATCCCAATGCACGCGGCTACAGACTAATCAGTTACATTATTTTCGATACCATTAACAAAGCCATATTTGATAACTTTTTGATGTTCGTGGTATCGCAAAACTATCCAAATCCAGCTTCGAATGTAACCTACCTGGATATTGTTATGCCCGCAGCAGATAAAATTAACATCCAGATTTTTGATATGATGGGCCGTCTGGTAAAGACGGTTGTAAACGAATACCTGAATACCGGAAAACACACTTTAGAAATCAACACAGAAGCCTACGCGCCAGGCGTTTATTTTTTCCGCGTAAGTTCTGACTCTGGCTTGTATTCATCTGCAAAGAAATTTATTATTTCTCGTTAAAGCTCACCCTCACAATTTAGCTTGCATTTTGTAGAGAATACTCAAGTAGTTATTGATATTCAGCTTCCGCTTTTCCAAACATTTTAGCGCTTATTTCTCCACAAAAGCCTCAAAAAATTGAGGGATTTCTTATTTTTGAACTTTAAAAAACAGGAGTCAATTTGGATTATTTAGAAGGATTAAACCCACAACAAAGAGCAGCAGTAGAGAATACAAAAGGACCGGTAATGATTGTTGCAGGTGCCGGATCGGGGAAGACCCGTGTAATTACCTATCGCGTAGCACACCTCATGCAAACAGGTGTAGATCCCTTCAATATTTTGGTACTCACCTTTACCAACAAAGCGGCCAAAGAAATGCGCGAGCGTATTATGAAGGTAGTTGGCCCCGAAGCCAAAAACATCTGGATGGGCACGTTTCACTCGGTTTTTGCCAAAATTTTACGTGTTGAGGCCGAAAAAATAGGCTATCCAAGCAATTTTACCATTTACGATACAGACGATAGCAAAAGCGTTATACGCAGTATTTTGAAAGAAATGCAGCTTGACGATAAATTATATGCACCAAATTTTGTTTACAACCGGATTTCATCGGCCAAGAACAATTTGATCTCAGTTTCAGAATATCTAAAAAATGATCAGATACAGGCAGAAGATATCCAGAACAAACGCCCGATGCTCGGCCAGATTTATGAAACGTATTCTAAACGTTGTTTCAGAGCAGGTGCAATGGATTTTGACGATTTACTTTTCAAAACCAACGTATTATTGAAAAACCATCCGGATGTACTGAATAAATATCAGCAGAAATTTAAATATCAGATGGTAGATGAGTACCAGGATACCAACTTTTCGCAATATACTATTGTTAAAAAACTGGCCGCGGCATATCAAAATATCTGTGTTGTGGGCGATGATGCGCAAAGTATTTATGCTTTCCGCGGAGCCAATATCCAAAACATACTGAATTTTGAACGCGATTATCCCGATTTAAAGGTTTATAAACTGGAGCAAAACTATCGCTCTACTCAAAATATCGTTGAGGTTGCAAACAGTATCATCGCCAACAATAAAAATCAGCTGGAAAAAAACGTTTTTTCAGACAATGAAGCCGGAGACAGAATTAAAGTATCACGCGCCTTTACGGATAATGAAGAAGGAAAACTCGTTGCAGAATCCATCGCTGCCGAACGCAGTCTGAAAGGTTATAATTACAATGACTTTGCCATTCTTTACCGTACAAATGCCCAAAGCAGGGCAATGGAGGAGTCACTGCGTAAACTTAATGTTCCTTACAAAATTTACGGCGGACTGTCTTTTTATCAACGTAAGGAAATTAAAGATTTAATTGCCTATTTCCGTCTTACTTTTAATCCTAATGATGAGGAAGCAGTAAAACGGGTAATTAATTATCCGAAACGTGGAATTGGCGATACCTCGATTGACAAAATCCTCGTTGCTGCAGATCAGCATGATAAAACCATGTGGGATGTAATTTCAAATGCCTCTATGTATGTTGATGGACGTTTGGCAAACCAACTGAATGATTTTTCGATGATGATTCAGGGCTTTGCCGCCGAAGCTAAAAAACTCGATGCTTATGAAACGGCTTTATTCATCTCACAGCACTCTGGCATTTTAAAAGAATTGTATAATGACGATAGCGTTGAAGGACGTGCACGTTATGAAAATATCCAGGAACTTTTAAACGGTATTAAAGAGTTTGCTGAGCGCGAGGATATTGAAGAACGTGGTTTGGATGTCTTTATGCAAGATGTGGCTTTGCTAACAAATGACGATAAAGATGGCGACAAAAATAAAGATACCGTTTCGCTGATGACAATTCACTCAGCGAAAGGTTTGGAATTTAAGAATGTTTATGTTGTTGGTTTGGAAGAAAACCTCTTCCCTTCTCAACTTTCTGTAAACTCGAGAACTGAACTGGAAGAAGAACGCCGTTTGTTTTATGTGGCTATTACTCGTGCAGAAAAAAAACTGACACTTACTTATGCTACATCCAGATACAGATGGGGAACATTAACCAATTGCGAACCGAGTCGGTTTATTAATGAAATTAGCCCAAAATATCTTGAACTGGATGTTAAACCGGCGAAAAGTGGATTTTTAGAAGGCAATTTTGATGATGAACGCAAAACCTGGACTTCCCAACCACGCGATTTTTTCAGCAAACCCAAACCTGCAAGTACGTCGTCTACACCACCAGTTCGCCCAAAAACGACTTCTATTTTACCCAAAGCACACGTGCCGACTGCTGGTTTTACACCATCACAGCCACAGGAATTTCAAAATGGAATGGATGTAGAACATGAAAAATTTGGCTTCGGAAAAATTATTAGTCTCGAAGGAAACTTACCAGATGTTAAAGCAACAGTGTTTTTTCAAGGTTTAGGCAACAAACAGCTTTTATTGAAATTTGCAAAGCTGATGATTGTGAAACATTAACGATTATTAAATAGTCATTGCGGGAAATCATGAAGCAATCTTTCCAATTAAATTTAGAAAATAGGAAAGATTGCTTCGCGCCATCGCACCTCCCAACCTTTGGTTCGCAATACCGCCGGCGTTACTACAATTTAAAATTGCGCCAACTTAGGCTTTGTTCCCATAATATCCTCAACTTTTTGCATCACTTCATCGGTTAACAATGGAACAACTTCAAGCGCTGTTAAATTCTCTTTTAATTGCTCACCTTTTGAGGCACCAAGAATTACAGTACTAACATTTGGGTTTTTTAAACACCAGGCCAATGAAAACTTCGCCAATGAAACATTCAGTTTATCTGCAACTTTCTGTAATTCTTCCACTTTTTTCAATCGGTCTGCTTGCAAAACATTGTCCTTTAGCCAGGCTAATTTTGCATCGGCTAAACGCGTATCTTTCACATCACCTTTGGTATATTTTCCAGATAATAAACCTGAAGCCAATGGCGACCAAATTGTGGTACCCAAACCATGATCGCGAAAAAGCAAAAGAAAATCATCTTCCAGCTTCTTTCTTTCGAACAGATTGTATTGCGGTTGTTCCATAGAAGGCCCAATTAAGCGATAATCTTTAGCAACGGCAATGGCTTCTGTAATTTCTGCAGCGCTCCATTCTGACGTTCCCCAGTACAGGATTTTACCTTGCTGAAGCAGCGTATTCATAGCCAGAACAGTTTCTTCAATCGGAGTATTTTTATCGGGGCGATGACAAAAGTACAAATCTAAATAATCTACCTGCAAGCGTTTTAATGCAGCATTACAGGCTTCAACAACGTGCTTACGGGATAAACCCATCTGGTTTGGACCTTTATTTTCCGTGCCAAAGAAAACTTTGCTGGAAACGACGAAAGATTCGCGATCCCAACCTTGAGACTTCAGAATTTTACCCATCACAATTTCCGATTTACCTTCTGCATAACCTTCAGCATTATCGAAAAAATTAACGCCGGCATCATAAGCAATTCCCATCAGCTCATCGGCTACTTTATCGCTAATTTGAGCACCAAAAGTCAACCAACTCCCTAATGATAACGCACTTACTTGCAAACCAGATTTACCTAATCTTCTATATTCCATAATATTTGTGTTTTAAAATGTTAAACTCACCAATATTACCACAATCGACGCTGCTTTGTTTAGTCATCACCCGTTTTTTACAAACACGGTATAAAACGTTTTTTCTGTGTTTCGCACCTTCGAATAAAAAATATGAGTATTGAAAACCTTAATTTTTATCCTTATAATTGAGGTCGGTTCCCCGATTACAAACCATGCAACTTACCCGACTGGAAATCAAAGGCTTTAAGAGCTTTGGCGATAAAGTAACCATCAACTTTAATGAGGGCGTTACAGCTATTGTTGGGCCAAATGGTTGCGGAAAATCTAATGTAATTGATGCGATGCGTTGGGTGTTGGGCGAGCAAAGTACCAAAGCGTTACGTTCTGAAAAAATGGAAAACATCATTTTTAACGGAACAAAAAACAGGAAGCAGGCGCAGCTTGCAGAAGTTTCGCTAAGCTTTGACAATACGAAAAATATTCTTCCAACAGCCTATTCTCAGGTAACTGTTACCCGGAAATTATACAGAAATGGCGATAGCGAATATCGATTGAATGATGTACAGTGTCGTTTAAAAGACATTACAGATTTGTTTCTGGATACCGGAATCGGCTCTGATAGTTATTCGATCATCGAATTGAAAATGGTTGATGAAATCATTAACAATAAAGAGCATAGCAGACGTTCATTATTTGAAGAAGCTTCTGGAATTTCAAAATACAAACTGCGAAAAAAACAAACCTTCAATAAATTAAAAGATACAGAAGGCGATTTAGAGCGCGTGGAAGATTTGCTTTTCGAAATAGAAAAGAACCTTAAAACGCTCGAAAACCAAGCAAAAAAAGCAGAACGATATTATAAACTTAAAGAACAGTACCGCGAGTTAAGCGTACAATTGGCTACGCATAGAATTGCATTTTTTAGAACAGATTTAAATGCACTAGATACCCAGGAACAAAGTCAGCAGGTTTCAAGAACAGAATTGAGTGCAAAAATTGATCAACAGGAAGCTGAGCTGCAAAAATTAAAACTGGGCAGTATTAGCCAGGAAAAAAATCTATCTGTACAGCAAAAAGCCACTAACGAACTGGTTTCGAAAATCCGTGCGTACGAAAGCGAAAAAAAGGTAAAAAACGAACAGATGCGTTTTTTACAGGAAAAAGAAAATCGTTTATCTGGCGAGCTGGAGAAAGATAAAAACCAGGCCAACCACATTAAATATAATATTAAGCGATTAAACGAAGAAGTGCTTACAGAAACTGAAGTATTTAATCGTTTAGAATCTGATTTGAAGCAGCTTAAATCAGCTTTAGATGTATTGCGAGAGCAACAGCAAGCTGAAAAAAACCGTACAGACAATTTGCTAAAATCGGTAAATGAAATGCAGAGCCAGGTGTATCAATCGCAAAAAGAAATTGATATTTTCAATATCCAGAAAGATGCACTTGTGCAGGAAAGCAATAGGAATGTAGACGATACCGAAACCAAAACGCTTGAACTAAAATCTTTCGATCATGCATTGGCCGAACTCGATATTCAGATTCGGGAGAAACAAGCTACGGTAAAACAACTCACTGAAGAAGAAGAAATTCTTAAAGAAAAACGTGCGGTTTCTGAAGGTAATTTATCGGCCAATAAAGAAAAGTTAATGGCCGAAAACCGAAAAAAAGATGCCAAACAAAATGAATATAACCTTACAAAATCGCTCGTAGACAGCTTAGAAGGCTTCCCTGAATCTATCCGATTCCTGAAGAAAAATAATGCATTTGCAAAAAATGCTTTGCTCCTATCAGACATCTTATTTTGTAACGAAGACTTCCGCATTGCTATAGAAAACTACCTTGAACCGGTGATGAACCACTATGTAGTTGAAAAATATGCAGATGCCGTTCAGGCTATTAACCTATTGACAGATGCAAGCCGTGGCCGGGCCAATTTTTTCATTCTCGAAAACATTCCGGAAAATACGCCGGCAATTGCTGCTCAGGAAGGTTTAGTTTCCGCTTTGTCTGTTATTGAAGTTGACAAAAAATACCAGCATCTCTGCAATTTGCTGCTCCAAAAGGTTTTTATTGCAAACCAGGAACAAGAACAAATTTTTAAAGCGCCAATAGACGGAAATTTCACGGTTCTGGCAAAAAATGGAAAATACGCACAAGGGAAGTTTACACTTGCCGGCGGTTCTGTTGGTCTTTTTGAAGGAAAGAGAATTGGACGTGCAAAAAATCTGGAGAACCTTGCCAAAGAAATTAAAAAGGCTGATGCATTGATTGCACAGTATAATTTGGCGATTAATGCCGAAACTGAAGCAATTCTAAATTTTAAGGAAGCTTCAAAAGTAAACCAGATCAGTACTTTCCAGCAGGAACTGAATCGCCTAAATAATGAACACATTTCTGTTCAAACGCGCAGAGATCAGTACCAGGAATTTATCACAACGAGCGAAAACCGAAAAACAGATATTGCACAAAAAATTGTTTCTATTGAAAAAAGTCTTTCTGAAAAACTGCCAGCATTGGTTGAGTTGCAGAAAAAGCAACAACAAGCGCATGTAGATCTTCAGGAGCAACAGCTCAATTACCAGGAAATTGCCGATCAGGTTACGGAATCTGCCGGTAAATACAATCAGGACAATATTCGTTTCCATCAGCAACAAAATAAAATGTCGAGTTTAGAAAAAGACCTCGACTATCGCTTTGTGCAGGAAGAAGCGCTCAACAAACGTATTGCTCAAAACGATAAAGAGCTGCAGGAAACATTGGCGCAGATTACGGCAACTTTGCAGCATACCGATCTAAGCGACGATACACTTCTGGACATGTACCAGCAAAGAGAAGAAATGGAAAAAGGTTTGGCAGAAGCCGAACAAGACTACTTTTCTGCTAAAGGCAAAATTAATGAAGTGGAAACTGATCTGAGTAATATCCGGAAAAACCGGGAGGAAACTGATTTTCTGCTTACTGAGATAAAAGACAAAAAAAACGCTCTGAAAATTGATCTAAACGCACTGAAAGAACGTTTGGCAGTTGAGTTTAACATCGATATTAATGATCTCCTGGAAACTGAAACGGAGAATGAAGCGCTGGAAAGTGAATTTGATTTACGTCAGAAAGTAGAAAAAATGAAACGCCAGCTTGATGAATTTGGCGCCATCAATTCTATGGCAATGGAAGCCTATAAAGAAATGGAAGAACGTTATGTTTTTATCCAAAACCAGAAAAAAGACCTACAGGCCGCCAAAACAGATCTTTTACAAACCATTAAGGAAATAGACGATACAGCTAAAGACAAATTTATGCAGGCCTTTACGCAAGCGCGTGAACATTTTATCGTGGTTTTCCGTTCCTTATTTAATGATGAAGACAGTTGTGATTTAATTCTTTCAGATACTACAAATCCGCTTGAAGCAGATATTGACATTGTTGCAAGACCAAAAGGAAAAAGGCCTTTATCCATAAACCAACTTTCGGGAGGCGAGAAAACGCTTACTGCTACTGCGCTTTTGTTTTCACTATATTTATTAAAACCTGCACCATTCTGTATTTTTGATGAGGTTGATGCACCTTTAGATGATACCAATATTGACAAATTCAATAACATCATCCGCAAGTTTTCAGATCAGTCGCAGTTTATCGTAGTTTCGCACAACAAAAGAACCATAGCCAGTACAGACATTATTTATGGTGTTACTATGGTAGAACAGGGTGTTTCACGCGTTGTGGCTGTAGATTTAAGAGAAGTTGCTGCATAAGGCCTGGGCAAAACTCATGAACCAAGCTACCTAGGCTTTGTACCTTTGTGGTAAAAACAATACCTTTAAACTCAAATCTTGTCAACCATGAAAATCCTTTATATTATTCCTTTAGCGATGATGCTAAGCTGTTGTTCTTCTGTTAAAGAGCAAAAAGTATCTTCAGGAAAATTGGATACCCAACTCCTTAAAGATGTAGAAACATTATCTTCAGATGCTTACGAGGGGCGTAAAACCGGAACTAAAGGTGCTGAAATGGCGCGCGCCTTTATTATTGAGCGTTTCCAGAAATTGGGCGTAAAATCTTATCCTCAACATGTAAACTATGCACAGGAATTTACGTTCAATTCCAGAGCTGGTGCGAAAATCAATGGCACAAACGTAATTGGCTATATTCCTGGAAAAAGCAATAATGTAATTGTGGTTTCTGCGCATTATGATCATTTAGGAATTGTAAAAGACAAAGTTTTTAATGGTGCCGATGATAATGCATCCGGAACAGCGGGATTGCTTAAAATTGCTGCTTATTTTTCTAAAAACAAACCAAATAACACCATTATATTCGCTTCTTTTGATGCTGAAGAAATGGGACTTCAGGGTGCGAAAGCATTCGTTGCAAACCCGCCGGTATCAATCAATACCATAGCGATTGATTTGAATATGGATATGATTAGCCATAGCGACAAAAACGAACTCTATGTCTGCGGAACTTTTAAGTACCCGGATTTGAAGAAATACATCGATACTACAAAAACAAATATAAAAGTTCGCCTTGGACATGATGATCCCAAACTTGGCCACGATGACTGGACAAATCAAAGCGATCAGGGCGCATTTAATGCGAAAAATATCCCTTTTTTGTATTTTGGCGTTGAAGACCATAAAGATTATCACAAGGAGACTGATGAATATTCTACAATAACGAAACAATTTTTTAGCGACGCCGCTGAGGCTGTTTTAGAAGTTGTAAAAAACATAGACCATCAATCGGGTTTGCAACTTTTACTAAAAGATAAAATGATTATGCAAGATGCGCCCCGCAAAACGAAGGAAAAGTTCTAATAACAGAAAGGGCCTGAATACAAATTCAGGCCCTTTCTGTTATCTTTAAAAATCTATTGCGGAACGTAAACCACAAATTTGGTATCAAAAAACTCTTCTTCGAAATAGTTTGAAAGCGGATAAAGTTCAGCTTTAAGTTTAGATTCTTTGATTTCTTCGCCTAAATCGCCACCTTTCAAATACAAAATTCCGTTGCGTAGCGCATTAATAGAGTCCTTCTTGAATTTACCCTGTATCCAAGGATAAAATTCGCCTAAGCGCGTTACTGCACGAGAAACCACAAAATTAAATTTCTCTTTTATCTGCTCGGCACGCAAGTGATCTGCACGTAAATTATCCAGTCCCAATGCTGAGGCAACTTCTTTAACAACTTTTATTTTTTTACCGATAGAATCAACCAGGTAGAATTCTGTTTCCGGAAACAATATCGCTAGCGGAATGCCTGGAAAACCGCCACCTGTACCCACATCCAAAACAGATTCTCCGGGTTTAAACTGACAGATTTTCGCTATGCCCAGCGAATGCAAAACATGCCTTTCGTACAGTTCTTCAATGTCTTTACGAGAGATTACATTAATTTGCGCATTCCAATAACTGTACAAATCAAAAAGCTGCGAAAACTGGTCTAATTGTTTTTCCGTTAAATCAGGGAAGTATTTTAAAATAATATCAGGTTTGATGTCTGCCATAATTGTTGTCGTTATTTCCAGTTCACTTTTTTCTTTCCAAACTGCGCAAATACACCATTTAACAGCAGGAATACAAACAAAAGTATGTCTAAAATTGGGAACCACCAACGCAGTTCTCTGTAATTCAATCGACTTAATAGTTTTGGATATACAAAACTTCTGATTACCAGGCTCAGTGCTAAAATTCCGCCGGCCACATATCTTGCTTCATTGCTTAAAAACATGCATCCCGCAAAGGCTACATAAAATAAAAACTGAAATGCAACCTGCACAGTTAAAATAAACCGGTGTGTCGCCTTGTAAAATTTACCCGCACCAAAATGACGGCGTTTTTGTCTTAAATAACCAGCCCAACTACTATTAGGTTCGCTCCATACATGGCTATCGCGATGAATGCGGATTTCTGTATTTGATGCAGTTGCATGCGCATTTACAAACAAATCATCATCGCCAGAAGGAATATGCATATGCGCAGCAAATCCTTTATTCTTAAAAAACAAGGATTTTTTGTAGGCCATATTCCGGCCAACCCCCATATAGGGCATCCCTTTGATGGCGTAAGAAAGGTAGTTAACTGCAGTAAAAAAAGTTTCAAAACGGATTAAAACATTCAGCAGACTTCGTTTTTTGAAGTATGGAGAGTAGCCTAAAACAATTTCCGTTTGTTCGTCTTCAGGCTGTTGCATATCCATCAACCAGTTCTCGGTAGCAGGCATGCAATCGGCATCAGTAAATACCAGCCAATCGTATTTGGCGGCTTTGATTCCCATTGTAACGGCAAATTTTTTGCCGGCAATAAATTTATCATTATCGGGAATGGTAACAATTTTAAGACGGCTGTTTTGTTTGGCCAATTCTTCTAAAAACTGCGCTGAACCATCCCATGAGCGATCATTCACCACAATAACTTCAAATTCTGCGTATTTTTGATTTAAAATACTGCTCAGATACTGTTGCAGATTTACAATTTCGTTACGGGCACAAACAATAACACTAACGGGTTTTCGTTCCGTTAATGGCAATTCTTCAATAGATGCTTTAGCCAGTTTTAAATGTACGAACAACACGAAATATAGTTGAACAATAAGGCAAAAGGCAAAAAACGAGAGTAAAGAAATCTCGAGTAGGGTTAAGATCACAATGCTATAATAAATAGCCGCAAATTTCTGATTTTTAATCAATAATCACGTTTTATGTTGATAAAAATTTAAACAAAAATATACCCTCATTTTTTGCTATTTTTGGCAGATTTTTGACTAATAAAAAACACCATATGAAATTTAATTTGCAGGCTAATGACCCGCTTTCAAAAGCACGGGCGGGAACAATAACTACTGCACACGGCGAAATTCAGACGCCAATTTTTATGCCTGTTGGTACGGCCGGAACAGTTAAAGCCGTACACCAAAGAGAATTGAAACAAGATATTGATGCTCAGATTATACTGGGCAATACTTACCACTTATACCTCAGACCAGGATTAGATACTCTTGAACAGGCAGGTGGATTGCATAAATTTATTGGATGGGACAGGCCAATCCTGACCGACAGCGGAGGTTATCAGGTTTATTCTTTAAGCAAAGTACGTAAGATTAAAGAAGAAGGTGTGACCTTCAATTCTCATATTGATGGCTCAAAACACTTGTTTACGCCAGAATACGCAATGGATATCCAACGCACCATTGGCGCCGATATTATTATGGCTTTTGATGAATGTACGCCCTATCCATGCGACTATACCTATGCTGCAGAATCCGTAAAGATGACGCACCGGTGGTTAAAACGCTGCTGCACACATTTCGACAGTACCTCACCAAAATATGGTTTTGACCAAACACTTTTCCCAATTGTACAGGGATCAGTATATAAAGACTTGAGAATAAAATCAGCAGAATTTATTGCCAGCATGGGCCGCGATGGAAATGCCATTGGTGGATTATCTGTAGGCGAACCAGCAGAAGAAATGTACGCGATGACTGAAGTTGTTTGCGACATTTTACCTTCCGATAAACCCCGTTATTTGATGGGCGTGGGAACGCCAGTAAATATTCTGGAGAATATTGCGCTTGGTGTGGATATGTTTGATTGCGTAATGCCAACCAGAAACGCCAGAAACGGAATGCTGTTTACGCGACACGGGATCATTAACATCCGGAATAAAAAATGGGAAAATGACTTCACACCGTTAGATGCAGAAAGCGATTTACATGTAGATCAGGTAACCACGCGTGCCTATTTACGCCATTTAGTGCACAGTAAGGAAATGTTGGGTGCACAAATTGCAACCTTGCATAATCTACATTTCTATTTATGGCTGGTAAAACAGGCGAGAGAAAAAATTCTGAGCGGAGAATTTTATGAATGGAAAAACAAAATGGTTAAAATACTAGGCACAAAGCTCTAATATGAACGTTATAAAGGGAAGAATTAAAATCATCGATCGATACATTATCGGAAAATATCTGGGTACTTTTATTTACACGCTCGGCATTTTCGTGATTATTATTGTCGTTTTCGATTTATCTGAAAAGATGGACGATTTTATGAAAAGCGGATTAAGTTTTTGGGGCATTTTAAGCAAATATTACGCTGGCTCCATCCCTTTTTATGTAAACATGCTCTCCCCTTTAATCAATTTTATTGCGGTTATTTTCTTCACCGCAAAAATGGCCGATCAAACAGAGATTGTGCCCATTTTGAGTGGCGGGGTAAGTTTTAACCGCTTCCTTTTCCCTTACTTTATATCGGCGTCCATAATATTTTCTGCCAATCTGGTGTCAAACCTGTATGTGTTGCCTCATACAAATACCTTAAAAAACAGTTTCGAAAATACATACGTAAAACGAAATGACCCGTCTACAAAGACGAACATTCACATGAAACTGGATGAGCATACCTACATTTATATCGAAAGTTTCGACAACAAAACCAACTACGGTTACCGCTTTTCTCTGGATAATTTTAACGGCGATCAGTTGACGAAAAAGATTATTGCAGATAATATCAAGTGGGATTCCCTAAAACGGAAATGGCAGTTAAATAACTATTCTATCCGGAAGATTGACGGCTTAAAAGAAACCATGATTTATGGAAACGGCAAATTAAAAGATACCATTTTAGATATGCGCCCCGATGATTTTTCTGCTTACGACAACGTGGTTCAAAACCTGACTACGCATGAGCTTTCTGAGAAAATCAAAAAAGAAAAAACCCGCGGAACGGGTATCATGAATGACTTACTGATTGAGCAATATAAACGCTATGTAAACCCGCTCTCGGCCTTTGTACTTACACTGATAGGTGTTGCTTTATCTTCAAGAAAAGTGCGTGGAGGCGTAGGCGTTTCGCTTGGTATCGGTATCTTCATCAGCTTCACATACATCGTATTTAATCAGTTCACTCAGATGTTCTCTACCAAAGGCGGATTAACGCCTTTTATTGCAGTGATGATGCCAACTGTATTCTTTACCTTACTTGGCTTATATTTGCTTAAAAAAGCACCAAAATAAAAATGCCCAACCTTCGTAAAGACTTAATTATACTGCACCTTACTATTTTGGTTTGGGGCTTTACCGGCGTGCTCGGAAAACTGATTTCTATTGATGCTGTACCAATGGTTTGGTACAGAGTTTTAATTGCTTCAGCAGCACTCTTTATCTGGTTTGCAGCATCCAGAACCGACATACGGGTAAGCAAGAAACAGTTTATCCAATTCATTCTTACCGGCGGCATTGTAGCCATTCATTGGATCTTTTTCTTCCACGCAATTAAAGTTTCAACCGTCTCTGTTGCCTTGGTTTGTCTTTCATCATTTACGCTATTTACAGCTGTGTTAGAGCCTCTAATTAAACAGCAAAAAATCCAGTCCGGAGACATTCTGATTGGCTTATTTATCATCCTTGGAATTTACCTTATTTTCAAGTTCGAAAGTCAATATACACTAGGTATTATTTTTGGATTATCTGCTGCTGTGGCCTCAAGTTTATTCTCTATAATCAACTCCACGTTGGTACAAAAAAGCAGTGCTGCAATCATTGGATTTTACGAGTTAATTGGCGCATTTTTCTGGATTACTTTATACCGACTATTTGATGGAAGCTTGTTAAGTACCGAGTTCAATCTCGCTAAAAATGATTGGATCTATTTGACTATTTTAGGCACAATCTGCACTTCCGCCGCTTACGTTGCGGGTGTTGCTGTTATGAGAAACTTATCGGCCTTCAGGGTTGCTTTAGCGACCAATCTGGAGCCAGTTTACGGCATCATTCTTGCCTACTTATTTTTCAAAACAAACGAGCAAATGACTGGTGGATTTTATGCCGGCGCAGCCATTGTTCTTGCTGCAGTTTTCCTCTATCCAATCTATAAAAAAAGGCAAGCTAAAGGCTAACCAAATCAGCCCGTTTTACACGAATAAAATATCTGATTTCAGTCGAAACTGAAGACTATTTATGCATCTCATTCCAGGTGAAAAAAACTATGCTGATGAGAGACTGAACAGCATAAAAAATACTTGAGAAATACTATCAAAATAACGCACATTTTGTATTCTTTATTACACTTCAAACGGATGCAAAACAGCGTTCATTGGTGGACAAAACCATGAGCTAGATTCAGCAGAATCATTAAGAAAAAGAACCGTGTGAATATAAAAATTCAGTGCAACAACTGCCTGTTTGTTTACTCATCTTAGTTGAATAAAAGCAGGAATTCCGAAGTCCAAATCATCAATTTAGTGCGTTTCATAGAGTTTTTCCGCTCCACAATAGATTTCGCAATTCAGCCCAAAAAAACACAATTAAAATACTAATAATCAACGTATTAAATGAATTTCAAAAACTTTTGTTTATAGCATTCTTTTGGAATCCAAATTCTGGAATATTGGATTCTCGTACGGTTAGCAGACACTTTTTACGCTGAAAAACACCTAAAAACACACAGAAATTTATACAAATTTCAAAGAATGATGGCGCCACTTAACGGAAAAATCGTTTATAAATCGCCTGATTTCAAGTAAGTCAGTGATTAAATGAGACTATGCATTCACAGGTTCCAATTTAGAAAAGCCGCTAAACCGAGCATAAAAAATACATTTTCGCCTCAAAACTGAATAGGATCTAAGCTCTAAAACGCAAGCCAAATTGACAGTATACAAAATCAGTTTACCACATCCCAGTCTGGCGGAGGCAACAACTACGTGAAAAAAGATATCAGCTTCAATAGAAAATCACGGCAAACCCAATAACAAACCAATGGCTTTTCTGATCAAAATGGCTCAAAAACTAATAACTTTCTGGCTTTAAAACTTTAGACAATCCTTCCAAAATACATCAATAACTGCAATTAAATCCGACGTGTTTTCTACCTCATTTTTCCACGAAAAATGAGGTAAAGTATTTGAATGAAGAGATTCTATACGGCATACATCTCCAGTTTTTTAAAAATCTAACGACCTTATTTTTCGATTAATAAGTGTATATTATGCCGTTGTTTAAAAGGATTCAAAAAACACAAAACTTAGCATTATCGACACAGTATAATTTAATTATAAAAAATGAAATAATACCTGTAGTCAATTAAACAAAAAAATCATAACTTACTAATAATGAAGTAAATTATATACTACATATAAACAAATAGTACAAAAAGACAAAAGAATAAAAATTTCATAAAACTAAATATTTTAGCATTTAATCTATATGATTTTAAAAACAAACATAAAACCTCTTAAAATCAAATACTTAACACCATTAATATTAACTATTATTTCACATTCTGTTTTTGGGCAAATCTTCAGCACTGCACAAAACCCACTTAGTGTAAAATGGAGAGAAGTTAGCGCTAATGGTTTCAGAATCATTTACCCGACAGAATTGGAAGCTGAGGCGCAAAGAATGGCCAATACCCTACCCCTCATTTACCCTAAAGTAGGCAAGGGTTTTAACCTCAGAACAACGTCTATTCCTTTGTTGTTGCAGAACCGCGGAACCATTGCAAACGGTTTCGTTCAGCTTGCACCAAAGAAGTCTGAATTTTATGCAACACCGCCGCAGTACTTTGATAGTCAAGACTGGTTGAACAACCTTGCCGTGCATGAACTTAGGCACATTGCCCAGTTTGACAAATTGACAGGATCACAGAAAAAACCTTTTCCAGAACTTGTTTACTTCGCCTACTTTGGTGCAGCCATCCCCATTTGGTTTTTTGAAGGCGATGCGGTAGTAAATGAAACCGCACTCACCTATTCTGGGCGTGGCCGGCAACCAAACTGGATCATGCCATATCGGGCTTCAGTTTTGGACAGCAAAAAACTGAGTTACAGCAAAGCGTATTTTGGCTCCAATAAAGACGTTACGCCAGGTTATTACCAAACCGGATTTTTGATAGCTGCAAAACTCAGATCGGAATATGGAACTTTCATTTCAAACAGCATCTTAGGAGATATCAGAAAACGTCCAATCAGGCTTTATCCTTTCGCTAACAGTTTGAAGAAATTCACCAATCAAAGTACCCGAAAATTATTTCTTTCTACACAAGATGAGGTCACCAAAAAATGGGAAGAACAAGCAGAAATTACAAAAGGAAAAGACTATCTAATTTTAAACCAAAAATCAACTTACGAAACGAATTATTACTTGCCGGTTTATCTCGACAAAAACAACATTCTGGCACTTAAAGAAAGCAAGGCAGAGGCAAGGCATTTCGCCTGGATTGACAAAGAAAAAAACGAGCATAAATTATTTGGAATCGGCTACCAGGAACAGCCTTGGTTTAGCTACAAAAATGGACTGTTGGTTTGGGACGAAATCCGGTACGATCCGCGGTACAAACAAAGAAGCTATAGTGTAATTTGCAGCTACGATTTTAAAACTAAAAAACACAAAACACTGAGCAGCAAGAGCAGGCTCTTCTCCCCCACTCTATCAGATGATGCCAGCAAGATTGTAGCTGTTCAGGTTGACCTGAGTAATCAGTTCAATTTGGTAGAGATTGATGCCATCACAGGCCGCATCATCACTACGCATCAAAACCCAGATAAAAGAATTTTACAAACTCCTGCATTTGATATAACAGGAAGCAAAATAACCTACATCAGTTTAACCGAAAAAGGCAAGTCGTTGGAGGTATTAAGCGGCGCAATCAGAACTACTTTAATTGCCGATAGCAGACAGCAATTAAGTCGGCCGGTATTTGTTGGCAATTCGATTTTATTCAATGCACATTTCAATGGTATTGATAACATTTACAGCATCGACACAGAATCGAAAAAAATCACAGCAGTTACCAATTCAAAATACGGGGCATTTAATCCGGGCACTATTGAAAACAAGGAAATTCTTTTTAATGATTATCAGCCGACAGGCTATGGAATTGCCAAAACACTGCTTCAGGAAAATCCGGTTGGAGAAGATCACTTTGTAGATTTTACATCAGCTGCAGAAGCACAGGAAGCGGTTGGAAATGTTTTCGAAAACATCCCCGACAGCAGTTACATTTCCAAGCCTTATCATACTGCATTGAATTTATTTAGTTTCCACAGTATCATTCCATCCATCGATGACGAATATACTTTCGGATTGGAACTCCAATCCAACAATTTATTGAATACAATGGACTTTTATACCGGTGCAAAATACCATCGCGATTTGAAGCGATTTGAATACACAGCAGACATCAGCTATAAGGCACTTTTCCCCGTCTTCAGTATACTTTACCGCAATAGACCGAAAAGATCGTTCTATCGCTATAAAAACGCGATCTATCGGGGAGACTGGAGAGAGAACTACATGAAGCTTAACGCATCAATTCCAATTTCCTTTAATTTGCGAAACGAAACCTACGCAATTAGCCTGAATGCAGCCACCAGTTATACGCAACGTTACATGCCAGAAAATTTACCCGCAACGTTTATCCGCGAGCTAAAATTTCCACTTGAATATAGCGCGACATTTAACCACAGCGTACGCACAACAGAACGAGACATCGCGCCGCGCTGGTCTCAGGTTTTTAGGTTCACTTACAATCACCAACCATTCGATCCCAATTTGAAGGGTGAAATTCTGGCACTGGAAAGTTTTCTTTATTTCCCGGGTTTTGCAAAAAATCATTCTTTCCTGGCAAGCTTCAACTATCAAACCGCAACAGGGGCCAATCAGTATGCAACGGAAATTTCTACCGTATATGGTTACAACAATATTTTAGCAAAAAGCAAACTTCAGAATACGTTGCTTTTCAATTACCGGTTCCCTTTTGCATTTCCAGATTGGGAACTTGGACCTTTCGCTTACATCAGGAAATTTAGAGGAGGATTATTTGCGCATTACGAAAACATTGGAAATGAAAACAATTTATCGGAACCAAAAACTTACGGATTGGAATTAAATACAAGTTTAAACATTTTGAGGTATCAGCCTGTTGTAGACCTTGGAATCCGTTTGGTATTCGTGAATAAAATATACAATCACAACCCGATATTAGAATATTCTTTTACCTATAGCTTTTAACCCAAAGTAGACAGAAAACACAAACATGAGCGCAAAAACCATTTTCATTATCGTTTTAACAGCACTATTAACCATCTTCTTAACGGTAAATACCGATGCTGTAGATTTTAACTTTTTGTTTACCACATTGCCTGTATCTAAATTACTGGTTATTGGGGTTTGCATCTTAGTTGGTTTTATTATTGGGTTTATTGTTGGGCGACCAAGAAAAACCGTAACGAGCTATGATGCAGAAATTGAAAAGAATTATCCTCCGGCAGATAAGAAAACATTAAGCGATGAGGATAGAGATTATATTAGTTGAAAAATAGCCTGGAAAAACTTCCAGGCTATTTTTTGAACTTATCGTATACACGCATTTACCTTTTCACATATTTTTCCGTGTACAGTAAGAGCATCTAATAGCAAATTGGCGTAATCGTATGGCTCTTGTTTATTCTGTAAGAAACCTTTCAACGCGGCAAAGCTAAACTCATGGCTTTCCGCTAGCAAATTTCGCTTGCTGGTAACCAAACAATTCATCCCGCTGTTGATGATTTGTTTACAGTAATTTGCCCACTTTTCATTGCAAGCATTGCGGCTATCGTTCTCCGTTTTGGAATTAACATGCCCCGTTGCATGTACGATACACCAGGAATCACTCCGACCTATATGAGTTGCAGATGCTGGGTATCCATTTGCTTCCATAAAAACTGCACAAGCAAAACAAGATGCCAGTTTGGAAGTCTTTTCTCCTACCGCTATCTCATAGGGAACACCACCCGATTTCCCTCCAGAAGCCATTTTATGTAATTCAACGTCATATATAGCCTGTATCATGCCGTGTACATAACCAACAATGCTTTGATCTGGTTCACTGATTGTTTGAGGCCGATTTTTGTCTTCATCCTGAAAATACATTGAACCCCCTTTAGCAGACGATAGCGTATGTTCTGAATTATTATTACCTAAAGTACCCCAGGCTTTGTGCTGATCACCAGCCAAACCGAACCAATTTTTCGGCACCGAATCACTTGATGGCACCCAACGCCGGCCCAGATCAGGTACGAGGAAGCGATAGGTGCTCATTAAATTACTTTGACCGCCTTTTCTTCCAGCTATAAAACCTGTATAAGCACCGCTCCCCTGATAGCCAATTTTCAGCTGAATAGGCATTCCTTTGCGATCAACAGCCTTTCCTAAAGCTAAATTGTACAGTTCCTTAGAAGCGCCACTATTCCAGACACCTGGATTATAGCGATCTGCTTCTGTGAAATGTTTATCACCTGTACCTCCGATAATTGTTGTTACATCGCCTTCAACGTCATACACCGGAGTTATTCCTAGCTGCATATTCCGATTAGACGGGCAACCTCCATTTGCAAGCACGAGGTTTACCTTACTAATGGCTTGGTGATGATTTTCGATGTCGGTAACTTCTGGTCCCGGATTGTAAGGATCTTTGACTTCAAAATCTATCCTACAGTTTTTACCAGCCATCAATCTTTCATAAGCATGCCCAATAAGTGCTACGGTCATGATGACATCCGAATCGGTTTTGAAGTCGCTCTTAGCGTTCAAAATACCTTTTTGTTTAACTATTGACATTTGCTCCTAACTTTAAGAAATATCTTTTTTGAGTTTACCAATAGAACCTCTTATCGCATAGGTTTTATTGGTTGGACCATATTCCACTTCATTAATAATCTCCTTCCAGGTTTTGATAAACACGGCAGCTTTTCCAAGAATCCTCACTTGAGTAGCGTCGCCAGGCAGGTAGAGTTTGTGGTCATACCCATTGTTTTTATCTCCAGAATTGAATGATTTTTCTACCAAGTTCCCTTGGTCATTTGTCTCCTTCCATTTAACCTGAAAATTCGTAATACAGCCTGAACCATTTATCATCCTGATGAATCCCGCCGGATGCTCTACGCATTCTGTTTCAATGTAATCTGTCGAAATCGGCATCGCAGCAAATTGATGATCTTTCAAAAAATTGACTGTATAAGATATTGGATAAGCAGGATTTTTTTCTGTAAACTTTATACCATTTTTAATGATTTTGGGTATTTCATTAAAACCATCTGGGCTAAAAATATCAGCTGCAACTTCTGCACCACCTCCCAAAACCAAAACAGTTACAGATGAGTTGTCTGCGATTTGTTTGTATTTGTTTTTAGAACTTGTATCAAATTCGGTTCCTCCACTGGTAATCATCTTTAAGGTATTCTCTAAGTCGAGTTTAGACGAACTGCTTTTAGTGTCCATTCGCATCAAAATAATGCGACCATAGTCTACCGACTTCACGTATGCAGGAGGATTTTGAGCGTTAGTGGCTCGTTGAACATCCTCAACCTTTACGTCATCTGTAAAAACCGAAGAAGGCTCGTTGGGTAAATCGATTGTAACCGTGTAATAAATTTGTTTAAAAAAAGCCACCACGGTTGATTCGCTACTTTTCTTTTCATAGTTCAAGTGATTTTTGATCTCATTGCTGGCCCATTTTACATTGAAACCAAGATCTGTAGATAGCTGCGAGGTTGAGTGTGCTTTTTTTATTTCCTTGCTCATTCTTGCAGAAATATCTTGCCCGGTAGCCCCAACAGTTTTTTTCCAATCGCTGATTAGATTGTCAATTGCACTTTCTACTGAAGAATTTTTAGGATTTTCTACAACCTGAACACCTTTGTAATTTGGCAAATCTACTCTTAACGTTAACGGGGCTCTTGATAAAGTTATTGCTTGAGGTTTACCCTCTGCCAGATCCCGATTAGCCAACAGCAGCGCACCCGGAAAAATAACTCCATTTGCAGGAGAAAGAATGGAAACCTCCTTAAATTCAGTACTTATTTTCTTTTCTGTATTGGTACAGATAATCACACTTTTATCCGTCTTGGTAAGACCGGGCAAAGCTTTTGGATGATTAATATCGGCGCTGCTCAAAAGCTCACGATAGTCGTAAACGAGGCTCTTTACATAGTGGTCAATTTCCTGATTTTTCATAGTTTTAGATGTTTAAGTGATTTAATGTATTCGATAATTATTGCTTAATTTGATAAATGCTTTGATCAGAAACCTTTGCCCAGCTGTGGTTGCTGATTTTATTGGTTGCCAAGGCATTAAATTTGGCTTCCAAACAAGCGATCCAGTTCGATTCTGAATTTACTTCGTAGGCACGCGTAATGAGGTTTTGCTCCGCAAATTTTGGAACAATCTTCTTCCATATCGCCTTGTTAGATTGAAAAATATGAAAATTAAAAAACACAATATTGCCATCTGAAGGTGGCGTTAGCGTTGGATCATTATCAGGTAAATCCATGTCGCTAAAACAATACCGATTATCAAGAAGTTGTTCTTTAGAATAGCGCGACTTCCAATCCTTGTTTCCACTCAAACAAAAAATAAATTTTCCTCTCATCGCCTCGATGCTTGGCCAACCCTCTGTTTTGATATACGTACAAAGGGAATTTTCATATGGATAATCAGCCTGAACTACGTCTTTAGGTTTCATCAAAAGAGATTCGCCGAAATGGCATTTTAGATAAGTATCGATCTGGTGATGAAAATCGGCATAGCCTCCATTGGTACTTTTCACATCAAGAACAACAAGAATAGGATGATGCTCGGGATTCTGCCGATTGAAAATCTGCAATTCAGAAAGATAAAATTTCAAACTTTTACCTAATGGAGGAATAACATGCGGAGAAGTATGAAATACCCTGAAAAAACCTTCATCAATAAACTCGTATTGTTTGTAGTCTGAAGATCTTCGCCAGATATCTAATTCAACCGATAGGCAACCGCAATTTGAAGGAATTTCGGGTTTAAACGTAAGTTGTTGAGCTAAATCTTCCTTCCGTTCGTATGCATTGTGGGAGGCCTTAAATTGAATATCTCCGTAAGTGGCCTGATTTAGTAAATTCGAGCTGTTCATCTTTTTTTCTTCAAAAGTAGAGTCAACCAAAATGTATGGCGTTACCATTAATGCATTATTATTTACCCGAAAAGCAGTATTATTGCACAACAACCATTGGCTATATTCACAATCCCTTTATGACTACAAACCAAATTTTATATGGAATCTCCGTTGATTATTGAAGAACTAAAAGATTATAGTTTTGAAAGCATAACCAGGCTCAATTGCGAAGATGACCTGCTCCGATTTAAAGCACCGGTTTTAGGTGAGTGCTTTACCGCAACTATCCCAATGATGCCGGGTGTTTTACTGGTTTCTTTTGCCGGTAAACCAGAACAGTCTTATCAATTGCGCTATAGTCAATATTTTCATGGCAAAGTTTTGATTAGTTTGGTACTTGCCGGCGAGGCAACGCACAGCCTCGAAAACAATTTTCGGGCGAAACTCAACAAAAACCAATCTTTTATTTATGACGTGAATCAAGATCGGACACTGATTAGTTACCGACAAAGTAAAAGGTTTGAAGTAGCGTCATTGGTTTTCGACCCGGAAGTATTCAACACTTGTCTGGACAAGTTTTTCGATCGAGGACAGAAAAAGGAGAAACAATTGTGCATCAACGCAATATTTTCAAATACACAACCCGGACAATTATTCCACATCAACAACGAAATTAAGGTTATCGTACAACAAATACTTAAATGCAGGTTGAAAAGAAATTTCAGACGTGTTTTCTTAGAATGTAAACTTTATGAGATGCTTGCACATTATTTTCAAGCGGTAGCAGAACCCAAATCAAAAGAAATTGTTTTTTCTGCTGAGGATATTCAAAAAATGCAAGAGATACGGCGTTTGTTGGCGAGTGAAAATCCCACTGAAATATCAATAGAAGGATTATGTCGTTCGTTTGGCCTCAACCGGTTCAAACTCACAACGGGCTTCCAAAGTTTGTTTAATATATCTGTAATTAAATTTTATCGGCAGGAACTGTTAAAACGTGCATATAATGATTTGCAAGAAAAAAAACATACTATAAATGAACTATCACATCAATATGGATACAACAACTCTGCGGCATTTTCCAGAGCTTTTTTCAACGAATTTGGGATCCGACCGAGTGAGCTGATCCACAATCACCGATTGGGATAACTTTATTCTGACTTTAGTTTTAGAAAAGCAATCATCAGCCTATTGCCGTCATAATTTCTCCGTACAACAATCCGCTTCCACCGCCATAGTGTTGAATAATTTTTAAACCTGGCTGGATTTCTTGCAAATTGTTTCGCAAAGCGGATTCGCATTCGGTACCGATTCCATTTCCAAGTAAAACCAAATCCATCTTTTGTGCTTTACAGGCCTCAAGTGCCTCTTCATCGCTGCACACACAAATACCTTTCCACTCCGGCCGGTTATTTAGCAAACGGTTCATTACAACTGTAATTTCGGTATCGCGACCGATGTAAAGTATATTGATTTGCATAGCTTTATCCTTAAAAAAGCTTATTGAATTTACCGAAACAAGCATTGCCCGGCAAATTCAATAAGCAATCGTTTTAAATATTTAATCCAATTCCATTGGCACATCCATTAACAACACTTCTGCATCTGCAGAATTTGCTTTGAATGAAATGCTGTCTGCATCCCAAATACCAATGGCATCGCGGGTGTTTAAAGTCTGCCCGTTTATAGTTACTTCGCCACCAATAACGAAAGCATAAACGCCGTTTCCGGCTTTTTTAATCTTGTATTCGGTTTCGAAACCTGCATCAAATTTTCCAATTGAAAACCAGGCGTCCTGATGAATCCATACGTTATCATCATTGGCATCTGGTGATAAAATCTGCTGAAAATTATTTTGGCGGTCGGCAACATTCAGCGCTCTCTGATCGTATCTTGGCGTAACATTTTTCTTGTTCGGGAACAACCAGATTTGTAAGAGATTTAACTGAACATCGGCCTCTGCATTAAATTCACTATGACTTACACCTGTTCCGGCGCTCATCACCTGGATTTCACCGTTTTTTATCACCGCAGAATTACCCATACTGTCCTTGTGCGCAATTGCACCTGCTAAAGGAATGGTAATAATCTCCATATTATCGTGAGGATGTGCACCAAAGCCCATACCTCCGTCAATTAAATCATCATTCAAAACCCTGAGTACACCAAAGTGCATTCTTTCCGGATTGTAATAGTTGGCGAAACTGAATGAGTGGTGTGCATTCAACCAACCATGATTGGCATGACCTCTGGTGTTTGCATTGTGCAAAATAAACTGTGACATAAATTTCCTTTCTTATTTATACCACAAATGTACATGCACAGACTGGCCTGCACATTGACCTAAGATAAGTAATAGATCTGATCCTGAAAATTGTATTGGTCTGCTATTTGCTGCAAAAGTATATCACACCTATTAAAACGCAACTCTATGAAACGTGGCTTTATTATTTTCTGGATGCTGTACATGTTATTTTTCGCCGTGCCTTTCCCAATGATTCTGTATTACAATATTAATCAGGCAGATGACATTCAGGCTTTACAAGAGAAATCACCAGCATTTGCATTATTTTTTTTATTGGTTTCCGTGCTGTTCTGGTTAATTTTATTAACTGGTTACTTCAAAAAATGGATTCTGACAACGTTCATCATGAAGCGTAATATTGCCAAAATATTGGAACAGGGACATAAACGACAGGCGAGAATCATCCATGCAACTGAAATTCCCGACAAAACCAAACCATCAAACATTTACGAGCTTACACTTGAATTTAAAAACCTCGTTGACGAGAAAATTCTACATAAATTAATTGTAAAAGATTCAAAACCATTTGAAAGGCGTTTTGAAACCGGAAAAACTGTAGAAATTTTCATCTCTGCAGATCTGAATAAACAGCCATATATTGCAATGGCAGACTCGAAAACTAGTATTCGCAGAACCTATATTGTGCTTATCTTTTTGGGTTGGCTTTTGCTTTGCATCGCGATAGCAGCTTATTATGTCTATGCATACAAATCAGAAAGTTTGGGTTACGGCTGGCGCTTTTTAAGCCTCGGCCATCCATTGTTGGTTTGTCCGGCTACATTACTTTTGTACAAAGCGATTATAAATTTATTGTTCCGAAAATTTGGCGGAATGGCAAAAGCGCCAAAAATTAAATTTAAGGGCCGCAGAACGCAAGCTAAATTAATTGTCGCGAACCAGACCGGTACTTTTGTTAATGAACAACCTATGATTCGTTTCGAATTGGAATACACAGACGATTCCGGAAAAATTTACCGGCAAAGCCTGAAGAAAATTGTAAATCTGCTTAATCTCTATAGCATAAAACAGGAAACCGTAGATATTTTTTACCTTAAGGATGATCCTCAACAAATTGCCTTCACCACCGATTTGAATGATGTAATATGAAAACACACAAGATATACGCGTCCATTTTTGCTTTTTGTCTAATGATCTCTGCCTGCACTCAGGTAAGCAAGAGTATAAAGGAAACTTTTAATGCAACCGATAGTGTTGCAAACCAAAAATCTGACAAAACAGAGAGCACAATACAAGTGGTTACAGAAACCACCGTAGAGACACATTCTGCAACAAACCATGAGCAACCTATTCATTTGCTTCAGCAGCCAAATAAATTACTTGCGGCAGAGCAAGCTTTAAAGCAACTGCCGCAATACAAAAACAAAGAGATTTTCATTTATGAGACGATTCATTTCTATGACAATGGAAGAATTAACGTTACTTTACGCCATCCCACCAGCCCAAAATATATAGACAGTTACGAATACATTAAGGGTAAATGGTCTGCGCCAAAACCAAAACAAATGTCTGTACGTGATGATATTGAAGGCAAATTGATTTCTCTAGATCAACTGCATTTTATCGACGCAGCAAAAGTAGCAGCCATTTACAATCAGAAATCAAGCGAAGTAGAAGGGGCCAAACCAGCTACAAGTATCTATGCTTTTGTTAATGATGGTAATTTTAAATGGTATCCGCGCAGCATTTCTGGCAGCCGCGAACGCTATTCAATCGAATTTAATATGGACGGAAGCCTGAAAAGTTTTTCTCAGGACTAGTGCTTAGTATTTCCTTCCATTGAAAATCGATCTATTAAAAGTTAAAATTAAAAATGCATTCAGGATTCTATCTAAAGAAATTTTCCGGACCAACAACTTTACGTTCTCCCGTATTTACACTGTAATTTAATTCTAATGTATACCCACCTCCACCTTCCAGAAACAGAAGTTCAAATGGATGATAGCCTTTTTTCAATGCAATCTGAGCCGATTTTTCTATTGCAAAATGCATTCCGTCATTATCGACTAAAATTTCATTGTGCATTTTTAACACACTTCCGTCATCAGATCGCAGATAAAACGAATATATAGCATCTTCAGGCGCATAAAAATATCCCGTATGTTTTGTTGCAAAACTTGGTGCAGTATCTTTTACCGGAATTTCTATCGCAGAAGTCGATCCCTTAAATGTTCTCTCCGCCTCGTTAATTAAAGCGACCTTAGTATATGCCTTCGGATAATAGCTAAAATCTAAACCTTTCTTGGGCGCCTTAATCTCAACAGCTGCCAAATAAGGTGTTTTTTTATAATTAATGGTGTAGACGTCGCCGTGTTTGTTTTCTTTTGAAAAAACAGCAGCCTTAATTTGCTGGCTTTTTAAAATTGGCAATGCACCCGAATAAACCGCAGACTGAATCGTTGGGTTGCTTCCATCTGTTGTGTAGCGAATTAATGTGCCTTGTAAAGGATTTTGAATCTTTAATTCCGTTTGATTTACGAAGACATTATTTTCCGTAAAACCAGACAAATCCGGAAAACGGTAATTAATCTTTTGCGCATCAAGCGATGCGTATTGTTTATTTACGCGTTGCTGAAAATTGCTGAAATCAGTTTTAGTTCCCCATAAAACTTCGGCCATAGAAAACAAACGCGGGAAAAGCATATATTCCAATCGCTGTTCTGAAGGGATGGATTCTGTCCAGATGTTTGCTTGTCCGCCGAGTACATATTTTTGTTCTTCTTTTGAAAGATTAAAACCAACAGGATCGAAACCATAAACCTTTTTCAGTGAATGAGCATCTTGCTGTGCATCAAAATAACAGAACTCGCCCGGCGTCATAATTAAATCATTGTGTTTTTCTGCGGCGTGTTTCGGCGCGTCAGGAATCCAGGTCCTCCAATACATCATGGTTGCGGTGGGCGATACACCTCCATCCAAAATTTCATCCCAGCCAATTAACTTTTTTCCAATGCTATTGAAATACTTTTCCATTCGCTTTACAAAATAGCTCTGAATTTCATCAATACTTTTTAAGCCCTCGCGTTTCATTAATTCTTCGCATGCCGGGATATTCTTCCAACTGCTTTTTTCTACTTCGTCGGCACCCAAATGAATATATTTTGATGGAAACAGATCTGCAATTTCTTTAAAAACATTCTCTGCAAACTCGAAAGTGGTTTCTTTACAAGGGCAAATTGGATCGGTGAAATTTTTGCCCTGTTGGATTTCTCCTGTCGAAGTAAGCCAAGGGAATTGTTTGGTTGCTGCCTGCATGTGTCCCGGCATATCAATTTCCGGAATAATTTCTATTCCTTTAGTTTGCGCATAGCGGATAAATGCCTTAACTTCTTGCTGAGTATAAAACCCACCATACATTTTTTCGCCGTTAATGGTTTTGAAATGTTTCTCCGGAAGATTAAAATCAGGATTTGTTTCGGCCTTTTTAAGGCACATAGAATCTTGATTATTCATTTTCCGCCAGGCACCAACTTCGGTTAGTTCCGGATATTTCTTGATTTCTATTCTCCACCCCTGATCGTCTGTTAAATGCCAATGAAATTTATTGAATTTGTATTGCGCCATACGATCAATGAATTTATGAAGATAATCCATATCGAAAAAATGCCTGGACACATCCAGGTGAACGCCACGCCACGCAAATTTCGGCGCGTCGCTAATGTCTGCAGCTTGAATAGTTAAAGGCTTTATCGGCTTAAATACCGATTCGCCAGCAAGCTGCTTCAACGTTGATACGGCCCAAAAAGCACCCAATTTATCGTTTGCATACACCACGATAGTTTTATCGTCTACATGAAGCCTGTACGCTTCTGGCTTCAACGCTTTATCTCTTACGAACGAAATTTTGTTGCTGATTTTACTGCGTTCACGTGACTTTTTTATTTGATTCAATTCGCGAAGTGCAATCGTAAATGTGCTATCAGTATTCGCCACAATTGATGTACCTTCAGACAAGATAAAAGCTCCCTGAAGTAGCGTGAGCTTTTGCGGTTGCGGAATAATTGAAATTACTTGCTGACTGAATACAGTGTGTGATGCACATAAGATTAATGCAGCGGTTACAGCTTTTAAACAATAGATCTTTTTCATTAACAGGGTTGGTTCGTTGCTTACGATTTGTAAACTTATTCATTTCGGTCTGTGTTTTCAAACGCTAAATCCACAAAACTCACTACCGATTTAAGATAGTTCTCACAGTGTTAATTAAAAAAGATAGCCGATCTGCGGGAGAAAAAAAAATAAAAGTCCGAAGCATTGCATACTTCGGACTTTCATCAATTCTTTAATCAGGAATTTAATTAGGCCAGTGCCTGTTCTATATCCGCAAGAATATCATTAATATGTTCCAAACCAATAGATAGGCGAATAGATCCTTGTTCAATTCCAACCTCATTGCGTTGCTCTTCTGTAAGTTTGCTGTGTGTGCTGGTTGCCGGATGTGTAGCAATAGAGCGCGTATCGGCTAAATTTGCAGAAATTGAAAACAATTGTAAGCGGTCTAGAAATGCTCTTGCGCCTTCAATTCCGCCATCTACAACTACAGTGACAATTCCTCCACCTTGTTTCATTTGTTTTTTCGCAATCTCAAATTGAGGATGAGAAGGCAGAAACGGGTATTTTACAAGTTTAATTTTAGGATGTTTTTCCAGGTATTCGGCAACTTTCAAAGCACTTTCGCAATGGCGATCCATGCGTACAGCTAATGTTTCCAAACTTTTTGAGAGTATCCAGGCATTAAAAGGCGATAATGCTGGTCCGCTGTGACGTGCAAAACCAACCACTTCAGCAATCAGATCTTTTCTGCCCAAAATAATACCGCCCAACACGCGGCCCTGGCCATCTATATATTTTGTAGCGGAATGAATGGAAATATGTGCGCCAAGTTTAATGGGTTGTTGCAAATAAGGCGTGGCAAAACAATTGTCTACCACCAACAACTGAGAATGCTTTTTAGCTAAATTGCCCAAGAATTCCAAATCAATAATATCAATTCCTGGATTCGAAGGCGTTTCTACAAAAATCATTTTCGTATTGGGTTTAATTAAACCTTCCCAATCTTGTGGTTTATCCAAATCAGCATAATCAAACGTTACGCCCCATTTAGAAAATACATTTGTTAGTAGTTGGTGTGTAGACCCGAAAACCGATCTGCTCGAAACTATATGATCGCCTGCTTTTAAAAACGCACCGAAAGTGGTAAAAATGGCGGCCATTCCGGTTGCGGTGGCAAAGCCATCTTCTGCACCTTCTAAAAGGCACATTTTTTCTATAAATTCTGAAGTATTAGGATTTGAATAGCGGCTATACACATTTCCTTCTTTCTCGTTCGCAAACAAAGCCCGCATTTCTTCTGCATCATCAAATTTGTAACTCGATGTTAGATAAATTGGTGCAGAATGCTCTTTGTGTGAACTACGTTCTGTTTGGGTGCGTATTGCTATGGTTTCAAAATTTTCGGATTTCATTGTTGTTGGTATCAAGATTGAGTATCAAGTATCAAGAATAGCGTATCGAGCATCAAGAACTTCATCTTGCTACCCTTTACGTTTTACTTGTTGCTATTTATAGTATAAGTGAAGTTAATTTTTGCCGATCGGCCCAAAATATTGGAAACCGAGCAATATTTATCGAATGTCATAGACAATGCACGCTCAACTTTAGCTGGGTTCAAATTGCCTGTCAAATCGAAATGAATATTAATTACATCAAAAATAGGCGGCATTTCTTCATCCTTTCTCGAGGCGTTAATCGCGATTTTAATATCTTCCAGCGGTTCTTTCTGTTTGGTTAAAACATTTACCATATCAATCCCACTGCAGCCACCTAAGCCTACAAGAAGCATTTCCATAGGCCTGAAACCTTTTCCTTCGCCGCCAATAGCAGCTTTAGCATCCAATTCTACAGTGAACCCACTTTCATTTTCTGCTTCAAAATTAAATTTTCCGCTTTTACGGATCAGATTAATGTTCATGTTATTCGTATTGAGTATGAGGTAGCAAGTATCAAGACGCAATTGCTGTAGTCTTTCAGCTTTAACCTTTACCCTTTTTTAAATGTTATAATAAACTAAATTGTCTTTTTCCAGTTCTGGCAGTTTAACGGCGTGGTCAAACAATGCAAATACCGACGATCCACTGCCACTCATAAGTGAAAATACAGCGCCTGCATCGTATAAACTGGTTTTTATTTGATGAATTTCGGGATATTTTACGAAAACAGAATTTTCGAAATCGTTGATAACCTTATTTTTCCATGTTGTTGCCGGCAAATGTAAGATTTCTTTCAGGCTTTGCAAAGGCTTTTGCGGTTTTACATGTGCATAAGCGTCGGCTGTGCTTACATGAATTGCTGGTTTTACCAAAACCTTATAATAGATTGACAAATCTACTGCGTAATCTTCAAACTCATCTCCTTTATTATAAGCATAAACCGGTTTGTTTTGGATGAAAAATGCACAGTCTGCGCCAAGCTTTCGCGCGTAATCTTCCATCTGAACATTTGAAAGGCCCAGTTCAAATTTTGAATTCAGTAATTTGATCAAAAAAGCACAATCTGCAGAACCTCCGCCAAGTCCGGCACCAACCGGGATATTTTTCAGCAAATGAATTTCCTGCGGTGGAAGATTAAAATCCTTTTTCAACAGATTATAGGCGCGAATACACAAATTATCATTAGAATCGCCGGGAATTTCGATACCATGAATCTTGCAAGAAGTTGAAGTGCCATCTATAATTTCTACCGAATCGTGAATATTAATCGGAAAAAATACAGTTTCCAGATTGTGGTAACCATCAGCACGTTTTTCGGTGATGTTGAGGCCTAAATTTATTTTTGCGTTTGGAAAAGATAACATTGCAGTATGAAGTAGGTCGTCTAAAATTGTTAGTCTAAATTGCCGAACTGGCAACAGAATCAAGCTACAAACATACAAAAGTGTTTTTACCGAAATCAATTTCTTATCACTCGTCCATCATTTTGAGGCGCACGTTCAGCGCCTTTGTTAATGTTGGCACCCGTCTTCCGCTTTTACGCTTCGCTGCGTCATAAAAATTCCTCGCTGCAGGGTAACGCTGCTGCCGGGGCTATGAACGTAACTTCTGCAACTATTGACGGTTTACCGATCGGCCTAAACCTGATTGAAATGGAAAGCCCGCAAGCGAGGTACGAGTGCGGACTTGAAATGAAAAGCAGGACTTCAGAAACCATTGACACTGAACCCAGAGTTTTCAAAAAATCATTCTAATGTTAGTAAACATCTGGTGTGCATAAAAAAGAACATTACCAAATAATAAAATTCAGATATTTGTAGCGTATGAAACAATATTTAGATTTAATGCAGCATGTGCTGGATAATGGCACACAAAAACATGACCGTACCGGAACTGGCACCATTAGTGTTTTCGGTCATCAAATGCGTTTTAACCTTCAGGAAGGTTTTCCAATGGTTACTACCAAAAAGCTGCATTTAAAATCAATAATTCATGAACTGATCTGGTTTCTGACGGGTGATACCAATATCAAATACCTTAAAGATAATGGTGTACGCATTTGGGATGAATGGGCAGATGCCGATGGCAATCTCGGCCCGGTTTATGGTTCGCAATGGAGAAGCTGGCCAACGCCTGATGGAAAACATATTGACCAGATTACAAATATTATTAATACCATAAAAAACAATCCAGATTCGAGGCGAATTATTGTATCGGCATGGAATGTTGCAGAAATTGAACACATGGCTTTACCGCCTTGCCATGCTTTTTTCCAGTTTTATGTTGCCGATGGAAAATTAAGCTGTCAATTGTACCAACGCAGTGCAGATATTTTTCTTGGTGTTCCTTTCAATATTGCTTCTTACGCTTTATTGACGATGATGGTTGCACAAGTTTGCGGCTTACAACCCGGCGATTTCATTCATACTTTGGGCGATGCGCATTTATATAACAATCATATTGAACAAGCTAACCTTCAGTTGAGCCGTGCGCCAAAACCAATGCCTGTAATGAAAATTAACCCTGATGTAAAAAGTATATTCGACTTTAAATTTGAAGATTTCACATTAGAAAACTACGAAGCGCATCCGCATATTAAGGGCGTGGTGGCGGTCTAGTTTAGCCATTGGTTCATTGGTTATTCGTTCACTAGCTCATTGGTTATCTGTTTAGTGGTTCAATGCATTAATAGCTAATAAAAGTTACTTTACTTGTATATATAACTAAATTCAGTAAAAATCATCTCTTGTAATTACATGTATTAAAACATCATAATTATGAGTTACAACAGAATCGAGGATTTGGAAGTTTACAAAATTGCTGAAGACTTATCTAATGAAATTTGGGACATTACAAGCCAATTGGATTTTTTCGCAAAAGATACCGTTGGCAAACAAGTTTGTAGAGCTGCAGATTCTATAAGTGCAAACATCGCCGAGGGTTACGGACGATTTCATTTCAAGGAAAACAAAAACTTCTGTTATTAAAGCCGAGGTTCTGTTTTAGAAACGAAGTCCTTTTTGAGAAAAATGAAACATAGAAACTTAGTATCAGAAGAACATTATAATAGACTTTTCCAGCAATTGGAGTTAATACACATCAAACTTAATGCTTACATTAAATACATTGGATCGGCTTCATCAAGTGGGCAATTATAGCTTTCTGACAATTTATTTGCGATGCATCGGTAAATAGGAAACTCTATACTAATGACAAATGAACTAATGACCAGTAAATGAATATACCAATGAACAATGAACTAAAAAACCTTTGCATTGCCGTCGCCGTGGGCGAAAACCTTGCAATAGGCAAAAACAATCAGCTGTTGTGGCACATGCCGGCAGACTTAAAATTCTTTAAACAAACCACGTCTGGGCATACTGTTATTATGGGACGCAAAACTTTTGATTCTGTTGGACGGCCCTTACCAAACAGAAGAAATATTGTGATTACCCGAGATAAAAGCTTGAGTATTGAAAATGTTGAAGTTGTGCATAGTTTGGATGAGGCATTGAACTTAACTAAAGATGAAGAAAAAGTTTTTATTGTAGGTGGGGCAGAAATTTATCGCCAGGCTCTGCCAAAAACAGATTTATTGTATCTAACAACCATTCATCACGACTTTGATGCGGACACTTTTTTCCCCTCATTTAACAGATCGGACTGGGAAACAATAAGTACCGATGCGCATAAAGCCGACGAAAAGAACAAATATGACTACACTTTTGAGGTATTGAAACGAATTGGTTTACAGTAATGTATACAAGTGGGTTTTATTTTTGAGAACATCAACACAATCACTTGTTAAAAACACAGGCCAAAGACAAACAGCTTTAAATAGCGCCTCAGTTCTTGCCAGTTAAACCCGATATACGTAGGAAGCCCAAACTTTTTCTGTTTGGCTTGTAACATTAGCGGGACGAAACCTCCACCAAAACCCACCGGTTTTGGTTTTTCAACCTATTTTAACCACTAAACAGGCAGATAGAAAGAGATTGTGCATAAAGCAGACATACTTTGCTGCGAGATAAAAATTTATCTTAATAAATTATCAATTAAGGGGTTCTATAATTTAAAAATTTAATTAGATTTGCCGACTTGTTAAAAAACAGCGAAAGACAAATTATTTTAAACAAAAAATGCAAGGAAAAGGTTTTATTAAGTTTATAGCGATAGTATTGGCTATCGTTTGTGCGTATGCACTTTCTTTCACTCTGGTTGCATCCAAGGTGGAAAAAGACGCAAAAAACTCTGCGAAAGGTGATTTAGCCAAAGAAAAGGCTTATTTAGATTCAATGGGAACCGTAGAAGTTTACCCGCTTTTGGGTTTTACTTACGATGCCGTTAAATCAAAAGAAATTAATTTAGGTCTTGACTTAAAAGGCGGTATGAACGTAACGATGGAAATATCGTTATCGGAATTGGTAAAATCGTTGGCTGGAAATCCAACTGATGCCAATTTCAATCAAGCTGTTCAAAATGCGCAAACCCAATTAAATGCCGGTGGTAAAGATTACATCAAATTATTTGTAAATGAGTTTGAGAAATTAAGCCCTGGAGTAAAACTTGCAGATTATTTTTCTAATCAAGATAACGCATCTCAATTAAAAGCAAATGCAAGCAACGGCGACGTTCAAAACTTCTTGGAAAAAGAAGCAACAAGCGCAATTGACCGTTCATTCTTTATTTTACGTTCTCGTATTGATGGTTTCGGAGTTGTAAGTCCGAACATGCAAAAACAAGAAGGTAGCAACCGTATTTTAATTGAAATGCCGGGTGTTCAAGATAAAGAGCGTGTTTCTAAATTACTTCAAGGTTCTGCAGAATTGCAATTCTGGCAAGTATACCAGGTACAGGAAGTGTATCCATTGTTAGAAAACATCAACAAAACTTTAGCAGCTACTTTAAAAACGGCTAAACCTGCTGCTGCAACAACAGCTACAGATACAACGGCTAAAGCCGCTTCTGGCAGCAAGCTTGCTGGTTTAGAGAAAAGCGCAACTAAAGATACTGCAGCTAAAGACAGTAAGCTTGCCGGTTTAGGTAAGAAAGATTCTACTGCTTTGCAGGCAGAATTTACTAAAAGCAATCCATTGTATAGTGTATTGAGTTTGCCAATTTACCAAGGCGAAAACGGTCAGCAACAATTAATGCCGGGTGCAGTTGTTGGTTTGGCTATGCAGAAAGATACTTCAAAAGTAAATGCATATTTCAAGTTGCCTGAAGTTGCTGCTGCAATTCCATCGACAATGAAATTTATGTGGAGCGTTAAACCTAGAGAAGGTTCTAAAGTATTCGAGCTTTATGCAATTAAAGCAACGAGTGCAGATGGTAAACCAGATTTAGGTGGCGATGCAATCAGCGATTCTCGTGCAGATTTCGATCAGCACAACAAACCAGAAGTAACCATGTACATGACCAGCGAGGGTGCTGCGAAATGGAAAAAAATAACTGCGGAAGCTTCTTCAGATGCTACGAATAAAAAAGCAATTGCAATTGTTTTAGATAATCAGGTGTATTCTGCACCAACAGTACAGAACGAGATTCCTAACGGTATCTCTTCGATCTCTGGTAGCTTTACACAAGAAGACACTAAAGATTTAGCAAACATTTTAAAAGCGGGTAAATTGCCTGCGCCTGCACGTATTGCCGGAAGTTACATTGTTGGCCCTACTTTGGGTGCACAAGCCATTCACGATGGTTTAATCTCTTTCGTAATCGCCTTTATCGTAATCTTGGTTTTCATGGCCTTGTATTACCACCGTGCAGGTTGGGTTGCCAACTTCGCTTTATTGCTAAACTTGTTTTTCATTATCGGAATCTTAGTTTCCCTGGGCGCGGTATTAACGTTGCCTGGTATTGCCGGTATCGTATTAACGATTGGTTTATCGGTAGATGCAAACATTCTTATTTTTGAACGTGTACGTGAAGAACTTGCGCATGGCAAAACAACTGCTGCCGCAATTAAAGAAGGTTTTAAACATGCTATGCCTTCAATCATTGACTCCAACGTTACATTGTTCATTTTAGGAGCAATTCTATACTTCTTTGGTAGCGGCCCGGTTCAAGGTTTCGCAACTACTTTGTGTATTGGTATCTTATCTTCATTATTCGCAGCTGTTGCTATTTCAAGAGTTGTTTTCGAATCAATGTTGAACCGTAAAGTTGAGATCAGTTTTGACAATAGCTTAACCCGTAATGCATTCAAAAATCTTGCCTTCAACTTTGTTGGTCGTCGTAAAATCTATTACATTATCTCTACCGTAATTATTGTTGCCGGTATCGGAATGTATTTCAAAAACGGTGGTTTAAACTTAGGTGTAGATTTTAAAGGTGGAAGAACTTTCCTTGTACATTTCGATAAAGGTGTGAACACCGAAGATTTAAAATCGCAGTTAAGCCCGGCATTTGGAAATGAAACACCAGAGGTTAAAACTGCAGGAGAAGACAGTCAGGTTAAAATTACGACAACTTTCCATATTGAAGATCAAAATCCTGCTACAGATAAAGTAGTAGAAGATGCCTTGAAAACCGGCTTAAACACTACAGGTTCTAAATACGAGATTGTAAGTTCACAGAAAGTTACACCAATCATTGCTAGTGATATTGTAAACGGTGCATTCTACGCAGTGTTGGTATCATGTTTATTCATGTTTATCTACATCGTTGTACGATTCAAAAAATGGCAATATGGTTTGGGTGCTGTAATTGCCCTGTTCCATGACGTTTTAATGGTTCTATCATTCTATACTATTCTGGATGGAATTATGCCTTTCTCTTTAGAGATTGGACAAGATTTTATCGCAGCGATCTTAACCGTTATGGGTTATACGATGACAGAAACCGTAGTAGTATTTGACCGTATTCGCGAGCGTTTAAAAGAAGCTGGTAAAGAAGAATTACATGGCGAAGAACGCAATCACTTAATCAACTTTGCATTAAACAGTACGTTGAGCCGTACCATCTTAACTTCATTAACCGTATTCTTCGTATTGTTGGTGATCTTTATTTTCGGTGGTGATAGCATCCGCGGATTTATTTTCGCCTTGTTAATCGGCCGTATTATTGGCACTTACTCTTCATTGTGTATCTCTACCCCTATCGTAATCGATTTGGGAAGTTCAGAAGAGAAGAAAAAATAATAAATCCAACACGGATTTTTAAAAAGCGTTTCGGTTATACCGAAACGCTTTTTTTGTTTACAGTCTGGTTAACAGTCATTCAGAAAAATGATCCTTCTCAAACTTCACAAAACCTTTGCTTCTTTTCCCTTTTAGTGCCTTAAATACGCAAAAAGTAAACCATTTGCACATCATTTTGTTACATTTGCACAAGATAAAACCCAAAAATAATGGATTTACAACTTCCCAAAAGTGAATACCCTAGAGTCGTGATTGTTGGTGGTGGTTTCGGAGGTATTGAGTTAGCTAAAAGATTAAAAAACAAGCCATTCCAGGTAGTTATGTTGGATAAACACAACTATCACACATTTCAGCCCCTACTTTATCAGGTAGCAACAGGAGGTTTGGAACCAGATTCCATCGCTTTTCCACTTCGTAAAATATTTAAAGGACAGGATAATTTCATCTTCCGCGTAACTAAAGTAACTAAAGTTGTTGCTGAAGGTAATTATGTAATGACTGATATTGGTAACATCAGCTACGATCATCTGGTTATAGCAACTGGCTCTACCAGTAATTTTTTCGGAAATGCCGAAATTGAAGCCAATGCAATGCCGATGAAATCAATACCCGAAGCTTTGGATTTAAGAAGTCTGATTCTTCAGAATTTCGAAAAATCACTGATCGAAAAAGACGCAAATAAGAAAAGTGCCCTGTTAAACTTTGTTGTAGTTGGCGGCGGGCCAACTGGTGTGGAAACAGCAGGTGCAATTGCAGAGCTAAAAAAACATGTAATACCGAACGACTATAAAGAACTGGATTTAAACCGCGTAAACATTTATCTGGTAGAAGGTGCACCAAATTTATTGGGCCCAATGTCTCCACAAGCGCAAAAAAAAGCGAGGGAATTTCTGATTAAGATGGGTGTAAAAGTGATGAACAATGTGTTGGTGCAGAGTTATGACGGGATGACATTAAGCATTAAAGATCAGGAACCAATCTTGACCTCATCTGTGATCTGGAGCGCTGGCGTTAAAGGTGAGGTATTACCTGGCCTAGATCTGGCTGAAGTTGTTCGCGGTGGCCGCTTAAAAGCAGATGTACAAAATCGAGTTGTTGGCTATCAGAATATCTACGCCATTGGCGATGTTGCCGCGATTATTACGGATGAAACACCAAACGGACATCCGGGTGTTGCTCCGGCTGCAATTCAGCAGGGACATCAACTTGCAAAAAATCTGATTCTAATGACCGAGAACAAACCTTTAGAGGAATTTAAGTATTTTGACAAAGGATCTATGGCTACTGTTGGTAGAAATAAAGCAGTTGTTGATGTTGGCAAGATCCGTTTTCAAGGTGTATTTGCATGGTTTACCTGGATGTTTGTACACTTAATGACGCTGGTTGGATTCAGAAACAAAATTATTGTTTTCGTAAACTGGATCTGGAGTTACTTCAGTTATGACCGTGGCGCACGATTAATCATCCGTTCATTCGTTAACGACCGAAGTATTGATTATCGTACAGATACACCAAATAAAGAAGTTAAGGGGTAATTTCTACCTTCAAGCATAAAGCAACGGTTCTACACTGTTGCTTTTTTGTTTAAAGATTTTTTAGCAATTTGCATATAAACACAAAATCATGAGTCAGTCGAAAGTTAAGTTAGTGGAATGTCCGCGAGATGCAATGCAGGGCATTCACCATTTTATCGACACGGATTTAAAAGCTGAATATTTAAATTTACTGCTTCAGGTTGGTTTTGACACCTTAGATTTTGGGAGTTTTGTATCTCCCAAAGCCATTCCGCAAATGGCAGATACTGCGAAAGTATTATCAAAACTCAACCTAACCGATACTAAGTTACTTGCTATTGTAGCCAATATCAGAGGTGCAAATGAGGCCTCAGAACACGAAGAAATTGCTTACTTGGGCTTCCCTTTTTCCATTTCAGAAACCTTTCAGCAACGCAATACCAATTCGAGTATTGCCGAATCTTTAACTACTGTAGATGAGATGTTAAACATTTGTGCACAAACTAATAAAACGGCAGTTGTATATCTATCAATGGGTTTCGGAAATCCTTACGGTGATGACTGGAGCTATGAAATTGTAGAAAAATGGGCAGATATATTGGTGCACAAAGGCGTTCAAGTTTTATCTCTGGCAGATACCGTTGGCATTTCTACACCAGAAAAAATACAATCAATACTGCCAAAACTTATCAACCGTTTTGAAAAAACCGAAATTGGGATTCATTTACATTCTACGCCTAATGAACGATTGGAAAAAATTGAAGCGGCATATAATGTGGGCGTAAAAAGGATTGATAGTGCTTTAAAAGGCTTTGGAGGTTGTCCAATGGCTACTGACGATTTGACCGGCAATATCGCAACAGAAGAAGTCATTTCCTTTTTAGAAGCAAAAGGAGAAAGTCTAAATTTTGATATGGATAAATGGCAGGAAGCAATTAATCTGTCTGGGCGAATATTTGTCTGAGCGTACTAGCAACCGTCATTACGAGGCAGGAAGCAATCCTACTAATTTGGGTTGAAAAAAATGACAAACGCTTTAAGATTGCTTCGTATGACAAAAAAACCGTCATTGCGAGGCACGAAGCAATCCTACTAATTTGGGTTAGAAACAATCCTAACGAACCCTTTAAGATTGCTTCGTGCCTCGCAATGACGATATAATGTCTAGATCCTTTTTACCATTTTATAATGCATAATTCCAGCTTCTTCGAATTGTTCACCTTCAGAAGCAAAACCAAATTTTGCATATAAGCTCGTTGCCTGAAGTTGGGAGTTCAGGTAGATGTATTGTGCGTCTTCGGGTAAATCAGATAAAGCTTCTGCTATCAACGCCCGGCCAACACCAGAACCTCTGAATTCTTTCAGCACAGCGAAACGCTCTAGTTTATAACCCAAATCTGTCTTACGCCATCTGCAGGCGCCACAAGGTTGTCCGTTTTGTGTAGCTAAAAAATGTACAGATTCATCTTCGTGTTCCCATTCCAATTCTGGCGGACAATCTTGCTCATCCACAAAAACGATTTTTCTTATCGCAAATACTTTATCTAGATCTTCCGGATGGATTACTTTTTGAACTTGAAGACTCATTATTTCTGATGTTTAAAATGTTTATTTGTTTTTAATTTCAGCTCGTTCAGCTGGGTGGCTACATCGATTGAATGAGAGCAGTGAATATCAGCCTCTTTTTTAGCTAAAGTAGCCAGTGTAACGTAGAACTTGTGCAATTGATCAAGATCCTTTTCTGTAAGATCTTCTATATCTACCATTCTGTTACTCGCTTTTTCATGAGCGGCTATCAATTCATTCAGTTTAAGCTGAATTGCCTTTCCATCTTTATTTTGGGCTTTCTGAATCAGGAAAACCATTAGAAAAGTAATGATTGTAGTACCGGTGTTAATGACAAGTTGCCAGGTTTCAGAATAATTGAAAATCGGCCCGCTTACCGCCCATACAATTACAATTAGTGTAGCGGAAATGAAAGCAGCTGAACTGCCCGTAAATTTTGTTGCTGCATTTGAAAACCGCTCGAAAAAACTGTTTTTTTTGCTTTCTTTTTTAGACTTCAACATCACATTTTGTTTGCTTAAAGATAATAGAAAAACAAAAAAAAGCGCCATAAGTTTTAATGCTTATGACGCTTTTATGTATTAATAAGATCAAAAATTTCAGATCTGAAAAAACATCAGGAGATCCTGTTCAATTACAATTTATCGTTTACGTTGATACAGTTCAGATCTTCGAAAGCTGTAGTTAAACGCTTAACGAAAGCTTCTTCACCTTTACGCAACCAAACACGTGGATCGTAAAATTTCTTGTTTGGCTTATCATCACCCTCTGGGTTACCAATTTGACCTTGAAGAAATGCTTCGTTCTTTTTATAATATTCTAAAATACCTTCCCAAAATGCCCACTGCATATCTGTATCGATATTCATTTTAATTGCACCATAAGAAATCGCTTCTCTGATTTCTTCCTGAGAAGAACCAGAACCACCGTGGAACACAAAGTTGATTGGTTTCTCTGCTGTTAATGCAAATTTTTCTTTAATAAAATCTTGAGAATTTTTCAAAATTACAGGTTGTAATTTAACATTACCTGGTTTGTAAACGCCGTGTACGTTACCAAAAGCCGCAGCCACGGTAAAGCGAGGAGACACTTTGCTTAGTTCTTCGTATGCGTAAGCTACTTCGCTAGGTTGAGTATACAATTTAGAACTGTCTACATCGCTATTATCTACACCGTCTTCTTCTCCACCAGTAACGCCCAATTCAATCTCAATAGTCATGTCCATTTTAGCCATACGCTCAAGATATTTTGCAGAAATCTCCATGTTTTCTTCAATTGGTTCTTCGGAAAGATCCAACATGTGTGAAGAAAACAACGGTTTTCCAGTTTCAGCAAAGAACTTTTCTCCGTGATCTAAAAGGCCATCAATCCAAGGCAATAATTTTTTTGCAGCGTGGTCTGTATGCAAAACCACAGCAACACCATAATGTTCTGCCAATAAATGTACATGCTTAGCTGCCGATACAGCACCTAAAATGCATGCTTGCAATTTGTCATTATCTAAAGATTTGCCAGCATAAAACTGCGCACCACCATTAGACAATTGAATCATAACAGGCGAATTTACTGCCTTTGCCGTTTCCATAACCGCATTTACCGTGTTGGTTCCGGTGATGTTAACTGCAGGTAGTGCAAACTGGTGTTTCTTTGCCTGTTCAAACAATTCCTGAACGGCATCTCCATAAATTACGCCTTTGTAGCCTTTTAAACTCATTTCTTGTTAATTTTATTAAGTCCGAAGTTATAAAAAAAAATAACATTACACGCTTTTGTAACAACAGAATTATTGCTATAAAACTAAAATAGAGGCCCTTTAGTGTTAAAAACACAATATACATCGTGTACTTTTTACACTAAATAGGTGTAGTTGACTTAAATATTTTTTCGTTTCTTTGCATTCCCGATTCTTTAAAAAATTATATGGCTTGGTTTAAGAGAGAAAAAAAAGGTATCATTACCACAACAGAAGAGAAAAAAGAAGCCCCTGATGGCTTGTGGAATAAATGCCCAAATTGTAAAAAACCCCTACATCAGGCAGAGTTGCAAGAGAACAAATATGTTTGCCACTACTGCGACTATCATTTGAGGGTAGGTTCCAGAGAATATTTTGAAGTTTTATTTGACAATAACCAGTTTAAAGAGCTTTTTGCCGATTTAACTTCTGGAGATCCATTAAACTTCAACGATAACAAACCCTATACAGACCGGATTAAAGAAAGCCAGGCTAAAACAGGCTTGAAAGATGCAATCCGTGCGGCTACCGGAAAAATTGACGGTCAAGATATTGTGATTGCTTGTATGGATTTCGCATTTATTGGCGGCTCTATGGGTTCTGTTGTTGGTGAGAAAATTGCCCGATCTATAGATTATAGCATTAAACATAAAAGGCCATTTCTGATGATTTCAAAATCAGGCGGTGCACGGATGATGGAAGCTGCATTTTCTTTAATGCAAATGGCTAAAACGTCTGCAAAACTCGCACTTTTGAGTCAGGCGAAAGTTCCTTATATTTCTTTACTAACTGATCCAACTACAGGTGGTGTTACTGCTTCTTACGCAATGCTTGGCGACATCAATATTGCTGAACCAGGAGCTTTAATCGGCTTTGCCGGACCAAGAGTAATTAAAGAAACGATTAAGAAAGATCTTCCAAAAGGATTCCAAACGTCAGAATTCGTACTTGAACACGGATTTCTTGATTTTATTGTAGACAGAAGAGCAATGAAAGCCAAATTGGCCGCATTTATAAAAATGCTGGATAATTAATTTTATCGGTTCATTATACATTTAGTTCATTAATCATTTGTTCATTGGTTCATTAGTGCGATTCGCCCATAGAACCAATGGACTTTTTTTTGTTCTTAAATTGTTCATTAGTCATTAGCTCATTAGTTCAATTCGCCTATAAACTCAATGATTTTAATTCTTAAGTTTTACGTTTGAACCAATTTTCCAAATGAACTAATGAACAAATTCCCAATGAACCAACTTCCTTCCTTGCAACATTTCTATTAAGATAGCTTTAGCCCTTTCCTATTTGTTAAATTCGCGTAATTAACAAACTGGAACTTATGAAGAAAAACTTACTTATTCCCTCACTTTTATTGTTTACAAGTTCAATTGCCTTCGCTCAAGATAAAAAGGTGATTGATAATATTGTAAAAGAAGTAAATGGAAATTCGCAGCTTGAAAAGCTGGCACACGAGCTTTTGGATGTTGTTGGACCTAGATTAGTGGGCTCGCCACAAATGAAACAAGCCAATGACTGGGCTGTAAAAAAATATAGCGATTGGGGCATTTCTGCTAAAAATGAAAAATGGGGCGAATGGCGCGGCTGGCAACGCGGCGTAACGCATATTGATTTAACAAGTCCGCGTTTGCGTACGCTGGAAGGCACGCAACTTGCGTGGAGCCCATCAACAAATGGTAAAGCAATCAATGCGGAAGCTATTATACTTCCTGAAATTATTGATTCAATTTCCTTTCAAAAATGGTTACCGAATGTTAAAGGCAAACTTGTTCTGATCTCTCAAAACCAGATTTCCGGACGGCCGGAGAAAAATTGGGAAGAATTTGCAACGAAAGATCTCTTCGAAAAATATAAAAAGGAAAAAACCGAAGCCGCTAAGTCCTGGGCTGCATCTATTTCTAAAACTGGCCTGAATGCGAAAAATCTGGCTTTAGCGATAGAAAATGCAGGCGCCGCGGGAATAATCATCAACAACTGGTCTCAAGGCTTTGGTGTAGATAAAATTTTTGGCGCCAATACCACTAAAATTCCAACTGTGGATTTATCTGTTGAAGATTACGGATTGGTTTACCGTTTGGCCCAATATGGTTCAAAACCGATGTTAAAAATTGAATCAGAATCTAAAGAACTGGGCGTTGTTCCAACATTCAATACAATTGCAGAGATTAAAGGTAAACAGAAACCCAATGAGTATGTAATGCTTTCTGCCCATTTCGATTCATGGGATGGTGCAAGTGGTGCTACAGATAATGGTTCCGGAACTATTATGATGATGGAAGCGATGCGGATTTTGAAGAAAATTTATCCAAATCCAAAAAGAACCATTTTGGTTGGCCACTGGGGAAGTGAAGAACAAGGCTTGAATGGGTCACGCGCTTTTGTTGAAGATCATCCGGAAATTGTGAGTAATCTACAGGCGTTGTTTAATCAAGATAATGGTACGGGAAGAGTAGTCAATATTGGCGGACAAGGTTTTGCAAAATCTAAAGACTATATCACACGCTGGTTAAATGCCGTACCAGATACAATTAAAAATCAGATTAAAACCAGTTTCCCGGGAATGCCCGGTGCGGGAGGTTCTGATTTTGCTTCTTTTGTTGCTGCGGGTGCACTTGGTTATTCCCTTAGTTCTACAAGCTGGGATTATGGAACATATACCTGGCACACCAACCGCGATAGCTATGACAAATTAGTTTTTGATGAAATCAGAAGCAATGTTATACTTGCTGCAATTATGGTGTATATGGCTTGCGAAGATCCTGAAAAGACATCCACAGAAAAAGCAACCGATTTGCCGGTAAATGAACGTACAGGCAAACAGGCAACCTGGCCTATTCAATCAAAATCTAATCGAAAAGGCGGTTTGTAATTCGATATTTGACAATTTTAAAAAGAGCATTTGGAAACAGATGCTCTTCTTTTACTTTTAACATTAATTCGGTTTAAAGAGAAAAAAAGCAGCACCCCGCTAATTTATCTTGCTTATTTAAATCGACACGTTATTCCTCTTTCTTCTGAAACTTATAAAACAAATAGCCCAAAAAAGGAAGGATTAAAATACTGCCCAATAACAGAGCCAGGCCAAGGCTATAAATTGTTTTCGCAGGTCCAACAGTTTCTATTAAGGAAATCGATTCACCATTTTTGAGACGTATAAAATTGGGGAAATGCGCATAGCTGATCGCAACCAAAATCATGGTAACCTGAAAACCAGCCAAAATTCGTAAAACTTTCGTTTTGCCTTTCACCAATAAATACCATAGTAAAACAAGAGACAAGCTCGCAAGTATAATTGCAGTTAATCCTACTGTATTCTTAAATACCCAATCTATGAGCGGAATCCGATCAGTTTGTGCAGCGATAAAAACCATTGCACCGAAAACAACAGCTGCGATATTCATAAATTCTGCTTTCTTAATAAACCGACGCTTGTCTTCTTCCTCTGTTGTTTCACCGATGAGATAGATTGCGGCCAGAAAGCCACATAAAGCGACTGTAAAAAATCCTACAGAAATAGAAAACCAATTAAACCATCCAAAAACATAGGCTGATAAAAAATCTTTCGCTTCGGTATCTATATGGCCAGATATAACACTACCCGCTATAATGCCTAAAAAAAGAGCGGTAATAAAACTCGAGTATCTAAAAATACGATTGTATAACCATTGCATATCGTCTTTAACAGCATCATAATGACGAAATACGAAAGCTGTTCCTCTTGCAATAATTCCAATTAGCATAATCAGTAAGGGAATATGCAGGTAAACCGACATCGTTGTATAAATATGTGGAAAACCGACAAAAAGAATTACTATCGCGATAATCAACCACATGTGGTTGGCTTCCCACACCGGACCAATGGCCTGATACATAGTTTTTCGGGTCTTGCTCCGATTTTTAGAAGATGTAAAGAGTTCTATAATTCCGGCACCGAAATCTGCACCTCCAAGCAAAAAGTATAATAATATACCCAAACACAAAAAGATAATGACTACGTGTTCCATAATTAAGATTGTTGAGTATCGGAAGAAGATTTATCGTATAACACGGGTACCATTTTAATTTGCCTGTATAAAAGAAAAGTTACGACTAGGCTTAAAGAAAGGTAAATTGCGGTAAATATGTAAAAAGAATAGGCTATTCCCGGCATCGGTGTAACGGCATCTTTAGTGCGCATAATCCCGTAAATGATCCAGGGCTGACGGCCGATTTCTGTAACCATCCAACCCGCTTCCAGAGCAATATATCCCAAAGGAATTGCCAATACAAACAATTTTAGCAGCCAAGGTTTATCTGCAATATTTTTCTTCCTTAAAATAGTTACAAAATACAATATGGCAATCAACATTAGTAAACTTCCCAATCCAACCATCACCTGAAAGGAATAATGCGTAATGGCAACGGGTGGTTGTTCATCTAACGGAATTTGATCAAGTCCTTTAACCTCGGCATTGAAGTTTCCATGAGCAAGGAAGCTTAGTGCGCCTGGAATTTTAATTGCTCCGCTAACAGTCCGATCTTTTTCGTTTACAATCCCACCAATTAGTAAAGGTGCAGGTTTTTCAGTCTTATAAAGTGCCTCCATTGCAGCGAGTTTTGCTGGTTGACGCCTCGCGACATCTTTAGCCGATAAATCGCCGCTTAAGGGCTGCAAAACAGCTCCTATACACGCAAATATGGCCGCAATCTTAAATGCCTTTAAATGAAAGGCTTTATTCCGGTTTCGTAAAATCATTAAGGCATGAACACCCGCCACTGCAAAACCCGTAGCTGTAAACGCAGCCAGGCACATGTGAAGTGCCTGCGAGAACCAAGCTTTGTTAAACATGGCCTGTATAGGATCGATATTAAGGTACTGACCATTTACAAAGTCAAAACCTGCGGGACTATTCATCCAGGCATTTGCTGCAACTACTAAAATACCTGATGCGAGTCCGCTTACGCCAACTACAACACCAGTAAACCAATGAAACCATTTGTTAAGTTTATTCCATCCATAAAGAAAAAATCCCAGTGCAATAGCTTCTATGAAGAATGCGGTTCCCTCCAAAGAAAAGGGCATTCCAAAGATTGGGCCTGCGTGATCCATAAACTTTGGCCAGAGTAACCCCAGTTCAAAAGAAAGCATAGTACCAGAAACTGCTCCGGTTGCAAAAAAAATGGCTACTCCCTTACTCCACGCCTTTGTAAGATCCTTATACACCTCATTTTTTGTTCTGAGCCATTTGTAGTGTGACACGGCCATAAAAAATGGCATAACCATACCAATACATGAAAATATAATGTGAAAACCCAAGGAAAGGGCCATTTGTGAACGCGCGGCGATAAAATCATCCATAATGCTTCAGATCTTGATTTGTAACAAATATAGTTCATCAGGATTAAAGACAGCAACTAATCAGCTAGGTATAAAGCATTATTTAGAATATAGAACGGTTATAAATTAGTTTTTCCTGGTCAGAAAAATAGTTTTGCAGGGAAAATTTTGTAAGCGACTATTAGATACGTTTTCATCATGTCCGTTCATAAAACGATAAACTACAATATTAGCAATATAGAGAGGTCTTACGAAATCGATTAAGTGAAAAAACGCATTTCATTTCATCAGTTATTCGCGCCTATTTTCTTAAATTGTACACATCCATAAGCAATTGGAACCGGAACTTTTAATACTTCGGTTTCAATAGACATCCCAAGGTGTTACATCCTCGCATTTTATTTTTACAATTTTGGTCTTGCCCCTCTAGGGTATAAGTTGGTTAATTATCACTTGTTCCATATTATAAGGGCTGCCACTACTATCTATAATCAGTGTTTAATTTAATTCATCTACCAATGAAAAAACAACAACTATTATGGCGAGGCTTGTTTTCGCTTGTATTTGCCGCTACACTTTTAAGTGCTTGTAAGAAAAATGAATCCAGCCCCGAGGCTACCGGAGGACCAAGTCCTAGCGAACTGGAAAATGGGAAAGAGGCTTTTGGAATGACAGTAAAAGACTCTTCTATTTTATTAAACGCTGCCTCACTGGCCTTACTAACAAAGGCTGACTCTACCGAACTTGTTTTTTCTTCGAAACCGAATCAGGCAGATAGTATGGCTGCCAATTTTATCATCACCAGCGGTGTTATCGAAGACAAAGCACCTGAAGGCCTACTTTTGTATTCTTGGTACATTTGAAGATGGTGAGGGTTATCATGTTACCGTAAGGAAAGCAGGTTTGGCTGAATACATACTCTATGCTGACGTATCTGGTACAATAGATCTGAAACCTGAGGCTACCTCTGTGGCTGTACAATCTGGGAATAAAACACTATCTTTTCCAACTACAACAATGGCTACTGCAGGAAACACCATCAGTGGTTTTGACATTGCGGTGAAACAGAATTTACCTTTTATCGGCATTGGCAATACGGGTGCTTATCTGGGACTCGATTTACTTGCTACGCCATCTTTTACCTACAATATTAAGATCCAGTGGGGACTTGTATCGGTTTCTCTTGGCGGAGGCATGGAACTGAAACGCTTAAAAACCACCCTGTTTACATCTGTTGGAATACCAAGTTTGACACTCGGTGGCGATGCAATTCCAATTCCATTCGGCGTAATTCCAATAGGACCTATTCTCATCACACCTTATGTTAGCGTATTGCCATATATCAGCGGATCTGCAGCTGGTGAGGCAGTATTTAGTTTAACGTCAACCGGAAACTTCAATGCAAATGTAAATAAAGCATTGTTTTCTAGCTTTAGTGCATCTGCTAGTGGAAATTTCGCTGTACAGCCGCCAGTAGTTGAGCGTTTAGCCGCCCCTGTTAATGTGTCGGCTGGTGTTCAGTTCACAATTGGGATTGGTGCCTACGGCAAAGTAATTTTCAGTCAGGTACAAGCTAAGGTAGGTCCTAATGCAACAGTGACGCCAAACATACTCACTAAAACAATTGAATACGATTATGGAGTTGATGGAGAGATCACTGCATCTGCTGGTGCTAGTGCTCTTGGTTTTAGCATATTTAATTTCGAAAAAGTTTTATTGAGTAAAGAGTTCTACAGCAATTCAGGCTCAATACCAATGCCACTTATCGGGTAAAAAACTTGTACGTAAATACAGGCAGAAGAAGGGATGAAGCTCAATTCCTTTTTCTGCCTGTATTTAACTTGACACAACCGGATGTTTACAAATTCATCATACTATCCGAAACAATTAGTCCTTAAATATTTGCCTTTGCACCTTAATTTTAAAATCAATAAATGAAAAACACACCTCATCTGTTTAAACAGTTTCTGCTTGCGGCAGCCCTGCTCGCAACATTTCTAAGTTCTTGTAAAAAGGACAATGCACAATCTTTAACTGCCGACCCCGCAGCTGATGCTATTGCTAAAGGGGGCAAAGAAGCATTTGGCATGATTGTCAAAGATTCTTCTATCCTACTTTCCAACCAATCTATTTCACTTTTAAGTAGCATTAAGTCAAACGAATTGTTATTTAACAGTAAACCATCGCAAGCAGATAGCATGGGCGAAAATTTCATCATTACCAGCGGTGTAATTGCAGATAAAGCTCCTGAAGGCCTTTTACTCACATCCTTAGGCACTTACGAAGATGGGCAAGGTTTTCACGTTAAAGTCAAGAAAGCCGAATTGTCGGAGTATATTGTATATGCCAACATTAGCGGAACAATTGCTTTTAAGCCAAAAAACGAAACAGATGTAATCCAATCTGGAGGCAAAACTTTATCTGCACCAAAGTTAATGGCTACAACGGGGAATACCATTACCGGATTCGACATCGTTGTTAATCAAAACTTTCCATTTTTAGGTGTCGGGAATACTGGTGGATACTTAGGACTGGATTTAGTTGCTACACCTTCATTTACCTACAACATCGTTGCCACGAGTGGTCGCTTTGAAATGAGTTTGGCAGGAAATCTGGATATCAAAAAATTAAAAACGAGCTTATACGCCTCAGTTGGTCCTCCAACTTTTACATTTGGTGATGTACCAATCCCATTTGCCGTTATTCCTATTGGACCTATATTGATTACACCTTATATTAGCGTTGGTCCCTACCTTGAAGGAACTATTAAAGGAGAAACCATTGTTAGTGTTACCTCCCGCGGGAATATCAACCTGAGCACCTACAAAACTGGATTAACTAACTTTGGTGGTGCAGTCGATATTACTTACGCCGTAGATCCGCCAGTGGTAGAGCGTCTGGCTTTGCCGATTACGGTTGAGGCGGGCCTACAAGCAACTATTGGCATAGGAGCTTACGGAAAATTGGTCTATACACAATTACAAGGCAGAGTCGGGCCAAAAGCGACAGTCACACCAAATTTCCTGACCAATACAGTGGATTATAATTATGATGTTACAGCTAAGGTTGTTGCATCTGCTGGCGCAAGCGTAATTGGATTCCAGTTTTTCCAATATCAGAAAACTTTATATGAACAAACATTCTACAGCGATTCTGGCTCTGTGCCATTCACATCGCTTGGATTGTAAGATTAAACCGGAAGCATTGTTTATACAAACTTCCGGTTTAGTTTTATACACCTTTTAATTCATCAAAAGCGGCACCTAAGCTCCGTTGAATACCATCGCCTTTCCATTCTGGTGCATTTGGTATCGCAGTCGTTTTCAAGATATCTTCTTTGCTTTTCCCTGCCTTGATCTCAGCACCAACAAAAGCCATCAGGTTTTGCAAATAGTTTTGATAAGCTTTGAGGTCTTCTTTAGTTCCGGTTACCTTTTCCGGATCTAAACTGTGGCCCCAAATAAATAAAGTATCCTTATCAAAATGGTTCGCAATTTTATCCAAAGCAGTTATCCAATTTCCAATATGCGCGCCATTTTCGCGGTCTACATAAGGAAATCTCCGATTAAAAACCAAATCACCTACGTGGGCAATATTGGCATTTTCGAAATGGTAAACGGCATCTCCATTGGTATGTCCGGAACCATAATATGAGGCAGTTATTTGTTCCTCTCCTACTTTAGCTTTCCAACCTGTTCCGAATGTAGTATCAGGCAATAATTGTTTATCCAGATTACCAGCTTTTTCAGCTGTCCGTTTCTGGTTAACCAATGCGTTTTGGTGCGCTACAACTTTCTCGGCCAAACCTTTAAATGCAATATTGCCAGCGGTATGGTCGCCATGATGATGCGTATTGATCAAATATTTGAATGGTTTTTCTCCGAATTTCTTCAACTCTTCAATTACATGTGGTGCGGTTGTCGGAAATTGAGCATCTATCACAACAAATCCATTTGATGAATTTAGCCAGGCAACTGTACCGCCTTGCTCGGTAAAAATTCCGACGTTATTTCTTATTGGTTTGAAATTATAGGCTCTAAGTGAGCTAGAAGAATCAAAAGCCCCAGATTTATGCACAGTTAACATCGCCATTGCCAATGCAGACTGTTTTATGAAATTTCTTCTTTCCATTTATACGATATAAAAAAACCACGGTTAGTGCCGTGGTTTAAATTTAATCATTTCTACTGAAATTCAGATTAGATTCCGGAACCAGGTGTTGGACCTGGTTCGTGACCCGGACCAAGCGGGTTATTTTTTCGGTCTTTATCTTTATTGAATAGATTTGTAGTAATTTTAGAGGACTTATTATTGTCCAGTGAATCATGTTCACGTACATCTTCTACCTCTTTATCTAATAAGTCATTCTCAACAACTTTGCCTTTTTCTTTTTTATCTTCCATAACTGTAATGAATTGATGTTATTTAAAGAACACGCTCTTTTTCATATTGTTTTCAGGAAGATAAAACAGAAAGTTGTAGCTTAGAAACCTGCGCCCGGCGAGTGGCCAAACTGGTGTATACAACCGAAAGAATGAAATCTTCTTTTATGGACTTTATTAAAATGGCCGGTAGAATCTATACAAAATGAACCGATGGCCAGATTATAGCCTTGTTTTTTTCCTGAAGACAGCTCGCTTCCCTGAGCAGCCATAGGATCCAGATTTGGATTGGTGTTGATGTTGGTTTCCATAACGATATCAATTTAGTCGAAACGCCGTAGAACGGAATTTCTGGTTAGAAAAAACAAATCTTAAATTAAGTTTTTGCAAGGCAAAAAATGCATTCAAAAAGAACATTAATTCTGCTAAACCTTATCTCTGGAGAAACTACCTAAGGTTGTATGGCGTACAGTTGCGCACCGGCAAAACACTCAAAAGCGAGTATCTTGCTGGTTTATCTTATTGGTATATTAAATTTAATTTTTATTTACCACATCTGCAAGCATTATTTTTCACCATAGGCGATGCAATTCAGATGTATAACCTGATGTCCAAAACCAATCTTTGCCAGCCCACACAGAGAATTTAGATATTCGATTTCTCTGGATTCAAAAATATAGACAAACGTGGTGAATTCTCTGTGATTTAAGCTAGTCACCCCTAAACCCGATAGCAGCGGCAGCCCGATTTTTTGAGGGGTACAGCGAATAGCGGGATTGCGTTTCCCAAAGGACTGCTGAACTAGCTTTACACAAAAAAAGCCACGCTGTGCAAACGTGGCTCTAATATTTATGTTTTTTTAGGCTAAAGCATTTTGCTTAACCACCATTTTTACTTTTTCAATTACGTAATCCAGATCTTCTTTTGTAGTGTATTTGCTGAACGAAAAGCGAACGGAAGGACGGTTGGGATCTGCCTGGATGCCATTTAGAACATGTGACCCGATATTTGAGCCAGATGAGCATGCGCTGCCACCTGATGCGCAGATTCCGTTTATATCGAGGTTAAACAATAACATATCGGCCATATCCATTTCCGGGAAGGAAACATTTAAAACGGTGTACAAGCTTTTATCTGCTTCGGTTTCTCCATTAAAGCCAATTCCAGGGATTTCAGCAATCAATTGTTCTTTAAGATAATCTTTTAGGTCTTGAATGTAGTTTTGATGTTGGCTCATCTCTGCATACGCAATTTCAAGCGCTTTTGCCAAGCCAACTATTCCATATACATTTTCAGTACCGCCACGCATGTTACGCTCTTGTGCGCCACCATAAATCATTGGCGGAATTTTTATATTACTGTTTACGTACAGGAACCCAACCCCTTTAGGGCCGTGAAGTTTGTGAGCTGCGCAAACGATAAAATGTGCTTTAAGCTGACGGACATCATGCGGATAATGGCCCATTGTTTGAACGGTATCTGCATGGTATATCGCATTATACTTTTCACAAATATCGCCGATGCGCATCATATCTGAAAGTGTTCCCAATTCATTATTGGCATGCATTAGAGATACAAAGGTACGTTCGTTATTGGCTAGTAACTCTTCAAGATGGGCATAATCTACGTTTCCCTTACTATCTATGTTTACGAAACTAAGTTTATCAATTTCCCCATTTTTAAGCATCGTATTTAAGGTGTGTTCTACCGCGTGATGTTCAATTTTTGAGGTAATGGCATGTTTTATTCCATAGGCTGCAATGCCACAGCGAATTGCGGTATTGTCGGCTTCTGTTCCGCCAGATGTAAAAAACACTTCTGATGGAGATGCGTTAAGCAACCCGGCAACAGTTTTACGTGCTTTTTCTACCAGTGTTCTTACTTCGCGGCCAAGTGCGTGAATAGCAGACGGGTTGCCAAAATAATTCTCCATTACATTGGTCATTTCTGCAATGACTTCTTTGTCTAATGGTGTTGTAGCTGCATTATCTAAATAGACCCTTTTCATATCGTATATTTAACCTATTAAAGGTTGAGATTCATTTTTATTGTTGTGCTCATCTATATTGACCTTAAAGGTGCAATATTTCTTTAATGTCTGAAATGATTTTATTCGCCAGGTTTTCTGCTATTGTTTCGTTTTCAGCTTCACTGTAAATACGGATAATTGGTTCCGTATTGGATCTGCGTAAATGCACCCAGGTTTTATCGAATTCAATTTTCAATCCATCTATTGTGCTATACGGTTGTTTTTTATATTTTTCTTCTACTTGTTTTAACAAGTGATCGATATCCATTTCAGGTGTAAGCGTAATTTTGTTTTTTGAAATGTGGTAAGATGGATAGCTGCTTCTTAACAAGGAGATTGATTTTCCAAATTTTGCCAAATGGGTCAGGAAAAGTGCGATTCCAACCAGGGCATCACGGCCGTAATGCGATTCGGGATATATAATTCCTCCATTACCTTCGCCACCAATAACGGCATTGGTTTCTTTCATTTTGTTCACCACGTTCACTTCGCCAACTGCTGAGGCATTGTATTCAGAACCTGCTTTCTCGGTAACATCGCGCAGTGCTCTTGTTGAAGAAAGATTGGAAACCGTATTTCCTGGTGTATTTTTTAAAATGTAGTCTGCAACAGCAACTAAAGTATACTCTTCACCAAACATGCTCCCATCTTCATTTACGAAACAAAGGCGATCTACATCCGGATCTACGACAATGCCTAAATCGGCATTTTGTTTCTGTACTTCTTTAGAGATCTCAGTCAGATTTTCCGGAAGTGGCTCAGGATTGTGGGGAAACTGACCATTTGGTTCACAATACAATTCAACAATGTTATTTACGCCTAAAGCCTTTAGCAGTGCTGGAATAAAAATTCCACCTGTAGAATTAACACAATCTATAACAACTTTAAAATCGGCTTTTTTTATGGCTTCTATATCTACGAGTGGAAGTGCAAGTACCTTTTCTATATGCTTTTGCAGATATGTGTCATTTTGAACCACTTTTCCAAGCTTATCCACTTCTGCAAAATCAAAATCTGCCGCCTCGGCCAAGTCAAGCACCTCTTTCCCGTCTGCATCACTGATGAATTCACCATCGGCATTCAATAATTTTAATGCATTCCACTGTTTTGGATTGTGACTGGCAGTAAGAATAATTCCTCCTCCTGCCTGTTCATCAGGAACAGCAACTTCTACAGTAGGCGTTGTAGACAATCCAAGATCTACGACTTCAATGCCCAAGCCCTGAAGCGTCCCTATGACGAGATTGTTCACCATTTCGCCGGAAATTCTGGCATCTCTACCCAAAACGATTTTCCTGTTGCCGGTTTTACGCACCACCCAGCTTCCGAAAGCGGCGGTAAACTTTACAATATCAATTGGCGTAAGCCCTTCTCCGGCTCTTCCGCCAATGGTTCCTCTAATTCCTGAAATCGATTTTATTAAACTCACTTGGTGTATTTTCTTGTGCCCAAAAATAAGAAAAAAAACAAGACAGGCACTATTATGCAGGTACATAGCCTGTACAAATTACATTGTTTTTATATCTATAAATACGGTATAGATACTGGAAATTAAATGAATGTGGTAAACAAACGTGTGACTATTTTTTTTGTCAAGTTAGCCTGAAATGTATTACTTTATCTTTTTTAACTTTCATTTCTGGCCGGGCAGTAACCTGTTATAGTCATTTTATGCAATACTGTTGCATAAAACATAATACAAGCTCTTCTTGCCATTTCAAAATCCTATATTTGCACCTTTCCAAAACAAAACGGCTTTTTTATGCAGCGAAAATGGTTTCAATATTGGTTCAATTCTCCGTATTATCATATTCTTTATCAACAAAGGAATGACGCGGAAGCAGAATTTTTCATTGATCAGTTAACCAGTTATCTTAAACCTGCGCCAAATTCTAAAATGTTGGATATTGCCTGTGGAAAAGGACGGCATTCTATTTACCTGAATAAAAAAGGCTTCGATGTTACTGGAATAGACCTGTCAGACCAGAGCATCAAATATGCCAAACAATTTGAAAATAACACCCTTCATTTTCTTGTGCACGATATGCGGAGGCTGTTCTACATCAATTACTTTGACATAGCATTAAACTTATTCACAAGTTTCGGTTATTTCGATACAGAAAAAGAACACGTGAATGCATTAAAAACATTTAGGAAATGCTTGAAACCTGATGGTATTCTGGTTCTTGATTATTTTAATACCACCAAAATTATTGGCAAACTGAACTCTTGCGAGGTCAAATCGCTTGATGGAATAGCTTTTAACATCTCCAAAAGTGTTGTTGATGGTAAAATCATCAAGAAAATCAATTTTGAGGACAAACAAAAAGTTTACAACTTTGAGGAACGCGTACAAGCTTTCAGTTTTGAAGATTTTACGCGAATGCTGGAACTTGCCGGAATGCGCATTGAAAAAACATTTGGCAGTTACGCTCTGGAAAATTTTGATCAGGAAACATCAGACCGGTTAATCTTAATCTGCAAAAAAGCATGATGCAAGAGATTTTACAATTTGATACAGAATTGTTTTTAAACATTCATCGCGGCCTTTCAAACGGCTTTTTTGATTGGTTTATGCCTTTAATGCGCAACCGTTTTTTTTGGTCGCCGTTGTATCTTTTCATTATTATTTTCTGTATTAAACAATATAAAAAACAAGGTTATTACATCATCGGAATGATTTTGTTTACGTTTGCCATGGGCGATATCATTTCATCAAGAATAGTAAAACCTTTGGTGTCGCGCGTACGACCTTGCAACGATTTATCGCTTGCCGATGAAATTATTCACCGAGTTCCTTGTGGCAGCGGTTTAAGTTTTCCATCCTCACATGCTACAAATCACTTCGCAATTGCGGTATTTCTGATTTGCGTATTTTACAGTCGCTGGAAACCCATCCTGCCGATTGGTTTATTCTGGGCCTTTATCATCAGCTTTGCGCAAGTATATGTTGGTGTGCATTATCCAATTGATGTAACAACCGGTGCATTGCTGGGCATTACGATTGGCTTTCTATGTTCTAAGATTTTTAAAAAACTACAACCTGATTTTTAAATTATGGAAATCTGGAAACTTTGTGTACTCTTCTTTTGTGCTTTTTTAGGCGGATCGGCAATCTTTCTGGTTAGAAGCGATAAATCCAAATTGCTCAAACTCATTCTTTCTTTCAGCGGCGCGTATTTATTTGCAATTACGGTATTACATCTAATTCCGGATGCTTACAGTGGTCCGGATAAGTGGCAAATTGGTGTTTTTATTCTTATCGGTTTTCTATTGCAGGTTTTTCTGGAACAATTTTCTGAAGGTGTTGAACACGGACATATTCACAAACACCACGACGGACATGTTTTCCCTTTCGGGATTATGATTAGTCTGTGTTTACATGCTTTTTTAGAAGGAATGCCATTAGCGAAAGAACAACACAATGAACTGATTTTCGGAATTGCGCTTCACCATATTCCGGCGGCTTTTGCTTTGGCCAGTATTTTAATGCAAAATCATTTCGGCAAATCGAGCATTTTCTTCTATCTGATCATTTTTGCGGTGATGGCGCCTTTGGGTTTTTATGTAAGTTTAGGATTAAGCAATGGAAGTATTGGCGGTATTGAAGCTTATTTCAACAAGATAATGGGCATTGTAATTGGTATATTTTTACACATTTCCACCACAATTCTTTTTGAATCCAGTGCCGATCATAAAATCAATACCCGGAAAATGCTTGCGGTTTTACTTGGTATTGGCGTGGCTTTAATTGGCTTTTTTGCAGGAGGACATTAATACTGGGTACCAGGAAACTAGAGTCTATTTATCTTTAACTTTCTTTTTCCCAAAACCCCAAGGGCAATGCCGGCATTTATTTTTACAACAATAGCCACGCTTGCGGTGATAGGTTTCTGTAAAAACCATTAACCCATCTTCATTAAAATAAAAGTCTTCTCCTTCTTTAAGCATGTAGCGCTTTGATCAATAAAAAATGTTTTACAAGCAATTTAACGATAAAAAAAATCAAAGTCCGATTACGTTTGAATGCCGGTATTTTCCGCAATTCTTAGTTCAATATTTTAACTTCTAATTTGTCTTTAAAATGAGCTTTTAACTGGTTTCCATCGCCGTGCAAAGTCCAGACTTGTTGTGGTTGCACTTGAGCTATAGTTTCCAGTATGGCGCTCCAATCTGCATGATCAGAAATATACAATGCAATTCCATTTTTCTCCTGAAGATTTTTCCAACCGGATGCAAATGCCCGCACTACATTTATTGCGCGGTAATAGCTGTGAAACACCATTGGAGGAACAATATACACTTGGTTTTGAGAATTGTTTTTCATCACCTTGCGGTCGTAAACCTGATATTTCCCGAGTTTAATGCCGAAAGACTCATAAATTTTCACAAAGGGTAAAATACTGTGGTGAACCATAATATTTCTTTCCGGACAATGCAGAGTAATCAAATCTATCACCCGCTGGCTTTTGCCCAGTGCATAAGCACCCAGCATAATATTGGCAGAAGTTTCATTCAGTTTTTTGATTTCATTGGCGGCATCGGGATGTTTCGTTTCCGGATCGGCAAAGGTGCTCTCTGTAATCAAAACATCTGCCTGTACAAATTCAAAAGCTTCACATGTATTATCCGCCTCAATTTTATAATCGCCGGTATAGAGGTATTTTATGCCTTTATATTCCATTAAAACCTGTGCAGAACCTAAAATGTGTCCTGCAGAATAGAAAGTTATGGCCACATCTTTTATCTTAAATGTTTGGTGATAGCTTTTGGTATGAAAATCTACAGCGGCAAATTTGCGGTAGCGATGTTCCATAAATGCTTTCGTAGCTGGGGTACAATATACATTTTGGCTTCCGCCAACGGCGTGATCGCCATGTGCATGAGAGACCACAGATTCTTTAACAGGTTGTTGTGCATCAAGATAAAAATCGCCGTAAATGCAGTAAAGTCCGTTTGGTGTTATCGTGATAAAATCTTCTAAAATCATTAATTGGTATGTAAAATCCGGAAAAACCGAATATGGAGATTGTATTAAAGTTGTGCCGCAGCTGTCAGAAATTTGTAATGCAGATCCATAACCTGTGCGATAATAGAGTGCGTTTCATCATTAAGTACAAAATGATTGGCCAACTTTGTTTTTTCTTCATCGCTCCATTGTTTGTTTATCCGCGCCTCCACTTGTTCTGCAGTTACGTGATCTCTTTCCATTACACGCTTCAATTTAACTTCAAGCGGCGCAGTCACCAAAATAGTGGTATCGCACATTTTGTAAGAACCACTTTCAAACAAAAGCGCAGCCTCTTTTAAAGTATACGGTACATTTTTATCAATTTGAGCTTCCCATTGATCAAAAGCCCGGAAAACAGCCGGATGCACTAAAGCATTTAATTGAGCGAGCTTAGTTTCATCATTAAATACAATTCCGGCAATGTGTTTGTTATTTAGTTTTCCATCGTTGAAATAACTTTCGGTTCCAAACTCGGCTTTAATGCCCGCAATCAGCATCTCATCTTCAACCATTACGTTTTTAGCTTCGGCATCGGCATAAAAAACAGGAATACCCAACACTTCAAAAACTTTACAAATGGTAGTTTTTCCACTGCCAATTCCGCCAGTAATTCCAACTTTATACATAATTTATTTCTCGACTACAAAATCAACCTTAGAAGGCGTAACATTAACCAATTTACAGTAATCCGGGAATTCTGCGATTTTTACAGTAAACTGTTTGTGATGTGAAATTGCCCACTCATCGGCATCAACTGTTGCTGTAATAAAATTCTCATCTACCTGACTGTAAAACCCGAGTGCAACAAGGAACGTAACCTTTACCTTTTTGGGGAACAACTTTATATCATTATAATTGTGGTTATTGATCACTTTCAAGGGCACATCAATCGTTTTTTCGGTAAACTCATCAACAGGTAACTTAACTTCCACGGTTGATGGGAATATACTTACATTCTTGTGCGCACTATGTTGTAAAGCAACTCTTACGGTAGTCGTAGACTGCAATTTATCTAAATGTAGTGTATCTGTAGGCCAAGAGGTAATTTTTGATAACTCTTCTGCCGGCCCCGCTACTTTAATATACTTTGGCCTTAATATAATTTCGCTCGCTATCCCAAACTGTTTAGTGAATTTCAGGTCTTGTATAAGTTTAATCGGCACCCTTTTTACCGTTCGCTTTGTAAAATCAAAGTAAAGCGTGTCTGGCCTAACGGAGATTACCTTTTGTGAACTTTCCAGCTGTCTATTAATATTATACAGCTGATCTGAAAAAGTCACAAATTCTTTGGTATTCAACTGGCTCAGACTGATGGATACAGAAGGTGGGCTAATCCGCAACCTTGCGAACAACAATTGCCATCCAGTACCTTCTACCTGCAAGTCTACAGTATCAGATTGCAACGGATAAAATGCACGTTTAGTTGGGCTATTTTTGAACACAAGAACTGTTTTTGCATTATACACATACTTGTTGTTTAAGGCCATAAATAACCAGGCTCCAATTGCTAGCAGCAAGCAAGCAAATAATGTAAAAACACGCCTTCTTTCTATTTTAGTTAATCGTATAAATGGCATAGCAATTAAGCGGTTTGTTGCTAAATAAAACCTTCGTGCAGTAAGCAACAACACGGCCAAAAGTAACAAAACTTAACAGTTGGGCAAAACACAATCATTATTAATACATATTTAACCAAATATTTAAACCATAGTTATAAATTAAAAAGTATTTTCGAGAAAATTATATGGAAAAATTATTAACGCTATCTCTGATATTTCTTTCTGCAGTTGCTATTGCACAAAAAAGACAAAACGTATATTTCATCAAGAATGAAATCCCTATTGATAACCCTAATACAGCAGATTACAGACGAATTATACAGGAACCGGATTCTGGCTCTACCTTATATAACGTGTATGAGTTTTACCCGGACAACACAGAAAAAACAATTGGTTTTGTGTCGATTTTTGAACCTATACTGATGTATGAGGGCAGAAAACAATCATTCAATAAAAAAGGAATTTTAGTAGCTGACTGCAATTATGCAAACGGCAAATTAAGTGGTAAAGCACTTTATTTTTATGAAGATGGAAAGCTCAAGAATGAACTTTTTTATGAGCCAACTGTAAAATATGCTGGCGTTACGGATAAAATTTTCAGCAAACTCATCAATCAATATGATTCTCTTGGAAACCAAAGCGTAAAGGACGGCATTGGAAAATATTCTTATGAAAGTAAAAATTCTGCAGAAGAAGGCGCCATTTTAGACGGATATAAAGATGGCATTTGGAAAGGTCGTGAGAACGATGAAAAGTACGAAGAACGCTTTGAAAAAGGAAAACTCGTTTCCGGTACCGCGTATTTGAGCAATGGCAAAATTGTAAAGTATAAAACAGAAGAAGAATTTCCGAGTTTTCCAAATGGGATTACACAGTTTTATAAATATTTGGCCGGAAGTTACAAATTTCCTACTGAAGCTGTACGCGCTGGCGTTAGCGGAAAATTATACCTCAACTTTGTGGTAGAAAAAGACGGCTCGCTTAGCGACTATGATTTTAAGAATGATTTGGGTTATGGAACGAGGCAGGAAGCTGTCCGTGTATTAAGTCAATCGCCAAAATGGAATCCGGCCACGCGACATGGAATTCCCGTACGTGTTAGATACAGCATCAACATTACTCTTTCCATATAAAAAAAATGCCAGTTTCCGAAATGGAAACTGGCATTAAAATTATTTTGCAGAATTACGCCTTTGGTGCTGCTGCTTTAGTTGCATCAAGAGAAATTGCCGATTTATCGAAACGGATTTTAACACCGCCTTCAACTTCAATCAGGAAAGTAGTATCGTTCATATCGATAATACGGCCATGAATACCTGCAGTAGTCACAATTTTATCTCCTTTTTTCAACTCTTCAACCAATTTTTTGTGGTCTTTTGCTTTTTTAAGCTGTGGTCTGATCATGAAAAAATAGAAAACCAAACCAATTGCCGCCATAACGATCAATTGTCTATAATCCATTCCTCCACCTGCTTGCAAAATTACATTTAATGTCATTTCTTATTTATTTGTTTTTGAATAATTAGTTAATATTATCTATTTGACTTCTAAAACCTCACCAACCAAATGGACCGAAGTTGTAGTCGGGTTTGCATTAGAGGTAATGGTTACAACTTTATCTTGCATACCCATTTTGCCTTCGCTGCTAAAAATTACTTTTATAGAAGCCTCTGCTCCTGGTTTAATCGGTTCTTTTGGTGGTTCAGGAACTGTACAACCGCAGGTTGCAGTGGCATTGCTGATTACCAAAGGTGATTTTCCAGTATTTTTAAACTTAAACTCATGCTGAACTTTCTCGCCTTGTTTAATTTTTCCGAAGTCGAAAATATCACGTTCAAAAACAATTACCGGTGCATCTGGAGAAGCTACACCTGTTGCTTCATCCGTTGCAGCAGCAGTTGTGGTGTTTGCATTTCTACATGCAGCGAACGAAAGTGTGGCAATAGCCAGGCTAAAAAATAATTTTTTCATGTTACTCTTCAATTAATCCGCGGCCAATCTTTTTAATGGTTTTGTTCTTTTTAAGATCGCCCAAAATTTTGTCCAAAATACCATTAATGAATGAATTACTTTTCGGTGTACTGTAATCTTTTGACAATTCAAGATATTCGTTAATGGTAACTTTCACCGGAATAGAAGGAAAATTTAAAAGTTCACAAATGGCCATTTTCATTAAAATGGTATCCATAAGTGCAATTCTTTCAGATTCCCAGTTTTTGGTACGATCTGCAATCATTTCCTGGTATTTGGCATCATTTTGCAGGGTATGTAAAAACAAATCCTGAACAAATTTACTGTCTTCGCTCCAATCTGCGCTAATCTCTGTAAGCTTGTTTTTGAAAGGATCATCAAACGTAAAATTCTTCAGTGTTTTTGCAACCATGCCTTTCATCACTTCGTGATCTACCTGCCAGTTGATAAACTTTTCTTCAAAAACCTGAATTATTGCCTGGTTTTTAAGGATAATTTTGCGGAAAATATATTTGATGATATCTTTAGAGGACTCTAGTGTTTCATTAGGATCTGCTAAATACTCTGCATACTCCTTTGATGAGCGCAATGCATTGAAAATGGTTTTTCTGATTTCTGGATCAAAACCCCAATCTACTTTATATTTTTTCATTGCAGACACATAATCCGGGTTTTGCTGAAGCATAACACTGAATTTGTTGTGCAATAATTTCATATTTGGATTTAGATCTTCGGCTGTTTTGATGTGCTTGTTTGCACGTTCAGCGGCGTCATTTGCGGTAAATTCTGTAACTTCTACCATAAGTGAAAGCATCCAGATGTACATCTCATAAACGCTGTCGATACTTTGCATCAAGATCTTAAGATCGCCTTTGATGTCTTTTTTGTCTGCCATGTGCCAAGCAAAAATATTTTGCAAAGCTTTGATTCTTAAGTGCCTTCTATTTAACATGAATGTAAGAACGAGTTGGTTTTTAAACCGGGGTTAATAATTAATTTAATATGTTGATTTGATTTTTTTAATGTCTTCGATGCGTTTTTCGGCAATTTGGTTGGCAGCGGCATTTGTAGAAATATTTTCTGATTTGCTTAATCTGATTACATTTCTGGTGGCATCATAAATATTTTCTGTTAATTGAACCGTTCTTTTTTTGCCATAGCCTGTAAGTTCAGAATAACAGGCAATTAAACCGCCTGCATTAATCAGGTAATCTGGTGCAAATAAAATTCCTTTATTCAATAACAATTCACTATCGGCAATTTCGTCTTTTAACTGATTGTTTGCAGAACCTGCAATAATTGCAAACTTCATTTTTTCGATTGTTTTATTGTTCACCGTTGCGCCCATAGCACAAGGTGCATATACATCCGCATCGATCCCAAAAATTTTATCGGCTTCAATCGGTTTTGCTTTGTATTTACGCGCTACGTAAGTCAGTTGCTCTTGGTTAATATCACTTATCAGGACCTCAGCATTTTCTTTCCTGAGCAAAGCCACCAGGTGTTCTCCAACATTACCGATACCTTGAACAACAATTGTTCTGCCGGCAAGCATATCTGTTCCAAAAACCTCTTTAATACTGGCTTTAATTCCTAAGTACACGCCTTGAGCAGTTACCGGAGCGGGATTACCTGCGCCACCCATAGATTCCGGAACGCCGGTTACATGATTGGTTTCCATCCGGATATATTCCATATCGCGTACGTTAGTACCCATTTCTTCAGCAGTAATAAATTCGCCGTTTAAGTTTTTAATAAACCGGCCATAACTGCGCATTAAAGTTTCTGTTTTGTCTTTTCTAGAATCGCCAATGATTACGCCTTTACCGCCTCCAATATTCAATCCTGTTATTGCGGCTTTGTAAGTCATTCCCCGCGATAAACGCAGTGCATCTTCCAGGGCTTCGCCTTCTGTAGCGTAGCTCCACATCCGTGTGCCGCCCAGCGCTGGCCCTAGAGTAGTGTCGTGAATGGCAATTATCGCTTTCAAACCCGTATCTGCATCATTACAAAAAACCAGTTTCTTGTGCCCATAAGCACTTAATTGATCTAATATGGATGTTTCGATAGGAGAATTTGCTGGCATAATGTACGTACGGCTAACCTGCTGCAAAATTAAAATAAAAAACCATTATTACATGCATTTAACGAAACTATAACAAATTTACTTGGGCTTTGCTTAATTTTGATCTAAGTTTGCCCGGCATGAAACACTTAAAACATCTCAACAAGTATTTCCTTAAATATAAATGGTGGATAATTCCCGGAATTTTCTTTGTTGTGATTTCGAATATTTTTGGAGTAGTGCCTGCACAGGTAGTTCGCTTTGCTTTTGATCTTATTACCGAAAACATTCAGGTTTTTCAGCTTTTTGAGGGCTTTAATCGTCAGCAGGTAATTTATGACATATTTAGTGTGAGCCTGTTGTATTTTGGCGCGTTGATCATTGCCCTATATATCTTCCGGGGATTATTTTTGTTTTTCATGCGCCAAACCATTATTCTAATGTCGCGCCATATCGAATACGACATGAAAAATGAAATTTATGAGCACTATCAAAAACTGAGCTTAGGCTTTTACAGAAGAAACAATACTGGCGATTTAATGAACCGGGCTACCGAAGACGTAAACCGTGTGCGGATGTATGTTGGGCCGGCCATCATGTACACAGCAAATACATTGATTCTTTCTGTATTGATTATTTATTCAATGTTTGATGTAAATAGTACGCTGGCCATATATTGCCTTTCTCCGCTTCCTTTTTTGGTTATCATCATATATTACGTAAATACGCTGATTTTCAAAAAAAGCGGAAAAATACAGGAACGGCTCTCTAGCCTCTCTTCATTTGTTCAAGAACGATTTTCCGGCATCCGTATCATAAAATCCTATGTAAGGGAAGATTATACAAGAGCATTATTTCAAACTCAAAGCAACGAATATAAGCGTGAATCAATGGGTTTAGTGCAGGTATCTGCACTGTTTTTTCCGACCATGTTATTGCTGATTGGACTGAGCACAATTTTGACGATTTATATTGGCGGCATACAAGTAATTAATGGCAGCATCACGGCAGGTAGTATCGCAGAGTTTATTATTTATATCAATCAGCTTACCTTCCCTGTAAGCATGCTAGGTTGGGTGACTTCATTGGTTCAAAGGGCGGCAGCTTCACAGAAACGGATCAATGAATTTTTACAAATTCCGCCCGATATCCAGTCAAAAAGCGAGAGTAAGGAAGAAATTCACGGCGAAATTCATTTCAAAAACGTTAGTTTTACTTATGCTGATACAGGCATTCAGGCATTGAAAAACGTTAATTTCACCATTAACAGTGGAGAATTTGTAGCAATTATTGGCAAAACCGGTTCAGGAAAGTCAACAATCGCCAATCTGATTATGCGTATGTATGACGTTGAGCAAGGAAGCATTATGATTGACGGAAACAACCTAAGCAATTTAAACCTGCAAGGCTACCGAAGTCAAATTGGCTTTGTTCCGCAGGAAGTTTTTCTTTTTTCAGATACAATCAAAAATAACATTGCTTTCGGTTTGGATGCGGTAACAGACGAAGAAGTATATGAGGCAGCAAAAAACGCTTCAGTATACGGAAACATTGTTGACTTCGACAAAAAATTTGAGACCATGCTTGGCGAAAGAGGAATTACCCTATCGGGCGGACAAAAGCAACGCGTTTCTATTGCCAGGGCTTTAATTAAATCACCAAAGATTTTAATTTTTGACGATTGTCTTTCGGCGGTAGATACCCGCACTGAAGAGGAAATTTTGCAAAACCTGAGTAAGATTATGCATGGAAAAACCAGTATTTTAATTGCTCACCGAATTTCGACAATTAAAAACGCAGATAAAATTCTGGTTTTAGATGATGGCAATATTATCGAACAGGGAACCCACAATGAGCTTTTGGCGCTAAATGGAGCATATACAGAGCTTTATAACAATCAATTGCTGGAAGAAGAAAGGCGAACAATTTAAAATCTCTCAAAATAGTATTTTGAACTTTAAATATTTGCTTTATATTTACCGCAACCAAAAACCAACATCAATACCAACCATGGGAGAATTTGACAACAAGGAAAGAGAAGAAGTTTTTTCAAAGAAAGTAAGAGCAGGTAAGAGAACATATTTCTTCGACGTGAAGGCCACTCGCTCAGGTGATTATTACCTTACGGTAACAGAAAGTAAAAAAAGATTAGAAGACGGTGTTTTCGTTAAGCATAAAATCTTTTTATACAAAGAAGACTTTGAGAAATTTGCAGAAGGTTTAAATGAAACTGTTGATTACATCAAATCTCACCAGGATGTTGTAGAAAAACGCTATGAATACTCTGAAAACGGAGAACACGTAGCGAGATCAAATGATGATTTTTCTTTTTAAGTTATATAATTCAATAAAGCCTTTGAGAAATTCAAAGGCTTTTTTATTGCACTTCTATTTTAACGGATAAGTTTTCGGAATTATATTCCTGCTACACTCGCAGCCATAAGCATAAAAAGTAAGAAATAACTTACGATTGTAACAATGGTTAAAATTCCAAAAAACTTAAAAAGGGATTTCACATTGCTCATAGAATCATTCAGTTCTTCCTGATCGCCAAACAGTATGCCTTGGCGGCCTTTATTTGCAAATCGCATAAGCATTAAACTTGGATAGAAAAAGACAAGTGCCAGAACGATATAAAAAGCCGTAATACCAATGGAACCTAAACCTGCAACAGGCCCAAGTTGTTTGGTTAATTCTGGCTGCGCCTGCATAGCAGCGCCGATTCCGAAAGATCCGATAATTAAAAAGGCCGAAAAAACAAAGCCTACAACAGACATAAATCTTGCCCACTTCGTCGCATCATAAAGGTAACTGCGCATTTCTTCTGTTACAACCAATTTAACCTCCTGGGGTTCCTGAACTCCTGATTCTTCCATATATAAACATTAATTTTTGGTTAAACATAGATAAAATATCCATTCGCTGCAAACCTAAGAGTTTAAATAAAGATTATAAAAGCTTATCTTTGCCCGATTTTTAGGCGGAATACAAGTGTTTCCTGCAGATATAAGACAAACGATTTAAGACGATTATAAATGGCATTACAATGTGGTATTGTTGGCTTACCAAATGTGGGTAAATCAACGCTTTTTAACTGTTTATCAAATGCAAAAGCTCAGGCGGCGAACTTTCCGTTCTGTACAATTGAACCTAATGTAGGTGTGATTACCGTACCAGATGACCGGTTAACTAAACTTGCAGAATTGGTAAAACCGAATAAGGTGCAGCCCAACACAATCGAGATTGTTGACATCGCCGGTTTAGTTAAAGGTGCATCCAAAGGTGAAGGTTTGGGCAATCAGTTTCTGGGCAATATCCGTGCAACAAATGCAATTATCCATGTACTACGTTGTTTTGACGATGGAAATGTAATTCACGTTGATGGTTCCGTAGATCCAATCAGAGATCGTGAAATCATTGACACAGAACTTCAGCTTAAAGATTTGGATACTGTTGAAAAACGTATTCAGAAAGTTGAAAAAATGGCTAAAACAGGTGGGGATAAAGATGCGAAACGTACTTATGAAATATTAAGTATTGTAAAAAATCATCTTGAAAGTGGCAAATCCGTACGTACCGCTGCACTTCCTCAAGACGATTTCGATTTTATTGTTGACTTAGGATTATTAACACAGAAGCCAGTAATGTATGTGTGTAACGTAGATGAAGCTTCTGTAGTAACCGGCAATAAATATGTTGACCTTGTAAAAGCAAACGTTGCAGATGAAAATGCTGAGGTATTGGTTATATCGGCAAAAATTGAATCTGAAATTGCCGAATTGGAAAGTTACGAAGAGCGTCAGGAATTTTTGGCAGATCTTGGCCTTGAAGAATCAGGCGTAAACAAACTGATCCGAGCAGCGTATAAATTATTAAATCTTTATACTTATTTTACAGCGGGCGTTCAGGAAGTACGTGCTTGGACAATTACAAAAGGTTTCACAGCTCCACAGGCTGCTGGTGTAATTCACACCGATTTTGAAAAAGGCTTTATCCGTGCAGAAGTAATTAAATATACTGATTTTGTAACCCTGGGTTCAGAAAATGCTTGCAAAGACGCCGGAAAACTCGGTGTTGAAGGTAAAACCTATGTGGTTGAAGATGGAGACATTATGCACTTCAGATTTAACGTATAAAAATCTCCAAGATATTGAAGCTGCCCGAAAAGGCAGCTTTTTTTTATGCAACATAAAAATAAAAAATCACAAAACTTACAGAAATAAGACGATGTTCTGAAACTCTGCCCCGCGGTTAAGTGTTTGCATTAAACGTTTAATAATTTAAATTATGGAAAAAAGAATTCTTGGAAAATCCGATCTAAGCGTGGCACCAATTGTTTTTGGAGGCAATGTTTTCGGATGGACAATAAATGAACAACAATCTCACGATATTTTAGACCAGTTTGTTGCAGATGGATTTAACTTCATTGATACTGCAGATGTTTACTCAAGATGGAAAGAAGGGAACAACGGAGGCGAATCGGAAACCATTATCGGCAACTGGCTAAACAAGAGAAATAAACGCCATGACGTAATAATTGCCACCAAAGTTGGTTCCGATATGGGAAGTGGTAAATCGCTTAAAAGAGATTATATAATTAATGAAGTTGAACATTCGCTAACGCGACTGAAAACAGATTATATAGATCTTTATTTTTCTCATTTTGACGATGAATCTACCCCGGTAGAAGAAACCTTATCTGCGTATGAAACTTTAATCAAAGAAGGAAAAGTACGGTGGATTGGGGCATCCAATTTTTCAGCATCGCGTTTGAAAGAATCTTTACTTTCTTCTGCACAAAATAGGCTGCCGAAATATCAGGTGTACCAACCTGGTTATAATTTGTTTGACCGCGAAGAATTTGAGTCTGAGCATGAAAAAATATGCCTCGAAGAAGGTCTTGGTGTAGTTTCGTATTATTCACTGGCCAGTGGTTTCCTAACCGGAAAATACCGCAGTGAAGAGGACCTGAAGAAAAGTGCGAGAGGTGGTGGTGTTAAAAAATACCTGAACGAACGTGGATTTAGAATTTTGGATGCTTTAGATGAAGTTGCTAAAAATCACGAAGTTGCCCAGGCATCAGTTGCCTTATCATGGTTAATCCACCATCCATCTATTACGGCACCAATTGCCAGCGTTACAGGTTTGGAACAACTAAAATCTTTTACTGAAGCAGCAAACCTAAAGTTGACAACTGCGGATATTTCTTTGCTGGATAAAGCAAGTATCTATTAAAAATAATCTGTTATATTTAAATGCCCGATGAAAACATTTTCTCGGGCATTTTGTATATCTACAGAATAAAAAAAACATGAAAGACATCAAACTCTCGTTTTTACCAAAACTTGCCCTGGTATTGTTTTGTTTAATCAGCCTTACCTATATCGCTGTACTCGGGCAAAGCTTACTTGCTCCACTCCTATTCTCTTTTTTAATGGCAATTTTGCTATTGCCTGCCGCCAATTTGATGGAACGGAAATTAAGTTTTAAACGAAGTTTATCTACAATTTTTTCAGTTGTATTAATGATTGTTGTAATTGGTAGCATAGTTTATTTTTTCGGCAATCAATTGAGTGATCTTTGGTCAGACTGGCCGCTGCTTAAAGAAAAAGCAAATGTATCTTATCATGAACTTCAGGCATGGATTTCGCATACTTTTGGTGTAAATACAAATAAGCAACTTGCCTACCTGAACGACAGTACAGAAAAAGCTTTGGCTACAAGTGCAACTATTGTAGCTACAACATTGGCAACATTATCTTCTACCCTTCTATTTTTAGGGTTCACACTACTATTTACATTCTTTATATTGAATTACCGCAGGGTATTGTTTACATTCTTAACATCGGTTTTCAAAGAAGAACACAAAGAAAAAGTAGCAGAAATTGCCAGTCAGATTCAATACATCATCAAAAAATACATTATTGGTTTATTTCTTCAAATGCTTATCGTTACCCTGTTGATGATCACCATTCTGAGTGTTCTTGGTGTTAAATATGCTGTGCTATTAGGGCTTGTTACCGGAATATTCAATGTAGTGCCTTACCTGGGTATATTTTTCGCTTTGGTAATCAGTTGTTTAATTACTTTCGCCACTGCGGGTGCTGCAAAAGTATTGCTAATCGTTGTCGTATTTGTAGCTGTACATGCTGTGGATGGTAACATCCTGATGCCTTTGGTGGTTGGCTCGAAAGTAAAAATCAATGCGCTAATTGCATTTATTGGTATTGTAGTTGGCGAAATGATCTGGGGAATTTCCGGTATGTTTCTGTGTATACCTTACCTGGCCATTTTAAAAATTATTTTTGACCGCATTGATGTTTTGCAACCTTGGGGAATTTTAATGGGAGAAGAACATAAACCAGTAAAGAAAAAACGCGTTTACCGCATCACAAAAAAGATTCAACTGGAAGAAAAAGATTAAATGGCTGAAAACCGATCGCCGCATATTTTAAGCACTTCAGCAAATCTGTTGGGCTTATGTTTCATCGTATTAACATCGCTCAAAAAACTAAACCTGAGTGATGACTCCTTAATTGATGAATTTGCTGTTGCAGCTGTAATTTTTTTTATGGGCAGTTGCCTGTTATCATTCATTTCTATGCAACGCGAACAAACAACTAGCAAAAGACTGGAAAAAATTGCTGACTTTATTTTCCTATCGGGATTGCTCGTACTTTTTGTTGCCACTATACTTATTGCGCTAAACCTAATCAAATAAAAAGAGGTCCATCTTGAGAATTATTTTCCACATCACACGCAATTGCTTTTTAGATTTAGATATTTGTAGATAAACAACATATTATGCCTAACAATCCAATTCCTGCAAGTGCAAGTAATCCGGCCGATGCCTTTTTAAGATTACTAACCGTTTTAGATACGTTAAGAACGCAATGTCCGTGGGACAAAAAGCAAACAATGGAAACGCTTAGGCACCTGACAATTGAAGAAACTTATGAACTTTCTGATGCCATTTTAGATGGCGATATGGAAGAGATCAGGAAGGAACTTGGGGATGTTATGATGCATCTGGTATTTTACTCAAGAATAGCTTCGGAAAACGGAGATTTCAATATTACAGACGTTTTGAATGGTGTTTGCGATAAACTTGTAAACCGACATCCGCATATTTATGGAGACGTTGAGGTTCAGAACGAAGAAGATGTGAAAAGGAATTGGGAGCAGATTAAATTGAAAGAAGGCAATAAGTCTGTTTTGGCTGGTGTTCCTTCCTCTTTACCCGCGCTCGTTAAAGCTTCCCGCATTCAGGAAAAGGCTCGCGGAGTAGGTTTCGATTGGGAAGACAAAAGCCAGGTTTGGGAAAAGGTTGAAGAAGAATTACAAGAATTTAAGGCAGAATTTAATGTTGATGACACCAACTTCAACGCAGAACGTGCAGAATCAGAATTTGGGGATGTATTATTTTCATTGATTAATTACGCACGTTTTATCAACATCAATCCGGAAAATGCACTGGAGAAAACCAATAAAAAATTCATCAAACGTTTTCAGTACCTGGAAAACAAAGCAAAAGAAAATGGCAAAGCCCTTTCTAATATGACACTTGCAGAAATGGATGTATACTGGAACGAAGCGAAGAAACTGTAGAATCGCAAAATTTATATCAAATGTGCGATTATGACAAACAGGATTCAGGTTTTACAGAATCCTTATTGATGCCAAATCAATAAAATGTTCCATCAACATAAAACCATTTGTCGTTTTCCTGCCGGAAATTTGACTTTTCGTGAAGAATTTCGATATTAAAATTTCTGCCGAGATAATAGGCTTTAAATTCGACAACATCCGCAGCCGAAAAAAGAATTTCTAATTTTACCCACTTGGTATTTTTTGCACTGTCCAGATATGCTTTTCTGCTGTTTCCTTTCCGTTTTAACGGATCGGTAGTTTCATAAAGGTAGTCGGCATTCTGAAAAACGAATGCGCTATATCGTGAACGCATCAGTGCCTCTGCAGTTGGTGCATTTTCTTTATTCAAGTGAAAAGGTTCACAACAGTTTGTATAACTTTTTCCGCTTCCACAGGCGCAGTCCATTTGTTAAATTTTAAATTATTTAAAATAATAAGATGTATTCATTTTTGTATTGGGTTCAAAATTATCATAAATCATTTTAATCCCCTCTGTAAAGCGGTAACTATTTTCGATTTTAGATTTCAGTTCATTTATTTCATAACACTCCTCTTTGCTGAAATAAAAACTATGTTGATTTAGAAAAGACATAACACGATTGTATTTACTTCTATCCTTATCTTCAGCGATGCTGAGCGCTTCCAGTTCTTTTATTTTTTCCAGAAGAGCTGAATGGTTTACCTGATCTTTCAACTCTGGAATTAAATTGATCATTCCGTCTTCAGAAATCACGACGAGTACAATACCTGCTTTTTTTTCCATGTGTTCATAATATCGCAAAGCTGAATTAAACCGTGCCCCTCTTGAAGAATCTCCATAGTGGTTGGCAATGCCATCCAGTATTACGCCAATTCCATAGCAAATGCTATTGGTATCAAGCAAAATTGCGCCGTCTATGGCGCTCAATTGTCCAACCAGAATCCTATTCAGTTGGGTAGGTTTTATTTTAAATGATTGCTTACTTAACCTTTCTGCTTCCTGTTTTGCAGCAGAGGAAATGGCCAGAATAGTTCCATGCTTTTGCTTGGTTGCCTCTAAAGTAATTTCCCAGAGGGAATGAATTTGCTCTCGTTTAATCTGCTTGAAAGTTCTGGAAATGGTAGAGTAAAAGCGTTCTTTATTGATCTGCTCATTGTATAAACTAGGAGCACGAAACGCCACTGAAATCAAGATTTTGCCATTATGAAGTGCTTCCCAATGAAAATGTTTGGTAAAATGAATAACAAAAAGAGACTCATCATGTGCATTATACTTACCAACTAATCTCCCCAATCCATAGATGTAAACCGAATCTGAAATGAGCCAGTGTTTTTGATCGGCCAATTCAAGGAATTTACGCACTTTTCTAAAATCGGTTATGTTTATAGGCTCTTCCAGAGCCATTGTAAGTTTCACATTCGGATGATTCCGCTGCGCGATAACCATTTTCCCCAAACCTTCTTCGCCTTCATATTTAAGCGAAGAGATGGTGTTGCAAGCTTCATATAACATGTGCAGATTGTGTGCATTTCTTCCCGCGAGAGAAATGGTGGTCATAAAATCATGTGCAGCAGTGCTCAAGAGTTCGTTTCGACTCTTTGATAAAATGTTAAATTCGAACTGAGATTTTGCCTTTAAAGCGTTGTTACTCGCATCAAGATAGGTTTGAATAATACTTTCTATAAATGATCGGCTTAATTTAAGACCTTCAACAGCTTGGTTTTGGATTTGACTCAGCGTGTAAAAGCTATTCATTACCTTTTTATTAAGCTCTGTAACTACGAACACCAGGTAACCATTAATCTGCGCAGGCAATGATACAAAGCTTTCTACAACATTACTTTTTGGCTGTTTGCGCAGCGTTCTCTGAATTTCTGAAAGGATAGAACTGCCAAGGGTTTCTATAACGTCTATTTGTGGTTCTGCACCAGACCATTCATCGATTATTTTAATATAGCGGTTTACCGTTTCATGAAGATGCAAAAAATGGAACGGGCAGTATCCGCAATCATCGCATTCCAGATTTATAAAAGGAAGGTTTGAGGATGGGTTGGTGTTTACGCCCAGAATAAAAACCTTTGGCATAAGTCTTTCATCCAGGGAATGAAAAAGATCTTCTGCTGCCAACTGAAGTGAAATCTGACAATGCAACTGCTGCGCCCACATTAAATTATCGTAATTTTCCATACGGTATTTTAAATTTAATTTAGGTACAGTTTCTACATTGCTTTTTTCTTCAAATATATTAGAATAGGGAACATTAGGTTGTTAAAGAATAGTTAATGCGAATAATATTTTATCCTGCTCAAGCAAGCAAATTCATAAGGCATCATTTGTGTATCTTTGTTTAGATTTTTTATTTTGAGATATTTTTTTCACATTGCTTACCAGGGTCAGCATTATAATGGCTGGCAAAAACATCCGAGTGCTATCAGTGTTCAGGGCACATTAGAAAGTGTTTTACAACAGATTCTTAAAATCCCCATACCGATTAATGGTTGCGGCCGTACAGATGCACATGTGCATGCCAGCCAATTTTTCTTCCATGCAGATATTGAGCAGCATTTTGATTTCGATCTCGCTTTCCGGATGAATAAGGCTTTGCCACAAAACATTGCCATTTTTGATATTATTAAAATGGATGGCCTTCAACACGCACGTTTTGATGCTGTTCAACGCCAGTATGATTATTTTTTACATACGTATAAAGATCCTTTTTTAAGCACGCAAAGCTCGTTGTACCTAAATGCCAAACTCGATTTACACCGAATGAAAGATGTAGTTGCGCTTTTGCCGAAATACAAAGATTACCGCGCTTTTTGCACACAGCCCAATAAGTACGAGCATACCATTTGCAATGTAATGGAAGCCGGCTTGTTCGTAAATGCGAAAGAAGACCGGATTCGCTTTCATATTGCGAGCAACCGGTTTCTAAGTAAGATGATTCGAATTTTAATGGGCAAAATCTTAAAAGTTGGTAAAGGCGAAATGAGCGTAGATGAATTCGAGAATTTATTGATCACGTTGAACACACCCAAAACTTTAGATCCGGCGCATGCTACAGGATTATACCTTTCTAAAGTCACTTATCCTTACCTCAACCTTGTTCCCCGCACAGAATTTCTGACTGCGATGCAGGGAACAGATTGGCTTTCCATTTAACTATTTAAAACGAATTGCTTTTAATGGCGACACTTTACTAATAAGTAACGATGGGATAATTAATACGATTAGACACAAAATAGCCGTTGTCAAATTTAGAAAAATGACATCTGCTGCATGAAACTCAACAGGTGCGTAAGCCAGAAAGTAAGAAGACTGATCCAGTTTGAAGATGTGTGTTTGCTGTTGAAGAAATCCTAATCCGAGGCCTAAAATATTGCCCAGAATCAAACCTAACCCTACTAAGTATGCAGCATTGTACAAGAAAATCTTCATGATGCTCCAGTTGTTTGCGCCGAATGATTTAAGCATGCCAATCATATTGGTACGTTCCAAAATCATGATTAGCAACGCTGTAATCATGTTAATTACGCCAACAATCAACATTAAAATTAAAATTACGCGGGTATTTACATCCAGCAACCCCAACCAGGTAAAAATATTCGGGAAGTTCTCTTTAATAGAATATGAACGTAGGTTTCTGGGCAGATTTTCAAAAATACCCTGTGCTACGGCATCCAGTTTACTAAAATCTTTAATGCGGATTTCAATGCCGCCAATCTCTCCGTTTCCCCAGTTGTTCAGGCGTTTAACAATGTTGATATTGCCCAGCACAAAACCTTTATCAATATCTTCAACGCCAATAGAATACACGCCAACAATTTTAAACTTTCTCGGTCTGAGCTGATTCTGAACAAAGTACATGATAAAATCATCACCGGTTTTAAGTTTAAGCCTTTTGGCAGTGTAATCAGAAATCAACAATTCCTGCATTGCAGCAGTACTATCGGCAAAGTTTATTACCCGGCCATTTAGTAAATGTTTACTGATATAATCCCACCGGTAATCTTTATCTACACCTTTAAAATTAATTCCCTCAATTTCTTTATTAGCCGAAAGAATGGCTGGTTTTGTGGCAAAAGGATAGAAATAAGCTACGTTCTTATTGCTTTGAAGTTGCTTTCTGGTTTCTTCATCTAAACGGAAAGGTGTATGCTCAAATGAATTATTCAGATCGTATCGCGTAATTTGAACATCGCCCAAATAACCGCGTACTTTGTCCTGAATTTCAGTTTTAAAACCTTTGATGATGGCCACGCTCAAAATCATTACAGCAAGACTAAGCATAACCCCTGCAATGGCAATCCGCACAATGAGCTTGGAAAATGTGCGCTCGGATTTAATGGCTACCCTTCGGGCGATGAAATATTCGAAGTTCAATTTGATAATTTTACTAACTTAGCAAAAATGCTCAATTCTATTTAATTAAAGGCATTCTTCTATAAATTAATCCATTTGCTCAGGTATTTTGTTATTGAAACTGAGAATCAATTCACAGATGAATAAATTTTGAACACATGAAAAGATATACAAGTTTCGCCCTGATTAGCTTAATTGCATTTACAGCATGCGGACAATCGCCAAAAGCAACTGACGATAGTGAAAAAGCGGCAATACAAAATAACGCTGTACAATCTGCTGATGAAAGTTTAAATAAACTTGGTGCCATCCGCACCGGTGCAGAGCAAACGGAAAAATACCTGCCTTTACTAAAAGGGAAACGCGTAGGTATGGTTGTGAACCCAACATCTGTAATTGGCAAAGAAACTACCGTAGACAGTTTGTTAAAACTTGGCGTTAAAATCCAAAAAATATTTGGACCCGAACATGGTTTTCGTGGAGATGCGAGTGCCGGCGTAGATGTGAACGATGCCGTTGATGCAAAAACAGGTATCAAAGCCATCTCTTTATACGGAAAACACAATACGCCTACAGTTGAAGACCTGGCCGATGTAGACATCATCATATTTGATATCCAAGATGTTGGCGTACGTTTCTACACATACATCAACACTTTGCAGCATGTAATGGAGGCTTGCGCAGCCAATAAGAAAGAGGTGTTAATTCTGGATCGGCCAAATCCAAATGGTTATTTAATTGATGGGCCAATTCTTGACCCTAAATACAAATCGGGGATTGGTATTCAGCCAATTCCAATTTCACACGGACTTACCGTTGGCGAGTATGCACAGATGTTAAATGGTGAAGGCTGGCTAAAAGACAAAATGAAATGTAAGATTACAGTGATTAAAAACGCCAATTATAATCACAACCTTGAATATGATCTTCCGGTAAAGCCGTCGCCCAACCTAAATACACAACAGGCAATTTTACTATATCCAAGTACCTGTTTATTTGAAGGCACCTATCTGAATCATGGCCGCGGTACTATGTTTCCGTTTACAGTTGTTGGTGCGCCGTATTTAAAAGGAAAATTCGAATTCAGTTTTACGCCGAAAAGCATTAAAGGAATGTCTGAAACGCCATTATTTCAAAATCAGCTGTGTTATGGCTTAGATTTGCGTACGTACGATGTTGCTGAACTTCGTGCCTCCAAAAAGCTTAATTTGAGCTGGTTGCTGGAACTTTATCAGGCATCGCCAAAAAAAGAAGATTTCTTCAATACTAAACTAAGCAAAGAAATGGGCGTAATTGAAAGGCTGGTTGGCGTTGCCGATTTCAGGCAGCAGGTTGCTGATGGTAAATCTGAAGCAGAAATCAGGGCAAGTTGGGCACCTGGATTGGAAGCCTATAAAAAAATGCGTAAAAAATATTTATTGTATCCATAAACAATGTGATCAAAGCAGTGTTGTAGTTACAGGATTAAAAAACAGTGGGGCAATGGACAAACGTTCGTTGCTTCACCTTTTTAGAAAGGATACAATCATGACTGGACCAAAAGAAAAAAGCGGCAAACCCGGGAGCAATTACGAGGAAGAAGTGCCTAAAGGACGAGAACCTGTAGATCATAAAACCGTGAGAAAACCGAATGATAGTTTGCCAAATAAGGCGCCAAAAACAAAGGAGCCCGCTAAGCAACGCGAACAGGAAGAACAACCGGTGCAACCGATAAAGAAAGCGCCTACAAAAGATCAGTAACCGACGAGATATCATCGGTTTTTTTATACGTTCATTTTTAGTGCAAAATAAAAGGTAGATCCTTTTCCCTGCTCGCTATGGAGCCAGATCCGGCCACCTTCTTTTTTAATTATCTCTGCGGAGATAAATAAGCCAAGACCTAAACCAGAATAGGTATGTTGCAGGTTTCCGCTTACGCGATAAAACTGATCGAAAACAAAAGGTTGAGAATCTGTATCAATACCGGCACCAAAATCCTGAACACTCAAAATAACCTCGTCATTTATTACAACAGCATTCACCATTATCGGATCAGAATCTATTGAATATTTGATTGCATTCGATAGAAAATTTGTCAAAACCTGCCCAATACGTTCCTTATCATAAAATAAAGTTGCAGACGTTTGAAGGTTTGCCATAATTTCATGTTGAGAGGTATTGTGCTGGATTATTTCAATAATTTCACCTATAAACTGGTCAAAATCAAAGTGCACCGGTGAAAAAGTCATCCGCCCGGATTGAATTTTCGTCACATCAAGCAAATCGCCGATTAATGTTGTTAACCGATTAATCTGGTGATCCATTTTTTTCACCATATCCGCTTTGCGGGCATCGCCATCACTTCGAACCATGCGTTCTAAAACCTGTGCATACGCTTTAATACTGGTTACTGGTGTCTTAAGCTCGTGGCTCGCAATTCCAAGAAAATCATCTTTTTGTTTTTGCAACATAACCTGATTGGTCACATCCATTGCGGCATGTAAAATTGCATACACTTCGCCCTGCGCATTTCTAAGTGGTTTATAGGTAAAGTTAAACCATGAGGTTTGCAGTTTACCATTTACCAGCAATTCTGCTGACTGCTGGTCTGCATGATAAGCTACGCCAGAGCGAAATACTTCCTTAAGAATATCGATAAAGGGTTGACCAACCAACTCAGGAATTGCTTTTTCCATTGGGTGACCAATGACTTCCGCACCACGTCCCCAAAATTTAAACATTTCATCGTTAGCGAGTTTAATGATAATATCTTCGGTTTCATAATACGCTGTAGCAATTGGCATTTCAAGAAGCAGATTTTTGAAACGGTCTTCGCTTTTAACAATTTCTTTTCTAGAATTAACCTGAGGCGTAACCTCACTGGCAACAACCATAACGCCCGTAACCTGGCCATTCTTATCTCTTAGGGGATCATAAACAAAGTTGAAGTAATAGTCGTTTAAGAGACCCTGATGCTCCAATCTGGCCAATGCTTCAGAATCATAATGAGCGACCCCGCTCTGAAAAACCTGATGGAGAATATCTGGAAAAGGTTGCCCAACAATTTCAGGAAGGGCTTCAATAAGCGGCTTTCCAAGAACCGAAGTATTTTTACCCCAAACACGAAGTAGTTCATCATTGGCCTGTTCAATTTTTAGCTCAGCACCACGCAAAATACCGATGGCAATAGGTGCACCCTGAATCATTTGACGAAACAATTCTTCACTTTCCTCAATTTGCAGGCGGGTATTTACCAGATCTGTAACATTCGTTGCATTATTTAATATTGCCCAAACTTCCCCCTGTTCATTTTTTAGTGGCTTATAGGTAAAATCGAAATAGTAGTTTACCAACACGCCATCTTTACATAGAGTTACCGCATCTTCTTTGGCCTCATAAGCCTTTCCTGTTGTATATACCTCATTCAGAATATCTAAAAAAGGTTGTCCATGTAGTTCGGGTACGGCTTCAGCCAGAGGCAAACCAATCACAGATGCATCTTTTCCCCATGCAGCAAGGATTGCACGATTGGCTACTTTAACAATCATCTCTTTACCAACATATAAACCAATCGGCATTGGAGACTCTTCAATAACGATATTAAAAATTTCGGTAGACTCAGGGGTTGCCGTATTCTGCATATTTAAACAAATATATAACCTTATTTAGCGCTGGCACGTAAAAATGAGAGTAATATTTTTTCGTCGGATTCTAAACCGGCATTGTCAATTTTTTTCGATTTGTTCATCTTTTTAAGATACTTTTCCAAATCATTGTTTTCATAAGCGGTAATCAGCAAAGGATATACGTAAGAACTCTTACAAACGGCTCTGGTATTGCCCAGTTTTTTTGCTACACAGTCTAAAACCTGCACCACCATTTTTTTGGTATTTAATTCGAGTCCGTCATCAACACTACATTTTGCAAACTGCCTCAAAGCTTCCAGAGTTCCGCCCCAGGTCCGAAAATCTTTTGCGGTAAAATCGCTTCCGGTAATTTCTTTAATATATTGATTGATTTTACCAGAATCTACGCCGGTATGGTTCTTTCCATCGGTATAAAACTGAAAAAGCTCCTGACCGGGAATATCTCTGCACTTTTTGATCAGTTTGGCCAGAGATCTGTCATTCAACTGAACGCTTTGTTTTACGCCTTTCTTACCAACAAAATCCATTTTGATGCTGCTTCCTTCAATTTTCACGTGTTTATCTCGCAAAGTTGTTAAGCCAAAAGAGCCGTATAACTGTTTGTAGTTTTCATTGCCTACACGGATTAGCGTTTTCTGCAGAACATCTACACAAATAGCCAGAACTTTCCGTTCGTCCATTTCCTTGCGTTTCAAATCCTTTAAAAGATTTTTCCTCGCCAGAGGCAATACCTGTCCAAATTCGTATAAGCGGAAATATTTGTCTTCTGAGCGCCTGCTTACCCATTTCGGGTGATATTTATATTGTTTGCGGCCGGCAGCATCAGTACCTGTAACTTGTAAATATGCATTGGGTTTTGCAGCAATCCAAACCTGCTGCCATGCGGGCGGAATTACAAGTGATTTAATACGCGAAAGCTGTTTCTCTTCGGTGACTTTATTGCCTTCTTTATCTTGGTAAATAAATTTCCCCGCCTTGCCCTTTCTATAAATACCTGGCATAGAATCGGTAACATATACTAAACCGCTGGCCTTTACAACCTCTTTACCCTGTACCATTTTAACCTATAAGGATGATTTATTTTTAGTTATTTTGTAAAACACAAATGCGTAAAATCGCATTGTTTTTTATCGTTTAGAAACTAACATAATTATATGAAAATAGTTTTCATGGGGACGCCTGATTTTGCCGTTGCCAGTTTAGATGCTTTAATCAAAGCAAATTTTGAAGTTGTTGCAGTAGTTACCGCACCTGATAAACCTGCCGGACGCGGTCAAAAAATAAATGAAAGTGCTGTAAAGCGCTATGCTGTTGAGCATAGTATTCCTGTGTTACAGCCGGAAAAACTTAAAAACACAGAATTTCTGAACATCTTAAAATCGTACAATGCAGACTTACAGGTAGTCGTAGCATTCAGAATGTTGCCAGAACTGGTTTGGAACATGCCGCCAAAAGGTACGATTAATCTTCACGGCTCTTTACTACCACAATACCGCGGTGCTGCCCCAATTAACCATGCCATTATTAATGGCGAAAAAGAAAGTGGTGTAACAACATTCTTCCTCACGCATGAAATTGATACCGGTAACATTATTATGAGCGAAACGGTTGCCATCGGCGATAATGAATCTGCCGGAGAATTGCATGATAAACTGATGGATATTGGCGCAAGGCTGATTGTAAAAACGTTAAAAGCCATAGAATCCGGAACGGTGAGTGAACAACCGCAACCAATGAGTGATACGCTGAAACACGCACCAAAAATTTTTAAAGACGATTGCAAATTAGACTGGAATAACCCATCGCAAGTGGTGTACAATAAGATTAGAGGATTGAGTCCCTATCCTACTGCTTTTACCGTTTTAAATGATAAATTCTTAAAAATATTTGCGGCAGAAATTGAAGATAAAGAGCCTGCAATTACACCAGGAGCCTTTCTAACCGATGGCAAAACGTATTTGAAATTTGCAACGAAAGATGGGTTTATAAAAGTGACCGACATTCAGTATGAAGGAAAAAAAAGAATGTTGGTAGAAGACTTTTTACGGGGCGTACGTTTATAACATCGCCCCAAAAATTCGTTTCCGGATTTACAGCTTATTTAGTTTTTCACTCAGGAATTTAGAAATTTCATTGAAATACCGCTTACGTCCGTACCCCATAATCCACTGTATACCTTGGGTTGCATTCGTAATAAAAACCTCTTCAGCTTCTTTCAAAATTTCAGGACTAATTTGTGCCTCTATAAGTGGTATATCATTCATTTTTGCTAATTGCATCACTGTAGTGCGCATAACGCCGCTTACACAACCTTCTGTTAGCGCTGGCGTATAAACTTTTTTATCGTAAACTACAAAAACATTTGCACTAATGCTTTCACACAAAAAACCGTTCTGATTTAAAATCATGGCTTCATCTAGTCGGTTTTGGCTTTTGAAAATCCCGGCCATAACGTAAAGTAAAGCATTTGAGGTTTTGTAATTCGACAACTTATGAACCGGTTTGGTCATTTCATCAAACACATCGATAATAAGTCCTTTAGAATTTAAGTCATATTGGTTACTTTTCAAGGGAATGCCTTCTAATACGTAACCAGCTTTATTGATTTCAGGAGTGTATACGCCAGAACCAGCGCGATAAACAGATAAACGAAAGCGTACATTTCCATTCCACCGGTTTTTTTTATTTAAATCGGCTGTTTTTTGCTTTATGAAATAATCGTCCATTAGTGCATGTCCGTCTATTTTCAATGCTTTCATACCCGCTGTCAGGCGATCAGCATGCAAATCTGCAAACTGAAGTTTGTGGTTAATCATCCGCATACTTTCAAAAAGTCCGTCTCCAAATTTGAAACCTCTGTTAGAAGCCGGTAGTAATGGTGAATCTACCGCATGAAACTCATCATTAAACAAAAGAAATTGTTGAGACATAGATTAAGTTGTAGCGGTATAATTTTGCCATTTTGTTAATGCAGCTTTAAAATCGTCTGGTAGTGGAGATTCAAAATGCATATATTCTTTAGTTGTTGGATGAATAAAGCCAAGTGTTTGCGCATGGAGCGCCTGTCGGGGTAAAAGTTCAAAACAATTGTCTACAAATTGCTTGTATTTGTTGAACGTTGTTCCTTTTAAAATCTTGTCTCCACCGTACATTGCATCGTTAAAAAGCGGATGACCAATATGTTGCATATGTGCGCGAATCTGGTGTGTGCGACCTGTTTCCAACTGACAACTAATTAGCGTTACATAACCCAAACGCTCCAACACGGTATAATGAGTAACAGACCATTTTCCTTTTTCTTCATCGTCGTAAATATCCATCACGCGCCTGTCTTTCGCACTACGTCCAATATATCCGCTAACAGTTCCTCCATGCTCAATATCGCCCCAAACCAGTGCAACATATTTCCGTGTAATGCTGTGATCGAAAAATTGTTTGGCCAGGTGCGTAATTGATTTTTCGTTTTTACTGATGAGTAATAATCCAGAAGTGTCTTTATCAATCCGGTGTACCAAGCCTGGTCGCCCATCATTTCCGGGCAGTTGTGGTAATTGTTCGAAATGAAAGGCTAAAGCATTTACCAAGGTACCTGTATAGTTGTTAAAACCCGGATGAACGACCATTCCGGCAACTTTATTTACCACAAGTAAATCGTTGTCTTCGTAAATAATATCCAGCGGAATATCTTCCGGATACACTTCTGTATCGCGTGGCGGATGGGGCAACACGACAGAAATTTCATCAAAGGGTTTTACTTTATAACTTGGTTTAATTTGTTTTTGGTTAACCAGAACATTACCAGCATCTATGGCATTTTGAATGCGGTTACGTGAAGCATTTTCCACGCGCACCATTAAGAACTTGTCTATTCGGAGCAGCGATTGACCCTTATCTACAATAATTCTTAAATGTTCATACAATTCCTGCTCTTCTGTTTCCTGCAATTCTGCCACATTTTCCATGATGCAAAAATAAACTTTTAGATGTATGTTTTGTTGTCAATTTAAATTAGCCGGGGAGGAATTATCTTTGAGTGTTTACCTAACATTTACCTTATATGAAAAATCTGAATCCTATTAAAACAATACTGATTATCAGTATATTATCAGTATCCGAAAAATCAATTGCTCAAACAGATGTTGGCGCATTGTTCAAATCGGGGCCTGAAGATGCTACTAAACTCATAAATGCCTATTTCAATCCGTTGTATAAAGGGCTGGGTGTAGGTTTATCTGATGGATGGACAAATACGGCGAAATCTAAAGGATTTTTGCGTTTTGAAGTCCGGGTTTCTGCCGGAACAGCCTTTGTACCTTCCGCTGATCAGTCTTACAATGCGAATGCACTTGGGTTGAGAAATATCAGACCCGCAGCAGGATCAGATGGTATTGGGCCAACTGCTTTCGGAAATGATGCAGATGGTGCACGGATGCAGGTATATACAAGTGATGGATTACCGACCACAACTTTTTTCAATTTGCCAAAAGGTTTAGGTTTTCATGTGGTTCCTTCTGCACAAATTCAGGCAACGCTGGGTTTACCAAAAAATATTGACATTACTTTAAGGGCAATGCCGAAGGTTAAACTTGGTAGCGATCTTGGTGATTTATCTATGATTGGCATTGGTGCCAAAGTAGAAATTCTTCCATTGTTGTTGGGTTCAACAGAAAAACTTATCCCCGTTGATATCGCGGTTGCCGGCGGTTTTACGCGCTACACCTATCATTTGCCCATTAATGTTAATAACACAGCAAATTCAGACCAGCGCATTAGCGCTAAATTCAATGGTCTTAATGTAGATGCAATCGTTTCCAAACAAATAGCATTTTTCACTCCGTTTGCAAGCGTAGGATATCAAAGTTCGCAAACTGATCTTCGGGCGCTCGGCACCTATCAATTTGATACCGGGAATGGAACCTCAGTAACTTACGTAGATCCAATTGCTGTTAAACAGACCGATGTAGATGGCATGCGTGCAAGTATTGGTTTTCAGCTGAGATTCGGTTTTTTTAAATTTTTCAGTTCATATACCGCAGCAAAATACGATTTGGTTAATGCCGGCATTGCCTTCGGCACCGGACAATAATTACTTATTAAGGCCAGGTTTTGACAGTCTTTATCTATTTTTACATGTGTTTACAAAATTAAATAGTGCCGTTGAGCAATTGAATGTCTCGCCTTTCAAACAACTTTTCGTTAAGCGGGACGATACAATTGATCCATTTATTTCTGGCAATAAATGGCGCAAACTGAAATATTTACTTGAAAAAGCCCGGCTGCAGAATAAAAAACATTTGGTCACCTTTGGTGGCGCATATTCTAACCATGTTTTAGCTACTGCTTCTGCAGCAAGTAGAAATGGATTACGTGCAACAGCTTTTATCAGAGGAGAAAATGTGGTGAATGAAATGCTGGTGATGTGCAATCTTTTCGGTATGGAATTGATTTTTACCGATCGGGAAAGCTACCGCGAAAAACCGGCGCTTTACAACCGATATTTCGGTACAAATCCCGACAGTTTTTTTATTGATGAAGGCGGCGCATCAGAAGAAGCTACATTGGGCTGTGCAGAAATTATTGAGGAGTTGCCAGAGGTTTATGACCATATTTTTTGCGCGGCCGGTACCGGAACAACTGCTGCAGGTTTGTTAAAGGGTATTCGCAAACACCGGTTACCTACAACTTTGCACGTTGTTCCCGTTTTAAAAGGAGGTTCATTTATTGGTGAAGAAATTCAAAAATATTTACCGCTGAACACGGATATTCAACTTCACTTAGATTATCATTTTGGAGGTTATGCAAAAACACAGGAATCTCTGATCGAATTTATTAAAAAGTTTACCCGAACAACGGGATTACTGATCGATCCGGTGTATACATCCAAAATGTTCTATGCCATTACAGACCTCGAAAAACACGGGATCTTAAAGCCTGATGATAAAATTCTGGCTATACATACAGGCGGTTTAATGGGTATTTTTGGAATGAAAGATAAATTTATTTAATGAAAATTATACGGCTGCAAATCCTGCTCCCGTATAATTTTCACCCTTTTAGCTACGGATTCATTACTTTGATTAAATCATTTATTACTCTGAAATTTGGAGTAATATTGTTGTCATTATTACCAAATTATTTCTGCATAAAAATATTTGGTTAAATATTCAACAACTTGTTATTTCAGGGATAATTCGCACATTATAAACTCTTAAGGTTATTAATCTTGAAAATATTTTTTGGAGAGGGAAAACAAAGCGATCAGAAAATATGCGGTTTGGAAGGGTTATAACCAAACGAGTGTATTGATGAACATTTATTAACTATACCATCAAATTGATAAACCAAATACACCATAAATTTAAAATCATTAGTCTAACTATTATTATAAATAATATCTCAAACATGATCTCTAATAATCCAGTAAATATCGTTCGCAATTGAGTGCTTTTACTGCCTTTATTTTACATTTGACGAATATCTTCAGAATATGAATCGCGATTACAGTTCTATAAGTCCTTCGGCTAAAGCACTTTTACTAATGAAGGGCCTAACCAACATTCCTTTTATGGCCGAAGCAGCCAGAATGATTTGTGGAGAACAAAGTCTGGATAAATTAAAAGGTACGTCGTTTGAAGAAACTTTTTTGAAACGCCTTATCCATTTTGAAAGCCGTTACCTTTCTCTCGACAGCGTTTTATTTGCTGCCGGAAGCTTGAATATTTTAGAGATCTCCTCCGGTTTTTCTTTCCGTGGATTGAATATGGTTTTAAATCATCCAAACGTATTTTTTCTAGACACCGATCTTTCAGCGATAATTGAAGACAAACGCCAACTAATTGACGTTTTTACACGTCATGAGCATTTAACTTTAAAAGGAACATTACGTACACAGGCGCTTAACGTGCTTAATCAAGACGCCTTTGAAGCAGCTGTTGCTCAAATGCCAACAGGTCGATTAAGTATTATTAATGAGGGATTGCTGATGTACTTAAATTATGATGAAAAGGTTAATCTTTGCCAAATCATACATAAAACGTTAAAGCAACGAAACGGATACTGGATTACTGCTGATGTATATATTCGGAAAAAATTTGAAGGTTCTGATTTTCCAGATTCCTTTAATCAGTTTCTCGCCGATCACCATGTAGAGCAAAATAAATTCGACAGTTTTGAAGCCGCAGAGCAATTTTTTTTGGAGCAGGGTTTTAAACTTGTAACCAAGGCAACCTCTGTATGGCATCAGTTATCATCTGTAAAATATGTCGCTCCGGAAATGCTAAAAAAATGGATACAACAAAATCAAAATGTCGGTAAAATTAGGGAAACCTGGGCACTGAAGGCAATTTAGCACAAACTTTTAATAATGAATATTGGCTTTTCAGAGTTTAAAATTAACGCGTGCGGGGGCATCTACCGGCGATAGGTACGGTGCAACAGTTTTTTTTATTACCTCAACAACGGCTTTTGCTATAGATGCTTTTAACGCCGGCCGGTACATCACTAAACTGATTTCACGCACGGGCTCTGGATTTTGAAAGAAACGGATTTGCTGTTTGCGCTCTGCAGAGAAATTCTGTGTGCTCAACTCCGGAATAATTGTAATCCCCCTTCGCATTTCCACAATTTGAAGTAACGTTTCTATACTTCCCGCATCAAACTTTAAAGGTTGGCTATCAGACGATTGTTTTTTCAATGAGCATAAATTCATAATTTGAGAACGCAAACAATGCTCTTCTTCCAATAACCACAATCTATTAATGTCGATGTCTGAAGGTAAAATATATTTATGCTGTAAACGTTCGTCTTCCTCAGATATAAAAACCCATAGCTTTTCATTAAAAAGAAATGTGGGCTTCAACTCCAGTATGCCTTCGGGCAAAGCGAGGATCCCCGCATCCAGTTGGTCTTTTTTCAGCTGATCAATTAACTGATCTGTTGGAAGTTCCTTAATCTGTAGTACCAAACCGGGATGTGCTTTCAGTAACTCAGGCAAAAATAAATGTAACAGATAAGGCGCTAATGTCGGAATAATGCCCAGACGAAATTCACCGCTGATATCTTCACCAGCATGTTTGACGTTTTCTTTCATCTGTCGGATAGAAAATAAAATTTCTCTGCCTTGCCGGACAACCATTTGACCTATTTCTGTTGGTACTATAGGATGTTTGCTTCTGTCGAATAATACAACTTGCAATTCTTCTTCCAGTTTTTTAATCATGATACTAAGCGTAGCGGGTGTTATGAAGCATGATTCTGCCGCTTTTTGAAAGTGCCGATAGTCATCAACGGCAACAATATATTCGAGTTGTTGGATATTCATATTAGATAAAATCTAACCAAAGTTAAATAAATTTAGTTTTGTTTAACAGAATAATGCACGTTGCTTTGCAAGCAGAGAGTAACTAAAATATTTTTATGAGAAAGAGCATTCTATTCGTAGCAGGCGTGATGAGTTTAACTTACGTACACGCGCAAACCATTACAACCAATACTGGCAGTCCAGTAGGCGACAACCAAAATTCAAAAACCATTGGGAACAATGGGCAGGTCTTGTTGGAAGACATTCATTTAATCGAAAAACTTGCAGCGTTTGATCGGGAACGGATTCCCGAACGTGTAGTACACGCTCGTGGAGCTGGTGCTTTCGGAGAATTCGTAGCCGCACAGAATTTTTCTGAAGTAACCGCAGCAAAATTTCTGTCGTCAAAAGGTAAATCGACACCAGTCTTTGTACGTTTTTCTACAGTTGTACATCCTCAGGGCTCACCGGAAACATATAGAGACCCGAGAGGTTTTGCGACAAAATTTTACACGGAAGAAGGAAATTATGATTTGGTGGGAAATAACTTACCGGTATTTTTTATTCGGGATGCGATTAAATTCCCTGATATGGTTCATGCATTTAAACCATCTCCGGTAACTAATGCAGCTTCAGACGCAAACCGGGTATTTGACTTTTTCGCTAATGTACCTGAAGGTACACATACTCTAACGTGGTTGTTTTCCGATTATGGCATTCCGGCAAATTTTCGCGAAATGAACGGGAACGGTGTCCATGCTTTCAAATGGATTAACGAAAAGGGAGACATTACTTACGTAAAATACAACTGGGTTTCACAACAAGGTGAACGAAATTTAACACAAAAACAGGCAGATTCTATTCAATCTAAGGCCACAGAACATGCGACTTTGGATTTATACAATTCCATTGAAAAAGGCAACTTCCCAAAATGGGATTTATATGTTCAGATGCTAAAAAAAGAGGACTTCGAAAAGCTCGATTTCAACCCTGTTGATCCCACGAAAATCTGGCCTGAAAGCATCGCAAAACCAGTATTGGTAGGTACAATGACGTTAAACCAGAATCCGGGCAACTATTTTCAGGATGTAGAGCAGGTTGCCATGTCTCCTGGTTCTCTTGTCCGTGGAATTGAACCTTCAGAAGACAAACTTTTACAAGGTCGTTTGTTTTCCTATTTCGATACTCAAAGACACCGTTTGGGCGGAAATTTTCAACAATTACCAATCAATGCAGCTAAAACAACTGTAAAAACCTACAATCAGAACGGATACATGTCACTTAGAAAACAAACAGGTGATGTGAATTATCAACCGTCTGAGAGAATGCCCGAAGTAAAAGATGACAGTAAATTCCGTTATGCAACAGTGAAATTCCCTACAGGAACAACTACTGCACAAGCAAAAATTGATAAAGCAAATGATTTTGCACAAGCAGGAGATTTATATAGGTCATTCTCTAAAACGGATCAAGACCACCTCATTGATAATCTGGGTTCTGCATTGAAATCTGTGCAAAATAAAGGTACAATTGCTAAAATGATCAGTTATTTCTATCGCGCAGACCGTGATTATGGAATGCGACTGGCTGCTTACGTTGGAATGGACCGAAAAGAACTGGAATCCTATTTGAAATAAATTGTATAACCAGAGCGGCGGCTTTGCCCCGCTCTTTTAAAAACATATCAGATGAAAAAACTTTTCTTATTCGCGCTGTTTGTTACGATATGTCTAAACATTGCTTCAGCACAAAATTTGTTTGATGCTGCCCGGAAAAACGATACAACAGCCATTCAAAAAGCTATTGCAGACAAGATTGATTTGAACCAATCGGATGAAAAAGGATATTCTCCGTTAATATTAGCGGTTTATAACAATCAAATGGTGGCCGCAAAGCTTTTACTCAAACATGGCGCAAATCCAAACCAGCAAGATCGCAATGGAAATACGGCTTTAATGGGTGCTACATTCAGAGCTTTACCTGATATGGCTGCATTGTTGCTGGCCCACGGTGCAGATGTTAACCAGGTAAACTTAAACGGTGCAAATGCCTTAATTTTTGCAGCAACTTTTGGCCAGGACGCTATTGCTAAGATGCTGATTGAAAAAAATGCAAACCAGAAGATAGCAGATAACCGTGGTAAAACTGCTTTGGATCATGCTAAAATGCAGGAAAATAAACTATTAATTGATTTGCTGGAGAAGCATTAACGAATTAAATCAATTTGGTTTTCTATTGGTTGAATGTCTAGCAATAACTTTGGGTTCAACCAATATATGCTGTATCAGATCATAGGGTTTTTCATTGGTGATCATCTGCAGAAACATCGCTGCACAAGCTTCACCAATTTCTGACGGAAACTGGTTTATAGTAGATAAATCCGGCGTAATATGCTCGGCGAAAGCTTCATTTGCAAAGCCAATTACACCGATTTCTGGTGGAAGTTTTTGCATTTCACGAAGTTTCTTAATAGCCCCCAGTGCCGTGAAATCATCAGCAGCAACAATTGCATCAATTTCCGGATAACTTTTTAAAAGTTTTTCGGTTTGCATCATTCCATCTTCGACAGATAGGTTTCCGAAAATGATATGTTTATCGTTTGACTTTAGGTTATTGCTTAGTAAGGCATCTTTAAAACCGCGGAGCCGTTCGGCAAAAATGCGGATTTGGTTTTTTGTTGTCAGCAAAGCGATGTGCTGATAACCTTGTTGTATAAGGTGTTCTGCAGCCAAAAAACCTGCATTATAATCATTTAAGGTAACGGTTGGTGCCTGTAATGCTTCATTAACCCGATCAAAAAGGATGAGCGGCTTTTGCGCATCAATGACGTCTTGAAAGTGGTCAAACTGATTTGTTTGCAAAGACATAGAAGCCATAATGCCGTCTACCTGAGCTTCCATCAGGGTTTTAACACCATTAATTTCATTCTCCAGCAACTCTTTAGACTGATATAGAATAATCCGGTAACCGCTGTCTTTCAGTTTCTCTTCAATACTGTGAATAATTGCAGCAAAAAAATGCGCTTCAACAGAAGGAACAATTACGCCAATAATAAAGGTTTTGCCAGACTTCAAGGCAGAAGCCAATTTATTCGGACTGTAATTCAATCGTTTTGCAGCTTCAAAAACGGCGTTACGGGTTGCAGTACTTATAGCCGGGAAACCACTCAGAGCGCGCGAAACGGTAGAGACAGTTACGTTTAGTTCCTGAGCGATGTCGTATATTGTGGTCTTTTTCTTCAATGCGCAACGGTAATGAGCTGCAATAATATAAAAATCATCCGGTGATTTTTTAAACCTGCCGGATGATTTTCAATTCACTAAATATATCTGTTGATTAAATTTTCCAGGTATTCCTGTTTACCGCTAGTTACTGCGGGTTCACCTCTTTCTACGGCGTAATTACGTAAATCCTCCAGGCTCAATAAACCTTTTTCAAACTCGGCGCCTTTTCCGGCATCGAATGAGTTATATCTTTCGTTTCTTATTTTCTTGTAATCAGACTGTTGCAGAATGGCGTCAGCAGTAATTAATGCACGTGCAAAAATATCCATTCCGCCGATATGGGCATAAAATAAATCGGCTGGGTCTGTAGAGTTTCTTCTGATTTTGGCATCGAAATTCACGCCTCCGCCTTTGAAACCTCCACCTTCAAGAATGATCAGCATCGTTTCTGTAAGTTCGTTAATATCGTTCGGAAACTGGTCGGTATCCCAACCGTTTTGATAATCTCCGCGGTTTGCATCAATAGATCCTAGCAATCCATTATCTACAGCTACCTGAAGTTCATGCTGAAAAGTGTGACCGGCTAAAGTTGCATGATTCACTTCAAGATTGAGCTTGAAGTCATCCATTAAATCAAACTGCTGCAGAAATCCTTTAACAGTTGCAGCGTCATAATCATACTGGTGTTTTGTTGGTTCGCAAGGTTTAGGTTCAATAAAGAAAGTACCTTTAAACCCTTGCTTACGTGCATAATCTTTAGCGGTATGCAGAAACTTCGCCAGGTGTTCCTGCTCTCGTTTCATATTCGTGTTGAGCAAACTCATGTAACCTTCCCTTCCACCCCAAAACACATAATTTTCACCACCGAGGGCAATTGTTGCATCTAGTGCCGCTTTAACCTGCGCCGCACCATGTGCAAGTACATGAAAATCAGGGTTAGTAGCTGCACCGTTCATATATCGTTTATGACTGAAAAGATTGGCTGTTCCCCAAAGCAGTTTGATACCGCTTTCAGCTTGTTTTTGCTTTGCATAGGCAACAAGTGCCGACAGTCGCTTTTCATTTTCAAGGATATCATCGGTATAATCAACAACATCCACATCATGAAAACAATAGTAAGGCAGCTGCATTTTACTCATAAATTCAAATGCTGCATCCATTTTATCTTTTGCACGTTCTATGGCATCTTTTTTTTCATCCCATGGAAAAACATGTGTTGCGCCACCAAAAGGATCGCTTCCGTTGGCATTGAAAGAATGCCAGTATGCGCAGGCAAATTTGAAATGTTCTTTCATAGTTTTTCCGGCAACAACTTTCTCCGGATCGTACCACCGGAAAGCCAGTGGGTTGTCGCTCTTTATTCCTTCATATTGAATCTGATCAATTCCTTTAAAAAATTCTGTAGTTCCTGTGGTTACTTTTGTCATGGTTTTAGCTTAATTCATTTAATAATATTTTTTTCCAGTCCTGGTATATTTCTTCGTAACCGGTTTCGCCTTGCGGCTTCAGTTCAGATCGTTTCTCGTGGTTTGAAAACGCTTCTTCAGCATTTTTGAAAATTCCGGAGCCAATGCCAGCGCCAAGAGCAGCACCAATGCTGCCATCACTTTCATACAATTCTACAGGCACACCCGTTACATTCACGAATGTCTGTGCAAAAACTTCACTCAAAAATAAATTCGCGTGTCCTGCTCGGATGACTGTTGGTGCAATTCCGTTTTCGCGCATAATATCCAGTCCATGCCGAAATGAAAAAGCAATGCCCTCTTGTACAGCCCGAAAAATTTCCGGTTGATGGTGTATGTTAAGGTCTATATTGAGGAATTGGGCACCAGTAAACTGGTTATTGAGCATACGTTCTGCCCCGTTTCCAAAGGGTAAAACTTTTAAACCTTTACTCCCATAGGGTGATTTTGCCGACAAAGCATTGATTTCCGGATAAGACATTTGCGGTGCAAAATTATTTTTTGCCCACCTGTACATGCTCCCTGTACCGTTAATGCACAAGAGAACGCCGGTGTAAGGATTTTCTTCTGTGTAGTTGACGTGAGCGAAGGTATTTACTCGCGATTGCGGATCGCATTTCAAACTGTCGCCCACTCCATAAATTACACCAGATGTTCCGGCGGTTGCAGCAACCTCTCCCGGCTTAAGCACGTTTAAAGAAAGTGCATTATTTGGCTGATCACCAGATTTGTAAGCAATCGGTATTCCGGCAGTTAAGCCCAAAGCATTTGCAACGTCTGATTTTAATTCTCCGTGAACAGAAAACAAAGGTCTGATTTCTGGAATATGTGCAGTATCCAGTCCGTAATAATTAACTACATCATTAGAAATTGTATTGCTTTTGAAATCCCAGAATATCCCTTCAGAAAGTGCCGAAATACTTGTAGTTACTGATCCGCTGAGTTTCATGGCGATAAAATCGCCGGGAAGCATAATTTTATCAATCTGACTGTAAATGTTTGGTTCATTTTGTTTTACCCAAGCCAATTTAGAAGCGGTAAAATTACCTGGAGAGTTGAGCAGATGTGCTAAACAATGGTTTTGTCCTATGTTTTCAAAAGCCTGTTGACCAAGCTCTACCGCACGACTATCGCACCAGATGATACTGTCTCTAAGGGCGTGCTGATTTTTATCAACCACAACCAGGCCATGCATTTGATAGGAGATTCCTATTGCGCGAATATTTTTGGGATTAAATTTCCCGGTTGCATTCAATTTGAGAATGGCTTGTTGGACAGAATACCACCAGTCTTCTGGTGCTTGTTCAGCCCAACCGGTTTTTAGAGATTTTATCTCGGCCTCCCGATCCGGATAGTTTGCAGTGGCTACGCTTTTCTGCGTACTTGCCTCTACAACTGCTACTTTAATGGATGATGTACCAACATCAATTCCTAATAAATACATAAAATGAATTAAAAAATATTTGGTTATGCAAACGGTTGCATAAATATAGTTCTTAATTCAAAAAGCCCAAATTTCTTTCAGATTTTTTTTAATGCGATTACCCGGATTTCAGAAAAAATACAGTTACTGCAAAATGTAGCTGCGCCAGAATATACATTTCACAAATGATCTACTTGCTTTGCAATATCGATAAAATATTGCCTGCAGGATCTTTAAACCATGCAATATTTGGTCCTTTTGCTCCGCGCGATATTCCTTTTTTATCTGTCTGAATATACTCACTATCGTATTGTTCAAACTGAATTCCCTTTGCAATTAATTCATCTACGGTGGCTTCAATGTCTGGAACATTAAAATTTAATACAGTAAAAGTAGCCGCATGGTGATCTGGTTTTGGATACAACATCAGCATTAAATCATTATCGAATAGGACTTGCAGAATACCCATCGGGTCGTCCTGAACGTTTAAACCCAATATATTTCCGTAAAAATCTTTTGCCTGTTGAATATCATCAACAGAATACGAACTGAATACTTTTGATTTGGTTAACATGATTTTCGATTTTAAAATGAATTAAGATTTCCAAATGCCCAGAAGTCTGCGTGCTACAACAATTTCAGCAATGTGGTAAGCATTGTGATCGGCAATTTGCAAGGCTTCACGTAAAATACTTTGTCCGCTGCCATGCGGAATTTCAGCATAAAGATCTGAAGTTTCCAACAGCTGAATAAATGCTTCGCGATCCTGATCAATCTGTTTCAACGTTTTTTCCCAGGTTGCCAGATCTTCGGGTGCAGCTTCTTTTGGCCAATAACCTTCGGGCCATTCCGGCGATTGATGATTTCCATCTTTACTGAACTCCAGCATATCCCATTGTGCAATGCGGATATGTTCTGCCAGTTGCCAGATGCTGTAAGGTAGATTGTAAACCTGTTGCCCAACCTGTTCTAATGTTAAACCTTTTACGGCTTCATTGAAACCCACGTGAGCGCCACCGCCATTCAGTAATTTCTTTAGTTCTGCAATTAATAATTCTGAAGATGTTTTCATAACCGGATTTTAAATCGTTTTAGATTAAACACTTCAAATGCGGTTAAGTTTGCTTATCCCGACGTGGCTTTCTCAATATTTCTATTATTTTTGGGCATGAAGTACACTGATGAATTCCCAATTTTAAATGAATACACCTACCTCAATACAGCAAGTTCCGGCCTGTTATCCAATACAATAGCCAAATGGCGAACCCAACATGATACGGAATTTTTAAACCAGGCAAGTATCTTCCGTTTAGACTGTGCACAGCAGGTTCAGCAAACCAAGCTTAATATTTCTTCATTATTTAATGTTAAGCCAGAAAATACTTTTCTTGTGCCCAATTTTTCTTTCGGGTTTAATACTTTACTCAACGGGCTGGAAAAACAACATCGTTTTTTAACCCTTAAAGAAGACTATCCTTCCCTTAGTTTTCCCATTACCAGTTTGGGATTTCATTTTAAGGAAATTGATATTGATGAAAATCTTGAAGCGAATATTATTTCTGCGATCGAAACATTCAAACCAACGGTTTTCGCATTCAGTATGGTTCAATATATCAGTGGAATCCGGATCAGTAATGCATTTATCCAGAAATTGAAAAGCAGCTTTCCGGATTTATTGCTCATTGCAGATGGAACCCAGTTAATCGGAACCTGTCCTTTTGATTTCGAAATGAGTGGTTTAGATGCATTGATTGGCAGCAGTTACAAGTGGCTACTTGGCGGATATGGAAATGGTTATGTGTTTATGTCAGACAGGATACGGAACGCACTTTATTTAACCCGAAAAAACACATCACTTCCAACAGCACCTTTTTTGGCCGGACGAGCATTTTTATCGCTTTGTTTTGAACCCGGACATATGGATACTTTAAATTATGGCACGCTAAATCAAAGCCTTAATTATTTGAAAACTATCGGGTTAGATACCATCGAAAAGCAAACGCAGTCAGTATCTGCTAAAGCCAGACTTGCCCTTAATGATCGTGGATTTATTCCGGATTATATGCTCGAACGCGATGCTCATTCTGCAATTATGGGCATCAGATTGGATCAGCAAATGGTAGAGAAAATTCAGCAGGCTAAAATTCTGGACACACCGAGAGGAGAATTCAGACGCTTCTCGTTCCATTTTTATAATACAGATGCAGATGTGCAAAAACTTATTGATGTTTTAGACCGGAAGTACTGATTAATGCACTTCCCAAATGGCATCTACAAAGTAACTGCGCTGGTCAAAAAAATGCTGCACTGGTTTGAAACCCGATTTTTCGGCCAGCGCAGCAATATCAGAAAGGTCGTATTTTTGTGAGATTTCCATAAAAATATATTCATTGGATTCAAAATGAATCATCTCGCCGGAAATGGAGACATTCTGTTGTTTTAAGCTAATCAGATAACTTTTGCAAGAGCCGGAAGCAGGATCATAAGTCGCATAATGATCAAAATTCTTCAGGTCAAAGTTGGCTTCCAGTTCGCGGTTAATCCGCTCCAGTAAATTGAGGTTGAATGCGCGGGTAATTCCGCCTTTGTCGTTATAGGCATCCAAAATTTGCTGTGGATTTTTCTTCAGATCGAAACCCACAATAAGCGTATCGTTTTGCGATAAAGATCCTCGCAATTGCCTGCAAAAATTCCCGGCATCTTCTACCGTCATATTACCTACATTTGCGCCCATGAAAAGTACAACTTTACGTCTATCAGACCGTAGATTTGCTTGTTCCAACATATCAAAATAATCGCCATTCAGGCCTTGAATGTCCAGATCAGGAAGTTGCTGAGGCAAATTATTTTCCAGGTCTGAAATAACATGTGCAGAAATATCGATTGGCAAATAGGTGAAATTAATTTTCTTTTCTAAAAGAGATTTTAGCAAATGGATAGATTTGGTTGCATCGCCGGCGCCAAGCTCAATCAAATCAAATGCATCGCCCTTTCCTGCAATTACATCTGCAAGATGGCCGGCCTGATTTTGAAGAATTTCCATTTCACTATTGGTAAGATAATATTCGTCCATGTCCATTATCTGCTGAAAAATCTGGTCGCCTTTTTCGTCATAAAAGTATTTTGACTGCATTGATTTTGGAGAACTGCGTAGTCCGCCTAGCGTGTCTTCCAGAAATTTCATTTTGCTATCTACCGGTGTTTCTGTCGTAGTTGTGCTCATAGTGTTTTGTTATTTTACCAGGCGAATACCGGTGTATTGCCATCTAAGATGTGGATGGAAAAAATTTCTATATGTTTTGCGGCTATGTTTTGGAGGAGTAGCAATAGACGCACCGCGAAGCACTTTTTGATTGACCATAAATTTGCCGTTATATTCACCAATTGCACCCGGCGCTTTATTAAAACCCGGATAAGGTAAATACGCACTTTCTGTCCATTCCCAACGTTCACCCCATTTAAACATTTCTGCCGACACCTCCCACTCGAACTCCGTAGGCAAGCGCATTCCTTTCCATGAGGCAAAAGCATATGCTTCATAATAACTAATGTGCGTAACCGGACGGCCGGGATCAACAACCTGTAAACCGGCCAGAGTATATTGATGCCATTTACCTTCTATCTTATACCAATACATTGGCGCAGAAATTTGTTTTTCATTTACCCAGCTCCAGCCTTCAGAATGCCAAAGGCTAAAATCCCGATATCCGCCAGCTTCAATAAATTCTACAAATTCTGCATTGCTGACCAATGTGGTAGAAATAGAAAATGAATTTAGATAAACCTTATGCTTGTTCAATTCATTGTCAAAGCAAAAACCGGCACCGTCAAAACCAACTTCATAAACGCCTTCTTCTACAGAAACCATTTTATTTTGAGGTTGTTCATACCCGATATTTTCCAAATGAGAGGAATTGTAAACCGGGAAAAGCGGATTATTCCCAAGGATGTATTTAATATCTGTTAGCAATAATTCCTGGTGTTGTTGTTCGTGATTGAAACCAAGAATTAACAACTCTCGTAAATCATCTGCGGGTTCATTCTCAAGGAATTTAGACATGGCCTCGTCTACATATGCGCGGTATTGATAAATTTCATTTACGCTGGGACGGCTTAGGTTTCCCCGGTCTGTTCGGATAACCCGATTTCCAACCGTTTCATAGTAGCTGTTAAAAACAAAACTGTAATCTGAATTATAAACCTCATATTCAAACGCGTGGGGTTGAAGAACAAAAGTTTCAAAAAACCACGTTGTATGGCCCAAATGCCATTTCGGCGGACTCACATCTGCTACGGGTTGCACAACATAATCTTCGGTTTGTAAAGGCGCGCAAATTTCTTCAGAATACTTTCTTATCGTTTTGTATTGTTGTGCGAGATTCATCAGTTTTGTTGGAGATGGTTCTTAAGTTCTGTGATGGTATTAACATTTAGTTCTTTTGATTGTTTTCGTCGCATCATTAATGCGTAAGCATTGTTAAAACCTATTGGCAACAACCATTTGATTTTAAACTTTTTGCGAAATTCATGCGAAACGTAATTGTAAGTTTTATTTTTATCGTGTGCCAGATCCGCAGATAGTTTCGCATCGGGTTGCAGTAAAACCAATAAACCCGTTCCGGTATATTCCGGGTAAAAATCAATCTGGTCATTCACCAAAGCATCAAAACATATTTTGGTGCCACCAAGACCGGTTTTAGTAGAAACATGGTAATCTGAATTGCCCAGAATCAACATTTTGTACATTTCGGCAAGAATATATTGCTCGCCAAAAATCTTTGACCCAATCCGAACTGTACCGCTTTTTCCATTTCTGGGTACTTTAAATAAGCCCGCTTTTTTCAGAAAATCTTTTGCAACGCGCTCCGGAGTTTGATGAAGATAATCTGTGCGGTAGTTTAAATCTGTCATTACAGAATCTGAAATTTTTCCGGCCAACTGGTTTAGAATACCTTCAAGACCTGGGAATTTTTTAAGACTTTTTTCACGAATTATGGGCGCGGCATAATACGGTGGGAAGATACCTCTATCATCTTTCAGAATTTTTAAATCGAAAGCTTTCAACCGACCATCGGTAGAATATCCACTAATGACATCCAATTCTTTTAAGTAAGCCGCTTTGTACATAACAGCATCGCTGATAACAATGGTTTTTATCTTTAAACCATAAACCGATTTTAAACCCAGATCACCATCTTGGCGGCCCATAAATTCGGGTGTAAAACCTGCAGTTAAATCAGAATCGGAAGCCGCAGGTATAAGATAAAAACCACTGAGTAGCAGAATTATCAAAGGAAGCACGCGCAGAATTTTTTTCAGCTTCCTGAAATCCATTTTTTGAACAAAGCCCAAAATTCCATCAAGAATTACCGCCAGAAGTGCGGCCGGGATGGCACCTGCCAGAATCATATTGGTGTTATTGAGGGAAATCCCTCCGAAAATAAATTCACCCAATCCGCCCGCAGCGATATACGAAGCAAGTGTTGCAACACCAACATTAATTACTGTAGCTGTTCTGATACCTGCGAGCAAAACAGGCATAGCGAGTGGAATTTCCACTTTCATTAATACCTGCCATCGGTTCATGCCAATTGCCTTGGCGGCTTCAATAACAATTGGGTCTATCCCGGTTATTCCGGTATAGGTATTGCGAATGATAGGTAATAATGCATATATAAGTAAAGCTACAATTGCAGGTTTGGCACCAATCCCCAATATTGGAATCATAAAACCAAGTAATGCAATACTTGGAATGGTTTGCAACACACCGGCAAAGCCGAGTATTACACCAGCTAGTTTTTTTCTGCGTGCAATTGCAATGCCCAAAGGCAAACCAATGGCTACAGCAAAGAGCAATGAAATAAATGTAAGTCCGATATGCTGCAACGTTTGATTCAACAACTTATCAGACTGACTTGCCATAAAAGCCCACAAAGATTGGCTGTTATTATCCATGTTTAAGCTGATTTTGATAGGTGTTAAACGCATTTGCAATACTCGGGAAAGAAATAACCCGCTTTATACCGCTATCATCAATTGCGACAAATTCAGGATTTTTCGATTTTCTTAGTTTTTCGAGAATTTCCCAAATGCTTGCATGAGCATGTTTGGTGGTTTCTGCTTCATGTGGATTCTCTGGAGTTTCCAGAAAAGACCAGATGTCTGCCAAACGGATAGTCTTAAACTCAAGCGATAAACGCTGATTGTCTAAAAACTGTTGTGCAAAATCATCTGCCGGTTGGTATAGTAATTCTTTTGGTGTACCGATTTGTACAATTTGCCCCTTGTCCATTAAACAAATGCGGTCTGCAAGTTCAAAAGCTTCGTGAACATCGTGCGTCACCAATACAATTGTTTTTTGTTTTAGTTCTTCAAGATCCCTGAATTCAGCGTGAATATTCGCACGGGTAACATTATCAAGTGCACCAAAAGGCTCATCCATTAAAAGAATAGACGGATTTACCATTAATGCCCTTGCCAAGCCAACACGTTGTTGCTGTCCTCCACTCAATTGATTCGGATACATCCCAAGATAACTTTCTGGCAGGCGTAATTTTTGTATCAACTCACGTGTTCGTTCGTCAATTTTGTTTTTCTGCCATTTGTAGAGTTTTGCTACGGCAGCAATATTTTCTGCTATGGTGTAATGAGGAAATAAACCCACGCCCTGCATTACATAACCAATCTCCTTACGCAACTCATATACATTTCGGTCATTTGTATTTTTGCCATCTATGTAAATTTCTCCTTCATCTGCAGCGATTAGTCTGTTAATCATTTTTAAGGTTGTGGTTTTGCCACAACCACTGGTACCAAGCAAAGCCAATGTTTCACCCCGGCCAACAGTAAAGGAAATATTATTTACGGCTTTTGTTTGTCCAAAATGTTTAGAGACGTTTTCGAGTTTAATCATAAATTTAGTCTTCGATTGACATGAACAGATTGTTCAGCGATTCGGAAAAAGTTGGATGTGCAAAAACGCAATACCTTATCCGGTCATAGGTAATTCCACCTTCCATCGCCATTTGCAAAACAGACATTACCTCTCCGCCTTCTGAGGCAAGAACTGCAGCACCCAGGATTTCCTTTGTTTTCGCATTTACAATCGCTTTCATTAATCCTTTTGTTTCGCCTGTCTCAATACCTCTGGCTACATTCTCCATCGGCAAAACGGCTACTTTATATTTTATTTTTTTCTCTTTTGCTTCGGTTTCCGAAAGCCCTACCCTGCCCAATTGCGGATCGGTAAACATACAGTATGGAATTGGGCGCTCTTTGATAGAATAGTCTGTTCCTTCTATTAGGTTTCTATACACAATAGTGTAATCGTTGTAGGCAATATGCGTAAACGCCGGACCGCCTTTAACATCGCCTAATGCATAAATCCCTTTAACACTGGTTTCCAGTTTATCATTAACTAAAATGTAACCATGCTCATCAGTATCTACACCACATTTTTCCAGACCCAGATATTCTGTTTGAGGTTTTCGGCCTATTCCAAATAAAATGTGAGTCACTTCTATATCTTTCGTTTTCTCATCCGATGAAAAATCTACCTTAATTTTTTGATTACTTAGCGGAGAGAGTTTTTTTATTTCGGTGCCGGTAAAAATTTCTATTTTCTCATCGCCAAGAATTTTAGTCAACGCTTCAGAAATATCCGGATCTTCTTTCGCCAGTATACGTGATGATTTCTCGAGAATAGTAACCTGACTGCCAAACCGGCTAAACATCTGACCGAATTCAAGCCCGATGTAATTGCCGCCAACAACGAGCAATTGTTTTGGGATTTCATCCAATTCAAGAATGCTTGTGGAGGTCAGATAACTGATTTTTTCTATACCTTCAATTTCAGGAATAATTGGTTCAGCTCCGGTATTAATAAAGATTAGCTCGGCACTCAAGCTGCTCTCGTTACCGTCCTCGCCTACAATGATCAACTCCTTTTCTGCGGTAAAAGAAGCTGTACCCATATAAACATCAAGACCTTTCGTATCTTTCAGCCCCTTTTCTGCCGATGCCCGAAACGACTCTACAATATCATCTTTGCGTTTTTTAATGGCCTTAAAGTTGATATGAACATGATCAACTTCAATACCTAAATCAGCAGAGTTCGCGGCCTCATAAGCTTTCCGTGCCGCGGCAATCATGGCTTTTGTTGGCGTACAGCCATCGTTAATACAAGTTCCACCAATGAGGCGTTTTTCTATAATAGCTGTTTTTTTTCCGGATTCGGCAAGTTTCTTAGCCAAAGGAACGCCTGCCTGGCCTGCTCCAATAATTACCGCATCGTAATGTTTCATTGTTTTGTTTTTTCTTGTGAATGATTGCCAACTGAAAGCCCGTGAAATAACTTTTCAATTGATACAGAAACAACCAGAATTTGCAACCAATGTTTTGAAATACTAAGCATCTGTATACAACAGCCAAAGGTAAACAACTAGAAATCTGCATTAAGCAGGTACACCTAACCTCAAAACAAGATATATCAAAAGAATTAAAATATTGATATCGTCAAAATAACTATCCAGATAACACTGAAAGCTGAACCAAAATAAACCATTTCCATATTGCTTCTCAAATCTTTCTTAATCAGTGCGGAATATAGTAACCAGCTAACAAAAGCGATAAAATATAAAGGTGCAGCAAATACTAACATAGCAATTTTCTTTTTTTTCCAAGTTACGAAAAAGGGCAAACAAATTCATGCTTACCCTTAAATGGTTTCAGGCTACGCACAGCAACCAAAACCTACTTATAATTATAGAAATAGACTCAAATGTTTTAGAACACTACAAAATTATCTTTTTTTAACAATGGCGTGCAATAGCGGAATTTTTTCAGGTTGATAAAAGTCAAACCTCAGGTTTTTTTTGCCTCGAAACCTTTAATTTGGCCACTTAGCGCTATTGACAGATGTAAAACATTAACCTATTAAAGTGTATTGAAAAATAAAAAATGCTACAAAATGTAAAGATAAATCGATTTATCTTGTCTAAGGAAACCTCACCTATCTGAAACAGTTAGAGTAAACGAGAGATTTTAAGAATATCGTCTACCTTTGGCACGCCGATGTTTCATTAAAAACAAGCTAAATGTTTGCCTGTTTTTGTGCCATAAGCTCATCCCACCAACCAAAAAAACAGGACTGCAAACCTTCTGTCTAAACTACTGAGGAACAAACGAATAAAAATCAATCAACGTTGTGTTCATTGCCCCATCAAATTGGAATGAATCTACATAGGCACAGATATTGCAAAATCTGTGTAGTTGTTTATTGCTAATGCTCCCCTAAAACCTAAAAATAATTCTTATGAAAAAAAAAGTTTTAATTGTGGATAATGAGTTGCTCATCAACAAATTTCTAAAATCCAGATTAACAAAAGAAAACTTCGATGCAGATGTTGCTTTCGATGGAATTGAAGCTTCAGAGAAAATCAAAAATCACAAATACGACCTCATTTTAACCGATCTTATACTGCCATATGTTGCCGGCGTAGAACTCATTATGAAAATCAAAAAATCCGAAATCAATTCAGATACACCAATCATTGTACTCAGCAGCTTATCTGCAGATGAAGTAATTGTAGATGTTTTAGCTATTGGCGCGCAAGATTATATTGTGAAACCATTTTCGATAAATGTTGTGCTGGCTAAAATAAAACAACAGTTGCAACTTAACCAAAGCGCAGCCTAAACCCCCTTAAATATCTTTTTATATGCAGATACATTTTGATCTGGAGGGATCGCTATGCCTTGTTTTTTTGAAGGCCGACGTATATCATCTCCCCACAATTATATTTATTGCTACCATTGTAAGCCTTTTGGCCGTTGTAGTTGCCGCCTTTACATTTACAACTATTATTGTTAAACGAATCCGTAACCAGCGGGAGCAAAAACATGTAGCCGAAGCCGAAAATCAGATCGTTCATGAACTGAATGAGCACATCTTAAATTACGATTCAATTTCGGATATTCCAGAAAATGAACTAGACCAAACCTTAAACAACCTGATTATTCTGAAAGATAAAAATGAGGTTTTTAAACATTCTCTGGTCAAGATAATGGTTTACTTTAAACACAACCTTACCGGGAATATCAGCACTTTAATTTCTTTCACATACAAACGTTTGAATTTGCTTGAAGTTAGCCTGGGCAAACTAAACAGCAACCTTTGGTTTACCAAAGCGCAAGGATTAAAAGAACTTCAAGACATTAATGATAAGGATTCTGCTAATTACGTAACAGCACTTCTTCACAATAAAAACATTGATGTGCGCATAGAAGCTTATGCTGCCTTACAGAAACTAAAAGCCGAAAATTCCTTCTCATTTTTCAAAACAGAAACGGAACAATTGAGCAACTGGCACCAGATTTTATTGGTTGATGCCATTGTGAAATCGGAAAATGATCAACTTCCGGAGTTTAAAAATTTTCTGAAAAATGAAAATCAGAGTCTGGTATTACTCGCCATTAAACTCATTGCACATTACAAACAGTTTGAAGCCATTCCAGAACTGATAGAATTGTTGGGAAGTAAAAATGAAATACTGAGGCATGAAGCCATCTGTGCCCTGGGAACACTCGATGCCCTGGAAGCCGAACGAAAGCTAATTTCTATTTATCCGACAGAACGAAATCGGAATAAAATCCAGATTCTTCTGGCTATTGGCGATATCGCAAGCGGAACTGCACTGAATTTCTTAAAAGAAAAATTCCTGAAAGCAGACCACTTTACCATTTTGAAAGCCGCTGCATCTGCAATTATGGCGCATCCAGTAGAAATGCGCGATCAAATGCTCAGTAAATTATCTGAACTGGATGAAGAGCAACAAGCCATCATTAAACATTTTAAAGATCCCTTAATTAAACTACATGGAATTTATTAAAGAAACCGTCTTATTTATTTTTGAACAAGGAATCTTTTACTACGGCGCTTTCATTATGATCAGCTATTTGCTGCTGGTCATTTTCAGTATCATCGAAATTCAAAAATACCGCCGCAAAAATAGCTTTATACACAATGATACCCTTTTGGGCTCGCCATATACACCCGGCATTTCTATTGTTGCCCCAGCTTTTAACGAAGGCGAAATTATACGCACTGGTGTGCATACGCTGCTATCGCTTAACTATCCAAAGTTTGAAGTTATTGTAATTAACGATGGCAGTACCGACGATTCTTTACAGCAACTTATTGATGAGTATGAATTGGTGGCCGTAGATTACGCCTATCATGAAGAAATTGTCACTCAACCAGTTAAAAAGATTTACAAATCTACCAATCCCGTTTACGCAAAGCTGATGGTAATTGATAAAGAAAATGGAAAAAGTAAGGCCGATGCTTCTAATGCAGGCATTAATGCCGCTTCTTATCCTCTCTTTTTATGCACCGATATTGATTGCATTCTTCATAAAGACACCCTTTTAAAAATGGTTAAACCCTTTGTAGAAGAAAAAACCAGAGTAATTGCAACCGGAGGAGTGATCCGCATCAGCAACAGTTGCGAAGTAGAAAATGGTTTCATGAAAAAAGTAAAAGTACCTAAACGTTTTCTTCCGCTCTTTCAGGAACTGGAATACATCCGCGCTTTTTTGCTGGGCAGAATGGCTTGGTCTAAAATTAATGGATTGATGCTCGTTTCTGGCGGAATTGGCTTGTTTGATAAAGAAATTGTACTTAAAGCGGGCGGCTACAGCCACAATTCTTTTGGCGAAGATCTTGAATTGGTAACACGGATGCGAGTATACATGGAAGACAATAAGCAGAAATACCTGGTAAAATATATTCCTGAATCCATATGCTGGACCGAAGTTCCCTCAACACTTGATATCTTCTCCAGGCAACGCACTCGGTGGGCAAAAGGTTTGGCACAAACCTTATGGTTTCATAAAAAGGTATTCCTAAATCCAAAGTATAAAATATTCGGACTTATTTCATTTCCCTATTGGGTGTTTTTTGAATGGCTGGCACCTTTGTTGGAAATTGGAGGTATAGCATTTTACATTTACCTCATTTTTACCGGCCAGATTACCTGGATTTATGCGCTGCTTCTTCTGCTATTCATCTACTCTTTCTCTGTAATGATTACCATTATTTCTGTGCTTTGGGATGAAATGACCGGCATGAAATATGAAAAAAAATCAGAAGTAGCCAAACTTTGCCTCGCAGCGCTGGCAGAACCTTTTGTTTATCATCCGCTGGTATTGTTTTTCTCGCTCCGCGGAAACTGGTTCTTCCTCACAGGAAGAAAATTACACTGGGGAGAAATGACACGTATTGGTTTCAAAAAAAATAAAAACAAAGTAGCAGACTATGAACAACGAAAATTATAATATGAACAACTTAGCCATTAAAACCTGGGGGCTCATATTATTATTGAGCATTATTTTTTTAACCCCATCTTTCGGACAGCAAATGTCTTCTGATGTGCTGTTAAAACAGGCACTGAAAGAAACAAACATCAATAAAAACTATAAAAAAGCTATTGCACTAACGCAAAAAGGCCTGAAAATTAGTCCGGATTATTTAGATCTGAAACTTTTACTCGGCCGTTTGTATATGCTAAATAACCGCCAAGCAGAAGCCGAACTTATTTTACAATCGGTTTTAAAAAAGACGCCTTCGCAAAGCGATGCATTACGTTATCTCATTAACCTGAAGAATACGCAAAAAAATACCAAAGCGGCCATCGCCTACGCTGCCCAATACCTTAAATATTATCCCTCAGACCGTAAAATGGAACTGAAAAAATTGGCTATGCAATATGAAAACGGCGACTATGATCCTGCGACGCAAGAATTGGAACAGCTTATGCAAAAATATCCTGCAGATGCAGATTTCAAATCGCTCTATGAAAATGCAAACTTAACCGCCGGGCAACATTTTCGTAAACAAAACGATATGTTAAAAGCAACTGAAGCGTTAGAACGTGTATTAAAAGTAAATCCGAATCAAAAAGATGCATTATTTGCGCTTTACAACTTAAATATTCAGCAAAAGAATTTTGATAAAGCACTGGAATATGCGCAGCGATTAGAACGTAATGGCGATCAGGATATCGTTTTAAATGAAGCAGATTTATTGCGCAGCATTGGCAGATATGACGATGCCATCCGCATAGCCACAAAACTGCGGACAGAAAAACCGGATGATAAAAAAGTTGACAATTTATATCACGATGTATTATATGCAAAAGGCAAACATGCACTGGAACAGAAGGATACGTTGACAGCACAAAATGCCTATGAAGTTTTGTTTAAAACAGACCCTGCAGATACTTTTTCCAGAAATCAGCTGGTTAATATTGCAATTGCCCAGAAAAAACCTGAACAGGCACTAAATTACCTAAAAACTGGTAGACAGTATTACCAAGATCAGGAAGCTGTAGCCATAAAAACCATTGCAATTGCACAAGACTTTGGCACCAATAAAGAAGCATATACCATTTCTAAAACCATGTATGCAGAATATCCAAATAACGAAAAAATCAGAATGATCAATAATGATTTATTTGTATTAACGCGCCAAAACCGAATCGGGATAAATTATGGCATTACAGCATTTGATCAATCTGGCCGCAAACCCTGGAATTTATACAGCGCATTTTACATGCGTACAGAAGAAAACGGCTCATTAATTGCACGCGTAAATTATGCAGATAGAAAAGATGCGCGGGGTTACCAATTTGAAGTAGAAGCATATCCTACACACAATAAAGGATATTCGTATATTAATTTTGCCTACTCCAACGCGCTGATTTTCCCAAAATTTAGATTTTCTTATTCTTACTTTTTGCCATTGGCTAAAGATTGGGAAACAGAAGTTGGTGTACGGTATTTAAACAGTTATTTCAATTACGTAAGTTTTACTGCCGGAATTGGAAAATACTTCGGCAAGTTCTGGCTGAATGGAAAAACTTTCTTAACACCCAACGGAAACCGCGCAGCCAACTCTTACGTTTTATCGGGCAGGTATTTTATGAATGGTTCTAACGATGATTATATAACTGCAATTGCAGGATATGGCTTTTCACCCGATGATCGTGGACGGAATTTTGAGATCACCGAAAGATTAAATCTAGAATCTATCCGCTTAACACTTGGTTATCAACGCACCTTATGGAAGCGTAATATTCTGGGCATTTTCGGCACGTGGAATAACCAGGAATACATTCCCGGAAAGAAAAGAAATGAGTTTGATGCTCAAATCTCCTTTCAACATAAATTTTAAAGAATACATGAAAATCTCGAAGTATAGTTACGTTTTAATGATAATGAGTTGGTTTATGGTAAATCTCGCTTCAGGACAATTGCCTTTGGTTGAAAATCACCACACAAATTATTCAATTGTTCTGGCTAAAACTGCCTCCGCAAGTGAGGTGCATGCAGCAGAAGTATTGTCTAAATATCTTGACGAAATTTCTGGAGCAGATTTTAATATTTTAACGGATGATCAACCAATCGGCGACTTCGAGATTTCCATTGGAAATACAAACCGGATAAAAACACCTGTGGCACTAAAACCAGATGCATTTATAATTAAAAATTCCGGGAAACACCTGGATATTTATGGAGCCGGTGAAAAAGGTACGCTTTACGCCGTTTATCATTTTTTGGAGAATTATCTGGGTTGCCGTAAATATTCTGCGTCGTTTACACTAGTTCCAAAAAAAGAATCGGTAAATATTCAAAATATAGACATCAGAGAAGAGCCACAATTTCAATTTAGGCAGGTTTATTATCCAGATCAATACAGTCAGGAATACAGGGATTGGCACAAATTGCATGTGCTTGAGGAGAAATGGGGTTTGTGGGGGCACAGTTTTGATGTATTGGTGCCCGCGCGCGATTATTTTAAAACGCATCCAGAATATTACGCCTTGGTAAACGGCGAAAGAAAAAGCACCCAATTGTGTTTAAGCAATCCTGAGGTTTTAAAAATCCTGGTTCAAAATCTTCGAAAAAAAATATCAGAAGACCCAGAAAAACAATACTGGTCTGTAAGTCAAAACGATGGTTTGGGTTATTGCACGTGTGATGCTTGCGCTGCTACTGACAGAAAGTTTGGCGGTCCGCAAGGCTCACTCATTCAGTTTGTAAACAAAGTAGCGGCAGAATTTCCGGATAAAACCATTTCCACACTTGCATATCTATACAGCAAACATCCACCACAGAACTTAAAACCCGCAGAAAATGCAAGCATCATGCTGTCTACAATTGATGTAGATCGAGCAAAGCCGATAGAAAGCAATCCGAAATCTGCGGGTTTTAGAAATGATTTACAAGGCTGGCATCAACTCACAAAACAATTGATGATCTGGGATTATGTAGTACAGTTTACAAATTACATTAGCCCGTTTCCAAACCTGCAAACCTTAAATTCTAATGTAAACTATTTCGCTAAAATGGGCGTAAATGGAATGTTTACTCAAGGAACGGAAAACACACCCGGCGAATTTTCTGCGCTTAAATCTTATTTGCTGGCCAAATTAACGTGGCAACCAACGGCTTCTGCAAGTCAGATTTCTGATCAGTTTATTACCGATTACTTCGGCAAAGCGGCGCCTTACATAGTACAATACCAAAAAGCGTTACAAACGGCGCTTCAAAATTCTAACCGACTGTTAGACATTTATGGAGAACCAACAACAGAATGGAATACCTGGCTCACGCCAGAACAAATTGATGGATACAGCGAAATTTTAGACCAGGCCGAAAAATCTGTCCAGAATGAGCCAGAAGTTTTACCCCGTGTACAAACAGAACGTTTAGCCTTAGAATTTGCAGTGTTACAACAAGCTCGTTTTTTTGGGATAGAAAAACACGGAATTTTTATTGTGAAAGATGGAAACTGGAAAATAAAACCAGGTTTTGAACAGAAAGTAAACAGGTTTTTGTTTGCCGCACAACATGCAGGTATAAAACAGTTAAATGAAGAAGGTTTAACGTTGAGCCAATATCAAAAAGAATGGGAAAGGATCTTTTCTGAATGTCCGCTTTTGCACCTTGCAACGGGCAAAACAATAAAAGCGCTTACCAAATACAGCACAGATTATCCAGCGAAATTAGAAAAGACGCTTACCGACGGAACGCGTGGTTACAACAATTTCCAGTACAATTATTTGGGTTGGTTAGGCGATGATATGGAAATAAGCATTGATCTGGGAAAAACAACCGAAGTAAAAAAACTGAAGATCGGTTTTTTAGAAGATCAACGGCATTGGGCATTTTTACCAACAGATATTATTGTAGAAGGCGCTTCGGATAGCCTTTCCTATTCGCCAATTAAATCAATAAAACTGCCAGGTGTTTATGAAACTTATGATAAAAACACAGAACGTGTACAGATAGAGTTTCCGCTTCAGAAAGTACGTTATCTTAAGATTAAGGCAAAGAATCTAAAAAAATTGCCAGAGTGGCGCGATTTTCCTAACCGTAAACCTTGGATATTTTGTGATGAAATTGAAGTGTATTAGGCCGAAAGTGGGATTACAAGTGCCGTAGGCAAGGTTGATAAGCAATGTTCCGTGTCTTCGCTTGTTAGCACATCTACCAAAATTTTAATTGTATTGTCCAAATATTCTTTGTCAAAATCGGCTGCAGACAACTGTGCAATTGTAATTTTCAACATCGATATCTCGGATTGTTTAATTGAAGATTCCATTTCTACAATTTTTAACGAAACCATAGTTTCAATATGCGCAACCAAATCAGAAAACCGGGTTTGATAAAGTTTTTGCAAATCATGATATTGAAGCAAATCTGAGCAGATTTGGCGTTTGGCTAATGCCAATTCCATTTTAACATATGTAGAGATATGTTCTGCAAAACCTTTATTATCTGGATATAAGGATTTCACCAGTTGCACGTATGCGTCCATTTGGGATGTTAAATGTTTGTGTATACGCAAAATTAGCAAATATATTGCACAGTATTAGATTGTTTACACAAAAACTATTTTAGGCTACATAATGAAAATACAAGACAGACAAAAACGTACGATTACATATAAATTTTATTGAACACAATACACTCAAAATAATGAATTAAAAGACGAAATACTCCGGATAATTTTAAAATTATTCAGAAAAAAATAAATTTATCAAAGCTAAAAATTCGTTAAAGAAAGTAAAATATAGGTTTAAACTGTTTAAACATATATTTTACCTCCATCGGTACAAAAACCGCTTAAATTTTAAAATTAGGGCAATTTTATTAAATTTGAGTTACACCAAATCCGAGTTTATGTATCAATTAAACATACCCGCAAATCAAGTTAATGCCTCTTTAAGTAAGCATGTTTTGGCTGATGGATTCGACCTCACTTATGATATCGAAAAAAGTAATGGTGCATACATTTACGACTCTAAATACAACCGGACTCTGCTAGATTTCTTTACCTGTTTCGCGTCGGTTCCATTGGGGTACAATCATCCAAAAATGATTAACGACGAAGGATTTAAAAAAAACCTGCTTTTGGCGGCAATGGCAAATCCATCAAACTCTGATGTATATACCCAACAATATGCTCAGTTTGTGGAAACCTTCGCAAATTTTGGTATGCCCGATTATATGCAACATGCATTCTTTATTGCCGGCGGAACCCTTGCAATAGAAAATGCATTGAAAGTAGCGATGGATTGGAAAGTGCAAAAAAACTTTGAAAAAGGATATACAGAGGAAAAAGGTTTTAAAGTACTGCATTTTGAAAAAGCCTTTCATGGCCGTTCAGGTTACACACTTAGTTTAACCAATACTTCACCAGATAAAACAAAATGGTTTGCAAAATTTGATTGGCCAAGAGTAAGCGTACCGAGTATAAAATTTCCGTTGGAAGGAGAAAATCTGAGTGAGGCAATTTCTACTGAAGAAATTTCTATCGCGCAGATTAAACAGGCTTTTGCTGAGCATAAAGACGATATTTGTGCTATAATCATTGAGCCGATACAATCTGAAGGGGGCGACAATCATTTAAGAGAAGAGTTTTTAATCCAGCTGAAATCCATCGCAGATGAGAATGATGCTTTTTTAATCTACGACGAAGTACAAACCGGTGTGGGTTTAACCGGAAAATTTTGGTGTCATCAGCATTTTAGTGAAAAAGCACGACCAGATATTCTCGCTTTTGGAAAAAAAATGCAGGTTTGTGGCATTTTGGTAGGTGATAAGGTAAATCAGATAGAAAAAAATGTATTCAAAGTTCCGAGTAGGATCAACTCTACCTGGGGTGGAAATTTAGTGGATATGGTTCGTGCCACACAGATCCTTCAAATTGTTGAAGAAGACCAACTTTGCCAAAATGCCGCACAGGTTGGCCAATACCTTCAAGATAATCTGCACCAACTTAGTTTGCGGTTTGATCAAATGACTAATGTACGGGGAAAAGGACTTCTCTGTTCGTTCGATTTCCCCACAACGCAGATGCGCAATGCATTTATCGATAAAGGTTTATCAGAAAATGTAATGTTTTTAGGCTGTGGTGCCCGCACAATACGTTTCCGCCCGGCATTGTGTATAGAACAAAAACATATTGACGAGGGATTGACGGTTATGGAAAAAATATTGCCTTTATTGTAGGCATGAATAAAAAACCTGTCTTCTATATCGGTCTTATTGCAGTTTTGGTGCTCGTATTTTTTATGATCAGAAGTTCTTTCAATCAAACGTCTATAAGCGATATGAAAGGTGGTTTTAAAGAGGTAGCAAAATACCGCAATGCGAATAATACTGGCCCGGTACAAAGAATTTATATAGTAACCGTTAAAGATTCTGTTTGGCAGGAAATTGAAGCCTATGGAAGCCTGATGCCACACACCAAATATGGAAATACAAAAGTTTATTTCTTTATGGAAGGGAAAAATGTACCTACCAATCTGCAACCTGGTGAAGTAAATTTCGATCCGAGCTTCAATTCTTCATGTATCGCGTTGTATGAAAAGAGTGCAATGAGTCAGGTTGCCTTCAATAGAAATGTGTTCATTAATCATTAGTTCATTATCTGCAGATTTGTTAAAAATGTTCATTAGTTCCTTTGCCATTAATGAAGAGCAAATGAACCAATGACAAATGAACCAATGAACTAATGAACTAATGAACCAACAAGCTATCAAACAAATGCAGAAAATCCGGTAATCGCCCGGCCAACAATCAAAGTGTTAATTTCTTTAGTACCCTCGTAAGAATAAATGGCTTCTGCATCTGCAACGAAACGTGCAACATTGTATTCCAGAAGAATGCCGTTACCGCCCATTACTTCGCGCGCTTTACTCACTACATCCCGGGTGCGCAACGAGCAAAATACCTTTGCAAGAGAAGCATGTTCATCTTTAAGCAAACCCTGATCTTGAAGTTGTGACAGTCGATAACATAAAGTTTGCATTGCAGTTAAGTTGGATAACATCTCTACCAAATGGTTTTGAATCAATTGGAACGAGGCAATTGGCTTCCCGAATTGTTTACGTGTACGTGTATAATCCAACGCATTTTCATAAGCACCACGCGCGCAACCGACAGCCTGCCAGGCTACGCCCGCTCTCGTCATCTGCAATACCTTCGCCGTATCTTTAAAAGAGTTGGCATTTTGTAGCCGGTCTGTCTCTTCAATTTCGCAGTTTGTTAAGGTGATCAAACCGTTTTGAACAATCCGGAGCGCCATTTTATCTTCCATTTTCTCCACAGCAAAACCCGGATTATCTTTTTTAACAATAAATCCTTTAACCTCATTGCTGTCTTCATCGCGTGCCCAGATGACCAGAATGTCTGCAAAAGTTGCATTTCCAATCCACTTTTTCTGTCCATTCAATACCCACTTCTCCCCTACTTTTTTACAAGTAGTTGTTAGTCCACCTGCGGCAGCCGACCCGACTTCGGGTTCTGTTAAGCCAAAAGCACCAATAATTTTAAATTGTTGCATTAAAGGCAGCCATTGCTGTTTTTGTTCTTCAGATCCGCATATATATATTGAGCCCATTGCAAGGCCACTTTGAACACCAAAAAATGTAGATAAAGAAGTATCTATTCTCGCCATTTCCATGGCTAAAATGCCTTCCATTAAATTTGATTTACCCGGACAACCATAACCTTTATAGGTCAACCCACAGATGTTTAGTTCAGCAAGCTTGGGTATAATCTCAAAAGGAAACTCCGCCCGGTTCCAATAATGATTAACAATCGGCTTCACCTCTTTTTCCAGGAAAGCGCGCACTTTAAGCTGAAGTTCACGATCTTCATCACTCAACGCCTCATCACCTAAGTGATAAAAGTCGCCTTCTATCGGAGGAAGCTCTTTCTTTTTACGCGATCCGCCCATCATCTTCATCATTCCGTTGATTTGTTTCTCATCGAGACTGGAGATGGTTTCAACCATTTTTGGAAGGTCTACCTTTTTAGACAGTGCTTCTAACTTATCGAAATCTACATGCTTAAATAAGTTGTATGCATTTTTAAGAGAAGAAAATATACTCGCCATTATTATTCGTTTGGAGAGTAACAAATGAGGCACAATTTTGTTCGGAGGATATATTAGGTGGTCAATAAAATTTAACCACCTTATAAATATGAGTTAGATACACTGTAGACAGTATAACTGTTGCGCTTGAAATTTCAGATTTGAAATTGACTAACGAAGATCGAATAAACTGTCTACGCCCAGTAATTTCCGTGAAGTGAAGCCTTCACCGTATTTTGCGCCAATGCTTTTGCCAAATTCGCGCGATCTTCCGATAACAGATTCAAAGAACTCTGGAGAAGAGATATACGTTTGCTGACCTTCAACGTCTGGATTATAAAATTGAGTTTTATACGCCTTTATAGAAGCAATCTTGCTTTCTAAATGTTCTGTAATATCTATAATAACATCTGGCCTGATATAAGAATCCTGAATAAACTGCAACAACAAACGTGGGCGATGGGCGATTTGATTTTGCCCGTCTACTTCGGTTAATATCTTTGGTAAACCCGCCAGAAAAACAGAATCATTAACCAGCTCTCCGGCTCTTCCATGATCAGGGTGACGGTCATGCAATGCGTTACTCAATATAATTTCTGGCTGATACTTACGGATAACCTTTATCACCTCTAAACGATGTTGTTCATCATTTTGAAAAAAGCCATCTTTCATCCCTAGATTTTCACGAACCGATAAACCTAGAATTTCCGCTGCATGCGCTGCTTCAACATCCCGCGTTTCGGCGGTACCTCGTGTGCCCAATTCGCCCCGCGTTAAATCAACTATTCCGACTTTTTTTCCTGAAGCGATGTGTTTCAAAATTGTTCCTGAACAACAAAGCTCAGCATCGTCGGGATGAACCGCGATCACTAAAATATCTAATTTCATTTGTTTTTATTGTGTTTTTTCATCCAGCAGGCGCTGAATGTTTTTTTTAATCCTGGAATTTAGAGGCTTTGTAAAAGGATAGAAAAAATCCTGAAGTTCACCTTTTCTATTCAACAGGTATTTATGAAAATTCCATTTAGGTTTGGAATTAAGTTTTCCATTTTGCTTTTTATCGCTCAGAAATTGGTAAAGCGGATGCGTATGTGCACCTCGAACCATAATCTTATCAAACACCGGAAATTCTACACCATAATTAATTTCGCAAAATTGTTGAATATCTGAGCCTTCCAATGGTTCTTGTTTTCCAAAGTCATTACTCGGAAAGCCCAGGATTTCGAAATCCGGATGGTTAATTTCATCTTTCAATTGCTGTAATTCTTTCAGCTGCGGGGTAAAACCGCATTCTGATGCCGTATTCACAATTAATAAAACTTTATTTCTGTATGCCGATAAAGGCTGATCCTCTCCATTTACTTTTTTAACTTGAAATGGATAGATATTAGGAATAGTTTCCTGCATTTTTACTGGTAATATCCCGAAGTTCGGATAATGGATTCTATATCCCTATCCTGATTCGGATCGTAAGTACTTTTTAAATTATGGCCTACAACACGTGCAACAATCTGCAAAGAAAAGGCAGCAAATCCACCTTTTGTCTGTTTAACGATGTCGTAAGTAGTGCGTCCAACCTCTCGGTCAATTAATTTCGTTAATATCTGACCTTGAGTAATGGTCAATTCTTTAATTTCACGGTTAAACATGTCTTTGATTTCCCGATCACATTCTTTAACCAATGCCTTTTGCTGTTTCTTTTCTGGCGTAAAGGCCAAATCCTGCTCCAATTTTTCATATCTGCGTTTAGCAAATAAAGCATAAGGCATAACTTTTAAAACATTATAACGCAAACGGTTAAATGCTGCTCTTTCTGCCGGAGATTTAAACAACCGCTCTGCGTTGATGGTTACATCACTTAACTGCATCCACGGGATCATTTCACCATGATCGTTAGTAGAGGCAACCCGAATGGTATCGGCTTTGCCCATTTTCGGAAAAAGCGGAGCAACAACTTCCTGTGATTTTGCCTGAACCGCAAAAATCATTACAATACACAGAAAAAAGAGCCCTTTAATTTTCATAAATTTATAATTTACAAAGTTAGGTGTTAATTCATATATTAGTCACTCAACAAATCTAATATAGGTTTAATTACCATAAAACACGCAATTTTTTACGCAAAAAAAACAAATGAAAACAGAGTTAGTGATTGATTTAGAGGCGGAAAAGCAGGAGATACTTAAACGATACCGGGCTTTATTGCGGGCCAGCAAATCGACCTTGCAAAAAGGCGATAAAAAAGAAATTCGTAAGGCGTTTGACATGGCTTTGGAGAGTCATAAAGACATGCGTCGTAAATCTGGCGAACCTTATATTTACCATCCTATTGCTGTAGCCCAAATTGCTGCAGAGGAAATTGGATTGGGTACAACTTCAATTGTCTGCGCGCTGCTTCATGATGTTGTGGAAGATACAGATATAACTTTAGAAGATATTGAGCGCGAATTTGGTAAAAAAACTGCCAAAATAATCGACGGATTAACCAAAATTTCTGGTGTTTTTGACACTAATAGCTCATTACAGGCAGAGAATTTCAGAAAAATGTTGCTTACCCTGGCAGATGATGTTAGGGTTATACTAATTAAACTGGCAGACCGGCTGCACAATATGCGGACAATGGATTTCATGCCGCGCCACAAACAACTGAAAATTGCTTCAGAAACCATTTATTTGTATGCTCCGCTTGCACATCGCCTGGGTTTATATGCAATTAAATCAGAACTGGAAGACCTTTCCATGAAATACCTTGAGCCCGATACCTATAAGTTTATTGCAAAAAAATTAAATGAAAAAAAGGCCGAACGGAATTTGTTCATTAAAAAATTCGTAGAGCCGATAGATGAAATTGTACACGAACAAGGCCTGGTAGCAGATGTATATGGCCGCCCAAAATCCATCCATTCCATCTGGAATAAAATGAAAAAGAAAAATATTCCTTTCGAAGAGGTATATGATCTTTTTGCCATCCGCATAATTCTTGACAGTCCGCCCGAAAATGAAAAGGCAGATTGTTGGAAAGCGTACTCTATCGTAACAGACTTGTACCGGCCAAATCCGGATCGGTTGCGCGACTGGGTTTCCTCACCAAAAGGAAACGGGTATGAAAGTTTACATACGACAGTAATGGGACCTCGTGGACAATGGGTAGAGGTACAAATACGTACGCAAAGAATGAATGAAATTGCTGAGAAAGGTTTCGCTGCGCATTGGAAATACAAAGAATCGAGCAACGATAACGGTCTGGATCAATGGATTCACAAAGTACGCGATATGCTGAATAATCCGGAAGCGAACGCTTTGGATTTTCTTGACGATTTCAAAATGAATCTTTTTTCTGATGAAATTTTCATTTTTACACCTAAAGGTGCACTCATTCAATTGCCTTTGGGCGCTACAGCTTTAGATTTTGCTTTCGAAATTCATACAGATGTTGGTGCAACTTGTATTGGCGCAAAAGTTAACCACAAACTGGTACCAATATCTTATAAATTACAAAATGGCGATCAGGTAGAGATTATCACCTCAAATAAACAAACGCCAAAAGAAGACTGGCTGAATATTGTGGTTACCGCAAAAGCCAAGTCAAAAATCAAGTCCTCTTTAAAAGAAGAAAAGAGAAAAATTGCCGAAAATGGCAAAGAGATCCTGGAGCGTAAGCTCAAATCATTAAAAATTACGTACAACACAGATAATCTCAATAAAATAAGCTACTATTTCAAACTTCCTTCTACCCAGGAACTTTTTATAAATGTGGCACTCGGTAAAATTGAACTGAAAGACATTAAAGAATATTTATCTGCAGAAAAGGAAGTTGAAAATAGGGTTCTGGAACGCCCTGACAATTCTGTTGATGGAATAAAAAGTAAAATTAAAGGCTCTGAATCCGATATCTTACTCATTGGAGAAGACATGCAAAAGATTGATTACACGCTGGCTGCATGCTGTAATCCAATTCCTGGCGATGATGTATTTGGTTTTATTACCGTTAGTGACGGCATAAAGATACACCGCACAAATTGTCCAAATGCCACACAATTAATGGCAAATTATGGCTATCGTGTAGTTAAAGCAAAATGGAACAAACAAAAGGAACTGACTTTCTTAACTGGGTTACGTATTGTAGGAATTGATGATGTTGGTTTAATCAATAACCTTACGAAGGTAATTTCCAATGATTTTAAAGTCAATATGCGGTCAATTACGGTAGATACGAATGAAGGAATTTTTGAAGGCTCTATTATGATATTTGTAAACGATACGGAACATTTAGAAAACCTGGTTAACAACTTATTAAAAGTTCGTGGCGTAACTGGTGTTACCAGATTTGACGCCTAACACCTATCGTATACAAAATTTACTTTCATTTTTATTCGCTCTGCGCATCAAAATGAAAGCTGTTTTCAATATTGTGTTTAGTTGTTTCAATCAACAAATGGCAACTTTACAACATTTAAACAATTGAACAGTATAAGAATCAAACAATTTACATACCTTTGAAAGGAGTTTAAAAGCTATGTCAGAACAAAAAACAAATGAGCTCGTCCGCAAGATTTTTGAAGCTTATTTAGAAAATAAAAACCTCAGAAAAACACCGGAGCGTTTCGCAATTTTGGAAGAAATATATTCAAGGAATGATCACTTTGATGTGGAAACCTTATATATCCATATGAAAAACCAAAAATATCGTGTAAGTAGAGCAACCGTATACAATACGTTAGAGCTACTTGTATCTTGTGATTTGGTTACCAAACATCAGTTTGGTAAAAATATGGCGCAATTTGAAAAATCTTACGGCTACCGCCAACACGATCACGTGATCTGTATAGAGTGTGGTAAAGTGGTAGAATTTTGCGATCCGCGCATTCATCAAATCCAAACAATGGTTGGCGATCTATTAAAATTCGATATCAAACACCATTCTTTAAACCTTTACGGTTTCTGCTCAGATTGCAGCGTTGCCCGTAAGGTGCACGAAAGTGCAGCACAAAAGCTAGAAGCAAATTAAATCCATAACAATAAAACCAGCCAATTTTTAATAATGACGCAAGTAGATGTACTTCTCGGCCTGCAATGGGGCGATGAAGGAAAGGGAAAAATCGTTGATGTTCTGAGTCCAAAATATGACCTTATTGCTCGCTTCCAAGGCGGCCCGAATGCTGGCCACACCTTGGAGTTCGACGGCAAAAAATTTGTATTGAATACCATCCCATCAGGAATTTTCAATGAAAAAACCATGAACCTTATTGGTAATGGTGTAGTAATAGATCCCATTATTTTAAAAAGAGAGCTAGACAATCTTAAAAATGCTGGCCATGATCCAATTGCCGCTGGCAAATTGGTTATTGCTCGTAAAGCACATCTTATTTTGCCTACACACCAACTACTGGATGCGGCAAATGAGGCAAGAATGGGTAAAAATAAAATTGGTTCTACTTTAAAAGGCATCGGACCAACTTATATGGACAAAACCGGTCGTAATGGTTTACGCGTTGGAGATACAACCCTTCCTGATTTTAAGGAGCGTTATGCCAAACTGGTAGAAAAACACACCGAAATCCTCTCTCATTACGAGTTCGAATATGATCTTTCTGAAAAAGAAGCTGCTTTTTTTGAAGCCATTGAATTTATTAAATCTATTCCACATGTAGATAGCGAACATTTCGTAAATGGTTACTTAAAAGAAGGTAAAAAAGTATTGGCAGAAGGTGCTCAAGGTACATTGTTAGATGTAGATTTTGGATCTTATCCTTTTGTAACTTCAAGCAACACCACAACTGCCGGCGCTTGCACAGGTTTGGGTATTGCCCCAAATAAAGTTGGTGCAGTTTACGGAATTTTCAAAGCTTATTGCACACGTGTTGGTGGAGGCCCTTTTCCAACAGAACTGGACGATGAAACTGGTGAAACTTTACGTAAAGTTGGACACGAATTCGGCGCAACAACTGGCCGCGCTCGTCGTACCGGATGGATTGATCTTCCGGCGTTGAAATATGCTATTATGCTAAATGGCGTAACAGAATTAATAATGATGAAAGCAGACGTATTAGATGCTTTCGATACCATTAATGTATGTACGCACTACGAATATGATGGAGAAACCATCGATTACATGCCGTATGACATCATTTCTATTCAACCAAAACCAGTATTAAAATCTTTTGCAGGCTGGAATACAGATGTAACAAAAATTACTGGGGTTGACCAAATTCCAGCAAAATTGCAAGAGTATATTGAGTATCTTGAGAAAGAACTTGAAGTGCCTATCCGCTTCCTTTCTGTAGGTCCGGACCGTGCGCAAACTCTAGAATTGAATTGATTCAACAGCTACAACAACTGATAAAATTTAAAAAAGCAATCCTTGTGGGTTGCTTTTTTTTTTGTCTGTAACACTGTATCGTTACTAAATTTTAGTAAAGCAAAAACAGCGCTAATAGGAAAAAGCAATCCCGCCAACGCTGCAAGCCCCGAAAAAATCGGGGGCTTTTCACTAATGTCGGGTTTATTTTACTCAAGTCTGTACGTAAAACACGTCATTTACCGATTATCGGCTATGTTTTGACTTTCGCATTAGCCAAGCTTTATTTACATTTGCAGCCTCTTGGAAAAACCAGCATCAATACAAATTTTAAAGCGACAAGCCTTGGCCTGGGCAAACCGGTTTGATGTGTGTTGCGTTTTAGATTCCAATCAATACAAAGATTCCTATTCTGCCTACGATTACCTGGTTGCTGCGGGCGTCTCAGCAGAGTTGCGCTGCAACTCCGGGAATGCATTTAGTCAACTAAAAGCGTTCTACAATGCACAACAAAACTGGGTTTTCGGCTTTTTGGGTTATGACCTGAAAAATGAAACGGAAGAACTTGTTTCCGGAAACCGAGACCATCTCAATTTCCCTGATTTATATTTTTTCGTACCCCAATATGTTATCGCAATTAAAAACGATGAATTAAAAATACTGAAAGGAAATCCGTCTGTTCTGCATGAAATTAAGGAAATAAAACCCGAGAATATCGGGCAAAAAAAATCAGTTAAAATACAAAAAAGATTATCGAAGACAAGTTATATCAACGCTGTCGAAAAGCTCAAGACACATATTGTAAATGGTGACATATATGAAGTAAATTTCTGTCAGGAATTTTTTGCAGAGCACGCAGATATCAACCCATTGGCCACCTATGAAGCTTTAAATGCGGTTTCTCCTACCCCATTTTCCGGATATTTTAAGGCAAACCATAAATACATTCTATCTGCCACACCAGAACGTTTCATTTGTAAAAGAGGTGAAAAATTAATTTCACAGCCCATTAAAGGGACGGCAAAAAGGAATCACGATTCGACAGATGATGAATTGGTAAAATCTGCTTTAAAAAACGACCTCAAAGAGCAGGCAGAAAATGTGATGATTGTCGATTTAGTTCGGCACGATTTAACAAAATCTGCACTTAAAGGAAGCGTGAAAGTTGAAGAATTATTTGGCATTTACAGTTTTCCACAGGTACATCAAATGATTTCAACAATCTCCTGCACGCTCAGTCCTGATATTCATTTCGTTGATGCCATAAAGAATTGTTTCCCTATGGGATCAATGACAGGCGCACCAAAATTGAGGGCAATGCAGCTAATTGAGCGATATGAATCCAGTAAGCGTGGCTTATACTCGGGATCATTCGGATGTATTAGTCCCAACGGCGATTTCGACTTCAATGTCATCATCAGAAGCATTTTATATAACGAACAAGCGAAATACTTATCGTTTCAGGTTGGTGGTGCAATTACTTATGCCAGCAACGCAGAAAAAGAATATGAGGAGTGTCTGCTAAAAGCAAGTGCTATCTTAAAGGTTTTGGGTTAATTGCGTGGTTCATTTGTTCATTGGTATGATGAACAGGATTGCAAGACAATTGATATTGTTTGTCTACTAAAAAAGCTCCACATTTCCGCCAATAAAAAAAGGTGGAATTTTCGCATGATGCAAACATTCCACCTTTCTATATTTAATCTTCAACTTTATTTCTTATAGTACTGTCTTGCTTCAGGAAGATATTTTTGTATCTGAGCAATTCGCGTAGCATCGCTTGGGTGGGTACTTAAAAACTCTGAGGGTTTTTGTGCGCCTTCAGAGGCAGAAGACATTCTATTCCAGAAATTCACTGACGTTGCAGGATCATAGCCAGCCATTGCCATGAAAATTAACCCTAAACGATCTGCTTCCAACTCTTGGTTACGACTAAATTTTAGCATAGCAACAGGACTTCCAACGCCATAAAGTGTATTAAACACCCCTTGTGCTTTCGGATTTTTAGACAATGCAACACCGCCCGCTGCTCCGATACCCTGAGCTACCATTTCCTGCGACATACGTTCTGCAGAATGCCCGGCAATGGCATGAGCAATTTCATGGCCCATAACAGTTGCCAAACCTGCATCATCTTGGGTTACAGGCAAAATTCCGGTGTACACTACAATTTTCCCCCCTGGCATACACCAGGCATTTTTTTCATTATTTTGAACCACGTTAACTTCCCATTGATAATCCGCTATCAGATTTCCATAGTTGTTTTGGTTCATGTAGGATTTTACCGCAGTAATTAATCGGCTTCCAATCGTTTTAACTTTTAAAGCCTGTGCATTTGATGCAGGCAAAACTGCAGTCTTATTTTCAGTTAAAAAGGTATCATATGCCTGAAAAGCCATTGGCAAAACCTGATCATTGCTAACCAGATCCAATCTGCTTCTGCCAGTTAAGGGAACAGTAGAGCATGAATTAAAGAGTAAAACAGCGGCTAAACTGGCTGTAAAAAGAACCTTTTTCATATAAAATTAATTAATAGATTAGTAATCGGTATATCAAACTGAAGAGTAAACAGCGTACAGAAAGATATGTTTTTAGATGTGTTATTTTACTGCGTTTTGTCTTTGCGTTTAAACAGATATACTTTAGATTCTTTGCCTTTTAGCAAACGTTCCAGGTTTTTCTGATGTGTTACTAAAATTAAAACACATACACACATGCCGTACAATACTTCTGATTTTATGGAAGAGTGAAAGATGAAAACGATGCTGAGTGGAAAAGTGAAACCTGCGCAAATAGAACTGAGTGAGACATACTTAGTAATAAGCAGAATAACTACAAAAACCAGCACGCAAAGCATAGAGGCCGGAAAATTGACAGCCAGAATCATTCCGAAAAGTGTAGCGACTCCTTTACCACCTCTAAAGCCAGCAAAAACCGGAAACAGATGCCCCATAACCGCGGTAACGCCTAATGCCAGTTCATAATTTACAAATTGTGCAGAGTTTTGAGGTCCTGTAACAGACAGCCCGATAAAGGCAGCAAGTGTCGTAGCCGTATATCCTTTGGCAATATCTATAACCATCACTGTAATGCCGGCTTTTTTGCCCAAAACCCTGAAAGTGTTGGTTGCGCCGGCATTTCCGCTTCCATATTCTCTTACATCTATACCGTAAAAGGCCTGGCCAAGCCAAACGGCTGTTGGAATTGATCCAAAAAGGTAAGCAAGCAGTAATGCGCTTAAAGAATAAACCGTGACCATAGCCTACAATGATACAAAAAATAAGCGTTCATTTTTACAAGAAAATTGGGTTAGAGTGCTTTTAAGCTCATATCTAAGCTTTTAACAGAGTGTGTTAGCGCACCCATAGATATAAAGTCGACACCACAGGCAGCGTATTCTGCAACATTTTCTTCAGTAATTCCTCCTGATGCTTCGGTAATAAATTGCCCGTTAATCAGCTGAACAGCCTCTCGAAGTGTAGAAAAATCAAAATTATCCAGCATGATGCGGTCTACTCCGCCAATTTCAAGTACCTGACTGAGTTCTTCCAGATTTCTGACCTCTATCTCAATCTGCAGATTTTTCTTTTCATTTGTCAGATATTTCTGAGCAGAAATAATCGCATTGGAAATTCCTCCGGCATAATCAACGTGATTGTCTTTAATCAGAATCATATCGTATAGGCCGATGCGATGATTTACACCTCCGCCAATTCGTACAGCCCATTTTTCAAGATAACGCAAACCAGGAGTTGTTTTCCTGGTATCAAGTATTTGTGTTTTATATCCAGATAACTGGTGAACGATATGATTGGTTTTTGTGGCAATTCCGCTCATTCTTTGCATACAATTCAACACCAGGCGTTCAGCAATTAAAATAGAATGGGTAGAACCAGAAACTTTCAGAGCAACGTCACCAACTTTCACGGCTGTTCCGTCAGAAAGCAATACTTCCACCAAAAGGTTTTCATCAACAACTTTAAAAATTTCAATCGCCAGCTCAATACCTGCAAGAATTCCATCTTCTTTAATAATGAGTTGAGCCTTGCCTTTGGTTCCGATAGGAATTGTAGATAATGAAGTATGATCGCCATCGCCAACATCTTCAGCAAGGGCATTTTTTATAAATTGGTCTATAAGTTCTTTATTCAAAGCAGCACGAGTTTTGCTTCAAAAATAACAATTATTTATGAGCTGACAATTGTTTGTGCCAGATGGCTGAAACCTTCAAATTTATTCTTTAGCATTTTCTATGCGAAGTTCGGTAATTTGAAAAGTAGTATTATTTTTTTTCATTGTAACCGAAACGCGAAACGTTTCCTTAGCTGTACTCACCAAAATCACACCAAACCTATAATTGGGGTTAGCGTTTATTTTATGAAAAATACTGGTTTTAACTGGTTGATGTTTAACAAAAAAATCTCTCAAAATTTGTTCGCCTTGTGCTTTTGAGTAGACATCTTCTTCGTCAATTATGATCAGTTCTATGGATGATGAAAAGTTCTTCGCAATTTCTTTGGCATTTCCTGTACGAAAATAAGAGGATAAATCATCGATTATATCTGCCTGAAAGGCTTTATAAGGAAGAATCGACGAAAAACTAACAACGAGTAGAAATAGGCTCCGGATCATTTTTGCATTTTAACAAATACTCACCAACACAAATTATGCCATTAGGTTATCAAAAAAAGGAAATCTTAATTTGTATAAGATTCAATTCGCCTATATTTGCTTAATCGATGAACAGAACAGGCAAAATCCCAAAAAGTTTTGGCTGTTTGAATAAATTTAGTTTTTACAATATGATAAACGATAAAAAAGTAGCACTCTTAATTTTAGATGGCTGGGGTTATGGCAAGAAAGACGAGTCTGATGCCGCCTTTGCAGCAAATACACCATTTTTCGATTCCTTGTTGGAAAAGTATCCAAATTCGAAGCTCGAGGCATCTGGTGAAGCTGTAGGGCTTCCTGCCGGACAGATGGGTAACTCTGAAGTTGGTCATATGAACTTGGGCGCCGGGCGCGTTGTTTATCAGGAGTTAGGGCGAATAAACAAAGCAATAACAGATAGAGAATTGCATCGCAATCCAGTTTTAGTTGATGCATTTAATTACGCCAAAAAGAACAACAAAGCAGTACATTTTATTGGTTTAGTTTCTAACGGTGGCGTTCATGCTCATATTGAACATTTAAAAGCTTTATGCGATGCGGCGAATGAAGCAGAAGTTTCCAAAACCTACATTCACGCGTTTTTAGATGGCCGTGATACCGATCCAAATTCTGGTTTGGGTTTCATCACCGATTTACAAAATCATCTTCAGTATTCTACTGCAAAACTGGCCACTTTAGTTGGTCGTTATTATGCAATGGACAGAGATAACCGGTGGGAACGTGTTAAAAAGGCTTATGATGTAATGGTTAATGGTATTGGAGAAAAATCAACTGATCCAGTTGCAGCCATTCAAAAATCTTACAATGAGGGTATAACAGATGAGTTTTTAAACTCTGTAGTTGTAACCGATGGTAACGATCAGCCAGTTGCTACTATACAGCCTGATGATGTAGTTATTTGTTTCAATTTCCGTACCGATAGAGGCCGTGAAATTACAACTGCTCTGACTCAAAAAGATTTCCCAGAACAAGACATGCATAAATTGCCTTTGTACTACGTTACAATGACTACATATGATGAAAGTTTTGAAAAAGTTAACGTAATTTTCACTAAAGATGATTTAACCCAAACTTTGGGCGAAGTTCTTGCAGCAAATAATAAAAATCAGATCCGTATTGCAGAAACAGAAAAATACCCTCATGTAACTTTCTTTTTCTCCGGAGGCCGCGAAGCGGAATTTACGAATGAAAAACGCATTTTAATTCCTTCTCCAAAAGTTGCAACTTATGATTTGCAACCGGAAATGAGTGCGCAGGGAATTACCGATGCAATTACCGCTGAAATGGAAACCGGTTGGGCAGACTTTATTTGTCTGAATTTTGCAAACCCAGATATGGTAGGCCACACTGGCGTTTTTTCTGCTGTAATTAAAGCTGTAGAAACTGCAGACAGATGCGCTGAAGCTGTTGTAACCAAAGGTTTAGAAAATGGTTATTCTTTTATCCTTCTGGCTGATCATGGAAACTCTGAATATATGGTTAACGGCGACGGTTCTGCCAATACCGCGCATACAACAAATTTGGTTCCATGTATTTTAATCGATAAAGATTACAAGACAATTGCGGACGGGAAATTAGGTGATATTGCACCAACAGTATTAAAGCTGCTTGGCGTTTCTATCCCTGAAGAAATGACTGGAAACATTTTGGTATAATGTGTAAAAAACCAATTTTGTTCTTGTGTATTGCCCTGATTGCTACGTCTTGCACGTCCAATCCGGGCAATAGCAAATCTGCCGAAAAACCAACCTATTTTAATGTTAAAGCTTACTTTGACCGGGAAAGCCGCACATTGAACAAACGAAAAGTTAGTGTAGTGAAAATTGTATCTGTGAATGGCTCTACAGAAAAAAAAGAAATAGTTGTACAGGATTGGACAAAAGAATTGAGTGCATTCTCCAACAATGACATCAACAAAACCGCCTGGCAAGGAGAATTTTCAGTTACAAAAACGGAATCTACAATATTATATCGCACCAAGAATATTAAAATTCCGGTTCAGGAGCTTAAAGTACATACGCACAACGATACTGTAGATCGGGTTCAGTTGATTATCCAGAATAAAAATTTACTGTATACTTCAACAGATACCCTGACATACTTGTCGGGAAAATTCTACAAAATAAAAAAGGAACAAAAAATCTGGTTATTAAAACCGAGAGAATACATTATTTCGGGTAGAATAAAATAAAAAAACTCCCGGGAATTCCGGGAGTTTTTTGTTATTTTAATGAAGCAATCTGCGCTTTATCGTAGGTTATCCAATCGATAATATCTTTTCGCAGTGGCTGTAAGGTTAGTAATTTCTGGAAATCAGCTATTGAATTGTTAAACAAAGTAACACAGGCGGTTCTTTCTGCACCTTTTTTTGCTTTATACGACTTAAATATTGCGTAATCTTTATAGGCTAAACCTCTGTTCTGCAGCATCTGGGTATCTTCATCCCCACTTATTTCAATCGCTTTGGTAAAATCTTTAATTGCAGAAGTATAAAAATTTTCGCGCATATCACTCAAAGATTCTTTAGGATCATTGGCAACATTTAATCTGGCTTTTCCTCTGTAATAATATGCAGAGACTTCATTTGGTGTTAAAGAAATTAACCTTGTGTATGTACTGATACATTTCTCAAAATCGCCATTCTGGAAATAAGAATAACCCAACATTTTTAAAACCTTAGCATCGTCACGAGTTTTAGCATCCGCTTTTTCTAATTGGGTCACAGCAGTTTTATAATCTCCCTTCATCATCGCAGCCATGCTCTTATCATAGTTATTTTGAGCAAAACTTCCTGTAGATGAAAAAACGATTAATCCTAAAATGGATTTTTTAAAATAGTTCATGTATGAATATTAAGTTTTAACAAATCTAATACATCAATTGGATTTTCATGCATTTTGATGTAAAATAGTCATAATCCGTTTACATATACAGCTGTCCGAGCGTTATATACATACCAAATCATAAGGTAGAACGTAAATAATGCCCCGATATGATGCGGCGTAAAAAATAAATTCTTTCTGCCGTTTTAACATAAGGTTTATATTATTTTCATTTTGGCACAAGAGTTGAATTTATTACCTTAATTATAATTTAAACAATGTGTGCACGATAATACTGCCAGTTTGTCGTTAGAGAAAATGTGATAATGAGTAAACAAGATATATTTGATTTCAATTCTGCAATGCCAATTATAAACGAGGATACTGAATTTTTTCCATTGATGTCTCAACAAGACGAAGATGAGATGAACAATGAAGAAACTCCCGAAATTTTGGCCATCTTGCCTTTGAGAAATACCGTTTTATTCCCCGGCGTAGTCATCCCAATTACTGTTGGAAGGGATAAATCAATCAAACTGATCAAAGAAGCTTACAAAGGCAATAAGATTATTGGCGTAGTTTCTCAGAGAGATGTTTCTATAGAAGACCCGACTTTTGAGCAACTAAACCCCGTTGGGACCATTGCAAACATCGTTAAGCTGTTACAAATGCCCGATGGAAATACAACGGTGATCATCCAGGGAAAGCAACGTTTTAGTTTAGTAGAAGAAGTTCAGAACGAACCTTACATTAAGGCAATTGTTAAAAAGTTCGAGGAACAAAAACATAAGACAGATAAGGATTTCAAAACTCTAATCGCGTCTATACGCGAAATGTCTGCACAGATTATTCAGCTTTCGCCAAACATCCCTACTGAGGCAAGTATTGCATTGAAAAACATTGAAAGCAATTCATTTTTGATCAATTTCATTTCTTCGAATATGAATGCCGAAATGGCCGACAAGCAAAAAATCCTGGAAATGGATAGTTTGCCAGACCGTGCGCAGAAAGTAATGGAACTTTTGATGGTAGAATTACAGATGCTTGAATTGAGAAATCAAATTCAATCTAAAGTTCGAACTGATTTGGATAAACAACAACGTGATTATTTCCTGAATCAACAACTAAAAACCATTCAGGAAGAATTAGGTGGAAGCTCTGCAGATTTAGAATTTGATGCTTTACAGGAAAAAGCAAAAAAGAAAAAATGGTCTAAAGAAGTTGCAGCACATTTTGATAAGGAATTGGATAAGCTTGGAAGGATGAACCCTGCAGCGCCTGATTATTCTGTACAATTAAACTACCTGGAATTGTTACTGGACTTGCCTTGGAGTGAATTTACTAAAGACAATTTTGATCTGAAACGTGCACAACGCATCCTGGATAAAGATCATTTTGGATTGGAAAAGGTAAAGCAACGGATCATCGAATACCTTGCTGTGTTGAAGCTGAAACGCGACATGAAGGCACCCATTTTATGTTTGGTTGGCCCTCCGGGCGTTGGAAAAACTTCTTTAGGAAAATCTATCGCGAAAGCGCTGGGTCGTAAATATGTGCGTATGGCTTTAGGCGGAATACGTGACGAAGCTGAAATTCGCGGTCACCGTAAAACGTATATTGGAGCTATGCCTGGCCGTATTATTTCGTCAATTAAAAAAGCTGGTGCAGATAACCCGGTTTTTGTGCTCGATGAAATTGATAAAGTTGGTACAGACCATCGTGGCGATCCTTCATCAGCTTTGCTTGAAGTTCTAGATCCTGAGCAAAACAATGCATTTTATGATCATTATGTAGAGATGGATTATGACTTGTCTAACATTTTGTTCATTGCCACAGCAAACTCTTTAAGCACAATCCAACCCGCTTTGTTGGATCGTATGGAAATTATCGAGGTAAATGGCTACACCATTGAAGAAAAAATCGAAATTGCCAAAAAATACCTCCTTCCTAAACAGAAGGAAAATCACGGTTTACAGAATAAAGACATCAACCTTAAACCTTCTATCATTGAAAAAGTCATTGAAGATTATACCAGAGAATCCGGAGTGCGTGGTTTAGAAAAACGTATAGGATCATTGGTGCGTGGTGTGGCTACAAAATTGGCAATGGAAGAACCGTACGATGTAACGATGAGTACGGAAGATGTAGAACGCATTCTTGGTGCACCAGTTTACGATAAAGATTTGTACGAAGGGAATGAAGTTGCAGGCGTAGTAACAGGATTAGCCTGGACAAGCGTTGGCGGTGATATTCTTTTTATTGAAGCAAGTTTAAGTCCGGGAAAAGGTAAATTAACCTTAACTGGTAATTTGGGCGATGTAATGAAAGAATCGGCAGTAATTGCGTTGGCGTACCTACGTGCACATGCCGCTGAGTTTGGAATTGATTACTCTTTGTTTGATAACTGGGATGTACACGTACACGTGCCTGCCGGTGCAACACCAAAAGATGGCCCATCTGCAGGTGTAACGATGTTAACTGCATTAACTTCTGCATTTACACAACGTAAAGTGAAACAACATCTGGCCATGACCGGAGAGATTACTTTAAGAGGAAAAGTTTTACCTGTTGGCGGCATTAAAGAAAAAATTCTGGCGGCAAAACGTGCAAATATTAAAGAAATTATTTTGTGTAAAAGCAACCGCAAGGATATTTTAGAAATTAAAGAGAGCTACATCAAAGACCTTAATTTCCATTACGTTTCTGAAATGAGCGAAGTAATTGATTTGGCATTGACCAAAAACAAGGTAAAAAAGCCTTTGGATTTAACAATTAAAGCGACACCAATCGTCAACTAGATTGTAATTTTTTGGTTTGTAGCCAAATAATTCAATTAGTATAAATACTTTTACAGCCTGAGCCTTTGCTCAGGCTTTTTTTATGAAAATTTCTGTTTCCAGTTTATTTACTAGCCTTCTGGTACTCTGTTCACTTTCAGCTTTTAGCCAGTCATTCAAAAATGAATTTGGTTTTAAAACCGAAAACGACGCATATCTTGCTACGCTAAATGACCGATATTATACTAATGGCTTATTTATCTATTTCCGCAGAGCGATAGATCCTTCAAAGCTTAAGGAAAACGTAGAGAAGAAGACCTACGAAATCTCTGTCGGACAAAAAATGTATACGCCCTACTGGGGAAATGTACCAAAAAGAGAAGATCAGGACAGGCCTTTCGCCGGATATTTGTACGCCGGCGGCGCGTACTCAGTTTTTTTCAAAAATGAAAGTGTTTTAAAAACGAGCGTGGAGATTGGAACCGTTGGACCAAATTCTCTGGCACAAGATGCACAGAAATTGTTGCATACAACAGTTGGTTTTTACACACCTGCAGGCTGGGAATATCAGATTAAAAATGAACTGGCCTTAAATTTATCGGCCAATTACAGTAAACTTTTAGTTCGTACTGATGATCCTATTCTGGATGTTAGTGCTCAAGGTTATGCAAATTTAGGAACTACTTTTTCTGGCTTGGGAACATCGTTATTATTTAGGGTTGGAAATCTGAATCAGCTGTTCAATAGCGCCTACCACAATGCAGTAATCGGCGAAGCCAAAACAAAAAAAATAAACAAGAATGAGTTTTTCGTTTACATAAAACCTCAACTCAATTATGTAGCTTACGATGCAACCATTCAGGGAAGTTTATTCAACAACAATAGTCCGGTTACTTACGGCGTAAAACCGATTGTTTTTGAACAACAATTTGGCATAAATTTTAGTTCAAACCGGTTCACTGCAGATTTCAACGTAATCTTTAAAACCAAAGAAGTGAAAAGCATTGCCCAGGCACAGAATTACGGTGGCCTGAGTTTGTATTACAGATTTGGAAGGTAAAACAAAAAGGGAGCGATTGATTCGCTCCCTTTATTATTTAATTGGTCAATTTGACTGCCTTTAAGCTGAGATAAGAATCAATGTAAACCTTAACTTCTTCTTTTTTTTGAACATCATCAATCAATTCATAAAGCGGTGTTAAACCATCATTTAAAGCACCTGTAAATCTGGCTTTATCTTCGGTGGTGGTTGCAACCCAATTATTAAGATTTAAAATCACTCTATCATTAATTTTTTCAGTTTTCAATTTGCTGATGTCCCCACCTGTAGAGCTGTAGTAGATTTCCGCACCGGCATTTGCATTCAAATTACGGAGATTCGCCTCATCCAAATATCCACTAAATAAACCGAAAGTCTTCGCCAGCGCATAGCGTATACCTTCCATCGCGGTTGCCTCCTTATCAAAACCAGCAGAACCATCGGCCTGATACAAAACATCAAACTTAGATCCGATACTTAAACCTGTTAAAATATGCGTACCATATTTTTTTACCAGAGCTTCAGCATTCAGCGTAAGTAAATCCTGCTTAAAACCTGTAGTTAAATAGCTGTTTATTCTCTGATCGTAATAAAACCTGTATCTTTTCCAAATCATATAATATGAATAATAGCCATAAACATATTTGGAAGCTGTTGTGGTTGATTCCGGAAATGCTTTGAGCATGGTATAACCGAAAGCGCGTTGGCCTTTTGTAGAATTAATTCTGTTGGACAATTTTTCAGAAAGATCTACAGCATTTTTACCAAGAATAGTAATTGAAGAAGATTCTGTTCCGCGCGCCAGATCTATCAAACCGGGACTGGCAGCTGCATAAGCAGCCATATCTACAACTCCAGCACGTGTAGAAGATTCGGAATTGAACTGATCTGTGACATCATATCCGTAACCTAAAAAATTATACTTTTCTGAAGCTGCATACAAGGGCATTGATTCCTGTGTTTCTCCTTTTACCATTAGTTTAATATCTGTGGATAAAACTTCTTCAGGTTCTAAAATTTCGGAACTGTCTTTTTTGCAGGAAGCGAGAATGGCGAGCATCGCCAGCGCTAAAATTGTTTTTTTCATTTGATTAGTTATTTGTGTGTTCTGCAAAATATAAATCTTAATGCCAACAACCTAAAGTTTTAGGACTTGAACTGCAACAAAACTACTACAAACAAAAAAAATAACTTAACAGCCTATATGTCAACTTTTTTCTATTCTGTTTTTTCTCTGACTTTGAAGCTTTGTTAGTCAAACGTTTTTCAACAACAGCTTTCGGAATTTTTGTCGGTTTTCTTTTCTTTTGTATCTCAAGAGAAGTTTTCAGCAGGATTAAAAGTTTAGCAATCGCTTTTTCTTTGTTTAGCAGCTGACTGCGTTCCTCCTGAACAACCACATGAAGCAAACCTTCTCCATCCAAACGATTTTCCAATTTGCTTTTAGACAAGGCTTTTTCATCCTCGGTAAAAAATGTAGCCAGATCATAATTAAAAATCAATTCCACTTTTGTGGATACCTTATTTACATTTTGACCGCCTTTGCCTCCACTTCTGGAAGTCTTAAACACAACAATTTTTAAAATTTCTGATCTGGATGGTAGCATTTTGTAAAAATAAAAAGAATACAAAGCTAAAAAATTCAGGTATTCTTTATCGATTTTTTACCTTTGCGTCAGAATGAAAAAGAACTTGGTTATAGCTATAGACGGCTACTCATCTTGCGGAAAAAGCACTTTGGCGAAAGCCTTAGCTAAAAAATTAGGTTTTATTTATATTGATAGTGGAGCAATGTATCGTGCGGTGACGCTTTATTTCCTGCGGAATAAGATAAATGTTTCTGATGATGCTCAAGTCATTGATGCTTTACAGCATATTGAACTCAATTTTCACTCGCGCGATTATGAATCGCACATTACGCTAAATGGCGAAGAAGTATCTGATGAAATCCGTCTGATGCCCGTTTCTGAAAATGTGAGCGAAGTTTCTGCACACAAACTCGTTCGGCACGAAATGGTAAAACAGCAGCAAAGAATGGGCAAATCCAAAAACATTGTAATGGATGGCCGAGATATTGGCACAACAGTTTTTCCAGATGCTCCGGTAAAATTCTTTATGACAGCCGATCCAAAAATAAGAGCAGAGCGCAGATTTAAAGAATTGGAAAGTAAAGGCAATAATACAACTACCTTAGAAGAAGTTTTTGAAAATCTTGCTCACCGTGATTATGCCGATACCACACGTAAAGAAAGTCCGTTGGTAAGAGCAGAAGATGCAATTATTTTAGACAATACCGATCTTACACAAGAAGAACAATTGAATTTTGCTTTAGACCACGCGAAACCTTTTATTAAAGGATAATATAACTTGGTTATATTATTTAAGAAATTGCGCGCCGGGTTTAATTCCCGATAGACTTTTTCTTTCTCGATTTATTTTTCGGTTAACATTTTTCATAAACTGCCGCGAACGAGTTATAAATTCAAATTCTATTTGTGTTGATTTTTAAAGCTATATTTTGATACACTAAAATTTTATACACCTGCTTCAATCTCTACAAGCGTTCCTTCCACTCTCCCATCAATTTCTTATATTAGCGATTCAACCGAATCTTCAATATGAAAATCTACCTATTTCTGGCAATATTCCTTTTAAGCTGTTCAACTTCTGTTTTTGCACAAAACGGATGGATTAAACTTTTTAATGGCAAAGATCTTAAAGACTGGAACATTAAAATTTCCAAACATGAATATAACGACAACTACGCCAATACTTTCCGTGTAAAAGATGGTTTATTGCAAGTTGGGTATGAAGGTTACTCAAATTTTGACCAACAATACGGACATATTTTCTACAAAAAACCATTTTCTGCTTATGTATTAAAAGTTACTTACCGTTTTGTTGGCGAACAAGCTAAAGGCGGCGAAGGCTGGGCATTAAGAAACAGCGGCGCAATGTTGCACTGCCAGGCGCCCGAAACAATGTTGAAAGATCAGGATTTTCCAATTTCAATAGAAGGACAAATTTTGGGTGGCGATGGCGAACACATTCGGCCAACCAGCAATGTTTGTACGCCGGGTACTGAAATCGTTTATCAGGGAAAGCTATTTACCCCACATTGTCTGGATTCGAAATCCAAAACCTACAATGGCGATCAATGGGTGACGGCAGAATTTGTAGTCTTGCAGGATTCAGTGATCAAACATGTAATTGATGGCGAGGTGGTTTTGGAATATACAAAGCCACGTATTGGCGGCGGAAATGTATCCAACTTTGATCCAAAAATTAAAACCGACGGTAAAGCACTGAAATCCGGATACATTGCACTACAAAGCGAAAGCCATCCGATCGAATTTAAAGACGTTCAATTGTATAACCTGGAGTCTTACATGGGCAATAAAGCAAAGCTGGAAGCTGTTTTGACTAAAATATTAAAATAGTTTACCGCCTAAGCGAGGGCGGCATATATTTTGTTTGCCCTGCTTTATGACAAAAATACGCATCTCCAAATTTACTGTCGTTTTCGCGCTTTTACTCATTTTCAACTTTTCTTATGCACAAGAAGCTTATCGGGTAGATCAAATTCCAGATCCTAAAAAATCAGATGGCGGATATGTAAGCAATCCGGATAATATTTTACAGGCTTCAGAGGTATCATCTATCAACGAAACGATCTTAAACTTTGAACAGAAAACAAATGTAGAAGTTGCTGTTGTTGTTGTGCGTGATTTTGACAAAAACCAGGAAGATTTTGATTTTGCCTACGCATTATTCCAACACTGGGGCATTGGCAAAAAGGAAAGCAATAACGGATTACTGCTTTTTATTGCTACTGATCGGAGGAAATATCGCTTTATTACCGGAACTGGAGTAGAAGGTGTTTTGCCCGACATCACGCTCAGGCATATTGCGCAAAAACAGCTGATCCCAGCATTTAGGGAAAATAATTATGCGGTTGGAATTGAGCGCACACTTGATGATATTGGTAAAGTAATCCTCAATCCACAATATCGAGAAGAACTCAATCAGCAATTTACGCAGAAAAGCAATAGCGATTTTTGGGAAACCTCAGGATTTCCAACAATTGGCATAATTGCTTTGTTCCTGCTCTGCAAATACCTGATTCGCAGACGCACACCAAAACTGAATAAAACCAACGAGCGTAAAAAATCAAGTTTCGACAAACCAGTTTTACAAGGTTGCGGATTTATGATTTTTATCGTTTTATCTGTGCTCACGGTAGCCGCGATTTTCGGTTTTTTTAAAGATCTTTTTAAAATTGCATACTTCCCTTACTATGCTGCGATATTTTCTTCGTGCTCACTTTTTGTACAGTATACGCAGGCGTTGGCTAAAATCAGAAAAACCTATTACGATAATGAAAACTTTATATGTGCAGTTACGAAGTTTAATAAATCACTGTGGTGGATTACATTTGTATCGCCTCTAACATTCATTCCGTTAAGCCAGTTGCGCCAGATGAAGAAAAGCTTTTTGCCTCGATTTGTACCGATTTTGGACGAAAATGGAGAGGCTATGGAACGCGTAGACCGCGACAAAAACAGATCAGGAAAACCGTATCTGAATGCCGGGCAGCAAAAGGAAGAATACCTCGAATCTGCATTTTATGACATCTGGCTGGGCAAAAACAAAACGGTCAAACTGATTGCACATGAGGGCGAAAAACTGGCAAAATACGAAAGTTGTCCATCTTGTGGTTTTAAAACCTTTACATTGCCCCGCATAAAAGTTATAACCAAAGCAACATACAAAAGAGAAGGAACTGGTAAAGAAATTCAGAATTGTAAAAACTGCGGAATCGAACATTTTTTGAGAGAAGTTGCAATTCCGGTATTGGTTGTAAGCAGTTCAGATTCTTCTTCGTCAGGTAGCGGAAGTTCATCATCGTCATCATCATCAAGCGATTGGGGCGGCGGAAGCAGCAGCGGAGGCGGCGATGGTGGAAGCTGGTAGATTGCAGACTTGTAATTTATACAGATCAATTTTAAGCTAATTCTCTTTTTTACCAATGCAATTCCTAATTTTGGCACATTAAATGTTATTTGCATCGCATAAAATTGATGCACTCATTTCCGTTACACAAATGGAACACATACAAAACCTATGATCAGATTCTTAATCCTTTCTATTGCGCTTTTCTTTACTGCCGGCATAGCCAACGCTCAAATTATGTACAAGGTTACCGCCGATAAACTGAACGTTAGAGAAACCGATAAAACCGGAAGTAAAATTATAGGCTTTATCCCGCAAGGCGAAAATGTCGCTGTACTGGATTCTACAAACAAAGATTTCTTTAAAGTGAAAGTAACCAACGGCGAAGGTTATGTAAGCAGTTCATTTTTAGTACGCGTAACGCCGGTTGCAGCAAAACCAGCAGCTAAAACAGTGGCAGCGGTTGAACCTAAAGTAATGCAAGACAATTCCAGCCTGATCTTTTTTGTTGCTATTGCTTTAATTGTTGGCCTAATCATTTTCCTGATTTTCAAATTTGTTTCATCCAACCGCCTGCTTATAGCCTTTTGTACTTTTGTCGTATTGATTTTAGGTTATTTCTGTTACATCACTTTTGTGCAGAAAAAAATAATTAGCGGCGTTTACCGCGGCGATCAGGGCGCACAATTCAAATCTTTTGATTTTAAATCTAAAGATTCTGTAACCGTAACAGATAGCTATACCGATTCCTTATTTACTTCACATTATACAATTGATGGCGATTTAATTAAACTCTACCAGGAACAGAACTCGATTTTACTGGTCATTCAGGATGAAAATACATTGATTGGAGAAGGCTTTACTAAAGGGACTTTTAAGAAATAAAATACATTCAAATATTAATATTTCATTATATAAACACAATCAGCTTCCTTAACCAGGAGGCTGATTGTGTTTATAGCTTTCAGCTATTTTTGCATAATGATATGGATTTTGCAAATACGAAGCATCTTCTAAACAATGAAAAATAAATTCCTCTATCTTACAATCTCCTTTACACTAGTGACCAACCTTTGTTTGGCTTGCGTTTGTAATATCTTGGAAACGACGACAGCAAAATATCTGAGCGCCGATTTTGCTGCAATGGTCAAAATTGTAAAAACCTATAAAAACCCACCAGAAGACCCGGAATACTACCAGGCAGATGTAGAAATTATAGATCTATACAAAGGCAGAACACGTAAAACAATCTGGATTTTTGGCAATAATGGTGGCGATATCTACAGCTCTTGCGGGGTACTTGTTAATGAAGGCCAAACGATTCTTTTGTTCGCCAGAACCAACAACAAGAAACTGTATACGGGCATGTGTTTAATGTATTTTCGTCCATCTGCTTTAATGCAACAAGTATTAAACACACTCAAAATCTACGCACAAAATACGACCTTAAATGCAAGTTTGGGCACAGCCGATTACATACCGAAAGATTGGTACCAGATCCCCAGTTCTAATGTTTCTAAAAATTTTAGCTTGGTTAAATTGGTTATTACGCCTGATGGAAAACCTAACTTAATCCAGCACCTCACAAATGATCCTTTGGCTTTCAAAGAAAAATTGTATACGGTATTAAATCAAAAGATGGACTGGCAAAAACTAAGTGAACGTTTGTATAAACTTAACCCGAAATTATCGGGAAAAAAAATCACGCTTTTTATGCAATATGAACCTTATCGATATCAAAAAAGCATGCTTTTAAAAATGTAGGCGATTTTGTTTTCGGCGCGAAAGCCAAGGTGTCTAAACCGGATTGAGTAGAATAGCCCGCAGCGCAGCGAGGACTATTAGCGAAAGCCGGGCTGTGGTTTCCGAAGAATTTGCAGCGTTCATTTTCAAATGCTTAGTTGCAGGTTTATGAGCTCAGACAGATTGTAAGATGATTAATCGCTTGATATTTTTCGATCGAAAACAATTTGCCCGCTCTATGAACACGTACTTCAAGTGTGTTAAATTTCTAAACACCTTAAAACCAGCCAGATTTATTAAAAAAAACTTTTCCATAATTAAAAAAAGTATTACCTTTGCAGTCCCTAAATAGGGAAAAAAGGAGATAATTAATTAATGGCTAAAAAACAAGTAGCAGAAAAAGAATTAGCAGCTAAAACAGCTGAACTTCAGGGAGAAGGCGGACGCCTTACTGAAAAAGAAACTATTGAATCAGAAGCTGATTCAGTGTCGATCGAATCGATCAAATCATCATTAGCAACACCAACAGAAGATTTTGATTGGGATGCAGACGAAAAAGTTTTCGGTAATTACAATGACGCAGACCGTAAAAAGTTTGAAGATATGTATGCTGGAACATTCAACCAAATTACTAAAGGTGAAATCATTAGCGGTATTGTTGTATCTATCAACAATAAAGATGTTGTATTAAACGTAGGTTTCAAATCTGACGGTTTAGTATCTACTTCTGAATTCCGTGATACTCCGGATCTAAAAATCGGTGATTCAGTTGATGTTTTTGTTGAAGCACCTGAAGATGCTAACGGTCAGTTGATTCTTTCTCGCAAAAGAGCTAAAACCCAAAGATCATGGGAAGCGATTAACGAGGCGCTTGAGAACGATCAGATCATCAATGGTTTCGTTAAGAGCCGTACTAAAGGTGGTTTAATTGTTGATATCATGGGTGTTGAGGCTTTCTTGCCAGGATCACAAATCGATATCAAACCAATCCGCGATTACGATGTATACGTTGGAAAAACAATGGAATTTAAAGTGGTTAAAATTAACCATGAATTTAAAAACGTTGTAGTTTCTCATAAAGTATTGATTGAGGATGATTTAGAATCACAAAAAGTTGAAATCGTTTCTAAATTAGAAAAAGGACAAGTATTGGAAGGTACTGTTAAAAATATTACTGATTTCGGTGTATTCATCGATTTGGGTGGTGTTGACGGTTTACTTCACATTACAGATATTTCATGGGGTCGTATTGAGCATCCGAAAGAAGTATTGGCATTGGATCAAAAAATCAACGTTGTTGTTTTGGATTTCGATGACGAGAAAAAACGTATTGCTTTGGGCTTAAAACAATTGACTCCACACCCTTGGGAGAATTTAAGCACTGACATTCAGGTTGGTTCTAAAGTAAAAGGAAAAATCGTAACTGTTGCAGATTACGGTGCTTTCTTAGAAATCATCCCTGGTGTTGAAGGTTTAATCCACGTTTCAGAAATGAGCTGGTCACAAAACTTGAGAAATCCTCAGGAATTCTTGAAAGTAAGTGATGAAATCGAAGCTGAAGTTTTAACTTTAGACAGAGACGAGCGCAAAATGAGCTTGGGTATCAAACAATTGTCTAACGATCCTTGGCAAGAGGTTGCTGCTAAATTCCCAGTTGGAAGCAAGCATCAAGCTGTTGTTAAAAACATGACTAACTTCGGCGTATTTGTTGAAATTGAAGAAGGAATTGACGGATTAATTCACATCTCTGACCTTTCTTGGTCTAAAAAAATCAACCACCCTAATGAATTCACTAAAGTTGGTGATGTATTAGACGTAGTTGTTTTAGAACTTGATGTTGATAACCGTAAATTAAGTTTAGGTCACAAACAATTGGAAGAAAACCCTTGGGATACTTTCGAAACCATCTTTACTTTAGATTCAATTCACCAAGGTACTGTTGTTAAAGTAACTGACAAAGGTGCTGTTATCGCTTTACCTTACGGTGTTGAAGGTTTCGTACCTACAAAACACATGGTGAAAGAAGATGGTACTTCTGTTAAAGCTGAAGAAACCAATGATTTCAAAATCATTGAATTCAACAAAGAAGCAAAACGTATCGTAGTTTCTCACGCCCGTATTTGGGAAGAGGCTAAAGCTGAAGTTGCTGCTGAAGAGCGTGCATCTAAGAAAAAAGAAGCTAAAGCTGCTGTAACTGCGGTTAAAAAAGTTAAAGATTCTGTAGAGAAATCTACTTTAGGAGACTTAGACGTATTGGCTCAATTGAAATCGCAATTAGAAGGCGAAGAAAGCAAAGCTAAAAAAGGCTAGTTCTTTTTAACTGATAAATTAATCCCGATAGCGAAAGTTATCGGGATTTTTTTTTTTGCAATTATTTTTGCCACGGAAACACTGAATACACAAACCACATTCCATAAACCATCATTGCGAGAAGGCTTTTTCAGCCAACGAAGCAATCTGATATCAATTATATAAGAAGTTTACGAACACTGAAGAAATAGAGAGCAGCTTATATTTCTTAAATCTCTTACATGGTTAAATTTTTTATTTTTTTTTGCCACGGAAACACCGAAATCACGGAACTTCTGCTTCTAGACCATCATAGCGAGAAGGAACGACGAAGCAATCTGATATCAACCATATAAGAAATTTAAGAACACTGAAGAAATAGAGAGCAGCTTATATTTCTTAAATCTCTTATATGGTTAAAATTTTTATTTTTTTTGCCACGGAAACACCGAAATCACGGAACTTCTGCTTCTCGACCATCATTGCGAGAAGGAACGACGAAGCAATCTAATATCAACCATATAAGAAATTTAAGAACACTTAAGAAATAGAAAACACTTAAATTTCTTACATGGTTACAATTTTTGTTTTTTTCGCGATTTTTTTCCCACGGAAACACTGAATACACAAACCACATTCCATAAACCATCATTGCGAGAAGGCTTTTTCAACCAATGAAGCAATCTGATATCAACCATATAAGAAATTTAAGAACACTGAAGAAATAGAAAGCAGCTTATATTTCTTAAATCTCTTACATGGTTAAATTTTTTGTTTTTTTCGCTATTATTTTTGCCACGGAAACACTGAATACACAAACCACATTCCATAAACCATCACTGCGAGAAGGCTTTTTCAGCCAACGAAGCAATCTGATATCAATTATATAAGAAGTTTACGAACACTTAAGAAATAGAAAGCAGCTTGTATTTCTTAAACCTCTTATATGGTTAAAATTTTTATTTTTTTACGCAATTATTTTTCCTCGGTAATACTATACACAAGCATACTCCATATCCGTCATTGCGAGAAGGCTTTTTCAGCCATCGAAGCAATCTGATTAGCATGGATACAGTGATCGTTGTAAGATTGCTTCGTCTTGCCTCCTCACATTGACGTTAACTTACGAATCTGATTACAAAGCTTTTTCTGTACTTTTGAAAAGCACAACCTAGCATTTCAGCATGAGAAAAATTGTCTTTTTATTTTTAATTATAATTTCCTACAAACTTTCGGCACAGGAAGTTAATGTTATCCCGCAGCCAGTTTCTCTAAATATAAAAACAACCCAAAAGCCCTTCACAATTGACGCAACAACGAAAATCGTAATTGTGGATACCGCTTTAATTCCATCGGCTGATTTCTTAAACAATTATCTTCAAAAATATTACAATCTAAAACTGAATATCACCAACGTAACTCCAACAAAGAACTTCGTCAGTTTCACATTAAACACACAAATTAGCGAATTTGAAAACGCTTATACCTTAAATACCTCGGATAACAAAATCTCGATTTCAGGCGGTTCAAAGGCAGGAATATTTTACGGTGTTCAGTCATTAATCCAATTAATTCCAACAAAAACTACTGATCCATTAAACATTCCGTCTGTCGAAATTACCGATTATCCCCGCTTCGATTATCGTGGAATGCATCTTGATGTAAGTAGGCATTTTTTTGATGTTGCCTTCGTAAAAAAATACATTGATTATCTGGCTATGCATAAAATGAACTATTTTCATTGGCACTTAACCGACGATCATGGCTGGAGAATTGAAATCAAAAAATATCCGAGACTCACTGAAATTGGCGCCTGGCGCGATGGAAGTATTGTTGGTTTGTGGCCCGGTAAAGGAAATGAAAACATCAAATATCAAGTATTACCGAATGAGATCAAGATAACGCCGGAAAACGCAAAAGTCAAAACCGATGGAGTAAAACACGGCGGATATTATACCCAACAAGAAATTAAAGATGTAGTAGACTATGCTGCGAAACGTTACATCACAATTATTCCAGAAATTGAAATGCCAGCACACAGCATGGCCTTGTTGGCCGCTTATCCAGAATTAGGCACAGAATCCAACAAAAAATATGAGGTGGCCCAAACCTGGGGAATGATGAACAAATACAACAACGTTCTACAAGCATCAGATACCACTTTTAAATTCTTAGAAAATGTATTGACAGAAGTGATGGAACTATTTCCCTCACAGTACATACATATTGGTGGCGATGAAGCATCGAAAGTTTGGTGGAAACAATCTTCTGCTTCACAAAATTTCATGAAAGTCAATGGTTTGAAAACCGAAAGTGAGTTGCAGAGTTATTTTATCCGCAGAATGGAGAAATTTGTGAACAGCAAAGGAAAAACCATTATAGGTTGGAATGAAATTTTACAGGGCGGCCTCGCACCAAATGCAATTGTAATGAGTTGGCAAGGTGAAAAAGGCGGAATTGAAGCTGCTAAACAACAACACAAAGCCATTATGACGCCTGAAAACAAAATGTACTTTAACCACGGTCAGTTTGCAAAAGAAGATAGTATAACGGCAAGCACGCCTTCTTTGCTTGTTAATGTTTACAATTACGAACCTGTACCTGCAGAATTAACATCAACACAGGCAGAATACATTTGGGGCGGACAAGGTTGTTTGTGGACCGAATACATCACCAATCCACAGAAAGTGGAATATATGTTGTTTCCTCGTCTGGATGCATTGAGCGAGATTTTATGGAGTCCGAAAGAAAAACGCAATTATCCGGATTTCAAAAAAAGACTAAAGGTACAGTTTAAACGATACGATCTAATGGGCATTACCTACAGCAAAAGATACTTATCAGAAGATTTCTAACTTTAAAAGATCAATGAATTAATTTTTGCTGTGCTTGCTGCTGATAAGCGCCCGGCGTAGTTCCAACAATTTTCTTAAATGCGCGAATGAAGTAATTGGAATCGCTAAAACCAAGTTCATAACTGATTGATGCTACTTTCGCTCCTGGCTGCACCAATAAAATTTTTGCTTTGTTAATTTTTTCCGTTAGAATGAAATCATTCGGACTTATGCCCAGCTCGCGCTTAAATAATCGGTAAAATGTTGCTTTACTCATGCAAGCTTTATCACTAAGCGTATTGATATTAATTTTCTCATTTAAGTTGGCCTTTATATACCCCAACACAAAAGCCAAAGGATTTTGATTTAAGTTATATCCTTCATCACTCACCGTTTTAAGATTTTGCGTCTGCATAATTCGGACCAAAAGTTCTTTCAGCGTTAAATCTGCCAGTACATCTTTTTCGCGCGAGTTTTCGGAACAGATTTTAATCACTTTATTAATTAGGTACGCAATTTCTTCATTGTTGTAAAAATGATATTCATCGTAATTCAACAGCCATTTTTCCTTACTTCCTTCTTTCGGAAAAAATTCATTGAGATAATTTATTGTTTTACGAATCTGATCTTGATCTATTGCCAGTGCAATACATTGAGTAGGATTTACATTTGTCGCTTCCGGAAAATCGATCGTCATGGTTACCGATGGCGGAACAATTACGGTTTGTCCGGGTGTGTAATCAAAACCTTTCTTATCAAAAAGATGCATCACCTTCTTCCCTCTCAGCATGCTCGTAATAACAAAATCATTAAAAGTTAAAGGCACTTTATAGGTTTCTGTATACGTCTCAAAAACATTTAATTCGCACCGTTCTAAGGTATATGAAGTACGGTTTTCAACAAGAGTTTGTAAAGTGGCCGAATTGCTCAGATTCAGCTTTTCCAATGTGTGCTGCATAGTAAGGTAAGATAAGAAATTTATGTGAAATGCAAATCCGAAGTGGAATTTAAGATCACAGCAAGTGAAACAAAAATGCTACCATTTGAAACAATACTACTACCTAAACGAAAGCTTTTGGAAGTAGGTTTGTATTAACCAAATTTTATAATCATGGAAAATACAGTTAAGAAACCTGAGTTTAAGCCGCATTATGACAACTATATTGGCGGCAAGTTTACACCTCCGGTTCAGGGAAAATATTTCGACAACATCTCTCCTATTGATGGCAAAGTTTTTACAAAAGCTGCACATTCAAGCAAAGAAGATTTAGAACTTGCGGTAAATGCAGCGTCAGAAGCGTTCAAAACCTGGAGTAAAACATCTTCGACAGAAAGAAGCATCATTCTGAATAAAATTGCACAGCGGATGGAAGATAACCTCGAATATCTTGCAACGGTTGAAACGATTGACAATGGGAAAGCCATCCGTGAAACACTGGCAGCAGATTTACCGCTTGGTGTAGATCATTTCAGGTATTTTGCTGGTGTAATCCGTGCAGAAGAAGGTTCGCTTTCAGAACTTGATCACAATACAGTTTCTTTAATTGTACATGAACCTATCGGTGTTGTAGCGCAGATTATTCCTTGGAATTTCCCTTTACTAATGGGCATCTGGAAACTTGCACCTGCATTGGCGGCTGGCAATTGCGTGGTTTTAAAACCAGCTGAGAGTACGCCAATTTCAATTATGGTATTGATGGAATTAATTGGCGATTTATTGCCTCCGGGTGTAATAAACGTAGTAAATGGGTTTGGTGCAGAACTTGGCCGCGCCTTGGTAACCAATCATAAAGTTGCTAAAGCAGCATTTACAGGTTCTACACCAACCGGCCGTTTGGTTATGCAATATGCAACAGAAAACATTATTCCGGTAACGTTAGAATTGGGCGGAAAATCTCCTAATGTATTCTTTAGCTCTGTTATGGATGAAGATGATGCATTTTTAGACAAAGCCATTGAAGGCGCTGTACTTTTTGCACTGAACCAAGGCGAAATTTGTACCTGCCCATCTCGCTTACTGGTGCAAGAAGATATTTACGATAAATTTATTGCAAAAGTTATTGAACGTACCGAAGCGATTAAGATTGGTAGTCCGCTGGATAAAACCGTAATGATGGGCGCACAGGCATCAAAAATCCAATATGAAAAAATTGCGGCTTATATTAAATTGGGTAAAGAAGAAGGTGCAGAATTACTAACCGGTGGCGATGTAAATGAATTGCCAGGCGAATTGGGTGGCGGTTACTATATTAAACCAACTATCTTTAAAGGCCACAATAAAATGCGGATTTTTCAGGAAGAAATTTTCGGGCCGGTACTTGCCGTAACCACTTTTAAAACGGTAGAAGAAGCTATAGAAATTGCCAATGATACTTTGTATGGTCTAGGTGCAGGTGTTTGGACGCGCGATGCGCATGAATTGTATCAGGTACCTCGTGCAATTCAAGCTGGCCGGGTTTGGGTAAATCAATACCATTCTTATCCTGCGGGCGCTCCATTTGGTGGTTACAAACAATCTGGTGTGGGCAGAGAAAACCATAAAATGATGCTTGGACATTACCGCCAGACCAAGAACATGCTGATCTCTTATGACAAAAATAAACTGGGTTTCTTTTAAGAGAAACCCAAATCGATTAAAAAAATCGTCCCAGCTTATTTTCGTTCATTATTTTAAAGTGTTATTTTAAGATCAGGGATTGAATAAGCTTCACCTTTTTATTAAGGCAGGTCTGCTTTCAGATCTGCTTTAACTTTAACACACAAATTATGATTGCACGAATAGATAGTACACAAACGGCAAAAGAACTGATTGCCACTTTAAAAGAACAACATGGCGAGTTGATGTTCTACCAGGCAGGAGGATGCTGCGAAGGCACACAACCTCAATGCTTTGAAAAAGGTGGCTATTACCTCCGTATGAATGATGTTTGCATTGGCGAAGTAGAAGGTTGTGAATTTTGGGTAGATCGCGACTTATTTGAATACTGGAAATTTTCGCACTTCACATTAGACGTGCTGGATGGCTTTGGTGTTGGTGGTTTTTCGTTAGAAACACCATTACACAAAACATTTAAAATTCATTACCGCTTGTTTTCAGCAGATGAGCTGGAAAATTTATCGCCTGTAAAAACCGCAGAATGATAGTTTTTTATTTTACCTGAATAGAACCCGATGAATTGATTTTTTCCGGATTTCATATCTGACCATAAACTCAAGAATAAAAGCTTCCTAAGAACAACAACTTTTCTTCCGCCTTTTAAAAAATTAATGCAATCTTTGCCTCAAGATCCAATTATCATGCGCAGAGTTTTAGCCGTTATTTGTACTTTAATTACACTTTTTGCTTTTAAAGAAACCCTCTATATTTTCAACACAACAGATGTAGATGTGGTAAAACAGCGGCCTCAACTTATATTAACCGCTTTAAGCATTTCCATTCCATTACTGGTGCTAAGTTTTTGGTTATGGATTCCCAAACGGAAAAATCAAGAGTAAAATTTCGTTTTCAATTTTGGCGTTGGCACCCAGCAAGTTTCCTGCCGCCCCCACCATTTATATCTATTTTTGGCGATAGTGTTATATACCCAATCCCGTAGAAATTTCGGAACAATGATTAAGCTATATAAAAGCGGCCATAAACCATTCAATCTTCTTGCAATACGCAAAGCAGCAGATGACTTAGTATATAATAAGCCATTTTCAAGCAAAACAACAGAGTTTGAATCCGTAGCTTTCAGATTAAATTTTGTGAGGGTATTTCGCGCATAATCGCTCTGCAAAGCAGCAAACCGAAAAAAATCTGCACTTTCATGCGCAATGACAAATTGCACAGAAGCATTACAAAGATTGCAAACACCATCAAAAAAAATTACGCTTCTGTTTTCCACAACATAAAATTAAGAATATGTTTAGCAAATACTTAAGTAAAATGTAGTTATTGCCACAACTTTCAAAAGCGATCACTGCTCAGTCTCAATCTTGACAACCAGAATACTGTTGTCAAAAGTTGCACGTGTTGGCAAATTGATTGTTAGGTTTCCGCCAGATATAGAATACTTCAACACTTCTTTTGTTTCCAATAACTGGCACGACAATATCGGATGATCGATTTGGATGGTTAACGTATTATTTGGCAAATTACCAACAACGTGTGCATAAATGGCAACTTGATTTTTGTTCAATCTCCTCTGTGTAAATAAAATATCCTTTGAAGCCATTAAATCTTCCGATTGTTTAGTCGCGTAAATAGATTCTCCATTGCTCAGCAACCAGGCACCCATTTCCTTAAGTCGCCGTATGCCAGGTATTGGTAACGAACCATCGCCTTTTGGCCCAATATTCAATAGATAATTTCCTCCTTTTGATGCATTACTCACTAGATATCGAAGCATTTGGCCAGATGATTTCCAATTGTAATCCTTTTCATGATAGGCCCAGGTATGATTCATTGTGGCAGGAGTTTGCCAGGGCTTGTTTTGCATCGTTTTTGGGTAAGAATTGTCCATCATTTCAAGAAAATCGATATCATTTCCAGGGTCGTGCATGGCTATACGGCCGTTGATTAAACATTTTGCACTTAATTTTCTGATCATTGTGATTAATTCATCTCTTCTTTCAGGCGTAATCAGTGTTTTCGCTTCACTATCCCACGTATCAAACCAAAGCAAATCCGGGTCATAACGTTCAATCAACTCTTTAATCTGTGGCAGACTTTTTTGCTTCCAGTATTGCTCAAAATCAACGGTATTTCTGGCGGGTTTCCAATAAGGCAAAGCACCTTGGGGATGTTCCCAATCTTGCCAGTGAGAATAGTAAAAACCATATTTCAGTCCATATTTTTTACATGCGGCAACTAGTTCGCCCAGAATATCTCTACCTTTTAGCGGGGTAGATCCAATATCAAAATCGGAAACCTGCGAATCCCACAGGGCGAAACCATCATGGTGTTTGGCCGTGATTACAAAGTATTTCATTCCCGCTTCCTTTGCCAGCTTAATCCATTCATCCGCATTAAAATTTGCAGGATTAAATTCTTTTGCCAATGCCTTATACTCATCCTCTGGAATTTCCAAACGTTGTTGTATCCATTCTGCATACCAGCTTTTGCCGTGAGCTAGCGTAGTATCTGGCATTGTGCGTTCTTTATAGGTGCCGCCGAGAATGCTGTACAAGCCCCAATGAACAAACATTCCAAAGCGGGCCTCTTCAAACCACTGTGTTTTTCGAAACGGTTTAGGATCTGTTTGAGCAATCGCATTACTATAAATGCTAAAAAGCATAAGCACAATAATTATCCGAAAGATGATTTTAAACTTCATTGTGTTGGATTAATAGTTGGAATCTAAGCAGTATTTCAACAAAAGACAGCCAGTCCTTCGGTAGAATCGCCTGGTAGAAATGATAAACTATATTAGGAAAAATTAAAATGAACTGGAACATAAATCTATGCGCAAACGTTTGTCTGATTTATACAATGCAAACGACTAACAATATTACATAACACATTATAACCTAACTCAGTATACATTTATTTTAGGATTATAAAAAACAATATTTTTTTCTTTTCAATACATTATTAAGTTTTGAGTACAACCATCTTCGGAAGATTAATTTTACACCTAAACAAATCACTTTTTGATTTTTTCTTTATCAGAAAAATATTTCTGCCTTGTAGGTGAACAATTTAAGTCGGCACAGCAAAACAAATCCCTTCTGGTTTTCCCAGCTTAAAACATTTTTATATATTTGTCCAATCCTTCGCCAATGCAAAAGAAAACACTTCTTGACGGACAAAAAATTCAGATTACAATTAAGAGGCTTTGCCATCAATTAATTGAAAACCACGACGATTTCTCGAATACCGTTCTTATAGGTATCCAGCCGCGGGGTATATTTTTTGCCGATCGTATTCATCAAGAGCTCCAGTCCATTTTAAAAAATAAAAAAATTTTAAAAGGAAACCTCGACATTACCTTCTTCAGAGATGATTTTCGTCGGAAAGATAGCATTGTAACAGCAAGCAGTAATTCTATCGATTTTATCATCGAAGGGAAAAAAGTAATCCTTATTGACGATGTACTTTGGACCGGAAGAACCATTAGAGCGGCAATGGATGCTTTATTGGCGTATGGCCGCCCTGAAAAAGTAGAATTGATGGTCCTAATTGATAGACGTTTTAGTAGGCATTTACCAATTGAACCAGATTACATCGGCCATCAGGTTGATAGTTTGGATTCGCAACAAGTCAAAGTAACGTGGACAAGCGAAGGAGGAGAAGATAAAGTAACCTTATTATCAGAAAAGCAATAATATACGATGGCAGCAGACACCTTATCAACCCGACATCTTTTAGGCATTAAAGACATCAATCGGAATGATATCGAATTAATTTTCGAAACTGCAGATAATTTCAAAGAAGTGATTAACAGACCGATCAAAAAGGTGCCTTCACTTCGTGATATTACTATTGCCAATATTTTCTTTGAAAACTCTACGCGTACAAAACTCTCTTTCGAACTGGCCGAGAAACGCCTTTCGGCAGATGTAGTGAATTTCGCCGCATCTTCTTCATCTGTTAGTAAAGGAGAAACGCTTATCGATACGGTAAACAATATCCTGTCAATGAAAGTAGATATGGTTGTGATGCGTCATCCATATGCCGGCGCTGGCCAATTTCTTAGCAAACATGTGAAGGCACAAATTGTTAACGCAGGAGATGGTGCCCACGAACATCCGACACAAGCCTTACTCGATGCTTTTTCAATCCGTCAGAAACTAGGTGATGTAACCGGAAAAAAAGTTGTGATTGTTGGCGATATTCTACACTCTCGCGTAGCCATTTCCAACATTTTGTGTTTGCAGCGTTTAGGCGCAGAAGTCATGGTTTGCGGGCCAACAACGCTTATACCAAAACACATTCACCAATTGGGTGTCAAAGTTGAACATAACTTAATCAAAGCACTAAACTGGTGCGATGTTGCCAACATGTTGCGCATACAACTTGAACGTCAGGACATTAAATATTTTCCTTCGCAACGCGAATATGCCATGATGTATGGTTTGAACAAGCAAATTCTAGATAACCTTGATAAGGAAATTATTGTCATGCATCCTGGTCCAATAAACCGCGGCGTAGAGATTACAAGTGATGTTGCAGATAGCAAACAATCTATCATCCTTGAGCAGGTAGAGAACGGTGTTGCCGTAAGAATGGCAGTCCTGTATCTTCTTGCAAGTAAAGGGTAATTTAGTTCATTGGTCGTTAGTCATTGGTTCAATATTTCATTAGTTTATTTGTACAAGCACTACAATCTTAGGGATACACCAATTCCAGGAAAAACTTTTGATTTTGTTAGTGAGTTTTACGTCTGCATTTGAGCTTTTCTTTTTCTTCAAACTTCATGCTTACTTAACGAAGGAATAAAAATTTGAATTTTCGAATAAACTAACCTCTTCGCATTCCCAATGAACAAACGAGCTACTAACCGAATGAACTAACCTCTTCGCATTCCCAATGAACGAATGAACTAACCGAATGAACCAGCACCCTTTTTTCCACATTCGTTCTACACGGCATACCAATTCAAAAATACCTTCGTTAATTTGTGTTATTAACAGATGTTAATTACTTATGTTGATAAGCTATGATACTATTTCTAATTTAGTACCAACCATATTTGAAACCGATGCATAAAAAACACTTACTAATTCCGCTTTTGATGGCGGGAAGCCTAAGCACATACGCACAGGTTAGCCCCGTGCAAACCTTAAACAAAAATTACCAAACCGGACTTGAACTTCTGGATAAGGAAAAATATACCGCAGCAGCGCAGCAATTTAAAATTGTTGAGCAAATTCGGTATAAACCTTCAACCCAACAAGAAAGCAATGCAGAGCTTTCTACCTTAAAGGAAAATGCTAAATTCTATGCAGCTGTTTGCGCTTTGGAATTGAGCAATAGCGATGCGGAAAGTCTTTTTCAATCGTTCATTCGCGATTATCCTTTAAATCCCAACACCAAGCTGGCCTATTTCTATGTTGGAAAAACCTACTTCAACCAAAAAAACTATAAAAAAGCTTTAGAGTGGTTTGAAAAAACAGATCCTTCTACCCTTTCTAGTAAACAACGCAATGAATATCAGTTTAAGCAAGGTTATGCCTATTTCATGCAGCAAGATTATGAGAAGGCCGAGCCATTATTTGAAGCGGTAAAAAAAGAAGAAGGGCAATTTCAGGAAAGCGCAACTTATTATTTCGCTTACATCAATTACCTAAACAAAGAGTATAAAACGGCTTTAGCAAATTTTGAAAAACTAAAAGGCTCGCCAACGTATGAGGCCAGTTATCCATATTACATCACATCTATGTATTATCTGGATGAACGTTATGACGATGTAATCTCATACGCTTTGCCTGTAATGCAAAAAACCAAACAACAGTTCGAAGCCGAAATGTTAAGCTTGGTTGCCGCATCTTACTTTGCAAAATCGGAATTTAAAAATGCCGAAAAATACTTCGCAGAGTTCTACGCCAAAGATAAAAACGATACCAAAAACAATTTATTCATCTATCAGTATGGATATTCATTGTTTCAAAATAAAAAGTACAAAGAATCTGTAACCGTTTTAGAAAAACTGAATACAGACGATGTTTATTTGCAAAACGGTATGTACACGCTTGGAAAAGCATTTATCCAACTTGGCGATAAACAAAAAGCTCAAAGTGCATTCTTCAGAGCATCGCGTTTGGTATTTGATAAAAACATTCAGGAAGAAGCTTGGTTAAGTTATGCCAAACTGAGTTATGAATTGGATTTCCATCAGCAAGCCCTGGAAGCTACTCAAGGTTTTATCAAACAGTTTCCGAAATCGAGAAAAATGAATGAAGCCAAAACCCTTCTGGGTGAGGTTTTGTTGACGACAAAAAATTACCAGGCCGCTGTGGATATCCTCGAACCCATTCCGGATAAAACTTTAGAAGCTAAAGAAGCTTATCAAAAAGTAACTTACTTCCGCGGACTTGAGTTTTATAACGAACGTGCATTTCCAAATGCATTATCGATGTTTCTACGTTCAGAAAAATTTCCTGAAGATAATGAAATCCATGCCTTAAGCACGTATTGGAAAGCAGAAGCCATGTATGAACTGCGCAAATTTGGTGAAGCTGTTTCTACATTCGAAAAGTTCTTGAAAATGCCCGATGCAGATAAAACAGGTGTTTACAATTTCGCAAATTATGCACTTGCTTATTCAGCTTTTGAAGATGAAAAATACGGAAAAGCAGCAACCTACTTCGAGCGCTTCCTGGCGGGAAATGATAAAGACCAAAAAACCATTGATGATGCAACAATCCGTCTGGCCGATTCTTATTTTGTAAATAAAAGCTACGGAAATGCGATGACGAACTACAACAAAATCATCGCACGGAAAAACAGTTCCGAAGATTATGCTGTATTTCAGAAAGGAATGATCCAGGGATTGGAAAGTCAGTATGATGCGAAAATTTCTACCATGCAGGCTTTGTTGCAGCAGTTCCCCAACTCTAACTATGCGGATGATGCAGGTTTTGAAACGGCTTATACGTATTTTACAAAGGGAGATTTGGAGAAATCTAAAACAGATCTTGTGGCATTGGTGGCCAAATATCCGCACAGCAGCTATATACCAAAAGCCTTAGTTACTATTGGTTTGGTTCAATACAATCAAGATCAGGATGAACAAGCTTTAGAATCTTTCAAAAAAGTAATTCGCGATTATCCAAGTGCCGATGAAGCCAAACAAGCGCTGGAATCTATCAAAAATATTTATGTAGATAAAGGCGATGCAAATTCATTTATGAGTTATGCCGCCACAACACCGCTGGGTAATTATTCTAATGCAGAGCAAGATAATATTGTTTTTGCAGCAGCCAATACTTTGTATTTAAGAGGAGATTTTAACGGTGCTTTTGCAGCTGTAAATGCATATTTCGATAAATTCCCGAAAGCAATACACACTAAAGAAGCCAAATTTATCCGTGCAGAATCTTTGGTTAAACTGAAACGGCCAGACGAAGCTATTCCGGATTATGAAGCCATTCTTAACGATTGGACAAGTGATTATACCGAACGTTCATTGTTAAGCATTTCTCAACTTTACCTTGATCAGCAGAAATACAATGAAGCAATTGTATATCTGAAAAGGTTAGAAACAACAACCGATTATAAAGCGCATTATAGTTTCGCAATTAACAATTTATTGAAAGCGTATACCGCATTAAATATGCCCGATGATATGCTGAAATATGCTAAACTGACTAAAGAATCTGAAAAAGCTTCTGAAGAAGAAAAAAACAGTTCGGGTTTATTTGCCGGTAAAGCATATTTGATTAAAGGCGATACCACAACTGCAGTTAAAGAATTTAAAAACGTTGTTGCAAGTACCAAAACTATAGCCGCAGCAGAAGCGAAGTATAATCTTGCTTTTCTGGAATATAAAAAACGGGATTACAAAACATCGACCAAAACCTGTTTCGATTTAATCAATAACATGGCTTCTTATGATTATTGGGTAGCTAAAGCCTTTATTCTCCTATCGGATAATTATGTGGCCTTGAAAGATAACTTGCAGGCAAAAAGTACACTTCTCAGTATTATTGACAACTATGACGGAAAGGATGACATCATCCCAACGGCAAAAGAAAAATTAGAAAAACTAAACCAGAAGAAGTAAGAAAAACATGAAGTCGAATAAATATATATACAGCGCGCTACTTTTTTTATCCTTTGGTTTAGCCAAAGTACAAGCTCAGGAAGTTAAAAAAACTGAGGAAAAAGAAAAGTCGACCGTAAGCGAAGAAATTGAAGTTGTTCGTCCGTACAAACCAATATTGGCAGAAGCGGTGAAATTAAGAAGAAGCCCAAACCTGGACGACGTAAAAACTTACAAAGCAAAATTAAACTACAGCATTACAGATCGTAAGCTGGAGCTGAATAGCGATATTCAAAAGTTACAGGCACAGGCTTTAACTGATGAAAAACAAGACTCGCTCATCAACAACTACGTTAAAGGTGGCGTAGGTTCTATGGGAACTTTGCTTGGCGAAATTTACATTAACAATGGCCGCGATGAAGGTTTGCAATTGGGTGGATATTTCAGACATTTTAGTCAGGAAGGGAAACTAAACAAGCAAAATAACAATACACAACAATTAAGTTTGTTTGGCCGCAGCATTCTGCAAGAAAATACAGTAAGCGGAAGAATTAACTTCGACCGTCAGGGAACTTATTTTTATGGTATTGATGATACGCGCCCGACTTTAAATCCAAATCCGCAAAGACAATCATTAACCATGTTTGAAGCTGAAGGAGAATTGGTTAAAAACTTTACTGAAGATCCGGATGCATTGAGCTATGCACTTAAAGCAAATGGATATGTTTGGGGCGACCGTTACAATGCAAAAGAAAACTACGTTACGTTAAATGGTTATCTGAATAAGCGCATCAGCTCATTCAATCTTGGTTTGGCCGCATCCGCAGAATTTGGAAATACTAAAGACTCTTTAACCAGTGTAGCCAACAACCTTTTGCGTGTAAATCCGTACATCCGTCTTCAGGTAAAAGGAGCAAAAATTACCGCTGGCGTAAACTTAGTTCAGGAATTTGGCGCATACAGCAGCACACGCCTTTTCCCGGCAATTACGGCAGATTTCACTTTGATTCCGGATTATCTTCAGATCTTTGGTGAAGTTAAAGGCGATGTAAACCGAAATTCATTGAAAGGTTTTACAGATGAAAATCCCTGGTTAAACAGCAATATTCTGGTTAAAAATACGATTGAAAGATTGAGTATTAGCGGTGGTATTAAAGGAACCGGCGGACCAGGATTTGGTTATAAAGCTCGTTTTTATGTAAAGCAATTTGACGACATGCCTTTGTTCGTTAACAACTTTAACGATTTCAATAAGTTTGATGTGATTTACGATTTCGGAAAAACCAAACTTACTGGCCTGGAAGGCGAAATTACCGTTCAGGTAAGTGATGCGTTAAAATGGACAGGAAGACTAAACTTAGACGACTGGAAACCCGCATCTGAAACCTACAGTTGGTTTAAACCGGGATTAAAAGTAAGCTCTAACTTCTTGTATACGTACAATAAAAAATTGAGTTTCAATGCCGCAGTTGTTATTCAGGATAATGTTAAAGCGAAAGTATATACCTCAGCTCCGGTTAATCCGTCGCAATACGTAATTCCAAATACCGCTATAGAATCTATTGTTACGGTTAAAGGTTTTGTAGATTTAGGCGTAGGTGCAGATTACAGAATCAACAACAAATTTTCTGTATTTGCCAAAGCCAACAATTTGCTAAATTCTAACTACAGCAGATATTTATATTATCAGGTAAATGGTTTCAATATATTCGGTGGATTGAGTTATTCGTTCTAAACGAACCTAAAATTATTATTAAGCCGCAGTTCATTAATGAACTGCGGCTTTTTTCGTTTACAGCCTTTAACATCTGAGCGTGTTGTGCAAAACCGATATTCTTATACTTAAAATTAACTGTTACTTTAAATTCGCTCTATCATAAAAAAACAATTTCCGAAGTTCTTTATAAGATGTGCTATCAAGAACGTGCGTTACTTTTTTACTGTTTTTACCCCCAACCAATTGCGCAATGGTAACGTCAAGCTGGTCGACCAGTGTATTGCTCAATAGCCAGTTCATGGGCAAATTCTCGCTGTTAAGGGAAATAAATTCGCCATTTAATGTACGTACCTCATTCTTCAAATCGTCTTGAGCAATACGTCCTCTACCAATGCGTGTATTGTAAATTGTACCAATAATTTCTGTGATTTCATTAAATTTTGTTACACTTTTGATTGTACTATCGCCACTAAAATTAAATTGTAGAACATAAGGTTTCACGTTGTATTTTTCAAGTTTCAAGGCTTTCAAAACCTGGGTAAGTGTTTCAGAACCTTTATTTTCATAGTAGCCGCCATCAACAAAATGCCGCCTAAAAAGACTATCGTTAGTACCGCTTTTAAACCTGAAAGCCGCAGCGGGCGAAATTAACGGGAATCGATCGCTCAGATTTATTGCAGAACTGTAGCGTAAGTTTAATCCGCTGCGCTGATATAAATCTCTGGAACTGGCAAGTGGCAAACCTTCAAGATTTACATTACTCCAGACATTTTGTATGCCGGTTTCAACTTCTGTAGTATTCATAAAAATAGCCGCAGAAGGCGCAATAAATGTTTCGTTGAAAGAAGATTCCATAAGATTCTGATTGTTTCCATAGGCATTTCCCCAACCTGCTTCAAAACTTTTTTCGAGTGCAATTGCCCTATCTGCTCTTTGTATATGAAATGGAATAAAATAATTGAGTATTTCTCCAAAAACGAGTTTCGCCGTTAATGCCGATAAAAAATCTGTTTTAAAAAATTCTTTAGAAGCCGAAATCCATGTATTTCGCTCTGATGGATTTTGAGCTGCGCGCAGTGTTTGTGCATTAAAAAAATTGCTTCCCAAAGTACCGCCAGAAACGCTGCTGTATGCATAAATATAATTTTTAAGTTCAGGAAATTTGGCCTGCAAACGAGCAAGTAGCATACCGGTGAAAGCGCCAGTTCTGAGTGCTCCGCCTTCTGCAGATACAAAAATTACCGGAATCCGTTTTCCAGAATCTACGCGGTAATACTGTTTGCCTGCTGTATCTGCTTGTAAACGCCTGTACCAATTGTCAAAATGCGCAGTAAGGGAAAGTCTCTGGTCATTTCCTTTTAAAGATGAAGCAAATTTTTGATTATCGATATTCCTTACGGGATGATCTTGATTGATCATGGAACAAACGGATAACCAGATAAGTAAAGTAAACCGAACAGGAAAAGGTTGCGCTTTATCTAAAAAGCTGAGAAATACATAAATAATTTGCCAACAGGCGAAAGCCAGACAAATTATCGCTGTTGCACCAATATGTCCATGCCATGCAATCGGAAAGAAAATACCTACAGACAAAATCAGCACGCTTGCAAGCACGGTAAGCACCACAAGTTGTTTAATTAAACGGCGGTAAAACCTATAATTAACTTTAAACATCCAGGTTTTGGGATTTCCTTTTTTACAAATCGGATTTTCAGGGAAAGGAGAAAAATACCTGGAACTGGGCAAAATCATCCCGTTAGGCAGCATACGGTTTCGGGGCAAATCATTCCCATTGTATGCCTCATCTGTGTCGGGCAAATCCACGCGAACGTCATTGAAAATCCCATACAATTTACTCGCCCATCTCGCCTCTTGTACAGAAAGCCTGAGCCAACGTAGCCGTCTGAATTTTTTACTCCATTTAATAATTAGTCCACCGGAGTATAAAGACCAGATGATTCCAAATGTTATTGCGATTAAGGTGAGAACAACGATTGTTCCCCGCATTATTTTCTGAAAATTATACAAATTATCGGCGTTGCTAATTTCGCCAAAATTGATAAAACACGTATTTATAAAGGCTAAAAACATTAATCCCAACGGGAAAAAAAGTGCAAACCTGGAAATGTAGAATTGATATTTTTTCCGGTGTTCTACACGTTCTGGTTCTAATGACCTGCCAGAATTATCTGATAAATAAGAAAGTACTTTGGTACTAAATTCTGAAGAAATGCACCAAAACATTAAGGCGATAAAAAGTGCAAGTAATGTCCAGAAGTGATCAAAATCTGCAGCATATTCTGTAACTACAAGCAATACATCTCTGCCCTGTTCTACCAATAAAAATGCAACAATAGCCAATAAATCAAACAGCAACATTACCCAAAGGCCACTAAGAATTTTAAATAAATCGCGGAGTTTATTGATATTTCGTCGAAAATAATTCATTTGTAATTTTCAGGTTTAAAAGCGTTTAGAAGATCTTTCAAATTTAAAAAGCAGCAATTCCCTAATGATAATCAATACGTTAAATATAAGATAAATATCTGTTGATGTAAATTACAGGTCTGCCTTGCCGAAGTCAGAATTATTTTATATTTGAGTAAACAGAACATCCTATGGAAACCTTAACAACCGCACAACAAAACATACTGCTACAAACCCTTCAACTTCGTTTTGAAAAAAACAAAAACCGACATGAGGGCTTAGATTGGGAAAAAGTGAAAGCTAAATTAGAGAACAATCCGGGCAAGCTTTGGTCGCTCAATGAAATGGAAAGAACAGATGGCGAACCAGATGTTGTGGCTTACGATTCTGAAAGTGATATATATACTTTTTTCGATTGTGCAGCAGAAAGTCCGAAAGGCCGCCGCAGTTTATGTTACGATCGGGAAGCTTTAGAAACCAGAAAAGAATTTAAGCCAGAAAACAGCGTAGTAGAAATGGCGATAGAAATGGGCGTAAATTTGTTAACAGAAGCAGATTATCGGTATTTACAGCAACTTGGAAAATTCGATTTAAAAACCTCTAGCTGGATCAGTACACCAGAAGAAATCAGGAAACTTGGCGGTGCCATATTTTGCGACCGCCGTTATGATACCGTTTTTGTATACCACAATGGCGCATCTTCCTATTATGCCGCACGAGCATTTAGAGGTGCGGTTCAGGTTTAAAAAATGATTTAAAGGAGTACATTATTGATTGACTTACACAATTCAGAACAACTTACATTTGCTAAGGCGTGCACACGTGAACTGCCTGGCGAAAGGTTAATTTCCTACTCCGAACAAATGAACCAATGGACAAGTGAACCAATAAACTAATAATTCACATATTTAGAACTGAAACTGCCATCGGCATAAAGATCTATTAATCCATAACCTGGCGCGGTTTCTCTGCGGTTGCCTTCCCACCATGCGCCAGATACCGCACCGTTGCATAGGTAATTCACATTGTTGTACACCACCTGATCTTGCATGTGGAGATGTCCGCTGAGGCAGAGTTTCACATTCTTGTGCTGATAAAACAGATTGATGATTTTAGCTGTATCGGTATGCATATCGCCGCCCAGCATCTCCCATCGGTTAACAATATTATCTTCAATCATGAGCAAAGCAGTAAGAATCGGGATGTGTGACATGATCATCACAGAAATATCTTTTGGTGTATTCTCCAGCGTTGTTTTAAGCCAGTTCAATTGCTCATCGCCCAATTTCCCGATATACCAGGTTTGGTCAATATCCAGATGCACACTATCTAACACAATAAATTTCCAGCCGTTTTGCACAAAACTGTAATAGGGTTTATCCAGTTTCAACTTATCCATACTGTAATGTTTGCCATAAAAAGTATCGGTTTTGGTATTTTCATTCCACCAGATATCATGATTACCGAGACAATACTGTATAGGCAGACTGCATTCGTTTTGGATGATTTTATCCCAAAGATTCCATTGTTTATCTATTGTACTTAGATTTTCTTTATTCATATCAAACACCACATCGCCTCCATTAAGAATGAAATCTACTTTTGGATTTTGTTGCTGAACATGATGAAGGCACCGAACCAATTTATCGGGTGCACCAAATTTATCTTTCAAATGTACATCTGTAAGGTGAGCAACCCGAAGTACAGGTTTTTCCGGTTTGCCTGGCAATGCTTTAGCCAATGTGGGTAGCAACAATAAACCACCCAAACCTTTTAATGCCGATCGTCTTTCCATATTTTGCTTTCAAAGAAAGCAGTAACGGGTTAAGTTAGAGTTAAAGAAAAGTGAAATCATAGGTTGAAAGTCCGAAAGTCGCTAGACCGAAATTTGCACAGATCGTCATTGCGAGGAGGAACGACGAAGCAATCTATTTGGCAGGAAAGATTGCTTCACGCTCCACTAAGCCCTTTGCTTCTGTTCGCAATGACGGTTTGAGCGAGATGACTTCGTTGCGAAAAGGTACGACAGCCCGCCCCGAATTTCCGGGAAAGCAATCTTTGCCCGCAGCATTTCTACAAACTCAGCCGATCAGTCACCTAAAAATTCTCGAAAAAACGTAATGATTTTTATCTTTATGGAAATGCGGCAAACTTTTCATCTTGTTTCCAAAAACAATAATCTTTAAACCATGAAAATAATCAAATTACACCTCGCCTTATTACTTATTCCATTTGCATTTGCCTGTACTTCATCTGATAAAAAAGCAGAAATTGCGAAAGATTCGATAGTAAATAAAACCTGCTACGCTGCTTCGTACGAAAAAGATAGTGCTGCCATGATTGTTACCAAAATGGCATCTGGAAAAATTGAAGGTTCATTATTGGTAAAATATGCGTCAAATCCAGAAAATAATGGGCAGTTTAAAGGTAAATTCAGCGGAGATACCTTATACGTAGATTACCGTTTTAATACCGGAGGTGATAAAAGTAAAGTATTTACCAATCCGCTGGCTTTTTTAAGAAAAGACGGCAAATTAATTATGGGCATTGGTCAAATTGAAACCACACTTGGCCGTTCTTACTTTGTAAAAGGGAAACCAATTAACTACGAAGCCGGGAAATTTACTTTTGTAGAGGTACCGTGTAAGTAGATTTTACTGCCTCATCTGCAAACATCGTTCAAACAAAAGAAGCCTAAACGAATAAGCAAATGACAAATGCGTCAATGAACGATTTATCCACACCATTTTTCCAAAAAAAATGCATTTTTGTGCTTTATTAGTTTATTCAGAAAAATTAAATACTTTTTCTGAACAAAAGCATTAATTTTACCAGAATGGATATTTTAGCTTATGCCTTAGAATTTCTTCAACAGCGAAAAACCGTTGCCGTAAAAGGCTTGGGTTCATTCCATAAAAAGAAGTTTCCGGGTCGGTATGATAGGGAAACGAAATCATTTCTTCCTCCGGGATATACTTTGCAGTTTTCTGCTGAAGCAAGAGAAGACGATGGATTGATCGATTTTATCATCGAAAAAAGAAATGTATCCAAAGAAACTGCCACATATTTTGTAACACAATTTGTAGAAGCTACGCATGAAATGCTCGAAACTGAGCATGAGGTAGAGTATGAAGATTTTGGCCGTCTGTTTTTTACTGAGCATGAGGGTTTAAGTTTCGAACCTGCACAAAACATTACTTACGGATCTGAATTTTATGGTTTTCCTGAAGTTAAAGATTTAGCATTTCTCAGGGAAAAACCTGTAACCGATGAGGTAAAACATACAGAAGTTGCAGAAGCACCTGCATACGTTTCAACAACTCAAATTGAGGCGCAGCAACCAGAAATTGAAACAATAGAGTTGGATGAAGTGCGTGATGATTTGACCAAAACACTTGGCAACCACCCACAAACAGACTTTAAACCTACAGAGGCAGACGCTTCAAAAGCTGAACCTGATGGCGAAAACATCCAAACAAATACACCTCAGCAAGCTGAGACTCCGGAAGAACACGTAGAAACGGTACCGGTACCACAATCTGTTGTTGATCAGCATGAAGAAAATCCATACCAATTTGGCCATACTCCGGAATCTGAAGAGGAAACAACAACCTATCATCAGTTAGAAGAGGTTACGCCCGCGCCAGATTTTGTTCAGGAACAACATGCCGAACATCCAAATCGTTTCGGGCATACACCGGAAGCAGAAGAACAACATACAATTGTTAACCGGGATGAACTTTCTGTATCTGAAGAAAAGCTAACCGAATCGCCTGCTTTCATCAAACAACAACATGCAGAGCATCCGCATCGTTTCGGACACACGCCAGAACCTGAAGAACGACGTACAATTGTTAATCGCGATGAGCTGGAGGAAGATGAAAACGTAATCCAATCGCCGGCTTTTATTAAACAGCAGCATGCAGAACACCCAAATCGTTTCGGACACGATCCGATGGCGGATCAGCCAGAGGAAATAGAAAAAAAATCGATCTGGCCTAAAATATTTATTATCATTGGAATTCTTCTGGTTATTGGTGCCGTTATTTTTCTGGTTAAACCAGATCTCTTTAAACCAACTGATATAGAGGACACTCCGGAAATGGGCGCCATGCAAGTGCCTATTGAAAAAGAAGATCCGCTAAAAGCGAAACTGGATTCTATTGCGAAAACGGATAGCATACTCAAAGCCAATCAGGTTCAAAAAACCAAGGCGCCTATACAAGATACGGGTAAAACGAGCGTTAACGTTAATAAAACAGACGGACCAAAACAGTATGATATTATTATTGCCTCCTATAAATTTGAGAAAGATGCGCAGGCACATATTGCCAAACTGAAACTGAAAGGCATTGATGCTCATATTGCGAAAATCTCCGGACTACGTAAAAGCATCGGAATAGGCCCTTACAAAGATCAGAATGATGCCTTAAAGGAAATGGAAATTCTGGAGAAAAAATTCAAAGGAAAAGGGTATTACGTTAAACAAATAAACACACCATAAATGATTACTTTATTAACTATTCAGGACACTGCACAAACCTTACAAGACACTACTGCGGCGGCAAATCCAAATTTGAGCCAACCCGCTCCGGAATTACATTTTATAGACTTGCTTTTTAAAGGTGGATGGGTAATGATTCCATTGGCTTTTCTAGCTTTTCTTGCTTTGGTAATTTTTGTTGAACGTTATCTAACAATTAAAAAAGCCACAAAAGATGAGGCGAACTTAATGGTTCAAATCAGACAGTATATTCAATCCGGAAATCTGGATGGTGCAATGGCCATGCTTAGAAATAACAATTCTCCACTTTCCCGTATGCTTCAAAAAGGCTTAAAACGAATTGGCCGTCCAATTAAAGATATTGAAGGCGCTATAGAAAATGTTGGTAAACTGGAAGTATCCAAGTTGGAAAAAAACATCAGTATTTTAGGTATAGTTGCCGGTATAGCGCCAATGTTGGGTTTCGTAGGAACTATTGTTGGTGTAATTACCATCTTCCATCAGGTTTCTATTAAAGGTGCTATTGAAATCGGGACCATTTCTGGCGGTTTATATACCAAAATGATTACCTCGGCAACAGGTTTAATTATCGGTATTATCGCTTATGTTTTATATCATATTTTGAATATCATGGTAGAGAAAATTATCCTGAAAATGGAAACTGATGCAATTGATTTTATTGACTTACTAGAAGAACCGGGTAAATAATGAATTTACGAAAAAGATCGAAAGGAAGCGTAGAAGTACATACATCGGCATTAAACGACATTATGTTTTTCCTCATGCTGTTTTTCTTATTGGCTTCTGCTGTGGTAAACCCACAGGTGGTGAAACTATTATTGCCTACATCTTCCAGCGGACAACAATCTACAGCAAAAAAGGCCGTGACCGTAAGTATTGACGAAAACCTTAATTATTACGTTGATAAAAAAGCCACGCCTGCCGAGGGTTTACAACCCGCAATTGAAGTCTATCAGAAAGCAGCCCCAGATTTGACCATCATCTTATATGTTGCGAAAAATGTTCCTGCAGAAAATATAATGGTGGCGTATGATGTGGCGAACAAATTGAAATTGAAACTTGTTTTAGCTGTTGAGCCGAAAAAATAATGACGCACAAAGAAGAAAATAATTATCCAAAAGCGATTGCCATAGCCTCAGGGATTATGGTTGGCTTGCTGGCGATTAGTTTTTTGATCGTGATCAATTCTTTTCAGCCAGCTGAAGACTTAGGCATGGGCGGTATGGTGGTAAATTATGGTACATCTGAAACCGGAATGGGCGATGATTATACCAGCATTGAAGAACCATCTGCAGATCCGAATGCCAATAATAAAGCACCGGAAAAAGTGACTGAAGAACAACAGGTAACCAAAACAACCAATTCCGAATCTAGCGATAAGGAAATTCAGACACAAAACACGGAAGATGCACTCGCTGTTAATACAAAGCCACAAAAAGCCACAACAACAACAACGCCCACAACTTCTACTGAAGAGAAACCTGCTAAACCGGTGATTAATCAGAATGCCTTGTATAAAGGCAAGAAAAGTACAGGTCAGGGCGGCGGTGATGGAACCGGTAATGAAGCTGGTAATCAGGGTTCAAAAAATGGTGACCCTCTAGCCAATAACTATGGAGAAGGTGGTTCTGGATTTGGAAATAAGCCGATAGAGCTTAGGCGTTTCTCTAATCTTGTTATCCCAAAAGATGATGGCCAGAAAACTGGAAAAATAGCCATTAGAATTTATTTCAATAAAAATGGAGACATTACCCGGGCCAATCAGGAACTAAAAGGCTCTACAATTACGGATACAGATCTGGTTAACAAATGTATACAGTCTGTACTGAACTCGTCACTAAGTAAAAGTGATGTAGGAGGAGACAACCAAACTGGTGTTGTGGTTTTCAATTTTAAAGTGAAATAAAATTACAAAACAAATAATAGAAACCGATCTAATGATCGGTTTTTTCAGTTTTAGGCGGTTTGTAAACTCCAGACAAATACTCTTGTACGACCACAAGACTACGATCCTATCAGGTCAATTATTTTCAAAACTCCCAAAAAAGACGCTTAATACGCCCGCTGTCCAAAAATTGGATCCGTAAATTACAACGGTAAAAAGAAGCGCTGTTTGTTACGCGTTTATACTCGAGGTAGGGTTCCAAAATTAACTTCGTTGATTTCTAAAATAGTAAATTACGCCAAATGTGGTTTCTCAAAACACAGTACTACATACCAAAAGGCGGTCTTTTTAAAGAATAAATCTGTAAAAAAATAATGATAAAAAAACGAAATCAACAAAAGATTGAATTTTGTAAAACGTAAGTATAGAAATTTACAAACAGACAATGTATACAAACCTTAACTATTTTATAGTTCAACGAGATAAGTTTTCCAATACAGATACCAGAACATTTACATTGCTTTAGCTACTGGAAAACCTATCTACCAACACGAAAGTCAAAAGTGATTATTTTGCGAAAACATACGGATATTCAATCAAAACAAAAACCGTAACACACTGATAGTTAACACTTTTTTTGACTTAAAAATTACAACAATGAAGATCAATCTAGCCATATTTGGTTTTACACCAATTCTGAAAAAGATAAAAACCCGTGTTAAATCCAACAGAAAAAATTGCCGGAATAAATGATTTTGACTGTAAGAATTAGACAACATGGTCGATAACCGATAAATCTTTTACAGAGGTCTTTCTAAAAAGCAATTTTAGACAACAAAACATAAGCGCATAGAAAATGATTTTGGAAACGAACGATTTGCATCCCTTTAAAAAGCCTGCCGATGGGGTTTATCCCGATTATTATTGGAAACCGTATAAATCTACTGGTTTAAGATCACCTATGCATGAAGTGATTGCTATTCAGCCTGGATTATCAGAATTGACCGGCCCAACTTTCGAACCTGAAGATTGTAAAATAATTACCGATTTAACTACAGGATTTAAAAATCAGCCTGTGGGCGAAAAAATACTAATTCATGGAACCGTAACAGACGAAGATAGAAAAGCGGTTCCCAATACACTTATCGAGGTTTGGCAAGCCAATGCGGCAGGCCGATATTTGCATAAAAATGATCAACATAATGCCCCTTTAGATCCAAATTTTACAGGGATTGGCCGTTTTTATACAGATAACAATGGGCAATACCAGTTTGTGACAATAAAACCAGGCGCTTATCCTTGGGGAAATCATTACAATGCCTGGCGACCACAACATATTCACTTTTCATTATTCGGTCCTGCTATTGCTACGCGATTAATTACTCAAATGTATTTCCCTGGCGATCCACTCCTATCTATAGATCCGATATTCAACAGCATACGAGACGAAAACGCAAGGCAAAGAATGATTTCCAGTCTGGACATGTCTGTTACACGCCCCATTGAAATGCTTGCTTACCAATTTAATCTCGTGCTGCGTGGACGCGAACAAAGCTTTTTTGAAAATGGAAACTAAGAAGGAAAATTTCGGGCTCACGCCTTATCAAACCGTTGGACCATATTATAGTATTGGTTTTGAACATCTGTATAAAAAACAGCTGTTTAGAGAGGAAGATAAAAGTAAACACATTACCGTATCCGGAAAGATTTTAGATGGTGAAAATAATCCGGTTATAGATGCGGTAATTGAAATCTGGCAAGCAGATGAACACGGCAACTACCGTCCGGGCAATGCCGGTTTTGCCCGAGTTTCTGCAGATTTAAACGGTCAATACATATTTAAAACTATAAAACCCGGTGCCGTAACAAATGGAAAATCAGCCAAGCATGCGCCACACTTAAATGTCTTGATTTTTTTGCGCGGTGCACTAAAGGGGCTTAAAACACGGATATATTTCGAAGACGAATTCACCATGAATGAATTGGATCAAGTACTTCGCCTGGTACCAAACCAGAGAAAGCACACGCTTCTGGCAATGTCGCCTCAGAAACAGGTTTATAAAATTGATTTTATTCTTCAGGGTGAAAATGAAACTGTTTTTTTTGACTACTAATTTCTATGCATTCGCTTACAGATTCAATATTTACCACGTCATTTACTACAACAGCTTTCTCGCCAGATTCGGTGATCAAAAGCATGAAAGCGTTTGAAATTGCCTTGATTCGTGCTTTGGAGAGAAATCTATTTCTTTCTTCAACAAATTCAGCAGAACTTACAAGACTGATCAGATCTACAGAAATATCAGCGGCGCAATTATCAAAAAAAACGGTTCTGGCTGGTAATGTCTCTATACCATTTGTCCAATTACTGACCGCCTCTGTAGAAAATACAAACAAAAATTTAAGTCAGTGGATTCATTTTGGTGCAACCAGTCAGGATTTAATTGATACCGCACTTATCGGCCAACTCCGTGTAACATATCTTCATTTAAATTCAAAAATTCTAGAATTATCTGCCCATTTGGCTAAGATGGCCAATACACATAAAAAAACAGCAATGATGGGCCGTACCCTTTTACAACAAGCTAAGCCGATAACTTTCGGCTATAAAGTTGCAGGCTGGTTAAATGAGCTGCTGGAAATAAAAAAAGAAGTAGATGGGTTAATTTTAGAGGGTTTCCCCATTCAATTTGGCGGAGCCGTTGGAACCTTATCAGCCTTCGGGAATAAAGGCGACGAAGTAATGGAAGCGCTTGCAGAGGAACTTTCTTTATCCAAAGCAGAAATGCCCTGGCATAGTAATCGTCGTCCCTTATTAAAAATTGCTCAAAACCTCAATTTATTATGCTCAGTATTGGGTAAAATGGCTAAAGATATTATCCTGCTGATGCAGACTGAAATATCAGAAGTTAGCGAAGGTAAAACGAATGGAAAAGGTGGTTCATCGGCAATGCCGCATAAACAGAATCCAGTTTCTGCACTGTTTATTGTTGCCATCGCAAATAAGTCTACGGCTTTGCTTTCCGGTTTTCAAAATACATTTATCCAGGAACATGAACGTGCCGCCGGTAACTGGCAAAGCGAATGGAATTTGTTTCCGGAGTTGGCAGGCTTAACCTTATCTGCTGTTCAACATGCCTCAGATTTAATGGAGCATTTGGAAATTCATGACCTCAAAATGCTGAAAAATTTAGGTTTAACGAACGGGTTAATCTTTTCCGAAGAACTCACCGCGCTTATCAGTAAACAAGTAGGAAAAATTGAAGCCACAACCTTTGTAAAATCGGCCTGCGAAGAAACCTTGAAGAGTGGAACTCCGCTTCGCGAAACCATTTTGAACCAGATAAAGCTAGATGATTTAGACCTAAACAAGGTTTTTGACATTCACACAGCCACAGGACTTTCCGAATACTACGTACACAAAATCTTAAACAAATATAAAAACTATGCCGAGCAAAGAAATTAACGGGCATTTATGCCACTATGAATTAACAGGTTTTCTTCACAATCCAGTAATTGTTTTTTCACATTCTTTGGGAACCGATTCAAGCATATGGAATGCACAACGTGATGCCTTACAAGACGATTTTTGCATTCTTACGTATGATACCCGAGGACATGGCCAGAGCGAAACAACCGAAGGTTATACCATCGAAACTTTAGGTAAGGACGTTGTTGAGTTGCTAAAATCACTGCAAATTGACGAGGCACACTTTGTAGGCATATCTATGGGTGGATTAATTGGTCAATGGCTAGCTATTCACAAACCAAAAATGTTCACGAAAGTGAGTATAGCGAATACATCAGCCAAGATAGGATTTACTGAAATGTGGCAAGACCGTGCTGAATTCATTCTTGAGAATGGAATGGCGAATGTAACTTCAGATACTCTAAGCAGGTCATTTACGGAAAATTTCTTGAAAAATTCACCGGCAAAAACCAAAGAGATTGAAGAAATTCTACTTAAAACAAATCCGTTAGGTTATGCCGAAAGTTGCCGTGTTATTGGAGCAACAGACCTCAGACCTCAGCTAAAAAATATCACCACACCAATGATGATCATTGCCGCCGATCAGGATATATCTACAACTGTTGAAGACGCTATTGGCGTGCAAAGTGAAATTTCCAATGCGCAACTGGCTATTTTGTCTGCATCACATTTATCAAATATTGAGGATGCGACGGGGTTCAATCTGGTTATCAGAACTTTTTTTACCGAACAATGAAACATGACGAAACTTACGTAAATGGACTAAAACAGCGAACCAAAGTATTGGGTAAAAAACATGTAGATGGTGCAGAGGCCAATAAAAATAGTTTTAACAGCGATTTTCAACATTTTATAACCAAGTATGCCTGGGGCGAAATATGGACCCGAAAGGGACTGACACTCCGCGAACGAAGCTTCATTACGCTCTCGATGCTCATTGCACTTAACCACGAACATGAATTTAAAATGCACATCCGTGCGGCATTTAATAATGGTGTTTCTGTAGTAGAGATTAAAGAAATTATTCTGCAGTCAGGTTTATACTGTGGATTACCTGCGGCAAATGCAGCATACAAGGCAGCTGAAGAAGTTTTTGACGAGTTAGAAATTGCATATAAAAATGAAAACCTATAACACACAAATCGGGATTATTGGCGCCGGTCCATCAGGATTACTTTTGTCGCATTTACTCCACCAACAAGGGATAGAGAATATCGTATTGGAAAGACAAAGTCGTGAGCATGTGGAAGGTCGTCTACGAGCAGGTTTACTTGAAGAGGCTACAATGAATCTAATGGAAAGAATTGGCGTTGATGAACATATAAAAAAAGATGGTTTGCAGCACAAGGGCGTCATTCTAAGTTACAATGAGCAACGTGTACGTATTCCACTCTTTGAACTCACCGGAAAAAAAGTGGTTGTTTATGGCCAACAGGAAATGGTAAAAGATCTTATTGCAAGCAGTCAAGCCAAAAAGTATCCACTATTTTTTGAAGCCGAAGCCAACAACATAAGTTGTTCTGATACACGAAAAACTGCTGAAATTTTCTTTGAACAGGATGGTGAACTGCAAAAAATAGAATGCGAATATATTGCAGGTTGTGATGGCTTTCATGGCGCATCCAAAAAAAGTATTCCCGAAGATATTGTTGCCATTCACGAAAAACAATATCCATTTAGCTGGTTGGGTATTCTTGCCAATGTTGCACCTTCTACTGATGAATTGATTTATGCCTGGCACCCCCGAGGTTTTGCAATGCACAGCATGCGCAGCGAAACTGTAAGCCGTTTATATATTCAGGTTGCAAATGATGATTCCATTGAAAACTGGTCGGACGAGAGAATTTGGGAAGAACTAAAAATTAGATTGGCAGCTCCGAACTGGAGCTTAAATACCGGGCCAATTTTAGAAAAAACCATCACGCCCATGCGTAGTCACATGTTTAGTCCTGTACACTATAAACAGATTTTTCTTGCGGGTGATGCTGCGCACATTGTTCCACCAACAGGTGCTAAAGGATTAAATCTGGCGGCAGCTGACGCAGAAAGCCTTTTTGAAGCCTTTTTAGATCTTTACAAAAAAGACGACGACCGTAAACTTCAACAGTATTCAGAAACTGTGATCAATCGTGCATGGCGGGTGCAAGATTTTTCCAATTTCATGACCGAACTGCTACACTTGTCGCCCGATGGAGATGAATTTGATCAGAAACTTCAACAATCGAAAATCAACTACCTCGCAAATTCGGAAGCCGCACAACAATCACTCGCCGAAAATTATACTGGCAAATTTTACAGGTCTCAATTATGAAATCAAAACCAATTATTAATGCCGAAGAGGCTGCAGCACTTGTTAAAGAGGGAGATACATTACTGCAAGGGGGATTTGGAATGACCGGAAATCCCGTCCATCTTATGCATGCACTTGCAACTCTTGGCACAAAAAACATCACCTTTATAGGCAATAATGTTGGAGAGATTGGTTTAGGCGGTGGACGTTTACTCCGTAACGGACAAATAAAAAAGATGATCGGATCTTTTTTCACAAGCAATCCTGAAGCCGTTAAGGCCGCACAAGATGGAAAAGTAGATTACGAAATTATTCCTCAGGGTACGCTTGCAGAAGCTATCCGTGCGGGAGGTGCAGGAATTGGTGGTTTTTATACCTCTACAGCAGCTGGAACTGAACTTGCCAAAAACGCAGAAACGAAAAACATTAATGGAATTGACCAGGTTTTTGTTCCTGCAATTAGAGGAAATGTTGCATTTATCCGTGCCTGGAAAGCAGACAAAGCTGGCAATTTGGTTTATAGAATGACCGAACAAAACTTCAATAAAGTGATGGCTACCGCGGCAGACCTCGTAGTGGTTGAAGCGGAAGAAATAGTTGCAATTGGAACTATAGCCCCTGATCAGATTCACACTCCTGGTTGTTACGTAGATTATCTTGTACAGGCTTCGCTTACAATAGAAGATCTTGGAAGCTCTGCAAAAATAGACCTCGATAAAAAGCCAGATTCCTTGCGTCTGAATATGGCAAAACGAGCTTTAGCAGAAATCAAAGATGGCGATGTGGTAAATTTGGGCGTTGGTATTCCAACATTAATCGCCGATCTAATTGCGCCTGAAATGCCGATTATGCTGCACACCGAAAATGGAATGCTCGGCGTGGGCCCAGCACCAGATAAAGAAGGCGGAGCAATGACTTATCCAGTAAATGCAGGTAAAATGCCAGTCACCGCATTACCTGGGAGCAGTTACTTTGATAGCTCCGACTCTTTCGCAATGATTAGAGGAAAGCATATAGATATAGCCATAATGGGTGGCTTACAAGTTGATGAAAACGGGAATTTGGCCAATTGGGCTGTTCCCGGACAACCATTACTAGGCGTGGGCGGGGCAATGGATTTGGCATCAGGAGCTAAGAAACTGATTATTCTAATGACCCAGACAGATAAAAACGGAAGCGCTAAAATTGTTCCGCAATGTACTTTGCCTTTAACTGCTGTTCATGCGGTAGACATGATTATTACAGATAAAGCTGTTTTTGAATTCATCGACAAGAAATTAACCCTGATTCAATTGTTACCGGGTGCAACACTGGAAGAAATTAGATTGACAACCACCGCCCACTTTGACGAAAAACTATAAAATGAGTTACGAAGCATATATAATTGATGGTATACGTACCCCAATAGGAAGTTTTGGAGGCGCTTTGTCTGCCATTCGCGCAGATGACCTGGCAGCCCTGGTAATAGAAGAATTGATGAAGCGAAATCCGAATATTCCTAAAAGCAATATTGACGACGTCATTTTAGGTTGCCACAACCAGGCGGGAGAAGATAATCGGAATGTAGCGAGAATGGCAGTTTTACTTGCCGGATTACCTGTCACAGTACCGGGAGAAACTGTGAACCGATTGTGCGCATCGGGCATGTCTGCAGTTATTCATGCTGCGCGTGCCATTTCCACGGGAGATGGGAACTTGTTTATTGCCGGAGGTGTTGAACATATGACCAGAGCACCATTGGTTATCTCAAAACCTTCCAAACCTTTCGGCACAGACTCCAAAATGGAAGATTCCAGTTTCGGCTGGCGTTTTGTGAATCCAAAAATGAAATTAAAATATGGTGTCGATGCAATGGGTATAACCGCAGAAAATCTTGCCCAACAATATCAGATATCTCGAGAAGATCAGGATCTTTTTGCTTTACATTCTCAACAAAAAGCTGCGTTAGCGCAGCAAAACGGCCGTTTCACTGAGGAAATATTACCTGTACAAATTCCACAACGTAAAGGCGATCCGATCGTTATTTCTAAAGATGAATTTGTCAAACCTCAAACTACAATAAAAGGACTCACAAACCTAAAACCAGCATTTTTGAGTGATGGAACGGTTACTGCGGGTAATGCTTCAGGTTTAAATGATGGTGCCGCGGCAACTTTAATCGCATCTGCTGAAGCGGTTAAAGAATTCAATTTACAACCACTTGCAAAAATTATTGGCAGTGCTGTAGTTGGCGTCGAACCGCGTATTATGGGAATTGGGCCTGTTGCCGCAACAGAAACTGTCCTAAGAAAAACAGGTCTGACCCTGGAACAAATAGATATTATTGAATTGAATGAGGCATTTGCCGCGCAGAGTTTAGCATGCATACGTGCATTGGGTTTGGCAGACAATGATCCAAGAATTAATATTAACGGCGGAGCAATTGCCTTAGGTCACCCATTGGGAATGAGCGGAACCAGAATTATCTATTCAGCTGCGCTGGAGTTGCAAAAACAACATAAAAAATATGCTTTAGCTACTATGTGTATTGGCGTTGGCCAAGGTTATGCTGTGCTTTTGGAAAACGTTTCAGCCAATCCTTAAAGTTCATATTTTTCCGTAAAATCTGGCTTCTTAGGGCTTATCTTATTAAAGTAACCATTCCATTTTTCCGTATCTGCTCATTTTTCTGTGTTGTAAAAGAAGCCATCCAGATATATGTTCCAACAGGAACCGGCGATCCGCGGTAGGTACCATCCCAACTGTTGTATAATTGATTGGAAGAAAACACCAAAACGCCTTTACGATCGAAAATTTGCATCAGAAAATTTGAAGCCCTGCTGCCATCTTTTGCTTTAAATGTATCATTTACATTGTCGGCGTTGGGACTAAAAGCATTCGGAAATGACACGTCATTGCACGCTTCAGTTTCTAAACTGGTATTGATTACATCCAGAATACATCCTTCCAGATCCAGTATGGTAAAGCTATAATTTCCACCATACAATCCATCGAAAATATGACTCGCAGGATAAATTACTGATTTAAACCTAATATTATAATTGCTGGTATTTGTACCGATGCGAAACGCAATTTGTCCGGTAAGGTCACAAACAGGATTTTTACGTTCGACAAGAGAAATTGGTTTACGCAAAGTATAGTAATCTGGCACAACAATATTCCGGTATTCCGGAGCTGCTCCGCCTGATGCTCTAACTTCCAATTCGTAATTACCGGGTTCCAACATGGTGAATAAGCCATTATTGTTACTTATACCATTGAGTGTAAATGTATATGTTTCGGGAATCGCAGGAGCAATTACCTGAACCATTCCTTTCCCAAGTACATTACATTCTGCACTTTGCTGAATCTCTGTAATTACAATTGGGCAGGGTTCATAAATGAGCTTTACATCATATTCATCAACCAGACAACCCGAAGCAGTAAGTACAACAAAGTGATGTGTACCAACATTAAGGTTATTGAAAACATAATCCAATGGATATAAATTTTCCTGATATTTTAGTTTAAAAAGCGATGGATTGCCTGTGGCAAATTGAATAGTTCCTTTGGTTGCACAAGCCGGATTTACCTTCGTACTAGAGAATAGCGGTTGCAACAATTTGAAGTCAGGAACGGTAGCGGAGGTCTCAAAAAAAGTTTCATCAGATTCAATTTTCAGGATATAATTTCCTCCAGGCAGATTTTTAAAAATCCCAGTCGAATTTTTTTCTCCGTTACTTAAACTATATTGATAAACTGCGGTGTGCGGTTTGGTTAACACAGTAAGTATCCCTTTGTGAAAAACATCACATTGCTGTTCAATCTGGATACGATCAAAAGCAATTTCGCAAATATCCTTGCCTACACGAATATCCTGTTCATCAACTTTACATCCATATTTGTTCAGAATCTCAAAATGCGATGTGTTGTTGGCACTAAGGCCTGAGAAAGTATGATTTAGAGGATATACGCTGTTGTTGTATCTGATCTGGTATGAAGTATTAATGTCTGCTGTTGTAAAAGTGATTTCTCCGGGTGTTTCACATTTTTGATTTTTAATCTTCCAGTTATACACTGGCTTAATTAAATCAAACGCAGGAACTTCCACTGTACCCGTATAGGAATCTGACGCGGAAACAATCGTAAATGTATAAGTACCTTTTGCTAAACCAGTAAACTTTCCGGTGGTATTGGTAATTCCATTTAGGGTATAAGTAAAATCCTCAAGGTGAGGCTTGGGTACAATATCGACTACTCCGGTTGTACCCGTATTGCAATCTTGATTGATCTCAACTTTATCCACGTCGATACCAATAATACTTCCATCTTCAACCGGACTCGCTGCGTCTAGAACATAATATGGCAAAACGCCTACTGTTTTGACGATGCGTTTCTCTTCCATATCAAACTCTAAGATCTCGGTATGACTTGTCGAAAGAATTCGTAACCCATATACAGTATTTTTGCGTATCCCTGTTGCAACACTCACGATTCCAAAGATGCTCATATTTGACAATGGAATTTCAAGTGTGCTTTGACTGGGATTTGATACGTTGATTTTTGCAATACCCTGAAAGCTTGCCATATATAATTCACCATTATAAAAGCACATATCTCCAGATGCCATATAATTCAGAGGGCCAATAACATCCGATTTCCCTGTTTTGATATCGGTTGTAAACAAGTAATTTGAACTATAATACAATTTTCCATTGGTACCTAAGGTAAGTGCACTTGAGGAAGACATGGGCGGAGCTAAACCTGCACAGTTCTCAAATGTATCTCCTTTTATATCAGCCGAAAATATACCATTTAAATTTAGCCAAAAAAACTTATCCTTATTCATAGCAATGGAGAAAAACTGTCCATTTTCACAGCCGATAACTCTTTTAGATTCTACACCGCTAGGCGTAATGGTAACCATATATACCGCCGAGCCACCAGCAACATTATAGTTATCGGTTAACGCACTTACATAAAAAGTTTGTGCTTTTACCACAAAGGAACCAACAACAAAAAGAAAGAATAGAAATATTTTCCTACACACGATTGAGAGACAATGTTAATTGTTGGCAAATATATAGGAATACGTCTAAATTTGCCTACAATAATTGGATCCGAAAAGCTTTATCGTTCGGCTCTCAAACAATACTTTATCCATTTCCCTATATTTGCGCCATCATGATGAACTACCAACAAACGCTTGATTTTTTGTACAGCAAACTGCCCATGTTTACCCGTATTGGAGCTTCGGCATTTAAAAAAGATCTTACCAACACCATCGCGCTTTGTGCGGCATTAAACAATCCGCAAGATCATTTCAAAACCGTACATGTTGCAGGAACAAACGGTAAAGGCTCTACTTCACACATGCTGGCAGCTATATTTCAGGAACAGGGCTACAAAACTGGTTTATATACATCTCCACACTTGAAAGATTTTCGCGAACGGATTCGTATAAATGGAAAAATGATGGAGCAGGCAGACGTGGTTACATTTGTTGATTCACAACGTCTGCTGATTGAAGAAATAGAACCGTCATTTTTTGAGGTAACCGTTGCAATGGCTTTTGACTATTTTGCCAAACAGGATGTTGATGTTGCTATTATTGAAGTAGGTTTAGGCGGAAGACTGGATTCTACCAATATCATTAGGCCAGAACTTTCGGTTATTACCAATATCAGCTTAGACCATACCAATATGCTCGGCAATACCTTGCCAGAAATCGCTGCAGAAAAAGCTGGCATCATCAAACAAAATATACCTGTAGTTATTGGTGAAAAACATGGAGAATCTGCGCCGGTATTCATCAATAAAGCTACCGCGGAAAACGCACCGGTTTTTTTCGCAGATCAGATTTTGCGTATCGATAATATTCAGCTGGAAAACAATTTGCTGCAATGCTCCATTTACCGGGATAATGAATTGGTTTATGAGCACTTGAAAAGCGATTTAACCGGCATCTATCAACAAAAAAATATACTCACTGTTTTAGAAGCAATTTCAGTAATTAACGATAATCATTTATTCAAAATTGACAAAGAAACTGTTTTCCGTGCATTAGGCCGTGTAAAGGAAATTACAGGTCTTCAAGGCCGTTGGCAAACATTACAAGAAAAACCTTTGGTTATTTGCGATACCGGACACAATGAGGCCGGAATTGCAGAAGTAGTTAAAAATATAGCGCAAACCCCGCATCAGAATCTCCATATTGTTTTTGGAATGGTTAAAGATAAAGACCTTACTAAGGTACTCTCCTTCCTCCCTGAACAGGCAACTTACTATTTCTGTAAACCAGATTTAGAACGCGGTTTAGAAGCTGAAGATTTACAGGCGCAGGCACAACAGTTTGGTCTTAAAGGAAATACATTTCCATCAGTAATTGAAGCGAAAACATCTGCAATACGTTCTGCACATGATAATGACTTGGTTTTTATTGGCGGAAGTACGTTTGTAGTAGCCGAAGCGCTATAAAATCTTTACAGAAAGTTCAAAATATGTTCATGTGAAAAACCTTAATTTAGCCCTTTAACTTGATAATAATGAAGAAAATTTCTCTTTTACTCTATTCAATCTCTCTCTTTTCCATCTCTATAACCTCTGCCCAAACCAAAAAAGCAACAACAACGGCAGCGAAAACTTTTCCTGCAGAAGTAGCCAGACCAAAACTGGTTGTTGGATTAGTTGTAGATCAAATGCGCTGGGATTATCTGTACCGATTTTACAACCGCTATACAAATGGAGGTTTTAAAAGATTGGTAAACGAAGGTTTTTCTGTCGAAAACACCTTTATTCCCTATACCCCAACCTATACCGCTTGCGGACACACTTGTATTTACACGGGTTCGGTTCCTGCCGTGCACGGAATTATCGGTAACGACTGGTACGATCCACAGTTGAAAAAGAATATGTATTGTACAGAAGACAGTACCGTTTCTACTGTGGGAAGCACTCCATCTGCCGAAGGCAACATGTCTCCAAAAAATATGCTTAGCAATACCATCACAGATGAATTGCGCCTCGCAACGAATTTTAAAGGAAAAGTAATTGGAATTTCCCTGAAAGACAGGGGTTCAATTTTACCAGCTGGCCACGCCGCAAATGGCGCTTATTGGTATCAGGGTAGCACCGGAAACTGGATTACCAGTACTTATTATATGAATGAAGTACCAAGCTGGATTGCTGACTACAACAAATTGAAACTTGCAAATAAGTTTTATGCAAAGAACTGGGAAACCTTGTACCCAATAAATACCTACATTAACAGTGCTAAAGATGAAAACGCTTATGAAGGTAAAAACAGTACTTTTCCGCATCAGCTGGTTCAAAATATAGATAAAAATTTCGATGCCATCAGATCTACCCCTTATGGAAACACCATTACCTTAGATTTGGCTAAGCTGGCAATACTGTCTGAAGATTTGGGTAAAGACAACATTACAGATTTTCTTGCAGTAAGTTGTTCTTCTACAGATTACGTTGGCCACGCTTACGGACCAAACTCTATCGAAGCTGAAGATACCTACTTACGATTAGATAAAGACCTGGAAGAATTCTTCAACTATCTGGACAAACAAGTGGGTAAAGGAAACTATACCATCTTTTTAACGGCAGATCACGGTGCCGCGCATGTACCAGGTTTTATGGCAGAAAACAAATTGCCTGCTGGCGTGGTAAGTGATAGAGATGTTGCTGCCAAATTAAATACCTTTCTAAACGAAAAATTTAAGGTAAATAATGTTGTGCTCAAATCGATGAACAACCAGATTATTTTTGATCACGCTAAAACCGATAATGGAAATGTTAGTTTTGACGTCATCAAAGCCGCCTCAGTAGAGTTTCTGAAAACATTAGATGGTTTCCAGAATGCTGTAGATATTTCAAAAATCTCTCAAAGTACTCTGCAGGAAATTCAGAAAAAGATGATTACTAACGGATATAATGCACGCAGAAGCGGAGACATTTATTATGTACTAAATCCAAACTGGTTTAATGGTGGAAGTACCGGAACAACACATGGAAACTGGAATCCTTATGATTCGCACATTCCATTGGTATTTATGGGCTGGGGAATTAAACCGGGTGCTACAAATAAAACCCATTACATGACGGATATTGCACCAACAATTGCTGCACTTCTCCACATTCAGATGCCAAATGGTTGTGTTGGCGAACCAATTACTGAAGTTACAAATAAGTAACGGAAGAACATTCTTATATTTTATTTCAAAAGGTCAGCATTACCAGCTGGCCTTTTCTGTTTTAAAAAGTTAAAAGCGCATTAGTCTTTACACGTCTGGAGGTTATACCAAAACCCATAACGGTTTAAGGTCTTCACATCCTTGCCGGGCATATTTTAGTACATTTGTGCATACCAAGTATATGTATATGCAATCAGCAGAAATCTATAAACCCAATCATAAAATCCGCTTTGTTACCGCTGCCTCACTCTTCGACGGACATGATGCCACCATTAATATCATGCGCCGCATTTTACAATCTTCCGGAGCAGAAGTGATCCATCTCGGCCACAACCGTTCTGTTGATGAGGTGGTAAATTGTGCAATACAGGAAGATGTTCAGGGCATTGCAATGACCTCCTATCAAGGCGGACATATTGAGTATTTTAAATACATGTATGATCTGTTGCAGGAACGTGGTTCTGGTCACATCAAAATTTTCGCTGGCGGTGGCGGTGTCATCCTTCCATCAGAAATACAGGAACTGGAAGCTTACGGAATAACAAAAATATACTCACCCGATGATGGCCGAAACATGGGCCTTCAGGGCATGATCAATCATATGCTTTCGCTAACGGATTTTATCACCAAAAAGGAAATTACGAGCGAGTTGGAAGACATCCCAAAGAAAGAAATTAAAGCCATTGCCAACGCAATAACGGTTGCAGAAAATGATCCGGAAAAAGCGCAATCTTTTGTTGATCAGCTTAAAGGATTATCTGGTCACAATAATGCACCAATACTTGGAATTACCGGAACCGGCGGCGCAGGCAAATCCTCTTTAGTTGATGAACTTGTACGCCGCTTTCTAAATGAAGTAAAAGATAAAACACTTGCCATTATTTCCGTAGATCCATCGAAACGAAAAACCGGAGGAGCACTTCTTGGCGATCGTATCCGCATGAATGCCATTAATAATCCCCGCGTTTATATGCGTTCACTGGCTACACGCCAAGCTAATCTTGCGCTATCCAAAAATGTACAGGAAAGTATAGACATTTGCAAAGCTGCAGGTTACGATCTCATTATTGTTGAAACTTCCGGAATTGGCCAATCTGATACTGAAATTACCGAGCATTGTGATGTATCACTTTACGTAATGACGCCCGAATTTGGCGCAGCAACACAGTTGGAAAAAATTGACATGCTCGATTTTGCTGACCTTGTAGCCATAAACAAATTTGACAAACGTGGGGCCTTAGATGCACTTCGCGATGTGCGTAAACAATATAAACGCAACCACAATATTTTTGATGCGAAAGATGAAGACATACCCGTTTTTGGAACCATGGCTTCTCAATTTAATGATCCAGGTATGAACAACTTATTTGTTGCACTCCTTGAACGAATTGAAAATAAAACCGGAATAGTCTTTCAATCACAGATGAAGATCACATCTGCGAAATCAGAGAAAACATACATCATTCCGCCAGATCGGATTCGCTACCTGGCTGAGATTGCAGAAGCGAGCCAATCTTACACCAGCTGGGTTGACGCACAATCGTCACTAGCCCGTAAAATGTATCATATTAAAGGTGTTTTGGATCTTTCTGCAGAAAATCCGGCTTTAAATATTGGTGACGGACTCGCAAGTGCTTATCAGTTCTTTGAGGAGCAGTTAGACGGTTCTTGCAAAAAACTACTACGCGAATGGCCGGAAACAAAACGTGCTTATACAGAAGACTATTTTATTTATAAAGTCCGGGATAAGGAAATCAAACAACCTCTGTTTTCAGAATCGCTATCAAAACTGCGTATACCCAAAGTCTCCCTTCCGCGATATGAAGACTGGGGTGATATCTTAAAATGGTTGCTCACTGAAAACCTGCCGGGAGAATTTCCTTACGCCGCAGGTGTTTTTCCTTTGAAACGCGAGGGGGAAGATCCAACGCGTATGTTTGCAGGCGAGGGAGGTCCGGAACGTACAAACAAGCGTTTTCATTATGTCTCGCTTGGCCAACCTGCACACCGTTTATCTACCGCGTTTGATTCGGTAACCTTGTATGGTGAAGACCCACATATTCGTCCGGATATTTATGGAAAAATCGGAAACTCCGGCGTGAGTATAGCTACCTTGGATGATGCTAAAAAACTTTACTCCGGATTTGATCTTTGTGCAGCATCAACCTCCGTTTCTATGACCATTAACGGACCCGCACCAATGCTTCTGGGCTTTTTTATGAATGCTGCAATTGATCAGCAATGCGAGAAATACATTATTGAGCAGGGATTGGAAGAAGAAATCCGGGCAAAAATTGATAAAATTTTTAAAGCAAACGGAACCAAAAGACCAGTATACAAAGGCCATCTTCCTGAAGGCAATAATGGTTTAGGCTTGATGCTTCTCGGCTTAACAGGCGATCAGGTTTTGGAACCTGAAATTTACCAGCAGATAAAAAAATACGCCATAAGTGCAGTTCGTGGTACGGTTCAGGCAGACATCCTTAAAGAAGATCAGGCACAGAATACATGTATTTTTTCTACTGAATTCGCACTGCGGATGATGGGCGACATTCAGAAGTATTTTATCGATGAAAAAGTGCGTAATTTCTATTCTGTATCCATTTCTGGCTACCACATTGCAGAAGCCGGTGCCAATCCAATTTCACAACTGGCTTTTACACTCAGTAACGGATTTACTTTTGTTGAATATTATCTGAGCAGAGGAATGCACATTGATGATTTCGCGCCAAATCTATCCTTCTTTTTCTCTAACGGAATTGATCCGGAATATGCTGTAATCGGACGAGTTGCCCGCCGAATCTGGGCAAAAGCGATTAAAAATAAATACAAAGGGAACGATCGTTCCCAGAAACTGAAATACCATATTCAAACTTCAGGGCGTTCATTGCATGCACAGGAAATAGATTTTAATGATATTCGAACCACCTTACAAGCCCTTTATGCCATTTATGACAACTGCAATTCACTGCACACCAACGCATATGACGAGGCTATAACAACGCCAACGGAGGAATCTGTACGCAGAGCGATGGCTATTCAACTGATCATTAATCGCGAATTAGGACTCGCAAAAAATGAAAATCCTTTACAGGGTGCCTTTATTATTGAAGAATTGACAGATTTGGTAGAAGCAGCAGTACTGGAAGAATTTAAATGCATTAACGACCGTGGAGGTGTACTTGGAGCGATGGAAACAATGTATCAACGCGGAAAAATTCAGGAGGAAAGTTTGTATTATGAAACACTTAAACATACCGGAGAATTTCCAATCATAGGCGTTAATACCTTTCTGAGTAAAAGTGGGTCGCCTACACTTACACCGGGTGAAGTTATTCGCGCTACAGAAATAGAAAAACAAGACCAAATTCATACACTCGAAGACTTTCAGCTTCGAAATGAAATAAATGCACAGTCTTTACTGACTGCACTTCAGAAAGCGGCAATTAATGGCGAAAATATTTTTGAACAACTAATGGAAGTTTGTAAATATTGCTCACTCGGACAAATAAGCAAAGCTTTATATGAGGTTGGCGGACAATACCGTAGAAATATGTAAAGTGTCATCAGACATAAAAAAAAGTGACTATGGTTTCATTATTTAGAATAATTATAAATAAATTAGACGAAATCAAAATACTTTTACCATGTCATCCATATCATATACTACTGCGGAAGATGCTGTAAAAAATGTTCAATCGGGAAATCGTGTTTTTTTACACGGAAGTGCAGCATCTCCCGTTCACATTATTCAGGCATTGCAAGCACGCTATCTTGAAGTTCAAAACGTAGAACTTGTCAGTATTACAAGCCTCGGCGACGTTGATTTTCACGATGAAAAATATAAAGGGAGTTTTTTCGTAAACTCCCTTTTTGTATCTGCCAATACAAGAAAAGTTGCAAATAGTTATCAGGGCGATTATGTTCCTGTCTTTCTGAGTCAGATTCCGCAACTCTTCAAAACCAATATTTTGCCAATAGATGTTGCAATAGTTCAGGTCTCACCACCAGATAAGCACGGTTATTGTTCGCTGGGTACATCTGTAGATATTGCGCGCGCAGCGGTGGAAACGGCAACGAGAGTAATTGCTCAGGTAAATCCAAGAATGCCCCGCACACATGGCGATAGCTTCATTCACATCAAAGAAATTGATTGTCTGGTTTGGCATGAAGCAGAATTACCAGAAGTTAATTACGAATCGGGCACTACAGATGCCATTCGGCAAATTGGCGTAAATATTGCCGAGCTCATAGAAGACGGTGCTACACTACAATTGGGTATTGGGACCATTCCAGACCAGGTCTTAAAAAATTTGAGCAACCACAGAAATTTAGGCTTACATACAGAAATGTTATCTGATGGGGTTATCCCTCTGATAGAAAGCGGAGCAATAAACAACAGTTTAAAAAAAATAAATCGCGGCAAATCTGTAACCAGTTTTATGGCGGGCACGCGAAAATTATATGATTTTGTAGACGATAATCCAGAGATGGAAGTATTGGACATTGCATATGTGAACGATACCAGTATAATCCGGAAAAATAAAGATATGATTGCCATAAACAGTGCAATAGAAATTGACTTAACAGGTCAGGTTTGTGCAGATTCTATTGGTATTTATCAATATTCTGGTATTGGCGGACAAATGGATTTCATGCGTGGTGCATCTTTGTCTGAAGGCGGGAAACCGATCATAGCGCTTCCGTCTGTTACCAACAAAGGCATATCGAGAATTACACCATTTTTAAAAGAAGGTGCCGGCGTAGTAACAACCCGGGGCCATGTACATTGGATTATTACGGAATATGGACGAGTAAATCTGTTCGGATTAAATCTGAAACAACGAGGGAAAGCCTTAATTAGCATTGCACATCCTGACCATCGGGAAACGCTGGAAAAAGCATTTCATAATCGATACAAATAGTATATTAAGTATCAAGCTATAAAAAAGCCCTGCTGCGATCTGCAACAGGGCTGGAGTATAATGCTAAACAGATTTTAACCTGCTATCCAGGTAAACTTATAATCTATCGTCGGATTTTTCATACGTTCAGCAACGCGTAATAAGCGCGCAGGTAAATTCATTACGTAGTCGCGTGCTTTTTCACCAGCTTCATTTAAATCGCGCATACCTTCAAGTTTCCAGTCTACAATTAACTCCTGAAGAATATCTACGTAATCAACAGCAGTATAGACACCTAAACGTTGTGCTGCGTCGGTAAAATGTCCAAAAGTTTGTCCAATTTTCAAACCAACCTCTCTTAAAAAGTGCGCTGGCATCACAATTTTCTTACGCATCATATCCTCAAAAGCAATCATAGCTTCACTCGGATCAACTTCAAAAATACGATTCATAAAATCTTTATATGCTTTAGCATGTCTTGCTTCATCAGAAGCAATAACACCACACATTTTAGACAATAAGGTATCACCGCTTTTCTTAGCAAGTGAAGCTACTCGTCTGTGTGAAATATTGGTTGCCAATTCCTGGAAACTGGTATAAATAAAGTTCCTATAGGGATCATGACCTGTACCAATGTCGAAACCATCTGCGATAAGATATTGAGTAGAGATTTCCATTTGACGCATATCAACACGTCCAGAAAGATATAAATATTTGTTTAGAAGGTCACCATGGCGGTTTTCTTCACCAGTCCAATGTCTGTTCCAGGTCATCCAACCACCATCTTCTGCCATACTTGGTCCCTGAACCATGGCAAGCCATGATTCATAAGTTGGCAATGCTTCTTCTGTAATGGTATCGCCAATTAAAACAGCAACCAAATCATAAGGAAGTTCTTTTGCATTATCTCTTAATGATCGAATATCTTGATAAAAAGTTTCACTGGTAGAATCGGGCAAAAAATCTGATGGCTGCCAAATGGTATCAATAGGTTTCAAGTAAGTATCCATCATATCAAGCATGTATTTCTCAATATGGAGCATTACTTCTCCTCTTTTCTGTGCAAAAAAGCTCATTATCTGTTTATATATTATTCAATCAAAGATAACCAAATAATATCGCAAACCGCGTTTTATTAATAGATTTACAAATAGATCTTTATAAAAGATTACCTATAAAACATTTTGGGAATAAAAACCTCAATCATCTTTCCGCTAGAATCTTTACACCCGGTTTGCTGGCATATCGGATTTTGTTAGCGTTATTGTTCCATGAAAAAAGTATACGCAAATTGCCGAATGCGTTTAGCCTGCTCTATTTCGAATCGGGCTTTTGCGGCAATTTCTCCATAAGCAAAAGCACGTGTCATCCGAATTTTTTTAAGTGCCTCTGCCGAAGTATTTTCGGCACGCATCTTCATCAGCTTGTATTCGTTTTTCTGTATGTTGAGCGTAGCTTCTTCCACTTGCCTGGCTCTTTTTTCAAATCTTTCTATATGTCTGTCAATAATAGATAATGCTGTTTCTAAGGTACATTTTTCAAGATACGAGGACCAAAGTAAGAATGGCTCACGTATTGGTATATATTGAATATCTTGCATAACCCACTCATCCAACTCTTTCCTCCCGGTTGAAGTCAGCATGTACTGTTCTACATTCATTTTTTCGCCTTTAATGCTATTCTCTGTTGTAACCATTTTACTTTTCTTGAGGTCTTTTAAAGCATTATAAATCTGGCCCGCTGTTGCGCTCCAAAAAGGAACGACAGAAGTATTGAGATTTTGAGCGATTTCGTAACCGGTCATCGGTGCAATTTCCAACATAGACATTATGATGTGTTTTGTAGACATACTTTCTCTTTTATGCAAAAATAGCCATTATACTCAAAAATATTTTTACTTAATAAATAATACTTTAAGTAATATTTAAAAAAGTCATTTAAAAATAATAATTTTTAAAATAAATACTATTTTATTGAAAATTAATTGATTTTAGACAATAAAATTAATCTTACTAAGTTTATATGCACTAAATAACAATTCATAAAAATAATACTTAAAGAAATATTTTATGAAAAAACTAAAAGCACTATATGCTCAGCTGAAAGCGCAAAACTTAACTCCATTATGGTGTGTGGAACAAGACATTCTTCCGCTAAAGCCCACCCCCGCTTCTATCCCATGGCTATGGAAATGGGAAACAATGAACAGCTTAATATCAGCTGCCGGAAGTCTTGTGCAATTGGAAAGCGGTGGAGACCGGCGCGCCCTTGGCTTAAGTAATCCAGGGTTACATGGAAAGCCCTATGCAACCGAGACATTGTGGATGGCTTTGCAATGGCTAAACGGTTACGAGGTAGCTCCTCCGCATCGTCACGTTTCTCAGGCTTCCAGATTTATCATCCAAAGCGAAGGTTCTTACAGTACCGTAGAAGGGAATCGGATTTTCTTGGAACGCGGAGATTTCGTATTAAATCCACCAATGCTTTGGCACGATCACGGTTCAATTAATGATAAACATGCAATTTGGCTTGATGCCTTAGACATTCCACTCACCAATTATCTTAATGCAAATTTCTTTGAAAGCCATCACTCGGATAAACAAGAGGTAACTAAAAAATTGAATGCATCGGTTTTAAAATATGGTAACGGAAATTATCGCCCGCTATGGGAAGATCCGATACAGAACTATCCACCGGTATCTGTATACAAATGGACAGACACTTTAAAGGCCTTGAATGGCCTGAAAGAGGCAGACGAGGCTTCTTTATTCGATGACTTGGCCCTGGAATATGTGAATTCCTTTAACGGCAATTCTGTAATGCAAACTTTCTCGGCTTGTATTCAGATGATCAGACCAAATATCCATACCAATGCCCATCGTCACGTATCCAGCAGCGTTTATTATGTTTTTGAAGGTAGTGGTTACTCGGTAATTGATGGCGTCCGTTTCGATTGGTCTCAAGGAGATTTCTTTGTCATTCCAACCTGGGCTTACCACGAACACCATAATACCTCGGAAGACAAAAACGCTCTTTTGTTTTCAATAAATGATGCGCCACTCATGCACGCATTGAATAAATATAGAGAAGAGGCGTACGCAGAAAATGACGGACATCAAGTTGTCTGTAGCACGTTTAACGGAACATTTAATTCATCAAGAAAATAACCACCTAGTCCTTAAAAAATAGCAATTATGAAACTACTCATGTTTAAATCGAATTCTGACGAACCTAAATTCGGGGCACTTGTTAAGGAAACAATTATCGATCTAAATAAAATCGCCCAATTTGGAGGATTTGCAATCCCAACAGACCTTCATGAAGCCTTGAAGCAATCGTTGCTTCCGGAAGTCCAAAAGGTTATCGATTACGCAAAAGACAATTGGAAGAAAATACCTGAAGATATGTTTTGGAAAGAAAATCAAATTCACTGGCTCCCACCAATTAGCTTTCCTGAAAAAATTATTTGTGTTGGTCACAATTACAAACACCATATTTTGGAAATGAACCGAGATATGCCATCTCATCCAGTGCTATTTGCAAAAATGGCAACCACATTAAACGGACATAAACAGGTTGTACCTTATGTAGATGCTTCAGATTCATTAGACTTTGAAGCAGAATTAGCAGTTATTATAGGAAAAACAGGGAAAAATATAAAAAAGAAAGATGCTTTAAAATACGTGGCCGGATATACATGTTTCAATGATGTTACTGTAAGAAGCTACCAATTCCGGACCTTGCAATGGATGCAGGGCAAAAACTTCGACGGCCACGGCCCAATCGGACCTATGCTTATTACGCCTGAAGAGGTTAAAAATCTTTCGGCATCAAGCATCACACTTCGCCTTAATAATAAAATTATGCAAGAATCGTTTATCGGCGACTTGATTTTCGATGTTCCTACGCTAATTGAAACGATTTCAGAAATAATGACACTGAACCCTGGAGATGTTATCGCCACTGGTACTCCATCAGGGGTTGGATTTGGAAGAGATCCCAAAGTATTCATGCAGCGTGGAGATACAGTTGAAGTGGAAATCGCGAACATAGGTATTTTGAAAAACACCATCGGTTAATTGCGAAAAGAAATACAACATTAATAATCAAGAAAAAATGGAAACAACAAAAAAATTAAATCTGAGCGAGATCAGACAATCTATTAAAAACACACAAAGTGATTTTTTACAACTGTTACACAAATCGGTTTCGCCATCAAAACTTTTTCTAAGGCCATCTCCGGAAGAATGGTCTTGTGGGATCGTATTTTGGCATATAAGTGAAGCGAGACTTTTTTTTACAAATGAAATCAAAAAAGGACTCGCAGATGCCTATACCGAAATTGGAAGAAAAATAGACAACCCGATACGTTTGGCTGCTATAACTGAAGCAGCGCAAAATCATCCCTCTATTGAGCAGATTAATGCACGTCTAATAGATAGCTATACACAATTGAATGGAACATTAGAAGAGTTAACTGAGAATAACCTTACAAAAACAGTACTTCACATGAATCCAAAATTTGGCGTCATGGAGTTGCGCAGCTTTATCGAACATTTCCTGGTAGAACACGACTCAATTCATGTTAGGCAGATTCAGAGAATATTAACACAGATCAGGAGCTAAAAAAATTCCTTAAAAATCTAAGTATGACTGCAAGTACTAATACAAAGGGCGCGTTGAGGCAAACGCGCCCAAATTATGCATTACTATTGTTGACGGCTGTCTTTGCTTTAGGTTTGCTCGACCGAGTAATTTTTAACGTTTTACTAGATCCAATCAGACAAGAATTTCATTTATCAGATAGCGAAATTGGACTATTGTCTGGCTTTGGGTTCGTTATTTTTTATTCTGGAATGACGTTTCCAATTGCACAACTCGCAGACCGGAAAAATAGAAAAATCATCATCGTAAGTGGAATCACTTTATGGAGTGCGATGACGGCATTCAGTGGTTTTTCGGCCAATATTTTGCAGTTAACCCTCGCCCGTATTATGGTTGGCTTCGGCGAATCTATGGGCACCGCACCCGCACACTCGCTTCTTTCTGATTTTTTTCCGAAAGAAAAACGTTCGAAAGCATTCAGTATATACTCCGGTGGACTCCACCTCGGTATGCTGTTGGGCTACCTGATTGCTGGAGTAATTGGTGAGCTCCTTGGTTGGCGATACGCTTTCCTGATCGCCGGAATACCCGGACTTATTTTAGCACTCATTATCCGGTTTACGATGAAAGAGCCGAGCCGTGGCAACTCAGAATACCGCTACAAACCAAAGGAAAATAAGTATTCGACAAACAAGGCGTTAAAAGATATTTTCGCTTGCAAAAGCTACCGTATTATCTTAGTTGCAACTACGATGGGGGCATATGTGATTTATTCAATGAGTACCTGGGAGGCAACTTTTCTTAGGCGAATTTATGATTTTGATGGAAGACAAATAGGGCTTATTGTTGGCCTAGTTAAGGGACTGTGCGGTTTAACTGGTGCAATTCTAGGCGCCTTTTTTGCCAATAAGTTTGGAAAGAAAAGCGATAAACACATGATGCGGATTCCGGCCATAGCTACATTTCTTTGTGCTATAGCATCTATATTGTTTCTATTCTCAGTAAATGCAACTATGGCAATAGTTGGATTGGGTACAATGACCTTCTTTTTGGCTTTTCATATCGGGATATCCTGGTCTTTTGCACAATCAGTTACTAAGGTAGAAGTACGTACACTTGCAGCCGCAGTATTGACAATTTGCTGTAACCTTATTGGCCACGGGTTTGGAAGTCTTATTCCGGGTTTCATTAACGATTTACTATCGGAAAGTTATGGAATTGACGCCATACGATACTCTTTGCTTTCAGCATCAGCTATAGCGCTTCTTTCTGGTATGCTATACTGGAGACTATCATATTGTATAGAAAGCGATATGAACAAGATACAAATAAATGCTTAAAGTGTTATTCCTCCATCCATAATGCAGCCTCCATATATCATAAACAAACCCTGTTAAAACAAGAAAACCCTGTAGTGATTTACTACAAGGTTTCTTTAAGGTTCGGCACCGACCTACTCTCCCACGTGTTACCGCAGTACCATCGGCTCTGGTGGGCTTAACTTCTCTGTTCGGAATGGG